>Ga0207680_10000001_pt1 | contig 1091453 bp, 1007 predicted proteins | sample KBSS23metaG_FD_184321 | JGI IMG/M metagenome (GOLD analysis project Ga0207680, IMG submission 184321) | Switchgrass rhizosphere microbial communities from Kellogg Biological Station, Michigan, USA - KBS S2-3 metaG (SPAdes) (version 2) | ecosystem: Host-associated > Plants > Roots >...
GCCACCGAAACGCTCGGCGCCAACCTTCGTCAGCGCTGCCGTCAAGGTCGTCTTGCCATGGTCCACGTGACCGATGGTGCCGACGTTGACGTGCGGCTTGGTGCGTTCGAATTTACCCTTTGCCATGACTAAAAACCTCTAAAAAAGAACGGTGTTGGATGGGAGGAGAGCCTTATCAGGCTCTCTTCATGACCTGCTCGGCGATGTTGTTCGGCGCCTCGGCGTAATGGTCGAATTCCATCGTGAACGTGGCGCGGCCCTGCGTGAGCGAGCGGATGGTGGTCGCATAACCGAACATCTCGCCCAGCGGCACCATGGCATCGATCGTCTTGCCCGACGGCGTGTCTTCCTGACCGGAAAGCATGCCGCGACGACGGCTCAGATCGCCCATGACGTCACCGACGTAGTCTTCCGGCGTGACCACTTCGACCTTCATGATCGGCTCGAGCAGCACCGGCGACGCCTTAGCGAAGCCCTGCTTGAACGCCATGGAGGCGGCCAGCTTGAACGCCATTTCCGACGAGTCGACGTCGTGGTACGAACCGAACACGAGCTTGACCTTCACGTTCACCACCGGGAAGCCCGCGAGCGGACCGCTGGTGATGGTTTCGCGCAGGCCCTTCTCGACCGAGGGGATGAATTCCTTCGGGATCACGCCGCCGGTGATGTCGTTGATGAACAGGAAGTCGTCCTTCACGTTCGAATCGGCACGGTCGGCTTCGGTCATCGGGGAGAGCTCGATCACGACGTGACCGTACTGACCCTTACCGCCGGACTGCTTGGCGTGCTTGTAATCGGACTTGACGTCCGACGAACGGATGGTCTCGCGGTAAGCCACCTGCGGCTTGCCGACGTTCGCTTCCACGTTGAACTCGCGACGCATGCGATCGACCAGGATGTCCAGGTGCAGCTCGCCCATGCCCGAGATGATCGTCTGGCCGGATTCCTCGTCCGTACGCACGCGGAAGGACGGATCCTCCGCGGCCAGGCGACCGAGGGCAACGCCCATCTTCTCCTGGTCGGACTTGGTCTTCGGCTCCACTGCCATCGAGATCACCGGCTCCGGGAACGTCATCCGCTCCAGGGTGATGATGTGATCCTGCGCGCACAGCGTATCGCCGGTCGTGACGTCCTTCAGGCCGACCGCGGCGGCGATGTCGCCCGCGCGGACTTCCTTCAGTTCGTGACGCTCGTTCGCGTGCATCTGCAGGATACGGCCGATGCGCTCTTTCTTGGACTTGACCGGGTTGTACACCGCATCGCCGGCGTTCAACGTGCCCGAATAGACACGGAAGAACGTGAGCGAGCCGACGAACGGATCGGTCATGATCTTGAAGGCAAGCGCCGAGAACGGGGCGGAGTCATCGGCCTTGCGATGATCTTCCTTCTCGTCTTCGTCCAGGCCAGCCACGGGCGGACGGTCAGCCGGCGACGGCAGCAGGTTCACCACCGCATCGAGCATGGCCTGCACGCCCTTGTTCTTGAACGCCGTGCCGCAGAACACCGGGATGATTTCGCTGGCAAGCGTGCGCGTACGCAGGCCAAAGATGATTTCCTCTTCAGTGAGGTCCCCACCTTCCAGGTACTTGTTCATCAGGTCTTCGTTGGCTTCCGCGGCGGCCTCGATCATGAAGGCACGACCTTCCTGGGCCTTCTCAAGGAGATTGGCCGGGATGTCCTGGTATTCGAACTTCATGCCCTGGGATTCCATGTCCCAGATGATCGACTTCATCTTGATGAGGTCGACCACGCCTTCGAAGTTGTCTTCGGCACCGATCGGCACCTGCATCGGCACGGGGTTCGCACCCAGTCGGGCCTTCAGCTGGTCGACGACCTTGTAGAAGTTGGCACCGGTGCGGTCCATCTTGTTGACGAAGGCAAGGCGCGGCACGTGGTACTTGTTGGCCTGGCGCCAGACAGTCTCCGACTGCGGCTGCACGCCACCGACGGCGCACAACACGAACACGGCACCGTCGAGCACGCGCAGTGAACGCTCGACTTCGATGGTGAAGTCGACGTGCCCTGGGGTGTCGATGATGTTGAAGCGGTGCTCGGGCAGCGAACGGTCCATGCCCTTCCAGAATGCCGTGGTGGCAGCGGAAGTGATGGTGATGCCGCGCTCCTGCTCCTGCTCCATCCAGTCCATCGTGGCCGCACCGTCATGGACTTCGCCAATCTTGTGGCTGACGCCGGTGTAGAACAGGATGCGCTCGGTGGTCGTGGTCTTGCCGGCATCGATGTGGGCCATGATGCCGAAATTGCGGTAGCGCTCGATGGGGGTGGTGCGTGCCACGTCGTCGATCCTCAAAAACGAAAGCGGGTATATGGGGTACCCGCGTGCTGATTACCAGCGGTAGTGCGAGAAGGCCTTGTTGGCTTCCGCCATGCGGTGCGTTTCTTCGCGCTTCTTGACAGCGCCGCCACGGCTTTCCGCGGCTTCCAGGAGCTCGGCGGCCAGCTTGCGCGGCATGGACGTTTCGCCACGCTTGCGGGCGGCGTCGATCACCCAGCGCATGGCCAGGGCCATGCGGCGGCCGGGACGCACTTCGACGGGCACCTGGTAGGTGGCGCCACCGACACGGCGGGACTTCACCTCGACAGCCGGGGCGATGTTGCCCAGGGCTTTCTCGACCAGGGCGACCGGCTCGGCGTTCTTCTGGCCGATCTGCTCCAGCGCACCGTAAACGATGGCCTCGGCGACCGACTTCTTGCCGGATTTCATCACCATGTTGATGAAACGGGCGATCAGCTGGCTGCCGTGCTTGGGATCCGGGAGGACCAGACGGGCGGGATGTGAACCTTTACGCGACATTAGGAGAATCCTTTACTTGGCAGCTTTCGGGCGCTTGGCGCCGTACTTCGAACGCGACTTGCGACGCTTGGTGACGCCGGCGCAGTCGAGCGTGCCGCGCACGGTGTGGTAACGAACGCCCGGGAGGTCCTTGACGCGGCCGCCGCGGATCAGGACCACGGAGTGCTCCTGGAGGTTGTGGCCTTCGCCACCGATGTAGCTGATGACTTCATACCCGTTGGTCAGGCGCACCTTGGCGACCTTGCGCAGGGCCGAGTTCGGCTTCTTGGGGGTGGTCGTGTACACGCGCGTGCAGACGCCGCGACGCTGCGGGCTGCTCTGCAGGGCAGGCGAAGCGCTCTTGTAGGTCTTCGGGCTGCGGTTTTTGCGCACCAACTGGTTGACTGTCGTCATGCGAAGCTATTCCTGAGAAACATAAAGGCAGACCGATCAAGCTCGGTCTGCCAAGAAGCGGGAATTTAACATGGGCAGCCCGCACCAGCAAGCTAGGCCCTGCCGTCCTTGTCCCGAACACGAGGCGCATCCATGCGCCTCATTTCGTATGTAACCGATTAAGGAAACTGCGCCTTATTCGGCGGTATCGCTGCTGACCGGGGCCTCGGAGAAAGACAAGCCGGACGAGGCACCCGTGAGGGTATCGAGGTCCGCTGCCGAAAGCCCACCTGAGCGGCGGCGCCCGGCGTGATACGCCAGACCGGTGCCTGCAGGGATAAGACGCCCAACAATAACATTTTCCTTGAGGCCCCGCAACATGTCACGGGTGCCGCGGACGGCCGCCTCGGTAAGGACCCGGGTGGTCTCCTGGAAGGAGGCCGCCGAGATGAACGACTCGGTCGCCAGCGAAGCCTTGGTAATGCCCAGCAGGACCGATTCGAACTCAGCCGGACGCTCATTGCGGCTGGCCGCGCGGTTGTTTTCCGCATTGATGCGGACCCGCTCGACCTGCTCGCCACGGAGGTAGTGGCTTTCACCCGGATCGGTGATTTCGACCTTGCGCAGCATCTGGCGAATGATCGCTTCGATGTGCTTGTCGTTGATCTTCACGCCCTGCAGGCGGTAGACGTCCTGGATTTCCTTGGTGAGGTAGGCCGCGAGCGGCTGCACACCCAGAAGACGCAGGATGTCATGCGGATTCGGCTCGCCGTCGACGACGGTTTCGCCCTTCTCCACATGCTCGCCTTCGAACACGATGACCTGGCGCCACTTGGGAATCAGCTCTTCGTGCTCGTTGCCGTCGACGTCCTTGATCACCAGGCGTTGCTTGCCCTTGGTGTCCTTGCCGAAGCTGACCACGCCCGAGCGCTCGGCGAGGATCGCCTGCTCCTTGGGCTTGCGGGCTTCGAACAAGTCCGCCACGCGCGGCAGACCGCCGGTGATGTCGCGGGTCTTGGATGTTTCCTGCGGGATACGGGCAACCACGTCGCCCACGCCCACTTCGGCCCCGTTCTGGATCGAGACGATGGCACCGGCCGGCAGGAAGTACTGTGCCGGGATGTCGGTACCGGGGAGCTTGAGCTCACGGCCCTTGGCGTCTTCCAGGCGCACGATCGGGCGCAGGTCCTTCGCCTGCGTGCCGCGACGCTTCGGATCGGTGACCACCGCGCTTTCCAGGCCGGTCAGTTCGTCGGTCTGCGACTGCACGGTGACGCCATCGAGGAAGTCGATGAAGCGCACCACGCCGGCCACTTCGGCGACGATCGGATGGGTATGCGGATCCCAGTTGGCGACCGTCTGGCCAGCCTTGACCGGGTCGCCATCCTTGACGGCGATGGTGGCGCCGTAAGGCACCTTGTAGCGCTCGCGCTCGCGGCCGTTGGCATCGAGCACGCTCACTTCGCCCGAACGCGACACGGCCACCAGGTGGCCCTGGTTGTGCTGCACGGTCTTGAGGTTGTTGAACTTCAGCGCGCCGGTGGTGCGCACGGTGACGTTGTCCACGGCGGCGGCACGCGAGGCGGCACCACCGATGTGGAACGTACGCATGGTGAGCTGCGTGCCGGGCTCACCGATCGACTGCGCGGCGACCACGCCCACGGCCTCACCCATGTTGACCAGATGGCCACGGGCAAGGTCACGGCCGTAGCACAGCGCACAAACGCCGTGGGCCGCTTCGCAGGTGATGGGCGAACGCACCTGGATCAGCTGCACGCCGGCACGGTCGAGCTTGTCGACCAGGGCTTCGTCGAGCAGCGTGTCACGAGTGACGATGGGCTGGTCGTCGTCGCCGGGGGCGTAGACGTCCTCCACCACCACGCGACCGAGCACGCGCTCGCGCAACGGCTCGACCACATCGCCGCCTTCGACGATCGGGGTCATGGTGACGCCGTTCTCGGTGCCGCAATCGTGCGTGGTGATGACCACGTCCTGGGCCACGTCCACCAGTCGGCGGGTGAGGTAACCGGAGTTCGCCGTCTTCAACGCCGTATCCGCCAAGCCCTTACGGGCACCGTGGGTGGAGTTGAAGTACTGCAGCACGTTCAGGCCTTCGCGGAAGTTCGCCTTGATGGGCGTCTCGATGATCGAGCCATCGGGACGGGCCATCAGGCCGCGCATGCCGGCCAGCTGGCGAATCTGCGCCGCGCTGCCTCGCGCACCGGAGTCGGCCATGATGTACAGCGAGTTCATCGACTTCTGGTTGACGGTCTTGCCGTCGGCGTCGATCACCTTCTCGGTGCCGATGCCATCGATCATGGCCTTGGCCACCAGTTCGTTGGTGCGCGACCAGATGTCGACCACCTTGTTGTAGCGCTCGCCGGCGGTCACCAGGCCCGACTGGTACTGCTCCTGGATTTCGACCACTTCCTTCTCGGCTTCTTCCAGGATGCCCTTCTTCTCGGCCGGGATCTTCATGTCGTCGATGCCGATGGAGATACCGGCACGCGTGGCGAAGCGGAAGCCCGTGTACATGAGCTTGTCGGCGAAGACGACGGTGTCCTTCAGGCCCAGCAGGCGGTAGCTCTGGTTGATCAGGCGAGAGATGTTCTTCTTCGACAGCTCGGTGTTGACCAGGGCGAACGGCAGGCCGGTCGGGATGATCTCGGCCAGCAGCGCACGGCCCACGGTGGTATCGACCAGGCCGAAGGTTTCGCTGGACTTGCCGGTTTCATCGGTGGACACCTGGCGCAGGCGCACACGGACCTTGGCGTGCAGTTCCACCGCACGGTTGTCATAGGCGCGACGCACTTCGGCGATGTTCGCGAACACCATGCCGGCGCCCTTGGCGTTCACCAGCTCGCGCGACATGTAGTACAGGCCCAGGACCACGTCCTGGGTCGGCACGATGATCGGCTCGCCGTTGGCGGGCGACAGGATGTTGTTCGACGACATCATCAGGGCGCGGGCTTCCAGCTGCGCCTCGATCGAGAGCGGCACGTGCACGGCCATCTGGTCGCCGTCGAAGTCGGCGTTGAAGGCGGTACAGACCAGCGGATGCAGCTGGATCGCCTTGCCTTCGATCAGGGTCGGCTCGAACGCCTGGATGCCAAGGCGATGCAGCGTGGGTGCGCGGTTGAGCAGCACCGGATGCTCGCGGATGACGTCTTCCAGGATGTCCCACACCTGCCCTTCTTCACGCTCGACCAGCTTCTTGGCGGCCTTGATCGTGGTGGCTTCGCCACGGGCCTGCAGCTTGGCGAAGATGAAGGGCTTGAAGAGCTCAAGCGCCATCTTCTTCGGCAGGCCGCACTGGTGCAGCTTGAGCGTGGGACCGACCACGATGACCGAACGGCCGGAGTAGTCCACGCGCTTGCCGAGCAGGTTCTGGCGGAAGCGGCCCTGCTTGCCCTTGATCATGTCGGCCAGCGACTTCAGCGCGCGCTTGTTCGTGCCGGTGATGGCACGGCCGCGGCGGCCGTTGTCGAGCAGCGCGTCAACCGATTCCTGCAGCATGCGCTTTTCGTTGCGCACGATGATGTCCGGCGCCGCCAGTTCCAGCAGGCGCTTGAGGCGGTTGTTGCGGTTGATCACGCGACGGTAGAGGTCGTTCAGATCGGACGTCGCAAAGCGGCCACCGTCCAGCGGCACCAGCGGACGGAGGTCCGGCGGCAGCACGGGAAGCACGGTGAGCACCATCCACTCGGGCTTGTTGCCCGACTCCAGGAACGCCTCGATCAGCTTGACGCGCTTGGTGAGGCGCTTGAGCTTGGTCTCGGAATTGGTGGAAGTGATTTCTTCCTTCAGGCGGATCACTTCGGCCGGGAGGTCGAGCGACTTCAGCAGCTCGTAGACGGCCTCGGCGCCCATGCGGGCATCGAACTCGTCGCCGTGCTCTTCGGTGGCTTCCAGGTACTGGTCTTCGGACAGCAGCTGGCCGCGCTCGAGGGCGGTGAGGCCCGGATCGATCACGACGAATGCTTCGAAGTACAGGATGCGCTCGATGTCACGCAGCGTCATGTCCAGCATCAGGCCGATGCGCGAAGGCAGCGACTTCAAGAACCAGATGTGCGCCGTGGGGCTGGCCAGCTCGATGTGGCCCATGCGCTCGCGACGGACCTTGGCCAGGGTGACCTCGGTGCCGCACTTCTCGCAGACCACGCCGCGGTGCTTCATGCGCTTGTACTTGCCGCACAGGCACTCGTAGTCCTTGACCGGACCGAAGATCGCGGCGCAGAACAGGCCGTCACGCTCGGGCTTGAACGTGCGGTAGTTGATGGTTTCCGGCTTCTTCACTTCGCCGTACGACCACGAGCGGATCAGCTCCGGCGACGCCAACGCGATCTTGATCGCGTCGAAATCCGGCGTTGCACGCTGCTGGTTGAACAGATTCAGTAAGTCTTTCATGCGAAATCTCCGATGACCGCGCCGATCACTTGATCTCTTCCAGGTCGATGTCGATCGCAAGCGAGCGGATTTCCTTCACCAACACGTTGAAGGATTCCGGCATGCCCGCGGCCATCTCGTGGTTGCCGTCGACAATGTTCTTGTACATCTGGTTGCGGCCCTGGACGTCGTCCGACTTCACCGTGAGCATTTCCTGCAAGGTGTAAGCCGCGCCGTAGGCTTCCAGCGCCCACACTTCCATTTCGCCGAAGCGCTGGCCACCGAACTGCGCCTTGCCGCCCAGCGGCTGCTGGGTGACGAGCGAGTAAGGGCCCGTGGAGCGGGCGTGCATCTTGTCGTCGACCAGGTGGTTCAGCTTCAGCATGTGCATGTAGCCGACGGTGACCGGGCGATCGAATGCCTCGCCGGTACGGCCGTCGAACAGCGTGGTCTGGCCCGACTCGGGCAGATCCGCCAGCTTCAGCATGGCCTTGATCTCGGACTCCTCGGCACCGTCGAACACCGGCGTTGCCATCGGCACGCCAGCGCGGAGGTTGGCCGCGAGGTCGAGGATCTCGGCGTCCTTGAGCGACTTCAGGTTGACCAGGCGGGTGGCGCCCTCGGCACCGGCATCACCGTGGTTGTAGACCTGCTCGAGGAACTTGCGCACCTCGCCAGCCTTCTCGTTGGCTTCGAGCATGCGGGCGATCTTCTTGCCCAGGCCCTTGGCCGCCCAACCCAGGTGAACCTCGAGGATCTGCCCGATGTTCATACGCGAAGGCACGCCCAGCGGGTTCAGCACGATGTCCACCGGCGTACCGTCGGCGGAGAACGGCATGTCCTCGACCGGCACGATCATGGAGACCACGCCCTTGTTGCCGTGGCGGCCGGCCATCTTGTCGCCCGGCTGGATGCGGCGCTTGACGGCCAGGTACACCTTGACCATCTTCAGCACGCCAGGAGCGAGGTCGTCGCCCTGGGTGATCTTGCCCTGCTTTTCCTTGAAGCGCTTGTCGAAGTTCTCCTTGTGGCGCTTGACCTGGTCGGCCGCGCGCTCGAGGAACTCGGTGACTTCCTCGTCCTTGACGTTGATCTTGAACCAATCGTCCTTCTTGAGCGTATCAAGGTAGGCGTTGTCGATCTCGGCGCCGCGCTTCAAGCCCGCGGGACCGGAGTTGGCGACCTTGCCCAAGAGCTGCGTGCGCATACGGGCGTAGATCGCGCCCTCGAGGATGCGGAACTGGTCGTCGAGATCCTTGCGGATACGCTTCAGTTCGGTTTCCTCGATCTGCTTGGCGCGCTTGTCCTTCTCGATGCCGTCGCGGGTGAAAACCTGCACGTCGATGACGTTGCCGTCCATGCCCGGCGGCACGCGAAGCGAGGAGTCCTTCACGTCGGACGCCTTCTCGCCGAAGATCGCGCGCAGGAGCTTCTCTTCCGGCGTGAGCTGGCTTTCGCCCTTGGGCGTGACCTTGCCGACCAGGATGTCGCCGGCCTTCACTTCCGCACCGATGTACACGATGCCGGACTCGTCGAGGCGGGCCAGCGCCTGCTCACCCACGTTCGGGATGTCGGCGGTGATTTCCTCGGAACCGAGCTTGGTATCGCGGGCGATGCAGGTGAGCTCCTCGATGTGGATCGAGGTGTAACGGTCTTCCTGCACCACGCGTTCGGAGATCAGGATCGAGTCTTCGAAGTTGTAGCCGTTCCACGGCATGAAGGCGACCAGCATGTTCTGGCCGAGCGCAAGCTCGCCAAGGTCGGTGGACGAACCATCGGCCAGGGTGTCGCCCACGGCCACCACGTCACCGACGTTCACCAGCGGACGCTGGTTGAGGTTGGTGTTCTGGTTGGAGCGGGTGTACTTGGTCAGGGTGTAGATGTCGACGCCGGCGTCGTTGTCGCCGACCTCTTCCTCGTTCACGCGCACCACGATACGGGCGGCATCGACCTGGTCGATGACGCCGCCGCGGCGGGCGGACACGGTGACACCCGAGTCACGCGCCACGGCGCGCTCGATGCCGGTGCCGACCAGCGGCTTTTCGCTGCGCAGCGTCGGTACGGCCTGGCGCTGCATGTTGGCGCCCATCAGCGCGCGGTTGGCGTCGTCGTGCTCCAGGAACGGAACGAGCGCGGCCGCCACCGAGACCGTCTGCATGGGCGAGACGTCCATGTAGTTGATCTCGCTGGCCGGACGAAGCTCGGACTCGCCGCGGAAACGGCAGGAGACGAAGTCTTCGATGAACGCGCCTTCCTTGTCGAGCGGCGAGTTCGCCTGCGCGATCACGTGGTCGCCTTCCTCGATCGCCGAGAGGTAGTCGACCTTGTCGGTGACCTTGCCGTTGGTGACCTTGCGGTACGGGGTTTCCAGGAAGCCGTACGGGTTGGTCCGGGCGTACACGGCCAGCGAGTTGATCAGGCCGATGTTCGGGCCTTCAGGCGTTTCGATGGTGCAGACGCGACCGTAGTGCGTGGGATGCACGTCGCGCACTTCGAAGCCGGCGCGCTCACGGGTGAGGCCGCCCGGTCCAAGCGCAGAGACACGGCGCTTGTGCGTGACTTCCGACAGCGGGTTGTTCTGGTCCATGAACTGCGAGAGCTGCGACGAACCGAAGAACTCCTTCACCGCGGCCGCGACGGGCTTGGCGTTGATCAGTTCCTGCGGGGTCAGGCCCTCGGACTCGGCCAGCGACAGGCGCTCGCGCACGGCACGTTCCACACGGACCAGGCCGATGCGGAAGGTGTTCTCGGCCATTTCACCGACCGAACGCACGCGGCGGTTGCCCAGGTGGTCGATGTCGTCGACGGTTCCGATACCGTTGCGGATGTCAATCAGCACCTTGAGCACTTCGAGGATATCCGAAGTGTCGCCCTGCTCCTTCACCAGGCGCTGGGCTTCTTCTTCCTTGCGCTCGGAGAAGTACTTGTGATCGTAGAGCACGCCCGGGCCAACGACGTCCTTGCGGCCGACGCGGCGGTTGAACTTCATGCGGCCGACGCCCGAGAGGTCGTAGCGGTCGAAGGTGAAGAACAGGTTGAAGAACAGGTTCTGCGCGGCGTCCTTGGTGGGCGGCTCGCCCGGACGCATCATGCGGTAGATCTCGACCAGCGCCTCGAGCTGCGTGCGCGTATTGTCGATGCGCAGCGTGTTCGAGATATAGGCACCGCGGTCCAGGTCGTTCACGTAGAGCGTGGCGACCGTCTCGATGCCGGCCTTGCGGAAGGCTTCGAGGTTCTCGGCGGTGATCTCGTCGTTGGCCGAGGCGATCAGCTCGCCCGTGGACGTGTCGACGATATCGGTGGCCAGGATGCGTCCGACCGGGTAATCGTCGGGCACTTCCAGCTGGGCGATCTTCTCGCTGGCCAGCTGGCGCACGTGGCGCGCGGTGATGCGCTTGCCGGCTTCCACCAGCACCTTGCCGTCGAGCATCAGGTCGAAGGTGAGGGTTTCACCGCGCAGGCGCTCGGCGACGAGGTCGAGCGTGATGCCACCCTTCTTGCCCAGGTGGAACACGTTGTGCTCGAAGAAGATCTTCAGGATCTCTTCGTTGTTGTAGCCCAGCGCGCGCAGCAGCACCGTGACCGGCAGCTTGCGGCGGCGGTCGATACGGGTGAACAGGGCATCCTTCGGGTCGAACTCGAAGTCGAGCCACGAACCACGGTAAGGAATCACGCGCGCGGAGAACAGCAGCTTGCCCGAGCTGTGCGTCTTGCCGCGGTCGTGGTCGAAGAACACGCCCGGGGAACGATGCAGCTGCGAGACGATGACGCGCTCGGTGCCGTTGATGATGAAGGTGCCGGTGTCGGTCATGAGCGGGATTTCGCCCATGTAGACCTCCTGCTCCTTGACGTACTTGACGGCCTTCTTCGATGCCGGGCTGTCCTTGTCGTAGATGACAAGGCGCACGGTGGTGCGCAGGGGCGCACCGAAGGTCATGCCGCGGTTACGGCACTCGCGTTCGTCGAACGCGGGTTCGCCGAGGCGGTATTCGACGTATTCAAGGGCAGCATTGCCCGAATAGCTGACGATCGGGAATACCGACTTGAGCGCGGCGTGCAGGCCGCGGTCATGACGCTGCTTGGGCGCGACCTCGTCCTGCAGGAACTCCTTGTAGGAGTCGGTCTGGATGGTCAGCAGGTTCGGCACCCCAAGTACGGGGGGACGCTTGCCGAAATCCTTGCGGATGCGCTTCTTCTCGGTAAACGAGTAGGTCATGGTGGGTACCGCCTCGGTTCGCTGTGACGCCGGTGGGTGGACACCGGCAAATGGTGAAATCGGACATCGGAGATCGGCAATAAAAAGGCCGTTGCGGCCTATTGGCGATGTCCCATGCCCGACAACATGGGGATGGTTTGGTACGGGTACAACTTCACTGCATTGACAACGGGCAAAGCCCGGGGGTTTTCACCCCCAGGCTCCGCTTGACGCTAAAGCGAACTGACGGCGCGCAAGGCGCCGATTACTTCAGTTCGACGGTGGCGCCGACTTCTTCCAGGTCCTTCTTGAACTTGGCGGCATCTTCCTTCGAGACGCCTTCCTTCAGGACGCCACCGGCCTCGGTGAGGTCCTTGGCTTCCTTCAGGCCCAGGCCGGTGATGGCGCGGACAACCTTGATGACGTCGATCTTCTTCGCGCCGGCGTTGGCCAGCACGACGTTGAACTCGGTCTGCTCTTCAGCGGCCGGGCCAGCGGCGGCGGCGGGGCCAGCGGCCACGGCAACCGGGGCGGCGGCGGAAACACCGAACTTGTCTTCAATGGACTTGACCAGTTCCATGACCTCAACGAGGGACATGGCGGCAATCTTTTCTACGATTTCTGCAGCGGACATTGGATTAACTCCTGGAATTTTCTAACTGGATATTTTTACGAATTGCCGTTGGCGAATAGCCTTCAGGCCGCCTGCTTCTGGTCGCGGACCGCGCCGATAGCGCGGGCCATCTGCGACGCCGGCTCGGCCAGGACGCGCGCGAGCATGGTGGCGGGCTGAGCGAGCACACCGGCGAGCATCGCCAGTGCCTGTTCGCGGGTAGGCAGCGAGGCCAGCACGTCGACGTGGGTGCCAGGATAAATCTGGCCACCGATCGCTACGAGCTTGGCTTTCAGCTTGTCGTTGCCTTTGGCGAATTCCTTGATCAGGCGGCCAGCGGCACCCGGGTCTTCCACCGAGAAGGCATACACCAGCGGACCGACGAGCTTGTCGGTCGCGGCGGCGTAATCCGTGCCTTCGACGGCACGGCGAACCAGGGTGTTCTTGGCTACTTTCAAGAACACGCCCGACTCGCGAGCCTTTTTGCGCAGCTCGGTGAGCTGTGCAACGGTGATACCCGCGTACTCGGCAGCAACCAGGGAATGTGCCGTGGCAGCCACGTTCGCCAGTTCGGCAACGACCTCTTTCTTTTGCGCAAGATTGAGCGCCATTGCTTTCTCCGAACCGGAATGCAATGCCGTCCGGGCATTACCTTCCTAGCGTTAAACGGATCCATGCATCCTTGCCGGACCCGCCGGCATCTTTCGATGCCGCCTTGGTGGCCGTTCCAGGTAAACCTGTCCGGGCGACACCATCTGCGCAGGCCGTTGTTCCTATCCAAGCGAACGTCGATTACAGGGGCAAGCCCCAACCTGCGGTCTTTGACGGCGGCCCCTTTCGGGACTGCCCTCAAATGGGCCGCGGCGCCGATACCGGCACCGCGGCATGAAGCGAATTACTTGGCGGCGGAAGCCAGGCTGGACGGATCCACTGGCACGCCGACGCCCATCGTGCTGCTGAGCGCAACCTTCTGCACGTACTGACCCTTGGCCGCGGCGGGCTTGGCCTTGAGCAGGTCCGCGATCAGCGCGTTCAGGTTGTCGGCCAGCTGCGCGGCCTCGAACGTGGACTTGCCGATGGTGGCGTGGATGATGCCGCCCTTGTCGTTGCGGAACTTGACCTGGCCAGCCTTGGCGTTCTTGACCGCCGTGGCGACGTCGGCGGTGACCGAGCCGTCCTTCGGGTTGGGCATCAGGCCACGGGGACCGAGCACCTGGCCGAGCTTGCCGACGACGCGCATGGCGTCGGGGGTGGCGATGACGCGGCCGTAGTTGAGGTCGCCCGCCTGCATCTTCTCGGCGAGGTCGTCCATGCCCACGGCGTCGGCGCCGGCGGCCAGGGCCGCTTCAGCCTTCTCGCCCGGCGGCACGAACACGGCCACGCGGACGGTCTTGCCGGTGCCGTGCGGCAGCAGCGAGGAACCGCGGACGCCCTGGTCGGACTTCTTCGCGTCGATGCCGAGGCGGACGGCGACGTCCACGGACTCGGCGAACTTGGCCTTGGCGTTGTCCTTGACGATCTTCAGGGCTTCGTCGAGGGAGTAGTTCTTGCCCGGCTGGACGGCGGCCGTCGCGGCCTTCATGCGCTTGGTGATCTTTGCCATGTCTTAACCCTCCACTACCAGGCCCATGGAACGCGCGCTGCCGGCGATCGTGCGCACGGCGGCATCCAGGTCGGCGGCCGTGAGGTCGGCGTCCTTGTTCTTGGCGATTTCTTCGAGCTGGGCGCGGGTGACCTTGCCCACCTTGTCGGTGTTCGGCTTGGACGAACCCTTGGCGGTGCCAGTGAGCTTCTTCAGCCAGTAGGTGGCCGGGGAAGTCTTCATGGCGAAGGTGAAGCTGCGATCGGAATAGGCGGTGATCACCACGGGGACCGGCGCGCCGGGCTCCATCTTCTGCGTGGCGGCATTGAAGGCCTTGCAGAATTCCATGATGTTCAGGCCGCGCTGGCCGAGGGCCGGGCCCACGGGCGGCGACGGGTTGGCCTGGCCGGCCTTGACCTGCAGCTTGATGTAACCGGTGACTTTCTTTGCCATCTTTAGTTTCCTCGCGAGTGCAGGCGCCGGTGAAGGCTCCTCGCTTTCAGGCCATTCCTGGCAGGATGAGGGCCCGCGTCCATGACGGAGCCCCTAAACACGGACACGCCGGGGCATGAGCCGCCAGCGTGAACCGGGCATTATAGGCATCCGGCGGGCTTGGTGCAAATCGCGTGCCGGATGCGTGATTCGCCGCCCTTCGGCGGCGAAGGTCAGGCCTTCTCGACCTGTCCGAATTCCAGTTCTACCGGGGTAGAACGACCGAAAATGAGCACGGCCACACGCAGGCGGCTCTTTTCGTAGTTGACTTCCTCGACCACGCCGTTGAAGTCGTTGAAGGGGCCTTCGGTGACGCGGACCATTTCGCCCGGCTCGAACAGCACCTTCGGACGGGGCTTTTCCACACCCTCGCGGACGCGGCTGAGGATGGCATCGGCCTCGGAATCCTTGATAGGCAGCGGACGATCGGCGGTGCCGCCGATGAAGCCCATGACCTTCGGGGTTTCCTTCACCAGATGCCAGCATTCGTCGTCGATGCGCGGGCCCTTGCCCTCGGTATCGGTTTCGATCTGCACCAGGACGTAGCCCGGGAAGAACTTGCGCTCGCTGCGGCGCTTCTGGCCACCGCGCATTTCGATGACTTCTTCGGTCGGAACCAGGACTTCGCCGAATTTCTCTTCCATCGACTCGCGCTTGATGCGCTCGTCAAGCGCGCGCTTGACCTGGTGTTCGAAACCGGAATAGGCGTGAACGACGTACCAGCGGAGGCTCATGCCTTACCTCAATGTCCGAGTTTGAGCAGCCAATCGAGCACGATCGTCTTCAACAGCCAGTCGATCAGGCCCAACAGCAGCGACAGGATGATCACCACGACGATGATCACACCAGTGGTCTTGAGCGTTTCTTCCTTCGTCGGCCAGACGACCTTGCGAAGTTCGAACTGCGACTCGGAAAGAAAATGACGGAGCCTGCGGCCCGGGCCGGTAAATGCCCCGATGGCGCCGGAAATGATGATCGCGGCCAGCACGCCAACCACGCGCGCCAGCTGCGGCGCCTGTCCGTAATAGTAGAACCCGACGATGCCGGCGACCAGCACGATGGCGGCAAGCACCAGCTTGGCGGCATCCGCGGCACCCATGCTCCGGGCTTGTTCGGCCTTGGTATTCATGCGCTTGGGCCGCCGAACCGCGCCTTGTTGGCCACGAATCGCCCGCCTTCATTCCTCGATATGGCACGCCAGGAGGGACTCGAACCCCCAACCTGCGGTTTTGGAGACCGCTGCTCTGCCAATTGAGCTACTGGCGTACGTCTTTGAACCTGTAACGCGACGGCGAGCGATGCTTCGCACCGCTCGCCGGTCGACCTTTTCCGACCCCGGGGCCAGGCCCCGGAGCCCTATAGCTTACTTGATGATCTTGGCCACCACACCCGCGCCGACGGTACGACCGCCCTCACGGATGGCGAAACGCAGGCCGTCGTCCATCGCGATCGGGTGGATCAGGGTCACCACCATCTTCACGTTGTCACCCGGCATCACCATTTCCACGCCCTCCGGCAGCTCGCAAGCGCCGGTCACGTCGGTGGTGCGGAAGTAGAACTGCGGGCGGTAGCCCTTGAAGAACGGGGTATGACGGCCACCCTCGTCCTTCGACAGCACGTACACCTCGGCCTCGAAGGTCGTGTGCGGCTTGATCGTGCCCGGCTTGGCCAGCACCTGGCCACGCTCCACGTCGTCGCGCTTGAGACCACGCAGCAGCAGACCGGCGTTGTCGCCCGCCTGGCCCTGGTCCAGCAGCTTGCGGAACATTTCCACGCCCGTCACCGTCGTCTTCTGCGTGTCGCGGATACCCACGACCTCGACTTCGTCGCCGACCTTGATGATGCCGCGCTCGATACGTCCGGTCACCACCGTGCCGCGACCGGAGATCGAGAACACGTCTTCCACCGGCATCAGGAACGCCTTGTCCACGTCACGCTGCGGCTCGGGGATGTACGAATCCAGCGCGTCCACCAGCTTGATGATCGCCGGCACGCCAATCTCCGACTGGTCGCCTTCCAGCGCCAGCTTGGCCGAGCCGTGGATGATCGGGGTGTCGTCGCCCGGGAACTCGTACTTCGACAGCAGCTCGCGCACTTCCATTTCCACCAGCTCCAGGAGCTCGGCGTCGTCCACCATGTCCGCCTTGTTCAGGAAGACCACGATGTACGGCACGCCCACCTGGCGCGACAGCAGGATGTGCTCGCGCGTCTGCGGCATCGGACCGTCAGCGGCCGAGCACACCAGGATCGCTCCGTCCATCTGCGCCGCACCCGTGATCATGTTCTTCACGTAGTCGGCGTGGCCCGGGCAATCCACGTGCGCGTAGTGGCGCACCGGGGATTCATATTCCACGTGGGCCGTCGAGATCGTGATGCCGCGCGCCTTCTCTTCCGGCGCCGCGTCGATCTGGTCGTAACCCTTGAACTCGCCACCGAAACGCTCGGCGCCAACCTTCGTCAGCGCTGCCGTCAAGGTCGTCTTGCCATGGTCCACGTGACCGATGGTGCCGACGTTGACGTGCGGCTTGGTGCGTTCGAATTTACCCTTTGCCATGCGCGCTAAACCCCGATGGAGTCGATGATAGAAGTGGTAGTAAAGCCAAGATGGTGCTCATGACTGGAATCGAACCAGCGACCTCTTCCTTACCAAGGAAGTGCTCTACCGACTGAGCTACATGAGCAATGCAAAAACCGAAGCAGCAATGGAGCGGGAGACGGGAATCGAACCCGCACAATCAGCTTGGAAGGCTGAAGTTCTACCATTGAACTACTCCCGCCTAAGCGGAAAACCTTACATTCCTTCAACCGCAGGAATGTCTGGTGGAGGGAGGTGGATTCGAACCACCGAAGGCGTAAGCCAGCAGATTTACAGTCTGCCCCCGTTGGCCGCTTGGGTATCCCTCCAACAAAGAACGCCTATTGTGTGGCGGGGGTGCGGGACTGTCAACATCTTGTGGACGTTTAAAGCTCAGGCATCGGTGGTTGCCGGCGGCCGGTGAGCGGCCACTTCACGCTCCATTTCACGGGTCATTTCGGCCAGTTTCCGCGCATAGATCTGCAACTGGCGCGCTTCTTCGGTTTGCGGCGTCCAGGCGGGAACCGGCGTGGGCCGGCCGTTGGGTGCGTCCAGGGCGACGAAAACCATCACGCAACTGGTACACAGGCGCTCATCGGAGGCTTTCAGGTCCCGGGCAAAGACATCCACCAGCAAATGCATGCTGGACGTGCCGGTGTGGATCAACCGGGCTTTGACCGTGACCAGGTCGCCGATCAGGATCGGGGCGATGAACTGGATGCCGCTGACGGACACGGTGACGCAGTAGGCGCCGCTCCAGCCCACGGCGCAGGCATATCCAGCCTGGTCGATCCATTTCATGGCCATGCCGCCGTGGACCTTGCCGCCGAAGTTGACGTCGGTGGGTTGGGCCAGGAAACGAAAGTTGACGTCGGGTTGGGTGCCAGCCATGAGCCTTGGGTGCCGTATCGGGGAGCCGCAATTATGCGACAGCGGCCGCCGGCCCGATGTAAGGTTCCGCCAGACAGGAAACGGGCGCGCGCAGCCCGGGCCATGACGGCCACCGCTCCGGGAGGATCAGGATGATTTTTCGCAGTGTCTCGGCAAGGCTGGCAACCTGGATGCTGCTGGGGTCTGCCCTGGTGCTGGGCGTCACCGGCGCGGCACTGCTTGAACACACCCGCCGCCAGGTGCTGGCCCAGACCCACCGCGAAGCGCTGGCACTGGCCAACGGCACGGCGGCGCGGATCGCGGCACGGGTGAGCGATGCAATGGCCATCACCCGCGTGTTGCATACGGTACTGCCCGGCCGGCCGGACGCCGCAGCCATGCTGCCCGACGTCATGCGCGGGCATCCGGACCTGTCGGGCATTGCCGTGTCCTTCAAGCCCGCCAACGAGCTGCCCCGCTCCACCCTGCTGGTGATTCGCGGCCAGGACGGCGCCATCCGCAGCGTCGAGCTTGCCCAGGACAAGACCGAGGCCTGGTACGCCCAGGGCCTGGTGTGCACCGACGGCTGCTGGCAGCGCTCCTTCATAGCTGATACCCGTGGTGGCAGCGTCGTCGGCTTCATCCAGCCGATGGAGCGCGACGCCGGTGTGGTGGCCTCGGAACTGACCCTCGGCTGGCTGCAGGCCCTGCTGGGCAGCCTTCCGGAACCTTCGGGCGGCTATGCCTTCGTGATGGACGAGAACCAGCTGATGCTCGCCCACGAGCGTCCAGGCTTCGTCGGCACGAGGGCCAGCGCGTTCCTGACGGCTTCGATCGTGCGCAGCAAAGGCGCTCCCATGCGCCTGACGGCCGAGGATGGTGCCCGGGTCCATGAACCGAGCTGGGCTTATGTCACCCCCGTGGCGGGGACGCCCTGGAAGTTCGGGCTGGTCATCCCCGAGTCGCGCATCTACGCCGACATGCGTCGCACCTTCCTGACGGACCTAGCCCTGGGGCTGTTCGGCCTGCTGGCGATTTCTGCCCTGATCCTGACCATCAGCCGGCGATTGCTGGCACCGCTGTCGGCGCTGACCTTACAGGCAGAGCGGATCGCAGCAGGCGATCGCGGCCATGCCCTGCCGCCCAGCCCCGCCAGCGACGAGGTAGGGCGCCTGACACGCAGCTTCGAGGGCATGCGCGTGGAGCTGGCTGCCCAGATCGAGGCCGTCGCGGAGGGTAGCCGCGCCAGCGAGCGCCTGGCCAGTGAACTGGACATAGCACGCTTGATCCAGACCTCGATGCTGCCGCCACCTAGGCACGCGGCTGCCGACTTCGAGCTGCATGCCCACCTGCAACCGGCCCAGGCGGTCGGTGGCGACCTGTACTTCTACCTGGTGCAACCCGATCGCCTGTGGCTGATGGTGGGCGACGTCTCCGACAAGGGCGTGGCGGCGGCGCTGTTCATGGCCCGCACCGTCACTCTCGCCCGTAACCTGGCCCGCGATGCAGCCGCGCCCGACCAGTTGCTGGCCGAACTCAACGCCGAGCTGGAACCGGACAACGACGCCTGCATGTTCGTCACCCTGGTCTGTGCGACGGTGGATCGAGCCGGCGGCAACCTGCTCGTGGCCAGTGCTGGCCACGAAGCCCCGGTGCTGTGCCGGGGCGATACCTGTGTGCCCGTTGCCGTGGAAAGCGGGCCGGCGCTCGGCCTGCAGAAGGACGCTGACTTTCCGCTGGTCAGCACGAGGCTTCTGCCAGGCGACGAGCTGCTGATGTTTTCCGACGGCATCACCGAAGCTGACAACGGCTTCCACGAACTTTTTGGCGAATCGCGCCTTATTGCGGCCATGTCGGGGACGCATGAAGCGGGGAGCCGCATTCGCATCGAGCGCTTGCTGGCCGCCGTTTCAGCACATGCCGGCCATTTCCACCAGTCCGACGATATCGCGTTGCTGGCCCTGAACTGGCAAGGTAGGGCCATGCGCAATCGATTCTCCCAACGCATAACGCCCCACCGCGACGCCGTGTATGCCCTGCTCGATGCCGCCGAGGCATTTACCAGGGACGCCGGCGCTGCCGAGGAAACCAGGTCCGACATCCGCCTGGCGGCGGAAGAGCTGCTGGTAAACATCGTCGACCATTCCAGCGCCACCAGCATCGACCTCTCGCTGGAGGCGGTGAATGACGGCTTCGACCTGTGCATCCGCGACGATGGGCCGCCGTTCGACCCGTTCGCCCATCCCGAGCCTACCGATCGCGGCCAGGTAGGCGGCCTTGGCATCCACCTGGCCCGCCATCTGGCCGACATGGCGCATTGCCAGCGCGAGGCAGGCGGTAATGTAGTGAGCCTTCGCTTTGCTTCACCATCCACATCATGAGGGACGGCGCATGAGCCTCACCATTGATCACCAACAGCAGGACCGCGGACTGGCCACGCTTGCCATCGGCGGCCGCCTGGATGCACAGACCGCTCCCGAACTCGATGCGGCCGCCGTTACCGCCGGCGAGGGGGTCAACGACAATGCCACCCTGGTGCTGGACATGAAGGGGCTCAATTACATCTCCAGTGCAGGCCTGCGCAGCATCGCCAAGATGCGCCGTGCCATGCAGGCGCGCGGTGGCACGGTCTTGCTGGTCAACCCGCAGCCCCAGGTGCGCAAGGTGTTCGACATCGTCAAGGCGGTACCGGTGAACGAGGTGTTCACCTCGATCGCCGAACTCGATGCCTACCTGGACACGATGCAGCGCAAGGTAATCGCCGAGGGCAAGGATTCGTAGATCGCGTGCTGAAAACCAATGCGTTGGGGGTCAGAGTAAAACTCTGACCCCGGACAGCCAAGGCGCTAGGGGCCAGTTACACGTTGAAACGGAAGTGCAGCACGTCGCCTTCCTTCACGATGTACTCCTTGCCTTCCAGGCGCAGGCGACCGGCTTCCTTCGCGCCGGACTCCCCGTTGTACTTGATGAAATCGTCATAGGCGACCGTTTCGGCGCGAATGAAGCCGCGTTCGAAATCGGTATGGATGACGCCGGCGGCCTGCGGCGCGGTGGAGCCACGCTTGAGCTGCCATGCGCGCACTTCCTTCTCACCCGCTGTGAAGTAGGTCTGCAGGCCCAGCAGCTTGTAGCCAGCGTTGATCACGCGGTTCAGGCCAGGCTCTGAGAGACCGAGGTCGGCGAGGAATTCATCGCGGTCGGCATCGTCCATCTGGGAAAGTTCTTCCTCGATGGCTGCGCACACCGGCACCACTTCGGCACCCTCTTCCGCGGCGTGTGCGCGTACGCGGTCCAGGTGCGGGTTGTTCTCGAAACCGTCCTCGAGCACGTTGGCAATGTACATCAGCGGCTTCATGGTGATCAGGAACATGTCGCGCACCAGGGCGCGTTCCTCTTCGTCCAGGCCGGCCATGCGCGCGGCCTTGCCATCGCTCAACGTAGCGAACAGCTTCGCCAGCACGGGCTTGCGTGCCAGCGCTTCCTTGTCGTTGGCCTTGGCGGCGCGCTCGGCGCGGTTCAGGGCCTTCTCCACCGATTCAAGATCCGCCAGTGCAAGCTCGGTATCGATGGTTTCGATATCGGCGATCGGGTCGACCTTGTTAGCCACGTGGATGACATCACCCTCGAAGCACCGCACCACGTGGGCGATGGCGTCCACCTCGCGGATGTGGGCCAGGAACTTGTTGCCCAGGCCCTCGCCCTTCGACGCACCGGCTACCAGGCCGGCGATGTCGACGAACTCCATGGTGGTGGGCAGGATCTTCTGCGGCTTGACGATGGCCGACAGCGCCGCCAGGCGCGGGTCGGGCACCGGCACCACGCCCACGTTCGGCTCGATGGTGCAGAACGGGAAGTTCGCCGCGGCGATGCCCGCCTTGGTGAGCGCGTTGAACAGGGTGGACTTGCCGACGTTGGGCAAGCCGACGATGCCGCATTTGATACCCATGGAAGGAACCGCCAAGGTGAAGTGGGAGCGAGGCGCCTGCGCGCCGGCGCAAAATCTAGGGAAGTTTATCCGCAGCTGTGTGCAGCCGCTTCATCGCCTCGTGGAAATTGCCGGCCACGGCCAGCGGCAACACGTCGAAGGCGCGGCCGATGCCATCCATGATGGCGTCCTCGTCGGCTGCCGAGGGGCGTCCGAGCACCCACGGGGTGACCTTGTCCTTGTGCCCGGGATGGCCGATGCCGACCCGCAGGCGGTGGTACTTGCCATGGCCCAGGTGGGCTGCGATGTCACGCAGGCCGTTCTGACCGCCATGGCCTCCATCGAATTTCAGCCGCACGGTACCGGGCTCGAGGTCGAGCTCATCGTGCACCACCAGGCATTGTTCGGGAGGAATCTTGTAGTAGCGCAGCGCCGAAGCCACCGCGATGCCGCTCTTGTTCATGAAGGTGGCGGGCTTGAGCAGCCAGATCGCCTCGCCGGCGATACGGACCCTGCAGGCTTCGCCGTGTAGCTTGCCGTCGAAACCGAATCGTTCGCCATGCTGCGCTGCCAGCGCATCGGCAAACCAGAACCCGGCGTTGTGCCGCGTCCGGAGGTATTCGGCCCCGGGGTTACCGAGGCCGACGATAAGGCGCAGGCCCTCCATGCGTGCAAACGAACGCGCCCTGCCCGCACCAAGCGGCCAGGGCGCGGCCGATTACTTCTTCTCGGGCGCCGGGGTGGCGGCCGGAGCCGCGGCGTCGCCTTCGGCGGCCGGGGTCTCGTCCACTTCTTCGCGCACCGAAGCCACGGTCACGACGGCGACGTCGTGTTCCTTGCCCAGGGCCAGTTCCGGGATCTCCACGTTGGCCGGAAGCTTGATCTCGGACAGGTGGATGATGTCGCCTTCGGTCAGGCTGGCGAGGTCGAGTTCCAGGTACTCCGGCAGGTTGCCCGGCAGGCACGACACGGTGACTTCCGTCAGGTTGTGCGAGATCACCAGGCCCGCGGTCTTCGCGGCAGGCGACTTTTCTTGGTTCAGGAAGTGGATGGGCACCGCGACGCGGACCACTTCGTTCTCGTTGATGCGCAGGAAGTCCATGTGCAGCATGAGCATCTTGAACGGATGCTTCTGCCAGTCACGCACCAGCACCTTCTGGGTCTTGCCGTCGACGTTGAGGTCAAGGACGGAGGAGAAGAACCACTCGTGGCGCGAGGCCAGCAGGACGGTGTTGTGCTCGATCTGGATGCTTTCCGGCTCCTGGCCGGCACCGTAGACGACGGCCGGCACGAAGCCCGCACGACGCAGGCGGCGGCTCGCACCTTTCCCCTCGTCCTTGCGGCCCTGTGCCGAGATTACATGTTGGGTTGCCATGGTTGTTACCTTCAGTTTTCACAAGAAGCCACCTCGCGGCGGCCAAGACACTCACCCGCGACCAGGTGAGTGGTTAATCGATGTACAACGAACTGACCGACTCGCCAAAGGCGATGCGGCGAATGGTTTCGGCCAGGAGCTCAGCGACCGAGAGCTGGCGGATCTTGGCGCAGCGCAGCGCATCGGCGCGCAGCGGCAAGGTATTGGTGACGACCAGCTGATCCAGCTGCGAGCCTTCGATGTTGGCGATGGCCGCGCCCGAGAGCACCGGGTGCACGCAGTAAGCCACGACCTTGCGCGCGCCTTTTTCCTTCAGCGCGGCGGCGGCGGCGCACAGCGTGCCGGCGGTGTCGACGATATCGTCCACCAGCACGCAGGTCTTGCCGTCGACGTCGCCGATGATGTTCATCACGGTGGCCACATTGGCCTTGGGGCGGCGCTTGTCGATGATGGCCAGGTCCGCATCGTCCAGGCGCTTGGCCAGTGCGCGGGCGCGCACCACGCCGCCGACGTCGGGGCTGACCACGATGATGTCGTCCATGCTGTGGTGGCGCCAGATGTCGGCCAGCAGCACGGGCGACGCGTAGACGTTGTCGACCGGGATATCGAAGAAACCCTGGATCTGGTCGGCGTGCAGGTCGACCGTGAGCACGCGGTCGACGCCGGCGGTGGCGATCATCTTGGCCACGAGCTTGGCGGTGATGGGCACGCGCGCCGAACGCGGCCGGCGATCCTGGCGGGCATAACCGAAATACGGCATCACGGCCGTGACCGAGGCCGCCGAGGCGCGCTTGAGGGCATCGACCAGCACCAACAGCTCGAAGAGGTTCTCGGCGCTGGGCGCGCCCGTGGGCTGGATCACGAACACTTCCTGCCGGCGGACGTTCTCTTCGATCTCTATCTGTGCCTCGCCGTCGCTGAAGCGGCCGATCAGGGCCTTGCCCAGCGGAACGTTCAGGCGCGTGCAGACGTCCTCGGACAGGGCGCGGTGGGCATTACCGGTGAAGAGCATCGGGGTGGACGTGTCCACTTGAGACCTCGTGAGTGATTCATTGCCCAGGACATCCCGCTTGAAGCGGGCGCCGCGCGACCTTGATAACTTTGTGCCTTATAACCAACGGGCCAGCCCTTTCGGGATGGCTGGGGCGGCAGGATTCGAACCTGCGCATGCGGGAATCAAAATCCCGTGCCTTAACCAGCTTGGCGACGCCCCAACAGCGTGTTCAGTGTTTCTTTTTCTTGTGACTCTTGTGACCTGGCTTGCGCCGGGGCGTATCGAAGCGTTCGAGCGTCATCCGCAGCGGCGAGCGACCAAGGCCGGCGCTGACCCACGCGTTCATCGAGGGATCAACCTGCCGGGCCACCGCCAGTGCCGCGTCGTAGGTCCTCGTCTCGAGGAAGACGCAAGCACCACTTCCCGACAACTGCGCGCGGCCGAAACCCGAGAGCCAGTCCAGCGCGGCGGCCACCCGGGGGTAACGCGCGCGAACGACCGGCTCGAAGGCATTCTCGCCCACTTGCCCTGAAACAAAGGCCGAAATTGTCGCTTCCGGGGCTTCCCGTGTCAATTCGGGGGCCTGGAACAGCACGGCCGTAGGCACCTGTTCGCCAGGATCGACCACCACATACCAGCGCTGGGGCAGCTTGATCGGCCGCACGCGCTCGCCCACCCCCGCCGCCCAGGCTGAACGGCCACGGACGAATACCGGGACATCGGCTCCGAGCTTCAGGCCCAGGGCGGCCAGTTCGTCCTCGCCCAGCGAGAGGTTCCAGAGCCGATTCAGGCCCACCAGCACCGTGGCGGCATCGGAGCTGCCGCCGCCCAGGCCGCCGCCCATCGGAATGCGCTTGTCCACCTCGATATCCGCCCCCAGGCGGCAGCCTGAGTGTTCGGCAAGCAGGCGCGCCGCGCGCACCACCAGATCGGCCTCGGGATCCACGCCCGGCGCCCCCGTCCCTCGCTCGATGCGGCCATCTTCACGGACGCGCAGGCGGACTTCATCGCCCCACTCAAGCAGACGGAAAACCGTCTGCAGCTCATGGTAGCCATCGGGCCGGCGACCGGTCAGGCGCAGGAACAGGTTCAGCTTCGCCGGCGCCGGCAGCGAAATCCAGTCACCCGGACCGGGGGGTGCCAGCTCCCGGCGCATGAAGACACGCAAGCCGTCGGGAAAGCCGTTGTCGCGGTCGCGCTCCAGGGCGAAGGCAAATTCCGGGTGATTCTTGTCGACCGGCACGAAGCCATGGTGGGCGTAAAACGGGCCGTTCCAGCTGACGTCGGACAGGGTCCCCAAGTCGACCGCGTGGTAGCCGGCAGACCGAGCCCAGGCACACGCGTGCTCGAGCAAGGCCGAACCGATGCCCTGGCGGGCATGGCCAGGCAGCACGTCGATCTCGGCCAGACCGATGGTGGAACCACCCTCCTCCGCGTCCAGCCAAACGAAACCCACCGGCGAGTGGTCGGCCAGACGCGCCACCCAGACCAACCCCTTGCCGATCGCTTCATGGATAACGTCCGGCGGAATGCTCATGGCCGCATAGAAGGGCCATGCCGCGTGGCCGCGAAAGAGTTCCACGGCCGCCCGCTCGATCGCGCAGAGGGCGTCGATATCGTCATAGACGGCGCGGACGATGGTCCAGGGCGCGTCCGTGGCGGGCGCGTGGGAAGAAGACATGCGAGGGCCAGGCAGGCGGAAGACCGCCAAGTCTAGCGAAACTCCCAGCCCATCCGCGCCAGCTTCACGGTATAGGGCGCCCGCGCGGCGTAGACCTTCACGGGCAGGCGCGGCTGGGCGGCCGGGTCCCACTCGGGATAGACGATGGTCCAGCCGTCCTGGACCAACTCACTGGGCAGGCCATCGGCGCCGAAATGGACGTCGGCCGTCTTGCCGGCGGCACGTACCGCCATCACCCACGCCTTGAGGTCCGCCAGGGGCACGCGAAAGCCCAGCGCCTTGTCCATCAGGCTTTCGGCATCCGGACCACGCAGGGGGCCGGATTTGTCGGCACCTTCCAGCAACGCACCGCCGGCGTCACCCGACAATCGCACCTGGCGGCCGGGAAAGGCCACGGTGAAGTCGTAGCGGTCGCCATCCTGCACCCAGGTGAGGTCCCCGCTTCCGCCATCCTTACCGTTGCCGACGTACATCCGCGCGGTGAGCGTCCAATGGTCGCGGCCGGAGAGCGCCGCTTCGCGGGTTTCCTGGGCAGCTACCGTCGCCGCGTCGCCTGCCATGCGCACTGGGCGCGTGGTGGCGCAGCCGGCAAGAAGGAGCACGCCGGCAAGGGCGATGAAACCGACCCTCACGGACGAAGCCTTTTTTCAGCGTCGATCAGCGCGGTGTTCTTCGGGTCGAGTTTGCGTACCTGGTCGAACACCCGGCGCGCTTCGTCCTTGTTGCCGAGCTTCCACAGCACCTCGCCCAGGTGCGCGCCGACATCGCCATCCTTGCGGGCGGCCCACGAGCTACGCAGGGTCTGGACGGCTATGTCGAGGTGGCCCAGGCGGTACTGCACCCAGCCCCATGAATCGGCGATGGCCGGATCGTCGGGATGGGCATCGCGAGCGGTCTTCACCAACTGCTCCGCTTCGGGAAGATCCCGATTGGCATCGGCCAGCGTGTAACCAAGCGCATTGCTCGCGTCCACGTCGCCAGGCTTCAAATCCAGGACATGGCGAAGATCGGCCACCGCGGCATCCACCTTGCCTGCCTCGGCGTAAGCCAGGCCCCTCGAATACACCAGTTCCGGATCATCCGGGGTCACGCGCAGCGCGCGGCCATAAGCATCGGCGGCATCGGCGAAGCGGCGCTCGCGCATGTAGAGTTCGGCATCGACCACGATCGCACGGCGCAATTGCTCGGGCTGGTCGGCGTAGTCCATCTGCATTTGCTGCGCGGCCGCATGGGCTTCTTCGGATCGACCCTGTTGCAGCAGCACCACGGCCGAGCGGGCATCGGCATCGAAGGCATGGGTATCGCCGTCGGCCACTTGGTCGTACCAGTCCAGGGCTTCGTCCGGCTTGCCAAGCAGTTCCGCCAGTTGGCCGGCCAGGTACGCGGTATTGGCCTGGGTTTCGTCCGGGGCTCGCTTGATCTGGGCATAGATCAGGGCCAGCTCGGCGCGGTCATTGCGCTTGGCGGCAAGGGCTGTGCGAATGGCGAAGGTCTCCGGGCTTTGCGGCCCATCCTTGAGCAGTTTGGTGGCGGCAGCCTCCTCGCCGGACTGCCCGAGCAGCGTGGCATAGGCCAGGCGCAGGTGGACGTCCTTCGGGCTCTTGGCCAGGGCCTTGCCGAAATAGGCCTTGGCGCCGGCCTTGTCGCCCGCCTTGAAGCGCATCTGGCCGGCCCAGGCGTAGCTGCGGGCATCATGGAACTTCGCTAGCGCAGCGTCGGCGGTCTTCTGCGCGAAGTCGTGGCGGCCGAGGCGGTCACCCAGTTCGCTCATGGCCAGCCACGCTTCTGAATCGTTGGGCAGTCGGTCGGGCGTGGCGACGGCTTCGAGCATGCGCGCGGCCTGGGCCGAGTCGCGGGCATTGACCAGGACCCGGCCGAAATCGCGCCAGGCATCGGGATCGTGGGTGTCCACCAGCAGCTGAAGCTGCTTGCGGGCCTCGTCGCCCTGGCCGCGGTCCAGGGCCAGTTCCGCCCGCATCGCCGCCAACTGGGCGGGTTTGGCGCCAAGCTGCTGCCAGCGGGTCATGGCCCGGTCGCTGGCCGCCTGATCGTGGGTAGCCAGCGCCAGCTGGGCGGCGCGTTCGGCCACCGCCGGGTTATTGGAAAGCTGCGCTGCCCGGCCGTAGGCCGCGGAGGCGGCCGGCAGATCGGTGCGGGAGAGGGCGAAGTCGCCTTCCAACAGCTGCGCCATGACGTCCCGCTCCGGCGGCAGGGTGGCCACGGTAAGGTGGTCCAGCGGCTGGCGCGGCGCGGGCCGGGAGGACGGCAACCGGGTGGCGGTATTTGCGCACCCAACAAGGAGCAAAATACCGCTGGTGGTGGTCACAAGTTGCCGCAGTTGCTTGAATCTGGCCTTGCCGCTCCCCACAATTGCTCTCCAGTTGCCGTCGGTTCTCGTTGCCGGGGGCTGGTTTTGCCGCCCGCGGGCACAGCTTAGCCTACGCCTTGCAACACGCCATGATTCCCACGGACGCAACCGCCACGCCATGCCGCTGATCGCTCTCGGGCTCAACCACCTCACCGCGCCGGTGGCCTTGCGCGAACAGGTGGCATTCGATGGCGCGCTGTCCTCGCAAGCCCTGGACGACCTCAAGCGCCAACCCGGCGTGGAAGAGGCGATGATCCTGTCCACCTGCAACCGGACCGAGCTTTACTGTTCCGTGACACCAGGCGCGGAGCACGTACCGCAGTCGTGGCTGTCGCACCAGCAACGTATGACCCCGCAACGGCTCGATGAGTTCCTCTACACGCATCTCGAGGACGAAGCCGTGCGCCACATGTTCCGCGTGGCGACGGGACTCGATTCCCTGGTGCTGGGCGAACCCCAGATCCTTGGCCAGGTGAAGGATGCCTACCAGATAGCCCGGGAGGCGCAATCCCTTCGTGCCCCGATGGACCGCCTGCTGCAGCACACCTTCGCCGTGGCCAAGCGCGTGCGCACCGATACGCGCATCGGCGCGCACACGGTGTCGGTGGCCTACACCGCGGTGCGCCTGGCCGAACAGGTGTTCACGGACCTGCGCCAGGCCTGCGTCCTATTGATCGGTGCCGGCGAAACCATTGAACTTGCCGCCCGTCACCTGGCGGACAAGAAAGTGCGCCGCCTGCTGGTAGCCAACCGCACGCTCGAGAATGCCCAGGCTCTGGCCAGCCAGCACAGCGGCTATGCCATTGCCCTGCACGATCTTCCCCGCCACCTGGCCGAAGCGGACATCGTCATCACCTCCACCGCGTCGCGCCAGCCGGTGGTTACGCGGGACATGGTCGCCGCCGCCATCGGCCAGCGCCGCCGCCGGCCGATGTTCATGGTGGACATCGCCGTACCGCGCGACATCGACCCTGGTGTCGCCACGCTCGACGACGTTTATCTGTACGGCATCGACGACCTGCGCCAGGTGATCGACGAGAACCGCAAGTCGCGCGCAAGCGCCGCGCTCGACGCCGAAGCCATCATCGAACTGCAGGTGCAGCGCTACATGTCGTGGCGCCGCGCACTGAGCGTGCGCAACCCCGCGCTGGACATGCGAAGCGCGGCCGAAGCCCATCGCGACGAAGTGCTGCTGCGCGCCCAGGCGATGCTCCGCAACGGCAAGTCGCCCGAGGAAGCCCTGGCGTACCTGGCCAACACGCTCACCAACAAACTGCTGCACGCGCCCAGCGCGCGCCTGCGCGATGCGGCGCTCGCAGGCGATCTCGACCTCCTGCATGCCGCCGGGCGCCTCTACGGACTGGACGCGGACGAGGCACCTTCCGCATGATGGATGGCTGCCCGTCTTTCGACCGCCCCGCATGACACCCTCGATCCGCCGCAAACTCGAAGCCCTCGCCGAACGCCATGAAGAGGTTGGCATCCTGCTGTCGCAGCCCGACGTCATGGCCGACAACACGCGTTTTCGCGAACTGTCGCGCGAATATGCCCAGCTGGAACCGGTGGCTGCCTCCCTTGCCGCGCACGACGCGGCCGAGAAGGAACTGGCCCAGACCCGCGGCATGCTCGACGATCCCGACTTCCGTGACATGGCCGTCGAGGACATCGGCCGGCTGGAAACCCACCTGGCGGAACTCGATGCCCAGCTGCAGGTGCTGTTGCTGCCGAAGGATCCGCGCGACGAGGGCAACCTGTTCCTGGAAGTCCGCGCAGGCACCGGTGGCGACGAGGCGGCGATCTTCGCCGGTGACCTCTTCCGCATGTACACCCGCTATGCCGAGCGCCAGCGCTGGACGGTGGAGATCCTCTCCGCCAGCGAAGGCGAGCACGGCGGCTTCAAGGAAGTGGTGGCACGCGTGGAAGGCCGCGGGGCCTATTCACGGCTGAAGTTCGAATCGGGCACGCACCGCGTGCAACGCGTCCCGGAGACCGAATCGCAAGGCCGTATCCATACCTCGGCCGCGACCGTGGCAATCCTTCCCGAGATCGACGAGATCAACGACATCGAGATCCGCGACGCGGATCTGAAGGTCGATACCTTCCGCGCCTCCGGCGCCGGTGGTCAGCACGTGAACAAGACGGATTCAGCCATCCGCATCACCCACCTGCCCACCGGTACGGTGGTCGAATGCCAGGATGAGCGCAGCCAGCACAAGAACCGCGCCCGCGCCATGAGCCTGCTCAAGGCGCGGCTGCTGGACGAGGAACGCAGCAAGCAGAGCGCGGCCCAGGCGGAGTCACGCCGCTTGCAGGTGGGTAGCGGTGACCGCAGCCAGCGCATCCGCACCTACAACTATCCGCAGGGCCGTATCACCGACCACCGCATCAACCTCACCATCTACCGCCTGCCCGAGACGCTCGCCGGCGACATGGATGAACTGGTCGATGCGCTCACCCGCGAACATCAGGCGGATGAATTGCAGTCGCTGACGGCAGCTTAAGGGCTGGCAGGAATCAGCTTGTCGAGCTTCGCCTTGTCCACGCCACCGACGATCGGCGGTGCAAGCGTGCCGTCGGGCTTGATCAAGTAAGTGGTGGGCAGGCCCTTGGGCGGGTCGAAATCCTTCGGCGGGTCGATCACATCGACCTGGGCGATCGGATAGGACACCGGGTGCTTCTGCACGAACGCCGCGACTTCCGCCTTGTCGGTGTCCTCGAAAGCCAGGCCAATCGCCTCGACGTTCTTGTGCGTCTTCACGAAATCGGAAATCTCGGGCATTTCCTTGATGCAGGGGGCGCACCAGGTGGCCCAGTAGTTCACGATCACCCACTTGCCGCGATGCTGGGCGAGGTCAAACGGCTTGCCGTCGAGGGTCTTCACCTGCAGCGTGGGTTTTTCCGGCATCGCGGCAAAGGCGGGGGCGGCAGCCGCAAGCAGGGCGATGCCTGCGGCAAGGTACGGCAACTTCATGAAGCTTTCTCCGTGGGGACGGTGGGTGCTGGCACAGGATGGATGTCGGGTGCCGGATACACGGTATCAAGGCGTGCGCCCAGGGTGGCGTCCAGTGCCTCGGCCAGGGCGTCGAGCATGGCCAGCAGGCGTGGCGGCAGGTCGATGCGCAGCGCCGCCGCCTGTTCGCGCGGCCGCAGCGGCAGGCGGTAATGGGTGCAGCGATACACGCGCAATAGTTCGGTACTGTCCAGGCTCCGGGTAAGCATCCAGCCGCCGCCCTCGCCACGCTGCACCATGTCGGCGCGGACAAGGTCGTCGAAATACCGGATGACCGCATGCGTTTGCAGGTAGGGCTCGGCGTCGCGCACCGCGGCCGGGTCGATGCTTTCACCGCAGCGCTGCGCATCGATGAAGTGCCGCAGCACCACCAGCAACCCAAGGAATTCCGCGCCTTCCGGAAGCATCGACGAGGGCGCGTGGTACTCGAAGGCCGAGATCGACGCCGAGATCGACGCACCGAGGATCACAATGATCCAGGACAAATAAATCCACAGCAGGAAGATGGGAATCGCCGCCAGCGTGCCGTAGATCTCGTCATAGGTGTGCGCATTGCGCACGAATACAGTGAACCCCCAGCGGGCGACCTCGAAACACACCGCGCCGATCAAGGCACCGATGGCCGTGTGCCGGAAGCGCACGCGGCGGTTGGGGATCATCGTGTACATCAGCCAGAGCGTGAGCCCCGTGATGAAAAACGGCAGCGTGCGGAACAGCAGCTGGCTCAGGCCCAGGGTCTGCGCGGCCTCCGACACCAGCGGCAGTGCCGACATATAGGACGAGACGATCAGGCCGCCCACGACCAGGATCGGACCGAGCGTGAGCGCCGCCCAATACAGCAGCAGGCGGGCACCCCACCCGCGCGCCTTGTGCACGCGCCAGATGCGGTTCAACCGATCCTCGATGCTGATCATCATGGTCACGGCGCTGAACAGCATCACCAGCACGCTGATGCCGGTGAGCTGGCTGGCCTTGTCGGCGAAGGCCAGCATGTATTCCTGCACCTTGAACCCGGCTTCGGGCACGAAGTTATGGAAGACGAAGTCGCTGATCGCCTGGCGCCAGGGCGCGAACACCGGGAAGGCCGACAGGATGGCGAACACGGCGACGGTGAGCGGCACCAGCGACACCAGGGTGGTGTACGACAGGGCGCCGGCCGTCTCGAAGCACTTGTCGTCGACGAAGCGCAACCAGGTGAACCGGGCGAAGCTGAATATGCGGTCGCGGTTGTAGCGCGGGAGCATCCGTTATTCCATCGGGCACGCAATGCCGCGCCCATGACAACCTGGGCGCTACATCTGCCAGACTACCGCAGTTTGCATCATGTATCGCCTGTCCCAAGGTCCGCCCATGCCCGCTGACATCCTTGTCCTGTACTACAGCCGAAATGGCCACACCGCCCAACTGGCACGCCTGGTGGCGCGCGGGGTGGAGGAAATTCCCGGGATGCGCGCGCGCCTGCGCCAGGTGCCGCCGGTGTCACCGGTCACCGAGCTGGCCCAGCCGCCGGAGCCGGAGGAAGGCGCGCCTTACGTATCGCTGGACGACCTCGCCCAGTGCGCGGGCCTGGCCATGGGCAGTCCCACCCGCTTCGGCAACATGGCAGCACCCCTGAAGTACTTCATCGACTCCACCGGCGCGCACTGGGCTTCGGGAGCCCTGGCCGGCAAGCCGGCGGCGCTGTTCACGTCCACCAGCACCATGCATGGCGGCCAGGAAGCGACCTTGCTGTCGATGGCGCTGCCGCTCCTGCACCACGGCATGCTGCTGGTCGGATTGCCGTATACGGAGCCGGCCCTCACCAGTACGGCCTCTGGCGGTACGCCTTACGGTGCCAGCCATGTCTCCGGTTCCGGGGGCGACAACACCATCACCGATCACGAACGCGAATTGGCCCGCGCCCTGGGCCGGCGCCTGGCTGACGTGGCGCGCCGCCTGGCTGTCACGCCATGAGCACGCCTCGCGAACAGGTGACGGGCCTGGTGGCATGGAGTGCGCTGGTGCTGCTGCAGCTGGCGTGGCACGGCGTGATGTTCCCGCCAACCCAGCTATCGATGTTGCTGGTGCTGGGGATCACGGTCGTACCCCTGCTGCTGCCGGTGTTCTCCTTGCCGGACAAGCGCCGTGCCTTGCTGTGGGTGGGTATCCTCAGCCTGTTCTATTTCTGCCATGGCATCGCCGAAGCCTGGTCAACGCCTCCCGAACGCGTGCCGGCCCTGCTGGAAATCGGCCTGACATTGTTGCTGATAGGTACGCTCGGCGCAGGTGTGCGCCGGCCGAAAACACCCACGCCGGGATAACAGGCGGCGCCTATACTGGACTCCTTGAGCCGATGGGAGCCTGCACGCATGACGTTTCGCCAGGACGCCCCTACCCTGCCCGATCCGTTGCTGGACGATCCGAACCTGCAGCGTTTGCTGCGCCGCCTGCCGGCGCGCTTTCGCGACGACATGCTGCCGGACCTGCGGGCGTTGGCCACGCACGCCATGCAGGCCTATGCGACGGCACGGGCATCATCGCGCCCTGAGCCGATATTCACTGCGTTCGATGCCTGGGGCTCACGCGTGGACCGCATCGAACTTACCCCGGCCTGGAGGGCAGGTCCCGATATCACCGCGCGCCACGGTGTGTTGGCCGCCGGTCATGAAGCCCATGCGCTGGCCCGTGTCGGACAGTTCGCGCGCGTCTACCTCTACCACGTGGCCAGCGAGTTCTATACGTGCCCGCTGGCGATGACCGATGGCGCCGCCACGGCCTTGAAGGCCTCGGGCAACCAGGCGCTGATCGACCGCGCCGTGGGTCATTTCCTAAGCCGCGACGCTCGTAACCTCTGGCTTTCCGGACAGTGGATGACCGAGACCCCGGGCGGTTCGGATGTAGGCCGCACCGAAACCGTGGCACGGCAAGGCAGCGACGGTGAATGGCGGCTCCACGGCCGCAAATGGTTCAGCTCCGCGGTCGTCGGCGAAGCCGCGCTGGCGCTGGCACGCCCCGAAGGCGCCGCTGCCGGGACATCAGGCCTCGCCCTGTTCTACGTCGAGACCCGCGATGCCGAAGGCCGCTGGCAAGGGCTTGTCATCAACCGCCTGAAGGACAAGCTCGGTACGCGCGAACTGCCCACCGCCGAGGTGGAACTGGACGGCTTGCTTGCCCACCCGGTGGACGGCCTCGACCACGGCGTGAAGCTGGTGGCGCCAATGCTCAATGTCACGCGCACCTGGAACGCCGTCTGCGCCGTGGCGACCATCGCACGCGCCAATGCACTGGCACTGGACTACGCCCGGCGCCGCGAAGCGTTCGGACGACCGTTGATCGAACAACCCCTGCACGCTCGTACGCTGGCGACCATGCAGGCCGAGGGCGCGGCGGCATTCGCTCTCGCCTTCCTGGTGGCAGAACTGCTAGGCAAGGTGGAACACGCCGAAGCCTCGGCCCGGGAGCGCGTGCTGTTGCGGGTGCTTACGCCGGCTACCAAGGCATGGACCGGCAAGCTTGCGGTGCGCATCGCCTCCGAAGCCCTGGAGTGCTTTGGCGGTGCGGGTTACATCGAGGATACCGGCCTGCCGCAACTGCTTCGCGATGCGCAGGTTTATCCCATCTGGGAAGGCACGACGAACGTCCTGGCGCTGGATCTCATGCGCGCACTGCGTGGCGTGGATGCCGCGGAACTTGCCGATACGCTGGCAGCCCTTTGCAAAGACGTCGGGGCAAATGCTGGCGCGCCGGTACGCGAGGCTGTGCTGTCGATGGCAGCCATGCTTGAGGCAGGGTCCGAAGCCGCGGCCCGCGCCGCGATTTTCACCTTGGGACAGGCAGCAGCGGCCGCGGCCCTGGCCAGTCAACTGGACGAGGACGACGCCCACGGGAGTGCCGCGCTGACCCGGTTCCTGGCCCTGGGGCTGGTGCACCTTCCGGTGGGGGACACCGCCGAAGACACAGCCCTGCTACACCCCTGAGCCGTGGTTGGCCCCCATGCGGGGCCGTATCTTCAGCGAACACGTCCGGCACGGGCTAAACTTGTGGCCTTGGCCAGGAAAACATGCCCATGCAGCACCTCACCATCGTCACCACCGGCGGCACCATCGACAAGATCTATTTCGACGACAAGTCGGACTACCAGATCGGCGCCCCGCAGATCGGCGAGATCCTTACCCAACTGGGCGTGGGCTTCCGCTTCGACGTCATCCCCATCCTGCGCAAGGACAGCCTGCACGTCACCGATGAGGACCGCGCGCTGATGCGCAGCACCATCGAGGCACAACCGCACCGCCACGTGCTGGTGACGCATGGCACCGACACCATGGTCGAGACCGCCGCTCACCTTGCCGGTATCGCGGGCAAAGTGATCGTCCTTACCGGCGCCCTGAACCCAGCTCGGTTCCAGGGGTCCGATGCCGTTTTCAACGTGGGCTGCGCCGTGGGCGCGGTCCAGACGCTCGCCGATGGCGTGTACATCGCCATGAACGGACGCATCTGGGACCCGGCGAAAGTGCGCAAGAATCGCGATGCCAACCGGTTCGAATCGAACGCCTGAGGATCAGGGCCCGCCGCATGCCATGCGTCGGACCCATACGGAGTTGGCCACATGAATGAACAGGTGACCACCCGTGTATTTTTACTCCAGCGCCTTGGCTACCGCCGCGGACACATCAAGCAATCCACTGCCGCAAGGACGTCGACAGGCGAAAGGCATTGGACGCGCGGAAGAAACCAGTAGTCGCGTGACATCGTCACTGCTCAGGGAAGGCTTGGCAGACAAAAGGAGCGCCGCGGTGCCGCTGACATGTGCCGCGGCAATCCCAGTGCCCGAAATTCGCCGGTAGTTGCCTCCGACTGGAACTGTTGTTCCTGCATCGTATGTAGTCATGACGTAGTTGCGTGCATCAGCGTCATAACTGCCACCCGGCGCCGAAAGCGATACGATCGATCCATAGCTGGAGTAACTGGCCAGAGCGCCCCGCCGGTCGGATGCCGCGACAACGACCACCCCGGGGCAGTTGGCCGGGTTGGCCAACGCCGCATCATCCGCGTCGTTCGCGGCTCCGGTGATCACGACAGCACCACGACGGCGCGCATTGCTGATGGCTTCGGCCATCAGGTCCGGGCATGGACCATATGCTCCGGTCTGTATCTGAACGATGCGCGCGGGGTGCGGATTGTCCGGCACACGCGGTACATGGCCGCCAGTCGCCCATGTGATGCCGTCGACGACATCTTCGAGCGTCCCGCCGCAATACGATGACGTTCGCACAGGCAAGAGTTTCGCCCGTGAGGCGACGCCAGCGATGCCCACCCCGTTATCGGCTATCGCCATGGCTATGCCGGCCACATGAGTGCCGTCCCAGGTGGATTGTTTCGACCCAGGAAGCCCACAGTCGCCCCATTCGCGCCAATCTCCTTCGTCCCGCGCGTTGGAATCGCGCCCGTCACCATCGCGGGAGAAGTCGGGATCACTGATGAAATCAAAACCGGGAAGAACCTGCGCATCGAGGTCTTCATGCGGCGTTATCCCGTTGCCAATGACGGCAATGACCGCCCCCTCCCCTCGCGTAACCTGCCACGCATCGACGACGCGCGCTCCCACCACGGGGTCGTACAGGTTCCATTGATCGCCAGCATGCGGATCGTCGCTTTTCTGCGCAACGGAAGCCAACGACACGAGGGAAAGCCCAATGGCGACTCCAAGGGATGCCAGCGGGCGTACTTTTGAAGTATTCATTTGTTCATTCCTTCATCAATGGCTGAACGCACCGCCGAGGCAACATCCAGCAAACCGCTGCCGCAGCCCTCGGGGCAGGCCACGGGCAATGGACTCGCGGTATCGATGATCATGTCGCGCACGTCGCGCGGCTCCAACGCCGGATTGGCCGCGCGTAGCAGGGCTGCCGCGCCCGAGACGTGGGGGGCAGCGGCAGATGTGCCGTCGAACCATGTATAGGTCGGGTCCTCACGCCTGCTGCATCCTCGATTGGTTGTGGTCCAGATACCGTCGGTAAGGACGGGGGATGTGTTTCCTCCCGGGGCGGCAAGCCGCACGGCCGGTCCAAAGTTCGAGTACCGGGCGCGCGCGCCAAATCGGTTGGTCGCCGCTACGGTCAGCACGCCAGGACAACCGGCCGGTGTGGTCATGGACGCGTCGAGGTTGCCATTGCCCGCCGCTGCCACGACAGTCGCCCCCAACTGTGTGGCGATACGGATGGCTGAAGCGGTAAACGCATCGCAAGGCCAGTTGCCGCCCAGGCTCAGATTGATGACCTGCGCAGGTGTCCGGTTGTCGGGGACGTCCTCCACATGTCCACCCGCTGCCCATATGATTGCTTCAGCAATATCCGCCGTCGTGCCGCCATCTGAACCCAGGACACGCACGGGCAGGATGCTCGTTTCGGGAGCCACGCCGATCGGGGTTTCGCCGTTACCACCGCGAGCAGCAACCAGGCCTGCGACCTGCGTGCCGTGCCACCTTGGCAAGCCGATATCGCAGTGCTCGAGCCCTTCGTCGCTTGGATCCGCGTCACGGCCGTCGCCATCCCGTCCCCGACGCCATGAGCTGATGAAGTCGTAGCCCGGCAATACCCGGCCTTCCAGATCCGGGTGCGCCGTGATACCTGAATCCACCACCGCGACCACGGTGTTTGCGCCACGCGATAGCGCCCATGCTGAGGCTACATTGGCGCCCGCTGGGGTATCGGCATGGTTCCACGAAGGCGCGTCGGTTGTTTTATCGCGAGCCGAACCTCGAACGGACACTGGAGTCGAAGCTGTCATCAGGCGATTGACCTGCACGTCGGCTATCCAGGGATGGTCTCGCAAGGACCGGATGAGCGCTGGCGACGAGGCAAAGCCGGGACTTGAGGCTTCGAACAACAAGTGGCCGGTGGCAAGCGTTCTCACGAAACGCATGCCATGCGTGGCGTCGCCCGCATTTGGCAGTCCTTGTTTGCGAAGTTCCAAGGCGGCCGACTCGTCCACCGGCTCGACGATGAAAGTGGGAGGGTCGAGCGACGCCGCGCGCACTGGCTGCGAAATCAGGATCAGACCCGTCACGCAGGCAAGAGCAAGAGACCTCACGCCTGCAGGGAAAAGGACTCCTGCATGCGTAATTTCCCGATACGGCCCGTCGTCACGTCCCCAAGAATCTGGATTCACGGGATCAGCTGCAATCTTCATGACGGGCGCACTCCGCGTTGCACCGTAGCTTCCAGCGTCTTTCCAGCATCGAGCAAACCGGCACCGCATCCTTGTCGGCACGGCTGCGGCAACGGCTTGACGTTGTCGATAAGCAACGCCTGTACTTCGTCGGGATCAAGGGTGGGAGCTGCCGCCAGCACCAGCGCTGCCACCGCCGCCACATGCGGCGAAGCCATCGACGTGCCCGCGTACGCGGCGTAGGCCGGGCCGGCGGGTGTCGAGCGCCCTGCATTGACCGTCGAGTAGATATTGGCCTGATCGCCGCCACCACCCGCGCCACCGGGAGCGGTAATGTTGACGGGGCGACCATAGTTGGAGAACGACGATTTGCCGCCCGATGGGTTGGACGCGGCCACGGTAATGGTGCCCGGACAGTTGGCAGGCGTGACATTGCTGGCATCGCGATTCTCGTTGCCGGCCGCAACGACCACGACGCTACCGCGCCCGCGAGCCATGTTGACCGCACGGGCATAGAGCGAACCGCATGCTCCGGTGCCGCCAAGGCTGAGGTTAAGTACCCGTGCGGGATTCTTGTTGTCGGGAACGCCGGGAACGCTTCCACCTGCGGCCCAGATCATCCCGTCGGCAATATCCGAGGCGTAACCGCCGCCCTTGCCGAGCACGCGTACCGGCACGACCTTGGCACCGGGAGCAACGCCCGCCACACCCAGCCCATTGCCCGCCAATGCGGCAATCGTGCCCGCGACGTGGGTGCCATGCCAGCTGGAGGGCGAGCCAAAGGTGAAATCGCCCTCGTCATTGGGATTGCTGTCGCGACCGTTGCCATCGCCCGCCATCGAGGCGCTGGAGATGAAATCGTATCCCGGCAGGATCTGGCCCTGGAGATCAGGATGGTTCGTGATGCCCGTATCGATGACTGCTACGGCCACGCCTTCACCGCGGGAATGTGACCATGCCTTCACCACATCGATGCCGGTGCGATCGGCGCGGTAGCTCCACAGATACGGCCAATACGGATCGTTGGTGGACATCGGGTGCATCAGCAGATCAGGTTCGACCGAGGCAACGCCGGGCTCATTGGCCAGATCCCGCATGATCTGGTTTGCCATGGAGAACGCTATGGTGCTGTCTTTGGCTGGACGGAACAGCAGGTGACCGGTCGCCAATGTCCGCTCATAAGAAAGTCCCGATCCTGCTTGCAATGCACTCAGCCGCGACGCTAGCTGCGCCACCAGCGACGGGCCATCGCCGGCAGGCTCAACGATGATGCCGACGACTTCGGCGTCGGGTGTGGCCAGTGCAACCCGTGGTATGGGATGGGAAAGCACATCACCTGCATGGGCCAGGGTCGAAAGGGCAAGGAACGACGCAGTAGCCGCGGCGAGCGGCCGGAGGAAGGATCGGACAAGCATGGGAACGCTCCATGTAGGTGACAGACGCCGCACACCGATGGCGGCTCGATCAGGCTACGCGGTGAAGCGATCCAGTTGAGGCGGCGGTGCACGACAATTCCGGTGGGCGCGCCCTGCTTGCAAGAAAAGGAATTTCCCACAGACATGGCGAATTCCCTGTCATTCGCAGAATATTCCTTACTGCCGGAGAAGCCCGCCGGCGTTGCGCCGGCGGGCTGTCATCGATCGGGTCCTACGGCGTCCAGGTCGCCTTGAGGCTGACGCCCGAGTAAGCAGCATAGCCGCGAATCTTGACGTAGTAAGTCCCGGCCTTGGGAGCCGCCACCGTGCACGTCTCGGCATTGCCCGTCTTGTAAGGACGGCAATCGTAGGTCGTGGTGGTGGGAGCCGACCCGAAACGGGTGTAGAGGTCCGCGTCACCCGTACCGCCGGACATGGCGATGGTCAGGTTCCTGGCACCGGCAGCGATGACCACCGTGTATGTCGTTTCGCTTCCCGTGGCACCGGACAGGCCTGTCTTGGCGACACCGTTGGAGAGCGCCGAACCACCGCCGCCGCCGCCACCGCCACCGCAGGTGACACCCACGCCCGCGAAAGCCGTGGCGACGTTGGCCGCGGAAAAGCCAAGATCCGTCGCGGCGCTGGCCACGCCGCACGCGCCGTTGTTGAAGGTCTCGTTCGCACCCCAATAAAGCGCGTTGGCGCGGGCGAATACCTTGAAGGCCTTCTGGGTATCCCAGCCGCTGGTCTTGGCCAGCAGGCAGAACGCCTTGTTGTAGACACCGCTTGAATAGTGGACGTCAAGGCCGGAGTTGTAGTCGGCGGCGTTGTCGATGGAGCCACCATCCTGCGGCGGGTTGCACATGTAGCGCAGTGCATTGCCGATGCCGGCACTGGTCTTGACGATGTCGGCGCCGACCAGGAAATCGTTGCTTCCCCGGTCGAAGAATTCCGTCGCCTCCCCGGCGATATCCGAGTACGCCTCGTTCATGCCGCCGGACTGGCCGGTATAGGCGAGGTTGGAATGCTGCTCGGTGTAGCCATGGCTGATCTCATGGCCGGTGACGTCGATCGCCACCAAGGGATAGAACGTGCTGGCGCCATCGCCGAAGCTCATCTGGGTGCCGTCCCAGAACGCATTCTCGTAGTTGTTGCCGTAGTGCACCTTCATCAACAGCACCTGGTTCAGCGGCGCGGCGCCCGTGTAGGCCACGTACATGTCGTGCACGACGCCGCCAAAATGATGGGCGTCGTTGATCGGTGAATACGCACCGTTGATGGCATCGCCCTGGCTGGTGGGACAGGTAAAGCTCCACAGCGTCCCGCCGCTGGTCCTGTGGTTGAGGTTGTAGGTCTTGACGTAGGCGTTTTGCGCCGTGCACGTACTGCCCGACTGCGTCACGCGCAATGCGGGAAGATCCGTGCCGTAGTTATACTGGCCTGTCTTGGCGTTGCCGCCCGGGCCGTTGGCATTGACCTCGGCATTGGCAAGGCCCTCCCACTGCGCGATCACCTCACCGGTGTTGGCATCGATGATGGCCGTGGGACGCGATGGGCGATCGCCGTTGAGAACGTACGACGTCAGGTATACCAGGCGCGCGGGAGCGTTATCCTGGGGATAGACGTAGAGGTCGGCGCGCGTGTTCTCGGGCTTCGCACCCAGCGCAACGAGCGAGACATTGCGTCGCTGCAACACGTTAAGTGCCGCCGCCGGGTCGAGCTTCGGCGTCACCGAGGCAAGCTCCACGGTCAGACTGGTAGCAACTACGCCCGTGGCCCGCAGCGCATTGCCGCGGTCGTCCTGCTCGACGGCGACGGTCTTTCCATACACGGGCACCCCCATGTAGGTCTGTTGCATGCGGACGGTGCGCGTGCCATGCGCCGTGGGCAACGAGTTTTTCTCGACCAGGCCCGACCGGTTGTCCAGGCCCAGGCGCGCGGCGAGGCTTGCCACGGGTGTTGCATTGAGGCTTTGGGCGACCATCTTCTGTTCGGTCGCGGCATGCACCTGCGATGCGGCGGCGAGTGCCAGCGCAACGGCCAGTGCGTTCGAACGATATGAACTTGCCATGTGTTTCCTCCCAAGGTGGCGCGCGCACTCGCCCGTTGCGACCGCGGCGGCCACATCACGACATGCCGCTTGAAGCGGCTCCGGTGGTTTTTTTTGACCTCCGAGAGGATCAAAGACGCTGCCCGGCCCCTCTCCTTCCGGGTTAGCGCGGATCCTTCAAGCTGCGTCACCGGCCTCCACCGGCGCCACGGAGTGTCGCGCAGGCTCCCCGCCTGTCGACGGAATTGAAACTAGCAGGTTGACCAAGGTGTACCGTGAGGCAGTTCTCATGTTCGCAAGCTCTTACTTATTCGGCAATTCCTTGCGAAATCGTTTTCACAACACAGCCAATCAATTGTATTTCCGCATGTTTGCTTCATTGCCACGAGTCAAACCCAGGCGAAAGAAAAAGCGGACACGCGACATGCGCGTATCCGCTTGCAAGGGAGAACTAATCGCAGCGCACGCCGACGGCGTCGAAGGCGTCGACGACATCATCGACAGGTGAGTCAAGGTCATTGGCCGCGGCCATCACGCCACACGCGCCCTGGTTGAAGGTGCTATTGGCTGCCCAGTAGAGCTTGTTGGCCCGGGCGAAAACCTCGAAAGCGGAAAGCGCGTTCCATCCATCGGTCTTGGCCAGCATGCAGAACGCCTTGTTGTAGACGCCACTGGAATAATGGTTATCCATAAGTTTGAAATCGCGCTGATGGTCGATCGATCGGCCGTCGCGCCGAGGTTCGCACATGTATCGCAACGCAGGCATGGTCTTGGTAATCTCGGCGCCCACGAGGAAATCGTTCGAACCATTGGCATAGAACTTCGCCGCCTCGCCCGCCATGTCGGAGAACGCCTCGTTCATGCCGCCGGAATGATTGTTGTTGTAGATAAGTCGCGAGTTGTCGCCGGTATACCCATGACTGACTTCGTGTGCGATCACATCCAGCGCGACAAGGGGATAGAAGACGGTGCTGCCGTCACCGAACTGCATGGTGCGGGTAGCGCCGTTCCATGAGGCGTTGTCGTAGTTCCGCGCGTAGTGGACCTGCGCAATGAGCGCCGTGGAGATCGGAGGCTGTCCAGTGAGTTCGCGATACATGGCGAATACCGACGAACCGTAATGGTGGGCGTCATTGAGAGGGCCATAACCGCCGTTGATACCATCCCCGATATTGGTCGGACAGACAAACGACCATGGCGCGCTGTTGCTGGTATTGGTGGTCTGCTTGAGATTGACCGTGATGACGCTTTCGTTCTGCAGCGCGCAGGTTCCGTTGCTGGAGGTGACCCGCAGCAAGGGTTTGTCCACACCATAGGTCACCGCGCCCGCCTTGGCGTTGCCACCGGGCCCGTTGGCCACGTCACTGGCGTGCATCAACTCGTCCCAGCGCTCAAGCACCGTGCCGTCGCCGGCATCGACGATTCCCGCCGGCACCGAGGGATGCTCACCGCCGATGCCCACTGACACTCGCCACGCCAACCGCGCCATGTTGTCCTTGCCGACGTGGTAGAGAAGCTCGCTGGCACCCCCGGTGATTTCCGTTCCGGCCACCAAAGGCATTCCGCCCAGAAGCCTGTCGCGCGCGGCCGCGGCATCCAGCTGTGGCTTCGCAGGCGCATGCACCGCCACATCGCGGGTGAAGGCGCCCGAGGCGCCCACGATGGTTCCACCTTCGTTCGCCACCTCGACCGTAGCGATGCTTCCCAGGACCGGCACCCCCCTCTTCAGCTGCTGCAGCTTGACCGTGCGGGTGCCGTGAGCCGTGGCCGCCGAAGCCTCCACCCGCCAATCGGTCCCCGGGTCCGCCCCGATGATTCGTGACATGCCGGGCAGCAGGGTACCCCGTAGCGATTGGCCATCGATGCGTTGGAACTGGGCGGCGTGGGATACGGATGCCGGCAGTGCCAGAGCGATGGCGCACGAAGCCAGGGCGAGGCGGCCAAGCGGGCCGCGCGGATGATTCACATGCATGGGAAAGCTCTCCAGGTGATGGCGCCAGGGGCGTTTGCGAGCGACGTTGCCCACCTGGAAACTCTGGACTTCCGCTACTGGCGCATGCAGCCGTGCACACCCCGTTGCCGCCGAGGGGGATGACATCGCCCGGCGTACGCGTGCTGGAAATACCTGGAAAGCCTAAGTTCTGGCGATTGTCAGAGCATGCCGGTTTCGAGCTTGGCCGCGTCCGACATCATCGAATGATTCCACGGCGGGTCGAAGACAAGGTCCACATCGGCCTCGCTGACCGTGGGAATCAACTCGAGCTTGGTGCGCACGTCATCGACCAGGATGTCGCCCATGCCGCAACCGGGCGCGGTCAGCGTCATCTTCACGTACACCTTGCGGTCGCCGGCTTCGGTGCGCTCGAGGCTGGCGTCGTAGACCAGGCCAAGCTCCACCACGTTGATGGGGATTTCCGGATCGAAGCAGGTGCGAAGCTGTTGCCATACGAGCTTTTCGACGTCTTCATCGCCGGCGTCGGCCGGGAGCTCGATGGCCGGAGGCGCGTCCTTGCCAAGGGCATCGGCGTCCTGGCCTGCGATACGGAACAGGTTGCCTTCGACGTACACCGTGAAGCTGCCGCCCAGGGCCTGGGTGATGTAGCCGATCTGGCCCGCGGGCAGGGTCACCTGCTCGCCCTGGGGAACCATCACCGCCACGCAATCGCGCTCGAGGGTGAAAGGCTCGCTGCTAAGACTGAAACCGCTCATGGAATTCCTGGAAGCCGCAAGAACAGCGACGGCAAAGTCGCCCATTATGACGCTACCACCTGAAAATCGGGCCGCGCGGCACCGATCTCAACCCGGCCCGGTATCATGTTCGTTCGCCACCAAGCATAAGGATATCGCCCATGCCGACCCCTTTCCGACGGATTCCCCCGGCGTGAGCCGCCTGTTCTACGGCTTGCTTTGCTGCGTATTGTTTGCCCTGGCCGGCGGCGCGGCGCTATCGGTGCTTGCGATGTTCGCCCAGCCCCTGGGCCGGCTGCTGGGCCTTCCCGCGGGCTTCGTGGCGCATCCGCTGGCTTGGCTTGTCTTGCCCGCGGCATGGCTCCTGGGCACGGGTTTACGTCACTGGGTGCAGCTGGGTGCCGTTACCCGCGCCCTGCTTGGCGCGGCCTCCCTGGTGATCGCCGCCGTCTACGCCAACTGCCTGGTAACCTGGGGAAGGATCGCCAGCGCCTTCGGCATTGGTTTCATCCAGGCCATGCGCGATGCGGGCGTAGCCAATACTGTGGGCATGGCACGCCTTGGCCTGACTGCCAGCGACGACCTGCTCTACGCGCTGGCGCTGGTCCTGGCCGCCTGGGCCGCTGGCCGCGCCCGGCGGGCAGCGGTCAGTCGTCCAGTGCCTTGATACCAGCCACCAGCTGGCCGGCCACGGCCTGACCGTCGCCATAGAGCATGCGGGCGTTGTCGGCGTAGAACAGCGCGTTCTCGATCCCGGCGAAACCGGTGCCCTGCCCGCGCTTGACCACGATCACCTGCCGGCACTGCGCCACGTCCAGGATGGGCATGCCGTAGATCGGTGAGGTGGGATCGGTTTTCGCCAGGGGATTAACCACGTCGTTGGCGCCGATCACGACGGCCACATCCGTCGTGGGCAATTCCGGATTCACATCGTCCATGTCCACGATCAGGTCGTACGGCACGCCGGCTTCGGCCAGCAGCACGTTCATGTGCCCGGGCATGCGTCCGGCCACCGGGTGGATGGCGAAGCGTACCTTCACTCCCCGCGCAATCAGCAGCTGGGAGAACTCCCACACTTTGTGCTGGGCCTGGGCCACCGCCATGCCGTAACCGGGCACGATCACCACGCGCTCGGCATAGGCGAGCATGACCGCGGCGTCCGCGGCATCGATCGGTTTCTGTGCACCGGCAAGCGCCGTTGCGGTACCGGACGCCGCGCCGAAGCTGCCGAAGAGCACGTTGCCCAGCGAACGGTTCATCGCCCGCGCCATCAGCTGCGTCAGCAACGTACCTGCCGCACCCACCACGGTGCCAGCGATCACCATCGCCTCGTTGCCCAGCACATAGCCCTCGAACGCCACTGCCAGACCCGTGAGCGCGTTGTACAGCGAGATCACCACCGGCATGTCGGCGCCACCGATCGGCAGCGTCATCATCACGCCAAGGGCAAGGGCAAGGGCGAAGAACGCGCATACCAGCGGCATGGTGGGACCGGTCGCGGTCATGAAGCCCGCCAGCGCCAACGCTGCCAGCAGCACCAGCGCGTTGACTGTGCGCTGCCCCGGGAACACGTAGCGACGATCGATCCATCCCTGCAGCTTGCCGAAGGCGATCAGCGAACCTGAAAAGCTCACCGCGCCGATGAGGCCGCCCAGCAAGGCCAGCACCACTTGCGGCACCGACGGCGGCGTGTAGTTGGCCGCGGCAAACGTTCCGCCGCCCATCAGTTCCACCACGTGGCCGCTCACGGCGAGCAGCTCCGCCGCGCCGATCGCCGCGGCGGCGCCTCCGCCCATGCCGTTGTACAGGGCCACCATCTGCGGCATCGCGGTCATGGCCACACGGCGTCCCGACCACCAGGCGCCCAGGGTGCCCAGCAGCACGGCCACCACCATCAGCCAGCGATTGGCAAGGTCCGGCAGGCAGAAGGTGGCCAGTACCGCCAGCACCATGCCTACGCCCGCCCAGCCGATGCCCCCGCGAGCGGTACGCGGGGAACTCATGCGTTTGAGACCCAGGATGAAGAGGAGCGCGGCGAGGAAATAGCAGGCCTTGATGGCAATCCCGAGCCAGGCCATCAGTGCTTGTTCCCGCCGGCCGGGGTACTGGACTTGAACATCTCCAGCATGCGTGCCGTGGCCACGTAGCCACCGGCGGCGTTGCCGGCACCCAGCAGCACGCCAATGAAGCCGATGGCCGTTTCCAGCGGCGTGGTGGCCTGCCCCAGGGCGATCATGGCACCTACCAGCACGATGCCATGGATGAAATTGGAGCCTGACATCAGGGGGGTGTGGAGGATCACCGGGACCCTGCCAATGATTTCGTACCCGGTAAAAGCCGCCAGCATGAACACGTAAAGCGCCACGAAACCGTCCATCGATCCCCATCCGCACTGGCCCAAGTCCCACCCATCATACGGATTTCCCTGTCAACGCTTACACTGGGTACTGCGTTATTTCTCCGGTAGATGCCATGGAGCAAAAACATGCGCCGCCGCGGGAGCCCTCTGCGAAGGACGAGACAGCCTTGAGTACCTCCGGTGCCGTCATCGACGCCGGCTTCGAGGAGCATGTCGCCGGGGCCCCCGCCACCCTGGAGGCCTTCCTGGCCCAGGTGGAGCGGCGCGCGTGGCGGATGGCGGAGATGAACCTCGGCAACCGCGAGGACGCCATGGACGCGGTGCAGGACGCCATGCTGCGGCTGGTGCGGCACTACCGCGAAAAGCCCGCCGCGGAGTGGTCCCCGCTGTTCTGGGGCATCCTGCGCCGGCGCATCGTCGACCTGCAGCGCCGCCGCAAGGTGCGCTCGGTCGTGGTCGGCTGGCTGGGTGGTGGCAAGGACGACGACGGCGACGAACTACCTGCCTGGGAACCGGCCGATACCGGGCCTGGGCCGGCGGCAAGGCTGGAAGACAGCCAGGCTTACGCACAGATGAGCCACGCGGTACGCAAGCTGCCGCGCCGCCAGCGCGAAGCTTTCATGCTGCGCGTGCTCGAAGGACTGGACGTTGCCGAAACGGCTGCCGCCATGGACTGCTCGCAGGGAAGCGTCAAGACACATCTGTCGCGCGCGATGCAAAGCCTGCGCGATCAACTTGAGGAATGGCGATGAACGATCGCTCCGAAGATATTGCACGCCGTGCCCGCGACCTCTACCGGCGCGCCAGCCACGACATCGACCCGGCGATTGCCGGCCGGTTGCGCGCGGCCCGTCGCGAAGCGATGGCAGGCCCTTCGACCTCCACGACCAGCCGCCTACTGCTGCCCGCCGGTGCCTTCGCCGTGCTGGCCCTGGCCGCACTGCTGATCTGGCCCCAGGCGCCGCTCCCGAACAGCGCGATGGCACCGACCATGGCCACCGCCACCCTTGGCGATGCCGACAGCGACCTGCCGCCGGATGCCGATAGCGCGGACCCCGCGATGGTCGAGCACCTGCAGTTCTATGCCTGGCTCGCCGACGACTCCGGCAAGGCAGCGCAGCGGTGATGCACCGTCCTGCCCGCTCCTGCCTGCGTAGCCTCGTGGCCGCCGTCCTGCTGGCGATACCGGCCCTGGGCGTGCACGCCCAGACGCCACCGCCCGGTCCAGCGCCAGGGGCATCGATGCCCGTGGCGGACGCCAACATGCCGGCACGGCCATGGTCGAGCCTGAGCCCTGCCCAACGCGGCCTGCTGGCACCTTTCCAGGAGAAGTGGGATACCTTGCCCGCTGGCCGGCAGCAACACCTTCTCGAGCGGGCGGACCAGTGGAGTCACCTGCCGCCCGACCGCCAGGCGGCGATCCGCGAGCGGGTCCAGCGCTGGCAAGCGATGACACCCGAGCAGCGGGCCGCGGCGCGGCAGAACATGGACCGCTTCAAGGAACTCACGCCCGAGCAGCGGCAACGCCTGCACGCTGCCTTCGAACGCTTCCGCAACCTGCCGCCCGACCAGCAGGCGGCACTGGTGGCACGTTGGCGGGCGCAGTCTCCCGAACAGCGGCGCAACGGCCTGGAGAATATCGGCCCCGATGCCGTCGTGCCGCCGCCGCGTGATATGGGCCCTCCGCCCGATGGCGGCCCGCCGCACGGTCCGCGTGGACAGCGTCCTCCGCCTCCACCGCCCGGTGATGAGCCGTTCTAGCGAGAACTTCGGGCGACCCATGCAGGCCGCCCGCCCGGAAGGACTCAAGCAGCCGAAGTTACCTGCCCGGCCACCTGGGTCGCGGTGGCCAGTTCATCATCGGGGCTTTCCAGCAGCGCACCGTCCTTGAGCAACAGCACACCGAAATTGAGGTAATTGCGCGCAAGCATTTCCGAAGCGTGCAGCGGCGCGCCTGCTGCCAGGTCCGTCGGCCCAATGACTGTCACCGCGCCCACGTGTACCTCGCGTCCTGCTTCGGTGGCCTCGCAGTTGCCACCGCTCTCGGCGGCCAGGTCCACCACCACCGCGCCCGCCTTCATGCCTGAAAGCATCGCACGGGTGATGATCTTCGGTGCCGGCCGCCCGGGTACGGCGGCGGTGGTCACCACCACGTCCACTTGGCGCAAGTGGTCGGACAGGGCCTGCTGCTGCGCCGCGCGCTCGTCGGCCGATAGCTCACGCGCATAGCCGCCGGTGCCGCTGGCCGTGACACCCAGGTCGAGGAACTTCGCACCCAGCGATTCCACCTGTTCGCGCGTTTCCGGGCGAACGTCATAGCCTTCGGTCTGTGCTCCCAGGCGCCGCGCCGTGGCTATTGCCTGCAACCCTGCCACACCGGCGCCGATCACCAACACGCGGCTGGGACGGATGGTGCCCGCCGCGGTGGTAAGCATGGGAAAAAACTTCGGCGCCGACGTGGCCGCGATCAGCATCGCCCTGTATCCGGCCACCGCGGCCTGGGAACTCAGGATATCCATGGCCTGCGCCCGCGTGGTCCTTGGCAGAAGCTCCAGCGAATGCGCACGTACGCCCCGGGCGCCGAGTTCCTCCAGCCATGCGGGCTTCGTATGCGGCCGGAGCGCGCCAACCAGCACGGAACCCGATCGCAAGGCCTCAAGGCTGACAGGCGACGGCGGCTGTACGCACAGGAGTATGTCGGCGCGAGCCACAACCGCCTGCGCATCCGTGAAGATGACGTCCGGATAGGCCTCGTCGGGGAATCCAGCGGCCAGTCCTGCCGCGGTCTCCAAGAGAACCAAGGCGCCAGCGGCCTGCCATTTGCGCGCCGTTTCAGGCGTGATCGCCACCCGGCGTTCGCCCGCAGCGGTTTCGCGAAGGGCGGCAACGGTAAAGGCCATGGACCACACTCCCGTGAAGAGGCACCCCGCGCATCGTACAGGAGGTTGCTAAAATCCATGGATGAACCATGAACCCTTGCGCGCCCTGCGGGAGCGCCGCTCCGTCCCCGCCAGCCAGCTTGGCGCGCCCGGCCCCGATGCCCAGGCGTTGCGCCAGCTCCTCGAGGTGGCGGTGCGCGTGCCCGACCACGGCAAGCTGGTGCCCTTCCGCATGATCCTGCTCGAAGGCGAAGCCAAGCTTGCCTTCGGCACGCGCCTGTCGGCACTGCTGGAGAACCGGCCCGGTCTCTCTGACGCCAAGCGCGAAAAGGAACGCCGCCGCTATCAGTACGCCCCGCTGGTGATCGCCGTGGTCAGCCGCGTCGACACCGCCAGCAGCGTGCCCGCCATCGAACAGCGGCTTGCCGCAGGCAACGTGGCCTACAACCTTCTGCTTGGCGCCCAGGCGCTGGGTTTCGGTGCGCAATGGCTTACCGGCTGGGCCGCCTACGACGAAGACGTAGCAGCTCTGCTCGGCCTCGGCGCCAACGAGGGCATCGTCGGTTTCGTGCACGTCGGCACGCCCGTCATGGAAGCCCCCGAGCGCGAGCGCCCGGCCGTGGACGAAGTGGTGTCGTCGTGGACACCGTAGCCCGCCCCGTCGCCCACTTGGTGGATGGAAGCCTGTACGTCTTCCGTGCCTGGCATTCGATGCCCGACGAATTCCACGACGTCGATGGCGAACCGGTCAACGCCGTGCACGGCTTTACCCGTTTCCTGTGCGAACTCCTGGAGCGTACCCGCGCCGAACATGTGGCGGTGGCGTTCGATGCTTCCCTCACCACCTCGTTTCGCAATGCCATCTATCCGGCGTACAAGGCAAACCGTGAGCTACCGCCGCCGGCGCTTGTACGCCAGTTCGAGTGGTGCCGGCGCGTCGCCGAGTCCCTGGGCCTGGTGGTGATGAACGACCACGAGTACGAAGCGGACGATCTCATCGGCAGCGCGCATTTCTCGCTGCGCGCGCACGGTTTCCGCAGCGTGATCGTCTCGGCGGACAAGGACTTCGGCCAGCTCCTGGGCGAGCACGACGAACAATGGGATTTCGCCAAGAACATCCGTTGGGGGGCCGCCGGCGTATTCGAGCGGATCGGCGTACATCCGCATCAGGTAGCCGATTACCTGGCGCTGTGCGGTGATGCGGTGGACAACATTCCCGGCGTGCCCGGCGTCGGCGCGAAGACGGCCGCCGCCCTGCTGGCCCATTTCGGCGACCTGGACAGCCTGCTCGACCGTGTCGACGAAGTGCCGTACCTGCGCCTGCGCGGAGCAGCAGCCTGCGCCTCACGGCTGAAGGAACATGCCGAACTTGCCCGGCTCTACCGGCGCCTCACCCGCATCGCACTCGATGTCGCGGTCGCCAGCCATGCTGAAGCCCTGCGTCGCCAGGCCGGCGACCTCGCCGGCATCGAGGCCCTGTGCGAGCAACTGCGGTTCGGTCCACTGACGCGGGCACGTCTGCGTGATCTCGCCGTCACCTAAAACATCCATCATGGGCGCCAGCCGAACGCTCCAGGAGAATGGCATGACGATCGACCACCCCCGCGCCCCCGACGACGTCCGGGCCCCTGTTGAAACGCTGTTCCAGGGTCGTTGGCTGTCCATGCGCCGGCGCGGGCGCTGGGAATACGTCGAGCGCAACAACGAAGGCGGGGCGGTGATCATCGTGGCCGTCACCCCGGACGACAAGGTCCTGTTCGTCGAGCAATACCGGGTGTCGATCCTGGCCAATACGATCGAGATGCCCGCGGGCCTGGTCGGCGACCTTGAGGCCCATGACACCGAAGACGCCATGGACGCGGCCCGCCGGGAACTGGAGGAAGAAACCGGCTACCGCTGCGGGCGCCTTGAATTCATCCACTCAGGGCCTTCTTCGTCGGGCATGAGCACCGAGATGATTGCCTTCGTCCGCGCGTACGACCTGGAAAAGGTCGGCCACGGGGGCGGCGACGAGACGGAGAACATCCTGGTGCACGAAGTACCCAGGGCCGAGGCCGGGGCCTGGCTGTTCGCCCGGGCCGCGGAGGGGTATTCGATCGACCCGAAGCTGTTTGCGGGCCTCTGGTTCATCGACCACTGCGCCGATACCGGCGCCTCTTGCGACTGAAGGCCTAAAGGTCTGGCCGAACCTGCCGATGAGGAGGCTACGGAGGGCATGTGCCCACCGCCGTTTCCCCATCGCTCAAGGTTCCAACCATGAAAATCGCCGCCTTTGCCGCCCTGCTGTTCCTGGCCCCGGTTGCCGCCAACGCTGCCTGCGCAGCGAAGGATTTCACCGTCGATGGCTTCGCCGTCAAGCTGATCGCCGGTGCGGGCCAGCCGCGTTTCAACATGAAGGGCCAGCTGGTGAACAAGTGCCCGGAAGCCGCCGCCGCCCAGGTGAAGATCGAGGCCAAGGATGCCGCCGGCAACGTCCTGCAGACCAAGCAGGGGTGGCCCGCCGGTACCTCGAACATCGCCCCGGGCCAGAGCGTCGACTTCGACCTCGGCCGCCTGTTCCGCTACCAGTCCGAAATGGCCAACTACACGGTGACGGTGACCGACGTCCGCACCTGGTAAGGCACTACAGCGCGATATAGCGCAGCAACTCGCCCGCCGCGTACGCTTCGTCGCGGCGCGGCAACCACGCCAGCGCCGATGCGCGGGCCAGGTTGGAAAGCATGTGCGATTCCTGCCGCGGCAGTGGCACGAGTCGAAGCCGGCCATCGTCGGCAACGATGTCCATGCGCAAAAGACGGTCACGTGCCGAATCGCTTTCCACACCCTGGGCGAGTTCACCGATGCGCCAGGCAGGCATCGCCGCCGCCTCGCCTTCAAGGCGTGCAAGCACCGCCGCCGCATGCACGGCCAGGCACACCAGCACGGCACCCGGGTTCCCCGGCATACCCATCAGCCAGCTCGAACCCCGTCGGCCAAACCACAGCGGCTTGCCCGGTTTTTGCGCCACTTTCCAGAAGATCCGTTCCACGTCGAGCGATTGGGCCGTCGACGGTATGTAGTCGCGGTCACCTACCGACACCCCGCCGGTGGTGATGACCAGGTCCGATCCATCCAGCGCCTGCTCCAGGGCATCGCGGACGGCATCGGGATCGTCAGGCACGTAAACGCGCACGGGTGCTGGATAACCCCGTTCGAGCAGCCACGCGGTGATCAGGGGACCATTGGCATCGTGGATGCGGCCAACGGTTGTGTCGCCGGTTTCACGAGCTACTTCATCACCGGTCACCAACACTGTCACCCTCGGGGCCGGGCGCACCTTGACCGTATGTACTCCCGCCATCGCCAACGCACCCAGCAACCCCGCGTTGATGCGCTGTCCAGCACCGGCAACCGTGTCGCCGCGCTGCAATTCCTCGCCGCGGTAACGCACGTCGTTGCCCGGGGGCGCAGGTTCGCGAAGCAGCATGTCGTTGCCAGCGCGCTCGACGATTTCCTGCCTTACCACCGCATCGGCACCCACGGGCAACGGTGCGCCGGTAAAGATGCGGAAAGCGGTACCCGGGAGCATCGGCGGAATGGTGGCCTCGCCCGCCGCCACGGTGCCTGCCACCGGCATCACCACCGGGTGCTCCGCACTGGCGCCGACGGTCTCGCCGCCTCGGATGGCGTAACCATCCATGGCGCTCTGGGTGAATGGAGGAAGGTCGACCACGGCCAGGCATGGCGCGGCCAGCACGCGGCCCAGGGTACGGGCAAGGTCGAGCTCGATCGCCGGCAAGGCGCCGACACGCTCGTACATGGCCAGCGCATCGGCCAGGGATAGCAGGCGATGCTCAGGCATAGCCGCCGGGATGGGCATGGCCGGCGCGGGCGTCATCGAGCAGGTGTACGAGGCCGGGCAGGATCGCCGCCAGAGACTGTTCCGTTCCGCCGCGGCTGCCAGGCAGGGTCACCACCAGGGACTCGCCCACATACCCTGCCGTACCGCGCGAGAGCATGGCGAAGGGCATGCGCTGCTGGCCGAAGGCACGGGCCGCTTCCATGATGCCCGGGAGTTCCATGGTGAGCATGCGGGCGACCACATCCACGGTGATGTCGCGGGTGCCCGCACCGGTGCCGCCCACGGTCAGTACCAGCGGTACACCCGAACCGGTCAGCTCGGCCAGGACCGAGCCCAGCGCGGTGGCATCGTCGGCAAGCAGGCGGTAGTCGATGGGATCGAAGCCGGCTTCCTCCAGCACGTGCCGTGCCGCTACACCGGCCGTATCGGGCCTGTCGCCCCGCGCCACGGTATCGGAAAGCACCACGATGGCGGCCGCCTTCGCCGCTTGCAGTCGGCGACGGTAGTGCGACTTGCCACCCTTCTTCTGGAGCAGGCGGCATGCCTCGATGTGCAATTCCTCCGGTTCCGCGTAGGGCTTCAACATGTCGTAAAGCGTGAGCGCCGCAAGGCTTGCCGCGGTCAGCGCCTCCATCTCCACGCCCGTCGGCCCGATGGTTTGCACTTCGGCAGTGACCATCACGTGGCCATCACCCAGTTCAAAGGTGACCTCCGCGCGATGGATCGGCAGCGGATGGCAAAGCGGGATGAGTTCATCGGTGCGCTTGGCGGCGAGGATGCCGGCCACGCGCGCGGTCTTCAGGGCATCGCCCTTTTCCGTGTTGCCGCTTCTGAGCAACTCGATGCAGTGCGCCGGTGCATGCAGGGTGGCGGTGGCCTGCGCCGAACGCAGCGAATCGGGCTTCATGCCGACGTCTTTCATGCTGTTTTCAGATCCTCGTGGGGATGCCCATGGCGATGCGAAGAGTCGTCGTCGAAGTCGTCGCGGATGCAGCAACCCTCGACGAAGGCGCTGCTGCCATCGGCATAGAACTCTTCCTTCCAGACCGGCACGTCGTGCTTGACGGCATCCACGGCCCACCGGCACGCCTCGAACGCCTCGGCGCGGTGCGGCGCGCGCACCACGCAAACGATCGCCAGGTCGCCGATGGCCAACTTTCCCAACCGGTGCTGGATGCGGCAATAAGGCACGCCGAATTTCTCCCGCGTGCGCTGTTCGATCTCGCCGATCAGGCGCGCCGCCACGGGCTCGTGCGCGGTATAGGTGAGGCCAGTGACCTTGCGGCCAAGGTGTTCGTCACGCACGGTGCCGACGAACAGGGCCAGGCCACCACATTCAGGATGGTCGCCCAGCTCCAGCAAGGCGTCGATGGACAGTGGCTGGTGGGAAAGGAAATCCATGGACTAGCCTCCCGCCACTGGCGGTAACAGGGCGATGCGCCGATCGGCCGGCAGAGGATCGCGGCGGCGCACGATGGCATCGCCGCTGACACAGGCGCAGGCATCCACGGCACCGGCCAGGTCCGGGCGCAGGGCATTGAGCGCTGCAATGGCGTCGCCCACCGTGGCGGCATCGCCCGCCTCCACGGCGATCTCGGACGCGCCCGCGAGGCGTGCCACGTTGGCGAAGAATTCGAAGGTCACGGCAGTCATGCGTATTCCATGTTGCGGTCGTCAGCCACCCATCGCATGCATCAGCAAGGGCCGCTCCACCGGCCCCGGCGCCGACGCGTAGCCGGGCTCTTTGTTCCATACCGCGAGGCGAAGCAGGCGGACGATCGCGGGATCGTCGTCGCCTGCGCGCATGCGCTGACCAAGCGGGGTGCCGGTCCGGGAAAACAGACAGGTGTAGAGCTCGCCGGTGGCGGTGATGCGCAGCCGGTCGCACGATGCACAGAACGGATGCGTCACGGTTGAAATGATGCCCATGGGAAAATGGCCATCCACCCGGTAGGGGCTTGCAGGATCTGCCCCGCGCGGGAGTTTTTCCACCCTATGCGCTGTGCCGATGGCGGCAAGGATATCGTCCTCGCCCACCACGTTCCCACGCTGCCAGTGCCCGGGCGCATCCAGAGGCATGTATTCGATGTAACGCAGGGACAGGCCACGCTGCATGCACCAGTCAAGCAGGGGCAGCACCTGGTGTTCGTTCTGCCCGCGCACCACCACGGCGTTGATCTTCACCGGGGCGCCGGCGTCCTGCAGTGCCGCGATGCCATTGAGCACGGGAGTAATGCCGCGGCCGGTCATGCGCGCGAACGTATCGCCGTCGATGGCATCGAGGCTGACATTGAAATCGTCGATGCCAGCCCGGACCAGGCGCGACGCCACCGGCGCCATGCGCGAGGCGTTGGTGGTCATGGAAATCCGCTTCAGTCCGCGTGATTTCAGGTCCTGCAACTGATCCACAACGGCCATGAGGTCCGGCCGCAGCAGGGGCTCGCCGCCGGTAAGGCGGATCTGGGAAATGCCCTCGTCGACGAACAGGCCGGCCAGCCGCAGCAGTTCCGGCCCGGAAAGAAGTTGCGCCCTGGGCAGCCATGCCGGGTGTTCAGGCATGCAATAGGTGCAGCGGAAGTTGCAGCGGTCCGTCAAGGAAATCCGCAACTTGCGCTTGATGCGGCCGTGTTGGTCGGGCAGCTGGGCGTTCATCGCGTTCATTAACGCACAACTTCGGTCACGGCGACATGATCACCGTGGGGTACCGCCTGCTACCCAAGGGCTTAGTGCACGGTAAACAGGCGGTCGAACCCGGCGATGCGCAGGGTGTTGCGAAGGTCCGAGCTGGCATTGACGATGCGGATCTCGGCCTGGTCGCCGCCGGCATGTTCGCGCAGCAGCATCAGCATTCCCAGGGCGGAGGAATCCATCGTCCCCACTTCGCCCAGGTCCACCACGTAGCTGCGCGCGCTGCTGCCTTCGGCCAGGCAAGCATCGTGGAAGGCACGGTGCATGGAGAAATCGAAGCGCTCGCCCAGGTGCAGGGTAAGGCAGTTATGTTCCGGATCGTGGTGGACGTCGAGCGACATGGGGTTCTCCTAATGTCTAGAACAGGTCGATGTCGCCGGCGCTCATCGAGGTCTGCAGGGCCGGGCCACGCGAGCGAAGGCGGGCCTTCTCGCGCTGTTCGGCCAGGCGGGCCCGCATCTTCTGGGCACGGGCGCCAAGCTCGGTGGCATCGGTGGACGCGCAGGCGAGCTCTTCGATATCACGAGTGCAGTCGGCGGTGATCTCCTGCAGTTCCACCAGGCGCGTGCGGGTCTGGTGCAGCAGCTGGCTCAGGATGTCTTCGAACTGCAGCGAGCGGATGGTGGTCGATACGTCGGCGCCCAGGCCGCGGTTGATGGTGGCCGCTTCGTCGGCAGCGGCATTGGTGCGCGCGTCGCTCTCGGTCAGGTGCACCATCATGCCGTCGATGCCGCCCTTCGCCGCCAGGGCCACGCTCATGTCCTGCGAGGCCATGGCGCCGACCAGTTCGCGCAACTGCTCCATCGACTTGCGCGAACGCTCCACGTGGGTGCCGATCTTCTCGTTGAACTGGTTCGAATGCTGGGCAAGGTTGCGGATCTCGCCGGCGACCACGGCGAAGCCGCGACCGGACTCACCGGCGCGCGCGGCCTCGATAGCGGCGTTGAGCGCCAGCAGGTTGGTTTCCTCGGCGATCGTGTTGACGTTTTTCAAGAGCGCGAAGACGGCGTCCATCTCGCGGCTCATGCCGTCGATGCGGTAGACGATACGCAGGCTCTCGCGCGACAGCTGCACGATCAGGCCCACGAAATGCTCGAGCAGGTCGCCCGTGTGGGAGGCGAAGTCCTGTACGGAAATTCCCTTGCCCGAGGCTTCGATGATCTGGCGCAGCAGTGCCTGCTGCATGCCGGTCTTGCGGGAAAGACCGTCGAAGCCGCCGCCCAGTTCCGCCACCGCGTCGCGCAGCAGGTCCAGTGCCTGATGCAGCTCGCGGCTGGCGTGGCCCAGTTCATCGACGATCGCGCTGCGCACCTCTTCCATGGCTTCGCGCACGGCAACCGGATCGTTGGACGAGGCTTCGGTTACCTCTATGGCAGCACCACGACGGTGGAACAGCACGATCCAGCAGCCGGCAAGCGCGGCGACCGCCAGCGGTGCCACCCAGGCGCCGTGGAAGGCCAGCACGGCCACCATGGCCAGGGCGCTGATGACAAGGCCAACCAGCCTGTCGCGGGAATGATTGACGTCCATGATGTTGCCTTTGCAGTTCAGCTCGCCACGCGCGTGGGCGCGGCGGCAATCGGAAGATGGGATAGCGCCAGGATCCGCGAGGCGATCTGGTCCAGCGGCAGGGCCTGATCAGCGGCACCCGCCTTGAAAGCGGCGCCGGGCATGCCCCAGACCACCGAGGACGCCTCGTCCTGCACCAGGGTCGGCGCGCCGCCCTGGCGCAGCTCGCCCAGGCCGCGGGCACCGTCGTCCCCCATGCCGGTCAGCAGCACGCCGATGGCGGCGGCGCCAACACCAGCGGCCACCGAGCGGAACAGCACATCGACGCTCGGCTTGTGCCGGTTCACCGGCGGGCCGTCGTGCAGGCGGCAGACATAGCTCGCGCCGTTCCACACCACCAGCAGGTGATGGCTACCTGGCGCGATGTACGCATGGCCCGGTTGCACCGGCTGTCCATCGCGGGCTTCGACCACGCGCATGGCCGAGCACTTGTCCATGCGTTCGGCGAAAGGACCTGAAAACGCTGCGGGAATATGCTGGGTGATGACGATAGGCGGTGCATCGGGCGGCATCGCTTCCAGCACCACGCGGATCGCCTCGGTACCGCCGGTGGACGCACCTATGGCAACGATTCGCTGGCCACCGCGGCTACCGGCCGCCTGGGTCATCGGCAGCACCGCATCGGCGGAGAGGCGTGGCGGCACCTCGAGCCTGGCCACGTCCAGCGAACGGGCCTTCGGCCGCGACGCGGCCGCCAGCCGGACCTTCTGGCAGATCGCCTGGGTGTTCTCAGGCAGGTTGTTGGCCAGGTCGTTGTCGGGCTTGGCGAAGAAATCCACCGCGCCCAGTTCCAGCGCGCGCAGGGTGACATCGGCGCCGGCGGTGGTGAGGCTGGACACCATCACCACGGGCATCGGCCGCAGCCGCATGAGGTTCTCAAGGAAAGTCAGGCCGTCCATACGCGGCATTTCCACGTCCAGGGTGAGGACGTCCGGCGAGAGCGCCTTGATCTTCTCGCGCGCGATCAACGGATCGGCAGCCACGCCCACCACCTCGATCGCCGGATCGGAGGAGAGCATGGTCGTCAGCAACTGCCGCACCAGGGCGGAGTCGTCGACGATGAGAACGCGGACTTTTTGCATGGGGTACCGGTGCCTGTGCCTGTTGCAGCTTGAGGATTGCCCTGGCGAAGGGAGCTCTTAGAAAAGCTCCACTTCCCCCTTTATCGGATCGTTGGCCAAACGCTTGAGGTAACGCCGCTCGCGCTCGACCAGGGTGGTGTCGTGGACCGCCCGCAGGTGCCGGACCCTGGCTTTCCCCGAATGGGGGAAAAACTGCACCTGGCGGGGGTAGACGTCGCCCAGGTCCGAGGCGCAGAGGTCCAGGCCCTCGGCCGCCACGTACTTGCGGACGAAGTCGATGTTGCGCTGGCCGATGTCGGTCATCGCGGCAAGCACTCGGGCGCCGCCGAAGATCTTCACTTCCAGGTCCTGGCGCTGGCCGCCGGCGCGCAGGATGGCGTTGATCAGCTGTTCCATGGCGTCGTTGCCGTAGCGGGCGCCGCGGCTGACGGTGGCCGTCCAGCCATCGCGCGGGCCGGTCGGCTCGGGCAGCATGAAATGGTTCATGCCGCCGATGCCGCGGCGCTTGTCGCGCACGCAGGCGGAGACGCACGAACCAAGCACGGTGGACACCATCTCCTGCTGGGCGCTGACATAGAACTCGCCGGGCAGGATCTTCACCGTCACGCAGTCCTGCGCCGGGTCCCAGAAACGCCGCACGTGCTCGAAGCCGGGCAGCACGCGTTGCGGGTCGAAACCGACGAACGTGCGGGGCGGCGACATGGGCACGGAGGTCATGCGGTGCGCTTACGGTAGATGGTGCGTCCCACCAGGTCGAAGTCCTCGGAGAGGCCGTACATGGATTCGGAATGCCCGAGGAAAAGGTAGCCGCCTTCCACCAGCTGCTGCGCATAGCGCGCGAACAACCGCTGTTTTGTCGGCTTGTCGAAATAGATCACCACGTTGCGGCAGAAGATCGCATCGAAGTGATGCTGCATCGGCCACTCGTGCAAGAGGTTCAGCGGCAGTATCGTCACCAGTTCGCGCAACCGCGGGTGCACGCGGGCGAGCCCGGCGAAGCTGCCTTCGCCACGCTGGAACCAGCGCTGGCGGCGCGCTTCATCGACACCGGCCAGGCGATCGATCGGGTACACACCCTCCCGCGCGGTGCGCAGGGCCTGGGGTGAAAGGTCCGTGGCAAGGATCTTCGCATCGATGGAGCCGTCGAATTTCTCCAGCGCCTCGGCCAGCACCATGGCCATGGCATAGGGTTCCTCGCCGGTGGAGCAGCCGGCCGACCAAATGCGCAGGCGGCCGTTGCGCTTTTCCTTCAGCCAGCGGGGCAACAGCTCGTTGGTGATGAAGTCGTAGTGATGCACCTCGCGGAAGAACGAGGTGACGTTGGTGCTGATCGCGCTCGCCAGCTCGCCCATTTCCGTATCGGGATCCGAACGCAGCAGCTGGCAGTACGCGGCGAAACCATCGAGCTTGAGTGCGCGCAGGCGGCGCAACAGGCGCCCCTGCACCAGCTGGCGCTTGTGGTCACCCAGACTGATGCCGCAATGGGTGAGCACGAACTGGCGCAGGAACTCGAACTCGGCATCGCCCAGCACAGGGCCGCCCACGCCCGGGAGCGCGGCGGGATCGCCGTCATCCACGGGGCGGGCACTCACTTAGAATTCCTTCCAGGCGCCGCTGTCGGCCGTCTCGGCCGCGCGCGTGGCACGCGCCGGCTGTGACTGCCGTACCGCCTCGAGGATCGCGCTGACTTCGTTGGCCTGGGCGTTGGCACGGACCACGGGGCTCGTCACCGCCACGGCGGCCTCGGCTTCGTTGCCGAAGCGGAAGAAACCGACCTGGCGTGAAAGCTCGCCGGCCTGCTCCTGCATCGCACGCGCGGCGGCGGCAGCCTCTTCCACCAGGGCAGCGTTCTGCTGGGTCATTTCGTCCATCTGCAGCACGGCGTGGTTGACCTGGTCGATGCCGGCGGACTGTTCATGGCTGGCCGCGGCAATCTCGGCCACGATGTCGGTGACTTTCTTCACGCTGTCGACGATCTCGGCCAGCGCCTTGCCCGACTGGTCCACAAGCTCAGAACCCGCACGCACCTTCTCGGCACTGTCGTTGATCAGGCCCTTGATTTCCTTGGCCGCGCCGGCACTGCGCCCGGCGAGGTTGCGAACTTCCGTAGCCACCACGGCGAAGCCGCGGCCCTGCTCACCGGCACGCGCGGCTTCCACCGCGGCGTTCAGCGCCAGCAGATTGGTCTGGAACGCGATCTCGTCGATAAGGCTGACGATGTCGGCGATCTTGCGGCTGGAGGTGTTGATCTCACGCATGGCGGTGACGGCCTGGGCCACCACTTCGCCGCCGCGTTCGGCCTGTTCGCGGGCACCGCGGGCCAGCTGGTTGGCGTGGCTGGCGTTCTCGGCGTTCTGCTTCACGGTGGAGGTCATTTCCTCCATGGAAGAAGCCGTTTCCTCGAGGCTGGACGCCTGTTCCTGCGTGCGCTGGGAAAGGTCGTCGTTGCCGCGGGCGATCTGCTGGGAAGCGCTGGAGACAGCCGTGGAACCGTGGCGCACTTCGCCGACGATGCCCACCAGGCGCTGGTCCATGCTTCGGAAGGCCTCGAGCAGGCGGCCCAGTTCATCGTCGCGACGGGTTTCGATGACATGGCCGAGCTTGCCCTCGGCAATCTCGTTGGCCACCTTCACCGCGTAGCCAAGCGTACGCACGATGGAGCGGATCAGCAGGCCCGCCACCAGCAGCGACACCAGCAGGCCTAGCGCCAGCGCGGCGATGGATACCACGCGGATCTTCTTGTACGTCGCCACCTGGGCGTCGAAGATCGCCTGGGCATCGGCGCGCTGCGCCTCGACCAGCTTGGCCAGCGATTCCTGACGCTGCATCAGCAAGGGGCGCATTTCCAGTTCCAGCGAGTCGCTGGCGCCGGCATCGCCCTGCTTGAGCGCATCGACGACATCGGACTTCGCCTGGGCGTAGTCCTGGTCGGTGGAATGCCAATCCTTCAGCGCCGCGGTAACCGTCGTCGACTTGGGATAAGTCTCGAACTTCTTCTTGAGGTCGACCTGCTTTGTCTGCAGCTTGTCGAATTCAGCCAGCTTCTGCTTGACCTGATCGGGCTTGGTGACCACAGCGGCGGCCTCGCCCAGCACGATGAATTCCTGCAACGAGGCGGTATTGATCTCGCTTACCAGCTGCGCCGGCTCCAATTCCTCCTCGTAGATCTGCCGCGTGCCTTCGTTCTGGCGGTACATCGAGCCAAGGCCGATGGCAGCGCCTCCGACGAGCATCACCACCAGCAACCCGAGCACGCCGACCAGGCGGTTGCGCACGGACAGCGCGGGCATCTTCAACTTGAACTTCGGCTTCTTCATGATGGATCCTGTTATGCCACTGCTTTCACGTCGGCCACCGCGGGTAGCGCGGCCTCGAGCATCTGAGCGTCCTGCGGTTGCAACAAGCGGTCCACGTCGAGCAGCAACACCATGCGCTCGCCGACGGACGTCAATCCCTTGAGGTATTCGGTGTCCACTGCCGTACCCATGTCGGGCACCGGACGAACCGCAGCGGCGTCGACGTCGACCACGTCGGACACCGCGTCCACCACCACACCGAAATTCCTGCCGGCGACGGTGACGATCACGGTGACGGTGGTGGCGGTGTATTCCTCGCGCTTGAGGCCGAAGCGCAGGCGCAGGTCAAGCACGGGCACGATGGCGCCGCGAAGGTTCAGCACGCCCAGCACGTACGACGGGGCCTGCGGGATGCGCGTGACCGGCGTCCAGCCGCGGATTTCGCGCACGGCCAGGATATCCACGCCATATTCCTCGTCAGCGAGGTTCACGGTGAGGTATTGCGTGGCATCCATGGCCTGGTTTGCTGCATCGTTCATCGTTCGTCACCTGCGGAAGCTTTTGCCCCGCCCCTAGTTCGTCCATCGATCTATCGGCAGCCCGGGGGCTGCCCTTGAATACTCATGCCGCCTTGCGCCGCGACTGCTGGCGAACCAGCCCCGCGATATCCACGATCAACGCCACCGCGCCATCGGCGAGGATGGTGGCGCCGGAAATGCCCGATACACGCCGGTAGTTGGCTTCCAGCGACTTCACCACCGCTTGCTGTTGGCCGATCAGTTCGTCGACGAACAGGCCCAGGCGCGCACCTTCGCCTTCGACCACGATCACAATGCCCTCGCCGATACCGCGGCGCGCGCCAGCGCAACCGAAGGCGTCGGCAATGCGTACGATCGGCAGCCATGCATCGCGGAAGCGGAACAATTCACCGCCGCCGGCCACGGACTTCACGCTCTCGGCCTGCACCTGCACCGATTCGACGATCGAAACCAGCGGCACGATGTACGTCTCGCCGGCGACGTTGGCGGTGAGGCCGTCGATGATGGCGAGGGTCAGCGGCAAGGTGATGGTGAAGGTGGTTCCCTTCCCCGCCACGCTGCGGATCGCCACCGATCCGCCCAGGTCGTTGACGTTGCGGCGCACCACGTCCATGCCCACGCCCCGGCCGGAAAGATCGGTGGTGGCTGCGGCGGTGGAGAACCCGGGAGCGAAGATGAGCTCGGCGACATCGTCGTCGGAAAGGCCGTCACCGGAAGTCAGCAAGCCGCGTTCGATGGCCTTGCCGACGATCGCTGCGCGGTTGAGTCCAGCGCCATCGTCGGCCACTTCCACCACGATCGAACCTCCGCGATGGAAGGCTTCCAGGCGCAAGGTGCCGGTTTCGTTCTTGCCCGCCTCGCGGCGGCGCGTGGTGGATTCAAGGCCGTGGTCGATTGCGTTGCGCACCAGGTGCACCAGCGGGTCGCCGATCTTTTCCAGCACGCTCTTGTCAAGCTCCGTGGTTTCCCCGCGGAGGTCCAGGCTTACTTTCTTGTCCAGCTTCTGCGACAGGTCGCGGACCAGTCGCGGGAAACGATTGAAGACATGGCTGATGGGCAGCATGCGAATGCCCATCACGCTCTCCTGCAAGTCACGCGTGTTGCGCGCCAGCGTGGCCAGGCCCGCGCGGAACTGCTCGAGTCCCGATGCATCAACGCCATCGGCAAACTGGCTGAGCATCGACTGGGTGATCACCAGTTCGCCGACCATGTTGATCAGCAGGTCGATCTTTTCCGTGCCCACGCGGATGGACTGGGCATCGGGATTGGCAGCCACTTCGCGCACGGCGCGCGGAGCGTCGGGCGTTCCCGCGGCGGGAATAGGTTGAGCCACGGCGGGTGCGGCCGGCGCTTGGCTCTTGCGCTCGGTGACGGTGAGTTCGCAATCGCCATCAACCCAGTCGAACACGGCATCGACCTTGGCGCGGGGGATGTCCCCGTGCAGGGTGAGCTGCCACGAGACATACGCCGATTCGGCATCCATCGCGGCAAGCGTCGGCAGCGCATCGAGGCTGGCAACGCTTTCCAGTGTGCCCATTGCTGCCAGTTCGCGGAACATGCGCAGCGGTTCGTTACCGGTCTTGAGCAGGTAATCGAAAGGACGGAACGCGATGTCCCAGCCGGCGACACCCGCGGCGGCCGCCTTGGCCGGGCCGGCAGTGGCGGCAATGGCGCCCCCGACCATGGCGGCCAGCGCGTATCGCAGTGCTTCGCTCTCGGCATCGGCGGCAGGCACGCCGGCGGCCGAACGCTCCAGCATCACGCGCACCACGTCCACCGAGCGCAGCAGCAGTTCCACCGCGGCGGCATCGATCGCCCGACGGCCCGAGCGAACTTCCTCGAGCAGCGATTCAGCCACGTGGGTGAAGGCGGCAACGTCGGCGAAGCCGAAGGTGGCGGCGCCGCCCTTGATCGAATGGGCGGCGCGGAAGATCGTGTGGATCAATTCCCCGTCATCGGAACCGGCATCGAGTGCCAGCAACGCGGCTTCCATGGCCGCGAGGCCTTCATTGCTCTCGTCGAAAAATGCCCGATGGAACTGGGCCAGATCCACCTTTGCCATGAGGATCAGCCCAGCACGCGACCGACGGTGGCCAGCAGCTGGTCGGGATCGAACGGCTTGACCAGCCAGCCGGTGGCCCCGGCAGCCTTGCCTTCCTGCTTGCGCTCAGGGTGCGACTCGGTGGTGAGCATCAGGATCGGCACGCCCTTGTATTCGGCAAGGCCGCGCAGTTCCCGCACCATGGCGATGCCATCCATCACCGGCATGTTGACGTCGGCCAGCACCAGGTCGAACTTGCGGCCCTTGGCTGCGTCCACGGCCAATTGTCCGTTCTCGGCTTCTTCCACGTCGTGGCCCGCGCCACGCAGGGTGAAGGCCACCATGCTGCGCATCGAAGCTGAATCGTCTACCGCAAGAATCCTAGCCATCTTCTACCTCGTCATTAGCCGGCATCAGGCCGCCGGCAAGTTCATCGTCTTGTCCAGCCCAAGCATCGCCGAGCCGTCACGCAGGACCTGGCTCACCTTGCCCCAGCCCACGGACAAGCCCTGGCCGGCGGCATCGCGCGTGAAGGCACACAGCACCTGCAGGGCCGCCGTATCCACCTGGGCCACGTCGCCGCCATCGAGCGTCACCGAACTCCCCGCAGCCAGCGCCTTGAGCAGACGCTCGCGCAAAGCCGGTGCCTGGGACAGGCGGAGGTCCGCATCGAGGGCGATCGGGGCTAAGGTCTTGCGCGAGGCCATGGAAATCCGTGCATCCCGGGCGGCACCCGGGCTTCTCTTGCAGGGCTTATCGGCGCGGCCGGGTGAAGCTTTAGCCCCGATTGCACTAAAGACCGCGACGGGTCCGCCGATACCGTGGGGGACAACCCTTCACCCCATGCAGGAACTTGCGACGGTGATCATCCAACCCACAACGATCGCCGCCCAGGTCTGGGCCGGCGCTGCCGCGAGCAGCGTCGGTGAAGCCCTGCGCCTTGGCGCGGTGATGCAGGCGCAGTTGCTGGGATTGAACGACGAAGGGCTGCTGGTGCTGCAGATCGCCGGTATGACGGTGGAGGCCGATGCGACGTCCGTACCGCTGCCCTCGCAATTCACCGTGCGCGTGGCAAGCAACGGCCCCCTGCCCCAGCTTGAAGTGGTGCTCGATGCCGCCAACGACGAGGTGCTGATGCAGGCCCTGCGCGACCGGCTGCCGCAACAGGCAGGCTACGCGCCCCTGCTCGGCACCCTCGATGCGCTCTCGCGTCGTCCCGCCTCAAGGAATTTGCCACCGGAACTGCGTTCTGCTCTCGCGAACCTCGAGCAGGCCATCCCCACGCCCGATGAGCTTTCCGTGCCGGACAAGCTGCAGCAGGCCATCGCCCGCAGCGGCCTGTTCTTCGAATCGACCCTGCTTGACGAAGCCCGTGGCCAGGACGGCGGCGCGCCGGTGAACAGCGGGGCATCGCCAGGAACGCCCGCCGGCACGCCGCAAGGCACGAGCGGCAACTCAGGTCCCGGCCCGAGCCTCAGCCAGACGCTCGGGCAATCCCTTGGCCGCTCGCTCGGGCAACTGCTGGGACAAGGCCCCGGGACGAGCACCGGAACACCGGCCCGCCAGGCCGATACGACAGTACCGCGGCCGGCGCAGCTGCCACTGCCGGACGGGACCGCGCCCGCGGGCGAAGGCGACGACTGGAAGGCCGCCTTGCTCAAAGTGGTTGCCGCACTCGCGCGGCAACCTGTACCCGGCACCCGCGTGACCATGCAGGACTCGCAGGAAGTGCCTCCGCCACTGCGTCAGCGCGCGCTGCTGACGCAGGCGCGGATGGTGGTCGATGCCGAGACCGACGTCGACAGCCTGGTGGAAAACCTGCGCGCGAACGTGCGCGGCGCTGTGGCCCGGCTGGAAGTGAGCCAGCTCGAATCGCAACCGCAAGCCAACGCGTGGATGCTCGAACTCCCGGTTCGCGGCGTGCGCGGGTACGACGTGCTGCAGTTGAAAATGGAACGCGAACCGGGCGCCCAGGGAGAATCATCCAGCGACAGTTGGACATTGGGCTTCACCATCGACCTGCCCAGCCTCGGACCCCTGCAGGGCGACATCCATCTGCGTGGCTCACGGGCCACGGTGCGGTTGCACGCACAGTTCGAGCCGGCCGTACGCCAACTCGAGGCACAGGCACCGAAGCTCCATCGACTGATCGAGGAAGCCGGCATGCAGGTGGAGCACCTGGCCATCGTGCAAGGCCTGCCCCAGGTGGCAAGCCAGCGCAGCGCCGTATTCCTGCAGGCCATGGCATGACCCAGGCCCTGCCCTCGCCACGGCGCAAGGTGACGCTTCGCCTTTCCAGTTCCGCGCGCAGTACTGCATCGCAGAAACTGAGCCCGGAGGACGTCGAGGCTTTGCTGACGCGTGCCCACGCCCGGGGGCTGGCGCCCAACGTCGATCCGCAAGTAGCCGCCGTGCTCGCGGCGGTGCGTTTGCGCGAGGATATTCCCGACCAGCTTTACACCTTGCTGGCCGCGGTGCTCGGCACCATCCACGGCGCCGGCGAAAGCTAGACAGCAAGAACGGTCAAACGCCTGTGGCGGACCCTGGGCTAACCTTCACCCGACCCGCCAAACACAAGTAGACACCACGCATGGGTGCCGCCCGGAAAGCCCTCTGGTACATCGAGAGCCACTACGAGCAAGACCTCGCCCTGGCTGACATCGCCCAGGTGGTCGGCGTTTCGCCGTTCCACCTGTCGCGTTTGTTCCAGGCCAGCACGGGGAGCCCGATCGTGCGCTACCTGCGCGGACGGCGGCTGAGCGAGGCAGCGCGCAAGCTTGCCGCCGGCGCCAGCGATATCCTCGAGGTCGCGCTTGCCGCGGGATATTCATCCCATGGTGCATTTACCCGCGCCTTCGGCGACCAGTTCGCCCGCACTCCCGAAGATGTGCGTGAGCGTGGCCTGGATGGCCTGCGGCTGGTGGATGCGCTCAAGCTGGACGATGCATCCACGGCCTGCACACAAGAGCCACGCCTGGCGGACGCCGATACCTTGCTGGTCGCGGGTATCGGCGCGCGTCACCGTGGCTCGACGGTGGCGTCGGTCCCCTCGCAATGGCAGCGGTTGCTGGGCGAATGCCCGGGTGCCGGACCCATCGCCTATGGGGTGTGCTGCAACAACGATGAGGATGGCAATTTCGACTACATCGCCGGCTTCGCCGTGCCGTCGTTCTCGAATATCCGGGCCGGTTGGCAAACCGTGCGTATACCGGCGCGACGCTACGTGGTGGGCTGGCACGAAGGGCACATCAGCAACATCCGCTCCACCTGGTATTGGCTGTTGAACGATTATCTGCCCAACTCGGGCCTGACCCTCGCCGATGCGCCGGAGTTCGAGCGCTACGACAAACGCTTCGACGACACCACGGGCAACGGCGGCGTCGAGATCTGGCTGCCGTTGGTTTGAGTAATCCACATTGAAGGGAATAGATGATGCGATCCATGGTTCGATGGCCGGTCCTGGCATGCTTTGCCCTTGGCATATCGATGGCTGCTTGTGCACGGCCTTCAATGCCGGTCGGCGAACGCCACGGCACCACACACACGCCCGGCGCCGCCGTGCGCGACGCCGCCCATAGTGATGTCGTGCGCTACACCGTGTGGTACCCGGCCACCGCGGACTCGAAAGAAGCGCCGATCACCGTAGGCCCGCCCAGCGCGCCCTTGTTCGATGTCGGTTCTGCATCTGCCGACGCCGGCATCGCCGGCGGCAGGTTTCCCACGCTGCTCTTGTCGCACGGCAACGGCGGCAGTGCGCGGATGATGGGCTGGTTCGGCATCGCCATGGCGCGGGCCGGGTACCTGGTGATCGCCGTGGACCACCCGGGCAACAACGGCATGGATCCCATGACGGTGGCGGGAAGCACGCTGCTGTGGGAACGTGCTGAAGATCTCAAGGCCGCATTGAAGGCCGTACTGGCCGATGGCGCGCTGGCACCGCACGTGGACACCGCGCGACTGGGTGTTGCCGGTTTCTCGGCCGGGGGTTTTGCCGCGCTCGCCGCTGCCGGCGCCCGCGTGGACGTGGACCACTTCATCGCCTTCTGCCGCGCCCATCCCAGCGACAGCACATGCATGCCGCAGAAGGAATCACCGGACATCACATTCGAGGACCACCTGAAAGCCGCGGCCACCCCTGAGCTTGCCCCGTTCATGCGCCAGGCGAAGGACAGCCATGCCATACCCGGTGTCCGCGCGGTGTTCGTGATGGCGCCAGGGGCAGTGCAGGCGTTCGATCCGGAAGGATTGAAGAGCATGCGGCAACCGGTTTCGATCCTGCTTGGCAAGGCCGACGACGTGGCGCAGCCTGCCACCAACGGCGAGGAGGCGGCGAAGCTTTTGCCGCATGCATCCATCCATGAACTGGACAAGGTCGGGCACTACGATTTCCTGGCCACCTGCACCCAGGCGGGCCGTGAGCAACTGGGCCCGCTATGCAAGCATGCAGTGGCGCAGGACAAGACGCACGCCGCCGCCATCAGGCAGGCAACTGACTTCTTCGCCGCGAATCTTCGCTAGTAGGAACCAGGTGGGGCCTTTTCGCCCCACCAGCCTTCGGCGGGCCGCACGCCTTCGCGCAGCGCACGCAGGGCGTGCAGCTGGCGCAGCGCGAACTGCCTGGCCATGGCCAGGCCAAACCCCAGCGGCGCCTTGATCCAGTCGCGAACGGGCGCCGTGCCGGGATACGCCGGATCCATGTGCAGGTATTTCCGGCATGCGCGGTTGACCTGATGCACCCGGGCCATGCGCCGCGTGTGGCTGGTATAGAAGGTCACACCCAGCGACACCGAGACGCCATCACCCGGCGTGACCCACGAGTTGTCCGTGCGCGTGGCATGCGGCGACGTGCTGGGGAAATACACGCCATCGCCCGGACCGCTGTCGAATTCGTGCGCCGAATGCCGGCTGGCATCGGTGAGCTTCACCTTCTTCAAGGTGTGGTTGACGATGAAATCCTCGACCGAATCGGCGGGCACGGCCACACGGTCCGAATCGTCCCAAACCGACAGCACCTTGCGCCCGTGCAGCTGCAGCCAGAAATTATTCTCGCGATCGATATGGAACGGCGTCACCGACGGCGGCGCGGAAATGAAGAGGAATCCGGAAAGATTGAACACGCCCGGTTGCTCGCGTTCGACGATCTCGCGCACGGTATCGAGGATCTCCTCGAGCAACGCCGCATAACGCGGTACCGACTCGATGTTGTACAGCGCTATCCAGGAGCCGGTCTCCTCGATACGGCTGAACACCTCGTCGATGCCCCGGCCGTCGGGATGCTCGCCGGCATGGTCGAACTTCGAATCCTGCTGCATGCCCGGCCGCACGAAGCGGCACTTGCCCATGGGCATCATTTCGCGCGCCAGGTTGGCAAGCTCGGACATCTGCAGCAGCGGATGCAGGTGAAAGTCGTGGCGAAGCCGGTTGATATGAAAGGTCGAGAACGCCTTCCCGTCCATCGGCTGCACGCGATGGGCTGGAAGCTCCGCGGCACTGGAACGCTTAATATTCAAGGCTCTTGACCCCGCCGTCGCCCGACCCTCCCCGGGCCGCGTCGACATGATTGGGCAAGAACCTGCGTCCTTCCACACGCCGGATGGACTAGGCCAAGGGGGTGGGTCCGGAGCGACGCTGAAAAGGGTCAGGATGCGGGAACGCCAGGCACCTGCTCGGATGCCGATCCGCTGGCGGCATGCATGCGCTTGATGCGCACGGTACTGCCGCCTTCGAACCTCACCACGTATTCGCTTTCCTCGTGGGTCTGCGACACCACCGGTATGGCCGGGTCGTCGGCATGTTCGGCGAGCTTTGCCTGCATCATCCGCGCGGCCTGGCCCGAGGGATAAAGCGTCATCGGTGGGCTCACCGGCTCGAAGCTGGTGAACGAATCGCCACACCCGCCACATGCACCGGTGACCAGGGGCAGGCGCTTCAAGAAGATGAAGTATTTGTTCTCGTGCTTGATCCAGATCCTGTCCGCATTGCCGCCCACGTAGGTGTTGACCGCACTGGCGCTGTTCCACACGCGCACGTTGGCTGCTTGCGCGCAGTCGGCCTGGGCGCATTCCTGCAACACCAGGTATTCGTCCGGATTCAGGTACACCGGCCGGATGCTCAGGATATCGTCCTGCTGCAGGGCCTGCGCCGGGAACACGACCGAGGGCATCCGTGGGTCCACCCGGAAATCACTGGAAATGACGTAGCCACCGTGGACCGTCGTGTATGGCGCGGTGACCGTCACGCGCGGCAGCTCGGTGCTCGATGGCGTGCCGCTCGTGGTGGACTTCGCCGCGGCGTCCTGGGCGATGGCGGCCGCCGGGGCCGCCACCATCAACAAGGCCACAGCGCCTGCGGCGATTCCGCCGATACGGCAAACAGTCTTCAAGTTCATCGTCACGGCGCAACACTCCGCTCGTCGATCGGCAAATCACTGCCGCGACAGTTAACCACGACCGCAGGGTCGGCGCCCATTTGATGAAGGAACTTTCATGCGGGGCCTCAACCCCTTTCTTGTACACGGATCATGTTGCCGGCGGGGTCGCGCACGGCGCAATCACGAACGCCGTAGGGCTGCGCCGTAGGCTCTTGCACAATATCGGCATCACTCGCCTGCAAGCGGGCGAAGGCGCCATCCAGATCAGGCGTGGCCAGCAGGATCGTACTGTAGGTGCCCTTGGCCATCATCTCGGCGATGGTGCGGCGCTCCTCGTCGGTGATGCCGGGGCTGGCGGCTGGCGGATACAGCACGATGGATGTCGCCGGCTGGCCGACCGGACCCACCGTGATCCAGCGGTTGCCGCCATAGGCAACGTCCGCGCGAACTTCGAAGCCCAACGTATCGCGATAGAAGGCCAGCGAGGCTTCGGGGTCGCTGTGCGGCAGGAAGCTGGCGTGGATGTGGATGTCCATGGTGATCACTCCGATGAAGGGTTGGTCGAGAGTGATCAGTCTAGGGAAGGCTCAGGGGTGGGCGCTTCTCGATTCCTGATCGGCCGCGTCACCTGCCGAGCCACGCAAGAAGGCATGCCCGCCGTCGCCTGTGCCTGCTGGCGACGATAGGTGCTTGGCGACATGCCCGTCAGCTCCGTGAAGCGGGTGCTGAAGGTGCCCAGCGAAGAACAACCCACCTCGAAGCAAACGTCGGTGACGCTCATGTCGCCGCGACGCAGCAAGGCCATCGCGCGCTCGATGCGCCTTGTCATGAGGTAGGAATACGGCGACTCGCCGAAGGCGAGTTTGAACTGGCGGCTCAAATGCCCGGCCGACATGGCCGCGCCGCGCGCCAGCGCTTCCACATCCAGCGGCTGGGCGTACTCCCGGTCGATCCGGTCCCGAACCCGGCGCAGTTGCGCCAGGTCACGTAAATGATGCGAAGTATCGCTTTTGCCGTTCACCGCCCGAGCCTACCAACCCATTAGGGGTCAGAGTCAATATGCGCCGCGTGCGCATATTGACTCTGACCCCTAGGGGATTAGTGGCGGGTACCGCCGTGCAGGCGCTGCAGTAGTTCAGCTTCGCTTGGGAAGATGCCGCACGTCTCGGCGATCTGCTGGGCGCTGGCGCCCTGGCGGGCGAGGCGCTGGGCCAGCATGTAGGAACGGTCGGCGGGGACGACGTCCGCGACGGCCACCGGTACCTGACGGGCCTGGACTTCCAGGTCATCGATGCGCTGGTCGAGCTTGCGCAGGGCACCGACCATGACGTCGGCCGCAAGGTCGGGCTCCGGCGCCACGAAAGCCGGCGTCTGCGCCGGATTTCCGACGCTCAACTGGCCCAGGCGGCGGTAGACGAACACCAGCATGGCCAGCTGGACCAGGGAAATAAGGCCGAATGCGATGGTAAGCGGGTAGTTCATGGGACGGCTCCGGTTGGACAACCGGTTGCATGCAGAATCCATGCCGTGCCGGGAGGTTCCTAGAGCCGGCAGAGCCGGTCGACGTCAACCAATGCCACGAAGCCGTCGGCGCGCGGAATGATGCCGCTGACAGGATCGCCGCGGCGGCTGGCGCGGCCCGGCGGTGGGGCGGCGATATCGGCAGGATCGGCCACCAGCATGTCGCCGACGGCGTCGATGCGCATGCCGATGGTTTCCTCGCCGTGCTCGATCACCATGATGCGTTCGTCGTCATGGCCGGTATCGACGGCCACCAGGCCGAATCGGCGGCGTCCGTCCAGCACGCTGACGATCTGGCCACGCAGGTTCACCACGCCCATCACTTCATCCGGTGCGCCGGGTACGGGTGTGACGTCGCCGAGGCGGATCACTTCGCGCACGGCAGGCAATGGCACGGCGTAGTGCTGGCCTTCAAGGACGAAACCCAGCCAGACGCTGTCGTCGGCGGAGGCGGCGAGCATGCTCATGGTGCTTCCCCGGCCAGGGTACGGAAGGAGTGGATCAGTGCCGGGACGTCGATCACGCCGCAGCGCAGTTCGCGCATCATGCCTACCAGCCAAGGGCGCGATTGCGTCGGGGTGCGCCAGGCGATGCCCTCGGCATCGAGCACCACTGATTCTTCATAGACGGTGCAGGCCAGGGCCCAGGTGCGGTCGTTCAGCAACAGCAATGTGTCCGCCTCGGCGCCTGCCATGTCGGGTGCGAGCAGCGCGGCAAGGTCGATCACCCGTGCCTCGCCGCCGGGATGGCGCCAGTGCCCCAGGCAGATGTCGGGATCGCCAGGCTCGGGCCTGAGCGGCGGCAACGGCACCATGTGCCGCACCTCGCCCATGGGCAGTGCCAGCCGCACACCGGCGGCCTCGCACAGAAGGTAGCGCGAAGTGTTCTCGGCCGACATCGACTCCGGTGAGGCCGTGAGAGGCACGGCTGCCCTCGTCTGTGGCGCGGCGTGCGACTTCGGCGGTGGTTCAACCAGGCTGGAAGGTGCTGGCTTGAGCAGCGCCGAGAGGTAATCGGCCACCAGTTCGTCGGCGTCCTGGAAGCTGCGCAGATTCATGCCGCATCCTCCGCGCGGGCATTGCCGGAGGCCTCATGGGCTGCCTGCAGGACAAGCAGTTCCTGCAGCAGCTTGCGATAGGCTTCGCCGCCGCGGCGCGCGGCCGGCCACCAGGCCAGGGGCACGCCGTTGGCGCTGGCCTCGCGGATCTGCGTATCGACGGGAATCACCGTCTGCGTCACCAGGTCGCCGTGGGTCTCGCGCAGTTCCGCAAGACAGGCGCGCGACGCGTGCGTGCGCGCATCGAACAAGGTCGGCACGATGCGCCGGCGCAGCGGCATGCCACGCGAACGCTCGATCATCGACAGGCTGCGCAGCATGCGGCCCAGGCCCGCCAGGGCCAGGGCCTCGGTCTGGGTGGGAATGAGCATGCGCTGGCACGCGGCCAGTGCGTTGACCATCAACACGCCAAGCGTCGGCGGACAATCGATCAATACATAATCGAAATCGTCCGCCAGCATGCCCAGCGACGTACTGAGCACCAGGCCCATGCCTGAACGGGCACCGAGCTGGCGGTCAAGCGTGATCATGGCCGGCGAAGCCGGAAGCACCGACAGGCGTTCGAACTTCGTCGCCCGCACCAGGCTTGCAGCCTCCACCACGTCGCCATTGACGCCGAAGAGATCGTAGACGCTGCCGCCATCGGCACCCTCCACGCCGACATAGCCGCTGAGCGAAGCATGGGGATCCATATCCACCAGCAGCACGCGCTGGCCCGACTCGGCCAGCAAGCTGCCAAGCGAAACGGTCGTGGTCGTCTTGCCCACGCCGCCCTTCTGGTTGGCGACAGCCCAGATGCGCATCGTCAGTGGACCCCCAGCGAGGGACTGGCGGTCAACGCGGCAGCAACCGGGGCCACCGTGTTGGCGCCGTTGTCGTCCGTCTTGCCGGAGGGCGCGGTTTCAACCCTGGCCGGGGCAGAGACCACTGCATCGGCAGCCTTCACGGGCGCGGCCGCAGGCTGCGAAGCTGGTTCCGGCGCTTGGGCGAGCTTCCCCGCCACGCGATCGTCATCACTGTAGAAGCGCGCCGGCGCCGCCTTGTCGCTCATCACCACGATCAGCACGCGGCGATTGCGGTTGCGGCCGTCGACGGTGGCATTGTCTGCCGCCGGACGAAACTCGCCCCAGCCGATGATGCCCACCCGGTGCGGGTCGATGCCGCTGCCGGTGAGCAGGCGCGCCACGCTTGCCGCGCGCGCCGCGGACAATTCCCAATTCGAAGGAAAAATCGCGCTGGCGATGGGCGTGGTGTCGGTATAGCCCTCAATGCGCATCGGGTTCGGGAACGGGGTGAGGATGCCGGCCACATGGCGCAGCACGTCCTCGGCGGGCGCCGATAGCCGCGCCGCGCCGCTGGCGAAGAGAATATCGGTGCGCACTTCGATCTCAAGCCAATCATCGGTACGGCGCACGGCAACGAGGTCTTTGTCGATCAGGGGCTGCAAGGCCTTGTGCACCTGATCGGCGATGGCGTCGAGGTTGGCCTCTTCACCGGTTTTCGCGTCGGCCGCGTGCAGGTTGTCCGCCGTGGGGCCAGCCTCGGGAGCAGCGCCTTCGTGACCGGGCAGCGGCAGGTCGCGCGGCGGGATGGGCACGTCGATGCGTGCCACCGGCGCCGCCTGGGCCACGCGCGACTTGTTCGGCAACGGCACCTGCGCCGAAGGATCACCCGCGCGCGGCGCCTGGATCACCTGGGGCGTACCGTGAAAGGCTTCGTTGATCGAGGCCGCCATGACGCGGAACTTGGTTTCGTTGACGGCCGAGACCGCATACATCACCACGAACAGTGCCAGCAGCAAGGTGATCAGGTCGCCATAGGGGATGGCCCAGCGCTCGTGGTTGATATGCTCTTCGTGATGACGGCGCTTCATGGCAGGTAGCCCTGCAGCTTGCTTTCGATGTGGCGGGGGTTGTCGCCCTGCGCGATGGAGACCAGCCCTTCGACCAGCATTTCCCGCATCTGCGAGCGACCACGGGAAATGCTTTTCAACCGCGAGGCGATCGGCAGCATCAACAGGTTCGCCAGGCCAATGCCGTAGATGGTGGCCACGAACGCCGCCGCGATGCCGTGGCCGAGCTTGCTGGGGTCGGCGAGGTTCTGCATCACGGCCATCAGTCCCATCACCGCGCCGATGATGCCCATGGTGGGTGAATAGGCGCCGGCGTTCTCGAACACCTTGGCAGCGTCAAGGTCCGAGTGCTCGCGCGTGAGCACTTCCACTTCCAGCACACTGCGCATGGCGTCGGGCTCGGTGCCGTCCACCAGCAACTGCAGGCCCTTGCGCACGAAAGGGTCCGACTCGCGCTCGATGCCGCTTTCCAGGCCCAGCAGGCCTTGGCGACGCGACACTTCGCTCCAGCTGACAATGCGGCCGACGAGTTCGCGGGCTTCGTCCACCGGCGGCCTGTACACCCACGGCAGCATGGCCATGGCGCGCTTGAGCGTTTCGCTCGAGGTCTGCACCAGCAGGGCTGCCGCGGTACCGACGAAGACGATGACGAAGGCGGCCGGGTTCCACAGGGCGTCGATGGAACTACCCTTGAGGATGGTGCCGACGATGATGACGACGAACGCCAGGATCGTGCCGCCTAGGCTGACCAGGTTCATCAGGCAAGCCCCCGCGGTGCGGGCAGCCACGACTGGCTGCCGTCCGCAAGCGAGGAAAGATCAAGTACCAGCGCGATGGCGCCGTCGCCGGTGATGGTGGCGCCGGCGATGCCCGGGACATCCTTCAGCAGGCTGCCCAAGGGCTTGGCCATGACATCTTCACGGCCCAGCACGTCGTCGACCAGGCAACCCACGCGCTGGCTGCCGATGTGCACCACCACCACGTGGCGGCCTCCGGCGGGCGCGTTCGCCCATTGCGCCAGATCGCAAAGCGGCAGCGCGCGGCCACGGTGGCTGGCAACCACGCGGCCATCCACGACGCTCACCTGCCCCGCCGCCAGTTCGAATACCTCGGCGATGTTGGACAGCGGCAGCGCCAACCTCCGGTTGCCAACGCGCACCATCAGTACGCGCAGGATGGCCAGCGTCAACGGCACGGACAGGCGGATCTCGCTGCCCTGGCCTGCCACCGAATCGATTGCCAGCGTGCCGCCAAGCTCGACGATCTTGGTCTTGACCACATCCATGCCCACGCCGCGGCCGGAGATGTCCGAGACCTCCGCGCGGGTGGAGAACCCCGGGCGGAAAATCAGTTCGAAACACTCGGTGGTGTCCAGGCGGGCGGCTTGCTCTTCGTCGAGAAGCCCCTTTTCCACCGCCTTGCGGCGCAGCACTTCCGGATCCATGCCACGGCCGTCGTCAGCCACGGTGATGATGATGCGATCACCTACCTGGGCAGCGGCCAGGCGCACGGTCCCCTGTGTGCGCTTCTTGAACCGGGCGCGGTCGGCCGGGGGCTCGATGCCATGGTCCACGGCATTGCGCAGCAGGTGGATGAGCGGATCGGCCAGGGCCTCGACCACGGTGCGGTCAAGGTCCGTTTCCTCACCTTCGGTCTTCAATTCGATGTCCTTGCCCAACTGGCGGGCAAGGTCACGCACGATGCGCGGGAAACGCTGGAACAGCTTGCCGATCGGCTGCATCCGCATGCGCAGCACGGCGTTCTGCAAGTCCGCCGCGACGCGCTCGAGTTCGGCGACAGCGCGGTTCATCGCCTCGCCCTGGCCTTCGCCAGCCAGCATGGTAAGGCGGTTGCGCACCAGCACCAGTTCGCCGGCGGCATTGACCAGGCCATCCAGGCGCGCCGTATCGACGCGAACGCTGCTTTCGGCCGTTGCGCCCGCACGGGCCGGAGCGGCGGCGGTAGCCGGTGCCGTGACAGCTGGCGCCGGGGGCGCCGCATTTACTGGCGCGGCAGGAGCAGGCGGGGCGGCCGGAGCCGCGCCACCCGGGCCCTTGCCCGTGCCATGCAGGGCGTCGAGCATGGCTTCGAATTCATCGTCGTCGATGGCAGTGCTGGACACAGCCTTCGCGGCCGGCGCGACCGGTGCGGGGCCTGCATCTGCCACCACGGCATCGACCGTGCCGGGCGCGCCACCGGCGCCGTAAAGGGAATCCAGCAGCGCCTCGAATTCATCGTCGCCGATCGGCGCGTCACCCGTTGCCGCCACCGGCGCGGCAGGTACTTGCGTAACCGCCGCCTCGTGGCCGCGGCCTGCCCGTGCGGCGGAAATCAAAGCCTCGAATTCATCGTCGATGGGATCGACGCACACCGGATCCAGGCAAGGGCCTGCCGCGGCTGGGGCGACGGGCTCAGGCACGCTCACCGCATCGACATCCTGCTGCGCCTCAAGGCGGCGCAACAGGCTCGCCGGCGCCTCGCGAAGCGTCTCGCCGGCGTCGCACGCGCGCATCATGTCGTTGAGCAGGTCCAGCGACTCCAGCAGCGCATCCATGTGCGCGGAGTTCAGCAGCAAGGTGTGGTTGCGGGCCTGATTCAGCAGGTCCTCGGCGCGATGGCAAAGCGCCACCATCGGATCGAAGCCCAGGAATCCGGCGCCGCCCTTCACGGTATGGAACGCTCGGAAAACCGCGTTCAGCAACTCCGTGTCAGAGGGCTGCGTTTCCAGTTCCACCAGCTGTTCGCCGAGACGGTCCAACAGCTCCCCGGCCTCCACCAGGAAAACATTGACCAGCTCGCTGTCCAGCTCGACGCTCATCGTCAACCCTTAGAAGCCGAATTCGCTGAGCATGCGATCGACTTCGTCCTGGGCGACGCGGTCGCTCGCAGGCGCGGTGGTCGTGCCTGCAAGGGTGCCCGTCAGGCGCACCAGTTCCAGCAGCGAGGCATCGACCTTGCCCAGGAAATCGGCAACCTTGCGCACGCGCTGGCCGGAGAGGTCCTGCCAGGACTGCGCCTCGACCATCTCGCCCAGGCCGGCATCGGCGGCCACGGCGAATTCATCGACATGGGAAGCCAGGGCGAAGGCGGCGGCGGAGAAGTCGGTGCTGGCCGGATCCACCGCCATCAACTCGTCGGCCTCGCGCGAGAGCGCCTGTACCTGCGGCCGCAACTTCTCGGAGAAATCCAGGCTGCGATGGGCGGCGGTGGCGCTCATCTCCAGCACGTCGGTCAGGTGCTTGCGGGCATCGCCCATGGTGCCCGGCTCGCCGTCGGAGGACATATCCGAGGACAGGCGGCGCACGGCGTCGTGCAGGTCGCGGGCAAGGCAACCCATGGCGCGGAAAAGGTGTTGTTCACGGCTGCGCAGGAGCGTGTCCAGGGCCTGTTCGAAGTCGGCGCGATCGCCTGAATCGAGCAGTTCGCGCAACGCCGGGGGCACGTCATGGCCCAGCGGTGAAATCATCGTATTCATGGCTGTCCTTAGCTCGCGGCCGCGAGGCGTTCGAAGATGCGGTCGAGTTTTTCCTTCAGCGTGACGGCGGTGAACGGCTTGACGACATAGCCGTTCACGCCGCTCTGCGCGGCGGCGATGATCTGGTCGCGGTTGTTCTCGGCGGTGACCATCAGCACCGGGAGGTGCTTCAGGGCCGCGTCGGCGCGGATGGCGCGCAGCAGGTCGATGCCGGTCATGTTGGGCATGTTCCAGTCGGTCACCACCAGGTCGAACGGAGCCGCACGCAGCGAGGCGAGCGCGGTGACGCCGTCCTCGGCCTCGGCAATGGCCGTATTGGTGAAGCCGAGCTCGACCAGGAGGTTCCTGACGATGCGGCGCATGGTGGAAAAATCGTCCACCACCAGGATTTTCATGTTCTTGTCCAAAACGTGTCTCCGCGAGGCGTTCGCGCTACTTCTTTTCGTCGGTGCTTCTTCAGGCCCGCTCGCGCCACCCACCCATGCGGGCGCGGAGGCGGATCAGGGCTTGTCCATGGATTTGGCACACACGTGATTCGCTTACCCCGAGGATGGCGCCGACCTCCTTGAGGTTCAGCTCCTGCTCGTAATAGAGCGACATGACCAGCTTTTCGCGTTCGGGCAGGGAATCGATCGAGTCGGCCAGGGCCTCGCGCATGCCTTCGCGCTCGAAGAGCGCATCCGGACCCTGGGCGTCGGGGTCGGCCACGTCGATGGCCGAACCCTCATCACCCTCGGGAGCCGACAGCGACAGCAGGCGGGCGCCCGCTGCATCAGCGAGGATCTGGTTGTATTCGAGCGCGTCGATGCCAAGGCGTTTCATCACCTCCGCATCGTCGGCATCGGCGCCGGTCTCGTTCTCGATCTGTCGCGTCACCTCCGCTACTTCACGTACCTTGCGATGGACCGAGCGGGGCGTCCAGTCCGTCTTGCGCAGCTCATCGAGCATGGCGCCACGGATGCGGATGCCCGCGTATGTCTCAAAACTGGCCGCGCGCGTCGGCGAAAAATTCCTCGCCGCCTCGAGCAGGCCGATCATGCCGGCCTGGATGAGGTCGCCCACGTCCACACTCGCCGGCAGGCGCCCCATCAAGTGGTAGGCGATCCTGCGGACCAGCGGGGCGTGGATACGCACCAGCTCATCCGCCGGGATGCGCGAAACCTCCAGGTATTCGGTGGCGACGCTCATGACGGCAACCCTCCCATCGGACGGGGGCGCTCGCTGAAAAAGCCGATGCGACCCTGGGCACGACGCTCGGGTTCGCCCCATGTATCGACCGCACGTGCCAGATTCTTGAATCCGAGCGCCGAACGGCTGCTTGGCCACGCTTCGACGACCGCGGCCTGGCGACGGATCGCCTGTCGCAGGTATTCGTCGTGGGGGACCATCCCCATGAAATCGAGCGAGACGTCCAGGAAGCGTCCGGTGACCCGGGAAAGCTTCTCGAACAACTGCTTACCTTCCTGGGCGTGGCGAACCATGTTGGCCACGACGCGGAAGCGGGAAACGTCGAATTCGCGCGAGAGCACCTTGATCAGGGCGTAGGCGTCGGTGAGCGAGGTGGGCTCGTCGCAGACCACCACCACCACGTCGTCGGCGGCGGAGGCGAACATCGAGACGCTGTCGGACAGGCCAGCGGCGGTATCGACGATAAGGAATTCAGGGCGGACGACGAGCTCGTCGAAGGCGTGGATCACCGCCGCGTGCTCGACATTGGGCAGCTGCGCCATGCGGCGGGTGCCGGACGTGGCCGGGATCACCTTCAGGCCATGGCGCGACTCGATGATCAATTCCTCGAGCCGGGCACTGCCTTCAAGCAGGTGACCCAGGTGGCGGGTGGGCTGGATCCCCAGCAGCACATCGACGTTGGCCATGCCAAGGTCGGCATCCAGCAGCAGGGTGTCGCGGCCGCCCATGGCCAGGGCCATGGCCAGGTTCACCGCCGTGGTGGTCTTGCCGACACCGCCTTTGCCACCGGCGACCGCGATGGTGCGGCAGGCCTGGCGGTCACCGATGAAGGCAAGCCCGGCTGCCTGGTGGGCGGCGACGGCGAGGTCGTTGCTGCTGGGAGGCGGCGAGGACATCTGCAGGTAATTTCCAGTTGCAAGGTTCATGGGGATTCCGTTGCTCACGCCAGGGCGGCCTGGGCGACGCCGAAGCGGTCGGCCAGCAGGACATCGTCAGGTTCGGCCTGGCCGGTCTTGACCAGCTGGGCGGCGCGGAGGACGAGCTTTCGCGCGTCCGCCGTGGCGATGTCTTCCGGTACACGCTGGCCGTCCGTGGTGTAGTCCAGGGGCAGCCGGCTTCGAATCAATGCAGAAAGCGCGCCACCCAGGAGCGGCGACTCGTCGAGCTTGGTCAGGATCACTGCCTGCGGCCGGAGCGGCTGGTAGGCGCGCACCGCATGTTCCATGGCCTGGGCCTGGGCATTGGCGGCCAGCACCAGGCACACGCGCACATCGGAAGCGGTCCTGAGCGTTTCGAACTGGCTTTGCAGGCGCGGGTCGCTGCCGGCAAGGCCAGCGGTGTCCACGAGCACCGTGTGGCGGCCGCGCAGGGGGCTGAGCACCGCATGCAGGCTCGCCGCGTCATGGGCGGCGTGCACCCGTACCCCGAGCAGGCGGCCGTAGTGCTCCAGCTGGGCTGCGGCGCCGATGCGGTACTGGTCAGTGGTGACCAGGGTGACGTTGTTCGCACCATGGCGAAGCACCGCGCGGGCGGCAATCTTGGCGATGGTGGTGGTCTTTCCGACGCCCGTGGGACCCACCAGGGCGACGATGCCGCCTAGCTGATCGATCTCGCGGCCGCTCACGGCAATGTGGCGTGACAGCAGGCCCAGCGGCAGGTAGCGCGACTGCTCCACGGTCATGTTGGGTGGCAGTTCCGCGGTGAGCATGCGGGCCACGTCCGGGTCCAGGCCCATGCGGGTGAGCTCGCGCAGCACGCGGGCCTGCAGGGGCTGTTCGCGGTCAAGCTGGTTCCAGGCCAGGCTCGACAGCTGGATCTGCAGCATTTCCTTCAGCTGGTTCAATTCTTCGCGCATGCCGTTGACGGCGATGTCCGGGCCCGGCACGCGGGTGGCGGCGCGAACGGCATCGGCGACGGAAGCGGCCAGCGCCGCGGTGCCGTAACGGGTCGCCCCGGAGCGCGGCGTGGTGGGCGCAAGGTGACGCTCAGCGGCGGGTTCGGCCTCGGCCTTGCCCCTGGCGGCCGTTTTCGGTGCCGCGATCGGGGGCAATTCGGCCCGCGGAGCCGGAGCCGGCTCGCGCTCGGCACCGTGGTCGGCGGCCTCGCGCATCAGCGCCTCGTCGTAGTCGAGCGCCGCGATGATCTCGATGCCTTCGGCGATGCGGCGGGAGGACAGGATCACCGAATCCGGACCTTGTTCCTCACGCACTTCCCGCATGGCCTGGCGCATGTCGGCGGCAACGAATCGTTTGATCTTCATGGCGTGGATCCGGAATGCGTGGCGATGGTCAAGAGGTTGGCGTTGATGGCGGCAACGGCGGCGTTCCGTCGCATGTCGTGGGTTTTCCGTCGTGTGCCGTTCATCGCTCGCCCCAACCCCTTATCTAGCGTCCCAGTGCCGTCACCAACCGCACGCGGCGGTTGTCCGGCACTTCGTTATAGGCGAGCACGTGCAGGTTCTGTGCCACATGGCGGGTGAAGCGGGCGAGCCACGGGCGCAGGTTCGGGGCGACCAGCAAAACCGCGGGTTCTCCCGCGATTTCCTGGCGGCGGGCGGCCTCGGCGACGCTCTGCTGGAGGCGTTCTGCCAGGCCCGGCTCCACCGCCGCGCCGGCCACGCCGCCACCCTGCAGCGAGCCCAAAAGGATCTGCTCCAGGTCCGGCGCCAAGGTAATGACGGGGATCTCCGAACCCATGCCGGCGATCTCCTGGACGATCTGGCGACCCAGGGCAACGCGAACGGCGGAGGAAAGCACGCCGGGATCCTGACTCTGGCCCGCATGTTCCGCCAAGGATTCGACAATGCCGCGCATGTTGCGCACCGGCACGCGCTCGGCCAGCAGGTTCTGCAGCACCTTGACCACCACGCCCAGCGACAGGCGCTTGGGTACCAGGTCTTCCACCAGCTTCGGCGCCGTGGCGGCCAGGCGGTCGAGCATCTGCTGCACGTCCTGGTGACCCAGGAGTTCATGGGCATGACCGCCCAGGATGTGCGAAAGATGGGTGGCGATCACCGTGGCCGGATCGACCACCGTGTAGCCCAGCGATTGCGCGTGCTCGCGCAGGCCAGGCTCGATCCACACCGCCGGCAGGCCGAAGGCCGGGTCGGTGGTGGCGATGCCGTTCAGCGCACCATGCACGCGGCCCGGATCGATCGCCAGCATCCGCTCGTTGTGGATCTCGGCCTCGCCCATCGGCACGCCCATCAGGCTGATGCGGTAAGAATGCGGGCCCAAGTCCAGGTTGTCGCGGATGTGCACCGCCGGCACCAGGAAACCCAGTTCCTGCGACAGCTTGCGGCGGACCGACTTGATCCGGCCCATCAGCTCGCCGCCCTGGTTCTTGTCCACCAGCGGAATGAGCCGGTAGCCCACTTCCAGGCCGATGGTGTCGACGCTTGCCACGTCTTCCCAGGACAGCTCCAGTTTCTCGCCCGACACTGGGGCCTCGGGCGGGGCTTCCAGCGCGCGCCGGGTAGCGGCCGCCACTTCCTGGCGACGCCTGTTCAAGGCCCACGCACCGGCGCCGCAAACGGCGCCGAGCATCAGGAAAGCCATGTTGGGCATGCCGGGGACCAGCCCCATCACCGCCAGCACCACGCCGGCCACCGCCAGCGCCTTGGGCTGGCCGAACAGCTGGCCCACCACGTGCCGGCCCATGTCCTGCGACTTGGACACGCGGGTGACGATCACCGCGGCGGCGATGGAAAGCATCAGGCCCGGCACCTGGGCGACCAGGCCATCGCCGATGGTCAAGAGCGTGTAGTTGCGCGCCGCCTCGCTGGCGGAGAGGCCGTGCTGCAGCATGCCGACGAAGAAGCCGCCGACGATGTTGATGATGAGGATCAGGATGCCGGCCGTGGCGTCGCCGCGCACGAACTTCGACGCACCGTCCATCGAACCGTAGAAATCCGCTTCCTCGCGCACTTCCTGGCGGCGCTCGCGCGCCTGTTCCTGGGTAAGCAGTCCCGCGTTCAGATCCGCGTCGATGGCCATCTGCTTGCCGGGCATGGCATCGAGGGTGAAGCGTGCGGTCACTTCAGATACGCGCGTGGCGCCTTTGGTGACCACCACGAAGTTGATGATGGTGAGGATGCAGAAGACCACCAGGCCCACGGCGAAATTACCGCCGATGACGAATTCGCCAAAGGCCTCGATCACCTTGCCCGCCGCGCCCGGGCCCATGTGGCCGTGCAGCAGCACCACGCGGGTGGAAGCGATGTTCAGCGCCAGGCGCAGCAGGGTGGCGCCCAGCACCACGGTCGGGAAGGCGGCGAATTCCAGCGGCCGCATCACGTACACCACCGCCAGCAGGATCACCAGCGACAGCGCGATGTTGAAGGTGAAGAGCAAGTCCAGCATGAAGGGCGGCAGCGGCAGCATCAGCATCGCCAGCACCAGCAGCATGGCGACCGGTGCGCCGATGCCGCGGCGGGCCATCTGGCCGAACACGGCGAAACCTGAAGTGGACGGAGTGGCCATGGCTTAGTTCTCGTCGTTCATGCGGTAACGGCCCAGGAGGTCGGGATCGACTTCCGGGTTGGGTTTTTCAGGCATAACGTCGCCCTGGGCGAGCGCGGTCTTGAGGCGGTACACGTAGGCCAGGATCTGCGCCACGGCCACGAACAGCGTGGCGGGAATTTCCTGGCCCACTTCGGTGGTGTTGTACAGCGCGCGGGCCAGCGGCGCGGCTTCCACCAGCGGCACCTTGTGCGCGCCGGCCACCGAGCGGATCTGCATGGCGATTACGTCCATGCCCTTGGCCACCACTTTCGGCGCGCGCATGGCGTCTTCGTAGGACAGGGCCACGGCGAAGTGGCTGGGATTGACCACCACCACGTCGGCACGGGGGATGTCCTGCATCATGCGGCGGCGGGACATCTGTATCTGCATGCTGCGGATGCGCCCCTTCATTTCGGGGTTGCCGTCGCTTTCCTTGTGCTCGTCCTTGACCTGCTGCTTGGTCATGCGCATTTTTTTTGCGAACGAGAATTTCTGCCACGGCGCGTCGATCAGGCCGATCAGGCCCAGCACGCAGGCGAAGAACAGGCAGGCCTGGCCGATGGTGGCCAGCGAGCGATGCACGCCGGCGGCAACATCGCCGGAGCCCGTGCCCAGCATGTCGGCGCGGCTTTTCATCATGTACCAGACCAGCACGCCGCCGATCAGGACGAGCTTGAGCATCGATTTGCCGAGCTCGACGAAGCCGTTGGTGGAGAAAATGCGGCCGAAGCCCGCGATCGGGTTCAGTCGGTCGAACTTCGGCAGCAGCGCCTGGCCGGAAAAATTGAGGCCACCAAGCAATGCGGGCGCCGCGAAGGCGGCCACGATGGTCACCACGAACAGCGGTGCGAGCATGCGCAACGCTTCCAGCGCTGCAGTGGAGAGCACGTGGGAAATGCCGTCGGCGGAATACAGGTCCTCGCGGTTGTAGCGCACGCCTAGCATCATGATGTTGCGCGCATGCATGGCCAGGTCGTCGCGCGTGGCAAGGATGCTGGATACGCCGGCCAGCACCACCACGCCCGTGGACAGTTCGCGCGAACGCGGTAGTTCGCCTTTCTCGCGGGCTTCGCGAAGGCGTTTTTCACTGGCCTCTTCTGTGCGATCCTGGTCGCTCTCCTCGCTCATGGCGAACCTCCGCCGATGAGGCCGCGCATGGTCGCCCAGGCGTCGGTGGAGAGCGCATCGAAAGCGCCGGGAAGCTGGCGAAGAGCCAGCCACACGGCAACCAGGCCAAGGCTTACCGTAATCGGGAAACCCACCGCGAAAAGGTTCATCGACGGCGCCGAGCGGCTGATCGCGCCAAACCCCAGGTTCACCACCAGCAAGGCGGTAAGCGCGGGCAGCGCCACGCGCAGGGCGCCGGCGAACAGGTGCCCGCTCCACGTCAGCACGCCCCAGATTTCATCAGTGCCTACACCCGCACCCCCGAAGGGCACGGTGTGGAAGCTGTCGGCCAGCAGGGCGATCAACTGCAGGTGGCCGTCCAGCGCCAGGAACAGCAAGGTGATCATGCCGGTATAGAACTGGCTCATCACCGACGTCGAGCCGCCTCCAAGCGGGTTCACGGTCTCGGCGTAGGAAAGGCTCATCGACGTGGAGATCAGCTGCGCGCCGAAGGCCACCGCCTCGAATACAAGTTTCAGCACGAAGCCGATCAAGGCACCCAGCAGCATCTGCTGGGCCAGTACGCCGATGCCCTGCCCCGACATCGGCTCAAGGCCTACGGGGGCCATCGGTGCGATCACCGCCACCAGCGCCAGGGCCAGGCCAACGCGGATGCGCACCGGGATAGTGGTGGCGCCGAACACGGGGGCCACCAGGAACAAGCCGGCCACGCGGGACAGCGCCCAGGAGAAGGCGCCGATCCATGCGGTGATCTGGGCGGCTTCGATCGGCATGGCTAGCGCGCCGAGGCCGGCAGGTTTTCGATCAACTGCTGGGTGTACTGCACCAGCGTGTGCAGCATCCAGGGGCCGGCAACCACCAGCACCAGGGACATGGCGATCAGCTTGGGGATGAAACTCAGCGTCTGCTCGTTGATCTGCGTGGCGGCCTGCACCATGCCGATGATCAGGCCCACCGCCAGCGCGGTGAGCAGCAACGGGGCGCCGATCAGCATGGCGATGTACAGCGCCTGCTGGCCGAAATTGATCACGCTTTCCGGCGTCATGTGTAGAAGCTCCCGGCAAGCGTGCCCAGCAGCAGCGTCCACCCGTCGACCAGCACGAACAGCATGATCTTGAAGGGCAGCGAGATGATCATCGGCGAGACCATCATCATGCCCATCGACATCAGTACCGACGCCACCACCAAGTCGATGATCAGGAACGGGATGAACAACAGGAAACCCATCTGGAAGGCGGTCTTGAGTTCACTGGTGACGAATGCCGGCAATGCCACGCGGTAGGGCACCGCTTCCTTGCTGGCATAGGGCGCGTCGCCGGCCAGACGGGTGAAGAGCTGCAGGTCCGGTTCGCGGGTCTGGTCCAGCATGAACCGATGGAAGGGAGCCGCCGCCGCGGGCAACGCCGCTTCGGCCGTCATCGTGCCGTCCATGTATGGCTTGACGCCTTCGGCGTAGGAGTGGTTCAGCACCGGCCCCATCACGAACAGGGTCAGGAACAGCGACAGGCCCAGGATCACCTGGTTGGGCGGCGTGGTGTTGGTGCCCAGAGCCTGGCGCAGGAACCCCAGCACGATCACGATGCGCGTGAACGAGGTCATCATCAAAAGGATCGCCGGCAGCACCGTCAGCGCCGTCATCAGCGCCAGCATCTGCAACGACAACGTCCAGTTCGAACCGCCGTTGGCGGCCGGTGCCACGTTCACCAGCGGAATGCCGACGGGGTCGGCGGCGGCAAGGCCGGGCAGCAGCACCAGGGCGGCAAGAAGGATCCAGCGCAGCGTCTTCATCAGCGCTTGCCCCACAGGCTAAGGATGTCGCGAAAACTTTGCGGCGCCATGGGCGAAGCAGGCGCGTCCTCGACGATGGGCGTTGCCAGCACATGCAGCGTGCGCAGGCCCGAGGGCGATGCACCCACCAGCAGCTGCGTGCCGCCCACTTCCATCAGCATCACTTTTTCCTTCACGCCCACCGGCATGGTCTCGATCACGCGGATCTTCCGGCCACCGGGACGGACCCGGGCCTGCGCCCGGCGGGTGAGCCAGCCGGCGACGAAGATCATGGCCACGATGCCGGCCAGGCTCAGCACCACGCGCAGCAGTTCCGCACCGGTATTCATCGGGGCGGGAGCGGCCATGGCGGCGGGAGCGGCCCGCAGCATGCCCGGCGCGACTGCCATCAGCAGGGCGCCGAAGGAGGCAAACAAGGTTTTCATCGCAGCTTGCGAACCCGCTCGGCCGGGCTGATCACGTCGGTCAGCCGGATGCCGAACTTCTCGTTGATCACGACCACTTCGCCGTGGGCGACCAGGGTGCCGTTGACGAACACGTCCAGCGGTTCGCCGGCGGCGCGGTCCAGTTCGACCACAGAGCCCTGGTTCAGCTGCAGCAGGTTGCGGATGGAGATCTTGGTGCGGCCCACTTCCATGGCCATGGTCACCGGCACGTCCAGGATGACGTCGAGGCTGACGTCGGAGGAGATGCCGGCCTTGGCCAGGACTCCGGCGTTCGACTCGTCCGCAAAGGCGGTGGCTTCGCTGTTCATGTGCGCTTCTTCTCGTGATGGTTCATTGCCGCGCGACGGTTTGCCGGCGGGTCACGAGAGAGGATGCAATGGGTGTGCCAACCCTTACCGGTTATGCCGGGATCGGATCGGGCTGCAATTCCACCGGCTGCCTGACCGTACGCGTGCGCATCAGCTGCTCGAAACGGACCGCCTTGTGGCCGTTGGCATTGCCCATCCGGCCACGGAACACCGGTATGTCCTCGGCGTAGACGGAGGCGAATTCGGGCATGGAGATGGGAATCACGTCCCCGGGCCTAAGGTGCAGGAAATCGCCGATGCTGATGCGCGTTTCCGCCAGCAGCGAGGAAAGCTCCACCTCGGCGTCGAGGATTTCCTCGTGCAGGGACTGGATCCAGCGGTCGTCACGTTCGGCGCGGTCGCTCTGTACGCCCGCGTCGAGCAATTCGCGGATCGGCTCGACCATGGAATACGGCAGGGTGAGGTGGATCTCGCCGCCGCCGCCATCGAGCTCGATATGGAAGCGCGAGACCACCACGGTTTCGGTGGGGCTGACGATATTGGCGAACTGGGGATTGATCTCGGAATTGAGGAATTCGAAATCCATCTTCAGTACCGGCGCCCAGGCTTCGCCCATGGCGGTGAAGATCTCGCCTAGCACGATCTGGATCACGCGGTTCTCGGTGGGAGTGAAGTCCCGGCCTTCGATGCGCGCGTGGTAGCGGCCGTCGCCGCCGAAGAAGTTGTCGATCACGGTAAACACCAGGCGCGGCTCCAGCACGCACAAGGCGGTGCCGCGCAAGGGCTTGATTCGGATCAGGTTCAGGTTCGAGGGCACGGCAAGCGAATGCACGTACTCGTTGAACTTCACCATGCGCACGCCAAGCACCGACACCTCGCAGGACTTGCGCAACACATTGAACAGGTTGCCGCGGAAGTAGCGCGCAAACCGGTCGTTGACCATCTCAAGCGTGGGCAGCCGGCCGCGGACGATGCGGTCCTGCTGGGTGAAGTCGTATTCGATGGCAACACCCGGCGGCAACGGCTCGTCGACCTCGGTCTCTACCGCACCGCCTTCCACGCCGGCCAGCAGCGCGTCGATTTCTTCCTGGGAAAGCAGGTCGCTCATGGCAGTTCCTTGGGTTACTGCATCACGAAGCTGGTGAAATACACCGCATCGATGCCGGGCTTGCCGGTTTTCTCCGCCACGATCTTCTGCACCGCGGCCAACGCCTCGGCCTGCAGCCTCTGCTTGCCCTTCGCATCGGTCAGGGTGGTGGCGTCCTGGCCTGAGAACAGCATCACCAGCGCGTTGCGGATCACCGGGTCGGTATCTTTCACCGCCTGGATGGCTTCCGGGTCGTGCGACATCACGGTAATACCCACCTGCAGGTAGCGCAGGGCGCGGTCATCCTGGAAATTCACCACGAAGCCCGGCTCCAACGCCTGGTAGAGCGCCTCGCGATGGACGGGCTTGGCTTCTTCGGCGCCCTTCTTGTGCAACAGGAAGAAACCGCCGGCACCGATGGCAATGACGGCTATGGCGAGAATGGCCAGCAGCCCTGCCTTGCCCTTTTTCTTCACTACAGGAGCAACATTTTCAGCCGTGGCGGACATGGAAACCTCAAGCGTTCTAGCTAATGTCGAAAGCGTTCACGCGGTACGTCCGCGCTCGTCGTGTTGTTCTTTGCAAGCCGCGTGCCATGGCCTTGGGGCCTTGCATTGCGCGGGTTTGCCTTAAAACAGTCGCGCCGGTTTCCCGGCGCGCGCCGGTATTTTGTTGTTCAAACCTTCCTTCGGTTACGCGAAGTCGTCGACCAGGGCGTTGGGTGCCCGTACGGTGGCACGCTGAACCTCCGGGTTATCGCCAGGCTCGCTGCCGCCCCGTGCCACCTGGGCGAACGACTTGCCGTTGCCCTGGTCGCCCTGCCCCGCCTTCTGCTGGCCGACCTGCGCCTGGCCCAGTTGCAAGCCATGGTGGGCAAGCATGGTGTCGAGCTGGGTGAGGGTCTGGTTCACCGCCTGCACCGCGGCCGGGTGCTGGGCGGCGAAAGCGACGTCGACGCGGTTCTCGTGCACGCTGATCTTCACGTCCAGCTGGCCCATGTCCTCCGGATGCAGACGGATGGACGCTTCCTTGATATCGCCATGGCTCATCCAGGCGATCTGCTGGCCAAGCTCGTTGGCGAAGGCAGGCGTGCCCGCCACCTGGGTGCTTTGCAGGGCAACGGGTGCGGGCACCGGCGCGGCTGCCTGGGATACCGGGCCGGTGGCCAGCTGGGCGGGGTCGGGCAGTTGGGCTGTCGCGTCCTGGCCATTCTTCGCACCATTGCCCAACAATCCGGCCACGGCATCGCTGGCCAGGCCCATCGCCTTGCCGATCACGCCGGTGGCAGCATCGGCCACGGTACCTGCCACTGCTCCGCCGAGCGAACCGGTAAGGGCCTGGGCCATCTTCGAGGAGGCCGTGATGGCCGCGCCGATGTCATCGGCGATGGTGGATTTACTGTCGTTCGATGCAACGATCGGGGCGGTTGCGGTGGTTGCCGCCGGCGCCGGCGCTGGCGCGGCGGATTGCTGGATAAGTGCCAGCATGGCCGCGGCGATGGCCTGGCCGTTGGCAGGATCGACTGCCGGCTGGGCCGGCTGGTCGGTTGAATTCGTCTTGGCATCGACGGCGGGCTGGGCATTGGCGCTTACCGCCTGATCCTGCGCCTGGGCGGTCGCGGCAGCCGCGTCACCCAGGTCCGCAGCCACGGCATCGGCCGTGTCGGCGGTGGTGGCCTCGCCGTCGTCGTCCGTGCCGGCTTTCGCGCCCTTGGCCCTTCCGTGATGGGCATCACTAGCCGCCCGGGTTACCTGCGCCTGGGTCTTGTTTTGCGACGGCGCTACATCGGCGTGCGGGGGAGGATCCTTCTTCGCCGCGGGCGTAGACGACGCTTGCTTCATGGCATCACCAAAGCTCGGCGCGTCATCGCGGTCGGGTGTGCCCGTCGTTGACCGGGGCGCAGGCCGCTGCGGCGCAGTGATCTGGATGGTTGGGGGCGTGGAAGCATTCATGGGCGTTCTCATCATCGTTAGCCCGGCTTGCGCTTGGTCTGCGAGCGCTCGTCGGCCTGGTTCTGTTCGCGGCGGTCCTCGGCCTTGCGCTCGGCATCGCGGTAGCGGGTGGTGACGGTGTCCAGGGCCTTGGCCCGGCCCCGTGCTTCCATCCACGCCTGCTGTGATGCCACTACTGCGCGCTCGCGGCGGGCCACTTCGGCCATCTGCTGGACGATGGCCATGTCGATGCGCGCAAGGAAGCTCTGGCGGTTGAGGATGCCGGCCACGTTGCTGCCGGAAGGGATGCTGCCGTAGTCGTCGCGGTAGCGACGCAACTCGTCGAGCTGCTGCCTGGCCGTGGCCAGCTGGTTGCGCTGGTCGGCCATGGCGAGGGTGGCTTCCTGCTCGCGCTTTTCCGCCAAGTCCACCACCGGCTGCAGGCGATCGGCACGCGAGGTCATGCGCGCTCACCCTGGGCCACGGCGTCAAGGCCGGCTTCGGCTTCGGCAAGGCCCACCGGTTCATCGGTTTCCTGCTGCAGGAACGCCGACAACCGTGGGTAAAGCGCAATCGCTTCGTCCGTGCGCGGGTCGCTGCCCTTCTGGTAGGCCCCCACGGCAATCAGGTCGCGCTGCTGCCGGTAGGCCGAATACACCTGGCGGAACCGCTGCGCCGAACGCATATGCTCGCGCGATACCACCGCCGGCATGACGCGACTGATGGAGGCCTCGATGTCGATCGCCGGGTAGTGGCCGGCTTCGGCCAGGTCACGCGAAAGCACGATGTGTCCGTCAAGGATCGCACGCGCCGCATCGGCGATCGGATCGTGCCGGTAATCGTCACCCTCGGTCAGCACGGTATAGAACGCGGTAATGGAACCGGTACCGGTGGCATCGTTGCCGGCGCGTTCCACCAGTGCGGGCAGCATGGCAAACACCGACGGCGGATAACCCTTGGTCGCCGGCGGCTCGCCGATGGCCAGCGCGATCTCGCGCTGCGCCTGGGCATAGCGGGTAAGCGAATCCATCAACAGCAAGACGCGCTTGCCTTGGTCGCGGAAATGTTCGGCCACCGCGGTGGCAAGCTGTGCGCCGCGCAGGCGCGAGAGCGGCGGCGCATCGGCGGGTGCAGCCACCACCACGGCGCGGCTACGGCCTTCCTCGCCCAGGATGTGATCGACGAATTCCTTCACTTCGCGGCCGCGCTCGCCGATCAGCCCCACCACCACCACGTCGGCGTCGGTGAAGCGGGTCATCATGCCCATCAGCGTGGACTTGCCAACGCCCGAGCCTGCGAACAAACCGATGCGCTGGCCGCGGCCCACGGTCAGAAGCGCGTTGATCGCACGCACGCCGGTATCGAGCGGCGTGTCGATCGGCTGGCGCGACATCGGGTTGATCGGCTCGCGGCGCAACGGCGCGCGCTCGCGCACCATCAGCGGGCCTTTGCCGTCCAGTGGCGCGCCATCGGCGCCGATCACGCGGCCGAGCAGCTCGTCGCCCACCGGCACGCCGGAGGTGCCGGCCACCGGACGCACGCGGGCGTTGGGCAGGACACCGTGCAATTCGCCCGTGGGCATCAACAACAGGCGGCCGTCGGCGAAGCCGACAACCTCGGTTTCAAGCTCGCTGCCGTCGGCGCCGGAAACCATGCAGCGCGCGCCCACGGGGGCCTCGCAACCGACGGCTTCCAGGGTAAGACCCACCACACGACGCAGCTTGCCCTCCGCCTGCAGCGGGCGAAGGTGGTCCAGCTGCGCGCGGCGCATGGCCAGCGCATCGCGCCAGCGCTGGTTGCGATCCGGCGGAAGGGCGATCACGTCGCTCACGCCACGGGCTCCCCATCGAGCCGGTCGTCACCGAGGACGGCGTCGACCACGGTAGCCAGGCGCGAGCGCAGGCGCGCATCGATGCGCGAGTGTTCCGATTCCAGCCGGCAATCGCCGCGGCCGAGCGCGCGATCCTCAACGATCAACCACGACTCCTCCGAGCTGTTGCGGTGGTCGCGCACAAGCGCTGCGTCGTCCGGATGTAGAACGACACGTACGTGACGCTCGGAGGACGGCAGCACATGCACGGCCTGGCGCACCACGTCGATGATCTTTTCAGGGGCGAGGGAAATCTCCGCGCCCAGCACGCGCTCGGCCACCACGGTGGCTAGCCATGCCAGTTCCCGGGCGACGTCGTCGTCCAGTTCCGCCAGCGGGCGGGCCGCGGAGGCATACAGCGCCTCCAGGCGACCGGTCTGCGACATGAGTTCACGACGCGCGGTGGCGCGCCCTTCGGCAAGCCCAGCATTGAAGCCTTCCTCGCGCGCCTGTCGCTCGATCGCTTCCAGTTCGGCGATCGTGGGCAATGGCGAGGGCGGTTCTTCCTTGGCGCGGCGCACGGCGGGCTCGCCGACGGGCGGCAGCTCCCAGCGCTCGTAGGCCGAAGCCTCGTCGCGTCCAAGGACGCTCATCAGACGAATTCCTCACCGCCACCGGTAAGGGTGATCTGGCCGGCATCGGCCAGGCGGCGTGCGCTGGCCAGCACCTCCTTCTGCGCGGCATCCACTTCGCTGACGCGTACCGGACCCTTCACTTCCAGGTCGTCGCGCAGCATGTCGGCGGCGCGCTTGGACATGTTGCTGAAGATCTTCTCGCGCATCGCCGGTTCCGCGCCCTTCAACGCGGTGATCAGCGTGGCGGACGGGATTTCGCGGAGCAGCGCCTGCATGCTGCGGTCATCGAGGTCGGCCAGGTCGTCGAAGACAAACATCAGTTCCTCGATCTTCTCGCCAAGGTTCGAATCGAGCCCGCGGATGGAGGCCATCAATTCGGCCTCGCGCGAGGCTTCCATGGAGTTCAGGATCGCCGCGGCCGCCTTCAGGCCGCCCACCGTCGCCGACTTCATCTTGTTGCTGGTGCCGGAGAACTGCCGCTCCATGATTTCGTCGAGTTCGTCCAGCGCATGCGGCTGCACGCCGTCGAGGGTAGCGATGCGCATCACCACGTCCGAGCGCGTGCGCGGCTGCAGGTAAGCCAGTACCTCGGCGGCCTGGTCAGGCTCCAGGTGCGCCAGCACCAGGGCGATGATCTGCGGGTGTTCCTGTCCGATCATCTCGGCGATGGCGCGGCTTTCCATCCACTTGAGCGACTCGAGCCCCTTGGAACTGCGACCCAAAAGGATGCGGTCGATCAGGCTGCCGGCCTTTGTTTCGCCCAGGGCGTTCACCAGCACCTTGCGGATGTATTCCTCGGTGCCCACGCCCAGCGCGGTGTGCTGGCCCAGGTCTTCGGTCAGGCGTGTGATCACGCCGTCCACCTGCTCCTTGGACACGTTCTTCAGCGCCGCCATGGCGGTGCCGACCGATTGCACGTCGCGGGCGTTCAGGTGCTTGAGCACCGTGGCCGCGTCTTCTTCGCCAAGCGTCAGCAGCAGGATCGCCGCACGCTGGGAACCGCTCAATGCCTCAGCCATCTTCTGCCACCCAGCTCTTGACTACCTGCGCAACCTGTTTGGGATTGTCGTTGGCCATGCGCTTGGCCAGACCGATCTTTTGCTCGTAGGCGAGTAAAGCCGGGGCGCCCTTGCCCCGTGGATTGTCCAGCTGCGGCGAGTCGCGCTCGTCGTCGTCCACCATCACCGATACCGTGGGCACGGGACCCGCCAGCGCCGGCTGCATGCCGCCGGTGCCCGGCCGCATCGCCGTGCGCATCATCGGACGGATGACGAAGAAGGCCACGGCCAGCGCCGCCAGCACGCCCAGTGCCTGCTTGATCAGGTCGAGTACGCCCGGCTTCTGCCAGAAAGGAATATCGATGCCCACGTCGTCCACCGGGGTGGCGTGGAAGGCTTCGTTGATCACGCTGACGCTATCGCCACGCGCGGCATCGAAACCCACGGCATTCTTGGTGAGCGTGGTCATGCGCTCGATTTCTTCCGGGGTGAAGGCAACGCTCGCAGGCTTGCCGTCCTTGCCCACCACCGACTTGTTGTCCACCACCACGGCAACGGTAAGGCGAGACACCTTGCCGGCAGGATCCACCACATGGCTCACCGTGCGGTCGAGCTCGTAGTTGCGCGTGGCGCTGGTGGTGCTCTGGCTGGGTTCGGTGACCTGGGCGGTGGCCGCGGTTTGCGGGGCGCCTGGTTTCTTGCCGGCCTCGGGCTTGGCCGCGGTGGCCTGGGCCACGGTGTTGGGTGGCTGGTTGGAGAGCGCGCCCGGGACGCCGCCGGCCGCGGCGCCGTCATGGCGCGTGTCGCTGCTGGTCTGCTCGCTGCGCAGCGCCGGATTATCGTGGTTGAACACTTCGCTCGCCTTCTCGGTATTGGAGAAGTCGAGGTTGGCGAATACCTGGGCGCGCACCTTGCCTGCACCCACCAGCGGGGTAAGCAATTCCTCCACGCGGGAGGCATAGGTGCTTTCAATCTGGTTGGACAGGCGCATGCGCGTGTCGCCAAGGGCCGCCGGGCTGTCCGGATCGGCGTTGGTCAGCAGCTGGCCCGCCTGGTCGATCACCGAGACGTTGCGTGCATCCAGGCCTGGCACCGAGGAAGACACCAGGTGGACGACGGCCGACACCTGGCCGGCGTCGAGCGAACGGCCCGGATACAGTGACACCACCACCGACGCGCTCGCCGGGTGGTTGTCACGGATGAAGGCGGAAGGCTTGGGTAGCGCCAGGTGCACGCGCGCACCCTTGACCGACTGCAGGCCGGCGATGGTCTGGCCGAGGTCGTTTTCGAGCAATTGCTGGTAACGGCTCCGCTCGGCCATGTCGCTCATACCGAAGGGGGAATCGGACTGCGCCGTGGCGCCGCCCTGGGTAGCGCCCTGGGGCAGGCCCTGCGAAGCGAGCTTCAGGCGCATGGCAGCCACGTCGGCGGCCGGCACGAACACCGACGCACCGTCGGTGCCAAGCTTGTAGGGTTCGTTGGCCGCCTGCAGCGCCTGGGTAACGGCAGCGGCGTCTCGTTGCTCGAGGCCGGCATAGAGCATGCCGTAGTCGGGCGTACGCGACCACATCACCACCGCCACACCAATGGCGACCGCAGCGGCAATGCCGGCCATCAAGGTCAACTGGCGTGCCACGGGGGTGGCCGCCAGGTTCTTGAACGAGGACAGCCTGGAATCGGTGGCGGTGGCGACGGCGTTATCAGCCATGGTTCAACAAATCCGTTAGTGGAAGGGTCATGAAAACGTCGCTCAGAACGACATGTTCATGATGTCCTTGTAGGCATCGACCATCTTGTTGCGTACCTGGGTAACGGTGCTCAAGCCAAGGTCCGCCTTCTGCACCGACAGCATCACCTGGGCCAGGTCCACGCCCTTGTCGCCACGCTCGAAAGCCGCGGCCTGCACACCGGCAGTCTTTTGCAGGTCCGCCACGCTCCCCAGCGACTGCTTGAGCAGCGCACCAAAATCCGATGGAGCCGCCGTCTTGCCCACGGTGTCGATCCTTGCCGACGGCAGTTCCGTGACGGCCGTCATCCGGCGCATCTGGGAAAGCAGGCTGTTTACGTCGATCGTGGTCATGGCGGTTTTCCGGCGCGCGTTGGCGTTTGGACGGTGCGATGCACGTGGCGTGCCAATCAGGAGACGGGAGGCCGTGGGGGACGAGGGGGTCAGAGTTATTACTCTGACCCCGGTCCTGAAACGAGAAGACAAGAAGGTGGGCAGTGCGTGATTGCCACGCGGCCGATGGGGGTTTCTCCGGCACAAACCTGTCCTGGGCGGGCCGCCAGGCACCACCAGTAACCATTGCCGGAGGGTTTCGCCGACGCTGTTACATCCATGCGCGGGCTACCTGCCATTCCCCAGGGCGTACGCGCACTGGCGCACTGCCCACCTTGTTGCCTTCTTTATTTCCCCGAGGGCGGAAGCTTCAACGTCCGACCCCCGTCAAGCAGTGATTTGTACCGCGTCGTTCAACCCGTACTTGCGAAGCTTCTCCACCAGCGTGGTGCGCTGCACACGCAGCAGCTTGGCCGCGTGGGCCACCACGCCATTGGCCGAGTCCAGCGCCTGGCGGATCAAACCGATCTCGATGCCGGCCAGGTGGTCTTTCAGGTCCAGGCCGCCGGCGGGCAGCGTTGCCGCGTCGTTGCCGCTGGCGTAGGTGTCGGCGATCACCGGCTGCTCTTCCATGTAGGCCAGGAGCGCCGCACCGCAGATGTCTTCCACCACCGACGCGCCGCGATATTTCTCCGGCAGGTCCGCGGCGCGGATCTCGCCGTGCGGCAGCAGGATGGCCATGCGCTCGACCAGGTTGGACAGCTCACGGACGTTGCCGGGCCAGGCATAACCGCGCAGTGCCGCAAGGGCCTGTCCGGAGAACCGGACATTGCCCAGGCCACGTTGTGCCAGGCGCTGGTTGAATTCACCGATCAGCGAGGAAAGATCGTCCAGGCGCTCACGCAGGGGCGGCATCTCCACCGGGAACACATTCAGGCGGTAGAAAAGGTCTTCGCGGAAGACGCCGTTCTGGATCGACTGCTCCAGGTTCCGGTGCGTGGCAGCAATGATGCGCACGTCGCAGCGCTGGGGCTTGTTGCCACCGACTCGCTCGAAAGTGCGTTCCTGCAGGACGCGCAGCAACTTCACCTGCATCGGCAGGCTCATGTCGCCGATCTCGTCCAGGAACAGCGTGCCACCCTCGGCCAGCTCGAAGCGGCCCTTGCGGGTATTGATGGCACCGGTAAAGGCGCCCTTCTCGTGACCGAACAGTTCGCTTTCGAGCAACTCGGCCGGGATCGCGCCGCAGTTGATGGCAATGAAGGGCTTGTCGGCGCGCGGCGAGCAATCGTGGATGGTGCGGGCTACCAGTTCCTTGCCCGTTCCCGACTCACCCAGCACCAGCACCGAAGAATCAAACGGCGCGACCTGGCGGATCAGGTTGTTGATGCGCTGCATCGGCGCGGAGGCGCCGACGAAACGGCGGTTGGCATTGGCTTCGTCGGCCAGCGCCTCGAACGTGCGCAGGGCGGCGGCGAGGCGTGCATAGCGCAGCGGGAAGTCCACCAGCTCGGCGCCGCGGTGTTCGTTGATGGCAACCAGTTCCGCTGCCATCGGGGCGTCGGCGGCTACCAGGAGCGGCAGCTTCGAGGCCTTGGCACCCAGCGGGCCCATGGCCACCGACAGTGCATCGTTGCCGCCGATGGAGCCGACGAAGACGGCCATCGCGGCTACTCCCTCGACATCGTCATGGCCAACGCGGCGCGGCTCATAACCCATGAAGGTAAGTGCGGCGGCCAGGGACTCGGCGCGGCTGTTATCAGGCTCAACGACCAGAATGATGGAAGACTTCACGACCCTACCCCTTGGTGCGAATGTGATGACCCGTCGGCAGTGCCGGACGGGCTCTTGACCCTCTGCTGAATGGGATAGATCAAGAAGCGTGCCATCGCCGGAAATCCGACGCACAACGCTACGGTGGCGGCAGAAAAGCGCCGCCAACCCCATGGATTCCGACAACGCTGCCGGAACGGGGCAGCCGATCGCACGGCATGGGGCAGAAAGTGACGCAACCGCCAGCGATGACGACACGCGTCGCAAATGTGACGCGGTGTGTCCAAAGCGCGTGAAAACGTTTTATGCAAGGGACTTTCACAGCCCGGAACGGGCTGGCAGGGATGGGGGTCAGAGTAATGACTCTGACCCCGGCCGGGGCAAGGGCTGGCTAGCGCACCATCTGGCGCGCTTCGGCCACCTGGCGGCGGTGCTGGCGGAACACCAGCCTTTCCATGGCGTCGCGGACGCCTTCGGAGAGTCCCTGGAAAGCCACCAGGCCTACATGGGCACCCGGGGCATGGACCACCTGACCGGGCAACTCCAGGGGCAAGGCACGGCAGGCATCGAAATGGATGCGCAGCATCACCCGCTTGCCCGGATCGGGCAGGACCTTGCGCGGAAGCTCCGCTGCCCAGGCGTTGAACCGCACTTCAACGCGGGGCGGCAAGGAGGCCGATGGCAGCGCCAGGCGATTGACCAGTTCGATCACCGCATTGAGCTTGGCATCGATGCGAGTGAGCTCCTGCAGGACGGCACTATCATCCTCCAAGGTGTCGGCGCGACGCTCGGTGAGGGAACCCACGGTGGTCAGCAGGCTGGCATTGCGCTCATTGAGCAAGGCCAGTTCGCGGGCGTCGGGGGCCTCGGCCAGAGTGCAGGACGCATGCAGCAGGGCCTCGTAGGCGACCCGGTCGCTGAACTCCCTATAGATGTCCTGACTCATGCCCTGCCCGCTCCCCGTTGGTTGAGCAGACAATACTCGTTTTGTGACACGGCGCACATATCAAAGGTTGTCCCGCGCTTCCCGCGCGCGGGTCTTTGTCATCGCGTCTATGGCGAGCATGGCCTTGATCGACTTCAACGTCGTGTCGGCGGCGGGCAACGGGCCCTGCAGCAAGGTGGCACGTTCGGCCTCGAGGGCGGCAACGGCCGGCCAGTCCTGGCGCGAGGCCGCTTCATGCATGGCGCCGGTGATGGCCAGGGCGCGTTCGATCGCGTCCACGCTCATGGCGGTGGCTCAAGCAGCTGGGAACAAAGCTCGCCCAGCACGCGGTCGGCCTGGTCCAGCCGGGAAAGGACGGCGTCGATCAACTCCCTGGTGTCTTCGACCAGGTCGGGCAACGCTTGTGGCGCGAGGGCTTGCATGGCACGTCAGCTGCGGGCGGCAGCCAGGTAGGCGCTGGCTCCGCGGTAACCCTGCCCGCTCTGGCCAAGCTTGCGCGCAACCTCCGCCCGGGCCGTGGCGGCATGGCCTTCGATGGCACGGTTGCATTCGAGCATGCGGCGAAGCAGTTCCACGCTGGCGGCATCGGCCGGATGCCCCTCGGCCAGGGCCTGGGCACGCTCAGGTTCCAGTGCCGCCACGGTATCCCAGTCGCCGGACGACGCCGCGGTGAGCATGCGCTCGCTGGTGGCGACGGCCAGGCGCAGGGCATCGTGGTTGGCGGAGCTCATCAGGCGGCGCCTGCCTGTACGGAAGCCAGGTACTGGCTGCGAATCTCGCGCCAGCTGTCACGGATCGGACCGAGCAGGCGCGCCGATTCAGCCAGGGCGGCATCGTCGTTATGCGCCTGGGCAGCCAGCAAGCGGCGGCCAACATATTCGTAAAGCGCTTCCAGGCGGCCGCTGAGCTTGCCGCCCTTGGCATGGTCCAGGCTTGCGCGCAGCTCAACCACGATCGCCATCGCCTTGGACACGCTGATGGCCTTGCCACCCAGGTCACCGCGAGCCAGGTGATTGCGGGCCTGGTTGATGCGCTCGATAGCCGTGTCCATCAGCAGCATGGTCAGCTGGTGCGGATCGGCGTCTTCGACGCGCCCGTGCACCGCGTTCTGCTGGTACATGGCGCTGGCGCTGCGCGGGTAACCGTAGGACATGGCTTATTCCTTAGTTGTTCTTGGTGTACGTCGCTTCCAGCCCAGCCAGTGCCTTGGTCAGGTACGAGCTGGTGGTATTCAACGTCGACATCAGGGTATCGAGCTGGGTGTACTGCGTGCGGAGCATCGATTCATACGTGGACATGCGCGAATCGAGTGCGGTCTGCTGCGTATCCAGGCGTGTCAGGCTGGCCGTCAAAGCCGTCGCGCGGGTGGCGATGATGCCCGAGGACGAGATCAACGTATTGGTAGTGGCCGCAAGCTTGGTGCCCAGGCCGTTGGTACCGGAGAAAAGATCGCGCACCCCGTTGGGATTGCTGGCGAGAGCCGTAGCCAGCTTGCCGCTGTCGTAGCTCATCTGGCCGGTGGAGTCGCGCGTGATGCCCAGGTTCGCCAGGGTGCCGAAAGCATTGCCCGGCACCGAGCCGCTGATCAGGCTCGCTACCTGCCGCTTGACCGAATTGAGCATGCTGTCGCCCAGCAACACGCCGGACGTCTTGGTATTGGGGTCGTAGCTTTCCAGCGTATCGACGGTGGTCTGGTAGTCGTTATAGGCATCGACGAAATCCGACACGTCCTTGTCGATGCCGCTGGTGTCCTGGGCCACGGTGAGCTGCGTGGTGCCGGTGGCCGTCAGGTTCAGCGTCACGCCATCGAGCACGCCACTGACACTATTGCTGGCGCTGGTGGCGGGAATGCCATCCACGGTGAGCTTGGCATCTTGCGCGACACCCGAACCATCGGCGGCAGGCGTAGCCAGCTGGGTGGCAAGCGCCGTAAGGCCGTCGCTGCTGGTGGCATCGGCACTGATGGTAAAAGCGTTGGCCGCGCCCGTCTTGGTGGAACTGAGCAGAAGCTGCGAGCCATTGGTACCGTTCACCACCGTGGCTTGCACACCCGGGTTGCCGGTGGCCCCATTGATGGCGGCGGCAATGTCGGCAAGGCTGGCCGTGGCCGACACGGCCACATTGATGTTCTTGCCACCCACACCGATGGTCAGCGTGCCCTGGCCCACCGCATCCTTGGTGCCATAGGTATTGCTGGTGCGCTTCTGCGCGGTGGCCAGCTGCGACACCACCACGTTGTAATTGCCCGGCTGGGCGGAGGTCAACGTGGAGGTGGTGCCCACCGAGGTATTGGACAGCGTGGCCGAATAGGTGCTGTAGGTGGTGGCCTGGGAAAGCTTGGTAATGGCGCCGTTGAGGTTCGACAGCGCCAGCTTCAGGGCATTGATGCCCGTCAACTGCGCGTTGGCCTGGGTGGTCTTGGCGTCGATCTGGTTTTGCTCACCCGCCTTGCGGGCGTTCACCAGTGCGGTGACGATGGCATTGACATCAAGGCCCGAGCCAATGCCCGCGGCACTGATCAAGCCGGCAAGATTGGTTCCGCCGCTGGAACTGCCCGACGAACCCGATGCACCCGACGCCGCCCCGCTGCCGCCCGACGAGCTCACATTGAGCTGGCTCAATATCGAGCTGAGGTCGGAGTTTCCAACGGTCGACGTGGTGGTCATGGCATGTCCTGGAAGGCGTTCGTGTCTTTCGGTGCACGAGAAGCCGGCAAAACCCACGCCCGAATGCATGGGCTTTGCCGGCTTCTTGCAAAAGCGTGGCGGCTTCCGCCGCCACGCCATGCAAAACTTCAAACAGTTACTGGAGGAGCTTCAGGACCTGCTGCGGCTGCGAGTTGGCCTGCGACAGCACCGAGATACCGGCCTGCTGCAGCACCTGAGCCTTGGACAGGTTCGCGGTTTCCGCCGCGAAGTCCGCGTCCTGGATAGTGGACTGCGAACTGGTCAGGTTGGCCGATTCGGCCGACAGCGTGCTGATCGTGGACTGGAAGCGGTTCTGGATCGCGCCCAGGTTAGAGGCCAGGTTGCTGACCGAGGTCAGGGCCGTGTCCACGCGGGAGATCAGCGCGTTGGCGTCATCGACCGTCTTCACGTCGCCGCCGGACAGCGAACCGCTGACCGCACCGGAGATCGTGCCGCCCGTGGCGATGCCCGAGGCGCCCGAACCGGTACCGACCGTGACGTCGAGAGCGGTGGCGGAGTACAGGTTGATCTTCTTGCCGTCGGCGCTGACCGCGGCGGACACGCCGGAGTTGGAAGCGTTGATGGCGTCGGACAGGTCCTGGATGGAGTTGAAGGTACCGGTCACGTCGACCGTACCGGAGGTGGAGCCGGCACCGGTGGCGATCGAGAAGTCACCCGAACCCAGGGTCACCGAAGCGCCGCTGGCGAACAGGGCCGACAGGTCGTCGGTGGACGAGGTGGCGATGGCACCGACCTGGTCGGCGCGGACGCCCTGGCCCAGGGCCACGGAGATGGTCTGGCCGACGTTGGCACCGACCTGGAACGACAAGGAGCTCGTGGAGCCGTCCAGCACCTTGGTACCGTTGAAGTCCGTCTGGTTCGCGATGCGCGTGATTTCCGACAGGCGCTGCTGCACTTCGGTATCGATCGCGGCGCGGTCGGTATCGGTGTAGGTGCCGTTGGCGGACTGCACGGCCAGGTCACGGATGGCCTGGAGGTTGGCGGTCACTTCGTCCAGCGCCGAGCCCGTGGTCTGGGCCAGGGAGATGGCGTCCGAAGCGTTCGACGAAGCCTGGGACAGGCCGCCGATCTGGGTGGAGAAACGCGTGGAGATGGCGTAACCGGCGGCGTTGTCCTTGGCGCTGTTGATCTTCAGGCCCGAGGAAAGACGCTCGGTCGCCTGCGCCAGGGCGCTGGTCGACTTGGTCAGGTTATTCTGCGCGTTCAGCGAAGAAGCATTGGTGTTGATAACGAGTGACATTTGATAACTCTCCTAAAGCGGAATAGTTGGCCGGTGCATAACTGTGCTGAGTACATCCCGGCGGGGATTCCACTGTCGGAAATGCCGACCGCCTCGGGGATATGTTTCGGCGCCCTCGCCAAATACTTGAGAGCAACTGCCGCACACACGGTCCCGGGGGCTGTTCAGCAAGCCGCGTGCCAAGCCTCCGCAGGGCCCGTCGACCGCAAAAAAGCCTTTAAAACAAGCATTGGCAGCGAATTTGCACTCTCCGTGCGTTCGTCCCGTCGGCGCCGGTTTTCTGGCGTCGGGGCCCCCGGATATGGCTCCCCCTGGAGTGGTTAGATGACGCAAGAACATGACGTTTTCGAAGAATCCGCCCTGGCGGATGCCGAAAACACCGACGTCGAAGCTTTGACGGAAGGCGATCGCGACGAGGCCGCGGCCGAAGTCGGCGAAGCGCCGCCTTATGTGTCGTGGATCGCGCGGCGCCGCTTGAGCGACGGCCACCGCGAGGCCGCGATCAAGAGCATGCAGGCATGGCAGTCGCCGCCCAGCGTGATGGTTCTGATACTGGACGACGATAGCGATCCCATCGCGCGGGGCCTTACCCTGGCGTCGCTCGCTGAACAGCTCTATGGCGCGCGCGAGGTACAGGTTTGCCCGTCCGCCGACGTCCATCAGATCGGTAATGCCATCGCGGCCAGTGAATGCGATTGGGTGCAGTTGGTGCATGCGGGCGATGTGCTCGACACTCTTGCTCTGTATCTTGTGGCCGACCACGTGCGCACCGCGCCGGAACTGCAGGTCATCTATAGCGACGAGGACAGCATCGGGCCGGAAGGCTTCCAGGACCCGATCTTCCGCCCGGACATCAACCTGGATCTGCTTCGCAGCGTGCCGTACCTGGGCCGCTCGCTTGCGCTCAGGCGCGCGCGCCTGCTGGAAATGGGGGGATTCGACGAGGAACACGGCGGCCTGTACCTGCACGACTACGTGCTTCGCGTGATCGAAACCGATGGCCTGCCCGCCGTCGGCCACATCGACGACGTTACCTATCATGCCGCCGTACCCTTCGCGCAGTGGCTCGCGCGCGGCGATGTCGCGCCGCACAGCGCGGCGGTACTTGGCGCGCATCTGGATCGTCTTGGCGTGGCCCACCGGCTGCACGATGGTCCCTTCATGGGCAGTCACCGCGTGGAGTATCTCCACGAAGGCGCACCGCCGCTGGTGTCGGTGGTGGTCACCGCCGGCGACGAGTTCGGCAAGCTCACGGTGCTGATGGAAAGCCTGCTGGGCAACACACGCTACCCGGCCTTCGAAGTGGTGCTGGTGGACAACGGCACGACAAACCAGGCGGTACGCAACTACCTTGACGGCGTATCGGCGATGGGCAATCCCGCGCTGCGCGTACACCGCCTGGAAGAACAATCGTCACGTGCCGGGGCTGCCAACGCGGCCTACGGCGCCCTGCGTGGCGAGTATTTCCTGTTCCTGGATGTCACCGTGGGGGTGCTTCATGCCGAATGGCTCGAAGTGATGATGCAGCATGCCCGGCGCCCGGAAGTGGGCGTGGTGGGTGCGCGCATGCATTCACCCGATTCAAGCGTGGACAGTGCAGGCGTGATCCTGGGACTTGGCGGCACCGCCCATGCGGCTTTCCGCGGCGAGGCTGCCACTGCTCCCGGCTACATGCAGCGCCTGCAGCTGGACCAGAACTACAGCGCCATCGGCGCCGAATGCCTGCTGGTACGCCGCGACGTGTTCGTGGCGGTGGACGGTTTCAGCGATGGGATCTTTCCCAATCACTACCACGCGGTGGACCTGTGCCTGAAAGCGCGGGAAGCCGGCTTCCTGACCGTATGGACGCCGCATGCGCGCGTGATGCGCGACACGCGCGCCATCGCCGGGCAGAACGCCTTCGTGCGGGCCCTGCGCCAGCTATCGGACAACGAGCACGCCAATCTCAACCGGCGCTGGCAGCCGTGGATGGTTCGCGATCCGGCCTATAACCGCAACCTGAGCATCCTCAACACCAACTTCAGCCTGAACGAACAACGCCATGTCGCCTGGCAGCCGTTTGCCAAGCCGGTATTGCCGCGTGCGGTGGTGATTCCCGGCGATGCCTTCGGCTGCGGGCACTACCGTGTCCGCCAGCCGTTCGCCTCGATGCAGCGTGAAGGCAAGATCGAAGGCTTCGTGAGCGAACGCTACCTGCTGCCGGTGGAGCTGGCACGCGCCGAAGCCGACACCGTGGTGCTGCAGCGCCAGATGGGTCCCAGCCAGCGCGAGCGCGTGAAGGAAATGAAGGAGCTGTCACGCGCCTTCCGCGTGTTCGAGCTGGACGACTACCTCACCCACATCCCGGTCAAGAGCGCCCACTACAAGACCATGAAGACCCCCGACCTGCCGCGCAACCTGCGCATGGCCCTGGGGATGGTCGACCGCTTCGTGGTATCCACCGAGCCGTTGGCCGAGCAGATGTCCCACCTGCACAGCGATATTCGCGTGGTGAAGAACCGCCTGCCGGTGGATTGGTGGGGCAGCCTCACCCCCAGCCAGCGCCGCGTGGGCAAGAAGCCGCGCGTGGGCTGGGGCGGCGGCTCCAGCCACCGTGGCGACCTTGAACTGATTGCCGACGTGGTCCGTGACCTGGCCGATGAAGTGGAATGGGTATTCCTGGGCATGTGCCCGGAAAAACTCCGCCCCTACGTGCATGATTTCCAGTATGGCGTGCAGATCGAGCTGTACCCGGAGAAGATGGCATCACTCAACCTGGACCTGGCCCTGGCTCCGCTCGAAGACAACATCTTCAACGCCTGCAAGAGCAACCTGCGCCTGATGGAATACGGCGCCTGCGGGTTCCCGGTGGTCTGCAGCGACATCATCTGTTACCGCGACGACCTGCCGGTGACGCGCGTGAAGAACCGCTACCGTGACTGGGTGCAGGCGATCCGCATGCACCTGTCGGACCTGGACGCCACGGAGCGTGCCGGCGACGAACTGCGCGCGGCGATCCACCGCAACTACATGCTTACCGGACAGCACCTGGAAGACTGGGCGAAAGCCTGGCTTCCCGACTGACCTTCATTCAAAAAGCGAGACGCCATCATGCAGCAGACGCCCGTCCACGAGCAGCACAATCCGGATCTCCTGAAGTTCATGCCCACCCATGCGCGCCGCGTGGTGGAAGTGGGCTGCAGCTCAGGCGCCCTCGCCCGCGCTTACAAGGCGATCAATCCGGACGCGCACTACATCGGCATCGAGATCGATCCCAGCTACGCGGAACTTGCCCGCCGCCACTGCGACGAGGTGCTCGACCTCAACGTCGAACAGGCCGACGCCCACACGCTGGGCACCACCCTGGGTGGCGATTGCTGGGTATTCGGCGACGTGCTCGAACACCTGCATGACCCATGGAAGCTGCTTGCCAATATCCGCGCCGTGCTTCCTCCCGGTGGCACTGTGGTCGCCTGCATCCCCAATGCCCAGCATTGGAGCGTCCAGGCGAAGCTATCGTTCGGCAACTTCCGTTATGAAGATTCGGGCCTGTTCGATCGCACCCATATCCGCTGGTTCACCCGCATGACCATGATCGAGATGTTCCAGGGCGCAGGCTTCGCCGTGGAAGACGGCATGGCCCGTATCTTCGACGACCCGCAACGCCACGTATTCCTGCCGATCATCAAGGCCATGGCGGCGGCGGCCCTGGCTGACCCGGAGATGGCGGCGCAGGATGCCTTGGCGCTGCAGTATGTATTGCGGGGCAAGGCTGCCTGAGATGTTTTCTAGGGCTTTGCCGGTAGCCGCCGGTCGGTGGCGATCCAGTTGATCTCCCAAGTCTTGCCGCCGTCGGCGGAATAGGACTGCTCGAAGCGCGCCGAATCCGGCGTGACATCAAGGATCAGGAAGCGGACAAGGATCGTCCGGCCGCGTAGCGTGTCGGTTCCGTAGAACTCTCCTCGGCCGTTCTTGAATTCCCCAATCGAGGGCGGCGTCAGCAGGCCGTCGCCCATATTGGCGAAGTTGAGGCTCCACTGGCGCGCCTGGACGTTGTAGAGCCGCAGCGACACCCCCTGGATCCGCCCGACCGGCCCGGTGACGTCAAGATCAACCAGGTTGGCCCGGCCACCGCCCAGGGCATGAATGACCGACGTGCCGTTGAATTCCACCCATGTGGCTTTTGGCGACAGCGGATTGCGCAGCACTTTCACACTCGTGGCCCAGGAGCCGATCTCCCAGTCAAAGTCATGTGACCCATCGCGTTCCGTGACTGCCGGGGCGGCGGGCGCCGGTTCCGGTTTCGCAGGCGGAGCGCCCATCGCCATCGCGCCGACGGCGGTCAGCAGGAAGGGCATGGCCCATATTTGCCTGAGATTACGTAGATTCATCGCTCGCTCCCGTGTGTACGGCGAGCTTATGGCCTTGTCTTGCTGTGGCAAATGTCCAATTTTCTGAAAATGTCTAGAGCCAATTCGCTGTAATGCCAACTCCCTGCAACACCGTGACGATACCGGGCTCCTGCCTCACTGTTGCCCTCTACCCAATAAAGGCTCGATACCGGTCGCCTGATCGATCAGGGTCGCAAGTCCCGCCAGGTTGTCTGCAATCTCTGGAATTTTGCAGCCGTAGTAGAGAAAAACCACCGTCGTCTCCTGACCGCGCGTGACATAAAAAGCGACTGAAGACAGATCTGACATGATCACTTTGCATCCGTCATCCACGGAGGCATAGTTCTTTTTTAACTTGAAGTATTTGATTCGCTCGACTTCACGAGTGATGCGACCGAACGCGTCGGCGGGAAGCGTGCCACGGCCCCTCTTGCTTCGCTACTTCCAGACCGACGTAGCTGGCTGATCCGTCGCTGTTGAGGGCAATCAAGTAGTGCGGGCATGTACCCCAGAAGCAAGCAAATTGCTCCATCACCACTGACTTTATCGGTGGTACCGAGGTCGAGTCTTTCGCCTGCGCCATAAAAGGTATTGCGCATAGAAGTAGCGCGCCTGTCCAATACTTGATCCTCATAGCTCCCCCTGGTCTTTGCCGCTCCGGCACTCTCCCAAAAAATCTGCTTTTAATCAGAAGTTGATTCCCAAGCACAACGAAACCGCTTACGCTCCTTGCCGATGGGAGGGCAAAAATGATCCGGCAACCGTCTTTCAGCTATCCAGCCGCTCGTTTCGGCCGCCGGCCTTCGCACCCATGACCTTGCCACACCTGGACACCCTCGAAGCCGAGGCGATCCACGTGATCCGCGAGGTCGCCGCAGGCTTCCGCAGGCCTGTCATGCTCTATTCGATCGGCAAGGATTCCTCGGTATTGCTGCATCTGCTGCGCAAGGCCTTTGCTCCCGCGCCTCCGCCGATGCCGCTACTGCACGTAGACACCACCTGGAAGTTCCGCCAGATGTACGCCTTGCGCGAGCGCGTGGCGGCCGCTCCGGACATCACCCTGCTGGTTCACACCAACGCCGAGGCCCTGGCCCAGGGGATCTCGCCGCTCGTCCACGGCGCAACGGTCCATACCGAACTGATGAAGACGGTGGCGCTCCGTCAGGCGCTGGATCGGCACGGGTTCGATGCCGCCATTGGCGGTGCGCGGCGCGACGAGGAAGCCTCCCGCGCCAAGGAACGGATCTTTTCCTTCCGCAATGTCCAGCACCGCTGGGACCCGAAGGCACAACGCCCGGAGCTGTGGCATCTCTACAACACCGGCCTCGCCCCTGGCGAGACCGCGCGGGCTTTCCCGCTGTCCAACTGGACGGAGCTGGATGTCTGGCGCTATATCCAGCGTGAAGGGATCGAAGTGGTGCCGCTTTACTTTGCCACGGAACGACCCGTTATCCAGCGCGATGGGGCCTGGCTCGTCATCGATGACGAGCGGCTGATCCCGCGACCGGACGAACAGGTTCAGATGCGCCGGGTGCGCTTCCGTACGCTTGGCTGCTATCCACTCACCGCTGCCATCGAATCGAACGCCACGACGCTCAATGCCCTGATTGACGAGCTGATCGATGCGAGGACATCGGAGCGCCAAGGCCGGGTCATCGACCGCGATCCAGCGGCATCCATGGAGCGCAAGAAGCAGGAAGGTTACTTCTGATGGCGGCAACCGATACCCATGACCTGCTGCGCTTCATCACCTGCGGCAGCGTGGACGATGGCAAAAGCACCTTGCTCGGGCGACTGCTCCACGATGCGGGCATGCTCCCCGAAGACCATCTGGCCACCCTGACTCGCGACAGCGCGCGGCAGCATCAGGACGCGCCGGGCAAGCTGGACTTCGCGCTGCTGACCGACGGCCTGGCGGCCGAGCGCGAGCAGGGCATCACCATCGATGTGGCTTACCGTTACTTCCACACGGCGCGCCGGAGCTTCATCGCTGCCGACTGCCCAGGCCACGAGCAGTACACGCGCAACATGGCCACGGGAGCTTCCACGGCATCGCTTGCCGTGGTGCTGGTGGATGCACGCAAGGGCCTGCTCGCGCAGACCCGGCGGCACAGTTACATCTGCTCGCTGCTGGGCATTCGGCAGGTCATCCTGGCGGTCAACAAGATGGATCTGGTGGGGTTCGACCCAGCCGTGTTCGATGACATCCGCGGGGCGTACCAGGCCCTGGCCGACCAGCTCGGTATCGCCAGCGTCGTGGCCATTCCGGTGGTGGCGACCGACGGCGATCACGTCGCGACGCGTTCTCCGCGCATGCCTTGGCACGCCGGCCCCACCCTGCTCCAGGCGCTGGAAGAAGCCCCGCTTCCGCAGCCCGCCGACAACCCTGACTTCCGCCTGCCGATCCAACTGGTGGTGCGCCCTCACCAGGACTACCGCGGCTATGCCGGTACCGTCGAGGCCGGTAGCGTCAAGGTGGGCGACGAAGTGGTGGTCCAGCCTGGCAAGACCACCGCGCGCGTAGCCACCTTGCACATAGCCGGTGTACCTGCCGACGCCGCGCGGCGAGGGCAAGCCGTGATGCTCACCTTGCAGCCGGACGTCCAGGCCGGGCGGGGCCAGGTGCTCGCCAGCGCCAGCGCGCCTTGTCCGGAGGCATCGCAGTTCGCCTGCCATCTGCTGTGGATGAGCGCGGAGCCCATGTTGCCGGGACGCGCCTACGATCTCCTGCAAGGCACGGGGCGCGTGAGGGCCCGGATCACCGCGATCAAGCACAAGGTGGATGTCCATACCCAGGCACCCCTGGCGGCAAGGCGGCTGGAGCTCAACGAGGTCGGCGCATGCAACCTGGACCTGGACCAGGACATCGCCTTCGAGCCGTTCGCCGCCAATGCAGCCCTTGGCGGCTTCGTGCTGGTGGACACGCAGAGCCGGGCAACCGTCGCCTGCGGCCGGCTCGATTTCGCCTTGCGCCGCTCGGCCAATATCCACTGGCAGCATATGGACGTGGACAAGGCCATCCGCAGCCATGCCAAGGCGCAGAAGGCGCTGTGCGTGTGGTTCACCGGGCTTTCTGGCTCGGGCAAGTCGACCATCGCCAACCTGCTGGAACAGCGCCTCACCGCCTTGGGTCACCACACCTACCTGCTCGACGGTGACAACGTTCGCCATGGCCTCAACAACGACCTTGGCTTTACCGACGAAGCGCGCGTGGAGAATATCCGTCGCCTGGCCGAAGTCGCGCACCTGATGGTGGACGCCGGGCTCGTGGTACTGGTGTGTGCCATCTCGCCTTTCGCCGCCGAGCGCGAGTTCGCCCGGGGGCGGTTTGAGCCCGGTGAGTTCGTCGAGGTGTACATCGATACACCGCTGGCCGAATGCGAACTGCGCGATCCCAAGGGCCTGTATCGCAAGGCGCGGAAAGGGCTGCTGGGCAACTTCACCGGCATCGACTCACCCTACGAGCCACCTGCAAACGCGGACGTCCACCTGATGACCGTGGGCGCTTCGCCCCAGGTCCAGGCCGACAAGCTTGCCGCCTGGCTGTCCGACCGGATAACGCCTTAGGACAGCCACCCGCCAGGCTGCACGGCGCCTGGCCACCTCCCTGATCGGCCGATTCCGTGCATGTTGCGCCACCGCTTGACACCGGTGTCAGTCCTGTTACAGGCTGACGACAGATCCAATGCGGGGGAGCGCGCTGGACGTGGCAATCGACCATTCCGACCGACTGGCAGGAGTACCGGCAACGCCGTTCCTTGCCGCCGATATTGGCGGCACGCACGGGCGTGTCGCGCTCATGCGCGCATCGCGCGACGGCGCCGGCGGCGTCGAAATGCTGGCCTATCGGGTCTACCCGTGCGCGCAATTCCTGACGCTGTCCGAACTGCTCCAGGCTTTCGTCGAAGCCCATGTGCCTGTCCCGGTGAAGCACTGCGTGCTCGCCTGCGCCGGCCAGGTCCTGGGCGATGAAGTGGTGAACGACAACCTTGCCTGGCCCATCCGCCTGACCCAGCTGCGCCAGGCGCTGGGCTTTGACCAGGTTGCCTTCCTCAACGACTTCGAAGCGCTGGCATACGCCCTGGACGGCTCTCTCACCGATGACGGCCATCACCTGTGCGGACCGGAAACATCTTCCAGTGGCCCCACCCTGGTGATCGGGCCGGGCACGGGCCTTGGCGCGGCCGTACACGTGCCCAGCCCTACCGGCGGCTTCGTGCTGGGGACGGAGGCAGGCCAGATGGATTTCGCCCCGAATTCGCTTCGCGAGCGCGAAATCCTGGCGCACCTGGCGCCCGGTGGCGGCTATGTCCCGTTTGAATACGTCGTTTCAGGCCCGGGCCTGCTGACCATCTACACGACCCTTTGCGCGCTGGATGGGACAACGCCGACCCTGGCAACGCCGGAAGCCGTCACCGCGGCCGCCGTGGCGCATGGCGACGTTCGAGCGGTGGAAGCGCTGGATGTTTTCTGCGCGTGCCTTGGAAGCCTGGCCGGGAACCTGGCCATGGCCTTCATGCCCACGGGCGGCGTGTACCTCGCCGGTGGTTTCCTTTCTTCCATTTTCGAATGGCTCAAGCGCAGCAGTTTCGAGGAGCGGTTCCTGCACGGACGCAGCGCACGGGCCCTGCTTTCGCACGTGCCGGTGTGGGTAACCGAGCATGGCCGCCACGGCGTGCACGGTGCAGCCCGGTGGTATCTCCGGCATGGCATGTCGGGCATTGGGACGCCTTGGCCTGCCGTAGCCGATGGGGCCGCCGCATGAACCGCCTCGCACCGGCCATGCTCCTTTGCCTGATGGCGGCGTGGATGGTGCCGATCGCGGCGATCGCAGGCCCTGCCCTTCCCTCCTGGTCGTTGTTGCCACAGCCGGTAAAGGCCAGCCCCTCCGGATCAGACGCGCTCGAGATCGGCGACGGTGCCTCGGTCCTGGTCAAGGACCCGGATCGCCAGGAACTGCAGTCCATCGCCAACCGGCTCGTGCAACGGGTGGCCGATACCCATGGGTTGCACCTGCACGTGGTGACGACGGGGGCCGCGCATCCTGCGATCACCTTTGATGTGGATCCGCGCGCCAACGTCGCGGACGATTCGGGTTACCTCATCAAGGTGGACGACGATGGCATCGTCGTCACCGCACGCACCCCGCGCGGTGCGTTCTACGGCAGCGTTACCGTGTGGCAATTGCTCACGCCACCGGGCTGGACACGAGGCACGCCTGTGAAGGTGGCCCATGGCGTGATTGAGGATTACCCGCGTTTCGCATGGCGCGCCATCCTGCTCGACTCCGGGCGGCATTTCCAGAGCGTGGCCGATATCAAGCGGCTGATCGACTGGATGTCGCTAAGCAAGCTGAATGTGTTGCTGTGGCACGTGACCGAAGACCAGGGCTGGCGGCTGGAGATCCCGAAGTATCCCGACCTGACGAAAATCGGCGCGTGCCGCGAAGCGACAGGCCTGGACGCAGAGCTGACCGGATCTGCCGATAAGCCCTACTGCGGCTTCTACACCGAAGCCGACGCGCGCGAGATCGTTCGCTATGCTGCCGAGCGCTACGTGGACGTGGTACCGGAAATCGATCTTCCCGGCCATTCGCAGGCAGCTATCGCCGCCTATCCGTGGCTGGGCGTCACGGGCGAGCGCCCGGCGGTATGGACCAGTTGGGGCGTCAGCCCATGGCTGCTCAAGCCCGATGAGAAAACCTTGCAGTTCGTCGACGATGTGCTCGACGAAGTGATGCGGCTGTTCCCCTCGCGGTACATCTCCATTGGCGGCGATGAAGCCGACAAGCAACACTGGAACGCGTCGCCTGAAGTACAGGCGAAGATGCGCCAGCTGGGCCTGGCGAACATGGACCAGCTGCAGGGCTGGTTCATGACCCGGGTCGCCGGACACCTCATCGAACATGGACGCACGCCGGTGGGCTGGGATGATGAACTGGTCGCCGGCGCGACGCTGCCGAAGTCGCAAGTAGTGATGTCGTGGCATGGCGACGACAACGAACGCGTGGCGCTGACCGCCCTCCAGCAAGGCCACGACGTGGTCATGACGCCCCAGGAATCGCTTTATTTCGATCACTACCAGTCTGCCCTTCCCGATGAATGGGCAGGGCCACCCCCGTCGGCGACGTTGCGGCAGGCCTACGACACCACCGTGATTCCCAAAGGGGCGAGCTCCGCCGAAGCCAAACACATCATCGGCGTGCAGGGCGGCCTGTGGACCGAGCAGATGCTGACATTCGCACACGATGAGCATGCCGTGTTCCCACGCGTCGCCGCATTGGCAGAGCTTGGCTGGTCGCCAGCGGATGCAAGCGACTGGAGCGGCTTCCTTCAACGCATGCCGGCGGAATTGGCACGTTACCGTACGCTGGGCATCGGTTATGCCGATACTGCGTTCGAACCCGTCTTCCAGATAACAGCGGCAGGCCATGATGCTTTCAGAGTCGAGCTTTCCAACCAGGTGGCGTTCGGCACGATTCGCTACACGACGGATGGCTCGGATCCCACCAACCAGTCGACACCATATTCCCGCCCGTTTGAATTAACCGGCAAGTCCATCTTGCGCGCGGCGACGTTCGCACCGGATGGCTTCGAACTGGCTGCGCCGCGCACGAAGATCCTGGACGGAACAACCCTTACCAGCCGCGACGACAGTGCACTTGCCACATGCTCCCACCAAGAGCCCTTCCGCCTGGATGGAGGCAAGGCATCAGGTACGAGGCGAACCTATGCGCTGGAACTGGGCCATATGTGCTGGCTATGGGCGCAGACACCGGTAGATGGCGTCAAGCGTGTCGTGCTGACCGCCGAGCGCATCCCATGGCGCGACGGGGACGAGGCAAAAAATGCCGTGGTGCATCCCAAAGCCAGCGCAGCGGGCGAGTTCGAGATCCATGCCGACTCCTGCACGGGGCCGCTCATGGCCCGTTTGCCACTGGAGGGAGCCAAGCAAGGCAAAGGGCAAGTTCGTCTTGATGGAAAGGTCGTCATGCCGGCGGGGACCGGCGTCCGCGACCTGTGCGTCATCACCACCGGCGATCCGCGCGATGGCCAGTGGGTGTTGGCGCACATGGTGTTTTCGAAATAAGCGGCGAGCGGGGCGTTTCGTCCCCGCGCCGTGGCACTTAAGGGGAGAGGCCTTCTCGTGAGGCCATGGTCAGGCAGGCAACACCAACGAGGGTAATGCTCATGTCCACCGTACTTCGCAAGCGTCCGCTGTCGTGCGCCATCACCGCGTCGCTCCTCGCCGTCGTGTCGGCGTCGGCCACGGCATCGACCTGGGCCGATAGCCAGCCCTACAACCTGGCCCCGCAGGCCGACACGGCGCAGGCCACCCCTGCGACACAACCGCCCGATAACGGGAAACCTGGCACGAAGAAGGACAAGGACGCCGTCACGCTATCGACCGTGGTCGTCACCGGCGTTCGTGCGTCGCAGATGCGCGCCATCGACCTGAAGCGCGACGCGCCGAACATCCAGGACAGCATCACGGCGGAGAACATCGGCGCCCTGCCCGACACCACGATCACTGACTCGCTGCAGCGCGTCACCGGCGTGCAGATCAACCGCGAAGCTGGCGTGGGCACTTCGGTGGACGTGCGCGGCCTGCCCCAGGTCGGCACCATGTTGAACGGTGAAGTATTCATCACCGCCGACCAGATCGACTCGCAGCAGCCGGACTTCGGCATGCTGCCGTCCACGCTGTTCCATGGCGTGGACGTGGTCAAGTCGTCCACGGCCAACGAAACCGACGCAGGCATCAGCGGCGCCATCGACCTGCATACCTACCGTCCCTGGGACCTGCCCAGCGGATTCACCTACAGCTATTCGGCCGACGGTGAACGCGGCAAGACCACCGAACATTGGGGGCCCGAGGCCAACGGCCTGATCTCATTCAATGACCACGGGCGTTGGGGCTTGCTGATCGCCGCCGATTTCTCAAATACCCGGCGGACCAGCTCCACCGAGGGCCTGGACCAGTATGGCGTGGTGCTCAACGGCGAGAACGCCGCCAGCGCCGGCGGTTACAACGGCTTCCTCACGCCGTGGAACGGCGCGCCCATCCCCGGGCAAATCGTGCAGAACGCCGACGGCAGCGTGGATGTGAACCACGACGGAAAATCCAACGGCGTATTCATGGGCAGCCAGGATATCGGCCTGAACCAGATCACCACCCAGCGCAAGCGCAAGTCCGGCAATGCATCGTTCCAGATGGATATCGGCAACGGATTCAGCCTGACCAGCGATTACTTCTATTCGCAGCAGCGCCAGTACGATCGCAATGTCGGCATCCAGTTCAACTCCACCAACTGGCAGGGAGCCACCTATGTGCCGCTGCAATCGCGAGACACGGGCCACCCTGCCCTGGGCTCATACGGCACGCCCGAGCCCGGCTGGGAAGGCAGCAACCTGTACACCACGCAGGTCTACCAGAAGTGGCCGGGCGACGTGGAGTCGTACTCGTCGATCATCCAGAAAAGTAGCGTGGCAAGGAATTTCAACCTGCAGCTGGACTACGACGACGGCGGCCCCTTCACCGGCACCCTGCGCGGCATCCGTGACACCGCCTGGCAGTCCAACCAGGAAACCGACCTGAACATTTCCGATTCTGACGGTGCCCTGTGGCCCAACGTGCTCCAGGACGGCGTTCCCGACGACGCCGTGCCACCGGGAACCATGGTGTATCCAGCGGAGCTTGGCGGTAACCGCGTGTTCAACGCCAACGGCATTCCGCAGAACACGATCCCGATCACCGCCGACTTCCGTGGCCGCTACATCAAGATCGGCCTGCCCGCAGCGTTGGCTTCCGATTTCGCCAATCCCAACGGCTGGACCATGAAGACGCTGGAATCCTCCGGTGACTACGACCGGCAGGTGGCGTTGAACGCCGTGCGGTTCGATGGCAAGTTCGATTTCCAGGACGGCATCAAGCTGGAGTTCGGCGTGCGCAACAGCATCCGCAGTGCCGACAACAACGGCTGGACACTGGAAACGCCCGTGTATGCCGGCATGGGAGCGAGCGACCCGGGAGGCTGCCTGGTGCGCTATGTCGGTGCCGACGTGGTGTTGAACAGCGGCTCGTGTACGGCCGGCAACGACCAGGGCTATTTCCGCGCCGGACCGTTGTCCGCGCTGCAAATGCCCAATACCGCGGGGCCGCTGGCGAACAACTTCAAGCAGTACAACAACCTCCTGGGCTCGGGCATCAATTTCTGGGCCGTGAATCCGGATGCCCTGGTCGATCCCATCTCGTACTGGAAGTCGCTTTACCCGGAAACCCAGCAAGTGGCTGAGCCGGGAACGACCTGGGGCGTGCGGCTGAAGGAATTGTCCGGCTACCTGCAAGGTGACTTCGAGGGCGACCTAGGCAGCATGCGCTACAGCGGCAATGTGGGCGTGCGCCTGATCCGCACCACCCTGGATGTTTCCCAGCACCTGAGCGGCGACCCGGGCGCGTACGGCGATGAGCCGCTGGATGTCGGCATCGAGAAGACCAATCGCAAATACCAGGACGTGTTGCCGTCGGCCAACTTCTCGCTGGACATGACCGACAGCCTGAAGCTGCGACTGGCCTACTCGAAGAATATGATGCCGCTGGACCTGAGCACCTGGGGCGGCGGCTTGCAGCTGAACTACAGCCTGAGCGAAACACCCACCGGCCCGATTTTCCGCGTCGCCAATGGCACCTCTTCGGGCAACCCGGACTTGAACCCCTGGCGTTCCACGAACTTCGGTGCTTCGCTCGAGTACTACATCAACCCCACCAGCATGCTGAGCCTGGCGCTGTTCCGCATCAACGTGGACAGTTTCATCAAGAACGGCAGCGTGACCAACTGCACCCTTCCCGATGAAGACGGCGTGGTCCGCGATCACTGCATCGTGATTACCGAGCCCGTGCAGGGCACCGGCAACAGCATCCATGGCGCGGAACTCGACTACCGCCAGGGCTTCACCTTCCTGCCGGGCTTCCTGTCCAAGACCGGCATGGAGATCAACGGCACCTATGCACCGAGCAATTCGGGCGAGAGGGACCTGGCCGGCAAGAAGATCCCGTTCCAGGACAACTCCACCAAGTCGGGCAACTTCATCCTGTGGTACCAGGACGACCGCTTCCAGGCGCGCGTGGCGTACAACTATCGTTCGCGTCGCGCGGTGATGGATAGCGTGGGCGGCATCACCGGCATGGAGATGTACGAGGCGCCACAGAAGTACCTCGATGCGTCGATCTCGTACAAGCTGAGCAAGTACGCGGAGATCTTCCTCGATGGCACCAACCTCACCAACGAGTACCAGCGGTACTACCTGGTGTGGCCCGACCAGCCTGGGCACTCCACGTTCTCCGAACGCAGCTTTATGGTCGGCGTACGGGGCCAGTGGTGAGCGGAACGCCCCCGGCCAAGCGAGATACCGCCTTCCATCGTTCCATCGGGGTGTTCTCGGGCACCACGATCAACATGACCCAGATGTGCGGCATCGGGCCGTTCATCACCATCCCGATCATGGTCGCGGCGATGGGCGGCCCGCAGGCGGTGGTCGGTTGGGTCGCCGGCGCCATCCTGGCGATGGCCGACGGGCTGGTGTGGGCGGAACTTGGCGCGGCGATGCCGGGGTCGGGCGGAACGTACGTGTACCTCCGCGAGGCATTCCAGTACCGCACCGGCAAGCTGATGCCGTTCCTGTTCATCTGGACGATGCTGCTGGCCATTCCGCTGCTGATGTCCACAGGCATCATCGGCATGGCCGAATACCTGGGGTTCTTCTTCCCCAACCTCGGCTGGTGGCCGGTGCACCTGATCAGCCTGGCGGCGACTGCCCTCGTCACCTGGCTGCTGTACCGGCGCATCGAATCGGTGCGCACGATCACCGTCGCCTTGTGGGTGATCATGCTGGTATCCGTCATCGGTGTGGCGGCGGCGGGTTTTTCGAACTTCAATCCAAGCTTTGCCTTCACCTACCCGGCCGGCGCGTTCGGCGGTCATTTCTTCGTGGGGCTTGGCGCAGGATTGATCATCGGCATCTACGACTACCTGGGTTACAACACCACGGCCTATATCGGCGATGAGTTGCGCAACCCGGGCCGCACGATGCCAAGGTCCATCATCATCTCGGTGATGGCGATGATGATCGTCTACCTGCTGCTCAACATCAGCGTGCTCGGCGTGGCGCCGTGGCAGGAAATTGCCCAATCGAAATCGGTGGCCTCGCTGGTGGTGGAACGAAGCTGGGGGCATCTGGCAGCTGCCGTGATGACGGTGCTGATCATCGTCACGGCCTTCGCTTCCGTCTACACCGGCCTGCTGGGTGGCTCGCGCGTGCCGTTCCAGGCGGCGCATGACAAGGTATTCCTGTCCGTGTTCGGACGCCTGCACGAAAAGCATGGCTTCCCGCACGTCGCCCTGATCACGATGGGCGTGGTCACGGCCATCGGCACCTTCTTCGACCTGACCGACGTCATCAACATGCTGCTGACGGCCCTCATCATCGTGCAGTCCATCGCACAGATCGCGGCGCTGGTGACCTTGCGCAAGCGCCAGCCGAACCTGGAGCGTCCATACAGGCAATGGCTTTATCCGCTGCCTTGCGTGATCGCACTGCTGGGCTGGATCTATGTCTACTTCTCGGCGTCCACGATATCGCTGATCCTGTCGGGCGTATGGATCGTCGCGGGCCTGGCGGTATTCATGGTCTGGGCGAAGGTCAACCAGTCCTGGCCGTTCGCGCCGGTTGAAGTACGCGAAACCTATCTTGGGAGATAGAAACGCCATGCAAACTCCAGCCAAGCGCGTGCTCTGGATGATGGTCGCGATGGCGGCACCGGCAGCGCCGGCCGCGTATGCGCAAAAAGCCTATGCCCCCACCAAGGTCAGTGGCGATGGCGGCTCCGTCACCGCCATCGACCGCTGGCAGATCCAGGACAGTTCGAAGGCGCAGCAAGCCGGCACCGATATCTCCTCGACGTCTTTCCACACCAAGGGTTGGTACACGGTGAGTGGCAAGGCCACGGTGATGGCCGGATTGCTGGAAAACGGCACCTATAAGGACGACGTCTTCTACAGCGACAACCTGCGCGCGGTGCAGGTGCCCGAGGCCAGCGGCAACCTGTTCGTCACGCCCTGGTGGTATCGCTCCGAATTCACCTTGCCCAAGGGCCCGGGCGGCAGGCACACCCTGCTCCGCACCAACGGCATGGTCGCCAGCGCGGACCTGTGGGTGAACGGGCATCTTGTCGCCGACCACGCGTCGGTTGCCGGTGCCTATCCGGTGCGCGAATTCGACGTAACCGCCTGGGTGCACGCTGGCGCCAATGTCCTGGCGATGCAGGTGCATCCGGCCGATCCAAGGATGAGCCTGTCCATCGGCTGGGTGGACTGGAACCCCACGCCCCCGGATAACAACATGGGGCCATGGCGTGGCGTGGATATAGTCCAGGCGGGGCCTGTGCAGCTGAGCTTCCCGCAGGTTGCTTCGACTCTTTCGCTGCCCGATCTCTCGCACGCCACGCTGGACGTGAAGGTGACCGCGAAGAACCTCGACACGGTGGCGCATGATGCAACGATCACCGGCACGGTGGCGGGCGTTCCCCTGAAGCAAGCCGTGCACCTCGAACCCGGGCAGACCCAGGTCGTTGCATTCTCGCCCGGCTCGACACCCGGCCTTGCCCTGGACCATCCGAAGATCTGGTGGCCCATCGGCATGGGTGAGCACCCGCTCTACCAACTCGACATGACGGCCGCGGTAGATGGGGCGACGTCAGACCGGGCCACGGCGACCTTCGGCGTACGCAGTGTCACCTCGAACCTCACCAAGCAAGGCTATCGCCAATTCTTCATCAACGGAAAGCCCTTGCTGATCCGCGGCGGCGGCTGGGCGCCGGACATGTTCCTGCGCGACGACGCTGCCCGCATGGAGGCCGAGTTCAGCTACGTGCGCAACCTTGGCCTCAACACCATCCGCAGCGAAGGAAAGCTTGAGAACCAGCGCTTCTACGACCTGGCCGACCGCGACGGCATCATGATCCTGGCCGGATGGGAATGTTGCGACAAGTGGGAGTCGGCGGCCAACACCGGCGGAGAACCCTGGGATGCCGCCGACATGAAGGTGGCCGGGGAGTCGATGGCAAGCGAAGCTCGCCTGCTTCGCAACCATCCTTCGGTGATCGGCTTCCTGATCGGCAGCGACAATCCGCCGCCGCCGAACGTTTCGAAAGTTTATATCGACGCGCTGCGCGCCGCGGACTGGACCTTGCCCATCATCTCGGCGGCCGTCCCCAAGGGCACCGCCGAAGCCGGCCCTTCGGGCCTCAAGATGGCCGGGCCCTACGACTGGATACCGCCGGCCTATTGGTACGCCGACAAGCTGGGCGGCGCGTTCGGCTTCGACTCGGAGGTAAGCGCCGGCGCCGACATCCCGCGGCTGGAGGACGTGCAGCGCATGCTCTCCCCGCAGGAGCAGGAAGCCCTGTGGAAACACCCGGAAGCCAGGCAGTACCACGCATCGGCCGACTGGTCGACCTTCGCGGTACTGACCCCGTTCGACAAGGCGCTGGCGCATCGCTATGGCGCACCAACGAGCCTTGCCGATTACGTCGCCAAGGCTCAGCTGGACAACTACGACAACACCCGGGCTCAGTTCGAGGCCTTCAATGCACGCATGGATGCCGCCAATCCTGCCACCGGCGTCATCTACTGGATGCTCAACAACGCCTGGCCGTCGTTGCACTGGCATCTGTACGACTACTACATGAATCCTGCCGGCGCCTATTTTGGCGCCAAGAAGGCCAACGAGCTGCTGCACATCCAGTATTCGTACGATTCGAAGGACATCGTGCTGGTAAACCACGCGCTTGACGATGCCCATGGTCTCCAGGCGCGAATCCGGGTGCGTAACCTGGATGGCAGCGTGCGCTTTGACAAGAGCCTGAAGAACGTTGACGTGGCCGGAAACCGCACACGTAAACTCGAGACGCTGCCAGCCGTCACCGGCCTGTCCCCGGTTTACTTCATCGAGCTTGAGCTCTCGTCCTCCGATGGCAAGCCCATGAGCCGCAATGTCTATTGGCTGCCTGCCGCACCCGATGTGCTGGACTGGGCGAAGTCGAACTGGTACCTCACGCCGGTGACCAAATACGCGGACCTCACCGCGCTACGGTCCCTGCCCGCCGCTACCAGCCAGGTCCGCACCACGACCCGGCACGAAGGAAACGACGATGTCACCACGGTCGAACTGACGGTACCGGCGTCATCCAAGGCGCTGGCGCTCCAGCAGCACGTGTCGATCCGGCAGGGAGCCAAGGGCGATCTTGCGCTGCCGATACTGTGGAATGACAATGACGTCACGCTTTGGCCCGGGGAATCGATCGTCCTGACCGCTCGATACGCCTCGAAAAAGGGAGTCGTGCCGATGGTCGAGGTCAGCGGGTGGAACGTACCGCCCCAAAGTATTCCGTCCAACGGAACGGGTCATTGAAGATAGAAGGGTTTCCATGGCACGCGTGACCATCAACGATGTCGCCCGGGTCTCGGACACCTCGAAGAAGACCGTCTCCAGGGTATTGAACAACGAGCCGAACGTACGCGATTCGGTGCGCGAACGCGTGCTGTCGGCCGTGGCGGAACTCAACTACCGACCGCTTACCTCCGCGCGCAGCCTGGCGACCAACCGGTCCTTCATGATCGGTCTGCTTTACGACAACCTGTCGCCAAGCTACATCATGGAAGTCCAGGCCGGCGTGCTCGAAGCATGCGAGGCCAGGCAATACAGCATGATGGTGCAGCCGCTGGTGTCCACCGCACCGGATTTCGTCGACCGTGTCGAGGGCATCCTCTCTCGGCACCGGCCCGATGGGCTCATTCTTACGCCCCCCCTCACCGACCATCCGAAGCTGCTCGATCACCTGCGCAAGGCCGAGATCCCATTTGCCTCTATCGCTCCTCGCCAGTCCAAAGGCTGCATCGGCGTGATATTGCGCGAGCGCGAAGCCGCGGCGGCGATGGTGGACCACCTTGTATCGCTTGGTCATCGCCGCATCGCCCATATCATTGGCCCACCCAAGCACGGCGCGGGCATCTGGCGCCTGGCCGGTTACCGTGACGGCATGAAGCGCGCGGGGCTCGCCGAAAACCCCGCCTACATGGTCCAGGGCCAGTTCTCCTTCGAGTCGGGCGTAGCCGCTGCCCGCCAGTTGCTCAAACTCAAGAATCGACCCACCGCCATTTTTGCGGGCGACGACGACATGGCCGTCGGCGCGATCTGGGCAGCCGCGGAGGCCGGGGTTTCGGTTCCCGGCGACATATCCATCTGCGGCTTCGACGACACCACGATCGCCACGCAAGTGTGGCCACCGCTGACCACCGTGCACCAGCCCGTGCACGAGATGGGCAAGCGCGCCACCGAGGAGCTCTTGCTACGCGTGCTTGACAAGGGGGAAGCCCGCATGGTCGAAGTAGGTTACGAAATGCGCGTACGGGCGTCGACGGCGCCCGCACCCTGAACTTCGCGCCAGCCTGCTACCCACGCTAACGTTCGACAGGAGAAATACCCAGATGCCCGCCACGCCTGACGCCAACAGCCCGCGACAGAAGTTCCACTTCATCTCCGGGCTGCCGCGCTCCGGCACCACGCTGCTGGCCGCCATCCTCAACCAGAATCCGCGCTTCCGCGCCGGCATGACCAGCCCTCTCGCCGACATCATGGGCGTGGTGATGGCCGAGGCAAGCAGCAAGAACGATTTTTCGTTCGATGTCTCCGACGAGCAACGCGTGGCCATGTTGCGCGGACTGGTGGAGAGCTTCTACTCGGTCCAGGACGATGCCAGCGTGGTGTTCGACACCAGCCGGCTATGGTGCAGCCGCATGCAGCTACTGGAAACGCTGTTTCCCGGCGTCAAGGTGATTGCTTGCGTACGCCAGCTGGCCTGGGTGATCGACAGCATGGAGCGGCTGGTGCGCAAGCAGCCGGTGAGCGTCAGCAAGATATTCCGCTTCGACACCAATACCACCGTGTATTCGCGCGTCGAGGCATTGACCGATCCGCGGGGCATGGTGGGCTTCGCCTACCAGGCCACCAAGGAAGCTTTCTACGGCCCTTACGCGAAAGACCACCTGCTGATGCTTAGCTACGAAAGCCTCGCCGCCGATCCCGCCGCCGCCATGCGCGCGGTCTACAAGTTCCTCGGCGAACCCTGGTTCGAGCACGACTTCGACCATATCGAATACAACGCGGACGAATTCGACGCCCGTGTCGGCATGCCGGGCCTGCATTCGGTCCGGCCGAAGGTCGAGTCGATTGAACGCCAGCCCGTCCTGCCACGCGAAATCTTCGGACGCTTCGCCAACGAGGCGTTCTGGATGGACCCGAAGAACAACGTCAACCAGGTCCCCATCATTTAGGGCGGCGTGCGAGCCTGCTTAGCTTCACTCAAGCTACTTGATGTAGTTGAACAAGGTAAGCTGCTGCGCCTTCACGAACACCTGCTGCGAAGCACTGAGCGCCGCCGACTGTAGTGACAGCTGGCTGATCGCCGTGGCAGGGTCCGCGTCCGTCACCGCCGTCAGGGCGTTGGTATACGAAACCTTCAGGTCCGCATAGGCCGAACTCTGTTGGTCAAGCGTGTTCATGCGCGCGCCCACCAGCACCTGCGTGTTGGTAACGGCCGACTGCGTGGAGTCGAGCGACTCGATCTGGCGGTTCATCACGTTGTTCAATGAAGCGCCGCTGGCGCCGCTGTTCAACGCGTTGATCATGTTGGTGAGCGTACCGAAAATGTCCTGGTTCTGGCTCTTGCCCACGGTCACGCTATCGCCCGCGGCCGGGGTGCCGGTCATGGCGATGGTCATGCCGTTGAAGCTGATGTTGTCCCCATCCTTGTAGGTGCCGCCCACGGGGTTGCCGCTGGAGTCCACCACCGGGTTACCACCGGCATCCTTCGCCGTCCAGTTCCCTGCACCGTCGAAGCTGATGGTGTAGCTGCCATTGCTGGCCATGCCGTTGGCATAAGCCGTGGCGTCGGTCACCGAGCTTCCACCCACCACCAGCGAACCGGTGTTGCCGGAGGCGGCCGTGGCACTGAACGTGCCGTTGCCGTTGGCGTTGTTCATGAAGATGCTGCTGCCGGTATCACCGGTGGCAATCTGAAGACCCGAGCCGATCGAGGCGTAGAGCTGGCTATCGGTGCCGGTGTAACTCACCGAGCCGTCGGCATTCTGGATGAACGGCGTGGACGTGCCGCTGGTGCCGCCGAACAGGGCGTCGCCATTGCTGTCGGCCGTGTTGCCCAACTGCAAGAGCTGGGCCCGGATCTGGGAAAGGTTCGTGGCGATGCTCTGGCGGTCGGCAGGGGCCAGGGTTCCATTGATCGACTGCAACGCCAGGGTGCGCGCGGAGTCAAGCAGGTTGGTGACCGAATCGAGCGTCGTGGTTTCCGTGGACATGCGCGTGTTGGCGCTGTCGATGCTGTCGGAATACTGCTGTTGCCCCGCCATCATGTGGCTGAGCGAGATCGCCTTGCCCGCGCCAGTGGGATCGTCGGAGGCGACGTTGATGCGCTTGCCGCTGGTGACCTCGTTCTGCGAGGCGTTCACCGCGGCCTGCTGGGCCATCATCGTCGTCAGCGACTGTTCGTACGACCACTGGGTTGAAATGCGTATGGACATGGCCGTTACCCGATCGCGTTCATGAGGCTGGTGAAAATCGTCTGTGCCGCGGCGATGACCTGCGCGGACGCCTGGTAGGACTGCTGGTACTTCACGAGGTTGGCGCCCTCCTCGTCGATATTCACGCCCGACACGCTCTGCTGCGCGGACACGGCCTGGTCGTGCAGGGCGGTCTGGGTGGTCAGGTTGGTCGCGGCCTGGGCGCCGGCGCTGCCGATCTGCGTAGTGAGATTGGCGTAGGCATCGACCACGCTTACCTTGCCACCGGAGAGCACGCCGCTATCGGACAAGGCCGCCAGCTTCAGCGCGTTGCTGTTGTCGTTGAGGCCGTTGGCATTCTTCGCCACCCCGAAGCTGTCGCCCGTTGCTGGTGTGCCAGTCAGGGAAACGCTCCAGCCGTTGGCGCTGATCGGCTGGCCCGAGGTGTAGGTACCGCCACCGATGGTGGCGCCACCGGCATCGGTGATCGTGTAGGCCGTGGGCGATGTAAAGCTGATCGTGGCGCCGGCAAGCACGCCGGCGTTGGTTGGATCGGTGACACTGACCGAACCCACCTTGGCCGCACCGGTGTTGGCTGTTGCAGCGGTGGTGGTAAGCGCCGCTGCCGCCGCTATCTGCGACGGGTCGGTCATCGCCACGCTCAAGGAACCCGCAGCATTGCGCGTGGGCTGGATCTTGAAGCTGTCACCCGCGGCGGCCGTACCGGACACGCTGAAGGTCATGCCGTCGGCGGAGTACGTGCCGTCAGGATTGGTGGTAAGCGGCACGCTCTGGCCGCTGGTGGTCTTAAGACTCCAGCTGGCACCGTTGTAGGTCATGATGTAGTCGGAACTGGTGGTGGCCGACACGTCGCTGATGGCGGCGCCGATGGTGGCGCTGCCGGTGTTCTTCGATGACGAGGCCACTGCCGGCGATCCGACGGAAAAGATCGGCGCGCCCAGGTTGCCGTTCAGATCCAGGCCCTTGGCCTGTTGCGCATTGACACTCGATGACAACGCCAGCGCCGCCTGGCCAAGCGCGTTCTGCGCGGGGTCCAGGACCGTGGTGCGATAGTCGAGCATGGCGCCCAGGGCGCCGCCGCTCAGCTTGGTGGTGATGTCGTTGCCGACGCTGTCGGTGATATTGGTGCGGGTGGCGTCGTATGGGTCCGGCGCGGCCTTGAGATTGAACGAGCTCGCCCCGGTAACGATGGTCTGCCCCGCCGTGGTGTAGACGCTCATGGTGCCGTCGGACTCGGTCACCGCGCTGACGCCGACCAGGCCGGAGAGCTGGTTCACCAAGGCATCGCGCTGGTCGAGCAGGTCGTTGGGCATGGCACCGCTGCCAAGCTGCTTGATCTGCTTGTTCAGTGCGGCGATCGAGGCCGTGGCATTGTTGATGCTGTCCACGGTGCTGCTGATCTGCTTGTTCACCGACAACTGCTGGGCCTGCATCTGCTGGCCGAGCGTATTGAACATGGTCGCGGTGCCGGCCGCGTCGCCGAGCAGCGACTGCCGCGCGGAACTGGTGGACGGTGCATTGGCCACGGTACTGAAGGCGGCGTAGAGCGAATCGAGCGAGCCCTGCATGTCGCCGCTTCCACTAAGCACGCTGTTCAGCGTTGTGGTGAGGTCGTTAAACGTGCTGGCGCGGGAAAGGCTGGCGTTGGACGACCACATCGCCGTGGTCAGGTACTCGCTGTACGAGCGCTGCACCGAAGCCACGTCCACGCCGTTGCCAATGGTGAACTTGCCCGCCTGCTGCGAGATGCGTTCGACCTGGGTGACCGTTTGCCGGCTGTAACCGTCGGTGCCAGCGTTGGCAATATTGTTGCCGACGGTGGTCAGTGCGACCTGCGCGGCGTTCAGCCCCGAGATGCCGGTGGTGAGCATGTTGGCCATGGTTATTCCTTAAGACTCGCCGTTCACGGGATGGCCGCCGAAACGGACTGCTTGAGTGCTTCCAGTGCCTGGCGCATGCCATCGCTGTTGGCGATGGCTGCAACCTTGCTGGCATACGAAGGATCGGTGGCATAGCCGCCGGCGACCAACGCCTTGGCATAGCCGTAAGCGTCGTCGCCCTTGCCCACCGCCTGCGCGTAACGCGGGCTGTTGGCGATCAGATCGGCATAGTCGGAGAACGAACCCGACGGCGAGTCATAGGCACGGAACGCCGCGCGCGTGCGCACCGCCACGCCACCTTGATATTCCACGGTCGGCACGTTCACCTTGCCGCCATCCCAGCTTGAACCTGCCTTGATGCCGAAAAGGTTGAAGCTCGAGTCGCCGTTGCCGGCCTTGGGCATGTGCTTGCCATACTGGGTCTCAAGCGCGGCCTGGGCCAGCACTACGCGAACGGAAACGCCAAGCCTCTTGGCCGCCTCGATGGCGTGCGGGGCCAGGTCCTTGACGAACTGCTGGATATCCTGCGGCACCCACTTCTTCACCGCCGTGCCGACGGCACCGACGGAGCCGGCCAGCGCCGCAACCTTGTCCTGCCAGTCGCTGCCGGTGGCAGAAGCATGGGCACCCTGGGCAGCCAGTTGCTGTTCGGCGGACGTGCCGCCCAGTTGCTTGACCAGCATGTCGGCGATGCCAAGGCCCTTGCCCTTGGACAGGCTTACCGACAACTGGTGGTCGTAGAGATCCGTCCACTGGTCCTGGCCCTGGCTGTCCATCAGGCCGTCGGACGGCGTGGCCGCGCGCATGGATTTGAGCATCATCTGGGTGAAGATGGCTTCGAACTGCTTGGCAACCACCGGCAACGCGGATTTCTCATCCGCCTTTGCACTGGCGCGCAACGCGCCGAACCCGGACAGGTCTGTCCAGGTTCCAACGTTGTTCGCGGTGACGTTGCCGGCGGCCATGGCGTTAGATCACCACCAGTTCGGCATGCAGGGCTCCGGACTGCTTGAGCGCCTGCAGGATGGAAATCAGGTCGCTGGGACCTGCGCCCACCTGGTTCACCGCGCGCACGATCTGGTCCAGGCTCACACCCGGGCCGAACTTGAACATGTGCGCGCCGTCTTCGGAAATGCTCACCGAGGAGTTCTGCACCACTTGGGTGGTGCCATTGGAGAAGGGACCGGGCTGGCTCACCTGCGGGTTTTCGCTGATCGTCACCTGGATCGATCCATGCGCCACGGCGGCGGCGCTCACGCGCACGTCCGAACCGATCACCACCGTGCCCGTGCGCGAATTCACCACCACGCGGGCCGGGGCATCACCCGGGGTGACTTCCAGGCCCTGGATGGCACCGAGCCACGCCACGCGCTGGGAAGGATCCGCCGGACCGCGCACGGCGATCGAACCGCCGTCCATCGGCTGGGCGGTGCCGGCGCCGTAGGTGCCGTTGATGGCCTGCGCCACGCGCGCGGCCGTGGTGAAATCAGGGGTATTGAGGTTCAGCACCATCGGGCCGTCCTGGCCGAAGGCCGAGGGCACTGCGCGTTCGACGCTGGCGCCGTTCGGGATGCGGCCCGACGATGAAATATTGATCTGCACCGACGACCCGCTCTTGCCGCTGGCGCTGGCGCCGCCGACCACCACGCTGCCCTGGGCCATGCCGTAGACGTTGCCGTCGGCACCACGCATCGGGGTCATCAGCAGCTGGCCGCCGCGGATGCTCTTGGCATTGCCGATCGAGGCCACGGTGACGTCGATCATCTGGCCGGGCTTGGCGAACGGCGGAAGGTCCGCGGTCACCATCACCGCGGCGGCGTTCTTCAACTGCGGACGGGCGTTGGCCGGCACCGAGATGCCGAACTGCTGCAGCATGTTCTCAAGGCTTTGCGTGGTGAACGGCGCCTGCGTGGTCTGATCGCCCGAACCATCCAGGCCTACCACCAGACCATAGCCGATCAGCTGGTTGCTGCGCACGCCCGCCACCGAGGTGAGGTCGCGGATCTTGTCGGCCTGCACCGGCGCCACGATGGTGGCGGCCAGGGCGAGGCCTGCGATGAGCTTGCGCATGAAGGTATTCATCAGAAGGGCATCCACTTCGAGCTGAAGAAGCGCGAGAGCCAGCCCTGGGTGTTGGCGTCGGCCAAGGCACCCTTGCCCGCGTAGGTGATGCGTGCATCGGCCACGCGGGTCGACAGCACGGAGTTGTCCTGGGCGATGTCCTGGGCGCGGACGATGCCGGAGATACGCACCAGTTCCTGGCCCTGGTTGATGGTCAGCCACTTCTGACCCCGAACCAGCAGGTTGCCGTTGCCCAGGCGCTGGGCCACGGTGACGGTGAGCTGACCGCTAAGCTGGTTGCTTTGCGAACTGGAGCCGGAGCCATCGAAGCTGCGGTCGCCCTCGGTGCCGATGTTGGCGGCAACGCCGCCTACTTTGAGCGTATGGCCGAGCACCGTCGGCGCATCGATGGAAGTCTTGTCGGTCTTGCTGGTGGCCGTTGCCGATTTCTTGCTGGCCTGGGTGGCTTCCACCAGGTTCACGGTAAGGATGTCGCCCACGCGATGCGCCTTGGCATCGTTGAACAGCTCCATGTTCTGGTCGGCCTGGTAGATCGAGCCGTTGCTGGCGGGCGTGGTCACCGGCTCCATGGGCGCCGTGGCCGCCCACTCGGCATCATCGTGGGCGCGGGTGTTCTGCATGCCGCAACCGCTGAGCGCGGCGGCGAGCGCCAGCAGGCTGCAACGGAGGACGAAAGAGGAAGCGTTCATGATGATCTATCAGGTTTTCTGGCTGATGAACTGGAGCATGTCGTCGACGGCGCTGATCGACTTTGAATTCATTTCGTAGGTGCGCTGGGTCTCGATCATGTTCACCATCTCTTCCACCACGTTGACGTTGGAAGATTCCAGCGAACCCTGCAGCAGCGTGCCCATGCCGTTCAGGCCCGGCTGGCCGGTCTGTGGCGTGCCGCTGGAGGCGGTTTCCAGGTAAAGGTTCTGGCCCTTCGACTGCAGGCCCGCCGGGTTGGTGAAGTCGGCCAGCTGCAGCGTGCCGATGGTGGTCGTGGTGTTGCTGCCAGCGGACACGGCCGAGACAGTGCCGTCGGTGCCGATGGTCACCGAGGTGGTGTTCGGCGGCAGGGTGATGGCAGGCTCGATTGGGTAGCCGTCGTCGGTCACCAGCTGGCCGTTGTTGTCCGGATGCAGCGAACCGTCGCGGGTATAGGCCAGCGTGCCGTCGGGCATCGAGACCTGCAGGAAGCCGTTGCCCTGGATGGCCACGTCGTAGGAGTTGCCGGTCTGCGTGAAGCCACCTTCGGTGAAGTTTTTCTGGGTCCCCACCACGCGCACGCCGGTGCCGATCATCAGGCCCGTCGGCGACTGCGTTTGCTCGGTGGTCTGCCCGCCAGGTTGTCCCTTGTTCTGGTACATCATGTCCTGGAACGACGCGCGCGAGCTCTTGAAGCCCGTGGTGTTGGCGTTGGCCAGGTTGTTCGAGATGACATCCATGCGCGTCTGCTGCGCATCGAGGCCGGTCTTGGCGATCCAGAGTGAGGAAAACATGGTGGACTCCTGTGTACGTGCCGCTTAAGCGTCAATTTGCCGACAGCAACTTGATGGACGAGTCGGCGTTGTCTTCCGCCGTCTTGATCGACTTCACCGCCATTTCGTATTGCCTGGACAGGGAAATCATCTTCACCAGCTCCGCCGATGCATTGACGTTGCTGCCCTCCAGCGTCCCGGTGGCCAGGCGGACGGTGTCATCGGCCTGCGCCGTGTTGCCATCTGCCGGGTGCATCAGGCCGTCGGAACCCTGGACCATCGCCGTATCACCCGATACGAGCTTGATGCGATCCAGGGTGGAGACGGTTTCCGGACCCTGTCCCTGGGGTACTGCAGAAATCGTGCCGTCTTCGCCAATTTGCAGTTTTGTCGTATTTGCCAGCGTGATCGGTCCACCGCCGCCGATCACGGGATTGCCCTTGGCGTCGGTCAGCGTGCCATCGGCGGTGAGCTGCAGGTCGCCGGCGCGGGTATAGCCTTCCGTGCCGTCCGGTGCCTGCACGGCGATGAAACCCGGTCCGCGCACCGCCACATCCAGCGTGCGGCCGGTGGACTGCAGCGAGCCCTGGGTCATGTCGTTGCCCAGTCCATAGGCCACGGTGTTGATACGGGTCTTCTGTCCATCGCCCAGCACCGGTACGGACGTGAACGAAGTCAGCTCGCTCTTGAAGCCGGTGGTGCTGGCATTGGCAAGATTGTGGCTGACCGCGTCCTGGGCCCGCATCATCTGCGAGGCTCCGGTCATCGCAACGTAGATGGAATGATCCATGGCTAAAGACCCCTATCGCTTCTTCGCTTAGCGCGAAATCGCGTTGAACAGCGTGCTGGCCAGCGTGTTGTCCACGGTCAATGCCTGGGCATTGGCCTGGTAGTTGCGCTGGGCCTTGATCATGTCCACCAGCTGGCCGGTGGTATCGGCCGTGGAGGAACTCTCCAGCGCGCCGGACTGCACGGTGCCGAACTGGCCGGAACCGGAGCTGCCCATCACGGCGGTGCCCGAATCGCCACTGGCAAGCCAAGTGGTGTTGCCGGTCTGGCGCAGGCCCTGCAGATTGGCGAAGTTCGCCATCGCCACCTGACCCAGCTGCGCGGTCTGGTTGTTCGAGTAATGGGCCGTGACCACGCCCTTGGAGTCCACGTCGATCGAGGAAAGCGTGCCGGCCTCGTTGCCGTCCTTGTCCACCGAGCCCGCGGAATAATCCGTGCCGAACTGGGTGGTGTTGCTCATGTTCAAGGTCATCGTGACCGGGTTCGAACCATTGCCGAAGTTCACCGGATTGAAGGCCAGGTTGCCGCCGGCCGGCGTGGTCAGCTTGCCGGCCGAATCGAACGTCATCGGCTGCGTGCCGGCATCCTGGCCGTCCATGTACAGGTGCGCGTCCCAGGTGTTGGTACCGGTCTTGACGTAATACACCGTGGCCGCGTGCGATCCACCCTGCGAATCGTAGACGTTGAACGTGGTGGTGTTGTTGTAGCTGTCCGAATCGGACGTGCTGAAAGGCGTGGTGGTCGGCAACGATGCGCTGGAGGGCAGGTTCGCGCTGATCGCAGCCTTGGTGCTGGCCGTGGCCGCGCTCTGCGCCGTGGTCAGGTTGAGGTTCCTGAGCGTGCTGGTGTCGAAGCCGCCGCCGATGGCGTTGGGCGGATACACCTGCAGGTTATAGCCTTCCTGCGTAAGCACATTGCCCGAAGCGTCCTCGTGGAAGTTGCCCGCGCGGGTATAGGCCAGGCCGGCGCCCGTATTGACGGTGAAGAAGCCGTTACCGGTGATGGCGAAGTCCAGGCTGTTGGAAGTGTTCTCGATGTCGCCCTGCTGGAATTGCTGGGCCACGTCGGTCATGCGCACGCCCGAACCTACGGCGGTGGCATTGATGTTGTTGCCGGTCACGGCGAACACGTCGGCGAACTCGGCGCGCGAGCCCTTGAAGCCGGTGGTGTTGGCGTTGGCCAGGTTGTTGGAGATCACGTTCAGGTCGGACTGCGCGGCATTGATGCCGGTCAGGGTGGTATTGAGTGCCATGAGTCAGTTCCTCGGATTCGAAGTCGAAAGTGCGTCAGAGAATTTGCGCGACCTGGGCAAGCGGTACACCGCCCACGCCAGCCACTTGCAGGTATGTTCCGACGGTCGACCCGCCATACCCCACGCCGGTCACGGTGCCGGAGATGAAGGTATTGGCCGAGGTACCGGCGTCGGTGGCCGCAAGCGTGTAGGTTCCCGCCGCGACGGCTTTGCCACTGTCGTCCTTGCCATCCCAGGTGAACTGCGAGAGGCCCTCGCTCTGGGTTCCGAGATTGATCGTGCGCACGGGGTTGCCGGACGCATCGGTAATATTGATCACCACGGCGCCGGCCGTGGCCACGTTGACCGCGCCCTTGGTCGCGGTGCTGCCGTCGTAGGCGGTGGTGGTGGCCGGAACCATCACATTGCGTCCGACGAGGCTTGCGGAGCTGAGCACCTGGCCGGTCTGCGAAGCGGCGGTGAGCTGGCTGGCCAAGGAGGTCACCGTGGTGTTCAGGTCCTGCGTGGCCGACAGCGTGGAGAACTGCGCCATCTGCGAGGCGAACTGCTGGTTGTCGACCGGGTTGGTCGGATCCTGCGCCTGCAACTGGGCCACCATCAGCTTCAGGAAGTCGCTCTGCGACATCGCGCCGGTCGAGGATGACGAAGAAGACGACGACGAAGATGAGTTCGACGTGTTGGTGGTGTTATTGGTATCAACGGTGCTCATGAGAGTTCCTACTTGCCGAGGTCGAGGGTTTTCAACATCAGCTGCTTGGCTGTGTTCATGACCTCGACGTTGTTCTGGTACGAACGCGAGGCGGAAATCATGTTGACCAGCTCGTCGATCGGGTTGACGTTGCTGGAGTAGACGCGGCCTTCGGCATCGGCCAGCGGGTTGCCCGGTTCGTAGTGCGAATCCACCGGTGCCTGGCTTTCGCTCACGCCGAGGATCTTCACGCCCCCCATCGCGCTGTCGGCATCGCCGCCCGCGCCGAGGCCGCCCATCTGGCTGGCCATGGCCGAAGAGAACAGCGGCGACTTCGCGCGGTAGGCCGCCTCCGGGCTGCCGGCAACCGTGTCGGCATTGGCCAGGTTGCTGGCCGTGGTATTCAGGCGCATCGACTGCGCGGCCATGCCGGTGCCGGCCACGTCGAAAATATTGAAAAGACTCATGAGCTGCTCCCGTTGATGGCCGTGCGCATCATGCGGATCTGCGCCGTGATGAAGCTCAGGGAAGCCTGGTAGTGCACGGCGTTGCCGGCGAACTGGGCCTGTTCAACCTGGGTGTCGACGGTGTTGCCGTCCATCGTGGGCTGGGTGGCCACGCGGTAGGCAAGCGATTCATGGCCGGGCATGGCTCCCATGCCGCCAAGGTCCTTCTCGGATGTCGCCGTCATCTGCAGGCTGCCGCTTTCGCTCGAACCGGAAGCCGCCGCCAGTGCCTGGCGGAAATCCACGTCACGCGCCTTGTAGTCGGGCGTGTCGGCGTTGGCCAGGTTCGAGGAAATGACCTCGGCACGCTTCTGCCACAGGCCAAGGGCCTGGGTGTGGATGCCGAACATATTGTCGGTGAAGTTGCTCATGCGCCGAGCCCCGTGGAATGACGGAGTTCGTTGAGCAAGACCTATGCCATCAATTAACTATATGATTTATATTGATTTAATGGCGTGGCGGCATTTTTCCGGCGCGATCCGGGCGCCGGAATTCAGGCACTTGGGCGCCTGGAGGCCTTTGATTACAACGACGCCCAGCGGACGGGCTCTTCCGCAGGCAGCAGCTCCACCACGGCCGCGGCCAGGATGTCAGGCTGGAACTTGGCGATGAATCGGTCCGCGCCCACCTGGTTCACCATCGACTCGTTGAATACACCGCTGAGCGAACTGTGCAGCAATACCTTCAGAAACTTCAGGCGCTCGTCCTCGCGGATGGCGCGGGTAAGCGCGTAGCCGTCCATGCGTGGCATCTCGATATCGGAGATCACCATGGCCACATTGTCGTCGCTGTCGCCTTCGGCCAGCGCCACCAGCCTCTCGTAGGCTTCCTGGCCGTCGTTGGCCACCACGCAATCCAGGTTCATCTGGCGGAACAGTTCCACGATCTGCGTGCGGGCCACCATCGAGTCATCCGCTACCAGCACCCGGCGGGGGCGCCGGCGGGCATCGCCAGGCACGGTGCCAATGCGCGATGAAAGTTCCACCTTGGCAGGCTCGATGCAGGCCAGGACCTGCTCGACATCCACGATGGCCAGCAGATTGCCGTCCAGCCGGGTCACGGCGTTGACGCGGGGACCGTAACCCAGCGACGGCGGCGGTGCCGCCATGCCGGCGCCATCGCAATGAACGATGCGCTGCACGTCCGATACCAGGAAGGCCTGCACGCTGCGGCTGAACTCGGTGACGATGAAATGCGCCTCCGGATGCTCGGCCAGCGGCGGATAACCCATGGCCCGGGCCAGGTCGATCACCGGAATGGTCTGGCCGCGGTAGTCGAAACTGCCGGCGATCAGCTCATGCATGCTGGGCATGCGCTCGAGGCGCTGGCGGCGGATCACCTCGCGGACCTTGAACACGTTGATGCCGAAATCCTGCCCGTCGCCGAGGCGGAACATCAGCATGGCCACGCGGTTGTGGCCCGCCAGGCGGGTGAAGCGTTCGACGGTTTCGAGCAGCGGGCCGGCCATGCTTAGGTTGAGTCCATGCTTGGGATGGCGGCTTATCGGCCGGGACCGGGGGGAACTGAAGGCCCGGTTCGCTTGGCATATGCCTTGCTTCCTCAAGTCCCGCGTCCTCGTGTCGATCTATGGGGACACCCTCGGAGCCGTCGTTATCTATGAGCCTTATCTGGAGTCAGCAGGTCGAGCAGATCGCCCAGGCGCTTGCCGCCGGCGATGCGGGCCGCGCCAAGTCGCTTTCCAAGCAATTTCCGCGGGCGGCGCGGGCACTTGCGCCGCTTCTGGCCGCGCCGAAACCGCGCACCGCACCCTCGGCCGCCACCCAGGCGCTCGAGCAGCAAGGCCTGGTGTTGTCCGGGGCCCAGGCCATGGGCACCCAACTGGTTGAGCTGACCCGTTGCGTCGACGACGCGCGTGACAGCGTCGGTCGTTTGACGGATACCGGCGCCAGGATTTCCACGGCGCTGGACGCAAGCCACGCCGGGATAGCCGGCATCGCCCAGGCCCGCGACCAGGGTTCGAACAATGTCGCCGAACTCGATGGCCAGCTTCGCCTGCTGCGTAGCGCGCTGTCGGGCATGACCCGCAACCACGCCAAGTTCGCCGGCTACGTCGAGCAGATTCGCGCGCTCACCGCCGCCGTGCAGGACATCGCCCACCAGACCAACCTGGTGGCGCTGAACGCCGCCATCGAAGCCGCCCGTGCAGGCGAGGCCGGCCGCGGTTTCGCCGTGGTGGCCGACGAGGTCAAGCAGCTGGCCGAGAAAACCGCCCAAGCCACCGGTGAAATCGAACTGGTGACCCACGCCGTGGGTGAATTCTCAGGCCAGCTGGAAGAATCCGTGCAACAAAGCCTGCGCCGCCTGGACCAAAGCAATGCTGGTGTGGAAGGCATGCAGGGAGCGCTGGCCAAGGTGGCCGACGCGGTTGACAGCACCCGCAGCCAGATCGATGGCGCCCGCGAGGGCCTGGGCGGCTTGCATGCCCGGGTTGCCGCGGTGCAGGCCACCCAGGCATCGCTCGGCCGTGTGGCCGGCGAAATCCGTCGCCAGGGCGACGGGCTTTCCCGGGCCGCGGTACTGGCCCACCGGCTGGTGATGACCCGCATCGATGGCGACGGCGAACTCGATGCCGCGAGCCTGAGCCAGATGATCCGCGAAGCCAGCCAGGGCATGCACCATGCCGTGGACCTGGCCACGCGCGATCCCTCCGGCATGGATCGCCGCTGGCTTGACACCACCCATCTGCAGCGCATGATCGAACGGCTGCGCAGCCAGCGCGATGCCACGGCGGGACTCGCCCTGGCCGAGGCCGGCGAGCGTTTCACCGCGCACAGCCAGGTGTTCGTGGGCCTCCTGGGCGAAGGTAAGCACGCCGAAGCCGGCCAGGCCGCGCCCCAGCTGCACCGGGAGCTCGACGCCATCGTGCAGAACCTTTCCAACGTACTGACCAGCCAGATCGCATGACCCGCACCGCCGCCGCCCTTGCGCTTGCCCTGGCCTTCGCCCTGCCCGCCGTGGCGGGTGAAGCGCCCTCGGCCGCGCGCTTGGCGGCCATCGCCACTCAATACCTGAAGGACAATCCGCCCGTGCCCGGGGCTCGCATGGAAGTGGCCGCCGAGCCGATGGAAACCCGCCTTGCGCTGCGTCCATGCTCCGGTACGCCTACAGCAGCCATTCCCGGTGGTCGGGCCGCCGGCTCACGAATCACCGTGGCCATCACTTGCCCCGATGACGGCGGATGGACGGTTCGCATCCCCTTGCGGGTCAAGCAGTTCGTGTCGGTACTGGTGACCACCCGGCCACTGACGCGGGGCGATGGCCTGGCCGCCGACGATGTCCACGCCGAGGAACGCGACGTCGCCAGCATGGGGTACGGCTATATCGCCAACCTCGCCCAGATCGAGGGCCGCGCGCTGGCCCGGCCCCTCCGCGCCGGCACCGTGCTGGCCCCGGGCATGCTGGCCGGCAGGCAGGCCGTGCACAGCGGCGACTCGGTCATGATCGTGGCTTCCATCGACGGCATCAGCGTGCGCGCCGAGGGCGTGGCCCTGGGCAACGGCGACAATGGCGCCCGGGTCATGGTGCGTAACGCCAACTCCGGCAAGACCCTCAACGCCATTGTGCGCAGCCAGGGCAGCGTCGAGGTAATCCAGTGACCGGCTGCACGAAAACCATGGGCTGAACCGATTCACAATCGTGAAGGCCGAATTCCGCCACGGGCTAAAGTTCTGGCGCCCCGGGCCGTTAAGGGACGCGAAGGGCCGCCAAGGAACCAAGAATGAACACCACGATCAAGACCGGCATCACGCCGCAGCAGCAAGCCCAGCCCAAGGCGCCCAGCGCCTCGGCCGGCCAGTCTGCGTCCGCCGACCAGGTTGCTTCCTCCGTGAAGACCAGTGACGACAGTATCAGCCTCACCAGCTCCGCCCAGGCGCTGGGCGAAGCCAGCAAGACGGGCGATGTCATGAACACGCACAAGGTCGAAGCCATCCGCCAGCAGCTTGCCAGCGGTACGTACCAGATCAACTCAAGCGCCATCGCCGCCAATCTGCTGAAGCTGGAAGGCCAGCTGGGCGGCCAGTCGTGAACGCCGGCCTGAATGCAGAGATCGCTGTCGCCGTCGAGGCGGTGATCGGCCAGATGCATCAGGCCGTGACCACCCTCCAGCAGGCACTGACCGACGAACGCCGCGCGCTTGACGCTGGCTCCGCCGACGCCCTGGACGAAGCCACCAGCTTCAAGCAAAGCCTGCTGCGCCGCCTGGAAACGCTCGACGTCGAGCGCAAGCACCTGGGCCGCGCCGGCAACATCGACACCGCCCTGCACCCGACCTGGCCCACCATCGTCGAGGGCCTGGCGCGCTGCAAGGACATGAACCAGATCAATGGCGGCATCGTGAACCAGCGTCTGCGCCACGTGCGCAAGGCGTTGTCGCTGCTCACGGGCCGTCCGGAAACCAGTGAATTGTACGGCCCGGGTGGTTATGCCCGCGGCCCCGCGCGCCCCGGGATGCTTGCCCAGGCGTAGGCAACAAACAGAAAAGGACCACGGTGCGCGGCTTGGAAAGGGGCGGGTGCCGTGGGTGACACGAAACCCATCATCGACCGGCCGTCCCCATGTCAGTTTTCGCCAATTCCCCGTCGATGAGCCAGGCACAGGTGCTGCCCGTCGTAAGGCAGCCCATCCTGGACCGCCAGCAGGCCCTGTTCGCCTACGAACTGGCCTTCCCGCGTGGCAGCAACACCGACGGTAGCGAAGCCCTTACCGGGCAAACGCTCGCCGCCATCGCCGATGGCAGCCTGAAGCAGCTGGTGCGCGACAACCGCGCCTTCCTGCACGTATCGCGCGAACTGCTGGTTTCCCACGCCGAAACGCTTCGCCAAAACACGCGGCTTGGCGTGTGCGTGGGCCCGGCATTGGCCGGCGACGAAGAAGCCTTGACGACACTCCGCTGGCTCAAGGCCAGTGGTTGCCTGCTGATCCTCGAAGACTTCCCCGACGACCTGGCTGACGAACAACGCGCCGCGATCGAAGTGCTGCTGTTTATCGTGCAATACGCCATGGTTGCCGTGGACCGCCGCGATGCCGAAGCCACCAACGCGCGCATCGAATACATCAAGAGCTTCAGCGTCAAGGCGATCGCCACCGGCGTGGACACGCCGGAGGATTACGCGCAGTTCGTCGATGCCCCCCTCGATGGCTTCCAGGGAAAATACCTGCTCAAGCCCGAGCGCGTGGACGTGCCGCGCATGTCGCCAAGCAAGCTGGGCCTGCTGCGCCTGATCGGCGCCATGAATGAACCGAACAACGGCCCGATCGAACTGGGCAAGATCATCCGCGACGACGCCATCCTCAGCTACAAGTTGCTCGGCTGCGTGAATTCGGCCTATTTCGCCCTGCCCCGCCAATTGAAGTCGGTGGAGCAGGCGGCGGTGTTCTTCGGCGTCAACCGCATGCGCAACTGGATCAGCACCATGGCGCTGGGCGGCATGGACGAACGTCCGCCCGAACTCCTGCGCCTGGCGCTGGTGCGTGCGCAGATGTGCGAGCGCCTGGCCTCGGGCAAACCGGCACTGAAGGAAATGGCCTTTACGGCGGGCCTGTTTTCGCTGCTCGATACGCTGATGAACGCGCCGATGTCCTACGTGCTCGAACACCTGCCGCTGGCCACCGAGATCAACCAGGTATTGCTGGAAAACACCGGCCCCTTCGCGCCGATCCTGGATCAGGTCCGCCAGTGGGAATCGGGCGACATCGCCAGCGAAGAAGACGTGCAGAGGCTTGCCGCGATCTACTTTGAAGCCGCCCAATGGGCGGATCACGTCTACGCCTTCGCCGACGCCTCGGCGAACTGAAACGTCTCCCTGTCCGGGGTCAGAGTAATGACTCTGACCTCCAATCGCGCCATCGCAGGGCCACGCTAGCCCACCAGTAGGTGCAGCAGCAAGAACTGCCATAGCAGCAGCACGGCCATGCCGATGATGGACAGCAAGGTCAACGCGATGCCCACCGAGCGGCCGAACGAATAACCGCTGGCGCCCGACAGCCCAAGGCCGTGCAGCACACGCCCCACCACCAGCACGATGCCGAAGGCATGCAGCAGCCACGGCTGGGTCTGGTCCAGCTCCAGCACCAGCAGCAGGACCAGTGCAAGCGGAATGGTTTCGATCGCGTTGGCATGGGCACGTATGGCCCTGGCCATGGCGGGCACGCCGCCGTCGCCCAGGCCGATCTTGTGCCTGTTGCGCAACAAGCTCACGCGCAGGAGAAGGCCAATTACCCATAGCGCGAGCAAGGCCGCATACAAGCCGGTAATCCGCATCGGTTGGTTTTCCTGTCAGTCCCCTTCGGACCGACAGTGTACCCGCCAGCTGGCCAGGGCGACGCCCGCGGCGCACAGCAGCAACCACGCGGCCGATTGGCCGATGCTCACCGCCAGCCACAGCACGCAGGTGATCGCGCCGATGGTGATGGCGGCCGTGCCCAGGGCAAACAGCACGTCGTGATGCATGCGCTGGCGCTGGGACAGCAGGAGAACGCCCAAGGCCACCAATACGAAGGCGAGCATGCGCCAGGCGCCGATCATGCCCGGTTCCTCGGGCATGCCCGGGATCACGTCCACCAGGGAGCGGTCGCCCACCTGCACTTCGAAGCCTGGACTTGGCGCATCCGGCCGCGTGGAAGGCACCAGGGTGTCGCCGTCGATGCGCGCCAGCACGGTGATTTCCTGCAGGGGTATGGTGCTCCATGACACCCGCAGGTCGCCCAGACGCGGGCTGCCCGGACGGGCGCTGGTAACCAGTGCCCCGTCGTACAGCTGGAAGGTGGCGGCGAAGTTCGCCGGCAGGGATTTCATGTCCGGCGCAAGCGCATTGGAGCCAGGCAGCGCATGCAGGATGGCGGGCGACAGCACGAAATTACCCAGCAGCACCTGGCCTGCATCGAACTGTTTTCCCTCCACGGGGAAAGCGCCGGGATTGGCGTGTCCGCGCGGCTGGTCGAAGGTCGAGGAATTGACCGGGTGGTCGACCCAGTCCAGCTCATAGCTGGCAAGCGAGCCCACGCGGATTTCGCGCCACTGGAACATCTCCACATGGCGCACCAACATGGGTGATTCCGCGTGCTGGCCGAAGGCATCGTCGCGGGGCGCTTCGACCACCTTGGGCATGCCCGCCACGCGCGTGGTGGCCCCGTACTGGCCCGCCTGCGGACGCCCGCTGCCGCCGAGGTCAAGTACGCCACCAGCCGCGTGCTGGGCCAGCGCCTGGCGGTAGTCGATCAGCGACCGCTCTGCCGTCGCCGAGATGCCAAGCCCGGCCAGCACCAGCAAGGCACCGATCACGCGCACGAGGGTAAAGCGCTGCAGCCAGCGCAGGGCCGGCTTCATGCGTTTGTCCCCGCCTCGCGGACCGGTTTCATGGTTGTGCCTTGCCCGATGGCATTCATCACGTAACTATGAGTGGTAATCAGCAAGGTGATCGGCGGTCGCGCACATTTCTTTAACCGGTGCGTGACCTTACTGCACCTTGCCCAGCCCGGAAGGCCGGCGCGGATCGCTGGCGGCGTCGAGCTTGTTCGCCTTGCGGTCCCAGGTCACCACGTTCATGAAGCCCCACGACGAGCGGACCTTCAGGTTGTGGCCCATGTCGTTGAGCGCCTTGGTGGTGGCGGCGTCGAACGTGCCGTCCTCCACCGCCACGGTGTCGGGCAGGTACTGATGGTGGAAGCGCTTCTGCGCCACGATGCCGCGGGCATCCTTGCCGTCGATGAAGGCAAGGATGCCTTCCAGTACCTGGGTGATGATGGTGGAGCCACCGGGCGAGCCGATCACCGCGACGCGGTCGGCACCGATGACGAAGCTTGGCGACATCGACGAAAGCATGCGCTTGCCGCCCTTGGGTGCGTTGGCCACGCTGCCGCGAAGGCCAAACGCATTGGGTTCGTTCGGTACCAGGGCAAAGTCGTCCATCTCGTTGTTCAGCAGCACGCCCGTCTTGCCGGCGACGAACGCAGAGCCGAATTCCAGGTTCACCGTAAGCGTGCTTGCCACCATGTTGCCATCGGCATCGATGATGGAGAAATGCGTGGTGTGCATGCCCGGATCCGCGGCAAGCGCCATGGGCAGCATCGACGAAGGCGTCGCCTTGTCGGGAAGGATGGTGGCGCGCAGGCCGTCGGCATAAAACGGCGACAGCAGCATGTCCAGCGGCATCTTCACGAAGTCCGGATCGCCCAGGTAATCGTTGTGATCGCGGAACGCGCGGCGCATGGCCTCCAGGGTGACGTGCGTGCGATGCACGACATCCATCCCGGGAAGGTCATAGCCGGCCAGGATGTTGAGGATCTCGACGATCGCCACGCCGCCGGATGACGGCGGCGGCGCGGTGACGATCTTGAAGCCGCGGTAATCCAGGTTGATGGGCTTGCGCTCCTTTACCTTGTAGGAGGCAAGATCCTGGAGTGTCCAGTTGCCTCCAGCCGCCTTCGCCGAAGCGACCAGTTCCTTTGCCGTGTCGCCTGCGTAGAAGCCCTCCACTCCCTTGTCGGCCAGGCGCTCAAGGGTGTTGGCGAGATTCGGCTGCTTGAACGTCCAGCCCTTCTGCGGCACGGCGCCGCCTGGCAGCAGCAAGGCCGCGGAGGCCGGGTAACGCGCCAGCACGTCCTTGCGTTCCTCAATGGCGCCAAGGAAACGTTCATCGGGCTGGAAGCCGTCGCGGGCAATGCGGATCGCCGGCGCCAGGGAGACCTTCAACGGCAGCTTGCCGTAGTGCTCGGCCATGTACACCAGTCCCGCCGGCTCACCGGGAATACCCGCGGCGAGCGGACCATTCTCGGCAGTATCGCGGTTGGGTTTGCCTTGTGCGTCGAGGTAAACCTTGGAATCGACCGCGCCGGGAGCCACCTCACGGGCGTCGATGAAGGTGTCCTTCGCATCGCTGGCCCGGTAAAGCAGCGCCATGAACCCACCGCCTATGCCTGAGCTTTGCGGCTCCACCACGGCAAGCGTGGACGACACGGCCACCGCCGCATCGAACGCATTGCCGCCCTTGGCCAGCACTTCGAAACCGGCGTTGGTGGCCATGAAATTGGCACTGGCGATGGCCGCGTGACCAGGGCGTTTGGCCGTCTCCGCAGGCGCCGCCCGGGCAGCTGCCGCCACGAAGAGAAACGAAGCGGCGGCGACGCGCCAGCCGGGTGCAAGCGTCATGCGCGGATCTCCAGCGTCCCAAAGAAGTCAATACGACATGATGCGACGCAGCACGTCAACCCGCGCGCGCCATCAGGTGTTCGTATTTGAGCTTTAGTGCGTCCTGGCCCTCGACATGAGCAGGATCAAGCTCGATGCACTCGACCGGACAGACCTCGATGCACTGGGGCACGTCGTAGTGCCCCACGCACTCGGTACACAAGGACGGGTCGATGACGTAGTACTCCTCGCCCAGCGAAATGGCCTTGTTCGGGCAAACCGGCTCGCAGACGTCGCAGTTGACGCAGGTATCGAGGATCTTCAGTGACATGGGGGCCATTGTACCCGGCCCCCATGTCCTGGGGGGGTTACATCTGGACGAAACGGTACTCGGCGCCCGTGGGCGTGACCACGGCGCCTACGCGGTCCTTGTCGGCGGCATCGCCGATGAACAGCACGATCACCTTCTTGAAGGAGCCCGCCTGGGTGTCCTTGAAGGCCGCGACGATGAGATCGGCGGTCTTGGCCGAGTCCGGGCCGCCAAAGGCCAGCATGTTACCCGGCAGCACGCCGCGGAGCGTGGTGCCCTGCACGTTTTCAAGCTGGCGCTCGCGACCGGCCACGGCCGCGTCGTCGTCACCAGCCGGCACCAGGTAGGGGTACGGGCGATCGGCCGTCATGCCCTGCATGTTGGCCTTGACGATGGTGCCCAGGTACTTGCCCCAGGCAGCGGTGTCGGCCGGATTGGTCGGCTTGGTTACCGGGGCCACCGCCGTGGTCGGGGCCGCGGCTTTGTCCTCGTCACCGGAATTGCCGCAGGCGCTAAGGGCCACGACCGTCATGGCGAGGGAAGCTGCAAAAATGAGTTTACGCATGGTGGTCACCCCAGTTTGGATATTTCAGGCTTGGCTGGATGCAGACGACGCGCCGCGCCAGCGCTGGCGCATCGCCTGTTGTACTGCCGGATGCACGAAGCCGGAGATATCGCCGCCGAGGCGGCCGATCTCGCGCACCAGCGAGGAGGAAATGAAGCTGTATTGCTCCGCCGGCGTCAGGAACAACGTTTCGGCGTGCGGGATCAGATGGCGGTTCATGCTTGCCAGCTGGAATTCGTACTCGAAGTCGGACACCGCGCGAAGGCCACGCAGGATCACCCCGGCACCGATCTCGGAAACGAAATGGGCCAGCAGGGAATCGAAGCCGCGCACTTCCACGTTTTTCTGGTCAGCCAGGGCCAGTCGCGCCAGTGAGATCCGTTCGGACAGGCTGAAACCCGGTCCCTTGTTCGGACTCTCGGCCACGGCTACCACCACGCGGTCGAACAGCGGCGCGGCACGGGCCACGAGGTCGGCGTGGCCGTTCGTGATGGGGTCGAACGTGCCGGGATAGACGGCGAGGCGCGGATTGGTCATGGCAGGGTCGACGCGAGCATCGGATTAGCTTAGCCGATCAACCCGATGGCGGCGATAGAGGGCAAACACCACTTCCCCCGCGGTGCCCTGGCGATGTAGCAGCCAGCCCGGTGGCGGAGTGAAAGCGCTTCCACGTGCCGATTCCACATAAATCCACGCATGCGCCCGCAACCACCCACCCGCCTCCAGTCGATCAGCCACCCTTTGCCACAGGTCCAGCGCAAAGGGAGGGTCAAGGAAAACCAGGTCGAAGGGCTGGGGTGGCCGGGCCAGGAATGCGTCCCATGAAGCATTGACCGCGGTGGCCTCGATCCCCTGCAACCGCGCCACGTTGGCCTCGATCCCCTGCACCGCGCGGCGGTCGGCATCGACCAGCACCGCGCTGGCCGCACCGCGTGAAAGCGCTTCGATTCCCAGGGCCCCCGTGCCTGCGAACAGATCCAGGCAATCGGCACCCTCGATCACCGGGGCGAGCCAATTGAACAGGGTTTCGCGCACCCGCTCAGGCGTGGGCCGCAGGCCTTCCACGGCGGGCACCGCAAGACGGGAATTGCGCACCTTGCCGCCGATGATGCGCACCCGCCCGGGCTGCGGAGCGGCCATCAGCGGGTAGCTCGCTCAGCGGGCGGTGGGAGGGAGGGTGCTAGCATCTGTGTATTGTCTTTCAATCCCCTGGTCCATGCTCAAGTTCTGGAAGAAAAAACCCGCCGAGGGCGAGGACGCCCCAGCCCCCGCCGCCGATGCCGCGTTGCTGGATACCGCCCCGGAAACCCTGGCCGAAGCCCTGTCCGAGCTCCCGGCGCCTTCGCAGGCCGAACCGGAAAGCCCCGCCATCGAAGAATCCGCGCCGGCCGCGCGCCGTTCCTGGCGCGAACGGCTTGCTGGCAGCGGCTTCGCCAAGGGCTTGGGTTCGCTGTTCGTGCGCCATCCGAAACTCGACGACGATCTGCTGGACGAACTGGAAACCACGCTGATCACCTCCGATGTCGGCGTCTCGGCATCGACGGAACTGGTGGAAGACCTCCGACGCCGCATGCACAAACGCGAGTTCGCCGACGCCGGTGCGCTGCTGGCGGCGCTGCGCCAATCACTGGTGGATATGCTCCGCCCGGTGGAGCGGCACCTGGATGTCTCCACCCACAAGCCATTCGTGATCCTCACCGTCGGCATCAACGGCGTAGGCAAGACCACTACCATCGGCAAGCTCGCGCGCCGCTATCGCGACGAGCGCCGTGACGTGGTGCTGGCCGCCGGCGACACCTTCCGCGCCGCCGCCGTGCAGCAGTTGAAGACCTGGGGCGAACGCAACGACGTGCCGGTGATTTCACAAGGCCAGGATGCCGACGCTGCCAGCGTGATCTTCGACGCACTGACGGCCGCGCGCGCGCGCGGCACGGATGTATTGATCGCCGACACCGCCGGGCGGCTGCATACGCAGGGCGGCCTGATGGACGAACTGGGCAAGATCGCCCGCGTGCTGAAGAAGATCGATGCCGAAGCTCCGCACGAAGTGTTGATGGTGATCGATGGCACCACCGGCCAGAACGCCATGAACCAGTTGCGCCAGTTCCTGGTCATCGTCGGCGTGACCGGCCTTGTGGTGACCAAGCTCGACGGCACCGCCAAGGGCGGCGTGGTATTTGCCTTGGCCCGGGAATTCGGCCTGCCCATTCGCTACGTCGGCCTGGGCGAGAAGGCCACCGACCTTCGCGTGTTCGATGCCGAGGCCTTCGTCGACGGCCTGCTGCCGGCCGCGCTCGGCGCATCGTGACCGCGGCCCGGCGCTGGCGGCGGGGCCTGGCCTGGTTGGGCCTGGTGCTCGCGCTGCTGGTGACAGGCGTGGTGGTTGCCGTCTACGTCTTGCTGCAGCCAGAGCGCTTCACCTCGCTGCTGGCTTCGCGCGCCCGCGCGCTCGGCGTGGAACTCACGCTCAGCCAGCCCGCGTCGCCCTCGTTGTGGCCGCGCCCGGCGATCGAACTGCAAGGCATCAATGTCCGGGGTGACGGCGGCGGTAGCATCCTGCTGGCCACGCGTGGGCGCATCATCCTGCCCTGGCGGGCACTGCTGCGAGGCGATACGGCAATCTCGCGCATCGAATTCGACAACCCGCGCGTCGACCTTGACGCCCTGTCCGCCGCGATCGACGCCCTACCCCCCGACAACAGCGGCGAGCACCCTTTCCTGCCGACGATCGATACCGGCTTGTCGATCAAGGACGGCACGGTAATAAGGGGGAATGCCGTATGGCTGGGCGACGTCGACCTGGATACCGGCGAACTGCGTAGCGGCCGTCCATTCAACCTGGCACTGCACTGCAAGGATGCCTCGGGCCGGCCTCTCTCGCTCGACCTTGGCACCACGCCGCTCCTCTCGGCCGAAGTGCTGGACCTCAACGACATCACTGTCGCAGCGACCATAGGCAGCGACGTCCAGGCAAATCTCAAGGGCAACGCACATTGGCGCGGCGGCGCGAATGTGTCGGGCTCGGTGGCCGGCGTTCTCAACCGGAGCGGCGAGGCTTATCAGGCGAGCGTGGCGATGAGCCCGGCAAACATGAGCGACCCACTCACGCTGGCGATAAAGCTGGACGGCGGCACCGACCACGCCGACGTGCGCATCGCACCGCTGAAGCTAGCCGCCTGGTGGTCGTCGATCGCAGGCAACAGCCCGCTGTCGCTGCCTTCGTTCGAAGGCAAGGTGGACGCGGCCAGCATCGACGCCGGCCCGGTGAAAATCCAGGGTCTGCACCTGCGCAGCGGCCCGGATGTCACGCTGCCGGCACCTGCCTCCACGGCGCCGGCAAAATGAGCGACGTTGCCGCGCGACTACTGGCCTGGTACGACACCCATGGCCGCAAGAACCTTCCCTGGCAGCACCCTCGAACGGCATACCGCGTGTGGTTGTCCGAGGTGATGTTGCAGCAGACGCAGGTCACCACGGTCATCGGCTATTTCCAGCGCTTCCTCGATCGCCTGCCTACACTGCCCAGCCTTGCCGCCGCGGACGAAGACACTGTACTGGCGCTGTGGGCCGGGCTTGGCTACTACCGCCGCGCCCGCTTCCTGCATGCAGCGGCCAAGCTGTGCGTGGAGCGCCATGGCGGCGACCTGCCCACCGGCTTCACCGACCTTGCCGCCCTGCCCGGCATCGGCCGCTCCACCGCAGGCGCGATCCTGGCCCAGGCGCACGGGATGCGTTTTCCGATCCTGGACGGCAACGTCAAACGCGTGCTTACGCGCTTGCACGGTATCAAGGAATTTCCTGGCGACACCGCCACGGAAAAGAAACTGTGGCTGCTGGCCGAGTCGCACACGCCACACGCTCGGCTGGCCGACTACACGCAGGCGATCATGGATCTGGGCGCCACGGTGTGCGTACGCACTCGGCCACTATGCGCAGCATGCCCGCTGCAGGTCGATTGCGTAGCGCACCGCGAACACCTGACCGCCGTGATCCCCGCGTCCAAGCCGACCAAGGCCATACCCACTCGTGCCACCACCATGATCGTGCTGCGAGACGCGCATGGCCGGATCCTGCTGGAGAAGCGCGGCGATGCAGGCGTGTGGTCAGGCCTGTGGAGCCTGCCCGAAGCCGTCGACCTCGAACATGCGGCGGTCACCGCCACTTCGCTCGCCCGCGTGGCCGAGTCGCGCGCACTTGCCCCGTTTACCCACGTCTTCAGCCACTACCGGCTCAATGTGCACCCTGTGCTGTTTGACCGCGCGACAGCCACCCCGGGCATCGCCGACAATGACCGCCTTCGCTGGTGTGCGCCCGGTGATGCCGCGGCCCTTGGCCTGCCGGCACCCGTCCGCACCCTGCTGTCACCGCTTTGGGAGATACCCGCATGACGCGCACCGTGCATTGCATCAAGCTCGACAAGGACGCCGACGGGCTGGACTTCGCCCCGTGGCCGGGCGAGCTGGGCCAACGCATCTACAACCAGGTGAGTAAGGAAGCGTGGGGCCAGTGGCTGGCCCACCAGACCATGCTGATCAACGAGATGCGCCTGTCCCCGCTGGACCCGAAAGCCCGCAGCTTCCTGGCCGCGGAAATGGAGAAGTATTTCTTCGGCGGGGATGTCGCCCAGCCCGCCGGATACGTGCCGCCGGAAGCCTGAAGGCTTGACGCCGGGCCGCTCACCGGATTTAATACGCGGCTCACCAGCAACGTTCGTTGCGCACCCATGGCCGGGTAGCTCAGTTGGTAGAGCAGGGGATTGAAAATCCCCGTGTCGGCGGTTCGATTCCGTCCCCGGCCACCATTCCAGTAATGATGCCAATCTCGTAGCGACTTTCGCTTACGTAATTTTCGGCCGTGGAATACCCGCATCCGATGCGGGCGCCTAACGCAAGCGACGTTCCAGGAAGAAGTAAACCAGGTGACCCAGGCCCGTCATGCCCAGGAGTATGGCGAAGACACCCGCCGTCACGTCGCGCAGGTGGAATACCTCCAGCAAGCCAAATCCGATGCCGATCGACAACAGGACTATCCCCCAGCGAAGCGAGTTCTGCCGGCGGGCGATGGCTTCGTTTTCCAAGACCAGCGTGATGTCCTCCCTCTGCCCCTGTATCTGGAACAGCTTACGGCGGGAATAGGCGTCCACGATGATCTTGATCGCGTAGGTCGCGCAAAGAAAAAGCACGACAGGGATGACGATATGCTGATCCATGAGTCGGTCCGTTATGCCCAAGGGGCCCATGTGAGAGTAGATACGGCCGCCCTGCGATCGGTTGCATCCCGGCTGATTGCAACCGATCAAGGTTGCGCTGTATCTAGTTAGGAGTGATCCGCCCCGAGCCTAACGAGTCCCCCGACGCCGACCGCGCGCTGGTCGAAGCGGTATTGACGCGCGTGCCGCGATCGTTCGAAGAACTCATATCCCGGTACCAGGGGCTTTGCTGGCACATCGTCCTGCGCATGGTAAGGAATCCGGAGGATGCGCGTGACCTATGCCAGGAGACATTCCTTCGCGTATTCAAATACCTTCACCAGTACCGTTTCGACAGTCCACTCAAATCATGGATAGCCCAAGTCGCCTATTCGGTAGCCAAACGCCATCTGGAACGAAAACGCATCCCGATCGCTGACGAACCGAATGATCCCGAAGCTGGATCCTTGCTGGATTCGGTGAGCGATGGCTTTGACCTGGAGGCTGCCAACGCCGACGATCAGATCAGTCGTCTCCTGCATGCCGCGATTGATGCACTGCCAGCCTTGCAACGGTCACTGCTGACGATGTATCACTTGGATGAACTCCCCATTTCTGAAATTGCCACCATAACCGGCCTCCCTGAGGGCTCAGTGAAAAGCCATCTTTTTCGATCACGAAAGCTGCTGCGTCAGTGGCTCGAACTACGAACAGGAGTGATCACATGACCACCCAGAGCTTCGACGACGGCGAATGGCTAGCTCAGGAGCGCGCCAGGAAGGCCGTGCATGATGGGGACATGCCATCGGGTGACGAAGGCGCGGACCTAGCGTATCGGCGAATCGCCCGGGCGCTGCGCGACCCCCCGTCCATCAACCTCCCCCGGGGCTTCGCCGCGGACGTGGCGAAGGTTGCATCGTCGTCGTTACCCCCAAGGGCAGATCCTGAGCTCCGTATCGCCGGGACCCTGGCGGGCATTCTCGTGGTCTGCTGCGTGGTCGCGGGTTTCCGCTACGCCGCCGCGTTGGGCTCGTTACTGGCCTCGCCCCTGGGCGCCTGGGGTCTTTCCGCCCTGAGCTGCGCGGCGGCGGCACAAGGCTTCCAGCTCCTGACCAAGCGCATGGCGCGCGGCTTCGAGGCGTCGGTGCGATGAGCACGACAATGCGCGATGCAGGGGCAGAGCTAAGGAAACTTGAGCCTATCTTCCACACGGCTGCCTATGGCCCAACGCGACAGGACGCAGAACGCCTTGTCGATGAGGACTTCTGGGAAGTTGGCGCCTCTGGAAATACGTACTCGCGCGACGTTGTACTTCAGGTTGTCGAGGAACGGCTGGCCAAAGGCGAACCGGAAAGCATCCCCCTGGAGGATTTTCAATGCCGTGAAGTGGGCGCCGGCATATTCCTGGTGACTTATGTCCTGCACCAACCTGACCGCCCTACCCGTCGCTCCACCCTATGGCGCTCCACGCACGAGGGCTGGAAGATGCTTTATCACCAGGGAACCCCGATAAACATCGAGCGTTAGTTCACTGACGCATCCGCTTTCACCACCAGCACATCGGCAACCCACGCCTGCTGCCACCTGGATACTTTTTCATCCGGGCCCAGCTTCTGCGGCGACACCGGGACCGGGGCAGCAAAGGCCTCTCGCCCATCAAGGCATGCCGCATTGGCGGCGCCGTAAAGACGTCCCGCCTCTTCCATGACGACGGCAACCAGTACGCCACAATTCGCGCACATCAGGAATTGCGCACGCTTGGATCCCTGACGGTAGATGCGAAGCGCACCCGGTTCGTTCTCGAACACCGACAATCGTCCCGCCGGATCGGATACATAGGCCGCCCCGTGCATCTGGCAGAACGAGCAATCGCAGGCTCGGGGACTGAACCCCGAAAGCTCCATGGCCGTTGAAAGCTCCAGGCCAAGCTGACCGCAATGACAGCTTCCGCGGAGTACCTGGATCTCAGCCATCGTCAGAACCTTCCCATCATGCCGATCAGTGCGGCATCGCCGGCGGTCAGTCTAATCCGCTTGCCACGCTTTATCATCCGCGACCGCTGGTGGATACTCCATCAAGCCGCGCAAGCCGCCGGGGAGCGCCACGCATGCACACATCGATCAGTGCGCTGGATATCTATCCCAACGTGCGCACGCTGCTGGGGATGATCGTCGGACTGGCGCTTGCTCATATGCTTACCCAGTTCGCGCGCATCATCGAGTTCAACCGCTGGCGGAAGCTCTATTGGCCGCACATGGTGTGGGCGGCCTTCATGCTGGTGTACATCATCCACTTCTGGTGGTGGCAGGTACGCCTGTCGATGCTTCCGACATGGACGTTCGGCGCGTTCGCCTTCATCGTGTTCTACGCCCTGCTGGTATTCCTGGCATGCACCGTGGTGTTGCCAGCCAGCCTCAGTGACGGGCGGATCGAAGACGATCAATCGCATTACTACGCCAGGCGCGGATGGTTCTTCGGCCTGGTGGCTGCGATCTACGTGGTCGATGTGTTTGACACGCTGCTCAAGGGGAGCGCGTTCATGGCATCCCTTGGGACGGAGTATTACCTGCGTAACGCAGCGTATGTGCTCCTGGCGCTCATAGCCACGCGAACGAGAAACGCGCGGTACCACCAGGCATTCGCACTGGCGGCATTCGCATATCAGTTGGCGTGGATTGTCCGGCGATATGAGGTGTTTGGCTAAGCCAAGTCGGTTATTCGCCGTGAGGCACGGCACCTGGATCCATCCACATCACTTCCCAGATGTGGCCGTCGGGATCTTCGAAGCTCCGGCCATACATGAAGCCGAAATCCTGCACCGGCGTCGGATCGGGTTTGCCGCCCGCGCCCACAGCCTTCTCTACCGTCGCTGTAACCGCATCGCGACTGTCTTCGGACAGGCACAATAGCACCTGCGCACTGGCGTGGGCATCCACGATGGGCTTGGAAGTGAACTGGCGCCACTTGTCGTGGGTGAGCAACATCGTATGGATCGTTTCGGAAAAGACCATGCAGGCCGCGGTATCGTCGGTGAAGTGAGGATTGTTGGCTGCCCCCACCGCTTCATAGAAGGCCATCGACCGCTTCAGGTCGGTTACCGGCAGGTTAACGAAGATCAGCTTCCCCATCACGCCTCTCCATAGTAGATGTCCAGGGATTGTCGGCAACCTTCAATGTCGACCGCAAGACCAACTAACGACACCCCAGTGAAGTCTCAAGGCGCCATCCCATCAAGCTCCGCCGCGGCCACGGCCAAGCCCGACACTACGCCCAGTGATGGATCGCCCTTCACCAGCTCGATTTCCGGGAAGCTCTCGCGCACCGCGGCCTGCACGGCGGGCGAACGTGAGGTGCCGCCGGTAAGGAATACGCTGGCGGCGTTGTCGGCATTGGCAAGGTCGCCGCGGACGTCGGCGAGGGTGCGCTTCAGGCGATTGATGAAAGGTGAGATCGCCTCCATCAGCTCTGACTGGGTGGTGTCCACGCCAAGGCCCTCTTCGAGGAAGCCGAGGTCCGAGTGATGCGCGGCATCGGCCGACAGGAGGATCTTGGTGCGCTCGGCTTCCTGGTTCAGTCGTGTGGTAGCACCGGGCGTCTGAAGATTGCGCAGGCGCGACTGCCACGGCTCATCCACGAAGCGATAGTCCTGCTTGCGAAATTCCCTCTGCTTGGGAAGGTTGTGCACGCTCGCCGCTTCAACAAAATGATGTACGGGTACGTTGGCGATGTTGTTGCCCAGGAGCGGCATGAAGGCATGGACGGAAAGGTTCACGTCCAGGTCCGTGCCACCCTTGGGCAAGCCCCAAATGCGACTGATTTCCGGGTGCTGGCCACCGCCGAGTTCGGCGAAAGCGACGTCGGTGGTGCCGCCGCCGATGTCCACGATCAGGGCGCGCTGCCGGGCGCCTAAGCTCTTGTGATAGTGCATGGCCGCGGCGGCGGGTTCCTCAAGGAAGGAGACCTCGTCGAAGCCTGCCACTGCCGCAGCCTCACGGAGCAGTTCAACCGCCTGCTCGGAGCCGCGCTCGCCCATCGACGAACGGAACTGCACCGGCCGGCCGATCACCGCGCTTCGCACCGGTTCGCCCAGCTGGCGGCTCGCCGTAAGGCGGATGTGCTCCAGGATGTGGGTGGCGATGTGCACGATCACCTTGCGCACCTGCGGATCCATGCGGAAACCCAGCATCGACTTGGGTGATTCGATCAGGTTGCCGTCGCCATACTCAAGGTAGGCATCCACGGCCTCGTCACCGAAAAGCGCGTGCTGGAAGCTTTCAAGCGTCGCCGTGGGCGAATTGCGGGCGCGCTCTTCCAGCCACTGCCGGCGCACCAGGCGTATGGCATCACGGCGTAGCGCATCGTCGCTGCGTTCGGCACCGCCGAACTGCCGCAATTGGGTGCGCAGGTCGCGCACTTGCGCCTCCACCTCCACTTCGAGCGCCGGGGTGAGCGTGAAATCGTTGGGGTCGGGAACGACCTCGGGGAAAAATACCGCCGTGCGGAATTGCGCCGAATCGCCGAAACGGATGATTTCCAGTTCGCCATTACGGTAGGTCGCGGCGGCCGAGTAACTGGTGCCGAAGTCGATGCCGATATGCATGATGCTTGGGTCCAACAGCGCGCTAAACGCTTACGCACGCTCAAGTGAGTTCACCAACGCCGCTTGCGACCTGGAGCGAGCCAACCCTCCGGCATCGCCAGGGTAATTGACAATTTTGACGGGCTGGAGAAGGCTTGTCCAGGCGAGCTCTTCAACCCCTGCAAAACCTGAGCTTCCTTCGATTGAAAATTGCCGCGCAACTTTGAGACAGTTCTGATGGAATTGCCTCGTCGCGTTTGCGAAGATTTGTGTGTTGCCGGGTAACCGGTGACGATCGGGTATCAGAACCCGATGCACATATCCGACCACCGCAGGTAGCTCCTGTGGTGGTCGGGGCCATAGCATTCGGGCAGGCAGCCAGGCGAGCGCGAGCTCGGCCGGTTTATGTGCACGGTTTCTGATCCTGGCTGCCTGCCACCATCCCTATGGCTGGCACAACAACGACCCTTGCAAGTAATTCCTCCGGTGGTTGAGGCCGCCTGTCTTCGGGCGGGCAACCAGGCGGGCGCAAGCTCGACCGTTTATGTTGCGGACTCTGATCCTGGTTGCCCGCCACCATTGCCGCGGGCCGGGGCCAGATGGCTTGCATGCGCTCGCGCGTCACCCATGCCAGAAGTTGATTGGCGAACCGGCTCTACCCTGCTTACCATCGAAGTGCATGCTGGCCGCCGGCCCGCAGATGGGAGGGCTTCCGTGCGCTTCGCAATACTTTTGACCATGGCGTCGATCTGCTTAGGCATCGGCACATCAGTCTCGCACGCAGAAGACGCCCCATCACCTGCGAACCGCGCCGAGGCCGTGCAGATCATCGCCGACCTTCGCCACATCGTGACGCCCCAGGGCATCGAACGGCACGAGAAGGTCCGCATCGGCGGCATCGACCAATGGGTGAGCATCCGCGGCACCGACAAGCGCAACCCCATCCTGCTGATGGTCCACGGCGGTCCCGGCTGGGTATCGATGCCCACCAGCTGGTACTTCGCGCGCGGCTGGGAGGAATACTTCACCGTCGTGCAATGGGACCAACGCGGCGCCGGCAGCACCTACGCCGCCAACGACCCCACTGCCGTCGCCCCCACCATGACGCCGGAGCGGATGATCGCCGACACCGAGGAAATGGTCAGCTGGCTGCGCAAGGAATTCGGCCGGGACAAGATCTTCCTGCTGGGCCACTCGTGGGGCTCTTACCTCGGTCTGGAAGTCGCCACGCGCCATCCGGACTGGCTCTACGCCTATATCGGCGTCGGCCAGATGACCAACATGCCGCAAAGCGAGCGTGAGGGTTGGCAGTTTGCGATGGACGAAGCGAAGAAAGCCTCCAATGCGGAAGCCATCGCCGAGCTCAATTTAATCGCACCGTACGGCTCGGGCTCCAAGCCGATCACCGTTGCCAGTTTGATGGTCCAGCGCAAATGGCTGAATCAGTTCGGCGGCATGGTTTATGGAAAAACAGGCGGCCAGGCGGAAGGCGCGGCCATGTCGCTATCGCCCGAATACACCGACGCCGACCTGCAAAAGATTGGCGAAGCCAGCCAGTACTCGCTCGACAAGCTCTTGGGCAAAGTGCTGACGCTTGACCTTAGCCGTATCCAGAAGCTCGACTGCCCGGTGGTGCTTTTCGAGGGACGGCACGACCACAATGTGTCGTCCAATCTGGCGGCGGCGTGGTTCGAGAAAGTGCGTGCGCCATCGAAAAAGCTGGTGTGGTTCGAGAACTCGGCTCATGAGGTGGCGGTAGAGGAGCCCGGAAAGACGCTGGTGTCGTTGGTGACGTATGTGCGGCCTTTGGCGACCGATGCCCCTGTCCGTTGACGTCAATCACGCACGCAAGGCGTTGAGAACACACAACAGTTTGACGCACGCTTCAACGAATCAACCGTCCTTCGGCAAACAAAAAGTCGGTGAGAACTTAAACGTTACGCCTTCTCCCCATTGTTCCTCTACTTCAGCGCAATCAATGTCGAAAGCATAGTTTGAGAGCTCGCCGGTTATCTGTAAGCAGCCGCCAGTCTCTTCAGTTGGACACCCCAATAGTTGTCCAGATTAACGGAGGCCATAAGCGTTATCTCTTCGCTAGGTCGTTGAAGTACGTAGGCATGCCTTCATTGAGTCCGGTAGGAACGCAATACATTCCCAGTCTGCTTGTCTACCAATACTACGGGCGATCCTCCAAGCCTATTGGTGGGCAGTTGATAAGTGACTTCCCATTTCTCCTGACTTTCGACCACCTGCAGGCAGAGGTCATCTGCCTTGAAGTCGGGGTATGTTCTAAGGATGTAGTTCTTCGCGGTCTCGGCGACCAACCTTTGCGCACTGGAGAGGTCTGCACAGCTCGAAGAGGCATTGCTGCACATTGGCGCCAACGCCAAGATCAGAAACATCACGAATGAAAAGTGGGACCATTTACCTCGATGCGCACCGTGCTTCGTCATAATGGTCATTACAACCCAACTTCCATGGCGTCACATCTCGCTGACCCGTCTGCAGTCAAAACAATTCTGACGATGTTGTCGATCGTACCGTTCGGATGCATCACATAGTATAAATTGTTGAAGCCGAGCACGGCCCCACAGGGAACTACGATACTTAGCTCGCTCTTGCTTACCCACCGAACACGCATTTCCCACGCATTGGTACGCATGATTTCGTGAGTCGCACTTCCATCCTTGTGCCGCAAATAGACATGCGAGACGTCGACATCCGTCGCCCCTGTACCAACTACAGATATCAGCGCCTTAACGCTACCGTCTGGGCTAAGTTGTTCCGATTGCACCGCCCCCGTAACGGTAGCATCGTCAGAAGTGCAAGCAGCCACGCCCAAAACCATCGCGAGAGTGGCAGCGATTCGTCCATATCTAGCGCGCCGCATTGATCTTTCCCCAGCATCGGCTGTTTTAGTCGCCTGAACATATGTACGAGCGACATGTGTCGTCTTTAGGGCGCGGCTAAGGTCGTCAAATGGCAGCTTCCTTCCAACGCAAGTGGTTTGATCACGTTCTTTCTCCGATGGCCTTGAGCGTTCTGAGTAGAGCTAGCGCATATCCCCTGGTCAAGGGCCCTTGGATTTCGGGATTTGCCAAGTCGTGGAGGCCCGTCTCGATTTCATCCTTGAGACGTTCTCGCTCGTCGACCTCTACCTCGTCCCTGCATTCCAGGGCTTCGGCCCAATTCATCACAGTTGCCCTGTCCAGTTCGCCTTCGACGTAACGCTTTAGTATGGAGATGAGATCGCTTCGCTGGACCAGCACCGGCGGTCCAACATAGTCCCAATCGAAGGAACGAAGTGCGCTCACGATGTCTTCGAGCGGACGATCAAGCGCAATCAGTGCGCGCACAAGCTCAAGGCGCTGCAGATCAGGCATTTTCAAGAAGCTTCACATGGCTCAACGAGCCTCATCATATGGATGGTCAATTTCCTTATGAACCTCTATATGGCTGACCGCCCGCACCACGATACTGCGCCTTGTTCGCTCGGACGGTACGAACATATAGACCCCGGTGAAGTCTGCATGGGCGGTGGCATCTGTGATCCCATAGTTCATTACCTCGGCAAACGCGCCGAATGACAGCCTGACAGGACGAGGACTAGGAGCAAACAGGTGAGCGGCCCTTCCCTGCGCATGGATTGTTCCCCATATGTGCCAGTGAGTGCCGATCGTAAGAACATGCGATGACACGACATTCGGCCATCCACCCCGCGGGCCGTCCATAGGATTTCTTCCTAGGCGATTAGGACGGATGGCATGCGGCAGGAAATGCTGCCTTGCAGCTTGCAAGATCCTGGCGAATTTCTTTTATAGTAAAATACGACTATTTGGCGATGGCCGGCCGCGCCGTCTTCATGGCATTCGCGCTACGTAATAAGGTGAGTCGATGGACGTGTTACGCCTGCACAATTCCCGCCTCGGCGTCGATATCCTGCCCGGGGTCGGCGGGGGACTGGCCCGCTTCGCATGGCATGGCCGCGGCGAGCCCCTGGCCCTGATGCGCACGGGCGATCTCACGCTCAAAGTGCCCGGCGGTGGCGGGGACCCGAACCAGCTCGCCTGCTATCCGCTGATACCGTGGAGCAACCGCATCGCCCATGGCGGCTTCACCGTCGATGGCCATCGCATCGCCTTGTCGGCGAACCGGCATGACGAGCCTTTCCCCATCCACGGCAGCGGCTGGCAGCGCCCATGGCAACCGCAGACTGTCAGCGAGCATGAAGCCCTGCTCGTCCTCGACGAAACAACGCCCGATGGCTGGGCCTACCACGCAAGCCTGCACTACCAACTGCGCGACGACGCGCTGCATGTGGAACTGCAGGTCACCAATACCGGCAAGACGACCCTGCCCTTCGGCCTCGGCCTGCATCCGTTCTTTCCGAGCCAGGGCGGAGCAACCCTGTACGCGCCAGCATCCGAGGTAGGTATCACCGAAGGCGATTCCCCCCTGCCCGTGGCTTTCGTCGAAGTGCCGCCCGCCTGGGATTTCCGCCACGACAAAGCATTGCCCGAAGGCGTGAACCATGGCTTTCGCGCATGGAACGGCAACGCGGTCATTTCCTGGCCGCGTCTTGGCCTGCACCTGCACGTGGAGACCGATGTCGACGCCTTTGTGATGTACACGCCAGCCGGCGAGGACTTCTTCTGTTTCGAGCCCGTCGACCATGCGATCAACGCCGTGCATCTGCCAGGCGGCCCGGTCGCCAACGGCATGACCATGCTCGCGCCGCAAGCCGGCTTCGCCCGTCACTTCGTCTTCCGCGTGGTGGACGATACCCTTGCCGCAAGCGCAAGGCCCGATCAGGACAACAAGGCATGACCCAACGACTGGAAGGCAAGAAGGCGCTGATCACCGGCGCGGGCAGCGGCATCGGCGGCGCCATCGCCGAACTCTTCGCACGCCAAGGCGCCGACCTTGCCCTGCTCGACATGGACGCCGAACCAGTGGTCCGGCTCAGCCAGGAACTTCACGCCCAAACCGGCCGTCGCTGCCTGCCCTTGCATGCGGATGTCACTGATGCGGCGCGGATCAACGCGTGCTTCACCGAGGCCATCGATACGCTCGGTCGCATCGATATCCTGATCAATTGTGCGGGCGTGAACGTCTTTCGCGATCCACTGACCCTCGAAGCCGCCGACTGGGACCGTTGCTTCGACGTCAACCTGCGTGGCGCCTGGCATTGCATCAGCGCGGCGTTGCCGTCGATGCTGGCCAATGGCTACGGTCACGTGGTGAACATCGCCTCGGTCCACGGCCACAAGATCATCCCGGGCAGCTTCCCGTATCCGGTGGCCAAGCACGGCTTGATCGGCCTGACCCGCTCGCTGGGCATCGAGTACGCCAGCCGCGGTATTCGCGTGAACTCGATCTCTCCGGGTCTGATCATGACGCCCGCCGCGGAACGCTGGCTGGCTTCCTGCCCTGATCCGGAAGCGGAGCGGCAACGCCAAGCGGACCTACTGCCCAGCAAGCGCATCGGTGAACCTTCGGAGGTTGCCTATACCGCGCTATTTCTGGCTAGCGATGAGGCCCGTTTCATCAATGCTACCGACATCCTCATCGATGGCGGCCGCAGCCAGCTCTATCACGCCTAAGACGCCTGCCGGTTGGGGATTAGCCGGTGGGGGGTCATAGCCGGTTGGGGGTCAGAGTTATAACTCTGACCCCGTTGAGCCCAGCCGCCGCTCGATCTCCTCGAGCGACACGCCGGACGTCTCCGGCACGCGCCGCAGGATGAACACGAACCCCGCCGCGCAGATCACTCCGTAGAACCAGAAACTCCCCGCGGGCCCGAGGTGCGCGTTGAGCCACGGAAAGGTATACGTCAGCACGAAGCACGCGATCCACAGCGCGAATACACCCAGCGCCACTGCCTGCGCGCGGATGTGCTCGGGGAAAATCTCCGACAGCAGCACCCAGGTCACCGGTGCCAGCGTGGTCGCGTACACCGCGATGGCCGCAAGCACCAGGACCAGTACCGGCAGGCCGAGGATATGCATCGCATAAGCGGCACCGATCAGCGCATAGATCACCGTCAACGCGCCGGCGCCCAACAGCATCAACTTGCGCCGCCCCCAGCTGTCGACCAGGCGCAGCGCAACCAGGGTAAACACCAGGTTGACCGAACCCGTGGCGACGATCGACTTCAGCGTGTCGTTGATGTCGAAGCCCGCGGAGGCAAAGATATCCTGCGCGTAGTTGAAGATCACATTGATACCGCACCACTGCTGGAACACCGCCAGCACGATGCCGATCACCAGCACCGGGCGTACCTTCTTCGCCAGCAGCGCGCGCATCGGCGTCGCTTCGTGCTCGGTGCGGTTGTCATGCATCGCGGTGAGTACTTCGCTGGCATAGGCAACACCGCCGATACGCTCCAGCACCCTTCGCGCATCACCATCACGCCCGGCCTTGCTCAGCCAGCGCGGCGATTCGGGAATGATCAATACCAGCAGCAGGAACAGGATCGCGGGCACGCCTTCGCCGGCAAACATCCAGCGCCACCCACTCTGCACATTCCAGCTCTGCAGCAGCGCCATTGCATCCAGCCCGGGCGGCACCGGCCGCGCGATCCACATGTTCACCAGCTGGGCAAGCAGCACGCCGATCACGATCGTCAGCTGGTTGATCGCCACGAACAGGCCGCGGCTCTTCGCCGGGCTGACCTCGGCGATATACAGCGGCGAAATTCCCGAGGCCAGGCCAATGCCGACACCACCGACGATGCGAAAGATGGCGAAGACCGTGACATCGTTCGCCATGGCCGTGCCAACGGCACAGGCCACGAAGAGGATGGCCGCGATCACCAGCGTCGGCCGACGGCCAAGGCGGTCGGCGAGCGTGCCAGCCACCACCGCGCCGCCAACGCAGCCAACCAGGGCCGAACTCATCAGCCAGCCGGACATGGCCGGATCGTGCACGGCGAAGTACGCTTCGTAAAAGAGCTTGGCGCCGCCAATCACCACCCAGTCGTAACCGAACAGCAGCCCGCCCAACGCGGCGACCAGGCAGATCAACCAGAGGTAAAGTGGGTTCGCCACCGAGGGTTCAACGGCTTCGGTTTGCACCTGCATCGACTCGGTACTCCTTGGGATGCTTGTTGCATCGCAGCGTGAGGCTTGCGAAAAAATAATATTATATGATCCTAGGATTGGATCAAGGGATTCGGGGAAACCAGTGAAGCAAACGAAGATCTCCATCGCCGCGGCCATGCTGGCGCTCCTGGGCACGGCGGCTGTTGCAGCGAAGCCGGCGACACCGAGCACCGCCCCGATCCACTACGACGCGGACCATAAAACCTTCCGCATCGACGCCGGCAAGATTACCTATGCCTTCGGCGTGAACGACGACGGCATCCTGCAAACGCTCTACTGGGGCGCGCGGCTCGCGCCGGACGATACGGTCGGCAAGGCCACGCCGCCGCCCTCGCGATCCTCCTTCGATGCCATCGGCGCCAACACGCCCCAGGAGTATGCCGGCTGGGGCGGTCCGATCACCGTCATGCCGGATCTGAAGGCGCATTTCGCCGACGGCAACCGCGACCTGATCCTCCGCTACGAGAATTACAAGATCGACGACGGCAGCCTGCAGGTCACCTTGAGTGACAAGGCCGCCAAGGTCAGCGTGATCCTGCGCTACGTGGCGGACCCCGCCACCGGCATCATCGGCCGCTCGGCCCGCATCGAGAACCACGCGACCCAGGTGGTCACCCTCGACCGCGTCGCCGCGGCCAGCTGGAACCTGCCGGCGGCCACCGATTACTCGCTGCGCTACCTCACCGGCACCTGGGCTGCCGAATGGCATGTGCGCACACGGCCGCTGACCCCGGGCGCCACCGACCTTGAAAGTCGTCGTGGCTCGACCGGCGACGAGAACAATCCCTGGTTCGCCATCGAGCGCGGCGGCAACTGGAACGAATCGCACGGCCACGTATGGTTCGGCGCGCTGGGCTGGAGCGGTTCGTGGAATATCCACATCGATCAGGACGTGCTGAACCAGGTGCGCGTCACCGGCGGCTTCAATCCCTTCGATTTCAGCTACCGGCTGCAACCAGGCGAGGGCCTGGATACGCCGGTGTTCTATGCCGGTTATACCGATGACGGTATCGGCGAAGCATCGCGCCTGATGCACCGGTTCGAAATCACCCGCATCCTGCCCCACGGGCCCAAGCCAAAGTTGCGCCCGGTGCTTTACAACTCCTGGGAAGCCACCGAGTTCAAGGTCAACGAGCCCGAACAGGAACGCCTGGCTGAAAAGGCCGCCTCGCTCGGCGTGGAACGCTTCGTCATCGATGACGGCTGGTTCGGCGCGCGTAACAGCGACAAGGCGGGCCTGGGCGACTGGGTGGTCAACCGCGAGAAATTCCCCAACGGCCTGAAGCCGCTGATCGACAAGGTCCATGGGCTGAAGATGAGCTTCGGCCTGTGGGTGGAACCGGAGATGGTCAACCCGGACAGCGACCTGTATCGCCAGCACCCGGACTGGGTACTGAACTTCCCGGATCGCCAGCGCAGCCTCGGCCGCAACCAGCTGGTGCTGAACCTTGCCCGGCAGGATGTCCGCGACTATGTCTTCAACGCGCTGGACAAGCTGCTTACCGAGAACGACATCCAGTTCCTGAAATGGGATTACAACCGCAATTGGTCGGAGCCGGGCTGGCCGCAGGTCGCACCGGAAGACCAGCAGAAGGTCTACGTGACCTATGTGCAGAACCTCTACGACATCATGCGCCGGCTGCGCGAACGTCACCCCAGTGTCGAGATCGAGTCGTGCTCGGGCGGCGGTGCCCGCGTCGACCTCGGCGTCATGGGCCTGACCGACGAGGTCTGGCCTTCGGACAACACCGATCCTTCCGACCGCCTCTCGATCCAGGACGGCTTCTCCCAGGCCTACGCCCCGGCCGTGATGATGGCGTGGGTGACCGGTTCGCCGAACTGGGTCAACAAACGCAGCACCTCCCTGGACTTCCGCTTCCTTTCCTCGATGCAGGGCGGCCTGGGCATCGGTGCCAACATCCTGGAATGGACGCCGGCCGAGGACGCCACGGCGCGTGGCTATGTCGAGGCGTACAAGGGCATCCGCGCCACGGTACAGCAGGGCCTGCTTTATCGACTGCTGTCACCGCAGGAACGGGCGCCGTATTCGGCGACCGAGTCGGTAGCGACCGATGGCAACCAGGCGGTGCTGTTCGCCTTCCTGCGCCAGGGCCAAGAGGCCCACGCCTATCCCACGATCCATCTGCAAGGCCTCGACGGCGCGGCGCGCTATCGCTACCGGTTGATCCACGGCAAGGTCGCGGCCGATACACCCGCCGTTGCCAGCGGGGCGTACTGGATGAGCCACGGTATCGATCTAGGCCTGCGTGGCGACTTCGACGCCGCCGCCGTGGTGTTCGATCGCGTGAACGGCGGCCGCTGATCGGCCGCCTTCACCGTCATGAGGTTCTGGATTTCCCGGGGCGGTGGTGGACGTTGCTGCGCGAGTCGGCCACCAGCTTCAGCATCCCCTGGCGCGCGACCTCCGGCTGGCGCCGGCGGACCGCGTCGTACACCTTGAAGTGTTGTGGCAGCGCCAGTTTGAAATTGGCGGAGTTGCGGGCCGACATCACGAAATAGGTGCCCAGCGCCGTCTCGATCACCGAGAACAGCGAGGTCAGCAATCCGTTGTTGGTGGCCCGCAGCAGGGCTTCATGGAAAGCCAGGTCGGCGGTCGCCCAGGCATCGAGATCTTCCGCGGCTGCCATGGCTTCGTAGGCGTCCTTGATCACGGTCAGCTGTTCGGGCGTGTGCCGGCGTGCCGCCGCGGCCGCGGCGGCCGGCTCGATGATCTCGCGCATCTCCACCAGCTCCTCGACGAAGGTATCCGTCGGCATCGCGGCGCAGCGCCAGGCAAGGACGTCGGCATCGAGCTGGTTCCAATGGATCGCCTCGCGCACCCGGGTGCCGGTCTTCTGGCGCGACTCGATCAGGCCCTTGGCCGATAGCACCTTCATGGCCTCGCGCAGCGCCGTCCGGCTTACACTCATGCTTTCGGCTAGCAACTCCTCACGCGGTAGGCTCTGGCCTGCCTCGAGTTCACCGCTGACAATCTGTTGCCCCAACTCCTGGATCACCTGATTGTGCAGGCTGCGCACGACTATGGGCTTGACCATTCGCATATTCCCTATTTGTACTACAAATTACATATAACAGGTTAACTTCCCGGCGTCACCCGCTGTTCTACGGCGCACGCCCTCATGTCGCATGCGCTGAGACATGCTCCGCCTACGATAAAGCCATGTCCGACCCCTTGCCCACCCTGCGTGTCCACAAAGGACGCGGCGCCGTGTCCAATCCGGAGGGACGCTTCGAGCATACGCGGCATCAGGCCCAGGATGATGGCTGGCAGCGCGAAGTCGAAGAAGCCCCCAGGCCCGCCACCGAGGTACGCGAGGAACGCGCCCGCAGCGTCATTAGCCATAACGATTCCCCCGACGTCGGCTTCGACCAGGCGGTCAATCCCTATCGCGGCTGCGAACATGGCTGTATCTATTGCTATGCCCGCCCCTCCCACGCCTATCTGAACTTGTCGCCCGGGCTGGACTTCGAAACCAAGCTGTCCGCCAAGACCAACCTTGAAGAAATTCTCCGCGGGGAGCTGGCCAAACGAAGCTACACCTGCAAGCCGATCAACATCGGCAGCAACACGGACCCGTATCAGCCCATCGAGAAGAAGTGGCGCCTCACGCGCGCCGCCCTGGCGTTACTCAATGAGTGCAACCATCCGTGCACGATCGTGACGAAGAACGCACTGATCGAACGCGACCTGGACATCCTCGTGCCCATGGCTGAGCGCAATCTCGTGCAGGTCTTCATCTCGATCAACTCGCTGGACAATAAGCTGGCATCGAAACTGGAGCCACGCGCGAGCGCGCCGCACCGGCGCATGAAGGCGGTGGAGACGTTGGCAAGTGCAGGTGTGCCGGTTGGCGTTCTGGTCGCGCCGATCATCCCGGCCCTCAACGAACGTGACCTGGAAGCGATCATCGAGCAGGCAGGCGCTGCGGGTGCGAAGTCAGCTGGGTATACGTGCGTTCGCCTGCCCCATGAGTTGAAGCAGTTGTTCCGGGAATGGCTGGAGCTCCATTACCCGGATCGGGCCTCGCACATCATCAGCCTTATCCAGCAGATGAATGGCGGCAAGGACTACGACTCCAACTTTGCCACCCGCATGCGCGGGCAAGGCGTGTTTGCGGACATCATTCGCAAACGGGTGCAGGTGGCCTCGCGCAAGGCGGGATTGCATCGTGCCTGGGATACAGTGCTCGATACGTCGCAATTCGTGCCGCCGAGAATCACATCTCCGCAGGGAGAACTGTTCTGACCCACGCGCTGATCTAGCCGTACGCCCGCGCAGGCGTGGCCCACGCACGCCGGTACGCAGCCACCGTTCCCCAGCTCAGCAACACCGCGCCCACGAACACCAGCGCGCCCTTCACCGCACCCGGCCACGCCAACCCGAGGAGCGCGAACTGCAGCCAGGTAACGAATGGATAGTGCAGCAGGTAGATGCCGAACGCATCGCGACTGAGCGTGTCGAACACCCGGACCGGCCGCGTGGCGAAGCGCAGGACGATGGCCAACGCCGCGAACGACGAAACCAGACCTGAAACCACGAACGCCATGTCGGTGAGCACGACCAGCGCACGTGAAGGATGCGGGTTGGACACCACCATCACGAACGCCACCACCAGCACCAGGTACGCCACTGGCGTCGCCACCATCCAGCCGATCCAGCGCCGCGCCAGGCGGCCGCCCTCGGCAAGCCATCCACACGTCACGCCAGCGGCGCCCAGCATCACGCCCACCGCGAAGTAGCAGGCGTACAACAACACCCGCGATGTCTGTACGAAGAACGGGCCGACATGTGCCCACTGGAACGGATCGACTGCAAGCACCAGCGCGAGGTAGGCGATCGATGCCACCACCGCGAGCACGCCGAAGCAGGCCAGCGGCGCACGCAATGACAGCCATCTGCCGACGGCGTCCGGGCCGTTGGGTGCAAAGCGATACATCAGCGCTGCGATAGCGTCGAAAGCTAACAGCACCCAGAGGAACCACGCCGGCCCCGCCGGCCATGCTCCCAGGCCCAACCATGCATGGACGAATCCCGCCACACCCACCCCACCGCCCTGCAGGTACGTCGGGTAGTACGCCAATGGCGCGACCAGCGCGGCAGCCCAAAGAAAGGGCACGCCCAATCGCAGCAAGCGGCTTCGTACATAAGGCACCGCTGCCTTCCGTCGCAACGAAGGCCAGGTGAACAGGCCCGACAGAAGAAACATCAATGCCATGAAGAAGGCATCATTGAAACCCACGAAAAGATCCACGCCGGCGAAGCGATGCGCGTCGACCACGGGAAAGGCCGTCCACAGCCAACCCGGTGCATCCATCGCCATGGGCGGTGGTGCAAAAGGGTGGTAGGCCAATACCGCATGGTGGGCCACCACCAGCAGCGTGATAAATGCACGCAGGTACCCTAACGCCGTCAAACGCGGCGCGGTGTTTCCAGTAACGGACATATCAGTTCCCCGTGGGTGGTTTTGAAGTGCGCCGGCGCCGCCGCAGCAAGGCAGCAAAGGCCAGCGAAGGCAGCACGACGAGGGCTGCCGTCATCGCGAGCAGGCCATTGAAGGCCTCCTGCGCGTGATGTCGAAGCATGAAAGTGCCAGCCTGCAGATCGTTGGCATGCCAGGCAACCGCGTGCTGGCCCCAGGCGTAATCGTGGGCAACGGCGACGGCCCCGGCCGCGGCGGTCCAGCCCACCGCGTAAGCGCCCATGGCGAGCTTGCCGATGGCCATCGCGCCGAATCCAAGCATTCCGACGCCGAGCGTGCCTGCCGCAACCGCACCCACGGCTACCGAGCCCACCGACACCAGGCCTACCGATACGGCGCCAACGCTGATGCCGCCTACCGAGACAGCACCGAAAGCGAACAGCACGCCGAAGGCACGGTCACCTGCCGCAATCCAGCCGCGCGCCCAACCACCGTCGACCGGAGGCGTACCAAACTGGATATGCACCAACGGCAGACCGAGCAACGTCCAGGTGCTGCGATATTCACCGAAGGCGGCAGGCTTGCCTGCTTCGGCAAGGAAGCTCTGCGGATGCGCACGTTGCTCGGCGGCGCGAAGCACACGCAATTCCCGGGTAAAGCGCAACACCACCAGGCACAGCCAGACGGCGAACAGCAAAGGCAAGCCTATGCCAGCCAGCGCGAACAGCATGGGGTGCTGCAACCAGAAGCTGCCGGCAAACGTAAAGGCCAGCAGCAAGGGAATGAAGACGAGCAGACCCATGGCGATCACGCGCAACTGACCCCACACCCGGGACCGCTCTCGCGGCGTCACCGCTGCATCCAAGCTTGCCCTCGCGCCAAAGTAAGCGCCCACGGCGCCAATGGCTGGCCCCGCGAACCACTGCAAGGTCGACACCAGGCTCATGGACTTGGCCATGGCACCAGCCTTCGTCGCGGCGGTGGACGTCGCGGTCGCGACAGCCGCCGGTCCGATCGGCAATGCGGCGATCACCGCGTGGGTGAAGTCTGCCCGGGGCACGCTACGGGCCAGCGCACCTTCGACGAAGCCGGCGATATGTTCATGCAGCAACTTGCGGCCGCGGGACAAGCGCTGTTTGGCGGTATCGAGGCTAAGGCCAAGCGCATCGGCCACCGCTTCGACGGACTGATGCTCCCGGTAGTACAGCACCAGCGGCTCGCGATAGATCGGAGGAATCTCGCCGATGGCACGCCACAGCAGGGTTTGTTCCTCCTCGCTGATTGCGGTATCCACCGGCAGCGGTCCGGTATCGATGGCCTGGGCGGCGTCATCCAGCGCCGAGGCCGCGTGCGCCGGCTCACGGCCGGCCTGCCGCAGGCTGCCGTGTGCGATGTTCCGCGCGATGCCGCACAGCCAAGCGCGAAGACGTTCGGGTTCGCGCAATTCGCGCAGGTTCCGCCACGCTGCCAGGAAGGTCTCCTGCGCGAGGTCTTCGCTTTGGCTGATATTCCCGGTAGCGCTGTAGCCGATGGAACACACCAGCGACTGGTACCGGGAAACGATGCGGGCAAAGGCCGCGTGGCTACCGGCGACGCTCTGGGCAACCAGGTCGGCGTCGTCGGCAGCGATTGGGGATGGCAGGGTCATGGTCATGGCAAGACATAAGTGGCTGCCGAGCGGAAAAGGTGACAAGCCACCACCGGATTCCGATTCCCATGCCCACGATGGTCCTGCCCCCTCCCCTTTTGCCGATGGTCAGGCGTACTGCGCTTCGCCGTTACCGAACGACCAGTTTTCCTTCTTCACTTCCACCAGGTTGATCATGACATCCTGCTTGCGCACGCCAGTCGCCGCGTGGATGCCGTCGGCGATGCCCTCGTAGAGCTTCTTCTTCAATTCCAGGGTGCGCCCTTCGTTCATGGTGATCTGCACCAGGATGAAGTCGTCCGTGCGCTCGATGCCCAGGTAAGTGCGATCGAACACCAGGCGGGCCGGATCATGCTCGGTGATCACCTGGAAGCGGTCGTTCTGCGGTACGCCGATGGCGAGCATGGCGTCGTAGACGGCCTGGCCGATGGCTTTGACGTGTTCGGGGGATTTGCCGCGGGCAAGTTCGATGCGGGCGATAGGCATGGAAGGCTCCAGTTTGGGGTGGGGGTATTTGATCCAGGCGCGAAGCTTACGAGCGGCAGGTGTCGGCCTGTGCCGGGAACTGCCCAACGCACCAATTCACCCACTTGCGCTTCACCTGGGCGCGCTGGCCCGGATCCACCGTGTGCGGGTTGTGGCTGCCGATGACAGGTCCCTGGGGGGCGATCTCGCGCAGCAGCACGACCACCGCGTCGTGCACCGTCCAGGGCTGATACTGGCGGTCGTGGATGTGTCCCGGGCGATTGGGCAGGATGATCGATCGTTCGACCAGCGGCCGGCCGTCGCCCAGGTGCGGCACCAGGGCCGGCACGGCGGCCTTGCCCATGCCGACCAAAGCCTCGACCGCGTGCGCCTGGGCTTTGGAATCCTTCGTGGTGTCGTCGATGAGCCTGGATACGGTAGCGGCGTCCGGATGCGCGGGGCCAGAGTAATTGCTCTGACCCCCAACACTCTGGGCATTGCCGATCCCTACCGGCAGGATAGCCAGGGAAAACGCCATCGCAGCAGCCAGAGGCATCGTTTTCATGACCTGGAAGATTACCACCGAAGCCCCGCCGATTGGGCTAGCATTCGACCAGCCGTGCAAACGCCGGCAGGAGGTAACCGCTTGGCGATGAAACGATTCCTGGCTTCCTTCGTCGCGCGGCGTGGCATCGGCGGCGATGCCAACGCGGCCTTCCGGGTGCCGACCATCGCCGCGGACGAACTGCCCCTCGAACCCGTCTCGCATCCGCCCTCCGACAACGACGTGCTGATGCACGAGCACGAATGGGCCCAGCTCGAACTGCTTCCCACCACCCGCTTGCCCGAGATCCGCCGGCACCTGGCTGCCGTGCGTGTCGCGGCAAGCGTGAACGAGGTGGACGGCGGATGGTCTACGCCGCACCCAAGGCGGCTGCAGCGTGGCGTGGTATTGGCAGGTCCCGAACCACTGCGCTTGCTCGAAAAAACACTGAAGCTACGTGCCGGCGTCACGCCCACTTTGTTTGCCAGGCAAGGTGTGGCCGGGCGGCTCACGGGTGGGTTCAGTTTTCCCGTGCACCCGCAGGCCACGCTTTATGGCTACGTCACCGGGCATCACGTGCCCGTGCTGGGATTGCTCCCTGGCGACTTGGCCGACGATGCGGCCTTGTTCAGTGCGCTCAACCTGTTGCCGCAGGCGTGGGGCCTGGTACTGGTGGACTGGTGCGCGCAACGCGTGCTTGGTCGCGACGGCCCGGTGTTGTAACGCATCTGATACACCCTTCGCCAGCGCTTTCACGCAAAGCGCCGCGCCTGGCATGCCGATGGTTTTGAAGTGCGTGAAATTCTCGTGGATGCTTGAGCCGCATTCTCACGACCTGTAACAGCTGTGAATCGGTTCGATGATCCGAACGTGATGTCGACCACCTTCGGACCGTTCGATGCGATCACTCATATCGCTGATTACTAAAGTTTTTTTAAAATTATCCGGACGCCTTAGAGACCCGGGCACGGTTGTTGCTGCTTTCGCTTCCGTCAGCGGTTGCCATGCATTCGGTGACCGTCGAGAACAGGGGGTTCGCATCCGCTACATTCTCCGGAGGTTTCATCATGCGCAAGACTCTCCTCGCCACGGCTATCGTCGTTGGCATCGGCTTCACCCTGCCGGCCCTGGCCGACGACACCCTGACGGGCGGCGCCGGTGCCAGTGCACAGCGTCACTCGCTGGCAGTACAGGACTCGGGGAACGACAACTCGAGCAATCACGACAACAACTCCAGCACGCATTTCCGCGACGACTCCAATTCGTCGACGGGTGACAACCGCAATAACCGTGGCCGTGCATCGGCCAGCGGCCTTGGCGCAGCCTCGGCCAACAATGGTGGTACCGCCACCTCGAATGCTTCGGACGCATTCAATACGTCAAACGCGATCGCCACCAGCAGCTTGAGTGGCGAAGTCACCGACATCCGCATCCATGACATCGGCAACGTCGCCAGCAACTGGGGCAACGCCAATGGTGGCAAGGGTGGTGATGGCGGCGCGGGCCTCGGCGGCATAGCGGCCGGCGCACGCGGCGGAGACGGCGGCAACGGCGGCCGGGCACGTGCCAACGGCAGTCATGCCGGTGGATCGGGTGCGGACAGTGGCGATGCGGGCGGTGCCAGCCTTGCCGGTGGCAGCGAGAGCAACGGCTCGAACGCAACCCACATCAGGACGCGCGAACGCGGTGCCGGTGATAACTCCGGTTCGCCCACGGGCGGTACTGGCACATGGTCGGCCACCGGCGGTACGTCCGGCGATGGCACGGGCACCAGCGGTTCAGCGACCAGCACGGGCGGTACGTCCGGCGATTCGCTGGCCAGCGGCGGTGCGGGCGGATCCGGCGGTGCCGGCGGCTCGAACACCGGTGGTGCGGGCTCAGGCGGTGCGGGTGGAAGTGGCGGAGCCGGCGGCATGAACTCGGTAGATGCCGGTACGTTCGATGCCTCCAACACCATGACCGGTGCGGCATCCGCAGCGGCAGGTGTGACGGTGATCGCGCAGAACAGCGGCATGGCGTCGCTGATCCAGCAGAGCGTGAACGTGCAAGCCAACCTCAACGTTGGCGGGCAGTAAGCGAAGAAGCTTGCCACGGGGCGCCCCCGGACGCCCCGTGGTTTTCCCGTCTGCGAAGGAGAACACCATGCCATTGAAATCCACCCTTGCCATCGCTGCGCTTGCGATGTGCGGGCTGTGCCACGCAGGCACTCCACCGCCGACGGCTAACGTCGACCTGGGAAAGAGCGTGGATGACAGCAAGCTTGCCGCCGCCAGTGGCGGCGCCGACATCATCAGCCGACAGCAACTATCGGGCACGGTAGGCGACAACAGCGTCGACCATGCCATTACCGGTAGCAACTCGATTTCCGGCAGCGCGTTTGAAAGCAGCGCCGGCGTTCCGATGGTGATCCAGAACAGCGGCAACAATGTGCTGATCCAGAACGCCACCATCGTCAACGTGCAGTTCCAACCATGAAGAAGCGCGCGGCCTGGTGTCTCGTCGCCCTAGCCCTGGCGGGATCCGCCCAGGCTATCGACGTGCCCGGTGCCCAGGGCATCACCTACCGGCTGGCCGTGACCAGCCTGAAGGAAGCCCGTTTCCGCCAGACCATCCGCCAGCAGTACGACTTCTCCTGCGGCTCTGCCGCCGTAGCCACTTTGCTGACCTACCAGTACGGCTACCCGGTGGACGAGAAAACCGCTTTCGCCGAGATGTACAACAACGGCGACCGCGCGAAGATCAACCGCGAAGGGTTCTCGCTGCTGGACATCAAGCTGTTCCTGCGCCAGCTGGGCTTCGAGGCCGACGGCTTCGAGGTGCCGCTGGACAAGCTCGTTTCCGAAGGCCTTCCGGCCATCGCGCTGATCGACAACCGCGGCTATCACCACTTCGTGGTGATCAAGGGCGTGTCCGACGGCCGCGTGCTGGTGGGCGATCCGGCCACGGGCACGCATTCCATGTCGCGCGCACGCTTCGAGGACATGTGGAAGAGCCGGTTGCTCTTCGTCATCCACAACCGCCGCGACATCGCCGTCTTCAACAATCCCGTCGACTGGCGCGCTGCGCCCATGGCGCCGCTGGCCAGCGGCATCGACCGCCGCGGCCTGGACACCATCACCCTGCCCAAGCGCGGGCCGGGTGACATCTGAGTATCCCATCATGAACACACGCCTTTGCCTCGCTCTCGCCATTCCGCTCGCCATTGCAGCGGTTCCCACGCAAGTCCGCGCCGCCGACCGCTGGGGCGGTATCGATCGCTGGACCCCGGTAAGCGATGCAAGGCTGGCCCAGGCACGGGGAGGCTTCGATATAGGCAACGGCCTGATGGCCTCATTCGGCTTCGATCGCACGGTGACCATCAACGGCGTCACCACCACGATCGCGAATGTACAGATCCCGGACATCTCCAAGATGACGAAAGACCAGGCGCAGGCGCTTGAGGCAGCCACGCGCGCCCAGTTGGTGCAGAACGGCCCGGGCAACGCGGTAACGGCGCCCGTTGTGTCTTCGCCGTCGGATAGCACCACCACTTCCTCCACGGCGGCTGCAGGTTCCACCGCCAATACGTCCCCGACCAGTGGCGAGGCACCCGAAAGCACGCTGTCATCCACGACAGCTCCAGCCAAGAGCACGGGCCAGGCTCCGGCCAAGGCGACCACGCCCGACAGCGTGGCGACCGCCGCGATCGCCACGCCAGCCATTGCCGCCGCCACCCAGGCCATCGGCAACAGCGCCACCGTGATCCAGAACTCGCTCGACAACCAGACCATCCAGGGTTCCACCACGCTCACTACCACCGTCAATTCGCTGAGCACATTCCACAGCATCAATTTCCAGGCAGGGCTGCAAGACGCGCTGATCCGGTCGCGCTGAAGGCAGCGAACGATGAAACGACCACTACCGGGAGGGGGAGATGGCGCTTTCCAGGACAAGGAAAACCGTGTTCGCGGCAAGCCTGGGGCTTGCCGTAGCCGGCGGCGGGGCAGGCGCGCAACAAGCGCCGGCCGGTAACGCCGCCCCGAGCTCGCCGGCAGCACCGGTGAGTGAAGTCGTGCGCCAGAAGGTCGTGGCGCAGGGCGAAGAGATCGAAGCCACGCGCCAGCGCATCGCCGCGCAGGCCGCGCAGCTGGACGAGATGCGCAGGCAGCTCGCCAAGCAGGAAGCCGACCTGCAAGCCCTGCGGGCCGCGGTAGGCCTGCCCTCGACGACCGTCACCGTCACCGCCCCGCGCAATCGCCAGGTATCGGAAGCCGACGAACAGGCCGCAGCATCGGCCGGGGCTCCGGTGGTACAAAACACGCGCCAGGTGGGCCGTGCCCCGGAAACCCAGGAGCGGCCGCCGGAAGTGGCACCGATCTTCGACCAGCCCGGCGTGCTCACGCCCAAGGGCCGGTTCATCCTCGAACCGTCCTACCAGTTCGGCTATTCGTCGTCAGACCGCGTGTCCCTGGTGGGCTACACCATCATCCCGGCGATCCTGATCGGCCTGATCGATGTGCGCCAGGTCAAGACCACCACGCAAACGGCGGGGCTTGCGGTGCGCTACGGCCTTACCAATCGGCTGGAATTGGAATTGCGGGTGCCCTACCTCCACTCGCATACCGACACCATCAGCCGCGAGATCTTCACCGGTAGCGCGCAGGACAATGCCTTCGGCGCCAGTGGCAAAGGCATCGGTGACGTCGAGGCCACCGCCCGCTACCAGCTCAACGATGGCGGGGCGGACAAGGCCTACTACGTAGGCTGGCTGCGGGTGAAGTCGCGCACGGGCAAGGACCCCTTCGAGGTGGTCACCGACTGCGTCACCCGCTGCGTGGCCAATGCCACCGGTACCGGCCTGCCGCTGGAACTGCCACGGGGCTCGGGCTTCTGGTCGGTGCAACCGGGCGTGACCTGGCTGTTCCCCTCCGACCCGATCGTGCTGTTCGGCAATATCAGCTATCTCTATAACTTCACCCGCAACAATGTCAGCCGCACGGTGCTCGCCGCCGGCAAGCAGGAGCTGGGCGATATCCATGCCGGCAATATCGTCGACGTAAGCTTAGGCATGGGCCTGGCCCTGAACGAGAAAATGTCGATGAGCATCGGCTACGACCAGGCACTGGTGGCGGCCACCACGCAGAACGGCAAGCGCCTGCCCGGTTCGGTGCGAACGGTGCTCGGCACGCTGCTGATCGGCGGGTCCTACCGCTTCAACGACAAGCGCACCCTCAATGTCACCCTGGGCGTGGGCGTGACCCGTGACACCCCCGACGCCAACCTCACGGTGAGGGTACCTTTCGCCTATTGATAGGGCCGTCCAAACGACCTGTTAACGCCTGGCGTTGCAGTGAATTCACGATCCAGGCCGTATGATTGTCACCGTTGGCTCTCCGATGAATGGCGGGCAAACGAACCGGACTTGAAATAACTCGAAGGGGAACCATTTCCTTTTTCGAGGATCAAAGTTCTCAGACCGTCGTGATGGCGGTAAGCGGCAGGCAACCCTACGGGGCCCTGCCAGGGGTCGGCCCACCTTTCCCCTAAGGTCGCCGGCTAACAAAGCCCCGCCAGCCCCTCCCCTGGCTCGCGGGGTTTTTTTTGCCTGCGATTTTAGTAAGCAAGGATGACGGACTAGGAGGACACTGCGCACGGCGAAGGACTACACAACGAGGGGAATATCCCTGCACGATCGGGAAATCCTGGAGGCCTGACTCACGGCATAATCCTTACAGGTGAAACGAAAGCACCGGAGGTCGAGGGAACGGAATTCGTAAACGTGCGGCGAGATTCCCGTCGCAGGAAACACATGAACAAGGAGATGTTCCATGGCAAGCAACTTCAAGGCTTCGACTCGACGCCAGGCCAGCATCCAGGCCAAACCCGTACGCCGCCGCAGCATTGGCCGTCCCGCCGCGGACGCCGAATCCATCGGCCGTGAAGGCCTGATCGAAACCACCTGCCAGCTCCTGCGCGAGCTGCCCCCCAACCTCATCACCCGGGCTGAAGTGGCGCGCCGCGCCAATGTCGATCCCTCGCTCATCCGCTACTACTTCAACGACCGCTCCTCATTGCTGGAGGCCGCCACCGAACGCATCACTGCGGCATTCAGTCGCAGCCTGGCCAAGGCTGCAGCCGGCCGGAGCACTTCGGCCGACGCGCGGGTAAGGGCAAGGATCAATGCCATCTTCGACCTGATCGGCGAGTACCCCTTCTTCCAGCGATTGTTCGTCGAGGAGCTCTCCGATAGCCCCTCGCGCGCGGGCGACAAGCTCCTGCGCAAGCTGGTGCTCGAAGCCATTGCTGATCTTCGCCAGGTGGTCAACGAGGGTGTCCGGGCCGGCGAGCTCAAGGCCACGAACCTCCCCTTCCTGTTCGCCTCGATGCTGGGCCTGGCTGAATTCGCCGCTACCGGAAGCACGGTGTTGAACATGGCAACGCAAGGGAAACTCGACCAGGCCACCACGGCACGGCGGTACCGCAGCTATGTCGGCGACATGCTGGTCGGCGGGCTGCGCGCAGGTTGAACCTCCACCCGTTCCAGGCCGCACGGGCAGGTGCCCGTGCGGCCGGAATTTCGTTGCAGTCGCAACTACCTTCCGCGGCCGCGCGGAGTGGCCGATTTCCTTGCCGACTTGGTGCTGGCTACCTTCCTGACGGTTTTCTTCGGGGCCGATTTCTTCGCTTTTGCAGGGCGCGTGGTGGCCTGCTTCAGTGCGGGCAGCGGCGCCGACGAGGGTCCTGAAGGTTTTTTCTTCGCCGCGGCGCGACGCTGGGCGGATTTATCCACCTTCGGCTTGGGTTTGAGCACCGGCGGCTTGGGTGCACGGGTCTTCTGCGCTGCCACCGGGCGCCAGGTGTGGCCACCGCTCAAGGCCAATAAGGTGTCGGCCGCCGCGGGGCCCGCACTGCCCGACGCATAGTTGGGGAATTCCGACGGCGTGCGCTTGGCCCAGGCCTCCAGCAGCGGTTGCACCACACGCCAGGAGGCTTCCACCATGTCGGCGCGCTGGAACAGCGTGGCATCGCCCGTCATCACGTCGTACAGCAGTGTCTCGTAGCCCACGTTGGCCTGGCGGGGAAACCAGTCGGCGTAGTTGAAGTCCATGCGCACCGGGGCCAGTTCCATCTTCGGCCCCGGCCGCTTGACGTCGAACTGCAGCGAGATGCCCTCGTTGGGCTGGATCTGCAGCACCAGCCAGTCCGGTCCGAAGGCGTCCATGTTGGTGCCGCGGAACGGCGCGAACGGGGCGGACTTGAAACGGATGGCGATCTCGGTGGTGCGGCGTGCCAGGTGCTTGCCCGTGCGCAGGTAGAACGGCACGCCGGCCCATCGCCAGGTGTCGACGGAAAGTTTCATTGCCACGTAGGTTTCCGTCGGCGAATCCGGTGCAACGTCGGGCTCCTCCCGATAGGGACGGGCCAGGTCACCGTTGACGGCGCCGGGACCGTACTGGCCGCGGACAGCGTCCTCCACGTTCACCGGCCGGATCGCCTCGATGGCCTCGGCCTTGCGTGTACGCACCGCCTCAGCGGCGAACGACGACGGCGGTTCCATGGCCACCATCGCCACCAGCTGGAACAGGTGGTTGGGCACCATGTCGCGCAGGCAACCTGTTTGTTCGTAGAACGAACCACGGGCTTCCACACCCACGGTTTCGGCCACGGTGATCTGCACATGGTCGATGCGGTCGCGATGCCAGATGGGCTCGAAAAGGCCATTGGCGAAACGGAAGGCCAGGATGTTCTGCACCGTTTCCTTGCCAAGGAAATGATCGATGCGATAGATCTGTTCCTCGTTCAGGGATTTCAGGATCCGTGCGTTCAGCGCCTGTGCCGACGGCAGGTCATGCCCGAAGGGTTTCTCGATCACCACGCGGCGCCAACCGGCGCCGTTGACGTTTTCCTGGGTGAGCTTCGCACCGCGGAGCATGTCGATGACCGGGCCGAAGAACCGCTCAGGCGTGGCGAGGTAGAACAGAACGTTGCCTTCGGTGCCGAAGCGGCTGGCGATCGCCTCCAGCGACTTGCCCAGGCGGCTATAGGTAGCCGTATCGTCGAATTCGCCAAGCACCAGCGACATCCGCTGCGTGAGCCAGGTCCAGGCTTCCTCGTCCACGCTGGCCAGGTGTTCCTCGCTGGAGGAGTTGGCCACGAAGCTGTCCATCGAACGGCGCAGGTTGCGCTTCCAGACGACATCCGAGTCGCTGCCGTGGTTGACCCCGATGAGCGCGAAGTTGTCGGGCAACAGGCCGCTGCGCCGCATGTTGTAAAGCGCGGGCACGACCAGCCGCGAGGTAAGGTCGCCGCTGGCCCCGAAGATCACCATGGCGCATGGATTGGCCGGCGGTGGCCGGCCGGCATCGCCGGCCCGCGAGGTGGTGGCATCTTTGGGCAGCGTCGATGTGCGTTTGGCCATCGGGGAATCTCCGTGTAGTGAGCTTGGCTAATTGATGGTGGCAGCGTCCAGGCCTTCGCGCGACTTCGCGGTGACGCTGGCGGACCGGGCAATGCTATAGGCGGCGTTGACTAGCGCCACGTGCGAAAAAGCTTGCGGGAAATTGCCTAGCTGGCGCTTGGCCACCGGATCATATTCCTCGGCCAGGAGCCCAACGTCGTTGGCAAGGCCGGCAAGGCGTGCAAACAGATGATTGGCATCGTCCATGCGGCCGAGCATCACATAGTTCTCCACCAGCCAGAAGCTGCAGGCCAGGAAAAGGCCCTCGCCCGGCGCCAGGCCATCGACGCCGGTGGCGGTGTGGTAGCGCTTGACCAGGCCGTCCACCAGCAGCTCGCGCTCGACCGCCGCCACCGTGTTGACCACCCTCGGATCGTCCGGCGGCACGATGCCACATAGGGTTACCAGCAGCAGCGAGGCATCAAGTTCGTCCGAGCCGTAGGACTGCACGAAATACTGCCCCTCCGGATGTACGCCATGCTCCAGGATCTCCTGGCGCAGTTGATCGGCAAGCTTGGACCATGCCGCGCGTTTTTCGGGCAACAGTTGTTCGTTCGGGCTGTCGGCCGACCGCCGCAGGGCGAGCCAGGCCATCGCCCGCGAGTGCACGAAGCAGCGCGGGCGGCCACGGATCTCCCATATGCCTTCATCCGGATCGTTCAACACCTTGGCCAGGTGGTCGATGAAGAGCACCTGGATGGTGTCGGCAGCGTATTCATGGTCGAAGTCGTTCGGTGCGCTAAAGATGCCCGAGCGGATGGCATGGTCGAACACGCCTACCATCTCGCCGTAGATGTCCATCTGGAACTGCTCGCTGGCCGCGTTGCCGATGCGCACCGGTGCTGAATTCTCGTAGCCCGGAAGCCATGGCAGTTCGTGTTCGTGCATGCGGCGCTCGCCGGCCACGCCGTACATGATCTGGATCTGGTCAGGTGCCCCGGCAATGGCGCGGCGGATCCAGTCGCGCCAGGCGACGGCCTCCTCGTGGTAGCCGGCATTCATCAGCGCCGTCAGCACGAAGGTGGCGTCCCTGGCCCAGCAGTAGCGGTAGTCCCAGTTGCGTTCGCCGCCGATAGCCTCGGGCAACGATGTGGTGGGCGCGGCGATGATGGCCCCGGTGGGGAGATACGAAAGGCCCTTCAGGGTCACCAGCGACCGATGCACCAGCGCTGCCCACTGTCCTGCCTCCGCGCATCCTCGTGACCACCCCTCCCAGAACGCCTCGGTGACCTCCAGCGCTTCGCGCACATCGCGCGCCTCGGGCATGGGCAGGTGCGACTGGCCGTACTCGAGTGAGAACGGAACCGCTTCCCCGGCGCTCACGGTGAACGTGGCGACACTGCGCATGTCGCGTCCCTGCACTGCCACGGGACTGCGCCGCACCAGCAGGTCGGGCCCTGCGATGGCGCGCAGGCTGCCGTCGTCCAGGCCGGTAACCCAGGGGATGCTGCGTCCGTAATCGAAGCGGATCACCAGCTCCTCGTGCATGTCCACCGAACCGCGGAGGCCCTCCACGACGCGCATCACCCCGACGCGTTCGCCGTCAACGGGCATGAAATCGATAACCCGCACCGCGCCGTCGTCTGTTTCCCAGGTGGTCTCCAGCACCAGCCCGCCATCGCGATAGCGGCGCGAGCTACGCGCGGCGAGGTCCAGTGGCGCCAGCAACCAGCGGCCATGCTCGCTGGTCCCAAGGATCGCGGCGAAGCAGGCGCCGTTGTCGAAGCGCGGCACGCAGAGCCAGTCGATGGAACCGTTGCGGCAGACCAGGGCAGCCGACCGGCAGTTACCGATCATGGCGTAGTCTTCGATCCGAGCGGCCAAGGGGCGTTCCTTGCGGGGAGAACACCGGCCAGTGTAGCCACGCCGATGTAAGCGCGGCGTGTCCTTGGGCTTTCCTTCCGGTTTCAGCCGGCCGTCGGCAGCAGGGCCACCATCGCCCGACCTGTCTCGGTTTCGGCCATCACCACTTCGCTCGCCCCTTGCGCCGTCAGGTGCACGGCAGGCTCCGTATCGTGGGCACGCGCCACGATGAACAGACCCGGATGCTTGACTCGCGCCACGCGTACCACCTCGCCCGACTCGAAGGGGTCGGGGATGGTGACGATCAACGCGGCGGCAGCGGGTAGGTTCAACACGTCAAGGACATCGTCGGCCGAGGCCTGGCCAAGCACCGCTTCCACCCCTTGCGCCCGGAGCTCCGCCACGCGCTCATCGACGAGGTCCACCACCAGCACCTGGCGGCCGGTGGCACGCAGGTCCTGCACCGTGGCCCGGCCAACGCGACCGTAACCCACCACCACGACGTGGCCTGCCAACCCTGTGACAACGAAGGGAATGTCCGTGACCGGTTCGCTTGCCGGTTCCTCGCGCAGGCGGTCGAGCCACTTGAACAACAATGGATTGACCAGGATCGAAACGATCGCCGCGGCCAGCAGGATGTCGCGCGCGGGGCCGGAAAGGAAACCCAGGCTCACGCCGAGGCTCGCCAGGATGAATGAGAATTCACCGATCTGCGCCAGGCTGATGCCAATGGTCATCGCGGTGCGTTTTGGACGTCCGAACGCGCGCACGATCACGTAGGCCACGAGGCCCTTGCCGAGGGTAATGATCAGGAAGGTCGCGAGCACGGTAAGCGGCTGCTGCACCAGCACGTGCCAGTTGAACAGCATGCCGATGGATACGAAGAACAGCACGGCGAAGGCATCGCGCAATGGCAGGGTGTCTTCCGCTGCCTGCTGGGCCAGCTTGGATTCGCCCATCATCATGCCGGCCAGGAAAGCGCCTAGTTCGAAGGATACGCCGAAGAGGTGCGCCGCCCCGAAGGCGATGCCCAGCGCGATTGCCAGCACCGCCAGGCGGAACAGTTCGCGCGAGCCGCTGTGCGCCACGAATTTAAGCAGCCACGGGATGAAGCGCTTGCCGACAATCAGCATCAGGGCCACGAACAGGCCCACCTTGCCCAGGGTGATGGCGATGGTCACCCACAGGCTGCGACTGCTTTCGGCCTGTTCGGGCGAGCCCACGCTTGCCAGCGCCGGCAGCAGCACCAACGCCAGCACCATGGCAAGGTCTTCGACGATCAGCCAACCCACCGCGATGCGGCCCCGGGTAGTTTCAAACAAATGGCGCTCTTCAAGCGCACGCAGCAGCACCACCGTGCTTGCCACCGAGAGGGCCAGGCCGAAGACGAAACCCTGCGCCAGCGGCCAGTCCAAAGCCCAGCCCAGGACCATGCCCATCACCGTGGTGGCCGCCATCTGCACCAGGGCGCCGGGAATGGCCACGGCTTTTACTTCAAGGAGGTCTTTCAGGGAAAAATGCAGACCCACGCCGAACATCAGCAGGATCACGCCAAGTTCCGCCAGCTCCTGGGCCAGGTGCGCGTCGGCCACATAGCCGGGAGTAAATGGTCCGGCCACCACGCCGGCCAACAAGTAACCGGCCAGGGCCGGGAGCTTCAGCCGATGCGCCGCCATGCCGAAGATGAATGCCAGGACCAGACCACCCACCAGGGTGAGAATCAGCGGCTGGGCATCGTGCATGGAACCTCCGTGGCGTACCGATGGACAACAGCCTCCATTATGGCCGCGTTTTCAGCGGTTAAGCACCGCCAGGAAGTCGCGGCCGTAGCGCTTGAGCTTGGCCTCGCCCACGCCGCTGATCTGCGCCATGTCGTCTTCGTTGGCGGGCAACGCACGCAACATCGCGAGCAGCGTTGCATCGTGGAAGATCACATAGGCCGGCACGCCGTGCTGACGGGCCAGTTCACCGCGAAGTTTTCGCAGCTCGTCCCACAATTCCTGTTCGTTGGCATCGATACCCAGCGTCGCTGCGCCCGCCGCGGGTTTGTCGCGCAATCTGCGGCCGCGCGCGGGACGGGCGTCCTCGCGTAACTGCACCGACCGTTCGCCCTTGAGCACCGCGCGGCTGTCGTCGGTGAGCCTGAGCGTGCCGAACTCGCCCTCGGCCTCGAGCAGGCCCGCCGCCAGGAGCTGCCGGAACACCGACCGCCATTGCGTGGCGTCGAAGTCCTGGCCGATGCCGAAGGTAGTGAGCCGGTCGTGGCCGAGCGAGGTCATGCGCTCGTTGTCCTGGCCACGCAGGATGTCGATGACATGTCCGGCACCGAATCGCTGGCCACTGCGGTAGACGGCCGAAAGCGCCTTTTGCGCAGCCACCGTGGCATCCCATGTTTTCGGCGGCGACAGGCAGTTGTCGCAATTGCCGCAGGTGGGCGGCGCCGCCTCGCCGAAAGCTTCCAGCAACAACGCGCGGCGGCAACGGGTGGCTTCGGCATAGGCCAGCAGCGATTCGAGCTTCTGCCGCTCCACGCGCTTGCGATCGTCGCCCGCCTCGGACTGGGCGATCATCTGGCTCATGGTGACCACGTCGGCCAGGCCATAGATCATCCAGGCATCCGCGGGCAGGCCGTCACGACCGGCGCGGCCGGTCTCCTGGTAGTAGCCCTCGACGCTGCGCGGAAGGTCGAGATGGGCGACGAAGCGGACATCGGGTTTGTCGATGCCCATGCCAAAGGCCACCGTGGCTACCATCACCACGCCGTCTTCGCGCAGGAACCGTTGCTGGTTGCGCGTGCGCGTGGCGGCATCGAGGCCCGCGTGGTAGGGCAATGCTTCAATGCCTGCGTCGGACAACCATGCCGCGGTGTCTTCCACTTTTCGCCGGCTAAGGCAGTACACGATGCCAGCCTCGCCGCGATGCGCGTCAAGGAAATCCTGTACCTGCCGGCGTGGGTTGCCGCGGGGGGCAACGTGGTAGCGAATATTGGGCCGATCGAAGCTTGAAAGGAAAACGCGTGCGTCCTGTAGCGACAGGCGCTCGATGATTTCCTCGCGGGTACGGTGATCGGCGGTGGCCGTGAGGGCAATGCGGGGCACATGCGGAAAGCGTTCGTGCAGTACCGCCAGCTGGCGGTATTCAGGCCGGAAGTCGTGGCCCCATTGCGATACGCAGTGTGCTTCGTCTATGGCGAACAGCGCCACTTCCGTACGCTCGAGCAAGGCCAGGAAACGCCCCGTGAGCAAGCGCTCGGGTGCCACGTACAGGAGGTTCAGCGAGCCTGCGAGGAATTGCCCCTCGACATCGCGCTGCTGCTCGGCGGACAGGCTGGAGTTCAGGACCGCGGCGGACACGCCGGCCTCGACGAGTGCGTCTACCTGATCCTGCATCAGCGCGATCAGCGGCGAGACTACGATGGCGGTGCCCGCGCGCATCAGTGCCGGGACCTGGAAGCACAACGATTTGCCGCCACCGGTGGGCATCAGCACCAGCGCGTCGCCACCTTCGGCGACATGGCCGACAATGGCTTCCTGCTGGCCGCGAAAACCGGGATAACCGAAGACGGATGAAAGGATGTCGTGGGCGGAAGGCTGCATGTCCGTCGATTTTAGCAGGCGGGACACGGCAACCAGATGTCGGCGTTCAGCCCCAGATCGCGCGGTCCAGATCCGCATCCAGCCCGAAGCTCGCCATCGGCACGCGCCCATCGACCACCTTCACGCCTTCCTTGCGCAAACGCCGGCATTGCTCCAGGTATCCCCGCGAGCCTGCCGGAATGCCGATGCGGCCGTCGGCGCGAAGCACGCGGTGCCATGGCAAGGTGGAGCGATCCGGAGCCTGCCCGAGCACTTTGCCGATCAACCGGGCTCGGCCCGGATATCCAGCGCGCTGGGCGATCGCGCCATAGCTGGCCACGCGTCCGACGGGAATGGCGTACACGGCATCCCAGATCGCCTGGTTGCGGGCGTCGATGTCGTTGGATTCGTCACGTTTTCCGGCCATATCCCGACCCCGTTCGAAGGAACGGCAGGTTACCATCGTGGTCACCTTCCAGCCGGACGCACATCCCATGCGCCACTTCGAGGCGGTACGTTCGCACCTGGCTTCCAGCCACGAACTCAAGCATAACGACCCATACCTCATCAGCTTCGACGTCATCGTGGCCGGTGGACGTCACCAGGGCATTTACCTGGCTGAACTGGAAGACGACGCCGGGCTGCGTTACCTGCGCATTTCCACCCCGGTAGGCCCCCTGGCCGGAACCGATGCCCGGCGCTGCCTGCGTTTCAACTGGGAACAGCGCACGGGATACCTGGCCTCGGCCGACCTCGACGGCTCTCCATACCTGCATCTGTGCGAAAACCGGCCCTACGCGCTGCTCAACGTGGCCGAGCTCGACCGCCTGATCGAGGAGCTATCCACCCTGGGCGATGTCCTGGAGCAGGCCATCGCCTCGGACGAAGACGAGTTCTAGAAGCAAAAGGCCCTACCAGAAGCTCCGGGTGAGGCTTACCAGCCCATAGGCCACCAGCGCAGTCACTGGAAGCGTGAGGATCCACGCCCAGACCATGCGCTCGACCACCGACCAGCGAATGGCATTGAGCCGCTTGGCCGCACCCACGCCCATGATCGATGCCGACACGTTATGCGTGGTAGACACCGGGATGCCGGCGACGGACGCAGCCAGGATCACCGCGGCGGAACTGAACTCGGCGGCAAAGCCGTTGATGGGGTGGAGCTTGACCATCTTGTGGCCGAGCGTCTTGATGATCCGCCAGCCACCGCCGGCGGTACCGGCCGCCATGGTGAGTGCGCAGACCACCTTCACCCATACGGGTACGGGGAAACCACCGTTGGGATCGGCTGGGATGCGCAGCCACGACAGCCATTCGGGCAGGTGGACGAACTGGCCGGCGGCGGTAGCCGAGGCCAGCGCTAGGGCAATGATGCCCATGCTCTTCTGCGCATCGTTCATGCCATGGGCCAGGCCCATGGCCGAGGCCGAGACGATCTGCGCCTTGCCGAAGAAGCTGTTGACGAAAGGCGTGCGGCCGAAGCGCCGCGCGAAACCCCGGCGCGAAGCGAACCAGCCCAAGAGAGCGTAGAGGCCGCCCATCAGCAGGAAACCGATCACCAGGCCCGCGATCGGAGACAGCACCATCGGCACGATCACCTTGGGAATGACGCCCTTGCCGAGCCACCAGTGGGGACCGGGCTGCAGCCAGATGATCGAATGGATGTCATTGGAAGACGCCGCCAGCGCCGCACCGCAAAGGCCGCCCACCAGGGCGTGGCTCGAACTGGACGGCAGCCCCAGCCACCAGGTCAGCAGGTTCCATAACGTAGCGCCGAGCAGTCCGCAAATCAGCAGTTCCGGACCGACATTCAGCACGCCGGTGTTGATCAGCCCAGCGGCAATGGTAGCGGCCACCGCCGTACCCCACAGGGCACCGGCAAGGTTGGTGATCGCAGCCAGCACCACCGCCTGCCCTGGCGTAAGCACCTTGGTCGCCACCACCGTGGCGATCGAGTTGGCCGTGTCGTGGAAACCGTTGATGTAGGTGAAGGCCAGGGCGATCAGCACGACCGCCAGCAACATGCCAAGGCTCATGCCCGCACCCGGGCTGCATGGGGGACGTTCGTAGGCACGGCGGCGTCCCTCAGGAATTCTTCAAGACAATGGAATAGACGACATTGCCAACGTCACGGCACTTGTCCACGGCTTTTTCGTAGAGTTCGAACAGGTCCTTCGCCAGCATCACGCGCAAGGGATCCGAGCCCTCGGCATAGAGCGTGCGGTAGGGCTCGAGCAGCAGGCGGTCGGCTTCGGATTCGAGCGCGTGCAGGCTGTCGCGCAGTTTCTTTACCCGATCGATCTTCAGCCCCTTGCGAAGCTCGCCGATCATCTCCACCACCACCGAGACCGACTGTTCCAGAAGCGCCGCGCGCTGGTCGAAATCGATGCCGTGCAGGCGGTCGGCCACGATCACGTAGCGCTCGGCAAACTTCTCGATCGACTTGGGAATTTTGTAAAGGGCGGAATTGAGCGCCTCGATGTCCTCGCGGTCGAGCGCGGTGACAAACGTGTTGACCAATTCCTCGCCGATCTGCCGGTGCAGGGCTTTCTCGCGGGCGCGGGCCGTGCTGAAGGCGGCCATCACCGGGGCACGGTCGGATCGGGTCACCAGCTCATGCATGGCGCGGGCGCTTTCCCGGGCGGCCTCGGCGCTTTGTTCCAGCAGGCCATAGAACTTGTCGCCCTTACCGAACATTGTTTGCAGTGAAAACATGTACTTACGCCTGGGTGACGGAATGTGTGAAAGCAATAAGTCGGTAATGTTACAGGACCCGGGCTTTTGGCAAGACACCCATGCGGCACGTCGGCAAGGCCGCTTGGGCGCTACACTGGGTGGCCTTGCCTCGTGCAAAGTCGAGCAATGCTCAGCGAAATATTCGTCGTCTTCGTCCTGGCCGTGGTCAATGGCTTCTTCGCCCTCTCCGAGATGGCGATCGTCGCCTCGCGCAAGAGCCGCCTGAAGCAGATGGCGCGGGACAGCCGTCGCGCCCGCGTGGCGGTCAAGCTGTCGGAATCACCCGAACGCTTCCTGTCGACGGTGCAAGTGGGCATTACCCTGGTGATCCTTGCCACCGGCGCCGCCGCCGGCGACGCCCTTGGCGAGCACTTCGCAGCCCTGCTCAATAACGGCGGGCCCACCTGGCTTACTCCCTACGCCCGCGCGCTGGGCTGGACGGCCGGCTTCGTGCTCAGCGCCTTCATGCAGATCGTGATCGGCGAGCTGGTGCCCAAGCGCGCCGCGCTGGCGGCGCCTGAAAAAGTCGCCTGCGCCATCGCCATCCCGATGCTGGTGCTCTCGCGGATCTGCCTGCCATTCGTCTGGCTGGTGAACCATGCCAGCACGTTGATCCTGCGTATCTTCGGCCTGCATCGCATTTCGCGCAGCGCCGCCAGCGAAGAAGAGATCCGCATGCTGGTGGCCGAAAGCGCCGAACAGGGCGTGCTCGATGCCGACGAGCGGAACATGGTGAGCCGCGTGCTTCGCCTGGGCGATCGCACCGTGGATGGCGTGATGACGCCACGCAAGCGCATCGCCTGGCTGGACATCGCAGCGCCGCGCGAGGAAAACATCCAGGTGATGCGGCAGACGCCGTATTCGCGCTATCCGGTCTATCGCGGCGACGAAAGCGACGTGGTGGGCGTGGTGGAGGTCAAGCGCCTGTTGCACCACGTATCGATCGGGCAGCAGGACATCTTCACCGACATGGTCAAGCCGTTGTTCGTGCCGGCCACCGCGCGCGCGCTCGACCTGATGGACGCCTTCCGCGAAGCGGGCACTTCGATGGCGCTGGTGGTGGACGAATACGGCGACATCGAAGGCATGGTCACCATCAACAACCTGCTGGCTGCCGTGGTCGGCGCCACCGCGCCCAGCGAAGACAACGACGACGTCGCGGGCCCCATCGTGCGCCGCGCCGACGGCAGTTACCTGGTGGATGGCGCGCTGCCGGCCGACGACCTCCGTGAGCTGTTGCAGGCGCATGCCCTGCCCCACGAGGCCGAGCATGAGTACCGCACGGTCGGCGGCATGATGGTGGCGCAGTTCGGCCACATCCCGGCGGTCGGCGAACGCTTCAGCTGGGAAGGCCACGATTTCGAGGTACTCGACCTCGATGGCGCCCGCATCGACAAGGTATTGGTGGTGCCCGCCGCCAACGACGAAGGCGAGGACGACGGAACCGGCTAGCCGCCGCTGTTCTTCCGGGCGAGGCTTGCCATCCGTTGCGCGTCGGCGAAGATGCCGTGCATCACGCGCAATTCCCGAAGATCCGGTCGCGCCCGCAGGAACAGTTTGCGCAGGCGCAGCAGGATGGTGTCCGGCTGCCGGCCCTTGTGGAATTCGATGTCGTCCAGGGTCTGGGCCAGGTGTTCAAAGAAACGCTCCAACTGCTCGGCGTCGGCCGGCGGTTCGTCGTTCGACGGCACGGCTTCCCCGCCACCGGCGCCCGCAAGCTGGGCCATGCGGGTTTCATAGGCCGCCACCTGCACTGCCTGCGACAGGTTGAGCGAGCTGAAATCGTCCACGCTGGGGATGCGCACCATGGCGTGGCACCGGGCGAGCTCGTCGTTTTCCAGGCCCGTGCGCTCGTTGCCGAACACCCATGCCACCTGCTCGCCGCGGCCGGCAGCGGCCACGGCCTGGGCGGCCGCCTGCCGGGGATCGAGTTCCGGCAGGGTCACGCCACGGCGGCGTGCGGAGAGGCCCAGTACCAGGGTGGCGCCGGCCAGACCCCCTACCAGATCGGCATGGATACCTGCCCCGGCCAGCACCTCGTCGGCACCGGCGGCCATCGCGGTGGCCTCGTCGTCGGGGAAGCGATGGGGCGCGATCAGCTCCAGGCGCGTGAAACCCATGGTGCGGATGGCCCGCGCGGTCGAGCCGATATTGCCTGGATGCGAGGTACGCACCAGGACATAACGGAACAGGGGGTTCAGGGCGGCAATGTCCATCGGCGGGGCATGTTATGGCGGGCAACGGTCGAGTTTACATGGCACCTGCCGAACCGAGGCTGTTAGAATGCCCGGCCTAGCGGCCCTGGCGCCGCCCCGCTCTTTCGAAGTCGACCAGCCATGCCAAGACCCGCCGTCAATGTCGCGGCGCGCGCCGCGCGCTCCGCAGGAAACATCCTCCTGCGCTACATGAACCGCATCGAGGGCCTGAACGTCGTCGAAAAAGACCGCATGGACTTCGCCTCCGAGGTCGACCGCCTGGCCGAAGCCGAGGTCATCAAGGAGCTCAAGCGTGCCTACCCCACCCATGCCTTCCTGGGCGAGGAATCGGGCCTGCAGGGCAAGGGCCCACTGACCTGGGTGATCGACCCGCTCGACGGCACGCACAACTACCTGCGCGGCATCCCGCATTTCTGCGTATCCATCGCCCTGGTCGAACGCGGCGAGCCCGTGTACGGCGTGATCTTCGACCCCCTTCGCGACGAGCTCTACACCGCCAGCAAGGGCGACGGCGCCTACCTCAACGATCGCCGCATCCGCGTTTCCAAGCGCGAGGAAATCGCCGGCGCGATGATCGGCACCGGTTTCCCCTACCGCCAGCGCACCCATCTAGAAGCCCAGCTGGGCATGACCCAGGCCCTGCTGAAAGATGCCGAGGACATCCGTCGCTCAGGCTCCGCGGCGCTCGACCTCGCCTACGTGGCCGCCGGCCGTCTGGACGGCTATTTCGAATTGGGCCTCAAGCCCTGGGACATGGCTGCCGGCTGCCTGCTGGTACGCGAAGCCGGCGGCATCTACAACGATTTTTCCGGCCGCGACGGCATGCCTGAATCGGGCAACCTGATCGCCGGCAACCACAAGATCGTCCAGGCCATGACGCCGGTGATCGGCGCCCACGCCACGCCGACGATGCTGCGGGCCTAGCGCCTCACCCTTCGCGCAGCAGCGATCGAAGGAAGGGAATGGTTACCCGCCTCTGCGCTGCCAGCGAGGCGCGATCGACACGATCAAGAAGGTCCAGCAGCGCCCCAAGGTCACGAGGATAGCGGGCGAACATCCAGTCCAGCACGACGTCATCGAGCACGATGCCACGATGGCGCGCCTGTGCCTGCAATACATGGCGACGCTCGCCGTCATCCAGCGCCACTAGGCGCGCCTGGGTGCAGGCGCCCAGGCGGGAACGCAAGTCCGGCAACTGCACCGGCAGTGCCGCGGGCAGCGCCTCGGCAGCCAGCAGCAACACGCCGCCTGCATCGAGGTAGCGGTTGTAGGTGGCGAACAGGGCAAGCTCGGCGTCTGCATCGCCGGCGACAAGGTCCACGTCATCCAGTGCCAGAAGGTGGCTGCCGCCAACGCCGGCGATTGCCTCTGATCGGGCACCGCGGGCATGGCGCAGACCCAGGTACTGCGCCGACAGCCCCGCATCCGTCGCGGCCTGGCAGGCGGCGATCAAAAGGTGCGTCTTGCCGCTGCCGGCAGGGCCTGCCACGTACACGCATCCGCGCCCGCCGGCGGCAGCACCTTCCACGATCGCCAGCGCCGCCGCGTTGGACGCGCCGGGGAAGAACTGGTCGAACCGTTGCCGCCGCGGCCAGCGCAGCGCCAGGGGCAGCTGCGCGATCATGGCGAAGGGTTGTCCGGCGGTTCGAGCGGCGGCAACGCGCCTTCCTCTTCCTCCCGCAGTTCCGCCACCGTGGCGTGTTCGGTATAGAGCTCGCTCTGGCGGTAACGCTCCAGCAGGTAGCGCATCACGACCACCACCACCGAGGCCGCAGGAAGCGCCAGCAGCACGCCCAGGAAACCGAACAGGTGGCCGCCGGCCAGCACGGCAAAGATCACAGCCACCGGATGCAAGCCGATCTTCCCACCCACAAGGCGCGGCACCAGGACATAGCCCTCAAGCAGCTGGCCCACCACGAATACGCCGCAGACGATCAGCACATGCGTCCAGTCGCCGTACTGCACCAGGACGGCGATCAGGCTGGCGCCGAAACCGATCATGAAGCCCAGGTACGGGACGAAGCTCAGCAGGCCCGCCACCATGCCGATCAGCGGGCCGACGGAAAGTCCCACGATGCTCAGCGCGATGCCGTAGAACACCCCCAGGGCCAGCATCACCAGCAGCTGGCCGCGCACGAAGGCACCAAGCACCTGGTCCGATTCGCGCGCCAGGCGCACGGCGGTGGGTTCGACCGAACGCGGCAGCAGGCGCGCGATGTGCGCCACCATGGTGTCCCAGTCGCGCAGCAGGTAGAAGGCCACCACGGGGATCAGCACCAGGTTGGTCAGCCACATCACGATGCTCATGCCCGAGCGGGACACGCGCGCCACCGCCGAGGCCACCATGGAGCTGACCGATCCGATGTGTTCCTTCACAGCGGCGATGATGCGGTCGCTGTCGAAGGTGCCCGGGTCCAGGTGCAACTTGGTCTGCAGCCACGGCAGCGCTACGTTGCGTCCCCACTGCACGTAGGTGGGCACGTTGTCATAGACGCTAGCCACCTGGCGCTGGATCAACGGCACCAGCAGCAGCAGCGCGCCGATGGTCACCAGTACGATCACGCTGAAGACGATGCTTACCGCCATGGTGCGGCCCATGCCAAGGCGCTGCAGGCGATCGGCCAGCGGATCGCCCAGGTAGGCCAGCATCGCCGCGATGGCGAAGGGCATCAGTACCGGCGCCAATAGCCAGATCAGGAAGCCGATCACGGCGACCAGCGCCAGCATCTGCCAGCGGCGTGAAACGTCGGGAGTCAGCATCGGCGGAGGATGGCCTTGATTGGGTGCTTGCATCGTCTTTGAACGTCCGTGAGGGTGATGCGCACGATCCTTTATGGGATCCAACGCAGGTTAACCGAGGCGCCATCATGGCTGCCCTGGGCCACCAGCAGGTGACCGGAAGCGCCCACGCCCGAGGCCAGCGCGCGCAGCGATCCATTGCCCTTCACCTGCAGCAGCACGCCGTCGCCGTCGGCCTGGGCAGGCACCGCGGAACGGATCGACGGGTCGTCGTGCAGGGCGCCCATCAGGGCGGCGAAGTCGGCGGCCGACTTCAGCCCCGACACCCAGACGCTTGCAGCATTGCCAATGGAGGAATTGGCCCCGAGCTGCCGGTCGATGCGGTCGCCGGCGCCATTGGCGCCATTGGCGAGCACGGCATCATCCGCCTCGCCGCTGTCCTGCCAGGCCTGTGCCTTGCCGCCGGTGATCATGGTCCAGTCGGCATTGCCCTGGTCGATCCGGCCCTGCAGGATCAGCCCGGTGTGGTACTTGGCGGTCAGTGCGGCAATCGTGGCAGGATCGGCCGAACCGACCGCCGAAGCCGACGGCAGGCCGTCGGACGGAAACACCGCCTGGTAGCCGCGCGCCTGCGCCGCCTGCGCCAACGGGGCGAGCGCATCGGGGGTCATCAGCTGGCCCTGCCCGTTGCGCACGATCACCAGCAAGATGTTCGCCGTGCCCCCGGCCGTGGGGTCGGCCGCGCCCGAGGCACGCCGGATCGCGGCCGGATCGAAGCTCACTTCCAGCATCAGAGGGGCGGAACCCGGCTGGCCCTTCTTGTACTGGTATTGCTGGACCAGGGCGCCGGGCTGCTTCATGGCATCGGCATAACCGGGTTTGGAGCGCGGATCCTGGCCGCCATTGGCGCGGGTGAGCACCTGGGTGAGCGCCGCGGCAATCGCCTCGTCGCGGCTGGCCGCCGCGGTGTCGTTCACCGGAACGGTCACGGCATAGGGGGAATTCTGGGCAAACGCCGGGGCCACCAGCAGGGCCAGCAACAGGACGATCCAACGGGTGCGCATGGCGGGGCTCACGATGATCCTTCGAAGAGGCAAGTGTGCCCAATGGGGCACCTTTCGTCTAATGAAGGGCCTGCTTTGCGGGTACAATCGGCTGTTTCCCAGCCGCCAAGACCCGCCCCATGTCCTCCGAGAACGAATCGCTCACCTATCGTGCCGCCGGCGTGGACATCGACGCGGGCAATGCCGTGGTGGAGCGGATCAAGCCGCTGGTGAAGAAAACCTTCCGCCCCGAAGTGATGGGGGGCCTGGGCGGCTTCGGCGGATTATTCGACCTCTCGGGGAAATATGCCGAGCCGGTGCTGGTTTCCGGCACCGACGGGGTGGGCACCAAGCTGAAGCTGGCCCAGGAACTCAACCGCCATGACACCATCGGCATCGACCTGGTGGGCATGTGCGTCAACGACGTGCTGGTACAGGGCGCCGAGCCGCTGTTCTTCCTCGACTACTTCGCCACCGGCAAGCTGGACGTCGAGACCACCGTGGCCGTGGTCGGCGGCATCGCCCGGGGTTGCGAGCTGGCCGGATGCGCGCTGATCGGCGGCGAGACTGCTGAAATGCCCGACATGTACCCACCCGGCGAATACGACCTGGCCGGTTTCACCGTGGGCGCGGTGGAGAAATCGCGCATGGTCGACGGAAGCGCCATCGTTGCCGGCGACGTCGTGCTGGGCGTGGCCTCTTCCGGTCCGCATTCGAATGGCTACTCGCTGATCCGCCGCATTCTGGCCCGTGCTGGCAGCCCGCTGGGCGACAAGCTCGGCGGCACCACGCTGGGCGATGCGCTGATGGCGCCCACCACCATCTACGTCAAGGCCATGCTGCAATTGCACCGCGAGTCCCCGGTGCACGGCATGGCTCACATCACTGGCGGCGGCCTGACCGAGAACATCATCCGTGTGGTGCCCGATGGCCTTGGCATCGCGCTTGAGTCCAGCGCCTGGACCTTGCCGCCGGTGTTCGACTGGCTGCAGCGCGAAGGCAAGGTGGCACAGCCGGAAATGTGGCGCACGTTCAATTGCGGCATCGGCTTCACGGTGCTGCTGCCGCATCACGCCGTGGCCGAAGCCACGCACATCCTGGCTACCCACGGCCTTGCCAGCTGGCCGATCGGTGAAGTCGTCCGCGCCAGCGGTGACGAACGCGTCCGGATCGCCTGAGCCCATGCCCGCGCTGCGCATTGCCGCGCTGGCATCCGGGCGCGGCAGCAACCTTGCGGCACTGCTCGACGCCTGCGCCGACGGACGCATCGACGGCAAGGTCGTCCGGCTCGCCAGCGACAAGCCCAACTGCGCCGCGCTTACCCTGGCGGGCGAGGCGGGCGTGCCCACGGTAGCGCTGCGGCCCGGCGACTACCCCGATCGCCGCTCCTTCGACGAGGCGCTTTTCGATGCACTCGCCGCCAGCGATGCGGACCTGCTGGTCCTGGCGGGATACATGCGCATCATCGATCCGTCAGTACTGGTGCCTTGGGCAGGCCGCGCGGTGAACGTGCACCCTTCCCTGCTGCCGCTCTATCGCGGACTTCACACCCATGCCCAGGCGCTGGCCGCGGGCGACGCCGAGCATGGGGCAAGCGTGCATTTCGTCACCGCCGAACTCGACGGCGGTCCGGTGCTGGCGCAGGTGCGCATTGGCATAGGCCTCGGCGATACCGAAGCAACCCTGGCCTCGCGCCTGCTGGTTCACGAACACCGCTTGTTGCCGGCCGTGGTCGGCGCCATCGCCGCCGGCCGGATCGCCTGGAACGAAGGACGCCCAACGTTCGATGGACGGATCATCGACATGCCGTTGACACTACGCAGCGACGGAAGCCTAGGCGCTGCCACCTGAGGTTCAGGCACCTGCCGTAGACTTTCGCCCCATGACCAAAACGACCCTGCTTGCCGCCGCCCTCTCCGTCGGATTTGCTGCCCATGCGCCGGCGGCCTTCGCCGCCGCTCCGCACGCCTTTACCGCGCAGTACCAGGTGCTCCAGGGCGGCTCCCCGTTGGGTGAAGCCACCGTCACGCTCAAGCCGGCCGGCAACGGCCAGTTCGCCTTCAGCACGGCATCGAAAGGCACGGCAGGCCTTGCCGCGATGGTTGCGGCCAATACCAACGAAGTATCCACGTTCCGCTGGACCGGCACCGGCCCGGAATCGGTGAGCTACGACTACCGGTTGGACGCTTCGATCAAGACCAAGGAACGCCACCTGAAAGTGGATTGGACCAGCAAGCAGGCCACGGTCGATGACGGCAAGAAGAACTACACCTTCGCCGCAGTCCCGGGCATGGTGGAGCGGAACCTGGCAAGCCTGGCCCTTGGGCTTGCCCTGCAGTCGGGCAAGCAGGAAGTCACCTTGCCGGTGGCGGTGAAATCGAACGTCGAGAACCAGCAGTACAAAGTGACCGGAAAGGAAAAGGTACAGGTGCCTGCCGGCAATTTCGACACGGTGAAGATGGCCCGCACCGACGCCGACCGCGGCCTTACCGCCTGGTATGCACCGTCGAAGTACGCTGTGCCGGTGAAGATGACCCAGGGCGACCAGGATCTCACGCTGATGCTGGTGTCCTACCGCGCGCAGTAAACCTGCGCGCGGCAATCGGCTTTAGTTAGTTGGGCAGACGGCGGATCTTCGCGCCGAGCACGCCGAGCTTTTCCTCGATGTTCTCGTAGCCGCGATCGATGTGGTACACGCGGTCGACCGTGGTGTCGCCCTCCGCCACCAGGCCCGCCAACACCAGGCAAGCACTGGCGCGAAGGTCGGTCGCCATGATCGGCGCGCCGCTCATCTTGCCCACGCCCTTGATGATGGCCGTGTTGCCTTCCAGGCGAATATCCGCGCCCAGGCGCTGCAGTTCGTGCGCATGCATGAAGCGGTTTTCGAACACCGTTTCGGTGATGACGCCTACGCCCTCGGCCACGCAGTTGAGCGCGGTGAACTGCGCCTGCATGTCGGTGGGGAATGCCGGGTACGGCGCGGTGGTGATGTTCACCGCCTTGGGCTTGCGGCCCCGCATGTCCAGTTCGATCCAGTCGTCGCCGGTGTTGACGTGGGCGCCGGCATCCTCGAGCTTGGCCAGGACGAAATCCAGGGTGTCGGCGCGGGCGTTGCGGCAACGCACCTTGCCGCCGGTGATCGCGGCGCCGACCAGGAACGTGCCGGTTTCGATGCGGTCGGGCAGCACTTCGTAGTGGCAACCGTGCAGGCGCTCGACGCCGTGGATGGTCACGCTGGGCGTGCCGGCACCTTCGATTTGGGCGCCCATGGCGATCAGGCAGTTGGCAAGGTCAACGACCTCCGGCTCCATCGCCGCGTTCTCGATGATGGTGGTGCCTTCGGCCAGAGCGGCGGCCATCATGATGTTCTCGGTGCCGGTGACGGTGACCATGTCCATCACCACCTTGGCACCCTTCAGGCGTTTGGCGGTGGCGCGGATGAAGCCGGCTTCCACGGTGACCTCGGCGCCCAAGGCCTGGAGGCCACGGATGTGCTGGTCCACCGGGCGCGAACCGATCGCGCAGCCGCCGGGCAACGACACTTCGGCGTGGCCAAAACGGGCTACCAGGGGGCCGAGCACCAGGATTGACGCGCGCATCGTCTTGACCAGTTCATAGGGTGCGCACGTGCTGCTGGTGGAACGCGGATCGACGTGCATCTTCATGCGGTCGTCCAGCACCAGCCGGGTGCCCATCTGGCCCAGGAGCTCGATGAAGGTGGTGACGTCGTGCAGGTGCGGCACGTTGCCGATGCTTACCGGCTCGTCGGCCAGCAGGCAGGAGGCAAGGATCGGCAGGACGGCGTTCTTGGCGCCGGAAATGCCGACTTCGCCATTGAGCGGCTCGCCGCCAGTGATAAGGATCTTGGCCATGGGAAACTCTAAGAGGGGAAAAACTTGAAGGAGATGGGCGCCATAGCCTCAGGGGCCGCGCGCGGACCGCTCTTCGGGGGTAAGCGTCTTGAGCGCCAGCGCATGGATCGCACCGCCCATGAGGTCGCCCAGCGTGGCGTAGACCATGCGGTGGCGGGCCAGGGGCAATTTGCCGGTGAACTGGCTGGCCACGACATCGGCCTCGAAATGCACGCCGTCGTCGCCCCGTACGCTCACGCTGGCGCCGGGCAGCCCTTGTTCGATCAGAGCCTGGATGGAGGCCGCGTCCATAAATTCCTTGACAGTGGGGTGGTCTATCGCGGTTCCAGGTCCACATGGGACCCGGATGCGGGGCGTACCAAGGGGTCCGCAACCCGGCGATGACAAAGAGGATAGAATGACAAGCGGCCATGGTAATGGAAAACCTGTGGCGCAGAAACGACAGCATCCCACGCATAGGCCCGCATGAACGCTCGCATCATCCCGCCCGCCCCCGCTGCCGTTGACCCCACCGCCCTGGTTACCAGTGCCCGGCGCGTGATCGGCATCGAGGCGGAGGCCATCCGGTTGCTCGAGCCGCGGATCGGTGCCGATTTCGTCGCCGCCTGCCAGTTGATCCTCAAGTGCGAAGGCCGCGTGGTGGTCTCGGGCATGGGGAAATCCGGCCATATCGCCCGGAAGATAGCCGCCACGCTGGCGTCCACCGGCACGCCAGCGTTCTTCGTGCATCCGGGGGAAGCCAGCCATGGCGACCTGGGCATGATCCAGCCACAGGACATCGTGATCGCCATCTCGTACTCCGGCGAGACGGACGAACTGCTCTTCATCCTGCCGGTGCTCAAGCGCCAGGGCATCCCGCTGATCGCCATGACCGGCAACGTGCGCTCGTCTTTAGGCCGGGAAGCGGATCTCAACCTGGATGTGAGCATTCCCGTGGAAGCCTGCCCACTGGGCCTGGCGCCTACGGCCAGCACCACGGCGGCCCTGGTGGTGGGCGATGCGCTGGCCGTGGCGCTGCTCGAAGCCCGTGGCTTCACCTCCGACGACTTCGCCCGCTCGCATCCGGCCGGGAGCCTTGGCCGCCGGCTGCTGCTGCATATCGCCGACATCATGCACAAGGATGACGCCATTCCCCGCGTGCCTCCGGGGGCCTCGGTCACCCAGGCGCTGATGGAAATGACCCACAAGCAGTTGGGCATGACGGCCGTGGTCGATGACGCCGGCCATCTGCTGGGCGTGTTCACCGACGGCGACCTGCGCCGTGCCCTGGACGACCACGCGGTGGACCTGCGCAATGCCACGGTGGCCGAACTGATGACACGCGGCCCGAAGACCATCGGCGCCGACAAGCTGGCTATTGAGGCAGCCCAGTTGATGGAAAAACACCAGATCCATGCCTTGCTGGTGATCGACGAGTCCCACAAAGTGGTCGGCGCGCTGAACATTCATGATCTGCTCCGGGCCCGCGTGGTCTGATTCGCCTCCTCCCACCCGCCCTTCCCCACCATGCCCTACCGCCATTTCAGTGACCTGGACGCCGATATTCGCGCGCGTGCCGCCCGTATCAGGCTGGCCGTCTTCGACGTGGACGGCACGCTGACCGACGGCGGCCTTTTCGTGGGCGAGGACGGCCATGAAACGAAGGTCTTCCATGTGCACGACGGCCTGGGCCTGAAGCGCCTGCACGAAAATGGGGTGCAGGTAGCCATCGTTACCGCGCGAATCAGCCACCCGGTGACCCTGCGCGCCGAGGAACTGGGCATCGAACACCTCTACCAGGGCCAGCAAGACAAACGGGCCTGCGTGATGGAAATCATGGACGCGCTGGGGCTCACGCCCGACCAGGCCGCCTTCATCGGGGACGACCTGCCCGACCTCGCCCCGATGCGCCTGGTGGGCCTGGCCGTGGCGGTGGCCGATGCACACCCGACGGTGGCCGAGCACGCACACTACGTCACCCGCCGCGCCGGTGGCCATGGCGCCGCCCGCGAAGCCTGCGACCTGATCCTGGCCGCCCAGGGCAAGGCCGACGCCGAACTGGAACGCTGGCTTTGAACCTGCGCCTGTACCTGCGCGACCGGAAAGTCCCGGTGGCCATCGTTGGACTGACCGTAGCGGCGCTGACTGCCACCCTGGTGTCTTGGTACATCCAGCCCCAGGCCAAGGTGTCCGACTTCGTCGGCCCACCGCGGTCGGGCTACGTGCTGCACAACTTCATCCTTGATTCCTGGAACGAGGAAGGCGCCTTCAGCTTCCGCCTGCATGCGCCCCGGCTAGATCGCCGCGAGGGCGACGACGCCCTGTACCTGATCTCCCCCGACTTCCGCATGCCCCCCAAGGAAGCGGGCACCCCCGACTGGACAGGCCACTCCCAGTACGGGTGGGTGGACTCCGGTGGCGACATCCTGAAGCTCCAGGGCGAGGTGCACATGCACCGGGATGCCTTCGGCACCACGGCCGCCACCCAGATGGATACCTCCGAGGTCACTTCCTGGCCAAAAGAGAACCGCCTGGCCACCGACGCCCCCGCCACGATCGTGCAGGGAACCTCTACAATGAAGGGCGTTGGCATGCGGGCCAACCTCGATTCCAAGCACCTGGAGCTCCTCGATGACGTCCACAGCTCGTTCATGCCAAAAAAGCGCACGCCGTAGGCTGCTCCTGGCGCTCGGACTGTCATGCACGCTCGCCGCCACGGGCGCCAGCGCCAGGCAAAGCGACCGCAATGAACCGATCAACGCCCAGGGCGTATCGGTCGATGCCACCCAGGGCACCAACGGGCTGGTGATCTACAAGGGCAAGGTGGTGATGACCCAGGGCACGCTGAAGGTCACCGGCGACATCGCGCACATCTACCTGGATTCCGACAACCAGGTCGTGCGCGCCGTGGTCGATGGCAAGCCGGCGACCTTCCACGAGATCGACGACAACTGCAACAACGTCGACGGCCATGCGCTGAACATCGACTACGTGGTCGAACAGAACGTGGTCACCCTCACCACCAACGCGTGGGTGAAGCAGCAGGGCCGCGGCGAATCCAACGGCGACAAGCTCGTCTACCACACCGACACCAGCAACATGACCGGCCAGAGCGGCGACACTAACCTGGTGACCATGCAATTCCTGCCTAAGCCCAAGGGCGCGGATGGCAAGCCGGCGCCAGTACGCCCGCAGTCGGTGCCCAACTGCACGCCCACGCCGAAGCCCGCCCCCAAGGCCCCTGCCGCCGGCAAGCTCGCCAACGCACCGGCGACCGCTTCCACCGCTGCCAAGCCCTGACCGATGCTTTCAGCCCAGGGCCTGCAAAAGAGTTTCCGCGCGCGCCAGGTGGTGCGGGATTTCGCGTTTTCCATCCGTGAGGGTGAGGTCGTTGGCCTGCTTGGACCCAACGGCGCCGGCAAGACCACCTGCTTCTACATGGTGGTCGGCCTGATCGAGGCCGATGCCGGCTCCATCAAGCTCGATAAGCAGGACATCACCGCGCTGCCCATGCACTCGCGGGCCAAGCTCGGCATCGGCTACCTGCCGCAGGAAGCTTCTGTATTTCGCCGCCTTTCGGTCACCGACAACATCCTGGCCGTGCTGGAACTTCGCGAAAACCTAAGCCAGAAGCAGCAGATGCAGGAGCTCGAAGGCCTGCTCGACGAATTGAAGATCAGCCACATCGCCGACCAGAAGGGCATCAGCCTGTCCGGTGGCGAGCGCCGCCGCGTGGAGATCGCCCGTGCGCTGGCCGCCAAGCCGCGCTACATGCTGCTGGACGAACCCTTCGCTGGCGTCGATCCGATTTCCGTCGGCGAAATCCAGCGCATCGTCAGGCATTTGAAGGACCGCGGCATCGGTGTGCTGATCACCGATCACAACGTGCGCGAGACCCTTGGCATTTGTGACCGCGCCTACATCATGAACGACGGCGAGGTGCTTTCCCGCGGCACCCCGGCTCACATCCTGGCCGACGAAAAGGTCCGCGAGGTGTATCTGGGCCGTGAATTCCGCCTCTAGCGCCGATGCCGGAACCGGTCATCTGGCCAAAGGGCCTGCTGGCCGGCCTTATGCCGACGCGCTAGGATGGTGGTGACCAAGGCGACCATGGCAGGCATGAAACCCGGACTCCAGTTTCGCCTCAACCAGCAGCTCACGCTGACGCCCCAGTTGCAGCAGGCCATCCGCCTGCTCCAGCTGTCGCAGCTGGAGCTCGAGGCCGAACTTCGGCAGATCGCCGAGGGAAATCCGCTGCTCGAATTCGAGGAAGACGCCGAGCCCGCCGAAACCAGCGAGCCGGAAGAAGATTTCGAGTCCGAACGCTTCATCGATGCCGCGCCCAAGGCCACGGCCGAAAAGGAAACAGTGGAGTCGCCGCCAGACGTCGACGACACCCACGGCGACTGGGAAGCGGAACCTCGCCATGGCGATGTGGGGGACTACTCCTCTGGCGGCAACCGCAACAGCCAGGGCGACGAAGACGACGGCTTCGAACCGCAAAACGCCACGGCGCCCAGCCTTACCGAGCACCTTTCCTGGCAGCTGAACCTCTCGCAGTTCACGCCGCGCGACCATGCCATCGCCACGGCGATCATCCACGCGCTGGACGAGGACGGTTACCTGCACGAGGGCATCGACGCGGTCGCCGCCGCCCTGCCCGTCGACTTCCATGCCGATCCCGCCGAAATCGAAGCGGTGCGCAAGCGCCTGCAGCATTTCGATCCCACGGGCGTGGCAAGCCTGGACCTGCGCGACTGCCTGTCGATGCAGCTGCGCCAGTTCGCTCCTGATACCGCTTTCCGCGACGTCGCCCTGCGCATCGTCGAATTCGAGCTGGAACTGGTCGCCCGCAACGACTCGGGCAAGCTGGCGCGCAAGCTGCGCTGCGAAGAAGCGGACGTTGCCGGGGCCCTGGGCCTGATCCGCTCGCTCGATCCACGGCCCGGCGCGGCGTTGGACGCCACGCCCGTCGAATACGTCGCACCCGACGCTTACGCACGACGCGAGAACGGCCGCTGGCTGGTATCGCTCAATCCCGATTGCCAGCCGCGCCTTGGACTGAACCAGCACTACTGCAACCTGATCGCCCGCGCCCGCGGCGAGGACGCCACCTGGATGAAGGGCCAGCTGCAGGAAGCGCGCTGGTTGCTCAAGAGCCTGCAATCGCGCGCCGAAACTCTGCAGAAGGTCGCCGAGGTGATCGTCCGCCGGCAAAGCGCCTTCCTCGACTACGGCCCCGAGGCCATGCATCCGCTGGTGCTGCGCGAGGTGGCCGAGGAAGTGGGCATGCACGAGTCCACCATCTCGCGCGTCACCACCCGCAAATACCTGCACACCCCGCGGGGCACGTTCGAACTGAAACATTTCTTTTCGTCGGGTGTTGCCACCGAAGATGGCGGCAGCGCCTCGGCCACCGCGATCCAGGCCATGCTGCGCAAGCTCATCGCCGGCGAAGACCCGCGCAAGCCGCTTTCGGACCAGGCCCTGGCCGAAGACCTGCATCGACGGGGTATTCAGGTAGCGCGCCGTACGGTGGCCAAGTACCGCGAAGGCATGCGGATCCCCAGTTCGTCCGACCGCGTCCGCGCTGGTTGATCATCCAAGGGAACTTGAGCCCGTCCAATCCGTCCCAATCCTTAGTAGTGAAGTTTGAAGATAGCGGCACCGCCGTTCACCGGCCGCCAGAATCCGGCCGGATCCGCAGCAACAGGAGGCGAGAAACCATGCAACTTCAGCTTAGCGGCCAACATATCGACATCACCGATGCCCTGCGTACCCATGTCGAATCCAAGCTCGACCGCCTGGAACGCCTTTACGAAAACATCACGGGCTTGAATGTCGTCCTCTGCGTCGACGACGCGGAAAAGAAGGCCGAAGGTACCCTCCTGGTGTCCGGCAACCGCCTGCACGCCCAGGCCGTGGAACAGGACATGTACGCCTCGATCGACACCATGGCCGAAAAACTGGTCGCGCAGCTGCGCAAGCACAAGGAAAAGCAGAGCGACCACCACCAGCGCGAAGCGCGGGCCATAAACCAGGCCTGACCCCGGGCACCCCGGGCGCATGGCACAATGAGGCCTGCTTACCCGGGGACACCCCACGCTTGGACCGGCTGACCGCCCGACAACTCTTCGATAGCACCCACGAGCGCATGGGCATGCGCTGGATCGCCGGCTTGCGTGGCGAGGGGCGCGTGCTCGAACACGGTCAATCGGTCAGCCGTCGCCCGTCGCTGGTGGGCTACCTCAACGTGATCTACCCCAACAAGGTGCAGATCATCGGCACCGAGGAGCTCAATTACCTCGACGGGCGCGATTCGCGCCAGCGCTGGGAGGCCATCCAGAAGATCGCCGCCTACCGCCCTGCCGCGCTCATCGTGACCAAGGAACAACCCGTCCCGGCGGATCTCCGCGAAATGGCCGAGGAAACCGACACTCCGCTCTGGCTCAGCTCCAAGCGCGGGCATGAACTGCTTACCTATCTTCAGTACCACCTGGCGCGCACGCTGGCACCGCGCGTCACGCTGCACGGCGTGTTCCTGGAAGTGTTTTCCATCGGTGTGTTGATCACCGGCGAATCAGGCTCCGGCAAGAGCGAACTCGCGCTCGAACTCATCAGCCGCGGCCACCGCCTGGTGGCGGACGACGCCACCGAGTTCACCCTGATCGCCCCCGACGTCATCGACGGCGCCTGCCCTGAATTGCTGCAGGACCTGCTGGAGGTACGCGGCCTGGGCGTGCTGAACGTGCGCGAGATGTTCGGGCACACCGCGGTGAAACCATCCAAGTACCTGCGCCTGGTGATCCACCTGAAGCCGCTGCGCGAAGGCGAGGACACCGATGCCATGACGCGCATCACCGGCGATGTCGGCCGCCGCAACATCCTGGATGTCGACGTACCGATGATCACCATCCCCGTGGCACCGGGCCGCAACCTTTCCGTGCTGGTCGAGGCCGCCGTGCGCAGCCAGGCGCTCAAGAGCAAGGGCATCGACCCGGCACAGACCTTCATGGACCGGCAGGCGCACCAGATGCGCCGCCTGCCGCCGTGGTGAACGCATGACGCCGCCCAACATCATCGATCCAAAATCCATCCGCCTGGTCGTGCTTACCGGCATGTCCGGCGGCGGCAAGACGGTCGCCCTGCGCGCCCTGGAAGACCTCGAGTTCTACTGCGTGGACAACCTCCCCGCCGCTTTGATCCCGCAGCTGGTGGCCGCGGTGAGCCAGGGCGAACACGGGCCGCAAACCCACATCGCGGTAGGCGTGGACGTGCGCAACCGCGAGGCCGATCTCTCCCGCATGCCCAGCGTGCTGTCCGACATCGCGGCCACGGGAGTGGAAGTCCACCTGATTTTCCTGGACAGCCGCGACGACGTACTGATCAAGCGCTACTCCGAAACACGCCGTCGCCATCCGTTGTCGTCCGAAGGCCTCTCACTGGCCGACGCCATCGCGCGCGAACGCAAGCTGCTTCGCCCCTTGTCGGCGATCGCCGAACGCGTGCTCGACTCGAGCGACTTGAACGTCCATCAGCTGCGCCGCCTGATCGCCACCGGGTACGCGGCCGCCAGCGACGGCATGACGTTGATGTTCGAATCCTTCGCCTTCCGCCGCGGCCTGCCGCTGGATGCCGATTTCGTCTTCGACGCACGCTGCCTGCCCAACCCGCACTGGGAAGCCCGCCTGCGGCCACTGTCAGGCAAGGATGCACCCGTGCGCGAATACCTCGAGCAACAGCCGCTGGTGGCCCAGTACTTCAACGACACCGTGCACTGGCTGGAAAACTGGCTGCCGCAGTTCGAGAAGGACGACCGCAGTTACGTCACCATCTGCATCGGCTGCACCGGCGGCCGCCACCGCTCGGTCTACCTGGTGGAGAAACTCGCCGAACACTTCCGCAGCCGCCGCGGCAGCGCGCTCACCTTCCACCGGGAACTCGAATGAGCGACACCGGCGTCGGCGTGCTGTTGATGACCCACGAGGCGGTGGGCCAGGCCCTGATTTCGGCCGCGCGCCACGTGATGCCGAGGCTGCCGCTGCACGTGGCAGCGGTGGAGGTACCCGCGCATGCGGATCCCGACATCATGCGTTCGCTCACTGCCCAGCATGCGCGTGAACTGGATAGCGGCCATGGCGTGCTGGTGCTGGCCGACCTCTACGGCGCCACCCCCTGCAATATCGGCCTGTCCCTGGCCGATCTTGGCGTGCGCATCCGCTGCGTGTCGGGCCTGAACCTGCCGATGTTGCTGCGGGTACTCAACTATCCGGAAAAAACCTTGTCCGAACTCGTCGAAGTGGCCGCCGCCGGCGGCCGCGGGGGAATCTTCATCGACCATGCTTGAGCGCGAAATCGTGGTATCCAACCGCCTGGGCCTGCATGCACGCGCTTCGGCCAAACTGGTCCAGCTTGTCCAGGGTTTCAAATCCACCGTCTGGCTGGTGCACCGCGGACGCGAGGTCAACGCGCAAAGCATCATGGGCGTGATGATGCTGGCCGCCGGGCTCGGCAGCCCGCTGCTCGTCCGCGCCGAGGGTGCCGACGAGGAAACCGCGCTCAACGCCGTGGTCGAACTTTTCGACCGCAAGTTCGACGAGGGCGGCTGAGCGTGCGCCGGCAGTTGACCGGTGCCATCGCAGCGCCCGGCATGGCGCTCGGTCGCGCGCGCCTGGTTCAACCGAACATCTTCCATGTCGATACCACGCCACTGCGCAGCGACGAGGTGGAAGCGGAGATCGTGCACCTTCACATGGCGCTGGATACCGCTCGCCAGGAACTGCACGAGTTGCGCGGCAAGCTGCACGGCGCACTGGCACGCGAAGTGGGCGATTTCATCGACGCGCATAGCCTCCTGCTGGACGACCAGGAACTGCTTCGTGGCCTGGATGAACTGGTCCGGGTAGGTCACTACCGTGCCGGCGCCGCGCTGAAGCTGCAGCGCGATCGCCTGGCCGCGGTGTTCGACGCCATGAACGATCCTTACCTGAAGAGCCGCGGCGAGGACATCGATCAGGTGATCGGCCGCGTCATGGCCGCGCTGCAGCAGCAGGCCAGCGCAGAAGAACGCAAGCTCGCCTCGCGCGTGGGCGAGATCCTGGTCTCCGATACCGTGGCACCGGCGGACATGGCCAACTACACCGGCCATGGCCTCTTGGGCGTGGTGGGTTCGGCCGGCAGCGTGTATTCGCACAGCGCCATCCTGGCCCGCAGCTTCAACCTGCCGATGCTGGTGGGCGTGCGCGATGCGCTCTCGGCGATCAACGACGACGATCTGGTGCTGGTGGATGGCGAGAAGGGCGAAGTGATCGTCCATCCCACCGCACAGGACCTCCAGCGCTATCGCACCTGGCAGCGCGAAGCTGCCAACGAGGGTCGGCGCCTGGCACGGCTGGCGCACGCGCCGACGAAAACCCGCGACGGCGTGCACTTGCGCCTCTTCGCCAACGCCGAGCAGTCTTCCGATATCGCTCAGGCGCGCAACCGCGGCGCCGATGGCATCGGCCTGTACCGGTCCGAATTCCTTTTCCTGCGCCAGCGTGGACTACCCGGCGAAGAAGAACAATTCATCGCCTACCGCGACGTACTGCTTGGCATGGGCGGCCTGCCGGTCACCATTCGCACGCTGGACCTGGGTGCCGACAAGGCCGATGCCGCGGGCCTGGTGATCCGTGGGGAGGACAACCCCGCGCTTGGCGTGCGTGGAGTACGGCTCTCCCTACGCTACCCCGATGTCTTCAGTGCGCAGTTGCGTGCCATCCTGCGTGCGGGTGTGTACGGCACGGTGCGCATCCTGGTACCGATGGTGACCCACGCCGGCGAGATGGCCGCCGTGCGGAGCCTCGTCAGGCAGGCGCGTGAAGACCTGCGCCGGCAAGGGCACGAACTGCCCGAGCGCATCGACATCGGCGCGATGATCGAAGTCCCGGCCGCGGCCATCGGCGTACGCAGCATCCTTGAGAAATCCGATTTCCTGGCCATCGGCACCAACGACCTGGCGCAGTACGTGCTGGCCGCCGACCGCAACAACGACGCCCTGGGCGATCTCTACGACCCGCTCCACCCTGCCCTTCTGCGCGTGCTCGGCCATGTGATCTCCGCGGCACGGCGCGCCGGCAAGCCGGTGAGCCTGTGCGGCGAGATCGCAGGCGATCCGATTTATGCGCCGATGCTGGTGGCACTTGGCCTGTGCGAATTCAGCATGCATCCCGGACAGCTGCTGCGCGTGCGCGACAAACTGTCCAACCTCGACCACGGCATGCTGCGCGCACTGGCGCCGAGCCTGGTGCGTTGCTACACGCGCGATGCGGTGGAAGAGCAACTGCGCGACGCGCTGGAGCGGCACTAACCGCACGCTGCGCCTGGCACGTGTCACGGCATGCGTTTAGCCGCCCACGCCTAGCCCGGCAAGGAAGGCCGCCAGCGCAGCGCCGCGGTAACGGCCCTGCGGCAACACGATGCCCAGTTGTCGCTCCAGATCCAGGAACGGCGTATGCAGTGCCACCAGGCGTCCGGCCGCCACGGCATCGCCAATGGCCACCCGCGGCAGGCAGGCAATGCCCAGGCCCGCAATCACCACCTGTTTGATCGCTTCGGTCTGGTCCAGCTCCAGCACGCCGCCCGCCGGCGGCAGCGACGAAAGCACACGCTCGGCCTGGGCACGCGTGGCCGAGCCCCGCTCGCGAAGCACCCACCGTTCGCCGGCGAAGTGCGCAGGCAGCAGGCGTCGCCGCGTCGCCAGCGGATGGCCCGGGCGCACGCACACGGCCAAGGCATCGCGGCGCCAGGGATGCACTCGCAGGGCGGGATCGGCGATCGGCCCCTCGATGAAGCCGGCATCGAACCGATGCTCCAGCACGCCGCGCGCGATGTCCGCGGTATTGCCGACGGCGATGCGTATCGCCACGCGAGGATGGGATGCGACGAAGCTGCCGAGGAGTTCCCCGGCAAGGTAATTGCCCACCGTATTGCTGGTACCAAGGGTGAGCGAGCCAGCCAGTGCCTCTCCGGTGGCGGCAGGGCCTGCGAAGGCCGCGAAACGCTCGGCGATTTCCCGCGCGCGCGGCAGAAGTTCATGGCCGCGCTCGTTCAGGTGCAGACGGCCGGCAACGCGGTCGAACACTGCCTCGCCCAGCAATCTCTCCAATTCTGCCAGCGCCATGCTCACCGCCGGTTGCGAAAGATGCAGGAGGCCGGCGGCAGCGGACACGGTGCCCTCGCCGGCCACGGCGATCAGCACTTGCATGTGGCGAAGGGACATCCCGCTCATAAGTTGAATTTATAGCATGGATAAGAAACATATATTTTTCTTATCCATACGCAGGCCTGATCATGGCGGGCATGAAAACCCTCCTTCCCGGCTTGCTGCTGGTAGCCGCCATCGCGGCGATCGCGTTGCTGCTCGGCCATGCCATGCCGCTGGTCGGTGGCGCGGTCTGCGGCATCGTGCTCGGCATCGTGGTGCGCAATACCAGGCCGCCGTCCGCCGCCTTCGCACCGGGCATCAGGTTTGCCTCAAAACAGGTGCTGCAGGCATCGATCATTGCGCTGGGCTTTGGCCTCAGCCTTGGCCAGGTCGCGCATACGGGCCTCTCCTCGCTGGCGGTGACGCTGTGCACCATGGCTGCGGCAGGCCTGGCCGCGTGGCTCATAGGCCGCGCCCTGCGCGTGCACGACGACCTGAAGCTGCTGATCGGCGTGGGTACCGCCATCTGCGGCGGCTCGGCGATTGCCGCCGTGGTACCCATCATCAAAGCGAACGAGCACGACACGGCGTTCGCGATCTCCACCATCTTCCTGTTCAACCTGGTCGCCGTGCTGCTGTTCCCCTGGCTGGGCCACCTGATGGACCTCTCCGACCTCGGCTTCGGCCTGTGGGCGGGTACGGCAATCAACGACACCTCGTCAGTGGTCGCCGCCGGTTACACCTACAGCCACGCCGCGGGCGACTTCGCCACCATCGTGAAGCTGACGCGCGCCACGCTGATCATCCCGATCTGCCTGGTGCTGTCGATCGCCGTGGGCCTGCGCGAAAGGCGCAGTGGCGGCGCCGACTTCAGCCTGGCACGCATCTTCCCCTGGTTCATCCTCTGGTTCCTGGTGGCATCGGCGGTGCGCAGCATGGGCCTGGTGCCCACCGTGGCCTTGCCCTGGATCCACCAGTTGGCCGAGGTGTTGATCGTGATGGCGCTGACCGCCATCGGGCTGTCGGCAGACCTTCGCCGCATGGCCGCCAGCGGCGTACGCCCGATCATGCTGGGCCTGGCCACCTGGGCCGCCGTGGCGGTCACCAGCCTGGGCGTGCAGTGGGGCCTCCACCAACTCTAGCCCGCCACCCTTAGGCGGGCACCAGCGTGTGCATGTAGCGGCGCAGGTCGTGCAGCTTTGAGTACGCCGCCACCGCCGCAACTTCGCGCACAGGGCGCCCGGCGTGCAGCAGGCGAGCGATGGCCAGGCGCCGCAGGTCGCGGAACTGCAGGTCGTCGACGCCAGCCTGCACGCACGCCCGGCGGAAAGCCGTTGTCATGGCGGCGGCGGTGAAAGGGAATATGCGGGCATCGGGTTCGCCACGGGGCTGCTGGCCCAGGAGTTCCTGGGCTTCCAGGGTGAGCCGCGCCCGGCGGGCCCACGTGCCCATCACGTGGTCGCTGGTGCGCAGGTACACCACGCCCCGCCCCAGGTCGATATCCGCCCAGCGCAGGCGCAGGGTTTCGCCGAGGGTGCGCGCCGAGCACAGGATGAACTCCACCACGTCCTCGATCGGCAGCAGCAGGTGAGCGTCGCGGGCCATGGCCCGGCGAAGCTTGGCAAGTTCCACATCCGTGGGCATACGCTCGCGCCGGGCTGCACGGGCGATGGTGGCATCGTCGCGCAGGCGCGCCCGAGCCATCTCGATGCAGCCTGCATCCGGCGCCGGCCAGCCATGCCGGCGGGCGAACGCGAACATCCGGTTGAAGAACGATATTTCGATATTGAGCGTGGACGCCGCGCATGGTCCGCGAAGCTGCCCGGCGTCGTCCGTGTGATGGCCGCGGCGCCGCGCCCGCGCATAATCGACGAAGTCGTCGTCGGTTAGTGATGACAGCCGCCGCCTGCCCAATGCTTCGCGCAAGCGGCGCAGCGTGCAGCGTTCGGTCGGCCGGATGCGCATGCTCCGCTCGGGGTGCATGGCATACCAGTCAAGCAATTCGAACAGCGATGCCGCGTGCAAATCGATGTCCACGTTATAGCCCTCCCAGGTAATCCGCCTACTCGCCGACGGCGACCGACTAGCGTAGGGAAGGAAGGGACTTACGTCTTACACGTTTCGCTCTAATGCTTGCCTTGTTCGGCGAGCGTGAGGGCCACCTTGTCACGCAGGTACACCGGTAGCGCGTGCTCGGCACTGACGCCCTTGCCGGCGCGAAACGCCGGTAAAGCCAGCAGGGCGACATTGCGCGCCTGGGGGTAGCACGCGCCGTCGTGCGCTGCCACGCTGCCGATGCGTTCACCAAGCTGTGCCGCATAGGTGGCCCAGCCCGTGCCGACGACGCTCCAGGGACCTCCCGGCGGCACGGTGAGCGAAGCGGGCGGCCCCACCCACTCGTCCGACAGGGATTCCAGCTGGCCATCGGCGCCCCGGCGATACGCCGCCGCGTAGACCTCGCCCATGCGGGCATCGATCACCGCGAGGATGTCGTCCAGGCCTGCGTCTTCCTCCATGGCCAGGGCCTGCAGCGACGACACGGTGACCACCGGCAGGTCCAGCGCCATGGCCATGCCCTGGGCCAGCGAAATGGCAAGGCGCACACCGGTGAACGCGCCCGGCCCGCGGCCGACGGCGATACCCTCGAGCGCCTGCCGGGACATGCCAGCCTCCGCCAGCAGGCTGTCGGCCATCGGCAGCACCAGTTCGCCGTGCCGGCGCGGCGCCAGTTCGCTGCGTGCGAGGATTTCCTCGCCATGGACCAGCGCGACCGAACAGGCTTCGGTTGAGGTTTCGATGGCAAGGATCTTCAAGGCGTTTCCCGGTTTATTCGCGTGCTGCCCTGGGTATACCAGTCGATGTGGCGGGTGAGGTACATCAGGAGGGCCACCACCGCCAGCAGAACGACGGCGCCGATCAGCAGCGCGTATTGCTCCGCCCCGATCAACCCGTAGAGTACCGCGTAAAGCAGGGCCAGCACGATGCCCAGCGTCCAGCCGGCGCGACGGGCGCGCAGTACCGCCGAAGCGTAGCCGGCGATGATGCCCACCACCGCGAGCGCGGCCAGCAGGTACGCAAGCGCGAAACCCAATTGCTCGGACAAGGCCAGCAAAAGCACGTAGAACACCACCATCGCCGCGCCCACCAGCAGGTATTGCACCGGATGCACGCGAAGACGCTGCAGCACCTCGTACAGGAAGAACACCACGAAGGTCATGGCGATGAACAACAGGGCATATTTCCCGGCGCGATCATTCTGCTGATACACGCTGCCCGGCTGGAACAGCTCCACGCCGAATGCCGATGCAGCCATCCGGGTATCGACATTGCCGTCACCATCGTTCCAGTGCTGGCCATAGTCGCGATTCAAGTCAAGCACCCGCCACTGGGCCTGGAAGCCACGGTCATCCACACGGCGAGTGACGGGCAAGGACGCACCGACGAAACTGGGGTCGGCCCACGGTGCCTGCAGGTCGACGGTACCCGAGCGCGCCATGGGCAGGAACTGCAGGGAACCGGTTCCGGCCAGCTTGATCCGCACCGTGAAGTCGATCGATTGCCCCGCCATCGCATCCAGATCGATCGGCACGGAGACGACCGGAAGGCCGCCGGCCCTCGCAGTGGAGGAAACCAGTCGATACGGTTTGCCGTTCACGCGTACGTCGCCGACATCCCGCAGCCCTTGCAGGTCGGCCACGGGAAGGCGCAATTCGGCTTTGGCGCCAAGCCAGGAACGTCCGCTCGCCTGGCGGAAGGTTGCTATGTCAGCGGCATCCACATGTCCGACGAAGCTGACATCGGCGACGTACACTGGCACTTCGTACATGCCATAACGTCGACGCTCGATGGACATCGTTGCCGAGGTTGCCATGCGGTCGGCCAGCACGAATTCGGTGCTGCGCGTAATCACCTGGCGCTGGTTGGCATCCAGTACGGTCTGCTCGGCGGGCACCGCGAGCATCAGACCGCCGATCACCTGCCTTCCGCCCCAACCCTTCGCGACATTGCTGGCCGCCTGCCCATTCAGATTCTGCCGCTCGCCCACCATGGACTGGATCGAGGCGAGGGGAATCAACATCAGCAGCGCAAGCGCGCCCACGCCAAGCACCTTGGCGGTTATCGAATGCATCCAGCCGGGCATAAAAGCTCTCCTTCCACCTGTCGGGCCACCATCACACCAGCCCCCTGGGGCCGGGCGCGGCCGCGGCATGGCTAACTTCGGGCGCTGGCGGGCGAATTCACCGCTGTTTGGCCAGATGATGCGAAGAAGGTTTGTACGTCTGCCAGTTCGCGCGTGCGCGGCATGGGTGGCAGGCTCGCCAGGAACAGGCGGCCGTAACCCTTGGTCACCAGGCGCGGGTCGCACAGCATCAGTACGCCACGGTCGTGCACGTCGCGGATCAGCCGGCCGGCGCCCTGCTTCAGGGCAATGGCGGCGGTAGGTACCTGCCAGCCCATGAAGGCGCTGATGCCGGTTTGTTCCAGGGCATCGAGCCGAGCCTGCAGCACGGGATCGTCGGGGTTGGCGAAGGGAAGCTTGTCGATCACCACCACGCTCAATGCATCGCCGGATACGTCCACGCCTTCCCAGAAACTCGCCGCACCCAGCAGCACGCCATGTCCGCTGTGGCGGAAGTCTTCCAGCAGGCGATGGCGCGGCGCGGTGCCCTGCACGAACAGTGGCCAAGGTACCCGGCCAGTGAGCAACTCCGCCGCGCGGCGCAAAGCGCGGTGCGAGGTAAACAACAGGAAGGCCCGGCCGTTGGACGCTTCCAGTACCGGCAGCACCGCGTCGATGACGCGGTCGGTATGGTCGCGCGAGGCGGGGTCGGGCACGTTGGCAGGCAGGTAGCAAAGCGCTTGCGCTGCGTAATCGAACGGGCTTTCCAGGCTGATCGCGTGCGGATCGTCGATGCCCAGTTGCCGGGCGAAGTGCTGGAAATCCCCGGCCACCGATAACGTGGCCGAGGTGAATATCCACGCGGCCTGGGTGGCTTCGCGCATGGCGCGCAACGGCGGGGCAAGATCCAGCGGCGTGGCGTGGAAGGCAAAGCCGCGCGGATAGAGTTCGTACCAGCGAACGTCGGCGTCGCCTCCGCCTTCGACGATGCGATCGAGCTTCACCAGCATCGCCTGGGTGCGCTCGAACGCATTGGCCAGTCCCCGGGAACGCTCGGCCTGCCCGCCCAGCAGATCTTCCAGTGCCGCGAGCACCTCACGCAATTCCTCGAGTGCCGCACCGATGGATTCATCGCGATCGAGCGTGGCGAAGGCGCCACGCGTGGGCAGCGCGTCCATCGCCAGGCGCAAGCGTTTGACCACGCCCTGCAGCGCTTCCACCGGCTCCAGTAGCAGGCCCATGGCACCGGTCACGCCATTGCATTCGGTAAGCACGTCGCCGGCAAGATCGGTGAGCTGCCGCGCGCTGATGCTCTGCGAAAAGAACTGGCCGGCGAGTTCGGGCACCTGGTGCGCTTCATCCAGGATGAACGCCTGTGCACCGGGAAGGATCTCGCCGAAACCCTCCTGCCGCAGTGAAAGATCAGCGAACAGCAAATGGTGGTTCACCACCACCACGTCGGCCTCCTGCGCCTCGCGCCGTGCGCGCACCACATGACAACTGTCGAAGAACGAACACTCGCTGCCCAGGCAGTTCTCGGGCGTGGAGGTAACACGCGGCCACAGCGGCGATTCCTCGGGCACCTCGGCCAGTTCCATGCGATCACCAGCGCGCGTGCGCGCCGACCATGCGCGGATGGCTGCCAGCTGCGTGGATTCCTCGCGGCTGGCCAGCATGCCTTCGCGCACCGTCTGGTCCAGCCGGTGCAGGCAAAGGTAGTTGGCACGTCCCTTCAGCAGCGCGATCTTCAGGCGCGCGCCCAGGACGCTGCGCACGCGCGGAAGATCGCGGAAGAACAACTGGTCCTGCAGTGCCTTGGTGCCGGTGGAAACGATCACGCGCTGTCCGCATAGCAGTGCCGGCACCAGGTAGGCGAAGGTCTTGCCCGTGCCCGTGCCGGCCTCGGCGATCAGGGTGTCGGCCTGGGCGATGGCGTCCTGCACGGCGGTAGCCATCGCCTGTTGCGCGGCGCGGGGCAGGAAACCCGGGATCTCGCGGGCAAAGGGGCCGTCCGCGCCGAGCAGCGCGGCGGCATCGTGATCGGTCATGGCAAGTATTGTAAACGTCAGGGACGGGCCAGGACCGTGCGCGCGAGCTCAGCCAGTACCGGCCGGTCGGCAGGCGCAAGCTCGACCGGGTCCGCTTCGGCGGCCAGCACCCAGCGCAGGGCCTGGCCTTCGAGCGAACGAGGCTCGCCCTCCCAGTTGGTCACGATGAAGACGTCCAGCAGCAGCGATTTGCCGTCGTAGTCCCACGGGAACCGCATGAGCGCCGTAGCTTCGCCGATGACGATGCCCAGCTCCTCGGCCAGTTCCCGTGCCAGGCCCTGCCGGGCGTCCTCGCCCGGTTCGAGCTTGCCGCCGGGGAATTCCCACATCAGGGCCAGGTGCTTGCCCGGGGGCCGCTGAGCCAGCAGGACACGGCCGTCGGCGTCGATCAGCACGCCGGCGGCCACGTGGATCATGCGCGGATATATTCGACCATGTCGAAGGAATGGGCGTGCGTGGCGTCGGCGGCGTGATGCACGCGCGAGATCTCCGTCCATTCCTTGAAATCGATGCCCGGGAAGAAAGTGTCGCAGCCGTCGATAGCGGCATAGACCCAGGTCAGGTACAGGCGCTGCGCGAACGGAAGGGCCTCGCGGTAGACCTCCCCGCCGCCGATCACAGTGATGCCGGTGCCGCCGGCGGTGGCCCGTGCCTCGGGGACCGAACGGACCGTCACCTGTCCCGGGAACGGCGCGTCATGGCGGCGCGACAGCACCAGGTTGTGGCGGTCCGGCAACGCCTTGCCGATCGCCACGGCCGTCTTGTGCCCCATCACCACGTACTTGCCCAGGGTGAGGTGCTTGAAGTGGGCGAGGTCCGCAGGCAGGTGCCAGGGCATCTGTCCATGCTTGCCGATGGCGAAATTCTCGTCCAGCGCGGCGATGATCGATACGGCCATGGGTGTCCTTCTGAACCGGTTGACGTGTCAAAACCCGCTTATGGTAGTGCCTGCCACGCAACGCGCCAATCCAACAAGCGTTCGATCACACTGCCACGGGTGCCTTGATGGCCGGGTGAGGATCGTAGCCGGCGATGGCGATGTCATCGTAAGTAAAATCGAAGACGGATTTCACGTCGGGGTTCAGCACCAGCCTGGGCAACGGCCGCGGCTCGCGCGAAAGCTGCTCGCGCGCCTGGTCGACATGGTTGGCATAGAGATGGGCGTCACCCAGGGTATGGATGAAGTCGCCGGGGGCCAGGCCCGTCTCCTGCGCGATCATGTGCGTAAGCAGCGCGTAACTGGCGATATTGAACGGCACGCCGAGGAAAATATCGCCCGACCGCTGGTAGAGCTGGCATGACAGCCGGCCATTGGCCACGTAGAACTGGAACATCGTGTGACAGGGCATCAGCGCCATCTTCGGCAGCTCCCCGACGTTCCACGCCGAGACGATCAGGCGCCGTGAATCCGGGTTGCGCCGGATCTCGTCGATCACCCAGCCAATCTGGTCCACCACCTTGCCGTCGGCCGTGGGCCACGCCCGCCATTGCCGCCCGTACACCGGGCCCAGGTCGCCGTTGGCATCGGCCCATTCGTCCCAGATCCGGACGCCATGGTCCTTGAGGTAACCGATGTTCGTATCGCCCTTCAGGAACCAGATCAGTTCGTGGACGATCGACTTCAGGTGCAGCTTCTTGGTGGTGACCAGCGGGAACCCGCGGGCCAGGTCGAAGCGCATCTGCCAGCCGAACACGCTACGCGTGCCGGTACCGGTACGGTCCTGTTTTTCAGCGCCCTGGTCCAGGACGTGGCGCAGGAGGTCAAGGTAGGCGTGCATGGCTGAAGCCTACGCCGCTGGCGAGGCGAGGGGCAAGGTCGGCGCCCGGCGGGACAACGCCAGGCAGATGATGCCGAACACCAGCAGCGGGATCGAGAGGATCTGGCCCATGGTCAGCCAGCCGAAGGCCAGGTAGCCCAGCTGGGCATCGGGCAGCCGGAAGAACTCCACGAAGATGCGGAAGCAGCCGTAGAGCAGGGCGAACATCCCCGACACCGCATAGCGCGGCCGCGGCTTCATCGAGTAGATCCACAGCACCGTGAACATCACCACCCCTTCGAGCGCGAATTCGTAAAGCTGCGAGGGATGGCGCGGCAGTGCATCGGGCGCATTGGGAAACACCATCGCCCAGCCGACATCGCTGGGCTTGCCCCACAACTCACCATTGATGAAATTGCCCAGCCGGCCCAGGCCCAGGCCGATCGGCACCAGCGGGGCGATGAAATCCACCGTATCGAAGAAATGCAGGCCGTGGCGACGCGACCACCACCAGTTCGCCGCCACCACACCCAGCAGGCCGCCGTGGAAGCTCATGCCGCCGTCCCAGATGCGCACCAGCGCCAGCGGGTCGTGCCAGATCCAGTTGATGGGCGTGTAGAACAGCATGTAGCCCACGCGGCCGCCGATCACCACGCCCATCATGGCGTAGAAGATGAGGTCGCTATAGGCATCGCGGGACACCGGGAAACGGCCCTTCAGGCGCCGGTATTCGCCCGCCAGCCAGCCGCCGAGGAAACCGCCCAGGTACATCAGCCCGTACCAGTGGATGGCCAACGGCCCCACCTTGAAGGCCACCGGGTTGAAGTTGACGACGAAAGGAGCTGCCATGGGGGTTCGCAAGGCCGGAGGACCCCCGATTGTACCGTGGCCGCCAGGCCCCGGGGTCCGGCAGTGGCGGCGCGCCGGCCGATGGCTATACTCCCCCTCGGAGCGACAGCCAGGCCGGCAGTCGCCCGTACAGGGGATCCATTCAATGCAGAGCCTTATCGTGCGCGCCGCGCTGGCCGCACTGTGCGCCATCGTGCCTGTTGCCGCGCTCGCCGCGGACCTCATTCCAGTAGAAGACTTTACCCGCCACAGCCTGCTGACCGACCCGGCGCTGTCGCCCGACGGCAAGTACATCGCGGTGGCCATGCACGACGAGTCGGGCGACCAGCACGCCCTGGTGATCTACCACGTCGAAGACATGACGACCCCGGCCAGCCTGCTGCGCCTGCCGCGATACACCCTTCCCGAAGACATCACCTGGGTCAGCAATACCCGACTGGTGCTTAGTCAGGCCAAGGAAATGGGCTCGATCGACAAGCCGTACCTCACCGGCGAAATCATCGCCACGGATGTCGACGGCAAGCATCAGGCCTACCTGTTCGGCTGGGATATCGCCAGCCACTCCACCACCCGCGGCACCGACCGTGGCTGGGGCTACATCGAGGGCGTGCCACGGCAGCTGAACAACCAGTTCTACATGCGCGCCTACATGTACCAACAAGACGAGTTGAGCCAGCTGTACTCGGTCGATGCCAGCAATGGGGCACGTCGGACGGTGGCCGATATCAACGTCGGCCGCATGAGTTTCACCTTGGATGACGCGGGCATGGCGCGCTATGCCTACGGCGCCGACGAAGACTACAAGAGCGTTGTGTTCCGCAAGGATGGCAGCGGCTGGACCAAGCTCGACCACCGTATCGTCGGCTCGGTATTCCTGCCCATTTCCATGTCCGCCGACGGCAAGGACCTGGTGGCCCTGCATAGCGCCGATGGCGGCCCGAACGCACTGGTACGCCAGGACGGCGACGGTGGTGCGCAGCAGGTGCTGGTAAGTGACCCGTTTGCGTCGGTTGAGGGAATCCTGTGGTCGCCCAAGCCGTTCCATCCACTGGGTGCCTGGACCGCCACCGGCATCCCGCGAATCACTTACATCGACCCCAACAACCCCTACGTCAAACTGCACCAGGCGCTCGCGGCGAAGTTCCCCGGTAAACAGCTGCGCTTCGTCAATTTCAGCGACGACGCCAAGCAGTTGCTCTTCCATACCTCCAGCGACCGAGACCCGGGCTCTTACTTCCTCATCGACCTGACCAACTACAAGGTACGCCGCCTGTTCGACGTGGAGCCGTGGATCGATCCGGCGAAGATGGCCGAACAGCGCCCGATCCGTTTCAAGGGGACCGACGGCACGGAGCTGGAGGGCTACCTCACTTTCCCGCCCGGGCGACCGGAAGCGAACCTGCCGATGGTGCTGATGCCCCACGGCGGTCCAGTGGACATACGCGACGACTGGGGTTACGACTCGGAGGTCCAGTTCTTGGCCAACCGCGGCTACCTGGTGCTGCAGGTCAACTATCGCGGCTCGGGTGGTCGCGGCAAGAGGTTCATCCAGGAGGGATACCGCGAGTGGGGCGGCAAGATGATGCAGGACCTCATTTCCGGCGTGAAATGGGCGATTTCGGAGAACTACGCCGATGCCAAGCGGATATGCGTGTTCGGCGCCAGCTACGGTGGCTATGCCGCGCTGATGGCACCGATCCGCGCACCGGGCATGTTCAAGTGCGCGGTCGGTTATGCCGGCACCTACGACATGGGCATGCGCTACGAGAAAGGTGATTCGCACGGCAGCAAGTTCGACCGCAGCTACCTTGAGGTCACCATGGGCAAGGATCCGGAGGAACTGCGGGCCAATTCACCGGCCTTCCTCGCCGACAAGATCGATGCTCCGGTGCTGCTGATCCACGGCGAAGAAGACGAGCGCTCGCCGTACGCGGGCGCCAAGGAAATGCGCGCCGCCCTGGAAGCTGCCCACAAACCTTACGAATGGATGTCCGTACCCGGCGAGGGCCATGGCTTCTACAAGCCCGCCAACAGGGTGGCCATGTTCAACCGCCTGCAGGCGTTCCTGGATAAATACATCGGTGCGGACGCCCCGGCAAAATAACGCGCCATAGCCCGTAAGTAATGAAAAAGGCGGCCCCTCGGGCCGCCTTTTTTCTTTTAAATATGAGGACGTAAACGCTTACTGTCATTAAGTTCCCGATTCGCAAGAATAAATTTCTTGTGGTTGAAACGTGAAAAAACACAGGTTATTTTCCTGTTAGGCCGAGTTCGGGTGTGGGCGACGCGGCCGGGGTTTCCCCACCCTCAAAGTCCATGAAGCGAGCGCCACTCCCCGGTGGCGTGTATTACCAACGTATCGCCCGCGTTTCCCCCAACAGCACGCGGGTCAAAGAGGTTTACCAGCACATGAATAGCACCACCCTCCGGACGCGCCTGCGCGCGTCCCAGCGGACTGCGCTCGCCTCCGCCGTGGCCGCCTGCCTGTTTGCAGGCTCCGCATTCGCCCAGAGCACCGTCGGTGACATCTACGGCACCGCCGCCGCCAACCAGACCGTGCAGGTGCAGAACCTTGGCTCCGGCCAGGTGCGCCAGATTGCCGTCGGCCAGGATGGCCGTTACCGCGCCGCGTCACTGCCGATCGGCCAGTACCGCGTGAACGTACAGCAGGACGGCGCCACCGTCGCCACGCGCGAGATCAACGTGGTCGCCGGCCAGTCCTCGCAGGTGAACTTCGCGGCCGACGCCGGTGCCGGCGCCGCCACGGCGCAGTCGCTCGACGCGGTAACGGTCTCGGCCAGCGCACTGGCCGCCATCGACGTGACCACCGTGGAGCAGCGCACCACGTTCTCCGCCTCGCAGCTCAACAAGCTGCCCGTGCCGCGCAACATCGTGGACGTGGCTGCGCTCACCCCCGGTACCGTCAAGGGCGACGCCGTCTTCGGCAACCTGCCCTCCTTCGGCGGCGCCTCGGTGGCCGAGAACAGCTACTACATCAACGGCTTCAACGTCACCAACCTGTACAACAACCTGTCCTTCAGCGAAGTGCCCTACCAGGCCATCGACCAGCTGGACGTGCAGACCGGCGGCTACGGCGCACAGTACGGTTTCTCCACCGGTGGCGTGACCTCGGTGATCACCAAGCGCGGCACCAACGAATGGAAGGGCGGCGTGTCGGTGGTTTCCTCGCCCAACTGGGCGCGTGAGCAGGAAGACACCACGTACCTGCGCAACGGCAACCTGTACCGCAGCTACCAGCGCAACTCCGACAACGACAACGTGTACTCCGGCTGGATCGGCGGCCCGCTGATCAAGGACAAGCTGTTCCTCTTCGGCATCTTCTCCGCCGAGCAGGAAAACACCACGGTGTACCCGAACGCCACCTCCACGGCGGGTGCCACGCGCAACACGTACAACAACCCGACGTACCTGATCAAGCTGGACTGGAACATCAACGATTCGAACATCCTCGAATACACGCGGATGAACAACACCAAGCACACCACGAACGACTACTACTCGTCGGTGTACGGTGACAACGGCCAGCCCTACACCACCGATTACCGCGGTCGCCAGTACGTCAAGACCGGCGGCAACCTGGATGTGTTCAAGTACACCAGCTACCTCACCGACGACCTCACCCTGTCGGCGCAGTGGGGCAAGATGAAGAGCCTGAACTCCTCCGAGTACACGGCTCCGGACGGCACCAAGACCCGCTATAACGGCGACATCAACTCGCCCAACAACGGCTGCCCGTACGTGATCGACGGCCGTGACAGCGTGGCGGCCGGCGGCACCCCGTACCACTCCTGCTACACCTCCAGCACCATCGGCATCTACGACGGCCACGACCAGCGTACCGCCTGGCGCATCGACCTGGACTGGAAGATCGGCAATCACGACATCTCCGGCGGCTTCAGCCGCGAGCGTTGGACGTCCGATGCCGGCCAGTCCTACGCCGGCGGCGTGCTCTGGTACTACGCGACCGACGCCCAGGGCCAGGATTACGTGAGCCAGTACAACTACCGCACCGGTGGTTCGGTGGCGATCGTGCAGAAGTCGGCGTTCCTGCAGGATAACTGGCAGGTCAACGACAAGCTGCTGGCCTACATCGGCATCCGCAGCGACGCGTTCAACAACTTCAACGGCGCGGGTGAATCCTTCGTCAAGCAGGATCACATCTGGCAGCCGCGCCTGGGCTTCTCCTACGACGTGTTCGGCGATTCCAGCACCAAGCTATACGGGTCGGCCGGCCGCTACTCGCTGCCCATCGCCGCCAACGTGGCGCTGCGTGCCGCGACGTCGTCGTACTTCACGATCCAGGACTACAACTACACCAGCGTCAACCCGACCACCGGCGTACCCACGCTCGGCTCGGCCATTGGCGGCCCGGTGATCGTCAACGGCGAGAACGGCAGCACGCCGGATCCGAAGTCGGTGGCCACCAAGGACCTCAAGCCCTACTCGCAGGATGAATACATCCTGGGCCTGCAGCACCGCGTGTCCAGCGACACGGACTTCTGGAACGACTGGGTGGTGGGCGTGAAGGCCACCTACCGCAAGCTCAACAACGCCATCGACGACACCTGCGACTGGCGTCCGTTCTACGCCTACGGCAAGTCCATTGGCCTGGACATGGATGCCAACGGCGACCAGTTCACGCCGCCGTCCTCGATGCCGGGTTGCTACATCTACAACCCGGGTTCGAAGCTCAGCATCAATGTCGACCTGGATGGTTCAGGCGTGCTGCGCCAGGTCACCATCCCGGGTAACCAGCTGGGCCCGAAGGCAAAGCGCAGCTACCAGGCGGTGACGCTGTCGGCCGAGAAAGCCACCGACAAGTGGTACGTCAATGCCTCGTACACTTGGTCGAAGAACTACGGCAACACCGAGGGTCTGGTGAAGTCGGATAACGGCCAGGACGACACCGGCACCACGTCGGCGTTCGACTACCCCGAGCTCATGTACGGTTCGAACGGCTACCTGCCCAACGACCGCCGCCATTCGTTCAAGGCCTACGGTGCGTGGAAGTTCACGCCGGAATGGTCGGTGGGCATGAACCTGCTGGTGCAGTCGGGTCGTCCGGAAAACTGCTTCGGCGGTGGCGATGGCACCGCGTTCGGCATCCCCAGCTACGAGTCGGAGTTCTTCTACTGCGACGGCCACATCGTGACCCGCGGTACCGCCGGCCGCACGCCGTGGAACTGGACGCTGAGCCCGAACGTGGTGTGGACCCCGGCCTTCGCCAAGGGCCTGACGGTCCAGCTGGACGCGATCAACGTGCTCAACAACTCCAAGCCCACCGCGGTGTACGAGATCGGCGAGCGCGCGGACCAGACGTTCTACGAGACCAAGTACCACGTCCCCACCTACTACCAGACCCCGCGTTACTTCCGCCTGATGGCGCAGTACGACTTCAGTCTGTAAGCGTTAGTTGACTTAGTGTTGCAACGAGCCGCCCCGGAAACGGGGCGGTTTTTTTATAGAAACCGCGGCACCAGAATCAGCGCCCAGCTCACCACCACCAGCATCAGCAGGACGAACACCGCCGCCGATCCCATGTCCTTGGCGCGGCCGGCCAGTTCGTGGAACTCAGGGCTAACCTTGTCCACCACCGCCTCGATCGCGGAGTTCAGCAACTCCGCCGACAGCACCAGGGCGGGAGCCAGGATCAGCAGGATCTTCTCCACCGGGCCGTTGCCGAGCCACAGGCCCAGCGGAATCGCCACCACGGCGATGTAGACCTCCAGACGGAAGGATGCCTCGTGGCGGAAGGCGGCGCGGAAGCCCTTCATCGACCAAAGGAAGGCCGCCCAGATCTGGCGGGGGCCGCGGGGTTGGTCGGTCGCCATGAAGTCCTGTCGCTCAGTGGAAAGCGCCACATGATGCCAGATCGCGTCACGACTGCCGGTTGCGTCGATTTGCCGCAATGCGCGGGCTGGCCGGGCTTGCTCGAAAGGCCTTGCCAGACAATCGCTTATGCTGCGTTGCGGCATGACAAAGATGATAAGACCCTCGCCTTTCACAAAGCGCCCATATGAGGGATTTATCGGTTAACCTTCGGCGATTCTGCCAAGTATACGGGCGTCAGTCGTACCGCCCGCCGCTTCCACCTGCACGGAAACATCATGTCGACAGCCCTGCCCCCGGTCTCCCAGACCCGATCCTTCAGCACCGTCTTCCTCATCGAGATGTGGGAGCGCTTCGGCTTCTACGGCATGCAGGTGTTGATGGTCACCTACATGGTGAAGAAGCTGGGCTTCGGCGACAGCAGTTCGAACCTGATCTGGGGCGCGGCCGCCGCGCTGATCTACGCAACGCCGGCACTCGGCGGCGTGATCGGCGACAAGCTGCTGGGCACGCGCCGCACGATGCTGGTCGGCGCGGTGGTATTGGCCTTCGGTTATGCCTTGCTGTGGATGCCTACCGAGAACCCGATGTTCCTGTATGTGTCGCTCGGCGTGATCGTGGTGGGCAACGGCTTCTTCAAGCCCAACGCCGGCAACCTGGTGCGCAAGATCTACGAAGGCGACGAGGTGCGCATCGATAGCGCGTTCACCATCTACTACATGGCAGTGAACGTCGGTTCCACGGTGTCGATGCTGCTCACGCCCTGGATCCGCGACTACGTGGGCGAACACTACGGCGATTCGCTGGGCTGGCATACCGCCTTCGGCGTGTGCTCGATCGGCCTGCTGCTGGGCCTGGGCAACTACATGCTGATGCACCGCACGCTGGCCCACATCGGCTCGCCGCCCGACGAAAAGCCGGTGAGCCTGCGCAATGCCTCGCTGGTGGCGGCGGCATCCCTGCTTACCGTGGCCGTCTCGGCCTTCATCCTGCAAAGCGAAGCGGTGGCGCGTGCGTGCGTGTATGGCGCCGGCGTGGTGATCCTGGGCATCTTCATCCACCTGATCCGCTCGAGCGAACGCAGCGAGCGCTCGGGGTTGTCGGCGGCGCTGGTGCTGACCATCCAGACCATCTTCTTCTTCATCTTCTACCAGCAGATGTCGACCTCGCTGAACCTCTTTGCCCAGCGCAACGTGGACCTCTCGTTCGACCTGTTCGGCTTCCACCTGATGACCTGGATCCCCGAGCAGTTCCAGTCACTCAACGCGATCTGGATCGTGATCCTGAGCCCGGTGCTGGTGTTCATCTACAACTACTTCGGCGATCGCGGGAAGAATTTCTCCGTGGCATCGAAGTTCGCCTGGGGCTTCGTCGCCGTGGCCGCCGGGTTCTTCATGTACGGTGTTGGCAGCCATACTGCGGTGGACGCAAAGATCTCCTCTTGGTTCATGGTGTGGGGCTACGGCCTTTATTCCCTGGGCGAGCTGCTGGTGAGCGGCTTAGGGCTGGCCATGATCGCCCGCTACGTGCCCGCTCGCATGGGCGGCTTCATGATGGGCGCCTACTACGTGGCCGTGGGCGTGTCGCAGTACCTGGGGAGCGTGGTGGCCAACTTCGCCGCCATCCCCTCCGATATCACCGATCCGCACCAGTCGCTGCCGATCTACACGGCGCTGTTCAACAAACTTGGTTTCGTCGGCCTGGGCTGCACGGCGATCGCCCTGGCGGTGCTGCCGATCATGAAGAAGCTCTCCACCACGCACGCGCTGTCGCAGCAGCACACGCCGTTGCCGGCCGTCCATAGCGAGGAATAAACCCGCCGGCGGCTTATCATGTGTCCATGAGCCCCATGCGTGTCATCGCCCTGCAACGCACCGGCCCGTTCGCCCTGGCGCGGACGCTGGCCTGGTTGCGGCTATGCGCCATCGCCGGGCAGAGCATGGCGGTATTGGTCTGTGCCTTTGCCATGGGCCTGGATATCCCGCTGCTGCCCCTGCTGCTGGGCGTGGGCATGCTGGGGGTGTTCGCGGTGATGGCGGCCTGGCGGCTCAGCCAGCCCTGGCCGCTGCGCGAATGGGAGACCGTGGTGCACATCGCCGCCGATACGCTGGTGCTGGGGTATCTGCTGTATTTCACCGGTGGCGCCAGCAATCCGTTCGTGACGTTGCTGCTGGTGCCCATCGCGTTGTCAGCGGCGGCCCTGAGCATCGGCGGCGTACTGGCAGTGTCGGGGCTCGCCGGGTTCGCCTACCTGCTGCTGGCGCGCTACTACGTGCCGCTGCCCGGCGCCACGGGCGGCCATTTCAGCGACTTCCACCTGCACGTGGCGGGCATGGGGGTGAACTTCATCATCATGGCACTGCTGCTGGGCTTCTTCATCAACACGCTTGCCCGTGCGGTGCGCGCGCAGCAGATGGAAGTGCAGCGCGTGCGCGAACGGGCGCTGCGCGACGAGGGCATCCTTGCCATTGCCACGCAGGCCGCGGGCGCCGCGCACGAACTGAACACGCCGCTGTCGACCATGCGCACGTTGCTTCCGGAACTGCGCCGCGAGCACCCCACCGACGCCCCCTTGAACGAAGACCTGGCCCTGCTGCAGGACCAGGTGGAACGCTGCCGCACGATCCTTCGCGAGATGGTGGCCTTTGGGCAGACCCAGCTGTCCCAGGAACCGGAGCGGCAGACCGTCGACGCGTTCGTCCATGGCTGCCTTGAGCGGTTCCAGTTGCTCAGGCCCGAAGCCGAGGTCGAACTGGGCCTGGGCCGGTCGGTCGGCCTGCTACCTCTGCGCGCACCCCCTGCCCTGCGCCATGCCCTGATGAACCTGCTGAACAACGCCGCCGATGCCTCGGCCGTGCGACAAAAAAACGTGGTGGGCCTGGAAGTGCACCGCGACGGTGCCATGCTTGAGTGGATCGTGATGGACCACGGCCCTGGCTTTGCCGACGATGAAGACTTCGCCACCCGGATCGGTGGCTCCGAGAAACAGACCGGCCTTGGCATCGGCCTGGCGCTGGCCGAAGCCACGGCCGAGCGACTTTCCGGTGAACTGATCGCCACCAATACCGCACACGGCGCCGAGATGCGCCTGCGCCTTCCCCTTGCCGTGATTGGAGATCCCACATGAACCAGCTAGCGGGCGCGGCCGCACCGCTCCTGATCGTCGACGACGATCCGACGTTTTCGCGCGTGCTTGCCCGTGCGCTGGCCTCGCGCGGCTTCGAAGTACTCACCGCCGACAACGCCACCGAGGCCCGCGCGCTGGCCCGGCGCCACCAGCCGCGCTACTGCGTGCTGGACCTGAAGCTGGGCGACGAGAACGGGTTGAAGCTGATCCCCGACCTGCAGGCGCTGGTGCCGGATATCCGCGTGCTGCTGCTCACCGGCTATGCATCGATCGCCACCGCGGTGGAAGCGATCAAACGCGGTGCTCACGATTACCTGGCCAAACCCGTTGACGCCGATGCCGTGGTGCGCGCCCTGCTGGACGACGACGGCGGCGCTGGCGACGATGAACTCATCGACGCCCCCGACGCTCCGTTGCCGTTGCGCCGCCTGGAATGGGAACACATCCAGCGCGTACTCACCGAGTGCGATGGCAACATCTCCGAGACGGCGCGGCGGCTGGGCATGCATCGCCGCACCTTGCAGCGCAAGCTCGGCAAGCATCCGGTGCGCGAACGCCCCGACGAAGGCTGATTGCCTTCTAGGAAACCGGCTGGGGATTGGGAAAGCGCACGCTGGCGATGCGTTCGGTGCCGGGCAATGAGCGCAGTTCGATCGGCCACTGGAAGCGGTCGGACAACCGCCGCGCAATGGCCATGTCGAAGCCATGGGTATCCACCGCGTTTTCCCGGGAAGGTTCGGCCACGTGGTTGGCCACGCTGATCACGCCGGGCATCACCGTCACCACCACCTTGCCCTGCTCGGTCTGATGCAGGGCGTGGCGTAACAGCTGGTTGATCATCACCGCGAAGACGCGCGGCGAACCATGCAGGGCGAAACTGGACGGTTCATCCAGCACGATCTGCACGTCGCGGCCGATCACCTGCTGCGCGGCCGACTCCACTTCCTTGCGCAGCACGCCATTGACCACGAAGTCTTCCTCCGGAAGGCCCTTGTCGGACTCGCGCGATAGCACCAGGAAGGCCTCCACCAATGCCTCGAGCTCGCGCGACGAACGGCGGATGCGGTCGAGCGACCGCATGCCGAAGCTGGAGAGATTGGTTTCCTCGGCCAGCATGTCGGCTGACATCTTGATCACCGTCAGCGGACTGCGCAGTTCGTGGCTGGCGTCGCGGGTGAAGTTGCGCTCGCGTTCGCCGAAACCGCGCAGGCGAACGGCGAAGGTGTGCAACCCCCTCGCGATCGAGGTCACGCCAGCATCGGTGCGCGGCGACAGCCGCGACGGCTGCAACGTTTCCACATCCGAGCTTTCGTCGTCCCAGGCATCCATCACCCGGGCCAGGGTCTCGATCGGCGTCCAGGCACGGCTGACCGCCATCCACGCCAGCACGCTGGTGGCAAGGATGATGGCGATCACCGCGACCACCGGCGCCACGTTGTTCACGGCCATCACGGTGGCGATGATCACCACCACCATCTGCAGGACAAAGACCAGCGTCATCCGGCGCCGGAAGGCGCCGGCGCGTCCATTCGATCCATCCTGGCTACCGGCCATGTCGTTCTGCCGCGACACCTCAGGCCGTTTGCTGGGACGCTGTCGCGACCTCTGCATCCAGATCGGCCAGGCGATAGCCTGCTGAGTGAATCGTATGCAGCAGGGCGCGATCGAACGGCTTGTCGATCACGCGGCGCAGGTTGTACAGGTGCGAACGCAGGGTGTCGGAGTCTGGCAGCGTATCGCCCCAGATCTCGCGTTCGATGTCGCGGCGGCTCACTACGCGGGGTGATTCGCGCATCAGGATCGCAAGAAGCTTCAGCCCGATGGGCGAAACGGTAAGTTCCTGCCCAGCGCGGGTAAGCCGCAGGGTAGCGGTGTCCAGCGTCATGTCACCCACGTTGAGCACCTCGGAAGACACCTGGCGGCGGTCACGGCGGATCAGTGCGCGCAGGCGGGCTTCGAGCTCACGGACTTCGAACGGCTTGACCAGGTAATCGTCGGCGCCGGCTTCCAGGCCAATCAGCTTGTCTTCCAGGGTGTCGCGGGCGGTCAGCATCAGCACCGGGGTGGACTTCTTGCCGTCCTTGCGCAGCTTTCGGCACAGGTCCAGCCCATCCATGCCCGGGAGCATCAGGTCGAGCACGATCACGTCGTAGCTATTGGACACGGCAAGGTGCAGGCCGCTGACCCCGTCAGCGGCATAGTCCACCGAGTAACCACGCCTTTCGAGGAACTCGCCGACCATTTCGGCGATGCCGCGGTTGTCTTCCACCAGCAGGATCAGGCCGCTCTGTTCGTCATGTGCACTCATCAACGCTTCTCCGTGGTTTCGCTTCACATTTGTGAAAAGGTAGCGGCCGCGCCGGTGATGCGGGCGTGAATGGCGGCTCGAATGGTTTAACGCGGGTTAGAAATCCCTCGACAAGCCATTAATGCAGCAACGGTCTCAAGGCAGCGTCAACGTTGTCCGCCACGCGAGGCTCGCCCTCGGCGGTGGGATGCAAGCCATCGTCCTGCATCAGATCAGGGTTGGTGGCCACGCCGTCGAGCAGGAAGGGCAGCAGCGCAAGATGCTGGCTGTCCGCCAGGCCCTTGTAGGCCGCGCGCAGGCCGTCGCGGTACTGCGGACCGTAGTTCACGGGAAGCTCGATCCCCAACAACAGTACCCGGGCCCCGGCCGCCTTGGATGCCTGTGCCATGGCGGCGAGGTTGGCCTTTAATGGCTCCAGCGGCAGGCCCCTCAGGCCGTCGTTGGCGCCGAGTTCGATCACCACCACGGCAGGCTGGTACTTGGCCAGCAACGAGGGCAGCCGATTGCAGCCGCTGAGCGAGGTTTCCCCGCTGATGCTGGCATTGACGAGGGACCAGGCCGGCACCATCTTCGAATAACGCGCCTGCAGCAGGCTCACCCATCCCTTCTCGATCGGGATGTTGTGGGCGGCCGACAGGGAATCGCCCAGCACCAGGATGGTACGCGGCGCGGCGGCATGCGCCGGCCCCATCGCCAAAGCAACCAGCAGCAACACAACTCCGAGGCAACGACGCATGACTGATTCCCGGCCGGTATTGGAAGCCATCGATGTTAGCAAGCACGTCCAGGGTCCCGACGGGCGCCTGGACATCCTGCACCGGGTGCATCTTTCCATTCCCGCCGGTGAAAGCTTCGCCATCGTCGGAGCCTCGGGCTCGGGCAAGACCACCCTGCTGGGCCTGCTTGCGGGCCTGGATACCGCCAGCGGCGGCAGCATCCACCTGGACGGCCACGAGCTGGGCACGCTCGACGAGGAACGCCGCGCCGCGGTGCGGCGCCGCCTGGTGGGCTTCGTGTTCCAGTCGTTCCACCTGCTGCCGGCACTCACCGCCGAGGAGAACGTCATGTTGCCGCTAGAGCTGGAAGGCGACGACGACGCCCGCGCCCGGGCCCGGACGGCGCTGGCCAACGTAGGCCTGGCCGAGCGGCGGCGGCATTACCCTGCGCAGCTCTCCGGTGGCGAGCAGCAGCGCGTAGCGCTGGCCCGCGCATTCGTCCATGGGCCCCGGCTGCTCTTCGCCGATGAGCCCACCGGCAACCTCGACCAGAAGACCGGCCAGCAGGTGGGCGACCTTCTGTTCGCGCTGAACCGGGAGCACGCCACCACCCTGGTGCTGGTCACCCACGACGTGCGCCTTGCGGCGCGCTGCTCGCGCAGCGCCGAACTCACAGGTGGCCGCCTGGGCGTGGCCGCATGAGGATCGTCACCCTCGCCCTGCGTACCCTGCGCCGTGAATGGCACCTGCCGGAGCTGCGCACGCTGGCGGCCTCCCTGGTATTGGCGGTGGTGGCCCTGGGCGTGGTGGCAACGCTCGCCACGCGCATCGAACGGGGCCTCCTGGCCAGCGCCGCGGAGCTGATCGGCGGCGATGTAGGCATCTCGGCGCCGAACGCGCTTCCGGCCAGCTTTGCCGACGAGGCCCACAAGGACGGCCTGGCGGTACTGCGCAGTGCCAGCTTCCCCTCGGTGGCCTTCGTCGACCAGCGCAGCCAACTGCTGGACGTGATGGCGGCCGACCAGGGCTATCCGCTGCGCGGCACGTTGGAGCTCAGTGACGCCAATGGCCACCCGCTCGCCAGTCGCGCACCCGCCGAAGGCCAGCTCTACCTCGATCATCGGGCCCTGGTGGCCCTTGGCGTGAAACCGGGTCAGCGCATCCAGTTGGGCGGCCGCGACCTCACCATCGCCGCCGAATTGGTGCGACAGCCCGATGGCGGCGAGCTGTTCGCGCTGGCGCCCCGGGCGATGATGAGCCTGGCCGACGCCCAGGCCGCGGGTCTGTTGGGCAGTGGCAGCCGCGCCCGCCACCGCCTGCTGCTTGCCGGTGATCCTCGCGACGTGTCCGCCTGGCGCCGCTGGGCCGAGGGCCAGACGCTTCCGACCGGTGCGGAGATGATCACCCCCGAGCAGACGCAGGAACGCATGCGCGTGGCCTTCGACCGCGCCAGCGCCTTCATGCGGCTGACGGCGCTGCTTTCCGCCCTGCTCTCCGGCGTCGCGATCGCGCTGGCCGCGCAGCGTTACGCGCGGCGCAAGGTGAATGAAGTGGCGCTCCTGCGCGCCCTGGGCACGCCGCGCCGCCGCGTAGTGGCGCTGCTGTGCACCACGCTGGCGCTGCTTGCCATCCCGGCGAGCCTGCTGGGCGCCGGTATCGCGCTTGGCCTGGCCGCGCTGGCCTGGCATTTCGCCGGCTCCATGGTCGGCAACATCCCCACCGTATTGCCGCTGGGACCCGCCTTCGTGGCCGGGGGCCTGGGCCTTGCGGTGCTTGCGGGTTTCGCCCTGCCGCCGCTGGTACGCCTGGCCGAAGTACCGCCGGTGGCGGTGTTCCGCGAAAGCCTGGCGCGGCGACGACGCCGCTTCGACTGGCTCTACCTCGTGCCGCTGGCCGTGGCGGTGGGCCTCTTGTGGACGCAGAGCGGCTCGGCGCGACTGGCCGGGATCCTGGCCGCCAGCCTTGCCGGCGTCGCCGTGGTCTCGGCGTTGCTGGCCGCCCTGCTGCTTTGGCTGGCACGGCGCGTGGCTCCCGGCGTGCATCCGGCGCTGCGCCTTGGCCTGGGCGCGCTGGCGCGTCGCCGCGGCCTGTCGCTGGTGCAGGCCACGGCGCTGTCGCTTGGCCTGACCGCACTGCTGTTGCTGGCCGTGGTGGCGCCATCGCTGCTGGAAGGCTGGCGGCGCGAACTGCCGGCGAACACGCCCAACTGGTTTGCCCTGAACCTGCAGGACGACCAGCGCGACACCTTCGCCCGTGCCCTGGCAGGCATCGGCGGCGACCAGCTGAACATGCTGCCGCTGGCCGTGGGCAAGCTCACCGCGATCAACGGCGTACCCGTCGACAAGCTGCCGCTGAAGGACGAACGGGCGAAGGAGTCGGCCGATCGCCAGCTGCGGCTGTCCTGGAGCGAGGCGCTACCGCCGTCCAACCAGGTGGTGGCAGGTAGCTGGCCCGGCACCAACGCCGCGGCGGCCGAAGTATCGGTGGATGAGAGCTGGCGCGACATGTACCAGCTGAAGATCGGCGACCGCATGAGCTTCGCTATCGGCGAGGCGACCATCGAGGCGAAAGTCGGCAGCGTGCGCAAGGTCGACTGGAGTTCCTTCCGAGTCAATTTCTTCCTGCTGCTCGATCCCGCGCACGCCGCGGACCTTCCGCATACGTGGCTGGCGAGCTTCCATGTGCCGCGCGGCCACGCCGATGCGCTGGCGAAGCTTTCGCGCGATTACGCCAACCTCAGCCTGATCGACGTCGATTCCCTCCTCGACCGCGTGCGCGAGATCGTCGACCGGGTGGGGACGGCAGTGCGCTGGGTACTGGGTTTCAGCCTGGGCGCGGGCGCGCTGGTGCTGGCGGCAGCGATGGCGGCGAGCGCGCAGGAGCGCAGGCATGAAGCGGCGTTATTGCGAACCCTGGGAGCGCATCGCTCGCAGCTCCGCCTGGCGGCGGCGTGCGAGTTCGCCATGCTCGGCCTGGTGGCCGGACTTACCGCCGCGCTGGGCGCCGGTGGTGCCGGATGGTGGCTTGGCCGCGCCGTCTTTCACATCGATGGCTTCATTCCGCCATTGATGCCGCTGGCGGCGGCTTCAGCCGCTGCCGGCGTCGTGGTGATGCTGATTGGCCTGGCGGGAACGCGGCGCGTCACGCGCACGTCCCCGCTGGCCTTATTGCGCGGGACGTAATCAGTCGCGCGAAGGTACGTCGACCTTGCCGCTGACATCGGCATAGTCGACGTCACCGCTACCCTTTGAATGGACGGTGAAGTTGCCCTTGATGCCGCGAGCGTTGATGTCGCCCGAGCCGATGGAATCGACTTCGACATTGCCGCCGATGTCACCGAATTCGAGGTCACCGGAACCTACGCTGCCCACCTTCACGGGACCGCGCACGCCGTGCACCTTCGCGTCGCCCGAACCGACGCCTTGCAGCTGGACGCTGCCGACGCGATCGATCGTCAGGTCGCCCGATCCTGTGTTGGCGGTAACCGCACCCGGGACGTCGGCCACGTCGATGTCGCCGGAACCCGTGCTGGCATTGAGCGATGCCACGCGCCGGATTTCCGCGTCGCCTGAGCCGGACTGAACCTGCACGGGGATGTTCCCCGGCATCGTCACGTTCACCTTCAGGTACGCGTAGAAACCGCCAAAGCCACCATCGACCGAGCCACGGTCGGCACCTAGGGTGATCACCAGCGTGCTGCCTTCGCGGCGCTGCTGCACGGTTAGTGGCTCCAGGCCCTGCTGGCTCGACGCACAGGCGGTACCGCGTAGGGCAAGCGTGGCGCCGCTGCCGCCGCCATCGAGCTTCAGGTCATGGCTCCGCGTCTCCACGCGAACCAGGTTCACGCCGGCGAGGTTGGCATCGAGGTTGCGTTGTGCCGAATGGGCACAGGGCATCTCGGCGCGGGCGCCGAAGGGGATCACCGCAAGGGCGATGCAAAGCAGGAAGATCTTGCGCATGTCGGGCTCCGGGTCCATCAAGGGGTCGGGGTATGGATGCCGCTGGAGCGAAAAAGGTTTGGAGGCGGGGCGATTGGGGGTCAGAGTAATTACTCTGACCCCGCTCCGGTCCGGTCAGGGAAGGCGCTTGGCCTGCTGCCAGAGGGCTTCCTGTTCGTCCAGGGGCAGGCTAGAGAATTCCCGCCCGGAAGAGGCCGCCAGCGCCTCCATGTGCCTGAAGCGCCTCTCGAATTTTGCGTTGGCCCCGCGCAGGGCGGTGGAGACGTCCACCTTGGCATGCCGGGCAAGGTTCACCGCCACGAACAGCACGTCGCCGATCTCGTCGGCCAGGCGGGCGGGGTCGGCGCCTTCATCGAAGGCCTCGCGCACTTCTTCCAGTTCCTCGGTGAGCTTGTCCAGCACGCCGCGGTGGTCAGGCCAGCGGAAGCCGGTGTTGTCGGCGCGCTTTTGCAGCTTCAGCGCGCGCTGCCACTCCGGCAGCCCGCGCGAAATCCCGGCCAGCGCGCTGGTGTCCTGGTGGCCATCGGCGGCGCGTTCGTCAGCCTTGATCTGGTCCCACGCCCGCGATTGCTCGGCAAGATCGGCATAGCGCTTGTCGCCGAACACGTGCGGATGCCGGCGGATCATCTTCGCGCAGATGCCTTCGATCACATCACGCAGTTCGAAGTGGCCCGCTTCCTCGGCCATGCGCGCGTGGAACACCACCTGCAACAGCAGGTCGCCGAGTTCGTCGCGAAGCGCATCGTGGTCGCCGCGATCGATGGCGTCGGCCACTTCATAGGCTTCCTCGATGGTGTAAGGCGCGATCGTGGCGAAGGTCTGCTTGACGTCCCAGGGGCAGCCGTTTTCCGGGTTGCGCAAGCGCGCCATGATCTCGGCCAGGGGCGTGATGTCGGGATGTGCCATAGGTGCGTTGTTATGAAACGGCCAGGTGGCCTAGCCAGTCGAAACCGATATCGCCCACGGCCAGGAATTCAGGGTTCACCAGGTTGTCGCGCGTGTTGTAGCGAATGCGTTGCCCGGCAAGGTCGACCACGCTGCCCCCGGCTTCCTCGAGCACGCACTGACCCGCAGCGGTGTCCCATTCGCACGTGGGGCCCAGGCGAAGGTAGGCGTCGGCATCGCCGCAGGCAATCACGCAGAACTTCAGCGACGAGCCGAGCGCGAAGGTGTCGTACGCGCCCAGGGGCTCGAGCATGCCGGCCAGGCGTCCTAGACCGTGCGAACGGCTGCCGGCCAGGAGCGGCGGTTGCGCCTTGCTGCGAGTGTGAATGCGGCTGAAGGAGCCGCCCGCGGCCTGCTGGCGAAAGGCGCCCGCACCGCGCGCGGCTACGTATGCATCGCCGCTGGCCGGTGCCAGCACGACGGACGCCACGGTATCGTTGCCGTCGACCAGGGCGATGTTCACGGTGAACTCGCCGTTGCGCTTGATGAATTCGCGCGTGCCGTCGAGAGGATCCACCAGCCAGTAACGCTGCCACTGGCGGCGTTCGTTCCAGCGGGCCGCGGTGGCTTCCTCGGAAACCACCGGAAGGACCTCCGCAAACGTCGCCAGGCCCTCGACGATCACGCGCTGGGCAGCGAGGTCGGCGGCGGTGACGGGGGAATCGTCGTCCTTGCACTGCACGGCGAAATCGCTGGCGTAGACCCCCATCACCGCATCGCCGGCGCGGCGCGCCAGTGCGGCCAGCGGCTCGAGCAGATGGGTGTGCGTGCTCATGCTGGCTGGAACCTGCCAGCGAGGAATTCGCGGGCCATGAACAGCGCAGCGATGGAGCGACCCTCGCTGACTTCCTCGCGGCCGAGCAGAGTGTGCAGGTCCGACATCTTCCACGGCAGCACTTCGAGTTCTTCCGGCTCGTCGCCTTCCAGGCGTTCGGGGTAAAGGTCGCGTGCCAGTACTACGTGGGTCTGGTGGGTCATGTACGAAGGTGACAGCGACAGCACACCCAGGGTCTTGAGTTCCCGTGCGCCGTAGCCGACTTCTTCCTTCAGCTCGCGGTTGGCGCCCTCGAGCACGGTTTCGCCGCGGTCGAGCCGGCCCTTGGGCAGGCCAAGCTCGTAGCGTTCCACGCCCACGCCGTATTCGCGCACCAGCAGCACCGTTTCGTCATCCAGCATCGGCACGATGATCACCGCGCCCAGGCCCGAGCTTTTCATGCGCTCGTAGGTGCGGCGCTGGCCGTTGGAAAATTCGAGGTCCACCGCCTCCACGTGCAGGAAATGGCTGTCGGTGACGTCCCGCGTAGCGTGAATGATCGGGCGCTTGTTCATCAGGGTATTGTAGCGCCGCGCAGCCGCGGGGCGGCCAGCGCATGGATGGCCGGTACGCCGGCGAGCACGCTGCGGGTATCGATATCCAACTCGCCACCGTCAAGGTCGGTGAAGATGCCGCCTGCTTCGCGCACGATCACCGCGAGCGCTGCGATGTCCAGGATATTGACGTCCGATTCGATCACCAGGTCCAGGCCACCACGTGCCAGCAGGTGGTAGTGGCAAAAATCGCCGTAACCGCGGATGCGGTTGGTGTCGCGGATCAGCGCACCCAGGGCATTCCATCCGCGACCGGTAGTGAGGCTGCGTACGTTGCCCGTGGAGACCGATGCCTGGTCGAGGCTTAACGTGGCCGCCACTTGCACGCGTTCGCCATCGAGCCACGCGCCGCCGCCACGACGCGCCCACATGGTTTCGCAATAGAGCGGCGCCTTGGACACGCCAAGCACCAGCTCGGTACCGGCCATCAGGGCGATCTGCGTGGAGAAGAACGGCGTGCGACGGACGAAGCTCTTGGTGCCGTCGAGCGGGTCCACCAGCCAGGTCAATGCACGATCGTCGCCGCGGCCGAATTCCTCGCCGTGGATGGAGGCCTCCGGCAAGGTACGGGCAAGCACCTGGCGGATGGCCTGCTCGGCCTCGCGGTCGGCGATGGTGACGGGCGTGGCATCGTCCTTCAGCTCCACCGCCACACCTTCGCGCCAGTAGTGGCAGATGATGGCCGAGGCCGCCTCGGCGGCCTCCAGGGCACCGGCAAGCGCGTGGTCCAGGGTGGCGTCGTCGATGATGCTCATGGTGCCTCCGCGGGCACCACGCCCGCATGCAGGTTGACGGAATAACTGCCATCGGCGGCCTTGCGCGCCCAGCGGCCGAGCACGCGCTCAAGCGCGGCATCGGCGTGACGCGGACGAAGGTTGGCCGCCAACCGCCAGCCGATCGGTGCCACGAGCAGGTTGCCCTGCAATGCTACCGGGCCATCGCCTTCGTCACGCAGTTCGCCGTGGATGACGTTGGCCATGCCCGCGAGGTCCGCGCGCAGGTCGCCAAGGTTCACCGCCTCGCCGCGTGACACCACCGCAGCGTTGCGCCAGCGCAGCGTGCCTGAAAGATCCTGCGGCCAGTTCGAACGCAAGGTCACCGTGTCGAAGGTGCCCGACAGACGGCCGGTGGCACCTTCCATGCGCCAGGCAGGTGGCAGCTTCAGGCGGCTGATGTCCAGGTCCAGGCGGACATGGCGCCATGCCTGCTCATCGCCCCTGCCTTCCAGTTCGCCGCCGGCCGTGCCTGCCGGACCGCGGAAATCGAAGGAAAAAGCCAGCTGTCCAAGCACCACGCGGCGCGAGAGGGTCCAGTCCACGCGGCCGAGCAAACGACCCTTGTCATCGCTTACGTTGTCGGCGTGGCCTTGCCATAGGCTGCCACTCACCGCGTCCAGGTGCACGCCAGGCATGCGCTTCTGCAGCAGCGGCAGCGCCCAACTGGCCGGCAACGCCCAGAAAAGCGCGAACAGGGCAAGCACCGCCAGTAACACCACCATGCCGGTATACCGTTTCACCCGCCCGCTCCTGCCACGTCCATCGTCTCCGGTGTCATCATGGGCGGATGAACCATCACGCCTTGAACCCATCCAGCGCGTCATTGGCCACGCGCGACCTTGCCGTGCTCTGGCACCCCTGCACGCAGATGCACGACCACGAAACGATCCCCATGGTACCTGTCGCGCGCGGCGAAGGGGCATGGCTGGTCGATACCGAAGGCCGCCGCTACCTCGACGGCATCAGCAGCTGGTGGACGAACCTCTTCGGCCACGCCAATCCACGCATCGCGGGGGCGGTGAAAAAGCAGCTCGACACCCTTGAACACGTGATCTTCGCCGGTTTCACCCATGAACCGGCGGTGGAACTGGCCGAGTCGCTGCTCCGCGTGGCGCCGCCGGGCCTCGAGCGCGTATTCCTGGCCGACAACGGCTCGGCCGCCGTCGAAGTGGCGCTGAAGATGAGCTTCCACTACTGGCAGAACATCGGCCACGGCGAAAAGACCCGCTTCATCGCGCTCACCGGCAGCTACCACGGTGAAACACTGGGCGCGCTATCAGTGAGCGACGTGGCGCTCTACCGCCGTACCTATGCCCCGTTATTGCTGCATCCGGAGCTCGCACCTTCCCCGGATACCTATGAAGGCGAGCCTGGGGAAACACCCGTGCAGGTGGCCTCGCGCCGCTTGGGCCAGATGCGCGCGCTGCTGGAAAGGCACGCTCACGAATGCTGCGCGGTGATCATCGAGCCGCTGGTGCAATGCGCCGGCGGCATGCGCATGCACGATGCCAGTTACCTCACCGGACTGCGCGCGCTGTGCGACGAATTCGAAGTGCACCTGATCGCCGACGAGATTGCCGTCGGCTTCGGCCGCACCGGCACCCTCTTCGCCTGCGAACAAGCGGCGATCACGCCCGATTTCCTTTGTCTTTCCAAGGGACTCACTGGCGGCTTCCTGCCGCTTTCGGCGGTGCTCACCACCGGCAAAGTGTACGCGGCGTTCTATGACGAATATCGCAGCGGCAAGGCTTTTCTGCACTCGCACAGCTACACCGGCAATCCGCTGGCCTGCGCCGCGGCGGTGGAGACCTTGCGCATCTTTGCCGATGAACCGGTGCTTGAGCGCAACCGCCTGCTGGCCGCACACCTGCGCGCAAGGCTGGCGCCTCTCGCCGATCATCCGAACGTGGCCGACGTCAGGCAGACGGGGATGATCGCCGCGGTGGAACTGGTGGCCGACAAGGCGACGCGACGCCCGTTCGCCGCCGACGAGCGCCGGGGTCTTCGCGTGTACCTGCATGGCCTGGATCATGGCGCCCTGCTTCGCCCACTGGGCAACGTGGTGTATTTCATGCCGCCTTACGTGGTCAGTACCGACGAGATCGACCACCTGGTGGACGTGGCCATCGCCGGGATCGAGCGCGCGGTCGCCTGAAACGAACCTACAATGGGCCGATGCGAACCATTCGAGTCCATGTAGAGCAAACCCTCGCCGCAGGCTGCGAGGCCACCATCACCGGCCAGGCCGTCGACCATGTCGGCCGCGTCCTGCGCATGCAGGCGGGCAATGCCATCACCCTGTTCAATGGCGACGGCAACGACTATGCAAGCCGCCTCCTCGAGGCCAGCAAGCGGGAGCTGCGCGTGGCGGTGGAGTCGGCGACGCCGGCCGGCAACGAATCACCGCTGCCGCTGGTGCTGGTACAGGGCGTGGCCCGCGGCGACAAGATGGATTTCATCGTGCAGAAGGCGACCGAACTCGGTGTAGCGGCGATCGTGCCGGTGACCACCGAACGTTCGGAAGTGAAGCTCGATGCCGGCCGCGCGGAGAAGCGCCTGGCGCACTGGCAGGCGGTAGTGGTGGGTGCATGTGAGCAGAGCGGCCGCGCGGTAGTACCGGTGGTATCGCCGACCGTGGCCTTGTCTGCATGGCTCTCGTCACTGACGGACGATGGCCGCCGACGCCTGGCGCTGATGCCCGGCGAGGGCCGCCGTGTAGGCGAGCTTGCCCTGCACGGTGGCGGAGCCTACCTGGTGGTGGGACCCGAAGGCGGCCTTGGCCAGCGCGACGCCGAGGGGCTGGCCTCAGCGGGCTTCTCAGGCTTGCAGCTTGGACCGCGCATCCTTCGCACGGAAACGGCAGGGCTCGCGGCCCTGGCGGCGTTGCAGTCGGTATACGGCGACTGGTAAGGCCTTAAGCCGCTTCGAGTACGGCGACGAGTTCCGCCTCGATGGCCTCGAGGTCGGGGATCACTGCCGTATCGTCGCGCACCAGCACGTTGGCGCGCACGCCGAACGGCAGCTCCGAGCCATCGTGCGTGGGCAGGATCAGTTCCGCGTTCAGCGTGGTCAGGCGGGGGAAGCCCTGGGTCACCACGGCGATGAAGGGCAGCTTCGGGTTGCCGCCAAGCGCCTTCAATACCGCGACGCGGGAATTGCCGCTTTCGGTGGCCGGATCGATGCCGGTGAGCGTGGCGAACGACACCAGCGGCACGCGCCAGCCTCGCCAGGCGATGCGGCCGAGCAGCCATGCGGGCGCATGCTCCACGGGCTCCGGGGTGGACAGTGTGATCACTTCGGAAATCGTGGCATTCGGTAGCAGCAAGCGGGCGCCACCGCTAGGGATCAGCACGCAACGGATTTCGCGCGGCAGCAGGTCACTCATGGGAATTCCTCGATCAGGCGCGCAGCCATGGCAGCCACGCTGCCAGTGAAGCTTTCGATGCGCTCGGCATGGATGCCGGCAATGGTGGCCGACGCTCGGTCGCCCGGGTCTTCCACCCAGACCCTGCCGCCGCGATCTGTGACGGCCTGGCAGCCGGCAACACCATCGCGTCCACTGCCGACGAAGACCACCGCCGTAAGGTCGACGCCGAAGGTCGCGGCCAGTTGGCTAAGAGTGGCGTCGACGCCACCGACGTCATCACCGGTAAGGCTTACCTGCCCATCGCGGCGCAAGGCCAGGCGATGGCCCGGCGGCAGCACCAGCACGCTCGATTGCGAAGCGAAGCGGTCGGCCTCGGCCACGCGCGAGGGAAGCGTCGTGGTGGCGGCAAGGCCGCGGGCGAAGACCGCCGCGTCGCCCTGTTGCAGCACCAGCACCAGCGCGGGGAGGCGCGCGGGTACCGAGGCCAGGAACAGACGGGCTGCATCCTCGCTGTCCTGCGCCACGACCAGGGCCAGTACGCGGCGCACGCTGGCCGCGGCGCTGTCCAGGAATGTCTCGGCGAAATACTCGCTGTCCGAGGCGCGCGGCGCCACGGCTTCCTCCATCGACACCAGCTCCAGGCCCAGGCCCGGCTCCAGCAGGTTGTCGTCTTCGGCATCGCTTTCCGGGGCGAGGAATTCCTCCGCCGACATCTTCTCGATGCCGAAGGGATTGGGCTCCTGACTGGAAACCGGCGCGGCTTCGCCTGCGGCGGGCTCCTCGTCGTCGACCAGGCTCCAGTCCGGCGGAATGGGCTGGGAGATTTCGGTGACCCGTGATTCGATCTCGGGCAACACGATGTCCTCGTCCGGCGACGGCTGGATACTGGCCGTTTCGGCATCGTCCATCGGCGCCAGGCTGAGGCGGCTGGTATCGGGCGGCGTCGTGGATACAGGCTCTACGCTTTTCGCCGGCGCTTCCCCGAAGTCCTCTTCATCGTCCATCAGCGACAGGCCGGCGAAATCCTCGTGCGACACCGCCGCTAAGGGAGCTGGCGCGATGTCACCGCCATGGTCATGGGCGTCGTTGTCATGGGCGTCGAAGAGATAGTCAGCGACAGGCGCGACCTTGCCGCCATTGTCGCTGGCACCGAAAAGATAATCAGGCTCGGCCTCGGTACTGGTGGCGAGATTCGCCAGCTCGCCGAATTCCGCGCTGAGGGAAAGCGCCTCGACATGCGCGGCAGGCCGCGGCGCCATGGGGCCGGCGTCACCGAAGACATAGTCGTCGCCGGCGGGAAGCTCGGTATCAAGGTCGGCGGCCAGGTCCTCGTTGAACACCAGCGGCGATGCCCGCGTCGCTTCGAGGTCTTCGTATTCGCCGAGGGTGACCTCGTCCAGCTCCGCATCGACGAAGCCAGGATCAAAGTCGATCGGCGCGGATGCGGGCGCGGCAACAAAGGCCGCTTCCGGTTCGAAGGTCGTCACAGGCGCATCGTCGCCACCCAACTCCATGCCCTGGAAGGGCGCGGATTCGTCTTCCAGGGATAGAAGCGCCTCGAGTTCGGCTTCCAATTCCTCGGATTTGGCTTCCGTCTCAGCCAGCGGCGGCACATCGGCGTGACCGGTCTCCGCGTGCACGACCGGTGCAGGCGGCTCGGGTAACTCGATTTCACGGGCGTCGGCTGGCCGCGGCGGATCGATGTCGGTGCCTTCCAGGAGTTTGGCGGCAAGATGGCGCGCCCAGCGCGCACGATCCCACCCCTCCAGGCTGCGGGAGGCGGCGGCATCGTTGAACATCAGGCGCGGGTGGTCGCCGTCGATGGCGTCGTAGAGGCGGTCCAGTTCGTCATCCGCATCGTCGTCGAGGTTCACCACCACGATGTCGGCGCCGGTGGACTTGATTTCTTGTGCGCCGAAGGACGCCACGGCACCTTCGTGCACGATGCGCGCGCCCAGTTCCACCAGGGCCGCGCGCAACTGGGAGCCAAGTTCCTCGTCCCCGAACAACAGGGCTACGGCGACGCCACGGTCAGCCATGCGTTACCCCGAGCACATCGTTGATCTGCACCACCAGGTCGTTCTCCTGGTAGGGCTTGCCGATATAGCGCTCCACGCCGATATCGAAGGCGCGCTGGCGGTGCTTCTCGCCGGTACGCGAAGTGATCATGATGATCGGGACATCGCGCAGGCGGGCATCGGCCTTCATGTGCGTGGCGAGCTCGTAGCCGTCCATGCGCGGCATCTCGATGTCCAGCAGCATGAGGTCGGGCACGCGTTCGTGAAGTTTCTCGATGGCATCGACACCGTCCTTGGCCGTCATCACCTCGAACTCGTTGCGCTCGAGCACGCGGCCGGTGACCTTGCGCATGGTGATGGAATCGTCCACCACCATCACCAGCGGACGCACGCGCACTTCGTCGGGCAGCGCCGGCACGATGGGCGTGCGGTCGTCGGCGGCCTGCGCGCGGCGAGCCACGTTGTGGCGGACCAGCGGTGCCAGATCAAGGATGATCAGCACCGAACCATCGCCCATGATCGTGGCGCCCAGGATGCCAGGCACCGAACTCACCTGCGGACCCACCGGCTTGACGACGATTTCGCGCGAACCGAGCACCTCGTCGATGCGGATGGCGGCGCGGAGATCACCGCTGCGGGTCAGCAGCAGTGGTTGCTGGCCTTCCTCAAGCACGGTGACCGGAGGCAGGCCGAGCAGCTGCGGCAGGTCGTGCACGCTGTAGTCGTCGTTGCCATAGCTGAAGTTCGGATCGGACTCGGACAAGCGCGCCAGCATGTCTTCAGGCGAAATGCGCGCCACGCCCTGCACCGAGGTCATCGGGATGGCGAAATGCGACTCGCCGATGCGAACCAGGATGGCCTGGGTCACGGCCAGGGTAAACGGCAGGCGCAGGGTAAAGGTGGTGCCCTGCCCCTGGATCGAGTCGATCGACAGCGTTCCGCCGAGCTGCTTGATCTCGTTGGCCACCACGTCCATGCCCACGCCGCGGCCGGCCAGCTGGGTGACCTCCTGCGCGGTGGAGAAGCCAGGCGTAGCGATGAAGCCGAGCAGCTGGTCGTCGCCGACACGGGCGTCTCGGCGCAACAGGCCGCGTTCGATCGCCTTGGCGCGAATGGCTTCGCGGTCGAGGCCGCGGCCGTCGTCGGACACGCGGATCACCACCTCGGTGGCTTCGCGGCTCACCTGGATGCGTACCGTGCCTTCGGGGTTCTTGCCTGCAGCCTCGCGTTCGGCCGGCGATTCGATGCCGTGGGCCACGGCGTTACGCAGCATGTGCTCGAAGGGCGCCTTGATGCGGTCGAGCAGGTTGCGGTCCATTTCGCCGTGGGCGCCATCCACCTGCAAGGTGGCGCGCTTGTCCAGGTCCTGCGCGGCCTGGCGCAGCGTCCGGCGCAGGTTCGGCACCATGGCGTCGAACGGCAGCATGCGCGTCTGCATCAGGCCGTCCTGCAGCTCGGAGTTCACCCGCGACTGCTGCAGCAGCAAGGTTTCGGACTGGCGCGTGAGATCGTCCAGGATGCCCTGGATCGACACCAGGTCCGAGACCGACTCGGCCAGGGCACGCGAGTACTGCTGCAGGCCGGAGAAGCGGTCCAGTTCCAGCGGGTCGAACGAGGCGACGCCCGTTTCGCGATGTTCCTGCTGGTAGCGGGCGATGATCTGCGCTTCGGTTTCGATTTCCAGCATGCGCAGCTGGCTGCGCAGTCGGCTCACCGTCTGTTCGTGCTCGATCAGGTTGAAGCGGAAGCCGGTGATCTGCTGTTCCAGGCGCGAGCGGTAGATCGACATCTCGCCGGCGTGGTTGACCAGCGTATCGAGCAGTTCCGCGCGAACGCGGATCTGTTCCTGCGGCGCGCGTTGTTCTTCTTCGAACTCGGGCAGCAGGTCCGGAAGATCGCGCGGGTCGAGGGGCTCGGCTTCTTCGACGTCTTCGGCAAATGCAGGCGGCACGACCGGCGCGGTTTCGCGCTCGGGTGCGGCGAAAACGGTGGGCTCGTCCTCGATCGGGCCGATGACGCCGCCGGCCAGCTCCACGAACGGGTGGATGGTGTGCGGATCAAGGCTGACGCTTTGGCCCTGGGCCAGGCGCTGGATCATGCCGTGGAGTTGGTCGAAACCACGCTCCATGGCACGGATGGCGACCAGGTCGCCGTCGCGGCGGCCACCGGCCACCGCATCGAGTACCGCCTCCATGGCGTGGGCAAGATCGCCCACCGGCGGCACGCCGGCCATGCGGGCGCTGCCCTTGAGTGTATGCAGGTCGCGCTGCAGGCCGGCCACGTGCTGCGGCTCGCTGGGCGTGCCGCGCCACAAGGCCAGCACGCCATCGGCGTGATCGAGGATCTCGCGACCCTCCTCGACGAACACTTCGAGCAGGTCCGGATCGATGGCGGAAAGGTCGACCATGCCCGGCAGGACCGGTTCGCTGCTGGCCGCCAGCGGCATGGCCGCCGGCGCCTGCGCGTGGACTTCCAGGTCCGTCGCGGGCGGCAACGGGGTGCCCGCATCCAGTTCGGCCGTGAGCTCGGCTTCGAGTTCTGCTTCGGCCGCGAGCTGTTCGTCGTCGTTCGCCGGATCGTATGCCGCAGTGGCCGGCACCTCGTCGGCGCTCGACATCGGACCCTCGGCGTCGAGCTCGGCCTGCAACTGGGCTTCCAGTTCCGCTTCGAGTTCGGCGTCGTTGAGGGACGTGCTGTCTTCAAGATCGGCCAGGGGAATATCAAGGCCTTCGGCAAGTGCCACCGACGCTTCTTCTTCCTGGGGCACGCTTTGCACGGGCTCCAGGGCGGTCGGCGAAGGCACCTGTGCGGCTTCTTCGTCAAGCTCGGCCATCAGCGCATCCCATGCCGCGTCGTCATCGACGGCGGGGGTGGTGATGGCATGCGTGCCTGTGTCGGACGACTCCTCACCCTGCAGCGCGGCGAGGAAATCGGCGGTCAGGTCCTCGTCGGTGTCGACATGGACGGCTTCGTTGGGGGTCAGAGTACTTACTCTGACCCCGGCATCGGTGGCGGCAGCGTCGGGCAGCGAAGCGGTCGCCGCGGCATCGAGCTCCGCGTCATGCTTGAGTGCTTCGAGGGCTTCGTCCGGTGCGTGCTCGAACAGGACATGCGCCACCTGCACGGCGGGCTGCTCGTCGCGCATGCGGCTGATGCGATCGGCAAGCTGGTCGACGGCGGGCACGTAAGGCTCGTCGTCGTCGAACTGGGCCATGATGTGGTCGACGAGGTCGGCAACGTCGCCCAGGGCGAGCACGCCTTCGGGCGACAACGAGCCGCTACCGGCGCGCACGCGCTTGAGCAGGCCTTCCATCGGTGCCAGCACCTGGATCAATGGCGCGATATCGACCATGCCGATGGCGCCATGCAGGGTATGCACGGCACGCAGGAGCGCATCGTCCACCGGCAGGTGTCCATCGTCGGTGCTCGAGAGCGCGGTACGGATGGTCTGCTGGTACTGGCTCACTTCCGTGCGCAAGATGTCCAGCAGCACCGGATCGATCGGCGGCAGTGCCGGACCGATGAACATGGCCGGCGGCGCGTCCGATTCGTCGGCATGGAACGCGTCCGCCGCGGCCGTGGCCGCCGGAACGTCGGGTGACAGCTCGGGCGTGGCGGCAGGCGCGAACGCAGCCGTGGGAATGCTTTCGACCGTCGCGCGCGGCACGCGGCGACGCACCTTGGTGCGCACGGTCTGGCGCGCGGTGAGGACATCCTCGATGCGGCCGGAGGCACCCGAAGCCAGGCGGTCGGCAACGGTCATGATCGCCGCCAGCGGCGCCATCGGGGCAGGACCGCCGGACAGCGCGATATGCAATTCGGGGAGGGCCGCCACGGCATGGGCGACCAGCGTCTGGACGTCAGCGTCCGGCGCTATCGTGCCGTCGAGCACGCGGTTGAGCATGTTCTCGACCTTCCAGGCGAACTCGCCCAGCAGGCGCGCACCGACCAGGCGACCGGAACCCTTGAGGGTGTGGAACGAGCGGCGGACCGGTACCAGCGACTCGCGCTTCTCCGGATCCTGCATCCAGTTGGCCACGCCCTGCTGGAGATTGGCGATCTCCTCGAGCATTTCTTCCAGGAAGATCTCGCGGATCTCGTCGTCGATGCCATCGACGGTGACCTGGAAGCCGGCAAAATCGGCCATGTCGTCGCCGCCGACTTCCTGCTCGACTTCCTCTTCCACTTCCACCCAGTCGTTGTCGTCGGAGGCGGCAACATGGGATACGAAGGCGGGCTCGGACGATGGCAGGGGCGCACCGGCGGTTTCGACCGTGGGTGCTTCGTTGAACATCGGCGGCACGCCGCCGGCGTCGTTCAGCAGGCCCACCGGTTCTTCAGCGGTGACTTCGTGCGACGCGGCGGCAAATTCGTCCGCAGCCACATCGGTGGCTTCTTCGCCGGTGCCGCGTGCTTCGGGCAGCGGCCAGTAACCGAGCGCGGCAAGGCTCTGCTCGGTGACGTCAAGGATGTGTTCCAGTCCGCCGCGATGTTCGCGCGCGGCCTCCAGGTAGTACTCGAGCGCGGCCAACGCATCGGCCAGGCGATCCATCTGCACGCCCGAGGGAATGCGGCGATCCTGGACCAGTTCATGGTCGACGAAGCGGCCGATGCCCACCGCCAGTTGCGACGGACGCGCGGCACCGAGCATCTGCATGGCACCGGAGACCTCACCCATCAGGCGCGGCACCTCGACCAGTTGCGTGTGGTCCCAACTGGATTCGACGAAGCCGACAATGGCGTCCTTGACCTTGGCGGTGTTGGCCGTAGCCTCGCGCATCAGGGACGCCAGGATATGGCGTGCCTCGCTGCGCGGCAGCGGTGCCGGACCGTCGCCGATGTCATCGGTGGCGCCTTCGGCGCCCAGGCGTTCGATGTGGTCGTCGAGCGAGGCCTCGACATAAAGCAGGGCGCCGGCGACGTCGAGCAGGGCTTCTTCGTCCGGTGCATGGATGCGCGTGGCGATTTCTTCCACGACGCGGCGTTGTTCGTTCACCACCCGGCGCGGCACGGCCAAGGCCAGCATGCCCAGCGTGTCGCCGACGCGCTCGAGCACTTCCACCTGGGGCGCCAGTTCCGTGGGGTCGCCTTCGCGGCGGCGCAGGAAGAGGTCCAGGGCGTCCTTGACGCGAAGCAGGTCGTCCTTGATGGCCGAGGCCACCGTATCGAGCAGTGCGCGGTTATGGCCGGACATCGAGCCACGGGCGTGTTCGAGTTCGGCGGCATCCGGAAGCAGGCCGTCCAGGCGATAAACCCGGCGCAATTCGTCGAGCCGGTCGCTGCCAGGACGCGCCTGGGCGACGAAATAAAGCAGTTTGCGCGAAAGTTCGTCGGCTTCGCCGCCCAGCAGGGCTTCCTCGCCATGCTCGAGCAACTGGCGGATGCAACGGTCGACACGGCCGATCAGCTGCCGCACTTCTTTCACGTGCGCCTTCAGCACGCCGCGCTCCAGGCCATCGAGGACGCCGGCGGTGATCCACCACAGGCGGCGGCCGGCGATGGTGTAGCAACGGGCAGCCAACGAATCGAGCGTGGCGCGCATGCCCTGGAGCTGGCGGTCGCCGCCCTGCCCGCGGAACCAGGACAGCAGCAGCTGCTGGAAACGCAGGCGCAGCGCGGCGATCTCGTCGCGGTAGTACTCGGTGGCGTGGGGCTCGGTGGCGCCCGGGGCATCCATCGGCAGCGCGACATCGAGGTTGGGCGTGAACAGGGCCGATTCGTGCAGGCCATCCACGCCACGACTGGCGCGCAAGTCATTGAGCAATGGCAGCAGCACGATGGGTACGTCGCGGTGCCCGCTCTGCAGGCGCTCGAGGTAATCGGGCATCTGCACCATGCCGCGCATGAGCGCCGCATAGGCGTCGTCGCGCTGGGCCACGGTGCCGGCCATCAGGGCCGCCACCAGCTGCTCCATTTCCTCCACCACCATGGCCGCGCCGTAGAGCTCGACCATGCGCAGGGTGCCGTGCACCTGGTGCAAGTCCGCCGCGCACGAGCGCATGACATGGATGTCGCCCGGCTCGCTGACGTAGGCTTCCAGGGCCTGTCGTGCCTTGGAAAGTGCCTCGTCCAGCTCCGCCTTGACCCAGTTGAGCGTGGTGAAATCGTTGTGGTCCTGAAGTCTCATTGGGCGCATCCGGGTGAGGCTTTTGGAGCTCGGGTGTGGCTGGCGTTGCTATGGGCAAATGAGGACACGCACCGCTGGGGCGTACGGGCACGGCTGGCCGAAGCGAAGGTATTCATCGCTTCTCTCCAGCAAGGGCAATGCCAGTAAGCATCCAATTCATGTGATCCACGTCCCAAAATTCGAAACCCGAAGAGCGCAACCGGGCTCAGCCCGGAAGCTTGAAGTTCGCCACCGAGAGGCGCAGGTCGTTGGCCAGCTGCGCCAGGTTGCCGATCGATTCGGCCGTCTGGCTCGCGCCCAGCGATGTCTGCGAGGTAATTTCCTGGATCACGTTCATCGTTGCCGAGGTATCGGTTGCCGCGACCGACTGCTGGCGCGCGGCGGTGGAGATGTTCTGAATCAGGCCGGCAAGGTCGTTCGAAACGCGCTCGATGTCCCCCAGCGCGGTACCGGCGTCCTCGGCCAAACGGGCGCCGGCCACTACCTCGGCCGTCGTCTGTTCCATGGAACTGACTGCTTCATTGGTGTCGGACTGAATCGTCTGGACCAGGGTCTCGATTCGCTTGGTGGCACTGGCCGAGCGTTCGGCCAGGCGCTGCACTTCGTCGGCCACCACCGCGAAACCTCGGCCTGCCTCACCGGCTGAGGCCGCCTGGATGGCGGCGTTCAAGGCCAGGATGTTGGTCTGCTCGGCAATGTCGTTGATCAGTTCCACGATCGAGCCGATTTCCTGCGAAGACTCACCCAGGCGCTTGATTCGCTTGGAGGTTTCCTGGATCTGATCGCGAATCGAATCCATGCCCTGGATGGTTTCGCGCACCACTTCGGCGCCGCGCGAGGCAATCTGCACCGAGCGCTGGGCCACGTCCGCGGATTCAGCCGAGTCACGGGACACGGTATCCATCGAGGTCGCGATCTGGTTGATGGCGGTGGTGGCCGTGCTGATCTGGGTAGCCTGCTGCTCAGCGGCGTCGGCGAGGTGCATGGCCGTGGCCTGCGTTTCCTGGGCGGCGGCCGACACGCGCACGGCGGTCTCGTTGATCGTGGCCACCAATCGACGCAGTTCGTCCACGGCGGAGTTGATCGAGTCGGCGATGGCGCCGGTGATGTCCTCGGTCACGGTGGCCTTCACCGTCAGGTCGCCCTCGGCCAGCGTCACCATTTCGTCCAGCAAACGGCCAATGGCCGCTTCGTTCTTGCGGTTCAGGGCGTTGGTGGACTCGAATCGCGCGCGCTGGTCGCGGATCTGGGTGATCACCAGCAGCAGGGCGAAGACCGCGGCGCCCACGGCGCCGAGCAGGCCGAACCAGATGTTCGGGAAAAGGCGGGTGAGCGGCAGCTTGCCGATCTGGCTGGCGACGTCGTTGGCGCGAAGGAGCACGGTCTGCGAATCGAGCGAGGCCTGGTTACCGGCGCGCTTGACGTCCTGCAGGTTGGGCGAGGCGGCCACCAACTGGGCAACGGGATCGTTCAACTCGCCCCAGCTGGCCTGCATGGCCTCGAGAATCTTCTTGGCGTTGGCGTCGCTGATCGGCTTGACCGAATTGTCGTCGCTGCCGGAGGTCAGGCCCTTGAGCACCGCCCCGTAGAGCTGGGCGTCGCGGGACAGGCCATCGGCGGCCGGCTGGCCGGCGTCGCCGCCCTGCAGGATTTCCGACACGCGGCGGATCATGCGGTCGCCCAGCAGCAGCTGGCGGGCGGTGGTGTAGGTCTGCTCCACCGAACCGTTGCGCTGCTGCAGGATGGTGAGCACCTCGTCGTTGCGCGCGTTCAGCAGCGGCATCTGGCGCGAGAACGTACCGGCGCGCTGGGTGGAGTCGATCACCAGCTGCTTGTTGGACAGGATCTTGCCGATGTCCGAATCCAGCTGGTTCCACGCGTTCGTCAGCGCCGCGACCGACTTGCCCGCCGCGGTGGCGTTATTGTCGGCATACGGCGGCATGCGGGTCTTGTCGTCGCCCTTGTTCAGGCGCTGCACGGCCGAATCGATGGTATTGCGGGCGGCCTGCAGCTCGCGGAAGGCGTCGGCGTTACCGTCGGAGGCTTCCAGCGCGTCCTTGGCCGTCTGCTGCGAAATCACCTGGATCTGGGTGGTGAGCCCGACGGCCTGGCGATCCTCGTCGTTCTTGGTGTTGAGCATGTAGAAATCGACTGCCGCGATGCCGATGGACAGCACCAGCGCCGCGATCAGGATCAAGTTGCTGCGATCCTTCGCGCCCCCTGTGGTCGTACTCATACTCACCTCGTCACACGCACGTTATACGTCGATCCACATGGCAAGGCAGCCTTGGGAAAAGCTGTCTTTGCCTGCGAAGCTGAAATCCGCTTCGCCCCCTGTCCGGCGCGCTGCTGCCGGCCTACCTGGTATTGCCACACGGGGCCTGCCTTCTGGCCGCCACGCGCTTGAATCCAAATCCGTCCGCTACACCGCGGTCTGGCGGAAGTCCGGCGCACGCACCAGGCGCGTCATGCTCAGCATCCCGTATTCCCGGTCACCCACGGTGACATTTTCCGAAACGAATCGCGTCAGGCGCGGATCTTCCTCGGCGGCCGCCTGGCTGCGCTGCTCTTCGTCCACCAGGCGCTGGCCGAAAACCTCGTCGACCAGCAGCCCCACCGCCCCGTTCTGCTGACGCACCAGCAGCAGGCGCGTGCGCTCGGACGAGGGGGTACGGACGTTGAAGAGAAAACGGCCGAAGTCGACGACCGGCACCAGGTTGCCACGCACGTTGGCCACGCCCATCAGCCATGGCCGGGTGCCAGGCACGGGGGTGAGCGACGGCGGGGCCAGCAATTCGTTGATCTCATCGATGCTGGCCACGAACGACCGCGTGCCCACTCGAAAACCGATGCCGCGCCACAGGCTCGGCGCATCGATCTGCTCGGGGGTCGCCGCCGAATGCGCCAGGCACCGGCGCTCGTAATAGGCCAGGAGCTCGAACGGATTGAAGGCAGCGACATCGGTCATGGGTAGGCCTTCAGTGCGGCTTGGGCAGCAGGTTATCGATGGTGGCGAGAAGTTCCTTCTCGTTCACCGGCTTGGTGATGAAGGCCCGCGCGCCCTGGCGAAGGCCCCAGACCCGATCGGTTTCCATCGACTTGGTGGTGATCATCACCACCGGGACCTCGGCCGTGGCAGGGTCGCGGCTGAGCGTCCGCGTGGCCTGGAAACCATTCATGCCCGGCATGATGACGTCCATGATGACCAGATCCGGACGGTTGGCGCGGATCCGCTCGATGCCGGCCTCGGCGTTATCGACGCTGGACACGGCAAAACCGGCCTTCTCCAGCAGCGTGGTGAACACGCGCACGTCGGTCGGTGAATCGTCGATGATCAGGATGTTGGGCAAAGCGGTGGTTCCCCTGGTGTCGGGTCGCGGCCCTTGAGCCCCTTCCCCACGAAAAACTTCAATGGACTTCGAAAGCGACGGGACCTGCGCCTTGGCTAGCTGGCGATGGCATAGCGCTGGATAGCGCCCAGGAGCTCGTCACGGGTAAAGGGTTTGGTGAGGTATTGCTCGGCGCCGACGATGCGCCCCCTCGCCTTGTCGAACAGCCCGTCCTTCGAACTGAGCATGATCACAGGCGTAGGCCGGAACTGCGGGTTGTTCTTGATCAGGGCGCAGGTCTGGTAGCCGTCCAGGCGCGGCATCATGATGTCGACGAAGATGATATGCGGCTTCTGGTCGGAGATCTTGGCGAGCGCCTCGAAGCCATCGACCGCCGTGAGGACGTCGCAGCCCTCCTTTTTCAGCAGGGTCTCCGCCGTCCGGCGAATGGTCTTGGAGTCGTCGATCACCATGACCCGCAAGCCGGTCAGGCCATTACTGCGTCCGTTTTCGTTCACTACCGCCCCCGTAAACCCCACCACGAAGCCATGCACACGGTAACGCGATTAACCCTCGCCCGACCGTGCGCCAATCGACGGACCGTATCCCGATGGCACGCCAAGTGACCGCTCTTCGGCGGTGCACCCCAAGCGTCGCTGTTTAACGCCTGGGTACCGTGCCGTCAAGCAAAACTGACCAAATGTCTTTGAGGCACGCATTTATGCGGCCATCCCCTACACTTGGAGTTTGCCCCGTCGTTGGCCCTTATCGGCTGTCCAGGGGCCAACTTTAGCTTTCGGAGAGCCCCTCCCCATGCCGCTGCGCGTTGCGGTGCTGATGGACCCCATCAGCCATATCAAGATCGCCAAGGACTCCACCTTCGCCATGCTGCTGGAGGCCCAGCGCCGCGGCCATGGCCTGCTGTACATGGAACAAGGCGATCTGGCCATCCGTGACGGCGTGCCCATGGCCCGGCTACGCCCCTTGAGCGTGCGCGAGGACAAAACCTCCTGGTTCAGCCTGGGCGAACCTGAATGGCACGACCTGGGCACGGTGGATATCGTCCTCGCGCGCAAGGACCCGCCGGTCGATGCCCAGTTCATCTACGACACCATGGTGCTGGAACTGGCCCAGGGCCGGGGCTGCCGGGTGGTCAACGATCCCCGGTCGCTGCGCGACTGCAACGAAAAACTGTTTGCCCTGCAGTTCCCGCAATGCATCGTGCCCACGCTGGTGTCCCGCGATGCCGGGGAGCTACGCGCGTTCGTCGCCGAGCAGGGCCAGGCGGTTCTCAAGCCCCTGGACGGCATGGGCGGCCGTGGCATCTTCAAGGTCCGCCATGGCGACAGCAACCTCAATTCCATGCTGGAAACCCTGCTCGACGGCCATCGCCACTTCGCCATCGCGCAGAAGTTCATCCCGGAGATCACCTCCGGCGACAAGCGCATCCTGCTGATCGACGGGGAGCCGGTGCCCTACGCCCTGGCGCGCATCCCGCAGGGTGATGAGTTCCGCGGCAACCTTGCCGCCGGCGGCCGCGGCGAAGGCGTGCCGCTGTCCGACCGCGACCGCTGGATCGCCGCCCAGGTGGCGCCGGAACTGCGTCGTCGCGGCCTGCGCTTCGTCGGCCTTGACGTGATCGGCGACTACCTCACCGAGATCAACATCACCTCCCCCACCTGCATCCGTGAACTCGATGCCCAGTTCGGCCTTAACATCGCCGGGTTGATGTTCGACGCCATCGAGGGGTCATGACCACAAGAGGTTCCGCAGGGCCCGACCTGTTCGGCCCGACCCTGCTGTTTTCCATCGTGCTGCACGGCATCGTGCTGCTGGGCGTGACTTTCAGCGCCACGCACCCGAAGGCCGGCCTGCCGTCGCTGGATGTCACCCTGGTCGACGTCGCCAACGACCAGTCACCGGACAAGGCCGATTTCCTGGCCCAGGCCAACAATGCCGGCGGGGGCGAAAGCGACAAGGCCGCGCGGCCCTCCGAGCGCGCATCCGGACTGCTCCCCACCGATGCCCACGGCACCGCGCCCACGCGGGTGGCCGCCACCACCGCAAACCCGACACCTGCCAGCGATCCGCGCCTGGTCACCACGGCCGGCAGCAGCGATTTCACCGTGACGCGCAACGAGGCCAGCACCCGGCAGGACGACCAGGCCTCGGCCGAGGAAACCCGGCGCGCCGAGGAAATGGCAGCCCTTGCGGCCGAGGTGCGCGACCAGTCAGAAAAGTACGCCAAGCGGCCGAAGAAGAAATTCATCTCGGCCAACACCAAGGAATACGCCTACGCCGCCTACATGAGTGGCTGGGTCAAGCGCGTGGAACGGGTTGGCAACCAGAACTACCCCGATCAGGCTCGCCGCGAAGGCCTGCATGGCGATGTGGTACTCACCGTCGGCCTCAACCGCGACGGCAGCATCAAGAGCGTGGATGTAATCGACTCCTCCGGGCACAAGCTGCTGGACGACGCCGCGCAGCGCATCGTGCGCCTGGCTGGCCCCTTTCCGCCGCTGCCGCCGGACAAGACACGCGTGGACGAGCTCTACATCACGCGGACATGGCAGTTTCTCCCCGGGGATATCCTGCGCAACCGCTAACGCCCCGAGTGCGTCGCGCCCCGCTACAATCAAGCCATGAACCATCCGACCAGCTTTGCCGGCCAATTCCTCATCGCCATGCCGGGCCTCGTTGAACCACCGTTTGCCCGCGGCGTCACGTTCCTGTGCCAGCACGGCGAGGATGGTGCGGTGGGCCTCTTGATCAACCAGATGTCCGAATACCGCCTGGCCGATGTGCTGGCGCAGATGGACCTGGAATGCCAGGACGACGAGATTGCCGATCACCCCGTGCTGATCGGGGGCCCCGTCAAGCAGGAACGCGGCTTCGTGCTGCACCGCGAACCGGGGCAATGGGAATCGAGCTACCGCATCAACGAAGCCTGGTCGGTCACCACCTCGCGCGACATCCTGGTTGCCATGGCCGCGGGCGAAGGCCCCGCGCAGGCGCTGCTGGCGCTTGGGTATGCCGGCTGGAGCGCCGGACAGCTCGAACAGGAGCTGATGGAAAACGCCTGGCTCACCACCGAGGCCGATGCGCGCATCGTCTTCGACACCCCGCTTGAAGAACGCTGGAATGCCGCCGCTGGACTGATGGGGGTGAACCCCGCGCAGTTGGCCGGCTACGCCGGTCACGCCTGAAGGCATGGCCTGCCTGTTCGGGTTCGATGTCGGCACGCGGTTGATCGGCGTCGCGGTGGGCAACACGCTTACCGCCACCGCCCGCGGCATTGCCGCCGTCGCCGTACGCGAGGGTCAACCCGACTGGACCCGCCTTGATGCCCTGCGCCAGGAATGGCTTCCCGAGCGTGCCATCGTGGGCTTGCCGCTCGATGCCGAGGGCAAGGAGCAACCCATGACTCGCACCGCGCGCCGTTTCGGAGCGGTGCTTGCAGAACGCTGGCAATTGCCGGTGGAGTTCGCCGATGAGGGCCATACTTCGCAGGAGGCCGCGCGTCGATTCGCCGGCCAGCGCGCCGCGGGCCTGAAGAAACGCAAGGATGCCGCGACCATCGATGCCGAAGCCGCGGCGGTGATCCTCGAAGCCTGGCTTGCCCGGGCATGATCCGTAACCAACCGTCCTTCCCTGCCACGAGGGTTCCATGAGCCAACGCCTGCGCCACCTCACCACGCTTGCGGGCTTGCCCACCGAGACGATAACGCGCCTGCTCGATCGGGCCGAGACGATGCGCGAAGCCTGTGCCCATGGTACGCGCAAGCTCAACCTGCTGGCTGGGCGCACGGTGCTGAATCTGTTCTTCGAACCTTCCACGCGCACGCGCACCTCGTTCGAACTGGCGGCGCGGCGATTGGGCGCGGACGTGATCAACTTCGACATCGGGCTTTCCTCCACCGCCAAGGGCGAGGAACTCTTCGATACGTTGCACACGCTCGAAGCCATGCACCTGGACGCGATCATCGTGCGCCACAAGGAGTCGGGTACACCGGAGTCGCTGGTCAAGCACGCCATGAGCGGCGTGGCAGTGATCAATGCCGGCGACGGCAACCGCGCCCATCCCACGCAGGGCCTGCTCGATGCCCTCACCATCCGCCAGCACCGACCCGACTTCGACCAGCTCACCGTCACCATCTGCGGCGATGTGCTGCATTCGCGCGTGGCGCGCTCGGATGTCCACGCCCTGCAGGCGCTCGGTACCCGGACCATCCGCCTGTGTGGCCCGGCTGCGTTGCTGCCCGACGCCAACGAGCTACCCGGCGTTGAAATCAGCACCGATTTCGACGCCGCCATCGAAGGCGCCGGCGCGGTGATCATGCTTCGCCTGCAGAAAGAGCGCATGGCGGCCACGGAGCTGCCCGACGAAGCCAGCTACTTCGCCCGCTACGGCCTGGACAAGAGGCGCCTGGCGCGGGCCGACAAAGGCTGCCTGGTGATGCATCCGGGCCCGATCAACCGCGGCATCGAGATCGCCCCGGACGTCGCCGACGGCGCCCAGTCGCGCATCCTGGAACAGGTGGGCAATGGCGTATTCGTGCGCATGGCGATCCTCGCCGAAGTGCTTGGACGCTGAATAAAGCGGAATTTGCCCCGTTTTTGTCGCCTGACCTCCACTTCTTACGGGCATAATGGGGCTTCGCTCCCGGTCTGGCCGGGTAGCCAACGACACCGATATGGGGAAAGGAACTTGAAGATGCGACCGACGAAGCGACTGATTGCGCTTGGCCTGGCCACCGCCCTGCTGGCTGCGTGCGGCCACAAGGACAAGGACGCGCCACTGGCCTTCGTGCCAGCCGATACCCCCTATGTGTTCGCCAACATCGAAGCACCGTCCGACGACGTGCGCGCAGCGGCCTACAGCCAGTGGAACCTCCAGCTTCCCGGCCAGGTGGCCCAGCTCAAGACCCTGGCCGACAGCCAGGAGCAGGTCGGCCACTCCAACAACGCCAATCTCCTGCGCGCGCTGGTGAAGGAACTCGACGGCAAGAAGGCCGAGGATGTCGTCACCACCCTGGGCATGGACCCGAAGGGCAAGATGGCGTTCTACGGCATGGGCCTGGCGCCGGTACTGCGCGCCGACCTCGCCGATCCCAAGGCATTCGATGCCTTCGTCGATCGCATGGAAGCCGCCTACGGCCAGAAGTTCGACGTGGCCAAGGTCGGCGACCAGTCCTATCGCCGGGCCGTCTCTGCCGAGTCGGGCACCGAAGTGGTGCTGGCCGTCGTCGGTAAGCAGCTGGTCGCCACCCTGCTGGCCTCCGATACCACCGAACCGCAGCTGCGCCAGGCCCTGGGCCTTGATCGTCCGGAAAAGAACCTGCAGGACGATGGTCGCCTGGAGAAGATCGCCAAGGACAAGGGCTACGAGAAATTCGCCGTCGGCGCCGTGGACATCGCGCACCTGCTGCCGCTGATGGCCAGCGGCAAGGATCCGCTTTTCGCCGCCATGGTGCGCCAGAAGATGCAGGCCGACGCCGCCAAGACCGGCGAGCCGGTCAGCGCGCAGGCCAACCCGTTCCCGCCGTCCTGCGAAGCCGATGCCACGCGCATCGCCGCACGCTTCCCGTCGGCCAGCTTCGGCTACACGCGGATCGACCCCACCCACCAGGAAACGCGCTTCGACATCGCCCTGGCACCGGACATCACCCAGGCGTTCTCGGGCCTTGAAGTGGAAGTGCCGGGCCTGGGCAAGGATTCGGACACCCCGTTCGATTTCGCCCTGGCGCTGCCGGTGAAGCAGGTGCGTGAATTCTGGACGGCCCAGGCCGACGCCGTCACCGCCAAGCCGTTCCAGTGCCCGGCACTGGCGGGCCTCAACGAGGCCTTCGGCAAGGTGGGCCCGGCGATGCAGCAGGCAGCCATTCCGCCGTTCGGCGATCTGCGCGGCATCCGCATTGCGCTTGATACCTTCACCATGCCGCCGGCCGACAAGGCCGGGCAGATCCCATCCATCACCGGCCGCATCCTGATCGCCACCAGCAACCCGGCGGGCCTGGTGGCCATGGGTAGCGCGGTGATGCCGGCGCTGGCCCAAGTCAAGCTCACGCCTGACGGCAAGCCCGTTGCGTTGCCAGCGGACATGACGGCGATGGCAGGCGGCCCCGGCTTCGCGGCGATGACCGACAAGGCCGTGGCCATCGGCATCGGTGCCGGCCAGGATGCCAAGCTCGGCGACATGCTCAAGGACACCATCGGCGACAAGGGCCGCCAGATGCGCGTGCATCTGAACGGCGACATGTACCGCACCTGGATCGACCTGATGGCCGACAAGGCCGACGCGATGAGCGCCGCCGGCGCCGGCATCGACCCCACCGCCGACCCGGCCACGGCCGAGAAGGCCCGCGCCGACGCCGCCGCACGCTCCAAGGCCCAGTTCGACACCATGCGCGCCCAAGCCCAACGCATCGTCCAACTCTCCGGCGACGTCCTGGTAGACAGCAACGGCCTGGTCATCACCAGCAAGGCCGAAACCAAGTAAGCCGCGGCGCACCGCGTACTGGAAAGGGCGCCCTCGTGGCGCCCTCTTTTTTCGGACGTGGTCGCGGGAGCCGGGGTGCATTAGCCTCGTCGCTCCGGTTACACCGGCGCTTGGGAGAAGAGGCCGCTACGCGGCTTTTTCTTATGGCTGCGCCCCGGCGCGCGCGCGTAGCGGGCGGGGGTTTTCGAGGCGGCCTGCGGCCTTCGCGAAAACGGCCGGCTGATGCCGGCCCCCTGCGGGCCTGATCCGCCCGCAACGCTCGGTTCCACAAGTCGCTGACGAGGCTAATGCCCCCCGGCTCTGGATAGTCCGATGCTGCGTGATGGGACAACATCGTTGCCATAACACGTGGTGCTCGCGTGGCTTGGACCACTTTCTACTCATCGTTCGGGGAGCCGGCGGGGCTTGGTGGCGGCGCTCCGTGCGAAGGCGAAGGGCTTCGGACGGATGAGGCCCGCAGGGGGCCGGCCATGGATGGCCGGCCGTTTTCGCTGAGCCATGGATGGCGAATCGAAAACCCCCGGCCGAAGCCCGACCTGAGGGAGCGCAGCCATCAGGCATGGCCGCGCAGCGGCCTCCTTCCCCGAAGGGTTCGCCGCAGCCCGGAGCGCCGCCGCCAAGCCCCGCCGGCTCTTCCTGAACGCTTCACGTGGATTTGCCAACTGGGCGATGAATAAACTGGTGAGTTCCTACGGATCGTTCACTCGTGGGCTGTTTCCATGTTGACACGGCACGCGGCGCCTTCGGGTTGTCGGCCGTTGTTCCCATTACTAGGAGTTAGCCACATGAATGCGTCCCTTATTCGCAAGACCATCCTTTCCGCCGCCCTTATTGCCGGCGTGGCTGCGCTCCCGATCGCTACGGTGAGTGCGCAGGATTCGATGTCGAAGGAAAAGAGCAACCAGACGGTGCCCGACAAGGCTGCCGACGGCTGGATCACCACCAAGGTGAAGAGCGAGCTTGCTTCGACCAAGGGCATCAAGTCGACTGATATCTCGGTCGAAACCAATGACGGCGTGGTGACGTTGTCGGGCACCACCGATACCGCCGCAGCCAAGACCAAGGCCGAGCACGTAGCCAAGAAGGTCAAGGGCGTGAAGAGCGTCTCGGCCGATGGCTTGACGGTCGACGCCTCGAAGTAACCGCCCCTGCGTCATGAAAAAGGGAGCCCCCGGGCTCCCTTTTTTTGCATCAAGCGTTGAGTTCCTGATAAGTCGGGATTTCATCGAATTGTCTAAGCGCCTCGTCTATTGCCTCTTTCAAGGGATCTTCCACCGTAAAACGGTTTGGGCTGAACTCGGGGTTGGAGAGGCATTGCTGCAAATAGGCTCGGGCTAGCCCAAGTCGTTGACGAAACACCTCGGCCGGCGACATCAAATTCATTGGCTGATCCAAATAATGCTTCGCCTGACCAAGCGTGACGCATGCGGCCAACCCACGAATCACCTCGGTGCAACCCGATGAGCCGTAGAGCCGGTCACTCGACTCATCCTCAGTCATTACCGCCAACTCGACTGCGTGGGCGAGATGCAGACGTTCGGGGGGTAGCCTGTGCAGGCTGCTATTCTCGTTGTCCGCGAGCACGGCGGTTGCAAGGTGCAAGGACTTGTATGACATCCCCTCTTTGTCACATTTCCCGCGCGCATCATAGAGATCTTCAAAAGTGTCGCTTGAAGGAATAGAACCAGTACGGATCGCATTCTTCAAGCCGCATGCGATCCTCTCGAGGAGGACGTCATCGCATCTGCCAATCTCCTGGAACCTGCGCTGGTACCAGATCAGACACATCACCTGGCCATAGGCGAAGGCAGCCCTCAGCCTTAGGTTTCCCAACACTTGAGCGTCTATGCTCTCGCCAAGCTGACCGATAGGGATCACAGGCCAGTACGGTAATACGGGCCTCGCATCCGCCGATGCATCGACGTTGCTTACACGAAACACCGCTGGCGACGCGCCAGGGTAAGCATCACCCTGAACACCTTGCGTGGCGGGATTCCAAGCGGGCGATGACGGTGCAGCCGAAGAGGCATTGGGAAACATGGATGAAACTCAATACGTGAGGACATCCATCCTATGCACTTCCTTTCGTGCGCGCTTCCTTGGAACGCTCAGCGGCGCAGCATGCCGCCGAACTGATTCTTGTCGGAGGTCTCCTGCACCGAAACACCCTCCAGCCCCTGGCTGAGCGTATGCGCATCGCCACCCTGTGCCAACTTGATGCGCAGGCGCACCTCGTTGGAGCTATCGGCGTGGCGCAGGGCATCTTCGTAGGAGATTTCACCGGCGTGATACAGGGTGACCAGTGCCTGGTCGAAGGTCTGCATGCCCAGGTTGGTTGAGTCGCGCATCACTTCCTTGATCTTGTGGATCTCGCCCTGGCGGATGTAGTCCTGTACCAGTGGTGTACCGAGCAGGATTTCCACGGCAACGCGACGGGCCTTGCCGTCGGGCGTGGGAATGAGCTGCTGGGCCACGATGCCCTTCAAGTTCAGGGACAGGTCCATGAACAGCTGGGTACGGCGGTCTTCGGGGAAGAAGTGCAGGATGCGGTCCATCGCCTGGTTGGCGTTGTTCGCGTGCAGCGTGCACAGGCAAAGGTGGCCGGTTTCGGAGAAGTTGATCGCGTGTTCCATCGTTTCGCGCGTACGCACCTCGCCGATCATGATCACGTCGGGCGCCTGGCGCAGGGTGTTCTTCAGCGCGTTTTCCCAACTGTCGGTGTCGATGCCGATTTCGCGCTGGGTGATGATGCAGTTCTCGTGCTTGTGCACGTATTCGATCGGATCTTCGATGGTGATGATATGGCCGGTCGAATTGTGGTTGCGGTAGCCCACCAGCGCGGCCAGCGAGGTTGACTTACCCGTACCGGTACCACCGACGAAGATCACGATGCCGCGCTTGGTCATCGCCAGCTGCTTGAGGATCGGCGGCAGGGAAAGGTCTTCGAAAGTCGGGATTTTCGATTCGATCCGGCGCAGCACCATGCCCACGCAATTGCGCTGGTAGAAGCACGATACGCGGAAGCGCCCTACCCCCGAGGCACTGATGGCGAACTGGCACTCGTGGGTCTTCTCAAATTCCTCGCGCTGCGAGGGTGTCATCACGTTCAGCACCATGTCGCGCGATTGCTGCGCGGTGAGCGGGCTTTGCGTGATGGGGACGATGCGCCCCTGGATCTTCATCGATGGCGCGACGCCGGCGGTGATGAACAGGTCCGATGCCTGTTTATGCACCATCAGCTTCAGGAAGGAAGTGAAATCGAAATCGCTCATGACCAAAGCCCTATCGCCGGCACCCGGCGCCCCTGAGGCGAGGATATACCTGTTTGGGTCCGCCCGCGCCCACCCCCGGGAGTGGTACGCCGGAAGGCTGATGGAGTTGGCATTATCGTTGCCGGGGCAAGCATCATGCGGCTGCCCCGGGGACCTATCGGCTTACTTGAACACTTCCTTGTTCTTTGCATAGCCCACCGCCTGCTGGCGGGTCACCAGGCCACGCTTGACCAGGTCCTGCAGGGTCTGGTCGAGGGTCTGCATGCCGTACTGCTGGCCGGTCTGGATCGCCGAGTACATCTGGGCGACCTTGTCCTCGCGGATCAGGTTACGGATGGCCGGGATGGCCACCATGATCTCGTGGGCCGCCACGCGGCCGCCGCCGACCTTCTTCAGCAGGGTCTGCGAGATCACCGCGCGCAGCGACTCGGACAGCATCGAGCGCACCATGGGCTTTTCGCCGGCCGGGAACACGTCGATGATGCGATCGATGGTCTTGGCAGCCGACGAGGTATGCAGGGTGCCGAACACCAGGTGGCCGGTTTCCGCGGCGGTCAGCGCCAGGCGGATGGTTTCCAGGTCGCGCAACTCGCCCACCAGGATGTAGTCCGGGTCTTCGCGAAGCGCCGAGCGCAGGGCCTCGGTGAAGCCGTGCGTGTCGCGGTGCACTTCGCGCTGGTTCACCAGGCACTTGTGCGAGGTATGGACGAACTCGATCGGGTCCTCGATGGTGAGGATATGACCGTATTCGTTCTTGTTGATGTGGTCGACCATCGCCGCGAGCGTGGTGGACTTGCCCGAACCGGTGGGGCCGGTGACCAGGATCAGGCCCTGCGGCTGCTCGATCAGCTCGCGGAAGATGCGCGGCGTGGCGAGGTCTTCGAGGGTCAGCACCTCGGAGGGAATGGTACGGAACACCGCGCCCGCGCCGCGGTTGTGGTTGAACGCGTTCACGCGGAAGCGCGCCAGGCCCGGGATCTCGAAGGAGAAGTCGACCTCGAAGAATTCTTCGTAGTCGCGGCGCTGCTTGTCCGACATGATGTCGTAGATCAGCGAGTGCACCTGCTTGTGCTCGAGGGCCGGGATGTTGATGCGGCGCACATCGCCGTCCACGCGGATCATCGGCGGCAGGCCGGCGGAGAGGTGGAGGTCGGATGCCTTGTTCTTCACCGAGAAGGCAAGCAGTTCGGCGATGTCCATCGTATTCCCCTGGGTCTTCGTAACGAACGGGCGGTGCGGCCAGCGGCACGGCGAAACGGCAACGGATGACCACCATCGTCGCCGCAGGTCCTGAATGCCAGGTCCCCCTTGCGTGCCTAGGGTAACCACCGCCGCCGTGAAGGGGCAAGCTGCGGGTATATTGTCGCCTGTCGGCGCGTTGACGCGCCTTAGCCCTCCCAAGAAGGAGATCCATGACACGCATAGCCTTCATCGGCGGCGGCAACATGGCGCGCAGCCTGATCGGCGGCGTGCTCAAGCATGGCGGCCACGCGGGTTCGATCAGCGTCGCCGAGCCACGCGCCTATAGCTGCCAGGAGCTCGCCCGCGAGTTCGGGGTGGCCACCTACCCCCAGAACGTGCTGGCCGCCGAGGGCGCCGACGTGCTGGTACTGGCGGTCAAGCCCCAGGTGATGCCTGCGGTCTGCAAGGAACTGAAGCACGTGGTGGCGCGTTCGCGGCCGCTGGTGGTGTCCATTGCCGCCGGCATCCGCATCGCCCAGATCGAGCGCTGGCTGGGTGGTCCGCAGGCGGTGGTCCGCTGCATGCCCAACACGCCGGCCTTGATCGGCGCCGGCGCCACGGGCCTGTACGCCAACGGCTGGGTGGGTCCTCCGCAACGGGCCCTGGCCCAACATCTGCTGGATTCCGCCGGCCTTACCACCTGGGTCCCGCAGGAAGAAGACCTCGACGTGGTCACGGCGATCTCGGGCTCGGGACCTGCCTATTTCTTCCTGCTGGCCGAAGCCCTGGAAGCGGCGGGCGTGGCCCAGGGGCTTTCCCCCGAGACGGCCCGCGCGCTGGCCGCGCAAACCGCCCTGGGTGCCGGGCGGATGCTTACCGAAGGCAGCGAGCCGGCTGCCACCCTGCGCGAACGGGTGACCTCGCCCAACGGCACCACCCAGGCGGCTCTGGAAAGCTTCGCCATGGATCATTTCAACCTTATCGTCGAACGCGCCGTCGACGCCGCCACCCGGCGGGCCGAGGCGCTGTCCGCAGCCATGGATGCACAATCGTGAATTACCTCGCCAACGCCGGCGGCCTGGTCATCGGCTTCGTCTTCGGCGCCATCGTTACTCTTTTCGTGCTGCGCTTCCTTGCCGAGGTCTGCCGCGCCGATTTCAACAACCCGCTATGCCAGGTGCTTTACCGCTACACCAACCCGATCCTGCAGCCGCTGCGCCGTGTGCTGCCGACCTTCCGCCGATGGAACACCGCTGCGCTGGTGCTGGCCTACCTGGCGGAGCTGGTGAAGCTGTTGCTGGGATTCGCGCTGGTAGGCGCGATGCCCTCGGTGCCGGGACTGCTGGTGCTGGGGCTGGCCGAACTCGTCGACTATTTCGTGATGCTCTACGTGGTACTGGTGTTCGCATGGTCGCTGATGAGCATGATGAGCACCGACCGCTACCACCCGGTGATCCGCCTGGTGGGAAGCCTGGTGGAACCGGTACTACGGCCCTTGCGTGGCCGCATCGTGCTCGGCGGCCTGGACTTCTCGCCCGCCGTGGTGATCCTGGCGTTGATGTTGCTGCGCGTAACCCTGGTGTTGATGATCAGCGATATCGGCATGCGCCTGGCCAGCGGCACCTGACGGGAGTATTGGCATGAAGACCCTGTTCGTTCTTGCATTGCTGGCGCTGGTCGGCCCCGCTCTCGCCGACAGCATGCGCGCCGGCGACTTCATCGTGCGCTACAACGCGCTCTCCGCCGACGGCCTTCCCGCAGCGTCCGCCAAGGCACAGGGCGTGGCGCACACGCCGGAACAGGGCCTGCTGAACGTCTCGGCCAGCCGCATCGCGAACGATGAGAACGTCGAAGCCACGGTAAAGGCGAAGGTCACCACCCTTACCGGCGAAAACGTCCCCATCACCTTCCGCAGGATCAACGAGGCCGGCAGTACCAGTTATCTGGGCACCTTCACCGTGCCAAGCTCCGGCTCACTGCATTTCTCACTGGACGTCACGCCCAAGGGCGGCACGACCCAGCATGCGGAATTCAACCAGGATTTCATCGTCGACTGACGATGCTCAACCGTGGCGCGCGGCCCACGCAGCGATGATCGCATGCATGGCATCCAGCCCATCGAAGATCGCCGCCGGACCCGGCTGCAGGATGATCGGTGACTTGATCTCATAGAGGTCGCCGTTACGCACGGCGGGAACATCCGCCCAACCTTCACGCGCAGCGACGGTGCCGGGCTGGAAACGTTTGCCGCACCAGGAACCCAGGATGATGTCCGGCATGCGGCGCGCCGCTTCCGTTGGGTCGGCCAGGATGCGCTGTTTGGCCAGCGGCTCCATCATTAACTCGGGAAACACGTCGTCTCCGCCGGCGATTCGGATCAGTTCGGCTACCCAGCGGATGCCGGTGATCTGCGGGTCGTCCCACTCTTCGAAATACACCTTCGGGCGGCGCGGCAACGCGGCGGCGAGGGCCGACACTCTTGCGAGTTGCGCCTCGGCACGTTGCGCCAGGGCTTCGGCACGGTCGCCTGCACCCACCATCGCACCCAGGCGCCGGATGTAGGCAACGATGCCTTCGACGCTGCGGTGATTGCTGATCCATACCTCGACACCGGCCTTGATCAGATCACGCGCGATATCGGCCTGGATGTCGGAAAAACCGATCGCCAGATCCGGCTTGAGGTCGAGGATGGCGCCGATCTTCGCGCTGGTGAAGGCAGATACCTTCGGCTTCTCCTTGCGCGCCCGCGGCGGCCGCACGGTAAAGCCCGAGATACCCACGATGCGATGCTCCTCGCCAATGGCGTAGAGCACCTCGGTGGGTTCTTCGGTAAGGCAGACGATGCGTTGCGGAAAAGCGTCGGACAAGATCAATGCCCCAGCACGGTGACGGTCACCTTGCGCTGGTGCGCATGCGTGCGGTGCTCATAGAGATAGATACCCTGCCAGGTGCCGAGCATCGGCTTGCCGGCATGCACCGGTATGGCCAGGCTGCAACCGGTGAGGATGGCGCGCACGTGCGCAGGCATGTCGTCCGGGCCTTCCTCGTCGTGGCGGAAGATCGGATCGCCATCAGGCACCAGACGCGCGAAGAAGCGCTCGAGATCCGCCTGCACGGTGGGATCGGCGTTTTCGCCAATCAGCAAAGAACAACTGGTGTGGTGCACGAATATCTGCGCAAGCCCAGTGCCCACGCCGCTTGCCGTAACGGCATCGCGTACCTGCTGGGTGACATCGAACAACCCGCGGCCACGCGTATGCACGGTAAAACCATGCTGCGCGACATGCTGCACGGGCTGCGCACGGCTCATGGGTACAGCAACCGGCTGCGCCAGGTTTCGCCGAAACGGTCCCAGCGCACGCGCTCGTGCAGACGGAATTCCGCCCCGTACCAGAATTCCACCATGTTCGGCTGCATCAGGTAGCCACCCCAGTAGGGGGGACGCGGAACATCCCGCCCCTCGAACTCGGCTTCGTACTTGGCCACGCGCTGTTCGAACGTGTCGCGGTCGGGCAGCGTCTGCGACTGCGCCGAGGCCCACGCACCGATCTGGCTGCCGCGCGCACGCGTGGCGAAATACGCATCGGCGTCCTCAGGCAGCAGCCGGCTGGTGGAGCCTTCGAAACGCACCTGTACGCCGTGCGCGATCTGCTTCCAGTGAAAGGTCAGCGCCACCTGCGGGTGGGCCTTCAACTGCTCGCCCTTCGCGCTTTCGGTATTGGTGAAGAAACGCAGGCCACGCTCGTCCACGCCCTTGAGCAGGACGATGCGCGATGAAATGCGCCCGTCGCCATCGGCGGTGGCCAGGTTCATGGCGGTGGGCTCGGGATCGCCGCTGGCACGCGCCTCCTCGAGCAGGCCGCGGAAGGTGGCGAGGATATCGGTGCTGAGCATGCGAAGGATTCGATCCGGGCGATGGCAGCCACTATGCTCGGCTGTCATGAGCGAGATGAATCCTAACATGGCGCCGGATGCACTGGCCGTGATGCTGCTTGAGGCTGCGCCCCGCCTGCTGGGTGTTTCAGGCCTGCAGGGCAGCGGCAAAAGTACCGTGGCCGCGGCAATGGTGCGGCTGGCTCGTGAACGCGGCGTGCGCGCCGTGTCGCTATCGCTGGACGACTTCTACCTCGGCCATGACGCACGCGTGGCCCTGGGTCGCGAAGTCCATCCGCTGCTCGCCACTCGCGGCGTCCCCGGCACACACGACCTTCACCTTCTCCTTTCGACCCTCGATGCCCTGCTCGATCCGGCCACGCATTGGCCACTGGCCGTGCCGCGCTTCGACAAAGGACGGGACGACCGCGCGCCACGGGAGGATTGGCAGCAGGTGGAGGGGCCACCGGACCTGGTGATATTCGAAGGCTGGTGCCTGGGCGTGCCGCCCCAGGAAGACGTCGAGCTTGACCTACCGGTCAACGCGCTCGAACGCGACGAGGACGCCGATGGCACATGGCGGCGCTTCGTCAATGCACAACTGGGCGCCTATGCGGCGGCCTGGGCACGCATCGACCGTCTGACCGTGCTGCTGGCGCCTGGCTGGGAGGTGGTCCGCGCATGGCGTGGCCAGGCCGAACGCGAACACGCAGGCGCGCCTCGGGCAATGGACGATGCCGCGCTCGAGCGTTTCCTCGCGCACTACGAGCGGGTCAGCCGCCATGCCTTGCGCACCCTGCCGGCGCGCGCGGATGTCCTGGTGGAGTTGGACACCACGCGCACGCCGCTACGGATCACTCGACGATGACCGCCGTGCCGTAGGCCAGCACTTCCGTCACGCCTTCGGCAACGTCGTTGGCGTCGTAGCGCATGGCGATCACGCCGTTGGCGCCATGCTCGCCGGCATGCTGGAGCATCAGCTCGAAGGCTTCCTCGCGGGCCTTCTCGCACAGTTCGGTGTAGATCGTGATATTGCCGCCCACCAGCGTCTGCAACGCGGCGCCAAAATTGCCGATCACGCTGCGCGAACGCACGGTGATGCCGCGGACCACGCCCAAGCCCCGGACGATCCGGTGGCCGGGAATTTCGTTGGAGGTTGAAACCATTTGCCGCTGCACGGGACCTGCCATGGGGATGCTCCTGGTTTGAAGGTACGGGGTGAGTATCGACGAATGTCAGACAAGGGCTAGGTAGCCCAGCCTCGCGTCGGGCCACGCAGGTTGCCAGCCGGTGGCGCGAAGGCGGTGGTTGCGCAGCCGCTTGCTGCCGATGCCCGGGGGTGGCGGCCCCTCCGATGGCAGCGGTGCGCCGCAGGCGACGGCGATGGCGTCGTAGAGTTCATGCATGGGCAGCGGCGTGTCATCCACGCCCAGGTAAACAGGCGCGGGCGCCGGATCGTCCAGCACGTGCATCAGCGCCGATGCAGCATCGTCGACGTGGATGCGATTGACATGGAATGGATGCGTGCGCGGAACATGAGCGCCGCCGGCACGCAGGCGATCGACTAGTTGCAGTCGCCCAGGTCCATATAGCCCCGCCAGCCGCAGCGCCGACCCACCCTGCCCTTGCACCAGCGCCTCGGCTTCCAGCAGCACGCGGCCGTTGAAACCCGGCGGCGCGGGTGGTGTGTCTTCGTCCACCCATCCGCCGTCGTGATCGCCGTAGACCGCCGACGACGACGCCAGCACGACGCGCGCATCCGGGTTTGCGTCGAGCATACGCGCCAGGCCGTGAATGAACACGCGCCGATAGGTGGCCTCGTCGCGCGCATCGGGCGTAGCGGTGAACACAATGGCATCGACGCGCGGCAGCGGCAGCGGCGGCGGCTCGGCCAGATCACCCTGATGCCATTGCAGGCCCCCAGCATTCGGTGCCTGTGCGCTGCGCCGCAATGCATGGACTTCCATACCCCGCGCCAACAAACGCCGCGCCAGGCGTAAACCGACATCGCCGCAACCGGCGATGAGTACCCGACGGCTATTACTTGTTAACATCGATGGCATGAATCCGTCGTCCAATCTCTTCGTCATCGGCCCGACCGGCGCAGGCAAGACCTCACTGGGCAAACGCCTGGCGGCGCACTACGGCCTGCCCTTCATCGATCTGGACCAGGCCATCGAAGCGAAGACCGGGGTCTCGGTCACCACCATCTTCGAGATGGAAGGCGAAGCCGGTTTCCGCCAGCGCGAAAGCGCGTGCCTTGACGAGTGTAGCCGCCGGCCCGGCGTCGTGCTGGCCACCGGCGGTGGCGCCGTGATGGACCCGCACAATCGGCAAGTCCTGCGCGAACGTGGCTTCGTCGCCTGGTTGCAGGTCGACGTGGACCAGCAATTGAGCCGGTTGGAGCACGACCATAACCGTCCGCTACTGGAAACCGGCGACCGCCAGGATCGCCTGGCCGCCATGGCCTCGGCCCGGGCCCCGTTCTACGGCGAGATCGCCGACCTCATCGTGCCACCGCAGGGCCAGGGCCTGGCCGCCGCGGCGACAACTACCATTGAACTGATCGACGCCCATTGGCGGCGTCCCGTGCGAGCCTCATGAAAGAACTTACCGTCGCGCTTGGCGCGCGCAGCTACCCCGTCTGGATCGGACAGGGCCTCATCAACGAAGCACCCCGCTGGCGCGCGGCGATCCACGGCCGGCACGTACTGATCGTTTCCAATACCACGGTGGCGCCGCTCTACCTTGAGCGCGTGCGCGCAGGGCTGGATGGTTTCGTCGTCGGCACCCACCTGATCGGCGACGGGGAATCAGAAAAAACCTTCGCCAATGTCGGCGAGGTACTGGCATCGCTCGCCCGTCTGGGCGCCACCCGTGACGCCTGCGTCATCGCTTTGGGCGGTGGCGTGGTCGGTGACCTGGCCGGCTTCGCCGCCGCCTGCTGGATGCGCGGCATCGACTTCATCCAGATGCCGACCACCCTGCTGGCGATGGTCGATTCCTCCGTAGGCGGCAAGACCGGCGTGAACGTGCCCGAAGGCAAGAACCTCGTCGGTGCCTTCCACCAGCCACGCGCGGTGGTGGCTGATATCGACACCCTGGCCACCCTGCCCGACCGCGAATACAGCGCAGGCCTGGCCAGGTCGTCAAGGGCGCGGCCATCGGCGATCCCTGCTTCTTTGCCTGGATCGAAGAACACGCCGACGCGCTGAAGGCCCGCGAGCCGACGCTCACGGCCGAGGCCATTGCCCGCAAATGCGCCTACAAGGCCGGCGTGGTAGCCCGCGACGAGACCGAGCAAGGCGAACGCGCCCTGTTGAACCTGGGCCATACCTTCGGCCACGCGCTGGAAACCGCCGGCCACTACACCGCATTCCTGCATGGCGAGGCCGTAGCCGTGGGCATGGTGCTGGCGGCGAAACTTTCCGCGCGCCTGGGGATGGCCGGAAGCGACGATGCCGAGCGCCTGGCAACCCTGCTTGCACGCTTGGGCCTGCCCGTGGCCATGCCAGAAAACAGCAACCCGGACGAGTTGTTGCGCCTGATGATGCTGGACAAGAAGACCACGGCCGGTGTGCTGAAGCTGATCCTCTGGCGCGGTATCGGCCGGGCCGAGATCGTGCCTGGCGTGGCCGAACAGGACGTCCTGGCCGTGCTCGACAGCTAACGCTCAGGCGCGCCGACCGCCTACAATAGAAAGTTCCGCGGCGCCACCAGGCACCCCATGCGCATCTACATGCAAACCAGGCCCGACGCCGCCGAGGCGCCGCGCTACTACCAGTTGAGCCTCGAGCAGGACCTGCTCGGCGGCTGGACGCTCTATCGCGAATGGGGCACGCAAGGTGGGCGGGCGAGCCTCAAGCGCGATGTTTTCCTCGAACGCGACGATGCCTTATCCGCTTTCGAAAAAGCCCGCGATGCGCAGTTGAAGCGCGGGTTCAAGGTGATGTTCAGCCAGGGACAGGATTCGCCGTATGGCCGTTGAATTGAAGAACGACCGCTTCCTGCGCGCGCTGCGCCGGGAACCCACCGACACCACGCCGCTGTGGGTCATGCGCCAGGCCGGCCGCTACCTGCCCGAGTACCGCGCTACGCGCGAACGCGCCGGCAGCTTCATGTCCCTGGCCCAGGCGCCGGAGCTGGCCTGCGAGGTCACCCTGCAGCCACTGGCGCGCTTCGACCTTGACGCGGCCATCCTCTTCTCCGACATCCTGACCATCCCCGACGCGATGGGCCTGGGGCTCACCTTCGCCCAGGGGGAAGGGCCGCAGTTCGACCGTCCCGTGCGCAGCGCAGCCGATGTCGGCCGCCTGGCGGTTCCCGATATGGACGGGGAACTGCGTTATGTGATGGACGCGGTGCGCCTGATCCGCCGGGAACTCGACGGCCGCGTGCCGCTGATCGGCTTTTCCGGCAGCCCCTGGACGCTTGCCTGCTACATGGTCGAGGGCCACGGCTCGAAGGACTTCGCGCGAGTCAAGGCCATGGGCTGGAACGATCCGGCCCTGATGCACCAGCTTTTGGGCGTGATCGAAAAATCAGTCAGTGCCTACCTGATCGCCCAGGCCGAAGCCGGTGCGCAGGCGCTGATGGTGTTCGATACCTGGGGTGGCCTGCTGGGCCCGAAAGCCTTCGGGGAATTCTCGCTCCACTACATGGCTGGCGTGGTTGATGCGCTGAAGGCCCATCCCGCTTCGCGGGATTTGCCGGTGATCCTTTTCTCCAAGGGTGCCAACGGCCACTTCGAGGCCCTGGCCGATACCGGCTGCGCAGCGCTGGGCGTGGACTGGACCGCCGACATCGGCGAGGTCCGGCGCCGCGTGGGCGATCGCGTGGCCCTGCAAGGCAACCTGGACCCGGCCGTGCTGCGGGCTACGCCCGCGATCGTCGAACGCGAGGCGAAAGCCGTGCTGGACGCCTTTGGCAACCATCCGGGGCACGTGTTCAACCTCGGCCACGGCATCACGCCGGAAGTGAACCCCGAAAACGTGAAGGTGTTGGTGGATACCGTCCACGCCCATGGCCGGACGATCCGCGGAAGCTAGCCCAAACCCGCTATAATCAATGGCTTTCCCGCAAACTGCCGCCGCCCGCATGGACAAGAGCTTCGAGCCCAGCCAGATCGAGACCCGCTGGTACGATCACTGGGAATCCAACGGTTACTTCAAGCCCTCGGGCAAGGGCACGCCCTACAGCATCATGCTGCCGCCGCCGAACGTCACCGGCACGTTGCACATGGGCCATGCGTTCCAGCACACCATCATGGACACGCTCATCCGCTATCACCGGATGCGTGGCTTCGACACGCTGTGGCAGCTGGGCATGGACCACGCCGGCATCGCCACCGAGATGGTGGTCACCCGCCAGCTGGAAGCGGAAGGAAAGAAGCGTTCGGACCTCGACCGCGAATCGTTCATCGAGCGCGTGTGGAAGTGGAAAGGCGAATCCGGCGGCACCATCGGCCGCCAGATGCGCCGCCTGGGCGTCTCCGGCGACTGGTCGCGCGAGCGCTTCACCATGGATCCCTCGCTCTCCACCGCGGTGATCGAGACCTTCGTGCGCCTGTACGAGGAAAAACTCATCTACCGCGGCCAGCGCCTGGTGAACTGGGACCCGGTGCTGAAGACAGCCATCTCGGACCTGGAAGTGGTCAGCGCCGAGGAAGACGGTTCGCTCTGGTCGATCCGCTATGACCTTGCCGATGGCTCAGGTTCGCTGGTCGTTGCCACCACGCGTCCGGAAACCATGCTCGGTGACGTCGCCGTGGCCGTCCATCCGGACGACGAACGCTACGCCGCGATGGTCGGCAAGACGCTCCGCTTGCCGCTATCCGGCCGTGAGATCCCGATCATCGCCGACGACTATGTCGAACGGGAGTTCGGCACCGGCTGCGTGAAGATCACCCCGGCGCACGATTTCAACGACTACGCCATCGGCCAGCGCCACGGCCTGCCGATGATCAACATCTTCACCCCCGATGCCGCGGTCAACGACAACGCGCCCGCCGCCTACCGCGGCATGGACCGCTATGTCGCGCGCAAGGCGGTGCTGGCGGACCTCGAAGCCCAGGGCCATCTGGTCGAGACCAAGAAACACAAGCTGCAGGTGCCGCGCGGCGACCGCACCGGCCAGGTGATCGAGCCGTATCTCACCTGGCAGTGGTTCGTAAAGATGGACACCCTCGCCGCTCGCGGCCTGGAACTGGTCGAATCGGGCAAGGTCCGCTTCGTCCCGGAAAACTGGATCAATACCTACCGCCACTGGCTGGGCAACATCCAGGATTGGTGCATCAGCCGCCAGCTCACCTGGGGCCACCAGATTCCCGCCTGGTATGCGGCCAACGGCGAGATCGTCGTGGCCCGCGACGAAGCCGATGCGAAGGCGCAGGCGGCTGAACGTGGCCTGGGTGAACTTACCCGCGAGCACGACGTGCTGGAAACCTGGTTCAGTTCGGCGCTGTGGAGCCACTCCACGCTGGGCTGGCCGGATCCCGCAGCGATGGATAGCGAAGGCTTCGCGCGCTACCTGCCCTCCAGCGTGCTGGTGACCGGCTTCGACATCATCTTCTTCTGGGTCGCCCGGATGATCATGATGACCGACCACTTCACCGGCGAAGTGCCCTTCAAGGACGTCTACATCACGGGCCTGGTCCGCGACAAGGACGGCCAGAAGATGTCCAAGTCCAAGGGCAACGTGCTCGATCCGATCGACCTCGTCGATGGCATCGCGCTCGATGCGCTGGTGGCCAAGCGCACCGGCGGCCTGATGCAGCCGAAGATGGCCGAGAAGATCGAAAAAGCCACGCGCAAGGAATTCCCCGAGGGCATCCCCGCCTTCGGTGCCGACGCGCTGCGCTTTACCTTCGCATCCCTCGCCACGCACGGGCGCGACATCAAGTTCGACCTGGAGCGCTGCGGCGGCTACAAGGCCTTCATCAACAAACTTTGGAATGCCGCACGGTTCGTGCTGATGAATGTCGGCGACGCGCCCGTGCAGGCACCCGCCCGGCCGGCCACCGAAGCCGAACGATGGATCCTGGCCCGCCTGCATCACACGGTAGCCGAGGTGCACGCGCAGCTGGCGGCGTATCGCTTCGATCTCGCCGCGCAGGCGCTGTACGAATTCACCTGGAACGAGTTCTGCGACTGGTTCCTTGAACTCTCCAAGCCAGCGCTGAACGGCGACGACACCGCAGCCATTGCCTCCACGCGCCACACCCTGCTCTACGTGCTCGAAACCCTGCTGCGCGCGCTGCATCCGATGGTGCCGTTCGTCACCGAGGAAATCTGGCACGCCGTGGCAGCACCGCTGGGCCTTTCCGGCGACACCATCATGACCCGCGCCTACCCCGAGGCCGCGGACATCGCCGCCGATGCAGCTGCCGAAGCGGAAGTGGAATGGATCAAGGGCGTGCTTACCGGCCTTCGCCGTATCCGCGCCGAAATGAACATCTCTCCTGGCAAGGCCATACCGCTGCTGTTCGCGGACGGCGATGCAAGGGATCGCGAGCGCTCGGCCAAGTTCGCGGCGCAGCTGGCCTTCCTGGGAAGAGTCGAGCCGCCGCGCTGGATCGAATCCAAGGCCGACGAACCCGCCGCCGCGGTCGCCATGGTCGGCAGCCTGCGCGTACTGATCCCGCTGGCGGGCCTTATCGACGTGGACGCGGAGAAAACCCGTCTTGCCCGCGAAATCGCCCGCATCGAGGGTGAGATCCGTAAGTGCGAGGGCAAGCTCGGCAACGCCAACTTCGTCGCCAATGCTCCGGCCGAAGTAGTGGCGCAGGAGCGCGCGCGCATCACCGACTGGACGGCGCAGCTGGGAACGCTGCGGGAGCAGGCTGGCAAGCTCGTCTAGTCTCGGACGGGGTCAGAGTTATGACTCTGACCCCCGCTACCGGGTACGCTGCCCCGTTACTACCTTTCGCCACCGAGCGGCTTGATCTCGAAGGACATCACGATCGCCTCTTCGCGCCCGTTATGGGCCGGGTAATAGTTCGGACGGCGGCCGATCTCGACAAAACCCACCGACAAATACAGCGCCTGCGCCTGCGGGTTGGACGGCCGCACTTCCAGGTAGATGCGCTCGGCGCCGTACCAGCGGGCGAGATCGGTCAGGCGCTTGAGCAACCGGCGTCCATAGCCCATGCCGCGGTACATCGGTCCGGTGCACAGGTTCAGCACGTGCGCCTCGCCGGCGGCTACAGACAGGATGCCGTAACCGGCGACATCCCCGTCGTGCAACAACACCCAGCAGTTGTGACCGGCCTGCAGGCAGTCACGGAAGATGCCTGGCGTCCAGGGAAACTCATAACTGGCCAGTTCCAGGGCGAGCACCTGGTCGAGGTCCTCGCGCCGCATGGCGCGCAGTTCAACCGCAGGGAGGGCCGCGGTCACCATCGGTCATGTCCTCGGCCGCAGGGCGCGGCGTACCGTGCGCATGGCGGTCCACAGCCGTCGCTTGGCGGCAGCATCGCCTTGCAGGGCTGTCGGCGGATCCACCAATACCACTTCAGCGGCGGCGAGTACCGCCGCAGGAAGCTCGCGGCCGAGCGCCTGGGCCTGCTCGCTGCCGAAGGCAAGATAGGCTCGCGCGGCCGGGACATCGGGAAGCCTGCCGTCACGGACCTCGATGCGCGCCGCCCGCGCCAGCGTCGGGCCATAGGCCTGGACGGCCCTGCCGAGCATGTCCAGCGCAGCCGGACTGCAGCCGGCTGGAAGGATCAGCACGCAGGCTGCGCCAGCCATGTCCGTCGCCGGCTCGCCGGTGGCAGCCATGGCGCTGGCGGCCACCATCGGACCGCCCGCGCGAAGCCGCATGGGCGACAGCCCGAGCAGGCGGTTGACCTCGCGCTGGCGGAGACTTGCGTTCATGTCTTTTCCGACACACGGCGTGGGCGACGCCGATGGGTGGCGCGTCCCCACAGGGTAATCACCGGCCCCGACGCCACGTAGACCAGCGCGATGGAAAACATCACGCTGCCGGTGGCCACGGCCAATGCCACCAGCGCCAGCAGCATCAGCACCAGCCACGTATACGGCACCCGCTCCGGCCACGATTTGAAGCTGAAATAGCGGAATCGGCTGACCATCAGCAGGCCTGCCACCACCGCCACGATCAGCGACAGGATATCGACGTCGCCGCCGGGTATGTCGAACTCTTCCATCGCCCAGACGAACGACATGCACAAGCCCGCCGCGGCGGGGCTGGCAAGCCCCTGGAAGTAGCGCTTGTCGGCCACGCCTACCTGGGTATTGAACCGGGCCAGGCGCAGGGCTGCGCACGCGGCATAAAGGAACGCCGCCGCCCAGCCCGCCTTGCCCCAGGCCTCCCCATGCAGCGCCAGGTACTTCAGCGACCAGTTGTAGAGCACCAGCGAAGGAGCCAGGCCGAAGCTGACAAGGTCCGAAAGCGAGTCGTACTGCACACCGAATTCGCTCTGGGTATGAGTCATGCGGGCCACCCGCCCGTCCAGGCCGTCCAGGATCGCCGCGACGAACACCGCTATCACGGCGTCCCGGTAATGGCCGCCGATGGAAGCCACGATCGCGTAGAACCCGGCGAACATCGCCCCCGTGGTGAACAGGTTCGGCAGCAGGTAGATGCCGCGATGGGGTGGCCGGCGGGGCGGCGACTCGTCGCTCATGGGCTCGTCCGTAAGATGACGCCCACAGTGTAAACCATGGGCCGCATCCCACATTTGCCCGTCCCGGCGGCCCCGGAGCTTGTGCCCCGGGGTCCGGGATGTTAACTAGTGCGCACGACCTTTGCCGGGATCTCCCATGCGCCGCCTGCTGCCCCTCATGCTGATCGTCGTTGCCACCGCGGCCTCAGCCCAGGCCTACAAATGGAAGGATGCCAGCGGCACGGTTCACTATTCCGACACCCCGCCTCCCACGGGCACCGACTACAAGAACGTCAAGACCACCGGCAGCGCATCGCCCCTGGGCCCTTCGGCCGTTCCCGCGCCATCTTCCAGCGCCGCCAAGCCCTCCGCCGACGCCGGAAACAAGTCCGTTTGCGCGGACCTGCAGAAGAACATGGCGTTGCTCAGTGGCACCGAGCCGTTGAGCATCGATGGCCCCAATGGCAAGCAGGTTGCCCTCGACGATACCCACCGCCGCCAGGAGCTTTCCCTGGCGCAGGACCAATACAAGCAGAACTGCGCCAAGTAGGGCCGCCGCGGGCCCCGCGGGCCCTATAATTGACGGTTCCACGCCCCATCGGACCCGTCATGCGTCTTAGCCAGTTCCACCTCAATACCGTCAAGGAAGTCCCGGCCGAGGCCGAGATCGCCAGTCACAAGCTGATGCTGCGCACGGGCATGATCCGCCGCCTGGCCGCGGGCCTGTACACCTGGTCGCCGCTGGGCCTCATGGTGTTGCGCAAGGTCGAGGCCGTGGTCCGCGAGGAAATGCTGCGCGCCGGTGCCATCGAGATGCTGATGCCCTCGGTGCAGCCGCGCGATCTTTGGGAAGAAACCGGCCGCTGGGAGAAATTCGGCCCGCAGCTACTGAAGATGCGCGATCGGAAAGAGCAGGAATACTGCTACGGACCCACGCATGAGGAAGTCATCACCGACTTCGCGCGCAACGAACTACGCAGCTACAAGCAGCTGCCGCTGAACTTCTTCCAGATCCAGACCAAGTTCCGCGACGAGATTCGCCCGCGATTCGGCGTGATGCGCGCGCGCGAGTTCCTGATGAAGGATGCGTATTCCTTCCACCTCACGCCCGAGTCCCTGGCCGAAACCTACAAGGTGATGTACGACGCCTACACGCGCATCTTCACCCGCCTTGGCCTGAAGTTCCGTGCCGTACAGGCCGACACCGGCGCCATCGGCGGCAACGCCAGCCACGAGTTCCAGGTACTGGCCGACGCCGGCGAAGACGCCATCGCGTTTTCCGATGGCTCGGACTACGCCGCCAACATCGAGAAGGCCGAAGCGATGCCACCGTCTGGCGAGCGGCCCGCGCCATCGGCCGCGCTCACCCGCGTGGATACCCCCACCCAGAAGACCATCGACGATGTCGCGGCCTTCCTCAAGGTGGCTCCCGCGCAGTGCGTGAAAACCATCCTGGTCAAGGGCCGCAGCGGCCTGGTGGCGCTGTGCGTGCGCGGCGACCACGAGGTGAACGAGGTCAAGGCAGCCCACCTGCCGGAGCTTCCCGATACGTCGGAACTGGCGTCCGAGGCAGAGATCCTTGCCGCCACCGGCACTCGCCCAGGCTTCATCGGCCCGGCGGGCCTTCCCGACGACATTCCGGTGATCGTTGACCATGCCGCCGCGCATCTGGCCGATTTCGTCTGCGGCGGCAATGCCGACGGCACTCACTACACCGGCGCCAACTGGCAGCGCGACGCACGCATCAACCGCGTGGCGGACCTGCGCAAAGTGGTCGAAGGCGATCCCTCACCCGACGGCCGTGGCACCTTGCACCTGGCCCGCGGCATCGAAGTAGGGCATGTGTTCCAGCTGGGCGAGAAATATGCCCAGGCAATGAACGCCACGGTGCTGGACGATGCTGGCAAGATCCGCGTGATGTCCATGGGCTGCTATGGCATCGGCGTCAGTCGCATCGTCGCCGCCGCCATCGAGCAGTGCTACGACGAGGCGGGCATCCGCTGGCCCGAGCCAATGGCACCATGGCGGGTGGCCGTATGCGTCATCAACCCCAAGAACGACGCCCAGGTTGCCCAGGCGGCCGAGGATCTTTACCAGTCGCTCCGCCAGCAGGGTATCGATGCCGTACTTGACGACCGCGGCCTGCGCCCGGGACAGATGTTCGCCGATATCGAGCTCCTGGGAATTCCGCACCGGGTGGTGGTCAGCGAACGTGGCCTGGCCGCTGGCAGTTTCGAATATCGCTCACGCAGTGAAAGCGAAAGCCGCAACCTGCTCCGCGAGGACCTCTTCGCACTGCTTGGGTAAGACGTGCGGGATGCGTAAAGAAAAGGCCGCCTTCTGGCGGCCTTTTTGTTTTTACACTTTTCATCAAATCTTCTCATTAATCGCTTTAAATAACTGGTCTCATACATGGGTAAAAAGGATTTTTGCATTGCCCGAACGTATCGGCGAGAATCCCGCCCATTACCCACGGAGTTAATCATGGCCGTCGACCTCAAGAACATGACCCATAACCAGCTCAACGACCTGATCGCCCGTGCCCAGGCACGACAGGGAGAGCTTCGCAAGGAACGCGTTATCAAGCTGCGGGATAAAATCCATGCGCTGATCAAGGCCGAGGGTTATTCCTTCGATGACGTCTTCGGTGGCCGTGCCAAACCGCGCCGGGTCATCGGCAAGGTCAAGCCCAAGTACCGCAACCCGGTGAATCCGGAACAGACATGGACAGGCCGGGGCAAGCGCCCGCATTGGTTCAACGATGCGCTCAAAAGTGGAAAGAAAGAGAAAGACTTGTTGATCGGCTAATACGCAACGCCTGCCTATCCGACACAAGACTTCCGTCGAAAACGGGCCACGCCCGGCGGCCATAACCTGACATTCATGCCCACGGTCGCCGGCAACCGGCGATCGCAACTCCTGTTCGATGCCTGAGTCCGACGCACGCCAAGCCGATGCAGTTGGCATACTTGCCCAGGGCTTGATTCACCGCAATTCGGCATTTTTGCCTTCAGCTAGCAGGACCCAAAGCGGTTTTTATGCCGTTTTCGATAGAAATTTTCTGAAATAATCCAGATGACAGCGACTGTCAGTTGCCGGGGTCAGACGAAAGGACTATAAGTTCAGCCGTGGAATTCCCGCCTGGCTTTTCGGCGACGTTGTTTCTCGCCCAAGGGCTTGCTCTCGGAAGAAAATCAAAAATAGCGACGTCGCGAATTTGGACGTTAGAGGTTGAGGAAGGACCCTCCCAATCTTGAAGTAAGTAAAAGGAAATTACATGCGCCGCAATGGTCGGTCGGGAAGAAAGGCAAGGCTCGAACACGTTCGAAGCCTAACGCGCCGGATCAAGCCCGCCATCGTGCGGCTGACGCCTTTGTGTGCAAGCCTGCTTGCGATGGGCATCGGCATGCTGCCCGGCCATGCGCAAGCGCAGACGATCGACCTCACGACGGCCAATCCCTCGCGCGACATTGGTAGTGGAACAACCACGATCACAGGACTGACCGTGGCCAACAGCGTGAGCGGGGTCATTACCGGTACTGGAACGCTGAACTACACAGGCGGGAGTGCTTTCCTTCTTGGCAGCGATATCGGCGGCCAGGTCCAGAACCTCAATATGTCTGGTCTTTCCAATTTTACTTATGACAACCCATTGCAAATATTTTCGGTGGGTGGAAGAACCAACAATGGCATCAACACGCTGGCGACGCTTACCTTGTCGCCGACCAGCGTCATCACCGCATCCAGTTTTGGCGTGGCAGACGTACCAAATAACTCCTCAAGCAACGTGCGGAACTTTGGTACTGTCAATTTGGGTCAGGCAACCACGATCAACGCCGATACGATCAACGTCGGAGTGGGGGCCAAGACACAAGGAACAATGGCACTCCAAGCCGGCGGCAAGCTTGTCTTGCGTGGCACGGATACAACCAGTCCCGTGGCCAACTGGAACATAGGCACAGGTAGCAACAGCTCGATCATGGCAACCGTTGGTGCTGTCAATCTCGGTGCCGGATCCCTGGATGCCAAAGTCCAGAACATTCTGATCGGCCAAACCGCAGGCGGCAGCCAGAAGGCCAGCGGCACATTGACGCTTGGAAGTGGAAGCCTGGAGGCTTCCTCCATCGTGCTGTCCAGAACGGGAACTGGCACTGGTAGTGTCGAAGGTACGTTGACCATTGGCAGTGCCAACGTAATTGTCCAGACGCTAACGCTTGGCGACCGTGTTTCCACGGCCGGCACCGTCGACGCCACGGTCAATCTCAACAATGGCGGAACATTAAAGGCCGCGGCTATCCTGCCCGGCGCCGGCACGGCTGCGCGTACATTCAACTGGACCGCGGGCACCATCGGCAACTATGCGAGCGGCCAGAACATGACGGTCTCGATTCCGACCATCGCCCTGTTCGGTGCGGGGCCGCATGTTTTCGATATTCAAGGGTCGGGTGCAGTGGCGAGCGTCAGTAGCCTGGTAAGTGGTGCCGACGCGCCGTTGACCAAGACCGGTGACGGCATACTGGCGTTGAGTGGCGGCAATACTTACGATGGGGGTACTACGGTCAACGGCGGCCTGATCAACTTCGCCAGCCTGCAGAACCTTGGCGACGGCAGCCTCACGCTCAATGGCGGTGGCCTGCAATGGGCCAGCGGCAATACGGCAGATGTGTCGGCAAGGCTCAATCCACTGGGTGCCGTTGGAGCCTTCTTCGATACCAACGGCAACGACGTAACGCTGGCCGGCGTGATGACCGGCGGTGCGCTGGTTAAACAAGGCGCCGGCATACTGACCCTCACAGGCACGAGCACCTATAGCGGCGACACCCGAATCGATGCCGGTACCTTGCAGCTTGGTGCGAATGGTGCAGCAGGCAGCATTATCGGCAATGTCGTGGTGAACGCCACCGGCACGCTGGCCTTCAATCGCTCCGATGCGTTGCAGTTCGAAGGCCTCATTGCCGGCAGTGGCGGCGTATTGCAGCAGGGCGCCGGTACCACCACGTTCACCAACGACAACACCTATACCGGCGGTACAGAGATCCACGCGGGTACGTTGCAACTGGGCGATGGCGGAGACAGCGGCAGCCTGATCGGCAACGTCTTCGTAAACAACGGCGCCATCCTATCCATCAATCGTTCAAACACCGTGACCTTACCAGGCGTCATTTCCGGCGGTGGACAACTTACCCAGGCGGGCACCGGAACCACGATCCTGGCCAAGAACAACACCTACACCGGCGGCACGCAGATCGACGCGGGTACGCTGCAACTGGGCGATGGCGGCAACACCGGTCGCCTCCTGGGTAACGTCACCAACAACGGCACCCTGGCCTTCAACCGCGCCGACACCGTCGCGTTTTCCAATATCATCAGCGGCACCGGCGGCGTCAACCAGCTTGGCCCGGGCACGCTACAATTGGGCGGCGATCAGACCTATACCGGCGCCACCCAGGTTTCGGCCGGCACCCTGGCCCTGCTCGGGTCGCTGCAGTCGAACACCGTGACCGTGGCACCCGGAGCAACGCTGTCCGGCACCGGCGTCATCCACGGCGACGTGATCAATCAGGGGCGCGTATTTCCAGGCAGCGCTGTGGCCGGCGCCACCGACTACGCCAGCTTGACCGTGCAGGGTAACTACGTCGGCCAGAACGGCCTGCTCGAGCTCAACACCTTCCTCGGCGGCGATGGCTCGCCCTCGGACCGGCTGGTGATCGACGGCGGCTCGGCCAGCGGCAACACCTCCATCCTCGTGCATAACACCTCGGCCAGCAGCGCCGAAACGCGGGGCGATGGCATCCTGGTCGTCTCGGCCATCCAAGGTGGCACCACCACCGCCGATGCCTTCAACCTGCCGGGCGAAGTGCGCCGTGGCGCCCTGGACTATCGTTTGTTCCGTGGCAGCCTGGATGGCACCCAGCCGCACAGCTGGTATCTGCGCAACGAGTTCGTGGTGCAGCCGCCCGAACCGGAGCCGGAACCCGAACCGGTCGAGCCGGACCCGGAGCTGCCGGCCGATCCACCACCGGAGGAATTGCCACCCGGCCGCTATCCGATCATCGGACCAGAGCTTGCCACCTACGCTGCGGTGCAGCCCCTCGCGCGCGAGCTCGGTCAGCGCACGCTATCCACCCTGCACGACCGTGTCGGCGACAGTGCACCGATGGCTACCGATCATCCCGGTGACCATGGTCCGGCGACCTGGGGCCGTGTATTCGGCGCCACGATCGACCAAAGCTACCGATCCTTTGCCGCTCCTGCCTCGAAGGGGAATCTTTCAGGCTTCCAGATCGGCGTGGACATGTGGCAAGGCCAGTCGCTGTCCGGACATACCGACAGCTTCGGTGGCTACATGGCCTATGGCCGGGCCAACGTTGATGTTCGCGGACTGGTGACCAACACCGACGCCACCGGCTATGTCAGGCAGCACACCGGCTCGCTCTCCATGCAGGCCACCTCGGTGGGCGCCTATTGGACACATCACGGCCCCACCGGCTGGTACCTTGATGGCGTCGCCCAGGCCACCACCTATCGCGGTTCGGCATCGACTTCGTTCGCCCGCCTGAACCTGCCCGGCACCGGCTTCATCGCCTCGCTGGAGTTCGGTTATCCCATCGCCCTGCCGCAGTTGGGCGCAAGCTTCGTTCTGGAACCACAACTGCAGGCGATCTACCAGTACGTGAACGTCTCACCACGCAACGACGGGCAAGGCCCGGTGGAGCTCGGCAGCACGCACGGCAGCACCGGCCGCGCCGGACTGCGCGGCAAGTGGCAGCTGACCGGACACAACGGCCAGTTGTGGACCCCCTACATCGGGCTCGACCTGCTCCGCGACTGGGGCGCCCGCGCGACGACGCAATTCGGCACAAGCGGTGGCGACTTCAGCGCCATGCCGATGGTGCCTCAAGCCACTCGTGCATCGCTCACCGGCGGCCTGACCGCGCAGTGGTCGCCTCGCTTGGCGCTTTATGGCGCGGCCGGCTACGAGCACGAACTGGGTAACAGTGACATCGCCCGGCGCCGGGGCTTCGACGCGCATCTCGGATTGCGCTACGCGTGGTAAATGCGTTTTCTCGGAATCCCTTCTAGTACTTCGTGTAGTCGTTTCCATAGAAGTGGATGACCTTTTCAAACGGCTTGAAATAGAGTTGCAGCAGGGATGCGCAGGACTTGCAGGCATCATTTCGATTGAGAACCTCCACCGACACGCTGGGCGCGCGAGCAGACACGCCTCCCTGGGTAAGATAAGCAATCATCTTCCGCTCGGTATCCCACGCACGCGATGCTGTTATATCGAAAATGCCCTGACTGTGGCTGAGCTGGTCCGGCCGTGCAGGCGTTGGTAAGGCGCGCGGGTAGTCGCCGCTCTTATCCAGCTCTGTCATGTACTTGTCAAGGTTTGGGTCAACATCGATATATACGATAGCTACTTTCGTGCCATTCAAATCAATTTCCGCTCTGCCACCATCCTTGAACAGAGGCGGAGCAATTTTTTCATTTCGTCGACCACTGATGCTGAAGTAAATATCGCCTGCATTCTCCCGAACGACCAGAAAATTCTTGGCTCCTATCGATATTTTCTTGTCGCCCGAAACCCTTAGCAGATCGTCGATCGAACTGATCGCCTGATCCTCGAAAATAGCTTTGGTTATCTCCAACAGATCGTTTCTCGCGCGGGTGACCTGCTCGTTTGCTTCAACCTGATCAAGCCTGAGCCAGTTCCATGTCGCATCGGCTCTTGCCCTGACCTGAACATTCTCTCGGGTGTGTCGATCGAATAGGAAAGCTTGCTCCGCGGTGGTACTGATGACGAAGTATTCGCTGCCATCAAACTCCGCTGGACTAAGGCCAAGCCGACGGTTCACCTCCATGATTTCCATCAAGCTTGCAGGGCTGGTTGTCTTTGCGTGATAGTTGGCCGCCTGCATGCCGGCATGAAGTCGCCGTAAGTCCCTATCTTCTGGGGTGAGATCTTCTTCGGGCGGCATTTTCTTCATCGCAATGATCTTCGGCGTAGGGCTCCCGCTCGGCCGATCGAAGACCCCCCGATACCATGTGCCATCGTATAGAGCCGCCGCCCATTCGTTGTCACTATTCTTCCTCTTGAAGATGCTGGCACCGACTTCGATTTTCGATCCCGCAAGATGGGTCTCGAAATTTTCAATGCGAACCCTCGCGCCATGGCCCTTTCTGTACATGACTTGCGCCTCAACCTCGGTGGCGTAAGTCACTTGCGCAGCAAGTCCAACTTGCTCGAGTTCTTTGGCTTTCAGTGGCGAGGGGCTGTCTTTGCCTGCTTTGACCCTGCAGTACCTTCCCTCGTAGGGGAACAGTCGCAGTTGCTCGGCCCAAGCTGGTCGCTGGCCTTGGCCGGAGAGCCTTGTGCCGTAGACGCGGGTGTCGCTGGTCCAGGGGGTCCAGTCTTCCGTATCGGGAATATCGGTGCCTTCGGAGGGCAAATCGACAGCCTTGACGGGGTTTTTTGACTGAAGATAGCTACCTTCCCCCGCAACGCATAACGGTTCGAGAGCACGGGAAGATCGCGGACCGCAAACCAATTCCATAGCATCCGCCGGATCGTCACGAACGTAGGCAAGCGTGCCGGTTTCAGTGACCGCGGGGCTATATTCGATGCCATTGACGACAAGGATCCAGCTGCCATCCAACTTAAGCTTTTCCGACACAAGGTCGGGGTTAGCAACAGGGATGACATCTATGTCACCCCACTTGACGGTTTGCAGAACCAGGGGCGTTGGATCGTTTTCCAGTGCCTGTTTCAACCGCAGCCTCTGCGCAGACGACATAACTTTGTCCGCATTGCCGATGGGCGGGTTCGTCAATCTAAACGCTCCCTTGACCCTGCGTACGAGCGGCAGGCTCGCTACCTGCTGATGGATCGACCCTTCGGGAAGCAGTCGGAAACCAGCACTTTCATCATCCCACGCAGCTCGATACGTACCACCAGCAGCCAGATGGACATAGTAGTCCCCGCCCCATGCGTAAGCACCCTTTCTCGCACCCTCCACAACAAGCGTCGCCAGCGTCACGTCCACTTGAGCCGGGCGAATAATTTCAGGTTCCGGATCGTCATGCCGGCTGATCGAGCCGGTAGAGTCGCCGTCGCTCTGCTTCTGCAGCCGAAGCACGGAGCGATACTTATAGCCACTTGCCGAGGATGTGAAAACTTCCTCGACCAACCGATGAGGCGGCGTATCCAGCGAAAAAATCATAATCGAACGGATATCCGTCGGGTTCGGATAAACCGATTCAATCTCGCGAATAACCGACCCCTCCGAGACGCCATATACCTTTTTATCGCCAAGCTTGATGGTCATCCCCAACCTAGATGCCTTTCCCTCGTCATACGCACCCAGTTCACTACCTCTAACAACGACTTCCGACGCGTCGGCACGGTGCAAGCCCGCGAACTGGGCCTTTTTCCCTTTAGAGGTTTCTACCTCGGCAAGAACAAGGTTACTGCCTCGCGTTCGCTCCTTCAGTCGCGCATAGATCGTGGTGCGGCCATCCGTATCCGTGGGGATCCTCTCGTTTGAACGCAGCAGAGGCAAGCGGGTGGCGGCGGCAACGCCCTGATCATCCACAATGCTCACCTGGACCTTGCGAAGAAAATCCTCCACAAGATCGACATCTTCCGTCGACGATAAGGCGCCCCACTCCACGTTACTGGCTATCAAGGTGCCGGCGAGCGCCGCCCGGTTGCGCGGGGCAAACAGAATGGCGTCGGCCTCGCCGGTTGAAAGCTCGTAGTATGGGCTCTCCGTGCTGCGGACTTCCGGCGGAATCGCAAGGCGCGCAGAGCGAATCAGCTCGTGCTGCTTCATTACCCACTCGTAGTTATTCGAGTACGCGCGATTAGCCAATTTCGAACCAAATAGTAGCTCCAAGGCGAAGTCGTCGTGCGCTATCTGGCTATCGCGATAGTATCCATGTGCATGCCATACAGCAGGTGAAGCACGCTTGGGGTCCGCAGCGGCGGAGATCTTGCGCACATCAAGATCGAACGACCTCATGTTTGAACCGCTTGAGCCCTGGCTTAGCGGAAGAAGAATATCGGGAGGGACGTCGCCCCGGTAATAGACCCCAACATCAAGCTCGACAATGAGTTCATGGCCACCTTCCTTTTTGGTTGCCAGAACCCCACTGACGCAGCGCTTATCGTTCAGGCCATCGATACCCTTCGTAACTTCCACGGCGGCGAACATTCCCTGTGATCCGACCACGGTTGCCTTGACGTTTGACTTATATTGCGGCCAGGCGGGAATCGAGCGCTCGACAATCAAGGTGCTTCCGTCATCACGCAAGAACTGAGTTCTTCCGCCCAGGGTTCCAAGGTGTTCCAAGGTTTCGACGGCACCATCCTTGGCGATGACATATTTGTGCTCAAGAACGCCGATGTTCACTGTCGATGATCGGGTTGCCCGCCCTTCAACATCCAAATGTTGGGCCTGAAGCGACTCGAATAGTGAGACATGGTTGTCGAACCAAGTAACTGCATCATGCTGTAAGCCGGTGACGTCACCGGCGGGTCCGGAAAAACCCCGGGGAAATGCACAAAGCCCGGTCCGCGAATAGGACACCCCTGATTCTCCCTGGCTTTCAACCCAGGCATTCTTAGCCAATGCCAGGTCCCTCACCGGCATGAGTTCCAACGTATCCGATAGAACGCGAACAGGCTGGCATGGCGTATCGCCAAGCATGTACACCGTTGAAACATCGTTATTCAATGCGATGGCGCTGGCACCACCATCGACAAGAAGGTCGCCATTCCAAAGCGATGAGAACACTTTCCTTCCCATGCTCTTCCTGGAAAGGATGCCCTGCTTATCAACGGACCAGTATCGATCCGCAACCTGTGCATCTTTGGGTACCGGCGGCAAATCTTCTGGAACAACGCTCTCATCGTCGATCACGCCCGGAGCATCCTTAAGTTGCTCCCTGGTGATAGCGCCGTAAGCCCTCTCTACAAGCGACGCGCCACTTGCCAGGACGGAGTGGCCGCTCTGGATGATACCCACGAGGCTTTTGGTCGCGCTGGTGTAGTTGCCACGCTTCACGGCCTCGTTGTAGCTTTCGATACTCCGATGAAGTGTCCATGCATTTGCACCCGCGTGTCCGGCCGCCGCCAATCGGCGCCACATGGGATGCTCCAGGCCACCCAGCCTGGATGATAGGTAGAACAGGCCATCCAACGCGACCGTCTCGACGTCCTCACCCTTGGCGATATCATCTAGAAGATTGACTGCCGCGCACAACTCCAGCGGTGCGTTCCGACATATTTCCAGCGCCATACTTTTAAGCTGCGCGACCGCCTGTGACCATCCCGGCTCCAAGTCGTGAATGCTGTCGGTGTTGCGTCGAACCGATAGGAAATCGCGAAACCTCCCTACCCTGGTACTTAGCCGGGCGCGCTCCCCGTCGTTCAGCAAAGCCTGGAAGTCGATCGGAGAGAAGGGCATTCGACCTTCCTTTGCCGAGTGCCTTGCCTGGGCGAGGCGCTCCAAGACCATCTCCGACACGACCACCATCCGCTCCGCCTCGAGCTTTTCGAACGCATCAACGGCTCGTTCAATGTATTGACTATTGAAACTTGCATACGACTCAGATGCGTGCACGAGAGCCTCCGGAAGCGGTGTGTTACTTACTCCCCCGATGAGTCCAAGCACGTTGAATGCAGTAAAGATGTCGCCAATCCGGCTATTGACGGTCCCGGCGTCGCACGGCATCAAGCATGCGTCGGCAATGCTCTTGGCAGCCGAAGAGTACGCAACCTCGTTATCCGACGCGAGACCGATTTCCTTTCGTAGTGTTTCGTCGTAGACAACCTCCAGCATGGTCTTGGAGACATCCGCATCACTGCTTACGAAGCTTCCTCGATTGGCCAGGCCAACTTTGTACCGAAACGGAATCCGGTGGCCCATCATGATTGGCCAGTTGATCTCATCGATGCCTAGTTGCCGACAGATCGCGCGGCTAAGAAATTCCTCTTGAGTGGGCTGCTGCGCAAGAAGGAGTCGCTGCTGCTTCTCAATGGCTTCGGAAGAGAGTCGATAGTAGGATCTAAGGACCCTGTCGAAGGCACCATCAATAAGCGCCCGATCCTCCGAAGATGGACTATCCGATAACTTCGTACCATTGATCTCAAGCGCTCTTTTTACGGCAACAAGCATCTTTGGAGATCTCGATACGTCTCCATTGGAAATACGTAATTCCGCCGTGATCTCACCAATAGCTTTGGATACTTCCTTGCCGGCCTCCCCCGTCGCGGCGCCGGCATCGATGTACAGAAAGGGCGGATTCGCCGAACGAATATCGAATATCTTGATCTCGTCATTCGTCACGACGACATCGTGCACAACGAAATAAGGAACATAGAGCTGCAATTTAAGTTGCGAAATATTTATCGCGCCTTCATCTTCTCCATCTTTGTCCCTGATCTTCCTGATCATGTATTCGCCGAGCAGAGCGGCGGATTGATCAAAGTATTGCTCTAGGTTGGCTGCCCTCTTCGGATTGACTGAATGCTGCTCACGGTATGTGTCGTCTTCACCATCCGTATCATCGACTTCTAGCTTGATGGAAATACCGCCTGAGTTCTTCAAGCCCTCAAGAAGGAGGTCCTTGAAAGCATCGCCATGGCGTTTCACTCCCTGCGAAACCCGTTGGTCGCGCACCTGGACACAGGCGAGCTTTATCGCCTTAGAGATAACACCGTAGTCACTCGTTTCGTGCTCGGCAAAATTCATTTCGATAGGCTCGGGGGGATTCGCCATATCCACGGAGAACGACGTGACAAAGGCGGCTGGCTTTCTATCGCCCGACCCCGCTATCAATGCTGCCTTGGGGCGAAGGTCCCCAATGGCTCGTCCAATATCCTTCGCCTCAGCTATATCAGGCAGGAAAACTCCATAGAACTTCAGCAACGACCGAAGCGATACGCAACCGTCATCTCGAATCACGAGCTTTACCAAAGACGCACTACGGGGGTTTTCTGGCTTGGAGATGCGATATGAGGAATCGCTCAGTACGTGCCGAATCCTACTTAAATACGCTGGCAGCCGCTTGACGTTCGCACTGGGTATATTTGCGACAACCGGCTTGCCGCTGGCAAGCCCTGTGCCGTTGAAACGAAGGCAAGGCTCCTCGCTGGCACCAAAATAAAGTGCAATAGAAATCGGCTTTGCCAAGTCAAGTTTACGAAAGGACCGCTGAATGCGAAGCTCATCAATCCCCCACCGGGAGATTTGCATCGCTTCATAGGCATCGGGCAGTTCGCCATGCGATGCCACCCGTAGCCTCAAATGGTTAAGCACCGGCGCCATACCCGCAGCGTATGCAGCCAGCGGCGAATGCATGCCAATCGGCACGAAAATCTGGTCGGCATGGAGGCCACCGGGTGTCCCTCTTGTCGACCGCAACAGGATCTGTTGAGCGCGAAGGGTGTCGTGCAATATTCGCAGATCCCCTCGGGTGTCGACCGAGCTACCCTGCGTTGTGCCATGAGGTTCCACAAAGTTGGAGGCGTCGCCATCTTCCGTGGGATGGGGCCACATTTCCCCCGTGGATTGAGCCGTACTCAGCGACGGCGGGATCGCCGCGTCCGCTCCCGCAAAGATCACGGGGAACCCGAAGGTCCATTCCCGCAGTGCACCACCCGGCTCAATCGAGGTCGGTCGCGCAGGAATATCTATAAATTGTCTGCGTATCCTCGCGGGGACAGACCAGATGCTATTCAACATCCATCGCACGCGGGACCCCAAACTGGTTGTGGCCAGATCCTCTTCAATGAAGTCTGTATTAGCGGCGCTTTCCGGGCCACTCTTCAGCTTTCCCGGCGTCGCGACTGGGTGCCGTGGCACCAGCTGAGCATTGCGGCCAACCTCCAGCAGCATGGTTGATCTGCGGCGATCCACTGGCCAGATGCATGGGGGAAACCCGTCAGATGGCTTTGCAAGCGTGGCGCGGACATGATCGATTTGCTCCTTTGCAACAAAATCGAATGCCTCAGGCAATGCTACGCGTACATCCAGGAGACCCCGATCAAGCTTGCCACCTCCAAGCACGGGGGTCATGCAGTGCTCAACCCGCTCTTGATCCAGCGTTGGCGGCAGCTTGCACAGGCGATCCCGAATGCCCTGTTCCCTTTGATCGGATGAAGAGGAATTCTTCTGATGATTCCGTGCAATGATTTTCGCATCCGCACGTGGATCGGTTTGGCGGTGAGATGCCATATGAATTTGCCAGACAAACGCTGGCAGGTCTTCCGGGCGGTAGAGTGTGTCACGCAGCCATGTCAGCAGCGGATCCTTACGCGCCACCTCCCATGAAAGCTTCGGGCGCAAGGCCATGCACTCGATTTCCCAGCGATCAGGAGGCAACACGAGTGCATGAACCACTACTTCCTGCCAAGCCGCGTAGCTGGCGTCAGCTGGATCGATCAGGTGTGGCATGGCGTTAGCTACAAGGGTCTGCGCCATGGGTTTGGCCAGCACCGTGTGGTGGAACCCGGCAACAACCAAATGAAGCAGTTCATCACTGGAGAGGGGCTTGGTGGCCAATGCCTGGCTCAGTCGATCCAGCTGGGCATGAGGTACCTGCATCAATTCAAGCAGTCGCTCCGATGAATTGCTCACCAACTGCAGGCTGCGCCCGGGACTCTCTGAGAAGTTGCCGGGTAACGACATCAGGAGAGCAGGGGTGCATGCGTTCGGATAGGAGGCAAGGTTGCCACCCGTGGAAGAAGGGATCGTCATTCGGGTTTGGCGGGAGAGCTATGGCGGGGCGGTAGTGATATCCCCTTTTTTTGTTACGGACCTTCATTTTTCGAGCGCGCCAAGGCCTGCCCCCAACCGGACAAAGAGCATGGAAACCTGGGTTCTTGCCTTCTAAAGAGAACGACGCGGGGAAATCAGCAAATCGCCGAACAGCAAGCCGGCTACCAGCGAGCCAAGAAGAGTGATAAGCAGCAAGCCGGTATCCATGCCCAGTACCGCGTCGCGATCGAGCAGGTAGGAAACACTGCGAAACCCCACGCTTCCGGGCACCAACAGGATGATGCCTGGTTCGCGAACCACCGCACCGGGTTGGTGGGCGAAGCGAGCGTAGAGATTGCTGAGCGCTCCAAGCAGAATGCCGCCGACGAATACGCCGAAGGGCGCGCCGGAAATCGCCCCGCCCCAACGCGTGGTGAGGTATCCCAGTACCACCGCTCCCATCACCACTGGCCAGTCGCGGCGGGCGGCGCGGAACAGGATGGCGAAAGCAAAGGCGCCCACGATGAGGGTGGGCCAGTCGGCCCAGCCGGGCAGTGGCGGCAGCGCGTAATCACGGGGCACCACGCCCAACGCCGCGCAAACCTGGGTGGCAGCGACCGTTCCAAAGGTGAGCTTGAGCAGCGTCGCTACCGCGCCACCCATGCGTGCCACGCCGGATACGAGATGCTGGCTGGATATCTCGCGCACGGCGGTGGTGAGGGCCATGCCGGGCAGCAACACGATCAGGCTGCCCAGGATGACGGACTTCAACGCCAACGGCACGAGATAGGCGCTGACCAGGGTAGCGATCAAGGTGGCGACCAGGGCGCTGATAGCTTCGCTTGCCACGGACAGGCGCGGCCGACTTACCGACAACACGGTGATGGCACCGATCACCACGCCGATGAATCCAGCGGTAAGCAAGTCCACCCAGGATGAGTGCAACAGCAAGCCCACAACGGTTGCAGCAGCCAACCCGTAGCTGGCAATGACTGCCGCGTGCGCCCTGGCCGACTCCGGTGCACCCAACGCGCGCAGCAGGCGGAATCCTTCACGCAAGTCGATGTTGCCGTCGATCACGCCGTCAGCGATGCGATCGGCCTCGACCAGGCGGGCCAGGTTGACGTCCCCGGGCGGCAGCCGCATCACCTGGGTGACCTGGGCCACGCCCTCCTCGCCCTGGGCGAGGTCGGCAAAGGAGACGATGATGGCAGTGGGACTGGACCAGACCTCCGCAGTGAGCCCCAGTCGCTGCGCGGCGCTGGACATGGCGCCTTCCAAGCGTGGCGCCGTGGTGCCGTACTGGTGCAGGCGACGCGCCAGTTCCACCAGGAAGGCGATGCGCGTGTTCAGTGCTGCCGTGGCGAAGCCGATGGCGGGCCTATCCACCACGTTCATGCCGCGGGTCGTACCTGCAGCATGCTGCCGCTCACCGACACCACTTCCACTTCGGTGCCTGCGGGCATGTCCGGCCCCGACACCAGCCAGACACTGTCCCCCACGCGGGCCTTGCCACGCCCATTGACGATCGGTTCCACCAGCGCCAGCCGCTGGCCCACCAGTTGTTCCCCGCGCCGATTGAGCAACGAAGCCGAAGGTTCGCCGCGCTCAAGACGCGGACGCAGCCACTTCCAGTAGGCGAAGCACGAGGCGAAAGTAAACACCCCGAACAGGATGGCCTGAGCCAGCACGCCCATGCCGGGCGCGGCGAACAACACCACGCCCATGGCGCCGGAGGCGATACCGATCCATAGCAGGAAGTAGCCGGGTGCCAACATCTCGCCAGCGATCAGCACCAGCGCAAGGATCCACCACAGGTAGTGCATGGCCAATTCAGGCATGGCCGTCAGCCCACCGGACGCGGCGGTTGGGCTCGCGTCGCCGCCTGCTGGGACACCGCATCACGCGCAAGCTCGGCGATACCTGCCAGCGAGCCAAGGATACCGGTGGCCTCCATCGGCAATAGCAGGGTTTTCTGGTTGGGTGATTTGGCCATTTCCTTCAAGGCCTCGACATAGTTGTTGGCTACGAAGTAATTGAGCGCGTTGACGTTGCCGTTGGCGATAGCCTGAGACACCATGGATGTGGCCTTGGCTTCGGCCTCGGCCAGGCGCTCGCGGGCCTCCGCTTCGCGGAAAGCAGCTTCCTTCTTGCCTTCGGCGGAAAGAATGGCCGATTGTTTTTCGCCCTCGGCCTTCAGGATCGCCGCCTGCCGGAAACCCTCGGCATCGAGGATATTGGCACGCTTTTCGCGCTCGGCTTTCATCTGCCGGGCCATGGCGTCGACAAGGTCTCGCGGCGGGGAAATATCCTTGATCTCGATGCGGTTGACCTTCACGCCCCAGGGATGGGTGGCCTCATCGACCACGTTCAGCAGCTTCGCGTTGATCGCGTCGCGCTGGCTCAAGGATTCGTCCAGGTCCATGGAACCGAGCACGGTGCGGATGTTGGTCATGATCAGTGCCAGCGCGGCGCCCTCGAGGTTAGCCACCTCGTAGGCAGCCTTGGCGGCATCGAGCACCTGGTAGAACACCACGCCGTCGACGCGCACCACGGCGTTGTCCTTGGTGATGACATCCTGCGATGGGACATCGAGTACCTGCTCCATCATGTTCATCTTGCGCCCCACCGCATGGTAGATCGGGATGAGGAAATGCAGGCCTGGACTAAGGGTGGTGGTGTATTTGCCGAATGTTTCGACCGTCCATTCCCAGCCTTGCGGCACGATGCGTACCAGACGGGTGATGGCAATCACCACCAGGACGACGATAACCAGTGCAACCATGCTTCCCATAACCTAACCTCCATGCAGGTGAGGCTGCAGTATACCTACCGGCTGGGGGTCAAAGCGGCAGGAACAGGCTCACCCGCAGGCCGCCGCCCTCGCGGTTGGCAAGGGCCACGCGGCCGCCATGGGCCTCGGCGATCTCCCGCGCCAGTGCAAGGCCCAGACCCGTACCTGAGCGCTTGGTGGAATAGAACGGCAGCAGCGCTTGCGCCAGCACCGTTTCGCTCATGCCCGGCCCGCGGTCGGAGACTTCCAGGCGAACCATCCGCGCCACTACCGCAATCGACACCGCTACTTCGTCTTCCGGGCCGCCGGCCTCGTGGGCGTTCTTGATCAGGTTGATCAGCACCTGTTCGATCTGCGCGGCGTCGAAGTGCCCCGGCTCCTCCGGCAGGCGGCCGTCGAGCCGGAACTGGCAATGCAAGGCCAACGAATCGATATACGACGGCCAGTCGATCGCCACCGGCTGCGGCGCGGGCAACTTGGCGAAGCTCGCGTAGCCGGCGATGAAACCGTGCAGGTGGCGAGTGCGTTCGGCAATGGTGCCGAACACGCCGGGCAGCCGGTCGGTGTCGCCGCGCCGAGCAAGCTCGGCCCCGGAGTGCGCCAGCGACGAGATCGGAGCCAGGGAATTGTTCAGCTCATGGCTGATCACGCGGATCACCCGTTTCCAGGTGGCTACTTCCTGCCGCGAAAGCTCTCGCGTCATGCGGCGGAACAACTGCAGGCGGTGCGGCCTTCCCTGCAGGCGGAAATTGCGTTGCGAAATATGGAAGGTTTCCTCGCTTCCTTCCATCTCCACGGTGAGCAGCGCGTCTTCGCCGGAGGCGATCGCCTTGCGCAGGGATTCGGAGGTGCCGGCGAGGATCTCTTCGAAACCCAGCCCATGCAGGCTGCGCCCTTCGTTGAACAGATGCCGCGCGGCAATATTGGCATAGGTCACCTTGCCAGCGGCATCGGTGAGCACCAGCGCCACGGGCGTATTCTGCACCACGGTATCGAGCAGCAATTCACGTTGCGCCAGGTTCTGCCGCTGCTCGCGCAGCGTGTTGCCAAGGGCATTGTGCGAACGGATCAGCGCGCCGAGTTCGTCGCGGCGGTGCGAGGCAATGGAGAAGCTGAAATCGCCGTCGCGATAACTTGCCACGGCGCCTTCCAGGGCACGCAGAAGCCGCTGCAGGGGCCGGGTCACGCGGTGGGCCAGCAGACTGGCCAGCGGCAACAACACCACGACCGTAGCAAGCATCGCCCCCAGCGACCCTACGCCGCCAGGCGTGGCGATGGTGAGCTTGAACCACGTGTTGATCGCGGCAATGCTCTGCGGCAGCGGCCATACGGTCACGCCGACATAGAGCAACGCGCCCGACAGCGCAGCCGCGGCCAGCAGCAGGGTCAGCCGCCCCTCGAGGCTCAACAGCCGCATGGGCTCATCGGCATGCGGGATCCATCGGGGTCTGCGCGCATTGCACCGGCGGACGGCCGTCCTGGGCGGTGGGCGGCTGACCGGCTTTCTCGAACGGCCGGCGATCCGGATACGGGTCGCCAAGCTGCGCGGGCTTGTTGTCGCGGAACTTGAAGTGGCTGTCGGCTTCGCCGGCGCGGGGCGTACGGGAATTGTTATAGGCGTCGCGCGCCGCGGCAGCCGTGCTGCTACGGGCCGGCCCGAACTGGTCGGTCGCCTGGGGCGAAGCGGACTGGGCAAAGCTCGCCCCAGCGAACGTTGCCAGGCACAGGGCAAAGGCAAGGGGACGGTACATGGCACTGCATCCTCGATCAGGCACGTGAGGCACGTTGTACCTCACTTGGTGTGACGCGCGACAGGGCCGGAAGGAATCAGCCGGCCACGGCCAGGCCGTAGCGCTCGATCCGGCGATACAGGGCCTGGCGCGAAAGTCCCAGCGACTGCGCGGCCCTGCTGACCACGCCGCCGGAGCTGGCCAACGCCGTTTCGACCGCCTCACGGGAGGGCTCGTCCAGGTTGCGCATGGCCGAGGGCGAGGCGGCCGGGAGGTTCAGGTCGCGCACGGCGACCACGCCATCGTTGGCCAGCAGGCGGGCACGCTCGATGGCGTTCTTCAGCTCCCGCACGTTGCCCGGCCAGTCGTGTGCCAGCAAGGCATCGCGGGCCTCTTCCGACAGCCTGGCCCGACCATCGAGGAAATGCTCGGCCAGGGGAAGGATGTCGTCCACCCGCTCGGACAGCGGCGGCAGGTTCACTTCGATCACGTTGAGGCGGTAGAAGAGGTCCTCCCGAAAGGTGCCCGCTCGGATCATCGCCTTGAGGTCGGCGTTGGTGGCGCTGATCACGCGCACTTTCACCTTGTGCGTGCGGCCGGAGCCCAGGCGCTCGAACTGACCGGTCTCGAGCACGCGCAGGAGCTTCATCTGCCCTGGCAGCGGCAGATTGCCGATTTCGTCCAGGAACAACGTGCCACCGTCGGCCATTTCGAAACGGCCCTCGCGGGCTCGGTTAGCACCGGTATAGGCGCCGGCTTCGGCGCCAAACAATTCAGCTTCGATCAGTTCGCCCGGCAGCGCGCCGCAATTGACCGCGATGAAAGCGCCACGGCTTACCGGGGAGTTCGCGTGCACGATCGCCGCGATGCGCTCCTTACCGGCGCCATTGGGCCCGGTGACAAGCACCGGGACGTCGGAGCGGGCCACCTGGCAGGCCAGTTCCAGCGTGCGGCCCATGGCCTCGGAAGCGAATACCAGTCCATCGAGCTCGTACTTGCGCTGCAGCGCTTCGCGGCGCTTGCGGCGCTCGACCCGGGCCCGGGTGACTTCCTTGGTGGACTCGGCCAGCTCCAGCAGGTTTTCCACCGTGGCCAGCAGCTTGGCGTCGTCCCAGGGCTTGCCCAGGTAGTCCGCGGCGCCCGCCTTGACCAGTTCCACGGCGGTTTCAAGATGCGTCCAGGCCGTAAGCAGGATCACCGGGAGGTCCGGGTGGCGCTCGCGCACGGCGCGGAACAGGGCCACGCCCTCGGCGCCGGAGGTGGTGTCGGCGGTGAAGTTCATATCCTGGACCAGAACATCCACGCTCTCGCGCTCCAGGATCCCCAAGCCTTCTTCCGGCGTAAGGGCCACCAGGGGGCGGATCTCGCGTAACGACAGGGCCAGCGACAGCGCGTCGCCCACGGCCGGGTTGTCGTCGATGATCAGGACTGTACGCATCTTTGCTCGTCGCATGGAGGCATGGATGCTTCTCCACGCCTAAAGGTTGAAAGGGGCCGCCAAAAAATTCTAGCAGGCCCGTCGTTCAGGCGTTGCGCGTGGCCTCCACCGGAGACACCTTCGAGGCCCGCATGGCCGGGGCCAGCACTGCGCCCTGCCCGAGCAGCAACAGCAGTACCATGCCTACCAGCACGTACACCACGGACATCCGCTCGGTCTCGAAGTGCTGCTGCAGCCACATCGACATGCCGATGGCCATGGCGCTGCCCACCACCACGCCAGCCCCGCCGATGAGGAAATTCTCGGTCAGGAAATAGGTGAGGATGTCCCGCTTGGTGGCACCCAATGCCCGGCGAACACCAATCTGCTTGCGGCGCTGGCCCACCCAGAAGCTGGTCAGGCCCACGATGCCTGCCGCGGTGATCGCCAGCAGCACCGCGCACACGATGCCCATCATGATCGCCATGCCGCGGTCGCGTTCATAAGCCTTGCGGCGCACCTCGGCGAAGGTCTGCACGCCATTCTCGTCGGGCAACGTGCGCATGCGGTTGTTCTTGACCAGGACATCCAGCACATGCGAGCGCACGGCCGCTTCCTGGCCAGGCTTGGCACGCACCAGGTAGGCGTTGTAATCGGTGTTGAGGACCGCCGGCAGGAACGTGACGTACTGGTCCCAAGTCGAAGCAAAGGAACTCACCCATGGCACCTGGGTCTTTTCCACGATGCCGACGATGGTGGTGGGCTTCTTTTCTTCCGTCAGGTAAATGTTCTTGCCAAGCGCCGAGCCGTCCGGGAACAACTTGTCGGCCAGCGCCTTGGTCACGATCGCCACGGGGCCCGCAATGGATTTCTTCGGGTCCTGGTCGGCGACATCGCCGGCATTGAAATTGCGCCCGGCAATCAGCTTGGCACCCAGCGTGGCAAGTGCGTGGTCGTCAACGAAGTAAATCGCCGTCTGCCCGGTTGACTTCTTCTGGTCGGGATTGGTCCGCGCGCCCATCGACCAGCCGCCGTTGCGAAGCGGGTAGGAATTGGTGGCGTACGCCGATTCCACATCCGGCATCTGACGCAGCGACTGCAGATCGGACTTTATCAGCGGAACGAAATTCTCCGTGTTGCCCACCAGGCGGTTGGTCACGATCACCAGGTCGGATTCGTTGATGCCCGTGCCACGCGACAGGTGGCTTACGCGCTGGTGGATGATGAACAACGCATTGCAGACGATGGCCAGGGTCAGCGCAATCTGCAGGGCGATGAGGATGGTGCCGGCCTTGTGCCGGCGCAGCGCGGATACGATCGGCTTGATCATCATCGTCTTGGCCTTTAGTTGGATTTCAGCTGCCAGGCTGGCTGCACTTGCGCCGCTCGCCAGGTGGGATAAAAGGCCGCCAGCAAGGTGGCGGCAACGGCAACCAGCAGGGTGATCAGCACCAGTGAGATATCGAGCGTTGCCAGACGGGCGATGGCCGGCTCGAATACCAACCCCACGCCCATCACGCCAAGGCCCGTCAGCAACAGGCCCAGAACACCGCCGGCCACGCCCACCGCGGCAGCCTCCAGCATGAACTGGAAATAGATTTCCTTGCGCGAGGCGCCCAGGGCCCGTCGCACGCCGATTTCCGGCGCGCGACGCATGAACTTCGCCAGCAGCAGGCCCACCGTATTGACCAGGCAGATCACCAGGAAGCCCAGCGAGACGAACAGTGAGATCTGCGTCTCGGCCGGCACCACGTGCTCGGAATCGAGGAAGTCCATCACGTCACGCAGGCGCACATTGTTCGGCCAGCGGAAACGTCCGGCCTGGCGCTGCTGATCGGCGTAGTTGGTAAGGAACTGCTTGTAGCTGGCAGCGGCCGCGGCATCGGGCAGTTCCACCCACATCGAAAGCCAGATGCACTCCGAGCGCAGGTAGTTGTCCCAGCCATCGCCTGGATCGCTGTTGCAGTTGTTGTTGCCGTTGCTTGGCTTCTGCAGCTCCACGGCACGGGTGAAGGGCATGTACAGCTGTGCGCCCTTGTCGAAACCGCCGGTGTTCACCAGGTCGAAGAAGCGCGGGGAAGCGTCCCAGTCCTCGATCACGCCCGACACCACGTACAACCTGCCGTCGAGGTTGATCTGCTTGCCTACGCTGTTGGCGCCGCCGAACACCTTGTCGTTGAGTTTCTTGGTGATCACCACCACCGCAGCGTGACCCTCGTCTTCCTCGGCTGACCAGGGCTTGCCGAAGATGAAGGGCACATCGAACATCGGGAAGAAGTCGGTGTACACCGCATAGGCGCCCTGGCGCTGGGGCAGCGAGGACGGATCGTCGGGAATCAGCGCCGCGGCGATCGGATACAGCGCCGTCTGGCGCGGCGCCTTGTGCGCGTGCATCAACGCGATCACGTCCTTGTAGGTCATCGAATCAGGTGGCTCGCCCTTCTCGGTATCCTCCGGCCCCCAGTTGTCGATCGCCGGGTGGAACAGCTGGGCGGATTTCTGCGGAATGGGGTTGCGCGAGGTAGCGCGGAACACCGAATAGGTGGTCATCGACGCCGCCACGCCGAAACCGATCGCCATCACCATCAAGCCGGTGAGGATGGGATTGCGCCTCAAGCTGCGCAGGCCAAGCTGGAAGTAATAGCCGAACATGGATGGCTCCCTCGGGGTTTCAGATGTTGCGGGTGGCGACGACAGGAGGCACCGCGGCGGCACGCCGCGCGGGACCGAGCACGGCCAGCTGTCCCAGAAGCCAGAGGGTCAGCGCGCCGTAAGGCAGGTAATACGCGGGAAGCAGCGGCAGCTCGTACTGCTTCATCAGGACGGCGCTCAACACGTAGGCCAGCGCCATGCCGACCACGATGCCGCCACCGACGATGAGGAAATTCTCCAACTGGAAATAGTGCAGGATGTCGCGCCGCGTGGCGCCAATGGCGCGGCGAATGCCGATCTGCTGGCGCCGTTGCTGCACCCAGAAGCTGGCAAGGCCCACGATGCCCAGCGCCGACACCAGCAACAGCGCCGCGATCACGCCAACCATCATCATGGCCATGGACCGCGTGTTGGCGAAGTACGCGTCGCGCAACTTCTCCAACGGACCTGATGCCTGGGCGTTGATGATCACGCCGCGTTCGTCGTGCGAGATCGCCGTCGTGGCATCGCGGAACACCTCATCCGCATGGCCTGGAGCGGTCCGCAACAGATAGACGCTGGCCAGGCCCGTGCCTGGCAACGTCGGCATCAGGAATGCATTGGAGGTGGCGAACGGGCTGGGATTGGGACGGACCAGGCGTGCCAGCACACCAACCACGCGCATGGTCTGGTTCCCCGACAGCACCACTTTGCCCAGCGGATCCTGCCCGGGCCACAGCTTGGCCGCATAGTCCGCATCCACCAGCACGACTGAAGTCTTGGGCAGGAAGCCGTCGACGTGGGCGTAGTCATCGAGCGTGAACCATCGTCCGGAGACCAGGCGCAGGCCAAGCGTCCGGGCGAAATTGGCATCGCCGAGGTAGAAATGACCCTGCAGGTGGAATACCGGATCGTTCGGATCGATGCGGAAGCCCATTTCGCCCGCTTGTGGCCCGAACGGGGTGGCATTGGCCACCGATACCGATTCCACGCCTGGCAGCTGCGCCAGTCGTTGGCGCAGCCGCGGAGCGAGGTCGGCGGCCTGGTCGTCGGTCACGCCATCAAGCGTGATGGCCACAAGACGGTCTTCGTCCACACCGCTTTGCACGTGCGACAGGCGCACGCGCTCGGTGACCAGGTACAACGCGTTGCACAGTACCGCGCAGGCCAAAGCAATCTCCATGGCGATCAGGAACGTCGCCATGCGATGCTTCTTCAGAGCCGCAAGGATGGGCGCGATCTGCATCACTGCACCTTCAGTTGCAAGGCCGGTGCAACCCGGCTGGCACGGAACGCCGGAAAGATCCCGGCAACGATGCTGGCGCCCAGCGCGATCGCCAGGGCCAGCAGGAACAGCGGGATGTTCACCGAAACCAGGTCGGCGTATGCCACGGGCTGGTGGCGGATGGCCACCACGCCGAGCCCGGTGAAGAGCAGCCCGAATAACCCGCCGATGCCGCCGATCAGCCCAGCTTCCACCAGGCACTGCCCGAAGATCGCCCGGCGCGACGCGCCCAGCGCCCGGCGCACGCCGATTTCGTTGCTGCGGCCGATGAACTTGGCCAGGAGCAGCCCGACGGTATTGAACAGGCAGATCGCCAGGAAGGCGAATGCCAGCCATGTCTGCAGCTTCACGTCGGCGGGAATCACCTGCTGGAAGGCGAGCCACTCGTGCAGGCTTAGCATGCGCGTCAACTTAGGATGGGGAAAACGGCCGATGCTCCGCTGCTGCGCGTCGTAGTCGTCGAGGAAGCGGCTGAACCCGTCGCGCGCAGCGGCCGTAGGCAACTCCACCCACAGGCCCACCCACGCGCATGGCTGGGTCATCATGTGCTTGAAGTCGATGTTACCGTTCGACCAGCACGTGAACGGTTGCATATCGGCCTGCGCGATGTCGGTGCCTGTGGTCATCGGCAGGAAGATGTCCTCCGTCGGGCCGTAGAAGTCGCCCGTGTCGCCGCCGCTATTGCGCGATCCGGCGAGCATGTAGAAACGGGGGCGGGGACGCCAGTGATCGAGCACACCCACCACGCGAACCTGCGCGCCATTGATGACGACATCCTGGCCCACGCTGTTAGCACCGCCGAAGAGGCGCTGGTTCAAGGTGGCCGAAAGCACCACCTGCCGGGCGGCCCGTGCTTCGTCTTCCGGCGTCCATGGACCGCCATACGTGAACGGCACGTCGAACATCGGGAAGAAGTCCGAGGTGGTGGCGAGTGTGGCGGCGGTAAAGGGCGACTGGCCCGACGATGTGGGGACCACGCGCGTGGATGCTTCGGCAACCATCGCCTGGCGGGTCGCACGATGCGCAGCCCATAGATCGTGGGCGCTGGCGTAGTCCATGAGATCCATGGGCCAGTGCCTGAGCGTGGCTCCCGTGGAAGGTTCCAACTGCGGGTAGAAGAGCTTGTCGCTCCTTCCCGGCAACGGATCGCCCGACAGCAGGAACATCACCGACAACGTGGTCATGCTGGCCCCGATGCCCACGGCGATCGCCAGCACCATCAATGCCGTGAGCATGCGTGTGCGGCGCAGGCTACGAAGGGCAAGGAAGAAGTAATAGCCCAGCACGTCAGCTCCTGGTCGCTTCAACGGGGGGAATATGCGATGCGCGCAAAGCCGGCGCGAACGCCGACGCCTGGCCCAGCACGATGAGCGCGACGATGCCCGCCAACACGTAGTTGACCGACAACCTCGCCAATTCGAACTGCACCATCAGCCACGCATTGATCGCGAACGCCATCAACGCGCCGATCAGCACGCCGCCGGTGGTGATCAGGGCATTTTCGGCAAGGAAATAATTAAGGATGTTCCGGCGCGTGGCACCCAGCGCACGACGGATACCGATCTGCCGACGGCGCTGCCCCACCCAGAAGCTGGACAGGCCAACAACGCCCGCGGCAGTCACCGTCAGCAGGATCACGCATACCGCGCCCATCAGGATCGCCATGCCGCGGTCGGCACGATAGGCGCGGGCGCGGATGCCGGCGAAGCTCAACACGCCATCGTCTTCCGGGATCACCCGTTGCGGGTCCACCGCATACAGCGCATCAGGTACGGCTTTCATCGCCGCGTCCAGCCTGCCCGGGCGTGCGCGGATCGCGTAGGTTCGGTACGTGAAGGAAAACCGCGCCGGCACGATCGATGTCTGCCAGGCGAAGCTTTCTCCCCAGGCCTGCACGGTGGAACTTTGCAGGCGGTCGACCACGCCGATGATCCGGGTGGGAGGCGCTGCCGGCCCCACGTACACCGTCTTGCCAACCGCGTCGCCATCCGGGAATAGCTTCTGTGCCAGCGCTTTGGAAATGATCAACTGGGCCGGCGCAATGCGATCGCGCAGGCTGTGGGGAAGAACCTCATCGGGACGGAAATTGCGCCCTTCCACCAAGTGCAGCCCCAAGGTGGCCAGGGTGTGCTCGTCCCCCAGGAAGAAGGCCGTGGACGGACCGACCTTCTCGTCGTTGGGCGATTGCCCCAACCAACCGGTCCAGTTGCTGTTGGCAAGCGGCAAGGTGTTGGTGACATAGGCATCGGCGACATCCGGAAGCGCGCGAATGGCGGCCAGGTCCGTGCGCACGTCGGCATCGAGCCGCACCTTGGCCGCCTCGCCATCGCTGGGCAGCCCCGTGCGCTGCACGCTTACCTTGAACAGGTTTGCTTCATCGATGCCCGTGGGCCGGCCGATTCGCTCGATCCGCGTGGTGATGATGAACAGCGCATTGCAGACGATCGCCAGCGTCAGGGCGATCTGCAGGCCGATCAGGAGTGCACCGGCCTTGTGGCGGCGCAACGCAACGATGATGGGCGTGATGGCCATGGTCAGTTCGACTTCAACTGGAGGGCGGGCCGTACCCAGGTCGCCCGCAAGGTGGGATAAAGGCCCGCAACGACCGTGGCGAGCACCGCCATGCAAAGGGTCAGCGACAGCAGGCTGCCGTCCATCCGCGCGAGCGCTGCAATATCTTCGGGAAGCACCACCCGCATGGCCGTCATGCCGATCCAGGTCATGGCCACGCCAAGCAGGCCGCCGGTAAATCCCAGTACGGCAGCTTCCACGGTGAACTGCACGCCGATCTGCATCCTCGACGCCCCGAGCGCGCGGCGCACGCCGATCTCTCCCGAGCGGCGCATGAACTTCGCCAGCATCAACCCGATGGTGTTGACCATGCACACCACCAGCAGTCCAAGCGCTACCAGCAGCGACACCTTGGTATCGGGTGGCGCGACCTGCTTGAAATCCAGCCACGCCGGCAAATTGCGCAGGCGGTTGTTCGATGCCCAGGAGAACCGGCCCGCCTGCCGCTGACCGTCGGTGTAGCCGTCGAGCCACTGGCGGTACGCCGCGGCATCGGCGGCGGAGTCCAGCTGCACCATCAGCGCGATCCACGCGCATTCGGAACTGAGCGTCCCGGCGAAACCTTCTTCGAGCGGGGAACGGGCGCAGTTATAGTTGCCGGTGTTCGTCGACTGCACGTCGATGGCGGTGGTGAATGGCACAAAGACGTCGTCCGGCTCACCGAAATTCCGGTTGGCCACGTCGTAGAACAAAGGTTCGGGGGTGAAGTGGTCAAGCACGCCGACAATGCGGTAGGGCTTGCCATCGAGGATGAGCTCCCGTCCCGTGCTGTCCTCGCCCTTGAACTGGCGATCGTTCAGGCGCGAACTGATCACCACCACTTTGGCATGTGCTTCGTCTTCAGCGGTCGACCAGGCGTGGCCATAGGCGAAAGGCGCATCCACCATCGGGAAGAATTCCCACTGCACGGCATGGCCCATCACTTCGCGGGGCCGGGAGCCGGGCGACGCCGGATCGATCGAAGGCGCGATGTTGTACATCGCCGACTGGAAATGCGCCCGATGGGCGCGGGTGATCGCCAGTGCATCCTTGTAACTGACCAGGTCCTGCGGCTCGCGATCGCCCTTCACCGCCGTCGGACCGAACAGATCGATCTGCGGCACGTACAGGCGTGAAGACTTCCACGGAATCGGATCGCCCGATACCGCGCGAAACACCGAATACGTGGTCATCGACGCCCCAACCCCGAACGCGATCGCCAGCACCATCAATCCCGTCAGGGCGGGATTGCGGCGCAGGCTGCGCAGGGCGAGGTCAAGGTAGTAGCCGAACATACCAGGGCCTTAGATGTTCACCCTGCCCGCTTGCACCTGCGCATGGAAACGCGGGTCCTCGGCAAGGTCCACCACCTGGCCGTCGATCACATGCACGTTGCGCTGGGCGCGGGCGGCCAGTTCCGGATCATGGGTGACCATGACGATGGTGGCGCCCTCGCGATGGATCTCCTCGAGCAGCTCCATCACGCCACGGGCCATCTGCGTATCGAGGTTGCCGGTGGGTTCGTCCGCCAGCAGCAGGCGGGGCGAGCCGGCCAGCGCACGGGCGATCGCCACGCGCTGCTGCTGGCCGCCGGACAGTTCCGCCGGATAATGCTTGGCGCGCGAAGCCAGGCCCACGCGCTCGAGCGAGTCCATGATGCGCTGCTTGCGCTCCGCTGCCTTCATGCCGCGATAGCGCAGCGGCACTTCGACGTTGTCGAAGACATTGAGGTCGGGGATCAGGTTGAAGGCCTGGAAGATGAAACCGATCTTCTCGTTGCGGATGCGCGAGCGGGCGTTGTCGTCCAGCTTCGACACCTCGACGTTGTCCAGGTGGTAGGTGCCGCCGGTGAAGGTCTCCAGGAGGCCGGCGATGGTCAGGAAGGTCGTCTTGCCGGAACCTGAGGGACCGGTCACGGCGACGAACTCACCCTCGTTGACGTCGATGTTGAAATCGCGGAGGGCGTAGGTCTCGACCACTTCGGTACGGTAGACCTTGGACAGGTGGGTCATCTTGAGCATCGTGGAGTTTCCTTTGGCTCTGGGATTTGGGTTCGGCGGGTTGCGGTTCTTACGTCAGCTGCTGATGACGACGCGGGCCGCGCCGTTGAAGGAATCGGTGCCGGAGATCACGATGCGATCACCTTCCTTGAGTCCGCCAAGGATCTCGACCTTGTCGATGCTGCTGGTGCCCACGCGGATCTCGCGCTTCTCGGCGATGCCGTCGTGCACCACGTAGGCGTAGCGGCCACCGCTTTCGTCGACGAAGGAACCGCGGGCCACGGTGAGCACGTTGTCGCGGCGATCCATCAGTACGCGCACGCTCATGCGCTGGCTCTGGCGCAGCTGCTGCGGGGTCTTGCCGTCGAAGCGCAAGCGTGCGGCCACTTCGCCATTGACCACTTCCGGCGACACCGCGCTGATCTTTCCGTTCCAGGTGGCGCCGTTGCCGGTGATCTCGCCGGGCATGCCGATGGCAAGGTCGCGGGCGAAACTCTCCGGCACCTTCATTTCCACTTCCAGCGCGGAAAGGTCGATCACGCTCATCAGCTGTGCGTCCTTGGCCACGGTGGCGCGCTCGGCCACGAACAGCTGGCCGACCTGACCATCGACGGGCGAGCGCACCTGCAGGTTGTCCACCTGGCGCTTCAAGTCTTCCACCAGCAGGTTCTGGCGGTCGTGGGCCAGTTTCTTGGAACGGACGTCGAAGGTGGAGCTGTTGGTGTTGAGGCTAAGGTCGCTTTGCGCGTGCTGCTCGGTGATCTTGGCTTTCTCCAGCGACACCTCCGCCTTGTCGACATCGGCCTTGGGCATGGCGCCCTTGCTGAAGGCGGTGGTGTTGCGTTCCACGTCGCGCTCGGCGGCCTTGCGGTCGATCACGGCGTTGTCGTAGGCCTTCTGTAGTTCACTGGCCTTCTTCTTCGCGTCCACCTCGGCGCGCAGGTAGTCCACCTGGCTGTTATCGGCGTTGGATTGTTCCTGGGCGAGCTTGTTGGTGAGGTCAGGGCTGTCGATGACCGCCAGCACCTGGCCCTTCTTTACCGAGTCACCCGCGTGTACCTGCAAGGTCACGGCGCCGCCGTACACGGCGTAAAGGGTCGGGCTGACAGCGGCAACCACCTTGCCCTCGGCAGCGATATCACGGACGAACAGGCCGCGTTGCACATTGGCGAAGGAAAGGCGCGAGGCGCTCACCGACGATCCAGCCGAGAACATGCGGCCAACGCGGGGGCCCACCATCACCAGCAGGCCGACCACCACCACGGCTCCGGCGACGAGGGCGATCATGCGTGTTCGCTTGGGCTTGACCTCGACGATGCGGTCGGTGGCGGAGGTATCGCGAATCATGTGCGGGTCCTGTAAGGGCTGTCACCAGGGAAGGAGCAAGCCACGTGCCAAGCCGCGATCGCGATTTTTATCTATTTAAATCAATAGGTTGAATTACCTCTGAAACAGCACTCCGGTGTCCGCGGACAACGGACAGCGGACAGGCGATGCAAGCGGTCGCCGGCGCGGACAGGTTCGCACGGCGCCCCGAGATAGGTTAGAGATAGGCCACCGACTCGGCCTGGGCGATGCTGTCGGCGAGCGAACGGCCCATCGGCGATACAGCGCAGGCACCGGTGCTTCGCAGCAGGCGCAGGCCGCCCACGAGGCTCGTATCGAAGCGGATTACGCGGGCTTGGGCCGCGGTGAAACCCTGCTCCCCAGGTGTCCACTCATCGGTATCCAAAGGCTCGCCTTCGGCCAGCAACGCGTCCCAACCCAGGTAATCGGTATCGGGCAACAGATAGGTGCGGGCCACGCAGATGCCACGGGCATCGACATATTCAAGCCATTCGCGCGGACCGTCGGCTGTGACGGCGCTGCCGGCACCGACCAGCCGCGTGGCAAGCAACGGCGCCACCAAAGCGTCGCCGGCAATCACGCCACGCGGCAAATGCGAAAGGCAAGGTGCGTAACGCAGTCGCGGCAGATGCAACACGCTGCCCAGCGTGGGCAGCGTACGGGCCAGCGCCTGCGGACCGAGCCGGAGCCAGCGCGTCTGGACCGTGGAAGGATGCTCGCGCCTCGGGGCGCCGAAGGTGGCAAGCCAACCGAACATGTGTCACCTCGAAAGAAGGCGACCGTAGCTGGCTAACCGGAAGATCCGTTCCGGACGGCGGGCTGGGCCTGGGGGAGGACTTGGAAAGAAAAATTACTTGGTAAGAATGAGCTTGTCGTTGCGGGTAAGGCGCAGGTGGTACTCGTTACCCTCGTGTTCGATCACCAGTTCCCGCGAGCCTTCCAGCAGGCTCTGACTGGAGGTGCGGCGGACCGACGGGGCGGCCACCTTGAGGGAAATCACCCGGCGGCGGCGCAGGGCGTCTTCGTTCAGCGGCAGGGGTTGGGTCAACATCGCTTGGCTCCGCATGAGAGAGGGGGCGGAGTTAATGATAACGATTCTCATTTAACTGTCAAGGGCAATACACGCTCGCGGAGCAGCTTGTACTCGGCGTCGACGACTTCCTGGTTCGGATCGTGCCCGGAATGCTGTAGCAGCACCCACCCTTTCGCCGGTGCGCTGATGCTCTCGTAGTAACGCCGGGCCAGCTCCGATGGTGCCAGCAGGTCGTGCGCACCCTCGACGAAGAACATCGGAATGGCGAAGTCCGTTCCCAGCTTCGGCAGATCGACCTGCGACAGCATGCCGTCGCCGTGCATCCCGACGAAATTCAAGAAGGAGTAATCCTCGCCAGCCTCGTAGTCTGCTTCAGCCTTGGGCGTCGTATAGGCCGGCGCGCGATGCCAACTATCCGGTGGCGGCAAGGTGACCTTTGCTTCGTACTTGCGAATGACCCGGCGCACTTTCCCAAAGCTGCGCGGATCAGTCCACGGCGGCGATCCAACCTGGTTGAGCACGGCAAGCGAATCCTTGTCGTTCTCTTTCGTCGCCAGGACCATGAGCTTTTTATAGCTCTCGGTTTGGGTTTCAACCGAATTGACTACCTGGGACGTACCCACGTACGCGTAGAACAGCTCCGGATGCGCCTTGGCCATATGCACGGCAAGGATCGAGCCCCAGGAACTGCCCCACAAGATGACCTTCCGCTTGCCATACCGCTTGGCCAGATAGGCAGCCAGTTCGTTCCCATCCCGGGCCATCCGTTCGATGGTCAGCTTTTCGTCCGGTGCCGGAGGGCTTCGACCATAGGTCATGCCTGATCCCCGCTGGTCCCACTGCACGACGATGAAGTCGCGCTCGCCGGCGCCGTAGACGCTTTCGGAAATACCGCTAAGGGGGTTACCGGGGCCGCCACTGATGAAGAAAAGGATCGGGTTGGCGCAGCTGTCGCCCTTGGCCGTCACCCATTGTTCGATGCCGCCGATGACGACAAAGCCCTCATCGTCGACCTTGGCGGGCTTGCCCTTGCACGAGGGTGAAAGACTTACCTCTTGTGCCGCACTGCGTGCAGGCGCATCGGCGGCCATCGAAAGCGCCCCCCATGCAACGGCCGCCAGCCCCAGGACCAGCGCGATCGATCTCGTCATGGTGCTTCCCCCGTGATGGCTGATACGCCATTTGCTACGAATGTAGCTTGTTTGGATGGGGTCGCACACAGGACCCATGGGCCATCAAGGTCCAGCTACGGCAGCGGAGATCGCCTCCATCACGTCAGCATCAAGCTTCTCGGCCACTTCCAACGCCTTGAAATTCTCTTCCAGCTGTTCGCGTTTGCTGGCGCCCAGGATCACCGTGGAAACACGCGGATTCTTCAGGCACCAGGCCAGCGACAGCTGCGCCAGGCTCGCCTCCAGCTTTTCCGCGATGGGCACAAGTGCACGCACCTTCACCATCGGGTCGCCCTGTCCGAGCAGGCTGTCACGCAGCCATGCGTAATTGCTCTGGGCCAGCCGCGACCCGTGCGGCACCCCATGGAGGTATTTGCCCGACAGCAACCCAGAGGCAAGCGGCGACCAGATCGTGGTGCCCATGCCGAATTCTTCGTAGAGGGATGCGTATTCCCGTTCGACCCTTTCGCGATGGAGCAGGTTGTACTGCGGCTGCTCCATGGTCGGCGCGGTCAGGTGGTTCTGGCGCGCCGCCAGGTGGGCCTGGCGGATCTGCGCGGCCGACCATTCACTGGTTCCCCAGTAGAGCACCTTGCCCTGGCGCACCAGCATGTCCATCGCCGCCACGGTCTCCACGATCGGCGTTTCCGGGTCGGGGCGATGGCAGAAATAGAGATCCAGGTAGTCCACGCGCAGGCGCTCGAGCGCCTGGTGGCAGGCTTCCATCACGTGCTTGCGTGACAGCCCACGTTGCGTCGGCAACGGGTGTTCCACCGCGCCGAACATCACCTTGCTCGATACGCAGTACGAATCGCGCGGCAGGCGAAGATCGGCCAGCACGTCGCCCATGAGCCGCTCGGCTTCGCCGTTGTTGTACGTCTCGGCGTTGTCGAAGAAGTTCACGCCGCGTTCGTGTGCATAGGCGATGAGTTGCCGCGCCAGCGACCGGCCTACCTGCGCACCGAAGGTGACCCAGGCACCGAAAGACAACGCGGATAGTTGCAGGCCGGAAGTACCGAGGCGACGGTATTGCATGGCGTACTCCTTCAGGAGAAATGCAGCACGAGGGCCAGGACGATGGCGGCGAAGAGCCCCGCGACGACATCGTCGATCATCACGCCAAGGCCGCCCTTGATACGGCGGTCGAGCCAGCTGATGGGCCAAGGCTTGGTGACATCGAAGATACGGAACAATGCGAAACCCAGGATGACGGCCCACCACGGTGCAAGGAGCGCCGGCAGGAGTGCCAGCCACTGGCCGATGAATTCGTCCCAGACCACGCTGCGGTGATCGGCCACGCCAATGGCCCGGCCGGCGACGTTGCAGGCCCAGACGCCAACGGCAAAACCGATGACTATCACCAGCAGGTAGAGTGGCATGGGCAGTTGTCGCAGCAGCAGCCACGGCAGGATCGCCACAAGCGAACCCATGGTGCCTTGTGCCTTTGGCACCAGTCCCGAACCGAATCCGCAGGCGATCCAGCCGCCTGGTGTAGCGAGCAGGGCACGCCTTGCCCCTGCGTCCAGGACGTATTTGTTGTTCATGGCGCGAAGTGGTCCCAGCCGCCGATGGCCGCCGCACGCCATTGGCCGTCGGCATCGGCAAGGCGAACACCCTGCCCGGCCACGATACGGCCAATGCGCGTGGCGCCACAACCCAAGCGCGCCATTTCCGCACTGACCTCAGCCACGTGCTGCGATGGCAGGGTGAAGCAGAGTTCGTAGTCGTCGCCGCCGGTGAGGGCGAAGGCCGTGCTGTCGCCATCAGCGAACATCGCGCGCAACGCTTCCGAACGCGGTAGCAGCGCCGGATCCAATTCCGCTGCCACGCCACTCGCCTGGCAGATATGACCGAGATCCGCGACCAGGCCGTCGCTGATGTCGATGCATGCCGTGGCCACACCCCGCAGGGCGCCGCCGGCGGCGACCCGCGGCGTCGGACGATCCAGGCGCGCAACTAGATCGTCGCCACGGCCAGTACCCACGCAGCGCAACCCCGCCGCGGCATCGCCGAGCGTGCCGGTCACCATCACCACGTCGCCGACATTCGCGCCCGAGCGCAGCAGGCCCTGCCCTGACGGCAGGAAGCCATGCACCGCCACCGTCACCGACAAAGGCCCGCGCGTGGTATCGCCGCCCACCAGCGCCACGCGATGCGGCGCGGCAAGCGCCGCGAAACCTTCGGCCAGGCCTTCGACAAAGGCACGGTTGGCATCGGGCAAGGTCATCGACAGCAGCGCCCATGCTGGCACCGCGCCCATGGCTGCAAGGTCGGACAGGTTCACCGCCAATGCCTTCCAGCCAATGTCGAAGGCACGGGTGCCCGATGGGAAATGCACGCCCGCAACCAGGGTATCCATGGCCACGGCCAACTCGCGCCCGGCGGGCACGGCCAATATCGCCGCATCGTCGCCAATGCCGGTGAGGACGTCGTCGCGTGCCTGGGCGGTGAGGTCGCGCACACGTTCGATGAGGTCGAATTCCATGCGCGATGGACCTTAGGCGGCGCCCGGTCCCGGGCGCGTGAATACCATGGTGACCTGGCCCTTGTAGGCCGCGCGGTGGCTGGGCACATAACCCAGGCGCGTGGCCACGCGGATCGACGCCTCGTTACCCGGATCGATCAGGCAACAGGTGCCGCCGCCCGCGAAATGGCCGTCGCCCCAGGCCACGGCGGCTTCGGTCGCCTCGCGGCCAAAACCCTGGCCGTGCACATCGCTGACCAAGGCCCAGCCCATCTCGGGCACGTCATCGTTCGGCGGACATATTTCCCGCTTGAAGTAAGCGAAGCCCACTTCACCGATGAACCGGTTCGTCGATTTTTCCTCGATGGCCCAGAAACCGAAACCCTGCAGCGCCCAGTGTCCGGCGTACCGCAACATGCGCGCCCAGACATCTTCGGCTGAGGAAGGCTTGCCGCCGATGTGGCGGACCACGGCGGGATCCGCCCACATGGCGGTACAGGCGGCGTAATCGTCCAGCCTGTGCGCCCGCAGTCGCAGGCGCGGTGTTTCAATCACCGGGATCTGGCCAGGAAAGGCCGATGGGTCGTGCATGGAATGTCCTTCACCGAACAACGGCCGGAGGGCCGGCCGCGGGAACATCAATGTCGTTTTTCGGCCGTGCGCCAGTGCGTGGCCAGTTTGTCGAGAACGCCGTTGACGTAGCTGTGGCCGTGGTCGGCGCCGAAGCGCTTGGTGACCTCGATCGCCTCGTTCAGGATCACCCGGTAGGGCACGTCGGGGCGATACTTCAATTCGTATGCGGCCAGGCGCAAGGCGGCGCGCTCGATGGGATCGATCTGGCCGACCTCGCGATCGACGAAGGGCTTCAAGCCCTCGTCGAGCTCGGCCTGGTGTTTCTCAACGCCAAGCAGGAGGTCTTCGAAGTATTCAAGATCCGCCACTTCCATGTCCTGCTCGTGGCGAAACTGGTCGATGACCTTGGCCATGCTGGCACCACCCACCTGCCAGGCGTAGATGGCCTGCAATGCGCGGCGCCGTGCGCGCGAGCGCGCGGCAAGGTCGACGCCTTCCGGACGGCGATTCATAGCTTGGCGTACAGGTTGACCATCTCAAGCGCCGCCATGGCGGCGTCGCTGCCCTTGTTGCCGGCCTTGGTACCGGAACGCTCGATGGCCTGCTCGATGTTTTCCACGGTGAGCACGCCGAAAGCGACGGGCACGCCGGAGTTGAACGCCGCCTGCGCCAGGCCCTTGGATACTTCGCCAGCCACGTATTCGAAATGCGGAGTGCCGCCGCGGATCACCGCGCCCACGCCGATCACCGCCACGTGCTTGCCGTTGTTGGCCACCTTGTAGGCCGCCAGCGCGATTTCCCAGGCGCCGGGTACGCGGATAAGGTCGATGGCATCGTCTTTCACGCCGTGGCGGACCAGGGTGTCGCGCGCGCCCTGGACCAGCGACTCGACGACGAAGCTGTTGAAGCGGCCGGCAACGATGGCGAAACGGCCCTTGGGCGTGGCGAAATCGCCCTCGATGATCTTCATTGGATTAAGCCTTAGTGATGGGGCAAAACCCCGCGCGGACCGGCCATTTTACGGCTTTTTCCAAGGTCCGTGTCAGGGGATGGATGGATAACCGTGGATGGCAAGGGTGGCCTCGCCTCCGGCCACGCGGAGCCGGGCCTGGGCACCGACCGGGAGGGTGAGCTTGTCCGGGCAGTGGCCGAACGGCAGTTCCGTGACCACCGGGATGCCGGCCACGGCGCCGATGCGCTCGAAAGCGTCGGGAAGGTCGTAGCCGTTGTCGTATTCACTGCTGCGGTAGGAAGAAAAGTCGCCCAGCACCAGTGCCTTCTGCCGGCCGAGAATGCCCGCCAGGTAAAGGTGGTAAAGCATCCGCTCCACCCGGAAGGGCGGCTCGGAGATGTCCTCGACGAAGAGGATGCCGCCATCGACCACCGGCATATAGGGCGTACCCACCAGCGCGCAGACCACCGCCAGGTTGCCGCCCCAGAGCATGCCTTCGACATCGACGTCGGGCGATTCGGGGGAGACGGCCCAGCTGGCTTCCATCGCGGGCGAACCCAGGGCCCTCCAGAAATGGCGCCAGGTGAAATCCCGCAGGGCTTCGGCACCGAAATCCGCACTAAGCATCGGGCCGCCGAACGTCACCAGGTTCGACCGGGCCAGCAGGGCCAGCTGGATGGCGGTGAAGTCGCTGTGGCCGACCATGGCCAGGGGACGGGAGCCCAGCCGCTCGCGAAGCCCGTCGTAGTCCAGCTGCTCGAGCAGTTGGTGCGCACCGTAGCCCCCGCGAACAGCCAGGGCGATATCCACCGAGGAATCCGTGCCCAGGGCGTTGAGCTCGGCAACCCGCTCGGCGACGCTGCCAGCGAATCGCTGGTCGATGCGCTGCAAGGCGTCCTTGCCGACAACGGCATGTCCGGCGGCTTCCAGGCGCTCGACACCGCGGCGGACCGCGGTCTGGTCATGGGGATAGCCCGACGGGGCGATGAGCTGGATCTTGAGGTTCCGATGCATGCCGATGTCTGATGATGAACTAAGTGTGTAGCTTTGGCCGGGGTGGGGGTCAGAGTAATTACTCTGACCCCGCTCCCAAACTAAGACTACCCGACGTAGCCGTCGACCTGCAGGCCGAAGCCCTGAAGCCCCACCAGCCGGCGCGGCGTGCCGAGAACGCGCAATGAACTAACGCCGAGGTCGGTGAGGATCTGCGCCCCGAGCCCAAGCTGGCGCCACGCCTGCGGGTCCTCGTTGGGCGCCTCGCCACCGGCCAGGCGGGCCAACAGGGCCTCGGCGGAATCTTCGCCGGACAGCACCACCAGGACACCCCGACCTTCGCTGTCGATGCGGCGCAGTGCGGCGGTGACGGTGTGGCCCAGGTCCTCGCGCTTCAGGTGCAGTACGTCAGAAAGCGTGTTGCGCACATGCACGCGGGTAAGCACCGGCTCGCCGTGGGCGACATCGCCGCGCACCAGGGCAAAGTGCAGGCCGTGGGCGATCGCGTCGCGGAAGGCCACCAGGCGGAAGGTGCCGAACTCGGTATCGACATCCGCCTCGTGCACGCGCTCGATGGTGCGCTCGGTTTCCAGCCGGTAGCGGATGAGGTCGGCGATGCTGCCGATCTTCAGGCCGTGCTTGGCAGCAAAAGCCTCCAGCTCCGGGCGCCGCGCCATCTCGCCATCGTCCTTGAGGATCTCGATCAGCACCGCCGAGGGCTCAAGCCCCGCGAGCGCGGCAAGGTCGCAACCGGCCTCGGTGTGCCCCGCGCGGGTAAGCACGCCACCGGGACGGGCGGTCAGCGGGAAGATATGCCCGGGCTGGCTGAGGTCCTCCGGCCGGGCGTCCTTCTTCACCGCCGCAAGGATGGTGTGGGCGCGGTCATAGGCCGAGATGCCGGTGGTGACGCCTTCGGCCGCTTCGATCGAGACGGTGAAGTTGGTGTGGTAGACCGACGTGTTGTCGCTGACCATCGGGCGCAGGCCAAGCTGGCGCGTGCGCTGTTCGGTCAGGGTAAGGCAGACCAGGCCGCGTGCCTCGCGCACCATGAAGTTGACGTGCTGCGCGGTGACCTTCTCCGCGGCCATGATGATGTCGCCCTCGTTCTCGCGGTCCTCATCGTCGAGGATCACCACCATGCGGCCGGCGCGCAGTTCGTCGAGGATGTCGGGGATGCTGTCGAATGCCATGGGTGCTTTGCCTGTTAGCGTGCGAAACCGTGTTCGCGCAGGAAATCTTCGTCGATGCCGTTGCCGCCGCCGGCGCCGAGCAGTCGCTCGACATAGCGGGCCACGACATCGACCTCGAGGTTCACCGCATCACCGGCCTTTCGGTCGACGAAAGTGGTGTGTTCCACCGTATGGGGAATAAGGTTCACCCCGAAGCGGTTTCCCGATACTTCGTTCACTGTCAGGCTGGTGCCGTCGATGCAGATCGAACCCTTCGCCGCGATATAGCGGGTGAGATTCGGCGGCACCTCGAAGGTCCAGCGTTGCGACCGGCCGTCGCTGGTCACCGAAACGACCTTGCCCAGGCCGTCGACATGTCCCGACACCATATGACCGCCGAGCCGGTCGGCCAGGCGCAGGGCTTTTTCCAGATTGACCCGGCTGCCCGGGGCAAGCTGGCTGAAGCTGGTGAGCGAGAGCGTTTCGTTGGAGACGTCGGCGGCGAACGATTGGGCGCCCAGCTCAACCGCCGTCAGGCAGACACCGCTCACGGCGATGCTGTCGCCCAGGGCGACATCGCTCATGTCCAAAGTGGCCGTATCGATGGTCAGTCGGACGTCGCCACCGCGACGCTCTATGCGTGCGATGCGGCCGACGGTCTGGATGATTCCGGTAAACATGGCTTACGTCCTGCGGCACGAGGTTGATGAACGTCGGCAAGGCAGGACGCATGCCTCCCAAAAAGGGAGCCATGGCGTCGTCTTCTTTCATCCGGACTGTGACCGTCGGCCCTGGCTTCGCACCAGGTCTGCTGACCCCGCCTTGCGGCGGGCGCTCGCGGGCTCGCCCCTGGAAGGGACATACCGCCGGTGGGGAGTTTCGCCCCGCCCTGAAGACATCGCCGGCGATGGTACCACCGGGGGGTCAGAGTGAATACTCTGACCCCCAACCACGAGGCCATGCCTTCCGGGAGGCTCGTTACCGGGCGGGCCGTAGACGCAGGCGGATATCGCTGCCGACCATGGCATGGTCGACGATGCCCAGCTGCCAGCGCGCGGCCATGGTGTCCAGCGCGGGCAGCACCATCAGCGGCCGCGCGCCGTCGCCCAGCAGCACCGGGGCGATGTAGAGCAGCAGTTCGTCGACGAAGCCTTGCGCAAACAGTGCGCCGCACAGCGTGGCGCCTGCTTCAACGTGCAATTCATTGCAGTCGCGCTCGGCGAGCAGCCCAAGCACCCGGGCAAGATCCAGGTTCCCGTTGGATGCCGGGACCGGGATACATTCGACGCGCGCAAAGCGCGAATCGCCGGCATCGACGCCCGGGGCGTGCATCACCACCGTGGGCGCCTGGCCATCCAGTACATAGGCGTCGGCGGGAGTGCGCAGACTTGCGTCCAGCAGGACGCGCGTTGGCGGTACGCCTTCACGGTCACCGGGCAGGCGCGCCGTCAGGCGTGGATTGTCGGCCAGCACCGTGCCGCTGCCGGTAAGGATCGCGGAACTGCGCGCGCGCCAGCGCTGGACGTCCTCGCGCGCCGCCTCGCTGGTGATCCATTTGGATTCGCCATTGGCCAGCGCCGTGCGGCCATCGATGCTCATGGCAAGCTTCACCCGTACGAACGGCCTGCCCCGCTCAATGCGGCTGAAGAATCCAACGTTCAGTTCCCTGGCCTCCGCGCGCATCAGGCCGCATGCGACTTCGATGCCGGCGTCGCGCAGCCTGGCCATGCCGCGGCCATTGACCTGGTCGAACGGATCCTCGGCGGCCACCACCACGCGCGCCACGCCAGCGGCGATCAGCGCGTCAGCGCAGGGCGGCGTACGACCATGGTGCGCGCACGGTTCAAGGGTGACGTAGACGGTGGCGCCGCGAGCCCGCTCGCCGGCCGCGGCCAGGGCGAGCACTTCAGCATGGGGGCCACCGGCCTTCCGGTGGAAACCTTCGCCCACCACCACGCCATTGCGCTCGATGACGCAACCCACGCGCGGGTTGGGCTGGGTGGTGTAGATGCCGCGCGCGGCGATCTCGAGCGCGCGCGCCATATAGGCGTGGTCGTGCGGCAGAAACATCTACTTGCGCTTGCCGCCGCCCACCAGCGGCAGCGGTAGGGCTTCCATCGCAGGCAGATCGCGCTCGAGCTTCTCGATCTCCTCGCGGAAAGCGTGGACGTCCTCGAACTTGCGATAGACCGACGCAAAGCGGACGTAAGCCACTTGGTCGAGCTTCTTCAGTTCGCGCATCACCAGCTCGCCGACCTGCCGCGAGGGCACTTCGCGCTCACCGGTACGCCGAAGGTCGTCGACGATGGCGCGCACCGCGGCATCGACGTCGTTGCTGGCTACCGGCCGCTTCTGCAGCGCACGTTCGAAGCTGACGCGCAGCTTGCGCTCGTCGAAGGACTCGCGGCGCTGGCCACTCTTCACCACGGCCGGCAGTTTCAGCTCGGCCGTTTCATAGGTATTGAAGCGTTCACCGCACTGCGGGCACTCGCGGCGGCGGCGCACCGATCCGCCGTCGTCGGTCAGGCGCGAGTCGATCACGCGCGTGTCTTCATGCTGGCAGAACGGACAGTGCATGGCGGGTGGTAAGTATCCTTAGCCGTAGACAGGGAAGCGCTTGCACTGCGCGGTAACGGCCTGGCGAACGCGTGAAATCACGTCCGCATCGGCCGGGGCATCGAGCACATCGCAGATCCAGCCGGTGAGCTCCACCGTATCGGCTTCCAGGTAGCCGCGAGTGGTGATGGCAGGCGTGCCCACCCGCAGGCCCGAAGTAACGAACGGCGAGCGCGGGTCGTTGGGCACGGCGTTCTTGTTCACCGTGATATGCGCCTTGCCCAGCGCCGCTTCAGCATCCTTGCCGGTGAGCTCGCGACCGATCAGGTCGATCAGCATCAGGTGGTTTTCGGTGCCGCCGGACACGATCTTGTAGCCGCGCGCCATGAACGCGGCCGCCATCGCCTGGGCATTCTTCACTACCTGCTGCTGGTAGCTGCGGAATGCAGGCTCGAGCGCTTCCTTGAACGCCACCGCCTTGGCAGCGATGACGTGCATCAGCGGGCCGCCCTGGATGCCGGGGAACACCACCGACTGCAGTTTCTTTTCAATTTCTTCGCCAGCGCCCTGCGCCACGATGATGCCGCCGCGCGGGCCGCGCAAAGTCTTGTGCGTGGTGGAAGTGACCACGTGCGCGTGCGGCAGCGGGCTGGGATACACGCCCGCGGCAACCAGGCCCGCGATGTGCGCCATGTCCACGAAGAGATAGGCACCGACCTTGTCGGCAATGGCGCGAAAACGCGCCCAGTCCATGATCTGCGAATAGGCCGAGAAGCCGGCCACGATCATCTTCGGCTTGTGTTCGACCGCGAGTTTTTCGATTTCGTCGTAGTCGACCATGCCCGTGTCGGGCGAAATGCCGTACTGCACGGCGTTGAAGATCTTGCCCGACAGGTTCACCTTCGCGCCGTGGGTCAGGTGGCCGCCGTGGGCCAGGCTCATGCCCAGGATGGTGTCGCCCGGCTGCAACAGGGCGAAATACACCGCCTGGTTGGCCTGCGAGCCCGAATGCGGCTGCACGTTGGCGTAGTCGCAGTCGAACAGCTGCTTCAGGCGCTCAATCGCGAGCTTCTCGGCGATGTCCACGTACTCGCAGCCGCCGTAGTAGCGCTTGCCCGGGTAGCCTTCGGCATATTTGTTGGTCAGCACCGAGCCCTGGGCTTCCATGACGCGGGGGCTGGCGTAGTTCTCCGAGGCGATCAGCTCGACGTGGTCTTCCTGGCGGCGCGCCTCATGGGCGATGGCCTGGGCCAGTTCGTCGTCGTAACCGGCAATGGAGCTGTCCTTCGGAAACATCGTGACCTCGGCAAGGTAAAGAACGAATCCGGGAAAGTGTAGCTCTGACAGGGTTTTGCGGCCACTGCTTGGGAAAGTCCCTGTCGCCGGCAAGGACCCGGGCGGAACCGGCTGCTCCGTGGCATGCAACGGCCCGATCGGCGATAATGGGTGAATTTCCCGCCTTTTCCTTGCGCGGACCGTCCTGGTGGCGGCCTGCCTGAAATCCCCCACGGAGCCAGCATGCAGTACATCTTCACGATGAACGGGGTGAGCAAGATCGTTCCCCCGAAACGCCAGATCATCAAGGACATCTCGCTCTCGTTCTTCCCCGGCGCCAAGATCGGCCTGCTGGGCCTGAACGGCGCGGGCAAGTCCACGGTGCTCAAGATCATGGCCGGCGTCGATACCGACTTCCAGGGCGAGGCGCGCGCCAACCCGGGCACCAAGATCGGCTATCTGGCCCAGGAACCGCAGCTGGATCCGGAGAAGACCGTCCGCGAAGCGGTGGAAGAAGGCGTTTCGGAGATCCTCGACGCGCAGAAGCGCCTGGAAGAGGTCTACGCCGCCTACGCCGAGGAAGGCGCGGACTTCGACAAGCTGGCCGAAGAGCAGCAGAAGCTGGAGAACATCCTGGCCGCCAACGACGCGCATGCCCTGGAGCGCCAGTTGGAAGTGGCCGCCGATGCGCTGCGCCTGCCGCCCTGGGACGCCAAGATCGGCCCCCTGTCCGGCGGCGAGAAGCGCCGCGTGGCGCTGTGCCGCCTGCTGCTGTCCAAGCCCGACATGCTGCTGCTGGACGAGCCTACCAACCATCTGGACGCCGAGTCCGTCGACTGGCTCGAGCAGTTCCTGCACGACTACCCCGGCACGGTGGTGGCCGTCACCCATGACCGCTACTTCCTGGACAACGCCGCCGAATGGATCCTCGAGCTCGACCGCGGCCGCGGCATCCCCTGGAAGGGCAACTACACCGAGTGGCTGGAGCAGAAGAGCGAGCGCCTGGCCCGTGAAGAAGCCGCCGAAAAGGGTCGCCAGAAGGCCCTTGCGCGCGAACTCGAATGGGTGCGTTCGGCCGCCAAGGGCCGCCAGTCCAAGGGCAAGGCCCGTATCAACCGCTTCGAGGAGCTCAACTCGGTCGAGTACCAGAAGCGCAACGAAACCAACGAGCTCTATATCCCGCCGGGCGAGCGCCTTGGCCAGGAAGTGATCGAGTTCAAGAACGTCACCAAGAGCTTCGGCGACCGCGTGCTGATCGACGACCTCAGCTTCAAGGTGCCGCCGGGCGCCATCGTCGGCGTGATCGGTCCCAATGGCGCGGGCAAGTCCACGCTGTTCAAGCTGATCACCGGCAAGGAACAGCCCGACTCCGGCGAAGTGAAACTGGGCCATACGGTGCAGCTGGCCTATGTCGACCAGTCGCGTGACGCGCTGGACCCGAAGAAGAACGTGTGGGAAGAAGTCTCCGGCGGCGCCGACATCATCACCATCGGCCGCTACGAGCTGCAGTCGCGCGCCTACATCGGCCGCTTCAACTTCAAAGGCACCGACCAGCAGAAGATCGTTGGCAGCCTTTCCGGCGGCGAACGCGGCCGCCTGCACATGGCCAAGACCCTGATGCAGGGCGGCAACGTACTGCTGCTGGACGAACCGTCCAACGACCTTGACGTGGAAACCCTGCGCGCGCTCGAAGACGCCATGCTGGAATTCCCCGGCTGCGCGATGGTGATCTCGCATGACCGCTGGTTCCTCGACCGCATCGCTACGCACATCCTGGCCTTCGAGGGTGACTCCCATGTGGAGTTCTTCCCCGGCAACTACAACGAGTACGAAGCCGACAAGAAGCGCCGCATGGGCGACGATGCCGGCCCGAAGCGGGTGAAGTACAAGAAACTGGCCTGACCCGACGCGGCCGCCCCACGGGGCGGCCGTTTCGCATGAGGAGGAAGAAAACCATGTCGTTCATGCAACAACTGCGCGGGGCCTGGAAAGAGCACAACACGCTGGTTTGCGTGGGACTGGATCCCGAACCCGGCCGGCTGCCGTCGGGTGCCGCCAACGTACTGGACTTCTGCAAGGCCATCGTCGATGCCACCGCGCCCTACGCGTGCGTGTTCAAGCCGCAGATCGCGCACTTCGCGGCACAGCGGCTGGAGGGCGAGCTCGAGGAGCTCATCGCCTATATCCACGCCCAACATCCCGGCGTACCGGTGATCCTCGATGCCAAGCGCGGCGACATCGGCTCCACCGCCAAGCACTACGCCAGCGAAGCCTTCGACCGCTACCAGGCCGATGCCGTCACCCTGAACCCGTACCTCGGTCGCGATTCCATCGACCCCTTCCTGGAACGCGCGGACAAGGGCGTGATCCTGCTGTGCCGCACGTCCAACCCCGGCGGCGGCGATTTCCAGGCGCTCGATTGCGAGGGCGAGCCGCTGTACCTGCGCGTGGCCGAAACCATCGCCCGCCAGTGGAACCACCATGGCAACTGCGCCCTGGTGACCGGCGCCACGTGGCCGGCGGAACTGGGCCAGGTACGCGCCGTGGTCGGCGACATGCCGCTGCTGGTACCCGGCATCGGCGCCCAGGGCGGCGACGTGGCAGCGGTGCTCTCGCACGGCGCCACCGCCGACGGCACGGGCCTGATGATCTCCTCCTCGCGCGGGATCATCTACGCGAGCGAAGGGGATGACTTTGCCGCTGCCGCAGGCGTGGCTGCAAAGTCGCTGCGCGACGCCATCAATGGGCACCGGCGAGCCGAATCCTGACAGGGGAGCAAAAAAAACGCCCCTTTCGGGGCGTTTTTCCTTTTCAGGCCTTGCGGCTTGATCAGGCTGCAGCGTCCTTGAGCTTCTTGAGCGGACGAATCTTCAGCTTGACCGAGGCCGGCTTGGCAGCGAACCACTGCTCTTCACCGGTGAACGGGTTCTTGCCCTTGCGCTTCGGCTTGGCGGCGACCGCCTGCGAGGTGACCTTGAACAGGCCCGGCAGCACGAACTGGCCGGCACCCTTCTTGTGCACCGAGGCGCTCATGGCTTCTTCGAGCGCAGCCAGGACGGCTTTGACGCCCTTCGGCTCCACGCCGCTCTGCGACGCGATGTGGGCCACGAGGGCCGTCTTGTTCAGAACTTCCTTGATAGGTTTGATCGAAGCCATCTAATGGATCCTCATTGGGATAGGTCAGTTACAGCGGTTGTAGATGCGCCCCCGGCGCCGTTACGGACTGTAATGCCAAGCGATACGAAAAAAACAGTCCTTTTTTAAGGGTTCTTGCGAGTTTTTTCATCGAAAGCGCCTGATGCGCAAGTTCGGGAAGAAAGCAAGCCCCCATTTTCGACAGCTCAGGGGCCTTCGCGAGCCCGTTCGGCTTCCTCCGACGTGCGCTCATAAGTGACGTCGGATGACCGGATGATCGGAGTGGTCGACGCGTGCATTGCCTCACTTATTGGTTGCGATGGTCTCCCAGCGACACCGGTCGAAGCGCGGCCTTGGCGAGGAGGCCCCAGGGGTGTTGCGAACGAAGGATGGGCATTATTCGCAAATAAACCCGGGCAAAATATGGAAAACGGCGCATTTTTTCATAACGTTTCCTTAACCGTTCGCCCCCAAGAACGGTCTATCGCCCCCTCGGGTACTCGCCATGGGGTTCGAACGGGCGTACCATTTGTTACGTAGACTTTAAATTTTCGTGGCTATCCCCACTATTGGGGGGAACCTAAAAGGCGCTGGCGTGTTCAAAGACATGCAACGGGCGCCGAGCCGGGGAAATCCCTTCCCGAGCGACCGACCTAGACTTTGGACACATCATCATGACCTTTGATTTCAATAGCGAATACGCCGCCGCCAACGAAGCGCCGTTCTACACCTGGACACCTGCCGGCATGGTCTCGGCCACGGGCATTACGGTCCCCACGGTGGGTCCGGACGACGGTTACGACTGGCTGCGCGAAGTCGCCTCCCGTCTTAACAAGGCGGCCTAATCGTCCGCCACGTCCAAACCGGGGAATAACACCTCGGTAAATCCGAACTTGGTGAAGTCCGTGATCCTCGACGGATAGAGCCGACCGATAAGGTGGTCGCACTCGTGTTGCACCACCCGGGCGTGGAAGCCTTCGGCGGTGCGGTCAATGGCCACGCCATCCGGATCGATCCCCTGGTAGCGAATCAACGTGTAGCGGCTCACGGCCCCACGCAGTCCAGGCACCGACAGGCAACCTTCCCAGCCCTCTTCCATGTCTTGCGATATCGGTGTGATCACCGGATTGAGCAGGATCGTCCGCGGTACGGGCGGCGCATCGGGGTAACGTTCGCTACTGTCGAACCCGAAAATCACCAGTTGCAGGTCCACGCCGATCTGCGGCGCGGCCAGGCCCACGCCGCCAGCGTGGAACATGGTGTCGAACATGTCCTGCACCAGCGCCTTCAATTCATCGCTGCCGACCATCGCCGGCGGCACGGGCGGCGCTACGCGCAGCAGGCGCGGGTCGCCCATTTTCAGGATTTCATGGATCACGGCTCGCTCCTTGAATGCGTGAGCCCCGGCGGGGCATACGTCTACAGGTATGGCATCCCCCCGCGCGGGAAGCAAGGCCCAGGAAGGCGCCTTGTTCAGGCCCGTGATGCCGGCCGCATTCGACCAATGGCTAATGCCCGCGAGCCCGCTTAAGCATTGACCCCCCGGGTGCGCAGGGCGACCCTTGTGCCAGTCTCACGGGGAGTCGTCCATGAACATTGCAACCGAAAAGAGCAGTCCGGCAGGAAAGATCCTCTGGGCCGCGATTTCCATTGTCGGCGCCTGGTGCCTGGGCGTGGTCGCGCTGCGCCGCGGCGAACCGATCAATGCGATCTGGGTCGTGGCTGCCTCCATCGCGGTGTTCATGATCGGCTACCGCTTCTACAGCCGGATGATCGCCACGAAGGTATTGCAGCTCGATCCCTCCCGAGCCACGCCCGCGGTGCTCCGCAACGATGGCCTGGACTACGTGCCCACGGACAAATGGGTGGTCTTCGGCCACCACTTCGCCGCCATCGCCGGCGCGGGCCCCCTGGTGGGCCCGGTGCTCGCCGCCCAGATGGGCTACCTGCCCGGCATGCTCTGGATCCTGGTTGGCGTGATCTTCGCCGGCGCCGTGCAGGACTTCATGATCCTGGGGCTTTCGCTGCGCCGCGACGGCCGCTCGCTCGGCCACATGCTGCGCGAGGAGCTTGGCCCGGTGGCAGGCGTGGTGGCCATGGTCGGCGTGCTGGTGCTGATGATGATCGTGCTGGCAGTCCTGGCGCTGGTGGTGGTGAAAGCGCTCACACACAGCCCCTGGGGCACCTTCACGGTGGCGGCGACCATCCCCATCGCCGTGCTGATGGGCATCTACCTGCGCTACATCCGGCCCGGCCGCATCCTGGAAGTGTCCATCATCGGCCTGGTGCTGCTGCTGACCTCGATCTGGGCGGGTGCATATGTATCGACTTCGCCGACATGGGGCCCGGTGTTCGATTTCGACGCCAAAGGCCTGGCCTGGCTGCTGATCGCCTACGGCTTCTGCGCCTCGGTGCTGCCGGTGTGGCTGCTGCTGGCGCCGCGCGATTACCTTTCCACCTTCCTGAAAATCGGCACCATCGTGCTGCTGGCGCTGGCGATCTTCCTGGCCGCACCCACCCTGCAGATGCCGGCGGTGACCAAGTTCATCGATGGCACCGGCCCGGTGTTCCAGGGCAACCTGTTCCCCTTCCTCTTCATCACCATCGCCTGCGGCGCGGTGTCGGGCTGGCACTCGATCATTGCCTCGGGCACCACGCCCAAGCTGTTGTCGAACGAGGGCGAGGCGCGGATGGTGGGTTACGGCGGCATGCTGATGGAGGCTTTCGTCGCGATCATGGCGCTGATCGCCGCCGCCTCGCTGCACCCGGGCGTGTACTTCGCGATGAACTCACCCGCGGCGCTGGTGGGTACGACGGTCGAGCAGGCCGCGATGACCATCAGCCAGTGGGGCTTCGTGGTGCGTCCGGATGAGCTGACCCAGATCGCCAAGGACATCGGCGAAGGCACCGTGCTTGGCCGCGCCGGCGGCGCACCCACGCTCGCCGTGGGCATGGCACAGCTGCTGCACAACGTGATTCCCGGCGAAGGCATGCTGGCCTTCTGGTACCACTACGCGATCCTGTTCGAAGCGCTGTTCATCCTCACCACGGTCGATGCCGGCACGCGCGTGGGCCGCTTCATGATCCAGGAGATCGCCGGCCTGGTGCATCCGGAATTGAAGAAGACAGAATCGTGGACGGGCAATCTGCTGGCCACGGCGATCTGCGTGGGCCTGTGGGGATATTTCCTCTATCAGGGCGCGGTTGATCCACTGGGCGGCATCAATACCCTCTGGCCCCTCTTCGGCATCGCCAACCAGATGCTGGCGGCGATCGCGCTGCTGCTGGCGACGGTGGTGACGGTGAAGCTGAAGCGCGAGCGCTACGTGCTGGTGCCTGGCATCCCCGCGATCTGGCTGATCGTGTGCACCCTCACCGCCGGCTACCAGAAACTGGTGGGGCCGATCAGCTTTACCGCCGCGGCGCAGAAGTACGCCGATGCGCTGGCCGCGGGCAACATGCTGGCGCCGGCCAAGACGGTAGCAGCCATGCAGCAGATCATCACCAACAACCGCGTGGACATGGTGCTTACCGCCATCTTCATGCTGCTGGTGGTGACGATGACCCTGTTCGGCATCCGCGCCATCATGCTTGCATGGAAGAACAACCGGCCCACCACCCACGAAGAACCCTACGTGGCGCTGGCGTCGGTACCGGCGGCTACGAGGTGATGAGATGACCACCGCGAAGGAACACCTGCAATCGACGTGGAAGTGGGCGGTGCAAACCGCCCGCCTCTGCTGCGGCGTGCCCGACTACGACGTGTACGTGGCGCACCTGAGGGAACACCATCCGGAGAAGGTGATTCCTTCGTATGGGGAGTTTTTCAGGGAGCGGCAGGAGGCCAGGTATCGCGGTACCGGTGGCCGCTGCTGCTAAAAAACGCCCAGATCGAGGTAGCAGCTTCTATCTCCCTAACTCAACCGCGGGATCTTCGCCAGCGGATCGTCGCTCGCTGCTTCCAGGGCATTTCTCTTCGGATGCGGACCGATGCAAGAGACCGCTGTCTTCTCCGCGTCGCCTTCGGTTGAACTGAGTCGCCTCAACGACGTGACGCGCATCTGATCACCTAGCACTCCTGGACACGCCCCGCTATCGGGTAGGAACCGGCTATCGACGACGGCAATATTGTTTTCAGAATCGTGCTGCGACAGTTCTTCGATGTAGGATCCTCCGGACGACCTGCCAAGGATCGGCATAGCAATAGGAGAGTACGCGAAATCGAGGCTCCCGATGCTTGAAGCTGCCATCGCTGTCAGCAAATGCCCCCGATTCATCATCGCCTCGACACCACGCATAGAGACTTGCCTGACTGGCTCGCCCATGCCGCGCTCGGACCTCAGGTGGGGCCCCGGGTTAGAAACACTGAGTAGACCCTGAGCGTTCCGTGCATCAGGCGCGGCAGCCTGACCGACCCTGTGCACGCCGTAGAAAACGGGCGGTTGGTTAGCGTTGATGGCTGGCATAGGGTTCTCCTTTGTACTTGGGGTCGTAACAGACGCCATTAGTAGCAGCTGGCAGTCCCGCTGGTCTGTTCCAAAACAACCATGAACCAGTCGTGGGTTCGCATCATCAAGCTATTCTTCGGCGACCGCGAAGTCGGCCTCGTCATCGCACGACTATGCGGCAGCGGAGAATTCAACCGGCCATTTGTAACAACCTGGCATTGATAGCCTCGGTGGCTTGACGAAGAATTTCATCTATTTCATTCAAAACAACTAGCCTGTTATGAATCGGCTTGATGCGCAATTGCACGGAAAGATTACTAAGCGGCCCCCCGATGGATATGCCGTTCTCTTCCTCTTGCAAACGCAGTATTCGCGCCTGAAGATCATTAATCATCGGTTCGACTTTTTCTCCTAGTAACCCGCCCGAGCATTGAGCCGCTCTTGCCAGCGCTTGTGACCCTGCTTCGCTAGAGCTCGTCAGGATCCGCGCCACACGCCGGATATCTTCAGCATCCCTCTTGATTGACTGCAGCACTGCCATCGAGGGAAGCGGCGCTTGCGCATCGCTCGCTGACGGGAATTCTCCGAGTGCACGCCGGCATATATCAACGAACGTCGCACTGGTCGCGAGAGGCCCTATGCCGAGCACGTTCAAGGCCTGCGGCTTCGGCATCGCGCCGGACCATGCTGGCGCCGGCTGGGAACTGCCGGTCGCTGACCTTGCAACGAAACCAACCGTGGAAAGGACAACCACGGCGCCCACAAAGCATGTCGCCACCGGATGCTGATTCATCACCTTCGTCATGCCGCTGGCGGCAACGGATCTGGATGGCTCCTGTGGGTCTAATGCATTTATCGGGATAGTCAATGCCTGATATACCTCGTCGTGCGCCTGAACATAGGGGCCCGCACGCCGATCGGACGGTGTATTGGAAATGGCTAATAAGCCTTGAAGTTTTTGCTTGGCATGCAAATCATCCCGGCCAGACTGCATGCCGCTGTAGAACATGCCAATGCGCGCTTGATGAGCTGCTGCGTTGCTGAGGGGCACGGAGTTCTCTTTTTCAAAGGGCAGGAAAGGAGACAGGACCAATATCAGCAGATGAGCGGCTGCGCTATATCAAATCCACCATTTCGCTGCTCACCAGCTTCGCTCCGTCCAGGCATGGCGCTGAAGCGGTCGCCAGCATCTTCATCAGCGATTGAGCATCGTTCGATAGGTAGGCTTACGAATCTTTGAGAAAATTCGTATGGAACCATGTAGGTGAAGTCGCGATCATGTGCGGGTTGCCAGGACATCGGCAGCGGGGTGTCGAAACCCACTTACCTCAGGCCCCGCAGCAACCCTGCGGGCAACCTGTGATCTACCGCCTTCGGGTGGGCGACCAGGCGGGCGCAAGCCCAGCCGTAGGTAAGCGGTTTTCGACCCTGGCTCGCCCGCCACCCTATTCTTCCAGTGAAATGGGACCGGTTGCGAGTCACGGTGGTGAATGAACGCGTCCAGCTTACGTGGAGCGTCCAGGTCAATCGTGGAGAAAGGCGGTTGGCATTGGACAAAGGGTGGCGATACCGGCGCGTTCATTCGCCTGCTTCTTCAAAGCAGCTAGCCACGGCGCGTGTCCAATAAGAGCGCTTGATGATGGCAGCGCACCTGTCGATAGATAGCCTGAGCCATTGGTGCCCAGCATTTAGGGCATTCCGTTATTCGTGAAAGCAATGTGCGCGCCGATGCGGACAAGTGTCGTCATTCCCTGGGTAGTCAACCCTCCCACGTACCAAATGCATTCTTCAGAACATTGTCACCGTCTTCGGGTAGACCGTGTTCCGATTCAAATATGTGCACGTTTCCAACCTTGTCTTCAGTGAACATTTGGATAAAACTTCTGGACACGGGGCAGCCCCGACTCTCCTGATAGGCAATCATCTTCTGAAGAACATAGTCGGTGGTAATTCCATACCTTTCCGAAACGACTTGATAGTGCTCGCCCGCCTCTAAGTCCCGCTTGACCGATCCATTGTAAAATGCGTGCAATTCGAGTTCACGATAACCATCAGATGCGCGACCTCCAAAACACCTCTCAAAAGTGAGGTCATACTCTTCCAACGCTTCGCGAATGCCAGATCCATGCTCTACAAGAGGATACGCAAACGCTTTCAGCGCGATCGCTTCTACGCGTCGTATCAAATGGCCCTCTAGCCCATATTCCGCCGCGATAGCTTGCCGCGAATGGTGACTTTTGTACTCGTCTTTGCTCTCGAGCATCTTCGACTTGATGAGCTCAAGTGCATCAACGTCCCAACGGATGAAATGCCATACGTCATCTTTTCTCGCAGCCTCATACATGCCAACCAGTCCGTGCCGTTCCGATTCCGGTAACGCATCGACTACCTTCCGGAAGCATCTGATCGCTTCCAATCGATCCTCCACGGGCTGAGGATTGATTCGTATATCCTCTAATGGCATCGAATTGATTTCTTGACCCAATGCGCGAAGGCGCTCATTTCGCTGCATCGGCTCCCACGAATTGGCTTGGCCAAGTTGACGTTTAAATTCCTCCAGAGTGTTTCCGCCTTGTACCTTCGAGGCATTTCCGGCGCCGGTCATTTCTGGCAGTGACGACGTGGGGCGAAGCACCATCCGATTACTGATAGCTTTCAAGGTAGGACATTGCGAAGTGGGGTGCTTCGGTTCAGCAAGCCCGGCGGGCGCAGTCGCGGCGGATTGCGTGAAGGCCGCTACGTTTTGTGGAATCATCAAAAGTCTCTCTCGATAGGGCGTCGCCAAGCTTACGGACCTGACCAGAGACTACCTTCATGTATCGCTCGCAAGACCAGTGAACTGAACCGCGCGAAGGGGATATGGCGCAACTTCCGCAGGCTGCTATGGAAGATGGCGATGCGGCACAGCTGGACTCGGTCGTGCGAGTACTCGGCGCAGTTAGGCTTGGATTTAAGAGTTCTCCCCTCAAGAAAAAGAGGACCAGCACCCGAAGTCACGCCCAGCAAGCAATGGCTTAACACGTCGACGTTACGCTCGCCAGCTTCTTGCCAAGCATAGGCGGTTTTTTAAGGCGACGATGCGTCGCTTAAGGACCTAAAGCACCTGGTGCGTACTGCGCTTAGGCCCCAGCTCCACGATATACATCGCGCCAAGCATCAGGCCGCCGCCTACCACCATGCGCCAGCCAAGCACGTCCACGCCCATCAGCACAGCGAAGCCGGCGGCAAACACCGGCTCAAGCGTCATCACGATGGCTGCGCGTGTGGAAGGCATGTGCGCCTGCGCCCAGGTCTGCACCAGCATCGCCAGTGCGCCTGCAGCCAGCGCCATGTACAACACCGACACCCAGGCCGAAGCATCCGGCGGCATCGCCGGTCCATGCGGCAACGTGGCGATCAGGCACACCAGCGCGATTGCCACCATCTGCACGGCCGCCATGCCGAAGGCTTCGCCCTTTCGCGACCAGCGGCCAAGCCCAAGGATGTGCAGGCCATAGAGAGCCGCGGAAGCCAAGGTCAGCAACACGCCAAGGTCGAGCTCGAAACCATGCAGCGCCAGCAACCCTAGGCCGACGGTGGCCACTGCCACGGCGATCCACGTCGCCGGCGGCGTGCGTTCCTTCAGCAACACCCAACCGAGCAGCGGGGTAAACACCACATACATTCCGGTGACAAAGCCGCTGATGCTCGGGCTTATCCGCGCCAGGCCCCAGGTCTGCAACAGCTGCGCCACGCCGTACAGCACGCCCAGCGCAAGCGCGCGTTTGAGCTGGCCGCGATCCATGCGCAACACCGGACGGGCGAACATCACCACCATCACCACCGCGGCGATAACGAAGCGCACGGCAAGGAAGTCGGGAACGCTCATGCGTCCGACCACGCCCTTGATCAATGCGAAGGTGGTGCCCCAGACGGCGGTGACCAGCAGCAGGCCCAGCGTCGGCGCCAGCGTGCTGGCGGGCTTGTCGCTCACCGGCGCCGGCGGCGCAGCCACAGCCACGGCGCCATCACGACGAAATGCGTCCAGATCGCCAGCCAGACAAACGCCGAAAGTACGGGACTGCGCGAGAGCGCATCGTGCTGGCGGAACCAGCGCCACATGCCGCGGTGCTTGAAGCGGCTGACGAACACCGGCCGATGCCGGCTGGATCCGCCCTTGCCGTGTTGCACGTGCAGGTCACCGGCCAGGATCACCCGATAGCCGACATCGCGCAGGCGGCGGCAGAGATCGAGGTCTTCAAAATGGAGGAAATAACCTTCGTCAAAACCCGACACGCGCTGGTACACCGCACGCGGGAACAACATCAACGCGCCGGATATGGCTTCTTCCGGCGCTGGCCTGTCGGGCATGGGACCGGGCACGGTCACGCCCTGCCCCTTGCGCCCGAGCAAGGTGTTGATCACGCGAGCCACCGTGGGATCGCGGCGACGTGAGGCCGGGTCGGGCCGGCCTTCCAGGTCACAGACCACGGCGCCCACCACCCCGGTGTCGGGATCGTTGGTGGCGATGTCGACCATGCGCGGCAGGTCGTCGGGCTCAAGCAAGCAATCGGGATTGACGATGGCGATGAAGCGGCCACGGGTCATCGCCGCCCCGCGGTTGGCGGCGGGGCCGAAGCCGAGGTTGGCGCGGTTGTAGACCACGCGCAGGCGTTCTTCGTTCTGGAAGGCGCGTTCCACGGCTTCGGGCTGGCCATCGTCCGAGCCGTTGTCGATCAGGATCAGTTCGACCTGAAGGTTGCTTGCCAGGATGCGACGCACGCATTCACGCAGCGATTGTCCGCTGTCTGCCGACACCACCACCACGCTGCACGTGGGAATCGTCCGATTCGAATGCGAGCGCTTGAAGGTAGTAGGTTTTTCAACGCGCCAGTCGCCGTACTCACCCTTCGCCGGCGGCGCGTCGTAATCAATCCACCCAGGTCCGTGCATTTCGGAACATTCTCATCCACGGGGAATCTTCGCCCCATTTTTCGGGGTGCCAGCTCATCTGCACGCTGCGGAACACTCGTTCCGGATGCGGCATCAGAATGGTGACTCGCCCGTCGGCTGCGGTAAAGCCTGCCAAACCTCCCGGGGAGCCATTCGGGTTCAGGGGGTAGGTTTCGGTCGGTCGGCCGCGATTATCCACGAAACGCACCGCACCATGGCTTTTGCTGGGGCTGCAGACGTTGGGGAAATGCACGCGGCCTTCTCCATGGGCCACCGCCACCGGGATCCGGGAGCCGGCCATGCCCTTGAAGAAGATGCTGTCGGATTCGAGCACCTCGAGGGTGGCCAGGCGCGCTTCGTACTGCTCTGATGCGTTGCGCAGGAAGAACGGCCAGTGCTGGGCGCCGGGGATGATGTCCTTCAGGTGGGACATCATCTGGCAGCCATTGCACACGCCCAGGGAGAAATTCCGGGCATTGGCGAAAAAGGCCTCGAACTGGTCGCGCAGCATATTGTTGTACAGGATCGACGTGGCCCAGCCGCGGCCGGCGCCTAGCACGTCGCCGTAGGAGAACCCGCCGCAGGCCGCCATGCCGCGGAAGCTGTCCAGGGTGACGCGGCCGGAGGCAAGGTCGGACATGTGCACGTCCACGGCCTCGAACCCGGCACGATCGAACGCTGCCGCCATCTCCACCTGGCCGTTCACGCCCTGCTCGCGCAGGATCGCCACGCGCGGACGCTTGCCGAGCTTCAGGTAAGCGGAGGACGTGTCCTGCGCCGGATCGAAGGTGAGCTTGGGCGAGATACCGGGATCCGCGTCGTCGCGGCGCCATTCGCTTTCCGAATCCGCGCACTGCGGGTTGTCGCGCAGGCGCTGCATGGCGTAACTGGTTTCATTCCACAGCGAGAAGAGCTCCGTCCAGTTCCACTTGAACAGTGCATCGCCGCCCAGATACAGCTTGATGCCGAGTTTCTCTTTCGGCCGGCCGATCGGATGGCTGATCGCCGCCAGGCCATGCTTCACCAGCAGCGCTTCGAAGGCTTCGCGGTTGGCCGAGGCGACCTGCACCACCGCACCGAGCTCTTCGTTGAAGAGCGCGCGCAAGGTGGCTTCGGCCCAGCCGTCCAGGCGGATCTCCAGCCCACAGCGGCCAGCGAAGGCCATCTCCAGCAGGGTGACGATGGCGCCGCCATCGGAACGGTCGTGGTAGGCCAGCAACAGGCCGCCGCGGTTGGCTTCCTGGATGAATTCGAAGAAGGCGCGAAGCTTGGTGGCATCGTCGAGATCGGGTGGCACGCCGCCGAGGCGGTTGAACACCTGGCTAAGCGCGGACGCGCCCAGGCGATCGCGACCGGCACCAAGGTCGATCAACCACAGTTCGGTATCGCCGCGATCCATGCGCAGCTGCGGCGTCAGCACGCGACGCGCATCGCTGACGCGCGCAAACCCGGTGATGACCAGCGACACAGGCGACACCGTGCGCTGGAGCACGCCGTCTTCGGTCCACTCCGTCTGCATCGACAGGGAGTCCTTGCCCACCGGAATGGCGATGTCCAGCGCCGGGCAAAGCTCCATGCCCACCGCCTTGACCGCATCGAACAAGGCGGCGTCGTCGCCGGCATGATTCACCGCGGCCATCCAGTTCGCCGACAGGCGCACCTGGGCAAGATCGTCGATCGGCGCGGCAGCCAGGTTGGTGATGGCCTCGCCCACGGCCAGGCGCGCGGCATCGGCGCTGTTGAGCAATGCCACCGGAGCACGCTCGGCCATGGCCATGGCTTCGCCGGTGTAGCCGTCGAAATCGGAAAGCGTGACGGCGCAGTCCGCCACCGGCACCTGCCAGGGACCGACCATCGGATCGCGGGCATTGAGGCCGCCGACGGTGCGGTCGCCGATGGTGATCAGGAAGTTCTTGCTGCCGACAGTGGGAAGCCGCAGCACGCGGCGCAGGGCTTCGTCCATGCCGATGCCCGAGAGATCGGGCACCAGGTCGATGCGTATCTTCTTGCGCGTGGCATCGCGGTGCATGCGCGGCGGCTTGCCGAACAGCACTTCCATCGGCAGGTCGATGGCTACCGTACCGTCGCGCGAATCGCGCAGCAGCAAACGGCGCTCGGCCGTGGCATCGCCCACCACCGCCACCGGGCAGCGCTCGCGCGCGCACATGGCAAGGAAGGCATCCACATCTTTCGGCTCGATGGCAAGGACGTAGCGTTCCTGCGACTCGTTGCTCCACACCTGCATCGGCGAGAGCTGCGGGTCGTCGCAGGGAATGGTGGCAAGGTCGATGACACCGCCGACGCCTGAGTCGTTGAGCAATTCAGGAATCGCGTTGGACAGGCCGCCGGCGCCCACGTCGTGGATGCTCACGATGGGGTTGGCATCGTCCAGCGCACAGCACTGGTCGATCACCTGCTGGCAGCGGCGTTCCATCTCGGCGTTGTCGCGCTGCACCGAGGCGAAATCCAGTTCCGCGCTGGAACTGCCCGATGCCACCGACGAGGCTGCACCACCGCCCAGGCCGATCAGCATGGCAGGGCCGCCAAGCACGATCACCTTGTTGCCCGGTTGCAGCTCATGCTTTTGCACCAGCCCCGGACGCAGCGTGGCCAGGCCGCCGGCGATCATGATCGGTTTGTCGTAGCCACGCCGGAAACCAGGGGTGCTGCCTTCGATTTCGAAGGTGCGGAAATAGCCGCCCAGGGCGGGCCGGCCGAATTCGTTGTTGAAGGCGGCGGCGCCCAGCGGGCCGTCGCGCATGATCTCGAAGGCAGTTGCCATGCGTGGCGGCAACGGACGATCCACTTCCCACGGACGCGGCAGGCCCGGGATGCGCAGGTGCGAAACGGAGAAGCCGGTGAGGCCGGCCTTCGGCTTGCCGCCTCGGCCGGTGGCACCTTCATCGCGAATCTCGCCGCCGGCACCGGTGGCGGCGCCCGGCCACGGCGCGATCGCGGTGGGATGGTTATGCGTCTCCACCTTGATGGCGTAGGGCATCGATTCTTCGTGGCGGCGCCAGACGTTGTCCTTCGGATCGGCAATCAGGCGGAAGCCGGTATTGCCGGCGATCACGGCCGCGTTATCGCTGTAGGCCGACAAGGTATGCGCGGGCGAGTGCGCATGCGTGTTGCGGATCATGGCGAACAGGGATTTTTCCTGCGCCTCGCCATCCACCATCCACGAGGCGTTGAACACCTTGTGGCGGCAATGTTCGGAGTTCGCCTGGGCGAACATCATCAGCTCCGCGTCGGTCGGCGCACGGCCAAGCTCCGCGTAGTTGGCCACCAGGTAGTCGATCTCGTCGTCGGCCAGGGCCAGGCCCAGGGTGCGATTGGCCTCGGCCAGCGCGGCCTTCGGATCGGCACCAAGCTCCACGCGCCCCAGCGGACCGGGCGAGCCTGCCAGGAACAGGCCGTGGGCCTCATTGATCGACGAGAGCACCGACTGGGTCATGGCATCGTGGAGCGCGGCCATCACCAAGGCGTGATCGGGACGGCCTTCGTCCGGCATGCCGGCGATCAGCCATCCCAGGCCGCGTTCCACGCGCCGGATGTCGAATCCGGCGCCATGGAGGATGTCGGTGGCCTTGCTGGACCAGGGCGAGATGGTGCCCAGCCGCGGTACCACCCAGAAGGTGGCAGGGTCCGGCGTGGTGTCCTTCGCCTCAAGCACCTGCAGCAGCCGGGCGCGTATCTCACCGGCTGGTGCGACGGCAGCGTCGACGAAATACACATGCCAGGCGGCCTGGACACGGGTGCCGTGATGCAGGGCGTCCAGGCGGGCGTTCAGGCGTTCCAGGCGAAACGGCGAAAGGGCGCTTTGCCCGTCGAGAGCGATCATGCGAGCGGGAAGGACAGGGGGAAAACCGCCATTCTACAGCATGCTGCAAGGCAGCACCGGATGCCGTTGCCGGATCCGGTGCCGGGGGGCGTCACTCGCCGTCGGCCTGACCCAATTGCAGCGTTTTTCCCGCCTCTCGCTGGCGCAGGGCGGCCAGCAGCTGGTCGGGGGTGACGTAGCTGGGGATGGTGGTGCCGTCTTCGAACATGATGGTGGGGGTGCCGGAAACCCCCAGCCGCTCGCCGAGGGCGAAATCGTCGGCGACGGGGTTGGTGCAGCTGGCCTTGCCCACATCCGAACCCTTCATCGCGGCGGTGAAGGTGGTCTTGCGGTCGGCGGCACACCATACGGCCACGGCGCGGGTGTACGAAGGTGTGTCGTTGCCGGCGGTGGTCTTGATGCCCGTGCGCGGCCAGAACAGGTACTGCACGGCGATGCCCTGCTTGTTGAACTCATCGATGTGCTTGTGCAGTTCGCGGCAATACGCGCAGTCGACATCGGTGAACACGGTGACGGTGTACTTCGGCTTGGGCGGCGCGAACACCAGCTTGTGGCTGTCGTCCACCTTGGCCAGTTCCGCGCGGCGCGTGCGTGCCCAGGCGGCCTCGGTGAGGTTCTGCTTGCCGCCGATGTCGATGACATCGCCGTTCATCATGTATTTGCCATCTGCGCTGACATAAACCAGACGGCCGGATGCCATCACCTGGTAGAAGCCCGGCATGGGCGCCGGTTCCACGCTGTCGATCTGGATATCGCGGCCCAGCGACTGCACGGCATCGCGGACGGCTTTTTCATTGCCATCGGCAGCGTAGGCCGTAGCCACCAGGCTCAGGCCGGCGGCGAGGGTGAACAGCGTTTTCTTCAACATCGAACAGCTCCAGCTTTCCGGGGCTTCCCGCGCAACCGGGAGGCCGACACCCCTCGCTAACCGGGCAGCGTGCGTCCCGCACGGCCCAGGGCATTCATTGTCGCACACCCTCGGTGACAATCAGCCGCGCGGGTGATGCGCGGCGTGAAGGCGTTTCAGGCCCTCACGGGCGACCAGGGTGTAGATCTGCGTGGTGCTGAGCGCGCTATGGCCCAGCAGCATCTGCAGCGCACGCAGGTCCGCGCCGTGGTTGAGCAGATGCGTGGCGAAGGAATGCCGCAGCACGTGGGGCGAGACACGCCGGGCCAGGATGCCCACCGATTGCGCATGGCGCTTGACGATGGTCCAGAACATCTGCCGCGTCATGCCTCGTCCGCGCACCGACAGGAACAAGGGATCCGGCCGCGAGCCGGGCTTCAGGTGCAGCGGCCGAACCGTCGACAGGTAGCGATCGATGTGTTCCTGCGCCACTTGCCCCACCGGCACCAGGCGGTCCTTGCCGCCCTTGCCGGTAACGCGCAAAACGCCCTGCCTGGGGTTGTAGTTGCCCAGCGACAGTTCCACCAGTTCCGACACGCGCAGGCCCGACGCGTACATCAGCTCAAGCATGGCGCGGTCGCGTTGCCCCAACGGCGTTCCGGCATCGGGTGCGGCCAGCAAAGCTTCTACTTCACGCTCGGCAAGGGCCTTGGGCAGGCCGCGCGGGGTCTTGGGGCGCTGCATCAGCAACGTGGGGTTCTCGCGCGAGGGTTCGTTGCGCGCCAGGTGCGCGTAGAAACGGCGGAAGGACGATTGCCGGCGCGCCATGCTGCGTACCGATACCGGCTGAGCGGCGTGATAGGAGGAAAGATCCTCGCGGCTGGCCGACGACAGGCTGCGCCCGCGCGTGGCCAGCCAGCGGGCCAGGCCTTCCAGGTCCTGGCGGTAGGCCTCGAGCGTGCGGTCGGCCAGGCCGTCTTCCGACCATACGCGCTCGACGAAGGCGGCGATTGCCTGCGCATCGTCGTGGGCGATAATGGCGACCCGCTCGTCGCCGGCGATTGGCTGCTTCATGCCCTGCATGCTGTGGCTTCGCACCCCGCCCGGCAAGCCCCACATCCGGATTGCCCTTGACTGCCCAACCGTTGCCTGCCTCCCTCGTGCGCCGCGTTGGCGCCATCGTCTACGACGCGCTCGCAGTGACGGCGATCGTGATGGTGGTGGGCCTGCTCTGCCAGCTGGCCACCGCCGGGCATGTCACCGACGGCGCGCACATCGCCTGGTGGTACCAGCCGCTGCAGGGCCTGGTGGTGGCCCTCTATTTCCTGGTGTCATGGACCCGCGGGGGGCAGACCCTGGGCATGCGGCCCTGGCGCATCCGCGTGGCTACCCTCGACGGCCAGCCCGTCACGCCGGTGCGCGCGCTGCTGCGCCTGGCGGTAGGCGCCCTGCCCCTGTTCGGCCTGGCGATCTTCTGGGTGGGTACGATGCGCTGGGCGCTGTGGGCGCCGGTGGTGGGCTGGGCGATATGGCTGGTACCCGCCTTCTTCGACCCGCGACGGCGTGCCCTGCACGATCTTGCCGCCGGAACTTGGCTTACCCGACTCGGGTAGACGTAAGCCCCCACGACTTGCACACTGGGGGCATGACAGTCCACGCGACGAGCGAAGCGGATCTGATCCGCAGCAACAGCGAGTTCTACGAACCGCTGTGGCGCGATTCGAAGCTCGTGCCCCCGGAACGGTTCAATACCTGGCCGCTGGTGCAGGAGTTGGCGGCCCATGGCTCGCGACGCCTGGAAGTGGCGCCGGGCCTGCGGCCGCGCCTTCCACTGGAAGGCACGCAGTTCCTGGATTTAAGCCACGCAGCGCTCGCCCAGCTGCAAAAGCATGGCGCTCGCACCGCGCACGGCCTGATCGGCGAGATGCCCTTCGCCGACGACTCATTCGACTTCACCTGTGCCTTCGATATCGTTGAACACGTACTGGACGACGACGCGGCCTTCGCGGAAATTGCCCGGGTGACGGCATCCGGCGGTTACCTTCTGCTTTCCGTTCCGCTGCACGAATCAGCCTGGACCGCCTTCGACGACTTCGTCGGCCATTGCCGGCGCTATGAACCGGACGCCATCGTGACCAAGCTTGCCGTCCATGGCTTCACCGTCGAACGCAGTGCCGTCTACGGCATGCAGCCGTCATCGCCGCGGCTGCTGGCCTGGGGGCAGCACTATCTCACCCACCAGCGAGACCGGGCCATGTGGTGGTACAACCGAGTATTCATGCCGCTAAGCCTGCGTTTTGCCGGCAAGCTCGACTTAAAACCCGGGTTGATCGATACCAAGGGCGTCGATGAAATTCTCATGGTCTGCAAAAAAATCGCTGCGTGAACGGCAGTTACGGGCAGTGGCCTGCATTTGTGGCTAGAATGCGCCACCCCCACGGGCCGTGAATCCGTCGATGCTCTACCTCCTGCACGAATGGCAACGCTCGATGTTGAGTCCGCTCAACTATTGGGCGGAAGCAAGCGCACGCATGTTCGGCGATGCCGGCAGCGCGTTGTCGATGCTGCCCGGCGCGCAGCGCGCGGCAGCCGGATGCGAGCTGATGTACCGCCTGGGCAAGGACTACGAGAAGCCCGAGTTCAACATCCACAGCGTGCATGCCCATGGCCAGGAAGTGGCTATCGTGCAGCAGGATGCACTGGCCAAGCCATTCTGCAAGTTGCTTCGCTTCAAGCGCTTCAGCGACAAGCCCGCTGTGATCGACGCGCTGAAAGACGACCCGGTCGTGCTGGTGGTGGCGCCGCTTTCCGGGCACCACGCCACGTTGCTGCGCGACACCGTGCAGACGTTGCTGCAGAACCACAAGGTGTACGTCACCGACTGGGTGGACGCACGCATGGTGCCGGTGGAAGAAGGTGCCTTCAGCCTCGACGATTACGTCGGGTACATCGAAGAATTCATCCGCCACATCGGCGCGCGCCGGCTGCACGTGGTATCGGTGTGCCAGCCCACGGTGCCGGTGCTGGCCGCAGTCTCGCTGATGGCCGCGCGTGGCGAAGACACGCCGCTGTCCCTCACCTTGATGGGCGGCCCGATCGATACGCGTGAGAGCCCTACCCGCGTCGACGACCTGGCCACCACCCGGCCACTGTCGTGGTTCCGCAACCAGGTGATCCATGAAGTGCCCTGGCAATACCCGGGCGCGGGCCGCAAAGTCTACCCGGGCTTCCTGCAGCATGCCGGATTCATCGCGATGAATCCGAGCCGGCACCTGATGTCGCACTGGGACTTTTACGAAAACCTGCGTCGCGGCGACCTCGACGACGCCGATGCGCACCGCAAGTTCTACGACGAATACAACGCCGTGCTCGACATGCCTGCCGAGTACTACCTCGACACCATCAAGGTGGTGTTCCAGGAACACCGCCTGCCCCGCGGCACGTGGGACGTCGCCGGCGAACGCGTGACGCCATCGGCCATCGGCGGCACGAAGTTGCTCACCATCGAGGGCGAACTGGACGACATCTCCGGCCAGGGCCAAACCCAGGCCGCACACGGCCTGTGCACGGGCATCGCCAAGAAGGACAAGAAGCACATCACCGTGAAGGGCGCCGGACACTTCGGCATCTTCAGCGGCCGCCGATGGCGCGAGGTGGTTTATCCCGATGTGAAGAAATTCATCGCCAAGGCGGATACGGTCCGCTCGCGGTAGAAAAAGGATAGGGGGTCAGAGTGAATACTCTGACCCCGACATCACCGGCCTTTTTCAGCCCGCGGCCTTGGCCTGCTCCAGCGCCACCGCTACCGCGTGCACCACCGAGGCGATGCGCACGGCGCTCTGGATCGGCTGCGCGGACAGGCCGTGCTTGCGCAGGGTCTTCTCGTGCGACTCAAGGCACTTGCCGCAACCATTGATCGCCGACACTGCCATCGATGCCAGCTCGAAGTCGATCTTGTCGCCACCGGGATTGGCCATCACGTTCATCCGCAGGCCCGCGCGCAACGTGGAATATTCCTCGTCGCCCACCAGGTGCAGGAAGCGGTAGTAGATATTGTTCATGCCCATGATCGCGGCGGCGGCACGCGCACCGTTGAGCTCGTCGGCGCTGGCATGCTTGCCCGCTTCTTCGGCCACGGCTTCGGTGAGCGGCTCGTAGCGCGAGGCAATGGCCGAGGCCAGCGCGATCACGGCGATCTGCTTCTGGGTGAGGCCCGGCGCACCGCCTTCGGTCAGGACCGAATCCAGGTTCAGGCGCAGGTCTTTTGCATACTCGGGCAGGCTGCCCCGGAGGTCGGCAAGGCTCATGTCATTTCCTCGAAATAAGTAAATTCCGGACAAAAAAAGGGCGGCAAAGCGATCACCTTGCCGCCCTTCGGGTGGGTCGCGTCGCGCGGGGGAGGGAGCTATTGCGCGCGACCCATGACGGTTACATCAGGCCACCTTGAGCGTCTCTTCGCCCTGGCTCCAGTTGCAGGGGCACAGCTCGTCGGTCTGCAGTGCGTCGAGCACGCGCAGCACTTCGGCGGGATTGCGGCCCACCGAGCCATCGGTGACGTAGACGAAGCGGATGATGCCTTCCGGATCCACCAGGAACGACGCGCGCTGGGCAACGCCTTCCTCGGACAGGATGCCCAGGGCCGAGGTCAGGTCCTTCTTGATGTCGGCGAGCATGGGGAACGGCAGATCGCGCAGGTCCTTGTGGTCCTTGCGCCAGGCAAGGTGGACGAACTCCGAATCGGTGCTGGCGGCCAGCACCTGGCAGTCACGGTCGGCGAACTGGCTGTTCAGGTCGCCAAAGCCCTTGATCTCGGTCGGGCAAACAAAGGTGAAATCCTTCGGGTAGAAGAACACCAGCGTCCACTTGCCCTTGTAGGTGTCGTTGTTGATCTGGGCGAAGGCCTTGTCCAGGCTCTCGATCGAAACCGTGGCGGTCAGGTCGAACTTGGGAAACTTGTCGCCGATGCTCAGCATGGGTGGCACTCCTCGAGGGTTGGGGAAACGATGGAAAGTGAAGGCAGACAGGAACTATAGCCGGTGACTTCACATACAGCAAATCAATTGTTTGCATACTTGTGATAGACTCAGGCTATGAATATTCGAGACCTTCAATACCTCGTCGCCCTCGCCCAGCACCGGCATTTCGGCCGCGCGGCCGACGCCAGCTTCGTCAGCCAGCCCACCTTGAGCACCCAGATCAAGAAGCTGGAAGACGAATTGGGCGTGTCGTTGGTGGAACGCGCGCCGCGCAACGTGCTCCTCACCGAGGTCGGCGCGGAAATTGCCCGCCGCGCGCGGGGCATCCTGGCGGAGGTCGACCAGATCAAATCGATCGCCCAACGCACCCGCGATCCTGAATCGGGCAGCTTGCGGCTGGGCATTTTCCCTACGCTCGGGCCCTACCTGCTGCCGCACATCGTGCCCCTGGTACGAGAACGCTACCCGCGCCTGGAATTGCTGCTACGCGAAGAGAAATCCGACCAGATCCTGCACATGTTGCGCGAAGGCTCGCTCGATGCCGGCATCCTCGCCCTGCCCTTGCACGACGACAGCCTGCACACGGAATTCCTCTTCGAGGAATCCTTCGTGCTGGCCGTGCCCGAGCAACATGCGCTCACGCAGTCGCGCAAGCTCACCATGGACGACCTGGCCGACCAAAGCCTGCTGCTGCTCGAAGACGGCCACTGCATGCGCGATCAGGCGCTTGAGGTTTGCCACATGGCCGGCGCCACTGAAAAGACCGGCTTCCGCGCTACCAGCCTGGAGACCCTTCGCCAGATGGTCGCCGCCAACGTCGGCATCACCTTGCTGCCGGCGCTGTCGGTAAAGCCGCCGGTGGCGCAGACCGGGCAAGTGCGCCTGCTGCGCTTCGCGGAGCCGGCGCCAAGCCGGCGTATCGCCATGGTCTGGCGCAAGAGTTCGGCGGCCGGAGCGTTCCTGCAGGGCGTGGCGGATGTTGTCCGCGGCCTGCCGGCCGACCTCTTCGACGACCACGACATCGCGGTCTGACGCATCCGTGCGGCGACTGGTACTGATCCTGCTGGCCATTGTGGTCGTCTTCGGGGCGATCCACTGGTGGCATGTGCGACCTTCACGGCCGGGACCGGGCGTATTGGCACCGGATGCGCCGGTGCAGGTCGACCTTGACCCGGACCAGGGCACGCGGCTCGTCCGGGGGGATGTGGTGCTCACCACTCGCGCCCATTTCTCGATGACCGCCCGTGTGCTCGCACGCGAGGACTACGAATTCGACGACCTCGCCTCCATCGTGCCTACCGACCTTGCCATGGGCTGGGGACGGTTGTCCGACACCTCGGTGCTCAACGGCATCGAGATCTCGCAATCAGGCCGGTTCTACTACTGGCATGTCGAGCAATTCCCGATCCCCGAGGGAGAAATCGTGGCATCGAGTGCGAACATGCACATGATCCCCGCCGACGAAGGGGTGAAGCGCGCGCTGGCACGGGTCCGCCCCGGACAGGTGGTGCACGTGGAAGGTTTCCTGGTCGACATCAACCGCAACGATGGCCGCTGGTGGCACACCTCGCTCACTCGCACGGATTCCGGCGCCGGCGCCTGCGAGATCATCTACGTCGAGTCGATCTCGGTTCAGTAGGCAAGCAGACGGTGCAGCGGGGTCTCGCCCAACCAGCGGGACCGTCCGTTGAGCGCGGTCAGCTCGATCACCACGCTGCCACCCACCACCGTGGCGCCCAGGTGCTCCACCAGGCGGCGCCCGGCTTCCAGGGTGCCGCCGGTGGCCAGTACGTCATCGACGATGATCGCGCGCTGCCCCGGGCGCAGGGCGTCGATACGCGCCTCCAGGCGGTCCATGCCGTACTCGAGCACGTAATCCACGCCCACGGTCAGCGGCGGCAGCTTGCCCGCCTTGCGCAGGGGCACGAACCCCGCGCCCAGCCGCGCCGCCATCGCCGCGCCGAAGATGAAGCCGCGCGATTCGATACCGCAAACCACTTCCACCCCAGCACCACGCCAGGGCTGGCACAACAGGTCCAGGCAGCGGGCAAAGCCGTCGGGACTGGCCAGCAGCGGGGTGATGTCCTTGAATCCGACACCAGGGCGGGGGAAGTCCGGCACGTGCCGGACCAGCGCTTCGATCTCATCCATCGCAAAGCTTCATCGTAGGGGGAAGGGCCCGCCCACGATACCCGAGGACGGTGACACTCAGGCGGGAAGCAGGCCCGGGAAATCGAGGTCGCCGCTGCTGGCCACCGCGCGGGCCTCGGCAAGGTCGGCGTCCACCGCGCGGACGATCGATTCGGCCGCGGCCGCGCAGGGCTCGGGCACCATGACGTTCAGCAAGTCGCACACCGGTAGCTGCCCGATCCCACCGGTAAGGAGCTCGCCGGAGACGAAGGCCGGGATCTCTGCGCGTTCGAGCGCATCCTTGACCAGATGCGCGTCGAAGATGTTCACGGCCCGGTAGACGATGTACATGGCAGCACGCTAGCGCGCGGCGGCCATGTGGCGCAAGACCGGGTAGAATCGAAGGCTTGTCTTAGCCCCTCCTGGAACACGAACCGATGTCCACCGAGCACCTGCCCACCGGCCCCACCGACGAGGCCGCGAGCGAAATCCGTGACTTCATCCGGCAGATCGTTCGCGAGGACCTGGCCTCGGGCAAGCACGCGTCCATCCACACCCGTTTTCCCCCTGAACCCAATGGTTTCCTGCACATCGGCCATGCCAAGGCGATCTGCCTGAACTTCGGCCTGGCCCAGGAGTTCGGCGGCGTATGCAACCTGCGCCTGGACGACACCAATCCCGCCAAGGAAGACCCCGCCTTCGTCGACGCCATCAAGCACGACGTGCACTGGCTGGGCTTTGACTGGTCCGAGCTTCGCCACGCCTCCGATTACTTCGGCGTGTTCTACCTGGCAGCCGAGAAACTGATCCAGCAGGGCGATGCCTACGTGGACGACCTCTCGCCCGAGGACATGCGCCAGTACCGCGGCACGCTCACCGAGCCTGGCCGCAACTCGCCCTTCCGCGACCGTGGCGTGGAAGAAAACCTCGACCTCTTCCGCCGTATGCGCGCGGGCGAATTCGCCGACGGCGCGAAGACGCTGCGCGCGAAGATCGACATGTCCGCCGGCAACATCAATCTGCGCGACCCGGCGCTTTACCGCATCCGCAAGGTGGCCCACCAGAACACCGGCGACGCCTGGCCGATTTACCCGATGTACGACTTCGCGCACAGCCTGTCGGATGCGCTGGAAGGCATCACCCATTCGCTGTGCACGCTGGAATTCGAAGACCACCGCCCGCTGTACGACTGGTGCGTGGACAAGGTGGACCTGGTCAATCATCCGGCGCTGTGGAAACACCTGGTCGAGGCAGGCATTCCCACGATTCCCAGCAAGCCCCGGCAGATCGAATTCTCGCGCGGCAACATCAACTACACGGTGATGAGCAAGCGCAAGCTGCTGAACCTGGTGCAGGGAAAACTCGTCGACGGCTGGGACGATCCGCGCATGCCCACCATTGCAGGCGTCCGTCGCCGCGGCTTTACCGCCGCGGCGCTGCGCCTGTTCTGGGAACGCATCGGCGTAAGCAAGCAGAACAGCGTGATCGACCTCGGCGTGCTGGAAGGCTGCGTGCGCGAAGACCTCGACTCCCGCGCCGAACGGCGCATGGGCGTGGTCGATCCGCTGAAGGTCACGCTGACCAACCTGGACGCCTCCCACGAAGAAACCCTCACCTTCCCCAACCATCCGAAGGATGAATCCTTCGGCACGCGGCAGGTGCCTTTCGGCGCCAGCGTGTGGATCGAACGCGAGGATTTCGAGGAAGTGCCGCCAAAGGGCTTCCATCGCCTGAAGCCCGAAGGCGAAGTGCGGCTGCGCGGCGTGGGCATCATCCGTTGCGATGAAGTGGTGAAGGATGCCGCGGGCGTCGTGGTGGAGCTTCGCTGCTCGCTCGATCCGGACACCCGCCAGGGCATGCCCGGCGCCGATCGCAAGGTCAAGGGCACCATCCACTGGGTGAGCGCCCGTCACGGCGTACCCGCCGAGATCCGTCTTTACGACCGCCTCTTCAACGTGGCCGATCCGGACGACGACAGCGACGGCAAGACCTACGAAGACCACATCAACCCCGACTCGGTGCGCGTGGTGCACGGCTACGTGGAACCGGCCGCCGCCACCATCGCCGTGGACCAGCGCGTGCAGTTCGAGCGCATGGGCTATTTCGTGCCCGATTCGCACGATCATGCCGCGCCCTCACGGATCGTCTTCAACCGCGTGGTTACCCTGCGCGATAGTTGGGCAAAGCAGGCCGGGAAGTGACCATGCTGCTGGCGCAGATCCACCTGACACTCCCCGTCTGGGTCAATGACGCAGTCGAAGAGAGCCGTGTCTACGCATCTGACGAAGACAAGGTTGGCCTGGCCATCGCACTGTCGGCCGGTAACGTGGAACGCGGTACCGGCGGTCCGTTCGGCGCCGTGGTGTTCGACGGTGAAGGGCGCGTGGTGGCGGCCGGCGTCAACCGCGTGGTGCCCCACAACTGCTCAGTGGCCCACGCGGAGATCATGGCCTATATGAGCGCGCAGCAGCGCCTGCAGCGTTTCCGCCTGAACGAAGGTGGCGGTCGTTACATCCTGGCCACCAGCGCACAACCTTGTTGCCAGTGCTATGGCGCCACCGTGTGGGCCGGCGTGGATGAGCTCCTGATCGGCGCGCGCTCGACGGATGTGGAAGAGCTCACCGAATTCGACGAAGGCCCGCTTCCCGCCGACTGGATGGGCGAGCTGGAACGGCGCGGCATCGCCGTGCGCACGGATATCCTGCGCAACGATGCCCGAAAGGTACTGGCTGCATACGGGCAGGAAGGCCCGGCGTATTGAGCCGCTGGCGCGCCGCGCTGCCCCTCCTACTGCTGGTCGCCACCGGCATCGTGCTTTTCAGCTCCGGCGCCTTTGACCGGCTGAGTCCCACGAACCTGGTGGCCGACCAGGACATGCTGCATGCGATGGTGGCCGCGAGCCCGATTTCCACGCGCCTGACCTTCATCGGCCTGTTGACCCTGGCGGTTTCCACGGGCATCCCAGGCACCGTGGTGATCATCTTTGCCGGTGGGCTGATGTTCGGCCTGGTCGATGGAGCGATCTGCTCCACCATCGGCCTGGTGCTGGGGTCGCTCTTGCTGTTCCTGGCCAGCCGGTACGCCTTCGGTGCAGGCTCCAATCATCCACCGGTGCTGGTGGAACGGCTGCGTCATGGCTTCGGCAGCCATCCGGTGAGCTACACCTTGTTCCTGCGCCTGGTCCCTGTACTGCCCTTCGGCGGCATGACGGTGGCCCTGGCCTGGCTGCGCTGCCCGCTGTGGCTGTTCCTGGGCGCCACGGCCGCGGGGGGAGCTGTCACCACGGTTTTCGAAACATCCATCGGCGCGGGGCTGGACGTGGCCATGGCGCAAGGCCAGCCGCTCGATGCCAGCCTGCTGCTCAACCATCACGTCCTGATCCCAATGTGTGCGCTAGCCCTGCTGGCCCTGCTGCCGCTGCTGGTAGGCCGGCTGCGGGCCGGCCACAAACCCTAGCGCATCGCGCGGATCAGGCCGCTGCGCGCATGGACCTTTCCGCAGCCCGTGCAGCGCCTGGAAATGCCATGCCGACTCTCGCGTTCGGCCCTGAGCAGGCAACCGCAGACAAAACAGCTCGGCGCCGCCCCTGATTTCCAGCGCAGCAGGCGCAAGGTGGCCAGACCCACCAGGGCGGCGGCCAGTACCAGCAAGCCATAGCCTGCCGCCGAGGTGAGCGTGAAGGCCGAGCCGGCGGCATCGGCAGTGTCCGAACCCATCCGGCCACCCATGCTGGCAAGGGCAGCACCCGATGCGGCCACGCAGGTAGCCGGGGCATATAGGCGAAAGAACATTCGCGAGAGATAGGTCACGGTCTTAAGCCCCTTGGGTTGGCGCAGAGCGTGTCCTGACCGCCGTGCAAGACGGGTGAATGCTGCACGCCATCACCACACGGCAGCGGCGACCATGCCCGTACCCGAGGCAAGGAACCTGACGTGGACCATCGAAAGCGCCCCGAGACCTACAACGTCGACCACTTCGAGGCGGTGGACGACAGCACCCAGATCGAACCGCATCACCTTCCGCAGGCCTGCGCAGTGCTTACCGGCGCCCCGGACCGCGAATGGCATCAGTACTTCCTCGAATCCGCGCGCCAGGTCGAGCAGACACGCCCGGGGATGCGGCTGGAATTGCTTGCCGATCGCCTGCGTTTCTACACGCGCGCCTCGACCGCGGAGGAAGCCTGCGCCGCCGTGGTGGCCGCGGTCCGCGACACCAACCGCGCTTACATGGCGGTACGGGAAGCGGAGAACCGCCGCACGACCCAGCGCCGCGATGAAGTGGAAGAGCTGGGCAAAAAGCTGAAAGTGATCAGCAAGAACCTTGGCAAGGCCGCGGGCTGACCACAAGTGGTATGCGATTTCGGCATTCCTTCGCCATCGACGAAATTATTGCTTCCAACGCGGGTCCCGTTACCGGGCCGGGTGGAGCTTTTGACTTAGGATCGAGCAATTTGCGCAAATGGATCTGCATCATCGCCGGCGGCCCCGACCACGGCGCGCTGGTGCCGCAATGGTGTGACTTCACTGATTCGATGCCGCCGCCGTTCGATTCCAGCGACGGCCGTCCGCTCGAGCCGATTTCCAGCGCCAGCAACGGAGACGACCATCGCTGCGTGATGATGCATCCACGCGCCACGCCCTTCGAAGTGGATGTGGCGGTGGCGATGCTGACTGGAACCTTGGAGACGCTGCCTACTTCACGGTGACGGTGATCTTCTTCGACACGATCGGCGGGTCGAAGGGAATATGGTTTTCGTCGCCCAGTTCCAGTTGCAAGGTGTGCTTGCCCGGGGCCAGTTTCAGCGAGGTTTCGGTTTGGCCCTTGCCGAAGTGGATATGGGTGGCGTCGTTGGGGATGGGCGCGCCGGCGGCCGGCAGGGTGTCCACGTCCACCAGGAGGTGATGGTGGCCAGTCCCTTCCTTCTTGACACCCGCGGGAGCCACGCCCATGCCCTTCAGGCCGAAGACCACGGTGACCTCGGGACCGACGGTGGCACCATCCTTGGGCGAAACAATGTAGACCTCGGCGCCGGCCGGGGCCTTGGTGACCGGCAATGCCGGGGCGTCGGCAGCCATGGCCGTGGCCGTGGCCGTGGCCGTGGCCGTGGCCGTGGCCAGCGAGGCAAGCGCGAGGCTCATGATCAGTCGCTTCATCGGTGGGTCTCCTTCGTAGGGGGAAGATGAGTATAGGCGCGCGCCGCCGTCGCCTGCGGGGTTCGACCTTGGTCGGGTGGCAACAGGCCTTCGTCCATTTACCATGGGCCGATTCGCGGGCCAGCCAGGCCCGCGCACCACCAGGGGGAAGACCATGTCGGACACGAAGGCCGATGCCGGAATACTGGCGCGGGAACGCATCATTGCCGGACCGAAATTCAACCGCTGGCTGGTGCCACCCGCGGCGCTGGCCATCCATCTTTCCATCGGCATGGCCTACGGATTTTCGGTGTTCTGGCTACCGATGACCAAGCTGCTCACGGGCACCGATGCCGCTGCCTGCGCAAACCTGGGGTTCTTCGCCCAGATGTTCACCAGCACGTGTAACTGGACGGTCCCGGCGGTCAACCACATATTCGAAACCTTCATCGCCGTGTTGGGTATTTCCGCCTTCATCTGGGGCGGCTGGCTTGAACATGCCGGGCCACGCAAGGCGGGCTTCTACGCCGCACTGTGCTGGGGTGGCGGCCTGGTGCTCGGCGGCATCGGCGTGTCCATCCACCAGCTGTGGCTGGTGTACTTAGGCTGCGGCCTGCTCGGCGGCATCGGACAGGGCCTGGGCTACATCACTCCCGTTTCCACGTTGATCAAATGGTTCCCCGACCGGCGGGGCCTGGCCACCGGTTTCGCCATCATGGGCTTCGGCGGCGGCGCCATGATCGGCGCTCCGATCGCGGTGAAGCTGATGTCCGTATTCAGCGTAGGCAGCGTGTCGGGCGTCCCGGCCACCTTGATGGTGATGGGTGCGATCTACCTGGTGGCGATGTCACTGGGCGCCTTTGGCTTCCGCGTGCCGCCCAATGGCTGGAAGCCGGCCGGCTGGGTGCCCAAGCCGGAGAAATCCACGGGGCTGATTTCAAACCACCACGTGCACCTGTCGCGCGCCTGGCGTACGCCGCAGTTCTGGATGGTCTGGATCGTGCTGTGCATGAACGTCACCGCCGGCATCGGCGTGCTGTCGATGGCAAGCCCGATGTTCCAGGATGTCTTCGGTGGCGAACTCCTGGGCCTCAAAGGCTCCGACACCGCCGGTCTCTCCGTCGAGCAGAAGGCTGCCATCGCGGCGGCGGCGGCGGGCCTGGTGGGATTGATCAGCTTGTTCAACAGCGTCGGCCGCCTGGCCTGGGCCTCGGCGTCGGACTACCTCGGGCGCAAGGCTACTTATTTTGTGTTCTTCGTGCTTGGCATCATTTTGTATTGCACGCTGCCGACGCTGGGACACATGGGCCTGGCGGCATTGTTCGTGATCGCGGTGTGCGTGGTGATGTCGATGTACGGCGGCGGCTTTGCCACGGTGCCGGCGTACCTGGCCGATCTCTTCGGCACGCAAATGGTCGGCGCCATCCATGGGCGGCTGCTTACGGCATGGTCGGTGGCGGGCGTGGTCGGCCCCATGCTGATCGCCTCGCTGCGGCAGAAGCAGCTCGACGCCGGCGTGGCCAACACGCTGGTGTACGACCGCACGCTGTATATCCTGGCCGGCTTGTTGCTGATCGGCCTGATCGCCAACGCGCTGGTGCGGCCGGTGAACCCGAAGTACCACATGACCGAGGCCGAGCTCGCCCACGAACGCTCGCTGCAGCATGAAGCGTCTACTGACGAAGCGCAGCGGACAGCGGCCGCACGCGGGCCGTTCGGTGTGATCGGCGTGCTGGCATGGCTCGCCGTGGGCATTCCGTTCCTGATCGGCGTGTACATCGCGCTGGCCAAGGCAGCAGCGCTGTTCTGACTGTCCAGTTTTTCACGCACGGCAACGGCGCGGGCTCACACCCGCGCCGTGGTTTTCGTGGCGGCCATTACATCTGGTCGCGGCACTCGTTCGCCCAGGCGCGAGCCTCGGCGATGAGAAAATGCAGGGCTTCCGCTTGCGTCGACATCGACAACCCGACATAGCGACGGTTGAGTACAACGTCGCCCTGATCGATAAGTGAAAATCCGTCTTCGAACAGCTCCACTTCGAATCCGCGCACGCGCGCGATCCGCCCCTGGATCGTTTCTGTACGAATCATGTTTACCCTCTCCCCGGGGTGCATCCTGCACTGCCCGAGGGCGGCGCGCAAGTTATGATGGGACGACGCCCTTGCGCTCCCTTGCCCTCGCCGCCTGCTTGCTCCTTTCCGCCTGCGCCAGCGGCCCGGCGCCGCAGCGCAGCCCCCCTGGCCCGATGGCCCCCTTCGCCCAACGAAAGCGCCCGCCGGCCTGAACTTATCGTGCTGCACCATACGGCGATTCCCGAGATGGCGAGCTCCCTGCGGTGCTGCGCCGGCAGGGTGGCGACGACCCGGTAAGCGCTGGATGCAGCCATCCTGGCGTCGTTGACGCGCTGATTCGCGTCTGGCGAAATTTCGGCCGATTCCTACATGAACAACCCTTAGCATGGGGATAGAATCGAATCATCTCCCACGCAATCGCGATGCTATACCGCAACGCCCGACCCTTCGACGGCAGGATGCTTTTTATGGCCATCGACGCCACGCCCCCTCAACGTCACGTCGTGCACCTTTCCGATACCAACCACGTCGCCGCGCAAGGATTTCCGAATGTATCTTGCTGCCACCGCCTGGGTTATCTCGAGGCCACCACGGCTCGCATCGATGCAGACGTTACGCAGCTCAAGGTCGACGTCACTCAGCTCAAGATCGATATGGCGGCCGTCAAGGAACGCCTTACTCACATGCCTACGAAAGCGCAGCTGCTCGTATGGGGACTCGGTGCTGCGGCTGTGATTATCGCCGCGCAGTGGCGCATCGTCGGCGCACTGCTCGAGGCGCAGAATGCCGCATTGGCGGCTCAGCTGGCCCGGGCAATTTCTTCTTAAGACAACGTGCTCTCGCAGGCCCCGCACGGGCCCGCAGTAAATCTAAGACCAAAGTCCTATCGACGCTCCCCGTCGAGTCTGCTTAGATCATATAGCTATCACCGGAAGTCCAAGTTAGCGGCAGGCTGACTGATTTCATCCGACAAGGAGATCTCATGTCACACGACGCCAAGCCGCCGTCACCCGGGCGACGCAGACTCTTAGGTGCTGCCGCAGCAACATTTGCGGCGGCCCCATTTGGCATGTTCGGGTTTTCCGAAAGGACCATCGCCATGGGCAGCACTTCAAAAGAGACAGGCAGCCATGGGGCTGCCATCACCCCGTTCCAGATCCACGTTCCGGAGGCCGACCTCGCTGATCTACGCAGGCGCGTGGAGGCAACACGATGGCCCAGCCGAGAAACTGTGTCCGATACCTCCCAGGGCGTCCAGCTGGCGACGATGAAAGCGCTGGCGAGCTATTGGGTGAAGGAGTACGACTGGCGCAAGGTCGAAACTCGGCTTAATACGCTACCGCAGTTCACCACCCAGATCGACGGGCTGGATATTCATTTCATCCATGTTCGCTCGAAGGAAAAGAACGCACTGCCGCTTATCGTCACGCACGGGTGGCCCGGATCGATCATCGAGCAGCTGAAGATCATCGATCCGCTGACCAATCCCACTGCACATGGCGCGAGCGCGACAGACGCATTCGACATCGTGATTCCATCGTTGCCGGGTTACGGGTTCTCGGGCAAGCCTACGGCGCCCGGATGGGATCCGGTTCGTATCGCGCGCGCCTGGATCACGCTTATGCACCGCCTTGGATACAAACGCTTCGTGGCGCAAGGAGGCGACTGGGGCGATCCGGTGACCGAGCAGATGGCTGTGCTTGCGCCTTCGGATGTCATGGGTATCCACTTGAACATGCCCTCGACCTTGCCGCCCGAGATCGTCAAGGCACTTGGTGCAGGCGGTCCTCCCCCGCCGGGGCTCTCACCCGACGAACGCCATGCCTACGAGCAGCTCGATTTCTTCTACAAGACGGGGCTGGGCTACGCCAACGAGATGAGACTGAGACCCCAAAGCCTGTACGCCCTCGAGGATTCCCCTGTCGGCCTTGCGGCCTGGATACTCGATCACGACGCGCGTAGTTACGAGTTGATCGCACGCGTGTTCGACGGCAAGCCCGAAGGCCTTACGCGGGACGACGTCCTGGACAACATCACGCTCTATTGGGTGACCAGCACAGCGATCTCTTCCGCCCGGCTGTATTGGGAAAACAAGCTTGCGTTCTTCGTACCGCAGGGCGTTACCGTGCCCGTTGCTGTCAGCGCTTTTCCCGATGAGCTTTACCAGGCGCCGCAAAGTTGGGCCAAGGCGGCGTTTCCGAAGCTCGTCCACTACAACCGATTACCCAAGGGCGGGCATTTCGCCGCGTGGGAGCAGCCGGCTCTATTGTCGGAAGAGGTGCGCGTCGGGTTCAGATCGTTGCGGTAGCGGGGCTGAAATCATTGCTACGCGTGGTGGGCCGTGATGGATTCGAACCATCGACCAACGGATTAAAAGTCCGCTGCTCTACCAACTGAGCTAACGGCCCGGAGCGATAGCCCGATAGTTTAACCGGTTGGGTTGGCCGGTCACAACACGTAGCGGGTGGGATCGGGCAGGCCGGCGGCCTCGAAGCCTTGCCGGCGCAGGCGGCAGGCGTCGCAGTGACCGCAGGCGCGGCCTTCCGCGTCGGCCTGGTAGCAGCTGACCGTCTGGCTGAAGTCGATACCCAGGCGCGCACCCTCGCGGGCGATATCGGCCTTGCTCATGGCCATCAGCGGGGCATGGATGGTCATCCGGTGGCCTTCCACCCCGGCTTTGGTGGCGACATTCGCCAGGGCCTGGAACGATTCGATGAAGGCCGGACGGCAGTCGGGGTAGCCGGAATAGTCCACCGCATTGACGCCGCAGAAGATATCGATGGAGCCCAGCACTTCGGCCCATCCCAGCGCGATGGAAAGCATGATGGTGTTGCGGGCCGGCACATAGGTCACCGGGATGCCCTCGCCGCCCTCTTCCGGCACGTCGATATCGGCGGTGAGCGCCGAGCCACCGATGCTGCGCAGGTCTACCGTCACCGTCTTGTGCGCGGCGGCGCCGAGCATGCGGGCCACGCGCGCGGCGGCGTCCAGTTCGGAGTTATGGCGCTGGCCGTAGGCCACGCTGAGCGCGAACACTTCGAAACCCATTTCCCGGGCCAGGGAAATGGTGACGGCTGAATCCATGCCGCCGGACACCAGCACGACGGCGCGGGGTTGTTTCGCTTCGTTCATCGCTCGACTCGATCAGTGGCCCGCGGCGTCGTTCCACAACAGCTTGTGCAGCTGCATCTGGAAACGCACCGGCAGGCGTTCGGCCAGGATCCATTCGGCAAGCTCGCGGGGTTCCACCTTGCCGTGGACGGGGGAGAAAAGCACCATGCAAGTGCGGTCGATCGCATGCTGGACCACCGCGTCGCGCGACCATTCGAAATCGCCACGGCTGGCGATGACGAACTTGACCTGGTCGTGCGTCAACAGGTGCCCAAGGTTCGACCACAGGTTACGCGCGCTCTCGCCGGAGTCCGGCGGCTTCAAATCCATCACCTTGCGCACGCGTGGATCGACCGCCGATACGTCCAGCGCCCCGGAGGTCTCCAGCGATACCTCGTAGCCGGCATCGCACAGCTTCGTGAGCAGCACCAGGCAGCGCTTCTGCGCCAGCGGTTCGCCGCCGGTCACGCACACGTGCCGCGCGCCATGGCTGGCCACTTCAGCGAGGATGGCATCGATGTCGTGCCACTGGCCGCCGTGGAAGGAATATTCGGTATCGCACCATACGCAGCGCAGGGGGCATCCGGTGAGGCGCACGAATACCGTGGGCCAGCCGATGGCATCGGCTTCACCCTGGATGGAGTGGAAGATCTCGGTGATGCGCAGGCGTTCGGCCCGGGGGGCCGCCGCGTTCGCCACGGGGGCCTCGGCGTTCATCGCTGCGGCCCGTCAGTTCGCCGGCTGCTGCATGCGGCGCAGGCGCTCGGCAGCAAGGCTGGCGGCCTTGGAGCCGGGATACTTCACCGACACCGATTTGAGCGTGGCCACCGCTTCGTTCTGCTGCTTGAGCAACTGCTGGCAATAGCCCATCTTCAGCAGCGCGTCGGGCGCTTTCTCGCTGGTGGGCCAATGACCGACCAGCCGCTTGAAGGCTTCCAGCGCCACGGAATAGTTGGTGGCGCCGTAATACGACTCGCCCAGCCAGTAATAGGCGTTGGGTGCCAGCGGGCTATCCGGATACTTGGTGAGAAAATCCTTGAAGCCCTTGGCCGAGGTGGCGAAGTCGCCGCCGCGCAACGCCGTGAAAGCCGCGTTGTAGGCCGTTTGCTGGGCCGGGTCGACCGCCTGCGGGGCGGGCGCTTTGGCGGCGGCTGCCGGTGCTGCGCCACGGCCACCCACGGGGGTGATCGAGGCCGGCTGCGGTGGCGGCGCCATCATGTCATCGGTGGTGCTGTCGGCGGAGGCCGGCGTGGGCGTGGTGGCGGCCGATGCCGCCGCGGGGCCTGCACCGGGTGCGCCTGCAGGCGCGGCTCCCGCACGATTGCCCTCCAGACGCCCCAGGCGGGTGTCGAGGTCCACGTACTGGCTCTTGCCGGTGTCCTGCATGGTCTGCAGCTGGTGCTGCAGCTCTTCGATCTTGCCCTGCAGCTGCGCATTCTGCTGCTGCAGTTCGGAAATCTGGTTGACCGTGCTTGCATTGGCCTGGTTGGCCTGCGCCTGTTGTTCAAGGCGACTGACGCGCTCAGCCAGGGATAGGCGCGTATCTTGCGCCTGCACGGGGAAAACAAAGCCAAACAACGTGGCGGCCATGAGGGCCGCCACGCTGCATGTGGCCAGGTGGTTCCTGGACAACACCATCATTACTTCGCGGTGTATTCGATCTCAACGCGACGGTTCTTCGACCAGCAGTCTTCGTTGTGCTCGCGGCAGGTCGGATCTTCCTTGCCCTTCGAGACGACGGTGACCTGGCCCGACTGGCCAGCCAGCACGCCCTGGACAGCATTGCCACGGCGCTCGCCGAGGCCCAGGTTGTACTCGCGGGTGCCGCGCTCGTCGGTGTTGCCGGTCAGACGGATCTGGGCCGACGGACGGTCACGCAGGTACTTGGCGTGGCAGGCGAGGAAAGCCTGGTATTCCGGCTTCACTTCGTTGCTGTCGAAGTCGAAATACACGGTGCGCTGACGCAGGCAGTCAACGGTATCGAGCGACTCCGGCGTGTAGGCACCGTCAGTGGTCGGGGCCTGGGTCTGGGCCATCGGCTCCGGCGGCGGAGGCGGGGCGGCCTTGACAGCCTTCTTCGAGCAAGCGGCCACCGCGCCAACGCAGAACAGGGCGGCGAGGGTGACGCGAACGGTCTTATTCATGGGACGTTCCTTCAACAGTTTGGGATCCGACAGTCGGTTTTCTTTTTGGGACAGGCTCGCCGGTGGTCCGGCTGTTGTTTTTAAAGCTGGCGCCGGCGAGGCGCTGTCCCGCACCCCTGCCCACGCTTTCGCAGATGACCTTCTAAAGCCAACCGCCAAATTCTCTCATGGCAAAGGCGCGGAATCCCGCGCCTGCCGTGTTTCCCTCCCCGTCGCGCCAAGCGCGCCTGGGGCTTCAACGCTGCCGGTAAGGTCCCCAAGACGGTTCGCGGACATCGCCGTCCGACAGAACCAGGCGCTGGCGCACCAGGCCATCGGCCGATACCGCATACAGCACACCGCGGGTTCCCTGCGATGCAGCATAAAGAAGCATCCCGGCGTTCGGCGCAAAGCTGGGCGAATCGTCGACGTTACCCGGCGAAACGTAGCGCACCTGGCCGCCAAGACTACGGTCCATGATGGCAATACGATACACGTTCCCGTTGCCCTGCACCATGGCAATTTGCTTGCCGTCGTAGCTGACCGAGGCGCTGGCGTTGAAACCGCCACTGAAGGTGATGCGCTGGGCATCCCCCCCGGCCACCGAGGTCTGGTAGAGCTGCGGCTTGCCAGAGCGGTCGGAGGTAAAGATGATCGACTGGCCGTCCGGGGTGAACACCGGCTCCGTGTCGATCGCGTTGTTGTTGGTGATCCGGCGCTCCTGGTGGGAGGCGACGTCGATCACGAAGATCTCGGGATTCCCCACATAGGACAGGGACACCGCCAGCTTGCTGCCGTCCGGGGACCACGCCGGGGCGCTGTTGATGCCGCGGGGGTGCGAGGCGATCAGGGTGCGCGAGCCAGTGCCGATGTCCTGCACGTAGACGGCCGAATTGCCGCTTTCGAACGACACGTAGGCGATCTTGCGGCCGTCCGGCGACCAGGCCGGCGACAGCAGGGATTCTTTCGAACGGGCCACGACCTGCGGGTTGTAGCCATCGGAATCGGCCACGATCAGCGAGTAGCTGGCATTACGGTTCAGGCCCACCGCCGTGACGTAGGCAATGCGGGTCCAGAAGGCGCCACGGACACCGGTGATCTTTTCGTAGATCTGGTCGGCGATCTGGTGGGCCACGCCGCGCAGGTCGCCTGCCGGAGCAGTAAATGCCTGGGACAGCATGCTCTGCTGGCGGTTGACGTCCCACAACTCGTATTCCACTCGCAGCATGCCGCCGCCGGCGTCGACGATGCGGCCGACGGTGATGTAGTTCTGCTTGAGCAGGCGCCAGGTGGCGAACTGGATGTCCGACCCCTTCGAAGGCATCTCGACGATGTCCTTCTTGTCCAGGGCGCGGAATTTGCCCGAACGGTTGAAGTCGGCCCGCATGACGTCGGCGACGTCGGTGGGCAGCGGGGTGCCCTCGGCCTGGGCAAAAGGCACCACGGCGATCGGGGTGGCGGACTTCAAGCCCTGGGTGATATCGACGTTGAGCGACTGGGCTGCCACGGGGCCGGCCACGAAGGCGGCCGCGGCGGCGAGGGCGAAGGCGAGGAGATGGGTCAGTTTTCGCATGGGCGGGATCATTGCGGCCTGAAGGTGATGGTTATGTCACGCTGGAAGACGGACTCGAAGCCCTGGTAGGGCAAGGGCTTGGCGGCCAGGACGGCGTTTTCGACCGACTGGCGACCGGCAGCATCGTACGGACAACTGGAATCCACGCTGACGCTGAGGACATCGCCGCCCGGGATCTGGGTGACGTGCACCTTGCAGGTGGTCCCGGACTGGACGGTATCGGGCTGGATCCAGTGCTGGGTCACCGCATTCTGGATGGCGGCCTGGTAGCGGCCCACGAGCCCGGTATCGGCGCCGTTGGTACCGGTCTGCTTCTGGTCGGCATTGGGCAGGTCCGGCAGGGCGTCGTTGGAGGCGTTCTTCAGCTCCTCGGCCTTCTGCTGGGCCTGTTTCTTGGAGGCGTCGGCCTTCTTGGTCGCGGCCTGCGCCGCGTCCAGCTTATTGAAGAGGTCGTCGATTTCCTTCTGCTTCTTGGCCTTGGCGGCCTGGGCGTCGAGCTCGGCCTGTTGCTGCTTCTGCTTCTCTTCCTGCAGCTTCTTGGCGTCCTCGGCCTTCTGCAACGCGTCCTCGACCACCTTTTCCTGGTCTTTCAGGTCGGGCTGCTTGGGCGGCGGCGGGAGCTCGCGGTCGGGTGGCTTGACCGGGGGCGGCGGCGTCGGAGGGGGCGGCGTGGGCGGCGGAGGGGTGGCATCCTTGACGGGTTTTGTCTGGGTCACCTTCGGCGGCGGCGATCCCGTGGGGCCGATCAGGGTGGCATTGATGATCTGGCCCGGCAGCTCGATCGGCCGTTCGCAGGTGATCGGATTCCAGGACGCAGGCAACCCCAGCTTGTCGAAGAAGCCGGCGTAGTCCGAGCACGGCAGGATCGCCAGGAACAGGAAGGCGACGATGCCAAGATGCAGGATGGCGGCAAGGACGACCGCCTTGGGCGTGCCCTTAGGGTTTTCCATTCTTCCCGCCCGACTGCGGCTGGCTCATCAGTCCAATGTTGGAGACACCCGCGGTCTGCAGGATCGGCAGGATCTCGTAGAACTTGCCGTACGGCACGCGTTCGTCACCGGCGATCAATACCTGCAGCTCCGGGTTGGCGTCGTGGAACGCGGTGATCTTGGTGCGCAGGCCATCGATGTCAGTGGGCTGGCGCTTGGTGCCTTCGAAGGTGAGATACAGCTGGCCGGCCTCGTCGACCGAAATGACGACCGGGTCTTTCTTGTCTTTGAGCGATTTCGCTTCGGTCTGCGGCAGCTGGATGTCCACCCCGAGGTTCATCATCGGGGTGGTGACCATGAAGATGATCAGCAGCACGAGCATCACGTCGATATAAGGCACGACGTTGATCTCGGACTTCAGCTTCCGTTTGACCCGCTTGGTTGCGTGGCGCATAGGGTTATCGGCTCCCGCCGGCTCAGGCCAGGTCGTCGGAAGACTGGATCTGCCGCTGCAGTACCGAGGAGAACTCTTCCTGGAAGACCTCGTAGCGCGAGGCGATCCGCTCGACCTTGTTGGCGTAGCGGTTATAGGCCCACACGGCCGGGATGGCAGCGAACAGACCCATGGCCGTGGCGATCAGCGCCTCGGAGATGTGCGGGGCGACCACCGAGATGGTGACGTCCTTCATTTCCCCTAAGCCCTGGAAGGCGCCCATGATGCCCCACACGGTGCCGAACAGGCCCACGTATGGGCTGATGGAACCGACGTTGGCGAGGAATTCGAGGTTTTGTTCCAGCTTGCCGATCTCGCGGGTACCGGCCACGCGCATGGCGCGCTCGGCGCCCTCGACCACGCGGACCGGATCGCCACCGCGGCTCTTGCGCTGGCGGGCGAACTCGCGGAAACCGGCCTCGAAGACGTTGTCCAGGCCGTGGGCATGGTCGCCGCGGGCGCTTACCTCGCGGTACAGGCCGGCAAGGTCGGCGCCCGACCAGAAGCGCTCCTCGAAGCTCTCGGCGTTGTCGTGGGCGACCTTCATCTGCGAGTACTTGCGGATGATGATCACCCAGGACAGGAACGAGAACACCAGCAAGAGCAGCATCACCAGCTGGACGGGAATGCTGGCGTCGGTAACCAGCTTGAATACGTTCAGTCCACCGTTCATCGGATCAGGGCTCTCCAGCGGGTGCAACGACAAGGGAATGGGGGAATAGCTCGGGGGGAATCGCTACCGGCCGCATGGAGGCCAGCTCCACGCAGGCGACCCGGACCGTGGCGCGCAAGAGCGGCGTCCCGTCGATCCGGTGAATCTCCTGGGCGAAAAGAATACTTGCTGAACGACGCTGTTTGACCTCGACCGTGACCAGCAGTTCATCATCCAGTCGGGCCGGGCGGAGGAAATCCAGTGACATTTCCTTCACCACGAAGCCCAGGCCCGTCTCCTGGCTAAGGCGCACCTGGTCCATGCCGCCGGCACGGAGGAACTCGGTACGGCCCCGTTCCAGGAAGCGCACGTAGCTGGCGTGGTAAACCACGCCGCCTGCGTCCGTATCTTCCCAGTAGATGCGAACCGGCCAGGAAAACCCTGTATTCATGCCTCTTCGCTGCCGAAAAGATCCGGCGCCTGCGGCTGCCTCGGCGGCGGCGACAGGCCCAGGTGCCGCCACGCCTTGGCGCTGGCCATGCGGCCCCGGGCGCTTCGGATCAGGAAGCCCTGTTGGATCAGGTACGGCTCGACCACGTCTTCGAGCGTGCCGCGGTCTTCGGAAAGCGCCGCCGCCAGCGATTCCACGCCCACCGGGCCGCCCTCGAAGTTGTTGATGATGATGTGAAGCAGGCGGCGGTCGAGGTCGTCGAAGCCTTCCTGGTCCACCTTCAGCATGTCCATCGCCGCGCGGGCGGCCAGGTGGGTGATGGTGCCGTCGCCGCGCACTTCGGCGAAGTCGCGCACGCGGCGAAGCAGCCGGTTGGCGATGCGTGGCGTACCACGCGAACGGCGGGCGATCTCGACCGCCCCTTCCAGCACGCACTCGATGTTGAGGATGCGCGCGGCGCGGCGGACGATCGCGGTGAGCTCGTCCACGTCGTAGAACTGCAGGCGCTGGATGATGCCGAAACGGTCGCGCAGGGGGCCGGTGAGCAGGCCCGCGCGGGTGGTGGCGCCGATCAGGGTGAAGGGCGGCAGATCCAGCTTGATCGAGCGGGCCGCGGGCCCTTCGCCGATCATGATGTCGATCTGGAAATCTTCCATCGCCGGATACAGCACTTCCTCCACCACGGGAGAAAGCCGGTGGATTTCATCCACGAACAGCACGTCGTTGGGTTCGAGGTTGGTCAGCAGGGCCGCCAGGTCCCCTGCCCGCTCAAGCACGGGGCCTGAAGTGGTGCGCAGCTTCACGCCCAGCTCGTTGGCGATCACGTGGGAAAGAGTGGTCTTGCCCAGGCCCGGCGGCCCGAAGATCAGCGTGTGGTCAAGTGCCCCGCCCCGCCGCCGCGCCGCCTCGATATAGATGGCCATCTGCTCGCGCACCGCCTGCTGCCCGAGGTACTCGGACAGTCGCTTCGGGCGGATCGAAGCCTCGAGGGCCTCGTCGTCCATGGCGGCAACGGCGGTGACGATGCGGTCGGTCATCGCCGTATTATGGCATTAACGTGGGTGTTTCCCCGATGACGGAGTATTCGTGCCGCCCAGGGACGCCCTATGCCGAAGCGCGGCCACACCGATCCACGTGGCCCAGATGGCCATCAACGTTCGGAAAACGAGTTGCACGCCTGCGCCGGGAATCGTCAAGGCCGGCAACCCCGCGCCGCAGTACACCGCACCAAATAACCCCGGGCCAGCCTTGGCGTAGCAAACGGCGAAAAAGAAGGCGGCAGTAACACGCAGGTAGGACCGCCGCCGCTGCATGACGGCCGCGGCCAGCGCCAGCCAGATGGCGACCACGATGACACCCGATACTGCGCCCGCTGCGTTGACGAAGGGATCCCCGTCGAAGAACAGGGTGACAGCCTTCCACGCCTGGACCAGCGCAAAGAGCGCGCACGAACGCGCGAACTGAGCATGCGACTGTCCCACGGGAGCCGGCGGAAGTGGTTGCGCGTCCAAAGCTGAGATCCGTCACGAATGACGATCCATCTTAAGCAGGCATCGGCTCCATGTATTTAGTGGCGGACTCAATTTCGCCTGACGCCCAGCCATACGCTGGGCGTCCTGCCAACCTTCCGCTAGATCTCCACCTGCGCACCCAATTCGATCAACCGATTGCCGGGGATCTGGAAGAACGCCGTGGCCGGCAACGCATTGCGCGCCATGAAAGCGAACAGCTTGTCACGCCACAGCGCCATGCCCGGCCGGCGGACGTCGGCCACGATGGTTTCGCGTGAGAGGAAGAACGTGGTGTCCATCAGGTCGAAGCCCAGCCCCTTGGCCGAGCACCGCTGCAGGGCGAGCGGGATATTGGGATCTTCGGCGAAACCAAAGCGTACCTGCAGTCCGTAGAAGCCGCCGCCCATGTCGACGATGTCCAGCCGCTCGTCATTGTCGGCGACCGGCGTTTCGAGCACGTCCACGGTAAGCATCACGTTGCGCTCATGCAGCACCTTGTTGTGCTTGAGGTTATGCAACATGGCATGCGGCACGGAATTCTGGTTGGCGGTAAGGAATACCGCCGTGCCCGGCACGCGCAGCGGCGGATGCTCGCCGATATTCTCGATGAAGGGAGCCAGAGCCAGGCCTGACTGCTTGATCTCGCGCACGACGAGGTCGCGGCCGCGGCGCCAGGTGGTCATCATGGTGAAGATCACCACGCCCAGCACCAGCGGGAACCAGCCGCCATGGGCGATCTTCAGTGCGTTGGCGCCGAAGAAGGCGAAGTCGACGATGAGGAAAATGACGCCGGTGGCGATCACCGCCGGCCAGCTCCAGTTCCAGCGCTTGCGCGCCACCACTAGGGCCAGCATGGTGGTCATGGTCATGGTGCCGGTCACCGCGATGCCGTAGGCCGCGCCCAGGTTGTTCGACGAGCGGAAGCCCACTACGGCCAGCAGCACCAGTACCAGCAATAGCCGGTTGATCCACGGGAGGAAGATCTGCCCGGACATCTGGTGTGAGGTGTGCTTGACCGCCATGCGCGGGGAATAACCCAGCTGCATCGCTTCGCGGGTCATCGAGAACGCACCGGAAATCACCGCCTGCGAGGCGATCAGCGCCGCCATCGAGGACAACACCACCATCGGGTACAGCAGGCTTTCCGGCACCAGGCGATAGAACGGGTTCTCGATCGCCGTCTGGTCGTGCAGCAACAAGGCACCCTGGCCGAAATAGTTGATCAGCAGCGCCGGCAGCACGAAGAAGAACCACGACAAGCGGATCGAACGCTTGCCGAAATGACCCATGTCGGCATATAGCGCCTCGGCGCCGGTGAGCGCCAGCACCACGCCGCCAAGGGCAATGAACGCGCCCCGGCCATGGGTCTGGAAGAAGTCCACCGCATACATCGGGTTCAGCGCGTAGAGCACCTGGGGATGGGCGACGATCTGGCGCGCGCCCAGCACGGCCAGCACGATGAACCAGATGATCATCACCGGCGCGAAAGCGCGGCCTACGAGGTGCGTGCCGTGGCGCTGGATGCCGAACAACAGCAGGATGATCACCACGCAGATGGGAATAATGTAGGCATCAAGGCCAGGCGCTGCGATCTCCAGGCCCTCTACCGCCGAGAGCACGGACATGGCCGGGGTGATCACGCCGTCGCCATAGAACAGCGAGGCGCCGAAAATGCCGATGGCCGCCAGCACCCAGCGGGCCCGCGGGCTACCCACCATGCTGCGCTGGGCCAGCGCCATCAGCGCCATGATGCCGCCTTCGCCCTTGTTGTCCGCGCGCATCACGAAGGTCACGTACTTCAGTGACACCACCATGATCAATGCCCAGAAGATCAGCGACAGCACGCCCAGCACGGCGCCTGATTCCGGCTGCATGCCGTGGGTGCCGAGGGTTTCCTTCATCGCATACAGCGGGCTGGTACCGATATCGCCGAAGACGACGCCCACGGCGCCGGCCGCGAGTGCGGCAAGCGAATGGCGTCGGGTTTCATTGGTTTGCACGATCAATTCCCCAGCGCGGCGCGTAGCGCCTTGCGGATGATGGCCTCGGCGTCATCGCCGTCGGCCGCGGTTTTCTGTACAAGGCGCGACACTTCCACTGGCTTGTAGCCCAGTTGCAGCAGCGCGACGGTGGCTTCGCCTGCGGCGTCCAGCGGTGCACCCGATGGCATCGTGCCGCTGGCCGGCATGGCCACGCCGTTGGCGTCTACGCGGTCGCGCAATTCCACCACGATGCGTTCGGCGGTCTTCTTGCCGATGCCGGGGATCTTGGTGAGCGCCACCACGTCGCCGGCAAGCACCAGGCGGGAAAACTGGTCGGTGGATACGCCCGAGAGCACGGCCAGGGCGATCTTGGCGCCGATGCCGGACACCTTGAGCAGGTTCCGGAACAGCGCCCGCTCGTGTTCGTGCATGAAGCCGTACAGGGCGACGGAGTCTTCCTTCACCGCATGGTGAGTAAGGAGGGTGACTTCCTTGCCCGTGGCCGGAAGCTCGTAGATGGTGGACATCGGAGCGTCCACCTCGTAGCCCACGCCACCGACGTCGATCAACAGGCTGGGCGGCTGTTTGGTCACCAGGATGCCGCGCAAACGTCCGATCATCGGCGCCGCCTCCACGCGGTGCGGGGAATGCCCAGGCGTTCGGTGCTCGAGCGCGTATGGGCGTGGGTCACGGCGATCGCCAGGGCATCGGCGGCATCGGCCTGGATGGGCCCCTTGATCGACAACAGGATGCCGATCATGTGTTGCACCTGCGATTTGTCGGCGCGTCCACCGCCGACGACTGCCTGCTTCACTTCACTGGCCGCATATTCGTGCACGACGATCCCCTGGTTGACCAGCGCGCAAATCGCAGCGCCGCGCGCCTGGCCCAGTTTAAGTGCCGAATCGGGATTGCGGGCCATGAAGACACGCTCGATGGAGGCCTCGGTGGGCTGGTGCGTGCCAACGATAACCTGCAATTCGTCGAAAATTCGTTTCAGCCGCAGCGGAAAGGTGGCCTCGCCGGCCACGGCCAGCGCGCCATGGAACACGTGGCGAAGGCTGCCGTCGCTGGCAACGTCGATGATCCCCACGCCCGTGCGTTGGCTGCCCGGGTCGATGCCGATGATGCGCGTCATGGTGTGGGTGGTCGCTGCGGGTGGATGGGCCACCCGCGACGCTTCAGCCTTCGACCGGCGCGGTAAGCGCGGCGTTGTGATAGATCTCATGGACATCGTCGAGTTCTTCGAGCCACTCGATGAGATCGCGCAAGGTGTCTTCCACCTCCGCGGGCACCGCCACGCGGTTGGCCGGACGCATGACCAGGTCAGAGCTTTCCGCCTTCAGCCCTGCGCTTTTAAGCGCTTCCTCGACCGCGTGGTAATGCTCTCCGGCGCACAGCACGGTGCTCATGCCGCCTTCGTTGACCACGTCGTCGGCCCCGGCTTCAAGCGCGGCCTCGAGGATTTTTTCTTCCTGCGCGGCATCACCGCCCGTGGCGAAGACGATTTCACCGGTACGGGCGAACTGGAACGACACCGAACCGTTGGTGCCCAGGTTGCCGCCGTGCTTGGTGAGCGCGTGGCGCACATCGGCCACGGCGCGCGTGGTGTTATCGGTGACGCAATCGATGATGATCGCCACGCCGCCCGGGCCGTAGCCCTCGTAACGGACTTCCTGCATGTCGGCGCCACCGTCGGCACCCGAGCCACGCTTGATGGCGCGCTCGATGGTGTCCTTGGTCATGTTGGCCGACAAGGCCTTGTCCACGGCCGAACGCAGGCGCGGGTTACCGGCAGGGTCGGCCACGCCCGAGCGGGCCGCGACGGTGATTTCGCGGATCAGCTTGGTGAACACCTTGGCGCGCTTAGCGTCTTCGGCGTTCTTGCGACCTTCAATGGACGGGCCTCTACCCATGGGATGTTCCTGCGTGCTGCAAGGTGGCGAAGCCGGGGATTTTACTCCAAAACGCGCACCCGGCGCCCTGGCGCCTACCCTGCCTCGGCCGGGGCGGCGGCGAAACGGCCGTCGCGCAGGAAGGCGGCGGCCTGCCGCGCCACCTCGGCGGACATCAGCAGGCCCGTGTGGGTGGTTTCCACCATGCAATGGTCGGCCAGGCCCGGCAGGCGTGTTTCGGCCACCGACACTGAACCGTCATGTTCGTCGGCCAGTGCCCCCACCACCGAGCCCAGGCCTACGGGCAGGTAGCCGGCCACCATGCCGACCTCGCGCGGGCCGTCCCAGCTTTCGAAGCCGTGCTCGAGCAGCTCGCGGGCATTGCCCAGCAGGCGGTCGCCGCCCCAGTGGCCAATCAGGCCGCGCGCGGCGGCGCTGCCGGCCAGCGGCGAGCCCAGGCAGACGATACGGCCTTCGGGGAGGTCGTCCTCCACGCAGGCCAGCAGCGCCAACATGCCGCCCAGGCTGTGCCCGACCAGGTGCACCGGCCCCGGCGCCAGTTCGCGCATCTTCCGCTGCAAGCGGACGATCGCACGCTCGGGCGTGCCGGCCACGCTCATGTACTCGAAGCGATGGACCTCGAAGCCCTGCTCGATCAGACGACGGCGCAAGAGGCCCATGGCAAAGGCACGCATCCACAGACCATGCAGCAGGATGACGTGCTCGCTTGCCACCGGCAGCTATCCCTTGGCCGGTGCGTCGGCCACGCGCACGTGCAGTTCCTTCAACTGGGCCAGGGCCACCGGCGACGGCGCGTCGGTCATGAGGTCCTGGGCGCTGGTGGTCTTGGGGAAGGCGATGACGTCGCGGATCGATTCGGTGCCGCCCATCAAGGCGGCGATGCGGTCGATGCCGAAGGCCAGGCCACCGTGCGGCGGCGCGCCGAACTTCAGCGCCTTGAGCAGGAAGCCGAACTTGGCCTCGGCTTCTTCCTCGCCGATGCCCAGCAGGCCGAACACGGCGCTTTGCATGTCCGGGCGATGGATACGGATCGAACCGCCGCCGATCTCGTTGCCGTTGAGCACCATGTCGTAGCCGCGGCTGACCGCCGTGGCGGCGTTGGCGCGAAGATCGTCGATGTCGTCGACCTTCGGTGCGGTGAACGGATGATGCAGCGCCACGAAGCGCTGTTCCTCGGCATCGTATTCGAACATCGGGAAGTCGGTGACCCAGAGCGGCTTCCATCCTTCGGTCACCAGGCCACGGTCGCGGCCGACCTTCAGGCGCACCTGGCCCATGAAGTCGGTGACGGTCTTCCAGGAGCCTGCCCCGAAGAGCAGCATGTCGCCGGTATCGGCACCGGTGAGGTCGAACAGCGAGGCCAGGGCCGTGTCGTCGAGGAACTTGGCCACGGGCGAGGCGAGGCCTTCGCGCCCCTTGGACTTGTCTTCCACGCGCAGCCACGCCAGCCCCTTGGCCCCGTACTTGGCGGCATGCTCGGTGAGCTGGTCGATGTCCTTGCGGGTCATGGTGGCGCCGCCGGGCACGCGCAGCGCGGCCACGCGGCCTTCCGGATCGTTGGCAGGGCCTGCGAACACCTGGAATTCCACGTGCTTCACGGCGCTGGCGACGTCGATGAGTTCCAGCGGATTGCGAAGGTCCGGCTTGTCCGAACCGAAGCGCTGCATGGCCTCGGCCCAGGTCATGCGGGGGAACGAGGCATCCAGGTCGACGTTGACCACATCCTTGAACACGTGGCGGATCAGCGCCTCGACGAAATCCTGCACGTCGCGTTCTTCGACGAAGGCGAATTCAAGGTCGAGCTGGGTGAATTCCGGCTGGCGATCGGCGCGGAGGTCTTCGTCGCGGAAGCAGCGGGCGATCTGGTAGTAGCGGTCGAAGCCCGCCATCATCAGGATCTGCTTGAACAGCTGCGGCGACTGCGGCAGCGCGTAGAACTGGCCCGGATGCACGCGGCTGGGCACCAGGTAGTCGCGCGCGCCCTCGGGCGTGGCCTTGGTAAGGATGGGCGTTTCGATGTCCTGGAAACCGGCGTCGTCGAGATAACGGCGCAGCGAACGCACCAGAGCGATGCGCGTGCGCATGATCTTCTGCATCTCCGGACGGCGAAGGTCCAGGTAGCGATAGGTCATGCGCATGTCTTCGTTGGGGTTCTCGTGCAGCGCGAAGGGAAGGTCCTTCGCCGCGTTGAGCACCTCGACGGTGGCGGCCACCAGTTCGACCGTACCGGTACGCAGCTTGTCGTTGGCGGCGATGCGCTTGCGCACCGTGCCGGTGACGCGGAGGCAATATTCGTAGCCGATCTCGCCAGCCACCTTGAAAGCGGCTTCGTTGTCACGGTCGATCACGACCTGGGCAACGCCCTCGTGGTCGCGAAGGTCGACGAAGGCCACGTGGCTTTGCAGGCGAAGCGTGTTGACCCAGCCACACAGGGTGACTTCCTGGCCGACGAGGGTCTCATCGATGAGACCGCAAAAGTGCGTACGCATGCGCTGCTTGCTCCGGGCCGCCAACGGCCATGATTCAGGTGGAAAAGACCCTGAATTCTAGCATGCGGCCCGGAGCCGGCCGCGACTACCAGCGGCGCTGGATGGCAAAGCGGCCGCGGCAACCGCCGTTGACCCAGATGCCGTCGCGGTTGGTGCCCCAGTTGCGGCCTTCGATGCAGCGGGTGTCCGAATCGTTGTTGACGATGGCCACGCGTGCACCGCGAAGATCGATCGGGCAGACCTTGTAGCGGTTGTTCTCGCTGCCGCAGACCACTACCTGGTCACGGCCGCCCGGCGGACGACCGCCACCCCAGCCTGGACCACCCGGCCGGCCGCCGGCTTCGGCAAACTGGCCACGGCACCCGCGGTCGACCCAGATAGCCCCGCGGTCGAAGCCCCAGTTGCGCCCCCTGTCGCAGCGGGTATCGGAATCCTGCTTCACCAGCTGGGCATCGCGCCAGGGCACGCTGCAGCGGGCGTACCTGCCGTCGACGCTGCCGCAAGTCACCACCTGGCCGTCGCCCCAGCGCTGCGCCTGTGCCGGCGCCGCGACGAACGAAGATCCCACCACCAGGCCCAACGTGGCCGCGAGGCCCCATGCACGCGCTTTCATCGTCCCAACTCCTTCCATGCCGGCGCGGCTGCGCCATGGAGCAAGATCTTGCACTTTCCGTATGAACGAAGGAATACGCGGCCGTCGGGAGGGGTCAGGCCGATTCAGCCGCCAGAGGGTCAGTCGGCCGCGGGGGCGGCCGCAGGCTTGGGTGCGTCTGCTTTCGGGGTATCGGCCTTGGGCGCTTCGATCTTGCCGTCGCCGGCCAGATTCCGCTTCTTGTCCCCGTCTTTCTTGAAGTCGGTTTCATACCAGCCGCTGCCGGCGAGGCGGAAACCCGGGGCGCTGAGCATTCTTCCCACGCGTGGCTCGCCGCAGGTGGGGCAAACCGTGGGATCGGCGTCGGAAAGCTTTTGCAGGCGCTCGAAGCGGTGGCCGCAGGCCTGGCACTGGAATTCGTAGATGGGCATGGAGCTTGGTTACCTGGTCGCAGCCGCAGATTATAGCGGGGTGTCCTGTCAGGACGCCCCGCCCTTGCCAAACACCAGGTGGCCGCCCTCGGCCCCCACGGTGATGGTGTCGCCGCTGGTGTAGACGCCCGACAGCAACTGCTGGGCCAGCGGGTTTTCCAGTTGCTGCTGCACGGCGCGCTTGAGCGGCCGGGCGCCGTAGACCGGGTCGAAGCCGATGTTGGCCAGGATGTCCAGCGCGGCATCGGAGATATCGATCTTCAGCTGCCGCTCGGCCAGGCGCTTGCCCAGGTAGTCCAGTTGGATGCGGGCGATGGCGCGGATCTGCGCCTTACCCAGCGGCCGGAATACCACCAGCTCGTCGAGGCGGTTGATGAATTCGGGACGGAAGTGCGCCTGCACCACCGCCAGCACCGAGGCCTTCATTTGCATGTAATCGGCTTCGCTGTCACCGGCCTGCTCCTGGATCAGGTTCGACCCCAGGTTGGACGTCATCACCACCACCGTGTTGCGGAAGTCCACCGTGCGGCCCTGGCCGTCGGTGAGGCGGCCGTCGTCGAGCACCTGCAACAGGATGTTGAAGACATCCGGATGGGCCTTCTCCACCTCGTCAAGCAGGATCACGCTGTAGGGCCGGCGACGCACGGCTTCGGTGAGATACCCGCCCTCTTCATAGCCGACGTAACCGGGAGGTGCGCCAACCAGGCGACTCACCGAATGCTTTTCCATGAACTCGCTCATGTCGATGCGCACCATGGCGTCGGGCGCGTCGAAAAGGAAATTGGCCAGCGCCTTGCACAGTTCGGTCTTGCCCACGCCAGTGGGACCTAAGAACAGGAATGAACCATAGGGGCGGTTCGGGTCGGACAGCCCGGCACGCGCGCGGCGGATGGCATCGGCCACCGCACGCACGGCTTCGTCCTGGCCAACCACGCGCTCGTGCAGCACGGTTTCCATGGCCAGGAGTTTCTCGCGCTCGCCCTCGAGCATCTTGGATACGGGAATGCCCGTCCAGCGACTGACCACCTCGGCGATTTCTTCGGCGGTCACGCGATCCTGCACCAGCTTGAAGTTCTGCTGTTCGGCCTGCTGCGCGGCGTCGAGCTGTTTTTCAAGCTCGGGCAGCCGGCCGTACTGGATCTCGCTCATGCGCGCGTAGTCCTGCCGGCGCTGGGCTGCTTCCAGTTCCAGCCGGGCTTCCTCGATCTGCTCCTTGATACGAGTGGCGCCCTGCAGAGCCGCCTTCTCCGACTTCCAGATCTCGTTGAGGTCGGAAAATTCCCGCTCCAGGGCATCGATGTCGGCCTCGAGATCGGCCAGGCGCTGGCGGGACTCTTCGTCCTTTTCCTTGCGCAGCATTTCGCGCTGGATCTTCAGCTGGATCAGGCGGCGTTCCAGGCGGTCGAGCTCCTCGGGCTTGGAATCGATTTCCATGCGGATGCGCGAAGCGGCCTCGTCCATCAGGTCGATCGCCTTGTCGGGCAGCTGGCGGTCGGCGATGTAGCGATGGGAGAGCGTCGCCGCGGCGACGATGGCAGGATCGGTGATCTCCACGCCGTGATGCACGGCGTAGCGCTCCTTCAGGCCGCGCAGGATGGCGATGGTGTCTTCCACCGTGGGCTCGCCCACGAACACCTTCTGGAAGCGACGCTCGAGCGCTGCGTCTTTCTCGACGTACTTGCGGTACTCGTCGAGCGTGGTGGCACCGATGCAGTGCAGCTCGCCACGCGCCAGCGCCGGCTTCAACATGTTGCCCGCATCCATGGCGCCATCGGCCTTGCCGGCCCCGACCATGGTATGCAATTCGTCGATGAACAGGATCACCCGGCCTTCCTGCTTGGCCAGGTCGTTCAACACGGCCTTCAGGCGCTCCTCGAACTCGCCGCGGAACTTCGCGCCGGCGATCAGCGCGCCCATGTCCAGCGACAGCACGCGGCGGTCGCGCAGCCCTTCGGGCACTTCGTCATTGACGATGCGCTGCGCCAGTCCTTCGACGATCGCCGTCTTGCCCACGCCAGGCTCACCGATCAGTACCGGGTTGTTCTTGGTGCGCCGCTGCAGCACCTGGATCGTGCGGCGGATTTCCTCGTCGCGGCCGATGACGGGGTCGAGCTTGCCGTTTTCGGCACGCTCGGTGAGATCTATGGTGTACTTCTCAAGCGCCTGGCGCTGCTCCTCGGCGTTCTCCGACTGCACTTTCTCACCGCCACGGAGCTTGTCGATCGCAGCCTCGAGCAGGACCTTGGTGGCCCCGGCCGCCTTCAGCGCCGCGCCGATTTCACCGCGGTCCTCCAGGGCTGCCAGCACGAACAGTTCACTGGCGATGAACTGGTCGCCGCGTTGCTGTGCCAGCTTGTCGGTAAGGTTCAAAAGGCGCGTGAGCTCGTTGCCGATGCTGAGCGATCCTTCCTGGCCGCTCACCTTCGGCAGGCGATCGAGGATCTCGCCGATCCGCTGGCGCAGGGCCGGCACGTTGACGTGGGCCTGGGTCAGGAGGGGAGCGGTGGATCCTCCCTGCTGGTCGATCAACGCCGCCATCACGTGCGCCGGCTCCAGCATGTTGTGGTCGCGGCCCACGGCGAGCGACTGGGCATCGGCCAGTGCCTGCTGGAAGCGCGAGGTAAGTTTGTCCATGCGCATAACGGTTAGAACCCCATTCTCTCAAGGTTTGGACGAACGCCGCCGGAAACCCCAGGCGCCGCGGTCGATCGTCCACAAATGAGGCCCGCCGGCCGCCGCTTCAAGCAGCATTCGTGCCGACATCGTGCCCCCTCCGCGCGCCGTTCACATCAGCAGCTTCACACTTCCGTTATCCGCAGATGGAGATCGATGCAAGGTGAACGCCCGCCGCGCTGGATTGCCGCCCCCGCCCAAACCCGACCGCGGCCACCCCTGGGCCCTCTTCCTCGATGTGGACGGCACGCTGCTCGATTTCGTCGACGATCCTGCCGCCGTGCGGGTCCCGCCGGCGCTGGCGCTTTCACTGGACATCCTGCACGAACGCCTTAACGGGGCCCTCGCCCTCATAAGCGGACGCAGCATCGCCGACCTGGACCGGCTGTTCGGGCGAAGCTCGTGGGCCGCGGCTGGACTGCACGGGTTCGAGCGGCGGAGCAGCCAGGGGCCGATCGAACGATTGCAGGCAAATCCCTCCCAGGTCGAGGAATTACGGCGCAACACCGCGGCGCTGGCCATGCAATTGCCTGGCATCCGTGTCGAGGACAAGGGCGTGGCAGTGGCCCTGCATTATCGGGAGGCCCCGGAGCAAGGCGACGCGCTGAAGCTCGCCGCCCACGCGCTGGCCGAAGAATTGTCGGGTTACGAATTGCAGCCGGGCAACCACGTGGTGGAATTCAAACCGCGCGGCATGGACAAGGGCATGGCGGTGACGGCCCTGCTGCAGACGCCGCCATTCGAGGGCCGCTTGCCTGTTTACATCGGCGATGACCTTACCGACGAACACGGCTTCGTGGCGGCCAATGCCCACGGCGGCCTCTCCGTACGGGTGGGCAACCGCGAACCCAGCCAGGCCACCAGCACGCTGGCGGACGTTGCCTCGGTCCATGCGTGGCTGCGGGAGCTGGCCGCATGAGCCGGCTGGTGGTCATCTCCAACCGGGTGGCCCTGCCCAAGCAGACGCAGACGGGGGGCCTCGCCTCGGCGATGAACGCCGCCCTGCAGGAACGCGGCGGCCTGTGGTTCGGCTGGAGCGGCAATATCGGCAAGGAAAGCGGCACGGAACTGCACGAGGTTACCGAACGCAACATCAACTACGCCACCATCGATCTCTCCCGCAAAGACCACGATGATTACTACGCCGGCTTCGCCAACCGCGCTCTGTGGCCGTTGTTCCACTACCGCGGCGACCTGGTCGACTATCGCCGCGACCATATGGAAGGCTATTTCCGCGTCAACGCAGTGTTCGCCGATAACGTGGCGCGGCTGATCCAGCCCAACGACACCATCTGGGTGCAGGACTACCACCTGATCCCTCTGGCGCAGATGCTGCGAGAACGCGGCGTGCGCAACCGCATCGGCTTCTTCCTGCATACGCCGCTGCCGGCGGCGGGCCTGATGATCACGCTGCCACGCCACCGCGACTTGTTCGAGTCGCTGGCGTCATACGATCTGGTTGGCCTGCATACGCACCGCGACCTGCGTGCGCTGGAGGATTACTTCCTGCACGAACTGGGCGCGGCCATGCGCACCGGCGGCCGTATCCGCGCGGCCAATGGCCGCCTGTTCCGCGCGGGCGTCTTTCCCATCAGCATCGATACCGCCGAAGTGGTGGAACTGGCCCATCGCACCGAAGACACCGGCGACGTGGCGCGCCTGCGCCACAGCCTGGACGGCCGTGAGCTGATCATCGGCGTGGACCGCCTGGATTATTCCAAGGGCCTGCCGCAACGCTTCGACGCCTTCGCCCGGCTGCTCCGCGACAACGAGGAGATGCGCCGGCGCGTCTCCTTCCTGCAGATCGCTCCGCCCTCGCGCTCGGAGGTGCCCGAGTACCGGCAGATCCGACGGGACCTGGAGCGCAGCGCCGGCCACATCAACGGCCAGTATGCCGAGCCCGACTGGGTGCCGATCCGCTACGTGAACAAGTCCTACCCACAGAAGATGCTGGCCGGCTATTTCCGTGTCGCGCGGGTGGGCCTGGTCACGCCCTTGCGCGACGGCATGAACCTGGTCGCCAAGGAATACATCGCCTGCCAGGACCCGAAGGACCCCGGCGTGCTGGTGCTCTCGCGGTTCGCCGGCGCGGCGCAGGAACTTGGCGCGGCGCTACTGGTGAATCCCAACGACCTGGACGACGTGGCCGAGGCGCTCAAGCGCGCCCTGGACATGTCGCTCAAGGAACGCCGCCAGCGCTGGGATGCCTCGATGGAAGTGCTCGAGAACAACGACATCACTCGCTGGCGCAATGCCTTCCTCGAGGCACTGATGCATCCGGCGCGCAACGCCAGTGACCTGGCGACGACGGCGCCCGCCGAAACGATCTCTTAAAAAACTACCGCCAGATCAGCGAGACAAAGCGACCGCTAGCGCCTGCATCCCGGCGATAGGAATAAAACCGCTCATCGGCGAACGTATCGAAGCCGCCGCCGTGGATGCCCGCCACCCCGGCATCGGCCAGGCGGAGGCGCGCCAGGGCGTACAGGTCGCAATGCCAATGCCCGGGACGCGTCGCGGCGAATGCAGCGGCGGTCCGGGCGTCGCCGTCGACGAATGCGGCGCGCACTTCCTCGCCCACTTCATAAGACTTCGCGCCGATGCACGGGCCCATCCACGCCAGCGGCGCGCCGCCCATGGCCAGGACCGTGGCCTCCAGCACGCCGGTGGCCAGGCCGCGCCATCCTGCATGCGCGGCGCCGATCCGGCTGCCGTCGGGCAGGCAGAACAGCACCGGCAGGCAGTCGGCGGTCTGGATGGCAAGCACACCGCGCTCGGCCACAGCCGCATCGGCCTCGGGCTCGGACGCCTGGGGCTGGTGGGGGTCAGAGTCATGACTCTGACCCCAGTCGGGTTCTGGCCGTGCGACGTGCGCGCCATGCACCTGCCGCAGCCACAGGGGCTCGGCAGGCAGGCCCAGCCGCCCGCGTAGCGAGCCACGATTGGCTTCGGCGTCAGCCAGGTCGTCGCCGCAACGGATGCCCACGTTGAAAGCGTCGTAGGGCGCCCGCGACAAACCGGGCACCTGCCGTGTGCTTACCGCGGCGTGGATGCCCGGCGGCAGGGGCCAGTCCGGCCGCAGGAAGCCTTCAGTCGTCAAAGCCGACCTGCCGCGTGTCCTCGCGAAGCATGGCCTGGAGGGCTTCCAGATCCGCCGGACGCACCGCCTCGAAGGCAAGGTCTTCGCCAGTCACCGGATGGACGAAGGCCAGCCGCTCGGCATGCAGGGCTTGGCGCCGGAAGCCGCGCAGGGTGGCGATGAGTTCCGGCGTGGCGCCCTTGGGCAAGCGCAGACCCGTGCCGTACAGCGGATCACCGACCAGGGGATGACCGATATGCGCCATGTGCACGCGGATCTGGTGGGTACGGCCGGTTTCGAGATTGCACTGCAATACGGTATGGGCGCGGAAGCGTTCCCTCAGGCGATAGTGGGTGACGGCGTGCTTGCCGTCTTCCTCGTCGCGCACGGCTTGGCGCAGGCGGTCGTGGTGATGGCGCCCGATGGGCTCATCCACTGTGCCGCCGGCCACCATGGTGCCCAGCACCACCGCCTCGTACTGGCGGACCACCTCGTGGCGGGACAGCATGGCGACCAGCCCGGTCTGGGCCGGCACCGTCTTGGCCACGACCATCAGGCCCGAGGTTTCCTTGTCGAGCCGGTGCACGATGCCGGCCCGGGCCAGCTCGTTCAGGGCCGGCGCGTGGTGCAGCAGGGCATTCAACAGGGTGCCGGCCGGGTTGCCAGCGCCAGGATGGACCACCAGGCCCGCCGGCTTGTTCAGCACCAGCAGGTGGTCGTCCTCGTGGCGGATGTCCAGGTCCATCGCCTCGGGCTCGGCGTGGGTTTCCACCGCCACCTCGGCTTCGATCACCACGGCCTCGCCGCCCACCAGCAGCTGGCGGGGAGCGGCGGGCCGGCCGTCCAGCAGGACGGAGCCCGCCTTGACCCAGGTAGTGAGCCGGGAGCGGGAATACTGCGGGAACATCTCGGCCAAAGTCTGGTCGAAACGGCGTCCCGCGGCTGCCATCGGCACCCGGGCCTCATGCCGTATGGTACTCATCGGCCGCTCCCCGGCTTTTGGCCGGTTTCGGCTATCATGCTCATTCGATCCAGCATCCGAACCCTTTAAATGCGTGCAACCAAGCTGCTAATTATGCTCTGCCTTGCCCTTCTGGCGGGCGGATGCTCGATGTTCCGCCACAAAGGCGACACCATCGACACGATGCCGGTGGAAAAGCTGTACTCCACCGCTCACGATTCGCTGGAGAATTCCGACTATTCGGCAGCGGAGAAGGCCTATCAGCGCCTGATCGCCCGTTTCCCTTCCGGTGAGTACAACGAGCAGGCCCAGCTGGACCTGGCCTATGCACAGTACAAGGACAACAAGCCGGACGATGCGTATTCCACGATCAACCGGTTCCTGAAGACCTTTCCCACGCATAACCACGCCGATTATGCCTACTACCTGCGCGGCTTGATCAATTTCGACCGCACCGGCGGCCTGATCGAACGCTTCATCCAGCGCGATGGGGCCCAGACGCGCCGCGACCAGGGCTTCAACCTGCAGGCCTTCGACGACTTCAGCGAGCTCTCGCGCCGCTACCCGAACTCCGATTACACGGCCGACGCTCGCCAGCGCATGATCTTCCTGCGCAATGAGCTGGCCCAGTTCGAGATCAACGTGGCGGAGTTCTACCTGCGCAACAAGGCTTATGTGGCCTCGGCCAATCGCTCGCAGTACGTGATCGAGCACTACCAGCAGTCTCCGCAGACCGGCGATGCGCTGGCGATCCTTACCCGCAGCTACATCATGCTCGAGCAGCCGGACCTCGCCGAGCAGACGAAGAAGGTGCTGGCGCTGAACTACCCGAACCACCCGTACCTGACGGATCCGAACTGGCCGCATCATCCCTCGGTGTGGCGCCGCACGATTCCGTTCTCCGGCCACCACTGATATCCGCATCAAGGAAAAGGCCCGGTGATCAATCACCGGGCCTTTTCCTTTGTGGTCAACGCCAGCCTGAGGTGATCGGATATCGTCGCTCACGGCCGAAGGCTTTCTCGGTCACGCGCGGCCCTGGCGCGGCCTGCCGGCGCTTGAACTCGTTGACGTAGACCAGGCGGATCACCCTTGCCACCACCTCGCGGTCGAAACCGGCGGCGGCGATATCGTCGGCTGATTTCTCGCCCTCGATGAAGAGTTCGAGGATGGCATCGAGGTCGTCGTAAGGCGGCAGGGAGTCCTCATCTTTCTGGTCCTCGCGCAATTCCGCCGACGGCGGGCGCTCGATCACTGCCATCGGGATCGCGCCGTCGATCGCCGTGCGCCAGCGGGAAAGGCGGAACACGAGCGTTTTGTAGACATCCTTGAGCGGTGCATAGGCGCCGCACATGTCGCCGTACAGCGTGGCATAGCCCACCGCCATCTCGCTCTTGTTGCCCGTGGACAGCAACAGCTTGCCCGTCTTGTTGGACATCGCCATCAGCAACACGCCACGCGTGCGTGACTGCAGGTTTTCCTCTGTGGTGTCGGGCGCGCGGCCGGCAAAAACAGGATCGAGCGTGCCGATGAAACTGTCGAAAATCCCGCCGATGGGAAGCACGTGGTACTCGACGCCAAGATGGTCGGCCTGGGCCTTGGCCTCTCGGAGGGAGAGATCGGACGTATAGCGCGTGGGCATCATCACCGCCGTGACCTTGTCGGCGCCAAGGGCGTCCACTGCCAGGGCGAGCGTGAGCGCCGAGTCGATGCCACCGGAAAGACCGAGCAACACCCCCGGGAAGCGGTTCTTGCCGATGTAGTCGCGAATGCCCCGCACCAGCCCCGCATAGACGATGGCTTCCTGGGGAAGATCCTGGTGGGGTGGCCAATCAACGGCCCTGAGCGTGCGCGATGCACGATCGAAGTCGACCATCAGCAACGCCTCGACGAATGACGGTGCGCGCGCGGCGATGCTGCCATCGCGATTGACCAATAGCGAGGCACCGTCGAACAGCAGGTCGTCCTGGCCGCCGATCTGGTTGACGTAGGCGATGGGCAGGTCGTTGTCTTTTGCGCGCTCTGCCAGCAACCCCTCACGGGTGGCGGCCTGGTGGATGTCGTACGGCGAAGCGTTGATCACCACGATCATTTCGGCGCCAGCCTGCGCCACGTGCGCGGCGGGCTCGGGTTCCCAGATGTCTTCGCAGATCAACAAACCTACCCGCACGCCTTCGACTTCGATCACGCATGGCGCACTACCGGACCGGAAATAGCGCTTCTCGTCGAACACGGTGTAGTTCGGCAGCGCCTGTTTACGGTACGTGGTTTCGATAGCCCCCTGGCGTAGCACGCTGGCGGCGTTGAAGACCTCGCCCAGCAAGAGCGGGTGGCCAACGATGACAGTGACGTCGGCGCTTTCACGCGCCAGCGCGTCGAGCGCCTTATCGCAGGCTTCCAGGAAGCTGGGACGAAGCAGCAGGTCTTCGGGCGGGTAGCCGGAAAGCGTGAGCTCAGGGAATGCGACCAGCTGTGCTCCGGCAGTGATAGCACGGGCCGTGATATCACGCACGCGCCGCGCATTCGGCTCGACGGCACCCACGGGAAAATCATGCTGGACCAGGGCGATGCGTAATGCGGCCATGAGGCGCTCCGGGGACGAGGCCCCCATGATAATGCCTACCGGCGCATTGGCGCCTGACTGGCAGCCAATACCGATGCTGGCCTCCTTTGGCGCCCACAAACTTGTAGTCCATCACGCACACCAATGACAGTCGCACCGCCATAACCCTATGTCGCTCAGCTGACATCCCTGATCGAGCCACAACCGGAAGATGACACCGCCCGTCAGCAATGACCTACCGGAGCATCGAGCCTTGACCCCCAACGAATTTCGTGAACATGGCCACGCCATCATCGACTGGATCGCAACGTACCGCGAGACGATCGAAGAGCGTGACGTATCCCGTGTCATCGAACCCGGTGCCATCCGGGCCGCCTTGCCCACGGCGCCACCGCGTCAGGCCGAACCGGTGGCTGACATCATGGCCGACTTCGAGTCCATCCTTCTTCCTGGCGTGATGCATTGGCAACATCCCTCCTTCTTCGGCTTCTTCCCGTCCAACGTGGAGCTGTCGTCCGTGTTGGGTGACATGCTGAGCACCGGCCTGGGCGTGGTTGGCATATCGTGGGAGGCAAGCCCGGCGTTGACGGAACTTGAAGAGACCTGCACGGATTGGCTGCGCCAGATGCTGGGCCTGGGTCCCGCATGGCGCGGCGTGATCCAGGAATCGACGTCGATCTCGACGCTCATCGCCACTGTCTGCGCACGCGAGCGATATTCCAACTGTTCGTACGCCCATGGCGGTCTCCGGCAGCCGGAACAACCGGGAATGGTTTACACGTCCACGCGGGCCCACAGTTCGGTGGCCAAAGCCGCCGTGATTGCCGGCTTCGGCCTGGACAATATCCGCATTGTACCGACGCAGCCTGGTGGAAGCCTCGATGCGAAGATCCTCCGCGACATGATCAATGAGGACATCGCGCGCGGCGCCCGACCCGCCGCCATCGTTGCAACGACGGGCGCGACGGCCGATACCGCCATGGACGATATCGACGCCATCGCCGACGTGGCACAGGAGTGGAACATATGGCTCCACGTTGACGCCGCCATGGGCGGTGCCGCGATGCTCCTGCCCGAATGCAGATCAGGATGGGAAGGCATCGAACGCGCCGATTCCATCGTACTCAGCCCAAACAAGTGGCTTGGCGCAGCGTTTGACAACTCGGTCATGTATGTGCGCGACCACGAGCATCTGACCCAAGTCATGAATACCCATCCAAGCTTCCTGCGCACGGCGACGGATGGCAAGGTGACGCAGCTTCGGGACTGGAGCATACCGCTGGGCCGACGGTTCCGTGCCCTGAAGCTGTGGTTCCTGATCCGCGAGCAAGGCGTGGACGGACTCAGCAAGCGCATACGACGCGACCTGGCCAATGCACGTCGACTGGCGCAGCTGGTAGAGGCCGAACCGGAATGGAGCGTGACGAACAATATCAACTTGCAAACCGTTTGCGTCCGTCATGAGCCGCCCGGCCTCAGCGGCGACGAACTCGATGCTCATACCCGAGCCTGGGTCCAGGCGCTCAACAAGTCGGGCAAAGCGTACCTGACGACAGCGCAAGTGGACGGCGCCTGGATGGTGCGCGTGTCGATCGGCGTGCTTGGCACCGAGTGGCATCACATCGAAAAGCTTTGGACCGACATGCGCGAGTATGCCGCCCAAGATGTCAGGCTCCCGCTGGCAGCGTAACGAAAAAAAGGGCCGCCGTGCGGCCCTTTTTTCAATCAGCGAAGCGACGGAAGCCTACGGGAAAGTACCCCTGGCGTGGACGACTTCGGCCCGCTCCGTGATGCAAGCACTTACATGCTTGCGGTCTTTCACTCACGCCGATGAGAGCTGCGTTGCCAGCATCCACTGCCGCTCTACCTACAGCCGTGATTGATGCCTAGCCGGAAGATGTCATTGCCCGTCAGCAATGACCTACCGGAGCATCGAACTTGACCCCTCATGAATTTCGCGAACATGGCCACGTCCTCGTCGACTGGATCGCGACGTATCGCGAGAACATCGAAGAGCGCGCCGTATCCCCCATCATTGAACCCGGCACCATCCGCGCCGCCCTGCCCAAGGCGCCGCCACGGCAGGCGCAACCCGTCTCCCAAATCATGGCCGACTTCGAGTCGACCCTTCTTCCAGGTGTGCTGCACTGGCAACACCCCTCCTTCTTCGGCTTCTTCCCATCCAACGTCGAATTGTCGTCGGTGTTGGGCGACCTCCTGAGTACAGGCCTGGGCATGGTGGGCATATCATGGGAAGCAAGCCCGGCGCTGACGGAACTTGAAGAGACGTGCGTAGACTGGCTACGCCAGATGCTGGGCCTTGACCCCGCCTGGCGCGGCGCGATCCAGGAATCGGCGTCAGCCTCGACGCTGATCTCCATAGTCTGCGCGCGCCAGCGATACTCCGGCCAAATGCCGGCTCAGGATGACATTCGGCTGCCGGCGGAAACGGGGATGGTTTATACCTCGGCCCGGGCCCATAGCTCGGTCAACAAAACAGCAATGATTGCCGGTTACGACGCCGATCACGTCCGCATCGTGCCGACACAGCCGGATGGAAGCATCGATGTCGGCGTTCTGCGCACCATGATCAACCAGGACGTCCTGCGCGGGATAAAGCCCGCGGCCATCATCGCAACGACCGGTGCCACCGCTGATACCGCGCTGGACGATATCGATGCCTTGGCCAACGTGGCCGAAACGTGGGGCGCTTGGCTTCACGTCGACTCCGCGATGGGTGGTGCGTCGATGCTCCTGCCAGAGTGCAGGTCCGCATGGGACGGCATCGAACGCGCCGACTCCATCGTGATCAGCCCCAACAAATGGCTGGGTGCGGCATTCGACAGTTCGGTGCTGTTCGTGCGCGACCATGAGCACCTGACCCGGGTCATGGGCAGCAATCCAAGCTATCTGCGCACCCCGACGGATGGCAGGGTGACGCAGCTGAGAGACTGGAGCATTCCAACGGGCCGTAGGTTCCGTGCCTTGAAACTCTGGTTCCTGATCCGCGAGCGAGGCGTCGATGGCCTCAGCGATCGCATCCGCCGCGACCTCGTCAACGCTCGCCGACTGGCCGAGTTGGTAGAGGCTGAACCGCAATGGCGCGTGATGAATAAAGTCTCGCTCCAGACGGTTTGCGTCCGCCATGAGCCACCCGGCCTCGATCGCGCCAAACTCGACGCACATACACGAGCCTGGGTCCAGGCGCTCAACGAGTCAGGCAGGGCCTACCTGACGGCAGCGCAAGTGGACGGCGCATGGATGGCGCGCGTATCGATCGGAGCGCTTGGCACCGAATGGCATCACATCGAGAAACTCTGGGCTGACATGCGAGAGTATGCCACCCAGGATGCCAGCCTCGCGCTGGCGGCGTAACGCCCTCGAAAAGGGCCGCCACGCGGCCCTTTTCCTTGAGGAGAAACAAAAAAAGGCCGCGGAGATCCGCGGCCTTTTTCAGTCCACGAGCGGACGATTACTTCATCAGGCCCGCGAGCGTCTTGCCCAGGTCCGCCGGCGACTTCACCGTAGTGACGCCGGCCTTTTCCAGCGCCGCGAACTTCGCTGCCGCCGTGCCCTTGCCGCCGGAGATGATGGCGCCGGCATGACCCATGCGCTTGCCCGGAGGTGCCGAGGCACCGGCAATGAAGGACACCACCGGCTTCTTGACGTACTCGCCGATGAACTCGGCGGCGTCTTCCTCGGCCGAACCGCCGATTTCGCCGACCATGATGATGCCTTCGGTCTGCGGATCGTCCTGGAACAGCTTCAGGCAGTCGATGAAGTTCAGGCCGTTGATCGGGTCGCCGCCGATGCCGATGCAGGTCGACTGGCCCAGGCCTTCGTTGGTGGTCTGGAATACAGCTTCATAGGTGAGCGTGCCCGAACGCGACACGATGCCCACCTTGCCGGGCTTGTGGATGTGGCCCGGCATGATGCCGATCTTGCACTCGCCGGGGGTGATCACGCCGGGGCAGTTCGGGCCGATCAGCACGGTATCGGGGTGCGACTTGAGCACGTTCTTCACGCGCAGCATGTCCAGCACCGGGATGCCTTCGGTGATGGTGACGATGACCTTGATGCCCGCCTCGATGGCTTCGAGGATGGAATCGGCTGCAAACGGCGGCGGCACGAAGATCACCGAGGCGTCGGCGCCGGTGTCATCGACCGCTTCCTTCACCGAATTGAAGACCGGCAGGCCGATGTGCTCGGAGCCGCCCTTGCCCGGGGTGACGCCGCCGACCACCTTGGTGCCGTAGTCGATCGCCTGCTCGGCGTGGAAGGTACCCTGCTGGCCGGTGAAGCCCTGCACGAGGACCTTGGTGTTCTTGTTGATCAGGACGCTCATTGTTAGTGCTCCTCAGCCCTTGGCCGCAGCCACGGCTTTCTGCGCCGCGTCGTTGAGATCGTCGGCCGGCGTGATCGCCAGGCCGGAGTTGGCCAGGAGCTCGCGCCCCTTCTCCACGTTGGTGCCCTGCAGGCGCACCACCACGGGAATCTTCAGGCCCACTTCCTTGACGGCCGCGATGATGCCCTCGGCGATCAGGTCGCAACGAACGATGCCGCCGAAGATGTTCACCAGGATCGCCTTCACCTTGTCCGAGGACAGGATCAGCTTGAAGGCCTCGGTGACGCGCTCCTTGGTGGCACCGCCGCCGACGTCCAGGAAGTTGGCAGGCTCACCGCCGGCCAGCTGGATGACGTCCATGGTGGCCATGGCCAGGCCCGCGCCGTTGACCATGCAGCCGATGGTACCGTCCATGGTGACGTAGTTGAGGTTGTGCGTGATGGCCGCGGCTTCGGCGGCATCTTCCTGCGTGAGGTCGCGCATGGCGGCCAGGTCCGCATGGCGGAACTCGGCGTTGTCGTCGGAATTGACCTTGCCGTCGAGGGCGGCGAGGTTGCCGTCGGCCAGGATCGCCAGCGGGTTCAGCTCCACCAGGGCCAGGTCTTTCTCGTTGAACAGCTTGTACAGGCCCAGCATGATCTTGGTGAGCTGGCCCACCTGCTTGGCATTCAGATCCATCGCGAAGCCGAGCTGGCGGCACTGGTAGGGCTGCAGGCCTTCGACGAAGTCGACCACGATGGTGTGGATGTCTTCCGGGGTGTCCTTGGCCACCTGTTCGATGTCCACGCCGCCATGCTTGGAGGCGATGAAGCTGATGGACTTCGAGTCGCGGTCGGTGAGGATCGACAGGTACAGTTCCTTGGCGATGTCCGTGGCATCGGTCACCAGCACCAGGTTCACCGGGAGTGCGCGGCCGGCGGACTGGTAGGTTTCCATGTTGGTGCCCAGCATGCCCTTGGCGGCGGCGCGGACGTCATCGAGGCTCTTGCAGAACTTGACGCCACCGGCCTTGCCGCGGCCACCGGCGTGGATCTGGGCCTTGACCATCCACTGTGACCCACCAAGGTGCTTGGCGGCGTCGACGGCGGCGTCGGGGGAGTTGGCGACCTTGCCCGGGGGCACGGCGATACCGTACTTGGCAAAGAGTTCTTTGGCCTGGTACTCGTGGAAATTCATTCGATACCTCGAGCGAACATAAAGGAAGCGTGCAGGTGCGACGGGCCCTAGGGGTCGGCCCGGCGCCAAGACGGGGGGAGAGCGTGGATCGGCACCAGGGCCGCCCACATGCAGAGCGATGGCCCGCAACGACGAATCGAACGCGATCCACGCCATACGGCCAGGTATTTTCCTTCAATGGGCCCGCAATGGAAAGGGCCGGGGTCCGGGGGGCCGTTTTTTCGCCGCTTCATGCCTATACTGGCCGAGGCCCCACTGGGGGGGCATGCCGCCGGAAGCCTAACGACTGTGTCCAGCACTGCAGCCCACCCCGCGGCCGGGCCGAGCCAACGCCCGGACAGCACCCGCCACGAGTTGTGGTTTGCCCATGTTTTCCGCGTCGCCCAGGCCCTGGTCTACACCGGACTGGCCTTCCGCCCGGGATCGATGGACTGGCCGGCCCTGCCCCAGCCCACGCTAAGCCGCTTCGTCGCCCTGGCCTTCCTGACCTTCGCCCTGTTCGCCCTCTGGCGGACGCGGGCCTGGATGCACCGGCTGACCCTGAACGTCGCGCTGGCCGTGACCGTGGACATCCTGGCGGCCGTGGTGCAGGTGGCCGCCATGCACGACGTGCGCATCGGCATCGCCATGATGCTGGTGGTCAATATTGCCGTCAGCGCGCTGATGCTGCCCCTGCGGTTGTCGATGTTCTTCGCCGCCATGGCCACCATCGGCATGCTGGGCCAGACCTTCGTGGCGCTGTCGACCACGGTGGAGTCCGACCGGGAACTGCTCGAATCGGGCCTGTTCGGCCTGGCTTACTTCGCCACAGCCTCCCTGTGCTACGTACTTGGCAGGCAGATGCGGGCCTCCGAAGCCCTGGCCGAACAGCGCGGCCTGGACCTGGCCAACCTGTCCCAGGTGAACGAGCTGATCATCCGCCGCATGAAGACCGGCGTGCTGGTGGTGGACGAGGCCAACCGTATCCACCAGCTGAACGAATCGGCCTGGATGCTGATGGGCAATCCAACGGCCGAACAGCGCGACCTGGGCACGGTGGCACCGGAACTTTCGCGGCGCCTGTACCACTGGCGCACCTCGGGCAAGCTCGATGAATCGGCCACCGCGCTGGCCGACGGCGTGCCGGAGGTGGTGCCGCGCTTCACCCGGCTGGCGCCGCACGACGATTCGCACGTGCTGATCTTCCTGGACGACACCTCGCTGCTTTCCCGCCGTGCCGAGGAACTCACGCTCTCCTCGCTGGGCAGGTTGTCCGCTTCCATCGCGCATGAAATCCGCAATCCGCTGGCGGCCATTCGCTACTCGGCGCAGCTTTTGGCCGAGTCGACGGACTTGAACGACACGGACCTGCGCATGGTGGAGATCATCAACAACCACTGCGTGCGCCTGAACGAGATCATCGAGAACATCCTGCAGTTGTCCCGCCGCGAGCGCTCCCGGCCAGAGACCCTGGACCTGGGACAGTGGGCGCAGAATTTCGTAGTGGAGTACCGCCAGGGCAACGACCTGGGCAACGACGTGCTGCGCGCGGTCACGTCCGCCGACGCCGTCACCGCCGTGGCCGACCCGCAGCACCTGCAGCAGGTGATCTGGAACCTGGTGCAGAACGCCCTGCGCTATGGCCGCATGCCCAACGAGCCGGCGCGGGTGATGCTGGTGGCGCGCAACGCCGAACACGGCCTGCCCATCATCGAGGTGATCGACCGGGGTCCGGGCATCCCGCCGAAGGTGGCCGCGCAGATCTTCGAGCCTTTTTTTACGACGCACGAATACGGCACGGGACTGGGCCTGTACCTGGCCCGGCAGATGAGCGAAGCGAACCAGGCGGCGCTGGAATACGTGCGGGTGGCCGGCGGCGGCAGCTGTTTCCGCATCACCCTGACCCCGCCGGCGCGGCACCCGGTGCCGGCCGCCGCGGCCGTCCGGACGTGAGCGGAGCCTTGCGTTATCGCCCGGCACGGGTATCTTTGCCCGGGGGGAACACTACCGGCATGCTGACGTACTCATGAGCAAACAGACCGTACTGGTCGTCGACGACGAACGGGACATCCGCGAACTGTTGACGATCACCCTGGGGCGCATGGAGCTCGAGGTGGACTCCGTGGGTAGTGTCGGGGAAGCCCGCGCCGCCCTCGACGGGCGCCGCTACGACCTCTGCTTCACTGACATGCGCCTGCCCGACGGCAGCGGTCAGGAATTGATCGAGCTGATCGCCGAGCGTTTCCCGGAGACGCCGGTGGCCATGATTACCGCCTACGGCAACGTCGATGCGGCGGTCAACGCGCTCAAGGCCGGCGCCTTCGACTTCGTCTCCAAACCGGTCGACATCCAGCTGTTGCGGCGCCTGGTGCGCACGGCGCTGAAGCTGTCGGAAGAGCGCAAGGCCGGCATCAGCGCCACTGCCGCCGCGGGCGATCCGTCGAACCGGCTAATCGGTGCCTCGCCCGCCATGCAGCAGGTGCGCGCCACCATCGCCAAGCTCGCCCGCAACCAGGCGCCGGTGTACATCGGCGGCGAGTCGGGCGTGGGCAAGGAACTGGTAGCCCGGCTGATCCACGACTTAGGTCCCCGCGCCAGCGGTCCATTCGTGCCCGTCAATTGCGGCGCGATCCCGTCCGAGCTGATGGAAAGTGAATTCTTCGGCCACCGAAAAGGCAGCTTCACCGGTGCCCACGCCGACAAGGAAGGCCTGTTCCAGGCCGCCCAGGGCGGCACGCTGTTCCTGGACGAAGTGGCGGAATTGCCCTTGCACATGCAGGTGAAACTGCTGCGCGCCATCCAGGAAAAAGCCGTGCGCCCGATCGGCGGCCGCGATGAAATTCCCGTCGACGTGCGTTTGCTCTCGGCCACGCACAAGAACCTGGCGGCCCTCGTGGACGAAGGGCAGTTCCGGCAGGATCTGTTCTACCGCATCAACGTGATCGAGCTTCGCGTACCGCCGCTGCGCGAGCGCCGTGGCGACGTTCCGGCACTGGCGCAATTCATCCTGGCCCAGCTGGCTGCCGAAAGCGGCGGCACGGTCGGGCGCCTGCAGCCGGCCGCACTGGCGGCGCTGGAAGAATACGAATTCCCCGGCAACGTGCGCGAGCTTGAGAACATCCTTGAGCGGGCCATGGCCATGAGCGATGGCGAGACCATCGAGGCGGCCGACCTGATGCTGCCGCAGCGACTGGCGCGCGCCGCGCCCAATGGCAATGCACCGGTGGCGCCTGTGGCCGAGGCCGCGCCCGTGGCCGCCGCGCAGAATCCCGGTGGCCTGGAAGACTACATCTCGAACATCGAGCGCGACGCCATCGTCAAGGCGCTGGAAGAATCCCGCTACAACAAGACGGCCGCGGCGAAGAAGCTCGGCATCACCTTCCGCGCCCTGCGCTACAAGCTCAAGAAGCTCGGCATCGACTGATGCCGGGGATGTGAATCAGGCCTTGGTGAGGGCCCCTCGCACCACTCGCAAAAGCGCCCTCACCTCGATCGGCTTGTCCAGCACATAGAGACGCTCAAGCGGCGGCAAGCCTTCAAGGTCAGGCGGCGAGCCTGGCCGCGACAGCAGCAAAACCGCGCCGTCGTAGCCGTGCTCAAGCAAGGCGGCCAGGGTACGCACGCCGGTGAAGAGATTCATGTCGGCATCGAGCACGACGAGGTCCGGAATGCCGTGGGCCTCGATCCACTGCAAGGCCGCCGTGCCGCTCTGGCTTGCGCCGGCCTGGTAGCCATAGGCGTTGAGCGTGTCGGTGAGCAGCGACAGCTGCATCGCTTCCTCCACCACTACCAGCACTCGCTCAGCCTCGCCCTGCAGGGTTTCCTCGTGCGCGGCGTCCTCTGTGTCCTCATGCTCGGTGAGCGGCAGGTAGAGGTGAAAGGCTGTGCCTTCTCCGGCGACGCTGTGCACGCGCATCAGACCGCCATGGCTGGCGACGATGCGCTTGCACGAAAGCAGTCCCAGGCCCGTGCCGGTTTCCTTGGTGGTAAAGAACGGCTCGAATAGGCGGCGCAGCACCTCCGGCGACATGCCCTGGCCGTTATCGATCACCGACATGCGCAGGTAACGGCCGGGAGCGACGGATTCTCCCGTTTCAAGGAAATCGGCATCAAGCATTTCGCCGGCCGTCTCCACTTTCAGCGTGCCGCCATCGGGCATGGCCTGCATGGCATTCAGGCAAAGGTTCAACAGGCACTGCTGCAGCTCGGTATGGTTGCCCTCGAAGGTAACGTCCGGATCGAAGACGTCCACGCTCATGTCGATACCGCGCGGCACGCTGCCTTGCAGCAGCAGGCCCAATGCATCGAGCAGCGCTCCCAGCCGCACCTGCTCGGCTCGGCGCGCGCCGCGCGCGAAGGAAAGCATCGAGGACACCATTTCCAGGCCGCGCCGGCCGCAGTCGCGCACCAGCGCTCCCAGGCGGGCCAGCCGTGGGTCATCGGCGTAGTCTTCCAGCGTGTCGCCGGCCAGCAACAGCGGTTGCAGCAGGTTGCGCAGGTCGTGGCTCAAGCCGCCAGCCAGCAGCGCCAGGCTCTCGAAGCGCTGCGCGCGGATCAGTTCCATCTCGGCGCGGGCACGAGCGCGCTGCTCGTCGGCCTCGCGCAGCGCGCGGCGCACGGCGCTGGCCAGGCGTGCCTGGTGCTGCTTGAGGATGTAATCGGTGGCGCCGTTGCGCAGCGCCTCGATGGCCATTTCCTCGCCCAGGGTGGCGGAGATGAAAATGAAAGGCACATCGGTGCTGCGCGCGCGCAGGATCTCCAGCGCGCGCTGGCCACTGAAGCCAGGCAGGCTCAGGTCCGACAGGACGATATCCGGATGGAATTCGTCCAGGGCCGCTATGAAGCCGTCTTCGTCTTCGACCAGCCGCGCCTCGTAGGCCATGCCATCGGCCTCGAGCTCACCTAGGATGAGCTCGGCGTCGAGCGCATTGTCCTCGACCTGCAGGATGCGCACGGTGCGATGGGCAGCTTCGCGCAGCGGTGCCATGGGATCGCCCCTCCAGTCCATCGATGCCCCTGGCCTATTCGCCTTCCGGGCGCTGGTTCAGCACTGCCCAGAAGTGGCCAAGGGTCTGCACGGCGGTAAAGAATTGCTGCACGTCCACGGGCTTCAGGACATAGGCGTTGACGCCGAGGTCCCAGCTGCGCGCAAGGTCGCTTTCTTCCCGCGACGACGAAAGGATCACCACCGGGATGCGCTTGAAGGCGTTGTCCGCGCGCATCTGGGTGAGCGCTTCCAGGCCGTCCATCCGCGGCATCTTGATGTCCAGCAGCACCACCGCCGGGGCCTCCGGGGGACGGTTGGCGAAACGGCCGCGTGAATGCAGGAAATCCATGCATTCCACACCGTCCTCGACGTGGACGATCGGATTGGCAAGCTTCGCCTCGCGCAGGGCGTCGATGGCCATCTCGGCATCCGCTGCGCTGTCCTCGACGAGGAGGATGGTACGGAGATCACGCTGGTTCATGCTGCCTCACCTGTGCTGGAAGCCTTGGCCAAATCGCTGGCAGGCAGGGAAAAATGGAAAGTTGCGCCGCGGTCGACCGCGCCCTCGGCCCAGGTACGCCCGCCGTGACGCGCAATGATGCGACGGACGTTGGCAAGCCCGATGCCGTTGCCGGGAAATTCCGACGCACGGTGCAGCCGCTGGAACACGCCGAACAGCTTCGCAGCATATTGCATGTCGAACCCAGCGCCATTGTCGGACACGGAAAATTCCCAGTCACCGGAACGGCCGCGCTCGCTCTTTACCTCGATGCGCCCGTTCTCGCGATGCGCGGTGTACTTGATCGCATTGCCGAGCAAATTCTGCCATACCGTGCGCAGCATGTTCTCGTCGCCCACCACGATCGGCAACTGCTCGATAACCCACTCGATCTTGCGGTCGGCCGCCTCGGTTTCAACCAGCGCGCGGGCCTGCTCTACCAGCGATTGCATATCCACCGTCTGCAGCCGCAGCGCACCGCGGCCCAGGCGCGAGAATACGAGCAGGTCGTCGATCAGCTGCGCCATACGCCGGGCCGAGGAACCGATGACATCGATATAGTGCCGCGCCCGCTCGTCGGCGACCTCGGCCAGGTGGGTCTCCAGCTTGCCGGAGAAACCGGCGATATGCCGCAACGGCGCGCGCAGATCGTGCGATACCGAATAACTGAAGGCTTCCAGCTCGCGGTTCACGTCGGAGATCTGTTCCACCTTGCCTTCGAGCTGCCGGTTCAGTTCGTGCACGCGCTGCTCCACCAGGGCGCGCGCGGTGATGTCGCTGACCGTCACCAGCACCGCCGGATGCTCGGTGCCCGGTTCCTCCAGCCGACGGGCATTGATCACCACCGTACGGTCGACGCCGTCGACCGTACGCTGGTTCATTTCGAAATCCCAAAGCTCCCGATCGCGGGCCAGCACGTCGGACAGGCGCTGCAGCAATGCCGGGGCACTCCATGCACCGTTGCCCAGCGTGGACAGCGGGGCCGACACGTTGAGGTCTTCCACTCCGTAAAGCTCGCCGAAGGCTTCGTTCAACAACAGGGTATTGAGCCTGGCATCGAGCATGGCGATGGGTTCACGCACGGCCTGGACAATCAGCCCGGAGCGCTGCACCGCGAACCGCGCCACGGCTTCGGCCTCCAGTCGCTGGGCGATCTGGCGTTCGGACAGCACCACCAGGATCACCAGCAGGATGATCTGCGCCGCCGAGGTGCCCAGGAGGATGAACTGGTTGTTGCGTTCCAGCCGCTGGGCCTCGACCCGGCGCTGGGAAAGCAGCTTGTCTTCGTCGGCAATGATCGCGTTCAACGTGCTGCGGAAGGGAAACAGCCGGGCGGCATCGGTCAGCGAGGTATAGGCGCCCGCCTTGTCGCCTGAGGCCATGCGGGCCAGGGCCTGGTCCATCAGCGTAATGCGGCCGATGGTCATGGATTCGAGCGAACCTACGCGCACCTGTTGATTGTTGTTGTCGCTGGTAAGGGCCCGCAACTGGCGCACCAGCTCGACGGCCTCGTTATGGGCGCTCTTCGCGCGCTCGTCGAGTGCCTGGCCGTTGGCGCCTGCCAGCATGGCGTAGATCGCCGCCTCGCTATCGCGAAGGGTGGCCTCCACGCCGAACGCGCGCGCGCGCACCTCGGCCGTATGCGTGACCCAGTCGCGGGCCCGCGTGGCATCGGCGGCACTGTCGCGGGTAACGACGTACGGAAGCGCGACAATGACCAGCATGGCCACTAGAAGTCCCGCTAGTCGCCAGCGCAAGACCGTACGTTCTTTCATTTCCCCCCGCTCTCATCGTCGGTGTCGCGTCGAAGCTTGCCTATTCTGGCATGGTTATACGCCGACGCCCCGATGCCGAGGCATCGGGGCGCGCGTTTTTTGGATGCTCTAGATGCCCACCGGGGCGTGAACCGGGCGTGATGGTTCCCTCAGGGGGCGCCACCATACGGGCTCATCGCCTGCGGACGGGAGGCCGTGGAACTGCCCCACGCCTTCTGCGGGGTGGCCGACATCACGAAGTGCAGTTCCCCGCCGGCAAGAATTTCACCGTGGCTGATCCAGGTACGCTCCAGCGGCTTGCCGTCGAGGGTGACGCTTGCCACGTACGGGTGGGCATCGTCCAGGTGCTCGGCCGTCACGGTAAAGCGCTTGCCCGAGGGCAGGTTCACCGTGGCCTTGGGCACGAACGGACGGCCGATGGCGTACTGGTTGCTGGCCGGGGCCACCGGATAGAAGCCTAGCGAGGTGAACACATACCAGGCGGACATCTGGCCCAGGTCGTCGTTGCCCACCAGGCCTTCAGGGGTGGGCTTGTACTGGGTGTCCATGATCTGCTTCAGCCGGCCCTGGGTCTTCCAGGGAGCGCCGGCGAAGTCATAGAGGTAGGCCAGGTGGTGGCTAGGCTCGTTGCCGTGTGCATACCAGCCGATCAACCCGGTGATGTCCTCGACGTGGGCGAAGGATTTCGGATCCACCTTCGCCTCGAACACCTGGTCCAGGCGATCGATGAACTTCGCATCGCCACCGAGCAGGGTGATCAGGCCGGCGACGTCCTGGGGCACGTACCAGGAATACTGGAAGGCGTTGCCTTCGGTGTAGTCGGTGCCGTAGCCCGCGGAGGCCGGGTCGAACGGTTCCCGGAAGCTGCCGTCGGCCTTGCGCGCACGAGCGAAGCCAGTCTTCTCGTCGTAGGTATTGCGCCAGTTGGCCGCGCGCTTGGTGAAGGTGGCGGCGATGTCGTCCTTGCCCATGGCCTTGGCGGCCTGGGCGAGGGTCCAGTCGTCGAAGGCGTATTCGACGGTCTTGGAGGCGGCTTCCGGGCTCTTGTCGATGGCTACGTAGCCGTTCTTCATATAGCCGTCCAGGCCGCCATAGGGGCCATAGGTAGCGCTGGCCACCATCGCCTTCAGGGCCGCATCGGCGTCATAGCCGCGGATGCCCTTGACGTAGGCATCGGCGATCACCGGTACCGCGTGATAGCCGATCATGCACCAGGTTTCCAGGCCCTGGTATGCCCACACCGGCAGGATACCGAACGGGCTGGACTGCTGGGATGCGATCAGGGAGCTGACGAAATCATTGCTGCGATCGGGCTCGAGGATGGTCATCAGCGGCTGCTGCGCGCGATAGACATCCCACAGCGACCACGTGGAGTAGAAGGTGAACTTGTCGGCCTTGTGGACCTGGTTGTCCGGGCCGCGGTACTCGCCGTTGACGTCCTGGGCCAGGCTCGGCGCGATCATCGCGTGGTAGAGCGCGGTGTAGAACATGCGTCGGGTGGCGGCGGGCGCAGTCACGTCCACGGTGGACAGGGCTTTCTCCCATGACTGCCGTGCGGCCGCGCGGGCGGCGTCGAAGTCGACGTTCTTGCCGTCGGCATCGAGGTTGGCCACCGCGTTGTCCTCGCTCACCGAGGAGATCGCCACTTTGACCGTGAGCGGCGCTTTCAGGTCGCCGAAATCGAAGACGCCCAACAGGCCGCGGCCGGTTTCGGCGTCGGTGTTGTAGCCCTTCTCGCCAGGACCGGCGAAACCCTTATAGGGGTAGTCCGACTCCTTGTCGTACAGCTCGCGCGAGGCCATCGGCTGCGAGAAGCGCATGGCGAAGAACAGCTGGCGCCCCGGCGCCCAGCCGCGGGTGGTGCGGCCACCGGTGACGGTGCCGTCGGGCCTTACGCGCAACGACGCCCACAGCACCTTGCCCTCGTAGTCGTAGATGCTCGGGCGAAGGTCAAGCAGCACATGCGCCGGCTTGCCCTTGGGGAAGGTGTAGCGGTGGAACCCTACGCGCTGGTTGGCGGTGAGCTCGGCCCGTACGCCGTAGTCGCTGAGCGTGACCGCGTAGTACCCTGCCTCGGCTTTCTCGGTCTCATGGGAGAAACGCGAGCGATAGCCGGAACCCGGCTTGTCGGGCGTACCGGGATCAAGCTTCACATCACCGGCGATCGGCATCACCAGGAAGTCGCCCAGGTCCGAATGGCCGCTGCCGGAGAAGTGCGTATGCGAAAAACCCAGCAAGCTAGTATCGGCAAACTGGTAGCCGGCGGCATATTTATAAGAATGCTTGAAGTCCGGCATGGCCGTATCCGGGCTTAGCTGGACCATGCCGAAAGGTACGGTGGCACCGGGAAAGGTATGCCCGTCACCGCCGGTACCGATCATCGGGTCGACTGCCGCCCAGGCTGAATGGCTGGCGGGATCGGCGGCTTGGGCCAGCGGCGAAGCCAGCCCTAGCGCCATGGCCAGGGAGGCAACGAGGGGAATCGGGGATCGAGCGGTCATGCGGGCTCCGGGGCCGTCAAAAGGCGGGTTGAGGGGGAAAAACCGGCTTGGATCGTTCTAAACTTGAAAAAACTATCACTTTCGGGACTTTCGTGCATGCTGCGCCGCGTGATGCAATTCGCGCCCTTCACAGGCGATCATGATCGTGTTTAGATCGTTACAAGTATGCTCCAGCCTCGGCTGCCGCGATTTTTTTGGCCGGCCGACTGTTCACATCCGCCAGGGGACCCCAGGCATGCCTGACACCGCCGCGAAAAGGACCGTCCGCGATGCCCTCGCATAGCAAGCCGCCAACACGACGCAAGGTGACCCTTGCCGACATCGCCGCCGGGTGCGACGTATCACGCGCCACGGTATCGCTTGTGCTGCGGGGAAGCCCGCTAGTGAACAAGCGTACCCGGGCCAAGGTAGAGGCGGAACTCAAGCGCCAGGGCTACGTATATAACCGCGCCGCCGCGAACCTGCGACGCCGCACCTCGAGCTCCATCGCGCTGGTGATCAACGACCTGGGCAACCCCTTCTTCGCCGAGTTTGCCGCCGGTGTGGACGAAGCCCTGGGGTCGGCGGGCTACGTCACCCTGCTGGGCAATACCGGTGAATCGCCCGAGCGCCAGCAGGCGGTGCTGTCCTCGCTGATCGAGCACGGACCGGCCGGCATCATCCTGTCGCCGGCCGAAGGCAGCGACGACGCGCGCGTGATCGCCGCCGTGGGACGGCACACGCCGCTGCTGGTATTCAACCGTTCGCTGGGCGAAGCCTCCGCCGACGACGCGCCGTGGGACACCCTGGTACTGGACAACGAACGCGGCACGCACCTTGCCACCGAGCATCTGATTGCCCTGGGCCACAAACGCATCGCCTTCTTCGGCGGCCATCGCGATTCCAGTTCCTGCCGCCAGCGCCGCCAGGGGTATTTGGACGCCATGAAGGCGGCCAATCTTGCCGTGGCTCCGGGCTGGCTGGTGGAAAGCGCTCCCACCCGCCTTGAAGCGGCCCGCCAGGCCGGCGCGCTGTTCAACCGCGACCCCGCTCCCACGGCTGCAGTCTGCTACAACGACGCGGTGGCCCTTGGCCTGATGCTTGGCCTGACCTCCCGCGGGCGGCGACCCGGCGAGGACTTCGCCATCGTCGGCTTCGACGACATCGCCGAGTCGAGCGTAAGCGTTCCACCCCTTACCACCATCGCTGTGGATCCACGCGACCGGGGCCGCCAGGCGGCCGAACTCGTGCTGGCCCGCATCGGCCACCCTGACATGGAAGCTACCCATACCACCGCGCCCGTGCGCCTGGTGGTGCGTGATTCATCCTGCCGTCCCGCATCGCCCTAAGAACAACAAGCCAAGGAGTACACAATGGCCTTTGCCTCAGCCCCGCGCCCCGGTTCCACCGCCCCTTCGGGTGATGACCACCGATATACCTATTTTCCCCTCGCGCTCGGGGTGATGACGACCATCTTCTTCATGTGGGGGTTTCTTACCTGCCTGAACGACATCCTGATCCCGCACCTGAAGGCCGTGTTCGAACTGAGCTACGCGCAGGCGCTGCTGATCCAGTTCACTTTCTTCGGCGCGTACTTCGTGATGTCCCTCCCGGCGGGCCGCCTGGTGGCGCATCTGGGCTACAAGCTGGGCATCGTCGCGGGGCTGGTGATCGCCGGCGTAGGCGCCGCCATCTTCTGGCCAGCGGCCGCGGCCCATTCGTACCCGGCGTTCCTGGGCGCATTGTTCGTGCTGGCTACCGGCATCACCGTGCTGCAGGTGGCCGCCAACCCTTACGTGGCGCTGCTGGGCCCTGAAAAGACCAGTTCCAGCCGCCTCACCCTGGCCCAGGCGCTGAATTCGTTCGGCACCGCGCTGGCTCCGTTGTTCGGTGGCTTCCTGATCCTTTCCAACCAGGTACGCACGGCGGCTGACATCAACGCCATGCCGGCCGCCGAGCAGCTGGCTTACCGCACGCAGGAGGCCCATGCCGTACAGGGCCCCTACATCGGCCTTGCCGTGGTGCTGGTGCTGCTGGCGGTGTTCGTCTACCTGTTCAACCTGCCTGCATTGAAGGAAACCACCGAGCAGGCCGACACCTCGCACCACACCCTGATGGACGCCTTGCGCACGCCGCACGTGTTCTTCGGCGTGCTGGCGATCTTCTTCTACGTCGGCGGTGAAGTGTCGATCGGCAGCTTCATGGTCAACTACCTGTCGCTGCCGGACATCGGCAACATGAGCGAGCAGCGCGCCAGCCATTTCGTGTCGTTCTACTGGCTGGGCGCGATGATCGGCCGCTTCATCGGTTCCTCGCTCCTGGCCATCCTGTCGCCGCGCAAGCTGCTGGCCGCCTTCGCCGGCATCAACATGCTGCTGGTGGTCACCACCATGAGCACCTCGGGTACGGTGGCGGTGTACAGCATCGTTGCCATCGGCCTGTTCAACTCGATCATGTTCCCCACCATCTTCGCCCTGGGCATCGAGCGCCTGGGCCCGCTTACCAGCAAAGCCTCGAGCCTGTTGATCATGGCGATCGTGGGCGGCGCGCTGATTCCCTGGCTGCAGGGTGTGCTCGCCGACAACATCGGCCTGCAGCATGCCTTCTTCCTGCCGCTGATCTGCTACGCGTACATCGTGTTCTACGGTCTGTCGGGATCAAAGGTACGCAACCTGCCTTCGACCTGACGCACCGCTTTTCCTTTTGGTTTCCCACGGTTTCCCATGCCTGTCATTCTCTGTTTCGGCGAAGCGCTGATCGATTTCCATCCCCAGCCCCAAGCCATTCCCGGTGCGCCGGACGCGTACATCCCCTTCGCCGGCGGCGCGCCGGCGAACGTCGCCGTGGCCGTTGCGCGGCTGGGCCAGCCGGCGCGTTTCGCCGGCATGCTGGGCAAGGACATGTTCGGCGACTTCCTGCTCAAGAGCCTGCACGAGGCAGGTGTCGACACCCGTAGCGTGGTGCGCACCGACGAAGCGCACACCGCGCTTGCCTTCGTGGCGCTGGCGGCCAATGGGGAGCGCAGTTTCAGCTTCTACCGGCCGCCCTCGGCGGATCTTCTGTTCAGGCCGGAGCATTTCCACGCCGACGGCTTCACCAACGTTGCCGTGTTCCACGTGTGCTCCAACTCGATGACCGAGGGCGCGATCGCCGCAACGACCGTGGCCGGCATGCGCCGTGCGCGCGACGAGGGCGCCCTGGTGAGCTTCGACATGAACCTGCGCCCGGCGTTGTGGCCGCGTGGTTTCGACCCGCGGCCGCGGATGTGGGACGCCCTGCTGGTGGCCGACGTGGTGAAGCTGAGCGCGGAGGAACTTACCTTCCTGTGCCAGGACGAGAACGAGGAAGCCGTGTTGGCACGCATCTGGACCGGCACCGCGCAGCTGGTGGTGGTGACCGACGGCGAAGCACCCATGCGCTGGTTTACCAGCGGCCAGCAAGGCGTGTTCGCCGGTTTCGCCGTGCGCGCGGTGGACACCACCGCCGCGGGCGATGCCTTCGTCGGTGGCCTGCTGTCGAAACTCAGCGTCGAAGGCGTCACCGCCGCCACCTTGCCCTCGCTGGTGGCCAATATTCCCCGCCTGCACGGCCTGCTGCGTTACGCGGCCGCGTGCGGCGCGATCACCGTTACCCGCAAGGGCTCCTTCACCGCAATCCCCGACGCCGGTGAAGTCGATGCCTTCCTGGAGATGAATGCATGACCGCCCTGCCCGACTTCCACGATGAAAGCGTGTTGCGCGAGCACATCGCCACCACCATGGCGTTCTACGATCCGCGTTCGCTCGATCCCGCCGGCGGCTTCTACCACTACTACAAGGACGACGGCACGGTTTATGACCGCAGCCACCGCCACCTGGTAAGCAGTACGCGCTTCGTCTTCAACAACGCGATGGCGGCCATCGAATTCGACGATCCGCAGTACATCGAGGCCACGCGCCACGGCCTGGCCTATCTGCGCGACGTGCACCGCAACCCGCAGACTGGCGGCTATGCCTGGACCTTGCGGGATGGCAAGGCCGAGGACACCACCAACCACTGCTACGGCGTGGCCTTCGTGCTGCTGGCGTATTCCACGGCGGTCAAGGCCGGCGTGCTCGAAGCGCTGCCGTGGATGGACGAAACCTGGGAGCTGCTGGAGAAACATTTCTTCGAGGCAGCCCCGGGCCTGTACCGCGACGAAGCCGATGCCAGCTGGAATTTCTCCAGCTACCGTGGCCAGAACGCCAACATGCACATGTGCGAGGCGATGCTTGCCGCGTACGAGGCCAGCCAGGACCGCCGCTACCTCGACCGTGCGCTGCTGCTGGCCGACAATATGACGCGCCGCCAGGCGGCCAAGGCCGAAGGACTGGTCTGGGAGCACTACGACATCCACTGGAATGTCGACTGGAACTACAACAAGGACAACCCCAAGCACCTGTTCCGGCCCTGGGGTTTCCAGCCCGGCCACCAGACCGAGTGGGCGAAGCTGCTGATGATCCTGGACCGTTTCCTCGGCGGCGAAGGCAAGGCGCCGGCCTGGTTGCTGCCGACGGCGCGCCACCTGTTCGACGAAGCCTTGAAGCACGCCTGGGACGACGAATTCGGCGGCATCGCCTACGGCTTCGCGCCGGATGGTTCGGTGTGCGACGACGACAAGTATTTCTGGGTTCAGGCCGAGTCACTCGCGGCCGCGGCGCTGTTGTCCGAACGCAGCGGCGATCCTTCCTATGCCACCTGGTACGACAAGATCTGGGCGTACTCGTGGGAGCACCTGGTCGATCACACGTACGGCGCGTGGTTTCGCATCCTTACCCGCGACAACCGCAAGTACGACGACGAGAAGAGCCCTGCCGGCAAGACCGACTACCACACCATGGGTGCGGCTTACGAAGTAATCGCTGCGATGCGCCGCGGCTGGAAGTAGCGCTTCGCGAGAGGGGGTCAGAGTACTTACTCTGACCCCGTTTCCCCACGTCAGGCCCTGGCCCGCTTGGCGGTTGCCTTCTTGACGGTCTTCTTCGCCGCCACCTTTCCCGTCGCTTTCTTCGCCGTCGCTTTCTTGCCCGTGGACTTCACCGCCTTCGCGGCTGGCTTGGAAGATTTCGCCCCTGCACTCTTCGCCGCCGGGGTGCGTTTCTTGCCGGCGATGCTTTGCTTCAGAAGCGCCATGAAATCCACCACGTTGGTGGTGGAATCTTCCGGCGCCTCGTGTTCTTCCTCGATGTCCGCGGTGACACCCTTCTTCGCCAGGCGCTTTTCGATCACCTTGCGCAGTTTCTCGCGGAACTCGTCGCGATAGTCGGAGGGATTCCACGTGCCTGCCATCGATTCGATCAACGATTTGGCCATCTCCATTTCCTTGGGAGTGATGCGGTAGTCCTTCGCGTCCTTGCCGGGCAGGACGTATTCCTCGGGATCGATGATGTCGGCCGGGTAGCGCAGCAGGTTCATCACCAGGGCGTTGTCCTGGGCCATCACGGCGGCCAGGTATTCCCGCGTGCGGATCACCACGCGGGCAATGCCGACGCGATTGGTCTTCTTCAGCGTCTCGCGCAACAGCACGTAGCCTTTCTCGGCCTTCTTCGCCGGTACCAGGATGTAGGGCTTTTCGAAGTACGACGGACCGATCTCGCCAGCATCGATGAAGGTATCGATTTCCACTACCTCGTGGGCCTCGCTGGCGGCGCCGCGGATATCGGATTCCTCCAGCACCACGTAGCTGCCCTTGCGGTACTCGAACGCCTTGACGATGTCCTTCCACGGCACTTCCTCGCCGGATTCAGCATTGACCCGTTCGTAGCGCACAGGCTTGTTGTCCCGCTGGTCCAAAAGCCGGAAATGCAGGTCGTTGTGCCGCTCGCCGGACATCAGGCGGATCGGCACGTTCAGGAGGCCGAAGGACAGGGTGCCACTCCAGATGGGACGGGCCATGGCGTTGCACTCTCGCGGACGGTGGGGCCTAAAGCCTGCCCCGTGGCGCGTGGAGGTTGTGCATGTGCCTGAACGCAAGTTCCCGCTTAGCGGGAATTTCACTCTTTGCGCGCCAACGAAGCGCGAATCTAGCCTCATTACGAAGGAGAGCCCCCATGATCAAGATCATTCCCCTCGCCGCCAGCCTGGCCTTGCTTGGCCTGAGTTCCGCCGCCCTGGCCCAGGCCACCGACAAAACCACTCCGGCAGCCGCTCCGCGCCCGGCTCCGGTGGTGCGCACGGTGAATCCGCAGGCCGCATCCATCGCCCAGCAACAGCAGATGCAGCAGCGCGCGCAACTGGAGAACCAACAGATCCTCCGCCAGCAGCAGCAGAAGTCGCAGACCGCGCAGGACCTGCAGCTGCAACAGCAGCAGATGCGCCAGAACACCTCGCAGCAACAGCAACAACAGCAGCAGCAGACGAAGTCCGCACTGCCGCCGAGCAGCTCTGGTTACTAGGCTTCAGCAAGCCACTGGAAGTGTTTGAGGTTTGTCCGATGTGAAGTCGGACGTAACTTTGCGACCCTTACTATGGAAAGTGAGGCGTCGTTTCCGCAATCATTTGCTCGCCGTCGGGACAACTCCCGGCGGTCGGGTGTGGAAACCCGGTTACGTATGTCAGGTACCGCGGATGCATGTCTGCGGTATTTGATTCGCTCTGCCTTTCATTATGGCGGGCGGCTAGGCGGGCTTCGGCCCGGCCGGTGTACGTAACGGTTTTCCACCCTGGCTCGCCCGCCACTCTGAGTGCAAACAGAGTGGCGGAAAAGCCAGCGCAGGATGGATGAGCCATCGGGTCGCGTGCAAACGACGATCCACGGCTGGGACTAATCGGTCATGAACACCATCACGTGACCGAGGTCGACAGGCAGATGATGCCTGGGTGGTTCATTCGTCCGGTCCGTTGGTCTATTTCCATGCCAAAGCGGCCTGGCCTGCCCCCGCTTCCTACGCTTTACCGCTGCGATTGGCCCGCTCGGCTATGTTGGCGCAGCGCGCCATCAAGGCTTCAAAAGATTCGGTGTCGTCCAGAAGCAGTCCGTCGTCGACCATGCGGGCATAGTCGTCGCCAAGCGCCTCCAGCGCTTCGCCGACCGGTACGAGACGCAGATCTCCATTGACCGCTGCGGCATAATCGATCGACTCTCGATCAGCCGCTTTCTCGGCAAAAAACATAGCCTTGTGGCGTGCAACGGCGTTCGCGAGTTCCTGGTCGGCAAACGCGGCTTCTGCCAGCCCCGCCTCGTCCAAACGCACCACGTCATGCCAATGACGAGCGAAGCGTTCGCCGCGTAGGCGTTCTTGCAGGCAGAAGACATGAATCGCTGTAGCTTTCTCCCAGAACGTTCGCTCAGCGTGCATCACCCGAGGCCGAGCCGTGGGAAAGACCACGGTCTCAATCAAGCCAGATGCATCGCAGACGACATCGCGCGGGCTCGCCGGTCACCGGTGGACCGCGCACCGAATTCGAGCATGACGCTCGGGGCTACATAGCCAGACCCCGTCGTCGTCGCTTCGTAATCGATGAACAGCTTCTCGCCTTCGATGCGAACCGTCGCCACCAGATCTTCTTCTGCCAGAGCTGAGGCGATCGTCGGCTGGACCGTTCCTGCCACCCAATCGGGAAGGCGCTTGCGCACCTCGCTCGACCAACGCTTCTCCTCGCTCCGTGTTTTCGGCAGGGCCTCGCCATCGTTGCCGACGAGATCGGGTGCGATCGATCGAATATCGTAGGTCAAGTCGACGTCTTCGGAGAATCGTCGGATCACGCCGTATGCCTTCGACAGCGAGGTGCCGCCTTTGAAGACTAGATGCTCACCCAGCGCCGAGCTATAAAGAGTCGATAGTGCCCAGACAACCCATGCATCTTTTTCGAGAAGATGAGCTGGACGCCCTGATTTGTCGGCTGCAATGCCCAGGACGTCGCGGCGATCCGAAGCCGGTAGATGCAGAAAGACGTCAGCCACGCGCCGCCTTTCCCACGCTGCGCGCCAGCCACGTCGGGAGCTGCGGCACCGCCGCCACCAGTTCCTGGAACGCCGTCGAAGGAAGCTTACGCTTTAAGGTCGTGAGCGCCGCCTCCGCCTTTTCCGGTCCAATCCAAGCGAGCGCTCGGACTGCCTCGCCAGCAGGCCGATTGGCCAACGCGAGCTGCCAACGCGGTGCGTGCCGTAGCTCAACCACTTGCTTGCCCAAACTCATTGTACGGCTGCGACCCGAGGTCAGATAGACCGACCTGACCGGCACTTGCGTCGTGAGTCCAAGCAGGTTCGCCGCCGCCGCGCCGCTCGACACAATGACTTCGCCGCGCTGAGTGGCGAGCGCCTCGACCGCTTGCTCAACTGACGGCGACCGGGTGCCGAACCGACTTGAGATTGGACTCAGATAAACGCCACGCCCGGCCCTCACCAGACGCCCCCGTTTCGCAAGACGCGACAATGCCTGGTCCACAGCCGCCCGACTGCCAAGGTGCAGCAAGCTTTTTGCGGATATGGGCGCACCCTCGGGCAAGCCCCCCATATGCAAAAGAATCTTTTCGGTCAGTCGTTGCATTGTTAATCTCCTGTCAGAAATATATACGTTTTTCTGACAGTTTTCAATCACGACGCCGGGCGGCGAATTTATTCGCGTATCTCAGTTGCTGTCGGCCCGGCCGGCGACTATGGATGCGTCAGCTTTTCCGCCGCCGCGGCGCGCTCGGTCAGTAGATCGCGTTCTCTTTCATTGCGCGTCATGGCCGCAGCGCGATGGAACTCGGCAGCCGCCTCTTCGTGGCGACCCAGCTTCGATAAAAGGTCGCCGCGAACACTGGGCAGCAGGTGATAGCCGCTCAGCGCAGGCTCTTCCTTAAGGCGGTCGACGATCTCCAGTGCCGCCGCCGGCCCCTGCGCCATCGATAGCGCCACGGCGCGGTTCAATTCGATCACCGGTGAAGGCGTCTGCCGCAGCAGCACCTGGTAGAGCGCATGGATGCGGTGCCAGTCGGTGTCTTCCGGACGCACGGCCCGGGCATGGCAAGCCGCGAGCGCCGCCTGCAGGGCGTAGGGGCCGGCAGCGCCACCCAGCCGCTCGGCGGTGGCAAGGGCGGCCAGGCCACGCTGGATCAACAGGCGGTCCCAGCGCGAACGGTCCTGGTCGAGCAGCAGGATCGGCGTGCCGTCGGCCGCCGTGCGCGCCGATGCGCGCGACGCCTGCAATTCCATCAGGGCGACCAGGCCGTGGATCTCGCTTTCCAGCGGCATCAGCCCGGCCAGCACGCGGCCAAGCCGCAAGGCTTCGTCGCACAGCGCCGGCCGCATCCAATCGCCGCCGGCGGTGGCGGCATAGCCCTCGTTGAACACCAGGTACACCACGCGCAGTACCGCGGCCAGCCTTGCCTGCAAGGCTTCGCCGCGGGGCACTTCATAAACGACGGCGGGATCGGCCAACGCGCGCTTGGCGCGCACGATGCGCTGCGCGATGGTGGCCTCGGGCACCAGGAAGGCGCGGGCGATCTCGTCGGTGGAAAGGCCGCCCAGCAGGCGCAAGGTCAGCGCGACCTGGGCCTCGGGCGAGAGCACCGGGTGACAGGCGGTGAAGACCAGCCGCAGCAGGTCGTCGCCGATGTCATCGTCGAGCGCGGCGAACATGCGCGCCTCTTGCAGGTCGTAGGCATCATCGAGGTCGTGGATGATGGTCTGGTGCTTTTTCTCAGCCAGCACGCGGTGGCGGATGCGATCGATGGCGCGGTTCCTGGCGGTGGTCATCAGCCAGGCGCCGGGTTTATCCGGCACGCCATCACGCGGCCACTGTTCCAGCGCCGCTACCAGTGCATCCTGGGCCAGTTCCTCGGCGGTGCCGACATCGCGCAACACGCGGACCAAAGCGGCGATGATGCGCGGCGCTTCCATGCGCCACACAGCATCGATCGTCGCGTGGACATCACGGGCCAAAAAGTTCTTCCGGCTCGTATAGCTGGCGGATTTCCACGGTGGCCCATTCCTTGCCCGGGAACGGATAGCTTTCGGTCCAGGCGATCGCACCAGCGATGGATGCCGCACGGACGATCCAGAAACCGGCCACCAGTTCCTTCACCTCGGCAAACGGCCCGTCGATCACCTGAGGCTTGCCGCCGGTGAACTTTACGCGTTTGCCGGTCCTGCTGGATTTCAAACCTTCGCCCGCGATCAGGTGCCCGGCTTCCTGGCCGCGACGGTTGGCGTCGGCCATCTTGGCCAACACCTCCTCCGGCGGAATGAAGTCGGCCTCGGCGGCCTCGGTGGAAAGCAGCAACACCGCGTAGCGGCGTCCTTCCCCGGCCGTGGCCGGATCGCCGAAACCAGGCAGGCCACCCGGACAGCCCAGGTCACGTATCTCGATCTCGGCGTTGCCGTGGGCGTCTTCGATGGGCCATTGCTTGAGCCACTCGGCGGCCGCTTCCATGTCGGGCACATCGATCAGGCTGATGCCTGCGATCACCTCGCGCGCCTCGGCAAAAGGCCCGTCGGTGACCACGGCCTTGCCGTCCTTGAAAGTGACGCGCACGGCCTGGCTGCTGGGCTTGAGGCCCTCGCCGGCATAGACCCGGCCTTCCGCCTCCAGCGGACTGAAGTAGTCGCCCATGGCCTGCACCAACTCAGGCCACGGCTTTACACCTGCCTCGGAATCGGCGTCGCCACGCCGGAATAGAACGATCTTCATGGGTTATACCGACTCGCCGGCGTTGATCATCCATTCGATGCCATAGCGGTCGGTCAGCATGCCGAACCGCTCGGCCCAGAAGGTTTTCTGAAGGGGCATGGTAACGCTGCCGCCTTCGGCCAATCCATTGAAGACCCGCTCGGCCTTATCAAGGTCGGTGAAGTTGAGCGCGAGGGAAAAGCCGTGGCTGCCATTGTTCGGCATCGACGGATGCGCGTCGGAGGCCATCAGGGCCTGGCCTTCGAACACCAGCCGCGCGTGCATGATGAGGTTCTTCGCTTCCGGCGCCAATTCCTCGCCCCCGGGGCCGTCGCCGTAGCGCGACATCATCACGATGTCGCCCCCCCAGGATGCGCTGGTAGTGGTTGATGGCCTCTTCGCAGGTGCCGCTGTAGAACACGTAAGGACTGAGCTTCATGGTCTTTTCCTTGATATGAGCGTGGGTCGAGGCGATCAGTGGCGGGAGGTCAGTTCAGCGCGCTGGCGCTCTTCCTGCTTGCGCAGGTCGTCGGTCAGGACCTCGGCGAAGTCCTCCATCTCGAATATCTGGCGGATCTCGAGCTCGGTGCCCCCATCCATCGGCGCACGCTTCACCCACTCGATGGCTTCGTCGAGCGAACGCACCTGGATCAGCCAAAAGCCGGCCAGCAGTTCCTTGGTTTCGGCGAAGGGCCCATCGATCACCTGGCGCCTGGAACCGTCGAACCGTACCCGCGCGCCGCGGGAGCTCGGGTGCAGGCCATCGCCCGCCAGCATCACCCCGGCCTTGATCATTTCATCGTTGAACTTGCCCATCGCCTCGAGACGGTCGTGGCTGGGCAGCACTCCCGCCTCGGTTTCCGCGGTGGCTTTTACAAGGATCATGAAACGCATGTCGCTCTCCGTGAGGGCGCGTTATGCGCCATCTTCGTCCTTGCGTCGAGGGACGCTAGCGGAAATCGACACGTTGCCGCAAGAATTCTTCCGGGATATTTCTTCCGGGCAAAAAAGAAGGGCCTGCCAGGGGAGGCAGGCCCTTCGGCCGCACGACTTATCTGGAGGGGATCAGAAGTCGTAGCTGACGCTGAGGCGCGCGTAGCGTGCTTGTTCGCTGTAGGTCCAGGTGCCGTAGAGGTAGTAAGGCGTCTTGTTGCCGCCCGCCGTCGAGTTCGGATTCTCGAAGATCGGCTTCTGCTCGTTGAACACGTTGAACACGTTGGCGGCAAAGGCGAGCTTGTTGTCACCCCATGCCGGACGATAGGTCACGCCCAGATCCAGCGGATGGATGGTTGGCAAGCTGCCATGGCTACCCGGGGGCGACGGCTCGCCGTTACACCAGTGGTAAGCATTGCCATAGCCAACCGGGTCGGTGTAATTCGGACCATAGGCGCCCAGGCAGATCTTCGGCTGGCCTGTCTGCACCAGCAGGTTGGCCGACACCTGCCACTCGGGCGCGAGCTGATAGAAGCCGTAGAACTTCAGCACATGCGTGTGATCGTTGTTCTGGCGACCATTGGCATACTGCATGATAGTGCCGTTGTCCCAGTCTTCCGACGCCGAGCCACCCAGCTGCAGCAGGTCCGAACGCACCTGCCCCTCGGTGTTGCCGTAGCTGCGCGAGAAGGTATAGCTAACCTTGCCGTACCAGGTGCCGTCGAACGGATGCTCCATGAAGGCATCAATGCCGTAGTAGCGGCGCTTGAGGCCCTGGAAACCCATTTCCCTGTTGCTCAGGGTCACGTCTCGCGGATTACCAGCCGTATCGATCAGCACGAACGTATTGGCGCGGCCCGGGTTGATCAGATAACAGCTATTGGTGGAGCCGACGTCGATGCCCTGCGCAGCGGCCTTGGTGGTCACCAGGTTAACGTCGCAGAAGTCGTCGATGGCATTGTTGAGTTTACGGTAGGTCCCTTTCAGACCCCAGACGTATTTATCGGTCAGCTCCTTGGTGAAGCCAAGGATGTATTCGTCCTGGTTCTCTGCGCCAATACCCTTGCCCGTCACCGTGCGCGGATCAGGCTGCTGGCCAAAGCTGTTGTTCGCCGACTGGGGGGGACCGATCTGCGTAAGGCCAGTCGGCACGCCGGTGGGATCGATGCCGCTATAGGTGAAGTAAGTCTGCGTAGCGATATAACCGGCTGCAGCGCCGGTTGCAGGATTGAGCGGCAGCGACAGGTAGTAGCGACCGGCATTGCCGAACACCTTGAAGCTCGAGTCGCCGTTCACGTCCCAGCTGAAGCCCAGGCGCGGCGACCACTGCGGCTTGGTCTCGGTGATGAACGCAGCGCCCGAAGGATTGAAGATGGTGAACTGGTCGTTACGGATACCCGCTTTGACCAGCCAGCGATCGCTGACCTGCCAGCTGTCTTCCAGGTACTGTGCGCGCTGCGTGGAGCGGACACTCACCGCGTTGTTACTAACATTGCGCGATACCCAGTAGCCCGACTGACCATTGGGAAAGCTGTTAAGCGGAGGCAAGTTACCGGCAGGCGGTGCCGAAGGGTCGGATTGGGAGCCGTAATTCCACGTGTACCCCGGCCCCGTATCGACGGTACCGATGTTGTTCGCGCGCGAGTTCTGGTTATCGATACCCGCAACGATCGTGTGATCGCCCCAGTGATATGTGATGTTGACGCGCAGGTTGTTCATCTCGTTGCCACGCCCGGGATTGGCGAGGTTCAGGAGCTGATTATTTAGACGCGGGACGCCGCCGTTGAGGGCTGGGTTTTGGAGCGAGGAGTTACCGATATAGGTGAGGTTCTCGTTGTAGGCACCCGGGACATCGTAGTCATGCGTCTTGTACTTGCCGTACAACGCATCGATGGTGAGGTCGTCGGTAATGTAGCCGGTGTACTTGATAACGCCCAGCGTGCCGCCCTGCTTGGTGTCATCAACGGGACCCGTCTCGGCGCCACGCACGCGATTGGCGTAGTCGTAGGCGTAATACGTACCCGAGCCTTCGCGCTTGTCGGAAGCTCCGGTCAATTCAATGATGTTGCTATCGGTGATGTTCCAGTCGACCTTGGCGTACCAACGCGGATTGTTGTACTGCTGGGTCTGCGCCGGATTGGTGGAACCGATCGAATTCACCTGGCGGGTCTGGTCCCGCTCGTACTCACCGGCGATGAACAGATACAGCTTGTCCTTGATCAAGGGGCCGCCAGCATAGGCACTGACTGTCTCTACCCAGGAATTATTTTCGGCGCGGGGAATGTACAAAGTACCCGACGGAGGTTCAGGTGACGGGTTGGTTGCGTAGAGACCCGGCCAGCCATTGTGGTAATAGACGTTGCTCGCATTCGAACGGGCGAACTCAGGCTCCCACAGCACCTGTGCACCGAAATGCCATTCATTGGTGCCGCGCTTACCCACCTGGTTGATCACGCCGCCGTCCGAACGACCGTACTGAGCGCTGTAGCCGCCCGTATAGACTTCCTGCTGGTCGATGGCGCCATACGGAAGGGTAATGCCGCCTGCACCGAACAGCGGATCGGTGGTGTTGAATCCGTTGATGTAATAAGCGTTTTCCGTGGCGGACGAACCACCGAAGGAAACCAGCTGCTTGCCGGTCGGGCCGGTGAAGTTACCCGTGTTGGCGGCCACGCCTGGCGCCAGCTTGGCGATCGCTTCGGCGTTGCGGCCCAGCGGAAGCTTGGCCAGCTGCTCGGAAGTGATCACGGTGCGCGAATCGACCGTGGTGACGTCGATGGCGGGAAGCGATGCTGCGCTGACCGTCACGGCACCCAGGTTCTGGGCATTCTCGGCCGAGGCTGGTACGGCAAAGGAAACTTCCGCCGACCCACCCACCGTGAGCTGGATGTTCTTGCGCGAATCAACCGTAGCGCCATCGCGGCGCAGGGTCACCGTATAGGAACCTACCGGGAGCTGCGAGGCGGTATAGCGCCCCTTGGCGTCGACGGCGATCTCGCGGCGCACGCCGCTGTTGCTTTCCAGAAGCACCGTCTCCGTGCCGCCGACGGGTACCGAACCGTAAATCGTGCCTACCGTGGATTGTGCGAATGCCCCGGACGTGGCCCCCATGCCCGCGAGCAGTGCCAGCGCAAGTACTTTCCTGCGCGTGTGGATTTTTGTGTTCATGCCTGTGCCATCCCCATCATCGTGAGCGCCCCAGAACGGCAGCCCTTGCACGCGGTCGTCCCTTCGCCCCGTGCGGCTGCCAAGAATAAAGACCAGCCGATTTATTTCGATCTAAATCGTGCTAAGCAGAGGTTTACACAAGTTACAAGGTCGTGTCCAGCGTGCTGCATGGCTGAGTCAAGAATCGTCTGGATGGCCAAATGACTGGCCCTGCAGGACATTGCGACGCGGCATGTTCATTGATTTTTCTACGTAAATTTGTACGAAATTGTGCGTTTTTGTAATGCTGCACCGCAATATAAATCTCCCGGGAGATCGTGCATGGGCCAGTCAGGGCCACCATCACGCTGTCGCCACCGGTGGACTTTGCGAAAAGTCTGGCCACAGGCCTCTCACCCCATTTTCATGCCTCGATCTAAACTTTCCTGAGATTCCTCCCGCTAAGAAATCGACCGCCGCCGTTTGTCATTTTTATCAGCCGGCTTCCGCGGTTGCGCGCGTCGGCGATACTTCGGCGTCCACGCGGGGAAGCAAAGGCATGAGCGGTTCACAAGGCTTCGATAGGTTGGCGAGGAAGGCCGCGGCTTTCGTCGCCATGGCGCTGGCCACGGCAGGTAGCCATGCTGCACCGTTCACCCTGCTCGAACGCAACGGCGCGTACGTGGCGGTAGAAACCTATGCCCCGAACGTGGTGCGAGTCACCATTAGCACCGATGAATCCCGCGCCCGTGCGGCTCCCGGATATGGCATCAACGGCAAGGCCGAGGAGCGAGGCTGGACGCACGTTGCCACAGCGCAGGGTGACCGGTTCGCGTCAAGCGCCCTCACGCTGGATATTCCCGCCCAGCCGAAGCCTGGTCCGATGGACACGATGGCACGTTACTTCGCACCGGGGCTTCCCCCCGTCGCGTTGAAGGTCACGGGGCCCGGCGGCGAGGTGCTGCTGGAGATGACCGGCTGGGAAATGTCGCCGCATGTGGTAGCCGGCGAAAAGACGTTTCGCGTAGGCGCCAGCTTCACGGCGCCCACCGACGAGCACTTCTACGGCCTGGGCCAGAACCAGGAAGGAATCCTCGACTACCGGGGCCGTACGATCGACTGCAAGCACGACTACGACGCACCCGCCGGCGAAAGCGTGTGCGTGCCGATGCTGGTGACCAACAAGGGCTATGCCATCCTGTGGGACAATCCGTCTGCCACGCGCGTTTCCGCGGGTATCAACGGTCGCACGCTGTGGCAGTCGAACGTGGGCGAACGGGTATCGTTCTTCATCATCAGCGGGGCGCGCGTTGACGATATCTACGCCGGCTACCGCACGCTCACCGGTGCCACGCCCTTGCCGCCCAAGGCGGCCTTCGGCTTCATCCAGAGCAAGGCACGCTACGAGTCGCAACAGCAGTTGCTCGACGCCGCCGAAGGCTATCGACAGCGCGGTTATCCCATCGACATCATGGTTCTGGACTGGTTCTACTGGACGAAGATGGGCCAGCTGGACTTCGATCCGGTGGCCTTTCCCGACCCCGCCGCAATGAATGCCAGGCTTCACGCCATGGGCATGCAAAGCATCATCAGCGTATGGCCGCGGTTCGAAAAAACCTCCCGATATTTCGATGCACTGGCAAGCCGCGGCTGGCTGCTCAAGCATGCCGACGGCACGCCGGTGGACGGCCTACCCTTTCGCAGCGACCGTGCCGGCGCCTTGATCGACAGTACCAACCCCGATGCACGCGCCTGGTTCTGGGGCAAGATCCGCGACAACATCGCCTCGAAGGGTTTCGACTGGTTCTGGCTGGACGAGACCGAGCCCGACCTGGTGCCAGACGGCTATTTCTATTCCATCGGCTCGGGCGACCGCTTCCATAACGTGTTCCCGCTCTTGCACACCCAGGGCGTGGCCGAGGGCTCCCGGCATGATCGTCCCGACAAGAGGAATTTGATCCTGTCGCGCGCGGCGTACATCGGCGCGCAGCGCAACGGCGCCTTGTTCTGGTCATCTGACATCCAGCCCACCTGGGAAGCGCTCAAGCGCCAAGTGCCCACGGGCCTGGATTTCACGGCGTCCGGCCTGGCCTTCTGGGGCAACGACATTGGCGGCTGGCAGTCGCTGCCGGCCCGGCACGTGCCCGACCGCAAGCCACTGCTCGACCCCGCCGATGCCCGCGAGGTCGTTGGTGGTTACGACGACTACCCCGAACTCCTGGCCCGCTGGTTCCAGTACGGCACCTTCACCCCCACGCTTCGCGTGCATGGCCTGCGCAAGAAAGTGGAAGTGTGGGAATACGGCAGAGGCGCCGAAGCGGTGATGGTGAAATACCTGAAGCTACGTTACGCGCTGATGCCCTACCTCTACGCCATGGGCCGGCATACCTTTGAAACGGGCGCACCATTCATGCGTGCGCTGTTCATGGATTTTCCCGCCGACCCCAAGGTCCCGAACCTGGGCGATGAATACATGTTCGGCCCGGCCTTCCTTGTCGCTCCGGTGACCGAGCAGGGCGTGGAACATCGCGCGGTGTACCTGCCTGCGGGCAGCGACTGGTACAACTGGTGGACGAATGAGAAATTCTCAGGCGGCCAGACCATCGACGTATCGGCGCCGATAGACACCATCCCGCTCTTCGTGCGTGCCGGCTCCATCGTGCCACTGGGCAAACCGATCCTGAGCACCGCCACGAAACAGGACCTGGCCGAGATTCGCGTATTCCCCGGCAAAGACGCCGATTTCACCCTTTATGACGACGACGGCGTTAGCAACGCCTATGAGCGCGGCGCCGGCGCCACGACGCAACTGCATTGGGACGAAGGCAGGCGGAAGCTCACTGTCAAGGGCAATGCGAAAGTGGATGTAGCTGCGCTTGTGCGCGTGGTCGGAAAGTGAATATCAGCAGTGACTCCGCGAGGCCGATCCAGCCGTCGGCGTAACACTTAAAAGGTGTACTGTTTCGTGTGCGGCGGGGGCCTTTGCGGAGAACTCATCATGTCCGAGCACGTCGATCAGCAGCGGCGAAAGGTCCTTGGGGCGACAGCCCTGGGGTTGGCAGCGGCAAACCTGGGCTGGACGTCCATCGCCCAGGGACAACCGGGAAAGGCGGCACCTGAGCCGGGAAAGCCAGCGGTCGCCGGACCCCACACATCCTTTGCCAGGCAGAAACAAGTCAAGGCCGGCGTCCTCGATGTGTCCTATGCCGAGGACGGTCCCCTGGACGGGCCGCCGGTTTTGCTGTTGCATGGCTGGCCCTACGACATCCACAGCTACGTCGACGTTGCTCCCATCCTGGCAAAGGCGGGATACCGGGTGATCGTTCCTTCGCTGCGAGGCTACGGCCAGACCCTGTTTCTTTCGCCGGAAACGCCTCGCAATGGCCAGCAGGCCGCACTGGCCACGGATGGACTGGCCCTGCTGGACGCACTGAAGATAAAAAAGGCCGTGATCGCCGGCTACGACTGGGGCGCCCGCACAGCCGACATCATGGCCGCGCTCTGGCCGGAACGATGCAAGGCACTGGTTTCGGTGAGCGGCTACCTGATCGGCAGCCAGGAACTCAACAAGGCCCCACTGCCACCGAAGGCCGAACTTCAATGGTGGTACCAGTTCTACTTCGCCACCGACCGCGGCGAGGCGGGCTACGCGAAATACACGCACGACTTCGCCCGGCTGATCTGGCAGCTGGCATCGCCCAAATGGGCGTTTGATGACGCCACCTTCGATCGTTCCGCAGCCTCGCTGGACAACCCCGACCACGTGGCCGTGGCGATCCACAACTACCGGTGGCGGCTGGGCCTGGCCAAAGGCGAGCCCAAATTTGACGAATTGGAAAAGAAGCTAGCCGCCCTCCCCTCCATCGGCGTGCCGGCCATCACCATGGAAGGCGACGCCAACTGCGCACCGCATCCGGAACCGACAAGCTACGCCAAACGTTTCACCGGCAGGTATGAGCACCGCCTGATCCCTGGTGGCATCGGCCACAACCTGCCGCAGGAGGCGCCTGAGGCGTTCGCCAAGGCGGTGATGGACGTGGATCGATTCTGAGGCGGCGGGTGCTATAATTTTGTTCATCTTCGAACAAAAATCTTGACACTGGCCTTCTCCGAGAATATTGTACGGATCGGTACAAAATACCAGCCCCACCAGGGCACGCGATGGACATCACCGAAGAGTAGTGTCGAGGGTTCTGGTGCGGCCGATGCGCCGGATAAGGAGTGAGCCATGATCTCAGCCGTTTTCCTCGTTGCGCCCAATGTCGTCGCGATCGAACGCGTGGAAGAAGCGCCGGAATTCCTCGACCGCGAAGGCGTCACCTTTTCCCTTCGCGGCGGCCCCCGGCAACCCAGGCCCACCGACCGTGCCTGGGATTGCATCGCCGTGTACGCCCCGGATGAACTGTCCGAAGAGGAATTCCAGCACCTGTACGAGGCCAACAAGCCCACGGTTCCCGAGTTGAACCTGCACTACTGAGTGCAGCGAACCGATCACGTCCATTGAAGGTAGTCCACCATGGCAAAAGGCTCAGACTTACTGGTTGCGGCGCTCGAGAACGAGGGCGTCAAGCGGATCTACGGCATTCCCGGTGAGGAGAACCTGGACTTCGTCGAGTCGTTGCGCTCGTCGAAGATCGAGCTGGTGCTCACCCGCCATGAACAGGCCGCGGCGTTTATGGCCGCCACCGAGGGCCGGCTCACCGGACATCCAGGCGTGTGCCTGTCCACGCTTGGGCCCGGTGCACTGAACTTCACCACCGGCGCCGCCTACGCGCACCTGGGCGCCATGCCCATGCTGATCATCACCGGACAGAAGGCGATCAAGAGCGCGCGGCAAGCCCGGTTCCAGATCGTCGATGTGGTGGCCGCGATGCGCCCCTTGACGAAGATGACGCGCCAGATCGTCTCGGCGGCGTCGATCCCTACCCTGGTGCGCGATGCATTTCGCATCGCCACCGAGGAACGACCGGGGCCCGTGCACCTGGAACTGCCCGAAGACATCGCGGTGGAAGAAGCTGACGCGCCACTGGTACCTGTACACCCGGTCGACAACCCGGTCGCAGGCCCGCAGGCGTTGGAACGCGCGGTCGAGATGATCGCGAGGGCCACCTGCCCCATCATCATGGTGGGAGCTGCCGGCAACCGGCCACGGCTGGTGGAACCGCTCTCGGATTTCGTGCGTCGGTTGCAGGTGCCGTTCTTCAACACGCAAATGGGCAAGGGCGCCGTCACTGGCGGATCGAACCTTTACCTGGGAACCGCCGCACTTTCCGAGCGCGACTACATCCATGCGGCGATCAAGCGCGCGGACCTGGTGATCGCGATCGGCCACGATACGGTAGAAAAGCCGCCGTTCCTGATGGGCGGCATCACCGGTGGCCCCAAGGTCATCCACATCGGCTACCAGCCCGCCCATGTGGAGCAGGTGTTCTACCCCGACGCCGAGCTCATCGGTGACATCGGTGCCAATGTCACCGCGCTGGCCGACCGTCTCGCCGGGCAGGTGAAGGTCGATCCCAAGATGCTCGATCTGCGCAAGAACATCCTGGAGCACCTCAACGAAGGAGGCGAGAACCCCGCGTTTCCCGTACTGCCACAGCGCATCGTGCGCGATGTCCGCAAGGCGATGCCCGACGACGGTATCGTCTGCCTGGACAACGGCATGTACAAGATCTGGTTCGCGCGGGGATACCGCACGCACGTGGCCAATACCTTGCTGCTGGACAACGCGTTGGCCACGATGGGCGCGGGCCTTCCTTCGGCCATCGCGGCAAAGGTGCTTTATCCGCACCGGCGCGTGATGGCGGTCTGCGGCGATGGCGGCTTCATGATGAACAGCCAGGAGCTGGAAACTGCCGTGCGGCTGGGCCTGGACCTGGTGGTGCTTATCATCGAGGACAGTGCCTACGGCATGATCCGATGGAAGCAGGCGGTGGATGGCTTCCCCGACTTCGGCATGGATTTCTCCAACCCCGACTTCGAGCTTTATGCCAAGGCTTATGGTGCGCAAGGCCATCGCGTCAGATCCACCGAAGCATTCCTGCCAACGCTTCAAGCGGCGCTCGACGCCGGCGGCGTGCACCTGATCACGGTACCGGTGGACTATCGCGAAAACACGCGCGTGTTCATTGAGGAATTGGGCAACCTGCCAAAAGACATCGAATCATGAACTCTCGACTTTCCTTGAAAAACCCAGCCCTTCTTGTAGAGGCCAACTACATTGGCGGTCGCTGGATAGCCGCAGGCCCGACGGGCACGGAAGTCACCGATCCTTCCACCGGCGAAGTCATCGGCAAGGTTCCCAACGCCGGCGCCTCCGAAGCGCGCGCCGCCATCGATGCGGCGCATCAGGCCTTTCCCGCCTGGCGCGGCAAGACGGCAAGCGAGCGCGCCGAGCTGTTGCGCCGCCTGGCTTCACTGATCACCGAAAACACCGAAGACCTGGCGCGTATTCTCACCTCCGAACAGGGCAAGTCGCTGCGCGAAGCCCGAGGCGAAATCGGCATGTCGGCAGCCTACGTGCAATGGTTCGCCGAGGAGGGACGCCGGACTTATGGCGACATCATTCCCTCGCCATGGAAAGATCATCAGATCCTGGTGACCAGGGAGCCGGTAGGCGTGGTGGCCGCGATCACGCCGTGGAATTTCCCCTCCTCGATGATCGCCCGCAAGCTGGGACCGGCGCTGGCCGCCGGATGCACCATGGTGATCAAGCCAGCGCCTCAAACGCCTTTGTCGGCGCTGGCCTGGGGCGTACTGTGCGAAGAGGCGGGCATCCCCGCCGGGGTGGTCAATATCATCACGGGCGATGCCGTCGCCATCGGTGGCGAGCTCACCGGCAACGCGAAGGTCAAGAAGATCACCTTCACCGGCTCCACGGCCGTGGGCAAGCTGCTGCTCGCCCAGGCCGCCCGCACGGTGAAGAAAGTATCGATGGAACTGGGAGGCAACGCGCCCTTCATCGTCTTCGACGATGCCGATCTGGAAAGCGCCGTCCACGGCGCCGTGGCATCCAAGTACCGCAACTCCGGGCAGACCTGCGTCTGCACCAATCGATTCCTCGTGCAGGACGGCATCTACGATGCGTTCGCCAGGCGGCTGGCTGAAGTGGTCGGCGAACTGAAGGTGGGCGACGGCTTCGAGGAGGGTATCGACAATGGCCCGCTGATCGATGCCGCAGCCATCAGCAAGGTCCAAGAGCACTTGCGCGATGCATCCTCCAAGGGCGCAAAGGTGATCGCTGGTGGAAAGCGCCATGCATTGGGTGGCACGTTCTTCGAACCCACGGTGTTGACCGACGTGACCCCGGACATGACGGTGGCGAGCGAGGAGACATTCGGACCGCTTGCGCCGCTTTTTCGATTCAAGGACGAATCCGAGGCCATCCAGATCGCCAACAACACCGAATTCGGCCTTGCCAGCTATTTCTACACGCAGGACTTGGGTCGAATCTTCCGCGTGGCATCCGCGCTCGAATACGGCATGGTCGGCATCAACGAAGGATTGATCACCACCGAAGTCGCGCCGTTTGGCGGCGTGAAGCAATCGGGTCTTGGCCGCGAAGGTTCCTATCAGGGCATCGAGGACTATCTCGACACCAAGTACCTGTGCATTGGCGGACTTGGGAAAAAGCCGCAGGCGTCCTGACACTACTCGCGCGGGATGAATCCGGGCAGGCCAGTCTCCACCACGTCGTTGAACCGGACCCTCGTGGAGATGGCGTGCCGTATCTCCCACAAGGCATCGGCGGGGAGATTGGATATATCGAAATTTTCCCTGATACGCGACGGGTTGGTCGATGTGGTCAGGAAAGCCGTGCCCCGCTGCAGGGCCCAGGCCAATACCACCTGCGCCGGCGTTTTACCCACTTGCCGAGCAATGTCCGTGATCACGGGGTCGTTCAACACGCTCGGCCGCATGCCATGGCCCAGCGGCGCGAAGGCGAGAAACACGATGTCTTGCTGGGCGCAATAATCCACCAGATCCCACTCCGGCAGGTACGGGTGGCATTCCACCTGCACCACGGCAGGCTTGATGCGGGCCGCTGCGTAGATTTCCTTCACCTTGTCCAGGCGGACATCGGAAAGGCCGATGTACCTGCATTTGCCCTCGTCGACGAGGCGTTCCATCGCCTGCCAGGTTTCCAGCAAGGTGACGCCCGGATCGTAGATCGGCTTGCCGTCTTCACCCGTGGGGTACTGCTCGTCGCCTGGCTGGAAGGCAAAGGGCGTATGGATCAGATAGCCATCGACATGATCAAGCTGCAGACGGCGAAGGCTTGCTTCCAAGGCTGGCTTGACCCGCTCCGGGCGGTGATTGTTGTTCCACAGTTTCGTGGTCACGAACAGATCGTCACGCCATACGGTGCCTTCGGCAAAGGACTCCTGCATCGCGGCCCCGACCACGTCTTCGTTGCGGTAGGCCTCGGCCGCGTCGATGTGCCGATATCCCGTCTCCAACGCCGTCTTGATGGCGCTCCTGGCCGCAACTGGATCAGGAATCAATGTCCCGAAGCCGACCGCCGGAAGGCCTTCCTTTCCTCCGACAAGTGGAATGGTGGTGTCACTGAGCGCGCGGGAGGTGAGCATCTGATGTACTCCGTCTTGCCAGAGCCAGCCCATTCAATGTACTCCGGGCGACCGGGCGATGCTTGTTGGAAGGCGGCTCTTCGCCGCGCTTGATTTTGTACCATCTCGAATAATATTCTGGATAGAACGAAAGGTCACTATTTATGCGGGATGCCCCAAAACCAGACATGGCAACAAAAAAGCCGCGCGGGCGCCCGCGTGCCTACGAGCCGGAAGTCGCCCTGCGGCAGGCGGCCGACGCCTTCTGGAAGACCGGTTATGCCGGGACTTCGCTTGACGACATCACGGCAGCCACGGGCATGAATCGGCCCAGCCTGCGAGCGGCATTCGGCGACAAGCACACGATCTATCTCAAGGCGCTGGCCAGCTATTGGGACCTCCAGTTCTCGGCCATGCGCAAGGCACTGGAAGGCGGTGGCGCCTTGAAGGACACCCTCATGCGCGTCTACGACGCGTCGCTTGCGATCTATTTCTCGGGCCACGGCAGTACACGTGGATGCTTCGTCGTAGGCACGGCCATCACCGAGGCCATCGACGATGCCGATATCCAGCGCGCCGTCATGGATGGCTTCCGTACCCTGGATGCGGATTTCGAAGCGCGCCTGCGAATGGCGCGCGACGCCGGCGAACTGAAGAAAGACGCTGATCCTGCGGCCCTGGCATTGCTCTCCTCGGCCACCTTGCACACCATCGCCATGCGTGCCCGGGCAGGCGCATCCCGGAAGGATCTGCGGAAGCTTGCGCAAAAGGCGATAAGCGTGATCTGCGCATGACCGAGTCGCTGCCGGACATCATTGCCCCGCATCTGGCGGTGTTGTTCTGCGGCATCAACCCCGGGATGCTGGCGGCGGCCACGGGGCATCATTTCGCCGGACGAAGCAATCGCTTCTGGCGCGTGATTCATCTGGCAGGCTTCACTCCGGATGAAATCCGGCCTGAAAACGACCGACAGATCCTCGACTACCAATGCGGCCTGACCACCGTCGTTGAACGCCCTACTGCCCGGGCGGACGAGCTATCGATAGAGGATTTCAGATCCGCTGCTGCCCGGTTCAAGCAAAAGGTTGGGCACTATGCGCCGCGTTTCGTCGCTTTCCTCGGCAAGGCGGCTTACATCGCGCTATCGGGCGAACGAGATGTCGCCTGGGGCTTGCAACCGGCCATCCTCGAGAGTTCCGCCATCTGGGTGCTACCCAATCCCAGCGGACGCAATCGCGCTTTCGCGCTCGACCACCTCATCGACGCCTATCGTGAACTTTATTTGGCCGCGCAAGCGGACACTGGCGGAGCAAAAGCGTCATTTTATTGACGCCTTGCCTGTTCAACGTTTGCTTCCGTCCATACCCCGCGAAGCATTGGCTCTTCAATCAGTAAGTTACGTTGTTTACACAGATTTGGATGCCCGCCCGCGCCCTGTCGGCATGCAAATTGCCTGATCATTGTCAGTGATCTACATCACGTACTGAATGAAAAAATTTTTATGAAAACGATTTCAGTGTGCGAACCAGTTATCATTTCTACTGACTTCGATGTGCCTCACGTAACGGGGTAACCGCGTCAAGTTGTACTGAATCACAGCGGCAGGGCTGTTGACAGGGGGCTTTGAAGGGGGATGCGCATCCGCGCATAAGAACAGGCGATCATCGGACATGCACGCATACGCGCAATGCGTGGGCTTGAGTGCGGTCCGGAGAAACAAGTACACGGTGTTTTTGCCCGCGACGCGCGCGTGCTGTTCAACCCTCCGAAGTACCCCATCTGCTCATGTCGAACGGAACGAGCGGCGCGCCCGTGTGCGCCGAAGTCGACTTTTAAATTTACGGACAGGTTGAGTCATGAATCACATCTATCGCTTGTGCTGGAACCGCTCCCTTTCACAGTGGGTTCCCGCATCGGAGCTGGCCCATAGCAAGCAAGGCGGCCCAACGCGCCGGCATGTCGTTGGCCAGCGCGTGATGATGCTTTCGCTGCTGTCGGCATCCCTCGGCATGACGGGCCTGGCGCATGCGGCCAACGCGCCAACCGGCGGCCAGATCGTCAGTGGTTCGGGACAGATTCAACAGTCGGCCAATACCACGACCATCCAGCAGACCAGCCAGTCGTTGTCGCTGAACTGGCAGAGCTTCGATATCGGCGCCAACCAGACGGTCAACTTCGTGCAGCCCGGCGCCAGTTCCGTGGCGGTCAACCGCGTGCTGGGCAACACGGCCAGCGAAATCTTCGGCCACCTCAACGCAAACGGCCAAGTGTGGCTGATCAACCCTAACGGCGTGCTGTTCGGCCAGGGCGCGCAGGTGAACGTGGGCGGCATCGTCGCCTCCACCCTCGACGTGGCCGAGGGCACGCCGGGCTCGGGCACGGTGCGCCTTGCTGGCGACGGCAAGGGCAAGGTGGTCAACCAGGGCAGCATCAACGCCGCCAACGGCGGCTATGTGGCGCTGATCGGCAACCAGGTGTCCAACCAGGGCAGCATCCGCGCGCAGCTGGGCACGGTAGCGCTCGGCGGCGGCAGCGCCGTCACCCTGACCTTCAGCGACAATCACCTGCTGCACCTTGAGGTGGACAAGAGCACGCTCAACAACCTGGCGGAGAACCGCCAGCTGATCGTCGCCGATGGCGGCCAGGTGCTGATGACCGCTGGCGCGAGGGATTCCTTGCTGGCCAGCGCGGTCAACAACACCGGCACGGTGCAGGCGCACACTGTCGCAGAGCACGACGGCGTGATCACCCTGCTCGGCGGCATGGAAGCGGGCAGCGTCAATGTCGGCGGCACGCTCGACGCCAGCGCGCCCAACGGCGGCAATGGTGGCCAGATCGAGACTTCGGCGGCCCACTTCGCCCTGACCGGCGACGCGAAGATCACCACGGCGGCCCCGCAAGGCAAGGCGGGCACCTGGCTGATCGATCCGGTCGACCTGACCATCGACACCGCCGCTGCCAGCGTGATTTCCAGCTCGCTCCAAGGCGGCAGCGCGATCGACGAGCAGGCGACCCATGACATCACCCTCAACGCAAACGTCAACATCGGCTGGAGCAACGCGGCCGGGGTGCTGACGTTCGACGCCGGGAACAACATCAACATCAACGGAACGATCAACGGTACCGGCGGCGTGGTAATGAACGCGACGGCCGGCACGCTGACGATCGGCAGTACCGGCGGCATTTCAGCCACCACGGGTGCGACCGTCAACGCCAACAGGTTCACCAACAACAACAGCCTCAACGCGTTGGGCGCGAAGTGGAACCTGTACACCGCCAATCCGTCCGGAAATGTGCTCGGCGGCATCACTCCCAACTTCATCCAGTACGGCACCAGCCTCGGCGGCAGCCTGCTTGGCACCGGCAATGGGCTGATCTACAGCACTGCCGCGTCGCTGCAGGTCACCGGTCTCACGGGCACCGTAACCAAGGTCTACGACAACACCAACGCCGCAAGCTTCGCCGGTGGCAACTTCGTTGCCGGCGGACTGCTCAACGGTGACAAGATCGCCTCGGCCACCGGCGGTACGTACGCTTCGGTGAACGCGGCGAACGGCATTTCGGTCACCTCGCCCGGCGCGATCGGCAACTTTGTCATCACCGACAGCAGCGGCGCGATTCCCGTGTTCGGCTATACGCTGGGCACCGCGCCGGTGACCGCGGCCGTCGGCCAGATCACGCCGGCCCAGCTTACCGCCAGCATCATCGGCACGCCCACCAAAACCTATGACGGCACCAACACCGCCACGCTGGGCAGCGGCAACTACCTGATCAGCGGCCTGGTCGGCGGACAGACGATCAGTGTCAACCAGCCCAACACGGTCGGCTACGCCAGTGCCGAGGCAGGCGCCGAGACCGTCACCGCCGGCTTCAAGGACACCAACTTCATTGCCGGCATCGGCACGCTGTTGTCCAACTACATCCTGCCGACCACCGCCACCGGCAACGGCATGATCAACCGGGCCAACGTGGTGCTGTCGGGCATCCTGGCCGACAGCAAGGTCTACGACGGCAATACGCTGGCAGGCCTTGATACCAGCAACCAGAACCTGTTCGGCATCATTGCCGGCGACGTCGGCAATGTCACGCTGACGCAGGGCACCGGCAGCTTCGCCTCGGCCAATGTCGGCAACAACCAGGCGGTATCGCTCAACGGCTTCTCGCTCACCGGCGGCAAGGCCAATGACTACAACCTGGTCCTGCCGGCCAACCTGAGCGCCAGCATCACGCCCAAGGCACTGAGCATCACCGGCGTGACCGCGACCAACCGCAACTACGATGCGACGACCATCGACGCGCTGGGTCTCGGCTCCGCCGCGCTCCAAGGCGTGGTGTCGGGCGATGGCGTCACCCTGGATACGGGCAGCGCGATCGGCAACTTCGCGTCGCCCAATGTCGGCAACGGCATCGCGGTCACCGCCAGCGGCTTTGCGCTGACTGGCGCAGGCTCGGGCAACTACACGCTGAACCAGCCCACGGGCCTGTCCGCCAACATCACGCCCGCGCCGCTGATCATCTCGCTGATCGGCAACCCGACCAAGATCTACAACGGCACCACCACCGCCGACACCACGTCCGCGAACTGGCAGATCACCGGTTGGCAGGGCGGCCAGGGTGCCACGCTTGACCAGGTGTCGACGGCGAACTATTCAGGCCCCGATGCCGGCAACAACATCGGCGTGACCGCGACGCTGGAAGCCTCCGACTTCCATACCGCGTCGGGCACGTTCATGTCCAACTACACCTTCGCCTCCACGGTGAACGGCACCGGCACGATTTCCCAGGCGCCGCTGACGATCGGCATCATCAACAATCCGACCAAGGTCTACGACACCACCAATACCGCCACGCTCAATGCCGGCAACTTCCAGATCGACGGATTCCTGCAGGGCCAGGGCGCGACGGTCAACCAGACCGCTGGCACCTACGCCGACCCGAACGTCGGACAGTGGGGTATCACCGCCCTGCTGACCGCGGCGAACCTGATTGCCAACGGCGGCACCAACCTCAACAACTATTCGATACCGAGCCTTGCCACGGGCACCGGCCAGATCACGCCCGTCCCCGTAGGCGGCCAGATCATCGCCGGCCTCGTCGGCGCATCGAAGACCTATGACGGGCTGAACACCATCAGCCTGCTGCCTGGCAACTTCTCCTTCACCGGCCTGATGAACGGCGATACGGTGCAGACGAACTTCGCCAGCCTCATCGGCTTGTTCGGTTCCAAGAACGTCGGCACGCAGTCGCTCACCGCCAACTTCAACGGCGGCGACCTGAGCGTCAACTCCGCCCATCCGGAGGACTACACCCTGCCGGCGCAGGCGTTTGGCACCGGCATCATCAACCCGGCCGTACTGACCGCGCGCATCATCGGCAACCCGACCAAGACCTACGATGGCAGCACGCAGGTTTCGCTGGGTTCGGGCAACTACGAACTCGATGGCTTCGTGGCGGGCGAAGGCGGCAGCATCACGCCGTCCTCGCACGTGGCCTATGCCAGCAAGGATGCGGGCAACTGGAACATCATCGCGCAGTTGGCGGTGACTTCCTTCACGGCGAACTCCGGCACGCTGTTCTCCAACTACGTCCTGCCGACCGAAGCCGAAGGCATGGGTACGATCAACCAGGCGCCGCTCTTCATCACCGGCGTCAGCGCGCAGAACAAGGTCTACGACACCACGGACCTGGCCACGCTCAATGTGGGCGGTGCGCAACTGCAGGGCCTGGTCTCTGCAGACGTGGGTGACGTAACGCTCAACGCGCCATCTACCGGCCATTTCGCCACCGCGAACGCGGGCAGTGGCATCGCCGTGACCCCAGGCGTATTTTCTCTCTCGGGCAGCGAGGCTGCCAACTACAACCTGCAGGCACTGCCGAGCCTCTTCGCCAACATCACGCCGGCCCCGCTCACGCTCTCGGGCATCGGCATCGATCCGAGCAAGATCTACGACGGCACCACCGCGGTGAACATCAACGGCACCGCCGTACTCAACGGCCTGCTCGGCGGTGACGCGGCCTCGGTGCAGCTGGTTACTTCCGGCGCCGCAGCCAATACCCGCACCGCCAACGTCGGCAATAACCTGGCAGTGTTGTTCGGCGGGTACTCGTTGACGGGCACGCTGGCCAACAACTACGCGCTCAGCCAGCCGGGCTCCAGCACGATCAACATCACGCCGAAGCAGCTGACTGCCACGATCATCGGCGACCCGACCAAGGCCTATGACGGCAGCACCTCGACGACGCTGACCGCCGCCAACTACCTGCTGAATGGCTTCGTCGCGGGTGAAGGCGCCACCGTTCCGCAGTCGGCCACGGCCAACTACATCACCCAGAACGCCGGCACCGGCATCACCGTCAATTCCACCCTGGTGGTCTCCGACTTCGTCGCCGCTGCGGGAACCAGCCTTGCCAACTACATCCTGCCGACCACGGGCACGGGTACGGGAACGATCACCAAAGCGATCATCAACCTTACGTCCAGCCGCGTCTATGACGGCACCGCGGGTGCCGATGCTTCCCTGTTCGCACCAGCCGGTACGATTGCCGGCGTCGACGGTGAAATCATCAAGCTCACCGGTTCGGCCAACCTGGTGGACAAGAACGTCGGCAACCAGAAGGCGTTCAATGACTTTGGCACGCTGGCCCTGGTCGACAACGGCGCCACCCTGGCCTCGAACTACACCCTGGTCGGCGGCACCGACTGGGTAACGGTGACGCCGCGCGCGCTGACCGCCACCTTCGGCGCCAATGACAAGACCTATGACGGCACCACCCTGGCGACCCTGACCGGTGCCGCCCTGGAAACGGCCACTGGCAATCGCGGCCTGGTCGCCGGTGACGCCGTGTCGTTGAACAACACGTCCACCGGCAACTTCAGCGACAAGAACGCCGGCACCAACAAGACCGTCACCGGCAACATGACGATCTCCGGCGGCGATGCCGGCAACTACATCTTTACCCAGGGCACGGCCCTGGCCGACATCTCGCAGCTGCACATCACCGTCAGCGCCAGCGGCCACGACAAGGAGTACGACGGTACGACGACGGCCCAGGTAACGCTGGGCAGTGCTGGCGTCATTGGCGGCGACAACATCAACTTCAACGACGGCGCGGCCAACTTTGCCGACAAGAACGTTGCCAACAACATCGGCATCTCGGTCACCGGCATCACCGCCTCCGGGGGCGACGCGGGCAACTACGTGCTGGACAACACGTCGGCCGCGACCCAGGCCAACATCACGCCACGCGAGATCCACCTGACCGGTTCGCGCGTGTACGACGCACTGACCGATGCCAACGCTTCGGTATTCATGAGCGGCGGTCAGCTGGCGACCGGTGTCCTGGGCGAAACCCTGGTGGTGACCGGCGCGGGCAGCCTCGCCGACAAGAACGTGGGCAATGGCAAGGCCGTGAGCCTTGATACGCTGGCGCTGACCAACGGCACCAACGGCGGCCTGTCCAGCAACTATGTGCTGGACGATGCCAAGCTGACCGTGACCAAGGCGCAGCTCAATGCCACGTTCACCGCCGATAACAAGATCTACGACGGCGGCACCGCGGCGACCATCCACGTGTCTTCGCTCAATGGCGTGCTGGGCAGCGACGACGTCGACCTCAATGCGATTGCCGGCCATTTCAGCGACAAGAATGTCGGCAACGGCAAGACCGTGACGGACGACATCACGGTGCAAGGCACGGATGTGGGCAACTATAACTTCGTGCACACCACCACCACGGCCAACATCACGCCGCTGGCGATCACGGTGACAGCCACGGGCACGGATCGCGCCTACAACGGCCTGACCCACGACGACGTAACCCTGGGTACTACTGGCCTGGTTGGTGGCGATACCGTGGCCTTCACCGCCGGTGCTTCGGATTTCAACGATCCCAATGTGGGCACCGGCAAGAACGTGACGGTCACCGGCATCACCAGCAGCAGTCCCGGTGCCGGCAACTACACGTTCAATACCAGCACGACTACCACGGCCAACGTGACGCCGTTCATCATCAATCTGCACGGCACGCGCGTTTACGATGGCCTGACCGACGTCAACTCATCGCTGTTCGGTGCGGGCGGCGTGCTTACCGGCGTCAACGGCGAGACCCTCACGCTCAACGGCAACTCCAATGTCGCCGACAAGAACGTTGAGAACGGCAAGGTGTTCGCCGGCGCAACCGACATGACCCTGGGTGGCCGCAACGGCTCGCTGTCCAGCAACTATGCGATCGGCAACTCGACACTGGATATCACCCCGCTGGCGATCACAGTGGGCGCGACCGGCTCGAACAAGGTCTACGACGGCAACAACGTGGCTGGAGTGACCCTGGCAGGCTCAGGCATCCTGGCGGGCGACTCCATCAGCTTCAACGACACCTCCGCCACCTACAGCGACAAGAATGTTGCCGATGGCAAGACCATCTCCGTCAGCGGCATTACCGCCGCGGGGCTGGATGCGAACAATTACTCCTTCAACAACACCGCCACGACAACCGGCAATATCACGCCGCTGGCGATCACCGGCCTGATCACCGCCGACAACAAGGTGTACGACGGCGGCCTCGGCGCGGTCACCCACGGCACGCTGACCGGCGTGCTTGGCGGCGACACCGTTGGCTTCGATACCAGCGGCCAGTTCGGCGACAAGAACGTGGCCAATGGCAAGACCGTCAACGTGTCCGGTTCGCTGACCGGTGGCGACGCAGGCAACTACACCTTTACGTCGAACACCACCACTACCGCCAGCATCATCCCGTTGCTGATCGCCGTGGGCGCCACGGCCGACAACAAGGTGTACGACGGCAACACCTCCGCCGTCACGGCATTGAGCGGCACCGGCATCCTGGCTGGGGACACGGTGAGCTTCAGCGGCGATCCGGGTACCTTCAGCGACAAGAACGTGGCCAACGGCAAGACCGTCACGGTGAACGATATCGTGGCCAGCGGCACCGATGCCGGCAACTACATCTTCAATAACACCGCCACCACCACCGCCAACATCACCCCTCTGGCGATCCTCGTGGGCATTACCGCCAACAACAAGGTGTATGACGGCAACAATGCCGCCACCCTTGCCTCGCTCGGCAGCTCCGGTGTGCTCTCTGGTGATACGGTGAATTTCAGCGGCAACCCGGCCACGTTCAGCGACAAGAACGTGGCCAACGGCAAAACGGTCACCATGGATGGCATTGCCGCCAGCGGTGCCGACGCCGGCAACTACACCTTCAACAATACCGCCACCACCACCGCCAACATCACTCCGCTGGCGATCATTGTTGGCGCCACGGCCAACAACAAGGTCTATGACGGCACCACCGGGGCCACCGCCACGGTGAGCAGCAGCGGCGTGCTTGGCGGCGATACCGTGGACTTCACCGCAGGCTCGGCCGCCTTTGGCGACAAGAACGTCGGCAATGGCAAGACGGTCACGGTCGATGGCATCGCCGCCAGCGGCGCCGATGCGGGCAACTACACCTTCAACACCGATACCACCACCTCGGCCAACATCACCCCACTGGCGATCACCGGCACCATCGTCGCCGGCAACAAGGTGTATGACGGCACTACCGGTGCCACTGTCAACGGCAGCCTGACCGGCGTGATTGCCGGCGACCAGGTCGGCATCGCCAGCAGCGGCAACTTCCAGGACAAGAATGCCGGCAGCGGCAAGACGGTCGATGTGGCCGGCATCCTGAACGGTGGCGATGCAGGCAACTACCTGCTCACCATCAACACCACCACCACGGCGAACATCACGCCGGTGGTGCTCAACCTCACCGGCACCCGCGTCTACAACGGCAGCACCGGTGCCGCCGCGAGCCTCTTCGGCAACAACGGTATGCTGGCCGGCATCAACGGCGAAACGCTGACCCTGTCCGGCAGCGGTACGCTGGGCGACAAGAACGTCGGCACTCAGAAGGCCTTCGCGCCTTCGGGCCTTGCCGGCTTCAGCCTGGCTGGCAATGGCGGCACGCTGGCGAGCAACTACACGCTGACCGGCGGCACCGATTGGGTGACCATCACGCCTGCCACGCTGACGGTTGCCGGCGCGATCGCTCACGACCGCACCTACGATGGCACACGCAACGCCACCATTAGCGGCGCTACCCTGCTCGGCCTGTTCAGCGGCGACGACGTCGTGCTGGGCAACGCCGGCAGCGGCCTGTTCGACACCAAGAATGTCGGCAACGACAAGTCGGTGACCACTGCGATGACGGTGACCGGTGGCGATACGGGCAACTACATCCTGGTACAGCCGACCAGCCTGGTCGCCGATATCACGCCGCTGTCGATCCACGTGACCGCCACCGGCACCGACAAGCTGTTCGACGGCAACACCCGCGACAAGGTCACGCTGGGCGGCGAAGGCGTCATCGCCGGCGACCAGGTCGGCTTCACCAACACCGGCGCCAACTTCAGCGATCCGGCGGTGGGTAACGGCAAGACGGTGACGGTGATCGGTATCCAGGCCAACGGCACGGATGCGGGCAACTACGTGATCGACGATCCCACCACCACGACCACGGCGAACATCACCGGCGGGCGTTCGTCCTCGTTCGGTGTGGCCGATGGCACGCTGGCCAGCCTGCAGTACGCGGTCGACCCGACGCAGATCGCTACCCCCTATGGCGTGGCCGAGCAGGACACCGTCGGCATGTTCACCGGCAACCAGAAGAAGCTGCACCGTCCTATCGAGCGCAACCGCAGCCGCGACGACTTCACCTCCGGCCTTTCGCTCAAGGTCGAGGACGGCGGCGTGCAGATGCCGAAGAACCTGCTGCCATGAGGCCCGCATCGATGAACACCATGCGGCGCCCCTTGTCCCATTTGCATAGAACCCAATCCATGACTTCGAAGTGCCCCACCACCCTGCGTCGGACCATGCTCGGTTCCGCGCTCTCGCTCGTCCTGTTCGGCACCGTCGCCCACGCGCAGGCCGTGCCGCCGACGCAGCTGCCCAATAGCGGGCAGTTGCTGCAGCAGGTACCGCAGCAGCCGTCGAACGTGCCCTCGTCGGATCTCGACCTGAAGATGCTGCGTCCGCAACGCGAGCGCGGCGAAGATACCCACCCGTTCATGGTGCGCAGCATCCAGATCAGCGGAAACACCCTGCTCCCCACCGAAAAGCTGCATGCGCTCGTGGCCGACAGCGAAGGCAAGGAGCTCACCCTGAATGAGCTTGGCGACGTGGCCGACCGCATCAGCATGGCCTACCAGCGTGCCGGCTACCCGTTGGCGCGCGCCTACGTGCCGGCGCAGACGCTTCGCGATGGCGTGGTAACGATTGCCGTGGTCGAAGCCCGCTACGGCAAGGTCGTGCTGCAGAACCAGAGCGCCGTTTCGGACGGGCCGCTCAACGCGACGCTGGCACCGCTGCAGCCGGGGCAGCCGGTGAGCAACTACACACTTGAACGTAGCCTGCTGTTGCTCTCGGACATCCCCGGCGCACTGACCGGTTCCGTTGTGCGTCCGGGCACTGACCCAGGCACCTCCGACCTGCTGGTCAATGTCAATTCGGCGCCGCGCTACACCGGCACCATCGGCCTGGACGACTTCGGCAACCGCTATACCGGGCGCGCGCGCCTGGGCGGCAACTTCGACGTCAACGGCCTGCTGCACCAGGGCGACCTGCTGGACTTCAGCGCACTGAGTTCTGGCGGCGGCATGAACTATGCGCAGGGTGGCTACCGCTACCTGCTCAACGGCCAGGGCACCACCCTGCGCGCCGGCGTGTCGACCCTGCACTACCACCTGGAAAACGGCCTGGAAGCGCTCGATGCGCATGGTTCGGCCCTGGTGGGCAGCCTCACCTTGAGCCAGCCGATCGTCCGCAACACAGCGTTCAACCTGTATGGCCAGATCGAATTCGATCGCCGACTGCTACGGGACGATATCGACGTGGCCTTCGTGCACAACGATCGCCAGGCCAATGTCTGGAGCGCCAGCCTCGCCGGCGACCAGCGCGACAGCACCGGCATCACCAACTTCAATATCAGCGCCACCCACGGCAAGATCACCTATACGGACACGCTGGCCGACATCATCGACCTGCTCACCGCGAACAGCCAGGGCACGTACACCAAGTTCAGCGCCTCGGTATCGCGCCTGCAGCAGCTTGATCCGGACAACGCGATCTATGTCGGCTACAGCCAGCAATGGTCCAACAAGAACCTCGATACCTCCGAGGAGTTCTACCTGGGCGGCCCCAACACGGTGCGTGGCTACGACGTGGGTGCATTGGCCGGTTCCCAGGGCAACCTGATCACCGCCGAGTTCCGCCACGACTTCAACCTGCCCAACCTCCCCGGCCACTGGCAGGCGGCGGCGTTCGCCGACACCGGCCGCGTGCAGGTGTACAAGAACCCGTTCGTCAACGGCGTCAACAGCGGCCGCATGAGCAGCGCGGGACTGGGCCTGCACTGGGCCGCCGCCGACAACTGGACGGTCAGCGCCAGCGCCTCCAAGCCGATCGGCAGCACGCCTGAACTGCTCGGCGACGTCGGCACCAAGACACGTTTCTGGGTGCAGGTGCAGAAAGGGTTTTACTGATCCGCTGAAAAGAACCCCCGATGATTCGGGGGTTCTTTTTAAAGAAGGAACACGCCGCTAGCCGCCAACCTGGTACTCGGTCTTCACCAGGCCTCCGGCATAGGTCTGTGTCTGGACATGCCGCAGCGGGATGTCCTTCGGCAAAGTGCCGAAAAGCGGAATCCCCTCTCCGATCAGCACCGGCACGCGCGTGACGATGAGGCGCTGGATGAGTCCGGCACGCAGGAAACCTTGAATGGTGATACCGCCATCCACGTAAGCGTGGCGGGCTCCACTTTCGGCAAGTCGCGAAACAATGTCGGCAGGAGACCCCGCCATCTGCTCAACGACGCCGCCCACGGCGGCCGACAGATCGACGGGCCGGCTGCTCAGCACCACGACGCGCTTGCTGCCGTAGTGCCATGGCCCAAGCGTCAACACCTTCTCGAACGTCTTTCGACCGATCACGATCACATCGACGCTGGCGATGAACTCGTCATACCCGTGCGGTTCGCCGCCACCTTCGGGCAGAAAGTCCAGGCTGTCGTCCAATCGTGCAATGAACCCGTCGACACTGGCGCCGACGAAAACGGAAGTGATCATCATCAGATTCTCCGTATCGCAGCTCACAGGTACAAAAAGCGGCGAAAAGCTGAGCTTCTCGCCGTTCCAGTCGATGTGCAACCCCAGGCGGTGGAGATCTGTAAGCTCTTCAGTTAATGCGAAATCCGCTTCCACCCCGTCAACGGAATATCGCCGTTCGGTCGCGGCGGCACTTTCCAGCTGAGCATGTCACCGTTTAGTTCGTAACTGCGCACCTGGGTCGTTCCTTCCCAGTTAGGATACGTCGACCCGTCGATATGGAAGGTAAGCGTGTGCTTCATGGAGTCCATTTCGACGGTACCGAAATGGGAGCTCGTTCCTAATGCAGCGGCCCGAAATTCCTCGGGCGTCCCCGCTTTCTTGTCATTGGCGGCGAACTTCGGGCGGGAGCTGTCGAAGATAAACGCCGAATAGTGCCCGGCATGATCAATCTGCAGCAGGCCCTTGGGCGCATCGCCGTAGTCATGCCCGCGCGTTCCATCCGGATGTTGAACGTCGGCGAAGGCAAGCGTCCAGGTGCCTTCGATGGTCGCCATTTTATTCATCTTGTCGGGCTCCGAGGCGACAACGGCGTGGATCGGGAGAAGAGTCAGAAGGGCCAGTAGCCATGTCTTTGCTGATGTCATGATTTCGGTTTCCTGCGTGCGGACGGATCGGCCCATCGGAGCGTGCGACGCGAATCGACGACATGGCCATGCAGGGTCAGCAGACCGCGCCAGAGCAAGCGCATGGGCAAGTACCTGTTCAGAAGATTTGCCGCTTCATTTTCTCGATGTGCGGCGCAGTGTATTGCGCTACCATCCATTTCGAAAACATATGAATCTCTATTTCAGCCATTTAAAATTGAAATGGATAAACCATGAAATCCCTCGACCTGGATGCCGTCAAAGCCTTTGTCCTGACGGCAGAGCTACAAAGCTTCACGCGTGCCGCAGACGCACTGGACAGCACGCAATCGGCGATCAGCCTGAAATTGCGCCGACTGGAAGACCAGCTGGGCCGACGACTCCTGGAGCGAACGCCGCGCCAGGTACGGCTATCCGCCGAGGGGGCCGCTTTCATGGAGGCCGCGCGCGAGCTGGTTGGGGCGCATGAACGCGCCATCGCTTCCTTTGAAGTGAAGGAGCGCCGGCTGGTTATCGGCATCAGCCACCTGCTGGTGGGCAGCGAGCTGCCCGGCTTGTTGCGCTGGATGAACGAGCACGATCCGAATCTGGTGATCGAGCTACGGGTAGCCGGCTCAAACGAAGTGCTCAAGGCCTACGACGATGGCGGCCTGGATGCGGCCCTGGTATTGCAGCCAGAAGATCGTCGTCGCAACGGTGAAGCGCTATTCGCCGAATCGTTCGCGTGGATCGCTGCCCCACACTGGCAGCCGCGTGCAGGTCAACCGTTGCCGCTATCGACCCAAGGAGAAACATGCAGCATTCGTGCGGCGGCGGTGCGTGCGCTTGATAGCGCCGGCATCTCCTGGACGGAGGTATTTATCGGCAGGGGCGCTGCCGTGGTGGGTGCTGCAGCCACGATTGGATTGGCGGTCGCCGTGCTGCCGAAGCGTGCTGCGCCGTCCGGCACCGTCGATATCGGCCAGACGCTTTCATTGCCTGCGCTACCTACGCACGAGGTGGTGCTGTATTCGGCGCTCCATGACCGCCGATCACGCAACGCGCTGCATACGCTGGGGATGGCATTCAAGAATCTGTCTAAAACTGCCTAGGCGAATGGCTAATCAATAATCAGGCACAGCACGACCCTTCCTTTTCAAAGGACGTACGCGAAGATCGAATCGGCGCGGAAGAGACAAAATTGCTATTCACTCCAAAGGTCAGCCTATGCACCAAACTTAGCGATGCGAAGCAGCACGGCGCAAATTGCTAGAGGTTAAGCGCGCTCTCATTTTTTGCGCTTGATCTAGCAAGATATGCATCTGTCGCTGCTGTATCTCGCCCGAACACAGTTCTTTCGCCCTGCGCAGGTCGGCTATTGCAGAATCAACTTCACGAATGGCGGAATTCTTAGACGCCTTCGTTCCCGACCGCTGAGCAAGCGCAATATGTACTTGCGCGCTTCGCTCGTACCAATGGCGAGCATCACCCACCTGGTGATCAATCGCCTTCATTTTTACGTCGAGGGCCGATTCGAGGTTTCCGCGGCCGTACTCTGCTTCGAACCACAAGTCAAATAGCAGCTGCTTACGCTGACCTAGTAAATAAGCTTCAGCAAATGTCTTACTCGCTTGGTCTCGATCTGGCGGAACGAGCTTTAGACTGAAGCGGCCAATCGCTAGCAGGAGATCAGAATTTGGCTTTGATAGCCTCTTGGAAGCTGAAGTGACTGCGTCAAGAGCGGCTTTAGGATCCCCCCCCTTAAGCAAGGCAATTGCCTGAGCTATTGCAAGGCCAACAATTCCTGACCGCTTTTGTATGCTCATCCCGACGGCGTCCGTGCGCGCTCGCTTCGCTGCCGTGACCAAGGCGGCATGGTCAATGCCTAAGAGGTGGCCGAGCTCCAGCACCAGTAATCCTGTGTTCGGCTCAACCGTGTAACGGGCCTCGCGACCAATCGCCGGAGCGCTAATCAAGAACAGGCCAGCAAGCTCCTGCAACGCATCGCTCAGAGTTTGCTCTGCATAATCCAATATCTGCGAAAGCTCAACATAACTAACACTTCGTGTATGGCTGATCACATACAGCGTACGCTTAGCTTCACGACTCAGATCTTGAACCTCTCGCAGCAGAGCCGCCTTGCGAGCTTCAAGTCCTTTCTCGCCTTTCCACTGCTGTATCGCTTGATCAAGCGACGAGCCACGTCGCTCCAAACGAAGTAGCGAGTCAGTAAACAACGGGGATCCGCCGGTTACCTCACGCAGATGGTCAGTCTTGGAGTCCTTGATTGTTGGCAGCTGATATCGCTCCCGAATCACCCGCACATACTCCCTGAATTCATCCTTCGCTAATCCATTGAGCTTCAGGACATTATCTGGTGAATACGAAAAATTCACCCGTGTGGTCAACAGCATCTTTGTTTTGGCGGGGATCTGCATGCCCATTTCGAGCGCGCGCTGTTGGTCTTCTGGATTTAGTGAATCGACATCATCAATTACAATGAAAGTTGGCGTCTGCGCGCAACTAGTGAGCGCGAGCTGCAGCAACTCACGCGGCGTCAATCCGGCGAAATCTGAGTCAACACACCCATGCGCACTCGCGATTGCAATGAACAGCGAATTCGCGTCCTCAAAATTTGTATGACGGTTCTCTCGATGATTGTCCTTCGAGGGAATAAATTGCCGTTTTTTGGCAGTTAACCACACGACCTGTTCGAACGGCTTTACTTGCCGTGATGCCACCTCCTCGGCAAACCGGTAAGCCAAACTTGTCTTTCCGAGGCCTCCTTCTCCAGCAATTAGTCGAACTCTTGAAAAGTCGTCAGCCAACCAAGTCCATAGATCACCCAGATCATCTCGTCGACCGACGAATCGTGAACAGACCAACGATCGGTCAGGGAGGTTATGTTCGAGTGGATCTAGATTTGAGAGATCGAAGGACGTCAACTCGATTGATGGAGGTCGACGGGCAGAGTAGAGAAAATCGTAATCTTCTGGGTCCTTAGCAATTGCATTACTTTCGATACGGCGAAATACGACTTCGCCGCGCTTGAAGCACGGCTTGCCGGGTTTATCGTCGGGGCCGTTCTTTGCGAATTTGAGGGGGCTATCCCCAACGGAACGCTTCGCGACCCAGAGAACTTCAATTGTCTTTCCAGCGAAGTCCTGGGTGCAGGCAGATAGCCTCAAATCAACACCAAGGTATGACCGCGCGAGATCGCGAAGCTTTCCCACCTGAAATCGTTCGGGCGTCACCCCGACAATCTCGAATGTTCGGTCCTTCTCGATTTCACTAATGCCGAAGACCAGAAAGCCTCCGTATGAGTTGTGAAGGGCTACCGCATCCCGCACAGTCTTCGCGTATTCAGAATCGCTTTCGGGCAACTGCCGCTTAAAGTCGAGAACTTCGCACTCTGGAAGCAAGTCCAATACCGAATCCGCGTCTCCAAATTCAGATAGCGTCAATGCTCCTACCGCAACGCAACGATGCAGCCTTGAAACAAGCTCACTCATTTTTCCCTCCCCTAGCCCACGCGCCTTTTGAGGCGATGGGATGCTTCGAGTGACATTTTGCCGGTATTGCCCAAAAGCCCGTCGGCCTACCTTTCAACTTTCGTAGGATGATATAAGAAACAAAAAAGCCCTGCATTAGCAGGGCTTTTCGCTTCTATATATCAACAAATTAAAATAGTTGCGTCCTAAAAAGGTTGTGAACACATAGATAGCTGCGGTGCGGGCTCCCACCATCGCATTTCCGTCTGAATCCTCGAGGAGCATCATGATTGAATAATTTCTTTTTCAACCGAAACCTCTCAACTAGGAGAGAAAACCGTTTCCTGGGAGCAATACCTAACCGTTTATCACCATTTTCTGTCGTGGCAACGGTGGGGCTCCGATCAGCGATATCCCTATTGGTCACCACAGCCATCTTTGACCGATTGACCGCGAGATGATGAAATCTCAGAGTATTTTGGCCGCTCATAGCTAGAACACAGTCCCGTAGGGGCGAACAAGAATGCCTTGGAAAAGCGCCTTTCTCGATAACCTTTCGTACGCATTGATTTTAGGTTAGGTGTACCTGGGCGGGTCCTTCCGGCAGCCAGTGAGAGACCAACGGATGGTGTAGCTCCTGCGTGTGTCATGCGACAGGCCTTGCGCACCACGGCGAGAGGCCTAAGGCGCTGGGACGCTACAACGCTTTTCCCCAAAACCTGCCGTTATCAGCGCTCATGTTCTGGATCAAATGGCCCGTGCTCCTGTTCAGGCGCGTACCGAGGTTCTTCGGCGACGTGACGGCCAACCAGGCGGCCAAACTCAAGCAGTTTTTCCAAGCTTGACTCGACGACAACACACAGGGCGCCATCTTCCTTTTTGCCGATTAAGCAAAGAGCCCCGTTATATCCGCCGTCACCCATTGGCTTGCGTCGACGTCCAGCATTTAGCTCTTTTAGATAGGCATCCACTGAGATTGCGTCGCCACCAACGCGCCCGTCAAGAAGGGCGCCGATGAGCGTACTCGCACATCGAGATGCAGTGGCGACATGCTGTGACAGAAAAGGACTTCGGTAGCAGGTAAACGCCATCTTCAATGGTCGGGTCGAATCGCCGTATACCAGATGGTGGTACCTATCAGAGTCAATGAGCGCGGGTGTTTTCCAATGCTTAGGTAGAGCGACGTATTTTTTTGGCTCTAATCGAACTTCATTGATAGTGCGCTTGAACTCAATAAGAGTCATAGTTTTGCAGCTAACCAGCAGATCGCCATAGCAAGTGTCGCCTGGTGTTTGCTGAAACAGATTGGTTGCCGGCGGGACAGAATGCCCCTCACGTGCTGCATGGAATCCCAAGCAAACTAAAAATGCACCGATAAGTTGATTTTCGTAGGGTTGCATTGATCATTCCTACAAGTAGCTAGAAAGAACGCGCCCCATACTCGCGATCACGACTTATATTGCCGAAAGCGATGACGGCGCCTCGCCCCCTGCTGTGCCCCGGGCTTGTCGGTGAGCTTAATCACCTCGTGACAAACCATGTCGTCCACCGCCGGCGAAACTTGAGGGCAAGCCGGGGAATATGCGAATCCGGCAGATAGATAGCCGATGCCGTTCTAACGCCAGCGCGCTGTCCGTGGAGACTCGCCGCAGGCGCGAAGGCCCACCACTCCAAGTTCGCTCCGGTTATCATGGCCCTCACCAATGGGGATTGGGCGGCAGGTTTAATGGGTGACTAACACCTTGGGACGCTGCCGAGACGGGGACACAGACGCATAGATCGCCATAGCTCGGCAGCTAGCGGCGTGGGCGTCCCTCACGTGATGGGGAACTCAACAAAGGATCTTGGTCCATGAAAGCAGCGCTTCTCGTTCTAAGCGATATCCACATCACGTCACACCAAGATCCCATTTTGGGTAAAGCTCCCGATATCGCTCGCGCTTGCTATCCCGTATTACCTCATGTAGACGCCGTCCTTATTCTCGTTGCTGGCGACGTCGCGTTCAGTGGAAAAGCGGAACAGTATAAATTAGCCACAGAGTTCTTCAATACGATCGTCCAGCATCTGCGTCAAGAGCGCGATCTGCTAGTTCGTGTCGTTGCGGTGCCCGGCAACCATGATTGCGACTTTGAGAAGGACACCGCTGTTCGACATGCCCTGATTGACAGCGTCCTACGTGGCAACCAGGTCGACGGCCAGCTCATCGACTTATGCACGAGTGTCCAGTCGGAGTTCTTCACTTTCCGAGATGCGCTGGAAGGCGATCTCCGGGAGGGGGCGATTCAAGAACGCCTCTGGCGCACGATAAGAGTGTCGGTTGGGGGCGAGGTGATCACGATTGAGGCCATCAACATGGCGTGGCTATCCAAGCTTAACGAGGCCGTGGGCGGCCTAAGCTTTCCTTGGGATCAAGTCGCGCCGCCTGTCGAAGCCAATGAGAATGGCTTGCGCGTGGCCATTCAGCACCACCCCGCCAACTGGATGTCGCAGACGACCTACCGGCCATATCGGGCATTCCTCAAGCAACGCGCCCATTTGGTGATTACGGGGCACGAGCATGTACCCAATGTGGGCCTGACAATCGACACGGAAGCGGCAACCACCACCTTTGCAGAATGCGGTCCTTTGCAAGAAGGGCGCACACTGGAAGGATCGAGCTTCTTACTCATGACTGTCGATACCTCTGCCGAGAAATTGACCGCGCGGAGCTTTAGGTTTGACGGTGAACGCTATCTTCAGGTCCAAGACTCTCCATGGGAGCACGAGCGTGCTCTGGCTCTATCGGAAGATGCCAAATTCCAGACACGTCGCTCATTCGAGCGAATGATCAATGACCCCGGAGCCCCTATCCTGGGTGCCGACGGAAGGGACATTGAGTTGGCCGATTTCTTCGTCTTCCCCGACATGACGGATTTGGCTACAAATGACAAGCCAGGTTCGGTGAATCTTCATTCGAGTTTAGAACTCGGGAAAGTGGATCTTATTAGGGCGGGCGCCTTCGTCGTCGGCGAAGAGAAGTCCGGTCGCACTTCGCTCCTGTATCAGCTCTTTACTCAGTATCGCGATGCTGGCCTCGTACCGATCATAATTTCCGGGGTTGATCTAAAGCACACTCAGATAGACGCGCTAGAACGCGTTATCCGTGCGGCGTACGAGGCGCAGTACGAAACCGAGTTCGTCGTATATGAGCAAGAGTGCCGGGCAGACAAAGTCATCTTGATTGATGACTTCCAGTTTACGACGATCAAGAATCAGCAGCACCGCCGAGCACTGCTAACCAATCTCATGTCCTTGACGGGCGGGATGCTGGTCGCGTGCGACAAATCTTTTCCCATCGATGAGTTGGAACTCGCCGAAGGGAAAATGCGGCGCTTCGCCCTCCAACCCCTTGGCTTTCGAGCGCGCCACGAACTCATTAAGCGGTGGCACGGATTCTCCGACCCCAATTTGAGCGAGGCCGAGTTCTTGGTGCGTTGCGATGACTCGGAACGTGTGGTGAATCACGTCATGACTCGAAAAGTCATTCCGGCACTGCCACTTTATCTGGTGACTTTGTTGCAGAGCCTCACTGTTCGGCGAGGTATGGAACTCATCGATAGCAACTTGGGTCACTATTACCACTACCTGATCACCGAGGCTTTTCGAGGAGCGAAAGCTCCGATGGAGAAGTTCAACGAGCTATTTGACTATTGCTCGCACTTGGCATGGGCCTATCATCAGAAGGATTCGGATGAGATGTCGGAACCTGTGCTTCGACTGTTCACCGCTGAGTATTCTAAGATATGGACTCGGGTAGATTTTCAACCGAGACTCGAATTTCTTTTGAATGCGAAGATACTCGAACGACGTGGTTCGTCTATCGCCTTCCGCTATCCATATGTTCACTACTACCTCAAGGGTCGATACTTGGCCTCGCAACTGGAGGAACCCGAAGTCCGGGCATATATTGAGAAGGCGTGCACGGAGCTGTACGTGCGTGACAACGCGAATACGATTCTATTTTTGGCCCACCACGCGCACGACGACTTCTTTATTGGCTCAATTCAGCGCGCAATGGATGGGCTATTTGCCGATTGCAATGCGGTAAGCTTCGACGGCGACGTGAGCGATGTCACCGCTCTTGTAACTCATGCGCCGAAGATCGTCTTCAGCGGTGGTTCGCCTAGGGAGCATCGCGCGAAGGCCGCCGAGCTGCATGACGATATTAACGACGGTGGCGACGGATTGATGGAGGCCCCTGAGAGTGGGGACCACGTAAGTTTCCAAGCCGCCACGACCGCACTCTTCAAGACTACCGAGGTATTGGGTCTTATACTTAAAGCCCAGTATTCGAGCTTACGGCACGACCGTAAGCAAAGCCTCTTGGAAAGCATCTTCACCGGGTCGATGAGAGGTCTTCGGGCTGTCTATAAAGGGCTGATTCGCCAACCTGAACTATTACAACGAGGCGCCGAGCGACTATCGAGTGATACGTCGAAGGACGTGCGGCACAAGCGCGCGGAGCGCCTCATCGCTTTCATCATCGAAGTTTTGAGCTTCGCCTATGTCGTGCATGCAGCTGAGTGTGCAAGATCGCCAGACCTGATGGAGGACGTGGACGCCATCTTAAAAGGATCATCTAATACGGCGTTTGAGCTGATTGCGATCACCATTTGCCTGGACTCGGGCCAAGGGCTACCACGTGCGCAGCTGCGCGACCTACAGCGTAAGGTCAATGATAACCTGGTGGCATCCCGCCTCCTGACATTCATAGTCTTGTATCGCCTCTATATGTTTGAGACCACAGAAGAAGACAAGATCTGGGTAGGACGGCAGTTTGGTCTTGGCTATGGCACGGCACAGAAGGGATCGGCGCTCGCCGGAGCGTCTTCGTCCATCTCGGGCTTAGTCGGGGGAGGCTAGGCGGCGCGAGCACGAAGATGGTTGATGAGTGGCAGGAATTGGCCTAAGTCTTTCGACGTGCCGACGTCATAGTGACTGGAAGGATATGCTGCGGCACACCGCGTGCGATGCCGTAATGCTCGGTTACTGAAGATTTGATATCGCTGTTATCGCCACCGACGGTGGTAAAAATAGAGCCTCAGCGCGGCCGAGACCATCAGGCAGGTCAATACACTGGCCCAGACCGGCGGCACTCTTCCAAAAACTGCCCGCAATGGCCCTTCCGCGTGCACGCCAATGAACACTAGGCCTGTAAAAGCCACAGTGGAGATAAGCCATGCAATCTCCGCCTTCGCACGCGTCAGTGGGTCTAGTGCCATGGCTAGTTCCCGTCACCCCGAAAGGTGGCAAGCAGGTGGTCACGCTCGGGCTGCAGGAAAGCATCGACCGCCGAGGTCAGGTCTTCAAGGGACGTCCCCCACTTTACAGTGGGGGATGTCTCGGCATGCCGGAGGGCAACTTCCAGGTTGATTGCGGCATTGCCCACTTTCGCCTCGTTCTCGGACCAGGCCCGGTTTCCGACCTGACGACAACGGAAGCGGGCTTCATCGAAGTCACGATTCCGAACCGCATCAATGACGGCCACGGTATCCAAGAGCAAGAGCGCGTGGTCCACCGCCTTGGCCTCCTGCGAGCGAGATTCAGGTCACCCTGCAGCGCGACAAGGGAGTGAGCAGTCCCTGGATGGGCCACGGGACCCGTGGCGCGCTTGCCCCCGGGAATTCTGCGCCCATTACGGCCCGCTTTCACGTGCCATGGGATTTAGGCCTTTCCTGTGCTCGGGTAGGGCGCGGGAGCCTTGGCACGGGGGGAGTATGGTGAGGCGGCGAGGAGGGGTTTTCAATGACCGCAACCACCGCACTTGCGATCCTGCCCTCCCAGCGCCGGCAACGCCGGGCCGCGCTCTACATGCGCATGTCCACCGACCACCAGCGGTACTCCATCGCCCAGCAAGCCCATGCGCTGACCGCCTACGCGCTTGAGCACGGGCTTCGCATTGTCACCACCTACATCGATGAGGGCATCAGCGGCCTCCGCCTGAAAGGGCGCCTAGGCCTCCAGGAGCTCTTGAGGGACGTCGATGCCCGTCCCCGCCGCTTTGAAGTCCTCTTGGTTTACGACGTCAGCCGGTGGGGCCGCTTCCAGAATCCGGATGAAGCCGCGTTCCATGAATTCACCTGCCTGCGGGCCGGGGTCGAGGTCATCTATTGTGCCGAACCGTTCAGCAACGATGGATCCCCAATGTCAGCCTTGGTCAAGAGCATGAAGCGCGTGATGGCCGGGGAATTCAGCCGTGAGCTTTCCCGGCGTGTGGCCCACTCCCACCTGCAACTGGCGGCTCTCGGCCATCACCAGGGCGGCCCGACGCCTTATGGGTTGCGCCGCATCATCTACCAGCAAGATGGACAACCACGCGCCGTGATGGAGAGTGGGGAACGCAAGGCCTACCAAGGCGACTATGTGGTGCTCGGACCCGGTCCCGAGTCCGAACAAGAGACCGTCAGGCGCATCTTCCGGACGTTTGTCGAGACCACACACAATGAGACGTGGATTGCCGACACGCTCAATGCCGAAGGCGTCCCGACCGCGTCGACCCGGCCCTGGAGTGTGTGGCTCATCCGGAAGGTCCTGCGAAATGAAGCCTACATCGGTACGGTGGTCTACAACCGCCGGTCCCACAACCTCGGCAGGTACGCCTCCACCAATCCCCGGCGGGACTGGGTTAGGGTGGAAAATGTCTTTGAGGCGATTGTGCCCACGGAAGACTTCGAGCGCGCTGCTGCACGGCTTAAGGCGCGCATCACCCTGCCTGATCGCACGCTCCTCATCGAACAGCTCCAAACGCTGGCCCGGTCGCATGGCTTTGTCACCGCACCGCTCATCAACCGCACGCCGGGCATGCACAAGGCCTGGGTTTACCAGCGCCGGTTTGGCACCTTGCTGGACGCCTATGCCGAAGCCGGCCTAAACCCCATCCGGGATTTTGACTTTGTCAACGACCACCGCAACCACGCACGGCTCCGGGCTGAGTTTGTCACCTCGGTCATGCAGGTCTTTCGTCGGCAACCTGCCTTGGTCCGCCGCTTCATCAGTCCATATCACCTGTGCATCAATGAGCGCTGGGTACTTATGGTGCGCATTGCGCGCATGCATTTTGTGCCGCATCCCCGCTGGGTCGTCCAGGCGGTCAACCCAGCGCAGGCCGACCTGTGCCTCATTGGCCGCCTTGGCCCTGATGGCGAGACCCTGCAAGATTACCTGCTGGCACCGACTCTCTGCCTGCCAAGGCGAAAATTCCACGTCAGTGATGAACTCGACCTTGCAACAAGCCTTTACCGGTTCGATCGGCTCAATGAGCTCGGCGTCCGTGCCTCACGCCTGCTTGCCGGGGACGACGCAGACATGACACCGACCATCGGGCGACACGAGACGCGCAGACGGTTCAATCCTTCAGGAAAGTAAGGCACGTCGAAGGATAACGTCCGGCTCGGGCATACAAGGCTGCATCAGCGTCACGGTTTCGGTGCACGGGTCAACTTGGGTACCTGGCCCGTGAAAACTCCGATGCCAAGGGCCGGTGGCATGACCTCCGGATCGTACTCCAAGACAGGAGTACCTAAGGGGACCGCGCGTTTCTGCCTTCCACGACGGGCGACATACCTGCCGCCATTAGGCCCTGCACGATCTGGTCATCAGGCTCAAGAAATATGACATCCACCCCTAAGCGGCCGGAATAGGCATAGGGCAGCAGCGCGCTGATGTCATGCGCCATAGTCATATCACGGGCGGCGACGATGCCCACGGTCAATCGACGGCTCGGTCCCGTAAGGCCTGGCCAAAGGAATTCGAAAAGGTAGACCTCGGGGACGGTTGGGTAACGTCCAAATAGGCTTCGAAGCACCTGGACGAATTCTGCTTGGGATTCTGATGGCGGTCCGATCTGAGCGAACGAGCCGCTAGGAATGGTTTCGGCGTTCATGCCGGCGTGCACGGTATTGTCGCGAAGGAGGGTGGCGACGATGTCGGGTGGCAGATCCACCCAAATCGAGCTGGCCGGATTGAGCCGGAAGTGCACGCCCGTCACGTGAGTAAAGAGGTCGCGGGCCGCCAATTGCATCAGTCGCACCCGAGAGGGTATCGATGCGGGGACGGCACCGGGCCCACTAAAGAGGGGTATGAATAAACAGCCGTTGCGTGGATCGCGCCACCGTACCATTGCCAATGTCCCGTCCCGATCTAGGGTCTCGGCAGCCGTAGCGGGAACGGGTATTAGAAGCGTGCTTTCGATCAGCAGGCGGTAAAACGCCGGAAGAAGCCCCGGGTCGTCCCCGGCGCTTTCGAGCGCTGCGATCAACCGATCATGTTCAGCCAATCGATCTCCCATCGGCGGGCCGAGCCCGCAATTAGGTACTTTCGACGCTCTTTAGGATTCGATCCTTCTCGGTGGCCGTCATCTGGTCGAAGGCCAGAATCATGCGGGCCAAGCGGTCGTCACCGGCGAATAGATAAGCCGTCGGCACAGAAAGGGCAGCCGCCAGCCGTTCGGCCGTGGCCATATCCGGCTGATGGACACCCAATTCGTAACGATTGATACGCGTACTTGCCACAAAAGGGTCCAGGCCTGCTCGGATGCCAAGATCTCGCTGCGATATTCCAAGACGTTCCCGTGCTGTCTTGAGGCGATGCTGGAAAACCAGCCGTACGTCCTTAGGGCGCGCCATGGTCCAAATCCCGTGGTTTGAGACCTACGAGATTCGTAACTTCGCCTTGCGTTGGATACTACGAGTTTCGTAGTATCCAACGCAAGCGCTCGCCACCCGCGCCCTCAGGCCACCTGCCATGCCTATGCAGCTTGTGCTCGACGACGACTCTGGCATCCCCATTCCGTTGGACGACGACGTCCGTGAGGCATGGCTCCTCCAATTCGACCGGGCTTACGCATGCGACGGCGTGGATGTGCTCTGCAGCCGTCTTGCAGAATGCTTTGCTCATAGCCTGGCGGAATGTCTGGACCCGGACTTGAAGCCGCCAACGGATCCTCAAATTCGCTACGCCACGGACATTTCGCGGCGACTAGGCGTTGCACTGCCCGCTGAGGTCCTGCGCTTTCGTGGCGCCATGGCGGAATTCATTGACCGTTTCGCGGAGCTCCACCGGCAACGCCAACGGCCCGGCTCCAAACCAGAGCCAATGCCCGAATCTTGATGATCGGACTAGACGTTCAACGAGGCAAAGGCCGACGGAATAAGGCGCCTGTTCGACGCTGAATGAAGGCTGCGCGCAGGTAATCTGGGCCCATGGGCATCCAGTTAGATCTGCTCCCATTCGAAACGCATGAGCTAATCAAAAGCGTAAAAGTATCTATCACGAGCCATGTGTTAGCCCGTTATAAGCGTTGTCTGCACCCAGTTGCTGCGACTCGGAGTTTGTACGCGATTGAGTCGGCATTTGAACGCCGTCCATACGAAACAACATAGGCACCAGCTCCGGGCTGTTGAAGATGGTTACCTTCTTACCCCAGTGCAGCGAGTACATTAGCTCGGAATTGTTCGGCACCTCATGCACGCGGGCATCGCCTGCGGCCGTGTATACGAACACCCAGTCCCCAGGGTTAAGGCGCGCATGCCCGAACCAGAGTAAGTTGTCACGCACGGGGAGCGCGCTGCCGCCTTGTCCGCGAACGCCTAACATTAGCCCATAGTTCGCCAGATCGACTATCTCATTTGCTTGAATAACTATCCGCTCAAGGTTTGGCATTCCCGCATCAAACACGCCCCACACGGTCAGTTCGCTAATCTCGAAAGTCATTCGCCACCGCCAGTCTTGGGTTGCACCGCGCCGAAAAGTAACAAGCCAAGTCCCACTGCTCCGACCAAGTAGCTCGAATTCAGGTTCGCTTTGAACAGATCTATTGCAATGCCGAGCATCGCGGTGCCGGCAAAAATAGTGAATTGTCGTAATCGCTGTGCGCCCGAAACGACCCCTAGGCGCCCCTCCAACTTCGCGTTAGAAACCTTTGCATCCGAAAGATTCGCGAAAAGCTCCTCAATCTTGCGATCCTTCTCACGAAGTGTCTTAAGGAGCTCCTGATGTTCTTGGTTTAGTTGCGAATAAGCGCTTGCGATAATTTGAGCCGTGTTACCGGAACCAAATCCTCGCGGCTGGGTAGCAGCGAGACCCGCCAGCGTCGCGGAAATTGACACGGTGTGCATTGGCGGTATGACCGAAAGTTCATCTACTCGCTCAGTACCTAGAACCTGATCGCCACTGCTACCAGATTCGTCCGTTGATGGAATTTCACTCATGCCTCGTATCCTTATGAGCACCTGCGGCCTCATCTGAACTGTCGGGTCTTGATCAAGTTTACTGCGGCTGGGCTACGAAGCTAGCGAATTTTGTCCGACACCTCATCAGAGAATAGCGTTTCAGAACGCCCTGCAGTCGGTGAAATTACACCCGCATGTTCCGCCCATACCTTGAACTTTCGACCTGCCATTTGCGTCGTTGCGGGCGCCCAGGATTGGCCGTAAGCCACTCTGAGTATCTCCCCAATATCTAAAGCGGATGCAGCAGGATGCTCAGCCAGATACCTCATACCTTCCTTCCCTCCGGGAGGGATCTCTAAAAGCTCAGCAAGAGTTACAGCACATAACTGTCGATCCAATAGAGAATGAGCGACGTCCGCTCGGATTTGCTTAGTGTCACCCCGGATAACCTGCAGCATTTGCAAGTCACTAAACGACTTCTGTGCCGTTGACGGCTTTAACAAACTGTCCGTCAGACCGTTTACAAGGGCGTGAAGTAGTGCGAATGCCGATTCCGGATTGCCCTGCGGAAAAGTTTTTTGGCGGCGCTCGCCTACACCGAGTAGCTTCTGCCTAGTGATCCGTTCTTTCGTTCCAACGACCTGGCCACGGACTTCAAACAATCCTGCGTAATCCATCCAGCCGGCAAAGGACGTCGCATAAACACGCCAGGTTTGAGATTTTGCTTCAATAGCGGGAAAAAGCTGCGGAAGCGCGGCCGCCAACTGATCGATAGAATAACCCGCGGGATTTGCAATCAACAGATCGCTCATAAGCGAAAACACCATGTGTCGCCGAAGAGCAGCCGCCACACGTAGCTGCACTGCACCCTCCGTAAGCGGGCCAATGCGCAACGCCTCGGCGAGAACAAGCGTACCTGACTTCGGAGCGAGAACGCCTAGCTGTCGCAGTTCCCGTGCTGAGTTGAAGGTGCCGTTTATTGATAGACCTAACTCCTCGGCAACCTCGCTTGTTGTCAGCCCATTAGGAGCCGCGGCCACCATGCGGAAGACCGGCGCGGTTGAATGTGGTCGAAGTCGCAGGATGTACGTATCCGCTACTGCCACCTTCCCCGAAACCAGAAACTCGCGGAACGTATCCCAGTACACATCTAGCTTCTCACCAACGCGAACCAGTAGTCGCTGATCGACAAGCGACTGAATAACCTCTGGCTTGATTCTCTCCACGACGTCAGCTACTGCAACCGGCGCCTCCCGCGCAATACTCTTAAGTGCATCAACCTCAACGCTTTCTAGCCCGGCCAAGTCTTGGTCGAACAGACCCTGCACGTTCAATGACTCGGACAAAAGTGTCTCTTCGGAAGTCCCGGCCCGGAGTTGCGTGAGAATATGGCTGGAAAGCTTTTTGAGCAGCCATGGTAGGCCTTGGGAGTACTCGCGAATCCTCTCACGAAGTGCGTTGGAAAGCTTAACTCCTGCAGTTTTTGCGAGCCTCTGCAGAAGAACATTTACATCAGCCGGACCGAATTGCTCAACATTGATGACGGTGGCAGCGCCCCGAATCTCGTCACGGAGTTGATAAGGGTAGCTCTCGGTCATACCGACAAGATCGGTCTTCCAAGAAAACCCTATGACTATTGGGGCTCCGATCTGGCTCACAGACAGTGCAAGATTTCTAAACTCTCTAGTCAGTTGTGCGTCACGGAAGACGTTTTCGAACTGATCGAAGAAAATGCAGAGCGGTCGCTTCTCGCCAGTGGCCATAACGGCTTGAAGAGTCAACAGGGTACTCTGTAGGGAGCCATAGGACGCGTCCGACGGCAACGTCAAAGCATGCTCATCGACAGCATCCAAGAGAGCTTTACGTAGCGCTGCCCATACATACGTAATTGACGATGCAGTTCTGGTATCAAAGACGATTGCGGACCCACCAAGTCGGCGCGTCTCGTCCGCGATTCTGAGCGCCAGAGAACTCTTTCCCCATCCCGACTGCGCGTTTAGCACAAGAATACGTCCGGACGCTTTCACGTCCTGTAGCATCTCTTTCACTTGTTTGAGGGGGCGGTCACGGCCAACAAAAAACTGGGGCGCAGCTGGAAACTGGTACTCAAAATCGCCTTCGCTACCCTTGACGGGAACTAACACCGGTTCGCTTGCAGTCTCCTCGGGGAGAGTTGTTGTTCGAGCAGCAGACGTATCGGTTACCTTCAGTCCTTTTGCAAACTCTGTTGCTCTTACGTCTGAAAGCTCTTCGGCCGTCAGTGGACCTTCTTTTCGGTGAACGAGGATTCCGACCGGAAGGCGAGAAGCCGGGTCTAGTTGTTTAGCAACTGCACAAAGCGACTGATTCAGAATCAACAGTCCCTCATCGGACACCACAAGACCCGTCTGTTGCGAGATAGGTGTAATCCATGCCTTCTCGACTGCCAGACGGTAAATTTCAACTGATGTTATGAGGCTGAAGTTTCGATCTTTTTCATTGATCGATCTTGCCGCCTCGTACCCATCTTTTGTCAGGCCGGGGATCGCCACAAACCACCCGTGCAGCGACGGCACTTGAAGCCGTTGCATCGAAAGCTTGCCGTAGAAGGACGTCAATTGCTGAACAGCGAGGGCTGAGGAATAGGCTTTGCATTCAGCAACGCCAGGCGCGCCGGTGAGCGTCACCTTTGTTGTAATGTCAAGCTCGTATCCGTCGCTTCTGACGTTAATGGTCCTTTGAGTGGGCTTTTCGCAACCATACGCCTCAAACAATCGAGCAATGAAGGCCTCAAAAAGATGTCCTTTCGCGTTGCTTACTGCGGCGGAGGTATCGCCCCGGGCAACGATAAGAATCGGAGGCGGAGCCACCGTCAGATCAGGCTGAGAATTGGTCACTGCTCGTCCCCGAATATCGTTCGTCCTTGGAACCCGCCCCGCACAGCGATTGAAAGGTCGCTTGTGTCCTGAATAAAAAGATTCTAGCAGTTTCTGTCGCCGCCCTGAGCCCCCTTACCCACGCTTTCTCCCATGCCTGTGCCCGGATCGATCCACTTGCGGTAGCGGTTTATCCCACTTGAGTACGTCCATACGAACATTGTTGGCATACGCGTTGTACTGCCAACGGCGAAACTGGTCCAGTAGCAAGTTGTTCGTCTCCTCCAGTCGCTTTACCTGCGCTTCGAGATCAGTAATACGCCGCGAGGCCACCTCCAACGTAAAATTGCGAGGACTCAGCTTCAGGGCCTCGCGAATATCCATCTGCCTTTGCTGGAATCGCTCCTTAATCGCCGGGTAAAGGTACATGGTGTGTTTCGACACCGAGGCGATGTTAAGCACTTTAGCGATACGCGCACAGAAGAGTGGCCAGGTGAGTTTCCCCTCCCAACGATCCAGTTCACGCATGACTTTGGGAAGCGTTGCCTTGGTGATAATTATCTTGGGCATATATGGCCTCAAGCCATGGACAGGGGTATGGCGCGAAGCTCGGCCGTCTCGGTTCTAGGCACGGCCACCATCTCCAACTCCATCAGGGCGCGCAGCACCGGCGACGGATCATGACCGTCGGGAACCGACAGAACCGCACCCTCGGGAACGTCAGGGCGCTCAAGCGCCATCCGCATGGTCCTGACATGCGCAAGCTTCCACTTGTGGTTGTCCACCCATCGGTCGGCCCCAAAGTCGCCCTCTACGTGAGCCCGTTGAGCCTGCCGGAGCAGCAGTTCGGTCTGGGCTTCCAATAGCCTGATGCGCTCCAGGGTCACATGATCGCCCTTGATGCAAACGTGCTCCTTACACGTCATGCATTCACGCTGCTTCTGACATGGTGCCATCGCATAATCGTGGACACACATACCGTAGAGGGTTACTTTCGCGGCACCAAGGCGCTCAACCCCCAACTCCTGATAGGTCACCGGTTGGCGGTTCTTGACGCGATCCAATAGCGAGGGCGTCTCGATCGGAAGGATCTGCCTCGCCGCGTCAAGTCGCTCCTCTGGACTACGATGGTCATAATGCCGGTTGTCAGCCGGCCTCGCTCGGCCGGCCCACTGCGCCAGGGTGTACTGGTCCATGCCCGCGCGTTCGCACATCGTGCTCAACCAATGGCGAAGCTGGTGACTGGTCAGCTTGATGCTCGATCCATCAGGATTCTTCATGCCGGCGCGATCAAAAAGCGAAAGACCCTTAATCGGACCTATCCGGTCATTAACTTCAGTCGCGCGTGGCAAGCGCCATGAAAACGGCTTCGGGTCAAACTCCTTGTGAAACTCGTTATGACGATGCAAACAAAGGGCGTCCCACGGCGCCAAGGAGCGTCTCTCGTCAATAAAGGGCCAGTAGTCTCCGCCGCACGTTTCGAGAACATATCCCGCTAAGTCACCGTAGGTTGTCGCGCCCCTCTTGATGAGATCCTTGAGTCTCGAGTCGACCACGACCTGAGACCAAGTGGCCGAACCATCGTCAAGTCGGCCACCCCTCGGGCACTTCACACCCACCGCGCCGCAAAACTCATCCGGCATCAGAGGGCGATCGGGCTCCTGGCCAGGGTTCCGCAGGCAGCCCGGATGGGCCATGAACCTTCCTGGATTCTTGAAGGCAAAGCGTGCCGCTTGCCGCGCGGGCTCACCGATCTCCAGAAGCCGCCGGACTGCTTCCCTCACCACGTCGTGCATCGCGGGCACGACCCATTTCTTCATCGCTCTCTTGCCCTTGGCTGCCCGCCAGCGCAGATACATTTGGGGCACACCCTGCTCGTCCGGCTCCCAGTGAATGCAGTCCGTTGGAAGGCTCAATACTTCCGAGATTCGACTGGGCGTAGCCATCAGCAAAATCACCATGGACGTAAAGTACCTGCCCTCTGGATCGACTGCCTGAGCAAACAAGTCCGCCACCAATAACATCGTGGCGGTGGATGGAAGTTTGCTGGCCCGGTGGGCGTCGCCTTCCGGACCGAGGTCCTCGGTTAAAATCGTTGGTTTCTTGAACGGTGACTTCCATGCTGGCAACGACGCGACCATGCGCCCGTCGCGCACGAAGTCAAAGATCGCCTGGAGGTGACGTCCTGTATTGCATTGCACGTCCTTGCTAGCATAAAACGCTCGACACTCTTCAGCACATGCATCCATAGCCGCGCCCGTCAGCAGGCCGATATCGGCGCGACTGCACGCACTTATCAATCCCGACTCCACACAGCGAAGCGCCTGGAGCATTGTGGCCAGGCTCTTGACCGGACGATGGCTATAACGGTAGCGCACGTAGGCCTTGGCGAATTGCTTGAACGGTTCCGCCATCGGGGTAAATGTGTATGATTCCAACGGCGCCGTCTTGGTCGCGAAGACAACGATCGTCTGACCTTGTTGCCATCGATCGCTCTCCCATGCGCCCCCTCGCCCGAAAACGGTCAGGTCTTCCTTCGCCAAGCGGATGAACCTAGCCAGGTTATGGTTGGCATCGCGCTCTGCGCGAGGAACGAAGTGAAAAGCGTCACCCATACGGTTTCTCCTTCAGCTGCCGAAGCGACGTCGGCCGTGACCTAGCTTCCCGGCAAAGCAACACACAATGTTCGACAGCGAGAATGAGCTGGTCATTGGCATTGACGACAACGTCGGCACAACCGGCCACTTTAGTGCGCTGCTTCTCAGCGTAAAGATCCGCCAGCACTTCCTCGTGCGGCCCGTCGACCCAGGGCTGGAAGTGATAGCAGGTGTAGCAGGCGCGATAGCCACTCGCACAGAAGCCGTAGTTCCCGCAGGTTCCCACAGTATGCTGGCGTTGGTTCGGCACGCGACTTCGCGCATCGCCGCCGCGTATGGCCTCTCGCTCGGAGCGCACCAAGGTGCCCAAGCATGCTTGCGCAAAAGGAGCGAGCTGGGCCCCGACGAGTTGATCGATAACCACGGCCTCTTGCGCCGTGTTATCCGTATAGACCCGTACGTTCTGGATGTCCGAGTGATCCAGCAGTTCGGCAATGACGAACGGGCCAAAGCCTTCACGGCGAAGCTTGGTGCCACGCGTGTGGCGAAAGCGTGTCGCCGAGAGCCTGATGAACTCGCCTGTGCGCTCCGAACGGGCTGTGGATGCCTTCGCACATTTCTGCAGCGAGCAGTCCAGACGTGTTTTAGTCGCATGCGCTACGTCAGGCGTTCGCCCGCCAAGTAATGCTGCCACGTGCATGGCGGTGGTCACGCCATTCAGCGCCTCGCGATTAAGAAAGACGGGCACCTCGGCCCGTATATCAGTGGCAAGTGGGCCGACTAGCGCTTCGACCGACGCAACGGAATGGCGATGCTGTTGCTGAAGGATCAAGAACAGATCTTCAATGACGGCGAGCGACCGAAACGCACCCCGGAATCCGAGGCCACGCTGCTTCGCTCGGGGAATGTTGACCCGATACATGTTGCCTTTGCCCTCTTGCACCAGATCCTTGCCCCGGAGCGCGGCGATCTGAACCGGACGTCGCGCCGTCATGGCCAGCACAAGGAGGTAAGCATAGTCTTCGAATGCGAGGGTCCGCCGCGCAACCGCCATGGTCGCCCAATCCAACAGCGCGCCCATCTCGAGGTCCGTGTATGGCCCACTGTCGGGACAACCGCTTGCCACGGCCGCGCCCTTTTCGTTTCCCTGAATACGCCAGCCCTGAAGCAGGTCGACGACTTCTTTGGGGACTCCTTCAAAACTGTAGTCGTGCCAAGCCAGGAGGAAGCCCTTGAGTCCGCCGAGCTGCCATTGCTCGGCCTCGCCAAGCATGGCGCGCCAATTGATGAGATCAGTAGCGGTGACTTCTGCTGCGCCTGTGTCACGTAAGTACCGCTTGAAGCGTGAAGCCATGTTCTCTGTGTGCCTGGCGGAAGCTTCCTCCGCATAGCGCTGTAGAGTTAATCGAAATCCTTTGCGCGTCGCCTCTGACAAATTTTCTCCGACAGCAAGAGAGAGAGTTACATCTTTGTTCAACTTCCAGCGATCCTCAGTCGGATTGAAAGTGTAGCCGTCCTTAGATAGGACATCGTCGATAGCAGAAATCCTTGCGCGATTCGTTCTACTGGTCGCTTTCATTGTCATCACCGTTCCGCTTGCCGTTGCCGATCAGACCGCTCTGCAACTGTCGAGCCGCCCGGTCGCTGGTTTCCCTGATGTGCCGTCGGTTGTAGGTCGCACCCGACGCCTTGTCGCGATGGCCGTTCAGGAAGGCGCGGACATCCATCTCCCTGGCTTCGCTTATCGGCGCAACGGGCAGCGCGTCGACGGAACCGCGGGCCTGGGCATTACGCTGATCGATGCTTCTGGAGAGCTCATAGTTGAAGTGGTGGCGGAACGCATGAGGGTGGATCTGCTCGAAAGCCGGATCCGCCGCCCGCATGCGGGCAAAGATCTGGCCATTGAGCGCGGAGAGCGAGATCGGCTGCCCCCACGTGCTGCCCTTTTGATGGGACACCAGCAGGTAAGGATGGCGGCGCGCGGGCACGACCTTGGAACGGACATCCATGATGTAACGCTGGACCTGGTCCGCCAGGGACTGCGGCAGCGGCAATAGGCGCTCTCTGGTCTTGGTCACCGGTTGGTACCTGCGCGAGTCGCTGACGTCGTCCTGGTTGCGACGGATCCACACCTGCGGCTCATGTCCCAGATCGAACTGATCGATGCGCAGACTCAGCAACTCGCCCCGACGTATGCCAGTAGACCTAAACAGGCCAAAGATGATGGCGTTCCGCAATCGCACGGGCGGACTTAAGAACGGGTTCTGGGGGTGATCTTCAGCGCCTATGCGCATGAACCGCTCGATGAGTTCTGAAGGCGGCGACTGATCGTGGGCATCCTCATCGAACCTCGATGCCAACCCGCGCGGCCGATGCTTGCGGAGGGTCTGCACCATACGCGCTATGCGCGCCGGGTCCTCTGCCGAGTTTCGATGCTGCGTGACGACTGAAGCCACGAACTCGAGATAGTCGGCGATGGTGCTGAGGCGGTTGTAGTGCTGTTGCTTGCCGATCACTTTCGATGAAGGACGCGATGCGACCCTTGCTTCCAGTAAATGCAGCACGACAGGCCTATCGGCCTTCTCGTCAGCCAAGGGCAACGCTGCTTGGCGCATGTCGCACATGGTGAAGTCCCGAAGTGACGCGATATCCGCGACGGATAGAAACGCGCCTTGGCCGAATTCGGCCTCCAGGTCTCGCCGACGTGCTTTCTCCCACCTCAACAGTACGAGGATATCAGCGAGCTTGTTCCGGATGGTGTTGACCGCCGCCCCAGCATTGCGGAGCTGCGAAGTCGTGAAGAGCGTGGGATAGAAGAGCGGCAGGCCCCGCGCATCGTGGAGTATCGGGACGCGCTCACCTTCGCCAAATACGTGCATCGAAAGTCGGTGCATGACACACCCTTTATCGACCGTTTTGATAAAGGTACTACTAGTAAATCGCTTTTCAACTGTCCAAGAATGAAATCGAAACGAAAAAGCCCTGCATTGGCAGGGCTTCGTCGCTTCTATTTCAACGCTTCTAGATTCGTGTTGTCTAGAACGGAATGTCATCGTCATCGAAGTTATCATTCGACGGGGGTGGATTGCCGCGCTGGGGAGCGCGGTCGTTGCCGCCGCGGGCGCCATAGTCGCCACCACCGCCACCGCCACCAGTACGGGCCGGGCCGCGCGGAGCACCACCGCCGCTGCGGGCACCACCGCCGCCACCACCGCCGAATCCACCACCGCCACCGCCTTCACCAGCGTTACCGCCGATCATCTGCATTTCGTTGGCGACGATGTCGGTGGAAAAGCGCTCCACGCCATCCTTGTCGGTGTACTTGTCGGTGCGCAGGGAACCTTCGATGTACACCTGGCGGCCCTTCTTGAGGTATTCGCCGGCAATCTCGGCCAGACGGCCGAACAGCTTCACGCGGTGCCACTCGGTGCGTTCCTGTTTCTCGCCGCTGGACTTGTCCGTCCAGCTCTCCGACGTGGCCAGGCGAAGAGAGGTGATGGCCGTGCCGCTGCCGGTGTAACGGGTTTCGGGGTCTGCCCCCAGGTTGCCGATCAGGATGACCTTGTTGACGCCACGTGCCATGGGAATTCCTTGGGTTACATGCCGAAACTTAAGTGGAAGTCGGCGAAGTTGTGAATGCGCCGGCAGCGTGCCGGGGCGCTGGGGATGATAGCAAGCGCCGGCCCTGCCGGAAGGCCCGGTGACCAATGAAGGGTGTCAGCCAAACCCCCGCCAGGGGTCGGCGGTACGCCAGTTCAGGCCGGACGAATGCCTGGAGCCTGTGTCGTCAGGCCCTCGCTTACCAGTTCCTCCACTGGATAGCCGGCGTCGGCCCAGGCATCGAGCCCGCCAAGCAGCGGACGCACCCGGCGGTAACCGCGCTGGCCCAGCAACTGCGCAGCGCGTGCGGCGCTGATCTCGTTCGGGCAGGTGCAATAGATCACCATCTCGCGATCGGTGGGCACTTCCTTCACCAGTTCGTCCAGGCCCGCGAGATCAGCCAGGATCGCCCCGGGAATGGTGCGGGTGTCGACGATGCGGTTGGCCATGCCGCGGATATCCACCACCAGCGGTCCACGGCCTTCGGCCAGGGCGTTATTCAGTTCCGTCACCGTGATCCGCGCCATCTCAAGCGAATGCAGCAGCCGGCGGCGCTGCCACCATTTGATCGCGATGTAAGCGGCAAGCAGGGCCAGCACGACCTCGCCCGCCACCGTGCCCGCACTGGCAAGGCTCGCCAGCAGGGTGTCGATCTGGGCGGAGAACGCATAGCCGATGCCGATGGCGAGGCCAGCCCAGAGCAGCGAGCCCAGGCCATCCATCAGCACGAATGCCGCCGGTGTCAGGCCCATCGCTCCAGCCATGGGCGGTGCAACGGTGGACAGCCCCGGCACGAACTTCGACACCAGCAGCAGCATGCCCCGCCAGCGCTGGAAACGCAGTTCGGAGGTTTTCACGCAGGAATCCGGGGACAGGGAAATACGGCAGATCGTGCGCATCACGCGCGAGCCGAAACGACGCCCGGCCATGTACCAGGCAAGGTCGCCCAGAAGGCATGCCAGGATCGCCACCGCCACCAGTTGCGGCAGCGGCAGGCGGTCGATCGCCGCCAGCGCACCGGACACGACCAGGGTAGGCACCGCGGGAAGGGGTACGCCCGCCTGCTCGACAAGCACGTTGATGAAGACCACCAACAGGCCGTATTGGGCGATAAGTTCGATGATGTGTTGGGCCATGACCGGTTCCGCGCCAGGTTCCCCCCTGTCGATGCCCGGAATAGTTGGGCCAGGACCACGGATTTGCAAGCTGCAGACAGGCTATGCCGATATCCTCGCCGCCATGGATATTTCCGCCGCCCGCCGCTTCCTAGCCTCCAGTCGGAATGGGCTTGCCCAGGAGTTGCGAGCCATGCGCTGGCATGGGCCACGGGCGGTGCTGTGCCTGCAGACCGTGGGCTCGGTGTTGCTGGCTATCGTGCTGGCCGACGCCCTGCACCTGGCCGACCGCTGGTGGGTGGCGATCAGTGCTTACGTGGTGCTGCGGGCAGAATTCTCCACGTCACTGAGTCGGGCCGCGCAACGGCTGGCCGGTACCGCCGGCGGGGCAGTGCTGGGCTTTGCCGTGGGCGCCTGGGTAGCGCGTTCGCCCTTGAGCTACGCCGCGGTGCTGGGACTGACCGCGACCCTGGGCTTGTACCGGGCCATCGGTTCCACCCGGAGCTATGGCTGGGCGCTGGCCACCATCACTACTTTGCTGGTGGTTTCCGAAGCGCCGGAGGTGCCCGACGTGGCTGCCCTTGCAGTCCAGCGCTTCGTGGATGTTTTCGTGGGCACTGCCGCCTGCCTGGTGGTGGCGGCCCTGGTGTTCGCCGTGCGGCGCGCATGGGAAGCGCGGCACCCCAACGTGGTGTTGCCGCCCACCGCCGCACCTGTCCCCGTCCAGGCATCGGACCTGAAAACGACCCAGCCACGCATGCGGCGGCTGCGCGCCCTGCAGGCCATCCAGGGCGGCATCACCATTGCCGCCTTGTCGGTGCCTGCGTGGTACCGGCAATGGCCCAATTTCCCGCAGATGCTGGTGACGGTGGCGATGGTGCTGCTGGTACCCCTGCCCGCCCTACTGCGCCGCCAGGGCGAAGACAACGTGGTGGCGCTACGCATGGCCAACCGCACCCTGGGTTGCTTGCTGGCGGCCACCGTGGCCCTGGCCGCGCTGCCGGTGGTAGGGGATAAACCCCTGGCCTGCCTGGCCGTGCTTGCCGCGGGCTTATGGCTGGCCGCCCACGTGCAGGCCGGAAACGCCGGCACCAGTTATATCGGCACGCAGTTCGGGGTCGCCTTCATCATCGCCTTTGTCCAGGACCACGCCGGGTCGACGGATGCAGGTCCGGCCATGCTGCGCCTGCTGGGGATCGTGGCGGGGATCGCCGCCCTGTCGGTGGTGATGCTGGGCCAGTCGTGGCTGCGCCGGCGATGGTGACCACCGCACCTACGCCCTTCCGCCTATAATCCGAGCTGAATTGTCGTATTCCCTTTCAAAGGTTTCCATGAGCAGCGTGCCCGCGGCCCGTCCGGCCCTCGATTTCTCCAGCGTCCGGGATCTAGCCGCCGCCGACATGGCGCAGGTGGATGCCCTGATTCGCGCGCGGCTGTCCTCCGACGTGGTGCTGATCAACCAGATCGCCGACCACATCATCGCCAGCGGCGGCAAGCGGCTGCGGCCCATGCTGCACACGCTTTCGGCGCGCGCCGCGGGCTACACGGGCGACGATCACGCCAAGCTCGCCGCGATCATCGAGTTCATCCACACCTCGACCCTGCTGCACGACGACGTGGTGGATGAATCGGACCTTCGCCGCGGCCGCAAGACGGCCAACGCGCTGTGGGGCAATGCCGCCAGCGTGCTGGTGGGCGACTTCCTTTATTCCCGTTCGTTCCAGCTGATGGTGGAACTGGACGACATGCGCATCATGCGCATCCTGGCCGACACCACCAACACCATCGCCGAAGGCGAGGTGCTGCAGCTCCTGAATATCGGCAATGCGGACGTGACCGAACAAGCGTACCTGGCGGTGATCGAACGCAAGACCGCGGTGCTCTTTGCCGCGGCCACGGAATTGGGCGGCTTGCTCGGAGGATTGCCCGCCAACCAGGTGGCGGCGCTGCGCACGTACGGCATGCAGCTGGGCTACGCGTTCCAGATCGCCGACGACCTCTTGGACTACCTGTCCGATGCAGGCACGCTGGGCAAGAACATCGGCGACGACCTGGCGGAGGGTAAACCCACCTTGCCGTTGATCTTCGCTGCCGAACGCGCCAGCGAGGAAGACCGGCAGTCGATGCGCCGTGCCATCGAGCAGGGCGGCCTGGATTCGCTGGAGCCCATCATCGAAGCGATCCGCAAATCCGGGGCGTTGGAGCTTACCCGCGAACGTGCGCTGGCCCACGCCAACGCAGCGCTTGCCGCGCTCGAGGTGTTGCCGCCATCGGAGTGGCGTGACGCCCTGGCCACGCTGGCCCGTTACTCGGTGGACCGGTCGTTCTGAACATGCGAAGGGTCTTCATTGGCCTGGGTCTGCTGGCCTGCATGGCGCTGGCCGGCTGCGCAACGTCCACACGCGGCTACAAGGTGGTCGGTTACATCAGCGACACCGAACACACCGACCGCATCGATGCCTCGCGTATCGATACCCTGATCTACGCTTTCGCCCATGTCGACCACGACGCGGTCGTGCTGCCTCCGTATGCCGCCGAATCGCTGGCGAAGGTGGTGGCGTTGAAAAAGGCCAATCCATCGCTTCGCGTGGTGATCTCCGTCGGTGGCTGGACGGCCGATGGTTTCTCGCAGGCAGCGTCGACGTCGGAAGGCCGGCAACGCTTCGCCAGCAGCGCGGCGAAGCTCCTGGCCGATCATGATGCTGACGGCCTGGATATCGACTGGGAATATCCGGGCCACGGGGAATCGGGCATCGCCAGCAGTCCGGCCGACCGGGTGAACTTCCCGCTATTGCTGGCCGCCACGCGCAAGGCGCTTGACGCCCTGCCCGGCCACCACACGTTGAGTGCCGCGGTGGCCGACGGCGCCTTCGTCGACGGCGTGGATATTCCTGCGGCGAACCAGTATCTGGACTGGTTCAACCTGATGACGTACGACTTCAACAACTCGATGACGCCGACCACCGGCCACCACAGTGGTTTGCATCCGTCGGCGCTGGCCCCGGCGGACGCGCGCACGGGCGATCGCGCGGTGGCGCAGTTCCTGGCGGCTGGTGTGCCGGCGTCGAAGCTGTTCATTGGCGCGGCGTTCTACGCCCGCCAGTTCGATCAGGTGAAACCCGAGGCCAACGGCGTGTACCAGCGCTATGGCAAGTACGGCGGTGAACATCCCTGGCCGGAATTGAAGGCGAAGTACATCGACAAGAATGGTTTCAAGCGCTACTGGGATGCCGATGCCCAGGCGCCATACCTATGGAACGCCAGCACCGGCACCTTCATCTCCTACGACGACCCGCAGTCGATTGCCGCCAAGGTGGCCTTCGTCAGGAAGATGCACCTGGGTGGCGTGATGTACTGGGAGCAGAGCCAGGACACCGACGGCGAGTTGCTGCGCGCGGTGGCAGGCGAGTAGGCCAGAGGCCGAGGGGACTGGGTTTGCTGGATTTGCCGGGTTTGCCGGGTTGGGGGTCAGAGTAAATACTCTGACCCCGGCTTTCGAGGCCTTACTTCTTGAAGCCCGCTGCGATGAACTCGTGCATCGCGGCATACGCGCGCGTGGCCGTGCGTTCGTCGTAGCGGCAGTTGCCCGGCTTGCCGGCCGCTTCCTTCTCGGTGAAGCAGTGCACGGTGTTGCCGTAGTCGACGAGAGTCCAGTCGACCTTGGCGTCGCGCATTTCCTTCTCGAAGGCGGCCTTCTGGTCGTTGGGCACGTAGCTGTCATCAGCGCCGTTCAACACCAACACCTTGGCTTTGATATTTTTCGCCTGGGTGGCGTCGTCGGTGGACAGGATGCCGTGGAAGGTCACCACCGTGGCGATATCGGCACCGGTGCGGGCCAGGTCCAGCACGGCCGATCCGCCGAAGCAGAAGCCGATGGCTGCCAGGCGCGAACCGTCGATCGGCGCCTTGCCCACCTGGGCCTTGAGTTCTTCAAGCGCCTTGGTCACGTGCTTCTTCATCAACGAGCGATCGGCGTAGAACGGCTTGACCGCCGCGCCCGCCTCATCGTCGTTGGTCGGACGCACGCCCTTGCCGTACATGTCGGTGAGCAGGATCACGTAATCCTTGCCGGCGATCATCTTGGCCTTGGCGATAGCCATGTCGTTCACGCCGTACCAGTTGGGCACCATCACCAGCCCCGGGCGCGGCGTCTTCACTGCGTCGTCGTACACCAGCACGCTGTCGAAGGTCTTGCCGTCCTGCGTCCAGGTCACGGGCTTTGCGACCATTGCCGCCTGCGCGACGCTTGCGATCGCGAACACGATGCTTCCGAATAACCATTGCCTCATACGCATGAACATTTCTCCACGGGTGGACTTACGATGAGTCACCGTCCACTCGCGTGAGCGATGAGCAGATTCTTCAGCGGTACAATCGCGTTCACCGCTGCCACGCCCAGTGCGCGCGCGGCAGCCACGGGTGGCCATTGCGCGGCATAGATCCGCGCCAGCGCATCGAACGACAAGGCATCGATTTCATCGGCGCTGCGGCGGCGGCGGGCGTAGCGGCGCAGCACGTGCGCGGCGCCGATGTCCGCGCCGCGCACGCGCGCCTGGCGCAGCGTGTCGCGCAGTTCCGTCACGTCGCGCAAGCCGATGTTCACGCCCTGTCCTGCCAGCGGATGCACCGTATGCGCGGCGTCGCCCAGCAGCACGAAACGCGCGGCCTGGTAGCTCGTGGCCAGTTGCATGTGCAATGGGAAAGCCGCCCGCTTGCTGGTGGCAAGCATCGGGCCCAGTCGGAAATCGCAGGCCACGCCGAGCTCATGCAGGAAGTCGGCATCGCTTAAGGCAAGGATCCTCTGAGCCTCCGCCTCGGGTAGCGACCACACGATGGAACTGCGACCATCGGCCAACGGCAGCAGGGCCAACGGACCGCCGCGCAGGAAGCGCTGCCAGGCCGTGGCCTGGTGCGGACGCTCGTGGGATACATGGGCCACCACGGCGCGCTGGTTGTAGTTGCGTCCCCGCGTATCGATGCCGGCCATCGCGCGTAGCGGCGAAGCACCGCCATCGGCGGCCACCACCACGCGGGCGTGCAAGGTGCTGCCATCGTCAAGCGTGAGGGTGGAGCGTTCGTTATCGGCGTGCCACGCCGATACCGTTGCCGGACTGCGCACCATCACACCGGCGCCGGGCAGGCGCTGGAAAAGTTCCTGCTGCACCAGGCTGTTCTCGACGATCCAGCCCAGTGCCTTGCGACCACGATCGCCGGCATCGAAATCGATGGCGCTGCCGGTGGCTTCGTCCCAGACGTGCATGTGCCGGTAGGCGCAGGCACGAGCGGCGCGGATCGCGTCCCAGGCGCCGAGGTCCTGGAGCAGGGAAACGGACGATTCGGCTAGGCCCACCACGCGCAGGTCCACTTCGCCATCCGGCCGCCACGGCGCAGGATCCCGCGCCTCCAGCAGGGCCACGTGAAAGTCGTCGCGCGCCAGGGCCAGGGCCGCCGCGGCACCCACCATGCCGCCGCCGACCACTGCGACGTCCAGCAACGATGAACTGCGCCGCGCACTCATGCCTGCCCCTCGCGCACCGCGATGGGGGCGCCGGCACGCAGGCCCATGCCGCGCGCCGTCATCGCGGCACGCAGCGGCGGCGTACCCATCGCCAGCATCGCCAGCGAACGCAACGGGCCCAGGGCGGGTTCGGGCAGGCACGCCAGGCTCGCCAGGCCGTGGCTCATAGCCATGGTGGCCTCGCGGTCGGCCTGCCGGCGCTCGGCATAGGCGGCAAGCAATCCGATGGCACCGGGATCGATCGCGGGAGCGGCAAGTTCGGCCAGCGTGAGCGCGTCGCGCAAGCCGAGGTTGAAGCCCTGTGCGCCGATCGGGTGGATGGTCTGGGCGGCATTGCCCACCAGCACGGCACGCGGCCCAATAATGCGGAAAGCCGCCACGCGGCGGATGTCGTGGCGGAAGCGCGGGCCAGGTCGGGTGAGCTTGCCCAGTCGCCAGCCGAAGCGGCGCTGCACCTCGGCGCAGAAATCGTCATCGCCCATGGCCTGGATGCGGTCGGCTTCGGCAGCGGCGACGGTGACGATGATGCCGACCCGCCCCTGCGCCAGCGGCAGGATCGCTACCGGGCCGTCATCGGTGAATCGCTCGAAAGCGCGCATCTGGTGGGCGCGCGCCGGCATCGCGGTCGCGACGAAAAGCGACTGTTGGTAATCGATGTCGTCGGTGCCGATGCCCAGGCTTGCGCGCACGAAGGAGTCGGTACCGTCTGCTCCGACCAGCAGGGCAGCGTGAATATCCCGCGTGCCTTCGGGCGTGGCCAGTCTGGCCTGCCAGGCGTCGTCCCGGTATTCCAATGCCTCCAGGCGCGCTGGCGCCAGTCTTTGCAGCCGGGTGCAACCGTCCAGACGGCTCGCCAGGGCGGCGCCCAGCGCGGGGGCTGGCAAGGTCCAGCCCATGGCATCCAGGCCGGCGGCCCTGGCCGACAGCCGCACGCTGCCGAAGTCGCCCGCCCGGGTCACGTGGATATCGGTGATGGCCGTGGCCGCCGCACGGGCGTGGTCCCAGACATCGATGGCGATGAGGCCGTTCACGGTGGCCCGCGCCAGTGCCAGGTTGCGGTCGCCGGGAGCGGCAGGCCTGGGTGGCTGCGGAGCGCTGGCTTCCACCAGGATGGCGTCGCGGCCGGCGGCGTCCAGCGCGATGGCGAGGCTGGCGCCGACCAGGCCACCGCCGACGATGAGGATGGGGTTCGCGTCGGTCATCCGCCGATGATACGCGTTGCCGGGTCCGGCGGCCCGCGGTGCTAGAATGAGGATTGCCTAACTGAATCTTTCGAAGTGGAGTGGACCCCATGGCTTTGACGCATGTACAGCGCACCGGCATCTTCGCGCTGCTCGCCATCGTGATGGCCGCTACCCGCGTGAACCACTTCGGTGCCCTGCCCGACGCCACGTGGGCGGTGTTCTTCCTCGGCGGCTTCTGGCTGCGCGGCTCGGCGCGCTGGGCCTTCCCGCTGCTGATGGCCGAAGCGGTGCTGGTCGATTTCTTCGTCATCCGTGGCCAGGGCATCAGCTTCTTCGACCACTACTGCGTCTCGGTGGCCTACTGGTGCCTGGTGCCGGCCTATTTCAGCATGTGGCTGGGTGGCAGCTGGCTGGCCCGTCATGGCAGCCGACTGGAATTGCGCAGCCTGGGCCTGCTGGTGGCCAGCCTCGCGGTGGCGGCAAGCACCTGCTACCTGATCTCCAACGGCAGCTTCTACTGGCTCAGCGATTCGGTTCCGCAGCCGCGCAGCTTCGGCGCCTGGGGCGAAAACCTGGCCGACTGGTACCTGCCTTACCTGCGTACCGCCGCCATCTATGTAGCCATCGGCGCCGTGCTTCACGTGCTTGTGGTGCAACTGGCGGCCCGGCTGCACCGCGACCACGGCCGTCTCGCCCACTAAGCACCCGTGGGCAACCGCCTTTCGAAGATCTACACCCGTACCGGCGACGACGGCAGCACGGGTCTGGGCGACGGTTCGCGTACGGGCAAGGACTCCCTCCGCGTCACCGCCTACGGCACGGTGGACGAGCTCAACAGCACGATCGGCATGGTGCTTGCCGCCGAGGGGCTGCCGGCGGACATCGCCGAGGCCCTGGTGCAGGTGCAGCATGAACTGTTCGACCTGGGGGGTGAGCTTTGCATCCCGGGCATGGCGATGATCCACGACGCGGACATCGACCGCCTGGAACAGGTGCTGGACCATTTCAATGCCGACCTTCCCGCCCTGAAGGATTTCATCCTGCCCGGCGGTGGCGTGGCCGCGGCCACCGGCCATCTGGCCCGCACGGTATGCCGCCGCGCCGAACGCGACGTGGTTGCCCTTTCCCGGGTAGAGGACATCCGCCCCCAGGCACAGCGCTATCTGAACAGGCTGTCCGACCTTCTTTTCGTCCTTTGTCGCGTGATGGCCCGCGCCAGCGGCCACGGCGAGGTACTCTGGCAACATGAAAGGCGTCGCAAGGGCGGCGCCTGAAAGCTAAGGTAACGTCCTAGGGGGAGGGGTTTTCTGCTAACTTGGCCGCCTTTCGTCAGACAGACTGCGCCCGTGCCGACAAGCCTCCGCACCCTGCCGCCCCGCCGCCTCCTGGCGATCGCCGCCTCGGTATTCCTTTTCGGTGCCGCAGGAGCCAGCCAGGCGCAAGAAGCCGTGCCCGCGCCCGCCCCGCACACCCCCAAGGACTGGAATGCCCCGCCGCCGACGCCGGTATGCGCGTTGGGCTCGTTCATGTGCCCGATCAAGCCGGTGAGCTACGAGCAGTGCCGGCCCAACGCCATGCTCGGCTTCTACGATCCGACCCTGCCGCAAGACACGGACGGTCGCGATACGGCGATCACCTACCCCCAGGCGGTGTCGGTCGACGGTTCCGACCAGACGCTGTACCACTTCAACGGCAACGTGAAGATCGTCCGCTACGACCAGATGATCCTGGCCGACAACGCTACCTACAACGACGACACCACCGCGTACGACGCCGTGGGCGACGTGCGCTACCAGGAAGCGGGCACCCTGCTGCAGGCCGACCACATTTGGGGCGTGAACGAGACCAACCACGTCGAGGCCGACAACGTCACCTACCAGTTGCTGCAGTCGCACGGCAACGGCACTGCAGTGCACGCGGACATGCTGGACAAGCAGCACAGCAAGTACACCACCGCGTCGTACTCCACGTGCGACCTGGGCAAGCACGTGTGGGAGTTCCGCGGCAAGACGATCACCATCGACAAGGACACGGGCGTGGGCGTGGCCCGCAGCGCCACCATGCGCTACAAGAACATCCCGTTCCTGTACCTGCCGTATTTCACCTTCCCGGTGGACAACCGCCGCAAGAGCGGTTGGCTGTTCCCCACGTTCGGCAGCAACAAACAGTCGGGCTACTACATTGCGGCGCCCTATTACTTCAATCTTGCGCCCAACTACGACGCCACGCTGACACCGACGATCTACGCACGCCGCGGCGCCATGCTCGGGGGTGAGTTCCGTTATCTCACGACGAGAAACCGTGGCTCGTTCGACTTCCAGTACCTGCCCAACGACCAAGTCGATGGCGGCACGCGCTACCTGTACAAATTCGTCGACTCAACCTACCTGTTCCCGGGCTGGTCGTTCGGCACCTCGATCAATCGCGCCTCCGATCGCGCCTATTTCCACGACTTCGCCAACGACCTGTACAACTCGTCGATCGGCATCCTGTCGTCGAACGCGTACATCTATGGCGGCGGCAAGTATTGGTCCACCTCGTTCGGCGCCGACGATTACCAGAACGTCGATGCGTACCTGCCCGATAACGTGGTTCCGTATAAGCGCTGGCCGCGGGCCACGCTCAACCTGGACGTGCCGATCGAGCGCTGGCTCGAGTTCGGCATGAACAACGAGGCCGTGGCCTTCCGCAAGAACGACTTGGCAACCCAACAGGTCGAAGGCAACCGCCTGGACCTGTATCCCTACCTGAAGGCCGACTTCCAGGGGGCCTACTGGTTCGTGCGTCCGAAGATCGGTTACCGCTACACAGCCTACGACTTGATCGACGACTACGATTACAAGGCGTATTCAAGCTTCGATCCGGCCTACCAGTTTGCGCGCGATGGCGTCACGCCCAACGCGAAGATATTCAATGACCGCACGCCCTCGCGCAGCCTGCCCATCGCCAGCTTCGACACCGGCCTGATCTTCGACCGGGATACGAACCTGTTTGGCAATAGCTACACCCAGACGCTGGAGCCCAGGCTCTACTATCTGTATGTGCCCTATCGCAACCAGGGCAACCTGCCGCTGTTCGACACGGCGCTGATGTCGTTCGACTACTGGCAGCTGTTCTCGGAAAACGAGTTCTCCGGCGCCGACCGCCAGATGGACGCGAACAACCTCACCGCCGCGGTGACGACCCGGTTGCTCGATGACAACGGCGTGGAACGCTTCTCCGCGAGCCTGGGCCAGATCCAGTACCTGAAGGGCTCGCAGCGTGTGCAGGCCGCCTACCAGACATTGATCAGGAATGCCGACGGCAGCATCAGCGTCGAGCAGCCGACGCCGACGGACAACTACACCTCCGACTATGTCGCCCAGGCCACCATGCAGCTCAATGATGACTGGAAGGCAGCCTCGAGCTTCCAGTGGGATCCCCAGTATCGTCGCCCGGACCTGGGCACGTTTTCGATCCAGACTCGATTGGGAACGGACGGCATCATCAACTTCGGCTACCGCTATCGCCGGCAGACGCCGAACCAGAATGTTGCCTACCTTGAACAATTCGATGCTTCCGCGGTCTATCCGATTTCCGACCGCTGGAGGGTGCTGGGACGCTGGGTATTCTCGAAACTGGATCACCGCACGCTCGAGGCTCTCGCTGGCGTGGAATACGAAAACTGCTGCACGAAAATACGCCTGATTGGCCGTCATTACGTCAGCAGCACCAACCCCGGGGTGACCGGGGCGATCCTCGATGCGACCACCCGGAATTCGGTCATGTTTGAGGTTGAATTCAAGGGCTTGGGTACCACAAGCCCGCAAATCGATACCCTCCTGCATCGTGATATCCTTGGATATCAATAAAACACTCAACGCGCGCCGCGAGCGGCGCCAGGCAAATCATTCGATGAAGCAGACCCCCGCCCTCCTCGCGCTAGCGCTTGCCATGGCCCTGGCGCCCCAGGCCCAGGCCCAGCTCCTTCCAAGCGCCGGTGCCGGGCAGTCGTCCCAGATGAACGATCCGAACCGCCCGCTCGACAAGATCGTCGCGGTGGTCGAGGAAGACGTCATCCTGCAAAGCGAACTGGATGCCGCCGTACGCTCGGTCCAGCAGCAGTACGCCTCAAATCCGCAGCAGCTGCCGCCGGAAAACGTCCTGCGCCGCCAGGTGCTCGAGCGCCTGGTGCTCACCCGCCTGCAGGTGCAGCGCGCCCAGGACCAGGGCATCAAGGTGGCCGACAGCGACATCGACCAGGCCATCAACAACGTGGCCCAGCAGAACAAGATGACCGTCGACCAGCTGCGCGCCGCCGTGGCCCAGGACGGCTTCAGCTATGCCGGCTTCCGCCAGCAGATTTCCGAGCAGATCACCGCCCAGCGCCTGCATGAAAGCGTGGTGCGCGACTCGGTGAACGTCACCGATTCGGAAGTGAACAACCTGCTGGCCAGCCCCACGTACAAGGCCGGCGAAGTCCATCTGGCCCACATCCAGATCAGCGTGCCCAGCGGCGGCGGCGCCAGCGACATTGCAGCAGCCCAAGCCAAGGCCGAGGCCGCCGAAGCTGCCATCAAGGGCGGCATGGACTTCAACGCCGCAGCGATCCGTTATTCCGATGCGCAGGACGCCCTTGAAGGCGGCGACCTCGGTTTCCGCCGCATGGACGAAGTGCCGCCGGCGTTTGCCGATGCCATTGCCACGATGAAGCCGGGCGACGTGTCGCCGGCGCTGCGCGGCCCCACCGGCTTCCACATCCTGAAACTGGTGGAGCAGCGCGCCCCGCAGAAGCAGATGGTCACCGAGTACCACGCGCGCCAGATCCTGATCAAACCGTCCGAGATCGTCACCATGGCGCAGGCCGAGGCCAAGGCCGATGCGATCTACCAGCGCCTGACGGCCAAGAAGGAAGATTTCGCGGCTGTTGCCAAGACGGACTCGAAGGACGAGACCACCGCCAACAATGGCGGCGACATGGGCTGGTTCGCGCAGCAGGCCTGGGGCCAGGCCATCGCCACCCAGATCACCACGCTGAAGGACAACGAGATATCCAAGCCCTTCCAGACCGATGCCGGCTGGATCGTGCTGCAGCGCCTGGGTTCGCGCGACGCCGACCGCACCGACCAGATGGCCCGTGACCAGGCCCGCCAGGCCATCGGCAACCGCAAGGCCGACCAGGCCTATGACGACTATCTGCGCGAACTGCGTTCCACCTCGTACGTGGAAATCGTCGATCCGGCGCTGAAGGACATCGACGCCAACGGCAACGCCATCGCGCCGCCGAAGACCAACTCGTAACACACGATGGCTAGCGCGCTGCCCCGGCTCGCCGTCACACCCGGCGAACCGGCCGGGGTCGGCCCTGAATTGATCGCCCACCTGGCCGCGAGCCCGCTCGCGGCCGATTTCGTGGTGATCGGGGACCGCGACCTCCTGCTCGATGCCGCCGGTGCCACCGGCCTGCTGCTGGCGCTCGAGGACGACGATGGCAAGCCGCGCCGCCGTCGCGCGCCGGGCTCGATGCGGATCCGCCACGTTCCCCTGACCACTGCCGCACGGCCCGGCCACCCGGACCCGGCCAATGCCAGCTACGTGCTCAGCACGCTCAGGCTGGCTGCCGACGGCTGCATGGATGGCAGCTTCGCCGGGGTGGTCACCGGCCCCGTGCAGAAGGCCACCATCAACGACGCCGGCATCGCCTTCAGCGGCCACACCGAGTTCTTCGCCGAGCGCGCCGCCTGCGAGGTAGTGATGATGCTGGCAAGCCCCGAACTCCGGGTAACGCTGGCCACCACCCATCTGCCGCTCTCGGCGGTGCCCACCGCGATCACCGAAGCCCTGCTTGAGCGCGTCTTGCGCATCGTCGACCGCGCCTTGCGCGAACGCTTCGGCCTGGCGCACCCCCGCATCGCGGTGCTCGGCCTGAATCCTCATGCGGGCGAGGCAGGACACCTGGGCCGCGAGGAAATCGAGCGCATCGAGCCCTTGTTGGCGCGGCTGCGCGCCGAGGGCATGACCCTGCTTGGCCCCATTCCCGCCGATACGGCATTCGTGCCCGCGCAACGCGCCAGCTACGACGCGGTGCTGGCGATGTACCACGACCAGGCGCTGCCCGTGCTCAAGAGCGAGGCCTTCGACCGCACGGTGAACATTACCCTGGGGCTGCCTTTCATCCGCACCTCGGTGGATCACGGTACCGCGCTGGACCTGGCCGGCAGCGGCCGCGCCAACCCGGCCAGCCTGATCGCCGCGGCGAGCATGGCACTGGAGCTTGCCCACCGCGGCCGGGTGGGTGCATGAGCGCCCGTCCCAAGAAGAGCTTTGGCCAGCATTTCCTGCACGAGAAGCGCTATATCGACTCCATCGTTTCAGCCATCTCGCCGCGGGACGGCGACACGGTGGTTGAAATCGGGCCCGGGGAAGGCGCACTCACGCTGCCGCTTCTCGCCGTGTCAAGGAAGATGACCGCGGTGGAGCTCGATACCGACCTCATCCCCGCCCTGCAGGCTCGCGCGGACAAGGTCGGCGAGCTCAACATCGTCCACCAGGATGTCCTGAAGGTGGATTTCACCCGCATGGCGGCGGAGATGGGCGCGCCGCGCCTGCGCATCGCCGGCAACCTGCCCTACTACATTTCCAGCCCCATCCTGTTCCACTGCCTGGATCACGCCAGCGTGATCGAAGACATGCACTTCATGTTGCAGAAGGAAGTCGTCGACCGCATGGCGGCCGAACCCGGCAGCAAGGTCTACGGGCGCCTGAGCGTGATGTTGCAGCTCGCCTGCCGGGTGGAATCGCTGTTCGTGGTGCCTCCTGGCGCCTTCCGACCGCCGCCGAAGGTGGATTCAGCCGTGGTGCGCCTGGTGCCTCTGCCACCGGAAAAGCTCCCTACCGTGGCGCCCCAGGCGATCGACCGTGTCGTGAAGGCCGCCTTCGGCATGCGAAGAAAGACATTGTCGAACACGCTCAAGGGCCTGGTGGACGAAGCGGGCATCGTCGGTTGCGGCATCGATCCGCGCGCGCGCGCCGAAACGCTGTCTCCGGCCCAATTCGTCGCCCTGGCGGAAACCTACGCCCGGCCACGGGCCTGAACGCTCACACTTGGCACACGCCACGGCGCTTGCCGCCATGACGGGCCTCCCGGACAATCGACCCATGAACGAGAAGTCCGCCACCGCGATCGACATCGACGTTACCAGTCGTTTCGATGCCGATCACTCCAAGCCTGCCGATGGCCGATATGTCTTCGCCTATACGGTCACCCTGCGCAATACGGGCAAGCGTCCCGCACGGCTGCTTACGCGCCACTGGGTCATCACCGATGCCAACGGCAAGGTGGAGGAAGTCCATGGCGACGGCGTGGTCGGCGAGCAGCCGTGGATGAAACCCGGCGAGCGCTACCAGTACACCTCCGGTGCCATCCTGGAAACCGCCGTGGGCACCATGCACGGCAGCTACGAGATGATCACCGACGACGGCATGGAGTTCGAGGCGACCATCCCGAGATTCGTCCTGTCCATCCCGCGCACGCTGCACTAGGCCCGGCGCGATGGCGGTTTATGCGATCGGGGATGTCCAGGGCTGCTACCCCGAACTCCAGCGGATGCTGGAGAAACTCAAATTCGACCCGGCCGCCGACAAACTCTGGTTTTGCGGCGACCTGGTCAATCGTGGCGGCGAGTCGCTGGCCACCTTGCGGCTGATTCATTCGCTGCGCGATTCGTCGATCGTCACCTTGGGCAACCACGACCTCAGCCTGCTGGCCATCGGCCAGCGTCGCGACGACGCCAAGGCCCGGGTAAATCCGGAACTGCGCGAAGTGCTGTTCGCCGAAGACGCTGGCGTGCTGCTGGAGTGGTTGCGCACGCAGAAGCTGCTGCACCATGACGAAAGCCTCGGCTGGACCATGCTGCATGCGGGCATGGCACCGGCCTGGACGCTACGCCAGGCGCAGCGCATCGCCATGGACGTCGAACGCGAACTGGGAAGCACGCGCCACGGCCGCCTGCTCCGCAACCTGTTCGGCAACCGCCCGGCCGGCTGGGGCAACCGGCTACAAGGGGTGGACCGGCACCGCGCCGCGATCAACACCTTCACTCGCATGCGCTACTGCGACGTGAGCGGCCGCATCGACTTCGAAAGCAAGGGCACGCCGGGCACACAGAAGCCAGGCATGTATCCCTGGTTTGAAGTGCCCGGCATGAAGAGGCGCGAAACGCGCATCGTCTGCGGGCACTGGTCGTCGCTGGGCCGCTTCGCGGGCCTGGGCGTCTGGTGCATCGACACCGGTTGCGTCTGGGGCGGCCAGCTCACCGCGTTGCGGCTGGATACACCGGAACCGGAATACATCACGGTGCAGGCCGAATCGTTCCGGACCAAGCCGAAGGATGGCGGGGACTGAAACCGCCTGCGGGATCCCGCCCCGCCGCGCATGTGAGCCTTTCTTGCTAGCAGGGGGCAGCGCCCATGGCTAGCCTTGCGGCTTTCCCCGAGGCTTGAACATGCCAGCAGCCAGCGCGACACCGTCCTCCTTCCGCCTACCCTCGATCAGCCAGCTGCTCCACGCCATTCCCAAAGCCACGGTGGGGCTTCTGGCCACCTTCAACGGCACCTCAAATGCCTGCGATGCTTCGTCCCGACCTTCACGCCAGCACGGTGGTGGGCTGCAAACCGAAGCTTACGCACAGTGGCAAGGCACATGGTTGCCCCAGATGCAGGCTTGCCTAACCGAGCCTTGGGTTCAACACTTTGATCCGGGTCGAAGCGCTATCGAGTGCTCGCTGCGGACGATAGCCAGCTGGGAGAAAAGCAGCGCGGATCCCGAGGCTGGCGAAGTGATATCCCGTGGCATGGACCATTACCGGCCGCGGCCAGCGAAGGCCTCTACGACCGCGCTAACCCCCAGCAGTAGCATGGAGAAGCTCCTGGAAGCGACACTCGCCATCATGCGAGGGAAAGACGCTTATTCTCGTATCATGGAGATGGCTGAAAACCGCCTGTGGTTCTATTCATCGGCAACAATGGAAGATCTCGGCGCGCCGGGCCATCACTATTCGGTGAGGAACCTGCGCGCGTTGTTGAAGGAGGCACTGGGGCTCGAATCCTTCATGACGGAGACTTGCCTTCTGAGCTACCAATTGCACGAACTGGCTACAAGAGCGGGCGAGGATATCAACCGGCTCATGCCCGAGCTGATGCGTACGCAAGTCAGGCGTGAGGCGTTCGCACGCAGGATCGACAGGGATTTCGTGTCGAGCGATGCACGCATGAACAATCGTCAGGTCAATATCCTGTTGCGGCTGCTGGCCAACTATATGACCGCCAGGAATGCTCGGATGGTCAGCTGAGGAGCCCCGACACTCGAAGGCTCGTGCCTCTGGCATCCATAGCGGCCACGAACATTTCAGGTGCAAAAAAAGCCGGGAAATCCCGGCTTTTTCATCTCTCAGCGAGCTATCAGCTCAACTGTCCGTGGCAATGCTTGTACTTCTTTCCCGATCCACAAGGGCAAGGATCATTGCGGCCGACCTTCGGACCCGCGTCAGCCGAAGCCATCGGTGACGCCATCCGCGGCAGTGCGGCGGCTTCCGGTTCCTGCTGGCCCATCGCGCCGGCATCGGCATGCTGGAACTGCATCTGCTTGGCCTGGGCGATGCGCAGCTGTTCGGCTTCCATCGCCGCGACTTCTTCTTCGCTGCGAACACGTACGCGGGCAAGCATCTGGATCACTTCTAGCTTGATGCGGTCAAGCATGGTGGAGAAGAGCTCAAACGACTCGCGCTTGAATTCCTGCTTGGGCTGCTTCTGCGCATAGCCGCGCAGGTAGATGCCCTGGCGCAGGTAATCCATGCTGGCCAGGTGTTCCTTCCAGGCGTTGTCCACCACCGAGAGCATGATGTGCTTCTCCAGCTGGCGCATCACCTCGGGTCCAACCTCGGCTTCCTTGTTGATGAAGTAGTTGGCGGTCTCGTCGCGCACGTAGGCCACGATGGCGTGGTCGTCCACGTCGGACGCCTGATGCTCGACCCAGCCCTTGACGTCGAACTTCAGGCCGAATTCGTTCTCCAGCTCGCGGTCTAGGCCGGCCAGGTCCCACTGTTCGTCGATGCTCTCGGCGGGCACGAAGCGGCGCGCCACGGCGGCGACGACATCGTCGCGGATGTCCTTGATGGTGTCCGAGACGTCGGTGGATTCCATCAGTTCGTCGCGCTGGGCGTAGATCACCTTGCGCTGGTCGTTGGCGACGTCGTCGAACTCCAGGAGGTTCTTGCGGATGTCGAAGTTGTGCTGCTCGACCTTGCGCTGCACCTTCTCGATCTGCCGGGTGATCATGCGATCTTCCAGCGGCTGGTCGTCGGTCATGCCGAACATGCGCATCCAGCGCTCGATGCGTTCGCCACCGAAGATGCGCATCAGGTTGTCGTGCAGCGACAGGTAGAAGCGCGAGGAACCCGGGTCGCCCTGGCGGCCGGAGCGGCCACGCAGCTGGTTGTCGATGCGTCGCGACTCATGGCGTTCGGTGCCCACGATGTGCAGGCCGCCGGCCTCGATCACCGCGGCATGACGCTTCTGCCATTCCTCGCGCACCTTGGCCTTCTGCGCGTCGGTAGCGTCCTCGCCCAGCGCCGCAAAATCGGCCTCGAGGCTACCGCCCAGCACGATGTCGGTGCCGCGGCCGGCCATGTTGGTGGCGATGGTGACTGAACCGGGTGCGCCGGCCTGGGCCACGATGTGCGCCTCGCGCTCATGCTGCTTGGCGTTGAGCACCTCGTGGCGTACGCCTTCCTTCTTCAGCAATCCCGAGACAAGCTCGGAGACATCGATGGAAGCCGTACCCACCAGCACCGGCTGGCCGCGCTCGTGGCAATCCTTGATGTCCTGCACCACGGCCTTGAACTTCGACTCGGCACCCAGGAATACGAGATCGGCGTTGTCCTTGCGGATCATCGGCTTGTGGGTGGGGATCACCACCACTTCCAGGCCGTAGACCGACTGGAACTCGTAAGCTTCCGTATCGGCCGTGCCCGTCATGCCGGCGAGCTTGGTGTACATGCGGAAGAGGTTCTGGAACGTGATCGTGGCGAGCGTCTGGTTCTCGCGCTGGATCGGCACGCCTTCCTTCGCTTCCACTGCCTGGTGCAGGCCATCGGACCAGCGGCGGCCGGCGAGCGTACGGCCGGTGAACTCATCCACGATGATCACTTCGCCGTCGCGCACGATGTAATCGACATCGCGCTGGTACAGCGCGTTGGCGCGCAGCGCGGCGTTGAGGTGATGCACCACGGCCAGGTTCTTCGAATCGTACAGGCCGGTGTCGGCGTCGATCACGCCCGCTTCCTGCAGCAGCTGCTCGGCGTGTTCCATGCCCTCTTCGGACATGTGCACCTGCTTCTGCTTTTCGTCGACGAAGTAGTCGCCGGTGGCGTCTTCCTTCTCCTGCCGGTTCATCCGCGGCACGATGCGGTTGACGGCGATGTAGAGCTGTGGGGAATCTTCGGCGGGGCCGGAGATGATCAGCGGGGTACGGGCCTCGTCGATCAGGATCGAATCGACTTCGTCGACGATGGCGTAGTTCAGCCCGCGCTGGTAGCGCTGTTCGCGGCTGAGCGCCATGTTGTCGCGAAGGTAGTCGAAACCGAATTCGTTGTTGGTGCCGTACGTGATGTCCGCGTTGTAGGCCGCGGCTTTATCGCCGTGGTCCATGCCCGGGTAGACAACGCCCACGGAAAGACCAAGGAACCCGTAAAGCTTGCCCATCTGGGCCGAGTCGCGGCGGGCCAGATAGTCGTTGACGGTAACGACATGGACGCCCTTGCCTTCCAGCGCGTTCAGGTACACCGGCAGCGTACCCACCAGCGTCTTGCCCTCGCCGGTACGCATCTCGGCGATGCGGCCGCCATGGAGCACCATGCCACCGATCAGCTGCACGTCATAGTGACGCATGCCCAGGGTGCGCTTGGCGCCTTCCCGGACCACAGCGAAGGCTTCGGGCAGGATCTTGTCCAGCGTCTCACCAGCCGCCAGACGCTCCTTGAACTGGGGCGTCTTGGCCTGCAGCTGGGCGTCGGAAAGCTTCTCGTACTCCGCCTCCAGGGCGTTGATACGATTTACGGTCTTGGACAGCTGGCGCAGGACACGCTCGTTACGGCTGCCGAAAATGCTCGTCAGGGCGCGATTGAACATCGATCATCCGGATCAGGAGACAAAAGTCCCCGGGCGCCAAAGGGCCCGGAGCCAAAGGGGACGATGATACTACGCCCCGACCCCAACCCGGGTGGCGGCGCGAGGCCGCGCTTTCAAGTACCGGTCACGGCGCCGCGGACGGATTTGACGTAGGCCAGCGGATTGACCACGCGTCCGTTCAGCCAGACCTCGAAGTGCACGTGCGAGCCCGTGGAACGGCCCGTGGAGCCGGCGCGGGAGATGGTGTCGCCCACATGCACGTGCTGGCCGGCGTGGACCAGGATGGCGCTGTTGTGGGCGTAGCGGGTCATGTAGCCGTTGCCGTGGTCGATCTCGACCACATCGCCATAACCGCTGCGGACGCCGGCAAAGGTGACCATGCCCTCGGCCACGGCATGGACGCTGGTGCCCAGGGGAGCGGCGATGTCCAGGCCCGTATGGCGCGCGGCGTGGCCGCTGAAGGGGTCGGGACGGCCGCCGAAATACGAGGATATGTAGCCATCGACCGGCATGCCGGTGGGTTTCAGGCTGGAATCGATGTTGCGGTCGAGCAGGAGGCGCTCGAGCGCCTGCAACTGCGACTGCTGGCTGTCGAAGGTGGCCGAGAGCTGGCTGATGCTGGCATCGAGCGTGGCAGGCAGGTTGTAGGCACTGTCGGTGCTGGAAACTTCCGGACCGCCCATGGGCGGGGCTTCGTCGAAATTGAATTCACCGTCGCCGAGCTTGCCGACTTCCGTAAGGCGTTCGCCGAGGGCGTTGATGCGGGTGGACTGGGCCTGCAACTGACCGAGCTTCACGGCGAGGGCGTCCAGGTCGCGCTGGGCATCTTGGCGAACCGTGGCCAGCTGAGCCTTCTGGGCGGCGACCTGCTGGTGCAGGGCGTCCAGTTCGTTCATGGCCCGGCGCTGGGGACTGGCGAGGGCCAGCGCGACACCGGCACCGATGCCGGCAAGTCCCAGTACCACGGCGAGGGCGGCTCCGATCGCCTTGCCACGCAAGCGCGGGCAGGTGAGATCCAGCCGGGTGGGAGCCTTGCGGTCCCGAGACACGAGTATGATTTGCATTGCCTACCGCATATTGGTCAAAAACGGTCCCATGCAGCGTTCGACCCCGTCGCCTCGCCGACCGACCCGCGGATTGAAGTCCGCGATCGATGTCGGCCCGATTGCCTCGCTTGCACGGCGAGCGAAGCAACTGGACGACCTGGACCGGCAGCTGCGCCAGACATTGCCGAACCCGCTGCGCGATCAGGTGAGATTTGCTGACCTTCGCGAGGGACGACTTGTCTTCCTGGCGCCCTCCCCTGCCTGGGCCTCGCGCCTGCGCCTGCATCAGGCCCAGATCCTCGAAGCGGCGCGGGCCATGGGCACGCGTGCAAGTTCGGTAACCGTGAAAGTGGCCTCGCTGCCCCCGGGGTTACCCGAGCTACCGCCAGCCAAACCGCTTTCCGTGGGTGCCGCGGGCCACCTCCAGGCAGCCGCGGCATCCATGTCTGACCCGGAACTTCGGGCCATGTTCCTGCGTCTTGCCTCAGTCGCCGCACGCGGTGCGCATGACGATGAGCCGCAAGACTAAACTCGTGGCTATGTGCCTGATTGCTCGAAAGAAAACACCCCTGTGCCTGCTTCCGTCCGCAGACCTTGAGGGTCGGGCGGGGGTTTTTTATATCACGGTCCCGTAAAGAAAAAGTTCACCTCGTCTTCACGGCGTGGGCAAACTGAGACCTGCCGCACGCGGATGGTCCAGATGAAGGCTTTCGGCCCCGGTGGGCATTTTCTTTAGCCGGAGCCGGGTGGGGTTCAGAGTCATGACTCTGACCCCGAAAACGAAGAAGCCGCCCTGGTGGGCGGCTTCTCGAACAGACTGGCGTGCGGCTTTTAGATCGCCTGCGCCGGATGGGCGTAGGAGATCGGCGCCTTGGCGGCGTCCTGGAAACTCACTTCCTCCCACGCCTCAGCATCGGAGATCAGGGTGCGCAGCAGCTTGTTGTTGAGCTCGTGGCCCGACTTGTGGGCGTGGTAGGCGCCAATCAGGCTGTGGCCCAGGAGATACAGGTCGCCGATGGCGTCCAGGATCTTGTGCTTGACGAACTCGTCCTCGTAACGGAGGCCGTCTTCATTGAGCACGCGGTAGTCGTCGAGCACCACGGCGTTGTCCATCGAACCACCGAGGGTGAGGTTGCGCTCGCGAAGCATTTCGATGTCGCGCATGAAGCCGAAGGTACGGGCGCGGCTGACTTCCTTGACGAAGGAGGTGGTGGAGAAATCCATCTCGGCGCGCGAGTTGCGCTTGTTGAACATCGGATGGTTGAACTCGACCGAGAAACCCACCTTGAAGCCGTCGAACGGCTCGAAACGGGCCCACTTGTCGCCGTCCTGCACCTTCACCGACTTCTTTATGCGGATGAAGCGCTTGGCAACGTCCTGTTCCTCGATACCCGCGGACTGCAGCAGGAAAACGAAGGGACCGGCGCTGCCGTCCATGATCGGGACTTCCGGGGCGGAAAGGTCGACGTAAGCGTTGTCGATGCCTAATCCAGCCATGGCCGAAAGCAGGTGCTCAACGGTGGAAACACGTACGTCGCCGTTGACCAGCGTCGTGGACAGGCGCGTGTCACCTACATTGAAGGGACGCGATTTCAGATCCACCGGCGGGTTCAAATCGGTGCGGCGGAACACGATGCCGGTGTTGGGCGCGGCCGGGCGAAGGGTCATGTACACCTTGTCGCCGGTATGCAGGCCTACGCCAGTGGCGCGGATGGTGTTCTTGAGGGTGCGCTGCTTGATCATGAGTGGTTAAACCTGCGCGGCAGACGCCTAAGTAGCGGGTATCCTAACACAGTCTTAACCTCAGGCAAGAAAAACCGTACTGGCCAGTTCTGCATCCCTTCACCCTCCCTTCAGCAAATTTCACTCGTGCAAGGTGGGCTAGACCCACGAAATCACTGAAAGTTCATATTTCCTTTCACAAGGGTCGACGCCCCGCCCCGGGACGGGAGCCGGGGTCGGGGCATCGGGGCGGCGGGCTCCTGCCTGCCGCCGCGCGTCGTCCGTGACGCTGGTTTTTTAACGTGCCGGCGCGATCAGTCGGCCTGGCGGCGCAGGAACGCCGGGATATCCAGGTAATCGATCGCCGGTTCCGCCTTGGTCGGCTCCACACGGGGGCTGGCCTCGGCCTGGGTGTAGTCGATCACTTCGTTGCCGGTACCGGTGCGCAGCACCACCGGGCGCGGGCGCTGGCGCATCTCCACCTGCTGGGGCGCGGCCTGGCGTGCCGGCTGGCGGGCGGCGTTGGCCCGGTTCAGGCCGGTGGCGACCACGGTCACCCGGACATCGTCCTGCATGTCGGGATCGAGCGAGGTGCCGATCACCACGGTGGCGTCTTCGGAGGCGAAATCGTGGATCACCCGGCCGATCTCGTCGAACTCGCGCATGGTGAGGTTCGGGCCCGCGGTGACGTTGACCAGGATGCCGCAGGCGCCGTGGAGGTTGACGTCCTCGAGCAGGGGATTGTTGATGGCCGACTCGGCGGCCGCCTGGGCGCGGTCGTCGCCGCGGGCGGTGCCCGAACCCATCATCGCCATGCCCATCTCGCTCATGACGGTGCGCACGTCGGCGAAGTCGACGTTGATCAGGCCCGGGGCGGTGATCAGGTCCGCGATGCCCTGGACGGCGCCCTGGAGCACGTCGTTGGCCGCCTTGAAGGCATTGAGCAGGGTCACTTCACGGCCCAGCACCGAAAGGAGCTTCTCGTTGGGCACGGTGATCAGCGAGTCGACGTGCTGGGAGAGGTCCTCGATACCCTTGAGCGCCACCTGCATGCGGCGACGGCCCTCGAAGGGGAACGGCTTGGTGACCACCGCCACGGTAAGGATGCCCTTCTCCTTGGCCAGCTGGGCCACCACGGGGGCCGCACCGGTACCGGTACCACCGCCCATGCCGGCGGTGATGAACACCATGTCGGCGCCCTCGAGCATTTCCTCGATGCGTTCACGGTCTTCCAGCGCGGCCTGGCGGCCGACTTCCGGGTTGGCGCCGGCGCCAAGGCCCTTGGTGACATTGCCACCCAACTGCAGGTGGGTGCGCGAGTTGCAGCTCTTCATCGCCTGCGCGTCGGTATTGGCGACGACGAACTCCACGCCTTCGATGTTGGCATTGACCATGTGGGCCACGGCGTTGCCGCCGCCACCGCCCACGCCGATGACCTTGATGACTGCATTGGGTGCGAGTTTTTCGACTAGTTCAAACATTTCCCGTCTCCGATAGTTTTTATAGTTTTGTGTTGCTTTTGTTGCCCTGTCGCGGCTCCTGCCGCGCCAGGGTGTCGGGCTTTCCTTCGCCCCGGGGCCGTCATCCTGCCGGCCCCGTCGATCCTTAGAAGTTCTTGCTTATCCAGCCGCGCAACTTGCCGACCATGCCGCCGACCGATCCGCCCACCGGCCCACCGGCACGCACGCCCGACGAACGCGAGCCGTGCAGCAGCAGGCCCACGCCCGTGGCATGCAATTCGTTGGAGATCACGTCGCCCAGGCCCGAGATGTGCTGCGGCACGCCCACGCGCACCATCTTGTGGAAGATTTCCTCGGCCAGTTCCAGGGCGCCTTCCATCTTCGAGGCACCGCCGGTAAGCACGATGCCCGCGGCCACCAGGCTTTCGTAGCCGGAGCGGCGCAGCTCGTCCTGGACCATCTCGAAGATCTCCTCGTAGCGCGCCTGTACCGACTGCGCCAGCGACTGGCGGGCCAGGCGGCGGGGCGGACGATCACCGACCGAGGGCACCTGGATGGTTTCCTCCGCATGCGCCAGTTGCGCCAGTGCGCAGGCGTACTTGATCTTGATTTCCTCGGCATGCGCGGTGGGCGTGTGCACGCCGTAGGCGATGTCGTTGGTGACCTGGTCACCACCGACGGGCAGCGACTTGGTGTAGCGGATCGCGCCCTGGGTGTAGATGGCGATGTCGGTGGTGCCCGCGCCGATGTCCACCAGGCACACGCCAAGCTCGAGCTCGTCTTCGGTCAGCACGGCCTTGGCGCTGGCCACCGCGGCCGGCACCAGTTCGTCCACCGACAACCCGCAGCGCTGGATGCACTTGGAGATGTTGGACACCGCGCTGGCGGCGCCGGTCACCAGATGCACGCTGGCCTCCAGGCGCACGCCGCTCATGCCCACCGGATGGCGGATGCCGTCCTGGCCATCGATGCGGTACTCCTGCGATTCCTTGTAGAGCACCTTGCGGTCGGCAGGGATGGCCACGGCGCTGGCCGCCTCGAGTACCTGCTCGAGGTCCCCCGCGGTGACTTCGCGGTCGCGGATGGCAGCCGTGCCGTGCGAGTTCTTCGTCTCCAGGTGCGAGCCTGAGATGGAGGCGAACACCGAGCGGATGTCGCAACCGGCCATCAACTCGGCTTCTTCCACCGCACGCTGGATCGAATGCACGGTGGATTCGATATCCACCACCGAGCCCCGCTTCATGCCGCGCGACACGTGCGAGCCGATGCCGATCACCTCGATCGGTTCGCCCGGCTCGTACTCGCCGACGATGGCGACGACCTTGGACGTGCCGATGTCGAGTCCCACCACGAGCTGCTTGTCGTTTTTATTCTTCATGTGCGCGGTGCGCTCCGGGTGTCGGTGGCAGCGGGGGCCTGGGCCTGCGGCCAGCTGACGGCGAATCCATTGGTGTAACGAAGGTCCACCGAGGCGAAGCCGCCGGGATGGGTTGAAGCCAGTTGCGGGTAGACGTCGAGGAACCGGCGCAGCCGCCGGTCCACCTGGTCGCCATCGCCGATCACCACTTCCGCGCCGCCGGCGGTGACCACGCTCCAGCTTCCGCGATTGCTCAAGGTGACACCTGCTACCTGCAGGTGGGAGCCGGCGAACTGCTTCTGCGCCTGTGCGTAGAAGCTCACCACTTCAGCCAGGCGCGCGTCGGGGCCGCGCAACTGCGGCAGGCCGTCCATATGCTCGGCCTCGCGTGCGGGGAAGACCTTGCCCTGGCGGCTGATCAGGTCGTTGTCGTTCCAGCGTGCGAACGGCTGGCGCTCGTAGATGCGCAGCAGGATCGTGTCGGGCCAGTGCTTGCGTGCCTCGACCGATTCCACCCACGGCAACGCAGCGATGGACTTGCGCACTTCGTCGAGATCGGCGGCGAAGAAACCCCTTCCCAGCTGCGGCATCACCGCGCCCTTGATCTGGCCGTCGGTGACATGCACGAACTCGGCTTCCACCTTCAGCTGCTTCACCGGCCAGCGACTGGCGGCGAACCAACCCTCGAGCACGCCCACGATCGGCAGCGCCACCAGCGTGATGGCGATGCCCCAGGCAACGACACGCGTGGTGGCGCCGGCCCTCACGGGGTGACCTCCGCGAAAGTGTAGCCGTCGGCATCGCGCAGCGACGTCTCCAGCACGCGCCAGCAGACACTGGCGAAATCGATGCCGGCCTGCGCCGCCGCCTTGGGTACCAGCGAGTGGGTGGTCATGCCTGGCGCGGTGTTCACTTCCAGCAGCCAGTTGCGGCCCTGGCGGTCGCGCATTACGTCGACGCGGCCCCAGCCAGCGCAACCCAGGGCATCGAAGGCACGCAGGGCCAGCGCGCGGAGTTCGGTCTCGGCCTCGCCATTGAGGCCGGGGCACAGGTAGAGGGTGTCGTCGGCGATGTACTTGGCGTTGTAATCGTAGAACGCGCCCTTGGGCACGATGTGGATCGAGGGCATCACTTCGCGGCCGAGCACGGCGACGGTGAGCTCGTCGCCTTCGATCAGCGTTTCCATCAGCAGGTCGCCCGGATAGCGCGCGGCCAGTTCCACCGCGGCGTCGAGGTCGGCATCGGTGAACACGCGGGTGATGCCCACGCTTGAACCTTCGCTGGCGGGCTTGACGATCAGGGGGAAGCCGAGCTTCGCCGCGGCAGCGTGGATGTCATCGCCTTTCTTCAGCGCGATGTACGCTGGTGTCGGCAGCCCAAGGGCTTGCCACACCATCTTCGAACGCACCTTGTCCATCGACAGCGCCGAGCCCAGCACGCCCGAACCGGTGTACGGGATATTGAGCGACTCCAGCGCGCCCTGCAGCACGCCGTCTTCGCCGCCGCCATGCTGGCCGTGGAGAATATTGAACACGCGCGCGAAATGGCCGGCGCGCAACGCGTCCAGCAACGCGGGAATGCCGTCGATGGCATGAGCGTCGACGCCCCGCTGACGCAAGGCGTCGAGCACGTTGCGGCCCGAGTCGAGCGAAACCTCGCGCTCGGCGGAGCTGCCGCCCATGACCACGGCGACGCGGCCGAACTGCGCGGGATCCGTCACGGTGAAGGCGATGGGCGACGGCGTGGTCATGCCTTATGGGTCCTCAGGGAAGCGGTGTTGCCAAGTTCAAGCGCGGCGTGGCCGATGTCGCCGGCGCCGAGCATCAGCAGGATGTCGCCGTCGCGCAGCAGCGCCGGCAAGGTGGCCGCGAGGTCACGCGGGTGGTCCACCAGCACCGGATCGACCTTGCCGCGCGCACGCACCGCACGGGCGAGCGCACGGCCATCGGCGCCGGCGATCGGCGCTTCGCCTGCCGGATACACTTCTGTCAGCAGCAAGACGTCGGGCTCGGTCAGTACCTTGGCGAAGTCGTCCATCAGGTCACGGGTGCGGCTATAACGATGCGGCTGGAAAGCCACCACCAGGCGCCGGTTGGGCCAGCCGCCGCGGGCGGCGGCGAACACCGCTGCCAGTTCGCGCGGGTGATGGCCGTAGTCGTCCACCAGCAATGCGGTGCCGTTGTCCAGCGCGATCTCGCCGCGGGCATGGAAGCGGCGGCCGACACCCTGGAATTCGGCAAGCGCGCGCGCGATGGCTTCGGCTTCCACGCCCAGCTGCCAGCCGACGGTTGCGGCGGCCATGGCATTGAGCACGTTGTGCCGGCCAGGCAGGTTCAACACCACCGGCAGCGGCTCGGGTAGCCCGGGCAGGTGCAGGTCGAAATGCATGTGGAAGCCGTCCTGGCGCACGTTGGTGGCGCGGACATCGGCATCGGGGTTGTCGATGCCGTAGGTCATCGCGCGGCGCACCGTGGTGTTGGCCAGTTCCGCCACTTCCGGATCGTCCACGCACAGCACAGCCAGGCCGTAGAACGGCAGGCGGTGCAGGAAATCGGCGAAGGCCTTCTTCACCCTGGCGAAGTCGCCGCCGTAGTTCTCCAGGTGATCGGCGTCGATGTTGGTCACCACCGCCATCACCGGCGACAGCAACAGGAACGAACCGTCGGACTCGTCCGCCTCGGCCACCAGGTACTGGCCGGCGCCGAGCCGTGCATTGGCGCCGGCGGCATTGAGCTGTCCGCCGATCACGAACGTCGGGTCGTAGCCCGCCTCGGCCAGCACGCTGGCCGTGAGGCTGGTCGTTGTGGTCTTGCCGTGGGTACCGGCGATGGCGATGCCGCGGCGGAAGCGCATCAGCTCACCGAGCATCTCGGCACGCGGGATCACCGCGGTGCGCGCTTCGTGGGCAGCGATCAACTCCGCGTTGTCCCGGGCGATCGCGCTGGAGGTCACCACCACATCGGCGCCCTGCACGTTCTCAGGCCGGTGGCCCACGTGCACGGTGATACCCAGCGACTCCAGGCGGCGCGTAGTGGCGCTGGCGGCGCGGTCCGAACCGGACACGGTGTAGCCGAGGTTGCGTAGCACTTCGGCGATGCCGCTCATGCCGACGCCGCCTATGCCGATGAAGTGCACGGCACGGAAGGACGACATGAAGTCATCGGTCGCCCCGAGGCGGACGGGCGTCATGCCGCCACCTCCAGGCAGGCGCGGGCGATGGCCGCGGCAGCATCAGGCTTGGCCAGCGAGCGCGCCGCCTGGGCCATCGACAGCATGCGATGGCGGTCGCCCAGCAGTTCGCGCAGGCGCGTGGAAAGTGCGGCCGTGTCCATGCCCCGCTCAGGGACGAGTTCGGCGGCACCGGCGGCCACCAGGGTCTGCGCATTGCGCGTCTGGTGATCGTCCACGGCGTGGGGGAAAGGAATCAGCACGGCGCCGAGGCCCGCGGCGGTCAGTTCAGCGATGGTCAGTGCTCCGGCACGGCAAACGGCGAGGTCGGCCCAGCCGTAGGCGGCAGCCATGTCCTCAATGAAGGGTTCGATGCGCGCGACGACACCGGCGTCGGCATAAGCCTTGCGCGCTTCCTCGACACCGCGCGCGCCGCACTGGTGCAGCACCTCGGGACGATGTTCTTCGGGAAGCAGGGCGAGCGCGGCGGGAACGTTAAGGTTCAAGGCCCTTGCACCCAGGCTGCCGCCGAGTATCAGCAGGCGGCGCCGGTCATGGCGGCCGTCGAAGCGCTGCTCCGGCACCGGCAGCGCCGCGATCACCGCGCGCACCGGGTTGCCCACCCACTCCGCATGGGGCAATGCATCGGCGAAGCCCGCCAGCACGCGGCGCGCCAGGCGCGCCAATACCTTGTTGGTGAATCCAGCCACGCGGTTCTGTTCGTGCACCAGCAGCGGCCGGCCGGACATCCAGGTGGCGATGCCAGCGGGACCGGCGACGTAGCCGCCCATCGACAACACGCTGCGCGGCCGCAAGGAACCTAGCAGCTTGCGCGAAGCCATCAGTGAGCGCATCAGCATCAGCGGCGCGGCCAGTCGCGTGCGCAAGCCCTTGCCGCGCAATCCGCCCACGGCCACCGTGTGCAGGTCGATGCCATGCGCCGGCACCACGCGCGTTTCCATGCCACCGTCAGCACCCAGCCACACCACCGGCACGCCCAACGCGCGCAGCGACTCGGCCACGGCAAGGCCCGGAAAAATGTGGCCGCCGGTACCGCCGGCCATGATCAGCACGGGTGCCTGCGCGCTCATGCCGGCTCCCCCTGTTCAAGCGGCACGCTGACGCCATCGGTCGCCACGCGCGGGCCCATCGCCCGGGCGTCAATGGCCCGGTTGATCTCGAAGGTGGCGCGCAAGAGCACGCCCACCATGACGCAGGTCAGCAGTACGGACGATCCACCGTAGCTGATCAACGGAAGGGTGAGGCCCTTGGTCGGCAACACGCCCAGGTTCACGCCGATCGAGACGATCGCCTGCAGCCCGATCATCAGGGAAAGACCGAAGGCGATATAGCCGGCGAAGCGCTGGCCGATCTCGACCCCGCGAAGGCCCAGCATCAGGCCGCGGCCCACGAGCACCATGAACAGTGCAATGACGAACAGCACGCCGGCCAGGCCCAGCTCCTCGGCGATCACCGACAGGATGAAATCGGTGTGCGCCTCGGGCAGGTAGAAAAGCTTCTGTACGCTCGAACCCAGGCCCACGCCCAACCACTCGCCGCGGCCGATGGCGATCAGCGCCTGGGTAAGCTGGAAGCCGTCGTCGTAAGGATGGGCCCAGGGGTCCAGGAACGAGGTCAGCCGCTTCATGCGGTAGTCCTCGGTCATCGCCGCCCAGGCGATCGCGGGCACCAGCGGCAGGCCCAGCAGCACCAGGTTCCGCATGCGCGCCCCAGCCAGCCAGATCATGCCCACCGTCACCGCGATCACCAGTGCCGAGGAACCGAAATCCGGCTGCGCCAGCAGCAGAACGACCACCATGCCCGCCACCATCAGCGGCTTGACCACGCCGAACAATTTGTATTCCACGCCATCGCGATGCCGCACCAGGTAACTGGCCAGGTACACCACGAGGATCAGCTTCACCGCCTCGACGGGCTGGAAGCTGGTGACGAAGAGATTCAACCAGCGGCGCGCACCGTTGATGCGCATGCCGAACACCGGCAGGAACACCGCCAGCAGCATGATCACCGCCAGCAGCATCAGCAGGAAGCTGTGCTTCTCCAGCGTCTTCAGTTCCGTGCGCGCAGCGACCACCGCGCACAGGAAGCCGAGCGAAATGAACAGCGCATGGCGCTTGAGGAAATAGAACGCGCCCTTGTTGGCGCCATCGGCCACCGCGATGGAGCTTGAGGCGATCATCACCAGCCCGACGCTCACCAGCAGGATCGCCGCCACCATCAGCAGCATGTCGTAGTGACCGCGCGGACCCTGCCGCCGGCGTGCCTGGGATGCGTCGAAGAGGCCCATCACCGCACCTTCAACGTGGCAAGGCCCACCAGCACGAGGACGACGCTGATGATCCAGAAGCGAACGATGACCCGGGTCTCGGGCCAGCCCTTGAGCTCGAAATGGTGGTGCACCGGCGCCATGCGGAAGATGCGCTTGCCGCGCAGCTTGAAGCTGGCCACCTGCAGCATCACCGAGGCGGTTTCCATCACGAAAACGCCGCCCATCACCAGCAGCACGATTTCCTGGCGCACGATCACCGCCACCACGCCGAGCGCCGCGCCGATCGCCAGCGCACCGACGTCGCCCATGAACACCTGGGCGGGATAGGTGTTGAACCAGAGGAAGCCCAGGCCCGCGCCCGCCAGTGCGCCGCAATACACGGCCATTTCACCGGCACCGGGAATGGAGGGGATGCCCAGGTATTCGGAGAACAGGCGGTTGCCGGCGAGATAGGCAAACACACCCAGTGCACCGGACACCAGCACGCTGGGCATGATCGCCAGCCCGTCCAGGCCGTCGGTCAGGTTCACCGCATTGGAGAAGCCAACGATGATGAAGTAGGCGATCACCACGAAGGCCAGGCCCAGCGGCAGCGCCACCTGCTTGAACAGTGGCACGTACAGGGCGGTCTCGGCCGGCAGCTGGTGCGTGTAGTAAAGGAACAGCGCCGCACCCAGGCCGAACACCGACTGCCAGAAATACTTCCAGCGGCTGGCAAGCCCCCGGCTGTCCTTCAGCACCAGCTTCCGGTAGTCGTCGTAGAAGCCGATCACGCCGAAGGCCAGCATCACGCCCAGCACCACCCACACATAGCGGTTGCGCAGGTCCGCCCACAACAGCGTGCTGATGGTGACGGCGAAGAGGATCAAGGTGCCGCCCATGGTCGGCGTACCGGCCTTCACCAGGTGCGTTTGCGGACCATCGCTGCGCACCACCTGCCCGGCCTTCAGCGCGGCCAGGCGGCGGATCATCGCCGGACCAAGAAGCAGCGACACCGAAAGCGCGGTGAGCGCGGCCATGATGGTGCGGAAGGTGATGTACTGGAAAAGATGCAGCGCCGTGAAGTGGCGGGCCATCCAGTCGGCAAGCTCAAGCAGCATCGGAGCCTCCCTTGGCATGTTTCACCAATGCGGCTACCACGCGCTCCATGGCCGAGGAACGCGAACCCTTGATAAGCACGGTGACGCCGGGCTTGAGATTGGCGATCGCCTCATCGGCCAGCGCCTGCTGGCTGTCGAAATGACGAGCGTTGTCGCCGAAGGCCTGCACCGCCGAGGCCGACAATACGCCGGTGGCAAACAGGCGGTCGATGCCGCGCGTGCGTGCCAACTCGCCTACCTGCGCATGCATCCGCGCGGCATCGGGTCCGAGTTCGGCCATGTCGCCCAGCAGCAACCAGCGCTCGCCAGCAGCCAGCGCCAGCGTATCGATGGCCGCGGCGGCGGAACCGGGATTGGCGTTGTAGCTGTCGTCGATCAGGGTCCAGCCGCCTTCCATCGGTTGCAGGTTCAGACGGCCTGGCACAGCCGGAACGTGTTCGAGGCCTTCGACGATGGTGTCCATCGGCACGTCCAGCGCCACCGCGATCGCGGCAGCGGCCAGGGCGTTGGCAACGTTGTGGCGGCCACCCAGCGGCAGCTCGATATCGGCATCGCCGTGGGGCGTGGACAGCACGAAATGTGAACTCTCCGGACGCAGTTCCACGATGTCGGCGCCGATGTCGGCGGCGTGATCCAAGCCGAAGCGCAAGACGCGGCGGCCTCCCGCCATGCCCATGAACATCGGCGCGAAGGCATCGTCGGCATTGACGATGGCCACGCCGTCGGCGGGCAAGGAGTGGTACAGCGCGCCCTTGGTTTCGGCCACGCCCTCGACAGTTCCCATGCGCGCAAGATGCGCCGGCGCGATGCCATTGACGAGGCCGATGTCGGGCCGTGCGATGGCAGCGAGGTAGTCGATGTCGCCCGGCTTGCCGGCGCCCATTTCCAGCACGGCGTACTCGGTGTCGGCCGGCATGGCCAGAAGCGTGAGTGGCATGCCGATCTCGTTGTTGAAATTGCCGCTGTTCACATGCGTGCGGCCATGACGGGACAGGATGGACGCAGTGAGCGTCTTCACCGTGGTCTTGCCGTTGGAACCGGTAATGCCGATCACGCGCACGTCCGACTGGGCGCGCACGGCGCTGGCCAGGTCGCCCAAGGCCAGCTGGGTGTCGTCCACCACGATCTGCGTGATGGGCGCCGGCACCTGTCGGGTGACCAGCGCGGCCACGGCGCCGCGCGTGGCGGCATCGGCGACGAATTCGTGGCCATCGTTCCTCTCGCCTACCAGGGCCACGAAGAGATCGCCCGGCTTGATCGTGCGCGTGTCGATGGACACGCCGCCCACTTCGCCGTCGCTGCCTTGCAGCGCGCCGTGGGTCCACAGGGCGATGGTGGAGAGCCGCATCATGCGCGGGCCTCCATCGCGGCGCGGGCCACCGCCATGTCGTCGAACGGGCGCTTGCCCTGCGCGCCTTCCTGGTAGGTTTCGTGGCCCTTGCCGGCAACGAGGATCACATCGTCCTTGCGGGCATGGCGCAGCGCCAGGCGAATGGCCGCTTCACGGTCGCGCTCGACCACGGCGGCATCGGCGCGGGTAAACCCGGCCAGGATCTGCGCCACGATGGTGTCGCCGTCCTCGCCCCGCGGATTGTCGTCGGTGACGATCGCAAGGTCGGCCAGTTTCTCGGCGATGGCGCCCATTTGCGGCCGCTTGCCCGGATCGCGCTCGCCACCGCAACCGAACACGCAGATCACCTTACCGCTGGTATGCGCGCGCACCGAACTCAGCGCCTGGGTCAGCGCATCGGGGGTGTGGGCGTAGTCGACCACCACCAGGGGCTTTCCGCGTTCACCGCCGATACGGTTCATGCGGCCTTCCACCGGCTCAAGCGCGGTGATGGCGTTGACGATGGATTCGAACGACTCGCCCGATGCGCCCAGCACAGCAATGACGGCCAGGAGGTTGGCCACGTTGAACCGGCCGATAAGACGGCTTCGGATCACGCGCACGCCCCACGGGGTGGTCAGCTCGAAGGCGATGCCCTGGCCGTTGGTGGTGATCATCGATGCGCGGACGTCTGCATCGCTGCCCCCGGAGGTGCTGGTGCGCCATACCTGCACGCCCTCGCCCACCTGCTTAACCAGCTTGGCGCCGAACGGGTCGTCGACGTTGATCACCGCGTGGCGCAGGCCCGGCCAGGTAAACAGTTTCGCCTTGGCCGCGCCATAGGCTTCCATCGTGCCGTGGTAGTCCAGGTGGTCGCGCGTGAGGTTGGTGAACACCGCGATGTCGAAGGCCACCGCATTCACCCGGCCTTGCTCGAGCGCGTGGGACGACACTTCCATCGCCACGTGGGTCGCTCCCGCGGCGCGGAAGCCGGCCAATTGCGCTTGCATGCTGATGGCATCGGGCGTGGTGCGTTCGCCGGCCACCACCGAACCGTGAAGGCCCGCGCCAAGAGTGCCGATGGTGGCGGTGCGCTTGCCCAGCGTGGTGAAGGCCTGTGCCAGCATCTGCACGGTGGATGTCTTGCCATTCGTGCCGGTTACGCCGACCACGGTCATCGCTTCGGAGGCACGGCCATGGAACCGCGCGGCGAGCTCGCCGACGTGGCGGCGCAGATGCTTGACTGAAATGACCTGGTTGGCCGGCCGGGAGGCCTCGGCTGGCAACGGCACTTCGGCCAGCACGATGGCAGCACCAGCCTCCACGGCGGATGCCGCATAGGCAATACCATGCTCGCGCGTGCCGGCCAGGGCGATGAATGCATCGCCCGGCTTCACGTTGCGCGAATCGAGGGTAAGGCCGGACACGACGATATCGCCGCGCTTGCCGGCGTCGGCGATGCCATCGAGCAAGACGGAAAGGCTCATCGGCTCGTTCATGGCACGGTCTCTTCGGCGGCCGATTCATCGGCGGCCGGCGGCGGCATGCTGGTGGCACCGATCATGCCGCCCTGGCTCGGGCCGCCGGCATACCAGCGGCCGACGTTGTCGGGCGGAATGTCCAGCAGGCGCACAGCGCCTTCCATCACCTGAGCGAAGGCAGGGCCCGCGACGACGCCACCGTAGTAGGCGCGGGTCTTCGGGCCGTTGATGACCACCGCGGTGACCAGGCGCGGGTTGCTTGCCGGGACCATGCCGACGAACAGCGAGATATAGCCTTTCGCGTCGTAGCCGCCGGCATTCGCCTTGTGCGAGGTTCCCGTCTTACCGGCAACGCTGTAATTGGCCACGGCGGCGAAGGGCGACCCGGTGCCACCGGGAGCGACCACCGTTTCGAGCATCTTCACCAGTTCACCGGCGATCTCCGGCGTGGTGACCTGCTGGGCGGGATTGTCCTGGCCCTTGACGAAGCTCGGTGAGTGCAGCACGCCGCCATTGCCGATGGCTGCGTAGGCCGATGCCAGCTGCAGGGGTGTGACGTTGAGGTTGTAGCCGTAAGCGATTCGCGATTTCTCGATCGGCTTCCAGCTACGGCCTACCGGCAGGTAGCCGGCCGCTTCGCCAGGGAAACCGCTACCGGTGCTGCTGCCGAAACCGAAGGCCTTGTACGTGCTGTACATGAGGTCGGTGTCGAGCGTCATGGCGATCTTCGCCGCACCCACGTTCGACGACTTGGTGATCACGCCCGTCGGCGTGAGCGTGCCCCAGTTGTGGGTGTCGCGGATCGGGTGGCCGCCCATCATCCAGGTGCCGGGCGAGGTTTCGATCAGCGGGCTGGTGGGCGTGTACTTGCCGGAAGTGAGCGCCGCGGTAAGGGTAAACGCCTTCATCGTGGAGCCCGGTTCCACCACGTCGGTCATGGCGCGGTTGCGGCGGTCGTTCGGCGTGCTGCCCCGGACATTGTTCGGGTTGAACTCCGGCAGGTTGGCCATGGCCAATACTTCGCCGGTGTGTACGTCGAGCATGACGATGGAGCCGGAATCGGCATCGAACTTCTGGATGGTTTCGCGCAGCGCGCTGTAGGCCAGGTACTGGATGCGGCGGTCAATGGACAGCGTGATGTCGCGGCCGGGCTGCGGCTCGCGCACCTGCTCGACATCTTCCACCGTGTGACCCATGCGGTCGCGGATCACCCGCTTGGAGCCCGGCTTGCCGGCGAGCCAGTCGTCGAAGGCAAGCTCCAGGCCTTCCTGGCCGCGGTCGTCGATATTGGTGAATCCAAGAATATGACCCGTGACCGAACCCGACGGGTAGTAGCGACGGAACTCCCGCTGCGCGTTCACGCCGGGGATCTTCATATCGATGATGGCTTGCGCGCGGTCCGGGCGCATCTGACGGATCAGGTACATGAATTCGCGATCCGAGCGCTGCTCAAGCTTGGATTTCAGATCCGCCGGATCCATGCCCAGCGCCTTGGCGAGCTCCGGGATGCGATCTTCGTTCTCCAATACCTCAGGCGGGTTGGCCCAGATCGACATCACCGGCGTCGATACCGCCAACGGCTCGCCGTTGCGGTCGAAGATGGTGCCGCGCGACACAGCGATGGGCACTTCGCGAAGGAAGCGGGCGTCGCCCTGATCCTGGTAGAACTGCTTGCGCACAACCTGAAGGTCGAACGCGCGCACGACGAGCCCCGCGGATGCCAGGCCAAGCAACACCACCACCAGCGTCATGCGCTTGCGCGTGGATGGACCCTGGCCGCGACGGCGGCTGGGAACCGGGTTGCGGTCGACGCGGAATTTCATCGGCGCACCAACTGGATGTCCTGCGGTCGCGGATCGAGCATGCCCAGCTTCCGAGCCTCGGCATCGATGCGCGCGGGCTCCGCCCACGTGGCCTGCTCCAGTTCAAGGCGGCCATATTCGATGTTGAGATCGTCGCGCTGGTCCTGCAGGCGGGTCAGCTCGATGAATAGCATGCGGCTCTCATGGCGCGTCCACACCACGGCCACGGCGCTGGCGAGCGTGGCGGCGAGCAGGATCAGCAGGACGATGGCGCCGAAGATCTTCATGCGAGCTTCTCCGCCACGCGCAGCACCGCCGAGCGCGAGCGCGGATTGGCCGCGATCTCCGCATCGGAGGGGAAGATCGCCTTGCTCACCGGGGCGAGCCGGGCCACGGGCTTGTTCAACGCTGGCGGTGCGCGGCGGCTGCCCTGCACGCGGCCTTCGTGCCGCCGGATGAATTGCTTGACGGCGCGGTCTTCGAGCGAATGAAAGCTGATCACCGCCAGGCGGCCACCGGGGCGCAGGGCTTCGAGCGCGGCATCGAGTCCTTCGTCCAGCGAAGAGAGCTCGGCGTTGACCTGGATGCGCAGGGCCTGGAACGTGCGCGTGGCCGGGTTCTTGCCCGGCTCGCGGCGGCCGAGCAGCTTGGCGCAGAAAGCGGCCAGATCACCGGTGCGCTCGAAGGGAGCTTCCTCGCGGCGGGCGACGATGGCGCGGGCGATGCGCCGGCCATGGCGCTCCTCGCCATAGGTCCACAGCACCTGGGCGATCTCTTCTTCGCTGGCACGGGCAAGGAATTGCGCGGCGCTCTCGCCACGGGTGGGATCCATGCGCATGTCCAGGGGCGCATCGGCCATGAAGCTGAAACCACGCTCGGCGTCGTCGAGCTGCGGCGAGGAAACACCCAGGTCCAGCAGGATGCCATCAAGGTCGGTGGCTTCGCTCCACTGCCCGAGCGTGGCGAAATTCTCGTGGCGAATGGCCACGCGGGCGTCGCCTGCGTGTTCGGTAGTGGCCGTGGCGATGGCGGTCGGGTCGCGGTCCATCAGGAACAGGCGGCCGGATTCGGAGAGACGGGCAAGAATGGCGCGGGCGTGTCCACCGCGACCAAAAGTGCCATCCAGATATCGACCGCCCGTCCGCACGGCGAGCCCCTCCAAGACCTCGTCAAGCATCACCGGGATATGCCGCAGTTCGCGCCCCGCCATCACTGCATCCCGCTCCCGTTCCACCGCCACCTCGATTGATTTCCTACAAGCGCAAATCGGCCATGTCGTCGCTGATCTCGTCTTCGCCGATGGTCTGGCGGATCTTCGCCAGGTGCGCTTGCTCGCTCCACAGTTCGAACTTGTTGCCCATACCCAGCAGTACGGCTTTTTTCTCGATGCCTGCCGCTGCGCGCTGGCTCGCCGGGAGCAGGAACCTGGCGGCGCCGTCGGGCTCCACGATGGCCGCCGCACCCACCAGTTTCATCTGCAAGGCCCGGTGGACGGCCTTGACCGTGGGTAGCGCGTTGACCTGGTCGCGGACCTTCTCCCATTCCTGATAGGGGAAAATCCACAGGCAGCCTGTTTCGAACGGGTTGTAGGCGACCACCAGTCGGTTCCCACAGTCAGCCGCCACCGTGTCGCGATACGACGTCGGGATCGTCAGCCGACCCTTGTCGTCGACCGTGATGGCGGTTTCACCTTGGAACACGAGACAGCTCCACTATTTTCCACGTTTTTCCACTGGGGCCCACGATAGTCTCGCCTCCTGAGACTGTCAAGCGATTTTTACTTGTGAATCAATGAGAAAGGCTACGTTCATGGCAATTTCGGGCCATTTCTCAGGAAGGTGCGTGAGGTGGTTGAATCAGTGGGTTTTTTTGCTTTTGGCGGATGGCAAAAAGAAGGGGCGACGTTTACACGTCGCCCCTTCGCCTTGCGTTGGTGGAGTCAGCCTATAAGCCGGGTTCTGTACGTCTTGCGACGCGACAGTCATTCTTCTCGGCCTGGCGTCTCCGCCAGGCTCCAGCAACCTACCCGGGAACAACGCGGGCCGCGTTATCGTTCCCCTATTTGGTCTTGCTCCGGGTGGGGTTTACCTTGCCGTACGACGTTAGCCCCGTACGCGGTGCGCTCTTACCGCACCCTTTCACCCTTACCTGATCCCCTTGCGGGGCCATCGGCGGTCTGCTCTCTGTTGCACTGGCCGTCGGCTCACGCCGCCCAGGAGTTACCTGGCACCCTGCCCTGTGGAGCCCGGACTTTCCTCGATCCGCTTGCGCGGGACGCGACTGTCCGGCCGACTCCGGGGTTGATGATACAGCACCGGGCTTAACCTTAGGCCGCGAAGAAGCCTCAATCGCCTGCTTCGTACAGTTCCTTGCGCGGCGCGCCGGTGATCGCCGCCGCCAGCTTGGCGGCGCGCGAGGCCGGCAATTCCTCACGGAGCAAGGCGAAAACGCGCTTGCCTTCGGCGAGCCTGGCATCGGCGTCATCACCGGCACCGGCCACCAGCACCACGCATTCGCCCTTCTGCTGGTCCGCGTCGCCGGCCACGCGCGCGGCCAGGGACTCAAGTGGCTCGTCGATCACGGTCTCGTAGACCTTGGTCAGCTCGCGGGCCAGCACCGCGGCGCGCGCAGGGCCAAAAATGTCGCGCATGTCAGTCAAGGCCTCGACGATGCGATGGCCCGATTCATAGAAGATGAGCGTGCGGGTTTCGGTGGCGAGCGCTTGCAGCCGCGTGCGGCGGGCCGACGCCTTGGCCGCCAGGAAACCCTCGAAGACAAAGCGATCGCTCGGCAACCCGGCCACCGACAGCGCGGCAATGGCGGCGCAAGGCCCGGGCACGGGCACCACGCGCAGGCCTTCTGCGCGAACGGCGCGGACCAGGCGGAAGCCCGGATCGCTCACCAGGGGCGTGCCCGCGTCGGAAATCAGCGCAACGTCGTCACCGGCCTTCAGCCGGGCGATCACCCCTTCCACGGCATCGCGCTCGTTGTGGTCGTGGACCGTCATCAACGCCGTGTCGATCCCGTGGTGCACCAGCAAGGGGCGGCTATGCCGAGTGTCCTCGGCGGCAATCACGGCCACCTTGCGCAGTACCTGAACGGCGCGCGCGGTGATGTCATCGCGGTTTCCGATCGGCGTGGCAACGATATATAAGGAACCGGTCATGGTGGCGGTGGCGTCGGAAACGACCAGTGTAGGCGCTGGGCGCGTCGCTGCGCCAACGCGCACGGCTTCGCACCGGGCCTACGACCGCTTCGGCTATGATCGGCGGTGAACTCGAAGCGGTCCCCACCACAGGAATTGATCCGTATGCGCATGCTTCGCCTGCCGGCCGCGGCCGTGGCGCTTTCGATGATGTTGCTGGCCTGCGTGCCACTGCCGGGCACGCGCACACCTCCGGCCAACGACGGCGCCCAGCGTGCCCAGGCGTTGTATACGCGGGGCCAGTTCGAGCAATCGGCCGATGCCTATATGGCGCTGGCCGCCCAGGACGCCCAGTATTCCGACTACTACAAGCTCCTTGCCGCCGAATCCTGGCGCCAGAGCGGCAAACTCGACCGCAGCGAGCAGGCGCTTGCGGACGTCCGCCGCAGCCATCTGGAGGGAGAGGACGCTATCCGCTTCGACCTTCTTCGCGCCGAGTTCGCGCTCCACAGGAACGACCCTGCCACCGCGCTGTCGCTTGCCGGCAATCCCGAGCACCCGATCTCGCCGGGCCTGCAGGCGCGCCTGCTCGAGGTGCGCGCCCGTGCGCAGGCAGCCGGCGGCGACCACTGGGCTGCGGCGCAGACGCGCATCGGCATGGACAATTCACTGACCGGCATCGACCGCGAGCACAATCGCAAGCTCGCCCTGGCCGAGCTTGTCGCCATGGGTACGGACAATCTCGCCGCCACCGATGCAAAGCTGGGCCCCGACGATCGCCTGAAGCCCTGGGTGCACGAGGCGCAGACGCAATTGGGCGTAGCCGTGGCCCGCGCGCCGGCCCAGCTTGCCCAGCCCGTGGGCACCGTCGGCGCCGGTGGACAGCCGGGCGTGCGCGAGGGCTATCGCGCGCCCACCGCCGTTGCCCTGCTGCTGCCCGCCAGCGGACCGCTGTCGAGCGCGGGTAATGTGATTCGCGACGGTTTCTTCGCCGCCTATCTGGATGCCGGCCGCAATGGCGCGCCGCGTCCCACCGTGAAGGTGTACGACAGCGGTAGCGACGCCGCCCATGCCCTGAGCGCCTATGACCAGGCCGTTAAGGATGGCGCCACCCTGGTGGTGGGACCGCTCAACCGCGACGGCGTGGCCGCCCTGTTCGGCCGCGGCGCACTGAACGTGCCGGTGCTGGCGCTGAACCATCCCACCGAACGCGTGCTGCCACCCGGCGGCACCAGTGAGTTCGGCCTGTTGCCCGAGGCCGAAGGCGCGCAGGTGGCCGACCACATGATCGATCGCGGCATCACTTCGGCGGTGGCCATGCTAAGCAGCGACGATTTCGCCTCGCGCGCGGGCAAGGCCTTCGCTGCCGAATACGCCGCACGCGGCGGCAAGATCACCCGTACCACCACGCTGCAGGCGAGCGCAGTGAATTTCAGCGACCAGGTCGGCGGCATTGACGGCGCCGAAGGCTCGGGCATCTTCATCAGCATGAAACCGCAGCAGGCGCGCCTGCTGCTGCCGCAACTGCACCTGGCCAAGGTTGCCGCGCCCGTCTTCGGCACCTCGCACATCTACGCGGGCGTCGACGACGCCACCAGTGACAAGGATCTTGACGGCGTGGAGTTTTGCGACGCACCGTGGATGTTCGACGCCCAACCTGGGCTGCCACGTCGCAGCGATCTTGCGGCGAACCTTGGCAGCGTGCGCGGCGTGAATGCACGGTTGTTTGCCTTCGGCATGGATGCATGGGCACTGGTGCCCTATCTCGACTGGCTGCGCAGCCACGTGGGCAGCTACCTGCCTGGCGCCAGCGGGCAACTCACCGCCGACGAGTTCGGCCGCGTACGCCGCGTGCTTACCTGGGCCCGCTTCCAGGATGGACTGGCCCGACCGGTGGCCGGTAGCCTGGAAATGGATGCTCCCGCGGCTTCAGGCATCGAGGACAGCTCTACCAGCACCCAGTAAGGTGCACCGTTGCCGGCATGGATGCCGGCCCACCGTCGAGGGAACGACATGGCCACTCGCCGCCGCCTTACCGGCGACCACTTCGAATCACTCGCCTGCCACATGCTCGAAGGGCAAGGACTGACGTGCCTGGCACGCAACTACCTTATGCGCGATGGCGAAGTGGACCTGATCATGCGCCATGGCCACGAACTGGTTTTCGTGGAAGTGCGTTATCGCGCCAGCAGCCGCTTCGGCGGCGCCGCGGCATCGATCACGCCCGCGAAGCGACAGCGCATTGTGCGCGCCGCGCGGCACTTCCTGGCCACCCGGCGCGGCTACGGTGGCCTCGCGTGTCGCTTCGACGTGGTTGCCTTCGACGGCGCTCCCGATGAACCGACATCGCACTGGTATCGGGCGGCGTTCGAAGCAGGGCAAAGGTAGTCAAAAACCTTTTACTCTCGTCAAAAAGCCAATATGGCGCTTCCATGTTTCGCGCAAATGTGACCATTGCAACAACTATTCTGATAATTGAGAATTTTCGTATGTCGACGGAGCCGTCGACTCCCTAAGGTCCCGCGTCTCGTCTGTCAGAACTGGCCTACACGCCGTCAGTGCAGCATAGGCAACACAAAGGGACATCATCATGAGCAACCATCCACTCCGTGGGGCCGAGCGCCCCTCGCCGAGCCGCAGTGCGCGCGTTCGTCATCGGCAAGGTCCACGCCATCTCGCCATCGCCATCGCATTGCTGGCGCACGCTGCCGATGGGCGCGCCACGCAAGCCATACCGCCAACGGGAAACCTCGTGGTCGATGGCGGTGTACAAACCGGCATGCCAGGCTTTCACTACATCACCGACACGGACGGGTCGACCGATCCGGCATCAACAGGTTACGGCGTATACGCGCTCAACGGCGGCCGTCTCACCACCTCGGACATTTCGATCACCACCCAAGGTCGGGCGGCTCATGCGGCAGTAGCCCATGCGAATTCGTTGATCATCCTCGGTGGCAGCGGCAGCATCCACACATTGGGCGACGAAGCCGCCGGCCTTTGGGTCGAGGGCCGCAATGCCATCATCGTCGCGCCTTCGTATCGCCTCGTCACCGAAGGCAGCGCCGCCCACGGCGTCGTCGTACGTGACCGCGGCCAGGTGAACTTCGATATCGGGTCGATCGTCACCCTGGGCGCGAACAGCCTGGGCGTCAGCGCCGAAGACGCCGCCACCACCGTCGTGGCCAGCACCATCACCACGTCGGGCAACGGCAGCCACGGTGCGATGGCGGGCGTGCAGGGAAGCATCGAGCTGACCAGCGATACAGTCTGGACATCCGGCGGGTGGGCGCGGGGCGCGTGGGCCGACGGCGGACAGATAAGCATCAACAGCAGCGGGATCACGACCACCGGAAGCCAGTCGCACGGGATATCGGCGACGGGTACCGACGCCAGCGTCTACGTCGCGGACAGTTCGATCAACGCCCGCGGCGAGGGGGCGGCCGCAGCCCATATAGCCGATGGCGGCCTGATCGAATCGACCCGGTCGACCCTGCATGCCTTCCACCAGGCGGCGCTGGTCGTCGACGGCCATGGAAGCTGGCGCATGCTCGATGGAAGTTCCGCGCGCGGCGATGAACTGCTCGCGTTGCTGACGGGCGAGACAAGTTCCGCCGACATCCTGTTCGATCGCAGTGTCGGCAACGGTGACATCGTTCGCTCGACTGGCAGCACGCGCAACGTGGACATGGCTCTTGCCAACGGAAGCTACTGGGCGGGCAGCACCGATATCGTGCGCGACATGTCGGTGGCGTCGGTCAGTTCCTGGTGGTTGGGCAATGACTCAAGCGTGGGGCGCCTGGATCTCTCCGAAGGATTAGTTTTCCTGCCCGGCTACGGCTACGGCACTCCTGGCTCCTTGCGCATCCGGGGTGACCTGACGGGAGCCGGCGGCATAGTGGCATTTCAAACACGGGCGGATGAGGGCGGCGCCATCGCCTCGCAATCGACCGACCGGCTGTTGGTAGAAGGAAATGTCACCACCACAGGCGTGACCTCGCTGCATATCCTGCCCATTGGGGCTGGCGCACTGACCGACGGCAATCTCAACGGCATTGTCGAGCCCCACGAGGGCATCTCGGTCGTGCAGGTGGGCGGTCACTCGCGCATGGATGCCTTCGCGCTTCGCGGTGGCTATGTCGCCGCAGGGCCGTGGCAGTACAAGCTATACGCCTTTGGGCCCGGAAGCACCGATGCCAGCCAGAACCTGCTTGAAGGCGGCCCCCTGAATTGGGATTACCGGCTGGCCAATGCCTATGTTTGCTCAGCCAGCTGTGGTGGCGATCCGGGGGATCCTGATCCAGGCGACCCGGACCCGAGTGATCCAGGTGACCCAAGCGACCCCAGCGATCCGTCCAATCCCGATAGTCCGGGCGGAATCCTCATACCGGAAGGCGGCGGCCGGCCGCTCATTCCTGAAGGCAGCCGTCCCGCCGTGGTCCCGCAGGTGCCATCCTATCTTGTCGCCCACACCGCGTTGTTCGCTTATGGCCTTGGCGCCATCGACGGTCTCCACGACCGCCTGGGCGAGATCCGGGAAAACCCCGCCGACACGCGGAGCGAGGCTTTCGTACGCCAGACAGGGAGCCGCCAACACTATGCGTCTGACGTGGCACCCATGGATTTCGGCTTCGGTTTCCGTCAGTCGTCGCAAATGCTTCAGGTGGGTGGAAGCGTCGTCAGCTTGACCGAAGACGACGACAGCCTGCGTGCGGGCTGGGCACTGGATCGCGGTACCACCACCGTTACGCCGCGCGCACCCGATGGCGTCAGCCAGACACGCTACAGCGCCCAAGGATTCTCCGCCTGGGTCACCTGGCAGCAGCACGAAGGTTGGTATGTCGACGCCGTGGTCGGCGCGCAGCGTTATCGCGGCGCAGTGGATACAGACCTTCGCGGTCGGGATGTCGCCCGGCTGCGCGCCAACGGCCGACTGCTCTCCGTGGAAAGCGGCTATCCGTTCCGCCTGGGCGCCGACTGGTCGCTCGAACCGCAAGTGCAACTGAGCTGGCAGACATTGACCTTCCAGCCGCTGCGCGACAAGGACAATGTCGTGGCCGCGCCCAGCGATGCACAGCAGTTGACCACCCGCCTGGGCGCACGCCTGCGGCGCACCGCGAATGGCCGGTGGATCCCATACGCCCGCGTCGATGTCGTCGGCAGCACCGGAGGTCGTGGCCATGCCGTATTCGCCACGCCGGGCGACGACATGGTCCTTGCCGGCGGTCGCACCGGACGGCAGTTGCGCGCGGGCGCGGGACTGGTGGCCAACCCCTGGGCGAACGTGCAGCTTTATGGCGAAGGCACCTGGCGCACCGCGATCGGCAGCCACGGGTTCCGCGGGTGGGCCGGTAACCTGGGTATTCGAGTGTCGTTCTAGCCTGAGCCTCAGGTCAGGCGGCGGTCGAACACGAGGGTAAGACCAAACGCAACGAAGACGGCGCCGGCGGCGCCGTCGATCCACCGCCGCACGCGCAGGTAGCCGCGGCGGACGGCGGGCAGGCTGAAGACCGCCGCCACCACGGCGAACCAAAGGGAGGTCTCGACGGAGACCAGTAACAACAGGCCCCAGCGCGTTCCGGCGCTGGCGCCACTTCCCACCAGGGCCGAGAAGATGCTGGCGAAATACACCGCCGCCTTGGGATTGGCAAGATTGGTCAGCAGGCCACGGCGCAACGCCGCCATGGCGTTGGATTCAAGCTCCACCGCCTGCGCCGGCCGGCTGGGCCCAAACGCGCCGCGCAGCATCTGCACGCCCATCCAGCACAAGTAAAGGCCACCGGCGACGGCAAGCAGCCGGCCCAGCCACTCCAGGCGATGCAGCAGGATCTGTAGCCCAAGCAGGGCCAGGGTCGCCCAGACCACCACGCCGAGCGCAATGCCGGCGACGCCCGCCATGGCGTCGCGCCGCGAGCGGCTGATCGCCATCTGCGAGACGAAGAAGAAATCGGGGCCGGGGCTCATCAGCGCCAGCAGCTGGACAAGGGCGATGGTCAGGAACAGGGTCATGGACCCCATGATAAGCGGTCCGGGCGTGCCGCGCCGCGCCTTGCTCCCGGACACCGCGTCCTCTACCCTGCCGGTTTTTATGCATGGTGCCGGGATCGTTCCCGCCACGGGGAATCTCGATGCTCGAAGCACTCGGCCACGTCGGTTTTGGCCTGTTCGGACTTGCCGTACTGGTCCTGATCGCCTTTGCCTTCTCCAACAACAAGCGTCAGGTCGACTGGAAACTGGTCGTGACGGGCGTTGCGTTGCAGGTGGCTTTCGCCTTCGTGGTGTTGAAGGTGCCGGCGGGCCGCATTGTCTTCGACGCCATCGCCACCGGATTCGTGCGCCTGCTCGACTACGTCGAGGTGGGCTCGCGCTTCATTTTCGGGTCCTTGTTGGACACGCAGAAGTTCGGTGTGATCTTCGCCGTGAAGGTGCTGCCCACCATCATCTTCTTCGCGGCACTCACCGGCGTCCTGTACCACATCGGCGTGATGCAGCAGATCGTCAAGGGCATGGCGTGGCTGATCACCAAGGTGATGCGCGTCTCGGGTGCCGAGACCACCAGCGTCTGCGCCAGCGTGTTCATCGGCCAGACCGAAGCCCCGTTGACCATCAAGCCCTACATCGAGCGCATGACCCAGGCCGAGCTGATGACGGTGATGATCGGCGGCATGGCGCACATCGCAGGCTCGGTGATGGCGGCCTACGTATCCATGCTCGGCGGCGACGACCCGGTGCAGAAGGTGTTCTACGCAAAGCACTTGCTGGCGGCCTCGGTGATGGCGGCGCCGGCGACGATGGTGCTGGCCAAGATCCTGGTGCCCGAGACCCAGGAGCCGCTGACCCGCGGTACCGTGCGCATGGAAGTGGAGAAGACCACCGCCAACATCATCGACGCTGCCGCCAACGGCGCGGGCGACGGCCTGAAGCTGGCGATGAACGTCGGCGCCATGCTGCTGGCCTTCATCGCGCTGATCGCGCTGGTCAATGCACCCATCCAGTGGATCGGTACCCTCGGTGGGGACGGCAGCATCAACCACTGGCTCACCGTGCAGGCGGGCCATCCGGTGGCCTTGAGCCTCGAGACGATCTTCGGCTGGGTACTCTCGCCCGTGGCGTGGCTGATCGGCGTGCCATGGCGCGATGCGAACCTGGTGGGCAGCTTCATCGGCCAGAAAGTGGTGATCAACGAATTCGTGGCCTATGCCGACCTTGCCGGCCACCTCGACCAGCTTCTGCCGCAGAGCCGGCTGATCGCCACCTACGCCCTGTGCGGTTTCGCCAACTTCTCCTCCATCGCCATCCAGATCGGCGGCATCGGCGGACTGGCGCCAAGCCGCCGTGGTGACCTTGCCCGGCTCGGCCTGCGCGCGGTGCTGGGCGGTTCGATCGCCACCTTCATGACGGCCACCATCGCGGGCGTTCTCGAAAGCCTCTGACCGCAAGAAACTGCGGCGAAACCTGGTCGTTGCCATGAGAATGATTCTCACCTAGCATGCGGGCAGTCGCCTTCGCCGATTCGCCCGCATGACTTCATCCCCGTTCCGCCTTTCCGGTCCGCACGCATGACCGGGCCCCGCCGCGCACGCTCGGTGCTCAAGACCATCCATCTGTGGATTGGCCTGAGCCTTGGGGTTGTTCTTGCCCTGGTGACCCTGGGCGGCGCCATCTTGCTGTGGGAAGACCCGATCGTCGAAGCAACCCACCACGAACTGGTGGACCGGCCCCTGCCGACGCCTGCCCAGCAGGCCGCGGCACTAGGTCAGCTACTGGCACTGCCGCAAGGCCAGGGATTGCGCGGTGTATCGCTGCCGTCGGACGACATGCCGGTATTCGAGGCCACGGCACGCGGCGGCGACAAGCTCTACTTCGACGCCGGGACAGGGCAATACCTGGAAACCCGCCACGCTTCGAGCGACTTCATGCTGCTGGTGATGGCGTGGCACACCAAGCTGCTGTCGGGCGCGGTCGGCGAAACGATCCTGGGCATCGTCGCCATCGCCGGCCTTGTGATGTTGATATCGGGCACCTGGTTGTACTGGCCCGGCCGTCGGCGCGTGATCTCGCACCTGAAGCCCCACGCCCGTCCACCGATCCTGCGCTGGGCCAGCTGGCACCGCATGGTCGGTTTCTTGGCACTCCCCCTGCTGCTGGTGATGATCGGCACCGGCACCACCATGGCTTACCGCGGCGCGGTGCGAAATGGCCTGATCGCCGTCTTCCATGACGCCAAGCCAACCAGGCCACCGGCCGTGGGAACGGCCACCGGCCCGATCGACTGGCCGGCGGTCTTTACCGCCGCCCGCGCCGCGGCCCCCGAGGCGGAATTCAGCCGCGTCATGCTTCCCAATAAACCCGGCATGCCGGTCACCCTTCGCGTTCGCCAGCCCGGCGAGTGGCATCCGGAGGGCCGCAGCAACCTGTGGATCGATCCGGTCACCGCCAAGGTGGTGGCAAGCGACGACGCCCGCAACGCTGGGCAGGGCGGCCGTATCAATAATGCGCTCTACCCGATCCACACCGCCGCCGTGGGCGGCATGGCCTGGCGCATCGTCGCCACGCTCACCGGCCTCATGCCCAGCTTCCTGCTGGTAACAGGGTTCCTTTTCTGGCGAGCACGGCGGCGGCGTCCACCGGGTCGCAAACCGGCTTAAGCTCACCTGGCGGCAGTGGGGCCGCGAGGGATGAGCGCATGTGGTATTCCGCCTACGTATTGGGCGCCTTGTTTGGCGTTTCGGAACTGGCCCTGTCGCTGTTCAAGCGATCCAAGGGCGATGCTTCGTCGAAGGATCGCTCGTCGCTCGCCCTGATCTGGACCGTGATCGGCGTGGCGATGTTCTTCGCTTTTGCACTCTCCCAGCAGGGACCATGGCTGCCGGCCAGCGCCATCCTTTACCCCATCGGCATCGCGCTTACCCTGGGTGGTATCGCCCTTCGCTGGTTCGCCATCCTCTGGCTGGGCCGCTGGTTCACCGTGAACGTTGCCATTGCCGCCGACCAGCCGCTGGTGGATACCGGCCCCTACCGCTTCGTTCGCCATCCGTCCTATACGGGCGCCCTGTTGGCTTTCCTGGGCCTGGGCCTGTGCATCGGACACTGGCTGTCGCTGGCGATCATCATGCTGCCGGCCGTGACAGTGTTCGGCTGGCGGATTCACGTCGAGGAAGCCGTCCTGGCCGAGGCCTTTGGGCCCCGCTGGGCCGCCTACGCTGCCCGCACCAAAAGGCTTTTGCCCGGCATCTATTGATGGCGCCACCTGCTGTTGGGGGTCAGAGTAATGACTCTGACCCCATGCCTTACAATGGACGGATGCAGATCGGCCCATACGCCATCGATCCGCCCGTGGTGCTCGCTCCCATGGCCGGGGTCACCGACAAGCCTTTCCGCCTGCTGTGCAAGCAGCTGGGCGCGGGGCTGGCCGTGTCGGAAATGACCAACGCCGATCCACGCCTGTGGCACACGACAAAATCACTGCGGCGGATGGACCACGAAGGCGAGCCTGAGCCTGCAAGCGTGCAGATTGCCGGCTACGACCCGGCCATGCTGGCCGAGGCCGCGCGCTTCAACGTGGCCAACGGTGCCCAGCTGATCGACATCAACATGGGCTGCCCGGCCAAGAAGGTGTGCAATGTCTGGTCGGGATCCGCGCTGCTGCAGGACGAACCGCTGGTGGCACGCATCGTCCAGGCAGTAGTGGCCGCCGTGGACGTGCCGGTGACGCTGAAGATCCGTACCGGCTGGGACCGCGACAACCGAAACGCGCTCGCCATCGCCCGCATCGCGGAGGATGCCGGCATCGCAGCGCTCGCCGTGCACGGGCGCACCCGCGCCGACAAATACGAAGGCCACGCTGAATACGACACCATCGCCGCGGTGAAGGCCGCGGTGGGCATCCCTGTGCTTGCCAACGGCGACATCGATACTCCGGAAAAAGCCCGGCACGTGCTTGATGTCACCGGCGCCGATGCGGTGATGATCGGCCGCGGTGCGCAAGGGCGGCCATGGATCTTCCGGGAGATCGTCCATTTCCTGGCCACCGGCGAACACCTGCCGGAGCCTCAGCCCGGCGAAGTGGCCGCCATCCTCTGCGGGCACCTGAACGCGCTCTACGCCTTCTACGGTGAATTGCAGGGCGTGCGCATCGCCCGCAAGCATCTGGGCTGGTACGCCCGCGACCGCCAGCAGAACGCGGCCTTCCGCCAGGTGGTGAACCGCGCCGAGACGGCCGGCGAGCAGCTGCGCCTGACCGCCGACTACTTCGCTGCCCTTGCCGCCGGAGAGCGCCTGGCCGCCTGATGTCCGCTTCACGCGGCGCGCGTAAGATCCATCCTTATCGAAACCGAAGGTTTGTCCTCATGCGAGCGATCTGGAAAGACACCGTCCTTGCGACAAGCGACGACACCGTGGTGGTGGAGAACAACCACTACTTCCCGGCCGACTCCCTGCGAAAGGAATTCTTTCGCGATACGCCCAATCACACCGTATGTCCCTGGAAGGGCACGGCGAGCTACTACGACGTGGTGGTCGATGGTGAGACCAATCCCAATGCCGCCTGGTACTACCCCGAACCCTCCAGCGCCGCCCGGCAGATCGCCCACCGCGTGGCGTTCTGGAAGGGCATTCGCATCGAGCCGTGAGGCAAGCACATCCGGCGTCCGGCGCCGCATGAAACATAATTCATGAGGTAAGGAACCCCCGGTCGTCAACGACATCCGCCGCTGGACCGTTAACCGTGTTGCGAGCACACGGAGACCGTTCATGAGTGGTGGTACCCCGCACGAAGCCCGGCCGTTGCATCGACGGCGCGGGCTCGTGGTTTTGTTCATTGTCGTTGTCGTCGCCCTGGTGCTGATCACGATCCACATCCTGGGCGGAAAGAAAGAAAGGGTCGGGACACCGCCGCAGGTGGTAAGCACCACCGCGGCAAGGCTTGGCGACATGCCCGAGGAGCTCGACGAACTGGGCACCGTCACGCCGATCGCCACGGTCAACGTGCTGCCCCAGCTTAGCGGCTACCTCACCCAGGTCGGCTACCAGGAAGGCCAGGACGTCGCCCAGGGCCAGTTCCTCGCGCAGATCGACCCGCGCCAGTACGAAATCGACAAGCAGCAGGCCCAGGCGCAGCTGGCCAAGGACCAGGCGAGCCTGGCGCAGGCACGCGCGGACCTTAAGCGTTTCACGCAGTTGAACCAGCAGAAGTCGATTGCCGAGCAGACCTTCGCCGACCAGCAGTTCACCGTGCAGCAGGACGAGGCCGCGGTGCAGGCCGACCGCGCCAGCATCGCGCAATTCGACCTGGACCTTGCCTATTGCCACATCACCGCGCCAATTGCCGGGCGCGTGGGCCTGCGCCTGGTGGATCCGGGTAATTACGTCACGCAGTCGACTTCGCCGGGCATCGTCACCATTACCCAGATGAAGCCGACCACGGTGCAATTCACCATTCCACAGAATTCGCTGGCCAAGGTGCTCGAGCGTTTCCATGGGCAGGACAAGCTCAGTGTCACGGCCTTCAACAGCGACAACAGCAAGCAGCTGGGCACGGGCTCGCTTTACGCCCTTGGCAACCAGATGGCCACCGGCACCGGCACCGTTACCCTGCGCGCGAGCTTCGCCAACGACGACGAAACGCTCTATCCCAACGAATTCGTCAACGTCCGCCTGCTGGTGGACACGCTGCACCAGGCCGTGCTGGTGCCGACGCCGGCGGTGCTCAGCGGTGCGCCCGGTGACTACGTGTATTTGGTCAATGCCGACCAGAGCGTGTCCGTGCACAAGGTGACGCTGGGACCGAGCGACGGCAAGGACACCGTGATCCTGTCCGGCCTCACCGCAGGCCAGACGGTGGTCACCGACGGCATGGATCGCCTGAGCGACGGCGCCAGGATCAGGCTCGCCGGGGCAAGGTCCGCGCAGGGAGCGGATTCAGCGGCCCACGCCTCGTCGGCCGGCGACGCACCGCGCAGGGGCGGCCGGCATCCCCACGGCGCGGCGCCGTCCACCCAGGCCTCCTAGGCGGGTTATTCCTTAACCGATGAATATTTCCCGCCTGTTCGTCGTCAGGCCCGTGGCCACGTCGCTGCTGATGATCGCCCTGGTGCTGGTGGGCGTGGTCGCGGTGCGTTTCCTGCCGGTCTCGTCCCTGCCCGCCGTCGACTACCCCACGATCCAGATACGCACGTTCTATCCCGGCGCGAGCCCGTCGGTGATGGCCACGACCGTCACCGCGCCACTGGAGGTGCAGCTTGGGCAGATTCCCGGGCTGCAGCAGATGACCTCCAACAGCTCCGCAGGGGCGTCGGTGATCACGCTGCAGTTCAACCTCGCGCTGAACCTGGATATCGCCGAGCAGAACGTGCAGGAGGCGATCAACGCCTCCAACAGCCTGCTGCCCTCGGGCCTGCCGGCGCCACCGACCTATGCCAAGGTCAACCCGGCCGACCAACCGATCCTGACCCTGGCGGTGACATCCAATTCAATGTCGCTGCCGCAGCTGCAGGACGTGGCCAACAACCGCCTGGGTGCGAAGATCTCCGAAGTGCCGGGGGTGGGCCTGGTGACGCCGGCCGGCGGCAACGTCCCCGCCGTGCGCGTGGAAGCGGACCCGCAGAAGCTGGCGGCGTACGGGCTCAACATCGACGACCTTCGTTCGTTGATCGCCAACGTCAACGTAAGCCAGCCCAAGGGCAACTTCGACGGCCCCAAGCTCGACTACACCATCAACGGCAACGACCAGATCCAGGATCCGAAAGACTACCTGGCCACGGTAATCGCCTACCAGAACAACGCCCCGGTGTACCTGCGCGACGTTGCCCGCGTCACCCAGTCGGCGCAGAACACCGAGCAGGGTGCGTGGTTCAACCGCACCCAGGCCATCGTGCTGAACGTGCAGCGCCAGCCGGGCGCCAACGTGATCGCCACGGTGGATCAGATCAAGAAGGAACTGCCACAGCTTGAATCGACGCTGCCGGCAGGCATGAAAGTCGAGGTGGTATCCGACAGCACTGGCGTGATCCGCTCATCGGTGGCCGATGCCGCCTTCGAACTGGTACTGGCCATCGTGCTGGTGGTGCTGGTGATCTTCGTCTTCCTGCGTAACCTGCCGGCGACGATCATTCCCAGCATCTCGGTACCGGTATCGCTGGTGGGCACGCTGGCGGTGATGTACCAGCTGGGTTATTCGATCGACAACCTGTCCCTGATGGCGTTGATCATCGCCACCGGCTTCGTCGTGGACGACTCGATCGTGATGATCGAGAACATCGTGCGCTACCTGGAGGAAGGCCACACGCCGATGGAAGCGGCACTGGAAGGCGCCGGGCAAATCGGTTTCACCATCGTGTCGCTGACCGTGTCGCTGATCGCCGTGCTGATCCCGTTGCTGTTCATGGGCGGCGTGATCGGACGGCTGTTCAACGAGTTCGCCGTGACGCTTGCCGTCACCATCGTGCTGTCGGGCGTGGTGTCACTTACGCTGGTGCCGATGCTTTGCGCGCGCATCCTGCGCGCCCAGTCCGAGCGCCACCCCAGCCGCTTCGAGCGTTTGAGCGAGGGACTATTCGACAAGACCCTGGCCGCCTACGAGCGCGGCCTGCGCGTGGTGATGCGCCACCAGACCACCACCCTCCTGGTATTCCTGGCCACGGTGGCCCTGACCGCCGTGCTGTATGTGGTGATCCCCAAGGGACTGTTCCCGGTGCAGGACGTCGGCGTGCTCCAGGGCATCAGCATCGCGGACAACTCGGTGTCGTATAAGGCCATGGTGGACCGCCAGGCGCAGCTTGCCGATGCCATCCTGAAAGACCCAGACGTCACCGGCCTTACCTCCTACGTGGGCATCGACGGCACCAACACCACGCTCAACAACGGCCGCTTCCTGATCAACCTGAAGGATATTGGCGACCGGTCCGAGCGTGCTTCCGACGTTGCCCGCCGCCTGCAGAAAGAGGTGGCCGATATCCCGGGCATCAAGCTGTTCCTGCAGCCGGAGCAGGACCTTACGCTCGACACGACCGTATCTCCGAACCAGTACCAGTTCGTATTGCGCGGGCCCACGCAGGACGCCTTCAAGCAATACGTGCCCGCGCTGGTGGAGCGCATGAAGCACATCTCTTCGATCACCGATGTCACCAGCGACCTGGACAATGACGGCCTGAGCGTCGACGTGGAGGTGAATCGCCAGCTGGCGGCACGTTATGGCATTACGCCAGCGACCATCGACAACGCGCTTTACGACGCGCTGGGACAGCGCATCGTCTCGACCATCTTCAACCAGTCCAGCCAGTACCGGGTGATCCTGGTGGCCAAGCCCGAGAGCCTTCCCTCGCTCGAAGCGCTCGGCAATATCTACCTGCCCAGCCAGACGGGCAGCAGCGGGCAGGTTCAGCTTAAGGGCATCGCCGCGATCAAGGTCACCCGATCGCCGCTGGTGGTAAGCCACCTGGCGCAGTTCCCGGCGGTGACGGTCTCCTTCAACCTGGCCCGCGATGCATCCCTGAGCAAGGCAGTGGACGAAGTCAATGCCGCCGAGCAGGCGGTGCATCTGCCGTCGTCGATCACCTCGTCGTTCCAGGGTGCCGCGCAGGCGTTCCAGGATTCCCTCTCCAGCGAGGTGTACCTGCTGATCGCCGCCCTGGTGGCCGTGTACATCGTGCTTGGCGTGCTCTACGAGAGCTTCATCCATCCGCTGACGATCCTGTCCACCCTGCCCTCGGCGGGCATCGGCGCCCTGCTTGCATTGATGATCGCCGGCAGCGACCTGGACGTGATCGGCATCATCGGCATCGTGCTGTTGATCGGCATCGTGAAGAAGAACGCGATCATGATCGTGGACTTCGCCCTTGAGGCCGAACGCGAACACGGCAAGCCTCCGGCGGAAGCGATCTTCGAGGCATCGCTTTTGCGCTTCCGCCCGATCCTGATGACGACGCTTGCCGCCATGCTGGGCGCCCTGCCGATGCTGCTCGGCAGCGGCACGGGCTCGGAACTCCGCCGGCCGCTGGGCCTTGCCATCATCGGCGGCCTGGCGCTGAGCCAGGTGCTGACGCTTTTCACCACCCCCGTGGTTTACCTGTTCTTCGATCGCCTGGCGCAGCGCGTCGGGCGCAAGCGTCCGGGCGAAGCCGTTGAGCCTGCGATATGAACATCCCCGGCGTCTTCATCCGGCGCCCGGTGGCGACCACCCTGCTGGCCGTCGCCATCGTGCTATCCGGTGCCCTGGGGTATTTCCACCTTCCGGTGGCGCCGCTGCCCAATGTCACCTACCCCGTGATCGTGGTCCAGGCCAGCATGGCCGGCGGCAGTCCCTCGACCATGGCTTCCACCGTGGCGGCGCCCCTGGAACGCCGGCTTGGCACGATTGCCGACGTTTCGCAGATGACCTCGACAAGCTCGGTGGGTTCATCGCAGATCACCATCCAGTTCGGGCTCGACCGCGACATCAACGGTGCCGCCCGCGACGTACAGGCAGCGATCCAGGCGGCGCGGGCGGACCTTCCCACCACCTTGCGCAACAACCCTACCTACCGGCAGTACAACCCGTCGGACGCACCGATCATGGTGCTGGCCCTCACCTCCGAAACGCTTACCCGGGCCCAGCTCTACGACTCGGCCAACTCGGTGATCCAGCAGCAGCTTTCCCAGGTGGACGGCGTGGGCCAGATCACCCTGGGCGGCAGTGCGCTGCCGTCGGTGCGGGTGGAGTTGCAGCCTGACCAGCTCAACAGCTACGGCATCGGCCTTGAAGACGTACGCGCTGCCATCAGCTCCGCCAACGCCAACAGCGCCAAGGGCCACATCGACCAGGGCGACCAGCGCTTCGAAGTGATCTCCAACGACCAGATCAGCAAGGCGGCGCCCTATCGCGATTTGGTGATCGCCTATCGCAACAACGCCCCGGTGATGCTGCGCGATGTCGCCGACATCCAGGATTCGGCCGAAAACCTGCGCAATGCGGGCCTGTACAACGGCAAGGCGGCGGTGCTGGTGATCGTCTTCCCCATTCCCGGCGGCAACATCGTCAAGACCGTCGGGCAGATCCGCCAGGCGCTGCCCAATATCCAGGCGGTGCTGCCCCACGACGTGCACCTGGACGTGGCACTGGACCGCTCCGAATCAGTCCATGCCGCGGTCAACGACACGCAGAAGACCTTGTTCATCGCCGTGTTGCTGGTGATCGGCGTAGTCTTCGTCTTCCTGCAATCGCCACGGTCGATCCTGGTGCCCGCCGTGGCCTTGCCGCTGTCGATCATCGGCACCTTCGGCCCGATGTACCTGCTTGGCTACAGCCTGGACAACCTTTCGTTGATGGCGCTCACCATCGGCACCGGCTTCGTGGTCGACGACGCCGTGGTAGTGCTTGAGAACATCGTGCGGCATGTCGAATCGGGCATGGATGCGCGCGAGGCCGCGCTTCGCGGCAGTGCCGAAGTGAGCTTCACGGTGATCTCGATGAGCCTGTCGCTGATCGCGGTGTTCCTGCCGATCCTCTTGATGCCGGGCATCGTGGGCCTTTTGTTCCACGAATTTGCCGTGACGCTATCCATCGCGATCATGTTCTCGCTGGTGATCTCGCTCACCATCACGCCCACCATGGCGGCGTACGTGCTGGACAAGAACCGTGCCTTGCATTCGAAGGCGCGCTGGGCTGTGTGGTATGAGGCCCAGTTCGAGCGCTTCAAGCAGGCTTATTCGCGCTCGCTGACTGCCGTACTCGACCACGCCGCCCTGGTGGGCTTGCTGCTCATCGGACTGATCGTATTGAACGTGGCGCTGATACGCCTGGTGCCATCCACGTTCTTCCCCGAGCAGGACAACGGCATCCTGCAGGGGCAGATCATCGCCGACCAGAGCATTTCCTTCCAGGCGATGGCGCAGAAGCTCGCTCAGTTGCAGTCCATCGTCCAGAAGGATCCGGCCGTAGCATCGGTGGCTGGCTTCACCGGTGGTCGGGCGCAGAACACGGCCAATGTATTCATCGAGCTCAAGCCGCTGGCCGAACGCGGCGTGAGCGCCACCGAGGTGGTCAACCGGCTGCGGCCAAAGCTCAATGCGGTGTCGGGCGCGCGATTGTTCCTGCAGGCAGCGCAGGATCTGCACATCGGCGGCCGTTCCTCGGCGGCCGAATACCAGTACACGCTCACCAGCGACGACCCTGAGGCCCTGTACACCTGGGTGCCGAAACTGGTCACCGCACTGAGCAAGGACCGCGGCCAGGTACTGGACGTCAATTCCGACCTGCAGCAGAACGGCCTGCAGATCTACGTCAATGTCGACCGCGCCACCGCGGCGCGCTATGGCTTCGCGCCCAACCAGATCGACAGCGTGCTGTACGACGCCTTCGGCCAGCGCACGGTGTCGACCATCTACAACCCGCTCAACCAGTATTTCGTGGTGATGGAAGTGGCGCCGACCTATTGGCAGTACCCACAGATGCTCGACCGGATGCGCTTCAGTACCGCCGCGGGCAACGCCTCGGGCACGGCGCAGACGCAGATGTCGCAGGCGCTGGTCAAGGCGCCGACTGTCGCGACGGTGGTGTCGACCGCCAAGTCGTCCGCATCGCCGGCCAACGCGCTCAACGCGAACGCCGAAGCCAACCAGCTCACCAATGCCATTTCCAACGCCAAGGGCGGCAGCTCCAGCGGCAGCGCCGACAGCACCTCGACCGAAACCCTGGTGCCGTTCCCGGCACTGGCGTCCTACACCAGCAACCACACCGCCACACAGGTAAGCCACCAAAGTGGGCTGGTGGCCGCGACGATTTCCTTCAACCTTCCGGCTGGCGGTTCATTGAGCCAGGCATCGGCAACCCTCGAACAGGTATCGCAGGAGTTGCATCTGCCCGCGTCGATCCATGGTTCTTTCGCCGGCGCCGCACAGGCCTATTCGCAATCGATGTCGACCATGCCGTTGCTGGTGCTGGCCGCGCTTGCCGCCGTGTACCTGGTGCTTGGCATGCTGTACGAAAGCGCGGTGCATCCGGTGACCATCCTGTCCACCCTGCCTTCGGCCGGCATCGGCGCCACGCTTGCCTTGCTGATCTTCGGTACGCCGTTTTCGGTGATCGCGATGATCGGCATCATCCTGTTGATCGGCATCGTCAAGAAGAACGCCATCATGATGATCGACGTCGCCATCCACCTGCAGCGCGACGAGCACATGGAAGCGCCACGCGCCATCCACGACGCCGCCGTGCTTCGCCTGCGGCCGATCATGATGACCACCGCGGCGGCGGTGCTCGGCGCCGTGCCGCTGGCCGTGGGCCTGGGCCAGGGTGCGTCGCTGCGCCAGCCGCTGGGCATTACCGTCATGGGCGGCCTGGTATTGAGCCAGGTATTCACCCTGTACACCACGCCGGTGATCTATCTCTACCTCGACCGCCTCCGCGCCAGGCTTGCCGCATGGTCGGGCGGCCTGCCGTGGAACCGGTCCGACGCGAGCGCACAACCATGAGCCATACCCAGAAAATCCTTTCCGTCGCGCTGGCCGTGGTGCTCAGCGGTTGCATGGTGGGACCTGACTACCAACGCCCGCAGGTGAAGATGCCCACGGCGTTCAAGGAGTTGCCGGGCTGGACGCAGGCCGCGCCAGCGGCCGAGGCACCCAAGGGCGACTGGTGGACAGGCTTCCACGATCCGCTCATCGATCGCCTGGAGCCGATGGTTTCCGTATCCAACCAGACAGTGCGCGTGAGCTACGCCAACTACCAGCAGGCGCTGGCCGAAGTGCAGGTGGCGCGCAGCGCGCTGTTCCCGACCCTGGGCGTTGCCGGCTCCGCCACCCGCCAGCGCAACGGTCGCGGCAATGCGGCGAGTACGTCCACCAGCTCAGGGGCGATCGGCAACTCAGGTTCACTCGAAGGCAGCGCCAGCTGGGCACCGGACCTGTGGGGCCGCGTCCGCCGCAGCATCGAGGAAAACACGGCCTCCGCCCAGGCCAGCCAGGCAACCCTCGCCAACGCCACGCTGTCCGAGCAGACCGCCCTGGCCACGGCGATCATCGAGTTGCGCATTACCGACGCAAACGCCGACCTGCTGAAAAAAACCGTCGATGCCTATACGGAATCGGCCCGGGTGGTCGGCAACCAGGGCGCCGCCGGCACCGCCGCGCCGTCGGATGTGATCACCGCACGCACCCAGCTCGAGACGGCTCAGTCGAACCTGATCGCGCTGGGCGTGGCGCGCGCGCAGTTCGTCCACGCCATCGCCGTGCTGGTGGGCATGAATCCAGAAGACCTGGATGTCCCGCACGACGGCACGCTTCCGGCCATGCCCGTGGTACCTGCCGGCGTGCCCTCCACGCTGCTGCAGCGTCGTCCGGATGTCGCCATCGCCGAACGCCAGATGGCTGCGCAGAACGCGGCGATCGGCGTGGCCATCGCGGCCTACTACCCCAGCATTTCCCTGTCGGCGGCCGATGGCTTCTCGCAGTCGCCGCTCGCCGGCCTGCTGCATGTGGCCAATCATGTCTGGTCGCTGGGTGCCGATGTCGATGAGACCCTCCTTGACGGCGGCGCACGCCATGGCCAGGTGGCCGCCGCGCGCGCCGGCTACGAGGCCTCGGTGGCCAACTACCGCGGCAGCGTGCTTACGGCGCTGCAGAACGTCGAGGACGACCTCTCCGGATTGCGCATCCTCGGCCAGCAGGCCCAGGTGCAATCCGCCGCGGTGAACGATGCGGCCCAGGGCGCCGAAGTGGCCCTCAACGAGTACCGCGCCGGCACCGTGGACTACGCCACCGTGGCGGCCGCGCAGGCTACGTCGCTGAGCGCGGCCCAGGACGCGCTGAGCCTGCGCCAGCAACAGCTGGTGGATACGGTGACCCTGATCGGGGACCTTGGCGGAGGGTGGTCGGATGCCGAACTCATACAGCGGACCGCCGGGCGGTAACGCGGGCGATCTCACCATCGGCTGCGACACCGCCGGAACCTGAACCTGCGTTGCAGCATAAGTGCCATACGCCGCGCGTAGCCTGAAGATTCCTGCAAATCCAACCGGGGCCGTGTATCATGGCGGCCCCTATTTATCTCTTTATCCGTAAAGAAGGATATATCGCCGCGATGAGCAGCTACCTCTTCACCTCCGAGTCGGTTTCCGAAGGCCACCCGGACAAGATCGCCGACCAGATTTCCGACGCCGTCCTTGATGCCATCATCGGCCAGGACCCGGCAGCTCGCGTTGCCTGCGAAACGCTGGTGAAGACAGGCGTGGCCATCGTCGCCGGTGAAATCACCACCAGCGCCTGGATCGACCTGGAAGCGCTCACGCGCAAGGTGATCCTGGACATCGGCTACAACAGCTCGGAAGTCGGCTTCGACGGCGAGACCTGCGGCGTGCTCAACCTGATCGGCAAGCAGTCGCCTGACATCAACCAGGGCGTGGACCGCAAGAAGCCCGAGGAACAGGGCGCCGGCGACCAGGGCCTGATGTTCGGCTACGCCACCAACGAAACGTCGGAGTTCATGCCGGCGGCGATCCACTATGCCCACCGTCTGGTCGAACAGCAGACCAAGGTGCGCAAGAAGAAGAACTCCCCGCTGCCGTGGCTGCGCCCGGACGCCAAGAGCCAGGTCACCCTGCGTTATGAAGACGGCAAGGCCGTGGCCATCGATGCCGTGGTGCTCTCCACCCAGCACGATCCGGGTGTGAAGCAGAAGGACCTGATCGAAGGCGTGCGCGAGCTGATCCTGAAGCCCGTGCTGCCGTCCAAGCTGCTGCACAAGGGCACCAAGTTCCACATCAACCCGACCGGCAAGTTCGTCATCGGCGGCCCGGTGGGCGACTGCGGCCTGACCGGCCGCAAGATCATCGTTGACACCTACGGCGGCTGGGCCCGTCACGGTGGCGGCGCGTTCTCGGGCAAGGATCCGTCCAAGGTGGATCGTTCGGCCGCCTATGCCGCGCGGTACGTCGCCAAGAACATCGTCGCTGCCGGCCTTGCCGACCGTTGCGAGATCCAGGTGTCCTACGCCATCGGCGTGGCCGAGCCGACCTCCATTTCGGTCACCACCTTCGGCACCGGCCGCATTCCTGACGAGAAGATCGAGAAGATCATCCGCAAGCACTTCGACCTGCGCCCGTACGGCATCATCAAGATGCTCGACCTGGTGCACCCGATCTACCAGCCCACCGCGTCGAACGGCCACTTCGGCCGCACGCCGTACGAGATGAAGGATGCCCACGGCAATACCTTCACCGCGTTCTCGTGGGAGAAGACGGACAAGGCCGACGAAATCCGCGAAGCTGCGGGCCTCGGCGGCGCCAAGCGCAAGTAAGGTTGTCGCTCGAACTGAAAGGCCGCCTCCGGGCGGCCTTTTTTTTGCCTCGAGGGGGGAGGCCGGCGGGCATCACCCTGGTCGCTAAGTCCTCGTCGGGCTTTGCCCTCCTGCGGAAGCGCTCTCAGGGTGATACCCGCCGGCCTCCCTCCGACGCTCACCTCAGTGTCCGAATCCCTGCGTGCTTCGGCGAGGGTAAGTTCATCGAATTTGGCTCAAAAGTGGGCCGACAATCGCGCGTGCACGCTCATGCCGTTGACATGCGCCTCTAGCGCTATGTAGGTTCAACATTAGCCGCGCACAGTCGCGGCGCGCACCGGACCGCCACGTCCGGCGACCTGATACGGATGTCGGGTCATGCACGCGCAGCATCGGCCAGGACGGCCATGCCTCGTGCTTCGACATCTACCCCAGCTCGCCGTGTCGTTCACCGATCCGGCCATTCAAGTTGCACTGGGGAGATCCACCTGCATGACGCCATCGCATCAAACGCTACGCCGCCGCGTGCTCTGCGCCGCCCTCGCCTACGTCATCACGGCACCCGCCTTCGCCCAATCCAATGCCTCGGGCGTGATCTTTGGCCGCGTCGCTCCGGGCGACACTGTCCGTGTCGAGAACCTCGACAGCGGCCTGGTGCGTGAGATCACCGCCGACGCCGAAGGCCGCTATCGCGCGCCATCGCTTCCGGTTGGCCAGTACCGCGTGGACCTCAAGCGCGACGGCGCCGTGGAACAGTCGCGGGAGCGCGTCAGCGTCAACCTCGGCGCCGGTACTGATGTCAGCTTCGTCGCGGCAGCCACAGCGCTTGCGGGTGTAAGCGTCAGCGCCGCCGCCTTACCCACCATTGATACCTCGGCCACGGATTCGCGTACCGTGATCAATGCCGAACAGCTACGTAAGCTGCCGCTGGCCCGGAATACCACGGCAGCGGCGCTGCTTGCTCCAGGTACGGTGCAGTCCGACTCGCGCTACGGCAACGTCGCCTCATTTGGTGGCGCCTCCGCTGCGGAGAACCAGTACTACATCAACGGTTTCTCTGTCACCAACGCACTCACCGGCATCGGCTCCATCGGCCTGCCATTCAACGCCATCGACCAGCAGCAGGTCTACACCGGGGGCTATGGCGCCGAATACGGTCGCTCCACCGGCGGCGTGGTCGATATCGTCACCCAGCGCGGCGGCAACACCTGGAAGGGTGGCGCGCAGGTGTTCTGGACACCCCAGGCACTTCGCGACTCGCCACGAAGCATCTACCGTCAAGGACGCCTGTACCAGGATCGCAGCCACAACAAGGGATGGTCGTACGAGTATGCCGCGTACCTGAGTGGCCCTTTGATCAAGGACAAATTGTTCTTCTACACCGCCGCCGATATCACCCGCGACGCCACGCGTTCGCAAGGAAGCATCGCCACCAACACGCTCGATCAATCGCAGGGCAAAGCGACGCGCTGGCTCACCAAACTGGACTGGAACATCACCGACAACAACATCCTTGAATTCACCGCGATCGGCGACAACGCCGAGGACACGACGCGTCGCTACGACTACGCCGTGGCCAAGGGTGTCGAAGGCGCATACCGTGGCGAAAGGTACCTGAAGAACTCCACGATCGCGGGATCCGCTCCTGGTGGCAACGTCTACATCGCCCGCTACACCGGCTACCTCACCGACGACCTCACGCTGAACGTGCTGGCCGGCCGCAGTCGCAGCAACCACGTGGATGCCACGACCAGCGCCACAGGCCGGGACTGCCCGATCGTGGCCGATTCGCGCACCGACCGTGGTTCCAATCCCATCACCGGCTGCAGTGTCGTCGGCGGTTCGCTGGGCGCACCTGGTGCTTACGACAAGACGCGCAGTTGGCGTGCGGATCTTCAGTACACCATGGGCGACCACACGCTTCGCGCCGGCGTGGACAACCAGTTCCTCGACTCATTCGGCGGTTCGCGCTACGAGGGCAACAACTACTGGAACTATCAGACCGTACCCACGGACCCGGAAGTCATCGAGAATATTGTCGCTGCCTACCCGGACATCAAGTTACCTTCCGACGGCTCGGATGTCGTATTCCGTCGCCGGTTCATCACCGAAGCCCGTGCACGTACCAACCAGGAAGCCCAGTACATCGAGGACCGCTGGCAGGTGTCGGATAACTGGCTGGTCTACCTCGGCCTGCGCAACGAACAATTCAAGAACTTCAACGGCGACGGCCAGGTCTACGTGAAGCAGCGCCATCAGCTCGCCCCGCGCCTGGGTGCCAGCTGGGATGTCTTCGGCGATTCCTCCTTCAAGGTGTACGCCAACGCGGGCCGGTATCACCTGGCCGTGCCCTCGAACGTCGCCATCCGCGGCGCGTCGGCATCCCTGTATGAGCGCGAATGGTTCACCTTCGACGGCGTCGACCCGGTGACTGGCGTGCCTATCGGCACCACTCCGATCTCCAGCATCAGTTACGCCAACGGTGCCGACGGGCGCACGCCCGATCCGAAGCAGGTGGCTGCACGCAACCTCAAGGCCTACTACCAGGACGAATTCATCCTGGGCTTCGACAAGCAGTTGTCGTCCGACTGGGCTTTCGGTGCTCGCGCCATCTACCGCAAGCTGCGCAGCTCCATCGACGACTTCTGCGATGTCCGGCCGTTCCAGCACTACGCCGAAGCCAACGGCGTGGACTTCAGCCAGGCCAACATCGATCGCTGCTTCATCTTCAATCCCGGCCAGTCCAACACCTTCCGCATCGACATGACGGGCAAGGGCGACTACCAGGACATCCGTTTGTCGAAGAAGGAACTGGGCTTCCCCGACCTCAAGCGCAGCTACTACGCGCTGGATACCTACCTGGAGCATCGCTTCAACAACCAGTGGTACGGCAAGCTGCAGTACATCTTCTCGCGCAGCTACGGCAACTCCGAAGGGCTCCTGAAGTCCGACATCGGCCAGCTCGATCCTTCGGTGACGCAGGATTGGGACTCTCCTGAAATCGCCGCCGGCGCCAATGGACCGTTGCCCAACGATCGCACCCACGTGATCAAGGCGTTCAGTTACTTCCAGCCCTCCGAACGCTGGCTGTTCAGCAGCAACCTCAGCATTGCTTCGGGTCGTCCGAAGAACTGCTTCGGCGTCGGTCCGAACGACGTCATTGGTTACGGCGCCGCCTACTTCTATTGCGATGGCAAGCCGGCACAACGCGGCTCCCGCGGCCGCCTACCCTGGACCTGGAACCTGGACCTGGGCGCCCAGTACATGCCGGACTTCGCGCAGAACAAGCTGGCCTTCACCGCCGACGTGTTCAACGTGTTCACCCAGCAGCGCAGCCTGAGCGTCTACGAGTACGGCGAGACGGATTCTGGCGCCCGTGACATCAACTACCTGCGTCCGCTGAGCTTCCAGACGCCGCGCTACGTCCGCCTGGGCGTGCGCTACGACTTCTCCCTGTAACCGAAGCGATAACAAGAAAGCAAAAACGCGCCGTGGTTCCCGCCGCGGCGCCCCCTCCCCGGTTGGCCGCCCGCAAGGGCGGCCTCTTTTTAGGACCATCCGGCACATCCCCGCTACAATAGGCGGATGCCTCTTATCCAACTCCAGAAGGTCGACTTCTCCGTCGGCGGCCCGCTCCTGCTCGAAGGCATTGACCTGGTCATCGAGCCCAACGAGCGCGTCTGTATCGTCGGCCGCAACGGCGCCGGCAAGTCCACCCTGCTCAAGCTGATCGCCGGCGAACTGAAAGCCGACGATGGCGAGGTGCGCCCGCAGGGCGGCCTGCGCGTGGCCCGGCTCACCCAGGAAGTGCCCCACGACACCGAAGGCACGGTATTCGACGTGGTCGCCAGCGGCCTGGGCGAACTGGGGCGCCTGCTCGCGCGCTACCACCACCTGCTGGCCGAGGGCGACATGGACGGCCTGGGCGATGTCCAGGTACAGATCGAGGCCCAGCACGGCTGGGACCTGGACAACCGGGTGAGCCAGGTGATCGAACGCCTGGACCTTCCTGGCGATGCCAGTTTCGGCTCGCTGTCAGGCGGCATGAAGCGCCGCGTGCTACTGGGCCGCGCCCTGGCCAGTGCGCCGGACCTGCTGTTGCTGGACGAGCCGACCAACCACCTGGACATCGAGGCCATTGCCTGGCTCGAGGAATTCCTGCGCAACTTCGCCGGCAGCATCATCTTCATTACCCATGACCGCAGTTTCCTGCGCGCGCTTGCGACCCGCATCGTGGAGATCGACCGTGGCGCTCTGACCAGTTGGCCGGGCGACTACGACAACTACCTGCGCCGCCGCGAAGAACGCCTGCACGCCGAGTCCCAGGCCAATGCACTTTTCGACAAGCGCCTGGCCCAGGAAGAAGTGTGGATCCGCCAGGGCATCAAGGCCCGCCGCACGCGCAACGAGGGCCGCGTGCGGGCACTGAAGGCATTGCGCAACGAGCGCGCCGAGCGCCGCGAGCTCGGCGGCAACGCGCGCATGACGTTGGCCACGGCGCAGGCTTCGGGGCGCAAGGTGGTGGATATCAAGGACGTCAGCCACGGCTACAACGGACGCCTGCTGCTGAAGGATTTCTCAAGCGTGGTGATGCGCGGCGACCGTATAGGCATCGTGGGCCCGAACGGCGCGGGCAAGAGCACTCTGCTCAAGATCATGCTGGGTGAGCTGGCCCCGCAAAGCGGTGAGGTATCGCTGGGCACCAACCTGCAGGTTGCCTACTTCGACCAGCACCGCGGCCAGTTGAACGACGAACTCAATGCCCTGGACAACGTGGCCGAGGGCCGCGAGTTCATCGAGCTCAATGGCCAGCGCAAGCATATCGTGGGCTACCTGCAGGACTTCCTCTTCTCCCCCGAGCGGTCCCGGGCGCCGATCACGCGCTTGTCCGGTGGCGAGCGCAACCGCCTGCTGCTGGCCAAACTGTTCGCCCAGCCCTCGAACCTGCTGGTGATGGACGAACCCACCAACGACCTGGACGTCGAGACGCTGGAGCTGCTCGAGGAACTCCTGGGCGACTACCAGGGCACCTTGCTGCTGGTATCGCATGACCGTGCCTTCATCGATAACGTCGTTTCAAGCACGCTGGTGCTCGAGGGTGAAGGTCACGTGGGTGAGTACGTTGGCGGTTACAGCGACTGGGTACGCCAGCGCGACCACGCCGCGGCGATGAAATCCGCCGCCACAAGGACATCGTCCACCGCAAGCACGCCCACGCCTGCCGTGGCGCAAGCTCCGAAGAGAAAACTGAGCTTCAAGGAGCAACGCGAACTCGACGCGCTACCCGGTCGTCTCGAACAGCTCGAAGCGGAGATCGCGTCACGGACGCAGGCGATGAACGACCCGAAGTTCTTCCAGCAGGACAGTGCCGCCATCGTGCGTGCCAATGAAGAGATCGCGCGGCTTCAGGCCGAACTCGACGCGGCGTTCGCGCGCTGGGAAGCGCTCGAGGCCGGCGCATAGCCGGATTGGGAACCGGGGATGGGGGTCAGCGTTGTTACTCTGACCCCGGCTGAGCCAGGGCGATCAACCGGTGTTCTGCAGTCCCTGCGACACGCCGTTGACGCACGCCACCAGTGCCCAGAGCAGATCATCTTCCTTTGATCCTGCCTCGCGCCAGCGCCGGAGCAGGTCGACCTGCAGCACACTCATCGGATCGACATAGGGATTGCGCAGGCGAATCGAGACCGCGAGCCTGGGTTCATCGTGCAGCAGGCCCGAAGCGCCACGCAGTTTCAATACCCATCGCAGCGTTCGCTCGAATTCATCGCGGATCATGCCGAAGAACGTTCCGTGCAGGTCGCCGGATAGTTTCGAGAACGCCTCGGCGATATCGAGGTCCGCCTTGGCCAGCACCATCTCCACGTCCGCAAGCATGCTGCGGAAGAACGGCCAATCGGCGGCCATCTGCTTGAGCGTGGCTCCCCCTTGCGTGGACGCCACTGCCTCCAGGCCCGCGCCCAGCCCGTACCAACCGGTAAGCACAGCCCGGCACTGGGTCCAAGCGAATACCCAGGGAATGGCGCGCAAATCCTGCACGCCTTTCATGCTGCGGCGGCGCGACGGGCGCGAACCCAGGGTCATATGCTCGATCACGTCGATCGGGGTGGCTGCACGGAAGTAGTCGACGAACCGCGGCGTCTCCACGAACTGCCGATAAGCCGCGCGGCTGCTTGCCGATACCTCGGCCATCACCGCGCGCCAGGCGGCTTCGCGCGACTCGGCATCGCGGGGCCGCAGCGACGCCAGCAGCACGGCGCCCACCGTCTGTTCCAGGTTGCGTACGGCAAGCGCGCGCACGCCGTACTTGCGATGGATCACTTCGCCCTGTTCGGTCACGCGCAACACGCCGGCCACCGAACCGCGCGGGGAGGACATCAGCGCATTGGTGATGCGCGAACCACCGCGACTTGCCGAGCCACCACGGCCATGGAAGAAGGAAACGACGATGCCTGCCTCCTGGGCCACTTCCATCAGCTCCACCTGGGCGCGCTGCAGGCTCCAGCGCGACGCCACCGTGCCACCATCCTTTCCGCTATCGGAATAGCCCAGCATCACCCACTGGCGATCGCCGCGACGGGCAAGGTGCGTCCGGTAGACCGGGTCCGCCAGCAGCGCGCGCAGCGTGTCCGGGCCTGCGGCCAGGTCGTCGATGGTTTCGAAAAGAGGCGCCACATCCAGTGGCACGCCACCGTCTTCGAGCATGCCGCCCAGACGCGCCAACGCCAGCACCGCCAGCACGTCCGCGGCACTGCGCGCCATGCTGATGATGTACAGGCCCGTGGCATCCGCGCCGTAGCGCCCGCGGGCCTGGGCCAGCGTGGCAAACACCGCTTTGAGCGAACGCGCCGCCTCATCGCCTTCGCCAGCGACGAAACTGCGCTCACCCGAGGCGTAGGGACGCAGCAACGAGGTGCGCCTGCCGGCGTCATAGCCGGCAAAACCGGTGTCGTCCAGCAGCGCGGAAAGCGCTTCGTCGTGCACGCTGGAATCCTGCCGGACATCCAGCCGCGCCAGGTGGAAGCCGAACGTGCGCGCGCGCCACAGCACGCGTTGCACGGCGTACGCACCCGCGTGGGCACCGCCATGGCCAAGCAGGCTGTGCTCGACCAGGTCAATGTCGTCGACAAAGGCCTGGGGCGATTGATAGGCCTCGCCATCGCCATGCAAGGTCGCCTGCAGGCGTGCCTGGACGAGGGTCAGGAACGAGCGGTAAGGCATGTTCGCGTGGCGCGGGCGGATAGCCGCGGCGGCTACGGGGAATTTCTCGCGGTAGGCCTCGAGCCGGCGCGCCAGCTTGCCGTCCACCTCCACCCGGCTATCGGTCTGGCTCAGCAGCCTGGCCAGTGCGCCGATGTCCTGGATATAGCGCTCGAGCACATGTGTGCGCTGCGCGCCGAGGGAGGCTTCGATGGTATCGGCACCTACGTTCGGGTTGCCGTCCATGTCGCCGCCCACCCAGGTGGCGAAGCGGAGCAGGCGCGGCACCGGCGCTTCGTTGCCATAGGCTTCGGCCAGCGCCTGGCCCATCGCTTCGTAGAGCGAGGGCAATACGCGATAGATCGGCTGCGCCAGGTAGAAGCCGACATGGTCGAACTCATCCTGCACGCTTGGGCGCACCGGGGATGCCTCTGCCGTCTGCCAACCTGCCGACAACGCCATCAGGATGCGGGCGTCGTCATCGCGACGCTCCTGCGGCGTGCGGGTGGGATCGAATTCCTCTACCAGGGCACGGATGATCTCCTGCTCCTTTTCCAGCAGCGATCGGCGCACGGCCTCGGTCGGATGGGCGGTGAATACCGGCTCGATGTCGACCCTGGCCAGCAGGGCGATCAACTCGTCCAGCGAGACGCCCTGCGCCTTCAGCTGGCCCAGCACCGCGGCCAGCGACTCCGGCTGGGGCGCCCCGCCCTCGCGCTGGTAGTCGCGGCGGCGCCGGATGCGATGCACCCGCTCGGCAGTGTTGACGGCCTGGAAATAGGTGGCGAAGGCCCGGGCCAGGGCCTCGGCCTGCCCAGCCGGCAGGCCCGTCAGCAGCGTGCCCAGCACCTCCACGCCCTGCCCGCTGCGTCGCCGGCCGATCGCCGCCGTACGGACGTGTTCGACCTTGTCGAAGAAGTCCTGGCCCTCCTGTTCGGCCAGCATCTGGCCTACCAGGGCTCCCAGGCGGCGCACATCCTCGCGCAGGGGCCCGTCGTGGGGCAGGAATTCGGGGTCGCGGGGGGTTTCCATGGAATCCGGGCCTGGCACGCTGCAAAGCAGCAAGCATACCCAAACCATGTCATATATCCGTTCATACGGAAGTCGAGATATAATCGGACTTCCGTTTTGCCCGTCGAGGGGCGCTGCGACCTACGCCGATCCCAAGCGATCGCGCCATGGCCAGGCTCGGCGCGGCAGCTGCACAACGGCGCCCCCGTACCCAACCGGAGCTACGCCATGAACGCCGTCACCAAAGACTCCCCCAAGCACGACTACAACGTCCGCGACATCTCCCAGGCCGCCCTCGGCCGCCGCCGCATCCGCATGGCGGAAGAGGAAATGCCGGGCCTGATGCAGATCCGTGCCCGCTACTCGAAGGAAAAGCCGCTCAAGGGCGTGCGCCTTTCCGGTTCCCTGCACTGCACGAAGGAAACCGCTGTGCTCGCCGAGACCCTGCGCGAGCTGGGCGCCTCGGTGCGCTGGGCTTCGTGCAACATCTTCTCCACGCAGGACGACGTCGCCGCCGCGCTGGCAGCCGGCGACCTGCCGGTGTTCGCCTGGAAGGGCGAGACGCTGGAGGAATACTGGCAGTGCACGCTCGACATGCTCACCCACCCGGGTGACCTGGGCCCGCAGCTGATCGTGGACGATGGCGGCGACGCCACCTTGTTCATCCACAAGGGCGTGGAGCTGGAAGACGGCAGCGACTGGGTCAACACGCCCAGTGGCAATCACGAAGAACAGGTCATCAAGGACCTGGTCAAGCGCACCGCCTCCGAGCGCCCGGGCTGGTTCAAGAAGGTCGCCGCCGAATGGAAGGGCGTGTCCGAAGAAACCACCACCGGCGTGCACCGCCTCTACCAGCTCGCCGAAGCCGGCAAGCTGCTGGTGCCGGCGATCAACGTCAACGATTCGGTGACCAAGTCGAAGTTCGACAACCTCTACGGCTGCCGTGAGTCGCTGGCCGATGGCATCAAGCGCGCCACCGACCTGATGGTCGCGGGCAAGGTGGCCGTGGTCTGCGGTTATGGCGACGTCGGCAAGGGCTGCGCGCATTCGCTCAAGGGCTTCGGCGCCCGCGTGATCGTGACCGAGATCGACCCCATCAACGCCCTGCAGGCGGCGATGGAAGGCTTCCAGGTCACCACGATCGAAGAGACGCTCGGCACCGCCGATATCTACGTCACCACCACCGGCAACAAGGACATCATCACCTTCGAGCACATGTCGAAGATGAAGAACAACGCCCTGGTGTGCAACATCGGCCACTTCGACAACGAGATCCAGATCGACCGCCTGAACACCGCCAAGGATGTCTCGCGCGAGACCATCAAGCCACAGGTCGACCGCTACACCTTCGCCGGTGGCAACGCGATCTACATGCTGGCCGAAGGCCGCCTGGTGAACCTGGGCTGCGCCCATGGCCACCCGAGCTTCGTGATGTCCAACAGCTTCTCCAATCAGACGCTGGCCCAGATCGACCTGTGGGCGAACAAGGACACCTACGAAAAGACGGTGTACCGCCTGCCCAAGAAGCTCGACGAGGAAGTGGCGCGCCTGCACCTTGAGCAGATCGGCGTGAAGCTGACCAAGCTGACGCAGGAACAGGCCGACTACATCGGCGTGCCGGTGGAAGGCCCCTACAAGCCGGACCATTACCGCTATTGATCTTCCGGATGTTTTAGTAAAAGAGAAAGGCGACCTTCGGGTCGCCTTTTTTCATTCAAGCCTGTCGTCTCCTTCCTGCATACCGTGGGTGGGCCAGCATTCGGTGCCGGGTTATGCGTACCTGGAGTGCTGATCGAATCTGTCCGCGATGCCCAATGAATGCGTGCAACATGAAAAACGTGGATGCCCCCACGCTTGAAAAGGAGTTGACGCATGCTCGTCCATCCGCGAAAGGCCTGTTCGGTCCTTCTGTTTGCATTGGCCCCCATCGCCTCTGCCATGGCAAGCGATGCCAGGGAGCTCTTCACTCCCATGCCCATGGCCGCACTGCAATCCGTGCAAGACCCCACATTGCGCGCCATCCACGATGTGCCCGCGTATCACATGATCAACCGCGTCACCGCCGATGCCGACGCATTGCGCGAGGACACCCGGGAAATTCGCCTGTCGCTCGCCTCGCACTTTCAAGGAACCGTCCAGCGGACACATGCGCAAACCCTGCCCGATGGCAGTACGGTCTGGCGTGGGCAATGGAGCAATGGCTCCTCGGCCGTCATGGCGCTCGATACACCAGCGCCGTGGTTCGAGGCCGCCAACGAAGTCACGCTGGTCAACCATGGTGGGCGCATCACGGGTTCTATACGCGCCAATGGCCAACTCTATGCGGTCAGGCCCCTGGCTTCCGGCGGTCACGCGGTCATGGCGGTCATCGAAAGCGACCTGCCGCCGGAGCTGCCGCCGATGGAAAGCGCCGATACCTTGTCGATGGCCGCCGATCCATTGCTATCTAGGGAAGCCACTGTCAACGACATCAACGCGCGTGTGATGATCGTGTTCAGCGACAACGCCATCAAGTCCCTCGCCGATCCCACCGCCCTGGCTCACCTCGCGGTGGCCGAAACCAACGACGGATATGCCCGCAGCGGTGTCGGCCATCGCTTGCAGATGATCGATACGGTTTATGCCTCCGAGTACAAGGATTCCGGAAGCCTGGGGACTGACCTGGGGCGTCTTGCCAGTGGCAATGACGGTTTCATCGATTGGATTCACACACGCAGAAACGAGAAGCGGGCAGACCTCGTGACGCTCATTACTGCTGGTGGCGACGCCTGTGGCGTGGGCTATCTGAACTCCAATGCAGGCAGTGCGTTTACCGTGACCACCAAAGACTGCGCCACCGGCTACTACAGCTACGGCCACGAATTGGGCCACAACTACGGGACCACGCATGATCCCGCTGCCGGGCGGAACAACAACTACCCGTATGGCCATGGCTTCCAGCACCTGGGAGCACGCCTGCGTACTGTCATGGCCTACGACTGCGGTGGCGGTTGCAAACGCGTCAACATCTGGTCTGGCCCCAACAATCGCTGGAACGGCAATGTCATGGGCAACTCACACGAATCGGACAATACTCGGGTGTTGAACGCTCGTGCGGGCACCGTCGCCGGTTTCCGATGAACCTAGCGGTTTGATGAAGGGAGGCGAGCCGACACGCCTCCCTTTTCATGAGCGTCGCCCCGCCTAGCGAAAACCAGCCATCACTTCCTTGCGCTGATTGATCACCCGGCGATTGTCCTCGGTGTGCGGTGTACCGGTCACAGCACCCTGATAGGTGAGAAGCGGACTGGACCACCGCAGCAGCGGCGGACAGCGACGCCCAAAGTTGCAGGGATAGGACATCACCGTACCCCAGTCACCCCGCGGATGGTGATAACCATGCCCGTAGGAATAGGGGCCTAGGCCCTGCTGCCGTTCATGGGCTGCCCCATAGTTGTGACCAGTTTCGTGAGTAAAGACATAATTGCTCGTGCACGAAGCCTGGGTGACCGAGAATGCCTGGCTCTGGTTTACATTCAGCCACGCGACACCACAGCTGTACCTCCCACCAATGGGTTCGTGGATCAGCAAGGCGACGAGATCAGCCTTGTGAACGTCGCGCATCTGGTGAATGTGATCGATTTGGCCGTCACGCGGATTCGTCAGGCGGTTGAGGTCGGTACCCTGGTTACCCGATTCGGTATAGGAGATGGCAAATGGCCTATCGGCGGCCAGGCGCACACCGCCGTCGATATTGCTATTGGTGAAAGCCATGTTCATCTGCGCGATCAGCAGGCGAGCGAGGCCCATCTGGTCGGGATATTGCGCAGCCGCGCGCCGGGCGAACAGCACCAGGACATCGGCGGTAGCGCCCTCGGCTGCCCGCGGCGTTGACGGCGTGTCGTCAAACGATGGCCCGCTTTCCATCAGGCGAAGATCTTCGTCGTCGTGCATGGGAAGCTTCGAGGGATCCTGCGTGTACACCACATGGCCGCCGGAATGCAGCGGACGGATTTCGTACACCTTGCCGCCGTGGCGGATGTCGCCGGTGAGCATGCTTCCGTTGCGCACCAGCAGGGCGTAGTTGTCGGTGCCGGCGGGCGCATCTGACCAGGACGGGTCGGTATCCAACTGGCCCCACCAGACGAGCGAACCATCGGCGAAGGATTCCGCCGCGGACCGTTCGAAGGTGAGTTCGACACCCGGTTCGAGCGCCACCGAAATCGTCTGGGTATCGGCCTGGAGCACCGCGGTGTTGGCAATGACCTGGCGCAGGATGGTGTTGGCGGGATTCTCCGCGATCCCAGCAAGGCTGATGTCGGCAGACGTCGCCAGCATCATGGTCGGTTGCGCGGAAAGCAGCGACGGCGCCGCTGCCATCGCAAGGCTCGGCACGGCCAGGGCCACGGCAAGCGCGCAGGAAAGAGTGAGTCGGTTCATGGAAGATCCTTCTGGAAAGTGACCGCGCCCTTGGGCGGAGCGTCCAGCGTGGACGCATGAGGAGCTTCGACTTTCCTGCGCGGGGAATATGCCGGGGTCTTACCACGTCCAGCGTGCGCTACGCACCAGACTTTCGTGGTGCTCCGATGTCAGCACCGACAGCGCGACCCGAACCAACCACTGTACCGACGAGCCAACGAAGCTCTATCGATCAAGGGGAGGTGTGTGCTACCTGCCTCCCCTCAGTGGGCAGGATCAACGCTGCTTAGCGAAAGCTGGCCATCACTTCCTTGCGCTGGTTGACTACCCGACGATTGTCCTCGGTATGCGGCGTACCGGTGACCGAGCCCTGGTAGGTAAGAAGTGGGCTGGACCACCGCAACAGCGGCGGGCAGCGACGCCCGAAGTTGCAGGGATACGCCATCACCGTGCCCCAATCGCCCTGCGGATGATGATAGCCGTGTCCATAGGGATAGTAGGCCTGGCCCTGTGCCCGGTCGTGGTCGGCCCCATAGTTGTGGCCGACCTCGTGAGTGAAGGTGTAGTTGCTCGTGCACGTGATCTGGGTGACCGAGAACGCATGGCTTACAGGTGCATTGATCCAGGCCAGGCCACAACTGCGACTTGCCCCCACGGGATCGTGAATCAAAAGCGCGACGAGGTCCGCTTTGTATTTGTCGCGCATCGCGTGCACCTCATCCATCCAGCCGTCATTCGGATCCGTCAGGCGATCGAGGTTTGTGTAGAGGGATGTTGATTCGGTGTAGGGAACAATATGTGCCGTGTCGCTGGCCAGGCGAACGCCAGCGTCGATATCGCTGTTGGCAAAACCCGTGTTCGTCTGCGCGATAAGAAGGCGGGCCAGGCCTGTCAGATCAGCATATTCCCTCGCTGCGCGTGGAGTGGCTACCACCAGGACGTCAGCGGTAGTGCCCTCGGCTGCTCGCGGCGTTGACGGCGCGTCGTCAAAGGATGGCCCGCTTTCCATCAGGCGAAGATCTTCGTCGTCGTGCATGGGAAGCTTCGAGGGATCCTGCGTGTACACCACATGGCCGCCGGAATGCAGCGGACGGATTTCGTACACCTTGCCACCATGGCGGATATCGCCGGTGAGCATGCTGCCGTTGCGCACCAGCAGGGCGTAGTTGTCGGTGCCGGCGGGCGCATCTGACCAGGACGGGTCGGTATCCAACTGGCCCCGCCAGACGAGCGAACCATCGGCGAAGGATTCCGCCGCGGACCGTTCGAAGGTGAGTTCGACACCCGGTTCGAGCGCCACCGAAATCGTCTGGGTATCGGCCTGGAGCACCGCGGTGTTGGCAATGACCTGGCGCAGGATGGTGTTGGCGGGATTCTCCGCGATCCCGGCAAGGCTGATGTCGGCAGACGTCGCCAGCATCATGGTCGGTTGCGCGGAAAGCAGCGACGGCGCCGCTGCCATCGCAAGGCTCGGCACGGCCAGGGCCGCGGCAAGCGCGCAGGAAAGAGTGAGTCGGTTCATGGAAGATCCTTCTGGAAAGTGACCGCGCCCTTGGGCGGAGCGTCCAGCGTGGACGCATGAGGAGCTTCGACTTTCCCGGGCAGGGAATATGTCGGCGCGGCGCCCCGTCCGGCGTGGGGGGCCCACGAAACCCCGTCATGTCCCGACGTCAGCGCTGACAGCGCGATCAGCGTTTTCGCCACCTCTATCTTTCCATCTCAATACAAAGATATATACTGTTGGAACTTCTCCCGACGGACCGCCCATGGCCGCCATCAGCTTCGAGTTCTTCCCACCCAAGACCGATGAACAGCGCGCCCAGCTCGATACGGCCGCTGGCCGCCTGGCTGCCTACGATCCGGACTATGTCTCGGTAACCTTCGGGGCCGGCGGGTCGACCTTGAGCTACACCGACCTGACCGTCCGCCATCTGCGCGAGACGCACGGCTTCAGCGTAGCGCCGCACTTGAGCTGCATGGGTGGCACCAAGGCGGAGATCGCCGCCCTGCTCGATGGCTACAAGTCCGGCGGCTGCAGGCGCATCGTGGCGCTGCGCGGCGACCTTCCCTCGGGCATGGCAAGCCCGGGCGACTTCCGCTACGCCTCGGAGCTGGTGTGCTTCATCCGCGAGCACAGCGGTGATCATTTCCACATCGAAGTGGCGGCCTACCCGGAAACCCATCCCCAGGCCGACGACGCGCTGAAAGACCTGCGGCACTTCGGAGCCAAGGTGGCCTGTGGCGCCAACGGCGCGATCACCCAGTACTTCTTCAACGCCGATGCGTATTTCCGTTTCGTCGACGACGTGCGCAAGCTGGGCGTCACCATTCCCATCGTGCCCGGGATCATGCCGATCGCCAATTTCACCCAGCTGCGGCGGTTTTCCGAGGCTTGCGGTGCGGAAATCCCGCGCTGGCTGGTCAAGCGCTTCCAGGCCCACGGCGATGACGCGGCGTCCACGCGGGAACTTGCGGCCGACGCGGTGGGCGAGCTGTGCCAGCGCCTGCTCGACGGCGGCGCACCGGGCCTGCACTTCTATACGATCAATCGCGCCAAGGCCACCCAGGCGGTGCTGGCGCGGATCGGCATCCACGGCAAGACATGACGCAAGCCGCAACCGGTTAGGCTTGGCCGATGCGCCTTGCCTTCCTTGCCTTGCTTCTCCTTTCCCCGGCGGCGTTCGCCCAGGATGCCATCCATCGTTGCGTCGCCCCCGACGGGCAATCGGTGTTCACCGACCAGCCCTGCCAGGCCCTTGGTGCCCAGCCGGCGGCTCCCGCACCGCAGCCGGGTGCCGCAGCCAATGTCGACCCAACGGCCACCTCGCTCGCGCCCACCTTGTGCGCCGCCGACCTCGATTCGCTGCGCCAGGCCGTCGCCGACGCCTTCGCGGCCCGGGATGCCAACCGCCTGGGCGGCATCACCCTCTTCGATGGCGGCCGCGAGGATGCCGTGGCCAGCCTTCGCCAGTGGGCGGGTCTGGTGCGCCAGCCGCTGTTGGCGGTGGAGGGCAACGAACATGACGGCCTGACGGTTCGTACCTCGGGCAGCGGCGGCAGCAATGAGGCCCACTTTGGCCTGCGCCGGCGCTCCGGCTGCCTCTGGCTCGCCCCTGGCTGATGGGGCCTTAGGCGACGGGTCGGTTAGAATGGGCGGTCCGATTGGAGAAGCCCATGTCGAAGCAATACCCCGAGTGGATCTGGCAGAACGGTGCGATCAAGCCCTGGCCAGAGGCCACGGTGCACGTCATGGCGCATGCCCTGCACTACGGTTCGTCCGTGTTCGAAGGCATCCGCAGCTACGCCACGCCCGACGGTGCGGCGATCTTCCGGCTGACCGATCACCTAAAACGCCTGTACATGTCGGCGAAAATCTACGACATCGTCATCCCCTACAACATCGATGAACTCGCTGCCGCTTGCCGCGACGTGATCAAGAAGAACGGACTGGCCGCGGCCTACCTGCGACCGGTGGCCTTCCGCGGCCTGGGCGGCTTCGGCCTGTCCGCCGAGTGCCCGACCGACACCGCCGTGGCGGCCTGGCCGATGGGTCCCTATCTGGGGCCCGAGGCATTGAAGCACGGTATCGATGCCTGTGTGTCAAGCTGGCAGCGCTTCGCACCTAACACCATTCCCGCCGGTGCGAAGGCTGGCGGAAATTACCTTTCCGGCCAGCTGATCGCGCGCGAAGCACGTCGCCTGGGCTTCGGCGAAGGCATCGCACTGGCGTCGACCGGTCTCCTGAGCGAAGGCGCCGGCGAGAATCTCTTCCTCGTGTTCGACGGCGCGCTGCACACAGCGCCCGCTAGCGCGTCCATCCTCGCCGGTATCACCCGCCACACGCTGATGACACTGGCCCGCGAGGAAGGCATCGATGTGATCGAGCGCGACCTGCCCCGCGAGTACCTGTACCTGGCCGACGAGATCCTCATGTGCGGCACGGCTGCGGAAGTCACCCCGATCCGTTCGGTGGATGGCAAGAAGGTGGGCTCGGGCTCCGCAGGTCCGATCACGCGCCTGTTGCAGGATCGTTTCTTCGGCCTGTTCGACGGCAGCACGGCCGATCGCTGGGGCTGGCTCGAACCGCTTTAAGCAAATGCCAGGCGGGCGGCGTGCAGGGCAATCTGCGCGTCCTCGCCGGTCGGCACCACCGCCATATGGGTCGGGCCGATCCCGGCCCAGTGCAACCCTTCGACGATGGAGTCGCGCACGATATGGTCGTGTTCGCCGATGCCGCCGGTGAACACCAAAAGATCGATGCCGCCCATCGACGCGGCCATGGCTGCAATGCCCTTGCGCGCCGTATGCACGAACACGTCGATGGCCAGTTGGGCTGCAGACTCATTCGATGCGTGCAGTTCACGCATGTCGCTGGAAATACCCGACAGCCCCTTCAGGCCCGACTGCCGGTTGATGCAGCTGTCCAGTTCATCGGCAGACCAATCCTTTTCACGCATGAGCCATTCGATCACGCCCGGATCGAGGTCGCCCGGGCGTGAGCCCATGACGATGCCGCCGGCGGGCGTCAGGCCCATGCTGGTATCCACCGACTGCCCATCGAGCACGGCGGTGACGCTCGCGCCGTTGCCCAGATGGGCAATCACCGTACGCGAAGGCAGATCCGGCCCCAGTTCGCGGACGATCGACTCGCATGACAGGCCGTGGAACCCATAGCGCTCGATGCCTTCATCGCGAAGCGCGCGCGGCAACGGCAGGATGCGCGCGACCTCGGGCATGGTCGAATGGAAGGCAGTATCAAGGCAGGCGACGGCAGGCACGCCCGGAAACACCTCGCTGGCGCGGCGGACGATCTTCAATGCCGCCGGCACGTGCAGTGGGGCGAAGGGCCTGGCCGCGTCGAGCATCCTCAACACTTCGCCGTCGATGCGCCGATGTTCGCGCAACTTCGCCCCCCCGTGCACGATGCGATGGCCGATGGCCTGCACCGGCAGTTGATCCTTGAGCACATGCGAGATGCGGTCGAGCGCATCGCCTGGTGCGTTCACTTCCTCGCCATGCACGCGGATGCCGCCATCGTGAGCGGTGTCCGCATCCCCTGCAACGCGAACATGGGCAACGTCCGCATCCACGTCGAACAAGCCGAACTTCAGGGTCGACGAACCCACGTTCAGGGCAAGTACCGTGGTCACTTGGCGCCCTTCCATTGCCAGTCGCGGATGCCGGGCATGTCCTGCCCGTGTTCGCTCACGTAAAGCCGATGCTTCTCGATGCCCGTCCAGTAGTTGTGGGCCGCGGCCTGGCGAAGATGCTCGAAACGCGGAATACGGTTAATGGCATCAAGGGCAAGCTGGAACCGGTCAAGGTTGTTCAGCACCATCATGTCGAATGCCGTAGTGGTGGTGCCTTCTTCCTTGTAGCCGCGCACGTGGATGTTGTCGTGGTTGTGTCGGCGGTAGGTGAGCTTGTGCACCACGCCGGGATAACCATGGAAGGCGAAAATCACTGGCTTGTCGCGAGTGAAGAGTTCATCGAACTGATCGTCGTCCATGCCGTGCGGATGCTCTTCATTGGGCTCGAGCGACATCAGGTCCACCACGTTGACGACGCGGATGCGGATGTCCGGTGCGAACTCGCGCAACAGCATCACCGCCGCCAGGGTCTCCACGGTCGGCGCATCGCCGGCGCAAGCCATGACCACATCGGGATCGTCCTCACCCTGCCCCGCCCACGGCCAGATGCCCGCGCCAGCGGCGCAATGGCGCACGGCGTCGTCCATGGTGAGCCACTGCCAGTCCGGCTGCTTGCCGGCAATGATCAGGTTCACGTACTGCCGGCTACGCAGGCAATGGTCGGCCACCGACAGCAGACAATTGGCATCCGGTGGCAGGTAGATCCGCACCACTTCGGACTTCTTGTTGGCGACGTGGTCGATGAAGCCCGGATCCTGGTGCGAAAACCCGTTGTGGTCCTGGTGCCACACATGCGATGTCAGCAGGTAGTTGAGCGACGCGATCGGGGCACGCCATGCGATCGTGCGCGTGGTCTTGAGCCATTTCGCGTGCTGGTTGAACATCGAATCGATGATGTGAATGAAGGCCTCATAACACGAGAACAAGCCGTGCCTGCCGGTCAGCAGGTAACCTTCCAGCCAACCCTGGCACTGATGCTCGCTCAGTACTTCCATGACCCGGCCATCGGCAGACAGGTTCTCATCGATCTGCTCCACTTCTGCCATCCACTCCTTGCCGCTGACTTCGTACACGGCCTCCAGGCGGTTGGACGCGGTTTCGTCGGGACCGAAAAGGCGGAAGTTCGCCGTGGCCATGTTCTTGCGCATTACCTCGCGCAGGAATTTACCCAGCACGCGCGTGGCCTCGGCCTTGTGATCGCCCGGGGTCTTCACTTCCTCGGCGAAGTCGCGGAAGTGCGGCATCTCCAGTGGCTTGAGCAACAACCCGCCGTTGGCATGCGGATTGGCACCCATGCGACGACGCCCGGTCGGCGCCAGCGCGGCAAGTTCGTCGAGGAACTTGCCGTGTTCGTCGAATAATTCCTCGTGCCGGTAACTGCGCAGCCAGTCTTCCAGGATCTGCAGGTGCCCGGGCTTGTCGAAATCGGTGATCGGTACCTGGTGAGCACGCCAGGTGCCCTCCACCGGCTTGCCGTCGACGACCTTCGGGCCGGTCCAGCCCTTGGGCGTGCGGAACACGATCATCGGCCAACGCGCGCGGGTTGTGTTGCCGTCTTCGCGTGCTTCCTTCTGGATGGAGCGGATCCGGGCCATGCACGTATCGAGGGCCGCGGCCAGCGCCTGGTGCATCTTCATCGGCTCGTAGCCTTCGACGAAATGCGGCTCGTAGCCGTAGCCGTGCATCAAATCGGTGAGTTCGTCCTTGCCGATGCGCGCGAGCAACGTGGGGTTGGCGATCTTGAAGCCGTTCAGGTGCAGGATCGGAAGCACCGCGCCGTCGCGTGCGGGATTCAGGAACTTGTTCGAATGCCAGCTGGTGGCAAGCGCGCCGGTTTCCGCTTCGCCGTCACCGACGATGCATGCCACCACCAAGTCGGGATTGTCGAAGGCCGCGCCGAATGCATGCGACAGGGAATACCCAAGTTCCCCACCCTCATGGATCGATCCCGGAGTCTCCGGGGCCACGTGGCTGGGGACCCCGTAGGGCCAGGAGAACTGCCGGAACAGCTGCCGCATGCCGTCCCGGTTACGCTCGATGTGCGGGTAGGTTTCGGTATACGACCCTTCAAGATAGGTGTGCGCGACCAGTCCCGGGCCGCCGTGGCCGGGCCCGATCACGTAGATCATGTCCACGTCCTGCTCGGTGATCAGCCGGTTCAGGTGCACGTAGATGAAATTGATGCCGGTGGTGGTGCCCCAGTGGCCGAGCAGGCGATGCTTGATGTCGCCGATTTCCAGCGGCCTTTCAAGCAGAGGATTATCCCGAAGGTAGATCTGGCCGACGGTAAGGTAGTTTGCCGCGCGCCAATAGGCGTCCATCTTGCGCAGGAGGGTTTTCGACAAGACGTCGGCCATCGGGGAGCTCCGGCTTCGTTGCGGTGGAGCGCCCATGCTGCACCGCCAGGTATTTCAGCCGCGTGAAGTCATTCCAGGGCGAGCCAGGCCTCAAGTTCCTGCAGCGACGCCAGCAGGGCATGGGACGATGGCGGGACATGGTTCCCCGAGCGCGCTTCTTCTTCCACGACGCGCGCCAGTTCCCGGAGGCGGGGAGCCCGGGCCCAGCCGAAGATGCTGGCGTACTGATGGGAGATCGTCGCCACGGCGGCCGCGTCGTCTGCATCAACGGCATCGGCAAATGCACTGCGGTCCCGTCCGGTCTGGGACTTAAGCTGCGCGATGAACCCCGCGGCCTCTTCGCCCATCGCTCCGCGAAGGTTCGCCACGATGGTCGCTGGGCCCTCTACCGCCTCCTCCGGACCTGGCGATGCCTCTTCCGGAAGGTAACGCTCGAGCATGGATTTGAGTTCGCCCAGGCGCAGCGGCTTGGTCACCACACCATCGGCGCCGGCACGGCGACAGCGCTCGATCAGTTCGGGCAAGGGGCTCGCCGTCATCGCCAGCATCGGCAGGTTCCAGCCCGCCGCACGCACCCGACGCATCAGTTCAAAGCCGTCCATGCCAGCCATGAAGCAGTCGGTAAGCAACAGGCCGTAGTTGGTGGAGCGCATGCATCGCAAGGCTTCCTCGCCATCGCTGGCCACGTCACAGGCATAGCCGAGCATGCGCAATTCACGCACCAGCAGGCGCTGGATCAGCGGCTGGTCGTCCACCACCATTACCAGCCGCCCTTCGCCAACGGCAACTTCACGCGATGGCGCTGGACGCATGATACGAACGCCTTCACTGTCTTCGGCCTGGACGTGTCCCTCGAGCGCCTGCAACGCACGCCTAAGGGGGGCAAGCCTCGGCGGCCATGCCGGTAGCGTTGCCGTACGCCCGGCACCGGCCAGATGCAGCTGCGCATCAGCGGGGCGCGATGCATCGCCCGCCAAAGTGACAACGACACCCGCTGCCTGCGCGCCGTCTTCCGCCTGCAGGCCGGCAAACTGCAGATACGAGGCGACACAGTCGGCCAGCATGGGATCTTCCAGTTCCAGCCGGTACCTGCGCGAATCGACGGCAGGCAGGCTAGCTTCGACAGCGGCCTCGAAGGCGAACTCGAATCGCGTCCCGGTGCCGACGATGCTCTCCAGGGTGACGCGGGCGCCCATCAAGGCAGCGATGCGGCTGACGATGGCAAGGCCCAGCCCCGTGCCGCCGAAGCGGCGCTGGGTCGAGGCATCTTCCTGGGTGAAGGGTTCGAATATCTCCGTCTTGCGCTCAGGCGCAATGCCAACGCCGGTGTCCTGTACGACGATGGCCAGCTGCTGGGTATCGGGCCCGCCACCGACCCGGGCAAGGTGCATGCGCACGAATCCGCGCTGGGTGAACTTCACCGCATTGCCGGCAAGGTTGAACAACACCTGGCGCAATCGCGCCGGATCACCCACCAGGCGCGCACTGACGCGGGCGTCGACGCTGGCATACAACAACAAGCCCTTGGCGCGCGCCGTGGCACCCAGCAGCCCAGCCACGTCATCGAACAGTGGCCGCACGTCGAAAGCCACCGCTTCCAGTGGCATCTGGCCAGCCTCGAAACGGGAGAAATCGAGCAGGTCGTCGATGATGCGCAGGAGGCTGTCGCCCGATTCGCGCATCACGCCCGCCATGTCGCGCTGGTCGTCGTCCAACGACGTACGTTCGAGCAGGTCGATCATGCCCAGGGCGCTGGTCATCGGTGTGCGGATCTCATGGATCATCATGGCCAGGAACTGCGCCTTCGAACGCGTGGCGTCCTCGGCCATGGCGCGGGCACGCTGCTCCGCCTCCACCGCGCGACGCAGCTGGCGGTTGGCGCGCAGCACGAAGATCACCACCACGACGCCCACTAGCAGGATCGGTATGCCGATCAGCGCGATGTCGCTCCAGGGCGTGGCATAGCTATAGGTCGTGCGCATCCAGCGCGCCCGGATCGCCTGGCTTCGAGCCGCGCTTATGTCGGCAAGAACGCGGTCGATCAGGGGCACCAGTTTCGCCTGCGAGGGCAGCACGCCGATGTGGACGCTCATGGTGATGCCCGAAGGACCGAGTATGCGCAGCCGGCCGGCATAGTCGGCATCGATGTGCTGCGATAGCACCGACACCGTGTCGACCACGGCGTCCACGCGGCGTTCGGCCAATGCGTGCAAGGCGTCGTCGGTGTAGGGGAAGTTCACCACCTGGAGCGAGGGGACGCTGCTGTGCAACCGGGTGGCGATATCGAACGGCCGGTCGACAACCGCCACGCGCATGCCGCGCAGGTCGTCCAGGCCCGACACGGGCCTGGCGTCATTTCGCCCGGCCACCACCAGGGGGGCGATTTCGTAAGCCCGGCTAAGCACCAGCCCGGCCGACAAGGGGTTGTCGCGCGCCACGCTCACCAGCATCTGCACCTTGCCTTCGGCGATCGCCTGCTTCGCTTCGGCCACCGTATCGACGTTGACCCGACGCGTACGCAGGCCCAGGGCACGGTTGAGTTCGGCGATGTAGTCGGAGGCGACTCCGACGGACACGCCGTTGCGATCCATGTAGCTCATCGGCGCCCAGTCCGAATCGATGCCGGCACCGAGCACCGGTAGCGACTGCAGGAACTGGCGTTCGGCGGCACTCAGTGGCGTAGCCAGGCCAGCGTCTTCGCTGGGCTCGAACACGGCCACCCAGCGCCCGGCGACGCGGCCCCTCGCCTCGTCGCCAAGCGCGTCGATGCGTGCCTGGAGCGCTACTTCCAGGGGCTTGGCCGCGCTTCCATAAGCGAAACCGTAGCGTGCCAACGGCAGCGTGCTGCGGCCGGTGTATTGCAGCTTGCCGGTAGCGACGAGGCGGTCGAGTTCGCGCACGGCCATCAGTGGATTGGCCATGTATACGTCAGCGTGGCCCTGCACTACGGCATCAAGCGCGGCCGGATCGTCCGGCACCCGCAACAGCTTCGCGTTCGGCAACGCCGCGACGATGATTTCCTCCGCCGGGCTACCTGCCACCACGGCGATCCGGGCGCCCGCCAGCGCCGCGTCGTCGACGAAGCGCGAATCGCCGTTGCGGGCCACGCGCACGGGCGACGATGCAAGGTAGGGTGCGCCGAAGTCGGCGCAACGCATGGCGTCGGGGCTGGAGATCATCTCCGGGGCAATATCCACCGCGCCCTTGCATAAGGCATCGAGCAGAGCCTGGCGCGAATCGAACAGCACCGGCTGCCACGACACTCCCATCGACGGCAGGATCTGCTCGAGGAAATCAGCGCCCACGCCCAGCAGGCGGCCGTTTTCCACGATCTGCATGGGTGGCACGCCGGCGCGCAGGGCGCCCACCCGCACCACCGAATGCGCGCGCGCCCAGGCCGGATCCAGCCCCGAAGCGGCCTGGGCGCGCGCGGACGGGCCAAACCCCATGGCCAGCAAGGCAACCAGGACGGCCGCGAAGGCCGCCATCGAACGACGCATGTCCATGGGATCCTTTCCCGGCCTTCCTTCAGGTGCCCATGATCGCCGGACTGTCGCCGCGAAGCCAGCTAGAATACGCAGTTGACTGGCGCAAGGGCGCCGCAGGAACTTCCTTCCCATGGTGGCACTGGCAACCGAGCACGTCATCGACGTGCATCATTGGAACGATTCGCTCTTCAGTTTCCGCACTACCCGCGATCCGGGATTCCGTTTCGAGAGCGGGCATTTCGTCATGATCGGACTGGAAGTGGATGGACGGCCGCTGATGCGTGCCTATTCGATTGCAAGCGCGCACTACGAGGAACACCTGGAGTTTTTCTCGATCAAGGTGCCGGACGGTCCGCTTACCTCGCGACTGCAGCATCTCAAGCCCGGCGATCCGGTGATCGTGTCGCGCAAGCCCACTGGCACGCTCGTGCTCAATGACCTCAAGCCCGGCAAGCGGCTTTACCTGCTGGGCACGGGTACGGGCCTGGCACCTTTCCTGTCGATCGTGCGCGACCCGGAAACCTACGAACGCTTCGAGCACGTGGTGCTGGCCCATGGCGTCCGCAACATCGCCGACCTCGCTTACGCGCACTACCTCGAGCAGGAACTGCCTGCCCACGACTACCTGGGCGACCTGGTGCGCGAGAAGCTCATCTACTATCCGTCGGTCACGCGCGAGCCCTTCCGCAACCGCGGGCGCATCACCGATGCCATCGCCGACGGCGACATGGCGCGCGTGACGGGCCTGCCGCCGCTGGATCCCGCACACGACCGAGTGATGCTGTGCGGCAGTCCGGCAATGCTCGAGGACACCTGCGCCTTGCTCGATGGCCGTGGCTTCCATGCTTCGCCGCGCACGCGGGAGCCGGGCGACTACGTGATCGAGCGCGCCTTCGTCGAGAAGTAACGCAGGGCCCATGGCGGACTAACGCCGGACGCGCCCCTGGCCTTCATTGTCCCAGTAGCCGAAGAGCTTGCGCGCGATGAGCTTGTACAGGCGTTTGGCCGTCTGTCGCCACACCCTGGCATGCATCGCCGGCGTGGCAAGGATGTGCAGTTCGCGGCGAGTGAGCAATTCGGGCATGTAGGTGCGCTTGTGCTTGAGCAGGTGACGGATGTCCTCGCGTGCCAGCAAGCGGAACAGCCGGCCCCGACGGCGGCGCGTGAAGGCCAGCTGGAAGTCCACCATTGCCGGCGTGCCATCGTCGCGCACCAGCCAGTTCGGCTCCTTGGCCAGGTCGTTGTGCACCACGCCGCGGCGGTGCAACGAGGTCAGCAGGCGCCGGGCCTGGCGGAAATAGGCCGCGTTGCGCGGCTGGGCCTGCTGCATCGGGGCGCCGGCCATGAAGCTGCGCTCGAGCACCCGGCCATTGAAGCGAAGCAGCCGCGGCACCCCGTCAATACCCTCCAGCCGTTCCAGCGCCCTGGCCTCGCGCGCGGCAGCGTTCCGGGCAAAGCGGCGGGCCCACCAGCGGGCCGCGGCGATATCACGGACGATCACCATCACGCCGCCGCGACGGTGGCATTCGATCCGGCCCAGTTCATCGGCCTTGAGCAAGATGATTTCGTCCTTTTCCACTCCATTCCTTCGCAAGTCACGCAACGTCGGGTAACGTGTCACATCATCGAGGGAGAAATGGACTGATGATGCAACGTTGGCTGGCCGTGCCGGCATCCTGTGCCGTGCTGGCCGCCTGCCAAGGCGGCCATGCACCGGAAGCTGCGTCGATGCCTTCGGCCGCGCAGCATACCCAATACAGCGAGCCCACCCTTTACACCATCGAGGCCCGCCTGCCCAAGCTCAAGGCTGACTGGAGCCCGCTGCGGCAAGGCCTCGAGGCCTATGTGGCGCAGAAAAAGACCAATTTCCTCGCCGGATTGAAGCAGCCCGGCGCGCGTGAGCAGGCTCACCAGCTGCCTTGGGACCTGGACCTGGACATCGAGGTGCTGGGCCAGGCCGGACGCCTGGTGAGCGTGCAGGTGCAAGGTTCGTCCTTCACGGGCGGCGCCCATCCCAGCCCGATCCTCGATACCTTCACCTATGACACGCAGTCCCGGCGGCTGGTGACGCTCGATGACCTCTTCACCGACCCTGCAGCCGCCGAACTGGCGCTGGCAGCGGAGGCGCGCCGGCAATTGCTGACGCGCCTGGACGACAACGTTCCGCTGGCCTCCAGCGCGGAGGCGATCAACGACGGTACGCAGCCGGGGCAGCATCACTTCGACGTCTTCACTCTTTCGCCAGGCCACGATGGCCGCGCAAGCAGCCTCACCATCCTGTTCCCGCCTTACCAGGTGGCCGCCTATGTCGCTGGCACCCAGGCGGTTGACGTACCTGTCCGCGTCTTCGCCCCGTGGCTCAAGCCCGACTATCAGGGCAGCTTCGCCAGGCCATGATCGATATCGTCCTTTACGTGGTGGCGGCCCTGCTGATGGTGGCTGGCGTGGCGGGCGCGATCCTGCCGGCACTTCCGGGCATTCCGCTGATCTTCGCCGGCATCTGGCTGGCCGCGGGTGTGGACCATTACCAGCATCTTGGCCTGTGGTGGCTGGTGGCCATCGCCGTGGCCGGCGCCATCGGCATGGCCATGGATTTCATCGCCGGGCTCCTGGGCGCGCGCAGCGTCGGTGCAAGCGGCCGCGCGTTGTGGGGCGCCGCCATCGGCACGGTGGTGGGCATGTTCTTCGGCCTGCCCGGACTGTTGCTGGGGCCATTCATCGGCGCGTTGCTCGGGGAACTGGCCTCGGGCACCAGCGTGCTGCGTTCGGCACACGTGGGCTTGAGCACCTGGTTCGGCATGCTGGTGGGCACGCTGGTGAAGCTGGTGATGTCCTTCGTGATGTTGGGGTTGTTCGCCTTCGCTTTCCTGGTCGGCTGAACGCCTAGCCCGCGGGCGCGTCGGGCAATACATACAGCAGTACGGCCAGGTAATGCAGCACGCTGCCAGCCAGTACGAAGAAATGCCAGACCGAGTGGTGGTAGGGAAGCTTGCGAGCCAGGTAGAACGGCACGCCCGCCGTGTAGGCCACACCGCCGGCGATCAACAGACCCATGCCGCCGGTGGAAAGGCTCTCACTCAACGGCTTGAAGGCGATCATCGCCACCCAGCCCATGGCCACGTAAAGGAATACCGCAGCCTTGCGGTAGCGCTTGAGCAGGCCTACCTCCAGCATGCTGCCGATGATGGCCAGCGCCCAAATGGTGCCGAAGAGACTCCAGCCCCAGACACCAGGCAGGGCCAGCAGGGTGAACGGCGTGTAGGTGCCTGCGATCAACAGGAAGATGGCAATGTGGTCGAGCGTGCGCAGCACGCGCCTGGCCATCGCGCCGGGTATGGCGTGGTAGAGGGTGGATGCGGTGTAGAGCAGGATCAGGGTGGTGCCGAACACCGCGCTTGCCACGACCGCGCGCGCATCGCCAAACCGCGCCGCGAACGCCACCAGTACCGCAAGGCCGGCGATGCTGAGCACGATGCCGATGCCATGGATCAGGCTGCTGGCGACTTCGTCGCCACGTCGGTAAACGGGAGGGGAAACGCTTGCCTGGAGATTCATGCGCGACGTGGGGTGGCGCGCCTGGGGTAAGCGCATCGGGTGAGGGTCACCCCCAACCCAGGCTTTTGCAACCCCCCGCGAGCGGTGGCATTGTGTGGCCGGATGCCCTCCAAGCCCGGAAGCCGACATAGACGATGAAGACCGAGCTCCTGCTCCACGTGGCCCGCCTGCCCCTTCAGGGGGCGGCGATCGCCGCCGCCGTGGCACTGGCCCAACGCATGCAGGCGCGGCTGGACGCCTTGTTCGTGGTGGACATGCTGCCGGCTGCCTTCACGCTTCCCGAGGCCATGCCGCTGCAGATGGACTCGGTGCGCCAGCGCGCCGACGAAGCCCGCGCGGCCAGCGGGGCCTTCGATGGCATATTGGCCCAGGCAGGCCTTGAGGGCCGCTGGCGGGTGGCCGAGGGCGACGTGGTACCTCTGGTCTGCCATGCAGCGGCCGGCTACGACTGGCTGGTGATGGAGCGCGGCGGTTTCCGCGGCGATGCTCCGGTGGGCTTCGGCAATGTCTCGCGCTCGGTATTCGGCAGCAGCAAGCCGGTGCTGGTGGTACCGGAACTGGCCCAGGTTACCGGCCTGGGCACGCGCGTGCTGCTGGCCTGGAATGGCAGCCGGCAATCCGCGCTGGCGATCCGGGCATCGCTTCCGCTGCTCGAGCGCGCCGACGAAGTGGTCGTGCTCGACGGCTGCGACGAACCCTATGCCACCACCCATCCGCTGCCCGCCGAAGACATCGACCACTGGCTTAGCGAACACGGCATCAAGGCGACGGTCCGCCGCCTGTCGGCAGCCGAACGCGACCAGGCCGGCCCCTCGCTGCTGGCGATAGCCCGCGAAGCCGGCGCGGACCTCCTCGTGATGGGCGCGTGGGGACGTTCTCGCCTCTCGGAAATGGTGCTCGGCGGCACCACCAGGCATCTTTTCATGAACAGCGACATCCCCATGCTGGTGGCCCACTAGGCCACCTGAGCCGACAGCCGGCGCACCAGGCTCTTGCGGAGCATCCGGGCGCGGGAATAGTCTGAAGCCGGACGCATCCCCCTCGGCAAAAAAGCCGTGGCGTCCCTAGAAGACCGCAGCTTGCCTTCCCCCACTCGATGGAGGTGTGCCATGTCGTCTGCCGTAATCGCTTCCCGCCCCGCGTTCCATCCCGATGCCGTTCGCATCGTGGCGCTGAGCGCTTCGATCGCCCTCAACGTTGCTGCCCTGATCGCCGTGATCCGTCCAATGGCCCCGGAGTTCGTGGAAACCGTCAAGCGTGTCGCCGACCCGATCATCGTCACCTGGATCAACCCACCTCCCGAAGTGAAGCCCGCACCGGTGATAGACATCCCACCGCCACCGGCGCATCACACGGTGACAAGGTCCGTACCCACGCCGGCACCGACGCCCGCACCGACGGTGATTGAAGAGCCCAACGCCAATGCCGTGCCGGTAACGGCGACCCCGGCCATGCCATCGACGCCCGTGGAAGCTGCGCCGTCAGGACCTGTCGAAGCCACCCTCGCCTACATGCAGGCGCCCGCCCCGGCGTATCCGTCGGCTGCACGGCGCATGCACATGCAAGGCACGGTGGTCTTGCGCGTACTGGTGGATGTCGATGGCAAGCCACTGCAAGTCGTGGTGGAGTCGAGCAGCGGCCATGCGGAACTTGACCGCGCCGCGCAAAACCAGGTGCTATCGAAGTGGCGGTTCCAGCCGGCCACTGCGCAAGGGCGGCCGACGCAGGCATGGGCCCGCATCCCGGTGACGTTCAACTTGCAAGGCGGCTAGAACCGACCGATAAGACCGGACGGGGGATCGGAGTTGAAGCTCCGATCCCTGTCGGCGCTTTTAGCGACGCACCTGGTCGGGGGTGACCACGATCACCGGTGGCTTGCGCGTGGCGCGAACGATCAGCCACACGAGGCCTGCCACCAGGAGCACCGGCAGCAGGGCCGGAAGCATCGCCAGGGCAACGATAGGACCGATCACCAGCAGTGCCACGCCGCCAAAGATAATGCCCAGCGCGCCGCCGATGATCGTGAACACGCCTCCGATGAGACCGAAGACCAGCTTGAAGACGGCGCCGACCACAGCGCCCATCAGCCACAGCACGGCCAGCACGAGAATGGCGGCGACGATCATGACAGCAAGCTCCTTGCACGATTGGCATACGGGCCGGCGGAAGGCCGGCAGCCTAAGGTGGAAGTTACCCCCGTCCGCTCCCGGGCAACAGTGAAGGAAGTACCGGACCCGCTTCCCGCACCGGGTTACGTCCGTTTAACGGCCCCCGTGATCCACTTTCCGCCGTTGACGTAGCGTTTTTCGGCAGGAAATCCCCCATGATCAAGCGATTACACGTACTGAAGACTTTGCGTGACATCGCTTTCGATGCCGGTGCCACCGAGCATCCGGATCTGGCCAGCATGGCCCGCGAACTGGGGCAGGCCGTGCACCGTGACGGCCACGCCCTGGAACAGCAACTGGCGCCCTTGCGAGCCCGCCGGCGCGGCTTCGAACGCTGGCTGGTGGCCGAGCACGCCAAGCCGGGCATCAGCGTGCTGGTGCTGTCCTGGCCCGCCAACTACGCCACGCCCGTGCATGATCACGGTGGCCTGTGGGGACTGGAAATGTCGATGAGCGGCGCCCTGGAGATCGATGCTTTCCTGCGCGAGGAATCTACCGGCCAGCTGCGCCACCAGAATCGCACCTGGCTGGGGCCAGGGGACGCCACCTGGTTCGACGCTGGCGATGCCTATGTGCATCGCTGCCGTAACCTTTCGCGGCAGGAATCGGCCCTCACGCTTCATGTTTACGGCGGCGATCTGGCACAGTACATGGCCTATGAGCAGCCTGGACCGACTGACCACTGGATTGCCCGCCCGCGGCAGTCCGAACTCGCCGGACGCCTGACAGCCTGACGTCCGACGGGACCTTCAATGGTCCCCTAGAAGGAAAATGCATGTCTAAACGAGTCGCCGTCATCGGCGGTGGCGCGGCGGGCGCCACGCTGGTCAGCGAATTGCTGGCGCGGCGAACCCCTCGCCCCCTGCATCTGGACTGGTACACCGGTTCGGCGCATCCGTTCGCCCGCGGCGTGGCCTATGGCACGACCTCAGGGCGCCATCTTTTGAACGTGCGCGCCGCGGCCATGGGCATGTCGGCAGCGCAGCCGCAGGGCTTCCTCGACTACGCCCAGGGCATCGATGCCAAGGTGGCAGGCGCCGACTTCCTGCCGCGGCGGTTGTACGGCGATTACGTCGAATCGGAGGTCCGCCGCGCCATTGACGATGCGCGCCTGCGCGGACATGTGGTGAACCTGGTGCCTGTCGCCGTCGACGCCATCGTTCCAGATGCCGACGGCGTGGACATCTTCGTGGGCGAGGCATCCTCCCGCGTGGATCGAGCCGTGCTCTGCGTAGGCTCCCTGCCCGCACGCCCGATTCCTGGCGTGGACCCGGCGGCCATCGCCCGTGGCAACTACGTGGTCGATCCCTGGTCCTACCTGGCTTCCGCGCGCGAGAGCGACGAACCTCGCGAAGTCATGCTGATCGGCATGGGCCTTACCGCCGTGGATGTCCTGCTGGACCTGGCCGCCCTTTGGCCGAACGCCCGCCTGACCGCCGTATCACGGCACGGCCATACACCCGAGGTACATCCGGTGAAAGCCGCCGCACCCGCTGACAGCGGGGCGGAACTGGTCGAGGAAATGCGCGAGGAACCCTCGGTACGGGCATGGATGCGCCATATCCGCGAGGCCGCGAGCCAGGGCGATGACTGGCGTCCGGTGATCGACGGGCTGCGCCCGCACACACAGGCGCTCTGGCGTGTATTGCCGATGGATGAGCGAGCCCGCTTCCTGCGCCATGCGCGCTGGGCGTGGGAACGCGCCCGCCACCGCATGCCGCCGCAGGTGGCGGCGAGCGTCGACGCGCTCGAGCGCAAGGGCCGGCTCACGCGCATGCGCGGGCGGCTTCGCCATGTCACCCTGCGACCCGATGGCCGGCTCGATGTCGACCTGCACCTGATCGACGGCGCCGACGGCATGCGCGTGGCAGATCTGGTGGTACAGACCGTTGGGTTGAACACCGACGTGCAGCGTGGCGATCATCCGCTGCTGCGCCAGCTGTGCGACAACGGGCATGTGCGCGCCGACGTGCTGGGATTGGGGTTGGACGCCGATGCGACCTTCGGCGTACTCGATGCCGCAGGCAACACTTCGACGCGCCTGTTCGCCATGGGCACGCTGCTGCGCGGCCTGCTGTGGGAAACCACCGCCATGCCGGAGATCCGCCAGCAGGTGCGGCTCCTGGCCGATCGACTCATCAGCTAAGGCCCGGCACGCGATGCTGGTCACGGTGCTCACCCTGGTGGCCTTGGGCCTGCATGTGGCGGGCATCGGCGCAGCGATGCATGCGGTGATGCATACGCGCACGCCCCAGGGCGCCTTTGCCTGGGTGCTGGGCCTGGTGCTGTTGCCCTATGTCACGCTGGTGCCCTACTTGTTCCTGGGCAGCAGCCATTTCGCCGGCTACGTCGACATGCACCGGCTGCTGCGCATCCGCAGCCGGCAGCAGCACGACAACCGCAGCTGGCCGCAGCGCGAAGATTATCTCCGGCGCCATGCCGGCCAGCATCCGCGCTTCGAACCGATCGCACGCATGCTGGCATCGCACATCAGCGGAGGCCACCGCACCGAGCTGCTGATCAATGGCGAAGCCGCCTTCGCGGCGATGTTTGCGGCCATCGCCGAAGCGAAGCACTACGTGCTGGTGCAGTTCTTCATCATCCATGATGACCAGCTGGGCCGACGGCTGCGTGACGCGTTGGTGGAACGCGCATCAAACGGCGTCACGGTGCAGTTGCTCTACGACAGCATCGGCAGCCACGACCTCCCGCAGCGCTATGTGGCCTCGCTGCAGGCGGCGGGCGTGGATGTGCGCCCGTTCCGCACGCGGCGCTGGCGCAACCGCCTCCAGCTGAACTTCCGCAACCATCGCAAGGTGGTCGTGGTCGACGGCGCCACGGGATTCGTCGGCGGTCTCAACGCCGGTGATGAGTACCTCGGCGCACGACCACCGCTGGCGCCGTGGCGCGACACCCACATGCGCCTGGATGGCCCGGCCGTGGCCGAGCTGCACCGCAGCTTCGCCGAAGACTGGTATTGGGTGACGGGCGAAGTGCCGCCGTTCCGGCCACCGCCCGATGGCGAAGGCAGCGCCGCGGTGCTGGTCGCGGCCACGGGCCCGGCGGACCTGCAGGAAAGCTGCTCGCTGTTCTTCACGCAGGCCATCGCCGTCGCCCGTACCCGGCTGTGGTTATCCACACCGTATTTCGTGCCGGACCAGGCGGTACTGGCCGCCCTGCGGCTGGCCGTCTACCGGGGCGTGGATGTGCGCGTGCTGATTCCATGCCGCCCCGACCACCGCACCGTGTTCCTGTCCTCGCGCTTCCACACCCACGAGGCCGTACAAGCGGGCATCCGCATGTTCCGTTACCAGCCGGGCTTCGTGCATCAGAAAGTGATGCTGGTCGATGACGACACCGCGGTAATCGGCAGCATGAACCTCGACAACCGTTCGTTCCGCCTGAACTTCGAGATTGCAGCTCTCACCGTGGATACCGCCTTTGCCGGCAAAGTCGAAGCCATGCTGGCCGATGACTTCGCGCAGTCGGTGGAGGTACTCCCCGCCGACTACGCCCGCACCCGCTACCTTTCCCGCGTGGCCATGCACGTGGCACGTTTGTTCGATCCCATTCTTTGAAGGAGCCGCTCATGCGCATCCCCACGATGGCCGCGCTGTCCTGTGTGCTTGGCCTTGCCACCGTCCCTGCGCATGCCGCCTTCAGCCAGCGCACAGTCACGGTCAACGGCCACGCCTATCCCTATCAGGTGTACACGCCCGACGGCAAAACCGAAGCACATCCGCCGGTGGTGCTGTTCCTGCATGGTTCGGGCGAGCGAGGCCACGACAACCAGAAGCAGATGAGCCAGGGGCTGCCGCCGTGGCTGGCCAAGCACCCGGAGTTCCGGGGCGTGGTGGTGATCCCGCAAGCCCCGAAACGCACCGAATGGCGCGGCGAGACCGCCGCCGCAGCGATGAAGGCGCTGGAAGACACCATCAAGGCCGTCGACGGGGACCGTACACGGATCTACCTGACGGGCCTGTCGATGGGCGGCTACGGCGCCTGGGAGCTCCTGGTGCAATACCCGACCACCTTCGCCGCGGCGGCCGTCATCTGTGGAGGCATCCAACCGGATGGCCTGGAAACCTTCCGGCATGTCTACGACCGGCGTGAAGACCCCGACGCTTTCGCATGGGTGGCCTCGCACATGGGAGCTACACCGGTATGGATTTTCCACGGCTCAGCCGATGGCTCGGTGCCGGTGGAACAGTCGCGGCAAATGAACCAGGCACTGAAAGCCATCCATCATGAAGTGCGCTACACCGAATACCCGGGCGTCGGGCACGGTTCCTGGTTACCGGCCTACGACGAACCCGACCTGTGGCCGTGGATGTTCAGCCATCGCCTCGGCGACGCCAAAAAGAAGCGCTGAAGATAAGCCAGGCCAGCCCGACCCCAACGATCGCACCCAGCATCACGAAAAAGCACCGCAGACCGATGGCGTCAGGATCATGCACTTCGGCCAGCTGCAGGCGCAGCAGCTGGATGGACTGGAACCTCGAGAAATTGAAATAGAAGATGTCCTTGAAGTCCACCGCGCCCACCAGCGCGGTGGAAGCCAGCCACGACCAGGCCATCAGCACACCATGATTGGCATCTCGCTTGAGCGCCAGCAGCAACCCGTACAGCACGAAGCCGACGACAAGCGCGATGGCGCCGATTTCCAGTGCCCCGACGATGCCGTAACCGAGCCAGTCGTGATCGAACATGTTTCGAAGAACTCCGCGGTTTAGGTGGCCGGCAATGCAGTGATGGTAGCCCATCGACCGTCGAAGGAACTTGCCCACACGCGGCCGCAACGTCCGGCGGAGCATGATGGCGGATTGTTATTCCCCTGAAGGAGAACCCCATGGACATCGGATTCATCGGCCTTGGCCACATGGGCCGGGCGATCGTGGCCAACCTGGTGAAAGCGGGCCACACGGTGCGCGTGTGGAACCGATCGCCGGGACCCGCGCAGGAGGCCGCCCGGGCGGGGGCTACCGCAGTCGATTCTCCAGCGGCTGCGTTCGCGGGTGATGCTGTTTTCTCGATGCTGGCCGACGACGACGCGGTACGCGAAGCGATCGTGGCTTCCGGCGCACTGGCACAGGCGCGCCAAGGCCTGGTCCACGTCAACATGGCCACGGTATCGGTGGCACTGGCCGAGGAAATGGTCTATGCACACCAGGCGCAGGGCGTGGCGTACCTCGCGGCGCCGGTACTTGGCCGCCCCGACGTCGCCGCTGCCGCCAGGCTCAACATCCTGGTCGGCGGCGATGCGAAGACACTCGCCCATGTGCAGCCCCTGCTCGATGCCATCGGCCAAAAAACCTGGCACATGGGCGATGCTCCTTCGCGCGCGAACGCGGTCAAGCTGGCGGTGAATTTCATGCTGGGCGCCGCCGTCGAAGCCACGGCGGAGGCGGCGGCCCTGGCCGGCGCGCATGGCGTGGAAGCGGACGCATTCATAAAGCTGATCTCAGGCACCGTGTTCCCGGGGCCGGTGTACGAAGGTTACGGCAGCCGCATCGCCAGCTCGTCATATACACCGGCGGCATTCGCCGCACGGTTGGCGCACAAGGACCTCCGGCTCACGCTGGCCGCGGCGGGTACCGCGAAGGTACCCATGCCGCTGGCAAGCGTGGTGCACGATGCATTGCTTGAAACGGTGGCCGTGGGCGATGGCGAGAGCGACCTTGCCGTACTGGGCAGGACCGCCCTGCGGCGGGCGGGAAAGAAAACTTAGCCTTCGTTCTCGCTGCGCACGTCGACGCCGATGCTGCCGTCGCCTTCCACGGTGACGGTGACGTTGATAGGGCGGCAACACACCTGGCAGTCCTCGATGTAGCGCTGGCCATCCTCGCTGGCATCCACCAGCAATTCCAGCGGCTCTCCGCAATACGGGCAATGGACATCCACGGGGGTGAGCATCGATGGGCTCCGGCAAGGGCGATGGAGTATCGTAGCGCCCCGTCGGTGGAAGGAAGATAAGCAATGATTGAACTGGTGGGTTTCGACGGCGACGACACCCTGTGGCGGAGCCAGGAATACTTCGAGATTGCCAGCAGCGCATTCGAAGCCATCGTGGGCGAATACGTGGACCTGGCCGACCTTCGCCTGCACGAACGACTGCTGGCCATCGAGCAGGCCAACATGGCGCGCTTCGGCTATGGCGCGAAGGGCATGACGCTGTCGATGATCGAGGCCGCGGTGCAGGTCACCGGCGAGCGCATCAGCGCGCGCGACATCCACCGCATCGTGGCGCTGGGCAAGGACGTGCTGGACCACCCCGTGGAACTGCTCCCGGGTATCCGCCAGGCCGTGGAAGCGGTGGCACAAAGCCACCGCATCGTCCTGATCACCAAGGGCGACCTCTTCCACCAGGAACACAAGGTCGCCCACTCGAAGCTCGCCGACCTCTTCCACCGCATCGAGATCGTCTCGGAGAAGGACGACCGCGCCTATGCGCGCGTGCTTGGCGAGTTCAATATTGAGCCCGGACGATTCGCCATGGTGGGCAATTCCCTGCGCTCGGATATCGCACCGGTGGTGTCACTCGGGGGCTGGGGCGTGTACATGCCGTACCACGTTACCTGGGCCCACGAAATCGGTGCATCCATCGACGATGCCGACCGCATGGTGGAAGTGGCCGACGCCACCGGCATTCCCGGCGCCGTCCGCACGCTTGAGGAACGCGCCCGGATGCAGGCGGGCTAGGCGGCGCTCGCCACCGAGTTACGGCCGCCGGCCTTGGCGCGATACAAGGCGCTATCGGCCGCCTGCAGCAGGCTTAGAGGTCCCGCATCGGGTGATTCCATGCCCACGGCCACGCCGATGCTCACCGTGACAATGCCATAGGGGCTTCCATCGTTCCGAATGCCCATCGACTGCACGGTGTCGCGCAGCGCCTGTGCCAGTTGATGGGCACCGGCCAGGGTAGTGGCCGGTGCGACGACCGCGAATTCCTCGCCGCCGTAACGGGCCAGGAAATCCTCGCCACGACCAATGCGGGTAGCCAGTGCCGACGCCACCCGGCGGAGGCATTCATCGCCTTCCAGGTGCCCGTAGCGATCGTTGAACTGCTTGAAGAAGTCGATATCGATCATCAGCAAGGCGACCGGTTCGTTGCGTTCTACCGTGCGGTGCCATTCGGTAAGCAACGTGGCGTCCAACGCGCGGCGGTTGGCCAGCTCGGTCAAGCTGTCACGATAGGCCAACCCCTCCAGCGTGGCCTGCCGCGCCGTCAGGCGCGATTCCACTTCCACCAGGCTCACCTGGGTCAGCGTGCTGCGCAAGCCGATTCCAAGCACCGCGGCGGCACAAGCAGCCACGCCCAATCCCGGGTGATCGTCGATCACCATCAACCCCAGGGAAAGCACGCCCAGGGCCATGAACACGGGACTGCCGCTTTGCACGAAGCGCACGAGGAACACCGGCGGGCGCCAACGAACACGACCATGACCATCCCCACGCCGCGCCGCCAGCAGCCACGCCGCGAAGGGAATATCGAGCAGGATGTCCCAGGCCGAACCAAAATCGGGGTAGTCACCCAGCGCGACGAAATGGTTGTAGTACCCCACCACGAGCGTGTACGAGACAAAGAAGATCGAAGCGGCGCGATAGAACACCGCGTCACGCTGCCGTTCTGCGGCTAGCAGGCGAACGATGGCGGCGACGGCCAGGAAGATATTCTCGATGTCCAGCATGGTGGCGATGGCCTCGGCCTCGGGCCTGCCCGCCGCGCCTTCCATCGTTACCAGCGCAAACACGCGCGCATAAAACAGCGCCGCCAGCATGCAGGCCAGCACCAGGTCGATCGAAATGGCCCAGCGCTTGCGCGTCGCCACCGGCGATGACGAAAGCGTCACCAGCGCCGGCACGGCGTAGATGATGTAGAAGAACATGCTATCGCCGGGCGCGGGATTGGCGTTGTCCAGCACATAGCTCTGCCGGGCCGACAAGGCCACGCCGCACAGCCACAGCACGATGGACAGGGCCATCGCCAGCCAGCGCATGTCCGGACGCCGGCCCGAGGTCAGGCCGCGGTGCACGGCAGCGATGCCTGCGGCAACGCCGAAGGCTCCAAAAAAGAAGTACGACAGCGCCATCCCGATCTCAGGAGCTACCCATACGGAAACGGCGTGCAGCACCAGCACGGCAAAGACGATCAGGTAGTCCCGCATTCGCCCTCCTCTCGCGCTCTGCGTTACGACTATGGTCCCTCAGCCATACAAGATTGGTGCCAAAGGCTTTTTCCTGTATTTGACCCGGCCGAAAGTCCCCTAGGGTTGCCACGCTTCCGGTAACACGATGGCAAACCATTCACAGCGAGAAGCCAGGCGCAGCAACTCGTTGTCCTTGGTCACCAGCGCGCCTGCACCCGCCCCTAGAGCCACTTCGAGGAACATCTGGTCATCGGGATCGCGGCAACGTGGCAAAGCCACATCGTGCTTTTCCTCCAGGTCCGGGAACGACAAATAGGCATCGTAGGCCGCCTTCGCCTGCTGACGCCCCGCGTCGGTGATCGGCAGATCCGGGTACGTAAGCACCCGCAGCCACTCCGCGTGGCAATCGGCCCGCGACACCGCCTGCACACGGCCTTCCGCCAGCGCCTGGGCCAAGGCCTGGCAGCGCGGATCGCGGAAAAAGAACAGGTCCAGGCATACGTTGGTGTCCAACACCACGCGCGGCGGGAATGGTTGAGCGCTCATGGCAGCAGGCTGAACGAAGCCGCCGCGCTACGCAATGGCTTCACCGGTAAGGCGGTCTCCTAGTCAGTAACCGGAGAATGCCCATGTCCTCGAATCCCCGCCGCCGCTTCCTCGGCGTCACTGCCGCCCTCGCCGCCGTGGGCATCCTGCCCGCCGGCCGCCTGCTGGCCGACGCCCTGGCGCCCGCCCAGGGGCCCTCAGGCGCCCCGCCAAGCAAGGCAGGCAACGTCACCCTGGACTGCTTCGGCCCCGACAAGAAGCCACTGGGCACCTGCGTCGAGCCGAAAGTGGTGATGACCGACGAAGCATGGAAGGCAAAACTCTCGCCGCTCGCCTGGCAAGTCACCCGCCACGAAGGCACCGAACGCGCCTACACCGGCCCCGGCTGGGACCGCCACGACAACGGCCTCTACCGCTGCATCTGCTGCGACACGGCCTTGTTCGATTCCGCCACCAAGTTCGACTCAGGCACCGGCTGGCCCAGCTTCTGGCAACCCATCTCCAAACGAAACGTCGTGCAAAGCAGCGACACCAGCCTGTTCGAAGAACGTACCGCCGTGTCATGCGCCCGCTGCGATGCGCACCTGGGCCACGTGTTCGACGATGGTCCGCGACCGACAGGCTTGCGTTACTGCATGAACGCCGTGGCGATGCGATTCGTGGCGGTTGGTTCCGCTGCCGGTTAGTAGGCTCGGCTTCGCCATCGCGGTGGGGCAACCGTAGCCTTCGGTAAGCGCGCCGGGCGGGTGGGGGCCCTTGCCGCGACGACTTCACCGTCCTGGAGAGAAGGTGGGCCGCTACGCGGCCGGTGTCTTATGGCTTCGCCTCTCCAGGCCCTCACAGTCAGGCGGGGTTTTTCGAATCGGCATCCTGCCTCAGCGAAAAATGCCGGCCATCCATGGCCGGCACCGCTGCGCGGCCTTATCCGCCTGACTGTGCTCGGCTCCGCAAGTCGCGGCAAGGGCCCCCACCCGCCCGGCGCGCTTACCGAAGGCTACGGTTGCGTGTGCGTTGACGAACGATGAAGTGTGGGTGTGAGCTGACGAACCGTCGAGAAACTCGTTTGTACGAGCGAAGAAACTGGCCTGACGGAGCATTAATTCGCAACGCAGTAATCGTTACTCGCTGGCCATGCATTTGAGCATCGTTGGATGTTCGTCGTCGGGTAACTTTACGACCATTCGCATAGATTCTTCGCGCAGTATTCCGGATCATTCACGGGTTGCCGGGGTACCGGCAACCGGGTGTAGAGAACCCGAGCAACGCCGGGCCTCGCAGCATCGTTTGCGGGTCCGAGGTTTACCGTCTTTAGGCGGGCGACCAGGCGGGCGTATGCCCGGCCGTCGTTGTTCGGTTCTCTACCCTGGCTCGCCCGCCACCCTACCCATTACGAAACGGGCACGGCATCGCGAGCCTTGTGAGCGGATGAACACATCGGCAAGCTGAAGTAGCTCGGGTCACTCGTCGCGTAGCAAAGGTGACCTCAGCGAGGGTGCAAAGTCCGGCGTGTTCATCCGCGCAGTCCGTTTCACGGACGCAGCTCACGCACCAGCACCTCACGAAACGCACGCGCCCAAATCGCCCTTTGCGCCCCACGCCTTCGCTCTTAGCTCGGCTGCGCCATTGCGAGGGGCCGGAGCCAGTGCCGGCTGCCTTCACCGCGACCTCTGCAGCCGAGCACAGTCGGGCGGACAAGGCCGCGCAGCGGTGCCGGCCATGGATGGCCGGCATTTTTCGCTGAGGCAGGATGCCGATTCGAAAAACCCCGCCCGACTGTGCGGTCCTGACGGGGCGAAGCCATAAGACACGAGCCGCGCAGCGGCTCTCCTTTCCCGTCAGGACGGCGAAGCCAGTCGCGGTGAAGGCAGCCGGCGCTGGCTCCGGCCCCTCGCAATGGCGCAGCCGAGCGCCCATCGCGAAGGCAAAGCCGAGCCGTCACCTCTCAGTGCGGATTCTGAGCAGTAGGCGTCGGCGGAACCGGAGCGTCAGTGTTCATGCCCTTTCCCGCGTAAGGCAGCACGGTGGCGGCCAGGCGGGTGTCGGCTTTGATGAGCTGGACTTCGTCGGCAACGATGTGGGCGGTTTCGTCGAGTTGCGGGTCCTTGGCTTTCTTGGCGTCCTTCTCGGCCTGCAACTCGCTCTTCAGGCTGCGCTCGTTGGCCTGCAGGCCGTCGTCGCCGGTGTCGGCCGGATCGTCGTCGTCGCTGCCCTTGCCGGTGGCGACGTCACCCGGCTTGCCGGTGCCGCCGTCGATGGCCTTGTGGCGGGCGCGGAAGTCCGCCTGGAGGGCGTCCATCTGCTTGCGCTCGACTTCGCGCTGGGCGTAGTTGAGCGAGACTTCGGTCTTGTCGCGGGCTTTACGGTACGCGGCGAGTTCGTCGAGCATCAGCTTCCATGCCGGAGACTTGGCCGTGCGTGCGTCGTGCCTGGCCTGCAGCGGTGCCACCAGGGGCTTCAGATCGGCTACGGGCTTGTAGTTGGCCGGGGCAATCTGGGTCCAGGGCAGTGCGTTGTCGTAGGTTGACTCGCCGAAGTCTTTTGCGTCGCCGTTCTGCGGGAACTGGATTTCCGGCGTTACGCCGCGCAGCTGCGTGCTGCCGCCGTTGATGCGGAAGAACTGGGCGATGGTCATCTTCAACTCGCCATACTTGGCCGATTCCGAAGCCTGGCCGAAGCGGTCGAGGTCCACCAGGTTCTGCACGGTGCCCTTGCCGAAGGTGGGCTCGCCGATGATCAGGCCACGGCCGTAGTCCTGGATCGCGGCGGCGAAGATCTCAGACGCGGACGCCGAACCACGGTTTACCAGCACGGCCAGCGGGCCGTCCCAGCTCATGCCGACCTGGTCGTCGCCCTGCACTTCCACCTGGCCGCGGGCGTCGCGTACCTGAACCACCGGGCCCTGATCGATGAAGAGACCGGTGAGCTCGTTGGCTTCGGACAGCGAACCGCCGCCGTTGTTGCGCAGGTCCACCACCACGGCCTCGACCTTCTCGGCCTTCAGCTCGCCAAGCAGCTTGGCAACGTCGCGGGTGGCGCTCTTGAAATTGGTGTCGCCTTCGCGACGCGCGCCGAAGTCCTGGTAGAACGTGGGCAGGTCGATCACGCCGACCTTATGGTCGACATCGCCGTCCTTCCATTCCACGATCTTCTTCTTTGCCGCCTGCTCTTCCATGGTTACTTTCTTGCGCACCAGCGTGACCTGCTTGTGCTTGCCATCCATGCCCACGTCGGCAGGCAGGATCTCCAGCCGCACGGTGGTGTCCTTCTTGCCGCGGATCAGCTTCACCACATCGTCCTGGCGCCAGCCCACCACGTCCACCATCGGACCGGTGGTGCCCTGGCCGATGGCCACGATACGGTCACCCACAGAGACCTGACCCGACTTTGCCGCCGGACCGGCCGGGACCAGCTCGCGGATCATCGTGTAGTCGTCGCGACCCTGCAGCACCGCGCCGATGCCCTCGAGCGAGAGCTTCATGGCAATGTCGAAATTCTCCGCTGCACGGGGACCGAGGTAATCGGTATGCGGATCGGTGGATTCGGCGTAGGCCGTCATGAAGGTCTGGAAGGCGTCTTCCTGGTCGAGCTGGCGCACGCGGTCGATGTAGTTCGCGTAGCGCTTGTCGAGCGTCTTGCGGATTTCATCGTCGCTCTTGCCGGCCAGCTTCAGGCGCATCCAGTCGTTCATGGTGCGCCGGCGCCACAGATCATCCAACTCGGCCTGGTCCTTAGGCCATGCTGCCTTCTTGCGGTCGTAGTTGTACGTTTCGTTGCCGTTGAAGTCGAAACCCTTCTTCAGCAAACCGCGCGCATAGTTCATGCGGTCGAGCGCGCGCGTCAGGTACAGGTTGAACACGCTGAAGGGCGCGGAGAGATCCTGGTTCCAGACCGCATCGTCGAACTGCGTCTTCAGCGGTTCGAACTTGGCCATGTCCTCCTGGGTAAAGAAGACTTTCTCACCGTCCAGGGCGTCGAAGTAGGCCTTGTAGATCTTCGCCGACATCGCGTCGTCGAGCGGCTGGGCCTGGTAATGGAAACGCGTGAGGAAGCGCGCCGACAACTGGGCAGCCTGGGCTTCGGTGGGATTCCACTTCAGCGGAAGCTCCGAGACCTTGCGTTTGGCCACCGGCGAGGTGGCCGCCTCTGAGGCGTCCTGTTGCTGATTGGCAGCCGGCGCCTGGGCGGCCGGCGAACTGGCCGGCTTCGCCGGGGCGGCGGCCTGGGCATGGAGGCCGGCGGCGGTGAGGGCCAGCAGCAGGGCGAACGCGGGGCGGAGTGTCATATCAGTGGATTCGCCTGGAGTTACGTGTGTTTAATTTATTCGACGACACCGGCGGCGTGCGCCTGCAGGTCGGCATGGTAGGAAGAACGCACCAGCGGTCCGGACGCGACATGGTCGAAACCCATCGCCTCGCCCGCCACGCGCAGTGCTTCGAATTCGTCCGGCGTCCAGTAGCGCACCACCGGATGGTGATGCGCCGTTGGCTGCAGGTACTGGCCTATGGTGATCATGTTGACGTCATGGGCGCGTAGATCGCGCATGGTCTGCAGAACCTGCTCGTGCGTTTCGCCCAGGCCCAGCATGATGCCGGACTTGGTGGGCACGTCCGGGTGCTGCGCCTTGAACTGCTTGAGCAAATCCAGCGACCACTGGTAGTCGGCGCCCGGGCGCACCTCGCGGTAGAGGTGAGGCACGGTTTCCAGGTTGTGGTTGAACACATCCGGTGGATAGTCCTTCAACACTTCCAGCGCGCGCTCCATGCGGCCCTTGCCGCGGAAATCCGGGGTGAGGATCTCGATGCGGATATCGGGGCTGGCATGGCGCGTGGCGCGGATGCAGGCGGCGAAATGCGAGGCGCCGCCATCGCGCAGGTCGTCGCGGTCGACCGAGGTGATCACCACGTAGCGCAGGCGCATGTCGGCAATGGTCTGGGCCAGGCGCGCAGGTTCCAGCGGATCGGGCGGCTGCGGGCGACCATGGGCGACGTCGCAGAACGAGCAACGGCGGGTGCAGACCTCGCCGAGGATCATGAAGGTAGCCGTGCCCTTGGAGAAACACTCGTGGATGTTCGGGCAGGAGGCTTCCTCGCACACGGTAACGAGCGAGTTTTCGCGCAGGCGGGCCTTCAGCTGCTGCACGGCGTTGCCTTGCGGCAGGCGCACGCGGATCCAGCTGGGCTTGCGCAGGGTGGGGACGGTGGTATCGAAGCCCGCGCGATTGAGCGCGATCTTGTCGTTGCCGAGCATTTTTTCGCCGGGCTTGTCGACAACCGCGATGGGAATGGACTTCAAGGGGGACGTGGACACTTGGCTCATGGCTGCTCTAGGGCTTTCAGACCGCGACGCGGGCCGGGAGTTCGGGGAGGTGGGGATCGGCTTGCACGGGGTGGAAATCGAACTGCCGGCAGAATTCCTCTACCAGGGTGTTTTCCACTTCCGCGAGGGACGACGGTCCACCCAAGTCTAGCACTTGCGTGACCTCCAAGCCCTTGTAGCCGCAGGGGTTGATGCGGTGGTACGGGGAAAGATCCATGTTCACGTTGAAGGCCAGGCCATGGAAGCTGCAGCCCCGGCGCACGCGCAGGCCCAGGGCGGCCACCTTGGCCCCCGCCACATAGACCCCGGGGGCACCCTCCACCCGCTCGGCCACGATGTTCCAGTGGCCCATGGTGTCGATGAGGGCCTGCTCGATGCGGTTCACCAGCTCCCGCACGCCCACCCCTGAGCGGCGCAGGTCCACCATCGGGTAGGCCACGATCTGGCCCGGACCGTGGTAGGTCACCTGGCCGCCCCGGTCGACCGGGACCACCGGAATATCACCCGGGGCAAGGACATGCTCCATCTTGCCGGCCTGGCCAAGGGTAAATACCGGATCGTGCTCAAGAAGCCACAGTTCGTCCGGGGTGTCCTCGGTACGGTTGTCGGTGAAGGCGCTCATCGCCTTCCAGCTGGCCTCGTACGGGACGCGGCCGAGCCGGCGGATGTTCAGAGGAAGGGACATGGCAGGCCGCAAATCGAATGCAATGCCGGCAATCTGCGGGTTCGGGGCCGCGTTCGCAAGCCCCGGAACGGCTAGAGAGTGAAGCGGATCTCGTCGTGGGCCCGCAGCACCTCATGGGCCTTGTCGTAGTCCTCGCGGGTCTGGCACAGGAACCGGATGGTCACCGAGGTGTAGGTGCCTCCGCTGGACCGGCGCGAGGAAACGGTTTCATGCAGCACCTTGAGCCCGACGCCTTGCAGCAGTTCGGGGACCAGGGTTTCCAGATGGGCAGCGGCGTTGCCCATCGCGGTGATCTCGAATTCACCGGGGAACTGGAAGCCCTGCCCCTCGCCGGGCTGGATGTCGCTCAGTTGCATCGCCTGCCCTCCGCTTATTTCTTGTCGCTATGGAACCACAACATGATGGTGTCCCACAGCCGCGAGAAGAACCCGCCTTCGGGCGCATCTTCCAGGGCCACCAGCGGGGTGCTGGACACCGGCTGGCCGTCGAGCGTGATGCGCAGCGTACCCACCTGCTGGCCCTTCTTGAACGGGGCGATCAGGGTGGCAGGGATGTCCATGTCGGCCTTGAGCTTGTCATAGTCGCCGCGCTTGACGGTGACCAGCACGTCGGCATCCACTCCCAGCGGAATGGTGTTCTCGGCGCCCTTCCAGAGCTTGGGGGTAGCCAGCGGCTTGGCGTGGTCGTACAGCTTGTGCGACTCGTAGAAGCGGAAGCCGTAATTCATCAGCGCCAGCGCGGCGTCGGCGCGGCCCTTCTCGCTGCTGGCGCCCATGACGATGGCGATCATGCGCGAATCGCCCACTTTCGACGAGGCGGCCAGGCAGTAGCCGGCCGCGGCGGTGTGGCCGGTCTTGATGCCGTCGACGTTGTTGTCGCGCCACAGCAGCAGGTTGCGGTTGTGCTGCTTGATGCCGTTCCACTCGAATTCCTTGACTGCGGAAATCGCGTAGTCCTCGGGGAAGTCGTGGATCAGCGCGCGGGACAGAATGGCAATGTCGCGTGCGGTGGTGTAGTGGTTGGCGATCGGGTAGCCGGAGGCATTCTGGAACTGCGAGTGCGTCATGCCGATCTGCTTGGCATACGCATTCATCAGGTTGGCGAACGCCGTTTCCGAACCCGCGGTGTGCTCGGCCAGGGCGATGGCGGCGTCGTTGCCCGACTGGATGATCATGCCGTAGAGCAGGTCTTTGAGGTTCACCTGGCTGTTGAGCTTCAGGAAGCTGGTGGAGCCGTCGGTACCGGCGCCGCCGCCGCGCCAGGCGTTCTCGCTGATGGTGACCTGGTCGTTCATGTGGATCTTGCCGTTGGCAATTTCCGCCGACACCACGTAGTCGGTCATCACCTTGGTGATCGAGGCAGGCTCGACCTGCACGTCGGGGTCCTTCGAGGCGAGGATCTGCCCGGTGTTGTAGTCCATCAGCACCCAGCTCTTGCCGTCCACTTCGGGCGGCGGAGGCACCGGCGCCTCGGGCACCACCGGGCGCGGCACGGGCGCTGGCCGCGGTGGCGCGGTCTGGGCGGCAGTGGCGGCGACAACCAGGGTGGCTACGAGGGCAAGCAGCGAACGGGGAGCAAATTTCATCGTTAAGTCAGGTCCGGTAAGGTCTTCAAAGTGGTGCCATGGCCGCAAGGCCAAGCGCTCAGTCTACCGCGACCGAGGGTCGGGGCAGGCCCAGGCCTGCGATCTGGTCGGTCACGCGGTCGGCGGTGTCCACGTCCGCCAGCGGTCCCACGCGCACGCGGCGCACGCTGCGGCCGTTGATATCGGCCTGGATGATGCTCACGGGCCCGAGGCCGGCCTTGTCCAACTGGTCGGCCACGCGGGAGGCATTGGCAAGATCGGAAAAAGCGCCCACCTGCAGGTAGATTTTCGGTTTGGGGTTGACGGTTGGGACCACGGGTGGCGCCGAGGGTTCCGGCGGCAAGGCCGAGGCGATGCTGGCTGCGGCAATATCGCCCGTCGACGGGGCGGGGACCGGGCGCATCGGTGGCGGAACGATGGCAGCGCTGGTGTCACGCGCTGGGATGACCGAAGCGCTGGAGCTGCCTTGACCACGCGCTGGCGTCGGCGGAGGCTGGAAGGCCACGCGACTTGCCCCGACGGGGTCAGAGTTTTTACTCTGACCCCCAACAACCCGACCCCCAACGGCTTGGGCGGGCGGCGGCGAGGACGCGAGCCCCGACGACACGACTGTGCCGGGGGCATCGGGGTGGTCCGGGTCGATCGCACGCACTTCGACCAGTCCCGTGCCCTTGGGCCAGACACCGATCTTCACCGCGGCGGCATAGGAGAGATCGATGATGCGGTTCTCGTGGAACGGTCCGCGGTCATTGATGCGCACCACTACCGACTTGCCGTTCTCCAGGTTAGTCACCCGGGCATAACTCGGCAACGGCAGCGTCTTGTGCGCCGCGGTGAACTGGTACATGTCGTAGTCCTCGAAGTTCGAGGTCTTGTACCCGTGGAATTTTGAACCGTAGAACGAGGCAATGCCGCGCTCATCGTAGCCGCTGGCATTGGGCAGCACCGTATAGGACTTTCCCAGCACGCTGTACGGGCTCTTGTTGCCGTAGAGCGAGCGCGGTTCATTGCGCGGGGTGGGCTCTACCAGCTTGCTGACATCGAGGTTGTCATTGGGAACGCTATCGTTGTCCACACCATAGCGGGAAGCCTGCGGACGACTGGTGTCGTCGTTGATCCCGCCCCGGCGTCCCGGTGCTCCACTGACATTGCCACGCGATGTCGTCCCCTTCGATGGCTTCGTCTTCGAACCGCCGCAGCCCGCCAGCAGCATCACCAGACCCATGACCAGGCACAGCATGGCCAGCCGGCGCCATGGCCTCTTCTGGGGAACGGTGCGGCGCACGACACTCATTGCAGGACGGTGGACCCGCGCACTTGCATGGCGATGGCCTGCGCCAGTTGATTCACCGCCATGGCGTAAAGCGGGCTGCGGTTGTATTTGGTGATCACCAGGAAGTTGTTGAAGGTGAACCAGTATTCATCGCCCGTGGGGCCATCCAGGCGCACCACGGTGGCCTGGCGGCCCGGGTCGGTGTGCTGCAACGGCGCAAAACCCCAGGCCATGAATTGTTCCAGGCTCCAGCGGGGCACGAAGTCGGTGATTTCGGGAAGTTCAGGTGAGTTATCCGGCTGCGCGCGGATGGCTACCGGGCCGCCAGCTTCCCAGCCATGCTTGGCGAAATAGTTGGCCACGCTGGCCAGGATATCGGGCAGCGAATTGCGCATGTCGATATGCCCGTTGCCATCGGCATCCACGCCCCAGTCGCGGATCGAGGTGGGCATGAACTGGCCCCAGCCCTGGGCTCCGGCATAGGAACCGACCAGGGTATCGATGGGACCGGCAAGATGGTTGTCCGGCAGCATCAGCAGCGCCTTGAGCTGCTCGCGGAAGAAAGGCGCCCGCTTGGGGTAGTAGAACGCCAGCGTGACCAGCGCGTCGATCACCTTGTACTTGCCCAGCACCTTGCCGTAGCTCGTTTCCACGCCAACGATGGCCACAATGATTTCCGGGGCCACGCCGTATTTGCGCGCGGTGTCGTCCACCAGGGCCCGGTTGGCGCGGTAGAACGCCACGCCCTCGCCGATGCGCTTGTCGGTCATGAAGATCGGACGGTAGTCGCGCCAGGGCTTGGCCTCGGCCGGCCGGTTCATCGCGTCGATGATGCTTTGCTGCATCTTCGCCTTGTCCAGGATGGCGGTGAGCGCCTTGGGGCTCTTGCCGGTGGCCTTGGCCACCTCGCGCACAAGCGCCGCTTCGCCAGGATGGGTTTCAGCGCGGGCGACGCCGAACGGCAGCGCGCACGCTGCCAGGCAGAAACACAACATCAGCGACTTGAACATGCTTGTCAGGGTAACCAATCCGGCGCGTCATTGCCGCTGCATGATTGCAGGTGGACATGCATGCCGTCACCCCCGCGGGCTAGCTATGTGTTTTCTGGTTGGCGTGGATCGACATCAATACGCCGAAGCCGGTGAGCAACGACACCGCCGAGGTGCCGCCATAGCTCACCAGCGGCATCGGCACGCCCACCACGGGCAACATGCCGGCCACCATGCCGCCATTGACGAACACATAGACGAAGAAGCTCATGGCAATCGCGCCGGCCAGCAGGCGCGAGTACGTATCGCGCGCGTTCATGGCGATCCACAGGCAGCGGCCGATGATGAACGCATACAGAAGGACAATGCCGATCACCCCGACCAGGCCAAATTCCTCGGAGAACACGGCGAAGATGAAATCGGTGGTGTGCTCGGGCAGGAACTCCAGCCGCGACTGCGTGCCTTGCTGCCAGCCCTTGCCGAACACCCCGCCCGAACCCACCGCGATCTGCGACTGGATGATGTGCCAGCCGTTGCCCAAGGGATCGGATTCAGGGTCCAGCAGCGTACGCACGCGATTGCGCTGGTATTCGTGCAGGAAATGCCAGGCCACCGGAATTGCCGCGCCTACAGCACCTACTAGCACGCCGATGCGCCACCAGGCCATGCCGGACAGGAACAGCGCGAAAGCACCGGCAGCGACCACCAGCAGCGCCGTGCCCAGGTCCGGCTGCTCGGCGATCAGGCCTGCCGGCACGGCAATCAGCATGCCCACCACCACGATGTCCTTCCAGGAAGGCGGCAGCTGCCGTGGATGCAGGTACCAGGCCACCATCATCGGCATGGTCAGCTTCAACAACTCCGAAGGCTGGAAGCGCATGACGCCCAGGTCCAGCCATCGATACGCGCCCCTGCCCTCGCCCAGTACCGCCACCACCATCAGCAGGCACGTGCTTCCGACGTAAAGCCAGGGCGTCCACGAACGCAGCACCGGCGGCGGAATGCGCGAAATCACCAGGATCAGCACGCCGCCCAGCACGAAGCGCGCGGCCTGCCCGATGACCAGGCTCATGTTGCCGCCGCCGGCGCTATAGAGCGTGGCCAGCCCCACGCCGCCCAGCACGATAAGCGCGCCGATCAGCGGAAGATCCACGCGCGGCCGGCGCAGCACCCGCCGCGCGAAGCGCTGCATGCGGATGGCGAAAGTGTCGATCATGGCGTGTCCTCGGTGCTGGCGGCATCCGCCGGCGCCAGTTCGCTTGGATCCGCCGGCTCCTGCGTCGGCGGCGGCACGGCAGGTGCAGGCGGCGGCAGCGCACTGGAGGCGGGAGGCGCGGGGCGCTCGCCGCCCTCATCGACCACCCACTGGTCCAGTATCTTGCGCGCGATGGGGCCGGAATCCTTCGCGCCCCAGGCGCCGGCTTCCAGGATCACCGCCACGGCGATCTTCGGATCGTCCGCCGGAGCAAAGGCGATGAACAGCGCACGATGGCGCGTGGCAAGGTAAGCCAGGCTCTTGCGGGTGTCATAGGCGTTGGTGGTACGGGAAAACCGCTCGGCCGTACCTGACTTGCCGGCAATGACAAAAGGGAAACCCAGGCCCAGGCCATAGGCGCGACCCGTGCCGCCCGCGCCATTGACGACGGCGATCATGCCTTCGTCGATGGTGTCCCAGTTGGACGGCTTGGAGATCACGGACGGTCCGCTAGGGTTCCATGGAACGTCCACGGGCCTTGCATCCACGCCATCCTGGGTGCGCATGAGCAGATGCGGCGTGTACGGCACGCCTTTGCCGGCGAGGGTGGCCGTGGCGTGCGCCAGCTGCAGTGCCGTGACCGCCCAGTAACCCTGGCCGATGCCTGCGATGACGGTCTCTCCGGGGAACCAACCCGACTTGCTCCGCGTCGCCTTCCATTCGCGCGAGGGGAGGATGCCCGGCACTTCGCCAACCAGGTCGATGCCGGTCTTCTCGCCGAAGCTGAATTTGCGCAGGAAGGTCGAGAACCGGTCGATGCCCAGGTCCAGCGCCAGCCGGTAGAAATAGGTATTGGTGGAAAGCTCGATGGCGCGAACCATGTTTACCGTGCCGTCGCCGCCCTGCTTGTCGTCGCGATAGCAACGCGACTGGCCCGGAATACAGAATTCGCCGGTCGAAAGCACGGTGTCGCCCGGACGCCGGACGCCGTACTCCAATCCCGCCAGCGCGACGAACGGCTTGATCGTCGAGCCCGGCGGATATACGCCGCGCAGGGCGCGGTTGTACAGCGGCTTGTCTTCCGAGGTCATCAGCGAGCGGTAATCCTGGCCGCTGATCCCGTTGACGAAGAGATTCGGGTCGAAGCTGGGCACACTGACGAAGGCCAGCACCTGGCCGCTGCGCGGATCGATCGCCACGGCGGCGCCCAGGCGGCCGTCGAAGGCATCTTCGGCCGCCTTCTGCAGGCGTACGTCGATGGACAGGTAGAGGTTCTTGCCCGGCGTCGGCGCGTGGGTTTCCAGCACCTGCTGCACGCGGCCATCGGCGTTCACCTCAACCAGTTCATAGCCTGGCGTGCCGTGAAGCAGGTCTTCGTAGCTGCGTTCGATGCCGATCCGGCCCACGTGGGTGGTGCCCTTGTAGCGCGTGGGATCAAGTCTTGCCACGTCGTCGGCATCGATCCGGCTGACGTAACCCACCACGTGCGCCATGTGCGGTCCCAGCGGATACCGCCGGGTGAGGTAAGGCACGATTTCCACGCCCGGGAACCGCCACTGGTTGATGGCGAAGCGGGCGATCTCGTCCTCGGTCATCTTCAGTTTCAACGGCACGCCGTCGAAGCGGCGGCTTTGCTTGACCTGCTTGCGGAAGGTCTCGATGTCTTCGTCGCTCAGCGGCACCACCGAGCCGATGGTGGCGAGCATCTTGTCCATGTCCGGCACCTGGTCGGGCGTGGCTTCCAGGCGGAACGCCGGTACGTTGTCGGCCAGCAATACGCCGTTGCGGTCGTAGATCAAGCCGCGCGCCGGCGGGATCGCCCGGGGCTTGATGGAATTCTGCTGCGAGCGCAGCGCAAATTCGTCGTGTCGCTGCACCTGCAGCACCACATAGCGCCCGACCAGGGCGACCAGGCCGATCAGGATCAGGAAAAACCCGGCAAAGGCGCGCCGGCGGAAGAGATCGGCCTCGCCGCGGCTTTCCTTGAAGGCGGTGCGTCCGAGCTTCATGCCTCGTGGATGCGCAGGCGCGCACGCAGGTCGTCGAGGATCAGGAACACGAACGGCCAGAACGCCGCGCCGACGAACGGCGACAGCCAATAGGCCGCCGGCGGCATCGGTTCACCGCCGAGCACGCGCACCAGGAACAACAGCACGCGGTCGTTCATCAGCAGGCCCAGCACCGCCAGGGTCTGTTGCCACATCGGGAAGAAGCGCAACCGCGAACGAAAGCGCAGTGCGATGAAAACCAGTGCCGTCAACCGCAAGGCCTGTTCGCCCAACAGCACGCCATCGAAGATGTCGGCCCCCACGCCCACGCAGAAGGCCAGGCCCAGGGTGACGCGATCGGATGATTCCAGCGACCAGTACAGCAGGAACAGCGCCGGCCAGTAGGGCTTGAGCGGCTGGATCGGTGCCGGCAACGGGATCAGCATCAACAGCAGCGACACCACCAGGGTGCCGGCGAACCAAAGTCCGCGAATGCGCGCGCGACTCATCGCACACCTCCGCTGGTGGCCGCCGGAGCTGGCGCAGCCGCGCGACCTGGCGTTCGGGTAGAGGCAGCCGCCGCCGGGGCATCGACGGGACCTGCAAGGCCAGCGGGCGGCCCGGCCACGGAAGCCGCCGGCGGCGGCCCCACGGGCTCGGCAAGGTCGTGCAGCAGCAGCACATCATCGCTTCGCGCGATGTCGGCAGCGGGCTTGGCCTTGGCCGCCAGGAACATGCCCGATTCGGTCTGCCCCGACTCGATGATCTCGCCCACGGGGAAACCTGGCGGGAAACGACCGCCAAGGCCCGACGTGACTAGCTTGTCACCCACGCGGACATCGGCCGACACCGGGATGTTCGGCAAGGAGAGTGCATCCCCACCCTGCGAGCCATAGGCCACCGTGCGCAGGCCTGTGCGTTCGATGGTCACGGGGACCGCGTGGTTGGGATCGGTAATCAGCATGGCCGTGGATGTGGTGGGCATCACCTCGATCACCTGCCCCATCACGCCGCGGGCGTCGATTACCACCTGACCTACCGTCACCCCGTCGCGCGCGCCCAGGTTCAGCGTGGCCCGGTGGCGGTAGGCACCCAGGTCCACATCGATCAGGCGTGCCAGCTGCACCGTAATTCCAAGGCTGTGCTGCGTGTCGAGTAATTCCTTCAGGCGCTCGTTCTGTTCGGCGACCGAAGCCATGCGGTTGAGCTTGGCATTGGCCAGCAGAAGGTTCTCGCGCAGGCGCTGGTTGGCGTCGGTCAGCAGCTTGCGGTCGGCGAAAGCTACGGCCGCCGCGCGGAACGCGTCGGAAGGCAAGGAAGCGAGCCGGTAGACCGGCTCGATGATCGCCGAACCGCCATAACGCAGCCGGCTCATCCAGCCGTTGCGGTGGTCAAGCACCATCAGCACGCAAGCCAGTGCCATGTACACGATCAGACGCAAGGTGCCCGCGACGGAGGGCGAGAATAGCGGGGACGAGCCGTCGCGGTTTAGGGCCATGGAGCTGCTTTAAGTCTTCAGGTAGGGGCGGGCGGGCCCGCGAAACATTGGCTTCGAGGGGGCAAGCCTTACGCGCAAGCTCCTACAACGGAAAGGTTTTTTACTCCGGAGCGAAGAAATCGCTACCGTGCTGGTCGATCAGTTCCAGCGCCTTGCCACCACCCCGGGCGACGCAGGTGAGGGGCTCATCCGCCACCTGCACGTGCAGGCCCGTTTCTTCCGACACCAGGCGGTCCAGGTCGCGCAGCAGGGCGCCACCGCCGGTCAGCACGATGCCGCGCTCGGCGACGTCCGAGCACAATTCCGGCGGGGTCTGCTCCAGGGCGCTCTTCACCGCCGCAACGATGCCCGACAGCGGCTCGTGCAACGCCTCGAGCACCTCGTTGGAATTGATGGTGAACATGCGGGGAACGCCTTCGGCCAGGTTACGGCCGGAGATCTCGATCTCGCGGACTTCGCTCTGCGGGAAGGCACAGCCGATCTCCAGCTTGATGCGCTCGGCGGTGGATTCACCGATCAGGGTGCCGTGGTTGCGGCGCACGTAGTTGATGATGGCCTCGTCGAAACGGTCGCCACCCACGCGCACGGACTGCGAATAAACGATGCCATTCAAGGAGATGACAGCGACTTCCGAGGTGCCGCCGCCGATATCCAGCACCATCGAGCCACGCGCCTCATGCACCGGGATACCGGCGCCGATGGCGGCGGCCATGGGCTCTTCGATCAGGAAAACGTCGCGCGCACCGGCACCTTCGGCCGATTCCTTGATCGCGCGGCGCTCCACCTGGGTGGAGCCACAGGGCACGCAAACCAGCACACGGGGGCTGGGGCGCAGCAGGCGCGAACGGTGCACCTGCTTGATGAAGTGCTGCAGCATGGCCTCGGTCATGGTGAAGTCGGCGATCACGCCATCCTTCATCGGGCGCACCGTGGCGATATTCCCTGGGGTACGGCCCAGCATGCGTTTGGCATCGGTACCCACCGCCGCCACCGTGCGGGGACCGCCGGGACCACGGTCCTGGCGGATGGCCACCACCGAGGGTTCGTTCAGCACGATACCCTGGCCACGCACATAAATGAGCGTATTGGCCGTACCCAGGTCGATGGAAATATCGTTGGAAAAGATGCCGCGAAACTTCTTGAACATGAGACCTGGGGCTGCCGGAAGGAGAAAAAGTCAACGCGTCATGGTAGTGACGCCCCCCCTCCCACGCAAGGGCGCTGCGAGGGCGTTTTCGTTAAGAAAGCCTTGTCGAACCGAAGGATGCGCGCAATTCCTGCCAAGGTACGTCGCCAGCCGCGGGGCCCGGCGGATCGTCACGGGACCTGTCTTTTAGTACCATCTGGACCCTTTGCGCCCCGGCAGCGGGCCGGCGCGCCCGGACAACCCGTGGGGTAGCAGCAACATGTCAGCCGTGATTTGTGGATCCCTGGCGTACGACACCATCATGGTGTTCCCCGACCAGTTCAAGAACCACATCCTGCCGGACAAGGTGCACATCCTGAATGTGTCGTTCCTTGTACCGCAGATGCGCCGCGAATTCGGTGGGTGCGCGGGCAACATTGCCTACAACCTGAAATTGCTCGGCGGCAATCCGTTGCCGATGGCAACGGTAGGCCAGGACTTCGCGCCCTATCGCGACCACCTGCAGAAGTTCGGTATCCCGCTCGATGGCGTGCGCGAATTTTCCGATCAGTTCACGCCGCAGTGTTTCATCACCACGGACCTGGACAACAACCAGATCACCGCCTTCCATCCTGGCGCGATGTCCAGCGCGCACCACAACCACGTGGGCGACGTGGAAGATTGCGAGTTCGGCATCGTGGCGCCGGATGGCCGCGAAGCCATGTTGCAGCACACGGCTGATTTCGCCGCGCGAGGCGTGCCTTTCATCTTCGATCCGGGCCAGGCCATGCCGTTGTTCAACGGCGAGGAATTCCGCACCATGATCGAACAGGCGACGTACGTGATCGTCAACGACTACGAGTCGCAGCTGTTGCAGCAGCGCACCGGCTGGAGCGCCGCGGATATCGCTTCGCGCGTGGAGGCCTACATCATCACGCTAGGTCCGCGTGGCTCATTGATCCACGCCAATGGCGAAGTGATCGAGATTCCACCGGCGCGCGAACGCCAGGTGGTCGATCCCACCGGTTGCGGCGATGCTTACCGCGCAGGCCTGATCTTCGGCATCATGAAGGGCTGGGAGTGGAAGACGATCGGCCGCATGGCATCGTTGATGGGGGCATTGAAGGTGGAGCACCCGGGCACGCAGAACCAGTACTTCACGTATGAGGATTTCTCCGCTGCGTTCGAGGAGCAGTTCGGCTACAAGCTGGGCTGAGCCGGTGGATTGATACGTGAGGCGATGAAGTCCGCCATCGCCTCACCCAGCGCGGCATGAACGCGGCGCGTGGGGTGCAATCGATCCCAGAAGAGATAGGTATCGGCTGATGTGCACGCCGATGCCGCTGCATGCCGCCCCGCGTACACGAGAGGACCCTCCCCCCGGATATCCAGGCAACTGTCCTTGACGTTGTCGATGCCGTAGTCCGCGGGGTGTTCGAGGGCCGCTGCAAACTGCGAATAAGCATCGAAGATATCGACGCGCGCCCGACCCGACAGTCGCTCCCGCAACAGTTCAAGCCCGCGGTTGAAGGCCATCACCTGCCCGCGTACCGCCGTCTCGCGCGAGCTGCCGCGCACCTCCGGCGCTATTGAAATGTCGGGAAGGTTCATTAGCACGATGTGTTCCGCGCCGTCGTCAAGCAACCTGCGTGCGGCAAACTCGATGCTGGCAAGTACCTCGTGGGCCTGCTTGCCGTAGTTGATGAAATCGTTACCGCCGATGAGGACGACATAGATGTTGCGGCTGTCATCGACATGGCAGTCATGGGCGCGTAGCTGGCGCCAGGCATCCACCTGCTGGACGACACCGGGAATCAATATATCGCCATCCGCGGCAGCGGCGCCGAAGGCAAAGTTCATGAGGTCGAGCCCCGTTAGCTTTGAGGTGATTTCAGGCCACACCTGCCCGTTGGTGAACCGGCCGGCCGACCAGCTCTTCGCATGCGGGACGAGGCGCAAGCTGCGGTTCCACGCGTTCATCGTGTCGCTAAGGCTGTCGCCGAAGATGATCATCCGGGTGATGCCTGGCGGCGCCTGAGGAGTGTCATTCGTCCAGATGGCGTAGTCGTAGGAGAAACGCGTGTCGGCCGCAGTGGCCGCCATGAAGGATTCTTTACCGTCCCGGCGAAGGGTATCGCGGCACGTGGAGGCTATGGTTTCCTGCGAGGTAGGGGTAAAGAAGAGATTGGCCGACTCCAGTGATGGATAAGCCCAGTGGCCGCTGAGAGAAAAATAGCTTCCCAGCGGCGTTCGTGCCCAAACCCAGTCTGTCTGGGGGAGATTTGGATTCGGGTTTACGCGGTAGTGGCAGCGCACGTAGGTTGTGGTGTCGTTGCCCACTCCAAACGGCCGTGCGAGAGATTCTGGCGTGGCAGCGTTAGCGTGAATGGGTGCCATGCCGGCTGCCGTTAGCATAAGGAGGTGAAGAGAAAGGTGCTTCATGAGAATGTCCCAACCGAGGGAGCATCACTTTGCTCGTTTGAGCCGTGCTTATCCGCCAGCTTTCATCGTCATTTCGTCTCATACATCTGCTGACAACCAAGTAGTCGAGATTCGCTTCCGTTGCCGCGGCGACCGTGGCCTGCTCGACGGCATCGCCGGGCGATGTGACAACAGGAGCGTGCGTTGATATTTGACAGACATGACCCTTCGCTCCGCATAGCCTCGTCGATACTTACTTCGAGGAACCGGCGCATGCCAGCAACGACGAACGCTTCGACAACAACCGGCTTGAAGGGCCGAGGTCTTCAAAGGCCATCTGACGACATAACAAAGTTGAAAACGCTCTCGCCACGCAGCCGACCGGACGCGAATGTCAGGATCGAATCACAGTTCGCAGCAGTATTGAACGGTCCCTGGAATCGAACCTGGATTCACGCCCTGCGAGAAAGATTGAAATCGCAACAAAGCTCGGCAGATACCGCCCAGCTTCAATCCTCCCGTCCAGAACCCGCAGCCCCCTCCAAGGATGGATTAACCCTGCACATCCGGCCGCTCTCAAGCGAAGCAGACTTCATCACCCGGCGAGCATTCGCCGCATCCGCACTGATGAGTATCTCCGTGGTGAGTTCGGATTGCTGGCGTCAAGGCCCCGCACTTTGCGTGCTTGGCACAGACAGCGCCGTCGTATGCAGGGTCAGTCCTCATAACGACGGGGGCATCACCATGAAGCCCACCGATGCTTCGATCATGCTAGTGAAAGATGACCCACAAACATTTCAAGCCCTCAAGCCAACCGACCATGGCACAGGATTCGAATACCTCGATGCCACGGGATCCTTTTGTCATGCACTGGCTTACGCCATCCAATGGAGATTGATTTCACTCCAAATTGGACCCGATGATTTCCGCGATGCGATGGTTAGCCGAGAGCGTGAGCTCCTTGAAGCAATGCTTGAAGAGATGAATAAAAAGACTTCGCTTTATGGTCATTTAGACTACGTGGAGCAACGTACCGGCACCATCGCCGCCATGCTCGCAATTGAGGATTCAGCGCGGAAGTACTCGGCTGGTAAAAGCTGAATTGGGACCAGGGGCGCCAAGCCGGCAACAGCACTTGTACCTCTTGGTCGAAATTTGACGGGGAGGATCGAGCAGACGATCTAGGCTTGCGGCCTCTCCCGCAAAGTCGCTGCCCCATGCCAAAGATCCGCGCTGCCACTACTTCACACCCAGACACCAGAGTTGTTAAACATCCGCCGGACAGGGTGCGCAGGACGACTTCAGAAGCACACGCCAACCGCACGGATAAAGCACTCAGAATCGTCGACCACATCGCCAGAACAGACAACGCAGCTACGACGCTTTCGACTCAGAAAGGCGGGAGCGCACAGAATCAGACGGGTCGCAGTATGACTTCACCGCCTCATCCAGAAGTCGTGCAATGGTTCACTCACTTCACGACTGTTCCAGAGCAAGTTCGAAGCGAGCACTCCGCCTGTATAGCTCACATGCGTTCGGTGTTGTATTCCTGCGCTATTGTCGCCTCGGATTACTGGCACGAATCACTGGGTGGTCGCCCCCTTAGCGTTCTAAATAACAACGGACAGGACATCTGCCGGATAAGACCCGAGACGGGCCATGGCCAATCCGACGTGCAGAACCCCGATGCCGTGATCAAGATAACGGACACGGGGCCAAAGCCCTATGACACTGCAACAGGCTCAACGCGGTGGAACAACTTTGCAACCAACCCACTCTGCTCTGCGACAGTTCGCGCCGCGTTGTTTCATTCGATTCCACTGACGGAGGAGTCCCTCCCCGCCCATAACAAGCTTATGGCTCACCATGAAGTAGAACTGGGAGCCTCGATGGAGAAATGGGCTGACAGCAATATTGATGTTCTCAAGAAAATGGCATTTCAGATGATGGGCATTGAGTCCGTTGAGGTAGATGATCGCAAGGAATTGACTCATGCCAGCAATGACCTCTCCCTACCGAGCGTCGGGTTTGATCGCACGATGCTTTCAGCTTCCCGATCCTCGGCGGCGAAGAGCAGCGCTATGTGCCGCAGCCGTCGTCAGATTGGACACCAGAGAGCCACCTAGCCGTTATTGAATGCCAGGGAAAGTTTGAGCTTCCCCTGACATTGAGGCGCTTGGCTTTAGATAGGCTCTTCGCTCTGGTTAGTTCTTATTATGCAGCGCGTGCTTGAGGTCACGCATCTGGTCATGGCCCTGTCGCACCGACGCATATGCCTCGTTGATAACGGTCAGCGTGGACGGTGAAACATCCTTATCCTTCAAGGCACTCTCGAACTTCGCCTTGATGTGGTCTTCGCCACGTTCCACTTCATCCACTACCGCGGTATCGCCGGAGCTTAAGCTCTTGCGCAGGTTCACGAACAGGCGATGGGCCGAGGCCAGTACGGTGCCGTCGTCGTCCGGCTTACCGCCCAGAGTACGAACCTGGCGCTGCAGCACTCCAGCCACCTGGCGGCGCTCGCCCGCGCGACTCTGGAACAGCGACGTGAAGCGTGTGCTCTGGGTATCCTTGGCGGCCTCCGCATAGCCTTCCGCGCTGTCGATCGTCGTTTCGATCAGGCCATTGAGAATTTTCACATCATGGTCATTCGTACTCATCGGTCTTGTTCCTTCGTCTGCGTAGAGACTGCCTTAAGTGGCAGGCATCGACGAGACTAGGCAAGCGTCGTAGCAGATAGCGTGAAGGTCGTGCGTGCACGGCCTTGACTAATCAAACCGCTATGGATGAGTGGCTGTTTCCTGAATGCGAAAATCCGCAGACCGACGTCCAACCATTCGCAGGGCCATGCGGTCAGGAAGCATCTTGAACACGATCTTGATCAGGTGATTGACCCAACCATTGACGTAGACCGCATCCCCATGGCCCACCGCCGCCAGCGATTGCCGGACCACGGTATCGGCGTCCATCCACAACCAGCGCGGCAATCGGGACACCAACGACCGGGACCCAGTAACGTCGTGAAACTCGCTGTACGTGAGACCGGGACACACCGCTGTGACGTGCACGCCAGCGGGAAGGTTTTCCAACGACAGCGACTGCGAGAACTTGACCAGGTACGACTTAGCCGCGGCGTAAAGGGATTGGCCCGCCGTCCCCGGCATGAGACCTGCCAAAGAAGCGACGTTGACGATGTATCCATAACCACGCGCGCGCATCGCCGGCAGCAATCGATGCGCCAGCTCAGTAGGAGCCGTGACCATCACCTGGAGAAATTGCGCATGTGTGCTCCAGGGCACGGCATCGAAATGCCCAGGTACGCCATAGCCAGCGTTGTTCACCAGCATGTCGATGCATAGATCCCGCCGCGCCAGCTCGGCCATCAGCTTCGCAGGGGCCTCGGGGTCGGCGAGGTCCAGGGCAATGACCTGGACATCCACGTGGTGGCGCCGGCTTAATTCTTCGGCCAGTGTCTGCAGCCGGTCCTCGCGCCGCGCGGTCAGTACCAGGCGATAGCCGCAGGACGCCAACTGGCGCGCGAAAGCCTCGCCGATGCCTGCCGAAGCCCCTGTCACCAGGGCCCGGCGTGGGTTTGCGTCGTCCATGCGCTCCTCTCTCGTTGCAACCGTCGCCTTGATAGCACGCGGAGCGCCGGGTAGCTAGAGCTCGTAGTCGAGCGGGGGGATGCCGCTTTCCTCTTCGTCCGCACCGGCAATCATGGCCCACAACTTCTCGCGCAGGATGCGCTGGACGTATTTTTCGACGAGATCGGCCTCGGATAGCGGCGTTGTTTCCAGTGCCCCTTCCGATACCTCGGCCAGACGGGCCAGGGGCGAAACCACGGCGTCGGGATCCTGGTGGCCCAACTGGCCTGGGGTTGCAGCAGTGATTTGCATGGGGATTTTTCCGAATTATGGGAAAGGAAGCCCTGGCCCGACGATTCCTTCGGCATAGCGGGAGGCGATGGCCGCCAGGCCGTCGTAGAGGGTTTGCAAGTCGGGCGCGGGTGGCGTCAATGCCGAGTCGAAGACGACGTGCTCGGGATCATATTCAAGGACAAGGTCTCCCTGCTCCACGCGAAGGCATGGCACATCCGCCTGTTCAACGGCTACGGTGTCTTCCAGACCGGCGCGTAGAGCAAGGAGAAGTGCGCCATCACCCAGGGGCACCTGAACCCGTGATGCAACAGCGGGCCCATCCGTCGAGATCTGGCACGCTCGCTCTACCCAGGCTTCGGTGAATCCCGCCGCGGCGCAATGATCGCGCAGGTGTTGACGCGCTTGCGCTACGACGCCTTCGAGCAAGCTGGAGCGAAGCCGCCCGATGTCATCGACGATGCCCAGCAATACCCTGGCGCCCTGGATTCGGGCCTCACGGTAGGCATCCTCGGCGGCGCGGCGGCGCAGTGCCTCGGCTTCGATATGGGCCTTCGCAAGGACGGTTGCGGCGCGACGGCGAGCATAATTGTCCAGCTGCGCGGCGGTACGTGCACCGTGCATGGCGCTGGCGGGAATGCGCACCCCGTCGACGCAGCAGGCCAGGGCATTAGAGGGGATGGCGCGAAGCATGGCCCAGGGCACTCCAGAAGCAAGGCAGGTCGAAGGGTTCAGTGTCGAGTGCCGGCACGGGCATATCGGCGAATGGCAGGCTGATCCGGCTGGCCAGCCATGCCGGTACATGAGGGGCCAACGCCGCCAGCGACGCGCCGCCCAGCCCAACCAGTGCGGCCTGGCTGGCGATGCCTCCCGGTGGCTGCTTGCGCGATACGGCGAAACCCATGCGCATGAAGGCATGGATCGATGGCGGAAGGCCGGCAAAACAACGCGATGCCTGCAACGATCCGGCATAGCGTGCCGCAGCCATATACGTTGCGGCAGCACGCAAATCGGCCCAGCCACGGACGATGCGTGCCACGCCTTCGCTCAGCGGAGCATTGCCGTCGCGCGGTGCCAGACGATATTCCGCCAACAGATAGTCGTTCAAGGCGGAGCGCTGCCTGGGTGACCATGCGCGACGGTCGTCGTCGCTCCAGCGTGCGTAATAGCCCGCCGGATCGAAGACGATGCGGGTGACTGATGATGAAAGGGTCACCATCAGCGACTTTCCCTCGGCCGCCAGCGCGAAGCCACCAGGGCCCGCCATCGCCCTGCCCGCCCGCGCTTGATCGCCCAGGCCAAGAGCGCGCCTACTACAGCAACCATTAGGCCACCTACCAGCCACACCACGGCAGCATCGGCATCGCGTCGCGCGGGAGTGACCGCGATCACCCGCGGCGGAGGCGCGCGCGTGACCAGCACGGATACATTGTCGTAGTCCACGCGCGCAAAACTGTTCTTCAGGAAACGCTTGACCGCCTGCACCAGTACGTCGGCGTCGCCATCGCCGCGCTGCACCAGCAATGCTGCCACGTGCATGGGCACGTCCTCATCGCGACGCGATGCCACCCGACGGGTGTCGTAGCTCACGTGTACGCGCGCTTCGGATACGCCCTCGAAACGCGCCAGGCACACCGCCACATTAAGGGCCATGCTACGCATTGGCGTCATTGGCCTGGTCGACAAGCATGGCCCTCTCCAGGACATTTCCAGGGCCATCGACCGCGCGATGGTCGGCCGCGTCTTCCTTAGCCATGCGTATGCCATTCAACTCGATCCCGCGGCGTGCCGGCCGCCGCGGTGCGACGACCTGCTTTCTGCCCACGAAGTGGAGGTGATCCGTCGGTTCGCAGCCGGTATATCACTTGCGGAAATCGCCGTACTTCTCCATCGAAGTCGAAAAACGATAAGCCGTCAGAAGCGTGATGCGATGCGCAAACTTCAGCTGAAGTCGGATACTGAGTTGATCGACTATGCGCGAAGCTGGGGTTTCGCCACTCCGTGAGCTGCCGCTTGATACCGTAAGGCAATCCTGTCAAATAGAGGGATTGGCTCACAGGAGTGCCGCGGTATGTTCCTAACGATCCTGTTCCTTGCGCTCGCCGCCGCGATCGCGGTCATCGTCCGGCGCCGGCGCCTGGCGGCGTGGCTCGGTGCGGCCAGCCTGGTGGCCTTGGTGGCTGCCGGTTGCGGCCTGCTTCCGCAGTGGATGGCGATCAAACTGCAGGGCAATCCGCCAACCACGGTGGGCACCTGGGGCCAAAGGAATGTCATCGTGCTGCTGGGTGCCGGCTCCTCGCCCAAGCCGTTCGGAGGCGTCGAAGCAACGATTCAGGCCATGCCACGTATCGTTCGCGCGGTATCGCTTTGGCAGGACTGCCGACGCCAACAGCGAACATGCCTTCTGGAAATCAGCGGGGGTGACGCCGCCGGTGCCGGTCGCCCGGAGGCCGAAATTTACCGGGATATCGTCGTCGGACTGGGCGTCTCCGACGAATCGCTGCTTCTTGAGCGCCAGAGCCTGAACACGTTCGCTAACGCGCAGCTCAGCGTCGCGGTGCTCGAACAGGCCAGGCCCGACACCATCGTCTTGGTGACATCCGCGATGCACCTTCCGCGGGCAACCTTGTACTTCCACCACTTCGGCATTCCCGTCCTGCCTGTGCGAGCTGACTACACTTCGGCGGACTTCTCCGTCATCCCGACATCTGGAAATCTCCTACTCACTGACGTCCTTTTGCACGAGTATGTCGGGGTACTTCGCTATCGGATCTACGAAGCCATGGGCTGGAACAGCAAGCCTGTCAAGTACGATGTTCAAAGCATGACGCATTAATGTAAGCGCAGGACTGTCAGTCCTGACCCAATATATGTCATTCACTGGAAGAACCATGACTGTCCCACCCACGTCTCGCATCTCTAAAGCCAATGGATGGCTTGAGGTGTTCAATTCGGCAAGCAAGCCAACTGGTGAGCGCGCCAATGGCAAGGAAATTGCCCGTCAGTTCAAAGGCGTGTCGCAAACCGTAGCCGCTGGTCAGCCGGAAAGAAACGATGCCGGAAATCGCCCTACAGATGAAGCACGCCTCTCGCGCAATGCACAGATCTTCGAGGCTATCAAAAGCATCCCGCTCGACATGGCGCCAGGTTTGAAGCCCCAGCTCTCGGCGTTCCTGACCATGGGCGTCAGCTGCGATGACGCCCTGCAGTATTCACTGACTGCCATCGACCGCGCAGCCGAGAAGATCAAGGCTGGGGATATCGATGCAGCGCGGGTCACCTTGGTGAATGCAATAAGCCAACTGGCCCCTGGCAACCAGACCGGCGGCCATACGCCGCCGGCAACTCAACCTGCAGTAGAAGGCCGGGCACGGGCGCCCGGCGAATGATCTAGCGTTATTACTGCTGAGCCTGCTTCATCAGGTCGGCGATCTGCTGGCGATGCGACTCCACGAAGGCCACATTGGCCGCATTGACCTTGCTCTGGTCGATGTACTTGGCCTGCTCCGGATCACTGCGAGCCTGGATGGCCATCGCGGCATTGGAGATGGCCAGGTTAACCAGCAGGAATTCGCGCGGGGTGAAGCCATTCTTCTTGATCAGCGGACCAATACGCGGATCGGACGCAGTGACCTGGTTGGCGAGGTCGTCCAGGCTGTGCACCTTGGAAGGATCCACCGCGCTTTCATTGGGCTTGATGGCCTGTGCCCGCGCTTCCTTGGTGGCGGCGACCAGGCGGTTGAAATTATCGTCGGTAAGGTTGTACTGGATGATCGCCTGACGATCAGCCTCGGGCAGGGTATGGGCCGGCTGGGCGGGGGCGGCCTGTGGGGCCGGCGCCTGCGCAAAGGCGGCGGGCACAGCGGCAAGGCTCGTCATCAGCACCAGCAAGGCAACACTGGAAGCTTTGCGAATCGAGGTCATGAAGGGCTCCGTCGTTGAAAAGGGTTGGGATTTGCCGGCGAAGGGTCGCCAATCCGGGGTTAGTATGGCGTAAACATCGCCTAACTCCATGACAGGAAACATGCCGTAAGGGCATTTCGCCAAGCCAGAAATGGCTGACTCCCCGTTAAACGCGGTACGGGGAGGGGCCGGCCCTGGAGGCCCTTGGGGCGATGAAATGATTCAGAAGTATTCAGGGTCATCTGATCAGACCCGTGGGGAGCGAAGCCATGGCCGTGATGGAAACTATCGATGAAGAAACCAGACCGGCGCGCCTCACGCGGCTGGTGTATCGCCATCGGTGGCCGCTGCGCGTGATGCACTGGATCAACGTGCTGTGCCTGACCGTGCTGCTGATGAGCGGCCTGCAGATATTCAATGCGCATCCATCCTTGAGCCTTGGTCACGCCAGCAACGACGACACCGCATGGCTGGCCATGGGCGCGCGGACCGACGGGAATGGCGTGCCGCGTGGCGTAACACGGATCTTCGGCCACATGGTGGACACCGACGGCCTGCTGGGCGCGTCGACCGTCGACGGCCAGCGTTCGGTGCGAGCCTTCCCTGCCTGGGCCACCCTGCCCGGCCCGCAATGGCTGGCGATGGGGCGCCGCTGGCATTTCTTCTTTGCCTGGTTGTTCGTGATCAATGGCCTGGCCTATGTGGGCTGGTCCGTAGTAACCCGGCACCTCCAGCGCGACCTCACTCCCACCCGCAACGACTGGCGCGGTTTAGGACGTTCGATACTGGATCATCTGAAGTTCCGCCATCCGAAGGGCGAGGCTGCGCTTCGCTACAACATCCTGCAGAAACTCGCCTATCTGGGGGTCGTCTTCGTGCTGGGCGGCGGCATCGTATTGATGGGACTTGCGATGTCCCCACGCATGGATGCCGTGCTGGGCTGGATGGTCGACCTGGTCGGCGGCCGGCAATCGGCACGGTCATGGCATTTCGTCATTGCCTGTGGCTTCGTGGTGTTCGTGGCGATCCATGTGTTCGAGGTGATCGTCACCGGCCTGTTCAACCAGCTGCGCGGCATGATCACCGGCTGGTACCGCATCGACGAGGACGACAAACCATGACCGACCGCCGGCGTTTCCTCCGTAACCTCGGCCTTGCCGCCAGCGGTGCATTCCTCGCGGGTTGCGACCGTATCTCGCAAAGTGAATCGGGCACTCGCGTGCTTGAAAGCGCCGAATGGCTTACCCGGCGCGTGCAGCGGATCGTGTCCCCATCCACCGCCCTGGCCCGTGAATTCACCGAGGCCGATATCTCGCCGGTATTCAGGCCCAATGGCACCACCATGCCGCAGACGGCGCTTTACCAGTCGCTGATGAAGAACCAGTTCCGCGACTATCGCCTGGGCGTGGAAGGATTGGTTGAACGGCCCGGGGAATTTTCCATCGACCAGTTACGTGCGCTGGGGGAACGCACCCAGATCACCCGCCACGACTGCGTGGAAGGCTGGAGCGCCATCGGCAAGTGGCAAGGCACGCCGCTAGCCGCGCTGCTCGCCCATGTGGGCGTAAAGGAAAGCGCACGCTACGTGATGTTCCATTGCTTCGACGAATGGGGCGAGGACACGCCTTACTACGAAAGTATCGACATCACCGAGGCGCGCCATCCGCAAACCTTGCTGGCCCATAGCCTGAACGGCGCGCCGCTGCCCGTGGCCAATGGCGCGCCGCTGCGACTGCGAGTGGAGCGCCAGCTTGGCTACAAGCATGCCAAGTACCTACGCAGCATCGAGGTGGTGTCGAGCTTCGAGGATATCGGCGACGGCAACGGTGGTTATTGGGAAGACAACGGGTACGAGTGGTACGCGGGCATCTGAAAGCCGGGGCTCAATCCCCGTGCAGCAACCACTTCAGCTTGGCCTCGCGCGGAAGGCGCTTGATCTGCCACTCCGCGCGGGAAGCCGCAGCGCGATCACCGAACTCACGACTGCCGAGCAGGCGTACAGGTGGGTTGGCCCGCGTGTAACGGGCCCCCTTTCCAGCCGCGTGCGCCGCGTAACGTGCCGGGACGTCGTTGCTGATGCCGGCATAGTAGGCACCGTTGCGGCATTCGATCAGGTAGAGCGACCAGGCTTGCATGGTGCTTAGCTTAACCATCCCCGTGTGGTTGGGGATCGTTGGGGGTCAGAGTAATGACTCTGACCCCGTTTGCCGGGCCCGCGCGCGCCGCTTCCGACGCCGGCGCCACAGGACCACCGCCATCACCAACGCCACGACCCCCAGCACCACCGCCACCACGATAGCCGCGAAACGGTGCTGGAACACCAGCGACGGACCCTGTCCATCGAGCGTGTAGGCAATGATGTAGTCGCCCGGCGCTGTACCAATGTTGCCGTGTCCGCCCGCGGCGAGTACCACATATTCCTTCCCGCCCGCGCTGTAAACCGATGGCGTGGCGTTGCCGGCCGCCGGAAGTTTTTCCTCCCACAGGGTGCGGCCGGTATCGGTGTCGATGGCGCGGAAGCGCTCGTCGATGGTGGCGGCGATGAAGGTGAGACCGCCGGCCGTGGTCACCGCGCCGCCGATACCCGGTGAACCCACTTCCATCGGCAGGCCAGTCTTGGTTTCCAGCGTGCCCAAAGGACGCTGCCAAAGCACTTTGCCCTGGCGCAGGTCGACGGCCACCATCTTGCCCCACGGTGGCGCGGTGCACGGCACGCCCAGCGGCGAAAGGATCACCCCGCGGCGCATGGCATAGGGCGTACCTTCCATGTCGTTGAATTCCTGGTGGGGGTACTTCTCGTCGTCGGCATCCTCGTCGCGGTTGTCGTACGCCTTGCGGGGGATCAGCGCGACCTGCATCGGCAGATCCATGACGAAAGCCACCGCCACCTGCCGCACCGGATCCACCGAAACGCCGCCCCAGTTGATGCCGCCCGCCCAACCGGGCGAGACCAGCGTGCCGCCCAGGCTCGGTGGGGTGAAGATGCCTTCCGAACGAAGACCGTCCAGCTGCCGGGCGCAAGCATCGCGCTCCCACGGCGTAATGCCCCAGGCATCTCGCCCGGTAAGTCGAGCGGTCCTGGCCAGGCGCAATGCCGGGATTGGCATCGGCTGGGTGGGCGAGGAAACCTCGCCGGGTACGTCCGTTGCGGGCACCGGCGTTTCGGTGATCGGGAAGATCGGCTCACCGTTGCGTCGGTCGAAAACAAAGAGGAAGCCTGTCTTGGTGCCCTGGATCACCACGGGCCGGCGGCCGGATGCCGTATCGATGTCGGTAAGCACCGGCTGCGACGCCTGATCGTAATCCCACAGGTCGTGATGCACCAACTGGTGGCGCCAGGCTATCTCGCCCGTGGCGGCATGCAGTGCCACCAGGGAATCGGCATCGCGGTTGTCGCCCGAACGCATGGCGCCGGAATAATCCGGGCTCGACGAGCCCGTCGGTACGAACACCAGGCCAAGGGCCGGGTCCACCGACAGCGGCGGCCAGGCGTTGCCGGCGCCGGTCGCCGCCGCCTGGGCGGGATCCCAGCCGTTGGCCACCGCCCGGGCAGCGTCGCGAGGTATCGGGTCCCAGCCCCAAAGCTGTTTGCCGGTGCGCAAATCGTAGCCACGCACGACGCCTTGCTCCTGCTCAACAGCTCCGTTGTCACCGATGGACGATCCAACCACGGCAATGTCACCGATGATCGCCGGCGGCGACGTCTGGCTGTAACCACCCTTGTGGCGGAAGCGTATGCCCTCGCGCAAATCGACTTCGCCACCCTGGCCGAATCCCGAGCAAGGCTTGCCGTCGGCGGCGTCCAGCGCGATCAGCCGTGCATCGGGTGTGGTGAAGACGATGCGTCGGCGACAGGCCGCACCGTCGGGCGCCTGGGCATCAAGCCAGGTACTGACACCGCGAGAAGCCAGATCGCCGTACCAGGCGTGCTTCATGATCTGCGCGTCATACGTCCAAAGCTGCTTGCCGGTGGCGGGATCCAGCGCAAATACCTTGCCAGTGGCGGTTGGCACCACCATGCGGCCATCGACCACCAGCGGGTTGGCCTCGAAGGTCAGGTGCTTCTGCCGGTACATGGCCTGGCCGAATTCGCCCGTGCGAAATACCCAGGCAATGTGCAGCCGGCCCACATTGGTCCGGTCGATCTCCTTCAGGGGGGAATATTGGCCGCCGCCGGGCGCGCCACCGTAGGCGGTCCAGGACTGGTCGGCGGCGACCGCGATCACGGGCATCAACAGCATCGCGGCAAGGGCGGTTCGCAGGCTCATCGTCAGCTTCCGTTGGGGCATAGGAGGAAATGTGCTGCCCGGTCGGGCCGGCGTCACGCCTGAAGTGATGAAATTCCCGTCGCCAGGGATAAATGGCGGCTCCCATGGGAGGAACAGGGTGCAGCCGCCGCCTATACTTTCATCCCATGACCTCCCCAAGCCCGGCAACTCCGTCCACCTTGCTCGACCAATTCCTGCGTTACCGGTCCGCCACCGCCGCAGTGTTCTGGTTCTTCATTTTCGCGACCAACGCCTTGGGCAACACGGTGACGACCCAGTTGGACATCGCGCGCGCGCATTTGCCCATCGCCAACTGGGAGGTGGCTTCGTGGGAGTGGTCCAGCTCCATGGTGATGTTTTGCCTGTTGCCAGGCATCGCCTGGCTGGACCGGCACCTGCCCCTGGCATGGGGCCGCCTGCGATGGAGCATTGCCGTGCATGTCGCCGGCAGCGTGGTCTTCAGCCTGGTGCACGTAGTGGCCATGGTGGCCGTGCGCCACGCCGTCTATGCCCTGCACGGCAGCCAATACGATTTCGGCGATCCGCTGTCGCGCTTCCTCTATGAACTGATCAAGGACGCTCGTTCCTACCTGCTGATCCTGGTGGTAGTGCACATGTACCACCAGCTGGTATTGCGGGCGCAAGGCGAGGCCAGCCTGCTGGACGCGCCGGACGAAGGCCCCGCGCTGGAACCGGTGGACCGGCCAACGCGTTTCCTGGTGCGTAAGCTCGGCAAGGAATTCCTGGTAGCCGCCGCCGACATCGAACGGGCGCAGGCCTCCGGTAACTATGTGAATCTCCGGGTGCGTGGCCGGGACTATCCCCTGCGCAGCACCATCGGTGGCCTGGAAACACGGCTGGACCCTGCCCGGTTCCGCCGCGTGCACCGCAGCAGCATCGTCAACCTCGACCACGTGGCGGAAATCGAGCCGCTCGACGGCGGCGAGGCCCGCCTGCGCATGAGCGACGGCGAACGCGTCGCCTGCAGTCGAAGGTATTTGCCGGCGTTAAGAAAAAGCGCTGTCAGTGAGGTAATTCACATCTAGGGTGGATGTGGTCAGCGGGCTAAACGGAAATACGGTTCTGTTCAGGGAACATCATCCATTAGAACGTGGCAGGTATCGTGTAGGCGAAACCCCACATGCTGAGCCCCACGCTTTCCCCAGAAGTGCCGGGCGCGAAAGGATGACGCATATGCCTATGCACGGCAGCTTCACGAAGAGAACCCGATGAGCCCGGTTGCGATGGCCGATCTCACGGCGAAGGCGAAAATTCGCCATGTTGCGCTTGGCCTGTTCGCCAAAAAGGGCTTTGCTGCCACCTCGATGCGCATGGTGGCGCAGAAGGCTGGGGTATCGCCTGCGTTGATCGCCCACCACTACGGCAGCAAGGATGGCCTGCGCGCGGCGGTCGACCAAGCCGTGCTGCACGCTTTCGGCACCGAATTCGAGGCGGTGGAGGTGAAGGGGCCATCCACCGAGATCGCCACACGCTTTGGCCATGCCATCAACAAGGTGGTGATCCACGACCAGGATGTGCGCAGCTACATCCGCCGTTCGTTCCTGGACGATGCGCTTTCCGGACGATCGAACCTGCTCGATGCCCTGCTGGAAATGGTCGGACGCACGCTCGAGCGGATGCAATCGGCGGGCATGCTGCGCCAGGCCGAGGACACCACCTGGCGCGCGATGCAGGTGCTGCTGGTGGTGTTCGGGCCGACCATCTTCGAACCGGCGCTGCAATCGCGCATGCCCCAGCTCTTTGGCGAAAAGGCCGTCGAGCAGCGGCTGCGTGCCAATGTGGGCCTGTTCGAGCGCGGGCTCTTCAAGTAGCGCGGCTTGAGAGGAAGCGCTCGCGGTCGATGGTGGCCAGTTCGCCGATGTCCTGGATGACGATGTCCGGCGGGTTGGTGGCCATCAGGGCATCCGAGTCGGCTGCATAGTGTCCCTGGCGCACGAAGACGGTGGTGAGCCTGTCCCCAAGTTCCGCCTTCATGGCGACCAGCAAGCGAAGCTTGTCGTCCACCATCACGTAATGGTCGGCGGGATAGCGCGCCTGCATCTGGGGCAGCTGGGTTTCCTTGTGCACGTAGATCAATACCCGCGCCTCAAGCACGTCCCACAGGCCCGCGCGCTTGAGCTTGCTCGGCTGGAACACGGCATCGCCGTCGGAAAGCACCACGGGTGTGCCCAGCGTTTTCAGGTAAGCCAGGGCCTTTAATGTATCGGGGTAGACGCGCTCGTTGAAGGGATATGACAGCAGCCAATCAGACATCTCCAGGATCCGCGGATGGTTTTCCAGCCCCAGGCGGAAGCGCTGCAGGATGCCCAGGTAGTCCGCGAAGCCGTATTGCGCGCGAAGGCCTTTGTCGATGTCGGCCCACCGTTGCTGTTCCTCGGCGCCGAACCGGTCGACGAGTGTTTGCGCCAGGTCAGCACTGAAGCGGTCGTTGTCGAGCAGGGTATCGTCGACATCGAGCAGGAAAACAATGGATGAGTCGGTCATGGCACAAGCCTACTTGGTGTGCGTGGTTTCCGCGTCGACCCCGGCGGTGACGGCCGCCACGAAGGCACGGCGCGCGGCGATCTCATCCGGGCCAACGGCCGACGGCCATGCCGCCAGTTGCACGATCACCAGGCCACGCTTGGGGTCGATATGCATCATCTGGCCAAAGATGCCGATGCCGGTGAAGCGGCCATCGTCGTAGGTCCACCACTGGTAGCCATAGCCGATGCCTGGCGTATCGGTGGATGCATGCTTGCGCGTGGCGTCGGCCAGGTAGCCGGGAGCAAGCACGCTTTTGCCATTGATTCTGCCGCCGTCGAGGATGAACTGGCCCATGCGCGCGTAGTCGGCCGCGGTGGCCGAAATGCAGCAGCCACCCGTCTCGGTGCCGTCGGCTTCGTCCTTCAGCCATGCCGCATCGCTGGCCATGCCGTAGGGACGCCAGATTTTTTCGCCAAGGTATTGGGCGAGCGTCTTGCCCGTGGCCTGGGTGACCAGGATGCCGATCAGGTCGGTTTCACCGGTCTTGTACACCCACTTGCTTCCCGGAGGCGCTTCACGGCCCAGGGTCTTCATATAGGTCACCAGGGCCGGCTCACCAGGCACCCGCGGCGCGGAGTACATGCGCGCGACATCGGACTTCGGATCGCTGTAGTCCTCGTTCCAGCGCACACCCGAGGTCATCGAGAGCAACTGGCGGATATTGACACCCTCGTAGGCACTCCCCTTCAGTGCGGGGATGTAACGGACCACGGGATCGTCCAGTGAACGGATGGAACCATCGGCCAGCGCAGCGCCCACCAGCGTCGATGTGAACGACTTGGCCACGGAGAAAGACGTCCAGCGACCGGCGGCATTGAACCCCAGACCGTAGCGCTCGATGCGCACGCGGCCATGCTGCAACACCATGACCGCCGCCACCTTGTGCGCGCTCATGTAGGCCTGGAGCGATTGACCATCAGGCCAGCGTGGCCGAAGCGGCCGGCCCTGTGGCAACACATGCACACGGTCCCCATGGGCCACCGTGTTGCCGGCAAAGATCGCCGGCATATCGCGGAAATGGGCCTCTCGCTCAGCCTGTGACCAGAACAGCACATCGGTACGACGCGCCTTGTCCTGGGCGTGCCCAGCAAACGCGCCAGCCAGCATCAGAGCCGCAAACATGTAGCGAATGGTCTTTTTCACGTGCCTGCCGACCCGGGCGAAAAGTCGCCATCTTAGAGGCAAGACCCGTCGCGAGGTGTTTCTGTGATCCGCGCAGAGTCAAAGCCCGCCGCCGGTCAACGGAGCCCCAGGATCATCCAGTGAGAGGGGGCCGTGGACGGGCGAGCTTGCCGGACTCCGGCCACCTTTTCCCGCTTGGCCGGACGGGGTGGCTTCGTGGGTTGCACCCCCTCCTCTCCCAGGCCCGCCAGCCGCCTGGCCAGGTCCACGTCGGTGATGTGCCCATGCATGAATGCAAGGTTGGTGAAGATCGATGCCATGTCCAATCTCCTTCAAGGGGTAATTTCTTGATGGGCAAGATAGGCCCGACGTGGCGGCGCCGGAAGCGATATATTCGCCATACCGCCTTGAGGAATATTCAAGATGTCGATCCCGCTGATGCAGCTGCACCGCTTCGTCACGGCGGCCCGGCTGGGCAACCTCACCCGCGCCGCCGAACAGTCGAACCTGACGGTAAGCGCCCTGAGCCATCAGATTCGCCAGCTCGAAGAACGGCTTGACCGCCCGCTGTTCTCCCGTGGGCCACGTGGAGTGGTCCTCACCGAGGAAGGCCGGGCGCTGCTCGAATCGGTGGGCGGGCACTTCGATGGCATCGAGCGCGCCATGGCCGGCTATCGCAAGCGGCGGGCGGAAGTGGTCACCATCTCCTCGGTACCGGGCGTTGTAACCGGCTGGCTGCTGCCCCGGCTACCCGACCTCGTCGCCCGCCATCCGGAGCTCGAATTGAACCTGCAGTCGAGCAACGACCTGGTCGATTTCGAACGCGATGCCGTGGACGCGGGCATCCGCTATGGCATGGGTCAATGGCCCGGCGTTCACGTCGAACGCCTGTTCGGCGAGTGGATGGTTCCCGTTGCAACACCAGCGGTGATTGACCGCTTCAGCGGCCTGGACGCTGATGACATGGCCGGCTGGCCCTTGCTTGGCGATCCATCGGATCGCTGGACACGCTGGTTCGCTACGCACGGCGGTTCGCCGCCGGTTCGCTACGTGGCCCGCTTCGACACCTCCGAAGCCCTGCAGCGCGCGGCGATGGAAGGCGTGGGCGTGGCCCTGGGGCGCATGGTGATGGCGCGGCCGTTGATCGCCTCCGGTGCGTTGCGGCAGATCGGCAATCGGTATCTGGTGACCGCGGAATCGTATTACCTGGCACGGTCCCCGCGGGCGGTGGAACACGCCGGTTTCACCACCTTCCGTGCGTGGCTGTTCGAACAGGCCCAGGCCTATCGCCAGGATGCGGAACTGGCCCGGTAGCTAAGCCGAATTCGACCGCAAGGCCCGGAGTGGCTCGAACGCCTTGCCCGGGGAAGATGGCGCCATCATATTCATCCGATGAGGTCGCCATGAAACCGCAGCCCACCAAACTCCCCAACGACCCCCGCTGGAATGCCGTAGAAGCGCGCGATGCCTCTGCGGACGGCACGTTCTGGTATTCGGTGCGCACCACCGGCGTTTATTGCCGGCCCTCGTGTGGTTCGCGGACGCCGTTGCGCCAGAACGTTGCCTTCCACACTACCCGGGAAGATGCAGAACGCGCCGGATTCCGCCCGTGCAAGCGTTGCAAGCCCGATGGCCCTTCGCAGGCCGAGCGCCAGGCCACGCTGGTGGCGGCGGCTTGCCGGACCATCGAGGCTGCCGAAAGCATGCCCACGCTCGAGGTACTGGCGCAGCAGGCAGGCCTCAGCCCATTCCATTTCCAGCGCATGTTCAAAGCGGTGGCTGGGGTGACGCCGCGGCAATACGGTGCGGCCCATCGCGGCCAGCGCATGCGCCAGGAGCTTGGCAGCGCCGCGCGTGTCACCGACGCCATCTATGAAGCCGGCTATGGTTCGAGCAGCCGCTTCTACGAAACGGCGGCTGACGAGCTGGGTATGACCGCCAGCCGCTTCCGCCGTGGCGGCGAAGAAGCCCATATCCGCTTCGCCGTGGGGCAATGTTCGTTGGGCGCCATCCTGGTGGCGCGCAGCGACCAGGGCATCTGCGCCATCACGCTGGGCGATGATCCCGATGCCCTGGTCCGCCAGCTGCAGGATCGATTCCCCAACGCCGAACTGGTCGGCGACGACCGCGACTTCGATCGCGTCGTGGCGCAAGTGGTGGGCTTCGTCGAGGCGCCCAACCAGGGCCTGGATCTGCCACTGGACATCCGCGGCACGGCCTTCCAGCGCCGCGTGTGGCAAGCCTTGCGCGAAATTCCCGCCGGGGAGACGGTCAGCTATACCGAAGTGGCGCAGAGGATCGGTGCCCCGTCGTCGGTGCGCGCGGTGGCCGGCGCCTGTGCCGCCAACCACCTCGCCGTGGCCGTCCCCTGCCATCGCGTGGTACGCAACGATGGTGGTTTGTCGGGCTACCGCTGGGGCGTGGAGCGCAAGCGCGCACTACTGGAACGTGAAGGTCGTCAGTGACAGCAGATCTTTTCGCAGGCTTGGTGGAACGACGGGATGAACCCCTGGCCGACAGTGCATGGGTGCTGCGTGGTTTCGCCCTGGATATCGGCCAGGCGCTGGTGGAAGACATCCATGCCGTGGCCGAACACGCGCCATTCCGCCATCTGGTCACACCCAGCGGTTTCACCATGTCGGTGGCGATGACCAACTGCGGACAGCTGGGCTGGTGCAGCGATCGCCGCGGTTACCGCTACGACCGGATCGACCCCGTCAGCGGCAAACCATGGCCGGCGATGCCCCCGCGGTTCGGCCGCCTTGCCACCGACGCGGCGGCACATGCCGGCTATGACGGTTTCCACCCGGACGCCTGCCTGATCAATCGCTACACACCCGGCAGCCGCCTGACCCTGCACCAGGATCGCGACGAGCGCGACGGCACCCAGCCCATCGTGTCGGTTTCCCTGGGCGTGCCCGCGATGTTCCAGTTCGGAGGCAACGAGCGTGCGGGGCCCAAACAACGGGTGCCACTGGTACATGGCGACGTGGTGGTCTGGGGCGGCGCTTCGCGCCTGGCCTACCACGGCGTGCTGCCGTTGAAGCAGGCATCGCATCCCCTTACCGGGGAATATCGCTTCAACATCACCTTCCGTGCGGCACGCTGGAAGGCTGAAGGCTGACCAAACGCCAGCCGGCTCACCCCACCCTGAGAAAGGATCCAGTCACTTTCCTGCCATCAAGCTTGGGCCCACATATCACCAGGGTGGGAGTGACTTCGATGGGCAAGGCAAGTCGGGTGGGTTTCCTTCGCTGGACCGCGCTGTATGCGGCCATCGCCGCGGTTTCCGCATGTCATGCCGATGGCGACAACGCCATGGCGGCTACCGATCCCCAGGCGAGCCTCGCGGCATCGACGCCGGCCGTGCAGCCGCCGCCGGCCCAGGACGATGCCGCGCCGCAGGATCAGGGCGCTCAAGACCAGGGTGGACAGGATCAGGCCGCGCGACCCACGGCCGAGCAGCTCTATCAGCTGGTTTCACCCATTGCCCTGTTCCCCGACAAGCTGGTAGCGCAGACGCTGGCCGCATCCACCTACCCCGACCAGGTGAGTTCGGCCAACTCGTGGATGGCCGAGCACAACGGCGAGAAGCCCGACGCCCTGCAGGATGAAGCCAGCCAGCAGCCGTGGGACCCGAGCGTCAAGGCACTGACCGCCTTCCCCGCCGTGCTCGACCAGCTGGCCCGCAACATCGACTGGACCACGTCGCTCGGCCAGGCCTATGCGAACGATCCGAACGATGTGCTCAATGCCATCCAGGTGATGCGCCAGCGTGCGCAGGCGAAGGGTAACTTGAAGACCACGCCGCAACAGAAGGTGGAAGTGGTCGACAGCTCCAGCTATCAGCCACCGGAGTACGCCGACGACGGCACGGTTTATGAAGAGAGCACCACCACCATCGTCGAACCGCCGCCGCGCACTATCGTGATCGAGCCTGCGGAGGAGGACGTGGTGTATGTGCCCACCTACGACCCCGCCGTGGTGTACGGCGAAACCTATTACGTGTACCCGGGCTATGCCTGGCGTCCGGCACCGCGCTTCACCACCGGCGAGATCATCGCTACCGGCGCCATCGCCTTCACCGCCGGCGTGCTGATCGCCAGCGCCTTCGACCATCACCACGATCGCCACGACTACGGCTGGCACGCGTGGAACGTGAACTGGGGTGGCCGCCATGGTCCAGGCGGAGGCTACGGCGGCCCGCGCCCGGCGGTGGTTTACAACAACCACACCTATGTCAGCCGCCGCACGGTGATCAACAACCACGTCAACAACATCACCATCAATCGCAACAGCAACAACACAATCAATAGCAACAACACGATCGACAACCGCGGGCGGCAGGATCACGACGGCCAGGCCAACCGCTTTGCGCCACAGGGCGGCGCACGGCCAGGCTTGCCCAATCCCGGCGCGAACCATGTCCCCGGCGCACCAGGGCCGGCCAATCGTCCCGGCGGTACGCCCAATGGCCGTCCCGACTTCGCTCATATGCAGCGTCCGAACTTCACGCCGCAAATGATGCAAGAGCATGCGCAACCGGCCGACCGCGGGCGCCCGGGAGCACCGTTCGGCGCGAACCGTCCGAGCCTGCCGAATGTTGCCCAGGGGCACACGCCCCCGCAGACGGGTCCAGCCAATCCCATTCGCAACACGATGCAGGATTCACACCGCGATCGCAGCTTCGGGCAGCCGGCCAATGTCGCCGGTCAATCACCACGCAATCCCGGCAACGGCATCGCACCCACGCCTCATGCGTCGCCGCAGCAGCGCTTCACCGATCGCCCGGCCGGGCTGACTCCACATACGCCTCGGGCGGAGCCGGCGATGCACCAGGCCTCACGGCCGGATATTGCCACCCCGCCACGGCCCAGCTTCGAACAGCACCAGGCATCCCGGCCCAGCTTCCAGCAACCGCGCATGGAACAACACGCCGCGCCGCGACCGGAACAGCATCACGAAGCCCCGCGCGGCAATGGCGGTCATCCACCGCCGCATGACGACAAGAAGAAAGACAATCACTGATGCAAAAAGAAACCCGCCTCGAGGCGGGTTTCTTTTTTACAGCGTGTGGAGATGATGCTTAGCGCTTGCCCGCCGGGTAATCGCGGGTGTCGGCACCGATGTAGATCTGGCGCGGACGGCCGATACGCGAGCCTGGGGTTTCGTGCTGTTCGATCCAGTGGGCGATCCAGCCGGACGTGCGCGCGATGGCGAACATCACGGTGAACATCTCGGTAGGAATGCCCAGCGCCTTGTAGATCAGGCCGGAGTAGAAATCGACGTTCGGGTACAGCTTGCGCTCGACGAAGTAGTCGTCCTTGAGCGCGGCTTCTTCCAGCTTCAGGGCGACGTCGAGCAGCGGGTCGTTGACACCGAGCTCGTTGAGCACCTTGTGGCACATCTCCCGGATGATCTTGGCGCGCGGGTCGAAGTTCTTGTACACGCGGTGGCCGAAGCCCATCAGGCGGAAGCTGTCGTTCTTGTCCTTCGCGCGCTTGACGGCCGTCTCGACGTTGTCGGGCGAGCCGATCTCGTTGAGCTGCTTGAGCACCGCCTCGTTGGCGCCGCCATGAGCCGGGCCCCACAGCGCGGTGATGCCAGCGGCGATCGACGCATAGGGATTGGCACCGGTGGAACCCACCAGGCGAACCGTGGAAGTGGAGGCGTTCTGCTCGTGGTCGGCGTGCAGGATGAAGAGCAGGTCCAGCGCCTTGGCGGCTACCGGATTCAATTCCAGCGGCTCGCTGGGCACTTCGAACATCATGTGCAGGAAGCGCTCGACGTACTCGAGGTTGTTGCGCGGATAGCGCAGCGGCCAACCCACCGAGTAGCGGAAGCACGCCGCGGCGATGGTCGGCATCTTGGCGATCAGGCGCACGGCGGCGAGCTTGCGGTCGGCCGGATCGTCGACGTTGAGGTCGTCGTGGTAGAAGGCCGAGAGCGAGGCGACGGAGGCGGCCAGGATGGCCATCGGGTGCGCGTCGTGGTGGAAGCCCTTGAAGAAGTCCTTCAGGGACTCGTGCATCATCGTGTGATGCGTGATGTCGTGCTCGAAGCTGGAGAACTGTTCCTTGTTCGGCAGTTCGCCGTTGAGCAGCAGGTAGGACGTTTCCAGGAAGGTGGACTTCTCGGCCAGCTGCTCGATCGGATAGCCGCGGTAGAGCAGGATGCCGGCGTCGCCATCGATGTAGGTGATGGCGCTCTTGGTGCTGGCGGTGCTGCCGTAGCCCGGGTCGTAGGTGAAGTGGCCGGTGTCCTTGTACAGCGTGGCGATGTCGATGCAGTCGGGTCCGAGCGTGCCGCTCACCAGGGGTAGCTGGCTTGAACGCTTGTTGGACTCATCGACGAGGTTGACGATCTTGGCGTCGGACACGGCGTGCTCCTTGGTTCGCCGGGAACGAAGCCAAGGCCCCGCTACCGGTGTTGGTATGTGGGAAGCCGCCTGGGGAGGGGCGGCCACGCATGCCCGGGGGCAATGCATCGGGGCATTATCGCATATCGACCCGAAGAACATCCGTCGGCGCATGGTAGGGACAGGCGCAAAAAAACACGGGGCGGGCCCGTGGGCCCACCCCGTGTTGGTACACCATGTCCGCCGCCCCGCAGGCGGCGCGTGGCGTCTTAGTTCTTCTTGCCGGCCGCGGCCAGGCGCTGGCGGAACTTGTCCACACGGCCGCCGACGTCGAGCGTCTTCTGCTTACCCGTATAGAACGGGTGCGAATGGCTGGAGATATCGACCTTGATCAGCGGGTATTCGTTGCCGTCTTCCCACTTCACGGTTTCCTTGGAGGACATCGTGGAACGGGTGAGGAACGAGAAATCCGAGGACAGGTCCTGGAAAACGACCGCGTGATACTTGGGATGAGCGTCTTGCTTCATGATATTGACTCGAATGCGGGGCGAAAAGAGCGGCATTGTACTGCCCTCTCCTTATCGCCGCAACTTCAGGCCCCACGGACATTGGGGGTCACGGACTTGGGGGTCAGAGTGAATACTCTGACCCCGGCTGCGATTCAGGCCCCCAGGGCCCTGGCGATCATGGCTCCGAAGCGGTCCTTGTCCACGTCCAGCACGATCCGGGCGTTCGGGGCGTGGCCTAGCCGGCGCTGCCAGTCGACCACGGTCGCCCCCCGGGTCAGGCGCCCATCCAGTTCGATAGCCACGTGGCGGGTTTCCACCCGGGTAATGATGGTCGGATCCAGGGCCACGGCCATCGCCAGGGCATCGGCGGCGATGAAGCCGCGGCGTTCGTGGCATGCATTGAAGGCCCGGGCCACCTGGAAGATCCTGCCGAAGAGCTCCGCCCTGGCATCGCCGGCGGCCAGCCAGGCGTCGAGCAGGGCATCGTCGAAGGCATGCCTGACGGTGGCTTCCCAGTCGACCAGGTCGAACATGGGGAAAGCCTCGAACACCACCTGGGCGGCCTCCGGATCGAAGCCGATATTGAACTCGGCCGGCACCCTGCCGGTGTTGCCCTGGCCCGTTACGGCACCACCCATGATCACCAGTCGCTTGACCCTTTCGGGCAGGCTCGGATCCAGCCTCACGGCCAGGGCAAGGTTGGTGAGCGGACCAAGGGCCACCAGGGTGAGTTCGCCCGGGCGTTCGCGGGTCAGCCGCAACAGGGCCAGCGCCGCGTGTTCGTCCCTGGGCTTCGTAACCGGCTCGGGATAACCGACATCGCCAAAGCCATCCTGGCCATGGACGAACGCGGCATCTTCCTCGGGCATACGCACCAGCGGTGTCGCGCACCCGGGAAATACGGGGGTGGCCGACTTGACCACGTCCACCAACCGGCAAGCGTTGCGCACCGTATGCTCCAGCCCGACATTGCCGGCGGCGACGGTGAGCGCCGCGACGCCCGCATGCGCATGGGCCATCAGGATCGCCAGGGCGTCATCGACACCAGGATCAGTGTCGATCAGGAGCTGCGGCTTGGTCATCGGGCGTCCGGGCACGAGGAGAGAGACCTTGAAGGATAACGCAGCGCGTCATCGGGCCGGAGCCGGGGTCAGAGTATTCACTCTGACCCCCAACCGCCCACGCATCGGGCTGGCATTGAACAGCAACCCTCGACCCGGCTTAGGCATGCACATAGCGCGCGGCATCACCGACCCAACGGGCAACGAGCCGCTCGGCGAGCGCCGGATGCTTTTCAAGCAATTGCTCACCCACCTCGTGAACGGTGGGCAGCATGTCCGCATCGCGTGCGAGGTCGGCGATGCGGAACTGCAGCTGCCCGGTCTGCCGCGTCCCAAGCACTTCGCCTGGACCACGCAATTCCAGGTCTTTCTCGGCGATGCGAAAGCCATCGTTGGTCTGGCGCATCACCTGCAAGCGCTCCTTGGCCAACAGCGACAAAGGCGTGCGATACAGCAGCACGCAATTGGACAGCACGCTGCCGCGCCCGACGCGGCCGCGCAGCTGGTGCAACTGGGCCAAGCCAAGGCGCTCGGCATTCTCGATCACCATCAGGCTGGCATTGGGCACATCCACGCCCACCTCGATCACGGTGGTGGCCACGAGTACCGCGATGTTGCCTGCCTTGAAGGCGTCCATGGTGGCCTGTTTTTCCTTCGGTTTCATGCGTCCGTGGATTAGCGAAACGTTCACCCCCACGAGAGCAGCGCTGAGTTCCGCATGCGCCACCTCCGCGGCTTGTGCGTTGAGCTGTTCGGATTCCTCGATCAAGGTACATACCCAATACACCTGGCGCCCTTCCGCGCAAGCCACACGAATACGTTCGATCACTTCTTCACGGCGAGCACTGGATACCGCCACCGTCACTACGGGTGTGCGACCCGGAGGTAATTCGTCGATGGAGGAAACGTCCAGGTCCGCGTAGGCGCTCATGGCGAGCGTGCGCGGGATCGGCGTGGCGGTGAGAACGAGCTGGTGGGGCACCACGTCGCCCTCGGTTCCCTTGTCGCGCAAGGCCAAACGCTGGTGCACGCCGAAGCGGTGCTGTTCGTCCACGATCACCAGGCCGAGCTTGTCAAATACCACGCCTTCCTGCATCAGCGCGTGCGTGCCCACCACCACGTGCGCGCCACCGGCGGTGCGCTCGAGCGCTGCCTTGCGCGCCCTGCCCTGCACCTTGCCGGCAAGCCACTCGACCTCCAGGCCCAAAGGCTCGAGCCACGCGCGGAAATTGCGCAGGTGTTGCTCGGCCAGGAGCTCGGTGGGCGCCATCAAGGCAACCTGATAGCCACTCTCCACCGCGGCAAGGGCAGCCAGCGCCGCCACGATCGTCTTGCCGCTGCCGACATCGCCCTGCACCAGGCGCAGCATCGGATGGCCGCGCTTGAGATCGTCGGCGATCTCACCCGCCACGCGTTGCTGGGCGCCGGTCAGGCTGAAGGGCAATGAAGCGAGCAACCGATCGGCCAGCAGGCGGCTGCGGCCCAGCTTCGGCGCACGACGCGCCTTCACCTGCGCGCGCATGCGGCGCAGGGTGAGATGCTGGGTAAGCAGTTCCTCGAAGGCAAGGCGCCGCTGCATCGGATGGCGACCCTGTTCAAGCCGCAACAGATCCGTATCCGGCGGCGGGCGATGCACGTACATCAATGCATCGCGCAGCGGAGCCATATGCAAGGGCTCCAGCAGCGCAGGCGGCAGCAGTTCGATGCTGTCGTCGCCAGGCAGCAAGGCCAACGCCTTGCCGATTACGCTGGCAAGGCGTTTCTGGCCAAGCCCTTCGCCGGTGGGATAGACCGGCGTCAGCCGCTCCTCTACCGCCAGCTCGACATCGGCCTCTACCCGCGTGTACTGCGGATGGATCACCTCCAGGCCAAAGCCCAGCTGGCGCACCTCGCCAAAGCAAAGCAGGCGCGTACCCACCTTCAGCTGCTCCACCTGGCTGCGATGGAAGTGAAAGAAGCGCAGCACGATGGCATCGCCGTTGTCATCGGCCAGGGCCACCTTCAGCTGCGGCCGGAAGCGGAAGCCGCGTTCGACGTTGGTTACCACACCTTCGAACTGCGCCTGCTCGCCGTGGCGCAGATCACCAATGGCGGCGATGGCGGTGCGGTCTTCATAACGCAACGGCAGGTGGAACCAGAGATCCTGCACTGTATTGAGGCCGATGCGCCCCAAGGTCTCGGCAAGCGCCGGCCCGACGCCGGACAGCGCCGTTACCGGCAGCTGCGCGGGATCCCTGGCAGGAGTCGCCGTCACACGCGCAGGTTCAGGACAGCACCATCACCGCGTCCACCTCGACCTGGGCGCCCTTGGGCAGGCCCGAAACCTCGATGGTGGAACGGGCCGGATACGGTTGCGCCATATATTCGGCCATCACCGCATTCACCGCCGCGAAGTTGGCAAGGTCGGTGACATAAATGCCCACGCGCACGATGTCCGCCAGCGATCCGCCAGCGGCCTTCGCCACGGCGGCGAGGTTTTCGAAGACGCGGCGAGTCTGCGCGGTGATGTCGCCGGCGACCATCTCGCCGGTGGCGGGGTCGAGCGGAATCTGTCCGGAGAAGTACACGGTATGGCCGGCTTTCACGGCTTGGGAGTAAGGGCCGATGGCACCAGGGGCGTCGGTGGTGGCAATGGGACTCTTGGACATTGCAGTGCGCTCACGAAAGTTGGCGCTTAAGGATCGCATTCACCTGGCGAACTGTGAAGTAGCAGAAGCATCGGCTCAGAGGATGTCGGTCATGGGCATTCAATGAGAATTGAGTGACGGCCACCTCAAATTAGCGCCCGGAAGGCATTCGCCGACTTACGCAAGATGATGTTTGAGGCAAGTATCCATTTATCGCCGTTGCCCGAGTAAAGACATGGACATCGAATCAATATCGCCCCAAGGGACTGATTGAAAAATGGCTACTCAAGAAACCCGAAAAGACACTCATTGGTCCAGACCCGCCGCGTTAACGGCTTTCCTGCTGGGAACCACGTTAACCGCTTCTGCCGACGCGGACACCCGCATTCGCGGTGGCGAGCCGGCGGTAGTGGGTGAGTTTCCTTTCATTATCGAGCTACAGGTCTTTGTTGAAGAAGATCAGCGATGGCTGACCAGTTGCACTGCTTCGCTTGCCGATCCTCGAGCGATACTGACCGCCGCGCACTGCATCCCCGGCGTAATACCCGGCTCCGATCCGCAAATACCGGTGCGGCTGATTTTCAACCGGGTCAGTGATGACGATGCCATTCAGGACGTTGTGACCGAAGCCCAGATAGAGCGGATCATCTGGAATCCTGAGTTCGGGGCTTTTCCCCATCGTGATCTGGCAGTGATCGTACTGAAGACGCCAAACACGACCACACCCCCCGTGACGCTTCCCGAGCCCCATGGACGGCCCGCACTCGGTGCGAGCATCACTGCCGCCGGCTGGGGCACAACGAACAACGCAGCCGACCCTCGATGGCTGCGCAAAGTCGACATTCCCGTGGTGCCGTGCGTTCCCGTCAGCGACTATTTGTGCGCCGGGGTCTCCGGCATCGGCGTGGGCAAGGGAGACAGTGGCGGCCCTGGATTTGTCCGCCACCCAGACGGCACGTTCATTCAATACGGCGTGGTGTCAGGAATTTCCCTGAGTCCTGACATGATCTCCGGCTACACCGACCTAAGTTCACCGGACGTCTGGCGGGCTATCAGCGAGGATCTGAAAGCCACCGGGCTTGAGCATCTCGTTCGGAGGTAATGCGCTACAAGGGGTGTCGATAAACGCCGCTGACAACACCGGTGCGCCGCACGCGGCGCATCACCTCGGCCAGATGGGTGCGGCTACGCACTTCGATGGCGAACAGCAAGGTAGCGGCACTAGTGTCGCGCTCGATGTACTCGACGTTCTCGATGTTCGATTCGGCCGCGGCGATGGCGGCGGCCACCGTGGCCAACACGCCCGGACGGTTCAGTACCTCGATACGCAGCTGCGCACGGTAGTCGCCACTTACATCGCGATCCCACTCGATGGCAACGCAGCGCTCGGGCGACTTCCGGAACTCCACCATATTCGGGCATTCGACGCGATGCACGACGATGCCCTTGCCCGACGAGAGGTAACCGACGATGTCGTCGCCCGGCAACGGGTGGCAACAGTTACCGAAGGTCAGCACGCCGCGTTCGGCACCGGTGATGCGGATCTTCTCTGCGGGACCGGTATCGGCAACCACCGGCGTGCGCCCCCCGCCCAGCGCGGCTACCAGCTGGGTCGCCACCTGGTCGGGCATGCGATTACCCAGGGCGATGTCGGCCAGGAGTTCTTCCAGGCGCTTGAGCTTGGCGTCGTCCAGATAGCGCTGCAACGTGGGGGCCGGAATAGCGTCCAGGCTGGTGCCGCGCGCGTCGAGGGCGCGGTCTAGCATGCGATGACCGAAGTCGACGGCATCCTCGTGCTGCAGGTGCTTCAAGTATTGGCGAATCGCCGTTCGCGCTTTGCCGGTGACCACCGACTCAAGCCATGCCGGATTGGGCACCGCCGACGGCGCGGTGATGATCTCCACCTGCTGGCCGGAAATGAGTTTCGTGCGCAGCGGCACCAGCTTTTTATCCACGCGTGCGGCAACAGCGTGATCGCCGACGTCCGTATGCACGGCATAGGCAAAATCGAGCGCGGTGGCGTGCCGCGGCAGCGAGAAAATCTCCCCGCGCGGTGTGAACAGGTAGACCTCATCAGGGAAGAGATCGATCTTGACGTTCTCGAGGAACTCCGCAGCAGAAGGTGTGTTGGCCTGGCTGTCGGCCAGCGCTGAGAGCCACTCGCGGGCCCGCGCCTGCGCGCTGTTCGACGAAGACGATCCCGTCTTGTAGGCCCAGTGAGCGGCCACGCCGCGTTCGGCGACGGAGTCCATTTCCGCCGTGCGAATCTGGATCTCGATGGGTGCACCGAAGGGCCCAAGCAGCACGGTGTGCAGCGACTGGTAACCGTTCGCCTTGGGGATGGCGATGAAATCCTTGAAGCGGCTGTCGACAGGCTTGTACAGGCCGTGCACGGCACCCAGGGCCTGGTAGCAGTGCATGGCGGAATCTGTCACCACCCGGAAACCGTAGACGTCCATCAATTGCGCGAACGATTTGTGCTCGTTGCGCATCTTCGAATAGATGCTCCACGGCGACTTGATGCGGCTGATGGCGCGGCCAGGAATGTGGTCGGCGGCCAGGCGCCCTTCCAGGGCTGTCTCGATGCGCGCCATGGCTTCACGTCGGTTGCCGAGCGCCGCGCGGATGCGTTCGGAGATCACGCGGTGGCGGTCGGGGTACATCGCGCGGAAGCCCAAGTCCTGCAGTTCCGCCTTGAACTTGTTCATGCCCAGTCGCTGGGCGATGGGCGCGTAGATCTCGAGCGTTTCGCGGGCGATGCGCCGGCGCGATTCGGAATCCTTCGCACCGAGCGTACGCATGTTGTGCAGGCGGTCCGACAGCTTGATCAGGATCACGCGCAGATCGCGCGCCATCGCCAGCAACATCTTGCGGAAGCTTTCCGCATCGGCTTCGGCGCGACTGGTGAAGCGCATCTTGTCGAGTTTGGTGACGCCGTCGACGAGCTCAGCCACGGTAGTGCCGAATTCACCTTCCAGTTCCGCGCGCTCAAGACGAGTGTCTTCCAGCGTGTCGTGCAGGATCGCAGCGATGATGGTCTCGGCATCCAGACCCAGGTCGGCCAGGATGGTGGCCACCGCCACCGGGTGGGTGATGTAAGGCTCGCCGGATTTACGCGTCTGCCCTTCGTGCGCCTCGGCGCCGACGAAGAAGGCGCGACGAATCCTTCCTACCTGCTCGGCCGGCAGGTAGGTGGACACCTTGTCTTCGAGGGCAAGGACGTAAGGCGGCACGTCGGCGACGGCGCCCGGAGGGGTAAGCGGAGCGACTTCCATGTGCGCTACGGTCGCCTCGGCGGACGACCGTCTCCATGCGTTCGGCGGGCAGGCGCAGTGCGCGCGCGTGCCGCGCGTGATTCAGGGGTGGGCCGGCTACAGCCCGGGTCCATCAGTCATCCCCACCCTTGGAGAGGTCGTCGTCCACTTCCGTGGCGGCCCACTCCAGGGCTTCGCGTTCGGCGCGCTCGCGCTCGACGCGGTCGATTTCGTCGATCATCGTCATATTGACGCGATTGCCGGCGATTTCGCGCAGGGCGAGCACGGTCGGCTTGTCGTTGTGGGCGTCGATGGTGGGCTCGGCACCCTTTTCCAGCTGACGTGCGCGCTTGGTCGCCATGAGCACGAGCTCAAAGCGGTTGTCGACTACCTCGAGGCAGTCTTCGACGGTGATACGGGCCATTTTCTCAAAGTCCTTGACATTAAAGACACTTCTGACTGTCAGTGTACTGGCCGGGACGCTTGGCTGGCAATGATGGCCGGGGTTATGATGCCCGGTCCCGTGGGGGCGGGTGCTGGCAGATTAGCAAACTACGCGGTACACTAAACAAGGATTTCCCCGTTGCCCTCACCCAAGGCCCCATCCTTGAACGCCCGATTCCTTCGCCGTGCCTTGCCGGTTTTAGCCTTGGCACTGCTCGCAGGCTGCAAGATCGCGCCGCCCCGCACCGACGATCCTTACGAGAGCTTCAACCGCAAGAGCTACGCGGTGAACGATGCTCTGGACAAGACATTCATCCGTCCGGTGGCCGTGGGATACCGGAAAGTTACCAACCCGCCGGTCCGCCGCGCGTTCAGTGACTTCTTCACCAATATCCGCATGCCCATCACGGTCGCCAACGACCTGCTGCAGGCCAAGCCAAAGGCAGCCGCGGAGGGTACCGGGCGCTTCCTGGTGAACCTGACCTTGGGCGTGGGCGGCTTCTTCGACCCGGCCAGCCAGTTGGGCCTGCCGCTGGATGAAACCGACTTCGGCATCACCCTGGCCCGCTGGGGCGTACCGGAAGGTCCGTACCTGGTGATCCCGCTGGTCGGCCCGACCACCGCCCGAGACGTCTGGCGCCTGCCGGTGGACAGCTATTTCTTCGATCCGCTGAGCATTTACTCGCGGAACCACGACTTCAAGGACGGCCAGTACTACATCCCGCAGGTGATGTACCTGGTAACCCTGCGCTCGCGGGGCATCGATGCCGAAAGCTTCCTGCAGTCCGCCTACGACCCCTACGTATTCATCCGCGACGCCTACCGCCAGCAGCGCCTCTACAGCCTCTACGACGGCAACCCCCCCGCTGAAATCATCCAGCAAATGCAGGGCCTGAACGAAAAAGGCTTCGACCCCGACGAGCTGCTCGACGAACAGCACAAGTGGGAAAACCAGCAAAAGAAGCCCGACAACCAGTAAGGCCTCGTTGAGGGCTGCACGCCGCCTCGGGCGTGGTCGCAGGAGCCGGGGGGCATTAGCCTCGTCGCTCCGGTTACACCGGCGCTTGGGAGACGAGGCCGCTGCGCGGCAGTTTTTGATGGCTGCGCCCCGGCGCGCCCGCGCTGCGGGCGGGGGTTTTCGAGGCGGCCTGCGGCCTTCGCGAAAACGGCCGACTGAAGTCGGCCCCCTTCGGGCCTTATCCGCCCGCTGCGCTCGGTTCCACAAGTCGCCGACGAGGCTAATGCCCCCCGGCTCTGGACACGCCCGAGGCGGCGTGCAGCGAGACCATCGGCAGGCTCTGGTATCAGAGGCACAGACACTCTGGCTGATGACGAGCAAGCCCTCGAGACGCTCTGAGCCCTAGTGCTTTCCCTCGTGAACCTCACCGCTCGAGCGTGGTGGGCAGCGCGCGCGGGAGCCCAGTGCCGGCGCTCCGTGTGAAGGCGAAGGGCTTCGGCCGGATCAGGCCCGTAGGGGGCCGGCCATGGATGGCCGGCCGTTTTCGTTGAGCCAGGATGGCGAATCGAAAACCCCCGGCCGGAGCCCTTCCCGAAGGGGCGCAGCCATCAAACACAGCCGCGCAGCGGCCTCTTTTCCCGAGGGTCGCCGCAACCAGGAGCGCCGGCACTGGGCTCCCGCGCGCGCTGCCCACCACGCTCGAGCTTAGCGGCTCAGCATCGGCTCCACGTCGCTCACGCGCGCCAGCGCGCGCATGCCGTCGGGCATCCGGGCCACGGCTAGGGCGGGAGCTTCGGCCAGGATGGCCAGTACGCAGGCGAGACCGGCGCTGTCGGCGCGGCTGACGCCGCCCAGGTCGAGGGTGGTGGCGTTTGCCTGGCTCACCGCGGCGCGGGCATCCGCCAGAGCCTTTTGCGCCGTGGCGAAGGTCAGTTCGCCCGACACCGAGATGGTGTCGGGCGTGTCGCGGGTAACTGCGACGTTGCCGGAAGGGGCGACCTTACTTGCCACCGGCGTCCTTCTGCATGGTGTCGAGGGCCTTGTCGCCCTGGGTTTCCAGGCTGGTGATGAGCTTGTCGATGCCGTCCTTCTTGATCTCGGCGTCTACCTGGTTGCGGTAGTTGGTGACATAGGAGATGCCTTCGATGATTACGTCGTAGGCTTTCCAGTCGCCGGTCTTGGACTTGCGGAAGGCGTAGTCAACGCTCACCGTCTTGCCGTCGTCGAGCACCACCTGGGTGCGCACTACGCTGCGCTTGTTGTCCAGGTCGCCGGTGAATGGCAGGACCTTGACCTTGCCGCGGGTGTAGTTGAGCAGGCCTTCGGCGTAGCGGTGGGTGATGGAGTTGTAGAAGGCCTTGGCGAAGCGCTCGCGCTGCTCGGGCGTCGCTTCGCGGGCGTGCTGGCCCAGGACCAGGATCGAGGCATAGTCGATGTCGAAATGCGGCAGGAACACATCGTCGATCACGGCGATGAGTTTCTCGCGGTCTTTCTGCAATTCCGCCTGGTGGCCGTCGATGGCCTGGCCAAGCTGGTCGGCGATGGTCTGTACCACGGCCTGCGGGGACTGCTGCTGGGCGCCGGCGGCGGGGGCCGAGGCGTCCTGCGCCACGACCGGCGCGGCGACGCCCGCAAGCCCGAGGGCGACGGCAAAAGCCAGGGAACGCAACATGGGAATCTCCTTGGGGGTGGGGGTCCGGCCCCGGGCTTATTTCTTGCCCGGGGCTGGTGGGTTCGACTGCTGCGGGTTGGACTGCGACGACTGCCCGTTGCCGGCGTTGTTCTTGTTGTCGCTGGGCGAGCCGTTGACCAGGAACTTGCCGATAAGGTCTTCCAGCTGCAGCGCCGATTGCGTCAGGACGACCTGGTCGCCGTCCTTGAGCATGTCCGGGCTGCCGCCGGGCTGGATCGCAACATACTGGCTGCCGATCAAACCGCTGGTGAATACGGCCGCCGCGGAATCGTCCGGGATCTGGTCGTAGCGCTTGTCGATATCGAGCGTGACCACGGCGTCAAGCTTGTCGTTGGTCAGCACGACCTTGCCGACGCTGCCGATGGGTACGCCGGCGAGCTTCACCGTGGCGCCAGGCATAAGCGAGCCAACATTGGTGAAGTGGCCCGTCACGTGGTACGTGCCGCCGATGCGGTCGGGCGCCGAACCGCCGCCGAAGAAGCGGCCGAGCATGTCTTCGAGCTGTTGCGCGGGCTTGGTGAGCGCGATGTGGCCGCCGTCGTCAAGCGCCTTCTTCGAGCTGCCGAAGGACAACCCCACGTACTGGTCGCCCAGCAGGCCACTGGTGAAGATCGTGGCCACCGAATCATCCGGGATGCCTTTGTACTTCTCGTCGATGGCGAGTTTCACCGTGGCCTCTTCGTGGCCCGGGGTGAGCTCGATCGATTTGACCTGGCCGATGCGCACGCCGGCCACCTTCACCGGGGCCCGCGGCTTCAACTGGCCGACATTGGCGAACTGGGCATCGACGGTGTAGCTGGCACCCTGCCCGGTGTTGGCCACCGATGTGGTCTGTGTTGCCAGGTACACCAGGGCGGCAAAGCCGAGCACGATGAACAGGCCAGTGCCCACGGCATAGGAACGTCTCTGGGTCACGGGGCGGTCCTCAGGAAGAAAGTAAGGGAGTCATCGGGTGCGGTCATACCAGGAAGGCCGTCAGTACGAAGTCGAGCGCCAGGATGGCGATGGATGACGCCACCACCGTGCGCGTGGTGGCATAGGCCACGCCCTCGCTGGTAGGCGGCGTGGTGTAGCCCTGGAACACGGCGATCAGGGTGACCACGATGCCGAAGACGAAGCTCTTGACGATGACGCCGTCGATGATGTCCTTCCAGACATCGACCGTGGCCGTCATGTTCGACCAGAACGTACCGTTGTCGATGCCTAGCCACGACACGCCCACCAGGTGGCCGCCGAGCACGCCCATGGTGCAGAACATCACGGTAAGCAGCGGCACTGCAACGATGCCGGCAAGGAAACGCGGTGCCGCGACGTAGGCCAGGGGATCGACCGCCATCATTTCCATCGCATCGATCTGGTCGGTGGCGCGCATCAGGCCGATTTCGGCGGTAATCGAGGTACCTGCGCGACCGGCAAACAGCAAGGCAGTGACCACCGGGCCGAGCTCGCGGTAGATGGCGATCGCCACCACCGTACCCGTGGCCGAAGTACCACCGAAAATCGACAGCACGTCGTAAAGCTGCAGCGCCAGCACCATACCCACGAACAGGCCGCAGGTCATGATGATGGTGAGGCTCATCGCGCCGACGAACCACACCTGGCGAAGCGTCTCGCGGAAATGCCGCAACGAGCCCGGCACCGCGCGCAACAGGGTGAGGCCGAACAGCGCGCATGCGCCAATCTGCGCCAGCGCATTGGAGACCACGCCATTGCGTTCGATGCGCGCGTTCATGCGTTCCTCCGCAGGCCCAGCGCCGCGGCGTAGTCGCCCGCCGGGTACTGGAAAGGCACCGGTCCGTCGGCCGAACCGCCGAAGAATTGCTTCGTCCACGGCGAGCCGTCGTTGGCGAGGGTCGACGGTGCCCCCTGCGCAACGACCTTGCCGTTGGCGATCAGGTACACGTGGTCGGCCACCTGCTGCACGGCCGCCAGTTCATGGGCCACCAGCACGCTGGTAATCCCGAGGGTTTCATTGAGCGTACGGATGAGTTTCAGCACCTGGTTGAGCGAGATCGGATCCAGGCCCACGAAGGGTTCGTCGTACAGAATCAACATCGGATCGAAGACGATCGCCCTGGCCAATGCCACGCGCCGGGCCATGCCGCCGGAAAGCTCCGCCGGCGAAAGTGCCGCTGCGCCCCGCAAACCCACCGCCTGCAGCTTGGTCAGGACGATGTTGCGGATCAGTACCTCGGGCAACGTGGTGTGTTGGCGAAGCGGAAACGCCACGTTCTCGAAAACGTCGAAGTCGGTCAGCAGGGCCGAGTTCTGGAAAAGATAGCCAATGCGCTCGCGCAGCTCGAAGAGGCTCTCGCGGCTCAGGGTACGGACGTCTTCGCCATCGACCAGCACCTGGCCTGCATCGCCCCGCATCTGCCCGGTGATGTGCTTGAGCAGGGTGGTCTTGCCCGTGCCGCTGGGGCCCATGATGGCGGTGACCTTGCCACGCGGGATGTCCAGGTCCAGCGCATCGAAGATCTTCTTGCCATTCAAGACCGTGGTGAGGCCGCGCACCTTGACCATCGGTTCGGAGTCGGGTGGCGCGGACGGGATTTCGGTCATCAGGGCACGCCGGGGCTTGGAAAGAGGGACAAGTTACCGGAAATAGGGGTCGGACGCCGGGACTACAAGCGTTTTGGAACGCTCAGACGGCCAATAATTCCGCGATCAGGCTTTCGTGGCGCTTGCGCGCGACGCTCGAGCGCTGGCGGACCGCCCGCACGATGGCCACCAGGTCGCCCAGGGCGTCCTCGAAACAGTCGTTGACGATGATGTAGTCGAATTCATGGGCGTGGGCGATTTCCTCACGCGAATTGAACAGGCGTCGCTCGATCACGTCGGGTGCATCCGAGCCTCGGCCGCGCAGACGGCGTTCGAGCTCGACCCGGGACGGCGGCAGGATGAATACGCTCACGCAATCGCCCATGCCCTCGCGTACCTGGCGAGCGCCCTGCCAGTCGATTTCCAGCAGCACGTCGCTACCGACCTTGAGTTTCTCTTCCACCGTGCGGCGCGAGGTGCCGTAGAAATTGCCATGGACTTCGGCGTGCTCGAGGAAGATGCCCTGTTCGATCTCGCGGGCAAAATCCGAACGCTCGACGAAGTAGTAATGCCGGCCGTATTCCTCGCCCACCCGCGGTGGCCGCGTGGTATGCGAGATCGAAAGGGATATCGCGGGCTCGCGCTCGAGCAGCGCATTGACCAGCGTGGACTTGCCGGCGCCGGAGGGCGCAGCCACCACGAACAGCGTGCCGGGTACCTTGGCCGGGGCGCTCGCGTCGCTCATTCGATGTTCTGCACCTGTTCGCGCATCTGCTCGATCAGCACCTTTAGCTCCACGGCGGCGTTGGTGGTCCGTGCATCGACGGACTTCGAGCCCAGTGTATTGGCTTCGCGGTTGAATTCCTGCATGAGGAAATCCAGGCGCCGGCCCACCGGTTCAGGCAGCTTCAGCACGCGGCGAGCCTCGACTACGTGGGTAGCCAAGCGGTCGAGTTCCTCGTCGACGTCTATGCGGGTCACCTGCAGCACCAGTTCCTGCTCGAGCCGTCCCGGCTCCATCGGCTGGCGCATGTCGGCCAGGCGCCCCTCCAGGCGGGCGCGCAGGGCGGCGCGGATCTCCGGCACCCACTGGCGGACGTCGGCGACGATGGCTTCGATGGCATCCAGGCGACCGGCGATGATCTGCCCGAGCTTGGCGCCTTCGCGTTCGCGGGTGGCGGTGAGGGCATCCAGGGCCTCGTCGAGCACCCGCAACAGCGCTGCCTGCATGGCATCGGGATCGACGTCGGCCTGCTGCAGCACACCGGGGAAGCGCAGCAGTTCGGTGAACTGGGTGGTCATGCCGGGGAAGCGGCTACCCAGGCCGTTGGCCAGCTCTTCGAGCTGGGCCAGCAAGGCGTTGTCCAGTTGCAGGCCGTCGCCGGCCAGGCGCGCTTCGCTGCGCAGGCGCACCGTGGCATCGACCTTGCCGCGGGACAGCCGGGCGGCGATCTTTTCCCGCAAGGTGCCTTCGTGGGCCCGCAGTTCGTCGGGCATGCGGGGAGAGATTTCCAGGTAACGGTGGTTCACCGTACGCAATTCGCAGGCGAGATTGCCCGCGGGGCTTACTGTCTCGGCCGACGCATAGGCGGTCATGCTACGAATCATTGGGCGTCCTGCGGACAAGCCTTGGGGGCCGGCAATGGTAAACTTTCCCGCCCGCCAACGCCAAAGTCCCCCATGACTGCCTTTTCCCGACCCAGCGGCCGAAACGCCGACCAGCTGCGCGCCGTCACCATCGAACGCCACTACACCCGTCACGCCGAAGGCTCGGTACTGGTGAGCTTTGGCGACACCCGGGTGCTGTGCAATGCCAGCATCGAAGAACGCACCCCAGCGTGGCTGCGCGGCAAGGGCGAGGGCTGGATCACCGCCGAATACGGCATGCTGCCGCGCGCCACTAACGAGCGCATGCAGCGCGAGGCCGCCCGCGGCGGCCAGGGCGGCCGCACCATGGAAATCCAGCGCCTGATCGGCCGTTCGCTGCGCGCCTGCGTCGACCGTGCGGCCCTGGGCGAGCGGGTGATCACGCTCGATTGCGATGTGATCCAGGCCGACGGTGGCACCCGCACGGCGGCCATCACCGGCGCCTACGTGGCCCTGGTGGATGCCGTCACCGTGTTGATGAAGCGCACCTCGCTCAAGCGCAATCCGGTAATCGGTGCCGTGGCTGCGGTTTCAGTGGGCATCGTCAACGGCGTGCCCGTGCTCGACCTGGACTACGCCGAGGACTCCGCCTGCGATACCGACATGAACGTGGTGATGAACGACGGCGGCGGCTTCATCGAAGTGCAGGGTACGGCCGAGGGCCATGCTTTCCGCCGTGACGAGCTCGACGCCATGCTCGACCTTGCCGGCAAGGGCATCGCCGAACTCGTCGCCGCCCAGCGTGCGGCGCTGGCAGCGGGCTGATCATGAGCAGCCTCGAGCGCGTCGTGCTGGCCTCATCGAACGCCGGGAAGCTTAAGGAATTCAGCCAGCTCCTGGCGGGCCTGGGCATCGAGTTCGTCTCGCAGGCCAGCTTTGGCGTGGACGACGCCGATGAAACCGGCCGCAGCTTCGTCGAGAACGCGCTGATCAAGGCCCGCCATGCCAGCACGGTTACGGGCCTGCCCGCGCTGGCCGACGACTCGGGCATCTGCGTCGACGCGCTCGATGGCGCACCCGGATTGTATGCCGCGCGCTACGCCGGCGTGCACGGCGATGCGGCTGGCAATCGCGCCAAGCTGCTGCGCGAACTCGATGGCAAACCTGCAAACGAGCGGAATGCATACTTCATTGCCGTGATCGTGCTGCTCCGCCACGCCGACGACCCCGCGCCGATCATCGTCGAAGGCCGCTGGTCCGGACGCATCCTTACTGCCGAGCGAGGCGACGGTGGCTTTGGCTATGACCCTTTGTTCCTGCCCGACGGCTTCGACCAAAGCGCCGCCGAGCTTGATCCCGCACTGAAAAACAGCCTGAGCCACCGCGGCGTGGCCGTGGCCGCCCTGCGGGATCGCCTGGCCACCCGCTGATGCATCCGCTGTCGCCACCGTTGTCGCTTTACGTGCATATGCCCTGGTGCGTGAAGAAGTGCCCGTACTGCGATTTCAATTCCCACGGCCTGCGTGGCGAGCCGCCGTACGAGGCTTACATCGACGCCCTGCTGTCGGACCTGGATGCGGACCTTGCCGACTTTGGCGAAGCGATCGCCGGACGGCGCATCGAGACGGTTTTCTTCGGCGGCGGCACGCCCAGCCTGTTTTCAGCGGCACAGGTGGCGCGTTTCCTGGACGGTGCACGGTCACGCATCGACTTTGCCGAAAATGCGGAAATCACGCTCGAGACCAACCCCGGCACCGTCGAGCACGGCCGCTTCGATGGCTACCTCGCCGCCGGGGTGAACCGGCTCTCCTTTGGCGTCCAGAGCTTCGACGACGACAAGCTCCGACGCCTTGGTCGCATCCACTCCGCGAGCGAAGCGAGCGACGCGGTGAAGCTTGCACAGGATGCAGGTTTCCAGCGCATCAACCTCGACCTGATGTACGCCCTGCCCGGCCAGGACTTCGCCGGTGCCATCGCCGACGTCGAACGCGCCATCGCCCTGGCACCCAGCCATATCTCTCATTACCAGCTCACCCTGGAACCGAATACCGCCTTTGCCGCGAACCCTCCCCCGCTGCCGGCCGACGACGACGCCTGGGCGATGCAGGAAGCCTGCGAAGCGCGCCTGGCAGCCGGGGGGTTTGCCCAGTATGAAATCTCCGCTTACGCGCGGCCCGGCGAACGAAGCCGGCACAACCTCAACTATTGGCGCTTCGGCGATTACTTGGGCATCGGTGCCGGCGCCCACGGCAAGATCAGCGGCGTGGATGTCCGCCGCCGCTGGAAAACCCGGCACCCCAACGCTTATTTGACGGCCGCCGGAACACCGGCGCGTATCGGTGGCGACACCATCGTGGCCGTCTCCGACCTTCCCTTCGAATACATGCTCAACGCGCTGCGGCTGGTGGACGGCGTGGACCTGGCCGAATTTGCCCAGACCACGGGCCTCTCGCTGCAGGCGATTGCCATGCCCCTGGCCGAGGGCATCCGCCGCGGGTGGCTGCGCGACGAGCCCGGACGCCTGCATACCACCCCCCTTGGCCAGCGCTTCCTCAACGATGTGATCGAAAGCTTCATGGCGTGACTTAAGCCCCCAAGGCACAGTGCTTTCGGCCGGTGGCGCCTCGCCTGGGCCTTCCCTACACTAGCCGTCACGAGGCAGGGGAGGCACTCGTTACATGTCGCTCGATTCACCCTCACGCACGCACGCCGCTGAGGCGTCCGCCGCCGCATGGCGCGCGGAGCTATCGCCTCGTGCGCGACAGCACGTTGCCCATAGCCTGGCCACCTGCATGGCCTGGCTCGAGGCACCCCTGCAGGCGTCGCTGTCGGAGTTCGACCAGCGCCTATTCCAGATGGCCGATCGCGCGCGCAACCACGTGGAACAGCAAGCGTGCTTCGAAAGCCGTCATGCGCTGGAGCGGGGCACCGCCGCCTTCCGCGAGCGTTTCGCCAACGGCCTGCGCGAGCGGTTCATCCGCCTGGGCGACGCCGGCGAACAGAAACGCCTGCAGCCGGAACGGCTTGAACTGAGCCTGGTGGACACCACCGAACAGGAAGAGAACGATGCGCTCGCGGTGCTCTCCTCGCGTGCCGAGGCACGGCATGCCGGCGTGCTGCATGAGCTGGGATTCCGCCTGGCCGTGCTCGCCGCCAGCGCACCGCTCGACGGCGACGGCCAGCCGGCCGGCCCGCGCGCTTTGGCGTCGGTACTGCGCGAGGCCGCGGCCCCCATGCCGCTTTCCCTGGCCCATCGCCTGCTGATGTTCCAGTGCTTCGATGCGCGCCTGATGGCAAGCCTCGAATCACTATACGCCTCGCTCAACGACCACCTGCGCGATAACGGCATCCTGCCGCAGCTGCGCGTGGTCGCCTATGCCCGTACCTCGGCGTCCACGCGCGCCGCGGTCAATGCCCGGCCCGAAACCCCCGTGCGCGAACCGGTGGTAGCGCCGACTCCTGCCAATGAAGCTGCGCGCAGCGAAAGCATTTCAGTACTGGAAAGCCTGCGGGACCTGCTTGCCAAGCGCACGCGGGAACCTGCCGTTGCCCACGGCACCGCACGCCTGGCCAGCGCCGACGAACTGCAGATCGCGCTTACCGCGCTGCAGGGCCATCTTTCCGAAGTGGCCGACCACGCCTCCCGCGAAATCCGCAGCGCCCAGCGCCTGCGCGATGAGCTGGTTGCCCAGCTGTCGATCAACCGTCCGCCCGGCTCGCCGCCGGTGTCGCTGAGCCCCGAACATAGCGACACGGTGGAACTCACCGCGATGTTGTTCGAGACCCTGGCCCAGGAGCTCACCAAGCAGGGTGCCGCGCGTTCGTTGCTGGGTGGCCTGCAATGGCCGGTGCTGCGCACCGCCGTGACCGACAAGAGTTTCTTCGAACAGCGCGACCATCCGGCGCGCAAGCTGGTCAACACCGTGGCCGAGGCCGCGAACGACTGGCTCGACCATGCCGATGCGGATCCGGCGCTTGCCGAGAAGCTCGAGCGCGTGGTGGGTGAAGTAGCCGTGGCGACCACGATCGACCCGCGATGGGTCACCGACATCGAGAATCACGTCGCCACGCTCAGCCGCAAGGCGCAGGTGGCCGAGCGCCGCCTGGCCGAGGCCATGGAAGGCCGGGAACGACTGGCAACGGCACGCAAGCGCGCCGCGGAGCTCATGACCGAGCGCATGAACGAGCGCTCGCCGCGTGGGGTGCTGCGCATCCTGCTCGAGCGCACGTGGTCGGATGTCCTGGCCCTGAACCTGCTGCGCAACGACGAGAAGAGCCCTGCTTTCCAGGCAAGCCTGGACATCACCGACCAGTTGCTGGGCCGCACGCCGGTCACCAACATGGCGCATTTGCAGGCCGAGGTGGAAACGCGCCTGCAGCATGTAGGCATGCATGCCGACGAAGCGGCGGAAGTGGCCCGGCGCCTGCTGCGCCAGCAGCAGGAAGACGATGCGGCTCCCACCAACACGGACATGGCCATGCGCTTGCGGCAACGCCCGCGCTTCGGCGAGGACGTACTTGCCGCCAGCGAACCAGTCACGCCACCGGACGACGAAAGCCGCCTGAAGCCACGCATCCGCGCCGAGCTTGAAGTGCTGCGCCATCGCGACCCCGGGGCCTGGTATGAATTCATGCAGGCCGATGGCACGCTCGCCCGCCGCAAACTTGCCTGGTTCAGTGCATCGTCCGGCCGCTGCCTGCTGGTGAACGCCAACGGCATCCGCGCCGAGGACATCACCCTGGCGCAATTGGCCACTGCCCTGATCGAAGGCAGTGCGCGCGAATACGTGCCGCCGCCGTCGTCCCTGCTTGACCGCGCCTGGCACGCCATCGCTGGCAGCCTGCGCCTGTCCGCCGCGAGGGCCAGCTGAGATGGGTACGATCGAACAACGTGGCGCCCCGCGCCGCCGCACCCGCCTGCCGATCCCGGTGATCGACACCATGACCGACCAGATCCTGGGCCAGCTGGGCAACCTGTCGGCCACCGGCATGATGCTGATCGGCGGCCGCGCGCCCAACAGCGCAGCGGTCTATCAGGTGTCGCTGTCGCTACCGGGCGCCGATGGCACCATGCTGCTGGTCGGCATCCAGGAACAATGGAATGAGCCCGCCACGACGCTTGGCCAGACCTGGTCGGGCTACCGCATCGTGGCCATCAACGACCGCGACGCGGCGCAACTGGACCGCTGGCTGGAACACGCCGCGAACAGCGAGTATTAGGACGTGTCGTGTTGGGGGTCAGAGTAATAACTCTGACCCCGCCGCCACCTGGCCGAAGGCATCGCGGGTGAGGTTTTCAGGCTCGCCCCCCGTGCACACCACGTCGTCCTCGATGCGGATGCCGCCGTACTTGCGGAAGGCATCCACGCGCGCCCAGTCGATATCCTTCGCCTCGGGCTTCTCCTTGAGTTCGGCCAGCAGCATGTCGATGAAGTAGATCCCCGGCTCGATCGTCACCACCATGCCCGGCGCCAGCGTGCGCGTCAGGCGCAGATACGGATGACCATCGGGGCGCTTGATGAAACCACCGCGCTCGCTTTCCTGGAAACCGGCCACCTCGTGCACCTGCATGCCGATGCCATGGCCCAGGCCGTGCGGGAAGAACACCGCCGATACGCCCGATGCCACCGCGCTTTCGGCGCTCATGCGGATGAAACCATGCTCGCGCAGCACTTCCGCCAGCACGTGATGCGCGTGGACATGAAGTTTCGCGTAGTCCTGGCCGGCCTTTACCTGCGCGCAGAACGACTGCTGGGCCGCTTCCACCGAGTCGATCAGTGCCTGGAATTCCGGAGCCTGGGAAGAGGCATACGTACGCGTGATGTCGCTGGCATAACCCGAGGCACTCGCACCGGCATCGATCAGGAACGAAAGGCTCGGTTTGGGTGGCTCGCGGTCGAAGTTGGTGTAATGCAGCACCGAACCATGCTGGTTCAGGCCCACTATCGAGGCATAAGGCAGCTCGGCGTCGATCTGGCCGACGGCGCCGAGGTAATCCATGTGGATGCCCAGTTCGCTCTTTCCGGCGCGGAAGGCGGCCTCCGCGGCCCGGTGGCCGCGCGCGCCGCGTTCGCTGGCGATGCGCATCAGGGCCAGTTCGTAAGGCGTCTTGAATGCACGGTGGAAGTGCAGGTAATCCATCACCGATGCTGTGGCGCTGGGGGCAAAGCCGTCCAGGCGCACATTGTCGTCGGCGACGATCGCGCTGCGCGTGGCATCGGGAAGGTGTGCCGCGGCCTCGGCAGGCTCGCGGATCACCGCGATGTCGAAGTGCTCCACCCAGTAGCCCGACGGCGCCTCGGGCACGACGTGCCAGTAATCACGCGGCTGCAGGAAAACGAGCTTGGGCTTCTTGCCCGGCGTATAGGCTATCCAGCTGCCCGGTGCGTCGATCAGCGGCAACCAGTGCTTGAAATGCGGGCTCACCGCGAAGGGATAGTAGTTGTCGTCGAGGAAGCGGACGATCGGCCGACCGGCGGCCACCACCAGGTGATCGAAACCACCCAGCGCCAAAGCCTTGTCGGTGCGTTCGCGCACCGTGGCCAGATGCTGGGGATAGAGGGCGGCAAGCGCGCTGGACATCGTGGGGCTCCGGTCCGGGTGGGGCAAACGCCAATGGTGCGCCTTGATGCCCGGCGCGCCAAGTGTGGGTGGCAGCCTAACCCCGCCCGAACACCACCCTGAAACGCCCCTCCGCGTCGCCCAGGGCCGCGCGCAGGAGGCGCGCCGGGGTATCTGCCGAATCGATCAGTTCGCGCAGGTGCGCGCCCCAGAGCGTCACCGCCAGTTCGCCGCAGGCAAAACTGCTTCCGGGCGAATGCCAGTGCGGCAGCGGCGACCAGCCGCCGCAGGCCGGGCACACCAGCGGCGCCGTCTCCGAGCCTTCGGTCCAGACGCTCAGTGCTTCTTCCACATAGGCGCTTTCCTCGCCGCCCAGCACCACCATGTGACCGCATTCGGGGCAGGCAAGGTCCACGTCATCGGCAGCGAACAGCCCCATCTCGCCGCCACCCTCGACAAGATGCGCGCCGTCATGCACGTCGGCAATCCATCGGTGCGCACGCACGTGGATGCCAATGGCGGCGATTTGTGGGGCGACCAGGAGCGATGCATCCGTACCGCGCACGGTGAACAGGGCCGCCCTCAACAGGCTCGAACCACCATCCTGGCTCCACAAGCCCGGTGAGCGGTCAATGGCCTCGAGCGACACCAGCCGCCGGTGCAATGCCGTGGCGGTCGCCACCGCCCCGATGGCGGGAAGGCGATGATCAACCAGTGCTGTCCAGGGCGTGAGCATGGAGGAAGGAATCTTCGCTGACCGTCAGAGCTTTTGGCCGGGGACATTCATGATGCGCGGCTGCCCAGCAGGTATTCCAGTTCCTCGATGCCCTTGGGTACATCTCCCGTGAGCACCTGCGGGCCATCGCGGCCCACGGCCACGTCGTCCTCTATGCGGATGCCGATTCCGCGCCATCGCTCAGGCACCGACCGCTCGTCCGGATCGATGTACACGCCAGGCTCCACCGTCACCACCATGCCCGGCTCCAGCAGCCGCGGCTCGCCATCCACGCGGTAATCCCCGACATCGTGCACATCCAGGCCCAGCCAGTGGCCGGTCTTGCCGGGAAAGAATTTCTTGTAGGCAGCCGAGGCGATCGCCTTGGCTGGCGAACCTTTGAGCAGGCCAAGCGCGCACAGGCCTTCGGTGATCACCTCCACCGCGACATCGTGCGCGGCGCTGAATACCTGGCCCGGGCGCACTTCGTCGATGGCAGCGGCCTGCGCGCTCAACACGATGTCGTAGAGCGCGCGTTGCTCGGGCGAGAATTTCCCGCCCACCGGATACGTGCGGGTGATGTCCGAGGCGTAGCAATCCACTTCCGCGCCGGCGTCCACCAGCAGCAGGTCGCCATCGCGCAGGCGCGCGCGATTGGCCTGGTAGTGCATGACGCAGGCGTTGGCGCCGCCGGCGACCGTGGGGGGAAAGGCCGGCACCGCCCCGTTGCCGCGCATCACGCGCAACAGCTCGCCTTCCACCTCGTATTCAGCAACCCCAGGCCGGGCCACTCGCATCGCGGCCAGGTGCGCCTTGGCGGCAATGGATGCCGACTGCTTCATCAACGCCAGCTCCGCCTTCGACTTGTACAGCCGCAGGTCGTGCAGCAGATGGCCCAGGGCCACGAACTCCTTGGGCACCACGCCGCCGCCCCGTGCGGAGCGCAGGCGGCGCATCCAGCCAAGCAGGCGGGCGTCAAACTCGGGTTCGGCGCCAAAATGGCAGTAAAGCCGCGCCCTGCCCTCGATCATGCCCGGCAGGATGTCGTCGATATCCTCGATCGGGAAAGCGTCGTCCAGTTTCAGCTGTTCGGCGGCGCGCTCGGTGCCCAGCCGCTCACCGTCCCAGCGTTCGCGCTCGGCATCGCGCTCGCGGCAGAACAGCACCGCCTCGCCCTGGCTGCGTCCAGGCAGCAGGGCCAGGATGCTGTCCGGCTCGCCAAAGCCCGACAGGTAGTGGAAATCCGAATGCTGGCGGTATGGCCAGGGCGCGTCGGCATTGCGCATGCGCTCGGGGGCCGCGGCAACGATGATCGCGGCATCCTCGCCGGCCATGCGCATCAGCTGGCGCCGGCGGCGTGCGTACTCGGTCGCCGCGATCAATGCAGGGTGTCGCTGGCCGGTGGTTCGCCGGCGGCAAGTTCGGCGTGCAGCAGCAGGACGCCCACGCGGACAAATTCCTCAAGCTCGGTGTACGAGGCTTCGTCTTCCTCCTCGTCGCCACTGTCGAGGTCGGAGGAGGCGATCACGCCAAGGTCGCGCAGCACTTCGCGTGCCTCCTCGGAAAGATCGCCATGGCCGCGGGAACCGGCCAGCCCCAGGCCGCCAAGGAAGCCCCGGCACCATTCCACCAGGGCATCGGCGCGGTCGCTTACCGGGGCGTCGTCGTCCGGCAGCAGCAACTGGAAGGCAAACTCAGGGTCCGACAGGGCTTCGGCGCTTTCCTGGCGCAGGCGCGACAGCAGGGAGAGGTCTGATGGCATGGGCGCCTTGCCTTCCTCCAGGTGCAGGGCCGGCAACACGCCCTGTCCACCGAAGTGGCCGCCACCGCTCAGGAAACCGCACAGTGAGCCATGCAACTCGCTGGCTTCGGTACCCAGTTCCAGGCGTACGACGAGCTGGTCGAGGTCGTCGAAGGTGACACTCTGGCCGGTGCCCATGGTTCGCCTCCTGCAAAGAGCCTAAGTCTAACGCAGCTCTTGCTGTCATCCGGTGGCGGTTTGCTATAGTCCGCCCATGCCGACACCCTCTGATGTTTCCGCCGAAATCGACGCCCTGGGGCACAGCCTGGACCAGCTCGCCGAGACGGTCCGGCGACTGACCGAGGAAAACCGCAGCCTGCGACACAGCCAGGAACAGCTGGCCAGCGAGCGCGCGGGCCTGGTAGCGCGCAATGAACAGGCGCGCCAGCGGGTCGAGGCGATGATCCAGCGTCTGAAGGCGCTGGAAAGCACCCCTTAAGGACGCACCCCGCCATGTCCACCGCCGAACCGGTCGCCCTGCGACTGCTGGACCGCGAGTTCCACATCGCCTGCGCCCCGGAAGAGCGCGCCGGCCTCGTGGCCGCGGCGCAGTACCTCGACGGCAAGATGCGGGAACTAAAGGTAAATGCGCGCGCGCCAGGCTTCGACCGCATCGCCGTACTGGCCGCGGTTTCGATCGCCCACGAGCTTCTGGGACTGAAGGTCGAGCACGCCGCCCAGGAACTGGCGCTGACCGAAGGATTGGGCAATCTTCGCAAGAAGCTTGAAGGTGTGCTCGACGGCCACATAAAATAGGGACGGCGTTTTCTGCGGTGTTCGATAGCGCATCCTTACATTTGCCTTGTTCCTATAAACGGCCCCGGGTCGGCCAGTTCACGGATTGTGTGCATGTCCGCCGCGTGCGGAAAGCCTTAGAGCCGTGATGGTCCTCCCACCTGATCCTCGTGGATCAAGGTCGTTCGGTGTGCAACGGCATTGCGGTTAACGCCACTTATTCTCCTTCGACTGGGCCTGTCAGTACTTATGCCAACAAGTCCCAGCCAGCGACGCGAACTGCGCGGCGACCTCGCCCAGCGACGTCGCGAGCTCGGGCCCGCCGAACGCATCGGCGCGGCCCAGGGGCTGCGCCACAGCCTTGAGTCACTTCCCGAATTCCTCACCGACGGCAAAGTGGCCGGCTACTGGGCGACCGGTGGCGAGCTGCCACTGAACCTGGCCATCGCCGGCCTCGCCGAGCGCGGCCAGCAGTTCTACCTGCCGGTGATCGACAGCAATCGGCGCCTATGCTTCGTGCCCTGGCGCACCGGCGACGAAGTGGCACCGAACCGGCTTGGCATCCCCGAGCCCGTCAACCAAGACCACGTCACCGCACCCAACCAGATGGATCTCGTCCTGGTGCCGCTGCTCGGCTTCGACCGCAAGGGCAACCGGCTGGGGTTCGGTGGTGGCTACTACGACCGCAGCTTCGATTTCCTGAACGTCGCCGAGCGACCCGCGCAACCGCTGCTGGTGGGCGTGGGTTATTCCTTCCAGGAAGTCAAAGCGATCGAGACGGCCCACTGGGATGTCCGGCTCGACTACATCGCTACGGAAAAAGAGCTGATCGACTGCACGGGCGGGAAATGAACTACTGGCTGATGAAGTCCGAGCCGGACACGTTTTCGATCGACGATCTCAAGCGCAAGGGCAAGGAGGCCTGGGACGGCGTCCGCAACTACCAGGCGCGCAACTACATGCGCGACGGCATGCGGGTCGGCGACAAGGTCTTCTTCTACCACTCCAACTGCGCCGTGCCCGGCATCGCCGGCATCGCGTCGGTCGCCACCGCCGCGTACCCTGATCCTTCGCAGTTCGATCCGAAGAGCCAATACTTCGATGCCGGCGCCAAGCGCGAGGACCCACGCTGGATGCTGGTGGACGTCAAATTCGTCCGGAAGCTCAAGCGCGTGATTTCCCTCGAAGAACTCAAGGGCATCGAGGAGCTCGCCGACATGGCGCTCGTCCGCAAGGGCAACCGGCTCTCGGTTATGCCGGTTTCCAAGCCGCATTGGGACTACATCCTTACCCTGGAGTGATGGCCATGAGCCAGAACGAAAAGCGCCTCGCCGGCGAAGCCGCCCTCCGCTACGTTGAGAAGGGCGCCGTCATCGGCGTCGGTACCGGCTCCACGGTAGCTTTTTTCATCGACGCACTGGCTTCGATGAAAAACGACATCCAGGGCGCGGTGTCCAGTTCCGAACAGTCCACCCGGCAGCTGAAGTCGCACGGCATCGACGTGCTCGACCTCAACGCCGTAGGCCCGCTGGATATCTACATCGACGGCGCCGACGAGTGCGATCCGCACAAGCGCCTGATCAAGGGCGGCGGCGCGGCACTCACCCGCGAGAAGATCATCGCCTCGGCATCGAAGACCTTCGTCTGCATCATGGATTCGTCCAAGCAGGTGGATGTGCTGGGCACCTTCCCGCTGCCGGTGGAAGTGATCCCCATGGCACGCAGCCACGTGGCCCGCGAGATCTCCGCCATGGGCGGCCATCCGGTATGGCGCGATGGCGTGGTCACCGACAACGGCAACTGGATCCTCGACGTCCACGGCTGGCGCATCGTCGATCCGGTCGGCATGGAGAACAAGCTCAACCAGATCGTCGGCGTGGTCACCTGCGGCCTGTTCGCCGCCCGCCCGGCCGATATCGTGCTGGTGGGCGACAAGGTACTGGGCTAGTTACCAGCGGTAGCGCACCGATGCGGTGACCGTGCGCGGGTAACCGTAGTAACACCAGATTGCACTATTGCAGGCGGTGATGTAGTTGCGGTCGGTAAGGTTCGAGCCCGTCAGCTGCACGCGCCACTGTTCGAAGTCGTAGTGCACGTTGGCATCGAAGAGAGCGTAACCGCCGGTCGGGAAGTCGTTGTTGGCATCGCCATAGTGGCGCCCGATGTAACGCACGCCACCACCGAAACCAAGTCCCGCCAGGCTTCCTTCGTGCAGGGAATAATCCACCGACACCGATCCCTGCCGATTGGGCACCAGCGCCACGCGTTTGCCGCGGCTGGCATCATTGGCCTCGGTCACGCGGGCGTCCGTCCAGGCCCAGGCGGCCGTCATGCTGAAGTCGTCGGTGATGGCGACGTTCGCTTCAAGCTCCGCGCCGCGCGTGCGCGTGCGGCCCTGCTGGATCGAGAACAGGATGTGGTCGGGATCCACCGTCAACGCATTCTTCTGCGTCAGCTGGTAGACCGCCGCGGTCAATAGCGTGCGGCCATCGGGCGAGGCGTACTTCACGCCCCCCTCGTACTGGTCGCCTGTGATCGGCTTGAAGGCTTCACCGGCAAAAGTGGCGCCCACCGTGGTCTTGAACGAGTGGGAATAGGCCAGGTATGGCACCACGCCCGAATCGAAGCTGTAGTTCAGGCCCAGGCGGCCGGAGAACGCGTTGTCCGTCTGCTTGCGATGCGTGCCTGCGATGATGTCGTCGATATCGTTGGTGACCCAGTCGTTGCGGCCGCTGGCAACGACGCCCCACTTACCCCAGTTGACCTGGTCCTGCACATAGGCGCCGGTCTGGCGAAGCGTGGATTCGGTGCGCGAGGTATAGGGGATGCGATCGATTGGGGCGCCGTACACCGGGTTGTAGATATCGATCGTCGGTGCGCTGCCGAAGGCCGAGCGGCTGTCATCACTGTTGCGCAGGTAATCCACGCCCATCAGCACGGTGTGCTCGGCGCTGCCGGTGGCGAACTTGGCCTGCGCCTGGCTATCCACGGCGAATAGGTGCGTGCGGTCGTATACCGGGAAGTTGTAGCGATTGAGCGTGCGCAGGTCGTCTTGCAGGCCCAGGCTGCCGATGGACCGGTGGTCCACCATCGCATCTTCCACGCGCAGATCCTGGCGCACCGACCACGTGTCGTTGAAACGATGGCTGAAGTCCCAGCCGATGGATTTGTCGGTCTTGTGATAGAAGTCGTAACCCGGCTCTCCGGGATTCACGTCGCGGGCAATACGTCCATTGGGATTGGGCAGCAACGTGCCCTGCTCGGGCAGGAAGCCGCCCACGCCGTTGGATAAAGCGCGCTGATAACGGGCAAGCAGGGTGAACGACGTATCGTCGTCGGGCTTCCAGGTGAGGCTTGGCGCGAAGTAGTAGCGATCGTCCTGCGAATGCTTCAGCGGCGAATCGCCCTGGCGCGCCAGCGCCACCACGCGGTAGAGCCAGTGGCCGTCGCTGTCGAGTTGGCCGCCAACATCGCCGGCAAGTTGCTTCTCACCGAAACTACCGACCGTGGCTTCCACTTCGCGCGGCGCATCCAGGCTCGGGCGCTTGCTGGTCATGCTGATCATGCCGCCCGGCGGCAGCTGGCCATACACGGCCGACGACGGCCCCTTGTTCACCTCCACGCGCTCCAGACCGTATGGTTCGATGCGCGAATCGGAGGTCCAGGCGCCGGTGGGCAGTGCCAGGCCGTCGAGGAAACGCGCCGGGTCATAGCCGCGGACGAGGATCCAGTCGCTGCGCGGATCCATGCCGTAGCTGCCACCGACCACACCCGCCAGGTAACGCACCGACTCATCCAGGCCCTGCACGCCGTACGCCTGCATGCGGTCGGGCGTGATCACCGATACCGACTGCGGGATCTGCACCACCGGTGTTTCGGTCTTGGTGGTGGAATAGACCACATTCACCGCTTCCATGGTCTTGGCATCGACCGGAGCGCTGGACGTGGCGTCCTGTGCGGCGGCCGGGGCGGTCAGGGCGAAGGTGATGGCAGCGAGCAACGCCGGCCGAGAAAGAGGCTTGGACACGGGATTCATCCGGACAAGTCGGCCGCGCGGGGTGCTGCGGCCAGATTATCGCGAATGATAACGGTTCTTATTACAGTCTGAAAGAGGGATGACAGCCGAGACCCAGCCACTTATGAGAGCCGTAAGCTCCATTACACGGATACAACGCCTTCCAGACAAGGAGCAGTCCATGCGGAACAGTCGCTATTTTGCCGCCCTGGTGGCCGCACTAGGCACCACAACTGGAGCTGGCGCCGTCGTTGCCAGCTCCACCGCTTCTGAATCCCGGATCGAGATCCTGGTCCAGGCCACGCAAGCCTGGAATGGTTCGCGCTACACGCAGTATCCCCAGGGCCAACCGGAACTCACCATGGCCCGCATCACCTTGCCACCCCATACGACACTGCCTTGGCATGCGCATCCGTCACCGAACGTGGCCTACGTCGTTTCCGGCAGCCTTACCCTGCAATCGCGAGGGAACAACGCGTCACGCACTTTTCAAGCCGGTGACGCCATTGCTGAAATCATGGGGGACATCCATCGAGGTGTCACAGGTAACGAGCCTGCCGTGCTTCTGGTGGCCTATTCTGGCGTCGAGGGGTTGCCTCTATCGATGCCTGCCGAAGACGTCACGCCAGCCCGCTAGGCGGGCGCACCGATCCCACCTATGGCGCCGACCGCAGGGTCGACTCCAATGTGGTCCAGGGCGTGGGGCTCATATGCATGCCGATCAGCGACAGGCCATGCGTATCGATGCCCGCCGCCTGCACGGAGTGGGTCAGTTCCAGCAGGGATTCAGGGTAGAGCAGCGAACCACCCGGACCCAAGGGCTGCACCATCTCCCCCGTGTGCAGCAGGTGCGCACCCGGAATCGACGACATCAGCATGGGCTGCTCGCCATCGGGCACGGGCATCACGGTGATGGCGTTCGCGCCTTTACCCAGGGTGATGGGAGCCGACACCGAGTGGATATCCGGTGACCGCGGCGCACGCGCGAGGTCGTCCGGAAGCAGGGTATGAGGCGCCGCCGCCAGTGCGCGGATCACCGCTACATTGCGGTCGCGGACATAGATGGGAATGCCCCGCGCCACGTATTCGCGCACGCCGGCCACATGCCAGTAGAACGCCGTGGACGTGATCAGGGCCTTGACCTTCATGCCCGGGAAACGTCGCGCCGCTTCGTCGAGCACGCGACGCGAGTAGCCGGCGGAGATCGGCGCATCGATGATCACCAGGCCATCGTCCTGGCGCACGATGGTGCTGTACCACGATCCCGGGATCTGCACCACGCCCGGTGCGATCTCCGCGGTCGGCTTTTTCGGATCCGGCGCCATGCTGATCGCCTCGCCCAGCGCGACGTCATCCACGCTATGCGCGGCCATGGGTGGCATGGCGGATTTCATCGCGAACGCGTTGTCATCCACCGAGTTGCCGAAATGCACCTCTTCGATCACGGCAGCGCGCAGGTGCACGCCGTTGCGGAACGTGTCCGATTGTCCCGGGTAGCGCACGCCCTCACCCAACGCGTAGTTCATGAACTCGACGCGATCGGTGATATCGCCCCACGCATTCCAGGCCAGGTCACCGCTGGTGGCGCGGTGCCAGCTGCGCGTGGTTTCGATGGCGGAAGGCAGGTTGGTCTGTGCGTCAAGGTACATACGCACGGGACTCTTCCCCAGATGAAAGGACACCAGGTGCTGGGGAATGCCGTGCAACGAAGCATCTTTTTCCTGCTTCAGATCATCGGCATGTTCGGCGAGCAGTAGCGTGGCGATGGGCTCGTCGGCCTGCCATGCCATGGGCGCTTCCAGGTGCGACGTGCGAACGGCCTTGCCGCCCACGATCATCTCCCCCACCTCCCCATCTTTCCCGTAGATCTTGCGCATGGAATACGGCGGCGGAGAGCCACTGACCGTAAGTTGCGCCTCGTCGCTCACGCGCCGCTGGGTGCGAAGGTCGTCCACGATGGTCTGGCCATGCGCGCCAGAGAATACGTAGGGTGCATCGGCATGATCGAACTCGACGATGTCGAAGTCCACGCCGGTTGTCGTGCGCTTGAGTTGCGCTACGGTGTGCAGGTCACGCCCCTGCCCCATGGCGGAGAGCGCCTTGCCCACGAGCGCGTGGGCATCTTCGGCACAGCCAAGGGCCGGGGCGGCCAGGGCGATCAACGCGCAGGCGCTTGCCAAAGCAGATCCTGATTTCATTCCTTGCCCACCGCGCCGTGCTGCGAATACGCCGCGTGCCAGGCACCGCCCTCGTACAAGAAGACATCCGAAGACTTCACGCCCTTATCCGGCCCAAGGCTCAGGTCGTAGAACGAGACTACGGCGATGTTGCCGTGCACGACCACCGAAGTGCCCGAGGGATGATCCTTCCGGTACGCGTCGAGTTTTGCCTTGCCGTCCGTCGAGCCCTTGTTCTTGGCCGCACCGGCGACGATGCGCTCCTTCGAATGTGCCGAGCCGTCGGCGTCGACCGAGCGGTAACCGGGCATCAGCATCGACTCGAGCCAGTCGGTCTGGCCAGTCACCTCCGCCAGGCTCCAGTGGTCTTCCGTGGCGCGGACGCCGGCTTCGCTTTGCTCGTGTTCGTTGGCGCCGGGCGGTGCGGTATCCCAGGCATGCGCGGGAATGGCGGCGACGAGCGCCAGTGCAAACATCGTTCGAAGACAAGAAGCGGTTTTCGTGGCGAAAGCGGACATGTGCGTGCACTCCATCAATGGCGGGGGCCAAGGTGGAGGAACCTTAGGGTGGTGAAAGTGCCGCCGCATCGACGATGGGACGAGTGGGTCCGCCGACGGGGCGGACGGCAGAAACCACGCGTCCAGCGGACGCGAGGATTCCGTTCCAGCGGGGACTATCGCGTGGTGGTCGCGGGTACCTGGCCGATGACCTTGCCCTTCTCATCAAGCATCTGCAGCGATGGCGTGCCGTCGGGGGCAACCTGCATCCGGATCCGCGGCCTTCCCTCGGCATCGTTGAGACCAAGCATGACTGTCTCGTCCGGCATGCGGCCAAGGATCATCCGCGGCTTTACCTTGTAGTGGTTGCTGGCGACGAATTCCGCCATGCGCTTTTTCTTCTCATCGTCCGGCAACTGGCTGATGGAATCGGTGAACTCGACCAGCTTGGACATCGGCACGTCGGGATTGTCGGCAAACACCAGCCGGGAGTAGTGCTTGCCCCCCTTTTGGCCGTACTCCGCCACCAAAGCCTGGTCCTGCTCGTATTCATCGAAACTCAGGTGCCCGGAGGATTCGCCCTGGCCGTCTTGACCCATCTTCCCGCCGAAGAGAAATCCGCCGTTCTCCGTGCCTTCGTCGTTGTAGAAGATGATGCCGGCATCGGAGCGCGAAGGATGGGGATGCTCCTTCGACTTGATGATGATGCCAGGCTCCGTCGCCTTGTTTGAAATCACCATGCGCAAAGTGCCGTCGGGTTCCACCACGTTGATGCGCTGCACGGTGAGTTCGTCGAGGGATGTTTTCTTCGTCGTCGTCCCGACGAATCCGGAAAGCACCGTCACGGCAAAGACGGCCGTAAGCACCCCGGAATAAACCACGAGAAATCGCTGTCCAAAACCTGACTGCATGGCCTGCCCTCCATCATTGGTTCGATCATTTAAGGCATCGGCCCAAACCAATCGTCAAGGGTCAAGCGTCACGCAGCGTGCAATTCCTCACGGATCACCTAGATTGCCGCTGGATGCGTCGCCGAGAACCGCGCTGCGAGATCCTGTTGCTTGAACGTTTCGACGACATGGTCGATGAACACGCGGGTCTTCTGCGGCAGCATCTTCTGCGCTGAGTAGTAGATCGACAGCTTGCCGCCATCGACCCACCAGTCGGGAAGCACCCTTTTCAATGCGCCGCGCTCGATCCAGGGGAGTGCGCTCTGTACGGCCAGTAGCGCAATGCCCATGCCCATGGCAGTGGCCTGACAGGTGGCATCGGGATCGTCGAAGACGATGCGTGGGGCCAGTTCGATCGATGCCTGGCCACCTTTGCGATCGGTCAGCACCCAGTCGCGAATGCGCCCCGTCTGCGGCGATCGGATAAGGATGCCGTCGCGGCCGGCGAGATCGGCTGGTGTTTGAAGTGCAGGCATCGAGGCTAGGTAATCGGGCGACGCCACCAGGATGCGATGGGCGGGCGCCAGTGCGCGTGCAACAACGCCCGGGCGCAAGTCGAAACCACCGCCCACGGCGACGTCGAAGCCGTCGGCGATCAGGTCCACCGCGCGGTTGTCGAAATGCCAATCCGGCCGCACGCCAGGATAGGCGCGCAGGAAATCGCCAAGCATAGGCACGATGTATTCCCGGCCGAAGGCATTAGGCAGGCTCACTCGCAACACACCCACGGGGCCCGCGGTACGCGCCCGCGCATTGGCCAATGCAACTTGCAGGTGGTCCAGGCTCCCCTCCACTTCCAGCCGCAAAGCTTCGCCCGCTTCAGTGAGAGACAGCCGGCGGGTGCTGCGCTGGAACAGCCGCACGCCCAACTCCGCCTCCAGCCGCGCGACGTTCTTGCCGACCGCGGCGGGCGTAAGACCCAAGCGCCGCGCCGCATGGGCGAAGCTTCCCAGCTCCGCACTTCGCAGGAAGCAGACCATCCCATTGAGGGTATCCATGGCGCTGATTCTAAACTGATAGGATCGAATAAAACTACCTTAGTCGATCTGTTGGTTGGGAAACCAAAGCCGTACATTGGTGTTCGACTTAAAACCCCTTCCTACGGAGATCCATCATGGACAACCTCAATTCCATCCAGGGCAAGAGCGCCCTGGTCCTCGGCGGCTCGCGCGGTATCGGCGCCGCCATTGCCCGGCGCCTGGCCGCCGGCGGCGCATCGGTCGCCGTGACCTACGTGCAGGGCGCGGCTCCCGCCCAGGCACTGGTTGAGGAAATCAACAAGGCCGGTGGCAAAGCCATCGCCATCCAGGCAGACAGCGCGAGCGACAGTGCGATCGAAGCGGCGGTCGAAAAGACCAAGGCCACCTTCGGCAGCTTCGACATCCTGGTTAACAGCGCCGGCGTGCTCGCGATTGCCCCGATCGAGGAATTCACCACCGAAGACCTTGATCGCACCATCGCCATCAACGTGCGCTCGGCCGTGATCGCCAGCCGTGCCGCTGCCAGGGCGATGGGCAACGGTGGCCGCATCATCCACATCGGCAGCACCAACGCCAATCGCATGCCCTTTGCCGGCGGCGCGGTGTACGCAATGAGCAAGTCGGCGTTGCAGGGCCTGACCCAGGGCCTGGCGCGCGACCTTGGTCCGCGCGGCATTACCGTGAACACCGTGCAGCCGGGCCCCGTCGACACCGACATGAACCCGGCCAACGGTCCGATGGCCGCGAACCTGATACCGATGCTCGCAACAGGCCGCTATGGCCACGCGGACGAAATCGCCAGCTTCGTGGCCTATCTTGCCGGCCCGGAGGCTGCCTACATCACCGGCGCCAACCTGATGATCGATGGTGGCTTCGCGGCCTAGGTCAGCCCGGGCGGGTGGCTTCCACCGGCGACACGCGCGTAGCGCGCATCGCCGGGTTCAGGGTGGCCGCCTGCCCCAGTGCCAGCAGCAACACGATGCCGGCTCCGATATATGCCAGCGGCACGTGGCTGACTTCGAAATTCACCGCCATCCAGATATTGAGCACCCCGCAAAGCGCGATGCCGATCGCCACGCCCGCAAGGGTGATGATGAAATTCTCGGTAAGGAAATACAGCAGGATGTCCCGCCGCGTCGCGCCCAACGCGCGGCGCACGCCAATCTGCGCGCGTCGCTGGCCCACCCAGAAACTGGTCAGGCCAACGATGCCCGCCCCCGTGATCAGTAGCAGGGCCAGGCTCACCACGCCCATGACCACCGCCATGCCTCGATCGGTCCGATAGGCATCCTCTCGCACCTGGTCAAAGGTGCGCACTCCGCGTGGTGGAAACACCCGTTCGCGGTGTGCCTTGACCAGTGCCGCGGGTGCCTCGCGCACCATGCGGTCGAGCATGCCGGGGCGGGTGCGGACGAGATAGTCGCTGTAGCGATTGGTCAACCTTGCAGGGACAATGGCGACGTCTTTCGCCCACGTGTCCGCAAATGCCGAGGACCACGGAACATACAGGCGGTCAATGATGCCGATGATGGTGGTGGGCGGCGCGTCCCTGCTCATGGTCAGGTACATGGTCTTGCCGAGCGCCGACCCGTCAGGAAACAGGCGGTCGGCCATGGCCTTGGTGACGATCGCCACCGGTGGCATCACCAGCGTATTGAAATCGCTGCCGTCGACGATTTCCTCGGGCCGGAAATTGCGGCCCGCCACCAGGTGAACGCCAAGCGTGGCCAGGGCATGGTCGTCGGCCGCGTACATGCCGGCCACGAACAGCCAGTGTTCCTTGCCGCTGTCCAGGCGCACGCCGGACGACCAGCCACCCCCGCGCAACGGGAACGAGTTCATCACGGTGGCGTCTTCCACCCCGGGAAGGGAACGCAGGGTTTCAAGATCGGTACGGATCAGGGGCGTGAGGACGTTGCCATCGGTACTCCCCACCCAGCTGTTCATCACGGTAAGCAGGTTTTCTTCCACCAGGCCGGTGGGACGTGCCATCCGCGCTATGTTGGAACGAATGATCGACAACGCATTGCACACAATGGCAAGGGTAAGCGCGATCTGCAGCACGATCAGGATCGTGCCGGCCTTGTGCCGTTGCAGTGCGCTGATGATGGGCTTGATGTCCATGTCTGCTCCTAGTTCGACTTCAGCTGCCAGGCCGGTTGCACCTGCGCCGCACGCCAGGTCGGGTACAACGAGGCCAGCAGGGCCGCGATCACCGAGACGGCAAGCGTCAGGCCCATCAAGGAAGGATCCAGATAGGCGAGCCGCGCAATCTGGACACTGAAGACCATACCGACAGCGTGCATACCGATCGCCGTCAACAACAAGCCGAGCACGCCACCAGTGAGTCCCACGGTCGCCGCTTCAATCAGGAACTGCGCGTAGATTTCCCGCCGCGAAGCGCCCAGGGCCCTGCGAACGCCGATCTCCCGCGCGCGGCGCATGAATTTGGCCAGCAACAGCCCGATGGTGTTGACCAGGCATACGCCAAGGAAACTCACCGACACCACCAGGGAAACCTTGGCACCTTGCGGCACCACCTTCTGGTAATCGAGCCAGTCGACGACATCATGCAGACGCACGTTGGGCGGCCAGCGGAAGCGGCCGGCGCGTTGCTGCTCGGCGGCATAGGCGCGCAAGCGCTCGCGATAGGTTGCCACTGCCGCCGGCGTGGGCAATTCCGCCCAAAACGTTATCCAGACGCACTCCGAGCGGAGCCAGGGCTCCCAGCCCACGCCGGGATCAGCCACGCAGTTGTTGTTGCCGGAGGTGACGAAACGTTCGTCGATGGCATGGGTGAACGGGATGAACACCTCGACCGGATCGGTGAAGCCCTTGGTATTGACGACATCGAGGAACAGGGGCTGCGGATCCCAGGTATCGATCACCCCGACTACGCGATAGAGATGACCTTCCAGGTTCACTTCCCGCCCGACGCTGTTTTCACCGTGAAACAGCCGGTCATTCAAATCCCGGTTGATGACCGCGACCGCCGCATGGCCATCATCGTCATTGGCCGTCCATGCGCCGCCGTAGAGAAACGGAATGTCAAACATGGCGAAGGCGTCGGAGTAGACGGCGTACGAGTTCACACCTTCGGGTTGGCGATTGGCCTCATCGGGGATCACGGAAATGCCCAAGGGATACAGCGCCGTCTGGCGGGGCGCCCAATGAGCGCGCTGCAGGGCCATCGCATCGATGTAGCTGAGCTGTTCGGCGGGCTCGCCCGGCGGGCTCTCGTTGTTGTTCGGGCCCCAGTTATCCACCTGGGCTACAAAAAGTTGCGAAGACTTCCACGGTATGGGGTTGCGCGCCGTGGCGCGGTACACCGCATAAGTCACCATCGAGGAGGCCACGCCGAAGCCGATGGTCAGCACCATCAATGCCGTCAATATCCGGTGGCGCAGCAAACTGCGCAAACCGAGTTTGAAGTAATACGAGAACAAGGGCCTGCCTCCCATCTACCGAACAACATGCTGTGCGAGGTAGTAAGCAATGGCCGCGCCAACTAAAAAATCTTTGGCACTTCAAAAACTTGTCATGCCACGTATATACGATTGCCGCTGTCCGCGGACATGACACGGACAAAAGGGACAGCCATACCATGACCGCCATGGCTTCAGGAAACAGGGGCGCTGCCGATAGCCGTGTATGACTACGCATGACATCGCCACTGACGACGCCGTCTACAAGACGCTCCTCGAATCCACCCGGGCCATTCCCTGGAAGATCGACTGGGCAACCATGCAGTTTGCCTACATCGGCCCCCAGATCGAGGAACTGCTTGGCTGGACGCCCGATAGCTGGGTGACCGTGCAGGACTGGGCCGAACGCATGCACCCGGAAGACCGCCAGTGGGCGGTGGATTTCTGCGTGGCGCAGTCCATGGCCGGCTTGGACCACGAGGCCGACTACCGCGCGCTGTGCAGCAATGGCGACTACGTATGGATCCGCGACGTCGTGCACGTGGTGCGCAACGCCGACGGTACGGTGAACTCGCTCATCGGTTTCATGTTCGATATTTCCGAACGAAAGAAAACCGAAGAGAAGCTGCTGGTGATGCAGCGTGAGCTTGAGGAACTGTCATTCAAGGACGGCCTGACCAACGTCGCCAACCGGCGCCGCTTCGACCAGGTGATGGACGCCGCGTGGGAACGCGCCCGCAACCAGCGCGAGCCGATCGCGCTGCTGATGATCGACATCGACTACTTCAAACAATACAACGACCGCTACGGCCACCTGGCCGGCGACGACTGCCTGCGCCGCGTGGCCTCAGTGCTTGCCCAGGCCGCCACCCGGCCTAGCGATCTGCTGGCCCGCATCGGCGGCGAGGAATTCGCCATCCTGCTCCCCGGTACCAGCGCCTCGGGTGCCGTCGGCGTGGCCGAGCACTGCCGCCGGTTGCTCAAGGACGCCCAGATCCTGCATGGCCCTGCCCCGCTGGGCCGCCTCACCGCGAGCATCGGCGTGGGCGCAGTGACGCCCGAAGCCGGTGACAACTGGGTAAGCCTGCTCGATCGCGTCGACCGTCGCCTGTATGCCGCCAAGCAGGCGGGCCGCGACCGGATGATGGATAACGATCCGGTCGCGGTCTGATTCGTCTTCGGTGATCAGAAGAACTTGTAGTTGAAGCTCAACGTCGCGCTGCGCCCGGCGGCGTAGTACAGGTTGCTGTACTCATCCAGCACGAAGTACTTGCGGTCCAGAAGGTTGTCGCCGTTGACCTGCAGCGACGCGTGGTCGTTGAAGGCGTAACGCGCCATCGCGCTCACCAGCAGCACCGAAGATTGGTTCACCTCCTGCGGACCGTTCGGGCCATCCACTGGCGCCCGGCTCGCTGACTGCCAGTTGGGGCCGCCGCCGAAGGTTAGGCCATTCCAGCTGCCGGGCAGTTGGTAGGTACTGAACAGGCGTACCAGCGTGCGTGGCAACGAGGTATTGATGGCGCCCTGCTGCGGAGCCTTGATGTTGAAATGCGACCAGCCAAGCGTGGTGTTCCAGCGATCGGTGATCGCACCGGACGCCTCGAACTCGTAGCCACGCGAGCGCGTGCCGTTCACCGGCGTATAGGCCTGGGTAATGCCGTCCGGCAGGAATTGGCCCGGATCAGCCTGGGCCACGTTGTCCTGGCGAGTGTCGAAGAGGGTGAGCGAGGTATTCAGGCGGCCATCGAAATGGCGCCCCTTGATACCCACCTCGCGGCTGCTGCCGATTACCGGGTCCAGGAAGTCGCCGTTGGCGCGTCGATTGTTCTGCGGGTCGAAGATCTGGGTGTAGCTGGCGAAGGCCGAGTACACCGGGGTGATGTCGTAGATCAGTCCCGCGTAGGGAATCGTCTTGGAATGCTCGTGATGGTAGGTGCCCGCACTGGCGTCGAAGGTATCGTTGGTCCATGTGCTGTAGCGGGCGCCTGCAATCAGCTTGATGTTGTCGGCCAGCGACCAGCGCGAGGCCACGTACGCGCCACCCTGCTTGATGCGCGCGGCGGAAAGCAGGTCGCCTGCCGCGGCGAACTCCGGATACGGGTAATTGCCCGTCCACTGCAGGAAATTCCCTGTGTCGGGAAGATCGCCATGGGCGTTCTCGTACGAGTCCTGGGTGTAACGCGAGCCGCTCAGGCCCGCCACCAGTTCGTGCTCGCGGCCGAAGGCCTCGAACGGGCCGGACAGGTAGATGTCCACCATGTTCTGCCTGCCGCGGTCGGTCCCCCGGTAAGCGTAGGGGGCAGCGCCTTCACCCGTTTCGCGGTTGGGAAAGCCGTAGACATAGAACAGCGCCATGTCGCCGTCCGTTTCGCGGCGACTGGCCAACGCATGCAGCTGCCAGCCGTTGGCGAACTCGTGCTTCAGGTCGACGAAGGCCGTCTTGGTGGTGTTGTACCAGAACGACCAATCCGCGGCGCTTGAAAAGCCGCGCGGCCAGGTGATGAAACCACCGTCGTCGTAGAACACCGGGTAAGTACCCCAGGTCACGCCTTTCGGTTTGGTCTTCTGGTAATCCAGGCCCGCACTAAGCGTGGTATTCGGCCCAAGGTCGGCATCGACCACGGCGTACAGCACGTTCTTGTTGCTGCTGTAGCGATCGATATAGGAGCCTCCCTCCTCGTGCGTCGCCACCACGCGTCCGCGTACCGAACCGGATGCGTTGATCGGCGTTGCCAAGTCCACCGTCTCGCGGGTCGTGCCCCACGTGCCGTAGCTGATCGTCGCGTCCGCGTTGAACGTGCGGCTGTCGGCGTGCTTGCGCACGAAGTTGATCAGCGCCGATGGGCTGCCGGCGCCGCTCATCAGGCCCGTCGCGCCACGCACCACTTCGATGCGGTCGTAGATCGACGTATCCAAGCTGCCGTCGGCGGAAGAGGAATTCAGGCTGGGAGCGACGGGCACGCCATCGTAGGCCATGTTCTCGATCTGGAAGCCGCGCGAATAGAACAGCACGCGTTCGGAGTCGTAGGCGTTAGACGATACGCCCGTGGTGTTGTCCAGCACGGCCCGCACGTTGGCGAGGTTCTGGTCCTCCATCCGCTGGGCGGTGATCACGCTGACCGACTGCGGCGTGTCCTGCAATGTCAGCGGCAGGCGCGTTGCCGCTGCGGTATCGCTGACGGTGTAACCCTGGAGGGCCTGCCCTTGCACCTTCACCGCATCGAGTTTGGTGACGTTGTCGGGCTTGGCGGGCGTGTCGGTGGCGGCCTGCGACCGGGCCGCGACAGGAAACGCCAGCATCACGCTGGCAGCCAGCGACGCAACCGGCAGACGGCCGGAACGGATGGAGAACATGGTGGATTGCCCTTTGTGCGAAGCCTGCAAGCGGAATTCGCTTGCGTGGAATGACGCCACTGGCTCGCCCGGGGCTGGCTTGTCGCGATGCAGCAAAAAGCTTATCAGAAACACCCATTAATGCGAAAGAGTCGCATTTGCTAATGCGTGCGGCCGCATTCGGCCGTCATCAGCCCTTCCTCATCCGCCCAATACACTTGCTTCACTTGGGCAACGAGCAATGAAAAGTGGCCTCCGGAACGATCAAAGTGGCATCGGGCGAACTGACCGCGCTACGACTGTTCGATATCGCCTACACCGTGGACCTCTCCCATGCCGAGCAGCTCTGGGCGGCAAGGCCGGGCCTGGCCTTCAGTCGATCCAGGCTCACCAGCACGCCGGCCAAGGCGGTAACGTTCGGCGTGGCACCGCTTCGTCTTCAGTTGGGGGAAACCGGGCTTGCCCTGGATTCGCACACGGTCACCGCCGACCTTTCCGTACGCATCTACGACTTCGGCGTCGCGGCGCTGGCGGTGCGCATCCAGGTGGGCGACCAGGACTGGGATGATTTCGTCGCCGACTTCAACGCACTGGATCGCGTGGTGGGCCACGAAGCGCCGATCGACTTCTGGACAGACCTGCTCCAACGGGTCAAGGACATCATCCTTCCCGCACTGGATCGTCCGGCCACCCACGCCCACTTGGAAGAGGACTACCTGATCGCCACCGTCCAGCGGCTGGACGAACCGATGGACGCTTCCGCGCTACAGGCGCGCGTGGACCTTACAGCGCTGCTATCGGGGGAGAAGCGCCCGCTTTCCAGCCATTCGCAACGGGAACTGTTGTCACGCAGCTTTTCCTACTACGCCGACGATCTGGTCGTACTGAATTGGGACCGGGCCTTCATCTACGAACCCCGCCTCGATTCCGACGTGGCCGACGTAATCGAAGTGGCCAACGCCCAGCTGGTGGAATTCCGCTACTACGACAACTTGCTGGACGAAGAACTACCCCGCATGTACGAGCGCGTCGAGAACGCGCGCGGTGCGGCTTCGCTGTTGGCATCGCGGCGATTCGCCTACCTGGCTCGAAGGCTTTACACGCTGGTGGCGGAGGTGACTGAATTGACCGAGCGGGTGGACAACGCGCTCCAGGTTACAGAAGACGTCTATCTGGCTCGTGTTTACAGCACGGCGTTGGGGCTGTTCCGCGTGCCCACCTTGAGCGAATCGGTGGATCGCAAGCTGGCGATCATTCGGGATACGTATGCCGCGCTTTATGAAGAGGCTTCGAGCCGGCGTGCGGAGTTGCTGGAGGTGGCTATCGTGCTGCTGATCATGCTGGAGATCGCCATTATGTTGTTGCAGCGATAGTTTGCCCTAGCGCCCACCCAACGCCTTCTCGACTTCCTTGGCCCACCCCACCAGATCAGTACCGCACGCATGCGCCCAGTCCCGAAGTTGCAGGGTGTCGAGCCTAGCGCCCCGTTCGGCGGCACTCACGTAACTCTGCGTGCGTCCCAGCGCCTCGGCAAACTCCGTTTGGTTGAGCCCAGTCCTCTCGCGCATTGAGCGCAAAACGCCCAAGACCGCCTGATTTTCAGGCCGATAAAGGGATTTTGAGGGAGTTTTTTGGACTGATCGAGTAGCCATTTCCTGCTCCGCCGTCATACGGAGATAAATCTATATGCTACAATGGCTTATGGCATTACATCATACTCCTTTAAGCGATGTTCGAGTATTTTGAGCGCAACATAGCTATGCTTCACCTTAGCTCGCTGCTGTTGGAAGGAACCAACGCATGTCAATTGATGCCCTGATCGCCCTTGGAGTTGCCGTCGCCGGACTCATTGCCTTTGCCCTCGTCATGGGACGTCGTGAGAAGGCGGCCATAAGGGCCATGGGCGTCGCAGACCATTTCCAGGTGAAGGGCTTCGAAGCGAACATCGACCGCGCACGGCGCGAGATACACATCATGGTGGAGGGCCGCGAGGGTCCTTTTTGTGCGCCCTTCGGGCACCTCCTTGTCGAATACAAGGTGGAAACCGTGACACTCGCCCACGAGAAACGCCCTAAAAGGCGCTGCAGGATTGCCCTGACCTCAACCCGTCGCAGGCTGTTGGCGACCGGTCGCCCCGTGGCTTCCCGGGACTGGGCGGAGACGGTATGGACCGCCGTGGAAACCGGGAAGACCTGGGTTCGGCTACGGGCCGTCCGCCTGCCCGCGTACTACGCCCAACACTGGGGCGCCCAAGAGGAAGGACGCACCCAGGTCCAGACAGACATCCGGGATGTGTCCCTGCCGAACGGTAGCGCCAAGGCGTTCAAGTTGTGGGTGGACCACCACGGCCGGCAGCTCTTCCCCGACGTCACCGCGGTTCGTGCTAAATGGGACCAGGAATGCGCGGAATTACTGCGGGCGTGCCGACAGCAGCGCGACCACTACGCAAAAGCCGCCGGGGCTCTCGAAACCTGGTCATTCTCCTCCGAGCCAACAATCGCATACTTCGTGATTGAGGCGAACGGCGCAGCCTTCTGGGCAGCGGGAAATACGCCGATGCTGGAACCGATTGATAGGCCACGTTCCAAGCTAGCTGAAGACAAGTTGATCATCTCTTCTGGCGACGAGCACCGGTCGTTTCCCATACCGACAAGCAGAATCGCAACACTGCAGGCCTTGCAGCGTCTGGGTGTTGCCCAAATGGCTTGATTCGGCTTTGCAAACCGTAGCAAAAGTACAGCGAAAGGACATTGAGCAACTTTCCATCTGCGCGCCACAGATCCCCGCTCTAAGGCCGCGCCTCCAGCACGATATTGAACGGCGTTTCCGCCGCGCGACGGAGCTTACGAAAACCGCCGGCGTCAATGATCACTTTACGCAAGCGAGCCTCGCCAGCCTGCGCACCAAGCGCCGGGCCATGCCGAGCAAGCGACACCGGCACGCAGATCATCGACGAAGCCGCGTAATACACACGACCCACCGGATTGAGGTTATCCGCCGTGCTGTCGCCGGCGAACGGCTCCACGACCATGCAGGTGCCGTCGTCCTTCAAAGCGCTCCTGGCATGACGGGCGGCACCGTCGGGATCGGCCATGTCGTGCAGGCAATCGAAGAAGGCGATGAGGTCGAAGTCGCGGCCTTTGTATCCAGTGGCATCCGCCTGCTCGAACGTCGCATTCTTCACCCCGGCCGCCTTGGCCCGCTCGCGGGCGACGTCGATCGACGGAGCGTGATAGTCGTAGCCGACGAATTGCGATGTGGGAAATGCCTTCGCCATCAGCACCGTGCTGGCGCCATGCCCGCACCCAACGTCGGCGACCTTGCCGCCACGCGCGAGCTTGTCGACGACACCTTCAAGCGCCGGCAACCATGCCCCCAGAAGATGGCTGTTGTAGCCGGCGCGGAAGAACCGCTCGGTGCCATGGAAAAGACAGGGGTGATGTTCGCCCCACTCCATGCCGCCGCCACTACGGAAGTTGTCGAGGACGCGCGGATAGGTGTGGAACAGTGCACGGGCCACCTCATAGGCGCCTGGCAGGTCAACCGGGCCGGCGGGGTCGGCCAGGCACGCCGCCTGCTCTTCGCTGAGTCGGTATTTACCCGATGCTGCGTCGTAGTCGACGTAACCGCCGGCGGCCTGGTTGCCGAGCCATTCGCGCATGTAGCGCTCGTTGGTGCCGGTGCGTTGGGCCAGCTCCGCGGGTGTCAGTGATTCCTTTGCCAGCGCCTTGTACAAGCCAAGCTCGTCACCGAGCAGGACAAGCACCGCGCTGAATGCAGCGCCGAGGTCGCCGACGGCCTTACCCAGGAATGCATTGAGTTTTTCTTCGTTGATGGACATGACTACACGCTCCGAAAACAGGGGGAATCGGTGTGTGTCGTCCTGCCGGCGGATGGTTTTCCGCTACGACTTCCGGAGTATAGCTCTGGAAAAATCGAATGCCGAAACAGGCCACGGCACTATTGTGCGTGTTCTATTTTCGGTATCCACCCAAAGTTCAAGGGAACCGAGGCTTGACGGACGGCAAAATGACACCCAAGCCGCTCGTCTTGGGGAAGGGATACTTCTCCGCAGTGGGAGCCGCCAATTGCACCGCGGTAGCGGGGGAAACAAATTCATGAAAGCCCGCCAGCTTTCCATTTGAATGAAAGAAATAGGGCGCGATCAGGTTAAAGCCACGCGGGTCTGCCGCTTCGTACCTTCGATAGATCCAATAGGCCACCATGTCTGCCATCTGGATCATGCGGGAGGCTTTTGAGTCAATAAAAAGCGGCACTTCAGCGAAGTTGCGCAGCTTCCCTTTGGCATGGCCAATATGTTTGAGAGTGTGGGAAAACGCTTGGATCACTCGTTCCGAATCAGATTCGTCGAAGATGACCAGCCCACGCTGTTTGTCGTTGTGAAGCCTATACCGTTCCGCGAGCATGTCATCGAAAGCGCAAGCGACTTTCTCAAAGGTAAATGACCCTAGATCTGACGTGACCAAAGACTTCTCTACGACAGCTGCGAACACCTTCAGTCTCAGTCGCGGGTCGGTCAGCAGCTCTAGAATATCAACGGTTGCCTGCACTCGATCAGCTGGATCAAAGGCGTGCCAGCCCTCAGCCCCGCTGCGCATGGGCTGCGCATGGAATTCGATGCTTTGAGGGTCGAGCGGGTTGAAGCGCTTCGCAATCTCCGTCATGGATGCGTCGAGCCAATGAGTTTGGCGCTCGAAAATGGCCACTCCAGCGAAGACAAAAAAGGCGGAGTTCTTGTCGTTCGGGGACCCCGAATCGTCGAGGTACAGCAAATACATCTGTCGTCCTTGAGCAGACTTTGCAAAAAAAAGACCGCCTTTGGAAGGCGGTCTTTCCTGGATCAGTGAGCTAGGTGAGGCAATCGCTCGACGCACCGCAACTAGGTCGGTGCTCCCAGCCCATGTCCTTATTCTACTGATTTTTGACCAATAAAAAAGCCCCTGAAGAATCAGGGGCTTAGTATTGGCTGGGAGACTAGGATTCGAACCTAGATAAACGGAGTCAGAGTCCGTTGTCCTACCGTTAGACGATCTCCCAGTAACTGGGCCGGCAACGCGCTCTGACCTTGGAGCGTTGCCAGTGAAGCGTAATCCCTGAGGATTAGCGCTTCGAGAACTGCGTGGCGCGACGGGCCTTGTGCAGACCGACCTTCTTACGCTCGACTTCGCGGGCGTCGCGGGTCATGAAGCCGGCCTTGCGGAGCGGCGACTTCAGGTTTTCGTCGTACTCGACCAGGGCGCGCGAGATGCCCAGGCGGATGGCGCCGGCCTGGCCGGTGATGCCGCCGCCGGCAACCGTCACCGTGATGTCGAACTTGTCGGTGTTGTCCGTGAGCTCGAGCGGCTGGCGCACGATCATGCGGGACGTTTCACGACCGAAGAACTGCTCGAGCGTCTTGCCGTTGACGACGATGGCGCCGCTGCCCTTGCGGAGGAAAACGCGGGCGGCGGAGGTCTTGCGGCGGCCGGTGCCGTAATTCTGCGAAGTTGCCATGTCGGTTCCTTAAATTTCCAGCGCCTGCGGCTGCTGTGCGGTGTGCGGGTGCTCGGCACCACCGTAGACCTTGAGCTTGCGGTACATCGCACGGCCCAGCGGGTTCTTCGGCAGCATGCCCTTGACCGCGATCTCGATCACGCGCTCCGGGTAGGTCGCCAGCAGGTCCTTCAGACTGGTGGTCTTCAGGTTGCCGACGTAGCCGGTGAAGCGGTGGTACATCTTGTCGTCCAGCTTGGCACCGGTGACGGCCACCTTCTCGGCGTTGATCACGACGATGTAATCGCCGGTATCGACGTGCGGGGTGTACTCCGGCTTGTGCTTGCCGCGGAGACGACGGGCGATTTCGGTCGACATGCGGCCGAGCGTCTTGTCCGTCGCATCGATGACGAACCAGTCGCGCTTGACGCTTTCCGGCTTGGCGCTGAACGTTTTCATTTCGAAAATACCTGATAGCCGCCAACTTGGCGGAACACGGAATCGGTGGATCAAAGACGCGAGAGGATAACGGAATCGTCACCTTGCGCGCAAGCCACGCCCACGAAGGGCATCGGGCCGACAATGATAACATGTGTTCAAGGAAAAGGAGCCCCCAAACCATGCCTGTCCGCCATTTTAGCCGACTCGACCGCGTCCTGTCCGGTATCGAGCACGCCATGGAGGCCGTGGCCGGCAAGCCGGAGGCCGGCCGGCCCTCCCCCGGACAGGGGGCGCCAGAGGCTGAAATGGACGATGTCCAGCGCCGGGAAACGGCCGGCCTGATGCGGATCAACCATACCGGCGAGGTCTGCGCCCAGGCCCTGTACATGGGCCAGGCGGCACTGGCCCGGGACGGCGCCACCCGGGCCCACCTGCTGCATGCGGCCTCGGAGGAAACCGACCACCTGGCCTGGTGTTCGGAGCGCCTGACCCAGCTGGAAAGCCGCCCGAGCCTGCTCAACCCTCTCTGGTACGCCGGCTCCTACGCCATCGGTGCCGCCGCCGCCCTGGTGGGCGACCCGGTGAGCCTGGGCTTCGTGGTGGAGACTGAGCGCCAGGTCGAGGCTCACCTGGCCGAGCACCTGGAACGCCTGCCGCCTCACGATGAGCGCTCCCGCGCCATCCTGACCCAGATGCAGGTGGATGAAGCCCGACACGCGGAGCAGGCGCAGGATCGCGGCGGCGTGGCCTTGCCCCGGCCCATCCCTACCTTGATGCGGGGGATGTCGAAGGTGATGAAGGCCGTCGCTTACCGGATCTAGGTTTGGGCAAAAGAAACCCCGCACTTGGCGGGGTTTCTTTTTAAGGGGTCAGAGTCATGACTCTGACCCCCTCTACGCGGCGCGCTTACCGTTACATCAGGTTCCGGCCATGGAACAGCTCTTCGATCTCGCGGCGCAGCAGCGATTCGATGCGCTGGCGGTCCTTGAAGGAGAGGTCGTCGGCCTGGGCCTCGAACAGGTAGGTATCAAGGTCGAAGTCCTTGATGTGCATCTTCGTGTGGAAGATGTTTTCCTGGTAGACGTTGACGTCGAACATCTCGTACTTCTGGCGGATATGGCGGGCCAGGTAGTCCTGCACGGAGTTGATCTTGTGGTCGATGAAGTGCTTCTTGCCCTTCACGTCGCGGGTGAAGCCGCGCACGCGGTAGTCGGCCACCACGATGTCCGACTCGAAGCTGTCGATCAGGAAATTCAGCGCTTTCAGCGGGGAAATGACGCCACAGGTGGCCACGTCGATATCCGCGCGGAAGGTAGCGATGCCGTTGTGCGGGTGGGTTTCCGGATAGGTATGGACGGTGATGTGGCTCTTGTCCATGTGCGCGACCACGGCACCGGAGATGGTGTCGCGGCCGAGCTTCTCCACCACCGGCTCTTCGGAGATCAGGATCGTCACCGAAGCGCCCTGCGGATCGTAGTCCTGGCGCGCGATGTTCAGGATGTTGGCGCCGATGATCTCGGCCACATCGGTAAGGATCTGCGTCAGGCGGTCGGCGTCGTATTGCTCATCGATGTACTCGATGTAGCGCTGGCGCTGCTCTTCCGAAACGGCGTAGCAGATATCGTAGATGTTGAAGCTCAGGGCCTTGGTCAGGTTGTTGAAACCCTGCAACATCAGGCGGGGAAGCGGTTTTACCACGGCGGCACTCCGGGACCGCTCGCGGCGGCCTACAGTTGACACGGGTTAGCAGCTAGGGTCCCCGCTTTCGAAAAAGAACGTTCAGGCGACAAGCTTTAACGTTCGATGTGACCGGGGCAAGACAACCCGCCCGGGCGAAAGGACGAAATTATGAGCCAAACCGGCCCGGATTTGAATCCATCGCAAGATGAGTCATTCCTGCAATAATCGACGCTTACGAGGTGTTGGGGCCCTGCCGGAGTAGCCCTCGGGCGCGATACATGCGTGCCTGCCACGACCCTCATGGCTTACTGGAACCGAACGTGGCCCAACTCAAATACCTGTTGCAACAGCAGTTCGAGCGCTCGCAAGCCCCGGTCAGCTTCGCCCCAGACCCGGCCACGATGGAACGTTTCCTCGGCGCCTGCCACCGGCGGCGCTACCCGGGTAAAACCGCCATCATTCGGCCCGGCGACCCCGCCAACACGCTTTACTACGTGATCGACGGCTCCCTGGCCGTGTGCACCGAGGATGAGGAAGGCCGCGAGCTGATCCTGGCCTACATCAACCGGGGCCAGTTCATCGGCGAGATGGGCCTTTTCGTGGAGCAGGCCCAGCGCGAATCGCTGGTACGCACGCGCACTCCCTGCGAAATGGCCGAAATCAGCTACGAGCGGATGTTCCAGCTGCTGGAAACCACGCTGGCCGACGATTGTCCGAAACTGCTCTTCGCCATCGGCTCGCAACTCACCGACCGCTTGCTGCGTACCTCGCGGCAGGTCAGCCGGATGGCCTTCATGGACGTCACCAGCCGCGTCTCGCGCACCCTGCTGGACCTGTGCACCGAGCCCGACGCCATGACCCACCCGGAAGGCACCCAGATCCGCATCTCGCGCCAGGAAGTCAGCCGCATTGTCGGCTGCTCGCGCGAAATGGTCGGCCGGGTGCTCAAGCAGTTGGAAGAAGAGCGGATGATCGATGTCACCGGCAAGACGATCGTGGTGCGCGGTACCCGCTAAACGGCTTTATCGGCGCGGGTCGTACACCATGTAGACGTCGGCACGGGCGTAGTGCGAGCCCTCGCGCACGCCTGGCTGCATCACGAAGCCGGCCCGCTCGTACATCCCCAGGGCCTTTTTCAGCAGGCTGCTGGACTCCAGGAACAACTGACGGCCACCCAGCCGACGATAGGTTTCCAGCGCCGCGTCCATCAGCTTGCGGCCGGCGCCCAGGCCCTGCCAGGCCTCGTCCACGGCCATCTTGGAAAGCTCGTACACGCCTTCGCCCTCATGCAGCAGCGCGCAGGTGCCGACGATCACGCCTTCGCAGCGGGCAAAGAGGATCGCCCCGCCCTGGGCCAGCACCATGCCTTCCGGGTCGGACAACATGGCATCGTCCACGGCTTCGACCACGAAATAACGTTCCAGCCACGCCACGTTGAGGCGGCGGAAATCGCCGGCATAGGCCGGCTCATACGGGATGATTTCGACTTCGGCGGACATAAGTGCACCATGTTCCCGCAGGATGGCATCGGAAAGCGACTGCCGGCGCAACGCGTCTTCGGTACCGGCCAGTGCACTCAGCAGCAGGCGCGAGATGCCCGGGTAATCGCGATTAACCGTGCGCCGGATGGCAAGCCACGTGGGCTCGAGTTGCCGCAGCGCATGGCGCGCCGTCGCCGTGGCGGCGAGCGTACCCGTGGTACCGCGGCGCTCCACCAACCCCTCGCGCACCAGCAGGCTGGCCAGCGGGTTCACCGTGGTATGCGGCAGGCCCAGGGCCAGGCAGATGTCGGTCGAAGACGCCGGACCGTGGTCCCGCAAGAAGCGCAGGATCGGGATCCAGCGCGACTGCAAGGTCGAGCCAGTGGCCTGGAAGACATCGTCGATGGACTGATAAAGCTGCTCGCTGAGCGCGTGCAGGCGGCTGGCAAGGGCCAGCTCGGCTAGGGAATCGAAATGCATGACGCGGGAGGGGGTACGCGGGGAGGGCTAGCCCGCCAAGGTAACGTCACTTAAGCCCGGGCGCAATCGGCCATCAGTACCATGCGACGCGCCCAACCGCGCGGCCCAAGGCTTTTTCAACGCGTTTGCAGGTGCGTGGCGTCGCATTGACCATCATCGGCTCGGTGGCTGGCCGCAGCATCGGAATGTCCCGCCAAGAGTCGCTGTAAGCCACAGCCCAACGGGTCAGGCCGATCTCGGCAAGGCTCGCGAGCTTGCGGGTGCCGATGTTGTGGCGGCGCACCCGCATGCCGAGCCAGCCGGGCCGGAATGTCGACGCCAGCACCGGCACACCGGCCAGGCCCAGTTCGTCCAGGATGGCGCGCGCCAGGGTTTCCTCGCAGGCGGTGACCACCACCACGCGCTCGCCGGCACGCAGGTGCCTGCGTAAGGCCAGGATGCCTTCGCGCGGGAAGAGCCTGGGGGTACGCGCCAGTTCCACGCCGAACGCCGTTGCTATCTGCTGGTAGCGCGCCGAGCCGACGAACAGCAAGGCCAGCCGCACCAGGAAATGCGCCGCAGCCTTGCGCGAGAAGATCGCCAGCAAAAGCCACACGGGCGATGTCACCAGCGCCAGCAGCTTGCGGCCGAACGACCGCTTGTAGCGGGCTCGCATGAACATCGTGAACGAATCACCACGGATCAACACGCCGTCGAAGTCGAACAGCACCACGCGCGCGCCATCGTCGGGCGCCGTTTCCGCGCCTTCCACCGTTTCCCCTGTCGTCACGGTGGCGGCCTAGTTGAAGAGATCGCGCAAGGCGCTGCCGGGGTCCGGCGCACGCATGAAGGCCTCGCCAACCAGGAAGGCATCGATGTCAGCGTCGCGCAGGCGCGCTACGTCTTCCCTGGCGTGGATGCCCGATTCGGTGACGAAGATGCGGCCGGGTTCCACCAGCGGCCGCAGCCGCAGGGAGGTTTCAAGCGAGGTTTCGAAGGTGCGCAGGTTGCGGTTGTTCACGCCCACCAGGGGCACCGGCAGAGCCAGCGCTCGAAGAAGCTCGTCTTCATCGTGCACTTCGGCCAGGACGTCCAGGTCGAGCTCGGCGGCCAGCAGGGAGAGGTCCATCAGGCGCTCGTCGTCGAGCGCGGCCACGATCAGCAGGATGCAGTCGGCGCCGATCGCGCGTGCCTCGTACACCTGGTACGGGTCGATGATGAAGTCCTTGCGCAGCACCGGCAGCGAACACGCCGCCCGCGCCTGCTGCAGGTACGCCTCGCTACCCTGGAAGAAGTCGGCATCGGTAAGCACCGACAGGCAGGCGGCGCCGCCAGCTTCGTAGCTGCGGGCGATCTCGGCGGGGTGGAAATCGGCGCGGATCACGCCCTTGCTGGGGCTGGCCTTCTTTACTTCGGCGATCACCGCAGGCTGGCCGGCAGCGATCTTCGCTTCCATCGCGGCAGCGAAGCCGCGCGTGTCGGGAAGGTCACCCACGCGCGCAACGAGGTCGTCCAGAGGCACCGCGGCATGGCGCGCGGCGATTTCTTCGACCTTGCGGGCGAGGATGCGATCAAGGATGTCGGTCATAAGATGCTTTTTCTAGGCGCCGGCGAGGCGGCGCGTCACGGCAACGAATTGGTCTATTTTTGCACGGGCGGCGCCACTGGCGACGGCCTGGCGGGCGGCGGCGATGCCATCGGCGATGGAGTCGCTTACACCGGCCGTGTACAGGGCGGCGCCCGCGTTCAGGCAAACGATCTCGTGCGGCACGCCGGGCTTGCCTTCGACGGCGTCCAGCAGCATGGCCATGGATTGCTCTGCGTTTTCCACCTTCAGGTTGCGGCTGGATGCCATGGCTAGGCCGAAATCCTCTGGCTCCACTTCGTACTCGCGCACTTCGCCGTTGCGCAATTCACCCACCAGCGTGGCGGCGCCGAGCGAGAGCTCGTCCATGCCGTCCCTGCCCCACACCACCATCGCGTTGCGCGCACCCAGCGCCTGCAGCACGCGCACCTGGATGCCGACGAGGTCCGGATGGAACACGCCCATCAGGATGTTCGGCGCGCCGGCGGGGTTGGTCAGCGGCCCCAGGATGTTGAACATGGTGCGCACGCCCATTTCGCGACGCACCGGCGCCACGACCTTCATCGCCGGATGGTGGTTGGGCGCGAACATGAAGGCGATGCCGGTCTCGGCCATGCACTGGGCGACCTGCGCCGGGCGCAATTCGATGGCGGCGCCAAGCGCTTCGAGCACGTCGGCACTGCCGGACTTCGATGAAACGCTGCGGCCACCATGCTTGGCCACGTGCGCACCGGCTGCGGCCGCTACGAACATCGCCGCGGTTGAAATGTTGAAGCTGCTGGCTCCATCACCGCCGGTACCGACGATGTCCACGAAGTGATCGTGCGGCGGCAGTTCCACGCGGGTGGAGAGCTCGCGCATTACGCGTGCGGCGCCGGTGATCTCGCCGATGGTTTCCTTCTTTACGCGGAGGCCCGTGATGATCGCGGCCGTCATCAACGGGCTCACTTCACCGTTCATGATCTGGCGCATCAGGTCGACCATCTCGTCGTGGAAGATCTCACGATGCTCGATGGTCCGCTGCAACGCCTCGGAGGGAGTGATCACCTGGCGTTCGCTCATGCGGCGATCGACAGCGGCTGGCCGAGGAAATTACGCAGGAGGTCGTGGCCGTGCTGGGTAAGGATCGATTCCGGGTGGAACTGGACGCCCTCGACGTTAAGCGTGCGATGACGCAGGCCCATGATCTCGTCGATGCTGCCGTCGTTATTTTCCGTCCATGCAGTCACTTCCAGGCAATCGGGAAGTGAGGACTGCTCCACCACCAGCGAGTGGTAGCGCGTGGCTTCGAAAGGGTTCGGAAGGCCAGCGAAGACGCCCTGCCCTCGATGGCGGACCGGGGAAGTCTTGCCGTGCATGATCTTGGCGGCCCGCACCACCTTGCCGCCGTAAACCTGGCCGATGGCCTGGTGGCCCAGGCATACGCCAAAGATGGGAATCTGGCCGCCCAGGTGGCGCAGTACATCCAGCGACACGCCGGCATCGTTGGGCGTGCCCGGACCCGGTGAAATCATGATGCGTTCGGGCGCCAGGGCGCGGATATCCGACACCGACAATGCGTCGTTGCGCACCACCTTTACCTCCTGGCCCAGTTCGCCCAGGTACTGGACGAGGTTGAAGGTAAAGCTGTCGTAGTTGTCGATCATCAAAAGCATAAACTGCCTAAACGATTGATTCTATTAGAAATAGCAAAAGATCGCTTCACCGCTCTGGTCAGCGGGAAAAGACCTCGCTGGACATTCTATGTCACGTAGCCACGTCGAGAGCGGGAAGGTGGCTGTGTGTGCATTGTAGCCACCTCCCCCACCGAGGCTGCCTTAGGCTGCTGCTGCAACTCCCGTGCGCATCGCCCGTGCCGCGGCCACCATCGCCTCCAATGCCGCACGCGTCTCCGGCCACCCACGGGTCTTCAACCCACAATCGGGATTCACCCACAACTGTTGTGGCTTAAGCACTGCGACGGCCTTCTCGAGCAAGTCCGTCATCTCCGACGACTGCGGCACACGGGGCGAGTGGATGTCGTAAACGCCGGGGCCGATGTCGTTGGGGTAACGGAAGCGTACGAAGGCGTCGAGCAACTCCATGCGCGAGCGCGAGGTTTCGATGGAGATGACATCGGCGTCCATCGCCGCCACGGCGTCCATGATGTCGTTGAATTCCGAGTAGCACATGTGGGTGTGCACCTGGGTTTCGTCGGCCACGCCTGAAGCGGTGAGCCGGAAGGCTTCCACGGCCCAGTCGAGGTAGGTCTTCCAATCGGCGCGGCGCAGGGGAAGGCCTTCGCGCAAGGCCGGCTCGTCGATCTGGATGACGCCGATGCCGGCGCCTTCCAGGTTCAGTACTTCGTCGCGCAAGGCGAGCGCGATCTGGCGGCAAGTAGCCGAGCGCGGCTGGTCGTCGCGCACGAACGACCACTGCAGCACGGTGACCGGACCGGTAAGCATGCCCTTCATCGGCCGGTCGGTGAGCGATTGCGCGTATTGCGACCAGCGTACCGTCATCGCCTTGGGGCGGCGCACGTCGCCGAAGATGATCGGCGGTTTGACGCAGCGCGAGCCGCAGCTCTGCACCCAGCCAAGCTTGGTGAAGGCGAAGCCGTCGAGCTGCTCGCCGAAGTACTCCACCATGTCGTTGCGCTCGAATTCGCCGTGCACAAGCACGTCCAGGCCGATCTGCTCCTGGAAGCGCACGCATTTTTCGGTCTCGGCCGCCAGGAAGGCGTCGTAATCGGCATCGCTGAGCTTGCCCGATTTGTTATGCGCACGTGCTTCGCGCACTTCGTGAGTCTGCGGGAACGAACCGATCGTGGTGGTCGGGAACAGTGGCAAGCCAAGTCGTTTGGCCTGCGCCTGCTGGCGCTCGGGGTATGCAGATTGGCGACGCGTGGCCGACGGCCCTATGGCGGCGAGCCGCGCGGCGACATCCGGACGATGCACCAACGTCGAGTGGCGACGGCGGTCCTGGCGTCCACGGGCATCGAGCAAGGCGACTTCTGCCTGCAGCTTGCCGTCCAGGGCATCGCCAAGGACGCGCAGTTCCCCGATCTTCTCCCGCGCGAAGGCGAGCCAGTCGCGGATCTCCTTCGGCAGGGTGCGCTCCAGCGATGCATCGATCGGCACGTGCAGCAACGAGCATGACGGTGCCAGCTCAAGGGATGCCGAGCCGATCGCGTCGCGCGCCTGCCGCGCCAGTACGAGTGCGCGATCAAGGTCGGTCCGCCATACGTTGCGTCCATCGATTACGCCAAGTGACAGCACCAGGTCCCGCGGCCAGGCCAGCAACACCGCATCCAGCTGGGCTGGCGCACGCACCAGGTCGATATGCAGGCCGTCGACGGCCAGTCCCCGCACCAGCGGCAGGTTGTCGCCGACCTCACCGAAATAGGTCGCCAGCATCAGTTTCGGCCGCTCCACCTTCGCCAGATGGGCGTAGGCCCGTCGATACGCTGTCTGGTCGTCGCCGTCCAGGTCGAGCACCAGGCAAGGCTCATCGATCTGCACCCACGTGGCGCCAGCTGCTTTCAGCCGTCCAAGCAGTTCGGCATACACCGGCAGGAGGCGATCGAGCAGCGCCAGGCGATCACTGCCATCCACCGTCTTGGCCAGCAGCAGGAAGCTGACAGGTCCCAGCAGCACCGGGCGGGCCTGCAGGCCCAGGGCGCGGGCTTCCAGGAACTCGGCCACCGGCTTGTCGCCACGCAGGCGGAACGCCTGGTCGCCGGTGAGCTCGGGCACCAGGTAGTGGTAGTTGGTGTCGAACCACTTGGTCATCTCCAGCGCGTGCAGGTCGTAGCCGCCTTTCTGCGTGCCGCGAGCCAGGGCGAAGTAGCCGGCCAGCGGATCAGCATCGGCCAGGGGGCGGTAGCGCTCGGGGATGGCGTCGAACAGGAAGGCGGTATCGAGCACGTGGTCGTAGAGCGAGAAGTCGTTGCAGGGCACGATGTCGGCGCCCGCATCCCGCTGCAGTTTCCAGTGGCGATGGCGCAGGTCGCGTGCGGTGTCTTGCAAGACATCCCCGCTGGTGTCGCCGGCCCAATAGGCCTCCAGCGCGCGCTTGAGTTCGCGCTTGGTCCCCATGCGCGGGAATCCAAGGTTGGCAATGTTCGTCATGTGTCACGTTTCCTCTCATGCGTGATGAAGAGGAACGAAGGAACCGCACGCCAGCCACCCCAGGGAAAGGGATGTACCCGGCACGCCAGCGACCTTCGCCCCCGCGGGCGAACCGGATCAACGCGAGGGGACGCACGGAGGGACGCGCCACGGCGAAGGCCGCAACGCATGGCTCCGGTCGCCTCCCCGCGGAAGCTCCAGGTCAAACAGGGATCGCTCCCTGGTCGCGGCAGGTCTTCGGGCTCGTGGACGAAAGGCGCATCGCGCCTTGCCTAATGTCCGCCGCTTCCCGGCCCCCAGAGGGGCCAGTGCTTGTGGCGAAGGTCGTTTCCACACACCGCTGCGGGGCAGCGCCGGAATAAGCCATGGGCCTCACCGGACTTCCCTTTTAATCGCATCTCTTCATCTTGATGAAGAGATGCGAACCGCGACGGGCGTAAGCTACGCCTGGGCGGGGGAAAGGTCAAACGGCTAGTACGGCGGCCTGGCAAACCGAGGTCTCAGGCCAGATGCAAAGGCTCAATGGTGAGCGTGAACCCAGCGTTGTCTGACTCTTCGTTATCGCCGCCAGTGGGTTCAAAAGTCAGTCGGTAACCTACATCTTTCCACTGGATCCAGAACACTTGTATTGGATCGTCATAACCTTCGGACTTCTCCAGGTGCGCCAATACCAGGGCGTCATCGGCTAGAAACGGCGCCGAGCGGCCCGGGAATTCCATGAGTGATCTATTTACGCGGAAAGGTATGTTCTGGGGTATCGAAGCGGACATCAGTTTGATAGAAAACTCCAAGGAGTTATCCCACCAATCGAGTTTCTCGATGGAAGCGCCCTCATGCTGGGCTACGGCTAGTATCTTGCGAGTCAACTCCCAGTCCGAATAGGCCACGCCCCTCATCGTGTCGATCCGGCGCTCGCAACCCTCGCTGGTACAAGAATTCTTTTCTTCGTTCAGCATGACAGTGCGAAGCATCACGTATTTTTTCGAAGCAGCGCTTAAATCCAACTCGGAAATGCGGACATCTTGCAAAGCATCAGACCGGTAAGATCCCGTGGTCGATGTTATGTTGATCAAACTCATTGGAAGGCTCCAATAGTTTCCGTCTCAGGCGATTTCGGTTTGAAGAATTTCGCCTCTGCTGTCTGGACGTTCTTCCTTCTGCTTCTTAAGGCTTCCCCCGGATTCTTGAACGCGTATCCGACCGTGAAATCGACACCGCTCATCTCCTTCATCGCCGTCTGAATTCTGCGTGAGCACACCTGAGGGCATGGCGCGGATTCGGTAAACATCGTAATAGTGCCGGTAAGGCCGGAAAAATCCTCGGGTGCGGCTCCACGGGCAAATTTGTCTGGAATGACCTTTGCCAGTTGATTCCAGAGGTCGTTGAGAAAGCTGCTTTCAGAGCAGGAACGTATGGTCGCTTCGTAGAAGTAGTCGCCATCTTCAATCCTGGAAAGCGTCTTTTCATCAACCTTCTTAACCTTCAACTCAGCTCGTTTCTCCGGCGTCATCAATTGTTGATTACTGAATTTAGCCTCACCCGAGGCGAAATCTGCACCTTTCTGCTGCCAGGCATCGGTACCAAACAGGTACTCGTCTGCGAACAGATTTTCACGATCGACATCCTTGACATAGAACTGAGCCGAATCAGCCGGGCCACTCCCTTCGATCTTGGTGGCCTTCACGACAACATCTTTCGCATCGTCCGCCGGGTGAATGACGGGCCCAAGATCGTTCGTTACCTTGTTGCTGGAATAGTACTTCGTGAAGGCGATGGTATGACCATGATGCTGAAGATCGACGTTTACCGCCATGAGATTAGTCGACAAGAGCTTGTTCTGTAACCCCATGGATTTCCCGAAGAGTACAGCAGGACTATCTTGCTGACTCCAGTACTCCTGGTCATCGCCCTTTTGTACTTTGTATGCAAGAACAGAACGACCCTTTCGGTCAAGTTTGTCTAGCTGCCCCTTGCTCGTTGCGGATCCGTATTTTTCAAGGTACATGGCGGTAAAGGCGCGATCATTCTCATCAATTTTGTCTGCAACGATTTTGTTGACCGAAATTCGCAGTTCTTCCACATTGGGCAGGAGGCTGCGCTCAACGACTTCCTCCTGTGTTGTTAGCGACACCCGGGAGATGTCAGCGCTTACTGCCGCTGCTTCACAATCGGATTTCTTTGATCGCGAACGAAGGGGACATATCTCCGCCAACGGCCGGCGTGCCATGGCATGCTCGACCGCATTGCGTATCTGGCCGTCGCCCAGCGACGCGCGTTCAGCGTCGGACAGGACGCTCACGACGGCCTCTTCCCAATTTTGCGCCTTGACCCATGCTCCGTTTTTTAGAACTTGGACGTCTCCGGTACTCGTGAACCGAATGGTGTCGATCAACGCGCTTTGACCAAGGATCGTTGAACGTTCAAGCTGGAGGTCAATATGGGAGGCACCACCCAGGGTTCGTATCCGAATGTTGGGAATGGCCTCCTGCAGCAGTACGCCCAGCGTATTCACTTCATCCAATCGGGAAATACGGCCGTCAAGAACACGGGTGCGCGCCTGGCGCTGATGTCGCCGACCAGCGACGTTGCCCATGACCCTACCCAGGTTGTCATTCCGCTTCGCCTTGACCAGCACATCCCTGTCGGCTTGAAGGACTTCATTCGCCTCGTCGGCCGTTAAACCTGGAAAATATTTTCGCAATGTCTGGACATCACCAGGCAGACCCGCGAGCAAAGTCTCTACGCTCTCCCAATGATTGAGAATATCGGTGGACCTGGACGAGAGGGTTTGCCGAATATGCCGTAGAACGGCAGCCTGGAGATCGGCATCGGTCGCATTGCTGCTCAATCCCAATCGGGCGATAAGCGGTGCGCGACCTGCCAGCTCGATCATTTTACCGATCGTCATGCCGGGAATATCTCCCGGAGGCAGGCCGATCAATGCACCTTGACCGCTTCCCAATCGAATATGCGGTGTTCCCAGCCTCCACTGGGGAATGATGTCCACCCGCAGTCCGAAACTCACCTGCGGGGTGAGTGCCCAGCCGATCAGCAACGCTGTGGTGCCGTGGAGCTTCTCTGCCGGGCCGTCTGCCGCAACATCCTTTATCAAAGCCTTGCGGCCAGCTTTTACAATGGCACTTCGCCCTGTCGCGCCAAGCTGGCCGGCATGATGAACACCCTCGATGGCGCGAACGCGCTCCAGATCATCAGCGTTGGCCCACTTCGCCTCGGGAATCTTTTCACGCACCTGGCTGATGAAACGTGCATTCAGATCCGGCTGTTGATCCAGGCGGCGCCATTGGCCGCCCTGGAAATCTATGGGCGCCCCAGGCGCTTGGGAATCAAGCGGATCCTTAGCCCGACGTACGCCGTTTTCATCCAGCGGCGCCTCGACAAAATCCCCCTTGTCCGTGCGCACATAGGTCTTCTCACCCAGTACCCACTCTGGGTTGCCATCGACTCCCGTCTGGGCACGGGGCTCCGTTTGCATCGGTAGCGCAAATCCCGAATCAAGGTTTCCTTGCTTGTCGAAGGCGGAGCTCTGCCTGGCAAGCTGCCGCAATCCTGCCTCAGCCTCGCCCGTCGAGCCAAAAGCGCGCTTACCGAGCTTGAACAGCATCAGCCCCATCTTGGACGCATCGAACACGTCCATGAGATCGAACCCGGCACCGAGGAGCTCGGCGATCGCTTCGTTGCGGTTGCCGCGATCCCATGCATCACGTGCGTTGATAAGTGAATCAACAACAAAAGCCAGTGTGCCAAGCGTGCAGCCAAAAGCCGCCACGCCGCCGGTCCCGAGAATACAAACGCCTGTCAAGAGCAACCCGCCGAGGAATCTCAGTTGTTCAGAGCTCGTGACGGTAAATTCATTGCTGTTGTCGATAAGCTTGTTCACGAACGCCTGAGCGGCATATACCGGCCCTGGCGTTCGCTTGAAGTTCACCGTGATTCCGCCCGAGGAACGTGTCCTGCCAAACAGATCGGCCAAGGAAGGATGATAGCGGTAGGCCCCGAGGTTCCTGATGAACTGCTCCGCACGATGCCTGTCATCGTTCAAGAAGCTCTCAAAGGTCGGTTTGTCCATGAGGGCATCGCCATCGGGCCCCTGCAGAACGAACACATAGTCGCGCCCCCGAGCGGACATGGCCCACAGACCTTGAATGGTGTATTTAACCAGCTCAACGAGCTTGAGCGAGCTTCCTACGCTTGCACCCAAGCCGTCGATCTTTCGGAATTCTTCCAGCAAGTCGCGGTAGGCGTCTGCATCGAGCACACCTCCTGGCTGAGCGGCCCTCTCGATCAATGCTCTCAGGCGCCACCGTATGGCTTCGGCCGACGCCAGCACGAATCGCCGTCCCTCCTCACTGACAATCCATTCTTTGAGGTAGACCTCGTAGGCGCGGCCCAGCCGGTTGCTGTTGACCAGATCCCGCATCGAGTAGCAGAAGTTGCGAAGGAAATCGGCGTTGTTAAGCCAACCGGTCCGCCGCTTGTCGACCACCAGATCGCCGTTTTCGTCTTTGCGATAAACGGTGAAGGACATCGAGGCCAAGCTATCGCTGCTTGGAAAGGCGGATCCTGGACTGTCCTTGGGGCCATGCATGAACCAGCCTTCCGTGCCCCAGTATGCTATATCGCCGCTGCGGCCCTCGAACTGGAGCTCAATGTGGTGTTCTTGAGAGAACGGGTCCGCAAGGTCCCCCTGTCCATCCGGAAACGACAAGCTTCGGACCACCGTATTCATCAGCTTGATCATTTCTGGCCGAGCATGCTCCTGCCGAAGCTTCATGGGGTGCTGCGCCAGTTCAAGCTCGTTATTGGCCTGCTGCGCGCGAACCCCCAGAGGACTCCAACGGATGAGCTCGTCATTCCATAATTGTTGTGCTTGCTTCTTCCGGGAGGTCCATTGGTCGGTTGCCCAACGCAAGATCGAGGCATCCGCGCCGGTGGATGCTTTGAAATTCAGCGCAATATGGGGACGCTGCAGCCAGCCTGCCGGCCTACCCACGAAGGAATCGCTGAAGAAGCATTGTCGAAGCGTGTTCTGATACTCGACCGGCGCGGCACGAATGACATCATTTTTGAACCTCCAATCGCCGGCCAGATCATAAGTGAGGCTTCGCTCGCTAATGAACTGTCGAAAACTTTCCTCATTGGCAAATGTCGTGAAAGATCGCAGTTTGCTTCGATAAAGAACAACCTGGCCCCTGCGTTGCTCGTCGGGATCGCTCTGACTGCTGCGCAGCACCAGATAATCCGGCACGTCAAATTGCTTGGAGGACTGGGTGTTCGATGTTGGAACATTGACGTCTTCCAATCCCGTGAAACGGATTCGGGAAGACTCCACGTGTGCGCTATGATTGATGAAACCAAGGACGATATCCGCGCCGCGCAAGAAGGCATCGCCTCCCCCCGTTAGTGCACCCCTTGCCTTTGACTCAAGAGCGTCTTTCTTGAATTTGGCACTGAGGCCATCTGCAACCTGCGCATTTACCGAGCTGGGTGATTGAACCGAATTGACCAGTTCCTTGCGGGCTTGGCTAGCCATCACGGCAGTGAGGATTCGGGACTGATCTGGTGTCACTTCTTCGTCACCGCGAAGAAAGCGAACCTCGCCAGTTGTTGATGGACGATACAAACAGTACTGCAGCAGCGGAATTCTATCGTCGATGGGCTTTCCGTCGACCTTTGATCCCGACACCTTGACTTCAATGCTTTGCCACGGGCCAAGCCAGCCTGTTTGGCGCAACAAGGCATCCAGCCGCGTAATGGCCGACGCGCCCAGCTCATTCCATGCCTTATCGGCCTGAGCGGCCACGTGCCGTTCCGTGAACCACAGCCGCTGCTCAGCTTCGGTCAGTTGGTTCAGCCATTGATAGTCTTTTGTTTTGGCAAGGCGACGAAGAATTGCCATCTCCATCTGGTGTTTTGTCCGTACGTCCTCCACCTGCTTGGGAGTGATGGCTTGCCATCGCGAGTCTGCGCTACCGTCCTGCCCGAGCAACACGTCGCCTACCTTTCCGGCGGCACTGCCAGTCGATACAGGAAGCGAGTTGGAAGTCCGACCTTGGTTTACGGAACGCCTTCTTCGGTGGGATCCGGAAGCCGCGCCAGCCTCCCATACGTCCCATGCACTGGCCCAGCTGCCGTCGGGAAGAGCAACGACCGTTCTCTCCATAAGCCCGATGAGTTCTTCGTCCGACTTCGCAGCAAGATCCACGCGCCTGGGCGATACCACGTCAGCAGAATCGATGCTCTCGTCAGGCGCCTGCGGCACCTTGTCATATCTCCGGAAGAAATAATTGCCCAGGGCGCTGCCGCCCAGGACAAATGCACCATGTGCAGCCAACTTGACAGCCTCGTAGAGCGGCCGCATGGCGTTGAGTGGTTTCAGTCTTCCAGGAGATGCCACGGCACCGATCAGCCGGGCCGGGGCGGTCGCCGCCAGCGGCCCTACCCCTGAGGAAGGTGGCAGCAGCCGCGCACTCGCTCCCGCAAGATCGGCGCCAGCGTTAGCTATCGATCGGAGACCAGGTATGGCAGGCAGGAGCGCGCCTAGCCAGCCAGGGGAAAACCTCGGTGCCGGCGATGCCGCCGGTTTCAGTTTGGTGGTATCCACTGGCGCTCGCGATACCACGCGCCCGGCGACGGGTTCATGAGACCGGGCGGCTTGCCCATTAGCTTTCACGGCGCCGGCTATGTCACCCGCAGCCGCCAGTGCAGCCAGTCCTATCCTATCGGTCAAGTCGTTCAAATGCAGACGCGCACCGCTGATTGCATCGCGCCGCGCGGGCCCATGGGCAAACTGCGCCTGGCGCAGCTTCAGATGCCCCTTTTCTATTCTGTGTTTATGTCGAGCGCGACTGCTCTCACCGGCGGATCTGCCGGACTGAGGGACAGGCCGCCGATCTATCAACGCCTGTAGGCGCAGCTGATGACCTCGGCGCTCTGCATATTCGGCCACCTGCTGCAGCGCCGCCGGAGAAGACACCGACGGCGTGGCGGTGCACGTGGGCACAGCTTGCACCGTTGACGTCGGGAGTGCACTGAAACCGCCCTTGAGGCCACCTCGGCGAGCCAAGTCCATGGTCCTGTCGGCAAACGGGCCCGGGCCCTCGGAAAAGAACCATTGAAGGAGGTCGGGGAGCACATCGATGGCGCGGATGGGAGGTAGCGTTTGCGTTTCGCTAATGGTTTGGCGCTCCTGCGAGATGACCACAAGCGCATCCTTGATGGAGCCACCGTCCTTGACCTTTCTCTGCGCCTGCTCCGCGGCATCGAGGAGTGTCCACCCAGCCGGATCAGACCACCACAGGCTGATCAATGAGGTGTGGTGCGTCGGACTCCAGCTCGGCAATGCCACTGCCATCAGTGCCGCCGCCTGCGCGGCAAGGGCGCTGGGCATGCCCGGCAGCAAGGTATGCTGGTGATCTTCATCGATCATTCGTTGCTGGGCGCGCAGGGCATGCGCCCAGTTTCCAACCGACGAGGCTGTACCGACGGCCATCGCGGCAAAGGCAAGTGGCGGTGAGATATGCGCAACCAGGGCCGCTGTACCAAAGTGCATCAGGCCTGTAGCTGCGGCGGCGACGCTTGTCTGTTGCGTTGGCTTGACAACGGGCAACGCCGCTCGCAAATCGGCCTCCAACGACTGCCAATGCGTATCTTCCTTCAGGTCCCGCAGCCTGAGGGTGCCGTGCTGCTCATGTCGAGGCTGGGAAAGCGCCGCCACCCACTGCGCCAGGCTCAGATCGTCCGCGAAAGTCCAGATAAACGGCAACAGGCGTTCGCCGTGCGAGTGATCAAGATCGTGAAAAAGCTGCTGGAGAAGCATCGCCACCATCCAGGGGGCCAGCGGCGCGGATGCTTCCCCGTAAGTGCTGACGAGAAACGATCGCCAGGGACGTAGCACCGCAGCTAAGCCTTCACGCTGGCCACTAGCGCATGAAATGCCGTTTGTGAGGGTGGCAAGCACAACATCCCCCAAAGGCGGAGTCGTCTTGTCTGACCTCCAGAACAGGGCGCGGAAGGCTTCAACGATGCAACGAGCGTGCATGAGATGTTCGGAATTCATCTCGAGTTGCGACGGGGTTGATGCTTTGCCATCGCGATCAACCCATGCACTTGCCGTCGCCTTGGATCCTGGAAGAGCATTGTGGATGCGAGCTGGTTGGATGGTTTCACGCCCACCGGTAGTGACCGAGAGTTTCTGTGGATCGACCTGCAAGCCTTGCATGCGGTTGGCTGGATTCATGTGCAAAGTCGACGACATGCCTTTCATCTAGATATCTCTCCTTGGTATCGGCTGGCGCGCGCGCCACGTCCTTTTATTTGCGCTGTACAAGTGCCGGCGTCGGTCGCGCGAGCGCCACGAGATCGGGAAGGACGGCTTTCTTTTGAAAGCCATCGGAATGGGTGCTGAGGTTGGAGCGGCGCAAACTGCGCTCCCCGTAGGTCACAGGAGGGCTGTTTTGCAGAATGGCCGCAGCGAGCCTTTACCGGCGATATCGCGACGGATAGAAGGTTAACCGCCCCACTGGCCGCCAGCTAACAGAAATCGTTCCATCGGGCGCGGCTGGCCTTAACGGGCTCTTGATGCGATTCCCGGCAGGCTTACGTGGGTCGACACGGCGAACGACGAAGTTGGGCGGAGGCGACATGGCAACCGGTTGGGCAGGTGATGGCGCAGTGCAGGACCAGATCGACGCGACGGTGAACGATGCGGTCGAACGTGCCCGTCGCCAATTGAAGGCCGGCCCCGGCCTGAAGCGATGCGAGGAATGCGACGCCCCGATCCCCGCTGCACGACGGAAGGCCGTACCCGGTGTGCGCCTATGTGTTGCCTGCCAGCAGGCAGCCGACGACGGACATGGTTCGCCATTGTTCAACCGGCGCGGCAGCAAGGACAGCCAGCTTCGCTGACGGTCAGGTGCCCACGCCCCCATCGCGCAGGCGCTGGCGCAACCGGTCGAGCTTGTCGCCGTAGCGGGCGCTGCGTGCGGTATCGCCGCGCAGCGGTTGCCGTACCTGAGCAGCGCTCGGCGAACTGAGCACGGCGCGCGAGGTCTGATGGAAATCAAGGCAGGCTGGATCGAACGGCAGGCCGCAGAAATCCAGCAGGCGGCGGGTCACTGGTTCCGGCTCGGCCACCAACGATTCGTAGGATAGATCGAACACGCGATCTGGGTACCGATCCAGCCAGAAGCGCGTCAGGCGCAGGAAGTCGATGCAGTAGTCGGCCATCTCGTCCAGATCGCAGGTGAAGCCGACCTTTTCGGTGAAGCACTGCCGGTAGCAGGCCAGGCAGGTCTCCAGCGGATCACGCCGCACGATCACCACTCTTGCGGCCGGCAGCATCGCCAAAGCCGCACCCACCAGGTACCAGGTAACCAGGCTTTTGTCGGTGAAGCGCGGCTTGGTTTGGCGCCAGTGGGCGGTGCGGTCGAGGTATTCCCGGCCCAGGCGATGCCAATCCTGGGTCGTCGCATCCGTCGCCCACAACGGGAATGCCGAACGGCGGCGATGCGTTTCCGCATCGATCACCTCCGACATATCCTTGATCTCGTTGGCGCCCTCGACTTGCGGATGTGAGGCCAGGATCTGCTCGACCAGGGTCGATCCAGAACGCGGGATGCTGACGATGAAAATGGCATCGTGGCCGAACTCCGGATCCAGCGGCGGCGCCATGTCGTTGGTAAAAACACGCTCGATCGCCTCGACGCGCCGATGTTCGCCCGCCGCATCCCATCGCACGCGTTTGCGCCGTGATGCATTGGCTATCTGGAAGGTATCGAAAGCCTGGGCGTAGTCGCGCTGGTCTTCCAGCGCCTTGGCAAGGGTGAAGCCGAGCAATTCGCGATCGCGGTCAGGAAGATTGCCGCGCGCCAGTACCTGTCGCAGCGTCGTCACGTCCTCGGCGTCGAAGCGGACGGTGTTGAGGTTGGACAGGCCGAACCACCCCTCGGCATTGCCGGGATCGACCTTCAGCATGTTGCGGAATCCGTCGATCGCAGCGTCGATCTGGCCCAGGCTGGCCTGGGCCCGGGCCAATGAAAGCATGGCTGGAATGTAGTCGGGAACGATGTCGAGCGCGCGCCGCAGCGCGACGATGGATGCGTCCGTCTGCGTTTGCCGCCACAGCGCTTCGCCGAGATTGAACCAGGCCAGTCCAGAATTCGGCGCCAGCTCGCAGGCAAGCCGCATCTGCGCGAGGGCTTCGTCGATCCGGCCCCTTTCGTACAGCGCGATACCCAGCCCGATGCGCAGGTCTGAATCATCCGGCCACGTCGGCAGCACGCGACGGAAACATTCCACGGCCCTGGCGTGATCACCGCGACGCTGGGCGGCCGTGCCCAGCATGCGAGTGGCCTCGGCGTCATCCGGCGCCAACGCCAGCACCTGGAGAATGAGGCGTTCGGCGACTTCGAACTGACGCTGGCTCCACGCCTGCCGCGCGCGCGCCAGCACGTCGGTGGCTTCCGGCGATAGTGGCTGTCTAATCGGACCCGTCATCGATGGGAACTCTGCAGGGGCTTCAGCGGATCAGGCTACACAAGTGGCGTAACCGACGCAAAAAAAGACGCCGGGCGTGAGCCCGGCGTTGGGGGTTCGCCGTGACGATCAGAAATCGTAGGCGATGGAGAATCGGGCGCTACGCGGTGATCGGGTATTTTCATACCTGCCATAGTCGACATTCGGATTGGCGGTGGTTCCGAACGAGTCGTTATAGAAAATCGGCGTCTGCTCGTTGAACAGGTTGAATACCGCAAGGTTGAAGTCGAGCTTGTGCCCTGCCCAAACCGGCTTGTAATCCAGGTTCACGCCGACATCGTGGATCCAGGGTGTGAAGCCCAGCGAACCGGGTGGCACAGGCTTTCCACCGCACCAGAAGTAGGTATGGGAACCATTCAACGCCACCTGGTCCGGCCCGTAGCCGCCACGGCATAGCTTGGGCGTGCCCGAGGTGATGTACAGGTTGGCGCCCACCGTCCAGTCCGGCGTGATGGCGTAGGCACCGAAGATCTTGAACTGGTGCTTCCGGCTGTTGGGCAGGATGCCGCTGGAATATTCCATGCGTTCAGGGAAATCCCATGCGGTGGTGATCGACTCGTACGAGCCGCCCTGCTGCGAATACGTGCTCACCGGGCCCTCGTCGTTACCCCATGTGCGCGCGAACACGTAGTCGAACTTGGCAAACCACTTGTTGTCCCACGCGTGCTCCAGGGAAAGATCCAGCGAGTAATAGCGACGCTCCGGACCCTTGGCGAAGCCCTGGTCCTGCCTGGTGAACTTGACCGGCACCAGGGAACCATCCGGCGCCTTCATCAGGATATTGTTGGTCTCGCCGGGATTGATCAGCACCAGGCTCTGGGCGTACATGCTGCAGTCCGCCGGCGTCATCCACGCGTAACCCTGCGCCACACCCGCCGCGCACTCATGCTGCTCGTCGTCGTAGTCGTCGATGATGCGGTTCATGCGCTGGTAGGTGCCGGTAGCGCCGAACACCCACGATGTGCCGAGCATGTTGAACTGCTTCTGCATGCCCAGCACGTAGTTGTCGGAGAACTCGGCCTTGATGTTCTGCGCGGCGGAGATGCGCGGATCCTTGGCCTGGCCGTATTCGCTATCTACCGATACGCCCGTCGACGGGTTCTGCGGCAATGGTGTGAAGCCGATCGGCACGCCGGTATTCGGATCGATGCCGGTATAGGTTCCATACTGGCCGGCATTCACCACGGGCGCGGCGATGGACAGCGCCACGTTATCCGGCAACGCCAGATAGTAGCGACCGGCATTGCCGAACACCTTCAGCGTGGAATCGCCATTGACGTCCCAGCTGAAGCCCAGACGGGGCGCCCACTGCGGTTTGGTTTCCCGGATGTACGGCACGCCCGAGCCGTCGTAGTTGGTGAACTGGTCGTTGCGCAGGCCGATGTTCAACAGTAGGTTGGGGGTGACCTGCCAGTTATCCTGCACGTACTGCGCGCGCTGGGCGACATGCACCGAAGCGACGCTGAGATCGACGTGCTTGGACACGTAGTAGCAATGCGACTGGCCACTGGAGTCCGGCGGGCCGCATTGGGGCGATGGAGCGACATAGGGTGGAACGGCGGGATTGACGCCAAAAGCCGGCTGACCGGGCGCATTTTCGCCATAGATCCACTCGTAACCCGGACCAGGGTTCTGCGAACCGTCATCCGTATCGAAGGAATTGATGTTGTCGATACCGAACGAGAGGCTGTGGTCGCCCAGTTTCCAGTCGAGGCTCAAGCGGTAATTGGTGATCGATTCGGCATGCTTGGGATCGGTAATCTCCGATTCGTTCTGCGAGTTGCGGATACCCCCCGGCGGCACGAAAGCCGGATCCTGCTGCGAAGCGCTCGAGATATGCGGCAGGGTCGGATCGTAGCCCGGATACGCCGGTTGTTGCGAGTAGTACTGGCCGCGCATCTTTCCGAACATCGCGTTCAGCGTGAGATCGTCGGTGAGATAGGACGTATAGTTGACCGTCCACATCTTGAAGACCGACTTGTACGTCGGATCGAGAGTGGCATCGTTGTCGCGCTTGAACGTGTTGTAGTCGAAGCCGTAGGAATTCGTCCAGGTCTTGTATGAATTCTTAAGGCCCGTCACGGTCAGCGTGTTGCTATCGTTGATGTTCCAGTTCAACTTGCCATAGAGCTTCGGGGCGTGGGCATCGGTCAGGCTGGTGGTACTTCCCGCGGCAGCGAACTCATCGGTCGACCTGGATTTTCTATCGTCCTGTTCGGCGCTGATGAAGAAGAAAAGCTTGTCCTTGATGATCGGGCCGCTCAGGTAAGCGTCGTAGATTTTCTCGCTGCCCTTGTCCTTGTTGCGGTAGAAAGCGATGTCGCCAGGCTGGCCACCTTCTCTCGTATAAAGTGGGTTGGCGTAGTGGTAGTTGACCGGACTGGCTTCCATGCTGGTGGGCTGCCACAAGGCACGTGCGCCAAAGTGCACCTCATTGTCGCCACTTTTACCGATCTGGTTGATCACACCACCGATGGAACGGCCGTATTGGGCGCCGTAGCCACTGGTGAACGTCTGCTGCTGTTCGATCGCGCCGTAAGGCAGCGTGACACCGCCCATGCTGTTGAGCGCCTCGGTGACGTTCATGCCATCGACGTAGTAGGCGTTCTCGGCTGCCGAAGCGCCGCCGAACACGTTGATCGGCGTACCAAGCGGGCCCGTGCCCAATTGCGGCGAGGCCATGCCAACACCAGGCGCCAGCATGGCGATGTCTTCCGCGGTACGTTGCAGCGGCAGCTGTTGCAACTGCTTGGAGGTGATGGTGGTGACCTGGTTGGTGGTCGTCACGTCGATCGGCGGGAGCAGATTCGCAGACACATTGACGGCTGACAGATCCTGAGCGTTGACGCTGCCAGAGCCGTTCACGAAGTCCACTGCCACGGCGCCAGCCGCGACCGGGCTGACCCCGCTGCGGCTTTGCACCACCTTGCCATCCTGCAGCAGCGATACCGTGTAATCACCCACCGGCACGATGATCGAGAATTTCCCGGAATCTCCCACCGAGATGGTGCGATTGAAGCCCGCGCCACCGCTGATCTGGATGGTTTCACCGGAAGCCGTCGGAGCCGTACCGTAGATAGTTCCGTTGACCGCCTGCGCCCAGGAGCTTCCCGCAAAGCTCATGGTGATGGAGCCGATGGCCAAGGCCAGCGCCTTGTGCCTGAGGACAGTAGTGCTTCGCGATTTGCGAGAAATTTTTTGATTCATTGACAGTACACCCCGTTCGATCAATGGCCTTACCGTTGATGGATCCCCTGCAAAGTTTTTTTCAACTCAACCTCGGTAAACGCGCGGGTCGGTAGCAAAATGAAAACCAGCTACCCGCTGGGTAAGCATGTCGGCAGTCATACCCGTACCGACCAGTGCCGAAGGTAGCGGTCAACCCGCACCGGCTTCGCGCAGTTTCCAATCGCATCGAAACCGGATGTGCTTCCACTCATGCCGTGTCGCTCCTGGACTGGTAAGCCACGACGCTGGCGGCGGTGAGATCTGCGGTGACGTTGCCCAGCGTCGCCAGCGTGTCGGGCAACGTGTCCACGGCGAGCATCAGGCCGAGGGGACTCAACGGCACGCCCATCGCCTGCGCAACCGGCAGGTTGGTGGCCATGAAGGTCACCGCACCGGGCAGGCCTACCGAACCAAGGCTGATGACCACCGCCAGCAGCGCACCGGTGACCAGGTGCGCGGCGGAAAGATCGATGCCATAGGCCCAGGCGATGAACGCGGCTGACGTCACGTACTGCACCGGGCTGGTCAGGCGGAACAGCGATACAGCCATCGGCAGCACCAGCGCGGTGACCGGCGCGGGGTAACCGAGCTTCCGATCCGCGCTTTCCAGCATGGCCGGCAGCGAAGCCAGCGACGACTGCGTGCTCACCGCGACGACCTGGGCCGCAAGCAGCGCCGCGGCGAAGCGGCGGATGCGCTCGCCACCGAAAAGCACCGCCACGGGCAGCATCATCAGCGCTACCGAAACGTACATCAGGCATTCGGTCAGCACGTACACGCCCAGCGCACTGAGCATGCCCAGGCCTGCGCGCGCGCATACGGAAAGAATCAGCGCGAACACCCCCAGCGGCGCCGCCCACAACACCCAGCGCACGATCACCACCATCGCGTCGGCGATCGCCTGGAAAAATTCCACCAGCATGCTGCCGCGCGCCGGGCTGATCTGGGTCAGCGCAAAACCAAGGAACAGGGCGAACACCACCAGCGGCAGCATGGCACTCTGCGCAGCGGCGTTCACTGCATTGCTGGGCACGATCGCCACCAGTGCGTCGATCCACCCCACCGGCGCCGTCTGTGCCGCGGGCAGCACCGCGGCATGATCGAGTGCCGCAGCCAACGCCGGATTGTGAGGAAACAGGCCGAACACCCACGGAGCGGCCAGCGCAGTGAACAGCGCACCCAGGGTGAGCAGCACGATAAAGACCACGATCGCGCGGCGGGCGATGCGACCGGACGCGGCCGCGTCAGAAGCGGTGTTGACGCCGATCACTACCAGCGCCAGCACCAGGGGCACTACCGTCATCTGCAAAGCGTTCAACCACAGCTTGCCAACCGGTTGCGCGACATTCGCCACTTCGAGGGCCACCGCCGGATGCCACGCCGCCAGCACCAGGCCCAGGACGGCACCGGTTGCCAGGCCCACCGACACGCGCGCGGTCGGGCTCATCGTGCGCCGCACCCTGCCAGATAAGGCCAGACCATTTGGATCACCATTGTCCCCAGGTGGTCGCCCTGTCGGCATGGCCGGGCGATGGTTTCACAGGAAAGGAATAGGTAATTCCTTGCTGATTCCATCGAATCATAAATTATTGACCGTAATTTGCAAGCGTGTTACACAACGCTTTCAAGGGGCTCGACCCGGGGCGGTAGACATGACCCAAACTTCCGCCACCAGGCCGCTTCCTGCGCCCGTTTCCGCCACTGTTGCCACCCTGGACGGTGTCGACCTTGCTGCCCTGGCGACACGGCTCGGCACGCCGCTGCATGCCTACTCGGCCACTGCGATCCGCTCGCGCATCGAGGGCCTGCAGTCCGCGCTGCAGGGCCTCGATGCCAGCATCTGCTATGCGGTCAAGGCCAATTCGAATCTCGCCGTCCTGCAATTGATGGCCACGGCGGGCGTAGGGGCGGATATCGTTTCGTCCGGCGAGTTGCATCGATGCCTGCATGCGGGCATCGCCGCTGATCGGATCGTCTTTTCCGGCGTCGGCAAGACCGAGGACGAGATGGCCGGCGCGCTCGCCGCGGGCATCGGGCGCTTCAATGTCGAATCTCACGACGAGTTGCTCACCCTGCAGCGAGTCGCCCAAGCGCACGGATCGATCGCACGTGCCGCCGTTCGCATCAACCCGGACGTGGATGCACTGACCCACGCGAAGATTTCCACCGGCAAGTCCGAAAACAAGTTCGGCGTGAGTATCGACGAGGCGCGCCGTTGGTTCGCCGAGCGGGCGCGCCTGTCGCATGTGCAGCTCGACGGCCTGCACGTGCACATCGGCTCGCAGATCCTCACGCTGGAGCCCTACCGGCTGGCGCTGGCGCGAGTCGCCGAGTTCTGGCGCGAGCTCGAGCAGGCCGGCCATCCGATCGGGAGCATCGACGTCGGCGGCGGCCTGGGCGTTCGCTACCGCGCTGGGGAAGACACCCCCATCGCCGCGGCGGACTACGCTGCGGTAGTCAGACAGGCGCTGGCGGGATACGACGGACGCCTGCTGCTGGAACCGGGGCGCTACCTGGTTGCCGAGGCCGGTGTTTTGCTGACCCGGGTACTGCGCATCAAGCAGGGCGGGGAGCGGCGGTTCCTGGTGATCGACGCGGCCATGAACGACCTGCAGCGGCCGAGCCTCTACGACGCCTGGCACGACATCCTGCCGGTGGTTGCGGACCCGGCCCGGCCCATGGCCCGCTACGACATCGTCGGCCCGGTCTGCGAAACAGGCGATACTTTCGCCCGGGCGCGTGAGCTGCCCGAATGCCGGGAGGGTGACCTGCTGATGATCATGGCGACCGGTGCGTACGGTGCGTCGATGGCCTCGACCTACAATTCGCGGCCGCTGGCTGCCGAGGCGATGCTCGACCAGGGAAGGTATGCGGTGATACGTCGCCGTCAGCGTTTCGAGGAGATGACCGCGGGTGAACAGCCCGCGCGGGACTGGCAAACGACATGAACCTGGGAATCCCATGACACCGATCGCACGCGTTGCAGCCTTCGCCTCACTGTCCATCTTCAGCGTGCTGACGGTCCATGCGCAGCAGGACCCGCCGATCACCGTCGACACGCATGTCGACATCCCGTTTACCTACATGCACGACCCAAAGTTCGACGCCGGCAAAGCCACGCCGCTGCTGGTCGACCTGGGCAAGATGGAGCGCGGCGGGCTCAATGCTGCCTTCTTCGTGGTGTGGGTGCCGCAGCACAAGCTCGACGCGGCCGGCTACGCCAAAGCTGTGGCGCAGGGCGAGCAAAAATACGACGCCATCGGCCGCCTGCTGCTCCAGTATCCTGATCGCATCCGCCTGGCCACCACGCCAGAGCAACTGGTGGCCAACCACAAGGCCGGCCTGCTGTCGGCGGTCATCGAGATCGAGAACGGCTATTCGCTCGGCCACGACATCCATCGCCTGGACGCAGCCTTCGACCGCGGCGCGCGTTCGATCGGGTTGGCCCATGTCGGCAACAACGACCTGTGCACCAGTTCTCTACCCGATACCAAGCACGGCGAGCCGGAGATGAACAGCGCCGGGGACACCGGCATGAGCGATTTCGGCCGCGCGGTAGTCAAGCGCGCCAACCAGCTCGGCATGCTGGTGGATGTCTCGCACTCCTCAGACGCCTGCGTGCGCGAGGCATTGAAGCTGTCCACCGCACCGGTCTATGCCTCGCACTCCGGCGCGCGCGCGGTGCTCGATCATCCGCGCAACCTGCCCGACGACCTGTTGCGTGCGATCGCCGACAAGGGTGGCGTGGTCGACGCGGTCGCCTACAAGGAATTCCTCAAGCATGATCCGGGCCGCGAGGCCGCGGAAAAGAAATTGCAGAAGGCCATCGCCAAACAGCGGGGCGAAGCGGAATACGACAGCGACAAAGACGACTACCTTCCGGCGATGGATGCAGGCATGGCCGAAATCCAGAAAAAATATCCCCTGGCCACGCTCGACAACTACATGGACCACATCCAGCATATGGTGAAGGTCGCCGGCATCGACCATGTCGGCATCGCCTCGGATTTCGACGGCGGCGGCGGCATCACCGGTTGGGCCAATGCCAGCGAAACGCGAAACGTCACCGCGGCGCTGCGCAAGCGCGGCTTCAGCGATGCGGACATTGCCAAGCTGTGGGGCGGCAACCTGCTGCGCGTCTGGCGTGAGGTGGATCGCGATGCGGAGCATTGAAGCCGCCCGACGGCTGGGATGGGCTGCCCTGCTGCTCTTGATCGCATGCACCGGTTACACGCATGCCGCCGAATCGCCCCGGAATGACTTCGACAAGATCGTCGACGACACCGTCGCGCGCTATCACCTGCCTGGTATCGCCGTCGGTGTGATCGAGAACGGTAAAATCGTCTACGTTCGTACGGTGGGCGAAGCCGTGGCCGGCTCCGGGCAAAAGATCAATCCGCAGACGCTGTTCAAGATCGCTTCCAACAGCAAGGCGATGACCACCGCGCTGCTGGGCCGGCTGGTCGACCAGGGCAAGTTGCGCTGGGACGATCCGGTCACCAAGTACCTGCCCCAGTTTCGCATGCACGATCCGTGGGTGACCGCCAACATGCGGGTCGCGGACCTGCTCACCCATTCCAGCGGACTGCCTGAAGGCGGCGGCGACCTGATGCTTTGGCCGGAACCGAACCAGTTCACTCGCGCGGACATCATTCACGGCCTGCAGTACATCAAGCCTGGTTACAGCTTCCGATCACAGTACGAGTACGACAACCTGCTTTACGTGGTGGCCGGCGAGGTGGCCGCCGCTGCCGGCGGCGCGTCGTACGAAACGCTGATGCATCGCGAGGTGTTCGCGCCACTGGGGCTGTCGCGCTGCCAGGTCGGTGAATGGAATCGCGATGCCGTCGGCAACGTGGCGCAGCCTCATCAGAAGGACCACGGTCGCAACGTGGTTCTGCGCGGGGACGGCCCGACGATACCGGCCATCACCTCCGATGCCGCCGGTGGCATCCGCTGCGACCTCGATGACATGCTGACCTGGGCGCACCAATGGCTCGAACCGGATCAGGCGCAGCTTCATTGGCTTTCCGCCACGCAGCGCCAGTTGCTGCAGTCGCCGCACATGTTGATCCCGCTGTCCGCCCAGCGCCGCGCATGGGATGGCTCGCACGTGATGGCCTATGGCTACGGCTGGCGCATGACCGACGTCGACGGCCAGTGGCTGGTCTGGCATACCGGCACGCTCAACGGCATGTATTCCATGTTGGCCCTGCTGCCGGACCGCAAGGATGGCTTCGTGTTCATGATCAATGGTGAGGCCGACGACGCGCGCACCGTGCTCGGCGAACTGCTGGTCAAGCACTTCACCGCGCCCGGCAAACAACACGACGTGAATTGGTATGCCGATCAGTTGGAGCACAACGCGGCGAAGCCTGCGGGAAAACCCACCGCCCCCGGCATCGCCGCACAGAGCCCCGCCACCACCGCCGAGCTGAACGCATGGACTGGCGTCTACCGCGATCCGTGGTTCGGCGAAATATCGCTGTGCCCGCAGGGCAGCCAGGTGCGCTTTGCCGCCGCCAAGTCGCCGAGCCTGGCAGGCCAGGTGATGCGCGCGGGCACGCGCTACCTGGTGCACTGGGATCACGACGCCGAGCTGGACGCGTGGCTGGATTTCCATGCCGCCGAGCGTGCGCAACCGATGACCCTGACCATGGCCAAGACCGATCCGCAGGGAGACTTCAGTTCCGATTATGAAGACCTTCATTTCAGCCGCGTCGGCGCATGCCACTGATCGCATGTCAACGCTTCGGAAAACCCCCCTGACGATGTGCCGCACCGCCGCGCTTGCGCTGCTACTGCTGCTGCCTGCAGCCTGCGCTCACTTGCCCTCGCACAATCCACTGGCGACATGGGTCCATTCGTCCAACCAGGACATGCGCCGGCCGGTACTGATCGTGGTGCATTTCACCGAGCAGCATTCGGTACAGGAGAGCCTGGAGACACTGCGCACTCAGAACAGTGGCGGTCGGGTCAGCGCCACCTATCTGATCGGCAGCGACGGCCACATCTACCAGCTGGTATCGGACGAACGACGCGCATGGCATGCGGGCTCGGGCCACTGGGGCACCATCACCGATGTCAATTCCGCCTCCATCGGCATCGAACTGGACAACGACGGCCAGTCCCCGTTCGCCCAGGCGCAGATCGACAGCCTGCTGCAGCTGCTCACCGATCTCACCACGCGCCTGCGCATCCCACGCGCCCAGATCATCGGCCATCAGGACCTCGCGCCCTCACGCAAGCCCGACCCCGGCAAACTGTTTCCCTGGAAGCAACTGGCCGACGCAGGCTTCGGATTGTGGCCGCGGGGAGAACTGGTCGACCCACCCACAGGCTTTGATCCATGGATGGCGATGGCGGTGGTTGGTTATCCACTGGAGGATCGCCCCGCCGCGGTGAAGGCGTTCCATAACCACTTCCGCGGCATCGACGGCGATACGCTCGATCAACAGGATCTGCGCATCCTTTTCAACCTGGTGCAGATCATCGAGCGCGGCGATAACGTGCGCTGACGGTCAGGCGGTGGCCGCGCTTTCGACCTGCGATGGCGTCAGATCCGGCGCGTAGTGCGACGCGGTATCAACCTCTTCAGCACCACTCGCTTCCGCGGCGGCATCGGCAAGCGCTTTGCGCAGGGCAAGGACGGAGCGCAGGTTTCGCTCCATTTCGGCGACAGTCAGCGGGAAATAATTGTCATCGCGATCGCTGGCGAGCCAGCTGGCCACGCGCTGGTGATCCACCGGTACCTGCATCGCATGCAGGGCAGCGACCACGTCGTTGGCGTCCAGCCCCGCCACTTCGCACACCAGGCGCCACAGCCAGTTCACGCGCTGGGGATCGAGCCCACGGGTCATCGGCGGGCGCTGGTACGGTCGGAAGTTGAGGTCGCTCATGGCAGGCAGTCCCGGTCGCGGGAGGTTGGATGCCTGCTCTATCGGCAAAATCTCACGGGGCTTGAATAGGCCCTAGCGCGGCGTGGCCGACCCGGGAGGCGCCGGGAAGGCAAAAAGCTCGCTGGTATAGGTTTCCACTACCAGGCTGAAGGGGCGCCCCTGGCCGTCGTAGAGCACGGCCTTGTGCCGGAGCACCTGGTGGGGAATCTCCAGCGAACGGGCTGCCTTTGGCGAGGCGTGCGAGATCTCCCACCCTTCGGGCAGTGCGTGCCACAACGTTTCGGCCGACTTCGTTTCCCGGCGGAAATGAAGCGCAGCAACCACCTTGCCGAACGGCTGGTCGGTGGTGTCCAGGATGTGATTCATCTCCGGCGTGAGCCGCGCCGGCACGTACCAGTTGTCGGCTTCGGAAAGCACGTGGTCGCCACAGGCCAGCTTGACGCGGCGGTAGCGCACCGGCTCATCGGCGCCGATGCCCATCAGCTGCCGGTCTTCCGCCGACAGGGGCTTTTCGACGTGATCGCGCTGGGCGGTGATTTTTGCCGGGTCCGCCAGATGATGGGCACTACACCAGCCCTCCAGGGTGAGCGTGGCGCTGGGGTGGCTCAGCAGGTCGGCGTTGAAGGTTTGCAGGAGTGCCACGGCCTGCGTGCGCGTGAGCTGGGAATCGGGCCACGACGGCGCGTCGCGCGACAGTGCGGACGGAGCAACACCCGCCAGCGCAAACAGTACGCCTGCGACAGGCACACACTTTCGCAGCGGGGTTGAGTCGTTCATCAAAGCCCTTCCACCGCCTGCGCCACGGCGCGGAAAAGCGCGCGGCCCTTGTTCATGGTTTCTTCCCACTCGGCGCCGGGGTCGGAATCGAACACCACGCCGCCACCGGCCTGCACGTGCAGGCGGCCGTCCTGGATCACTGCGGTGCGGATGGCAATGCAGGTATCGCCATCGCCCCACCAGCCCAGCCAGCCGATGGCTCCGGCGTAGATGTTGCGCTTGAAAGGCTCCAGTTCCTGGATGATCTCAAGCGCGCGTATCTTCGGCGCGCCGCTGACGGTGCCGGCTGGGAAGGTAGCCTTGATCACATCCATATACGACATGCCGTCGGCCACCTCGCCTTCCACCTGGGAGACGATGTGCATCACGTGCGAATAGCGCTCGACCACGAATGACTCGGTGAGATTTACCGTGCCCGTGCGGCTGACCCGGCCCACGTCGTTGCGGCCGAGGTCGATCAGCATCAGGTGCTCGGCGCGTTCCTTCGGATCTGCCAGCAGTTCTTCTTCCAGCGCCTTGTCGTGGGCTTCATCGTCGCCACGACGGCGGGTGCCGGCGATCGGGCGCAGCACCACCTTGCCTTCCTGCAGCCGAACCAGGATTTCCGGTGACGAACCGACGATCTGCGTCGTGCCGATGTCGATGAAATACATGTACGGCGACGGGTTCATCGCGCGCAGGGCGCGGTAGACATCCACCGGCCGGGCGTGGAAGCCCACGGACAGCCGCTGTGAAGGCACCACCTGGAAGATGTCACCGGCGCGGATGTATTCCTGCGCGCGGCGCACCATCGATTCGTATTCCTCGCGGGTGAACGAGGATTTGAAATCGGTCTCGTCCAGCGCCACCGAGTGCGTGGGCTGCGGATATCCTGCCCCGCCCTGGCGCAGGCGGTGAACCAGTGCATCGAGCCGACGCTGGCCTTCGGCGTAGGCCTGGGGACGCGAGGGATCGGCGTGGACGATGAGGTACAGCCGGCCTTTGAGGTTATCGAAAACCGCCAGTTCCTCGGCCAGCATCAGCAAGACATCGGGCGTGCCCAATTCGTCGCGCTTGTCCCATTGCGCCAGGCGCGGCTCGATGTAGCCGATGGTTTCGAAACCGAAGTAGCCGACCAGACCACCAGTGAAGGTGGGTAGGCCCGGCAACCTGGGGACGTCGTACTGGGCGCGGAGCTTTTCTATTTCACCCAAGGGGTCGGCCAGGGTGCGGGTTTCCACCACTTCGCCGCTGTCTTCCACCTCGAGGGTATGGCCGCGCAGGCGGTACACGCGCCGCGCCGGCAGGCCGATCATCGAATAACGACCCCAGGTGGCGCCGCCCTCGACCGATTCGAACAGGAAGGTATACGGCCCGTCGGCAAGCTTCAGGTAGACCGACAGCGGGGTGTCCAGGTCCGAGAACACTTCACGGACCAGGGGGATGCGCGTGTGGCCCTGGGCCGCCAGTGCATCGAATTCGTCACGGGAGATCACGTCGTTCGCATCCGCGCGTCAAAGACGTTCGATTGTAGCGGCATCTACAGCCGGTGACGTGTCATCGGACGCACATGCAGCACGAAGGCCACGCCCGAGCCATCGGCAAGATTGTGCGCACTGGCGGTGCCGTCATGGCGCTCGGCCACCAGGCGCACCACGTACAGGCCCAACCCCAGGTGCGGCGCATCCCCGGGCGTGGCCTTGTCACGCAGGCTCACCAGCGAATCGAACAGGCGCCCGTGCATAGCCTCGGGCAATGGCGGCCCCTGGTTGGCCAGCTCGATCTCGGCGCCGTCGGGGACTTCCCGCAGGCTCACTCGCAGCCAGCCACCCGGCGGCGTGAACGACAGCGCGTTGTCGAACAATTTATCCAGGGCCTGGGCCAGCAGCTCCGGCGCCGCATGCATGCGCAGCGGCCCTTCGGGCAGTACGCACTCAACCGTTCGATCGCCGGCAAGGCCCCGGTAGGCCGCCGCGCAGCCGCCCACCACGGCGGCAAGATCCACCTCCTCAGCTTCCGCCGCGGCGATCGCGCGCTCCATGCGGCTGGCCTCGCTCATTGCCCGCACCAGTGTGCCCAGCCGCCCCACGCCATCGCGCGCGCGCGCGAGGTACGGGGCGGCGTCTGGCGGCAGCGAAGCCTGCTCGAGGTTGTCCAGCGAGGATTTGACGATCGCCAAAGGGGTATTGAGTTCGTGTGACAGCTTCGAGGCCAACGTACGAAGATAGTCGGTGTAGCCGCCCACCACCTGCAGCAACTGATCGAAGCTGCGGGCCAAGTCGCCCAGTTCGTCGCTGGCATCGGTCAGCGGGAACCGGCCGTCCAGACGGCCATCGTTCTGCTGGGCCCGCTCGGCGGCATCGCGCAGGCGGCGAAGGCGCAGGGTGAGGCGGGTGGCGAACGCCAACAGCACGCCACCGGCCACCAGCAACGCGAGGAAGCTGGTGATGAAGAGCCCGAGCAAGGCCCGATTGGCCAGCAGGGGCACGTTGCGGTTGGCCTGCTCGAGTACCACCACCGCGCGCACGCTGCCTTCCACCTCCACCGGCATCGCGGCGCTAAGCACCACGCTGCCGCGCGATTGCCCCGCGCGCCAGGCCACCGCGGGCTCGCCGCCCAGGGCCTGGCGCACTTCGGGAAGATCCACCCTCGGCACGTCCTCGGCCCATTCGGCCGCCGGGTCCAGGCGTCGGGACAGCAGCGAGGCGTAGACCAGGGACGCAAACCATCCTGGCCGCTGCGCCGGTGGCAGGTCGGCCACGCCGAGCTTGCCGTGCTGGGCCAGCAGCCACGCTCCCGGCGCCAGCAAGCGCACGCGCACTTCCGGCGGCGCCAGCCGGCCGAGTTCGGCGGAGGTCGAGGGCGAGAAGCCGATCAGTGGCCGTGTTTCCTGCGCCACCGGGTCGCCACCCGCGGCGGCGCTGAAGACGCCCACGCCCAACCGGTCCAGGACGATGCTGGCCGGGATGCGCAGCTCCACGCGATAGCCGCTGCCGTCTTCCTGCCATTGGGCCTGCAATTGCCCGGGAAGGTTGCCAGCGGCCTCGTCGATGCTGGGCGCCGTGACGGCACCGGGTGCGTCCGAGGCAATCAGGTAACGGCGCTGCTCCACGCCGCGGCCAAGCAGCAGGGTGACATGGTCCGCGCGCCGCGCGGCATTGTCGAAGACATCCGGCCGCGTGCGCCGGGCGGTGCGCACGTCGATGAAGAGGTAAAGCCAGTCGCCCTCCCGCGCCAGCATCAGCTTGGCATTGCCCGGCAGCGGTTGCGACCAGGGCGTCATCGTGGCCCAGTCGTCACCATAGCCGTCGACGGTGATCGGCACCGAGGTGTCCTGTACGTACCAGCCGCCGCGGGCGGGCGGAAGGTCGGTATCCAGTACTGCGAGCGTTCGCGCAAGCGCACGTGCCGATGCCGATAGCGCCTGGGCCTGGCCGTCACGCAGCAGGGATTCCATCTGGCGCACGTACAGCCAGCCGGCCAGTGGCAGCACCAGCGTGCACAGGGCCACCAGCAGCAGTTTGCGCCGCAGGGTCATCGGCAGGAAGCGCTCACGGGTGCCAGCGGTAACCCACGCCGTGCACCGTCTCGATGGCATCGAAATCCGGCGCCAGCGCGATGAATTTCTTGCGGATGCGCTTGATGTGCGAGGTGATGGTGGCATCGTCGACCACCAGCTCCGCCTCGCGCATCAACTGATCGCGGTTTTTCACGTGGCCGGGAAAACGCACCAGCGTGTGGACCATCCAGAACTCGGTCACCGTCAGCGGGATCTCGATGCCGTTCCAGGTGACGCGCATCCGCTCGGACTCCAGCTTCAGCGGCCCGTGGCTCACCACCGTTTCACTCGAAGCCGGCGCCTTGAGCGATTCGATGCGGCGGAACAGGGCCGCGATGCGGGCGGCGAGCTGGTGCAGGCTGGTGTCCTTGGACAGGTAATCGTCCGCGCCAAGGCGCAGCCCGGAAATCACGTCGAAATCCGAATCACGGGCGGTCAGGAAGATGATCGGCAACGTGGCCGACTTCGCACGCAATTCCCGGCATAGGTCAAAGCCGCCCTCTGGCTCGTCACCCAGGCCGATGTCGATGATCACCAATTCCGGCAAGCGCATGGAGAAAGCGGTGGAAGCATCGCCCCGTGACCCATAGCCACGCGTCTCGTAGCCGAAGCGGTTCAATGCCTCGACGTAGTTGGCGCGGATGAGCGGCTCATCCTCGACGATCGCGATGCTGCGGGCCATGGGCTTTCCGTAGTAGGTAGTGTGTCGACGGCGTGAAGCGTGGCGCGTAGAGGCGCCGCACGCAAGCCACCGGCATCCATTGCCCGCACATTGCCATATTCACGCCGCGGCCCGGGCCGATGGGAGCGTTGAACTACACCTGCCGCCCGTACTTGAGACCTGCCATGGAACCCCGCCCCGACCGCAACGCCGAACTTGAGCGCAATTTCGAGCCCCTGCGCGTGGGACTTGCGATCGGCGCCCTGCTCCTTGGCATCCTGATGAGCCTGCACTGATGCAAGACCCCGACCCGATGTGGATCCCCCTGTAGCCCCTGGGCAGGCCCCCTCACGGCATGAGGGGGCCTTTTTTTCAGTTGGGCTGGGGCGGCGGCGTGCTTTTCACCGCCTCCGCCAGGGGAACCAGTTGCAGGTCGCCCACGGTGACGTGGTCCTTCCATCCGTAGAAATAATTCGCCGCCATGCCGAATAGCGTGGGATTGCGGTTGCCCTCCGAGATCATGTCCGGGTCGGGCGAATAACCCATGTTCACTTCGCCGAAACCCGACAGGTACAAATAGCCGCCGAAGTTCAGCGCGTAGCTCATGTCGCGTGTTTCGCGCTGGAAGCGAACCTTGGCCCTCTGCGCTGCTATGTCGTCGGCATAAACCTGCTTCATCTGCTGCCACAGGACATCGGCACGGTTGCGCTCGTCCTCGTTGGCCAGCCGATACGCCGAGACGAACGATGGCTCGTAGCGCTGGTCGTGACGTTCGGAAGCCAGCGCCAGCCAGGCCAGACCCAGTGCGCGGTCCTGGGGCACACGCTGGCCGTTGAAGTAGGAAATGCCCAGCACGTACTGGGCGGCCTTGTTGCCCCAGCGAGCGGAGTCGCGGAGGTTGATCAACGCCATGTCCTGCCTGCCCAGCCAGTAATCGCGGGAGGCCTCGCAGAAATAGTAGATACCCGGCAGCGATCGCTCGATGGACGTGGGGCAAAGGAGAAGCGCAGTCTCCATGGCTTGATACTGGCCGGGAAGCGGTTTCGGGCGATCGGCGGCCGTCGCCACGGTGGCCAAAGCCAGACCCGCGGCCAGGGTGATGGTCGATATCAGTCGGTTCACAGGTTTCATCTTCAAGCCCTCGATGATGAAGCTCCCCCGAGCATGTCCATCGTAACTTCCCGCGTATGCGCGCGGGATGAAGCTTGTTTCATGCGGAAACGGCAGCCTTAGCCGAAGGTCGAACGCATCCTGGCGATGGTCTGCGCATAGTCGGCGCTGTTGAAGACAGCCGAGCCTGCCACGAAGGTGTCGGCGCCGGCGGCGAAGATCTCGCCGATATTGTCGGTGGTGACGCCACCGTCCACTTCCAGTCGGATCGGACGGCCGCTGCGGTCGATGATGTCCCGCACCTGGGCAATCTTATGCAGCGCGGAGGGAATGAATTTCTGGCCGCCGAAGCCCGGATTCACCGACATCAGCAGGATCAGGTCGATCTTGTCGAGCACGTAGTCGAGGTAGGACAACGGCGTTGCCGGGTTGAATACCAGGCCCGGCTGGCAGCCGTGGTCGCGGATCAGGCCGATGGTGCGGTCGACATGATCGGTGGCCTCCGGATGAAAACTGATGCCGGTGGCGCCAGCCTCGGCGAAGTCGGGCACGATGCGGTCGACCGGGCTCACCATCAGGTGCACGTCGATGTGCGCCTTGATGCCGAACTTACGCAGGGACTTCAGCACCATCGGGCCGATCGACAGATTCGGCACGTAGTGGTTGTCCATCACGTCGAAATGCACCCAATCGGCCCCGGCGTCGAGCACGGCCTGGGTGTCCTGGCCCAGCCGCGCGAAGTCGGCGGAAAGGATGGAGGGGGCGATGACGGGGGTCTGCCTGGCCATGGAATGCCTCGTTTGACTGCTTGTGACGGTTACTTGAAGCCGCGTTCGGTCTTGATCCGTTCGTAGGCGGCATTGATCTCGCTGGCGCGCGATTCGGCGCGGCGGCGCATGTCTTCGGGCAGATCGCCCAGGCGATCGGGGTGGTTGTCGGAAATGAGCTTGCGATAGGCCCTTTTCACCGCCCGGTCGTCGGCATCGCGCCCGATGCCCAGGATGGCATAGGGATCGGGCCCTTCGGGCACGCGATGAGGCGCATAGCCGCCCTGACGGCCCTGGTACTGGCCGGAGCCGCGGCCGCCGCCATGGTTCCAGGCGTAGCCCTTCATCGCCATCAGGGCCATCAGCTCCATGTCGCTGACGCGCAGGGCGAAGGCCACCTGGCGAAGGATCGCCATTTTCTCGTTGGAGGGGCTGCCCTCGGCGAGGACCGTTTCAATCACCACGTCCAGTACCGGGAAGGCATGGTCGCGGCGGCTGCCCACCCAGTTGCGCAACTGCTCGATGGAGCGTGTGACGTTAAACTCCGCCGATTTGCCCACGTTGAACGCCTCGATGGCGTCGCGGCGCTGCTCGGGATTGAGGTTCATCCGCCCCATCAGGCGCTCGGCCACGGCGATCTCTTCCGGCGACACCCGGCCGTCGGCCTTGGCCACCGCACCGAGGATGGCGTAGAGCGGCCCGATAAAGCCGCCCGCCGCTGGCGTGGCCGCGCGCCGGTTGCGGCCGGCATCGAACATGAAGCCGAGCATGCCGCCGATCACGGCGCCGATGGGGCCGTGCAGCAGGAAGAAGCCGATCAGTGCGCCGATCAGGGTGCCGGTGAAATTCATGGATTGGCCTGGCGTTGAGGCGACTGGGCGGCGTACCAGGTCGCAAGCTGGTCGAGTTCGGCTTCCGAGAGGGGCCCCACGGCCGCGCGCATCACGGCGACGTCGCGGCGGCCGTCACGGTACTGGCGCAGGGCCTGGCGAAGGTAGTCCTCGCGCTGGCCGGCAAGGTTCGGGGCACCGGCCATCGTCGCCATGCCATCGGCGCCGTGGCAGGCCGCGCACAGGCCCAGGCGCGCCGGTTTTACCGGTGCAGCGCCTAGGGTCATGACGGGAGCGGCGAGCATGGCCGCCGCAAGGACGAGGTTTCGCATGGACGAGTAGTGGGGACGACAAGGCGGGATTCTAGCAGTGCCGTGGGCATCCGCCCCGGGGCGGGCCAGTTACAATGGACGCTTCTCCTTGTTTACCGGAGCCTGACGTCGTGCCGACCACCCTGCTGCAATCCGACCTGCCTGGCCTTGAGCTGGTCCACCGCGGCAAGGTCCGCGACGTGATCGCCCTGCCGGGCAACCGCCTGCTGATGGTGGCCACCGACCGTTTGTCGGCTTTCGACGTGGTTTTGCCCGATCCGATTCCCGGTAAGGGCGAGATGCTCACCCAGATTTCCAATTTCTGGTTCGGCAAGACGGCGCATATCATCCCCAACCACCTCACCGGTACACCGGTGGAAGAGGTCCTGCCGCCCGGTGCCGACCTTGAGCTCTATCGCCGCCGTGCGGTGGTCACCCGGCGGTTGAAGCCGGTACCGGTGGAGGCCATCGCCCGCGGTTACCTGATCGGCTCGGGCTGGAAGGATTACCAGGCCAACGGCGGCGTGTGCGGCATCGCCCTGCCCCCGGGCCTCCGCCAGGCCCAGCAGCTGCCCGAGCCGATCTTCACCCCGTCGAGCAAGGCCGCCGTGGGCGACCACGACGAGAACGTGAGCTTTGAGCACGTGGTGGCTACCGTGGGTGCGGAACTCGCCGGCAAAGTGCGCGATGCCACTCTCGCCCTGTATCGCTTCGCCGCTGCCTATGCGGCCGAACGCGGCATCATCATCGCCGATACCAAGTTCGAGTTCGGCACCGATGAAGACGGCACGCTGTACGTGATGGACGAGATGCTCACGCCGGATTCGTCGCGCTTCTGGCCGGCGGAACATTACTCGGTGGGCATCAGCCCGCCCAGCTACGACAAGCAGTATGTCCGCGATTACCTGGAAACGCTCGGCTGGAACAAGACAGCCCCGGGCCCGCGGATTCCCGCCGACGTCATCGCCGGTACCGCGGCCAAATACGCCGAGGCGCTGGAACGACTGGCCGGCATCCATATCGACTGACCACACGGCAAGGGGAAAGGCCATGCGTGATGCGAATACCTGGTTCGGCAACTACGCCGCCGACCACCAGAATCCGACCAACCGCACGATCCACTGGATCTGCGTGCCGGCGATCACCTGGTGCGCGGTGGCCTTCCTGTGGATCGTACCGGTGCCCCAGTGGCTCGGTCGGCCCGGTTTCTTTTCGGTGGTGGCGATGTTCGGCGCCTTCGTCTTCTACTACTTTCGCCTGTCACGCGGCATTGGCCTGGCCATGGCCGCGGTCTTCGTGGTGATGTCGCTGATCACCGAGGTTCTGTACCGCGTGCTGGGGCCGGCCAACCTCGGCTGGCTGGCGCTGGCCGTGTTCGTGGTGGCCTGGGTCGGCCAGTTCATCGGCCATCACATCGAGGGCCGCCGCCCGTCTTTCTTCACCGACATCCAGTATCTGTTGATCGGCCCCGCATGGTTGATGAGCAAGGTGTTCCGGCGCGTCGGCATCACTTATTGAGAACCCGTGACGCAAACCATCCTGACCCTGCTTAGCGCCCTGATCTGGTGGGTGCTTTATTCCAGCGCCGCGGCCATCGTACCGGCGGCGCTCGTCTATTTCACGCTGCGCATGGTGGAAAGGACATCGGTGGTGTTCAACCGCGCCTACTTCGCCTGCCTGTTGTGGACACTGTTCAGCGTAGCCACCGCGGGCCTGGTGCTGCTGGCGCAGAAGAGTTCGCCCGCCGCGGGCTATGCGCTGTTCGCCTCGCCGTGGATGCGTGGCGCGCTGATCGTGGACATGCTGGCCGGCGTGCTGCTGGTGTGGCGCCTGGTGCCGCGCGTGGACGCACGCCGCGTGCGCATCACCAGCGCCTGCATGGCGGTGGCGTCCGTCACGGTCCTGGCGCTGCTGCTGGGCGCCATCCTGGCGTCGCGCTAACGCACGTTGGAGGCTGGGGGTGGAGGCTGGGGGTCAGAGTATTTACTCTGACCCCTTCCCAAGGCCCGCGGCACGACGATTGGCGCGGGTGACATCGTCGACGAATCCAGCGAAGGGAATATCGGTGATGCCCACCAGGCCAATGTGGCTGTTCTCACCATCCAGGATGCGCCCGGTCACCGGCTGGTCCGCATAGTCGAACCAGTGCGCACCCACGATCACTCCGCTCGCCTTCGCCGCATCGACGAAGCGCGCATAGGCCTTGCCCCGTTCACCTTCGCTGGCAACGCTGACCACGCCATTGCCGAACGGCCCGCGGTCGGCGGAGCCGAAATGGAATTCGGTCACCATGACCGGTTTATCCATGCGCTTGAAGGCAGCGACATCCAGGCCGTGTTCGGGAAGATCGGCATAGGCGTTGATGCTGACCACATCGCAATAGCGCGCGCAGGCGGCCTCCACTTCAGGCGTGCGCACGGCCAGGCGGCCACCGAGGAACAGGTGGTGCGGATCGGCCTTCTTCAGCGCCGTGGCGACGGTGCGGAAATAGGTTTCGGCATAAAGGGTGAGGAAGTCGATGTAGTCGGCGGCGATGGCCGGGTGGGCTTCGGCCGGCACCGGCGTCTGAAAACCTTTGGCCAGTAGTTGATCCCAGCTTGTCACCGGCACGCCCCAGGCAGCCGCGAGTTTGCCGGCTTCGCCGTATTTCTTCCGCAGTGAAGCCACGAAAGCCTGCTTGGCCGGACTTTCCGGGCCCAGCTGCATCGCGCCGGTCGCCAGGCCCCACCGTCCCTGCGGGCCACGCCCAGCCCAGGCCAGTTCGTTGTCGGCGAAGTAACCAAGCAACCAGGGATCGTCGCGCACGCCCTTGGTCGCCTTCGCCACCGCGACGGTAGCGGCGGCAACGAACTTCGGATCGAACGGATCGGGCATGCGGCCCCAGTAGTCGTAGCCGGTGGACACGCTGGCGAAGTTGCCATCGATGATTACCGGCTGCGTGTAGGCAATACGGTGGGCGGCGAACAGCGATGGATCGCTCCAGTTGCCCAGCGTGTTGAAGCCCCAGCCGCGCAGCCGGTCCAGTGTCACCTTCGCCCACTTTTGTGGCCACGTGTCGCCATAGATGCGTTGCAGGTTAGCCCGGTAGAAATCGAACCACTGGCCATGGTTCATGCCGTTGTCGCGTTGCGAGCCGTTGTCGCTGCGGTCGTCGCCCTGGCCGTAGAACTTGGCCATGGGTCCGTTCACGGGCGGCAAGCCTTCGAACATCGCCTTGCGGCCTTCGACGTAGGTCATGCCGCCGTCGATGGCCACGGCATTCACGCCAAGCGAGAAGAACGCCTTGCCGTCGGGCGTGACCAGCGTCCAGCCGCCCTGCAGCTTGGCCACGCTGAACCAGCCGGTGGCCTTCAGGCCTGGCCGCGCGACGCCGCCGTAGCCGGGCACGGCCGGCGACGCGGGATCGGTTTGAAGCGAAGCTTTCTTCAGCGCCGCATCGTCGGCGATTTTCTCCGGCCACGTTGCGCGCGTGTATTGGCCGTAGGTATCGACGATGCCAGCGTAGGCAGCGTCGAGTGCGGGTGTGCCGGCGGCGATGGATACGGCACCGAACAGCACCACCTGCGGCGCGTTCGGCGAGGGCATCGATACGTGCACCGCGCGAGCCGTGCCGGGATCGAAGCTGCCCTCGACCGTGGTGGCGACGAGGCTGCCCTGCCATGGCATGGGCGGCCCTACCTGCATGCCGAAGGCGCGTGGCGTGGTGGGCATCAGGGGAATGGCCAGCGTCATCGGCGGCCCGGGCGGCAAGCCCACCACCGCATGTAACGTGCCGTGGTCGCTCTGGACCTCGACGTCCAGCGTCACCGGCCAGCCCATGCCGTTCTGCAGATGCATGTGCAACTCGCCCTTCGACCAAGCCCAGTGACCCGACGGCGGTTGCAAGGTCAGGCCCGGCTTCGCGCCGGGGGCGAAAGTCACTGCCGCCATGGTCGCGCCACCGGCCACGGGGCGCGGTGTCGGGTCGAGCGTCGTTCCCTGCGTCGTAATGTGCAGGCCATCGCCAGGGTGGGCGATGTCGCCGACAACCATCGGGGATGCCGCGGAAGATTTCGCCGGAACCTGCGCGGGCGCCGTCTTGGTTGCGGCGTCTGCGGTGGGTACCGCCGCGACATCCACCAAAGCGATCACGCACGTCACGATACCAAGGAAGACCGATCGCACTGGGGACATACCAAAGCCTTTACGGAGGGGGTGTACTCGCCGGTGTGCGGCTTTCGCGCCAGCGCCACGCGTAATAAACCGGCACGCCAAGGGCGATGATCAAAAGGCTCATGCCGGCGTTGGCCGGCGTGTCGATCGCCGTGGCCAGGATCACGCAAACCACGGTGACCACGAAGGCCAGCGGCACCCATGGATAACCGGGCACGCGATACGGCGAGGGTTCGTCCTTGAGCATGCGCCGGTACCAGAACACGGTGGCGATGCCTGCCGCATGGCTAAGCCATTCACCGACCGTGGTGTAGTCGAGCAAGGCGTCGAAGCTTCCCGAGAGGATCAGGATCACCGCCCATAAACCTAGCACCGACAGCGCCACTTGCGGCGCGTGCGTACGCATATCCACCTTGCCCACGGCGCGGAAGAACATGCCATCGGCACTCATCACCTGCAGCACGCGAGCGCCGCCGGCGATGGCAATGCTGCAATAGCCAAAGGTGGAACAGGCAATGCCCACGGCCACCACCGTGCGGCTGGCAGGACCGAACAACCTTTCCATCAGGTCGGCCGCCGGGGCCTGGCTGGCGGCAAGACCCGCATGGCCCAGGCCTGCGAGGTAAGCCACGTTCACCAGCACGTAGCACAGCGCCACCGCGCCCATCCCTAAGCCCAGGGCGCGTGGCAGCACGCGCTGCGGGTCGCGCACTTCGCCGGCCAGGTCGTTGAGGTAATGAAAGCCGCCATAGGCGAACAGCACCGGCAGCAACGCGCCCACCAGGGCGAAGGGCGAGGTGGTCGGCAACGCCGGTGCGGGCAGCGGCGTAACGTGCTTGAAAGCCAGCACCAACCCGACCACGATCAGCATGGCGATCACGCCAAGCTTGAGCACGGTGAAGATGTTCTGCACCCAGGCACCGGCGCGGATGCCGCGCAGGTTCACCAGCACCAGGAAGCTGATGGCGCCCACCGCCAGCGGCTTGACCCACATCAACGGCAGGCCGAAAGCCTTGCAGGCATAGTCGGCGAAGGTGGTGGCGACCGCGGCGATGCTGCCGGGGTAGTTGATCAGCGCCATCGTCCAGCCGAACAGGAAGGCCGGCAATTTGCCGAAGGCTTCGCGCAGGTAGATGTAGGTGCCGCCCGCTTGAGGCCTTCGCGCGCCGAGCTCGGCGTAGCTTAAGACGCCCGCCAGCGTGAGCAGGCCGCCCAGCGCCCACAGGACGATGAGCCCCGTGGTGGAGTCTGTTCGCCCGGCGACGGACGCCGGTGTGCGGAAGATGCCGGCGCCGATGACGCCGCCGATGACGATCGCGGCGGCATCCCAAATTCCGAGGCGGCGGACGTAAGGTCCAGTAGGTACGGGTGATGGCATGGGTGCGACCATGCCATAAACCGTTATGTCATGTCGCCGACGGCTTCTTCTTCGGGATGTAGAGGTCGGTAATCGTGCCCTCGTACACCTCGGCCGCCATGCCCACCGATTCTCCCAGGGTCGGGTGCGGATGGATGGTCTTGGCAATATCCGATGCCTCGGCGCCCATCTCGATGGCCAGGGCCAGTTCCGAGATGAGGTCGCCCGCGTGCACGCCGACGATGCCGGCACCGACGATGCGGTGGGTTTCCTCGTCGAAGATCAGCTTGGTGAAGCCCTCGGTGCGATCGATGCCGATGGCACGGCCCGAGGCCGCCCAGGGGAACTTGCCCACGCCGACCTTCAAGCCCTTCTCCTTCGCTTCGCGCTCGGTCACGCCGACCCAGGCGATCTCGGGATCGGTGTAGGCCACCGAAGGCACCACGCGGGCATCGAAGAAGCTCTTCTCGCCGGCGATCGCCTCGGCGGCGACGTGCGCCTCGTGCACGGCCTTGTGCGCCAGCATCGGCTGGCCGACGAGGTCGCCGATGGCGTGGATGTGCGGCACGTTGGTGCGCATCTGCCGGTCGACGGCGATGAAACCACGGTCGCTCACCGCCACGCCCGCCTTGTCCGCACCGATGCGGCCGCCGTTGGGCGAGCGGCCCACTGACACCAGCACGCGGTCGAAGGTTTTTGTCTCGGGAATGGACTCGCCCTCGAAGGTGACGTCGATGCCCTTCTTGGTGGCCTTGGCTTCCACCACCTTGGTCTTCAGGTGGATGCCCTTGTAGCGTTTGGCGATGCGCGCCTGCAGCGGTTTGACGAGGTCGAGGTCGGCGCCAGGCATGAGCTGGTCGGCCAGTTCCACCACGGTCACTTCGCTGCCGAGGGCCGCATATACGGTAGCCATTTCCAGGCCGATGATACCACCGCCGACCACCAGCAACTTCTTCGGCACGTCGCGCAATTCCAGCGCGCCGGTGGAGTCGATGATGCGCTCGTCATCCCAGGGGAACGAAGGCAGCTTCACCGACTGCGATCCGGCGGCGATGATCGCGTGCTCGAAGCGGATGAGCTGCGTGCCGTCCTTGCCCTGCACTTCCATCTCGTTCGGCGAAACGAACATGCCGGTGCCGGTCACTACCTTGACCTTGCGCTGCTTGCCCATGCTGGCAAGGCCGCCGGTGAGCTTGCCCACCACCTTGACCTTGAAATCGCGCAGCTTGTCCAGGTCGATCTTCGGCGCGCCGAAAGTGATGCCGTGTGCCGCCATGGCACCGGCTTCCTCGATCACGGCGGCGGCATGCAGCAATGCCTTGGAAGGAATGCAGCCGACATTGAGGCAGACACCTCCCAGGGTGTCGTAGCGCTCGACCAGGACGGTGTCCATGCCGAGGTCCGCCGAGCGGAAGGCCGCGCTGTAGCCTCCGGGGCCGGAGCCGAGCACGACCACCTTGCATTCGATGTCAGCCTTGCGGCCGGTGCCCGCGGCAGCCTGCGGCGCCGGTGACGGCTTGACCGGTGCCTGCACCGGGTCGGTCTTCTGTTGGGGCACGCCCTGCGTGGCGGGCTTCGCCGGCGCCGGTGCGCTGGACGAAGCATCCTTGTCCGCGGGCTTCCCAGGGCTCGATTCAGCAGAAGCCGTATCGGCAACCTCGATCACGGCGAGGATATCGCCGGGATTGACCTCCTGGCCGATCTTCACCTTGATCTGCGTGACCTTGCCGCCATCGCTGGCGGGGACATCCATGGTGGCCTTGTCCGATTCGAGCGTGACCAGGCTTTGTTCCTTGGTGATCGTGTCGCCGACCTGGACCAGGATCTCGATCACCGGCACGTCGTGCGAACCACCAAGGTCGGGGACTTTCAGTTCAATCGTCTTGGGCATCGTGATGCTTCCCGTTAGAGCAGCAGGCGACGGATGTCGCCGAGCTGGCTGGCCAGGAAGGACGCGAAGCGCGCGGCGAGCGCGCCGTCGATCACGCGATGGTCGTAGGAAAGCGATAGCGGCAGCATCAGGCGCGGCGCGAATTCCTTGCCGTTCCATACCGGCTTCATCTGCGCCTTCGATACACCAAGGATGGCTACTTCCGGCGCGTTGACGATCGGCGTGAACGACGTGCCGCCAATGCCGCCCAGCGACGAGATCGAGAAACAGCCGCCGGACATGTCAGCCGGACCGAGCTTCTTCTCGCGCGCCTTCTTCGACAGCTCGCCGAGTTCGGCGGCCAGTTCCAGCAGGCCCTTCTTGTCGGCGTCGCGGATCACCGGCACCACCAGGCCATCGGGCGTATCCACCGCGATGCCGATGTGGAAGTACTTCTTCAGCGTGAGCTTCTCGCCAGTGACGTCCAGCGATGCATTGAACGTTGGATATTTCTTCAACGCCGCGACGACCGCCTTGATCTGGAAGACCAGCGGGGTGACTTTAAGATCCTTGTTTTCCTCGCCGAGCTTCTTGCGGAAAGCCTCAAGCTCGGTGATGTCGGCATCTTCGTGCTGGGTGACGTGCGGGATCATCGCCCAGTTGCGGGCGAGATTGGCGCCGGAGATCTTCTGGATGCGCGAGAGCGGTTTTTCCTCGATCTCGCCGAATTTGGCGAAATCGACCTTCGGCCACGGCAACAGGTTCAGGCCACTACCGGTGGCCACCGCGCCGGAAGCGCCGGGTTTGGCGCCCGAGGCGAGCGCGTGCTTGACCCAGGCCTGCACGTCTTCACGCTGGATGCGGCCGCCACGGCCCGTGCCCTGCACCTGGCCGATCTCCACGCCCAGTTCGCGGGCGAAGGCACGTACGGCGGGGCTGGCGTAGGGAGCGTGGTCGGGCATGACCGTGCTGGCATCGAAGGACACCGGCGGCGTGCGCGGTCCACCGGCGCTGGTGGATGCGTTTTCGACGGGCTTCGTATCGGACTGGCTCGCAGATGCAGCGGAAGGGGCGGCGGCCTGTGCCTCAGCCTTCGGTTCGGCGGCCTGTGGCGCAGGAGTGGTTGCTTCGCCGGCGTCACCGTCGGCCTCGATGACGGCGATTACCGCATCCTTGCCGACTTCGTCGCCCACCTTCACTTTCACTTCCTTCACCGTGCCTGCGAACGGAGCCGGCACTTCCATGGTGGCCTTGTCCGATTCGAGCGTGAGCAGGGCCTGGTCTTTTTCGACGCGGTCGCCGACCTTGACCAGCACCTCGATCACCGGCACGCCATCGAAATTACCGATATCGGGAACCTGGACTTCCTGTGCGCCACCGGGAGATTTCTTCGCCGCTGGTTCGGCTTTCGCCGGTTCCGCAGCACGGGCGGGCACGGACGTCGCTGCCGGCGCCTGCTTTGCGGCTTCTGCCTTGAGGGGCTCGGCGGGCTTCTGGTCGGCCTTGGCTTCGCCGTCGGCTTCGATCATGGCGATGACGGCGCCTTCAGCCACTTCGTCACCGACCTTGACCTTCACTTCGCGGACGGTGCCGGCGAAGGGCGCGGGCACTTCCATCGTGGCCTTGTCCGACTCGAGCGTGACCAGGCTCTGGTCCTTTTCCACGCGGTCACCGGCCTTGACCAGCACTTCGATGACGGGAACGCCGTCGAAATTCCCGATATCGGGGACGCGCGCTTCTTTGACGTCGGCCATGAAAGCTCCTTCGATTGCTTGCGCCGACGCGAAATAACAAAAAAACGGCCGACGAGGGGATGGGGAAGGCCCCGCGCGGGCGGGGCAACCGTCCAATGATAATCCGAACCGCCGGGCTTGGCGCCCCATGCGGCCCCGTATGCGGCGTTTTCAGCGTTGCCCGCGCACCAGGCGGATTTCCCGGCGGGGGCAGGCAATGACTATCCCCGCGCGGTCAAAGGCTTCCTTGACGGCCTGGATGGCCTGCGAATGGGCGTTCCGGTAGTCATCAGCGGCAGTCCAGGCACGGATCAGCAGGTCCACCTGACCTGGCCCCAATGTGTCGGCATAAGCCTCGGGCGGGGGGTCGGCAAGTATGGGCGGCAATGCGGCCACCGCCTCCCCGGCAACACCCAGTGCGTGGGCAAGGTCGGTCCGGTAGTCCACACCCACGTAAAACTCCACCCGGCGCCGGCCGCGGCGGCTGAAGTTGACGATGGCGTCGCTGCCCACCTTGGCGTTGGGCAGCACCGCTTCGCGCCCGTCAGCCATCACAAGCCAGGTATGCATCAAAGTAATGTGCTTGACCGCGCCTTCGATCCCTCCTGCCAGAACGTAGTCGCCTACGCGGAAGGGCCTGAAGAAAATCAGCAACACGCCCCAGGCGAGGTTCGACAGCGAGCTGCTCAGCGCCAGACCCAGCGCCAGGCCCGCCGCACCCATTGCCCCGAGGAGTGCCTCGCTAGGCAAACCGGCGAAACTCGCGCACGTGACCAACAGGAGAGCCAACAAGCCGACGTGGACGGCGTTGCGCAGGAAACCTGAAAGCATCGGGTCAACGCCGGCGCGGCCCATGCCACGACGCAGGATATTGGCAAATCGCGATGCCAGGCGCACGCCAACGAACAGCGCGAACACGGTCAAAACCGCCTTGAGACCGAACTTCACCAGCAGGTCGCTACCGATGCGGTAACCGGCCAGGTCGAAATGGAAATATTCCATGGGGGCCCTTCCCTGGACCTTCAAAAAAGAAAAAGAGCGGGCATCCTGCCCGCAGGGGTGCTCATTGACTAGTTGTCAGCCAAATCTTTCTTCGGTGCCGGGGTCGCGGTCATCAGCACCAACGGCGAACCGTCGGGGAGGCGAACGTTCCACGACTTCTGCAGATGATCGAGGTTGGCCAGGCGCGGGCAGAGGCCTTTGGCGCGCTCGCCGAGCTTGTCGGCGCGCGAGTTCACTTCGCGGTCGATAGCCTTGTCCAGTGAATCGGCGCGAGCCTCCAGGGCGGCCATCTTGGCCGAATCGCCGCTAAGGGCTGCACTGACCGCATTACCGGTGACCGATCCCACCACCTCGGAGACTGAATCGCCCACAGCGGATTCGACCAGGTCATCCACTTCGTGCTGGCGCCAGCGACCGGCCCCGATGCTTTCGTCAAGGCGCGCCAGCGCGCGGGCGTGGTTGCGCTCGAGCTTGGCTAGCATGGTGCGGCGGTCCTCGCCATCGGTCACGAATGTCGCGGCCACCGTGGTCATCGCCGAATATCCGATATCGATGCCATCCCGGGCGATGGCCGCAATTTCCGGCACCAGGGCGCGGACGGCATCCTCGTAGTCGCGGAGCTTCCGGGCATCGGCGTCGGTGACGCGTACGTCACGGCCATCGACGGTGAGGCGGCCATCATGCATGAACACCTTCGCAGGGCTGCCGTCGGTGCGGGTGAAGTCGATCCCGTCGCGGGCCACACTCACGTCGTAGTCGGTCTTGTAATCCACTCCGCAACCGTCGTTGCTCACATGGATGCCGCGGGCGGCGACGGGAAGGCTGGCCAGGCCCAAGGCGCAGGCAAGGGCAACGATGGTCAGGCGCATGATGGTGCACTCCCTTGGGTATGTTGCCGGCTTGGATGCAGCAGGACGAAAGAAGGTTTAGTCCTCCGCGGCGCCGGCTACATGGGCCGGTCGTCACACCCTGCCGGAGGTCACTGCAGTGAGTTGGGGGTCAGAGTATTCACTCTGACCCCCAACTCACTGCACCAGGAGGTCTTCGAAGAAGGCGCCGATGGGCCTGTCGGGGTGAGCGATCTGGATCTCCAGTATCCACAGCCCCGGGATGGGCTCGGCATCGAAGTCGCCCAGATTGCCCGCCTTGTGTACCGCGTGGGGGAAATCGCCCACCCGGTGGCCCTTGGTTTCGTGGTTGAGCCGCCAGCCCATGGACTGGGCTTCGGCTTGGGCGAATTCGTACAGGACCCGGCCGCTATGGCCACCCTCGCGCCAGCGCGCGGCAACGCGGGTGAAGAGCTCGCGCGCCGCCTCGGCGCAGTCATGCATCAGGGGATCGTCGCCAAGTACGAAGGTATCGCCCACATCCCCTTCGTGGCCGTCGAATACGGGCCCGAGGTCGACGAAGAAAATGTCGTGGTCACCCAGGAGGGTATCCGGCGCCGATCGCTGGCGGAACGTCTTCAGGGTGTTGGCGCCGAAGCGGATCAACGATGGATGCCAGATGCGTTGCATGCCGGCGTCGGCCAGGACCTCGCCGGCAAGCGCCACGGCTTCGGGCTCCGTCATGCCCGCCGTGATGCGCCGCGCTATCTCGCGCAGGGCAACCCACGAACGCTCGCGCGCAGCGAGCATGCGCCCGGCATCGAACCGGCTACCGGTGGCATGGGCATGTGAAGGAATGGAGACGTTCATGCCATCCCGTGTTCGCGGGCGTAATCCGCCAGCAGGCTATCGTGGTCGATACCCAGCTTGCGCATGGCGTCACGCTTCTGCCGACTCACAGTTTTAACGCTGCGACTAAGTCGATCGGCGATCTGTGTAAGTGAGAGGCCTCCAACGTAAAGGCGCACCACTTCCATTTCGCGCGCCGACAGTCGCACGGGCGCCATACCATCGGCGTTGGTTGTGTCGGCGATGGTGAACTGCTCGCGGATGGATTCGCTGATGTAGGCACGCCCGGCCGCAACGCTACGGATGGCATTGGGCAACTCGCGCATTGGCGCGCGCTTGTCACACAGGCCGAGGGCGCCACGGACCTGCATCGCTCGGAGCACGCCGATGTTGTTGACCATGGTCAACACTGCCACGGGCAGCCGGGGATACCGGCGGCGGATGACGTCGAGCAATTGCAAGCCATCGCCGTGACGGCCGGCGGGCATGGAGAAATCGGTAACCAGGACGTCGCAGGGCCTGCTGGCAAGCAGGGCCATGAGCCGGTCGCCATCGGCCGCTTCGCCAACGACCAGCATGTCTCCCGCCTGGTCGAGTGCGGCGCGTGCGCCGAGGATCACCACCGGATGATCATCTGCGAAAGTCACCTTCTTGCTCTGTAGACCGCATTGCATTGCCATTTTCCCATTTGGAGAGGGATCGGATACCCCCACCAATACCCCCTAGCCTCGGAGTCACCACCGGCATGTCCAGCAGCCCGAATCATTTTAGCTCCACACGGGGCATTGAGATGGGGGGTACCAGGCCAATCGCCGGGCTCGGCCGTGCAAGAGTCATTTTCTCGACGCGCCAACGCGCACTTGTCGTCGCAACCGTCGAGACCGCAATGCCGAAAGCTTTCCCGTTTGGTGCTCCGCTTCCGGCGCGCGCTGCCGTTACAGAGACTTTTCCTTTCGCCGGCGCAAGGAGCGCTTGATGATGACCTTTGCACACACACTAGACCAGCTCGAGGATCTGGGGGCACGGATTGACGCGCTCGAGGGCCTTGGAGCCGGCTTCGCCGCAAGCATGCGCTTCGGAACACTCGATGCCGACCAGGTTTACTTCCTGATGTCGACCTACGCCAGCGGTCTCTCGAAACTCCGCGCGGAGATATCCACCAGCGTGCGCCAGCTTGCGATCGAAGCCCAGGACGGACGGGTGGCCAGCGCCGCGTCGCCGGCGACGTCCCCGAGCTCGCCAACGCACACGCAATCAGGTCCACGGCCCGACACGGCCGCAAAGCCCAGCCATAGCTCAACCCGGTAATCCGTTCGCCTGGCCAGAGGCCGGTAGCACTGTTCCCATCCGCCACTCCGCGCGCGTCCACGCCGCCACCGACGTACCCGACCCCCGTTTCGCACCCTCGCCGTATCTGCCTCGCGGCGAGGTGCACATGCGCGCAAATGTACGCACGCAAACGAACTGCTGGGCACAGAAAAACTAGCGGAAAAGAACGGTCGTGTGCGCCTTCTTATTGCCAGCTAGTTGGCTTCTCCGGAAGCCCCGGGAATTTCCTAATATCGCTAACCTCCATTGATTTGAAAGGATATTTTTTCTAATTTTTTCCTAATCTTTCCTAATCAGGTTAGGTTTTTAGGTTAGAAAATGCCTCTTTGTAAGTCATTGATATTACCGGCATGTTAGATTTGGTTAGGAAACCTTCTAACCTCTCCAAGTGTCTGACAAAAATAGGATTTATCGCCATTTGTCGGCAGATTTTTGGCAAGATTAGGATTTTTGCGCACGCATTCGATGGTTGAGCGGCATTGAGGTGGCCACCAGGTTCTTCGACGCCCTCAAACGGGGCCTCCCAGCACGTTGAAAAAGGCCGCGGGCCTGCATCAATCCGCATCACCTGGCCTCGCCCCGATTCGCCCTGGAAGCCTTGGCGCGGGCCGCCGAATGGCGGGTGCAACAGCGCAACAAAAGAGACCCATGAAGCGAGCAGGCGGGGCGGGGGTTCGACTGCGCGCGCCCGCGCGGCGTCCCTCCGGCTCGCACTGAACCTGGACGGGGGCCGTAAGCGTCCCCCCGTGCAGGCGCGCAACCGGTCAGCGAGGATCCAAATCGTGGATCCTCGCCCGAAGTAGGTTTATCCTATCGCTATGCATCCATTCATCGCTCACGACCCATGGCTCTGACACTGCACCGTGCCGCTGGCGGAGCCGTGGCAGCTATCGCACAGCAAGAACCCGTCGCCATTTTTAGGGGTGACTGCCTCAATTTGCTGCAGGAATTGCCAAACGGGTCGGTGGACCTGGTCGTAACGTCTCCCCCATATTGCATGGGCAAAGAGTACGAGCGCTCCACATCAGTGGACGATTTCATTGATGCGCACAAGGTTTTGCTCCCCGAAGTGGCCCGCGTCACTAAGCTGGGCGGGAGCATCTGCTGGCAAGTGGGATACCACGTATCCAACAACCGCACCTATCCTTTGGATTTTGCTGTCTTCGAGATTATGCGCAGCTTGAAAGATATTTCATTGCGCAATCGAATCATTTGGACGTTCTCACACGGCTTGCACGGCACAAAAAGATTTAGCGGTCGGCACGAGATAGTCATGTGGTTTGTTAAAGGTGACTCGCCAAAGTTTGATCTCGACGCTGTTCGCGTAATGCAAAAATATCCCGGGAAGCGACATTACAAAGGCCCGAAGAAAGGCGAGTTGAGTGGCAACCCTCTCGGCAAGAATCCAGGAGATGTTTGGGACATCCCCAACGTCAAGGGCAACCACATAGAGAAATCCGCGCACCCTTGTCAGTTCCCCGTCGCGCTCGTGCAGAGACTAGTCCGAGGCTTAACCTCTCCAGGCGACCTAGTGCTGGATCCTTTTTGCGGCGCAGGGTCATCGGGAGTGGCCGCAATCGTAGAGGGTCGCCGTTTCTTAGGTGCGGAGATTGATTCCGACTACGCCAAGATCGCGCGCGACAAACTGTCAAAAGCAATCAACGGCAAGGCCCAGTTTCGGCCTCTTGAGCAACCCATATACGTTCCCAGCGAGAATTCCGCTGTCGCACGTAAGCCCGACCATTTCATCGGAGCATCAAGCCATGGCAGCTTCTAAAAAGACGGCCAAGTCGAAGCCGACCGGCCATCTCGCTAAGCACGAAGGCACGTCCGACTCGCCATTGATTTTGGATGTAAACACGGTGTCGCAAGGTACTGACACGCTCTATCTATTTAGTGCGCGCGCCTCGGTACTTTTTTCAGCACTCTCGATCAATAGGCGCATTGAAGGTAAGGATGAGGGTTACCAACGGACTCTGTCCCCCGCTCGCGTAGGTGCGATTACTAAGCACATCTTGGCCCACAGACCCATCCCGGGGTCAATCATTGTCTCGTTCGAGCAAGCAACCTATGACTCAACGAATAAGACGCTCACCGTACCTGCCGGGACGGACGTTGGTTGGGTCATTGATGGACAGCATCGCCTAGCAGGCGCGGAGCTGGCGAGTCGCGAGGGAGTGGACATCGACCTCCCAGTAGTCGCGTTTGTTGGCCTGAACACGCTGCGGCAGATTGAGCAGTTCGTCACCATCAATCGAGAAGCAAAAAACGTTCCCACTTCGCTGTACCTCGATCTCCTGAAAATGCTGCCGAGTAAAAAGCCGGCCGATGTTGCTAAGGAGCGCGCTGCCGACTTGGCAAATCAGTTGAAGCGCAACGAGGGATCACCGTTCTATGATCGGATTGTGGTAACTGTGAGCCCAAGCGAAGGACAGGTTTCGCTCACCAACTTCGTTAGAAAAATTGCGCCGCTCGTAACTCCCGACAAAGGTTTCCTTTCGATCTACACAGAAATAGAGCAATACGCAATCATCTCTAACTACTTCGACGGCCTACGGCAGGTCTTCGGGAAAGAGTACGACCGGCCAGGCAGCATTTTTTTTAAGACCGTCGGATTTGGCGCTCTCTGGAACATCTTTCCCACGTTCTTTGGGCAAGTCGTGAAGCATCAACAGGGTTTCACCGTAAACGATGTGGTTGCCGTCCTGCAAAAGATTTCGCACTTCGACTTCGATGGGTTCCGCGAATACGGTAGTGGTAACCAGGCGGAGACTATGGCCGGCAACGACCTGAAAGCTGCATTGATGTTCGCCTTAGGTGACGAAAGTACTTCTTCCGGAGCGATTCGACTCTAGCCATGGCTGACGACGCCTTCAGGAAGAAGCTGCAGAACATCTCCAAGCGTAATTGGCAAGACATTCGCAAAGCCTGGATTGATGCTGGCATTCCGAGCTTTCAAGGCATTGGCGTACCACCGTCGCCGGCGGTTCATGAAGTACCCGGTTTCCAACAGCTCCAACTTACCGGTGACGTCACGCGCCTGGAAGACATCCAAGGATTGCGAGGCGCAGCGTTAAGCGAAGCAATTTACCTATTTCACAAGTGTGCGCATGCCACGTTTGCTTCGCAAACACTAGGCTACGAGGGCATGCACTCGTGGGCCATGTTTAGTGCCTACCATGCGGCTTTTTTTGGAGCTAAAGCTGTCATGGCGCTGCTCGGAACGGCATTTCCGCCGTTGAACGGGAATGAACGCTTGGTGGATTTCTTCCCGGAGTCGGGCAAGTCGAAGCGTAGTGGTATCAACGTCACAGGTTCCTTCCATGAGTTCGTCGTCGTAAAAATCCCGAAGTTCGAGCAACGCCATCTCTGGCAGGCGTTCCAGAGGACTGTCAATGTGACAACGGTCGATATTTGGCCGCATAGCTTAAGAGACGCTGTCCTCGAAGTGAAAGTCGATGAATTTGCCAGACCGAGGAACAACTATCTCTATCGGAACAGTCATTGGCCCCTCAATGACTTGACCGACGTGCTAACGCCAGGGTCATTGTCACGGTGGATTGATGCCTTGGATCCCGACGAGTCTGGCTTTCTCTTGAGGCTTAACATGGTTGTGTACCAAATGCTGGACGTCATCGTCGAAGATTTGGGCAAGTATTCCTCCGGTGTGCGGGAGCAGTATCAGAGCTGTCTCCAGCAAATTAACCGCGATGTAGCTTCGCTTGAGCCGTATCGAAAGTCTTGCGCTTTATACGCGTGACTCGACGGGTACCGAGTTCCGAATGCATTCGTAAATGGCGCGGTTCTCACGAACTACTGCCCACGACGTATGGACGGAACTGCACGACGTTGGCGCCAAGCCAGCTATTCAGCCCTGCGAAGCGCTGCTGCAGCGGCACGATTTCATTGGTGAAGAAGACCTCGGCCGCCTTCTCCACGTCGCCGAATCCGCCCGAGTTGTTCGGGATGATGCCCAGCAGCTGCGGTGGTACGCGATGGGCGGCGAGAATGTCGTCGCGACTGATGTTCTTGATGTCGGCAAAGCTGTCCTTCGCCGAGACCTCGCTCACCGGGATCAGCTGAATGCCGTCTTTCTTGCCTTGGGGCGAGTACATAAAAAGGTTGCGGAAGTTGCCCGGGCCTTTACTGTTTTTTAGCGCCTCGCGCAATGCGTCGACGTCTTCTTCCTTCTGCGCCGGATCGGTCATGTAGAGGATGAAGCCGGCGTGGCTGCCGTTGTCGTAATACTTCCGACGAAACAGCGTGGCGGATTTGTTGAGTTGGGCGGCATGCAGCGCACTGAGATATTCGGGCACACCATAGACCTCCTGGTTCACGTCCGCATCCTGCATTTGCCACACCGTGCCTGGCTCGAATTCATGGGCATGCCCAGTGCACGGCACAAACCAATAGCCGGTGAGGTCGGAGCTCCGGCGCGTGTATTTCCCCGGTGATCGCTTGAGCGGAAGGCGCTGGTTCGTGACGGATCGCTGGCTTTCGACGTAACAGTTGCCGAAAGTCAGATAGTCCAGGGTCATGCCACTGAACTCATCGGCGGACAGCAACGGGTGCGGCACGAACGTGGCCACCAGCAGGTTGCGCTTGATGTAGATCGCCGAGCTGTGGTGTGGGGCCAGCCGGAACGCGTTGGCCAGGCCGTCCAGGTTGATCGGCGGTTCCCACCATCGACCGTTATTCCAGCACTGCGCGTAATCGAGAAGCTGGCGGCGGTCCAGCGGCTCCGGCTCGCCGAAGGTGAACGCCTGCGTGGGCGCCGGCGCGTGTGCGCTGGCAGGCTGTTCGACGCCGCGCGCGGCCGATGCCGATCGGTAAGAGCGATGACGCTTGGACATTACGAGATCTCCATGATGGATCGGTTGGTGCTTGTCGCGCCTTCGAGCGGCTCATTGAGAAGGGCGTGCATAGTGGCCCACGCGAGATCCGCGTGGCCTGTTTCGTCGTTGCGACCGGCCTCGAACGTCATCTGCTTGCCGCTGGCCGTGGTGGTCTTTCGAATCGCCATGAAGGCAGCGGCCAGGTCCGTCCAAGCGGCGTCGAACTGCAGGCGGCCCTTCGTGATAACGTCCAACGCCTTGAGCACCATGCGGCTCTTGACCTCCGCGGAATAGTTGATCGCCGTCGCACCGGGAAAGAACTGCCGGACCAGCTGGAAGACGCCCTGGCCGATTGCCGTGGTATCGATGCCGATGTAAGTCACGTTGTACCGTTGGGTCACTTTCCTGATGGCCTCGGCCTGGGCATCGAAGTCCAGCCCGCGGAACTGGTGCTTTTCGATCACTCGGAAGGGACCGTCCGGAACCGCCGGCGGTGCCACCACCGTCATGCCCGCGCTATCACCGTTCAACGCCGGGTCGTAACCGACCCAGATCGGTCGCGTGCCGAATGGTTTGAGGGCGAACGGCTTGTAGTCGGTCCAGAGTTCCCAGCTATCGACCATCGCGCGTTGCATGAGCTCGAGCGGGAAGATCGATGCGCCGTCATCGACGAACAGGCACATCAGCAGGTTGGCGAAGTCGTCGGCGTTGTATTCCTCGCGGAGCTCGTCGATATCGAACAGGTCGCATCCGCCCCGCTCGGCGTCGAGGATGGTCACGATCTGACGCCAGATGCGGTCCGGGCACAACTGCCCGTCGCGGAGCGCCTTATGGCTCACGTCGAAGTCGATCCGCTGATCCTTCGGACGGCGCTTGTTCCACAATTCACCGATCCACCAGGCGAAGGCCTCGTGCGTCATGCTACTGGGCGTGGAGAAGTAGGTCTTTCGCCACTTCTTGTGCATGGCCATGCCACTGGCCACCTTGTTCAGTGAGCGGAAGCCATGCGTCCAGAAGAACTCGTCGAAGTAGAAGTTGCCGTGGAAGCCCTGGGCGGTGCGGGCATTCGTGCCCAGGAAATACAGGTGCGCGCCATTGCCCAGGACGATCGGGTCGCCGGTCAGGTCAACATCGGCTGCCTCGCGGGCGAACTGGACGATGTACTGCTTGAAGACATGGGCCTGGGCCTTGCTGGCCGATAGAAAGATCTGGTTGCGGCCGGTCTCCACTGCGTCCACAAACGCCTCGCGGGCGAAGTAGAACGTCGCCCCGATCTGGCGGCTCTTGAGGATGGCCCGAGTGCGCTGGCCGCCGGCGTCGCGCCAGGTGCGCTGGTAGTCGAACAGCGACTCATTGAACCGCGCGAGCAGCTGCTGCCGCTGCTCGTCGTTCACTTCGTTGCGGCGCGCCTTCTTCTTCGGCCCGGCATTGCGGTTGGCCACCTCGGGATTGAGATCTCCCTCGTGACCGCCTGGCTGCTGGTAGCGGCGCACGCGGGCCAAGCGCTCCACCTGGCGACCGAGCAGATCAATTTCCTTGAAGTCCCCGCCGGTCTTCTGCTCCTTGGCGATGAGCTGGCACATCCGTGCCTCGAGCTGGTCCTCCACCCGCTCCATAGGGCTCGCATCGTCCCATGCGTCGCGTTGCTTCCACGCTTCCACGGTGGGCCGCTTCTGTCCCAGATGCTCAGCGATCGCGGAGACACCCCAACCCTGGAAGTAAAGGCTGCGAGCGGCGCGGCGCACGTCGACATTGGGGGAAGGGATAAGCATGGCGACAGCGTAGGGAGCGCCCCAGACGCCTTCGACGCGGCCCGTTTGTGACGCGTTTCGCCACAGACAGCGCGCGTTGTCACCGCGCGAGCGGGTGCCGATGCTGGCGGCCAATCCTTTGCCAACTCACCCGAGGCACGCCGTCCATGGCCAAGAAGTCCAAAAAGTTCCGCATCTTCGTCGAAGGCGCCACGTCCGATGGTCGCAAGATCGAGCGCACGTGGATTCAGCAGATCGCCGCGAACTACGACCCGGCCGTGTATGGTGCACGCGTCAACCTCGAACACATCCGCGGGTACGACCCGACCAGCCTTTTCCGCATGTATGGCGACGTCCTGTCCGTGACGGCCGAAGAGATCACCGACGGTGACCTGAAGGGCAAGCTCGGGCTGTATGCCGAGATCAGCCCGACCGATGACCTGATCGCGATGACCAACGCGCGTCAGAAGATCTACACCTCCGCCGAAATCAATCCTTCGTTCGGTGACACCAAGCAGTGCTACCTGGTCGGCTTGGCCATCACGGATAGCCCGGCGAGCCTGGGCACGGAAGTGCTTTCCTTCGCCGCGACCAGCCCCGTGAACCCCTTCGCCGGGCGAAAGCAGGACGCCGGCAACCTGTTTACCGCAGCCGAAGAGGTCACCTTCGAATTCGTCGATGTGGCCACCGCCCCGCCGTATGGTCCGGGGCTGCTCGAACGTGTCAAGGCGATGTTCACCAAGCGCGACCAGGTTTCCGATGCTCGCCTTGGCGAGATCGAGCGCGCGATCGAGGAAGTGGCCACGCACGGCAGCACGCAGAGCGAGCAGACCGCCAAGCAGTTCAAGACCGTGGATGAAAGCTTTGCCGACCTGAACCGCCGGCATGAAACGTTGAGCAAGGCGTTCAGCGATATGAAGGCCTTCGTCGATGCGTTGCCGAAGTCCACCAATACGCAGCGTCCGCCCGCCACCGGCAACAACGGCGCCCTGCTCACCGACTGTTGATCGCTCGTCCGCCTCGCCCCCATACACGCCCCCGCACGCATCACCCGTATACCACCGGAGCCCGCCGCCCATGCGCAACAATACCCGCCTCCTCTACACCGCCCTGCTCGCGCACATCGCGCAGCTGAACGGCGTTCAGGCCGACCAGGTCGACAAGAAGTTCAGCGTTGACCCTTCCATCCAGCAGACGCTGGAAACGCGCATGCAGGAATCGAGCGACTTCCTGTCGAGGATCAACGTCATCGGCGTTCCGGAGATCAAGGGGGACAAAATCGGCCTGGGCGTAGGCAGCCCCATCGCCTCGCGTACCAATGTCGCCAACGGCCCGCGCACGCCCCGTGATGTATCTGCGCTCGATGAACATGGCTATGAATGCCAGTTCACCGAGTTCGATACGTTCCTCGGCTACTCCAAGCTCGATGCCTGGGCGAAGTTCCCGGACTTCCAGACGCGTGTTCGCGATGCCATCGTGCAGCGCCAGGCCCTGGACCGCATTGCGATCGGCTGGAACGGCACGTCGGCGGCCGCGGCCACCAATCAGGCCACCAATCCGCTCCTCCAGGACGTCAACATCGGCTGGCTGCAGCAGTACCGGACCAACGCCGCCCAGCGTGTCATGGACGACGGGAAAGTCGCCGGCAAGGTGCAGATCGGCACCGGTGGTGACTACGCCAATATCGATGCACTGGTCTACGACGCGATCGCCAGCCTGCTGGATCCGTGGCATCAGAACCGCACCGATCTCATCGTGCTGATGGGCCGTGGCCTGCTTCATGACAAGTACTTCCCCTTGATCAACAAGGACCAGGACGCCCAGAACACGCTGGCCACGGACATCATCGTGTCCCAGAAGCGCGTGGGCGGCCTGCCGGCGGCGCAGGTGCCGTACTTCCCGGACGGCAAGCTCATGGTCACCACCTTCGACAACCTGTCGCTGTACTGGCAGGAAGGCGCGCGTCGCCGCTTCGTCAAGGAAGAGCCGGAACGCAACCGCGTCACCAACTACGAGAGCTCCAACGACGCCTATGTGGTCGAGGACTATGGCCTGGGCTGCGTGGTGGAAAACATCCAGCCCGTGGCCGAGGCATAAGTCGCCATGGCCTCGCCTGCCCAGCTCAACTACCAACGCAAAGCCGCCGCCCGGGCCGCCGCCAAGGCGGGCCCGGGCGAGGACATGGCCTCGGCCGCCTGCAACGAGTACGAGCTCATGCTCGCCAAGCTGCGGCAGGACCGGCAGCGCCTGCACCAGGTGCAGTCGATGGAGCGCCGTGCCGAGGTCAAGCGCGAGATCCTGCCCTCGTATGCGCCGTACGTGAATGGCGTGCTCGCTGCCGGCCGTGGAGCGCAGGACCTGATCCTGACCTCGGTCATGGTGTGGCGTCTTGACGCGGGCGACTTTGCCGGCGGCCTGGACATCGCCGCCTACGTGCTGTTGCACGGCCTGTCGCTTCCGGACCAGTACAGCCGCAGCGCGGCAGCCCTGCTGGTGGATGAAGTGTCCGACCACGCGCTCAAGGCCATCCAGAGTCGTGAGCCGTTCGACACCGAGGCCCTGCAGCGCGTAGCCGTGCTGACGGCCGACTTCGACATGCACGACCAGGTGCGGGCCAAACTGTTCAAGGCACAAGGCCTGGTGTTGGCGGATGAGGATCCGGCCGAAGCGGTATCGCTGCTCCGTCGCGCCCTCGAGCTCAACAAAAACGTTGGCGTGAAGAAGGACATCGAACGCCTCGAAACCCGCCTTCGCAATGGCGAGGGCGACAAGGGACCCTCCAGCGAGACGAACACCAACTCGTCCGAAGAAAGGAATCCGCCGGCGCCCCCCGGTAACTGAGCACCCCCCCGCGCGGCGGCCCGGGTGACTGGCAGGAACTCTCCCCACCTACCAACTCACCCGGCCACCGCCGCCTTTATTCGAGAGCGCGATGGCTGGCTTCGTAGCGACCCCGACCAACACCGTCGCATCCACCCTCAGCAACGACGGCTGGTGGCCTGACGTCGACACCGACAAGGTGCGTGAGGCCGCCAAGCTCGACGGAAACGTCACGTCGGAGCGCCTGCAGGGCGCCTGCATCGAGGCCATGGCCTCCGTCAACGACGAGTTGGCCAGTTATCAGGCGACGCAGCGCGCCGCCGGTTTCGCCGATGCCGCGGCGGTGCTTGGACCCCAGCTCGCCGGCGAAAGTGTGCTGCTGCATCGATACCGTCGCGCCATCGTTGCCCAGGTGCGTGCCGATCTGCTCGAGCGCTACCGCAACTTCGACACGACCAACGCCGCCGAGAAGAAGGCCGTGGATCTCAGCTGCGCGATCGACGATGCGCGCCGGGACCTGCGTTGGGCTATCCGTGACATCACCGGCCGTGCGCGCACAACCGTGGAGCTCATCTGATGCAAGTGCGGGCGCGCCAGGGCGACACCGTCGACGCCTTGTGCTTCCGGCACCTGGGCCGAACGGCCGGCGTCGTTGAACAGGTCCTCGCTGCCAACAACGGCCTGGCGGCATTCGGCGCGTTCCTTCCCCTGGGCACCCAGGTGAACCTTCCCGATCCGGTCAAGGCCGTGCTGCCGACCGTCACCCAAACCAAGCTGTGGGATTGATTCATGACCGAACCGACCAGCACGACCCTCGCAGCCAGCGCCGCTGGCGCCGGCGTGGCCACCTCGATGATTCCGGGGGTCGACAGCAACGCGTTGATCGGCGCGATCGCCGGCGCGGCCTTGTTCGTCATGACGGCCAAGGATCTGCCGCTGTGGCGCCGGCTTGTCTACATGGGCATTTCAGTCGCCGCGGGCTACGAGATCGCACCGGAAGTGATGGCCCGCACGTCGATGCAGGCCAGCGGCGCCGCGGCCTTCCTGGTGGCCACGACGGTGATCACGATTTCCCTGCAACTGATCGAGCGCATGAAGACGCTCGACCTGTCCATCCTCTTCAAGCGTGGAGAGTAACGCCATGTCCCTGCTCACCTGGGCCACCGATGTGCTGTTGATGGTGATCGCCTGCCGTCTGCTTACGTTCCGCCGCGGAGCCTCACGACACCGGTGGGGCGTCGCGCTCTACACCTGGCTGATGCTGGTGGCCTTTGCCACCGTCATCGTCGGCCACCTGACCGGCACCCGGGCGCCGGCCAGCATCGTCGACCTGGTCATCGCCATGCTGGTGTGCCACCTGGTGTTCCGCCACCGCGGCAACGTGGCCCACATGCTTCGGGGCCACCGGTCATGACACTGGATCCGCGCATTGCCCGCATCATCGACGGCGTCATCGGCATCGAAGCCGGGTTCACCAAGGACCCCTTGGACGGCGGCAACTGGACTGGCGGCAAGCCGAACGTTGGCACGCTCGAGGGCACCAGGTGGGGCATTGCCGTGGCCACTGCCCGTGCAGCCGGCTACACCGGCGCGATGCAGGACCTGCCCCGACAGACGGCCTTCGATATTTACGCCCGCAAGTATGTGGCGGATCCGCGCTTCGACGCGGTCATCGCGCTGAACGTCGACATCGGCGCCGAACTCGTCGACACCGGCGTGAACATGGGCCCTCCCGTTGCTGGCTGTCTGCTGCAGCGATGGCTCAACGGCCTGAACGATGGCCGTTATCCCGCGCTGACCGTGGACGGCCACCTGGGCGACCAATCCATTGCCGCCCTGCGCGCCTATCTCGCCTGGCGCGGTGCCGAGGGCGTCAAGGTGCTCTTGCGCGGCCTCAACGGCAGCCAGGCCGATCGCTACCTGGAAAACACCGAATCCCGGCCCACCCAGCGCCGGTACCTGTATGGCTGGGTCCTTCAACGAGTAGAGATGTAAATGCAGTCCAAGCAGTACCAACTTTTCCACGGCGAATGCCTCACCGCTCTGCGCGAGCTCGCCAGCGGATCCGTCGATGCCGTGATCACCGACCCGCCCTATTGCAGCGGGGCCATGGATAGCGCTTCGCGCATGTCCATGTCACCGCGTGCTAAGTATCAAAGCAGCGATACCAAGCGCCGCTACCCCGAATTCACTGGCGACAACCGCGATCAGCGTGGCTTCGCCTTCTGGGCCACCCTGTGGCTGACCGAATGCGTGCGCGTGGCAAAACCCGGCGCACCGTTCCTCCTGTTCACGGATTGGCGGCAGCTGCCGACGATGACGGACGTCCTGCAGGCCGCCGGCGTGACGTGGCGGGGTGTGCTGCCCTGGGTGAAGCCCGGGGCCCGACCCGCCGGCGCCGGACGCTTCAAGAATCAGGCGGAATACGTGATCTGGGGCAGCAAGGGCCCGATGCCGGCCCGCGAGGACGTCGGTTACCTCGCCGGTTACTTCCAGCATTCCGTCCGCCAGTCGGACAAGTTCCATGTCACGGGCAAGCCGACCGAGCTGATGCGCGAGCTCGTCCGGGTGTGCAGCCCCGGCGGCATCATCCTGGATCCCTTCATGGGCTCCGGGACCACCGGCGTGGCAGCGGTCGCCGAAGGCCGCGGTTTCATCGGCATCGAATACGTCGCCGAGAGCGTGGCCATCGCGCGCGACCGCATCGAGCAGTCCCTCCCATACCTCATCAAGGAAGCCGCATGACCCGCATCCTCTGCATCGCCCTGGGCATCGTCCTGCTCGTCGGCGCCATTGTCGGTTCGCTGTGGTACCAGGCACACCGGATCACGACTTTGAATGGGCAGCTATCCACCGCCCAGCAGGCCCAAGGCATTCTCGCTGACCGCCTGGCCACGTCGGAGCGGGCGGTAACCGTCGTTACCCAGTACGTCGATCGCGTGCAGGTCGTGCACGAGAAAGGCGCCACCATCACCCGGGAGATTCCCATCTATGTCACTCCGCAAACCGATGCTGCTTTCCCTCTGCCTGTTGGCTTTGTGCGCGTGCACGACGCCGCAGCCCAAGGCGTGCCACTTGGAGGTCCCGGACCTACTGATGCGCAAGCCTCCGGCATTAAAGCCTCTCTCGCCGCCAGCGTCGTCGCCGACAACTACACCAACTGCCTCGCCATCACCGCCCAACTGACGGCGCTGCAGGACTTCGTGCGGGACCCTGACGATGCGAAAGCCAAGTAGTCTCCGGGCCGCCCTCGAGGCGGCTCTTCCGTCGCTGGCCAGCGACCCGGACAAGCTCCTGGTCTACGCCAACAAGGGCCGCCTGGTTTGCACGGGCGTGCCCGGGGCGAGCTTTGAATATCGTTATGAGCTCGAGCTCATCCTGACCGATTGCGCCCTTGACCCAGACACCATCATGGTGCCGGTTCTTACCTGGCTGGCCACCGAGCAGCCCGATGCCCTGGCCAACTACGATGCCAGCGAGAAGGGCATCGAGTTCGAAGCCGACATCCTGTCCAATGACACCTGGGATCTGTCGCTCAAGTTGCCCATCACCGAGGCGGTGGTGGCCACGCTTCAGGCGGACGGATCCACGGCGATCACCAACCCGCTTGAGCCGCCGTTCGATCCCGAGTGGCAGGGTGTCATTGGCTGATGGATGACCTGGTAGCCCTGGAGACGTGGGCGGCGCCGCTGCTGGCCAAGCTGCAGCCTTCGGCACTCCGCCGGCTGACCCGAGCCATTGCGGTGGACCTGCGCCGATCGCAGACGACGCGCATCGGCGAACAGAAGGATCCGGACGGCGCGCCGTTCGTGCCCCGCAAGAACGCGGGCAAGTTCCGGGGTAAGCCCGGGCGCATCAAGCGCCGCGCCGCCATGTTTACCAAGCTGCGCCAGGCGAAGTTCCTGCGCGCGGAAAGCGATGCGCATAGTGCCAGTGTCGGCTTCACGGGCCGTACCTCACGCATCGCCCGCGTGCACCAGGAAGGCCTCGAAGACAAGGTCAGCCCGACCGGTCCCTCCATTCGCTATCCCACGCGCCGCCTCATCGGCTTCACAGATGCCGAGCGCATGCGGATCCGCGATCTGTTGCTCGAGCACCTCGCCTAGCTCCGTTTGTAGCGGCCTGCATCACACACGCTACCAGCTGCGCCCCGAGCGCGTGATCGGGAGCATGCCCGCATGGATTTTCCCGCCGACTTCGCTCGCCTGCTCGAGAACCTGATCCAGTACGGCACGGTCACCACCGTGGATCTGGATGCTGCCCGCGTGCGCGTCACTGCCGGCGAAGTCGTCACCGACTGGATCCCATGGCTCACCGGCCGCGCCGGCAGGTCGCGTGCGACCTGGTCACCGCCCAGCGTCGGCGAACAGGTGATCCTGCTATGCCCGAGCGGTGATCCCAAGCGGGGTATCTGCCTTCCCTCGGTCTTTTCACTCGACAACGCCGCGCCCGATCCGGTCAATCCGGACGAGAACCACGTCGACGTCTACAGCGACAACGCGGTCATCAGCTACAACGCCGCCACGCATGCCCTGACCGCGCAGCTGCCCGCCGGCGCCACCGTGCTCATCGTCGCCGACGGCGGCATGAAGTTCCAGGGCGATGTGGATATCGACGGTGCACTGAAGGTGTCGAAGACCATCCACGCCGATGACGTGATCGACAGTTCTGCGGACGTCAAGGCCGGCAACATCAGCCTGGCGCACCACAAGACCACCGGCGTGCAGCCCGGCGGCGGCCTCTCGGGAGATCCCCAGTGATTGGCCGATCGAAAGCCACCGGCCAGCTCATCAGCGGCACCGAGCACCTGGCGCAGTCGATTGGCGACATTCTCACCACCCCGCTGGGATCGCGCGTCATGCGCCGGGACTACGGCAGCGAGTTGCCAGACCTGATCGACCAGCCGGCAAACCCGGCCACCCGCGTCCGGCTGTATGGGGCGGCCGCCACGGCGCTCGCGCGTTGGGAGCCGAGGTTCACCCTGCAGCAAGTCTCGCTCGCCGCCCTGGAAGGCCTGGCGGGTCGTTGGCAGTTGTCCGTGGCCGGTACCACCAGCGAGGGCAACGACCTCACCGTGACCGTCAACCTTGGAAATGCCGCATGAGCACAACCAGCGCCATCGACCTTTCGAAGCTGCCGCCGCCCCAAGTGGTCAAGCAGCTGGCATATGAAGTCATCTACCAGGACGTCCTGGCCACCTTCGTCGCCGCTGTACCGGAATTCGACGCCACCGTGGAGTCGGATCCGACTGTGCGTGGCCTGCAGGCGCTGGCCTACCGCGAGATGCTCAAGCGCGCCGAGTACAACGACGACTGCAAGGCCGTGATGCTGGCCTTCGCCGAGGACGGCGACCTGGACCAGTTGGTGGCGTTGTACGGGGTGGAGCGCCTGATGCTGGACCCGGGAAATCCTGACCTGGGCATCGGTCCGACCTATGAATCCAACGATGACCTGCGCTACCGCACCACACTTGCGCCGCAGGGTTATAGCGTTGCGGGTCCAGACGGCGCTTACAAGTTTCACGCTCTGAGCGCGTCGGGCCTGGTGCTCGATGCAAAGCCCACGAGCCCATCGCCGGGCGAAGTGGTGGTTACCGTGTTGTCCCGGATTGGCAGCGGCGCGGCGGACGCCGACCTGCTGGCCTTGGTGGAGGCGCAATTGAGCGCCGATACAGTGCGGCCTCTCACGGACCACGTCACCGTGCAAAGCGCAGAAATCGTGGAATGGTCGGTAATTGCCGACCTGTGGACGTTTGCCGGCCCGGATCCGGCCGTGGTCATCGCCCAGGCACAGGCGAATCTCGCTTCCTACTGCGATACGTCGCATCGCCTCGGCCGTGATATCACGTTGTCCGGCGTCTATGCGGCCCTTCATGTTCAAGGCATGCAGCGCGTCACCTTGCATTCGCCAGCCGCCGACCTGGTCATCGGTGACACCCAGGCGCCGTATTGCGTGAGCGTCACGCTCAATGACCAGGGCGTGGATGAATAGCCTCCTGCCGCCGAACGCTACGCAGTTCGAGCTCGCGTTCGAACAGGCGACGCGCCGCGTTGCCGAGATCGAGGCGCCCGTCAAGGCGCTGTGGAACCCCGACACCTGCCCGGAAGCTCTTTTGCCTTATCTGGCCTGGTCGCTCGGCCTGGACACGTGGAAGAACTACTGGCCGATCGCGGTGCGCCGGTCAAGGGTCAAGAACGCGATAGCCATCATGCGCCGCAAAGGCACGGCGGCGGCTGTCCGCGACGTGATTGCCAGCTTCGGCGGCGCTGTCGAGCTCGTGGAGTGGTGGCAGCAAACACCGCCCGGGCCCCCGCATACGTTTCAGATGGTGCTGACGCTATCCGGCGCGGGTGGCGATGAAGCCAGCGCCCAGTTCGTGACCGACGTGTTGGCCGAGGTCGATCGCGCCAAGCCCACCCGCAGCCACTACACCTTTACGCAGGGCCTCAGCGCCGGCAACCGGGTCGGCGTCATCGCCGTTGCCCGCGTAGTCGCGTTTGCCCAACTCAACCTGCAAGCCGAGAGCGCCTGACATGTCCGCGATCAAAGTAGTCCTCACCACCGCCGGCCGCGCCGCGCTTGTCAACGCCGACCACACCGGCACCAGGACCGTCCTGGTGTCCGCTATCGGGTTTTCGTCCGCTATCTTCACGCCCGCGGCTGACCTCCTGGCCATGCCGGGTGAGGTCAAGCGCCTCAACACCGTCAAGGGTGGAGCTGTGGCGGCGGATACCATTCACGTCACGGTGAGCGACACCTCGACGGACGTCTATTCCGTTCATGGATTCGGCATCTACCTGTCAGACGGCACTCTGTTCGCCACTTACAGCCAGCCTGGCGTAATCGTCGAGAAGTCCGCGCAAGCGCAGGTCCTGCTTGCAGTTGATGTTCAGTTCGCCGATATCGACGCGACCAACATAACCTTCGGCGACACGGACTTTGCGCTGAATCGTGCCACCACTGAAGTTCAGGGCGTCGTGGAGCTGGCCACCAACGACGAGGCCAGCGCTGGCACCGACATACAGCGTGCGGTGACGCCGTCGGCCCTAAAGGCAGCGATCGACGGCCGCTTTGGCTCCGGCGCGCCTAGCGATTTCGTCAAGGGGTTGCTCAACCTGGCCACAGTCGCCCTCTTCCGCGCGGCGCTCGGCCTGAAATCAGCCGCACTCAAGGACGTGGGGACTGGCAATGGCCTCGACGCCGATCTGCTTGATGGTCAACACGGCGCCTATTATCTGGATTGGGCGAACCAGACGAACGTGCCAGCGACGTTTCCGCCGGCGGCGCATCGCACCGATTGGTCAACCATCGATAATGCACCGAGCTCGGCCACTCGTGACCCGTCGTGGGCCGAGGTAACTGGAAAGCCGGCCACATTTCCACCTTCGGCTCACTCTCATGTGATCGGCGACGTCATCGGTCTGCAGGGGTCTCTCGATGCCAAGGCTAACCTCTCAGGCGCGGCATTCACCGGCAACAGCTCGGTTGCCGGCAATTTCACCAGCTCAGGCCCGGCGAGCGGTTTCATCGCTGGCGACCGAGCGGGTGGTCAGACGGTAGGTGTTTTCTATAGTGGGAACGGGTACACGTACATCTTCGGCGGCCCTCTGGCCGCTGGCACCAACAACGTAAGCATCAACAACGCGACCGGCGACACTCAGATTCGCGGCCAGATGAAGAGCGCGACTATCCAGTGTGATGGCATGGCGAACGTAACAGCACCCCTGACGGTGATGGAAACCGCCAACGGCTCGCTGGGTGGCTTGCAGGTCAATACCGTCTCTTCAAACCAGTACAGCTCGTGTTTTATTGCGTTTAACAAGACCGGCATGTTCGCCTCGAACTTCGGCATCGGACAGGATAACGCTTGGCGCGTAGGCGGTTGGTCGATGGGCGCCGTGTCTTATCGCGTCGTGCACGAAGGCTTGGGTGGCACGATTACGCTGAATGCAGCACTCGTCGCAACGGGTGGCTTCCAGTACTCCGACCGCAACCTAAAGAAGGACATCGAGCGTCGCGCGGTGCAGCGAGGCCTCGCGCTGAAACTTGCTCGCAACTTCAAGCAGTGGCGCCGCATAGCAGATGACGTCTTCGACGTGGGTGTGGTCGCGCAGTGGCTTCGCCGCGTTGCACCGCATTACGTCTTGAAGACACCAGCGAACTCGAAGGGCAAGGGCGGCAGCAAAAAGCGATACCTGGCCATCGACAAGCCGGGTCTTGCCCTGGAAGCGTCCATGGACAACGCGCTTTCTATTGTCGAACTGTCGAAAGAACTGGCGGTGATCCGCCGACAACTGAAGAAACTGGAGATGCGCAAGTGACCAATCCACGCATTGAGCAGACGCCAATTGATGGCGTAACGAAAGAGCGTATCGCCGTGCAAACGCACATTTATTACGATCCGGCGACTGGCTCCGCGAAAATCGTGTTCCAGGCGCAGCCATGCCTCTACATGAACGATGCGTTTGTGGGCGTAGCCGGCGACTATGAGACCCTCACGCTTGATCTGGCGATGATCGCAAGCGATTGCTACGGCACGGGCGTCGATCCAGTCACGGGGGCGGACAACACGAAAGTCTCAAGTGCAGGCATCGTGCAAATGATCAAGAGCGCCTTTGCCATCCGGTGGGATGCGCAGGTGGACGGCGAGCAACAAGCCGCTGCCGAACATGCTGCCGTGGCCGCCGAGATGCCTTCGCAGGCCGGCGCCGCGTCGTGACGGCCGGCTTTCGCAACAACTTGGGGGTTGACGCGGACAACGCGTTCGACCCCGACGTGGTGGGGGATGGCCCTGCGGCGACCGGATTTCGCAACGGAACGGGGCAAACCCTAAAGTATGCGGCGCTACACTACGGCGCGCAGGCTGGAGTCCAGGGGTTCCGTATCGCTGGCGGGGCCGATGACAGCACGCTATGGGCGAAGGCTGGCAGCACGTCGTACAGCCTGCCCATCAATGGCGGCGACTACTCCGCCGAGCAGCTGACGCGCGGTGGTGTTTCGCTCTACTTCAATATGAAGAGTGACGGCACCTACAGCATCGACAAGACGGTGGGCGGCACTGCCAGTACGGCGGCATCCGGAACGTGGCTCCCTGCCGGGGATACGGTGGCCCAGTACAGCGTGGCATTCACGGTTGCTCAGTCTAACCAGGTCGTGTTCTTCAATGGGCTCAACTCGGCGACCAACGACGCACCCTCCCCTCAGCCCTTGACTACTAGCCGAAAGGGCGGCGGCGCCTCGCAAGCGAACCTGGTCTCCGATCGCGCCACTCAGGACGTGGCCGTGACGATGACGCTCTATAAAAGCGGCGTGGTGAAGTCGCAGACGCATGTCACGTTCCATCTTAAGTCGAATCCGGTCGGCGCCTAAGCTTCTCAGCCTGGCTCGCCGCCCAAGCGCATCACGTAGAACTCACCAGGGCGTGATGCCAATGCTTGGCTAGGGAGCTATCCTCAGGCCAAGTGCCACTTCGTGGGTGACAACCATGTGCTACTCGGCTCAGATCCTCGCCGATTTCACGAAGTATCGCCGCCTTGGGGGCGAGCTCGACCTCAAAGCCTACGTTGAGATGGCGGGGTGGACGCGTAGGCAGGGCAATTGGATCAAGGGCGTGCCCAAGACCATTCGCAACACGTTCGTGAATTCGTCGGTCCCTCAAGAGCAGGAAGCTCGCGAGGCCGCGCTGGCCAACTACCAGGGTGCGGCGGTGGCGCTCGAGCGGGAGATCGCCGAGCAGTCCGATCGCCTGGTGCGAGCCGAGGTTGTACTGGCCGGGCCAAAGCCTACGAAGAAGGCCGCGAATGACCAGCGCGTGGCCACCAACAAGATCGCCGCAACCCGCGCCAAGCTTGCTCTGGTGACCGACCACAGTGCGGGGTCTGAATACGCCCGCGTCTGGCCAGGTGGCGTGATGCCTGTGCTCATTCGCGATCCAGAAACGGGTGAGCGTCGGGTGGTGCCCATGCGCTACCGATGCCGGCTGCCAGGCTGGGACGAGGCGAAGGAGAAGGCGAAGGATGGAACTTACAACGCTCGTATGGACTCGCTGTCGACGGTGTGGCGTGCGCTCTGGGGCTACAACCATGGCGTCATAGTAGCCAGGCGGTTCTTCGAGAGCGTGTCCCTTCATCGCCTGCAGCAGCGAGAGCTTGCGCCTGGCGAGCGCGATCTATCAGTAGAGCTAGAATTCCGCCCGGAGCCTGAGCAGGACATGCTCTTGGCCTGCCTGTGGCGCTACGTCGAGGCGACAAACGATGATTCCGCGTTCTACAGCGTCGCGGCGATTACCCGCGACCCGCCGCCCGAGGTGGCAGCCGCGGGCCATGATCGTTGCGTCGTCGCGATCAAGCCCGAAAACCTCGATACCTGGCTAAACCCACAACCGGGGCGCCTGGCCGACATGATGGCCATCCTGAAAGATCCCATCGACGCCTATTACGAACACCAGGTAGCGCAGAAAGAAAACGACACCGTATAGGCGGGGCTAGGGCGTATGTGGTGTTGGCCGCCACATACGCGCCAAGCTGCGGTCACGACGGCTGATCGGCAGCATGCGGGCGTGGGCCATGTGGCCCTCTCACCCCGAGGATTCCCATGGCCGATTTCCACCACGGCGCCCGCGTCATCGAAGTCACGGATGGCGTGCAGAGCATCGCCACCGTCGCCACCGCCGTTATCGGCCTGCTGGCCACCGCACCCGATGCGGATGTAACCGTCTTCCCTCTCAACACTCCGGTGCTGCTCACTCAGCTGCAGGCCTCACTGGCCAAGGCGGGGACCACCGGAACCCTACGCAAGTCCCTGCAGGCGATCGCCGACAACGTCAGTGCGCCTGTGGTCGTGGTCCGCATTGAGCAGGGCGTCGATGAAGCCGCCACCACCAGCAATGCCGTTGGCGGCACGGACGCCAACGGCCGATATACCGGCGTCAAAGCGTTCCTGACGGCCGAGGCCCGCTGCGGCGTCAAGCCACGGATCCTCGGCGCCCCGGGCATCGATACGGAGGCGGTCACGGTAGCCCTGGCCACTGTGGCGGCCCAGATGCGCGCGTTCGCCTATGCCACGTGCTTCGGCTGCGACAACGTCAGCGACGTGCTGGCCTATCGCGAGACCTTCGGCCAGCGCGAACTGATGCTGATCTGGCCGGACTTCATCACCTGGGACACCGTCGCCAACGGCGAGGCCACCGATTTCGCAGTGGCGCGGGCCCTGGGCATGCGTGCCCTGATCGACCAGAAGTACGGCTGGCAGAAGACGCTGTCCAACATCGTGGTCAATGGCGTGGACGGCATCAGCAAGGATGTCTACTGGGACCTGCAGACCGCCGGGACGGACGCGGACCTGATCAACGAAAAGGGCGTCACCACGCTGATCGGCCGCAACGGATATCGCTTCTGGGGCAATCGCACGTGCGATGACGCCCAGTTCATCTTCGAGACCTACACCCGCACCGCCCAGGTGCTGGCCGATACCATCGCCGAGGGCGTGTTCGAGTACATCGACAAAGCCATGCACCCCTCCCTGGTGCGCGACCTGATCGAAACGATCAACGCCAAGTTGCGCTCGCTCAAGAACGCGGGCCAGATCCTCGGCGCGAAGGCCTGGTACGACCCCGCCCTCAACGACCCCAGCAACATCAAGGTCGGCAAGCTGGTCATCAGCTACGACTACACGCCGCTTCCGCCGCTGGAAGACCTCACCCTGCAGCAGACCTTCACGGATACGTACCTGGCCGATTTCGCGGCCGCCGTGAACTCCGGCTCCTGACCGATCGCAACCACCGAGGACTAGCCAGTGGCACTTCCCCGCACTCTGAAAAATTTTAACGTCTACGGCGACGGCAACTCCTATCGCGGCCTGGTGCCGTCGATCACCCTGCCCAAGCTCACGCGCAAGACCGACGAGTACCGCGCCGGCGGCATGAACGCGCCGATCGAAGATGACATGGGCATGGAAAAGCTCGAGCTCAGCTATACCAAGGGCGGCTTTGACGACACCGAATTCCGTTCTTTCGGTGCGGCAACGGTCGACGCCAATATGGTTCGCTTCTCGGGCGCCTACCAGCAGGCTGATACCGGCCTGGTGGATGCCGTCGACGTCATCGTTCGCGGCCGCATAAAGGAACTGGATTCCGGCGATGCGAAGCCGGGCGACCGTGGTGAGCAGAAGCAAACTCTCTCGTTGTCGTACTACAAGCTCGTCGTCAACGGTCGCACGATCGTGGAAATCGACGTTCTGGCCATGATCGAGATCGTCGACGGCGTCGACATGCTCGCCGCGCAGCGGGCCGCTGCTGGCCTGTAACCCCAACGGGGCCGGGTGACCGGCCCCGCCACTTTTCCGCAGTATCCCAGGGAGCCCATCCATGAGCGACATCCAGACCGAACCGGTCACCCTCGACACGCCGATTGTTCGCGGCGAAACCACCGTGAGCCAGGTTCTGGTGCGCAAGCCGGGCGCCGGCGAGCTCAAGGGCGTCAGCCTGATCAACCTTCTGCAGATGGACGTGAACGCGCTCATCACTGTGCTGCCTCGCGTCACGGTCCCGACGCTCCTACAGCACGAGGTCGCCGCCCTTGACCCCGCCGACCTGATGCAGCTGGGGACGGAAGTCGTCGGTTTTTTGATGACGAGGTCGACCCGGAGCTTGGCCTCGCAGAGTTTGTAGAGGACCTCTGGGCCGACCTGGCCACCGTCTTTCACTGGGCACCTTCTGAGATGGATGGCATGTCCCTGAACGAAGTGCAGCAGTGGCGCGAGCGCGCTCGCATTCGCAGCGTTTCCGAGGAATAGCGTGGATCTGAAACTGCAAGTCCTGCTGGCGGGTATCGACCGGATGACGGCGCCGTTGCGTGCCATCACCAATGGCAGCAGGACGGCAGCTGCCGCCCTCAAGGGCACGCGCGATCGCCTGCGCGAGCTCGAGAGCGCCCAGAAGAAGCTGGGCGAGTTCCGATCCCTTCGGAAGGGCTTGGCCGACACGCGTGTCCAGCTCGAGGCCGCCCAGGCGAAGACAGCGAAGCTGGGCAAGGAATTGGCCGCCACGGCAAATCCCTCGAAGAAGGCCGCCGCCGAATTCAAAGCGGCGCAACGCGAACTGGCCAAGCTCGAGCAGGCCGAGCGTGCGCAGACCGTCGGCCTGCAGAAGGTTCGGGTCGAACTGAGCGGCGCCGGCGTCAACACCAAGAACCTGAGCGCCCACGAACGGAGCCTCCGAGCCGATATTGAGCGCACCAATCAGGCGATGAAACAGCAGGGCGCCGCCCTGGACGCCGCCGGTCAGCGCGAACGGAAGCTGGCGAACGCCCGTTCGCAGATGCAGCGCACGCAAGGCCTAGCCGCCAACATGACCGTCTCCGGCTACGGTGCTCTCGAGGGTGGCAAGGTGATCCTGGAGCAGCTGGAGCCCGCGATCGCCGAGGCGAAGGCCTGGCAGACGCAGGTAGCCCAGCTGCGTTCCCAGGGCGTGGGGGATGCGATGGTGGCTGACGCGTCTAAGTTCGCTCAGGGCATGGACGTGATGGGTAACAGCGCGACCGACAACCTGCGCCTGCTCAAGGAAGTCAACACGGTCCTGCGCGACATGCACGAGGCCGAACAGGTCACGCCCTATCTGGCGCGGATGCGTTTCGGCATCGAGGCCATCATGGCGCAGGGTGGCCACGGTGAAGGCCACGGCGAGCAGGCCGAGTCCATGTTCATGGACCTGATCAAGACAGCCGAGCTCCGGGGCGCTGCGAAGGATCCGGAAAAGCTCAAGCGCGTGCTTGACTTCGCGACGCAGGCGTACGTCGCCTCCGGCGGCCTGGTGAAGCCCGAAGACCTGCTCAACATGATCAAGACCGGCGGCGTCGCGGCGAAGCAGCTGGACGACAAGACCTTCTTCTTCGGGCTGCTGCACACGATGCAGGAAATGGGTGGGTTCCGCGCCGGCACCGGCTTGGCCACCGCGTACCAGAACTGGGCCGCCGGTCGCACGACGCAGCAGTCCGCCGAGGAATTGATGAAGCTGGGCCTGCTGGACAAGGGTTCGGTGAAGTACGGCAAGACGGGGCACATCACCAAGGTGCTGCCTGGCGCGCTCAAGGACAGCGCGCTATACCAATCAAACCCATTTGAATTCCTGATGACCAAGGTCATCCCGAAAATTAATCCCACCGGCAAGCTGACGGACATGCAGGTGGTGAGCAAGATCAACACGCTGTTCTCAGGGCGCAAGGGCGGCGATCTCTTTGCTTCGCTGTTCATGGAACGCGCCAACATCGCCAAGCACCTGGCGGCCGCACCGAAAGCCTTCGGCGTCGAAGGCCTATACCGCGAGGCGTCCGGCTCGGCAGCGGGACAAGAAATCCAGCTACAGAAGAAGAAGGCCGACCTGTACCGCGAGCTCGGCACCAACCTGCTGCCGCTCTATGTGCGCGCCCTGCAGAAGCTGATCAGCGTTACACGCTCGGTGACCGCATGGGTGCGCGAACATCCTGCCCTGACCAAGGGCATCGTGGTGTTCGGCGCCGTCCTGGGCGGCCTCATGGTGGTGATGGGCGGCCTGATGATCACCGTCGGTTCTTTCCTCGGCCAATGGGCGCTGATTCGGTTCGCCTTCAAGGCGGCGTTCATGGGCGCGAGCGTACTCCCCAAGGTGCTCAGCCTGGTGTCCGGAGCATTCCGCTTCGTCGGCACGGTCATCGTGTGGCTGGCACGCCTACTGGTGGCCAACCCGATCGTTGCCGTGGTCGCCGCGATCGCCGGCGCCGCGTACTTGATCTACCGCAACTGGGACCAGGTCAAGGCATGGCTGGGTCGCTTGTGGGAAGACATCAAGCAGATCTTCCACGGCGCATACGAATTCATTGCCGGCCTGTTCACCGGTAACTGGCAGCGTATGGTCGATGGCTTCCGGGAATCCATGGCAGGCGTCGGCAAGTTCTGGGGTGATGTCTGGCAGGGCATCCGCGACACCGTCATGGCAGGCGTCAACTGGATCCTGGACAAACTCGAACCGCTCCGGTCGGAACTGCGCAACACGGCCCAGGCCTGGCACGACTTGATGGGTGATGGCCAGGCGCGACCCGATGCGCCGGCGCCCACGAAGTACTACGGCAACCCGAAGCAGTTTCCGCCGGGCCTCTTCAACGCGCCCAAGCCCATGGGTACGAAGGCGGGCACGCCCACCGCTGCCACGGGCGACGTCAACAACTGGCATATCAACGCACCAGGTGGTGACCCCGTAGCGATGCGTCGAGACATCAACCGCATCATGGATGAACGCGATCGCGCCCGCCAGACACGTGGCCGTTCATCGCTCAGCGACGCCGTAGCATGAGGATCTCGCCATGATGCTCTCCCTTGGCAGTTTCGTCTTCGGCATGGCCACGGCTGCCTTCCAACAGCTGCAGCGATCGCGGCAATGGAAGCACGCGCCGATGCAGCGCGTGGGTGCCCGTGACTCGACGCAGTTCCTTGGCCCAGGCGACGATCTGATCAACCTGGACGGTGTCCTGTCGCCGGCGATCGCCGGTACCAAGCAGTCGTTGCGCGACTTGGCCAAGCTGGCCGACGCCGGAACGTCTTACGTGCTGGTCGACGGTACCGGGTTCTGCTACGGCAGCTTCGTCATCGAGTCGATGCAGGAGACCAAGACGGTCTTCTTCGACGATGGTACCCCTCGACGTACCGAATTCGCGCTAGGCCTTCGCCGTGTCGATGACCCGGCCCAGGCTCAGGCCAACGCATGAGCGGCTATCCCACCCCGGCTGTGAAAGTCTCCCTGGACGGCAAGGATCTGACCGATCGGGTGTGGCCGCTGCTCGAGGGACTGAGCGTGACGTCGTGTCGCACCGACGAAGCCGATCAACTCGACCTGGTGATCATCGATCCTGACGGCAAGCTTGCGCTGCCGCGCCGCGGCGTGACCCTGAATGTCCAGATCGGCTGGCAGGACACAGGGCTATCCGATCTGGGCACTTTCACGGTCGACGAAGTGGAGCACGCAGGGCCGCCCGATCGCATCACCATTACCGCACGTTCCGTGGCAGTCAGCACGGCGATGCGGGAGCTCAAGGATCGAAGCTGGCACCAGGTGCAGCTGCACGACATTATCGGCGCCCTCGCCGGTGCCCATGGCCTCTCGTACTCTGTGGCGCCGGCGTTGGCCAACCTGGCGGTTGACCATCTGGACCAGACGCGCGAGAGCGACCTGCATCTGCTGACCCGGCTGGGCAAGCGCTACGATGCGGTGGCCACCGTGAAGGCTGGAAAGCTGCTCTTCATGCCTATCGGCGCAGGCAAGTCCGCCAGTGGCGTCACGCTGCCTGCGATGACGATTCAACGACGCGATGGCGATAGTCACCGCTTTCACCAGGCGGACCGTGATAGCTATACCGGCGTGCGGGCCTACTGGTACAGCCCCAACAGCGCCAAGCGGCATTCCGTGCTCGCCGGACACACCAGCAAGCCCGGCGAGCAAGGCACATCGGTCAAGGTGCTGCGGACGACGTACGCCACGGAGGACGATGCCGTGGACGCGGCCAAGTCTGAGCTGCAACGCATTGCGCGCGGCGTCGCCACGCTCGAACACACGCTCGCCCAGGGTCGTGCGGATCTCTACCCCGAGCTTCCGGTCAAGGCCGTGGGCTTCCGGCCGGAAATCGACCAGGTCGACTGGTTGATCGCGAAGATCACCCATCGGCTCGATCAGGGCGGCTTTGTCACGTTGCTCGAACTGGAGACGCGTACCAGCGCCGCGCAGGCGAGCGACGAGGGAACGTCAGCATGAGAGCCTCGTGCGCCGCCTACGTGCTCCTGGCCGCCTTGGCGACCACGTTGGTCATGCTGGCGGCGATCGGGCGTCCGGCCACCGCCCTGCTCGGGTGGCCCATGGTCAGCGGTTTAAGCGTAATCGGCCGCGAAGCACCGGGCTTCACCGCCAGCACCTGGCAGCGATACACGCCGACACCTGGGCGCCGATACAGCACTTCATCGCCCACAGCGACCTCATCGAGAGTCATGGTCGGGCCTCATGCACGAAAGGTCCGATCATGTGCCCGGTCCCGCTCAGGATCTGCGACGCCGGTTCTATTCGGAAAAACGTCCGTCTTCGACCAGGACGTCAACGACCGTCTTGGTTTGCGGATCGAACTCGCACATGTATTTCACCGGAGCGTAGGCGCCGAACGCGTTCTGGAAGGACGCCGCGTCGCCAAAGTACATGATGTGGCTGGGCGCTGCGGGCGCCCATCGGTACCGGGTGAAGTAGTTGTCGGTCGCCCACTTGACCTCATAGGCGGCCTTCGCCTCGATCGGTCGCTTGCACTCTCTCATCGCTTCAATGATATGGGCGTGGCCCGCGCACTGAATATCCTTGACGCACGCGGCGGCTTCGGTGGCCGCCTTCTCACGCTCCGCCACTTTGGCTTGTTTGTCGCCCTCGCTGTCGCCGCTGCACGACCATACTCCGGCAATCATCGCTCCCAGGACGATGATTCCGCCAATGGTTTCTCCCACCGAAGTCTTCTTGGCTGCCGCCCTGGGGGCGGGTACCTTGCTGATGGGACGACCGCATTGCGGGCATGCAGGAGCGGCATCGCTGACGGCGTGGCCGCAGTCGGTGCAGGTGATCAGTGCCATGTTTTCCCCTGTGCGGCTCCGCCGCCTGTCTACTTTTTCCATGTCGATGCGCCGGCAACCTGCGCGCGGCCCATCAGCTTCAACGGTGCGCCACTACGCCTGTTCCGACGTCCATTCCCGGTATTCGGGGACGTTACGCAGCAGCTGCTGCTCAAGCCAGGCGCGCTCGTCGGCGCCGCGAGTGGCGTTCCAGTGGTGCAGAAAACGCGCCATGCGATCCAGGCGGTCATCAGACACCGCGACCGCCTCCCCGGGCAGCGCCGGCACGCGGCCGCCAATGCCGAAAATCAACCAGTCGAGCGAGACGCCGTGGCTCATGGCCACTTCCACACATTGGGCATAAGGCGGGCTGTTGCGCTGACGCCAGTTGGATACCGTGCTGGTACCAACCCCGAGCGCCTTACCCAGGAGCGCGTCATTGGGGGCGTCCAGCACCTGCTGCAGCCTGGCAATGATGGCTCGGGTATCCACGGGCGCCATGAAATCCTCTTCCCTTGTGTTAATGAACACAGAATGGGGTTGCAATAACCCATTCTGTGTTATAGATTTCGCATTGTGTAACGCACCCGGATGGTACTGCATGTCGGATTCGATTCCTTCCAGCCGTCGTAGTCGCGCCCCCGCCGGCGTGCAAAAGACTCCCGTGGGCATGCGGCTGAAACCCGATGAGCATCGCGCCCTAAGCCAGGACGCGCGGGAACAGCGCATGACCGACGGTGCCTTTGCTCGCTGCATCTATTTGCGCGGGCACCTGGAGTGGGAATTGGCGGGTAGGCCTCCCCTTCAAGCCCTGGGGGCCTGAAACCACGATGTGTGTACTTCAAGTCACGTGTACGAAACCCGAATAGCGACCAACCGATGACCCAGAAAGTCCTCAATCCCTGCATGCACTGCCCCCACTGCGACCAGCGGGCTTCGGTCCGCACATCGCGCTCGCTGTCACCGCTGTACCGCGAGCTTTCGTACCAGTGCACGAACGTCGAATGCGGCCACACCTTCAAGTGCGGCCTCGAGATCCTCTGCAGCCTGTCTCCCAGCGCGATGCCCAAGCCCGGCATCGACCTGCCGCTGTCCACGACGCCGCAGGCGCTTACGCGCCGCCGCCTCCTGGCCGAGCCGGCGAACCCGATCATCTTTTACGGCAAGCCGCGCGTCGACGCGACCGAGCCCGCTGTTGTTGCTTGCACCACGTCCACGAACTGAGGGGAGTTCATGTCACACCAGGATTATGAGCGGAACGTTGCTTTCCAATTCCTTACCCAGAATCGGCCGCAACACCTGACGACCGATCGCGAGAACCTGATTTCCCGCTGCGTGGGCCACCTGCAGGAACGCCTGCAGATGCCCGAGGCTCGCGCCCAGACCGTGACCATGCAGGTGCTGGGTGATGTCGAATCGCGCAACCACGGCGCGTACCTCGACCTCACGCTGACTACCGCCTACACGCTTTTCCTCAACGACCCGGCGATGGGTACCAGTTATGCGCTGACGGTCGGGGACCTGCTTGCGTTGGCACGCGCCAAGCTGAACCCGGCGCCCAGCACCGCCATCCACTAAGCGCCCCGCGCGCTTCGTCACCACCTGGCCGGCTTCTTCAAGGGAGCCGGCATGGAACCGGCTTGCCCTATGAAACAGTTCTTCACCACCTTTCGCCGCCGTTGCCAAGCGCGTGCCGACCTCGAAGGCCCCCTGGATATCGCGGAATGAATGCAGACCTGCTCCGCGACATCCGCGCCAACCTGCTGCGGGACTTTTCGTTCAAGGACCGCGGCGATTGGCTGCGCGAGGGCGAGTGCCCCAGTTGCAAGAAGAAGGAGCTCTACACCAAGGCCGAAAGCCCCTGGTGGATCCGCTGTGGCCGCATCAACAACTGCGGCTACGAAGCCAGCGTCAAGGACCTCTACGATGAACTTTTTTCGTCCTGGTCCGACCGTTTCAAGCCCACAGAAGCCAATCCCACTGCATCGGCGGACGCGTACCTAGCAAGCTCCCGCGGCTTCGACGTGCGCAAGCTCGGCCGCTGCTACACGCAAGAGTCCTACATCCATCCCGAAACCCGGGATACCACCGCCACGGTGCGCTTTGCCATTCCCGGCGGTGCCTGGTGGGAGCGCCTGATTGATCGGCCCTCGCGCTTCGGCAAGATGAAGGCGCGCTTTGCCCCGGGTAAGTCCATTGGCGGCCGCTGGTGGATCCCGCCGGCGAAATTGATCGACGTCACCACGGCGGATGAGCTATGGATCGTTGAAGGCATCTTCGATGCGATCGCCCTTGCCCACCACGGCATTGCGGCCGTATCGGCGATGTCGTCGAACAACTATCCCACGCACGGCCTGGCCGACCTGGTCAAGGCGCGTAACGGCGAGAAGCCGAAGCTGGTCTGGGCGCTGGATGGCGATGCCGCCGGGCGCGAATACGCTGTGCGCTGGGCTCGCCGCTGCGCCAAGGACGGCTGGACCTGCCGCGCGGCCACCATTCCGCAGCCGAAGGACGGAACCAAGCTCGACTGGAACGAACTGCACGTCCGCGACCAGCTGGGCGAGGACGACATCAACCGGTGGTTCTACGAGGGCTCGCTGCTGCTGGCCCGCAGCGCCTGGGAAAAAGGCCGGCTGATGTACCGCCACACGGAGATGCATTCTTTCTCCTTCGAGCACGGCAACAAGCTCTGGTGGTTCGAGTTCGACAACGCCACCTTCCAGCGCGCGATGAAGGAAACGGACGGCGATCGCACGGAGGAAGAACGCCGCGCCGAGGCGATCAAGAAGGCTGGCAAGGTCGAAGCGATCGCCAACTGCAACCCCGAACCGCTGTATTTCGAGAAGAACCTGTTGACTGGCGACCATGCGTATTACGTGCGCGTGGCCACCGCGCGCGGCGGCACCGTCAAGGACACCTTCCGCGGCGAGCAGCTGGTGTCCGCCAGCGACTTCAAGAAGCGCCTCATGTCGGTGGTGGCCGGTGCCAGCTACTTCGGCACTACCCAGCAGCTGGACCGCCACTGGGGCGATGACCTGCAGGTAATCAAGCATGTCGAAGCGATCGATTTCGTGGGGTACAGCCGCGACCACGGCGCGTACCTGCTGGGCGACGTGGCGGTGAAGGACGGTCGCGTGCTCAAGATTAACGAGGAAGATTTCTTCGAGCTCGGGCGGCGCATGCACGTAAAGAGCCCGCGCTCGTCGGTGACGCTCAAGGTAGAGGTCGACCAGACCACGTTCCGCACCGACTGGCTCGACAAGGCGTGGCGCTGCTGGGGCGAGAAAGGCATGGTCGCCCTCACCTTCTGGTTCGGCAGCCTGTTTGCCGAGCAGATCCGCGCCGAGCAGGAAAGCTTTCCCTTCCTCGAATTGATCGGGGAACCGGCCAGCGGCAAGACCACCTTGATCAAGTTCATGTGGAAGCTGATGGGTCGCCTCAACTACGAAGGCCTCGATCCCAGCAAATCGACGCTAGCCGCCCGCGCCCGTGCCTTCGTCCAGGTCGCCAACCTTCCAGTGGTGTTGACCGAGGGTGATCGCAAGGACGATACCGCCCGAGCCAAGAAGTTCGACTTCAACGAGCTCAAGACTGCCTACAACGGCGGCAGCATTCGCGCCCTGGGCGTGAAGTCCGCCGGCAACCAGACGATCGAGCCGCCTTTCCGCGGCGCCATCGTCATCGAGCAGAACGCCCCTGTTGAGGCAGACCGTGCCGTCCTCGAGCGCATTGTGCATTTGGAGTTCGACAAGAGCCGTTTCACCGCAGAAACCAAGCTCCTGTCCGAGGAACTGGCTCGCATGAACATGGCCGAGCTCAGCCACTTTGTGTTGAAGGTGGCCAAGGCCGAAGCCCGGGTGATGGACCGCATCCGCGCCGAAGTCCCGGTATTTGAGCGGGAACTCACCAGCAAGATCCGCGACATGCGCCTGGCCAAGAACCACGCGCAGCTGCTGGCCATCTTCAATGCCATGCGCCTGGTGTTGCCGATCAACGACGAACAGGCCGGCGCCGTGCAGGACTTCATCAAGTCCATGGCGCTTAAGCGGCAGGCGGTGCTTTCCGACGATCACCCGGTGGTGCAGACGTTCTGGGAAATCTTCGACTACATCAACCCGCAGGGCGCACCCACGGCGATCGATCCCAACTACGTGCTTGATCACAGCCGCAACCCAGACCTGATCGCGGTCAACCTGCAGCACTTCCAGGCCGAGGCGGCCAGCCGCTACCTCAAGGCGCCGGACATGACCGACCTCAAGCAATTCCTGCCCACCAGCAACGTGCGCAAGTTCGTCGATCGCCGCACCGTCAATAGCGGCATCGATAACCGCTCGCACTGGTGCTTCGTCTTCAAGAAACCGAAGTCCACATCGCCGGCGACGCCGGCGTCCATTGAGTGGGGCTCGGGGGAGTGATTGCAGCACTCCCCACGCACCACCTGCCAACCCCGAAAGGAGAGAACAGCATGCAAACCCAACTACCGGAGAAACCCATGGCGCTCGAGCCCCGGCCCGAGTCTACGCGACGCGAGGTCCGACTCAAAGGCGAACGCGTGATCCTCGAGGCCAGCATTACGCGGGACCACGTGCTGGTCTCCCTCACCGATGCGCCCACCGGCGTCTGCCTGTCGGTCGTGCATGGCCTGCGGCGCTCCACGCACCTCACGAGCAGCGGCCTCCACCTCATGAGCAACGCGGGACCTCTGGGCGTGTTCGTCCCGCTGTCGGAAGTTGACCTGCAGGCGGTCGCCGTCGGGCTGGGCATGGAGGTGGAGCATGACTAAGTTCCGTCGCCGTCGGCTGTCGGGCGTGTATTTCCAGCGCCGCCAGTACACCGAGCTCGAAATGACCCTGGCCTATCTGACCGGATTGATCCTCTCGGCCTGCGCCTTCTTCGCGCTGCTGCCGTTCCTTTCCCGCGTGCACTAAGGAGCCGCCATGTTTCCTCGTAGCCTGACCCTCTTTCGCGTCGCGCCGGCCCACATTCCGCCGTCGCTGGAGACCGCCTTCGCCGAACACCTGTGCCGCGAGCCCGGTCCGCTGGAAATGTCCACGCGCGGATTCGTGTCGCCGTTCCCTGGTGGCGACTCCCGGATGACCATCAGCGATCACGGCAACTGCACGGGCTTCGTCGTCGCCATCCATGAGCGCATCCTGCCCGGCGCCGCCGTCAGCGCCGAAGCCAAGAAGCGCTGCCAGAAGATTGTGGACCAGGAAGGGCGCCGCCCTTCTGGTCGGGAGCGCAAGCGCATCCGCGACGACGTGCTCACTGAAATGATCAAGCATGCGCCCGTTCACGTTAGGCGCGTCCTGGCGTGGGTCGATCACGTAAACGGCTGGGTCGTGGTGGATACGTCCTCGCGCCGCACGGCCGAACAGGTCGTGCACCAGGTGCGCGAAGCCCTGGGCTCTTTCCCGGCGGTCGCCCTTGCCCCGGAGGAATCGCCGCGGGCCCTGCTGACCGATTGGCTGGCCACCGGCAACCTGCCGGCTGGCTTTTCCCTGGGCGAGGACTGCGAGCTTCGCGATCCCAGCACTTCGCACGGATCCATCGTGCGCTGCCGGCGGCAGGACCTGGAGGCGGAAGAGGTACGCGAGCACCTGCGTTCGGGCAAACAGGCCTTCCACCTGGGCATCGAGTTCGATCAGCGCACGGGCTTCGTGCTCAGCGAACAGCTGGGAGTGACCAAGCTCCGCTTCTTCGACGTGGTGCTCGACCAGGTCGGCAAGCAATACGAGTCACCGGACGCGGAGCTCCAGGGACGCTTTGCCCTGGCCGCCCTCGAGGTGGCCCGGTTGCTGCGCCACCTTGAGGAAGTTTTCACCATCCCTGTGCCGGAGGCTTGACCCATGCCTCTCCATCCCATGCAGAACGGCCCCCAGACCCCGCCCAGGCGCCCCGGACGTCCCGGCGCACCCCTTGCCCGCAGCAAGGCCGGCGCGCGGCGCGGCGAGGCCATCAGCGCCGAGTTGGCCGAGGGCCTGGCCCTGCGTGTCGCCAGCAGCCTCGCGGACAGCGGCGGCGGCGAAGTCGCCCGCAACGCCCACGGCAACTACATCGCGGGTTTCGTCGGCGCCCTGGGCGCTGTCGGCATCCTCGCCAACGAAAGGATCGACATCGTGACCCACGCTTGCCACCAGATCCTCGACGGCCGCGCCCGCGCCGTCGTGACCCCCGAAGAAGCCCTGTACCAGCGTGCCGTCACCGCCGCCCGCCGTCAGCGCTCGGTTGAGCCGTCCGAGATTGCCAACGAGCTCGGCGTGCCCGTGGCCACCGGACGCGCCCTGGTCGACCGCATGGCCGAAGAGGGCGTCGTGGGCGTGGCTGACATGTTCGGCGTGCGCCACCTGGTGGCCGGAGGTGTCGCATGACCGGCTCGATCGCCACACACGGGGCAACTATGGGCAAGTCCAACTGGGTGTCGGCGCCGGTCAAGGCCGACGGCAGCGCCCGCGTGGGCCTCACGCTCGTTGGCCTCGAAGGCCTGATCGACCACGTCGCAGTGGTTGGCGTCGTGGCGGAAGTGATCGGCGAGCTAGAGCGCCAGGACATCAAGTCGGGGCAGGCCTCGTATCCGTCGATCGAGGAACGTTTCATCAAGTCGATATCGCCGCGCCTTTGCATGGGCGCGGTGGTGGCGCAGCACTATGGCCTCTTCACGGCAGAAATTGCCCGCGCGAAGTGTGATGCGGCCTTCAAGAATGGACACGGCAACTGGGCGCACGTGCTGGTGAAAGAAGTGTGCGAGTCCATCGACTGCCTGGATAACGAGGCGGCCATGCGCGCCGAGCTCGTGCAGGTGGTGGCGGTAGCCATCCGGTGGATCCAGGATCTGGACCGCCGTGGCGGCGCTGCGGGAGGGATCGCGTCATGATCCAACGCCACGTTTCGCATCCTCCTGGACGGTTCGCCCGGTGTGCCGGGTGCAACCACGAACCTCGCCACATTGCCCACCTGGGCCGGACGGCCAACGAACCCTACGCAGGTGGCCACGTGCCCGCCCGGCACGCGCTGGAATGCCGCTGCGGCCGCGCTACGGGCAAACACGCAACCGTGGAGGCCGCCGAGCGCGACTGGGGCGTCCGGTTCTCCCAGATGGATCTCACCCTCGATTCCCGGGCGCCGAGTGCCGCGCGCCGGACGCCACGCCACATGGAGGCCTTGGCATGACCATTCCCGCATTTCCCTTGGCGTGGCCGGCCGGCTGGAAGCGCACAGCGCCGTCTGACAAATCCTCTGCCCGCTTCGGCAAGGCCACTGGCAACCTTTCCATCGCCGATGGCGTGAAGCGTGTGCTTGCCGAACTACGCATGATGGGTGTCGGCGACGATGACGTCGTCGTCAGCACCAACGTGCAGCTGCGCCTGGATGGCTTTCCTCGGTCGGACCGCGCCGAGCCGGCCGACTGCGGTGCCGCCGTGTACTGGCAGGACAGCGTCAACCGCGGGGCGCCACCCAAGTGCATGGCCGTCGACCGCTACGACCGCGTCGCCGACAACCTGGCCGCGATCGCCGCGACCCTCAATGCCATGCGCGCCATCGAGCGCCACGGCGGCGCAGCCATCCTCGAGCGGGCGTTCTCCGGCTTCGTGGCTCTTGAAGCGCCGGCGGAACATTGGAGCAAGGTGTTCGGGGTGGCGATCGACGCTGACGTTGCCCTGGTGAAGCTGGAGTACCAGCGCCGCCGAAGCGTCACGCATCCGGACAGGGGCGGCGACGCGGATCGCTTCGATGCTATCGAACGTGCATGGGACCGCTTCAAAGCCGATCGGGGGATTCGCTGATGCAAAAGTACCTGGTGAAGCATCCCTGGGACGAACTGCAGGTGACCATCGTCGTGGACACCAGCGCCTTGACGCTGGACCTGGCCACCGAGATCAACAGTTTCTGGCACGGCGCTGCTGACCGCCTCTTCATGGCTGAGGGCGACGTGCGCATGGCGGTCATCAAGCTGGCCGCCGCCCGCTTCATGAACTACCTGCTCGAGGACCGCTGCGAGCAGTACGCCCAGCGCACGTTCGACGAGGCCGAAGGCTGGCCACCTGGTCGAATTTTCCAGCTGGCCGGTTTCGACGGCTTTCCGCAAATCGACAGCGAACACCTCGAGGTCGAAGTGCTGGAAATGGAGGTGGGTCGTGGCTGATACGTACCGCGATTCCTTGCCTACCTGCCAGCTGCCGGCACTGCCCTGGCCGGATATGCCAATCGGCGGCCGCGACTATTTCAGCGCGGAACAGATGCGGGCGTATGGGCGGGCAGCCGTGCGCGCCTACCTTGAGGGCGGCGCAACGAATGCCCTTCCCGAGCAAGCCGTCGACGACGCCGCGACGCAGGCGCCGTTCGCCTACGCCTACATCGGACTGCCACACGATGATGGCTACCAGGCCATCGACTTCGCCCGCATTCCATATTCCGGCGCCCTTCGCGAGATGGCCAATAAGCTCGGTGCCGAGGAAGTTCCGCTAGTTGTCGGACGGCCGCAATCGGCTGGTCCCGCGTACCGCGCGTTTCTCCTGTCTCGACAGCGCGACGTCGGATTTGCTTCTTCGGAGGTTGGCAATGCCTAGCATGAACACCCTTGCCGCCAGCGGCAACCTGCCAGTCCGGCGTTTCTGCGTCATTCCCTCCCGGCGCATCGGCCGGACCTTTGCATCCCGACTCATCGCTAGAAGCTCACGCACATGACCAACAACACCGCCCAGCACCTGCCCACGCCCGATCGTCTCATTTCCGTGCACGAGGTACTCGCCCAGGTAGGCGTGGGCAAGAGCAAGCTATACCAGCTGATCCGCAAAAAGGAGTTTCCAGCTCCGCGCAAAATCGGCCATCGATCTGGTTGGCTCGAAAGCAAAGTGCAGGCGTGGATTCGGCGCTAATCCGCCCGACCTCGCTTGATCACGGCCTACGCCCTTGCTTCCTTGGCTTGGGCGTCGACTCACACATCGACGTGGCTCAAGAGAAGTTTGGCTCAGTTCTTCGCGGGAATATTCTCGAAGAAATATTGATAATTGTTGGCGTTGCGAACGGCTTCCGTGGGATTGTTCAATGCCACTTGGTGAGCACTGGAGTATGTGCTTCCATCTAAATAGTCGCCCGTACCCTCCTCGACGTAGGTCACACTCGGGGACCAGGTGTATGAGATGGCAAAGTGCGTCATTTCGTGAATGATCGTTCCAGCTTGGGAGTCGGTACCGCTCAACGGAAGCGTAAAGAACTTAGGACACAACTTAATCTCCGCATTGCTGTAGTCGGCACCAACGACAGTGAAGTTGGCTTCCGCAACGGCCGCCACGCTTGGACTGGTTCCGGTAGGGCATCCGCATGTGAACTTCGGCATTCCATTTGCCGTTCCGAAATAGGTATCGATAATCCTAACGTACGAATAGTGACCGGGCCGACCATCGACTCCATCATTTGACTGAACCGGCTCAGATTGTCCAAGCCAATAGATTGACCTGGCTGATGGCGTGAATACGGTGTTCCCGTCCGGGTCTCCGGCAATGGGTGTTGTATGCGCTCCGATATACTGAATAGCATTTGTAGCTAGCTGCTTGGCGGCACTGTAAGCCGCTGTCACGGCGCCCGCGTTCGCGCCGCATCCGGTGACCGTACTGGGCGAGACAGACGCGTGGGTAGCTCTGCTACCGTCAATCAGCGCGGGATTGAACCAGACCTTTATAGAGTTGCTGGTGGCTAACCCAAGGGGTTTCATGTCGGAGGAGCTGTCCTGCGGACGGTCGTAAAAACTTAGCCGTCTGTAACCAACCGTGCCTTCCCCGCTGGTGACATTGTAATTCGCGCCAACATCCACTTCGTAATGAAGCTTCGCACCTGGAGCAAGCTTTATAAAATCGTCGGGCGAAACGATCCGCTTCGCATAGGCCCCACGGTAAGTGGCAACCTGGCCGTCGGCATTCTTCACCTCGAAAACGTTCGACAGCAGAACTGGTGCATCGCCAACGACAGGTAGTTCGGTCGGAAAGACGTATACGGTCACCGAACCAGTGTTCGTCACATCTATATTGATGTACGAAGCTTCTGCCTTATGAGAATCAGAACTCTTGGAAAGCTGAACTGCCACCTGGGGTGCCGCGATACTCGCACCCGCCCATAGTGAAGCCGCGAAAACAAGCCCTGCAAACTTCCTGAACATTGAATTTCTCCCGTTGAAGTCCCTTGCAAGCGATCAACTAAGCGCCGGTGGCACCAGCCGACACGCTACGACGAGTATCACTGAAATTGTGGAGAAATTCGGTATCGAGAATCGTGAAACAGCACTCAAGACTTCAAGGCCAATATTTGCAGGAATTGTGTAGGTGTTTTCTTACAAACCCGCGGGGGATCAGCATTTAGACTACCCTTCCCGGTTTGATCACCGTTGATGTCTGCGCCTTTTTGGCGCAGGCATCGACCTTGTCAGCCCAAACCTGCATCATGGCGCGCCGCTCGTCGAGAAATTCGGCGTGGTTGTAGGTACGCTTCGTTTGGCTGCGCTCGAGATGCGCCATCTGCATATCGACTACTTCCCCGCGAAAGCCGGCCTCATGGAGCATCGTTGAAGCCGTGGCGCGGAAATCATGGCCAGTGATTTCACCCACCGCATATCCCATGCCCTCGATCGCCTTATTAACCGCCATCGCCGGCATCATCTTCTTGAGGCCGGCTTGGTTCGGAAAGACAAACTTTCTATCACCTGTCCAATCATGGATCTCCCGCAGCAGGGATATAACTTGCCGCGACAGCGGGACGGCGTGGCGCCGGCGTTTTTTCATCTTTTCTTCGGGAATGATCCAGAGCGCGCCTTCAAGGTCAATTTCCGACCATTCTGCGCGCCTGAGCTCGACGGTCCGAACAAAGGTGTAGGCCAGCATCTCAACAGCGATTGCCACCATCCGACCGCTGTAGAAGCGGGTCCTCACGATTAGGGAGCCGAGCTCAGCCGGCGTAAGGGCCCTGGCATGCTTAGGGCGCGGCCTGATGATTACGCCCTTGAGGGCCGCCGCAGGATCCACAGCAAGCCGCTGGGTCACCACTGCGTAACAGAATATCGCCGAGCACCAGGCGCGCACGTTAAGCGCCACTGTTGGCCCGGAGTTTGCTGCGATGTCCTGCAGCAGCGTCAGCACCATTTGCGCATCAACGTCAGCGATGGGCAGCTGACCAAACCTCGGGAAAAGCCATTCATGCATCGCGCGATCGACGGCCGCGGCGTACTTGTCCGACCATTTCTTGGCGGTCCTGGTTCGCTTAACCCATTCCTCCGCAATGACGCGAAAGGTATTGCTGTTTTCGACCATGCGTTTTGCCAACGCCTTCCGACGCTCGGCCACCGGGTGAATGCCAGCGGCAACATTGCGACGCGCCGCAGCCAGAAGCTGCCTTGCTTCCTGCAGGCCAATGTTTGGGTATTGACCGATGGCGAAGACATTTTCTACGCCTCCGATGCGGTACTTGTAACGCCAGAGCCTGGCGCCCGACTTCTGGACCAACAAATAAAGGCCTTGGCCATCTGCCAGTTTGTAAGGCTTGTCTCGTGCCTTCGCCTGGCGGATCGCGATATCAGAAAGGCTGCTCATGTCTGCAAATGGTGGCGGGCAGGGCGATACCCCCAATGGTACCCCCAGCGTGCATGGAGAGAAGTGCACACTGGCGCACATCGGTGCACGCCGAGACTGCTTGAATTAAGGGATGGTGCGCTATACCGCGTACGTGCGTGGACAGGTCCGCACAGGTCGTTTGCTCATCTGCGATAATCACCCGAGTGGCACTGGAAGTGCCCTGCTCGCTCATGTCCGTATCAGCACCCGTGGTCGTTCCGTACTACTGGTTGCGTTGTCGGCAGGATACAGCAAGTAAACCCGAGGAAACCTCAATGACACGGCTTCGTTCACTCCTGTCCTGCGTCGTTGCCAGCCTCTGGGTGATCGCAGGCAGCCCGTTGCATGCGGACGATGCGAATCCCGCCCGGATGCCCGTTTCCACCGCCGAACGAGCCTGGCTCGATGCACTGCCCACGCTCAACGTCACCTATGACGACGCCTTCGCGCCATTCGTCAGCGTGGACAGCCGCGGCCTTCCCGAAGGCATTTCGGCGGACTATTTCCAACACGTGGTGGACGACCTCGGCCTGAAGGTTCGCTATGTCCGCAGCGGCGACCTGAGTGACACGCGCAAGATGATCGATCAAGGCCAGGTCGACATCGTGCTCGCCTTCAATCCCGGTGGACGCGCTGGGAAAGGTTTGGTGTTCAGCCGGCCATACATCGAGTTTCCGCTGGTGATCGCCACGCGCCACGACACCGCAAGCATTGCAGGACTCGCGGATCTGGCAGGCGAGCGGGTGGCAGCGGACACCGACCGGGAAGCGGTGCTGCGCATGCTCGCCGAGGCCCCCCGCCCCGTGCACACAGTCACCACGCATGACGGTGCCGAAGCGCTCGCGTTGCTCGACCGCGGCGAGGTCGACGCCATGATCGGCAACCTCGCCACCGTCGATCTCTTCATCCGGTCACGCTACCCGCAACTTCGCGTCGGCGCCCCCGCCAATCTCACCGAGCCGCTGGCCATCGCGGTGCGCGACAACTATGCCGGGCTGATTCCGCTGATCAATCGTTCGCTGGCGCGCGTGGATGCACGCGAGGCGGCCCGCATCCGCAATACATGGCTGTCGGTGAACTACACCTGGGGCGGTTCGTGGACCGCCGTATGGCAAAAAACCTGGCCGATCGTGCTGGTCTTCGCCATCGCCCTGGCCATGGTGAGCTTCGCCTTGGTACGCCTTCGCCGCGAGGTGCGCCGGCGACGCCATACGGAACAACTGTTGCAGGATGTCACGAGCAACCTGCCTGCCGTGGTGTTCCGCTTCATCATCGACCGGCAACGCCAGATCAGTTTCGAGTATGTCGATGGCGACACACGGGCGATATTTGGAGTGGATCCTCGCACCTTCCTGCGGGACGAGCCTGCCGCATTCCGCACGATATCGCCCGAACACCGCCAGATGCTGCTCGAACGCGTGCACGAGGCGGCGGAAACCAACAAGCCCTTGCACGCCACCGTGCGCGTGGACGGCGACCGTTGGGTCACCACCCACGCGCTACCGCGCGAACTTTCCGGTGGCAGGATGCAGTTCGACGGCTACTGGGTGGACGTGACCGCCGCGCACGAGCAGGGCCTGGCACTGGCCGCCGCGCGCGATTTGGCCGAATCCGCGACGCAGGCGAAGACGGTGTTCCTAGCCACGATGAGCCACGAGATACGCACGCCGATGTATGGCGTGCTGGGCACGCTGGAGCTGCTGGGCGGCACGCGGCTGGACGAAGAGCAACGAAGCCTGCTCGGCACGGCGGGCGATTCGGCGACCCTGCTGCTGCAGGTGCTCGACGATGTCCTGGATTTTTCCATGATCGAGGCGGGACGACTCAGCCTCGAACTCGTGCCGGTGGGCATGCGGGAACTTATCGACCGCACCGTCGGCATGCTTGCCGCCCAGGCCCACGGCCGAGGTATCGAACTGCGCGTCAAGGTGGACGCCAATATCGCGGCGATGGTCATGGCCGATGACGTGCGCGTCAGGCAAATTCTGTTGAACCTCATCGGCAACGCGATCAAGTTCACATCGGCGGGTTCGGTCACCGTCGAGGCCTGCGTCGTCCCGGATGATGCCACTGGCGAACGCCAGCGCATCCGCATCGATGTCACCGACACCGGCGTGGGCATCGCCGCGGACGTTCTGCCCACCCTGTTCGCACCGTTCACGCAGGGAGAGGGCTCCACGCGACGTCGCTTCGGAGGCAGCGGCCTGGGCCTTTCCATTTGCCACCAGCTGGTGAAGTTGATGGACGGCACGATCCAGATGGAAAGCACGCCCGGCTCCGGGACGCGTGTCAGCGTGGAGTTCGCTGCGGAAATCAACCTGCTTCATCGGAACCACGGATTGTTGTCGGGAAGGACCGCCAGCATCGACGTGGACGACGCCTTCGCTGCCCAGGCGCTGGCACAGGGCCTGGGCGCATTGGGCATGATCTTGTTGGAACCAGGGTCGGTGATGCACGCGGACGTCGTATTCACCAACCGCAGCGAGGCCGCGCCGCAGGCCCATGTCGTGGTGGTGTCCGGCCAGGCCGATCCGCGGGGCTTTTCGCAGCGGGACGGCATACTGGTCATGAGTGCCTGTCCGGTCAGAAGTTCGCTGCTGGCGCGCGCGTGCGAACTGGCCATGGGACTGGGCGAGGCGTCGGCGTCCCTCCCGGATGAGCCGGACACAGCCGTGCCATCCTCACCTGCGCGCATCCTGGTGGCGGACGACAATCCTACCAACCAGGCGTTGATCCGAGCACAGCTGGCGCGCCTGGGTCGAACCTGCACGATCGTCGACGACGGCGGCCAGGCACTGGATGCGCTGGCAGCCAAGCCCTGGGACCTGGCCATCCTGGACGTGCACATGCCGGTGTTCGATGGATACACCGTCGCCCGGCAATGGCGTGAGCGGGAAGTCGCCATCGGCGGACACCTGCCCATCGTGGCGATGACGGCCAACGCCCAACCCGATGAAGTAGTGCGCTGCCGCTCGGCGGGGATGGATGGCTTCATGGCCAAACCGGCGAACCTGGCGGACCTGTGCAGGATGCTCGACACATGGCTGCCGACGGACGCGCGGCCGCCGCCAACCATGCTCGACTACGAACTCATGCGGGAAAACTTCGGCTCCGATGCCGTCGCGGCGCGGATTATCCGCGAGTTCTCGCGTGTGACGCGTTCGGAACTGGCCGACGCGATGGATACGCTCGATGTGTCGACCCCAGCCGCACTCCGCCTGTGGCTGCACAGGACGGTCGGCGGCATGCACGTCTTCGGCCAAACCACGCTCACCGATCACGGCGATGCGCTCGAACAGGCCATCGACGAGATGGAGCCTGCCGCGGCACGTGAAGCTTTCGCAGCCTTCGGCGCGAGCCTGGGGGCACTTCTGGATGAAATCGACGGATGGGCCGAAGGCATACCCGAGGCCTGAGCCCAGGGGCATATTAGACAGCTAGCCGCGCAAGCCGTGGACGAGCGTGGCCATGTCCAGGTGGACGGCCCGCAATCTCGGCAGGAGACGGCAGGCGAGTGCCGCAAGCGTGGGATCGTTTTCGGCAACCGCTTCGAAATGGCGCAGCAGGCGATTTTCGGCCCGGTCCAGAAGCGCGATCCCGGCATTGTCCGGGTTGGCTGCCAGGCGCATGCGCCACGCGGCCATGTGCGCCCGCTGGCGACCGGCCAGGCTCGCCTGGGTCGTGACAGTGCCACCCCGGGCCTCGATCTCGCGACGCAACTCACTCACGGTGACCGCCAGGGTGGCGGCCATCTCGGCAAATACCGTGCGCAGCCCGGGCTCGGAGACCGTCGATGCCGCCTTCAGGTACAGCTCCCGATCGTCGCTGGCGCGGCGCAGGAGTTGAGACAACGAACGGATGGCGGTGCGGTCCATGACGGGGCACAAGCTAGCTTCGCTGCCCTTACCCGTGCCTAAACCGGCCCCGGCGGCGTTTACGTGGCGTTCCTTTTAAGGCGCGATCTGCAGCAGATTCAAGGGGCGGCCATGGTCGTCGGTCAACCCTTCCGAAAGCTCCGCCAGGCTGCGGATGTCTGGGCACAAAGCCTGCACTTTGGGCCGCAGTTCGCGGCTGACCCGCGCCTGGACCCGGGCCTCCAGGCCGGTACTGAGGGACGAGGCCCGGTCACGAAGATCCGCGGCGCCGGCCAGATCGCCGTTCATGGCCAGGTCCACGGCATCGGAAGTGAGGCTCGCGGCCACCAGCGGACCAAGATCGGCAACCATGCCGTTGGCATAGCTTTCGAAGGCATCGCCCTGCCAGTCGTGGGTGCTGTTGCTGCGCGCAATGCGGGCATGCAGCTCCGCGACATGGCCGCTGAGCTTCCGATCGAATTCACCATCCTGCAAGGCGGCCGGCGCGCTGCGAGCCACTTCCTCGCGCACGGCGCGCGCGGCGATGTCCACACCGGCATCGGCTACCCCGCGCAAACGCGGCAGCAGTGCACGAAGCTGACGCTCGAACAGGGCCGCCTGATCCTGGGCGTCGGGGCGCAGCGCCACCGTACGGCCGTCGACCACCACCGAACCATCGTCCAACCCGACCTGGCGCGGCGCGGGCTGGGGCCGGTCGAACAGGATGCCGCGCGAGCGCACGGTAAGGTCGTAGCTGCTGCTGGCATGACAAGCAGTCGCCAGATCCTGGGCCGCGACGGCGGAAGAAGCAAACAGCAAGGCGACCGACAGGAGAATGCGCATGGAGCCCTAAGCCAGGAAGATGATGTCTCGTATCGTCGGGGGCGCCGGCCGCATGGCGGCTGAACCGGCGCCTGGACCGTCGTCTTCAGGCGGCCGGACTGACGTCCGCGTTGCCCAGGCGCCAGGCTACCCAGCCAAGCACCGGGATGACCAGGATCCTAAGACCCAGCAACACGTACATGTGAGTGAGGATCGGCCCCACCGCGTTGGCGAGATCGCCCGATGCATCGGGCGAGGCCAGGGCCAGGGCAAGCCCTTCACGTACCTGGGTAACCGTGCCCCAAATCGAAAACACACCGGTAGCCGCCCAGATTGCTACCATTACGCACACCAGGCGAAGTGGCAGCACGGCGCGGCGCTTGCCGGCCAACACCAACGCGGCCAGGGCGGCCAGCGCCACGGCGGCGATAAAATAAGCGATATCCCAGGTAAGTCGGGCTTGCGCTGCCGGCGCATCGACGACCGTCGCGACATCGTGCCAGGCAAGCCAAACGCCGATGGCGTCGCGCGCGTAGAAGAACGCGCCGACGCCAGCGACCAGGACGATCAGCCAGGCGGCGATCCGCCAGCCGACGACCCCTGCCATCAGGCCTTGCCAGCCTTCATGGCATCCAGATCCGCCAGGACCTGGCCTGAGTTCTTCTCAGGGTCGACGTCCTTGTAGATCTTCACGATCTTGCCGGTCGGGTCGATCAGGAAGGTTTCGCGGCGGGCGTACTGCATGCCCAGGTGGTTGGCCAGCACGTCATAGCTGGTGGCGGTCTTCTTCTCCGAATCGGCCAGCAGCGGGAACGGCACGTGGTACTTGGCGGCGAACTCCTGGTGGGACTTCACATCGTCCACGCTCACGCCCAGTACCGTGGCGCCGGCCTTGTGCAGCTTGGCGATATCGTCGCGGAAGGTGCAGACCTCAGTGGTGCAGCCGGAGGTGAAATCCTTCGGGTAGAAATAAAGCACCAGCCACTGGCCCTTATGGGTTTCAAGCGAATGCCAGTCGCCCTTCTGATCCTGCAGATGGAAGTCCGGCGCCTGGGAGCCGACGGTGGGCGCGGCGGCAAATGCGGGCATGACGGCGGCCAGCAGGAACAGGCAGATCGCCGATAGGGAAACGGTGGAGAGGCGGAAGCGACGCATGGGGAGCCCTCGGGGATTGGTTAGCGGCGTGAGTGTACGCCGGGAAAAAGAAAGGCGCCCACATGGGGCGCCTCCCGAGGGCATTGACCGGGGTAACCGGCCAACCCTTACATGAAAAGATTACTTGACGCGGGAAATGGTCAGCTTGCCCACGTCCACGCCGAGGTTCACGCCCTCGCCCGTGCCGCTGAGCGCCAGCGAGACCGTGCCCTTGGACAGCACCTGGGCCCCGGCGCTCTTGACCACGCCGGCATCGGCGTTGGCCGTGACGTAGTCGCCGAACACCTCGTTGATGCTGTGGACGTTGCTGATCTCGCCCTTGCCGTCGTTGATGCGCCATTTGCCAGCCGTCAGGCCGCCACCGGTGATCTCCAGCTTCACCGTGGCCGTGCGCCCATCGTCGCAACGAAGGGTGCCGGCACCTTCGGCATGCTTGTAGATGACCGACCAGCCCTTGAGGTTGAAGCGCATATGGCACCTGAGCCCGGCGTCGTCCGCATGGGCGGCCGGGGCGGCGAAGGAACCTGCGGCAACGAGGGCGAGCACGGCGAGTCCGGTCATGCGCTTGATCATTTTGTTTCTCCTTGGGAAGGCGTGGCTAGGTGGGCATGGCCCGTGTTGGAGCGCAGTCTCCAATCACAAACATGAATATTCTGCGATGCCGCGCTGGCCTGTTCAGCAACGGCAAGGTAGCGTGAATCCGCCTTCACGCACGCCCCGCGGGGCCAGAAGGCAGACTGAAGGTATTTGGAGCGGAGAAACCCATGCATCCCATGGCACAGCGTGGCTGGCGCATCGTGCGCAACACTGCCCAAGGCTTCGGCGACGACGAACTGATGACCCGCGCCGCCGCGCTGGCGTTCTACTCGGCGCTTTCCTTCGCCCCCTTGCTGGTGTTGCTGCTGTGGATCGCCTCCTCGCTCCGGCCGGAATGGCAGCAGCAGATGATCGACGGGCTCAACCAGATGGTAGGCCCCCGCGCCGCCGAAACCACCCGCCTGGTGCTGGACAACGCCCGCCAGCGGCCTGGCGTGGGCAGCATGGCGGGCATCATCGGCCTCATCGTCACCCTAGTGGGGGCCTCGGCGGTGTTCGCGCAGCTGCAGGGCGCGATCAACCGCGTCTGGAGCCTGCAGCCGAAGCCCGGAAAGGCCGTGATGGGGTGGATCCGGTCGCGCATGCATGCGGTGGGGTTGATCCTGGCCCTCGCCTTCCTGCTCGTGGTCTCGTTCTCCGTGAGCGCCTTGATCGCGATGTTCGTCCAGGGCGGCACGGTGGCCTGGACGGCGCTCGAGGCGATCGTGGCGATGGCGGTATTCGTCTTCGTCTTCGCCGCCATCTTCAAGGTACTGCCCGATGCCGTGATTGCATGGCGCGATGCCCTGGTGGGCGCAGCGCTCACCTCCGTACTCTTCGCCGCGGGCAAGTTCTGCATCGGCCTGTACCTGGACCACTCCAATGTCGGCGGGCCTTACGGCCCGGCCGGCAGCGTGGTGGTACTGCTGGTATGGGTTTATTACTCCGCGCTGATCCTGCTGCTGGGGGCCGAGCTCACCGAAGCGGTGGCCGAGGAACGCGGCGTGGCCATCCAGCCACGGCCCCACGCCCGGCGCGTGCATGTCCCGAGGCCCGGTCAGCCGCCAGACAGCGATTCTTGATGCAAGCGTCACGGCACGGGAACCAGCATGCATGGTGTCGACCGTGGAGGAGACCATCATGCACAAGATCATCATCCCTATAGCCGCCGCGAGCCTTGCCATGGCCAGCCTGACCGTGGACGCCCATGAGGTTTGCCGCAATGTACGCGTGGCGCACAAGCAATCGAGCGATACCCACCGCATTGCCGGTACCGCCATCGGCGCCGTGGCCGGTGGCCTGATCGGCAACCAGGTGGGCGGCGGCAAGGGTAAGACCCTCGCCACCGTGGCTGGCGCCGTCGGTGGCGGTTATGCCGGCAACAAGATCCAGCAGAACAACCAGCGCAAACACACCTACTACACCACTGAGCGCCGTTGCCACGAGGAATGAGGGATGATCGGCAGCACACGCATGGGAGCGGACAAAGCACATGGTCAAGTACACACTGGTGGGCTATGACGGGTCGGATACGGCCCGTCGCGCCTTCGCCTTCGCCGTCGAACTGGCGCGGCTGGCCGGTGGCAGGGTTCGCGTGGTCAACGTGCTGCAGGTCGCCGAAGGCGGCCCTGATGCCTCGGTGTTGATGATGGCCGACTGCAGCACCGAGCGCAGTGCCGCGCTGCTGGCGGAGCTGACTCACCTGGTGCCCGATGCCCAGGCGCTGATCGATGTCGACATCGTCCATGGCAGCCCCGGCGACGCCCTGCTGACCCAGGTGCGCCAGTATGGCGTTGACCATGTGGTGATCGGCCATACCGACCGCGGCGCACTGGCGCGCTGGCTGCTCGGCTCGGTGTCCACCGACATCCTGGCCAAGGCACATGTGCCGGTGACGGTGATCCGCTAGCGCGCGTCCTTCGCAAGGCTCGCCATGTCGATCACGAAGCGGTATTTCACGTCCGATCGCAGCATGCGCTCGTAAGCCTCATTGATATCCTGGATGGCGATCACCTCGATGTCCGAGACAATGCCGTGCTGGCCGCAGAAATCGAGCATCTCCTGGGTTTGCGCAATACCCCCGATCAGCGAGCCGGCAAGCTGGCGGCGGCCGAAGAGGAGCGCGCCCCCGTGTACGGTGGGCGGCGTATCGGGCAGGCCCAGGAGCGTCATGGTGCCGTCGCGTTTAAGGAGCTGCAGGTAAGCGTTGAGGTCATGCGGGGCCGAGACGGTATCCAGGATGAAATCGAAGGTGGAGGCGTGTTCCTTCATCGCGGCCTTGTCGCTGGCCATCACCACGATATCGGCGCCCAGGCGCATGGCGTCGCCCTTCTTCGCCGGCGACGTGGTGAACTGCACCACCTGCGCACCGAAAGCGTGGGCAAGCTTGAGCGCCATGTGGCCCAGCCCGCCCAGGCCCACCACGCCCACCTTGCTGCCCGGACCGATCTTCCAGTGCCTGAGCGGGGAATAGGTGGTGATGCCGGCGCACAGCAGGGGTGCCACCGCGGCGGGTTCGAGGTTGTCCGGAATGCGCAGCACGAATGCTTCATCCACCACGATCACGCTCGAATAGCCGCCCTGGGTAGGGGTGCCATCCTGCCGGTCCTTCGAGGCGTAGGTTGCGGTGAAGCCTTTTTCGCAGAACTGTTCGAGCCCTTCCCGGCAGGATGGGCACTCCCGGCAGGAGTCCACCATGCAGCCGACGCCGACCATCTGGCCGGGTGAAAATTTCTTCACCTGATGGCCGGCGTCGACCACCCGGCCGACGATTTCGTGTCCCGGGACCATGGGGAACTCGCCCTGGCCCCATTCGTCCCGTACCTGGTGGATGTCCGAATGGCAGACCCCGCACCAGAGGATCTCGATGACCACATCCGAAGGCCGGGGGTCCCGGCGCTGGAAATGGTAAGGGCCCAGGGGGGCCTTGGCGGCTGGGGCGGCATAGCTGGAAGCGGGGATCATCGAAAGCTCCAGGTAAGGGGAAAACCCGATGGTATGCCACCGGACAAGCGCCCCTGTCGCCTTCGGGGCCAAGCTTTGTAACAATCCGGTCACTCCAATCATCCGCCACCCCCCGAGGACGTCGTAGCAGTGAGCTATTCATCCCTTCCCTGGTCGCTGGAAAACATCGACCTCGATGGCATCGACCTGGCACGCGTCCGCGATAACGAAGATCTGTTCCTGCTGTTGTGCAGCGCCTCGTTCGTCGAGAGCGGTTCGGACCTGTACACGCACAACCTGATCGATCACTTCGCCGGCGACGACGCCCTGCAGGCATGGCTGCGCGATCACTGGGAACACGAGGAAATGCAGCACGGCCGCGCACTGTCGGCCTACGTGCGGCACGTATGGCCGGAGTTCGACTGGGAGGCAGGCTTCAAGGGGTTCTTCGACGAGTACGGCGCGGTGTGCACCGCCGAGGAACTCGAATCAAGCCGCGGCCTGGAACTGGCCGCACGCTGCGTGGTTGAAACGGGCACCGCCAGCCTCTACCGCGCACTCAACGACGTGACCGACGAACCGGTACTGAAGACGCTCACCAACTTCATCAAGAGCGATGAAGTGCGCCACTACAAGCATTTCTACCAGCACTTTCGCGTGTACCGCGACCGCGAACGGATTGGCCGCTACCGCATCTTCCGCGCGGTGTTGAAACGCGTGAACGAGATCAAGAGCGAAGACAGCGATATCGCCATGCGCCACGTGTTCGACCGGCGTTATCCGGCGCTGGCCGGCAACCACGCGGAATTCCGCCGGATCACCAGCCGCGCGCAGGGGCTGCTCAAGCGCCACCTGCCTGCGGAGATGACGGTGAAGATGCTATTGAAGCCCCTGGACCTTCCCCCGCGCCTGCACAATGCGCTGGAAAAGCCGCTGACGAAGATCACCGAGCGGCTGTTTCTGCACTAGCCAACGACCGGTCCGGCTACTTCTTTTTCGGCAATGCCGGAAATTTCGACGCATCGTAGCCGGCCGTCTCGAACGTAAGCGTCTGCTTGCCGCGATCGGCCGACACGATCTCCATCTGGATTTTCTTCACCTTCGGAAGCTCGGTGATGAAGGCCTGGTCGTTTTTGATGAACATCGCAGGCTCACCCGTAGTGGGCCGATAACCCACCAGCGGGTGCGGCTTGCCGTCGTAGGTGGCGGTAATCTTGCAGTTGCCCGCGCAGGAAAAGCCCTTGCCGCTACCAAAGAGGAACACGCTCTGGCCCCAGGCGGTATGCCGGCGAAGCACCAGGCGCACGCGATCGTCACCCGAAGGGCGGCTGGAATAGATCGTGGCGGTTACCTGCGTACCGCCGGCCATGGGCGCCGTCTGGTACTGCCAGAGATTCTTCAGCCGCGCTTCCTCGGCATCCTTCTCCACCTTCACCTTCAGGTCCGGAAGGGTCTTGTTGACCTCGGCGGCCGCGGGCGTGTCGGGATAACGATTGAGAATGTCCTGGCCCATCTGCACCGCCATCGCCTCGTTGTGGATCGACAGCAGCTTGCGGTAGGTCTCGAGCTTGCCGGCCGATTCATCCGCCGGTGGGGCGGCGGGCGCGGCCGCCTGCTGGGCATCATCGTGGCCCGAACAGGCAACCGTACCCAAGAACAGCATCGACAGGAGCGCTGGACGGAGAACAGGCATGGCGGGGCATCCAGTGGGGATTGAGGGTATCTAGCTTGGACTGCCCCGCCCCGCCGCTGCAAGCGGCGGTACCATGACACCTTTCCCGACGAACAAACCGCATGCCCCCTTCCCCAGCCGCGACCAGCGAGTCGCTCTTTGCCCATCGGGCATTCGCGCAATTCTGGTTCGCGCGAACTGCTTCGAGCTTCGGCTTCCAGATGGTATCGGTGGCAGTGGGCTGGCAGGTGTATGCGATCACCCATCGCGCCTTCGACCTGGGCCTGATTGGCCTCATGCAATTCATCCCTTCGCTGCTGTTGGCCTTGCCCGCGGGCCATGTGGCGGACCAGTTCGAACGGCGGCGCATCGTGCTGGGGGCGGACATCCTGGAGTTCTGCTTCATCGGCTTGCTGGCGCTGGGCACGTTGCTGGGTGCGCTGAGTGAAACGACGATTCTCCTGCTGGTGCTCGGGCTGGGCGTGATCAAGGCTTTCGAGTGGCCGGCGATGCAGTCGATGCTGCCTGGGCTGGTGCCGCCGTCGCTGTTGGCACGCGCCATGGCGGCGAACGGATCCGGTGGCCAGGCGGCCATGATCATGGGGCCGGCGCTGGGAGGGTTGTTGTATATCCTCGGGCCGGAGGTCGTGTACGGAGTGTCGGCACTGCTTTACCTGGTGGCCGTGGGCTTGCTCTGGCGCCTGCGTTACGAACACATACCACCGCGTCGGGAACCGGCAACCCTGAAGGTGCTCTTCGCCGGCGTCCACTTCATCCGTCACCGCCCTGCGGTGCTGGGCGTGATTTCGCTCGACCTCTTCGCGGTACTGCTTGGCGGAGCCACGGCGCTGCTTCCGGTGTTTGCCCGCGACATCCTGCACACGGGGCCGTGGGGCCTGGGCCTGCTGCGTGCCGCGCCAGCCGTAGGTGCGCTGCTGATGTCGTTCTGGCTGGCCCGGCATTCGCTCGAGCGCCGGGTGGGACCGATCATGTTCGCCTGTGTCGCAGCATTTGGCGTGGCCACCATGGTCTTCGCCGTATCCACCTCGCTATGGCTGTCCCTGGCCGCCCTGTTCTCCCTTGGCGCCTTCGACATGGTCAGCATGGTGATCCGGGGCGCACTGGTCCAGTTGGACACGCCCGACGACATGCGTGGCCGCGTTAGCGCCGTCAACGCCATTTTCATCAATACTTCCAACCAGCTGGGAGAATTCGAGTCGGGACTGCTGGCAGCGGCCGTGGGGGCCGTCAACGCCACCCTTATCGGCGGGATAGGCACACTGCTGGTGGTGGGCCTGTGGATGTGGTGGTTCCCCTCGCTCCGGGGGCGCCAGGGGCTGCGCGAGGCGCCCGACAAGCCCGAAGGCGCCAGCGCCCCGCTTTAGGGGTCTTTGCAAAGCGCGTGGGTTTGGTCCTAGGATGGACGTCTATACCGCCAAAGGCACACCCATGAAGCGTCTCGCCGCACTGCTGTTGCCCCTGGCGCTCGCCGCCGCCCTCCCGGCCACGGCCGCCTCGCCCGACAAGGGGCCCGCCACCATCGCCGCCGCGCTCGAGCAGGGCGCCCGCCAGCACAAGCCGGTGCTGATCGATTTCCAGGCCGTGTGGTGCTACTCGTGCTATTTCATGGCCTCGCACGTGCTCAACGGCGACGAGTTCAATGCCCTGGAAAGCAAGGTGATCTTCGTCGAGGCCGATGCCGACGCGCCGGACGGCCAGGCCTGGATGAAGAAACTCAACGTGCACTTCCTGCCTACCTATGTGGCATTGGATGAACACGGCAACGAACTAGGGCGCATCCTGGCCGAGCGCCCGCGCGACAAGTTCTATCCGGAGGTCGCGGCGATCCTCTCGGGCAACCAGCGCCTGGACAAGCTCAAGGGCGACGCCCAGAAGGGGTCGCTGGCCGCCGTGGCCGCCGTGCTGGACGACTACCAGAAGCGCTACGCGGGACCTGAGGGCCTGGCCTGGTTCGATACCCTGCCGCCGGTGGTGAAGAACGTCGCCGACAAGGACCGGGACGTCGCCCTGAGCCGGCAACAGTTGCTGCTGCTCAAGGCCAAGGGCGACAAGGACGACGCCGCGATCGCCGATGCGGCCAAACATGTACTCGCCGGCCGCATCGGCTGCCAGCGCCCTTACGTTCTCGACGACCTCCTCGGCGCCACCGCATCGCTGCCCGCGGAGCAGAAGCGTGCGGCTGCCGCCGAACAGAAAGAAGCCATGCAGTCGTACGTCGACACCCTAGTGCTGGTAGCCAACCCGCCGTGCGCCGACATCCGCAGTGGCGTGCTGTCGCTGGCCGATGTCGACGCCGCGGCAGGCGATGCCGCCGGCGAGAAAGCCATCCTGGACCGCGCCATCGACATGACGCGCGGCAAGCTCGGCGATAACGTCGCCAGCGATCGCAACCTCGCTGATAATTTGCGCGTATACCTGGTGCGTGCGAAGCGCGCCGACGAAGTGGACGCACTCGAACTGAAGTTGATTGCCGCTTACCCGAACGACTACGTCTACGCCTACCGCCATGGCCGCAACCTGGTGGAGAACGGCCGCGCGCAGGAAGGCCTGCCCTTCCTGGAGAAAGCCGCGACCAAGGCCTATGGCGCAAACAAACTGCAGGTAGCGACCTACCGTGCCAAGGCGCTGATCGCCCTGGGCCGGAAGGACGAAGCGAAGAAGGTGGTCGATACCGTGGTGGCACAGGAAGGCAAGACCTTCCCGGAGGCCGCGGCGAGGCTGCGCCAGGCCGTCAGCTAGGAGGCCGGTTACACTCGTCCGACCCTCCCTGCGGGATGTAGCGTTGATTACCGTCCATCATCTGAACAATTCGCGGTCGCAGCGAGTGCTTTGGCTGCTGGAGGAACTCGGCCTCCCCTATGAATTGAAGCGCTACCAGCGGGACCCGCGCACGATGCTGGCGCCTCCGGAACTCAAGCGCGTGCATCCCCTGGGCAAGTCACCGGTGATCACCGAGGACGAACGGACGGTCGCCGAATCCGGCGCGATCGTCGAGTACCTGGTCGAACGCCACGGTCGTGGCCGCCTGGTACCCGCGCCGGGTACCGACGAAAAGCTCCGCTACACCTATTGGCTTCACTATGCCGAAGGCTCGGCCATGCCGCCGTTGTTGCTGAAGCTGGTCTTCAGCCGCATCGAGACCGCGCCCATGCCGTTTTTTGCCAGGCCCATCGCCAGGAAGATTGCCCGGACGGGGCAGAAAACGTTCATCGATCCACAGATCCGGCTGCACCTGGACTACCTGGAAAGCCAATTGAGCCCGCAGGGATGGTTCGCTGGCGATGAATTCACCGCTGCGGACATCCAGATGAGTTTCCCGCTGGAAGCCGCCGCCGCGCGGAGCGGTCTTGAGGGCTCTCATCCCCGCCTTGCGGCCTTCCTGCAGCGCATTCACGCCCGTCCGGCCTACCAGAGGGCATTGGATCGCGGCGGTGCCTACGACCTGCTTACCTGAACACATCGACGGGACACGCTGGGCTTTTTACGCCAGGCTCACGACGTCGGCGGCAACCTCGATAAAGAATCGATACGGGTGAGAGGGAGTGGCCGATGAGCAAGTACCGGGATCTTGAAAGTGCCGTCAACGGCGTATCCGGCCGCGTCCGTGGTTATGCGAGCGATGCTGCCGATCGTGCGTCGGATTTTGCCGACCGTGGCCGCGACACCGCCTCGGATCTTGCCGAGCGTGGCCGCAAGCTGGGCCTGAAGTGGAGCAAGCGGGCCCGACAGACGCGCCCGATTGCCTACCTCGCGGAGGACTTCGCCGACGAGGCGAATTACCAGTACCGGCGATTGCGTCGCCAGGTGAAGCGTCATCCAGCCACCGCCGTCGGCGTTGCCGCCGTGGCCGTGGGGACGTTTCTGTTGTTGCGGCATATCTGGAACAATCGCGACGACTGACCTGGGTATCCGGGACATCGAAACGGGAAGACCGGCCATGCGCCGGTCTTTTCGCATGGACTAAAGCGTGTCGCGATGCGAACCGGGTGACTCGCGCACGCGCCGAAAGCACTGGCGGACAATATGCGCAAACGCCGCCGGGACGGCCCCATCTGACTTGTCGGCGCAGGCAAGCGAGAGTTCGATCGCGCCGAGCCTTGGAAGCTCGATCCGCGGCACGAAGGTGCGGATGCGCGAAGGCGCGGTGTTGGCAAGCATGGGCGTGACCCCCAGGCCAGAACGAACCGCTGCGATCACCGATGCGTGCGAATGTCCTTCGAAGCGAAGGCGGTAGCCGCGACCCTCGCGCACGAGGGCGTCGATCGCTAGTTCGCGATCGGGGCAGCCTTCGCCAAAGACGACAAGATCGATGTCGCTATCTTCCGAAGGATCTTCAAGGACGCCGATCCAGCGCAGGGTTTCCACGTGCACCACTTCGGCAATGATCGAGGCCGGGCATGCCTGGGCAAGCAGGACATCGATTTCCCCCCGTTCATAACTTGCCCAGAGGGCCGGGCTGTATCCGGTGCGCAGTTCCACCGTGATGCCGGGCAATGCATGGTTGCACGCGGCAAGGATCGGCGGAAGGAAGCTTGCCGCGTAGGTATCGGACATGCCCACGACGATCCGCGCGCCGGACGTTTCGCCCTGCATCGTTGAAAGCGCGTTGTCGTTGAAGGCAAGCATGTCCATCGCCAACGGCAGCAACTTGCGGCCCCGCTCGCTGAGCACGAGTCCACGCCTGCCCCGCAGGAACAGCGCACCGCCCATCTGGCTTTCCAGGCGCTGGATCTGCTGGCTTACCGCCGACGGTACGCGATGCAGGCACGCTGCGCCCGCGGCGATGGAACCAGCCTCGTGGACCACGACGAACGACCGCAGGTACGCGGTGTCGATCAGCGCCGGGAGGGGTTTCTCCAGACGATAACTGGCGGGAACCTCGATGTCCCTGGAAAGCGTGCGCTGCATGGAATGCCCTGGGCTGTTGATTGCCTTGCGAGCATACGCATGCCGACAAAAAATCATTGCAGGATTCGTCCATTTTCGGGACGAATCCTGGGCGATGGCTAGGGCCGGATATGCACCAAGCTGGTCATGGCGTCTACGTAGGAAAGCTTCTCGTCTATCAGCAGGGGAAGCAGGGGGGTGACCGAGACCTCGTTGGTGCGCGTCCAATGCTTGTTGCCCTGGGCGTCAAGATAGATCACGCCACCGACGTCCTGGATGACGTACGGCTCTCCATTCACGCGCCCCAGGAACATCATCACGTGGCCCGGGATGTAGATCAGGTCGCCGACCTGGGCCTGCGCGATCGCCTTCATTCGCGCCTCGTGGCTATCGGCGGCGGTGAACAGCTGGTGTGCGAGCTCCGGGCTCCTGGCTTGGTCGCCGGTGTTGCGCGGCATCTGCACACCGAGGCTGCGGTAGACGTCGGAGACGAAACCACTGCAGTCGCGGCCGTTGTAGAGATGCCCCCAGCCGTAGCGCTCACCGAGGAACTTGAATGCCTGGAGGATGATGTTGGCCTGCGTCAGCGGCACGTAGTCCGGCAAGCTGTCGGCATTACGCTGCAACAGCGCCGGCTGGAAATGCAGCGAGCCATCCTCGGCGCGCACCGGCAGCTGCAAGGTCCAGGACACATACGGCCCCTGGCCATTCACAGGCTCATCCGGCGGCAGGTTCGCCAGCGGGATGCGCGCGCCCATGTCCAGCTGCAGTTCCGAAACCGCAGGCGCTTCCGGCGTGAACACGGTGCGCACCTTGGCACCCGTCACCACCCGGTAGGGCGTTTTATCGGCGTAGCCGAGCACCTCTTCGCGACTGCCCACGGCAATGGCCGACTTGTTCACCCACGCCGCGTAGCGCGGACTCACCACGAAGTACCACTGCCCGTCCTCGCTTTCGTGCACGATCACCACCGGATCGCCGGGGAACAGCATGCTCTCCTGGAGGCTTTCAAAATCCGGCTGGTCGGGCACGGTGAAGGCTTTCAGATCCGTGGGGAAGGTGCGCAACGACTGCCGGGCCACGGAGATGCCGTAGCGCACCGTCACGTGTTCGGGAATCTTCTCCAGCGCGATGCTCGCCACGATCGGGTCGACCACGGACTTCGGCAACGGCTGGTTGTGTACGTCCAGCAGCGGCTTGGCCGGCATCTTCGACACCTTCGCGATCCATGCCTTGACCTGACCGGCGCTGATCTGGGCGGGGATGTTGGCCAGAACGTACATCGACGGATCGTTGGCGAACATGCGCGCGTTGCGCGCCTCCAACTCCTGGCGGGTGAAGATCACCTTGTCCGGCGCCGGGGCGCGGGCGATCCAGTAATCAGGCGAAAACATCGCGTCCTCGGTACCGATCACGCCGGATGCGGGCACGGGCAAGGTCGGCGCGGCAGCCAGTGCATGGGCGCTGCCGAGGGCAAGGGCGACGCCTAAGACGATGCGGGAAAGGTTGGGCACGTGCGCACTCCAGTTTCGAAGGGATCGTGGTATCCGTGGCAACACCCGTGCCAACTGCAACCGATTGAAAAACAAAGCCCTCCACGAAGGAGGGCTTTGTCCGCGGACGTTTAGCCGCCGATGCCGGACAGAAGCCCGGACGAGTGGATTACACCGTCATCGGGTTCGGCTTGTCCTGGTCGAGCTTGTATTGCTTGAGCGCACGGCTGACATCCTTGGCGTTGACCTTGCCGTCCTTCGCCAGCGCCGCCAGGGCGGCGTGGGCGATGTAATAGCGATCGACCTCGAAGAAGGCACGCAGGTTGTCACGCGTATCGCTGCGGCCGAAGCCGTCGGTACCGAGCACCGTGTAGCGCATGCCATCGGGCATGAAGGCACGGATCTGGTCGGCGTACTCGCGCACGTAGTCGGTGGCGGCGATGGCCGGGCCCTGGCGATCCTTCAGCAGTCCGGTGACATAAGGCACGCGCGCTTCGTCTTCCGGATGCAGGCGGTTCCAACGCTCCGCGTCGAAGCCGTCGCGGCGCAGTTCGGAGAAGCTCGGGCACGACCAGATATCGGCCGACACGCCGAAATCCTTCTCGAGCAGTTCGGCCGCGGCGATCACTTCGCGCAGGATGGTGCCGGCGCCCATGAGCTGCACGCGCGGCTCGTTCTTCTTCGGCTTGCCGGCATCCTTGAACAGGTACATGCCCTTGATGATGCCTTCCTCGCTGCCCTTGGGCAGGTCCGGATGGCTGTAGTTCTCGTTCATCACCGTGAGGTAGTAGTAGACGTCTTCCTGCTCTTCCATCATGCGGCGCGTGCCGTCCTGCAGGATCACCGCCACTTCATACGAGAAGGTCGGATCGTAGGACACGACATTCGGAATGGCACCGGACAGCAGGTGCGAATGGCCGTCTTCGTGCTGCAGGCCTTCGCCGTTGAGCGTGGTGCGGCCCGCGGTGCCGCCGATCAGGAAGCCGCGCGCGCGCATGTCGCCGGCGGCCCAGCACAGGTCGCCGATGCGCTGGAAGCCGAACATCGAGTAGTAGATGAAGAACGGCAGCGTCGCCACGTTGGAGATGCTGTAGCTGGTGGCCGCGGCCATCCACGAGGCCATGCCGCCGGCTTCGCTGATGCCCTGCTGCAGTACCTGGCCCTTCTGGTCTTCGCGGTAGTACAGGAGCTGGTCGGCATCCTGCGGACGGTACTTCTGGCCGAACGGCGCATAGATGCCGATCTGGCGGAACATGCCTTCCATGCCGAAGGTGCGTGCCTCGTCGGCCACGATCGGCACCACGCGCGGACCGATCGCCTTGTCGCGCAGCAGCAGGTTCATGCCGCGCACCAGCGCCATGGTGGTACTGATCTCGCGATCGCCCGAGCTCTTGGTGATCTGCTCGAAGGCTTCCAGGCCCGGGGCCTTGAACGATTCTTCCGACTTGCGGCGACGCTGCGGCAGTGCTCCCCCCAAGGCCTTGCGGCGCTCGAGCAGGTACTGCACTTCGGGGGAATCCTTGCCCGGGTGGTAGAACGGCACCTCTTCGAGCTGAGCGTCGGTCACCGGGATATTGAAGCGGTCGCGGAAGGCGCGGATGGCGTCGGTGTCCATCTTCTTCTGCTGGTGGGCGGGGTTCTGCGATTCGCCCGCCGCGCCCATGCCGTAGCCCTTGACCGTCTTGGCCAGGATCACCGTGGGCATGCCCTGGGTGTTCACCGCCGCGTGGTAGGCCGCGTAGACCTTGTGCGGGTCGTGGCCGCCACGGTTCAGGCGCCAGATGTCGTCGTCGGACATGTTGGCCACCAGCGCCGCGGTTTCCGGGTACTTGCCGAAGAATTTCTCGCGGGTATAGGCGCCACCGAAGGCCTTGCAGGCCTGGTATTCACCGTCGACGGTTTCCATCATCAGCTGGCGCAGCTTGCCGGACGTGTCGCGCGCCAGGAGCGGATCCCAGTAGCTGCCCCAGACCACCTTGATGGCATTCCAGCCGGCGCCGCGGAACACGCCTTCCAGTTCCTGGATGATCTTGCCGTTGCCGCGCACCGGGCCGTCCAGGCGCTGCAGGTTGCAGTTAACGACGAAGATCAGGTTGTCCAGGCCCTCGCGGCCGGCCAGCGAGATGGCGCCCAGGCTCTCCGGCTCGTCGGACTCACCGTCGCCCATGAAGCACCACACCTTGCGGTCGGTCTTGGGCATCAGGCCGCGGTGTTCGAGGTACTTCCAGAACTGCGCCTGGTAGATGGCCTGGATGGGTCCGAGGCCCATCGACACGGTGGGTACCTGCCAGTAGTCGGGCATCAGCCAGGGGTGGGGATAGGAGGTAAGTCCCTTGCCCTTGCCGGCCACGTCCATGCGGAAGAGGTCCATCTGCTCGGCGGTGATGCGGCCTTCGAGGAAGGAACGCGCATAGACGCCGGGGCTGGAATGGCCCTGATGGAACACCAGGTCACCCGGATGGTCGGCGCTGGGAGCGCGCCAGAAATGGTTGAAGCCCACATCGTAAAGCGTGGCGGACGAAGCGAAGCTGGAGATATGGCCGCCCAGGTCGCCAGGACGGCGGTTGGTACGCACCACCATGGCCAGCGCGTTCCAGCGGATGATCGAGCGGATGCGCCACTCCAGCGCCGCGTCGCCCGGGCTGCGCGCTTCATTCTGCGGCGAGATGGTGTTGACGTATTCGGTGGTCGGATCGAACGGCAGGTAGCCACCGGCGCGACGGGTGGAATCCACCATGCGCTCGAGCAGGTAATGCGCGCGCTCGGTGCCGTCGTGGTTGATGACGGCATTAAGCGATTCGACCCATTCCTGGGTCTCGGTGGGATCGAGATCCTGGTGCAGGATGTCGGTGATCTGGTCCATGGTGCTCTCCGCAGCGCGTGGGGCGCGCCTGGCGATAGGGGTGGCGGGGAATTAAATCGGTCCACCCCCGAGTTTAGCAAACCCACGCCACCCCGGACCGTCCTGCCCGCCGTAGCTGCCATGAATCAACCACATACGGTGCCGTATGGGAGCGATCGGGTGGCGTTTTCGTCGCTAAGTCCTCGTCGGGCTTTGCCCTCCTGCGGAAGCGCGACGAAAACGCCACCCGACCGCTCCCCCACACGCAACAGTGGGTTGTGGGGAGAGCAGGGCACGGATGCCTTCAGTCCGCGATCACGGACAGCGCTTTCCTTGCAAGGCCGCCTCAGGAGTCGGGGGGAGGGGTTGGGTGTCACCCTGAGAGCGCTTCCGCAGGAGGGCGAAGCCCGACGAGGACTTAGCGACCAGGGTGATACCCAACCCCTCCCCGCTCCGGCTCTAACCCCGATGGGCTTGCGCGCCGCGTATCTGTGCATCCACCGCGGCGATCGCGGTCATGTTCACTACACGGCGGGGTGTCGAGGCTGGGGTGAGGATGTGTGCGGCTTTGTCCACGCCCATGAGGATCGGGCCGATGGCCACGCCGTCGGTCATCACCCGCACCATGTTGTAGGCGATGTTGGCGGAATCCAGGTTGGGCATCACGAACAGGTTGGCGCGTCCGCTGAGCGTGCTGTTGGGGAAGACCAGGCTGCGTACGTTCTGGTCCCAGGCGGTGTCGGCCTGCATTTCGCCGTCGACCTCCAGCTTGGGGACGCGCTGGCGCAGGATCTGGTAGACCTTGCGCATCTTGGCGGCGCTGGGGTTGTCGTGGCTGCCGTAGTTGGAGTGCGAAAGGAGCGCCACCTTTGGCTCGATGCCGAATAGCTTCAGGCGGAAGGTCGCCTGCAAGGTCGCCTCCGCGATCTGCTCGGCGGTCGGGTCAAGCTGCACATGCGTGTCGAGGAAGAACCAGGCGCCCTTGTCGTTGATCACACCGGTCATGGCCGACGTGCAGCTGACACCCGGATCCAGCCCGAACACGCTGCGCATATAGCCCAGCTTCTTGTGATAACGACCGACCAGGCCGCAGATCATCGCGTCGGCTTCGCCGCGCTGGACCATGATCGAGGCGATCAACGCCGGACGCGAACGCACCAGGTTCTTCGCCGCCGCCGGCGATACGCCGCGGCGCTCGGTCAGGGCGTGGTACTGCTGCCAATAGTCGTTGAAACGCGGGTCGTCGTTGATGTTGGTGAGTTCGAAATCCACGCCCTCGCGCATGCGCAGGCCCAGGCGCTGGATACGGGTATCGATGACGTCCGGTCGGCCAATCAGGATTGGGAAGGCAAGCTTCTCGTCGATCACCGTCTGTACGGCGCGCAGCACGGTTTCTTCTTCGCCCTCGGCGTAGACCACGCGTTTGCGGTCGGCGCGCGCGCGCTCGTACACCGGCTTCATGATCAAGCCGGTGCGGTAGATGAACTGGTCGAGCTTTTCGATATAGGCTTCCATGTCCACGATCGGGCGCATGGCCACGCCCGAGTCCATCGCCGCACGGGCAATCGCCGGCGCCAGCATCACCAGCAGGCGCGGATCGAACGGACGCGGGATCAGGTAATCCGGGCCGAAGGTCGGTACGTCGCCGCCGTAGGCGCTGGCCAGGTCCCCGGCTTCCATGCGGGCAAGCTCGGCGATGGCGCGCACGCATGCCAGCTTCATGGCCTCGTTGATCACCGTGGCGCCGACATCGAGCGCGCCGCGGAACAGATAGGGAAAGCACAGCGCGTTGTTGACCTGGTTCGGGTAATCCGAACGGCCCGTGGCGATGATGCAATCCGGGCGCACCTGCTTGGCATCCTCGGGGAGGATTTCCGGCGAGGGGTTGGCCAGCGCCAGGATGATCGGGCGGTCAGCCATGCTGGCGACCATCTCGGGCTTGAGGATGCCGCCGGCGGACAGGCCCAGGAAAATATCCGCGCCCGCGACGATCTCACCCAGCGTGCGCTTGTCGGTGTCGCGCGCGTAGCGCTGCTTGTCCGGGTCCATGTTGTCGCGGCCGGTATAGAGCACGCCATCGCGGTCGAAGCCGAGGATGTTCTCCGGTTTCAGTCCCAGCGCCACCAGCATGTCCAGGCAGGCGATGCCGGCCGCGCCGACGCCGGTGGTGGCGAGCTTGACGTCGCCGATCTTCTTGCCGATCACTTCGAGCGCGTTGACCACCGCCGCGCCGACGATGATCGCCGTGCCGTGCTGGTCGTCATGGAACACCGGGATCTTCATGCGTTCGCGCAGCTTGCGCTCGACGATGAAGCACTCCGGTGCCTTGATGTCCTCAAGGTTGATGCCGCCGAAGGTCGGCTCGAGGCTGGCAATGATGTCGACCAGCTTGTCCGGGTCGTTTTCATCGATCTCGATGTCGAACACATCGATGCCGGCGAACTTCTGGAACAGCACGCCCTTGCCTTCCATCACCGGCTTGCCGGCGAGCGGACCAATGTTGCCCAGGCCAAGCACTGCCGTGCCGTTGGTGATCACCGCAACCAGGTTGCCGCGAGCGGTCAGCTCGCTGGCTTGTTGCGGATCTTCCACGATCGCCTCGCAGGCGTAGGCCACGCCGGGCGAATAAGCCAGCGATAAGTCACGCTGGGTGACCATGGGCTTGGTCGCGGTAACCCTGATCTTGCCTGGGCGCGGAAGGCGGTGGTATTCGAGTGCTGCCTGCCTGAAATCCTCGGAAATAGCCATCGGCATCCTACGTAAGAACAAAGTAATAGGGGGTGGCGCCTTACCTGCGCCTCAAGGGCGCGATGTTAGCACCGACACGCGGCCAAGCCTTGACGCATTGCCAGAATGACAACCGCCGAAGCATCCGCAAATGCTTAACGTGCTCAATGACTTGTCCCATTGAAGTTCGTGCATCACAGGTATGCACTCTCCTCCTGGCGTCGCGACGAAATGCCCCAAAACGCTACAGGCCGAGCGAGATTTCCTCGGCCTGCACACCCGCCATGTGGATGTGGTTGACGAACAAGGAAAATGCGAGCTTCCCAGCCAGCCCATGCACGTGCTGCATCCACGGTGGCAGGTAGCGCGGCGGCGCGATGGCACCGCTGGCGAAGAACGGCTCCAGGCTGATCACGTCATGCAGGGCGAGCTTGCCGGCGAACAGATGCCGCAGGTGGTCCAACCGCCGCTGGCGCAAAGACCAGCGGAAGAAGGTATGCACGGCGAGCAAACCAGACAGGTACACGTTGTCCTTGGCGAACGCTGATCCGCCGGTGAGTGGCACGCCGCGGAACACACGCTGCGCCGAATGGAAACTGTCCGGCACGTTCTGGCCGCAAGTGCGGAAGTACTGGTACACCTCGACGAAGTCCGCACCATTCAATGCCATGTCGATGGCAAGGATGCGCAAGCTGATCCGCTTCAGGCGCGAGATATCAATGGCGCCGGACATGAGTTCTGCGAACACCGCCAGGCCTTCCTGGGTGGCAGTGACGCGCGGCGAGGTTCGCGCAAGCGAGGCCAGCACCGGCTGCTCGCGGCCGTTCAGTGCGGTGAGCGAATGCACGAACGCCTCGTGGGCCATCAGTTGGTGGCGATCGTATTCAGTGAAACTGGCGCCGCCGCGCAGGCGGATGCGGGTGGCACCAGCCGCAGCCTTGGCGGTGAGCTCGGGATCGACCACCACGACGATGCGCTCGGCGCCGAAGAACGCATCCAGTTGCGCGGCCATGTCCTGGCGTAGGTCATCCGCCGCGATATGACCCTCGGCGTCCTCGGTGTCCAGGTCCGCGCCCAGTTCGTCGGCCAGTTCCACGAAGTATTTGGCGGCGTCCAAGTTACTGCGCTTGCGGCTACCGGGAATGCCGTCGCCGGGGCGGCCATACAGCTGGATCGAAGGCTCGGTCACGGCGTCCGTGCCCACCGCCTCGAGCATGGTGGCCGCCACGCGCCACGACTGCGCTGTACGGCGCAGGTACTCGGCGATGGGGTGGTCTTCACCGGCTTCCAATTCAATGCGCTCGAGCTCGCCGCGCGCGGCAGAGAGGTCCGGCCGCAGGTATTCGATCTCCGGCAGCGAGAACCTGCCCACCCGGTAGGCGGTGATCATCCGCTCCTCGAGCGAGGCCGGCCAACCGACCGTGGGTAGGATGCGAATGGCGCGAACGGCCTCGAGCAGACGCCGGTCGAGCATGGCGAAGCGTTCGAGTTCCGGCGAGGAAACCATGGCGGGAACGTCCATGACCGCCGATCTTACCTGTCCCGGTCGCGTCGCGACGAGTGTTTGCCCGGAATCCGTGGACTGCGTCGCAGCCGCGCCTCGAGCGTGGCGGCCTGCTGTTCGCGTTCTTCATGCAGTTTCAGGAAGCTGCGCCAGCGCTGCAGGGAGAGTTCCCCCGTGGCAAGCGCTGCCTGCACCGCGCATCCGGGCTCGTTGGTGTGCCCGCAATCGGCGAAGCGGCAGTCGGCCGCCAGGGCTTCGATGTCGGCGAAGAGATCGAGGTTTTCCTCGCCCGTGAGCTTGAGTTCGCGCATGCCCGGGGTGTCGATCAGGCAGCCGCCGGAAGGCAGCTGCAACAGCGCGCGATGAGTGGTGGTGTGCCGGCCGCGGCTGTCGTGTGCGCGCACCGCACCGGTGGCCATGCGCTCCTCGCCCAGCAGCGTGTTGGTAATGGTGGATTTTCCCGCACCGGAGGAACCCACAAGCACCGCGCTATCGCCCGGTTGCAGGAAGGCCAGCACGGGCGCCACGGAGGCTGCATCCTTGCTGTTGAGCGCGATCACTGGCGTGGCATGGCCCAAGCGCTCGTGCACGGCGGCCACCGACGCTTGAGGATCCGGCGCACTGTCGGCCTTTGACAGCAGCACCACCGGTTGCGCACCGGAGCCTTCCACCAATGACAGGTAGCGCTCGATGCGGGTGGGGTTGAAGTCGCCGTCCAGGCCCATCAGCACAAGCACGTAGTCGATGTTGGCGGCGATCACCTGGCGCTCGTAGCGCTCGCCCGCGGCGGCGCGCACCAGCAGGGTGCGCCGCGGCAGCACTGTTTCGATCACCGGATGGATGTCGCCGGAAAGAAGCACGAAGTCGCCCACCGCGGGCCGCAGCGAGGGATCCAGGCCGCGTTTGAGGAACGCGCCAGCTGGCTGGGCGTTGAAGAGCAGGTCGCCATCGTGCAGTTCGTAGCCTGCCCGATGCTGCGCAACCACCCGCGCAAGCCTGCCCGGACCCGCCTCAGCGTCGCCGCGCCAGCCGATCCGGCGCAGCCGCTCGATGTCCACGGGGTCCGTCATAGGCCCTGAGTATGCCATTGGATCGCCTCGCGGCAGGCCATCGACGCTGATACAGTGCCATGCAAGACGAATTTCCCGGCAAGTGAACTTCCGATGGCATTGATCCGACCCAGCGCCCACCTGGCCGACGTCCGCTATGAGATCCGCGGGGCCCTGACCCGCCGGGCGCGGGAGATGGAAGCCGCCGGCCACCCCATCATCAAGCTAAATATCGGCAACCCGGGCCGCTACGGTTTCCGCACACCGGACCACCTGCGCCAGGCCATCGCCGACCATCTGACCGATAGCGAGCCCTACGGGCATGAACAGGGCCTGGAAGAGGCCCGCGAAGCCGTGCTGGCCCAGCAACGCGCCCACGGCGCCGAGGGCGTGGACGTCGAGCGGATCTTCATCGGCAACGGCGTGAGCGAACTCATCGACCTGGCCTTGCGCGCGCTGCTCCAGCCGGGCGACGAAGTGCTGCTGCCCAGCCCGGATTACCCGCTGTGGAGCGCCGCCACCATCCTCAACGATGGCAAGCCCCGCTACTACCGCTGCCCTGCCGAAAACGGGCACCTGCCCGATCCCGAGGAAATCGAAGCGCTGGTCACGCCCCACACGCGCGCCATCGTGTTGATCAACCCCAACAACCCAACGGGTGCCGTATACCCGGAAGCATTGCTCAAGGCCATCGTGGCTGTCGCACGGCGACACGGCCTGCTGTTGCTGTGCGATGAGATCTACGACGAGATCCTCTACGACGAGACGCCCTTCCAGCCGCTGGCCAGGCTCGCCGCCGACCACCCTTGCGTGAGCTTCGGTGGACTGTCGAAGGTGTATCGCGCCTGCGGGTATCGCGTGGGCTGGATGAGCCTCTCAGGCCATCCGCGCCTCACCGCGGACTACCGCGATGCGCTGCAATTGCTGGCGGCCCTGCGTCTTTGCGCCAATGTCACCGCGCAATGGGCCGTGCGGCCGGCGATTGAAGGCGCCGCCACCATCGGCGAGCTCACCCGCCCCGGCGGCCGCCTGCACGAGGCCCGGCGGGCCGTGATCGAAGGCGTCGCGGCCAGTCCGTTCCTGGACATGGTCACCCCTGGCGGGGCGCTGTACGGCTTCCCGCAAGTCAAGGCCACGGCTCTGCCTGTATTCGACGATGCCGCCTTTGCCCTACGCCTGCTCGAAGACGAAGCCGTGCTGATCGTCCCCGGATCAAGCTTCAACCTGGCGGCCAGCCGGCACCTGCGGCTCACCCTGCTGCCTGAGCCGGCGCATCTGCGTGAAGTGTTCGTGCGCATCGATCGCGTGCTCGCCGCCATGGTGGGCGAACACCGGTCCCGGACCGCAACCGCCGCCGTGGCCTGACGCACGGCGGTAACCTCGCTGCCATCGGGCGGCGACACTCCGCGCCGATACTGTCGTCCCGGGAAGACTCACCGGGGATCGACGCCATGGCCCGTCTACGCTGCCGCAGCGCCTTCATATCTGATGTCCACCTGGGTACGCCCGACTGCAAGGCAGGCTACCTGCTGGATTTCCTTACCCACCTGGATTGCGAGCACCTCTACCTGGTCGGCGACATCATCGATCTGGAGGCCCTCGCCCGCCGCCACTGGTGGCACGCCGACCATGGCGCCGTGGTCGGCCAGCTGCTGGCCATGGCCGAGCGAGGGGTAAAGGTCACCTACATCCCGGGCAACCACGACGCCCCGCTGCGCGGCCTGGCCGGCCAGGCGATCGGCGGCATCCGCGTGGAGCTCGATGCCATCCACGAAGGCGCCGACGGGCGGCGCTACCGCGTGAGCCATGGCGATGAATTCGACGGCGAATCGATCGGCCGCACCTGGATGCTCTGGGCCGGCGAAGTGCTGCACCGCGCGATCTGCTGGACCAACCGTCGCGTACACACCTTGAGGCGCTGGCTGGACCAGCCCTACCTGCCGCTGTCGATCATCATCAAGTCACACGTGGGCAAGGCGCTGGCCTATATCCGAGACTTCGAAGAGCGCGTGGCCAACGACGCGCGCGAGCGTGGACTGGATGGTCATATCTGCGGTCACATCCACTTCGGCCACGTGCGCGATATCGAAGGCGTGTTGTACCTCAACGACGGCGACTGGGTGGAACACTGCACGGCGATCGTGGAAGACACCTGCGGGGCCATGGAGCTGATCCACTGGAGCGGCCATCGCGCCCGACTGGGTCGCGCCAGCCGCGAAACCATCCTGCCCTCGCCCGCCGAAGCCTTCGGCCTGCGCCCGCTCACGTCCCTGCCGGCGGCCCTGGTATCCCTGAGGACCACCCCGCCGTAAAGCCTCCACCATTCCTACACACGCCCCTGCCCATATTCCCGACGAACACAACGAGGAATGAGCATGCGCGCAGGTCTGATCGTCATCGGCATCATCCTGCTGGCCGCGGGAATCTGGGTAGTAGCGGGCCACGCCAGCTACCGCGACACCGACACCGTGGCCCAGATCGGCCCAGCCAAGCTAACCGCCACGCACGACCATGCAGTACCCCAATGGATCGGCATAGCCGGCATCGTCATCGGCGGCCTCCTCACCATAGGCGGCATAGCCCGCAAACGCTGACAAGAACACTGCAGGGGTGGATCCACAAGGCCGCCACAGCGGCCTTTTTTTTTCGCTTTGCTTCTTGCGCTAGAGCCGGAGCGGGGAGGGCTTGGGTGTCACCCTGGTCGCTAAGTCCTCGTCGGGCTTCGCCCTCCTGCGGAAGCGCTCTCAGGGTGACACCCAACCCCTCCCCCTCCACTCCTGGGGCGGCCTTGCAAGGAAAGCGCGGCCCGTGATCACGTGGTTGCAGGCATCCGCAACCCGCTCTTTCCCCACAACCCACTGTTGCGTGTGGGGGAGCGGTCGGGTGGGGGTTTCGTCGCGCTTCCGCAGGGAGGCAAAGCCGACTGAGGACTTAGCGACGAAACCCCCACCCGACCGCTCCCTCCCGACCACGCGATAGAATTACCGGATGGATGTTTCTCATTTGCTGGATTCGCTTAACGATGCGCAGCGTGAAGCCGTTAGTGCTGAGCCGGGGCATTACCTGGTGTTGGCGGGTGCGGGGTCGGGGAAGACCCGGGTACTGACGCATCGGATTGGCTGGCTTACGCAGGTGCTGGGGGTGCCGCCGTGGGCGGTGCTGGCCGTTACCTTTACCAACAAGGCCGCGGGTGAGATGCGGTCGCGTCTGGAAGGGCTGATTCCGGGCGGGGCGCAGGGACTTACTGTTGGTACCTTCCATGGGATTGCCCATCGCCTGTTGCGCCGGCATTGGCGCGAGGCGGGGCTGGTGGAGGGGTTCCAGATCCTCGATTCGGACGATCAGCAGCGGCTGGTCAAGCGCGTGGTGGCGGGCATGGGGCTGGACGAGGCGCGTTTTCCGCCTCGACAGGCCAGCTGGCAGATCAACAGCTGGAAGGATGAGGGCAAGCGCGCCAAGGATGTGGAGCATCGCGATCATCCGGTTACGCGTACCTTCGTTGAGATCTACAAGGCCTATGAAGACGCTTGTCAGCGCGCGGGCCTGGTGGACTTCGCTGAGTTGCTGCTGCGTGCGCACGAGCTGTGGTTGAAGGATCCGCAGGTGCTGGATCATTACCGCAATCGCTGGCGGCATCTGCTGATCGACGAGTTCCAGGACACCAACACGCTGCAGTACGCCTGGATCCGCATGCTGGCCGGTGACACCGGTAAGGTGTTCGTGGTGGGCGACGACGACCAGGCGATCTATGGCTGGCGTGGCGCGCGGGTCGAGAACGTGCAGCAGTTCCTTCGGGATTTCCCTGGCGCGCGGACGATCCGCCTGGAGCAGAACTACCGCTCCACTGCCATCATCCTGAAAGCCGCCAACAGTGTGATCGCGCGCAACGGTGGTCGCCTGGGCAAGCAGCTGTGGACGGCAGGCGAGGAAGGCGAGCGCATCGCGCTGTATGCCGCGTACAACGAGCAGGACGAGGCGCGTTTCGTTATCGAGCGGATTCGCGAGCACATCGCCGAGAAGGGTCGTGCGCGTGACTGCGCCATTCTTTATCGCTCCAATGCGCAATCGCGCAACTTCGAAGAACAGCTGATCCAGCGCGATATTCCCTATCGCGTGTATGGCGGCCTGCGCTTCTTCGAGCGCGCGGAAATCAAGGACGCCCTGGCCTATCTGCGGCTCACCGCCAATCGCCATGATGATGCTGCCTTCGAGCGCGCGGTGAACACGCCGCCCCGCGGCATCGGCGACCGCACGCTGGAGGAACTGCGCCGCCGCGCGCGTGGCGAGGCGACCTCGATGTGGGAAGCGGCGCTGTCGGAACTCTCCTCCGGCTCGCTCGCGGCGCGGTCAAAGAATGCCGTGAAGGGGTTCCTTTCCATGATCGAGGAGATGGCGCGCAGCTTCGGCGGCCTGCCGCTGGACGGGGCCGACTCGCCTTCGGCGCTGAACCTGGCCGAGCAGATCGAACACGCCATCATGCATACCGGTCTTCGCGATTATTACGAGCGCGACAGCCGCGGCAATGCCGAATCCCGCGTGGAGAACCTGGACGAACTGGTCAACGTGGCCAGCCGCTTCGAGCCCACGGCGGACGACATCGATGCCGGTCTTACCGAACTCACCGCCTTCTTGTCGCACGCCTCGCTCGAGGCCGGCGAAGGCCAAGGCGAGGCCTGGGACGATTGCGTGCAGCTGATGAGCCTGCATTCGGCCAAGGGCCTGGAGTTCCCCGTGGTGTTCCTGGTGGGCATGGAAGAAGGCCTGTTCCCGAGCCAGCGCACGGTGGAAGAAGACCGCCTGGAAGAAGAACGGCGACTGGCCTACGTGGGCATCACCCGGGCCCGCGAGCGATTGTTCGTGACCCATGCCGAATCGCGCCGCATGCACGGTACCGAGATGCTGGCACGGCCGTCGCGATTCCTTGGCGAGATCCCCGCCGAACTGGTGGACGAAGTGCGGCCGCGTGTGCAGGTATCGCGGCCTGTCTACGGCGGCGCGGGCAGTGCCTATGCCGCCCCGTTGGCCGACACGCTGCCCGTGGCATTGGGCTCGCGCGTATTGCACCCGAGCTTTGGCGAGGGCGTGGTGGTCAGTGCCGAAGGCGGTGGCGCGCACACCCGTATCCAGGTGAATTTCACCGATGCCGGTTCCAAGTGGCTGGTGCTGGCCTACGCCAATCTCACCCCGCTGTAGTTATTTCGGCAGGCGTGGCACGCCATGCACGTCGCGTTCTTCCACGGCAACCGGCCGGGTATCGATGCGGCTGGCATGAACTGTGGGCAACGGTTCGGCGGTTTCGCCACGGGCGATCGCCAGGGCGTTGCGATAGCAGCGGTGGGCGAGGCTGGTTTCACCCTGCCCTACGCAGGTGTCCCCCAGTGCTTCCCAGGCCAGCGGATCCGGCGCCAGCGCCAATGCGCGTTCCAGATACGCCCGTGCCTTTCCCCACAGCTTCAGGCGCACGCACATGCGGCCGAGCGCGGTAAGCAGCGAGGCATCGTTCGGATGCGCATCGAGCCAGCCCTCGGCGCGGCGCATGCGTGTTTCGATGTCGTCCACGCCAAGTGCGCCGTAGGTGGCCGCCAGCGACGAAGACCACTCGCGGCGCAGCGACGATTCCACTTCGTCCATCGCGGCCAGGTTCTGGCCAAAGCCCGCGGCACGGCGCGCATAGGCATCGACCACGGCCGCGGACCGGCGCTGGGTCTTTGGCAACTGCGACCAGAATTCGCTCAGGGCTGCGCCATCGGGCGCACGGGCAATGGACATCAGCAGGATGCGATTCTCCAGGTCCGCCAGCTGCTTCGTGGACAGCACGCCACTCTTCTGCAGCGGCTCCAGGCAATCACGGGCGCGGCGCGTGTCGCCGGCCAGTACGGCGGACTCGGCCAGCTCCACCCAGCCCGCGGGCGGCAGGCTACGACTGTCGGCGTCGGCGGCCAGCAGCGCCACCGATTCCTGGGGACGGCCGTCCAGGCGCAACAGCCGTGCACGCACGATGCGCGCGGTGGCCGGGGTGATCTGGGCGGCCTGGTCGAGCGATTCGATGGCGCGTGCTTTCTCGCCACGCCGGCTGGCCGCTTCCGCGGCGCCGAGCAGCGATGCTGCGCGCAGCGGCTCGTAGCGCGAAGCGCGGGCCAGATCCCGTTCGGCATCGGCGTTGCGGCCTTCGAACAAGGCGATGATGCCGTCGCTGAAACGGCGACGGCTTTGCCGACGATGGCGACGCGTGGTGGCATCGAACGGCCAGCGCAGCAGGAACCACAGCGAGCCGAGCAGGAACCAGATCACCAGCAAGGCGACGATGGCGAAGACCACCGTGGTGGTGATGCGCACGCCGCGGATGCGCACGAACACCAGGCCCGGGTCCGCCGCGATCCAGTGCCAGCCGAAGGCGGCCACGGCCGCCACGAAAATCAACAGCAGCAACCAGCGCCAGGGCTTCATGGCCTGCCCTGCGCCGGTGCCGACGAGGGCGCGGCGGGTGCCGCCGGTGCGCCGTGCAAGGCATGCACCGAACGCGTATTGGACAACTCCGCCAGCGCCGCACCCAACTGCGGCGGAGCAACGTTGCCGGTGGTTTCCAGCAGCATGTCGGCGATCTGCGCACGTGCCTGGCGTACGCGGGCGTCGCTCGGATCAAAGTTCTTTTCCAGCGTCGCATCGACGCGACGCAGGGCGTCGGTGCGGCCTTTGTCGTCGAATGCGAGCAAGGCAGCCTGTGCCTGGGCGAGGTCGAGCAGCGCCAGTTCACGCGCCAGGCGACCGTCGGCCATCGCCAGCGGGGTGCCGTCGTCGCGCTGGATGCTGATCACACCGGCCAGGGCATGGCCGGCACGAGCAAAGAACCCTTCGCCCCCTGCTTCGGCCACCGGCATGTCCACCGGACGGTAAGGCATCTGCGCAAGGTCGGTGCGCATCGCCGAGATCAGGGAAAGGTCGTGCGTCATCGCCGGCACCTTCACCTTCGACAATGCCTCGCGCTCGGCGTTGAGGCTTTGGCGCACGCCGGAATAGGCACCGTCGTTCACCGCGGCCAGCGCTTGATCAGCCGAGGTATAGGCAGCGATGGCGCCGCCGGCGTCGTTGAACAGCACGAAGCGCTCGCGACCCATGCGCAGCAGCGATTCGGCCTCGTCCAGCAGCATGGTGTCGTGGCCGCTGACGCTGCGCTCGGACAACCGGGCGACGGCGTCTTCCAGGTTGCGCGTGCGCTCGGCATTGCCCAGCACGTCTTCGCGCAGCGAACGGTTCACGCCATCGGCATCGGCCAGGCGCTGGCGAAGGCTGGCGCGCTCGTCGCGCAGGTTGTTCACCTGCTGCCCCAGGCTGCCGACCTGCTGGCGGAGATCGTCCACCGCACGTCCGCCGGCGGCGTTGGCCTGTTCCAGTTGCCAGCCACGCCAGGCGACGTACGCGGTGCCGGCGAGGGCGACCAGGGCCACCAGCAGGGCTAGGGCGATGGTGCCGCCGCGGCGTGGGGCGGCGCGGCCGATGGGCGCCGGCGAAGAGATGCGGGGCGATGCCGGCGTGCTGGACGCGACAGGCTCGGGCTGGTCGGGAGTCGTTTCGCTCATGCGCTGCATGCTAACAGGAGCGCGTAACGGGGTCGTCAATCGTGAACGCGCGCCGCCCTATCCAGCAGCGCCGGGCCTTGTGCCGATGAAGCCACGTGGACCCTGCCAATACCCGCATCGCGGGCCATGGTGGCCAGGCGCTCGCTGCTGACGATCCAGGCTGCGCCGAGCAAAGCCTGCCATGGGGCCCCGTCGAGTCCCTGACGAAGATTGCCCAGGGCTTCGGCGCTCGACAGCAGCACGAGGTCGCGGCGAATGAAGGCGCTGGCCGCGGCACGATGCCGCGCATCCAGCCGTGCGGAGCCGCGCCGGTACACATGCACCTCGTCGAACCGTGCCGAGCGTTCACGCAACACCGAACGCAGGATGCCCCGGCCACCGGCCGCGCCCACCAGGGCCACGCGCGCATGGCCAAGCTGCGACATGATGTCCATGGCCAGTAACCCCTCGCTGTCCTCGCGATCGGGAAAGTGCACATCCTCGATGCCCGCGCGGGCAAGCGCCTTCGCGGTGCCGGCGCCCAGTGCGCAGACCTGCGCCCGGGTGACCAGCGGATGCAGCTGCCGGGCATGCGCTACGGCCGCGGGGCTGGTGAACACGATCACATCGGCAGTCAATGCGTGATCGAGCGCCATGGCGGCGGCCCGAGTGTCCTGTGCCTCACGCAACGAAAGACCGGGCAGCAACACCGGCGTCCCACCGCGGGCACGCACTGCCGCGACCAGTGCCGCGGCGGTGCCGGCAGGCCGGGTGATCGCCACTCGGCGACCCTGGAGCGAATGAATCGACGTGTCCTGCATAAGGCCATGAAGTCTACCTTGCTTGCCCCTGCCCGCCCGGAGCGGCAGACTGCCGCGCCATGCCGACCGAACCCTCGCAACACCTTTCCACGCTGCTTGCACGCATCCCGCTGGTGCAGGCCATGCAACTTCGGCTGCACGCCTGGGACTCAGGCCGGCTGGTGATGAGCGCGCCCCTGGCACCCAACGTGAACGACAAGGGCTGCGCGTTCGGCGGCAGCCTCGCCAGCGTGATGACGCTGGCCGGCTGGGGCCTGGTGGAGCTTGCCATGCACGCCCGCGGCCAGGATGCGGACATCTTCGTGGGCAAATCCACGGTGAGCTACCTGCAGCCGGTATGGGACGACTTTCAGGCCGTCGCCGTGCTGTCCGAAGGCGCCGACTGGGAGGCCTTCTTCGCCGACTGGGCCCGCCATGCGCATGCCCGTGCGCAGGTTCTTGTCACCGTGCCCGGACCTGGCGGCAAGCCGGCCGCCACCCTCGAGGCACGCTTCGTGGCCAAGCGCCGCAAGGCCTGATGCGGCACAATCGACCCTTCGGATGGGGCTTTAAGATCACCAAGGGGAATGCACCGATGCGCCGACTTATCCTGATCCTGGCCGTGATGGCAAGCGCGCTTGCCGGTTGCGCCAGCGACCGCCGCTCCGATTCCATGACCGAGACGCTCAACCGCTACGGCTCGGTGGTGCGCTGGGGCGATGCCCGCAGTGCACTGTCCTTCGTCGATCCGAAAGTGCTGGAAGCCAACCCGCCTTCGTCGATGGAGTTGTCGCGCTGGGCGCAGGTGCGCGTGAGCGGCTACGACGAAGGCGTCGGCCCCATGCCCGGCGACAACCCCAACGAAGTGCGCCAGGTGGTGCAGATCAACCTGATCAACAACAACACCCAGGCCGAACGCAGCGTGGTGGATCACCAGGTGTGGCGCTACGACCCGGAAAAGCACAAGTGGTGGCTGATGAGCGGTATCCCGAACATCTCGCCGCCGCAATAAACGGGCACCTGAAAGGCTATAATCGAAGGCTGACTGCCTGGATGCATCGATGAACGACGTGCTGCACAAACTGCCCCAGTTCCTGGGCAACCACCCTTTCCTGCTTGCCCTGTTCGTGGCGCTGGTGCTGGCCCTGATCGTCACCGAGATCCTGCGGCTCACCCGCAAGTGGAAGGAATTGACCCCGGCCTCGCTCACCCTGCTGATCAACCGCGAGAGCCCGCTGGTGGTGGATATTTCAGCCTATGCTGACTACGAAAAAGCCCATATCCCGGGCTCCAGGCACGTCCCGCCCAGCCAGTTCGATCCTGAAAACAAGGAACTGGCCAAGGTCCGCGAACTGCCGGTGGTGATCGTGGACAAGGACGGCCGCGGCATGGACAAGGCCGCCGCCCGCCTGGTCAAGGCCGGCTTCACCCGGGTGCACACGCTCGGTGGCGGCGTCGAGGCCTGGCGCCAGGCCCAACTGCCGCTGGCCAAGGGCAAGAACTAACCGCTAGAGCCCGTGGATCCCGGCCCTGGCGGCCAGGATGCTGGCCAGCACGTCGGGCGCGTATTCGAACGAGTCGAAGTAGAGGTGGTCTTCGGGCAATCCGGCGGCCACGAAGCGCTCGCGGCTGGCCGCGATCATCGCTGGCGGGCCGCTCATGTAAAGATCCACGCCCGAAAGGTCGGGCCAGTCCTCCAGCACCGCCTCATGCACCAGTCCCGCACGCATGCCCACCTGGCGGGCCTCGTCTGCATCACTCAACACCGGGATGAAACGCAGGCCTGGATGCCGCGCGGCCCATCCCTCGGCGCGCTCGCGGTCGTAGAGGTCCGGTTCCACGCGGGCCCCCCAGTACACGGTGATCTCGCGTTGCGTGCCCAGGGCCAGGAAATGCTCCACGATGGCCTTGATCGGCGCGAAGCCCGTGCCACCAGCCATGAACACCATGGGGCGCTCGGTATCCTCGCGGGGAACGAAGGTGCCCTTGGGTCCTTCGATTTCCAGCGTGTCGCCCACCGCCAGGGTGGTGTCGACATACGCGGTGAAGCCACCGCCAGCCACGTGTCGCACATGCAATTCGATGCCGTGGTCGTCTGCCGGGCTGCTGGCGATGGAAAACGGCCGGTGCTTGCCGTCTTCAAGCACGATGTCCAGGTATTGTCCCGGCAGCCAGCGCAGCGGCGTGTCGTGCACCGGTACCAGGCGCAGGCCGATCACGTCGCCTGCCAGGCGCTCCTTGCGCGCCACGCGGACGTTGATCCTTACCCTCGGAATATCCTCGACCGACGCCACCTCGCGCGAAGCGATGGTGATGTCGCCCAGGGGCACCGCCTGGCAGGTAAGGATGGAATGGCGCACCTGCTCGGCCGCCGACAGGGCCACAGGGGGATTGCGCGGATAGTCGCAGGCGCCCTGCAACAAGGTGGCCTTGCAGCTGCCGCATACACCGCCCTGGCAGGAATACGGCAGGGCGATGCCCGCCCGTTGCGCCGCCTCAAGCACGGTTTCACCCGGCGCCACGTCGAAACGGTGGCCGGAGGCTTTCAGGGTTACGGTGTGCACCTGCGCATTGTCGCCAAGCGGGAAGAACCACGACAATGCGGCCCAACGCGCAGGAGATCAAGCATGTCCATCTGGAAGCAATCCACCGACCTGGCCCGCATCAATGGCTGGAGCACGAACACGATGATGGCCACGCTCGGCATCGCCTTCACCGCGGTAGGCGATGACTGGCTCTCAGCCACCATGCCGGTGGACCACCGTACCCACCAGCCGTTTGGCCTGCTCCATGGCGGAGCGTCCGTGGTGCTGGCTGAGACCGTGGGCAGCACCGCGGCCATGCTTGCGCTCGATCCCGCCATCGAGGTGGCCGTGGGCCTGGACATCAACGCCAACCATATCCGCGGCGTGCGTTCGGGCCTGGTCACCGGCACCGCGAAAGCCGTACACCTGGGACGGAGCACGCAAGTGTGGGAAATCCGCATCGTCAACGAAGAAGATTCCCTGGTGTGCCTGTCGCGGCTGACCATGGCCGTGGTGCCCACCCGCAAAGTGGCGCCGGCCGGCTTCGGCAAGTGAGCCACGACGCGCCCTACGCCGCCCTGTCGCCCGACGTGGTGCTGCAGGCGGTGGAGGCCACGGGCCTCTGGACCGACGGGCGCCTGCTTACCCTCAACAGCTACGAGAACCGCGTGTTCCAGGTGGGCCTGGAAGACGGCGGGTTCCTGGTGGGCAAGTTCTACCGTCCCGGCCGCTGGAGCGATGCTGCCATTGCCGAGGAACACCGCTTCGCCGGCGAACTGGCGGAAGCTGAAATTCCCATGGTGGCGCCGCTGCGATTCGGCCACGACACGCTGCTGCACCACAACGGCTTCCGCTATGCGCTTTATCCCCGCCGCGGCGGTCGCGCGCCATCGCTGGAATCCACCGACCAGCTCGAGTGGCTGGGACGACTGATCGCGCGCATTCACCTGGTAGGGGCGAAGGAGCCCTTCCAGGCGCGTGGACGCCTGGACCGCAAGACGATGGTAAGCGAACCTTGCAACGCGGTACTCACCTCGCCGCTGATCCCGGTGTCCGTTCGCGAGTCATACCGGCTTGCCGCTGCACGCGTGAGCGAAGCGATCGATGATCGCCTGGAGGCCTATGGGCCGTGGCGTGCCCTGCGCCTGCATGGGGATTGCCACCCCGGCAATGTCTTGTGGACCGACGATGGCCCGCATTTCGTCGACCTTGACGATGCACGCATGGGCCCGGCAGTGCAGGACCTGTGGATGCTTGCTGGCGACGATGCCTCGATGCGCGCGTTACTGGAGGGCTATACCCAGTTCCGCGAATTCGACGAATCCGAACTTGCACTGGTGCCCGTGCTGCGTGCCATGCGCCAGGTGCACTACGCCGGTTGGATCGCCCAGCGCTGGGGCGATCCGGCCTTTCCCGCTGCCTTTCCCTTCGCCGCCGAACCGCGGTGGTGGGAGCAACATATCGCGGACCTTGGCGAAATCGCCGATGATCTGTCGTAGACGTTATTCCTGGAGCCCCGCATGACGCTTTTCCTCTTCCGCCTGATTGGCCTGATACAGATAGCCGGCGGCTTCTTCGGCCTGTCGTCGATGACCTATCGCCTGCTGGCCGGTGGCGGCGGCATGCATGCCTTGGTGGATATCCTGGGTGCCGTGCTCTACGCCTTCATCCTGGTGGCTGGCGTGCTCCTGGTGGCCAACGACGGTCGCGGCCAGGGCCTGTCGATGTGGGCACAGGGGCTGCAGGTGCCGCTTCTGTCGTTGCCGCTGATCCACTATGAACTGCATGCCGGCGCGTTCTTCTATCTGATCGTGCACCTGGCACAGGGTGCGCACATCGGCATCGACTATCACGTGGGCACCTACGGCTGGGGCGCATGGCTTGGCGGGGGCGGGTCCTCGCGCATAGGCATCAACCTGATGGCGGCGGTGTCCTGGCTGATCCTCAAGCTACGCTAGAGGGTCGGCTATCATGCGTGGATGGATAATCCCGCACTCCCCGTCATCCGCCTCAAATCCGACCGACCGCCCGGCCATCCCTGGGTATGGTCGGCCCAGGTCCACAAGCCCGACGCCCGCCTGCCCCCCGGCACGGTGGTGGATATCGCCGACAGCCGGGGCAACATCGTTGGCCGTGGCTTCTGGAACGGGCATGCCCGGATCGCGCTGCGCGTGCTGGGCAATGGCTACGACGCCATCGACGATGCCTGGATAGCGGCACGCATCCGCAAGGCCGTAGCATTGCGGCGCGAGTTGCTGTCACTCGATGACGTCAGCGACGCCTGGCGAGTAGTGCATAGCGAAGGCGACGGGTTATCCGGCTTGGTGGTGGACCGCTACGCCAACTCCCTGGTGGTGGAATATTTCGCTGCCGGCATGTGGCGCTTCCGCGAGGCCATCCACGCCACGCTCGCCGAATGCTTCCCGGGAAGCTCGCTGTACTGGTTCGCCGAACAGCACGTGCAGAAGCAGGAATCCTTCGACTGCCGCAGCGGCGAAGCACCGGAGCCTGTGGAAGTGCATGAACACGGCCTGCGCTTCCGCTCAGCGCCAGGCCTGGGCCACAAGACCGGCTTCTTCGCCGACCAGCGCGACAATCGCGCCACGTTCGCGCGCCTGGCCCGTGGCAAGCGTGTGCTTGACCTGTGCTGCAACGCCGGCGGCTTTGCGGTACATGCGATGGCCGGCGGCGCGCTCGATGCCATCGGCGTGGATGCCGACGCCGCCATCCTGGAGATCGCGCGCGACAACGCCGGGCTCAACAACGTCCAGGCCACCTTCGAGCAAGGCGATGTGTTCGAATGGCTACGGGCGGCGATCGCAGAAGGCCGAACCTGGGATGCCGTGGTACTGGACCCGCCCAAGCTCACCCGCGACCGCAACCAGGTCGTCCCGGCGCTGAAGAAATACTTCGCGATGAACCGTACCGCGCTGGACGTGATCGCGCCCGGCGGCATCCTGCTCACATGCTCATGCACGGGCCTGGTCTCGGAAGGCGACTTCCTGGAGATGTTGCGTCGCGTGGCGCTCAACGCCGGCCGCAGCATCCAGGTACTGGAAATGTCCGGCGCCGGCGCGGACCACCCGGTGGCCGCCACCGTGCCCGAAGGCCGGTATCTGAAGGCGGTATTCTGCCGCGTCGACTGACAGCGGCTAGTCTTCCAGCGCCTTGGCAAGCATCGACAGGTCGCGTACGAACTGCGCATAGGCGTCCTCGCGGGCACCTTCGTCCGGCAATCGCAACAGGTACGACGGATGCACGGTGGCGAAGGCGCGCATGCCCTCGGCAACCTCGCGCCAGTGCCCACGCTCCTTGAGCAGGCGAAATGAAGGCCCGAAGATCGCCTGCGCCGCCATCGCCCCCAGGCACACGATGGCGCGGGGCTTGATGCGGTCGAGTTCCGCCGCCAGCCACGGCCGGCACGCGGCCTGTTCCGCGGCGTTGGAGCGCTGGTGGAGGCGGCGCTTGCCGCGTGGCTCGAACTTGAAGTGCTTCACCGCATTGGTCACGTAAAGCGCATCGCGCGATATGCCCGCTTCCGCCAATGCCCGGTCGAACAATTGCCCGGCGGGTCCCATGAAGGGCCGGCCCGCAAGGTCTTCCTGGTCACCCGGTTGCTCGCCGATCACCACGATGCGCGCGTGCGCCGGCCCCTCGCCGAACACTGTCTGCGTGGCAGGCTCCCAGAGCGGGCAACGACGGCAGTCCTGAGCCTCGCGTTTCAGGTGCGCCAGGCTGCCCTCAGGCACGGCCTCGACCGCGCGCATCGTCGGTGCGGGGATACGGTTTTGCTGTTCGGTGGGATGCGCCTTGACCATCGCCTCCATCCTCGGTGCAGCGTCGCGGATCAAGCCGGGGATCAACCCGGCCTCGGGCAGGTTCTTCCAGTAACGCACCGGCATTTCGCGCTTCATCGCGTCCACTTTCAGTCGAGCGGGGTTGAAGATCGCGGCAAAATAGGTGCGCCAGAGATCTTCCAGCGCATCCTGGGTGGGCGCGTCGGCTTTCTCAGCGCCCGGACCCATCGTGAGCGTGTTGCCGTCCCAGTGGGCGCTACGTTTGGGCGTAAGGATCGACCAGCGCATGCCGGTGAAGCGGCGACTGAAGAAGGGCGCCACGCAGGGCAGGATGTCGTGGTCGGGTTCGAACCAGGCAATGAACACCGGCCCCTCGGGGCCGGCGACTTCGCGGAAACGCACGAAGGCCTTCATCTTGTGCATGTCACGTTGCACCGCCTTCGCGGCACGGGTGGCCCAGGCCACGTCCTGGTCGGCGGCTATGTCCAGCAGCCCGCGCTCGCCGTGGATCAGGCGCCACAACAAGCGGTAGAGCGTGGCGTGGCGGCGCCTGTCGGTGTGGGCCAGCACGACGTCCGCCAATGCGATGAATCGACGCGGTACGGGGGCGAGCGCCACGCGAATGCCTGGCAAGGAAGTCTCGACAGCCAGCAGGCCATCGTGACCGTCCGCGAGCCACTCGACCTGGTCGGGAGGAACGTCCGCCGCCAACAGCTCGCGTGCCCGCGTACGCCACAGATCCAGGTCCGATCCGTCGACGAGATGAATGGCGAACACCGCTAGTGGCCGAACAGATCCGCCTGCCGGGGCGGCGCGAGCGAGGCCTGTACCGCGCTGCTGTCGGCCTCGACGCGTGGGCGGTAGTCCATCGTTTGCACGAAGGGCGCGAGCTTGCGTACCGGCAGGCGCAGTCTGCCCAGGTCATCGAAGCGGATCCGACGGTGGGCGCGCATGCGAATCAGCCGATCAGCATTACGCACCCCCAGGCCCGGGACGCGCAGGAGCATTTCCCGGGGCGCTGTATTCAGATCCACCGGGAATTGACCGCGGTGGCGCAAGGCCCAGGCGAGTTTGGGATCCACGTCCAGCGATAACATCCCGTCGTCACCGGGCGGGGCAATTTCGTCCGCCTCGAACCCGTAGAAACGCATCAGCCAATCGGCCTGGTAAAGCCGGTGTTCGCGTATCAGCGGCGGTGGGCGCAAGGGCAGCGCTCGCGACGAATCGGGGATGGGACTAAACGCGGAGTAGTAGACACGCTTGAGCTTGTAGCTCGAGTAGAGGTTGGTACTGGTGGCCAGCACGTCTCGATCGCTGGCCGCGTCCGCACCCACGATCATCTGCGTGCTTTGCCCGGCCGGCGCAAAACGCGGCGCCTTCTTCTCGGCCTTGGCTTCCTCGATCGACAGGCGCAGCCGCCCCATCGCGCGTCGAATATCGCGGGCATCCTTTTCAGGCGCGAGCGCCTTGAGGCCGCCTTCGGTGGGAAGCTCGATGTTGATCGACAGGCGGTCGGCCCAACGTCCGGCTTCGTCGATCAGTTCGGGAGAGGCATCGGGGATGGTCTTCAGATGGATGTAGCCGCCGAACCGGTGGTCGCTGCGCAAGGAACGCGCCACGCGCACCAGCATCTCCATGGTGTAGTCCGGCGACTGGATGATGCCCGAGGACAGGAACAGCCCTTCGATGTAGTTACGCCGGTAGAAGTCCAGGGTGAGCCCCACCACTTCCTCTACCGTGAAACGTGCCCGTTGCACGTTGCTGCTGCGGCGATTGATGCAATACACGCAATCGTACACACAGAAGTTGGTGAGCAGGATCTTCAGCAGCGAGATACATCGCCCGTCTGGAGCGTATGCGTGGCAGATGCCCATGCCTTCATTCGAGCCGATGCCGCCCGTAGCGCGCGAATCACGCTTTTGCCCGCCCGACGACGAGCACGAGGCGTCGTACTTGGCAGCGTCGGCAAGGATGGCCAGTTTGGCGGAGAGCTTCATCGACCTCCATTTTCCCTTCGATAGGATTTCCGCGCGTGAAATCCGCCGGGACATGATCATCACGTGCTGTCGCAGGTAGTGCGACCGCCGTATCATCAGGGCGTTAATCCTGACTGGGACATCCATGGACCTCCTATTACGCGGTGCCCGACTAGCGGATGGCCGCACCGTCGACATCGGCATCCGGGATGGAAAGTTCGCCCATGTGGGCGAGCCGCTGGAAGCAAGCGCCGCCGAGACGATTGACGCGCACGGCCGCCTGGCGACGACGCCGTTCGTCGACGCGCATTTCCACATGGACGCCACGCTGTCGCTGGGCCTGCCCCGGATGAATATCTCCGGCACCCTGCTGGAGGGCATCGCCTTGTGGGGCGAGCTCAAGCCCACGCTTACCGTCGATGCCTTGATCGAGCGCGCCATGGCCTACTGCGACATGGCCGTGGCGCAGGGTATCGGCGCCATCCGCAGCCACGTGGATATCTGCGATGACCGGCTGCTCGCCGTCGATGCCCTGCTGGAAGTCCGCAAGCGCGTGGCACCCTACCTGGACCTGCAGCTGGTGGCCTTCCCCCAGGATGGCCTGCTGCGCTCGGCGAACGCGAAAGAAAACCTCGTGCGCGCGCTCGATCGCGGCGTGGACGTGATTGGCGGTATCCCGCACTTCGAACGCACGGACGCCGATGGCGCCGAATCGATCCGCTGGCTGTGCGAACTGGCCGCCCAACGCGGCCTGATGGTGGATATGCACTGCGACGAGACGGACGATCCCATGTCTCGGCATATCCAGACGCTGGCGGCACAGACGATCCGTACCGGCCTGCAAGGGCGCGTCACCGGTTCGCATCTGACGTCCATGCATTCGATGGACAACTATTTCGTTTCCAAGCTGATTCCGCTGATCGCGGAAAGCCAGGTGCACGCGATCGCCAATCCGCTGATCAACATCACCCTGCAAGGCCGCCACGATACCTACCCCAAGCGTCGCGGCATGACCCGCGTACCCGAGCTGATGGCCGCGGGCGTCAATGTGGCGTTCGGCCACGACTGCGTGATGGACCCCTGGTACGCGATGGGTTCGGCCGACATGCTCGAGGTTGCCCACATGGGCCTGCACGTGGCGCAGATGACCAGCCGCGACGGCACGCGAGCATGTTTTGATGCGGTGACCGCCAATGCAGCTCGGGTGATGGGCCTGGATGGCCATGGTATCGAGGTAGGTAAGCGGGCGGACATGGTGCTTTTGCAGGCGGCGGATACCGTGGAGGCAATACGCCTGAAGGCCGCTCGCCTGGCGGTGATCCGTGACGGCAAAGTGATTGCCCGCTCGCCCGAACGCGTGGCCGCGCTGGACCTACCTGGGCGCCCTGCGGCGCTCCGTTTCGAGCGCCCTTCCGGAAGCTGAACAAAAGCGACGGTAGCCTCGCCTTCCACCCTCGTCGTTCAGGTTCGCCACCCTACATTGCAGCTGCCGCCCGCCCTTTCGAAAGTTTCAAGAAAGGCATCGGGCTTTACCGGAGGAATGGCCATGAACCGACTTACCCGCATCGCCGCTGCCGTCGCCCTGGGCTGCGCGAGCCTGTCGGCATTCGCCCAGCCGCCTGGGCACGACCGTGACCGCAATGGCCATGACGATCGCCGGGGTGACGACCGCCGAGGCAACGATCACCGCGGTAACGACCGCCGTGGCTACGATCACCGTGGATACGACCGCGGTTACGGCCATCGCCCGCCGCCGCCGCGCTACTACGGCCATCCGCATTATTACGGCGGTCACCCCGGGCCCTATCGCGGCCACTGGGTCCGCGGCCATCGCTACAACGGGCCGGTGTATGTCGTAAATAATTACGGCTACTACCGCCTGCGTCCGCCGCCGCGCGGCTACCACTGGGTGCACGACGGCAGCGACTACCTGCTGGTTGCCATTGCCACGGGTATCATCCTGGATATGGCAACACGTTGATCGCTCGATCGTGGCGCGGCCTGCATGCAGGCCGCGCCACGCTTTTTCCCCACCTGAGGAATTAACATGAAACCGATCCGAAGCCTGTTGCTCGGCGGCCTGCTGCTCTCGGTCACGAGCATCGCCATGGCCCAACCGCCGCATGACCGGGACGGCGATCGCGACCACGACGATCACGGCCACGATAATCGTTACGATCATCGCGATGATCACCACGACAACCGCGGCGGTAATGGTCACGGTCGATGGGAGCGCGGACATGCCCTGCCGCCGCAATATCGCGACCGCGGGCACTATGTGACCGACTACCGCAGCTATCGCCTGCGCGAGCCGCCCCGTGGTTACCGCTGGGTGCGCGCCGACAATGATTTCGTATTGGTCGCCATCACCACCGGGTTGATTGCCGACATCGTCATCAACTCGCAGTAGTCCCCACAGGCCTGTATCTGAAAGGGCGGCCCCTCGCGGCCGCCCTTTTTCGTGCGCCGCACAACACCCCGGCGCCCATCGTCTGCCTATACTCAGCCGGTCCGTTGCTTTCAGGGGAACGGCCCGACAACCAACGAGGAGGCTTCGATGCTGCAGCAGTACGGCTTGTGGATCGCCCTGGCTTGTGCGGTCCTGGCAGTTATATACGGCGCTTTATCCGTTCGATGGATCCTGGCGCAGTCCCCCGGCAACGAACGGATGCAGGAAATCGCCGCCGCCATCCAGGAAGGTGCGCGAGCCTACTTGAACCGGCAATACGCCACTATCGGCATGGTCGGCATCGTCCTTTTCCTTATCGTGGGCTTTGCCCTGGCCTGGGCCACCGCCATCGGCTTTGCCATCGGCGCCATCCTCTCCGGCGCCACCGGCTATATCGGAATGAATGTCTCGGTACGGGCCAATGTCCGCACTGCCGAGGCCGCCCGAAATGGCCTGGCCAGCGCGCTGAAGGTCGCTTTCCGCGGCGGCGCCATCACCGGCATGCTAGTGGTGGGCCTGGCCCTGCTGGGCGTGGCCGGCTACTACGGCCTCCTGCTGCATTACGGCCTGCCCCAGATGGAGGCCCTGCACGCCCTGGTGGGCCTGGCCTTCGGATCCTCGCTGATCTCCATCTTCGCCCGTCTGGGCGGCGGCATCTTCACCAAGGGCGCGGATGTAGGCGCGGACCTGGTGGGCAAGGTCGAGGCCGGCATCCCCGAGGACGACCCGCGCAACCCGGCGGTGATCGCCGACAACGTGGGTGACAATGTCGGCGACTGCGCCGGCATGGCCGCCGACCTCTTCGAGACCTACGCCGTCACCCTGATTGCCACCATGCTGCTGGGCGGCGTGATGGCCGAGCAGACCGGCACCAACGGCGCGCTGTTCCCGCTGGTATTGGGCGGCGCCTCGATCGTGGCCTCGATCATCGGCACCTTCTTCGTGCGGGCCGGCAAGGGCAAGATCATGAACGCCCTGTACGCAGGCGTGGCGGTGTCGGCCATCCTTGCGGCCGTCGCCTTCTACCCGATCACCCAGGGCCTGATGGGCGACTCGACCTTCGGCGCAGGCAAGCTGTTCGGTTGCGAACTGATCGGCCTGGCCCTCACCGGCGCCATGGTGGTGATCACCGAGTACTACACCGCCACCGAGTACGGCCCGGTCCGCCACGTGGCCAAGGCCTCGCTCACCGGCCATGCCACCAACATCATCGCGGGCCTGGGCGTGTCGATGAAGTCCACGGCACTCCCAGTGCTGGCCGTATGCGCGGCTATCTGGGGCGCCTACGACCTGGCTGGCCTGTACGGCATCGCCATCGCCGCCACCGCCATGCTCAGCATGACCGGCATGATCGTGGCCCTGGATGCCTACGGCCCGATCACCGACAACGCCGGCGGCATTGCCGAGATGGCCGAGCTTCCGCCGGAAGTGCGTGGCGTGACCGATCCGCTGGACGCGGTAGGCAACACCACCAAGGCGGTGACCAAGGGCTATGCGATCGGCTCGGCGGGCCTTGCAGCGCTGGTGCTATTTGCCGATTACACACATAACCTCAGCCAGCACCTTGGCGTGGCGCAGGTTCCTTTCGACCTGTCCAACCACTACGTGATCATTGGCCTACTGATCGGCGGTTTGATCCCCTACCTCTTCGCCGCCATGGCGATGGAAGCGGTGGGCCGCGCTGCCGGCGCCGTGGTGGAGGAAGTACGCCGCCAGTTCCGCGAGATCAAGGGCATCATGGAAGGCACCACCAAGCCGGATTACTCCCGCGCGGTGGACATGCTCACCCGCTCGGCGATCAAGGAAATGCTCGTCCCCTCCCTGCTGCCGGTGCTGGTACCCGTGGTGGTGCTGATCCTCTTCAAGTGGCTCGGCGGCAGCGAAGCCGGCGCGCAAGCACTAGGCGGCGTGCTGATCGGCACGATTGTCACCGGCCTGTTCGTGGCGGTATCGATGACCACTGGTGGCGGCGCCTGGGATAACGCCAAGAAATATATCGAAGACGGGAATTTCGGCGGCAAGGGATCCGACGCGCATAAGGCGGCAGTGACCGGCGATACCGTGGGTGATCCGTACAAGGACACCGCGGGGCCTGCGGTGAATCCGTTGATCAAGATCATCAATATCGTGGCGTTGTTGTTGGTGCCGTTGCTTTAAGGGGCGTCGCAATCCATGGATCTTGAACGAAACGCCCGAAATCCTTCGGGCGTTTTTTTAATAGAGCGAATTCAGCGAACGAACTGCGACCGGAATCTAAAAGTATTCACCTGTCCATCACGCGATACTTTCGCCGCTTAAGCGCTCGCCTTGTGACGGCGAACCCAAGCCATCCTTTTGCATAAGCATGCCTGCACATACTGCCGAGAGAATTGTCCCCATGCCTGCTATTAACACTTCCCCTGCCCACTTAGTCCCTGTACGGCAGAATTCACCGTCTATGGCGTCACCCAACAACATCGAACTTGGCAAGCTACCACCGCCATCTTCCGTTCGCTCCCCGTCAGTTAGCGATGCGCTTGCTCAGTTGAAGAACCACATCCCCACCAGCCCGGCGCCAACGAGAGCCGCCCACTATTCAGCTGATAACCGCCCAGCATCCGACGCATCGCCTGAAGAAAAGGCAGCCAAGTGGGAAGCTACGCGAGCTAAGGATAACGCTGAGTTAGCTGCAAGGTCCGAATACGTAAAGATGCGCCTGGGCGATATGGAGCGAGCAAACCAAAAGGCTGCCAATATTTACGAGGCCGAGATTCAAGAGGCCAGAGCTTCAAAGAAGAATTCACTGCCGGTGCTCTGCAGAAAATTTACTGATGCTTTTCGGACAATGAAGAACACCTGATCAAAAGATCCCCAAGCGATCGCCAGAAGGGCAATCGTCCATGGCCTCATCCCAGAGGGGTAACGTCTCAGTTTTCCTGGATGCCCTGCACACCCCGTCTCGCCGGATAACGATGGCTCTCGCCACCCAGGAAGTACAGGTCGAAGAACCCACCAGAAAATCTTCACGGCACGAGAGAGCATCGCGCAACTTGGCCGGAATCTAGAAGAAGTCGTCGGCCTAATGCGCAACGCTATGGTTGCCTGGACGCTTACTTCGTGTCAGCGAACTCAGCTTATCCTCAGCACAGGCCTATATTCGCGCACGCACCGAGAGCAGGATTCCAATGCCGCTAGTTTTCACTCCCATCGCCCTATCAGCGCTCGTCCCGCCAAGTTCACCATCCGCAGCGTCATCCGACAACGTTGAACTCGGCAAGCAGCCTGTCGGCTCACGTGTTAGCGATGCTCTTGCGCAGTTGAGCAACACTACGCCCACCACTAGGGCACTGTTTTCACTACCAGCGCCAGAGAAGGCAGCCACTGATTACTTTTTTACAAGCCCCCCCACACCGACCGCAGCCAAACAGGCCGCTTGGCCACACGCCGAACCGCACACTCCAACAAAAGCTTCAGTTTCTCCCCGGGGGCCTGAGGATGGATATACCTCCAACTCGAGCGAAGGTTCTAGCTGGCCGCATGACAACCTAGAGTCACAAGCACGCTCCCCTGCCAGCGCCTTTCAGAGCATTGGCAATCTGGAGCAATTGTCCGATGTACTGAGTGCAGCGATTGATCGCAGCGAGCGATTTGCAAGCATCAGATCAGCCAACAGCGTAGGCAGTTCTGTTGATTGGGGCGAGCGCGAATTCGGGGATCCATCCGAGGACGAAGCACAGCGTGGCCAGTGGTTTAACCCTTTTCACTCATCACGTGCACATTTGGAAGAGACCCTCTCTATCGCATCGACGGTAAGCGAAAGCAACCTTGAAGCGTGCAGAGTTGACGAGCTTGTCAGGCATGGCCTGATTGACGCCCGCGATCCGTCCGAGTTGACCGCAGGTATGCGCGTTAAGCTAAACATGCCAAATCGAGCTGCGTCCAATATAACGGGTGAAGCGGCTATTTCAGGTAACCAAAGGTTAAATGATGAGCCTTCCAACAAGGACGCCCATTTCAACACCTTCGGCACACCGCATCGGCTCAATCGGCTTGGTAGCGCCGAACCCATCTGAGGGGGCCGCCATGAGGGCCCCATCGTTCCGAGTCATTGCGCTTGAGCGATAATGTTTGACAAAGCAGATTTGTCATGATGCCAAGAAACGCCCCCTTCGTTGGTGCATCGACGCCCCTCGCGGGCACCGAGAGGATGTCGTCGGCATCAGCTCGAAACTCGCTCCCTACTTCGGCAAGCCATCGCTTTCTTCAGGCGTTTCAAGAGATCTGCAATGCAGCTCGCTCGGCCTTATCTTTCCTTACCAGCTTTAACATCTACCCCGCCCCTCGCTCCGATCTGAAAGGCATGATGGGAACGGAAGGTGTCTGGATACCTACGCGTCACGACTCAAGTACCACCGAAGGTAAGCAACTCGCCGACCCGGCACTCAATTCCGAGCCAATGTTGTCCAGACTGCAGGATCGCCCTGTCTCGGATACAGAGTTCTCACCAGTAACGCAGCAGCAAAAAGATTCAACACCCCACGTCGATACCTTGCAAGCAGTCGGCAAATCAGAGCCGAAACAGGCAAATAAGAGAGCGCAGTCACGCCAAGAGGCAGCCTTGGACGCTGTTGTAGATGATGCGACGAATCTAATAACTCTATGCATTGCAGTCGCCGTCAAAGCGCCCGGCGGAGATATTTTGCTGAGCCAGCTGCATGAGATCGTCCGCCATTGCAGTACATTCGAGGCCGCGCCGGCCACCGACGCGACTGATGAAGATGACCTCAACTGGAGAGTCGATAGACGCAATTCATCCGGGCTCCGCGGCGAATATCCACCCAGCTCGATCGCTAAAGATTCAGTCTTTGCCACGGTACGCCGCCACGGCCCGCGCATAGGCCCGGAAGAGCGCCAACGCATAGCCAATGCAGGCGACAATGGCTTAAACCTCGAGAAAGAGGGAGACGAAGGCTTCTGGATCTGATTAGCGAGCCCCATCAATTCAAATCGGCGCAGCGGTAACGAACTGACCTCCAGACATCGGACATCGTTTCATCCGCTCCTGTGGCTCGTATGGCTTGACCCTGTTTTCAGGAAAAGGTGAAGCTTGCAATCAAACGCGGCGAGGTCGATGCGCAAAAACGCGCGATGTCATGCACGACGCTGGGAAGAGTCCGTGGCGGCTTTCCCCGCTCGCTCGCGATGCGCCGCCTGCTTGGCCCGGTTGCCACACACAGCCATGTTGCACCAACGCCTCGCTCTGCCGCGTGTGTGATCGACAAACACCAGCGTGCAAGCATGACCCTGGCATGCCTTTACGTCGCTGAAGCTTTCCGTCGTCAGCAAATCCGCGATGCTTCGCGCAATCGGTATCAATAGCGTATCGGAAGAGCGCCAGCGCCGGCGCGATTCAAACGCCAACCCGGCGGCCGTACCGCCATTCGCACCATCCGATGGCGCCACGACCTGCCCGTAGGCCTCGTCACGCGCCAATATCCGGTTGAGCGGATCAAGCGCTGCCACCGCATCGGCCGACAGTGGCTTGCCCATGTGCTCTCTTACAAACCCACGAAACCACTCCCTGAAGGCACGGGCGTGGGTGGCCACGGCATCCAGCTCCCCTGGTGCCGCGCCGGCCCTGAATTGCTCCAGCACGTCCTTGGGCACCAGGTGAGCCTGGTCCAGCCATGACAGCAGGTCTTCACCATTACCGATGAATTCCACGGTGGTATCGACGGGCACGGCAATGGAGTTGAGGAAATCCAGGCCAAGCGAGTCGGCAATGAAGAGGGCCGGGGGGGTTATCTGGTTCATAAGCGCTCAATGCATCCGGGGGGATTGGGTAGGTCGCGAAGAAACTTTGTGTAACCACTATAACAGGTCTTGACAAGTTATGTAGATCGTAGAACACTCCAGCCCAACACGCCAAGTAACCTTCTTAATCCACTTAGAAAGGTTATCCAGGTGTCAACGGATCATCACAACGGGCTACACATCCCATGACAGCCAAGCACGCCAACCCTGAGCGACTGATCCTGTTCTCCGATGCCGTCTTCGCGATCATCATCACCTTGCTTGTGCTGGAACTGCGGCCGCCGCATAGCGCCAGCTGGCAGGCACTGGCTGGGTTATGGCCGTCGGCGCTCAGCTATGCCGTCAGCTACCTTTTCCTGGCCATCGTTTGGACCAACCACCATCACGTCCTGCGTTTCGCCACCGCGGCAAGTCCCCGCCTGATCTGGGGAAACTTCGCCCACCTTTTTTCCGTGTCGTTGATGCCCTTCGCCACCGCGTGGATTGCCGATAGCCGCCTCGGTGCGATTCCCGTCGCCTTCTATGCAACGGTCTTCGTGCTGGTCAACGCCACCTACATGATCCTGTGCGCCGAAGCGATCGATCGCCAGGACACCACCATCCCCTTGCACGTGCGTCGGACGATGCGCCTGCGCTCGCTCTTGACACTCGCTCTGTTCGCATTGGCGGGATGCGTAGCGCTTTTCCAGCCGATCGCGGGACTGGTAACGATTTGCGCATGCCTCCTGCTCTATTTGAGCCCTGACACCTTCAAGCTCCACTTCGCAAATCGGCGACCCTCGCCAACCGCCTGACCAACAACTTCAGAAACCCGAATCGGGGGATGGCTTTGCCGTCGCCGCAGGGTGAATTCGTCCCTTGAAAATACTTTGGAGAAGAACATGACTGATGCAACCGACCTTCCCACCATCATCCTGGTCCATGGCGCATGGGTGGATGGGAGTAGCTGGGCGCACGTGATCTCGGCGCTGGACGGCCGCGGATACAAGGTGATTGCCGCACCCCTTCCGCTGTCTTCGTTGGGCAATGACATTGCGTCATTGCAGGCCGTGATCGATCGCACGCAAGGCCCCGTGGTGCTGGTGGGCCATGCGTACGCGGGCGCGGTGATTTCGGGCATCCAGGATGAACGCGTATCCGCGCTGGTGTTCATCGCGGGCCTCGCGCCTGCGCAGTCCGAAACCGTGGCAGACGTTTTCTACCGCGATACCCAGCATCCGAATGCACCAAGTCTTGCCCCGGAACCGGATGGCCGGTTCTGGCTGCCCGAGGATAGTTTCAGCACGGCATTCGCGCAGAACGCCGACAAGAAAACGCTCGCGGTGATGGCGGCCGTGCAGCGCCCGATCACCGCCCCGTGCATTACCGAACCGATGGGTCCGACGCTGTGGAGCAAGCGTCCTTCCTGGTACCTGGTGGCGCAGGACGACCGGATGATCCCCACGCCAACGCAGCGCTTCCTCGCCCAGCGTATGAAGGCCACCACCCGCGAAGCGGCAGTGGATCACTGCCCGATGGTCACCGCTCCGGACGAAGTGGTTTCGATCATCGAAGAGGCCGCGCGGCCGGGCACGCAACCGCGCTGATCTTTCACAGCATTCAACTCACAACCACCTAAAGGACAATCACCATGACCACCGTTCACTACAAGACAGCCAAGGTTGACGGCCTGGATATCACCTACCGCGAAGCCGGCCCTGCAAACGCCCCGACGTTGCTTCTTCTGCATGGCTTTCCCACTTCCAGCCACATGTTCCGTGACCTTATTCCCGCACTGGCGGATAAGTTCCATATCGTTGCACCGGATCTTCCCGGCTTTGGGCGCTCGTCCATGCCCAGCCGCACCGAGTTCACCTACACCTTCGATCACCTGGCCGAGGTGATCAGCCGTTTCACCGAGGTGGTGAAGCTCAAGAAGTTCGGCATCTATATCTTCGACTACGGCGCGCCGGTGGGCTTGCGCATTGCCGTGAAACACCCCGAGCGCATCAGCGCGATCATCAGCCAGAACGGCAACGCCTATGTGGAAGGCTTGAGCGACGGCTGGAACCCGATCCGCGCGTACTGGAAGGACCCAAGCGACGCCAATCGCGATGCGCTTCGTGGTTTCCTTGCGCCCGAGGCCACGTACTGGCAGTACACGCACGGCACGACCGATCCCACGCTGGTGTCGCCCGACGGTTACTCGCTCGACGATTTCTACATGACGCGACCCGGTGCGCATGACGTGCAGCTGGACCTGCTGCTGGACTATGCCAGCAATGTGGCGATGTACCCGGATTTCCACGCCTACTTCAAAAAGCACCAGCCGCCAATCCTGGCCGTGTGGGGCAAGAACGATCCGTTCTTCCTGCCCCCGGGTGCTGAAGCCTACAAGCGCGATGTACCGAGCGCCCGCGTGGAATTCTTCGACACGGGGCATTTCGCGCTGGAAACCCATCACGGCGAAATCGCCAAGGTGATCCGTGATTTCCTGGGCGGCGTGTCATGAGCGAGGAAACGGTAGCCATCGTCACTGGCGCCAGCCAGGGCATCGGTCGCGCAACGGCCATTCGCCTGGCTCAGGATTTCTCGCAAGTGGTGCTGGTGGCGCGCGATCGCACCCATCTGAACGACACGGCCGATGCGGTGCGGCTTGCCGGCGCCGAACCCCTGGTGATCGATACGGACCTCAGCCAGGTGCCGGCCGCGGATCAGGTGGTGCAGGAAACGCTAAGCTGGTTCGGGCGCATCGACGCACTGGTGAACATTGCCGGCGCCGTGCCGCAGATCGACCTCTTCGAGATGACGGACGAGCAGTGGTATGCCGGCACGGAGCTGAAACTTCACGGTGCTCGCCGCCTCACCATTCGCGCCTGGGAATCGCTCAAGGCTTCGCGTGGCGCGGTGGTGCTTACGTCCGGCAATTCGGCGCAGTTCCCCAAGTCGCCCTATGCGGCCGTCGGCACGATCAATGCGGCGATCGTGGCCCTGGCCAAGGCCTTTGCCGAGCGCGGGCTGAGGGATGGCGTGCAAGTGAACAGCGTGATGCCCGGCCCGGTGATGACCGGCCGTCGCGAGAGCTACCTGAAGAAGTGGGCGACGGACCACAAGATGAGCATCGACGACGCCACGGGCGCTTTCCTGAAACAGTCGGGCATAAGCCGATATGGCAAACCTGAGGAACTGGCCGACCTCATGGCCTTCCTCGTTTCGCCCAATGCCCGCTGGCTTACCGGTGCGTCGATCAGGATGGATGGCGGCGAGGTGACTTCGATTTAATCGGAGAAGCCACTGCGGCAAAACGACGCCCCGGTTCACCGGGGCGTTTTCTTATAGCGCGGAGGAATTTCGGCGATAATCCGCAATCCTGCTGGCCCGGACGGCCACGGGAGAAGGACAACCACATACACGTGGTACCGGCAGGGATGGCCGATAGCCTCAGGACGCGCGCGCTGCACCAGGCGCGTTGAGGACGCGACATGCCTCACCCGGTTCCATGAACCTGGGACATCACGAGGCTGGCATGCTTACTTTTCTCCTCGGCGCCTGGCAGCGCCGCAACGCTACCGTCGATCACGGCGTCATCGCCCGTGCCATCGACGAGGACGGCCGGCTCGCCCATGGCTATCTGTTCATGTGCGCAATGGCCGCCGGCATCGCCACCATCGGCCTGTTGTGCAATTCAGCCTCGGTGATCATCGGCGCCATGCTGGTGTCGCCGCTGATGGGACCGATCGTGCGGTTGGGCCTGGGCATCGGCACCCTGGATCTGGCACGCGTGTGGCGTTCTCTGGCGACGCTCGCCTGCGGCATGGCCGTTGCGTTGCTCATAGCGGTGCTGATCGTGAAGCTGTCGCCCCTGCGGGTGGCGACGCCCGAGATCCTGGCCCGAACCAACCCCAATATCTTCGACATGATCGCCGCCACGCTCTCAGGCCTGGCTGGCGGCTACGCCACGGTGCGCAATCGCGGTGGGACCATCGTCGGCGTGGCCATTGCGACAGCGCTGATGCCGCCGATGGCAGTGGTGGGATTCGGCCTGGCTACCGGCGAGCCGACCTTCGCCCGCGGAGCCTTGCTGCTGTTCACCACCAACCTCGCCGCGATTGCCCTTAGCGTCACCCTGGTATGCACCTGGTACGGCTTTGGCGGAGCCGCCACCGGCAAGGTGGTGGCGTGGCAGCTGCTCGTGGGAGCGGCAGTGCTGCTGCCCCTGGGATGGCCACTGAGCCAGGCCCTTGCCGATATCGCGCGGCAGTCGCGTACCGTCAGTACAGTGCGCGCGGCGCTGGTCGAAACCCTCGGCGATCAGCAAGTTCGCATCCTGGATCTCCACCTGGACAACACCGGGACGCCGATACTGGACGTTACCTTCGCCGTGCAGCATTGGGGAGAAGAAGAGGACAAGCGCCTGCGCCACGCCCTGGCGCCGACCCTGCCGCCCGGCACCACTTTGCAACTCCAGCCGATGGTGGTGGCCGATCCGGTCGGCGCGGAGGCTACCCGGCCTTCCCTGCGCCGTCCGGTGATCGGCGGTCCGCTATCGGGCGCGCCATCGAAAGCGAGGCCCGCGATATCCGAATGACGACGCGGCCAGCGAGCCTCCCGCGATGACCTTCGGCAGGGGGACTCGCCTTCGCCACGGGTTAAGGTCAGGATAGCTGTCGCCGGAAGGGTAGGGTCTTTAAGGCCCTATTTTTGACCACCATCTCTCAGGGGATACAAGTGAAACGACGCCATCTCGCCCTCTGGGCCACTTTTGCGATTGCCGGAATGAGCCAAGCACAGTCCCCTGCCCCGCCATCGGCAGCTCCTGCCGCCAACGCCGCCACCTCCAACGACACCTATCTGTGGCTGGAAGACATCGACGCGGCAAAGTCGATGGACTGGGTCAAGGCGCGCGACGCCGACACGGTGAAGAAATACGGAAGCTCCACCGAATTCGCCGTGATGCAGGCGCAGTTGCTGGAGGTGCTCGATTCCGAAGCACGCATCCCGATGGTCACCAGGATCGGCGACCACTACTACAACCTGTGGAAGGACAAGGCCAATCCGCGCGGCGTATGGCGCCGAACCACGCTCGGTGAATACCGCAAGGACAAGCCGTCGTGGGAAACGGTGATCGACATCGACGCGCTGGGCAAGTCGGAGAACACCAACTGGGTGTGGCACGGCGCGCAATGCCTGAAGCCCGACTACAAGCGCTGCCTGGTGTCGCTGTCGCGCGGCGGCGCCGACGCCGATGTGGTGCGTGAGTTCGATCTGACCACCAAGAGTTTCGTCAAGGATGGCTTCACCCTTCCGGAGGCCAAGAGCCAGGTGGCCTGGCGCGATCTGGACACCATCTACGTCGCCACCGATTTCGGCCCGGGCTCGATGACCGAATCGAGCTACCCCCGCATCGTAAAGGAATGGAAGCGCGGCACGCCGCTCTCTTCGGCGACCCTGGTGTACGAGGGCAAGTCCACCGACATGTCGATCTCGGCGTTCCGCGATCTCACCCCGGGATTCGAACGCGACTTCGTGCAGCGCGCGCTGGCCTTCTACGACGATGAGCTCTACCTGCGCGGCAAGGACGGCAAGCTTGCCAAGGTCGACGTGCCCGACGATGCGGTGACCGACATCCAGCGCGAATGGCTGCTGGTGCAGCCGCGCACGCCATGGAAAGTCGGGGGCAAGACCTATCCTTCCGGCTCGCTGCTGGTGACCCACCTTGACGACTACATGGCAGGCAAGCGTGAGATCACCGTGCTCTTCACGCCCAACGAGCACCAGTCGCTGGCGGGTCATTCATGGACGAAAAACCACCTGATCGTCACCGTGATGAACGACGTGGTGAGCCAGCTCACCGTGTACACCCCGCCCAAGGACGGCAAGGGCGCCTGGACCCATGCCCCGCTCGGCGGTGCACCGGCGTTGTCATCGATCGACGCCTCGGGCATCGATGCCGATGACAGCGACGATTATTTCCTTGTCTCCAACGGTTTCCTGCAGCCGGCCACGCTCTACTACGGCACCGTGGGCGGCACGCAGGAGGCGATCAAGCACGCTCCGGTGTTCTTCGATGCCTCGGGCCTCCAGGTGAGCCAGCACTTTGTGAAGTCGAAGGACGGCACGCGCGTGCCGTACTTCCAGATCGCACCCAAATCGATGAAGCTCGACGGCAGCCACCCGACCCTGGTGTACGGCTACGGCGGCTTTGAGATTTCGCTGGAGCCTGCGTACTCCGGCGGCATGGGCCGGGCCTGGCTCAGCCACGGCGGCGTCTACGTGATCGCCAACATCCGTGGCGGTGGTGAGTACGGCCCGCGCTGGCACCAGGCGGCACTGAAGGCGAACCGCCTGCGTGCCTACGAGGACTTCGCTGCCGTTTCCCAGGACCTGATCGACCGCAAGGTCACCTCGCCCAAGCACATGGGCATGATGGGCGGCAGCAACGGCGGCCTGCTGGCCGGCAACATGCTCACGCTCTATCCGCAGCTCTACGGCGCCGTGGTGAGCCAGGTGGCCTTGCTGGACATGAAGCGCTACACCCACCTTTCCGCCGGTGCTTCCTGGATGGCCGAATACGGCGATCCGGACAAGCCGGCCGAGTGGGCCTTCATCCAGAAGTTCTCGCCGTACCAGAACGTCAAACCCGGGGTGAAGTACCCGCCGGTGCTGTTCACCACCTCCACCCGCGATGATCGCGTGGGCCCTGTGCATGCCCGCAAGATGGCGGCCAAGATGCAGGACATGGGCTATGACGCCAGCTTCTACGAGAACATCGAGGGCGGCCATGGCGCGGCGGCGGACAACAAGCAATCGGCCTTCATGAATGCCCTGGGCTACAGCTTCCTGTGGGACCACCTGAGGTAGTTCGCAGACCCACCGGATAACCGAAAAGGCCGCCTCAGGGCGGCTTTTTCTTGCACTGCGTCTGGACACGCAGCACGCGACGGTGCGACGGTTGGCACCTGCTTCCCTGCCTAAGGCTAGCCATGGATCGCTTCGTTCCCTCGCGCCGCCATTTCGTGGGCCTGCTCGGCGTCACCGCAGCGGCGGCGTTCGCCCCGCTGCAAGCCACCGATCTACAGCTGCCTTTCGACAACGGCAAGCGGCGGTTGGTGGAAGGTGTCGAAGGCAAGGGGCCGATGATTTTGCAGCGTACCCGCGCACCGTTGCTCGAGACGCCGTTCGAGGTCTACGACCAGGGATTGATCACACCCGTCGATCGCTTCTATGTACGTTGGCACACCGCCAGTGCGCCCCGCCAGATCGACACCAGCGCCTTCCGCGTGCACGTGCACGGCCATGTCGAGCGCGAACTGTCGCTCACCCTGGCTGACATAAGCTCGATGCCAACCAGGGAGATCACCGCGGTAAGCCAGTGCGCCGGCAATTCCCGGGGATTCTCCGATCCCCGCGTGCCCGGCGCGCAATGGGGCAACGGGGCGATGGGCAATGCCGTATGGCGGGGGGTGAGCTTGCGTCAGGTGCTGGACCGCGCCGGAGTGAAGGCGGGCTCGGTGGCGATCCGCTTCCGTGGACTGGATGCCATGCCACCCCAGTTCGGGAAATCGCTTGCCGTGGATGTCGCACGCAATGACGAGGCCCTGCTGGCCACCCACATGAACGGCCAGCCGCTGCCCTGGGTCCACGGTTTCCCACTGCGCCTGGTCGTCCCGGGCTGGTTCGCCACGTATTGGGTAAAGACGTTAAGCGACATCGAAGTTCTCGACACCGAGGACGACAACTACTGGATGGCCAAGGCCTACCGCATACCGAGCACCCCCGACGGCAGCACCACACCCGGGGCGCCCGCGGGCGCCACCACGCCGATCAGTACCATGCCACCGCGTTCATTCGTCACCAATCTTCGTGATGGCGACCGGCTGCGCGCCCACAGCCAGCAAGTGATCCGAGGCATTGCCTTCAGCGGCAAAGGCGCCATTACCCGCGTGGAGTGGTCGGCGGATGGCCATGCCTGGCACCGCTGCCAGTTGGATAAAGACGGCGGCAGCTACGGTTTCCGCCGCTGGCATACGCAAATGCCCGTGGGCGCCGCCGGGCAGCAACGCTTGCTTGTGCGTGCCACCGACGCCGGTGGCAACGTGCAACCGCCCACGGCAGGCTGGAACCCCGGTGGTTTCATGCGCAATGTCGTGGAATCGTTGAATCTGGTGGTCGCATGAAAGCCTCCTTACTGGGCTTCGCACTCGCCATCGCGCCTGTCGCCGTGTCGGCACAAGGCACCGAGCCGCCCTTGCCGTTGACCGGCGCGCCGCCTGCCGCGGCCGTCTGTGTTGCCTGCCATTCATCGGAGATGATCGACTACCAGCCCCGCCTTACCCTGGCCCAATGGCGCGCCACGGTATTGAAGATGAAGGCCGCCTACGGTGCCCCGGTAGCCGACAAGGACGTCGACGACATCGCCAACTGGCTTGCCTCGCGCCAGGTGAACGCCGGACAGGCTGCTGCGGGGGCGCGCCGATTGCCGTAAACTGGCCGTTTTCCGCGCTTTCCAAGGACATCCCATGGGCCTCCACCTGGTCGCCGCCGGCCGCAACGTGCCGGACGAAATCAACGTCATCATCGAAATCCCCAAGGATGCCGAGCCCGTCAAGTACGAGGTGGACAAGGAAAGCGGCGCGATCTTCGTCGACCGCATCCTTTCCACGCCCATGCGCTATCCCTGCAATTATGGCTACGTGCCGGGCACCCTGGGCGGCGACGGCGACCCGCTGGACGCCCTGGTGATCCTGCCGCTGTCGCTGGTGCCGGGCTCGGTGATCCGCTGCCACCCGGTGGGCATGCTGAAGATGACCGACGAGGCTGGCGCCGACGAGAAGCTGGTGGTGGTACCTGTGGAAAAGGTGTTCGCCGGCTATGCCCACATCAAGGACATCAAGGCCGTGTCGGGCCATTGGCTCGAGCGCATCGGCCACTTCTTCGAGCACTACAAGGATCTTGAGAAGGGCAAGTGGGTCAAGATCGATGGTTGGGTCGGTGCCGACGAGGCCAAGGCCGAGATCATCGCCGGTGCCAAGCGCTACCAGGACGACAAGGGCTCGAAGGCTGTCTGAGTGCGCCCACGGCGGCATGAAAAAAGGGGCGCGAAAGCGCCCCTTTTTTGTTGTGGCGTGAGTGATCGGTTACCCGCGCTTGAGCAGCTCGCGCAGGTCGATCAACGCGGCGTTGGCGCGGGAAACGTAATTGGCCATCACCAGCGAGTGATTGGCGAAGAATCCAAACGGCGAGCCATTCAAGATGACGGGGCTTGCGACCGGCTTCTGCGCTTCCTCCAGTTCACGGATCACCTGCTGCAGGCCGACGTCGGCGTTCTTGTCCTTCAGTACCGGACCGAAATCCTTCTGGAACGCACGCAGCTGCACCAGCAGCGTCCAGGTGTAGCCACGTGCTTCGTAGAAGTTGTCGTCGATCTTCGACCATGGGGTCTTGATCATCTTGCCGCCATCGGGCGTGGTGGTGATTTCCACCTTGTCGGCCTGGTCGGGGCTGGGCACGGTGTCCAGGCGAATCTGCCCGACACTCGCTGACAGCCGCTGCGACAACGATCCCAGCCGGCCCGAAGCCACCTGCAGGTAGTCGGCCAGGTTGTCGGCACGGGCATAGAAGTGCGCATTGCCCTCGTCCTTGTCGCCCAGGCGTTGCAGGTAGCCTTCCAGATGGCCCACGGCCTTGCGCAGCTGGCTTTCGGTGCTTGGCAGCAACCAACGGTCGTTCGGGGAATTGAGCAACGGATCGGCCTCGGCCAGGTCCGGATCTTCGGTGGATTGCGTCTGCGAACGGCTGAAATCGTTGCGCAGGGCGCGAACGAGGTCACGCGAAGCGGTGAGCGAGCCGTATTCCCAATTGGGCATGTTGTCCATGAACACGCCGGGGGGCAGCTTGTCGTTGCTCAGGTACCCGCCGCGTTTGTCCATCAGCGTATCGACCGAATCGATCAGCGCCACCGTGGTGGTGGCGCCGGCATTGACCGGCTGCTTGAGTTCGGTGGCACGTGCCGCCGCTGCCTTGACCGGGTCGAAGGATTCAGGCTCCTTGTCCCACCACCACATCACGGCCAGATCCACCACCACCAGCGCGATGATCAGCGCCAGGACGGTGCGGATCAGCCCCGTACGGCGAGGACGGTTTGATGCGGGCGTGGTGGCATCCATGACAGGCGCTCCGATAGCGGGTTCGGGCCCTGAGTCTAATACGCAGGCGCCGCCCGGAATTCCAAAAACGACTAGCGGGGAGCGTAGGCCCGCATGAACATGTCCACGGCAGCCGCTGCCGTGGCACTTACTTCTTCGGCGAACTCGTATTTGCAGTCTTCACAACCGAACAGGCGACGGAGCACCATGTCGCCCTTGAGCAAGGCCAGGAACTGGCCCGACGCGCGGGATACGTTCTCGATCTGCAGTTCACCATCATCGACGGCACGTTGCAGGAGTTCGGCCACCAGTTTCTGCATCCGTGCCGGGCCCTCTTCCCATACCAGGCGGCCAAAGCGCGGATTGCCCTGCTGGCAATCGGACATGATGGCGCGGAATGCGCCCACCGTATCGGCGTTGGTTTCGGCCAGCGCGTGGCGCTGGGCGATTTCGGTGAGGATGTCGCGAATGCCTACTTCAGGCCGCTTCGTGAAGAGCTCCGCGGGGAGCTTGTCCTGCACGTGGGCGCGGATGACCTCACGAAAGAGGTTGTCCTTGTCGCCGAAATGGCTGTAGACAGTGAGCTTGGAAACGCCAGCAGCCGCTGCCACGGCATCCATGGAGGTGCCGTTGAAGCTGGACTGGGCGAACAGGTTGCGGGCGGCGTCCAAAATGAGCGCACGCTTCTCCATGTCCTTGGGGCGACCGGGGCCCTGTGGCTTGGGTTTGAGGCTGGCGTTCATGGGTGCACCTTCACAAGCAGACGTCTCAAGTTTATTATACGCGGCGGTTCAGTATTTTGCAGGCCGGCCCGAAAGCGATCAGCCTTACGATGGTTTCGTATGTTCTGGCGCCTGGCCCCGGGGGCAAGTGCCGGCCGACCGGCGGTTAAGCTGCGGGTGGGGCATGTGACGCAAGTCAGGGGCGTCCGGTGACTTCCGGCACTTCGGTCACGAACCCCGAACAATAATGCTTGCGATTGTCGCCCCGGCGCTAAGCGCTTATGCTTTCAGACCTTTTTACCGCGCATCAGGACACTCCCATGGCGATGAATTTCGAACAGGCCCGCACCAACATGGTGGAAAACCAGGTGCGCCCCTGGGAAGTGCTGGACATGCGCGTCCTGGACGTGCTTTCCAGCGTTCCTCGCGAGGATTTCGTCGATCCGGCCCACCGGAACCTGGCTTTTGCCGACCTGGGCCTGCCCCTGGGCCATGGCGAAGTGATGATGAAGCCGGTGGTGGAAGGCCGGGTGCTGCAGGCGCTTGAGCTCCAGCCGGAGCACCGCGTGCTCGAGATCGGCACTGGCGCTGGCTTCCTGACCGCTTGCATGGCCCGCCTGTCGGCCCATGTCACCTCGGTGGACATCCATCCGGACTTCACCAGCCGCGCCGCGGCACGGCTGGCCCGCGCCGGCATCACCAACGTCACCCTGGAAACCGCCGAGGCCGTGCTTGCCTGGCAGCCGGGCGGCTTGTTCGACGCCGTCGTCGTCACCGGTGCCACGGCCGAGCTTCCTTCCCGTTTCATCCACTGGGTTAAGCCCGGTGGCCGCCTCTTCGCGATCCTCGGTCAGTCGCCGGCGCAAACCGCAGTGCTGGTGACGCACGAGGGCGAAGGTCGGCAACGCAGTGAATCGCTGTTCGAAACCGATTTGCCGTACCTGGCGCATGCCGCGCCGTCGCGCCAGTTCGTGTTTTGAAACACCTGTCTTCAAATACCTTCTAAATATCACCCGAAGAGGCACACCATGCGTTTGAAGCTCCTGACCCTGGCGATGGCCCTGGCCGCGGCACCGCTGACCAGCCATGCCGAGGATCTGCTCGACGCGTATCGGCAGGCCCGCGCGAACGATCCCACCCTCGCCCAGGCCGACGCCCAGCGTCTTGGCCAGCACGAAACCGTGGTGCAGAACCGTGCACTGCTGCTGCCCCAGGTGGATGCCAGCCTGTCGCTGAACCAGACGCAGAGTGCGGGTAATCGTGGTACGCCCGCATTCAACACCGACGGTAGCCCGGTGCTGAATGCCGACGGCAGCCAAGTCATTGCACCCAATACGGGCTGGGTGCGCTCACGCAATCAGTCGCTGAATGTCACCCAGTCGGTGATGGATTTCAGCTTGTACGCCAACCTCAAGGCATCTCGCTCGCTCGATGCCGCGCAGGAAGCCAGCTACCAGGCATCCCTGCAACAGTTGGCCACGCGCACGGCTACGGCGTATTTCCAGGTGCTGACCAACATGGACGCGCTGGCCTTCGCCAAGGCCAACGAGCAGGCCCTGGCCCGTCAGCTGGAGCAGGCGCAGCAGCGCTTCGACGTCGGCCTGTCGGCAATCACCGACGTGCAGGACGCGAAGGCACAGCACGATACTTCGGTGGCCTCGGTCATCGTAGCCGAGAACACCCTTGCCGATTCGCGCGAAGCGCTGACGCAGATCACCGGCCAGCCGGTAGGTGAGCTGAAGAAGTTGCGCGAAGACCTGCCGATGACGCCGCCGGCACCGAACGATCCGCAGACCTGGGTCGATACAGCCATGCACTACAGCCCCACGGTGGCATCAGCGCAATTCCAGGTGGAATCGTCCGAGGCCTCGATCAATGCAGCGCGCGCGGGTCACTTGCCTACCATCAACGCCACGGCCGGCTGGGGACGTACCAGCCAGTGGACGCAGAACGGCGGCACGGATCTCAACAGCGCCACGGGCGGCACCAACAACCACCCGTCCACCACGGTCGGCGTGACGCTTTCTATCCCCATCTTCTCCGGCGGTGCGACGCAATCTCGCGTGCGTCAGGCCATCTATAACCGTGACGCCTCACAGGACGTGCTTGAAATTACCCGCCGTCAGGTCACCCGCGACACACTGAACTTCTACCGCTCGGTGGTGGCCGGCATCAGCCAGGTGGAAGCCACCAAGGCCGCGGTGACGTCCTCGCAGAGCGCCCGCGACGCCACCCAGGCTGGTTTCGAAGTGGGCACCCGCACCATCGTCGACGTATTGATCGCCCAGCAGAATCTGACCCAGGCACTGTCGAACTACTCGCAGTCCCGCCACCAGTTCGTGCTGAACAAGCTGCTGTTGAAGCAGACCGCCGGCGAAGTGGACATCAAGGACCTCGAAGCGGTGAACTCGCTGCTCCAGTAAGCGGCGGCTCTAAGCAAGTCGGGGTCAGAGTTGAAACTCTGACCCCCACCTTCAGCAGTCATTCTTCCAGCAAACGATCCACCAGCTTCATCACGCGCTCCACGGCGCCCCTTTCGCTTTCGAACACATGCCGGGCGCAATCGCCCATCCGCCGACGCTCGTTGCCGTCGCGCAACAGGGCCCGCACCGCATCGCCAAGCTCCGCGGCCTCGTGCAAACGCACGCCGCCGCCTTCCTGCACCAGCGTGTTGGTGATTTCCTCGAAATTGAAGGTGTGCGGCCCCACCACCACGGGTGTCGAAAGCGCCGCGGGTTCCAGCACGTTATGGCCGCCGATGGGCACCAGGCTGCCACCGACGAAGGCGACGTCGGCGGAGGCGTAGAAGGGCATCAGCTCGCCCATGGTGTCGATGACGAAGCACTGCGTGGCGTGCCCCGGCAGGCCATCGACGCTGCGCACTGCCGCGGTGAAGCCCAGGTTGCGCACGGCGCCTTCGACCTGGCGGAAGCGCTCGGGGTGGCGCGGAGCGATCAGCAACAAGGCGTCGGGCAGGCGCTCGAGCACCTTCAGGTGCGCCTCGAGCACGGGCATTTCCTCGCCCTCATGGGTGCTGGCGGCGATCCACACCGGGCGCGAAGTACCCCAGGCATCACGGAATCCCTGGCCGCCGCCCTTGGTGGTAGCGGAAAGCGGCATGTCGAACTTGAGATTACCCACTACCGATAACTGGGTGGGCTCCGCTCCCAGCAGGCGATAGCGCGCGGCATCGGTGCGCGACTGCGCGGCAATGTGGCTGACGCAACGAAGCGCCGCGCGCACCAGGCCCTTCAGCGGGGCGTAGCCGCGCAGCGATCGCTCCGACAGACGGGCGTTGGCAATCAAAAGAGGAATACCGCGGCGGCGGCAGCCGAAATACAAGTTCGGCCAAATCTCCGTCTCCACGATCACCGCCAGCCGAGGCCGGATCTTGCGCAGGAAGCTCCGCACGGCAAAGGGAAGGTCGTATGGCAGGTACACGCTGTGCACGCTCTCGCCAAAGAGCTGCAGCACGCGTTCGGAGCCCGTGGGCGTGACCGTGGTCACCACCAGCGGCGCATCGGGATAGGCCTGCATCAGCGCTTTCACCAGGGGCTCGGCGGCATTGACCTCGCCCACCGACACCGCGTGCACCCACAGGCTGCCGTTGATCCCCGGCGCGGGGAATATGCCGAAGCGCTCACGCCAGCGACGGTGGTAGCCACGATAGCGGACACCGCGCGCAAGCAGCCGCATCACGATGATCGGCGTCACCAGGTACATGGCCAGGGTGTACAGGAAGCGCAACGAGGACCATCCCTTCTCTTGGCTTAGCGCACCAGTATACCCGTGCCCCGCCAGGGCCCGCCCGGTAGAATGGGCCGATGCCCGGTGCCGTCCTGCCTCCCCTTCCCCGCCGTTTACTTGGCCCGCGCCATTGGCCGGCCTGGATCGGCGTGGGTGTGATCTGGCTGGTGGCCCATCTGCCATGGCGCGTGCTGGAGGGGCTGGGCCGTTTCATCGGCAACCTCGCGCTGATACTGAACAAGGAACGCCGTCAGATCGCCGCCACCAATATCGCGCTGTGCTTTCCCGAACTCGACGCCGACGCCCAGCGCGCGCTGGTCCGATCAAATCTGCGCGATGTCGGCATGATGCTGGTGGAGTTTGCACTGGGCTGGATGGGCAGCGATCGCGCCATCGCCCGCGTGCCCTTGCGCATCGACGGCCTGGAACACCTGCAGGCGGCGCGCGATGCCGGGCGCGGGGTGCTTCTGGTGGGTGGGCATTTTTCCCATCTTGAACTGGCCGCCCGCCTGGTCTCCAGCCGCATCCGTATCGCCGGCATGTACCGGCGGATGGATTCGGAAGTATTCGAATGGGTAGTGCTGCGCTCACGCCTGCACTATGCCGACGCCATGTTCGACAAGGACGACCTGCGCGGCACGGTGAAGTACCTGCGCGCCGGTGGCACCCTGTGGTACGCCCCCGACCAGGACATGCGCAGCAAGGACAACGTCTTCGCGCCGTTCTTCGGCGTGCCCGCGGCAACGATCACCGCCACGCACCACCTGGCCCGGATGTCCGGCGCGGTAGTCATACCGTTCTTCCATCGGCGGCTACCCGACGGCGGCGGCTATGTGCTGCGCCTTGCCCCGCCTATGCCCGACTTTCCCGGCAAGGATGCCGCTGCCGACACCGTGCGCGTCAACGAGGAAGTCGAGCGTATGGTGCGCGAAGCGCCCGAGCAGTATCTCTGGGTTCATAAACGTTTCAAGACACGCCCGCCGGGCGAACCCCGCATTTATTAAAGGGGTTGTTCGCGCACTCGAAAGGCGATGGAAAGAAACTGAAATCAGGACGAAAGAAAGCGCGGATACGGCGAAAGATTCAGAAAGTTTTCGTAAGAAACTGGAAAGCACGCGTGGGTAGAACGTCGTCCATTCTCCATTGGATGGCGACACTTTCCCATGCACGATTCGCTTCTTACTTCATCGCTTCGTGGGCGCACCGATTGGCACGGGCATGCGCTCAAGCGTGCCGTCTGCGCCGCCAAGTACCTGGTCCGCACGCTGCAGGTGAAAGCACGCCACCGCGCATGGCTTAGCTTCATCCACGACACGTCGCCGATGCCAGCCGTAGTCGCCCGCGATCCCCGCCTGTTCGAGCGCTATCAGCATCGCTACATCAACCTCGGTTTCGATCCCGCCACCCGGCTTGCCCTGGTGCACGGCCACTACGATTTCATCACCCGTCACTGGCCAGCAGCCCTGGTGAAAACGGTGTACGTGGATCGGGAACATCGCATCGGCCAGCTCACCCTGCGCGACGGCAGCCAGGTGGATATCGTGCTGAAGGCACCGCCAGTAAAAGGGCTGGAAGGTGAGCTGGGCATCTACCTTTGCGACACCGACGGCATTCACCTTTCTTCGGTGATCCTGACCATCGCCGACGAGGGCCGGACCCTGCTCGTTGGATGTGTCCAGGGCGCCAAGGCCAGTGAAGGCAAGGAAGCGGTGCGCGACCTGACCCGTCAGTGCCATGGCCTGCGGCCGAAGAACCTGCTGCTGTCGCTGGTGTATGCGGTGGCGGGGATCTACGGCAGCGAGCAGGTGCGCGGCGTGGGCCAGGCCGTGCATCCGTTTGCCCACAAGCACGACAAGATCAAATCGGACTATAACGGGTTCTGGCGCGAAGCGGGCGGCGTGCTGGCCGCCGACGGCATGTTCGACCTTCCAACCCGCGACGCGGTGCGAAACATCGCCGACGTGGAGAGCAAGCATCGCTCGGCCTTCCGCCGCCGCGAGGCTTTGCGGGCCGAGGCGATGGACATGCTTGCGAGGGCGCTCGATCCAGGCCACGTATCGCAGCCGGCCAAGGACCCCCATCCGCTGGACACCCGCGTCGCCGCCTGATGAAAACGGCTAGCGGCGGCCCTGTCGCCGCGCCTCATGCAGCTTGGCGTACTTCAGGAACGCGTAGAACGCGCCGGTGACGCTGGCGATGAAGCCCGCCCAGCCATTGAGAAAATAGCGCTTGAGCAGGTACTGCCGCAGGAAGAACAACGGCGGGTAGAACACCATGCGCAAGCCGGTGAAGCGTTGCTGCTTGCGCAGCTTGTGCGCCACCATGCCGGTGGTATAGCGGTTGATCTTCTCCACCCGCGTGGCGATGTCGCCGTCGCCGTCGTTGACGAAGTCCGCGCGCCACAGGTTGCGCACCGGCCCGTCCACCTCGACAGCCGAGTGCACTTCCACGTCGTTCATGCGGCCGCGTCGGCGGTCGAACAGTCGCAGATGCGGGTTCCGCCACGACCAGCGGTGCTGTACGGTCCAGAACATGCGTTCGCGTCGCGGCAGGCGAAAGCCGGCATGGCGTGGCGCCCGCAGTGCCTGCTCAATCACCTCGCGCGTGCCGGGCGACAACACCTCGTCGGCATCGAGGTTGAGGATCCAGTCGTGGCGGGCCAAATCGTAGGCGCGCTGTTTCTGCGGGCCGTAGTCGTCGAAGGGATGCACCTCGACGCGAGCACCATGCCTGCGCGCGATCTCAACCGTGGCATCGGTGGATCCCGAGTCCAGGACGACGATTTCCTCGGCCCAGGACACTTCTGACAGCACGCGATCGAGAGTGTCGGCGTTGTTGTAGGTGATCAACACCACCGAGAGCGATTCACGCGTCATGGTGCCGCCTTTTCGTCCGTGTCGGGGATGTCCGCGTACAGCGCCGCGCACCACAGCGCCAGCAGCCATGCAAACAACAGCCCCCACCATGCGGAGTAAAAGGCCAGGTGCGTGTTGATCGGGAACAGCATCGCCGAGAGCGCCACGGTCACGGGAAACGCCCGGGTGCGTGCCGCCGGCGCACAGGTCCACCAATGGCGGATGGCAACGCAAGTCGCCGCGAACCACAACACCAGGCCCAGTGCGCCGGTCTCGGTGAGGATCTCCAGCAACAACTGGTGAGCGTGGCAGGCACCCTCGCCCGCGCCGCAGGATTCATCGGTGACGAAATGATCGTTGGCCGGCGCATACGAGGGATACGCATAACGGAAGCTGCGCACGCCCACGCCATTGACCGGATGCGCCGCCGCCATGTGCAGGCTGGCGCGCCAGATCGACAACCGGCCGGTGAGCGCCTCGTCCACGTTGGCATCGTGGCCACGGAACGCTTCCAGGGTGCGTTCCATTCGCGCGTGGAACGGTGCCGATACTTCCCACGCTACGCCGGCACCAGCGCCGGCGACCACGGCGATGGCGAGGCACGCAGGAAGGAAACGTCGCCAGCCACCGCATTCGACCCAGGCGAAAGCGAGCACCACCACACCGTAGCAAAGCCACGCGGCACGTGATCCGGCCAGTAGGATCGGCCCGAGCATCGCCAGGGCAGCCGCCAGCAGCCCGCGCCAGCCCCAACGCTCGCGCGCCGCCCACAAAAGGAAGGGCGACAACACGGCAAGCGTCGGGCCCAGCTTGAGATTGTCCGCGCCGAAAATACCCGATACCCGCTCTACTTCCGCATGGCCACCCAGGCTCCAGCCGGTGGCAGCCTGCACCCAGGCATCGAGCACCCACACCACGATCACCACTGCAGTGGCGCGGTACAACGTAAAGAGCCGCGACGGGCGCCTCATGGCGAAACACGCGTAGATGCCGATGGGCAAGTAGCGCAGCACCGCCGCCACCGTGCCCCAGGCTTTGCCTGGGGCTACGGCGTCGACCGCGGAGAACAGTGCGGCGCCAATGTAGGCGGCCATCAAGGCCATGAACAGTTTCGCTCCGGCGTGCTCACCCAGCGCGCGGGGCTCGCGGACCAGCAACATGATGCTGCCGATCAGGCACAGTGCCGTGCAGAGCTCAGCGCTTCGACCCAGCGGCAGCAAAGCCGGCAGCAACCATAGCGGCAACAGGGGTGAGGTCAGGCCGGCCTTGATCGACAGCTTGTTCATCATGGGCCGTGGTGTGGGAACAAGCGCAAGATTGTAGTTCCGACCGACCCGAGGATGTTCAGTCGGCGGCGACTTCCTGATAGAGCGCCAGGGTGGCTGCCTGCATGTCGTCGAGCCGGTAGCTCTTCAGCGGCGCGATGGCCGGGGCAAGGCGCAGCAGTTCGGCCACGCGCTCGACCAGGCGCTCGCGGTCGCCCAAGGGTACGCGGCCGGCGGGGTAAAGCTCGGCCAGCAGCTCGCCTACGCCACCGTGCGCATAGCCCACCACGGGGCGGCACAACGAGAGCGCCTCGACCACCGTACGGCCGAACGACTCGGGCTTGTTGGAAAGCTGGAGGATGAGGGCGGAGCTGGCGTAGATATCCCGGATATCGGCGCGCGTGCCCGACATCACCATCTTGTTCGCCACGCCACGGCGCTCGGCGAGCGTTTGCAGTTCACGCACGTAGGCTTCGCGGCCCGGCTCGATCACGCCCAGCAATAGCAGTCGGGCATCGATGCCGCGGGTGGCGAGCTCGGCCAGGAGCTCAATGGCGTCGGCGTGGCCCTTCAGGCGCGTGCCCCTGCCCGGCAAGGTGAGCAAGGGCGCACCGGCCAGTTCCGGGAATTCGCTGAAGAAGTGCTCGCGCCAGGCTTCCTCCGGGCGATAGCCGTAGGGGAAGGCATCGGTGTCGATGCCACGCGGGATCACCGCGATGCGCGAGGGATCGAGCCCAGGGTAGTGGCGCATCACGTAGTCGCGCAGGGTTTGCGAGACCACGATCACCCGCTCGCCGCGGGTAAGGATAGCGCTGTAGCGGCCCGGTGAATTGAGTCCGTGCACCGTGGTGATGAAATGGGGCCGTTTGGCCATGCCACGCATCGCCCACCAGGCAAGCCACGCCGGCACGCGTGAGCGCGCGTGGACAATGTCGGGGGCCAATGCGGTAAGGATCCGCCGCAAGGCGGGCACCTGCAGCAGCGAAAACAGCGATTTCCTGCCGACCGGCAAGGTGACGTGCTCGCTGCCCTCCTGCTCCAGCTGGGGGACCAGCCGCCCGCCACCGGAAATCACCACCGACCGGTGCCCCGCGGCCACCAGGGCCCGACCCACTTCCAGCACCGATCGCTCCGCGCCGCCGGCATGCAGGGCCGGGATCAGCTGGATGACGGTGAGTTTGCGGTCGGGCGGGGTATTAGGCACGTCGGGAAGGGTCAATGAGGGCACCGGAAGGCAAGCACGGATCGTGCCGCCTGGGCCGGTTTAGTCCTTCAGCACGTAAACGGCGCCGCAATAGGAGCACTTCGACTGCCCGCCATCGTCGACGATCGGCAGGTAGACGCGAGGATGCGAGTTCCACAGCTCCATCCCGGGCATGGGACAGGACAGTGGGAGGTCCGCGCGGGTCACTTCGTAAAGGTTTTCGGCGTTGGCGGGAATAAGGCTGGCCATGGGCGATTCCGGCTAATGGTGCAAAAGGCAATGTTAGCAGGGGGGAAGTGCCCCACAGGCAAAAAAAGACCCGCGCCAGGCGCGGGTCCTTTTCCAGCCAAAAACGGCCTGGCGCTTACTTGCCGCCGAACTTTTCCTTGTACGCCGCGGCCTCCAGGCCCTCTGTCGTAATGGAAATCTTGATTTCGTCGCTAACGGCGGGGACATAGGCACCGACACCGAAATCGGAGCGCTTGATCGTGGCCGTGGCGTTGAAGCCGGCGGCCGGGGCCTTGAGCATCGGATGGTCGCCCACCTTGTTGACCGTGACATCCAGGGTGACCGGCTTGGTCACGCCGTGGACCGTGAGATCACCGGTGACCTTCAGCTTGTCCTTGCCAGCGGCAGCAACCTTGGTGCTCTTGAAGGTAACCGTGGGGTACTTCTCGGCATCGAGGAAGTCCGGCTTCTTCAGGTGCTCATCAAGCGCGGGCACGTGGGTGTCCAGCGCCGACAGCGGCAGGGTCACTTCAACCGTGGCCTTGGTCGGGGCGGCCGGGTCGTACACCAGGGTGCCCTGCGAGAGGCCCAGGTTGGCGGTGGGGTTGGAGTAGCCGAAATGGTTCCAGCTGAACAGGACCATCGTGTGGCCCGGGTCGAGCGTGTAGGTAACCGGGGCGGCCTGGACGGCGGTACCGGTGGCGAGCAGGCCGGCCAGGGCCAGGAAAGCGATCTTGCGCATGGGTTGTCTCCGTGGGAAGGGCGAACTGCAACTGTCAGGCGATGCGGGCGGCTTGGTCGAAATCGAGCCGGGGACTGCGTGGGAAAAGGTTGCGGCTGCCATCGCCGTAACCGAGGTTGACCAGGAAATTGGACTTCACCGGGGTACCGGCAAAGAAAGCCGCATCCACGCCGGCATTGTCGAAGCCCGACATGGGACCAGTATCCAGGCCCAGCGCACGGGCAGCCAGGATGAGGTAGGCGCCCTGCAGCGTGCTGTTGCGGAAGGCCGTCTGGTCGATCATCGACTGGCTACCGACGAACCAGCTGCGCGCGTCGGCGTGCGGGAAGAGCCGAGGAAGGTGTTCGTAGAATTCGTGATCGGCGGCGACGATAGCCGTGACCGGCGCCTCCATGGTCTTGGCGCGATTGGCCTCCGACAGGAAAGGCGAAAGCTTCGCCTTGGCCTCGGCAGACTTCACGAACACCAGGCGCATCGGGGAGGTGTTGGCGCTGGTCGGTCCGAATTTGAGGAGGTCATAAAGCTGGTGGAGAAGCGCGTCGTCGACGGGACGGTCCGTCCATGCGTTGTAGGTGCGCGCCTGGCGGAAAAGCTGGTCGAGGGCGGCATCGGAAAGCTGGGTCGTCATGGGCATCCTTCGGTTACTTGTCATCTGGCCCAGTCCTCTGGGCGAATCCCCAGTTTATGCGCGAACGGTGTCCGGCGGCGACCGTTCTGGATGAACGTACTGTCGTCCCACACGCTACAATCGGTCACGATGAAGACGAGCCACGGCGGCGAATGCTGGGTCATCACCGACGGGGCCGCGGGCAACGAGCGCCAGGCCATGGCCCTGGCCCAGACCACGGGACTGATCATCCGGCCCTTTCGCGTTCAACTTCGCCGCCCCTGGGCCTGGGCGGCGCCCCGCCTGTTGCCCGCCTCGCTGCTGGCCCTGGCTCCGGTGCAGCGGGCACAGTTCCGCCCGCCCTGGCCACGCGTGGTGATCGGCTGCGGACGTGCTTCGGCGATGCTTACCCGCCTGGTCGGTCAGCTGAGCGACCGGCGCACCTATACCGTGCAGATCCTCGATCCACGGCTGGATACGCGCTACTGGAATCTCGTGGTGGCCCCGGTACACGACGAGCTCAAGGCCGCCAACGTGATCGAGATGACCGGCTCGCTCAATCCCATCGACGACACATGGCTGGCCGAGGGACGGGAAGCCTGCCCTACCCTGGGCGACCTTCCCAAACCTCGGCGGACGATCCTGCTGGGAGGCGAACGCCGAGGCATCGAGCTTGGCGCAGCCTACGCCAAGCAACTGGTGGAAAGCCTTCGCGCCATGGCCGCCCGGGAAGGCGGCAGCTTCATGATCTCAAGCTCCCGGCGCACACCAGCGTCCTTTCGCGATGCCGTTGTCTCGGGGCTCGCCGATTTTCCTGGCCATGTGTGGACAGGCGGCGATGAAGCCGGCAATCCCTACGCGGGATACCTGGGCTGGGCCGATTCGCTCGTGGTGACGCCCGATTCAGTGAACATGCTTTCCGAGGCCTGTGCCACCGGGCGCCCGGTGCGCACACTGGTCACCGCGCCATTGCCGGCGAAGCTGGCCCGCCTGCACACGACGTTGCGCTCGCGGAACCTGCTGGGCGACCTGGATGACCGCCTGCCCTCGAGTTTCACGCCACTTCGCGAAACCCAGCGCGTCGGCCTGGAACTGCGCCGGCGCATGCTTGAATACGTGGGTCCGGTTTCTAGCTGAAGACGAAACCCGCGCCGGCGGCAACTGCCAGCACCTGCGCCGCCGCGTCATCTAGTACCACCTCACGAGGGGCAAGCCGGGGCCGCCCATCAAGCGTGCACGCCAGCGCACGCGACAGGAACAACGCGTGGGCGCTTTCGAGCAGCCCGGCATCGGTCGGCGAGAGCGCACCTGCATCGACCAGCCAGGTCAGCAACGCCGGCGTGCTGCTGGGTATCGCCTGGACTGTGGCGCTGCTGGATGCATGGGCAAGCACCAGCCCCTGCGACAGGAACTCGATGTCGAGCAGGGTTCCGGCACCCTGCTTCAGGTCGATGCGCGTAGTGTCCGAGCGGTCGCGTTCCTGGCGCCAGCGCGAACGCATGGCGGCCACCTCGGTGCGAACGGTGGCGCCATCGCGTGGGCGCCGCAGGATGGTCTCGCGCAGCGCGTCGAACTGAGCGTGCAAGGCGGCATCGCCGGCGATGCCACGCGCACGCACCAGCGCCTGGTGCTCCCACGTCCACGCGCGCTCGTTCTGGTAACCGGCAAAGGCATCGACGCTGGTCACCAGCAAGCCTTTCGCCCCGTCCGGACGCAGCCGGGTATCGATCTCGTACAGTTTGCCGCCGCGGGTAAGCGCACCGAGCCAGTGCACGATGCGCTGGGCCAGGCGCTGGTACCACTGCGCGCCATCCAGCGGACGCGCGCCATCACTGCGTGCGGCAGCCCGCGCGCCGTCATAGACGAACACCAGGTCAAGGTCGGAGGCGAAGCCCAGCTCCGCGCCGCCGAGGCTGCCGTAGCCGAGCACGGCAAAGCCCGTGCTTTCGCCGGGCAAGCTGCCGTGCTGCGCCTTCAGTTCACGCTCGGCCATCGACAGCACGGCACCGACCACCGCCTCGGCAAGCGCGGCAAGGCGCCGTGATGTCGCGGCGGCATCCGCGCGATCGTCGCTGAAGGCAAGTCCCAGCCGGAAGCCGATGCTCGACTGCAGCTCGTTCAGGCGATCCAGCTCGCCTTCCGCATCGCGTTCGTCCAGCGCCGACAGCGCACGACCGATCTCCGCCGCGACGTCGGCGCGCTTGAGCGGCAATTGGTCGATGCGCGGATCCAGCACGTCGTCCAGCAGCAGCGGCTGGCCGATGATCCTTTCAGCCAGGAATGCACTACGTGCGAACACCGCGACCAGCCGTCGCCGCGCTGCAGGCTGTTCTTCGAGTAACGCCAGATAGGACGACCGTCGCGCCACCGCCTGCACCAGGCGGCAAAGCCGCGAAAGCACCGTCGCCGGCTCCGGCGACTCACGCGCCGCGGCGATCAGCTGTGGCATCAGGCGATCCAGCCGCTCGCTCGAACGGGTGGACATCGAACGCACCGCGGCGCCGCGCGGAAGGCTCAGCAGCACGTCCACGGCTTCAGCCGTGGGTGGGAAACCTGCCTCGGCCAGGTTGGCCGCTTCCAGTTCGCCAGCGCGCGCCTTGCGCCAGAGGTCGGCATCGACAGCTGGTACGACAGCGGCGCTGCCGCCCTGGGGCACCAGCACGGCGGCGAACTCGGCCGAAACCACTTCGCGATGGGCGGCCAGTTCCATTTCAAGCGATGGCCAGTCGGCATAGCCCAGTCCCAGGGCGATGCGTTCACGGGAAAGATCGTCGTCGGGGATGTCGTGGGTCTGTGCATCGCGCAACATCTGCACGCGGTTTTCCAGCCGGCGCAGGAACAGATAGGCCTCGCGCAATGGCTTGGCGCGCCCTGAGGAGATATGCCCGCGCGCCTCGCAGGCGGTGAGCGCTGGCAATAGGCCACGTACGCGCAAGGCCGGATCGCGACCGCCGCGGATCATCTGCGTCAGCTGCACGATGAACTCGATTTCGCGAATGCCGCCGGGGCCGAGTTTCAGGTTTCCGGCAAGATCCTTGCGCACCACTTCCGCGTCGATCAGCGCCTTCATCTCGCGCAATCCGGCGAAGGCCGTGTAATCGAGATAGCGGCGGTATACGAAAGGCCGGAGCATGTCCTGCAGTTGCCGGCCCGCCGTGCGGTCGCCCGCCACGGGACGCGCCTTGATCCATGCATAGCGCTCCCAGTCGCGGCCTTCGCGCTGGTAGTACTGCTCCATGGCGGCAAAAGGCAACGCCAGGCGGCCGGCGTTGCCAAAAGGGCGAAGGCGCAAGTCCACGCGCGCGCAGATCCCGTCGCTGGTGGGTTCGGCCAACAGGCGCACCAGCTGGCGGCCGAGACGGACGAAATACTCGTTGTTATCGAGCGGACGAGGGCCATCGCTCTGGCCGCCGTTGGGATAGGCCAGCACCAGGTCGATGTCGGAGGAGAAATTCAGCTCCGACCCGCCGAGCTTGCCGAAGCCCACCACCACAAGCCGCTGTTCCTCTCCCGATGCATCGCGCGCCTTGCCGTAGCGCCGGGCCATGGCGCGCTCGCTCCAGGCCAGGGTCACTCCCAACAGGGCTTCGTAAAGCTGGCTGGTGGCCGCCAAGGTCTCGCCAACATCGTCCAGGCCATTGACGTCGCGGAAGACCAGGCGAAGCGCCTCGGCGTGGCGGAAGCGGCGAAGCTGCGCCAGCGTCTGGGTTTCGTCATCGGGGAGCTGCAGAGTCTCGATCCGCGCGGACGCATCGGCGCCGGAGCGCAGGCGTTCGATGCCCGCCGGCGCCAGCCATTCCGGGTGGCGCCTTAATACGTCGAAGGCGTAGTCGCTGGCCAGCAGCAGCTGGCGGAGGCGTTCAGTGACGCCCGCATCATCGTGAACCGCCACGCCCATGGCGCGGCAGCGTGCCATCAGGTCCGCCAGGCGGCCATCGACGAGGGCGCGGAGTTCGGGAGAGGGGCTGGGCTGGGGCATGGCCGTCCATTGTGCCGTCGATGGGTGGTCAGCGGACAGTCAGTCGACAGGCACATGCAGTTCATGACCCGTGGGTTACAGTGTCTACCCGTTAGCGTGACAACTTCCGTCATGTCGCAAATTCCTGTCGTAAAATCAAGGTTATGGCGCTGGCGCACTCTGCGCATCGGGGCCCCGCTGGTGCTGGCCGTGGCGTTGGTATTCCTTACCTCGCTGATCGATGGAAACCCGGGCGTCAGCCCCGGCGTCTGGTATCAACGTCCGTTGCACCTGTTCGCCAATGCCCTGCCTGGGCTGATGGTGGCGATGCTCCTGGTGGTGCTCACGCGCAGGATCTTTCTGTCATTCGGGTTGACCTGCCTGGGCCTGGGCGTCGTCTATGGCGTGAACGCGATCAAAGTACGCAACCTGGGCACGCCATTGGTGCCTGCCGATTTCCGCATGGTCGGCCAGCTCAAGGGCGGCGGTGCGCATCTGCTGGGCGGTTACCTCCCCGCAAGCCCCTGGCCATACCTGGCCATCCTTGCCGCCATTGCCATCGTCTGGGCGCTGGCCCGTTACGAACCACCCATGTTCGCCCGTCGCACGCACGGCAAGCGGCTGACCGCGGGCTTTGCTCTGTTGGCGCTGCTGGGCACGCTGTTCGCGGGCCTCCCCGCCTGGGCCCACGTGTACGACCGTGACAGGCTTGGCATGGAGCCCTGGTCGGCGTCGGCCACCGCGGGACACAACGGCCTGGTGACCATGCTGATGCAATTCCGGCTGCAGTACGCCGGGCAGAAACACAAGGCGGATCCGGACGTCGCCGAACGCTTCATAGCCGCCAGCGATACGCGGGTGCGTGATCACATTGCGCAAAGCGCGACCTCCGACGGCCAGACGCCCGACATCGTGATCGTGCAGAGCGAGTCGTTCTTCGACCCGGCCGTGATCAAGGGGCTGGAGGGCGATACCTTTGCACCCAATCTGCACCGCCTGGCCGAACGCTCGGCCTCGGGCTCGCTGCATGTACCCACCTTCGGCGGCGGCACCATCCGCACCGAGTTCGAAGTACTCACCGGACTGTCGCTGCGTTACTTCGCCGACATGCAGTTCCCCTACCTGCAGCTCAATACCAAGGTGATTCCAGGGATGGTGCGCACCCTGCGCTCGCATGGCTACGAAACCATCGCCGTGCACGGCAACGACGGCAGCTTCTGGAACCGCAACACGGCATTCAAGGCGGTGGGCTTCGACAAGTTCATCACGCAGCAGCAGTTCCCGCGCGGTTTCAAGGTCGATGGCAACTACATGGCCGACAGCGCGATGACGGATGAAATCATGTCGCAGCTGAAGGACTCCGGGCCGCCACGGCTGGTGTTTGCCATCAGCATGGAAGCGCACGGGCCGTACGACACCAATCCGAACATCGACGTGGCCGAACGCGATGCCATTCCAGTGCCCAGCGGCGTGGATGGCAAGGCGAAGCTGGACCTCCAGAATTACATCTATCACATGCGCCACGCCGACGCCGAACTTGGTCGCCTGGCGGATCTCCTGTCCAGGCGCGAGCGCCCTGCCCTGTTGCTGTTCTACGGTGATCACCTGCCGGCGCTGATCGATACCTACAACACCGCGGGGTTCGTCAACGGCCAGTCGATGCTTACCCAACCGGTGCCGTGGATCCTCTTCGATACGCGCGTGGACAAGAGCGTGCAGCAAGACATGGCCGCATGGGCGTTGCCGGGCATGGTGCTTGACCGGGCCGGAATCCACGACGATCCGTATTTTGCGCTCACCCAGGTGGTGGCGCCGGTGTTGGCGGCGCTCACCCGCGCTCCGGACGCACCGCAGCCAGATGAAGACGCCGTGCAGAAGGACGACGATAACGGCATGGGCAACGTGGCGCAGCTGCGCCTGCGCGGCAAGCTGGACAAGCTGATGGCGCAATTCGCCTCGCCGGTGGATACGGCCGCCGTGGCCCGGCAGAAGAGCGCGGCGGACGACGCGGCGGCGGCGGGCGCACGGCAGTAAGTGGTCGCTACAACCCGGGCATAAAAAAACCCCCGCCGAAGCGGGGGTTTTGTTTTTCAGCGGTGGGGCGGGATCAGAAATCCATGCCGCCCATGCCACCCATGCCACCCGGCGCGCCGCCGTGGCCGTGGCCGTCGTCCTTCTTCGGCACTTCGGCAACGATCGCCTCGGTGGTGATGGCCAGGCCAGCAACCGATGCAGCGTGCTGCAGCGCGGTGCGGGTGACCTTGGTCGGGTCCAGGATACCCATCACCAGCATGTCGCCGAACTCGCCGTTGGCGGCGTTGTAACCAAAGTTACCCGTGCCGTCCTTGACCTTGGCAACGATCACCGACGGCTCGTCACCGGCGTTGGCGACGATCGCACGCAGCGGCGCTTCGAGCGCACGGCGGGTGATGGCAATGCCCAGGTCCTGGTCGGTGTTGTCGCCCTTGAGGCCTTCGACAGCCTTCAGCGCGCGGATCAGCGCAACGCCACCACCGGCAACCACGCCTTCTTCCACCGCTGCGCGCGTGGCGTGCAGGGCGTCTTCGACGCGGGCCTTCTTCTCCTTCATTTCCACTTCGGTAGCGGCACCGACCTTGATCACGGCCACGCCGCCGGCAAGCTTGGCAACGCGCTCCTGCAGCTTCTCGCGGTCGTAGTCGGAGGAGGTCTCCTCGATCTGCGCCTTGATCTGGCCGATGCGCGACTGGATGCGCTCGGCTTCGCCAGCACCGTCGATGATCGTGGTGTTTTCCTTGGTGATCACCACGCGCTTGGCGCGACCCAGGTCGTTGATGGTGGCCTTCTCAAGCTGCAGGCCCACTTCCTCGGAGATCACCTGGCCGTTGGTCAGGATGGCGATGTCTTCCAGGATGGCCTTGCGGCGGTCACCGAAGCCCGGTGCCTTGACGGCGGCGACCTTGACGATGCCACGGATGGTGTTGACCACCAGCGTTGCCAGGGCTTCGCCCTCGACTTCCTCGGCAACGATCAAGAGCGGCTTGCCGGCCTTGGCGACGGCTTCGAGCACGGGCAGCAGCTCGCGCACGTTCGACACCTTCTTGTCGTGGATCAGGATGTACGGGTCGTCCAGCTCGACCTGCTGGGAAGCCTGGTTGTTGATGAAGTACGGCGACAGGTAGCCGCGGTCGAACTGCATGCCCTCGACGACGTCGAGTTCGTTCTCGAGGCCCGAACCCTCTTCAACCGTGATCACGCCTTCCTTGCCGACCTTCTTCATGGCGGTAGCGATGATGTCGCCGATGTTGGCGTCGGAGTTGGCCGAGATCGTACCGACCTGGGCGATTTCCTTGTCGTCGACGGTGGGCTTGGAGAGCTTCTTCAGCTCGCCCACGGCGGCGATGACGGCCTTGTCGATGCCGCGCTTGAGGTCCATCGGGTTGATGCCGGCGGCAACGGCCTTCAGGCCTTCCTGGATGAACGCCTGGGCGAGCACCGTGGCGGTGGTGGTGCCGTCACCGGCGACGTCGGAGGTCTTGGAAGCGGCTTCCTTGACGATCTGGGCGCCGAGGTTCTCGTACTTGTCGGCCAGTTCGATCTCCTTGGCGACGGACACGCCGTCCTTGGTGATCGTGGGGGCGCCGAAGCTCTTCTCGAGCACGACGTTGCGGCCCTTGGGGCCGAGGGTGACCTTGACGGCGTTGGCGAGGGTGTTCACACCCTTCAGGATGCGCGAGCGGGCGTCTTCGCCGAAGCGTACTTCTTTAGCTGCCATGACTTTGAATTCCTTGAACTAGGTTAGGTTTTGGAGGGGTGCGGGAGAGGCGGAATTCAGCCTTCGATCACCGCAACGATGTCGTCTTCCTTAAGGAAAACGAGCTCTTCCCCGTCGATCTTGATTTCCTGGCCGGCGTACTTGCCGAACAGCACGGTTTCGCCTTCCTTCACCGACATCGGGCGGACCTTGCCGTCTTCCTGGATGCGGCCATTGCCGGCGGCGATGACCTTGCCGCGGGTGGGCTTCTCGGTGGCGCTGTCAGGAATGACGATGCCGCCAGCGGACATGCGCTCTTCTTCGAGGCGCTTGACGATGACGCGGTCGTGCAACGGACGCAGCTTGCTCATGGTTCACTCCACTAAGTGGTTGATGGTGAAAGAATTTATTGTCGCCTGTTAGCACTTGCCATGGGCGAGTGCTAGAAGTTTAGCCGCAGTTCGTCCATGGCGGAAGAAGCGGGGCGCGAGTAGCTAATGGCGGCGCGTAGGCGTGGTTCAAGGGGGAATGGTCCAAAGACGGCCGATTTTTCACCGCGACCCGTCGCAAGCGGACGGGATGACGTCCTGGGAGGAGCCCCGAGTCGGTCATGGCGTCCACGCCTTCGCGGCCCTCTCTGGCAGCCTGTGTCGGACAGTTTTCCGGCGAATCGAATAGGAAGGGCGCACCGCGCTTCCTAGCATGTCAATCCATGCTCCCTGTGGAAGAAGCCATGCCCTTCGCTCCCTTTGCACATAGTCCATTCCTGCGCTTGATGCTCGCCACCTTCGGCTGCCTTCTCACGGGTATGGCAAGTGCCAGCATCACCCTGGACAGCATGCACGCCTACCTGCCGCCGAATCGCAGTACTGGCGAACTCAGCGTTTACAACATGAGCTCGGCCACCGCCTATGTCCGGGTCGACGTGATTGAAATGACACTCACCGGCGACGAATTGAATGCAGAGCCTGGCGAAATCGAAAAAGCCCTGCTGGCAAGCCCCAATCGCCTAATCGTACCTGCGGGAGGACGGCAGGTCGTACGTCTGATCGTCCTGGGCGAACGCGAACGCGAGCGTTACTTTCGTGTGCGCTTCGTTCCCGTGGCGCCAAAGAAGGCCGATGGCTTCGACATATCCGATGAAGATGAAAGCGAGGCATCCAAGACCATGCATGCCGAGTTGAGCATTCAGGTGGGCTATGGCGCACGAGCTGTAGTTGCGCCGCGCTCACCAACATTCGCCACGCGCATTGTTTCCGTTGACGGCGACTATGTGATCCACAACGACGGCGACAGCACAATTTATCTCGATGAATATCGCTCGTGCGTTCGCGAATCGAGTGACTGCAGGGACCTACCTCGCGAGCGGGTTGATCCACATGGAAATCTTCGCCTCCCCAATGAGCCCGGGCGCTATCGCTCCTTCAAAATCAAGGAAGGAACAACCACAACAAGAACGATTGAAAAACGCGAATGATACTTAAATCGTAAATTCGACATCAAAAAAACCTCATAATTTTTCAATATGAGCGGCGACATCCAAGCAAGATAAATCGCACGATTAAATCGAAAACTCGTACATACGAAGGGAATCACCTCATGAACATAACTTCCATCGCTATCGCGCTTTTCCTTTTCTTAGCTCCGGTTGCCCGTACTACTGCAGCGAGTCAACAAGCGGTAACCCTTAAATTCCAAACAGTTATTGCCGCCGACGATGCCATTATCCGGACTAACACACCGCTTCCCTCGGAGACCCAGATCACTGCCTTTAAGTACGACAATATAAGGCATACATTCGATTCCTACGAAAACATATTTATTATAACCACCACCAATAAAGTTACGGCTAAGCTGCAGAAAAATGCAGAGTTGATTAACAACCAGAATAAAAAAATTAATATAGATGTCACACTCGCCGACAAGCTTCTCTCAACAACTCCGGTACTCATACACTCAGGCACTCCCCACGAGGCAAGCTATCAATTTAAGGTTCACCCAAAGGACGGTATTCACGGTGACGGAAGCTACACCGGCGATGTCATTCTGATCTTCGACGTCTCTTGAGCCTAAACACCAAATCGAATGCACGGCTTGGTGCCCTTTTTATTCAAAACCGCGCCCAACATCACGTCAGAGGCCTTTCAAACACATCGTTCTATCCGGGCGCCCACTTGCGGATTCGCTCGGCACTCAAGGCGGGCGCGAGCCCACCTTGATCAACGGTATTGCAACGCTCGTTTGTCTTATTGATCAACTCCGGCCTTTATCTATTCAAACGATCTTGGCTCGGTTATTAGTTTCCTTTCCAGTCATTCGCGACAAAAAATTTAATATCTACATGGATGTAGGCCATGAAGTGCGCCAAGATGACTTTCGCCGCGATGGTCATTTCACTCAATTCAATAGAAACGCTCTCGGCTTCTACTCCATCGCCGCATATGCCCTTGGAACAACAGGCTGCGGAAGTTCCAGACGAATTCATTGGGCACTTTTTTAACGTGCCGCTTGCCGTTCGAGTGGTGGTTCAAGGTGAGTATCTCGGCGACGCCATGGCTGTCTTGAGTGCGAGTGACTCCGTTACGCTGCTGCATTTCACGGAAAGCAGTGAGAGTTCGTGGCCAGATTCGATGCGAGCACACATCCTCGGCATGTTCCGAAATCCACAGCAGCTAGGAGTCTGCACCCAGGTCCGATGCACCACACCGTGGCGTCGCCTGACGTTCGACCAGAGCTCTTCCACACTGGACATTGTCACCGTCGACTCGATCGTGACGCGTCCTGAAGAACGGCAGACTGAAGTCCCGACTTCCGGACGCGGGTTGGTCGTCAATCAGCGCATAAGCGCGGCGTATGACGGGCACGGTGACGCATCCGGCCGCTACTGGATCGACGTTCTCACCAGTAAGCACGGCTGGACAACTACTATCGCGGCGCAGCATCAACGCGTGGCCACGAGGGGCGCGTCACGTCCAGCTGCAGGTGTTACGCGTCTCCAGCATGCCTACGTCGAGCGGCAGGTGAAGCGGCACTTCGTGCGCGGTGGGACGTTCTATCCCGATACCATTGGCCTTTACCAACAGCCCCTAATGATCGGCGCTCGAAGCCAGAATGTGCTGGGCCTCATGCTCGGCAGCTCCGATGCCCTCGACGACGCTATCGACACTCAAAGCACGCAACCGATGTTCGTCTCGGCGGCCCGACCGGGGCTGGTCGAGATCTACCGCAATGGCAGCCTGGTACACACCCAGCCGGTTAAGGCCGGCTTGCAGTCTATCGACACGGCACCCTTGCCGGGCGGCATCTATGCGGTTGAGTTGCGCGTGGTTGAAGACGGGTCGGTAACGTCAAGCACCCATCAGTGGGTGTACAAACCCACGCTTTGGGCCAACACAAAGCGCCGTTGGCGTTACAACGCTTTCGCTGGGCGCCAGCTGCGCGGCTCACCTGGAGAACGCGACTTCCGCCGCGAGGGACCCGCTTATGGCGCGGCGGTCAACGTATTGCTGCATCCCCGTTTCATTGTTGGGATGTCTGCCACCAAGCAGGCTAACGGACATGCGACGACGGCATCGTTTACTACCCAGCCGACGGAGGGATCTTTGTTTCACGCCAATATCTATCGCGCATCAAAAACCGGCCACGGCGGCGACATTCAATTCAATATAAATACGACACGCACCAACCTCGGCCTTTCATACGGCGACACGTGGATTACCACTCCCGCCAGCGTTCGTTTCTCCGCCATGCGCCGGCGGACTTGGATGTTCGCTGGATCTCTTCGTCCCAGCCCGGCCACGACGCTGAATCTGCGGCTTGCAGGACGAAAGCCCGAACGGGACATTTCGTACGACCTCGCACTCGAGCGCTTTTTTGCTACAAGGGGCGGCACTACGGTCATTCGTGCTTCGGTTTTCGACCGTCCACTTCTGGTAGACAGGCGCCCCAAACACAACCGCGGCTTTGAACTCAATGCTACGCTCGCGCTTTCTACGCCGGCACGCGCCCTTTCCGCAACACTGGGGCAACATCGCAACGTTGATCGTCGAACCGGATACGCGCGGGTAAGCTACCGGCGAAGCCCTGAGGGAACCATTCCTCTCCTTTACGGCGATATCAGTGCCGATCGCCACGGCCTTGGTACAGCTGGCGGCACGCAGTTCATAAATCGGTATTTGCGGGGAGACGCCTTCGCTACACGCTCATCCCTCGACGGCCAGTGGGCAGGTGGCTTGAACATGGATACGACGTTCGCGCTAGGTGACGGCCACGCCAGTGTCAGCGGTACGCCGAGCCTGCGCTTCGCGCGAGCGATGATGGCCATTGACGTCGACGGTGAATCACCCGGCTCACACGTCCGTGCTGTCGTCCGCGACGGCGAAAGCCTCCTTTTGCAGCCGGGGCGCAACTTGTTGGCAGTTGCGCCGTTTGTCGACAATCGCGTTAACTTCGATGTAGAAGGCCCCACTGCATCAACAACGCAGCTCGACCGTCGGGCCGTGGACTTCCGCGCCAATGCCGGCGATGTATTGCATGCAAAGGTATCAATGACCCAAACCGTGACCGCGCTGGGGCGTCTCATGGACACAGCGGGTCACCCGATGGCCGGTGCGACCGTGGTGTCGAGCGTGGATCGAACAGTGACGGAAGCCAGCGGTGTATTTTCCCTCGCGATCGCGGAAGGTCGGTCGGCGCTTACCGTAATCCGCGACGAACAGGATCTTTGCACGGTGGACAATCTTCTCGCGAGCCTATCCGACGATGACGATCTGGCCATGCTGGGCGATGTGATCTGCACGCCGTTAAACAAGGGGGTGCAACCGTGAAGCATCGCTACGGCCGCGCCACGGCCATCATCCTCGGCATGGCAAGCGCCGAGCCTGGCGCCAGCACAGTGATCGACATCACAGCGAGTTTCAACGGCACGCAAGCTTCTCCTGCATTCATCGACACAACCCCAACGCTGCCTTGTTTCGGCGGCACCTGCGATGACGCTCGCACACGCCTTGTCGACACAGGTCTGATCGTCAATCAGCACCTGACCGGCGATGCAACCGACAGCCGTGCGTCATTGGGCATGTCCATTCCAGCCACACAAAGGCGTATCACCGTCACCGATGGACGAAACAGCTTCGACGTTAACTTCCGCATTACGGCGCAGGGCTTTACCTTAACCGGTAACGGAGTTGCCCGCGAGATGTTCATTGATGACGGCATGGCAAATCCACGGGGTGATTGCCATGCGTCGATAACACCTGCCAGCGGTGCGTTATCTGGAGTTTGGGCAACCAATGGCGAACGTACGACCTGCCATGCCGCCGTCAAGGCCGGGGTCGCCGTCGATGTGCGCCAGAATGTATCTCTGGCTTATCAACTGGGTCTGCCTTCCCCGCTGAAAATTCCCTCGGGGGTTTATACCGGCGAGGTACGTTATGCCGTCGGGTCAGGGCAAGACCTCGACTTCGCCGGAGGCATTGCCAGTGAATCGGAAGTTATGTTCCGCTTGAAGCTCAACGTGACGCACGAGCTTCGTGTTGACTTCGGGCACGGGCTCGGGAGCGCTCCTGTCGAAGTGGAGTTAGTGCCAGCGGGTGGCTGGAGTGCGTGGCCCCATGGCCGCATCCCCGCCACCGTGCACGCCGATGTACCGTTCCAACTTTCCTTAAGCGGCCCAACAAAAATTTATCTGCGTTGCACGGAAACCACGCGATGCGCGATGCATTCGGCCGCCACAGACTCGGTAACGCTGGTTATCAGTGCATCCGTGCCCGGCGCAGTGAATGCTGCCGGCGAGCAACCTGTGACGAGAACCAAACTCCCCATCGGGGAAGCGCAGGCCATGACGATCACTCCCTCCGGAGCCCCCCTGCGCTCACAGGTTTCCGTTTTGCACGCAGCCACCCAAGGCGAACTGAAAGCTGGGACGCTGTACAAAGGAGAAGCCGTGCTGGTGCTCGACGCTGACTAATCCACAAGGCACCATGGACGCATATCCGGACGAAGCGAGCCATGGCCATCGTCATCGCATTTTGCAACTGCCCCATCGGGGAGGCCGCCAACGCCTTGGCCAACGGGGCTGTTGAGCGCCGTCTGGCTGCCTGCGTGAACATTCTTCCTGCCGTGGCATCGGTATACCGGTGGGAAGGTCGCATTGTCAGCGAGACCGAATCCACGCTACTCATTAAGACCACGCGCGAATGCATCCCCGCGCTCAAAGCCTTCATTGAAGAGTTCCACCCATATGACACGCCCGAACTCATCGTCCTGGACGTAACCGACGGCCTGCCCGCCTACCTGGCCTGGGTGGCAGCCGAGTCGAAGCCCCCGCCAGGCAACCCGATGTAAGCTTGCAGGTCTTCCCCGGGTCTGTTTCGGTACGGCGCGGGCGTAGGCTCGCGATGTATCGGCTTTCCGGAGTTGCCATGAAGTTTCCATCCCTGCGCGCGTGGCTGTTCTCCATGGCCGCCCTGATCAGCTTGCCGGCTTTCGCCCAGGACGACGGCCTGCTGCCGGTTACGCAAGCTTTCCATCTGACCGCCGATGCCTCCCAGCCTGGTGTGGTGAAACTTCATTGGACGATTGCCCCCGATTACTACCTCTATCGAGGCCAGTTGAAGATCAAGGCCACGGACGAGGCGACGCTGAAGCTTGGCGAGCCGCAACTGCCCGACGGCGTGAAGCACCACGATGAATTCCTGGGCGATGTGGAGACCTATCACGGCGCCATGGATGCCACGGTGCCCTATACGCTCACCGATCCCTCGGCAAAGACGATCGCGCTGACCGTGCGATACCAAGGCTGCCACGAGGTGGAGCCGAAGATCTGCTATCCGCCCAATACCGAGAAGCTCAACCTCACCATCGGTGCGCCGCCGGTGGAGATGAGCCCGGCAGTGGGTGGCGCTTCCTCCACGGGAACGGCGGCGCCAGCCGCCACACCATCGGAATCAGGCGTGGCCTTGCTCGGCGGCAAGACGGCGGCGAGATCAACCGACGGCTCTCCGCTCCCCGCCGAAAAAGCCTTCCGCTTCGAAGCCATCGCCACCGCGCCCGACAAGCTTCTGCTGCGCTGGACGATGCCCAGGGATTACTACCTCTACCGCGACAAGACCGCACTGGAAGTGATCTCGCCCAAGGGCGCAAGCCTTGGCGAACCGGAATGGCCCAGCGGCATCGCGCACAACGACAAGTACAACGGCGATGCCATCGTCTATTACGACCAGGTGGAACTGCCTGTCGCCCTGAAGGACGGCCCGGGCAAGGGTGACGTGGTGGTGCAGGCCACTTTCCAGGGTTGCCTTGAAAACGGCATCTGCTATCCGGTGATGACGCGCCAGGTGAAGCTGGACCTTGCCGGCGGCACGGGCACCGACATCACGCCTGCCGCGGTCGAAAGCGCCAGCCCCGCCGGCACGCTGCAGGAAGTCGCTCCGCAGATGCCCCCGCCAGGCGTTGGCGATTCGCCAGGCCTTCTCGCCGTACTCGGCCTGGCGCTCCTGGGTGGCCTGATTCTCAACTTGATGCCCTGCGTATTGCCGGTACTTTCGCTGAAGGTCGTTTCGGTGGTCGAGGGCTCCAGCCACGACGGTGGCGCACGCAAGCACGCGCTGTATTACACCGCCGGCGTGCTGGTGTCCTTCGCTGCCATTGGCCTGGCCGTGATCGGCCTGCGCGCTGCCGGGCATGCCCTTGGTTGGGGCTTCCAGCTGCAGCAGCCGGTGGCGGTGGGTGTATTGATCTACATCATGTTGGCCGTGGGCTTGTCGATGTCCGGCGTTGTGCAGTTCGGCACCTCGTTGGGCAACACCGGCAGCAGCCTGGCTTCGCGCAGCGGCCCCACGGGCGACTTCTTCACCGGCGTGCTGGCCGTGGTCGTGGCGAGCCCCTGCACGGCGCCTTTCATGGGCCCGGCGCTTGCCTACGCCTTTGCTGCCTCCCCGCTGGTGGCTTTGCTGGTGTTCCTGCTCCTGGGCCTGGGCCTGGCGCTGCCCTTCCTGGCGATCGGCTATATCCCGGCACTGGCGCGCCTGCTGCCGCGCCCCGGTCGCTGGATGGAGACCTTCAAGCAGGTGCTGGCCTTCCCCATGTACCTCACCGCGGTATGGCTGGTGTGGGTGCTTGCCAACCAGCGTGGCGCCAATGCCGTGGGGGTCGTGCTGGCCGGAGCAGTATTGCTGGCCGCAGCGTTGTGGTGGTTCGAACGCAGCCGCGGCGGCAAGCCGCTGTCGAAGGTATTCGTGGCGATCCTCGCCCTCGGCGCCCTTTACCCGCTGCTTGTGGTCAATGGCCTGGAGAAGCCTCAGGCAACTGCCGCCACGAGCGGCAAGGTGCCGTTCTCGCCCGAAAAGCTGGCAGAGCTTCGCAAGAGCGGCAAGCCGGTGTTCGTGGACATCGGCGCGGATTGGTGCGTCACCTGCAAGGCCAACGAGCACGCAGTGCTCGACACCGATGCCTTCCATGCAGTGATGAAGGAAACCGGCGCCACCTACATGTACGGCGACTGGACTGACGTCAACCCCACCATTGCTGCATTCCTGGAACAACACCATTCGCCGGGTGTGCCGCTGTACGTGGTTTACCCGGGTAACGGCTCGGAGGGCAAGAAGCTCTCCACGGTGCTCACCCAGGACGCAGTCGCCTCGGCCCTGCACCAAGCCGCAGCGCCGTGAGCTTCCTGCGTGGCCCCACGGCGGCGATCCTGCTGCTGGCGCTGATCGCTGCCGGTGTGGGCCTGTACGTCGATCGCCGCGTCCCACAGGCCGACTTCAGCGGCGATCTTGCCGTGGGAACGCCCTTCCCGGCACTGAAGCTCACTGAGCTTGACGGCCGCCCGGCATCGCTGGAGCGTTGGCGTGGCAAGAAACGGCTGGTGAATTTCTGGGCCACCTGGTGCGGTCCATGCCGCGAGGAAATGCCCGCCCTGGCTGCCGCCCAGGCGAAATACGCAGCCGGCGGCGTGCAGGTGATCGGCGTGGCCCAGGACGACCCCGACAGCGTCAGGAAACAGGCCCTCGAGGCCGCTCCGGCCTACCCCTGGCTGCTGGCCCCTGCCGACCAGGTCACCTCCGCCCAGGCCGGCAATGCCCGCAACCTGCTGCCCTATAGCGTGCTGCTGGACGATCAGGGCCGCGTGCTGGCCAGCCACCTGGGAAGGCTGGACGATGCCCGGCTTGCACAGTGGCTGCAGCCCTAGCCCTCGGACGGTGGTGGTAAACCCCTACATTCGCCAGCAACCCATACGCAAGCGTGCGGTATTGCAACAAACAGCGGCGATCTTCCGTTAACTGCGCCGAACTGGACAATTGATCCAAGGGCGCGCACACTCCGCGCCTTCGGCTTGCCCGTGAGAGGCGCATGGCAAAGATCCTGGTCCTGCACGGTCCCAATCTCAACCTCCTGGGCGTCCGCGAGCCTGAGATCTACGGCCGCGACACCCTGGCGGACATCAACACCCGGTTGACCACCCGGGCCAGCGAGGCCGGCCACAGCGTGGCCTACTTCCAGTCCAACGCCGAGCACGAGCTGGTGGGACGCATTCACCAGGCCCGCGACGAAGGCGTGGCCTTCATCGTGATCAACCCGGGCGCCTTTACCCATACCAGCATCGCGCTGCGCGACGCCCTGACCGGGGTGGCCATCCCGTTCATCGAGGTCCACCTGTCCAACCCCCATGCCCGCGAACCCTTCCGCCACACCTCGTACCTATCGGACGTGGCTGTCGGCGTGATCTGCGGACTGGGTGCCCACGGCTACCAACTCGCCCTCGACGCCGCCCTGCGCCGCGTCGGCGATAACTGACACTTTCATCCACTTTCGAAGAAAAAGGTTTGTCCCATGGACCTGCGCAAGATCAAGAAGCTGATCGACCTGCTCGAAGAGTCGAACCTGGCTGAGCTCGAAATCAAGGAAGGCGAGGAAGTGGTACGCCTGTCCCGTGTGCCCAAGGGCAGCGTGCAGATGCAGCCGATGTATGCCCAGGCTGCGCCCGCGCCGGCTGTCGCAGCACCCGCCGCCGCACCGGTCGCCGCCAGCGCCCCGGCCGCCGACAATGCGCCGGCCGCATCCGACCTTCCGGCCGGTCACACCGTCAAGGCTCCGATGGTTGGCACTTTCTATGCTGCCTCCACCCCGGGCGCCCCGGCATTTGCCAAGATCGGCCAGCAAGTCAAGGCCGGCGAGACCATCGGCATCATCGAGGCGATGAAAATGTTCAACCAGATCGAGGCCGATGTCGCCGGCACGATCGTGGCGATCCTGGTCGAGAACGGCCAGCCGGTGGAATTCGACGAACCCATGTTCGTGATCGGCTAAGGAACAGCCATGCTGAACAAGGTCGTCATCGCCAATCGCGGCGAAATCGCGCTTCGCATCCTGCGCGCGTGCCACAGCCTGGGGATCAAGACGGTCGCCGTGCACTCCACCGCCGACCGCAGCCTGAAGCACGTGGGCATGGCCGATGAATCGGTGTGCATTGGCCCCGCGCCGTCAGTGGACAGCTATCTCAATATCCCGCGCATCATCGCCGCCGCGGAAATCACCGACGCCGATGCCATCCATCCCGGCTATGGTTTCCTGTCCGAGCGCGCCGACTTCGCCGAGCAGGTGGAACAGTCGGGCTTCGTCTTCATCGGTCCCACCGCCAACGTCATCCGCATGATGGGCGATAAGGTGGAAGCCATCCGCGCCATGAAGGATGCGGGCGTCCCCTGCGTGCCCGGTTCCGGTGGCCCGCTGGGTACCGACACGGCCACCAACGCCAAGATCGCCCGCGAGATCGGCTATCCCGTGATCATCAAGGCTTCCGGCGGCGGTGGCGGACGCGGTATGCGCGTGGTGCGCACCGAAGCGCACCTGGCCAATGCTGTCACCATGACCAAGGCCGAGGCCAAGGCTGCGTTCGGTAACGAACAGGTCTACATGGAGAAATTCCTGGAGAATCCGCGCCACGTGGAGATCCAGGTGATGGCCGACGGCCAAGGCAATGCCATCCACTTGGGCGAGCGTGATTGCTCCATGCAGCGCCGCCACCAGAAGGTGGTCGAAGAAGCCCCCGCGCCGGGTATCACACCCGAAGAGCGCGCCCGCATTGGCAAGGTCTGTACCGACGCCTGCATCCGCATCGGCTACCGCGGCGCCGGTACCTTCGAGTTCCTCTATGAAGGCGGTAAGTTCTACTTCATCGAGATGAACACGCGCATCCAGGTGGAACATCCCGTCACCGAGATGATCACCGGCATCGATCTGGTGCGCGAGCAGTTGCTTATCGCCGGCGGCGAAAAACTTTCGATCCGCCAGGAAGACGTGGTGATCAAGGGCCACGCCATCGAGTGCCGCATCAACGCCGAAGACCCCGACACCTTCATGCCTTCGCCGGGCACGGTGAAGCGCTTCGAGGCACCAGGTGGTCCTGGCGTGCGCGTGGATACGCACCTGTACGACGGCTACCGCATCCCGCCCAACTACGACTCGATGATCGGCAAGCTGATCGTGCACGGCCCCGACCGTGATACCGCCATCGCCCGCATGCGCATCGCACTGCTGGAGACGGTGATCGAAGGCGTCAAGTGCAACGTGCCGCTGCAACAGCGCATCATGGCCGACAAGGGCTTCCAGGCTGGCGGGCAGAATATCCACTACCTCGAGAAGCGGATGGCGGAACAGAAAGAGGCGGCGGCGGGAACGCAGTAATGCCGTGGCTTGAGCTTTCACTCACCATCACGCAGGCCCAGCAGCCAGCCACCGAGGAAGCGCTTGACGACGTCGGGGCGCTTTCGGTGACGCTCCAGGACGCCGACGCCGAAACACCTGATGAGCAGGCCATTTTCGAGCCCGGCGTGGGGGAGTTGCCGCTGTGGGCGACGATCACCCTGCTTGCCCTGTTCGACGCCGATGTCGATCAGCGGGGCCTGCTGGCCGCGCTGGCCGATCGCCTACCCTGGCTGGACACCGATGCGCTCGACTTCCGCGTGGTCGAGGACCAGGACTGGGAACGGGCCTGGATGGATCAGTTCAAGCCCATGCAGTTCGGCCGTCGGTTGTGGATCTACCCATGGAACATCGAACCACCGGCGGGCGGCGATGAAGTAGTGGTTCGACTTGATCCCGGCCTGGCCTTCGGCACCGGTACCCATCCGACCACGGCACTATGCCTGGAATGGCTCGATGGCCTGGACCTGCACGGCCTGATCGTACTTGATTACGGTTGCGGTTCCGGCGTACTGGCGCTGGCGGCGCTGAAGCTCGGCGCCAGGCATGCCGTGGGCATCGACAACGATCCCCAGGCGCTCACGGCTTCGCTGGACAACGCCCAGCGCAACGACGTGGGCGATCGGCTGGAAGTGCACCTGCCCGGCGCCGGCAACGTGCCTCCCGCCGACGTGCTGGTGGCCAATATCCTGGCCGGTCCCCTCGATGAACTGGCGCCCGCATTCGCCGCCAGCATCAAGCCCGGCTCGCCGTTTGCCATGTCCGGCATCCTGGCCGGCCAGCACGAGGAACTGATTGCCCGTTACGGGGAATGGTTCGAGGACCTGGCCATCGCCATCCGCGAGGATTGGGTTCGCATCAGCGGCACGCGTCGCAGCTAGACTTACCTCCATGTACACCCAGTGCCCCGACTGCCTCACCGTCTATGCGCTGCAGGCAGCGGCACTTGTCCCGGCCTGTGGCTGCGTGCGTTGCGCCCATTGCGACAATGTCTTCCAGGCACTGGGCACGCTGTCGGAAACCCTGCCTCCCGAACCCTTCCGCAAGCTCGACGAGCATGCCCTCGACCAGGCCCCACCCTTGCTCGACCAAGCGGTATTCCGACCGCCGGCTGAGCCCGTGGCCGACGGCGCATCAAGCCAGGAAGATTTCTCGCAACTGACGTTTGCACCGCGATTCGCACGTGACAAACGCAAGCCGCGCAAGCCCCGCCATTGGTGGGGATGGACAGCTATCTGTGCGGTATTGCTGTTGGGTTTGGCAGCTCAGCTGGGCTGGGCCAAGCGCGAGGAACTGGTGGCGGACCCCACCATCGGCCCGATGCTTGCCTCCGCCTGCCATGCCCTGGGTTGCCAGTTGCCGCTGGTGCGCGACACGATGCAGCTGAAACTATTGGCCCGAGAGGTCGCCGCGCATCCGAAGATCCCAGGCGCCCTGCTGATCACCGCGCACGTACGCAATGACGCCTCGTTCGCGCAGCCATATCCCGTGGTAAACATCACGTTGAGTGATGCCGACGGCAAGCGCCTGGCCATGCGCCGCTTCCGCCCTGAAGAATATGTCGGCGACGCAGCCACCGTGGCACGCGGGCTCAAGGCCGCGTCGGACTCGGTCATGGTGTTCGAAGTGCAAGACCCGGGCCAGAACGCGGTGAACTTCGAGTTTGCCTTCGAGTGAACCCTGGCTGGCCGATCTAGGAACTTTTCTTTTTCGCAAGCCTTAAATTCGTCCGCGGACACGGGTATAGTCGATCCCTTCGCGACCGATCGGTGGGCCATTCGAGCCTTAAGACCACGGTCGTAACATTCATGCAAATCCTGCAGGGCCAAGGCTGTCCCTGCGCTGTTCCGTGAGGGGATCGACGTGCACGCTGTCCGACTGACCGACGTTGAAGTGGCGAATGAACCGTCCATGCAGAGCGCCCTCAGTGAATGTGTCAGCCGCACCGTGCGTCGCTACCTGAAGGACATCGGTGACACGCATTGCGATGAAGGCCTGCATGCGCTGGTGATCCGCGAGGTCGAAGGCCCATTGCTGCGCGAAGTGCTCGCCTTCCACGAAGGCAACCAGAGCCGCGCGGCCACCGCGCTGGGCATCAACCGCGCCACGCTGCGCAAGAAGCTGGCGGCCCACGGCCTGATCTGACGGGCGCTATAATGATCGGTCTCCTGCCTGGATTCCGGTCATGCCCACGCCCGATCTCGTCCCCGTCCGCCGCGCGCTGCTGAGCGTCTCCGACAAGCTGGGACTCATCGACCTGGCCAGACGCCTGGCCGACAAGGGCGTGGAGCTGCTTTCAACCGGCGGGTCGGCCAAGGCCCTGCGTGAGGCCGGCATCCCGGTCACGGAAGCCAGCGACGTCACCGGTTTTCCCGAGATCATGGACGGCCGCGTCAAGACGCTGCACCCGGCCGTGCATGGCGGCCTGCTGGGCCGCCGCGGGGTCGACGACGAGGTCATGCAAACGCATGGCATCGCGCCGATCGACCTTCTGGTGCTGAACCTCTATCCGTTCGAAAAGACCGTCGCCACGCCCGGCTGCACGCTGGAAGACGCCGTGGAGAACATCGACATCGGTGGCCCGGCCATGCTGCGCGCGGCAGCGAAGAACTGGAACGATGTCGCCGTGCTCACCGATCCAGCACAATATGACAACGCACTCACGCAGATCGAGACCAAAGGTGGCCTCGACCGGGCGACCCGCTTTGCACTGTCGGTGGCCGCGTTCAGCCGGGTGGCCGCCTACGACGCGGCCATCAGCAACTATCTTTCCGCCGTGCAGCTCAATGACACGCACACGGCCGTGGCCCATGTGGATGCGTTCCCGGAACAGGCCAACCAGTCGTTCATCAAGGTGATGAGCCTGCGCTATGGCGAGAATCCGCACCAGCAGGCAGCGTTCTACCGCGATGCGGAGCCCGCCGCGGGAACGCTTGCCACCTTCCGCCAGTTGCAGGGCAAGGAACTGTCCTACAACAACATCGCCGATGCCGACGCCGCATGGGAATGCGTACGCCAATTCGACGTGCCCGCCTGCGTGATCGTCAAGCATGCCAATCCCTGCGGCGTAGCCGTGGCGACCGATCCCCTGGCTGCTTATGAACTGGCCTATGCCACCGACCCCACCTCGGCCTTCGGCGGCATCATCGCCTTCAACCGGCCGGTGGACCGTGCCACCGCCGAAGCCATCGTCGGCCGCCAGTTCGTCGAGGTACTGATCGCGCCATCGTTCGATAGCGAAGCCCTGGCGGCCACGGCTGCCAAAGCCAATGTACGCGTGCTTGAAATCCCAGGCGGCGACGGCCGCAATGCCTTCGACTTCAAGCGCATTGGCGGCGGCCTGCTGGTGCAGACGGCGGACAACCACGCGGTCAAGCGCTCGGAACTGAAAGTGGTCAGCAAGCGCGCACCCGATGCGAAGGAACTGGACGACCTCTACTTCGCCTGGTCAGTCGCCAAGTACGTGAAATCCAACGCCATCGTGTATGCCCGCGACGGCCGCACCATCGGCGTGGGTGCCGGCCAGATGAGCCGCGTGGTTTCGGCGAAGATCGCCGGCCTCAAAGCCGAGGAAGCGGGCCTTACCGTACCGGGTAGCGCCATGGCCTCGGACGCTTTCTTCCCCTTCCGCGATGGCATCGACGCCGCGGCCGCGGCGGGCATCCGGGCCGTGATCCAGCCTGGCGGGTCGATGCGCGACAAGGAAGTGATCGCGGCCGCCGACGAGCACGGCATGGCGATGGTGTTTACTTCGATCCGCCACTTCCGTCACTGAGGCGGTGCGGCCGGGTCAGGGAACGGGGTCAGAGTTATTACTCTGACCCCGTTCTACGCGCGGCATAGCGGCGAGCCAGTACGGCACATACCATCAACTGGATCTGGTGAAACAGCATCACCGGCAGCACGATGCTGCCCAGTGGATGCCCGGCGAAAATCACCTTGGCCATCGGCACGCCGCTGGCCAGGCTCTTCTTCGAGCCGCAGAACACGATGGTGATCTCATCCTCGCGACTGAAACCAAGTGCGCGGGCGCCGTAGCGGGTGATCAGCAGGGCCAGCGCCAGGATCACCGCGTCGACCACCAGCAGGCCTCCCAGCACTGGCGCTGGCATCTGCTTCCATAGGCCTTGCAGCACCGCTGCGCTGAAAGCGGTGTAGACCACCAGCAGGATCGAGCCGCGGTCGACGAAACCCAGCCAAGCCTGGTACTTCCGCACCCAGCCGCCTATCCAGCGCTGGGCTATCTGGCCCGCGACGAAGGGTAGCAACAGCTGCATCACGATGCCGCCTACGGCATCGATGGAAAGGCCGCCATGCCCTGATGTGCTGATCACCAGACCCACCAGCAACGGTGTAACAAGGATGCCTATCAGGCTCGATGCCGAAGCCGAAACGATGGCCGCCGGCACATTGCCACGGGCGATCGAGGTAAAGGCAATGGACGACTGCACGGTCGATGGCAACGTGCACAGGAACAGTACACCCAGGTAAAGCTCCGGCGTCACCAGGGGCGCCAGCAAAGGCTTCAGTGCCAGGCCCAGCAGCGGGATCACCACGAAGGTGCTGGCCAACACCACCGCGTGCAGCCGCCAGTGGCGCGCACCCTCCACCACCGCCTGGCGCGGCAGCTTCGCACCGTGCAGGAAGAACAGCAGGGCAATGGCCAGGTCGGTGATCCAATCGAATACCGTCGCCGTGACGCCCCGGCAGGGAAGCAGGCTGGCGATGATGACGGTCAGGACAAGGGCGGAGGTGAATCCGTCGGGAAGAAAGCGGCGAATATCCATCGGTGCATGGGAACTTGGCATGGGCTGCATCGCAATGTACGCGACCAGCCACGCAAATACTTGCCATCACGCTCACACCCGCTAGAGCCGCGCCGGTACACACTAGTGCACCTTACCCCGCTGCGAGGCCGGTACATGCCATACGAGCTCTACTACTGGACGGGCATCCAGGGTCGCGGCGAATTCATTCGTCTTGCGCTGGAAGATGCCAGGGCCGAGTACATCGACGTGGCTCGTGAAAAAGGAGACGACGCCATGAACGCATGGCTCGAGGGCAAGCACGAAGGGGCCGTGCCCTTCGCGCCGCCGTTCCTCAAGAGCGGGCGGCTGGTGATCGCCCAGGTGGCCAACATCCTGCAATACCTGGGGCCACGCCTGGACCTGGTGCCCGATAGCGAATCGCGGCGGCTGCAGGCCCACCAGATCGAACTGACCATCACGGACTTCGTGGCCGAGGCCCACGACAGCCATCACCCGGTGGGCACGGGGCTCTATTACGAAGACCAGAAGCCCGAGGCGAAACGGCGCGCCGCCGAGTTCCGTACCGAGCGCATGCCCAAGTACCTTGGATACCTGGAGCAGTGCATCGAGCGCGGCGGCGGGCGCCACGCGCTACGAGAGCATTCGTATGTGGACCTGTCGATGTTCCAGGTAGTGGAGGGGCTCAACTACGCCTATCCGAAAGCCATGGGCAAACTCAGCAAGAAACTGCCGCTTCTCACTGCCGTGCATGACCGCGTGGCACAGCGCCCCAATATCGCGGCGTATCTCGCATCACCGCGACGGCTGGACTTCAACACCAACGGCGTCTTCCGCCACTATCCGGAGCTGGACGGCTAACTACTGGGATTTTTGCTCGTCCACCGTCTTCGGTGCCGCACCCCACTCGTACACCTTGTAGTACACCGGTGCGACCGGGCCGAGCTTGGGATCGCGCTCGAGCTTGCCGTTCTCATCGGCCAGGATCTCGCGCGGCGGCCCATGCTTGGGAATGATGCGGATCATGGTGATGCGCCCGCCCTCGCGGTATTCCTCGACCGTGTCCTCGCCTTCGGTGCGCACGGTGACCTGCGGCGGCGGGTTGCCGTTGGCGTCGGTACCGTTGTCGTGCATGGCGGGAAGGTCGATGGCCGGGCGGTTCTTTTCCGGCGGCGGGTTGGCCACCGGCGTGGCGCCCTTGTCATGAATGCCCGGCGGGGGCGGGGCAGGCTTGAGGTTCAGGTCCTGGGCGTGGAGGCTGCCCGCGGCGAGCAGGGCCAGGCCGGCGAGGAGCGGTATGTTCGGTTTCATGACGAAGTCTCCGTGCAGGCGCCGAGCATACCAGCGCCCTTCCCCCCTGCGGCGTGAACGGACCCCGGAAAGCGCGGCGAAGCCATGAGAGAATCCCAAGATGGCCAAGCTCATCCTGATCGACGGATCCTCGTACCTTTACCGCGCCTTCCACGCGCTGCCGCCGCTGACCAACGCCCAGGGCGAACCCACCGGCGCACTGTTCGGCGTGGTGAACATGCTGCGCTCCACGCTGAAGGCCGCCCCGGAATACCTGGCCTTCGTGGCCGACGCTCCCGGCCCGACCTTCCGCGAGGAGATGTACCCGCAGTACAAGGCCAACCGACCCTCCATGCCCGACGACCTCCGGGCCCAGATCGAACCGATGCTGCGCATCGTCGGCGCCCTGGGCTTCCCGATCCTGCGCGTGACCGGCGTGGAAGCCGACGACGTGATCGGCACGTTGGCCGTGCAGGCGCGCGAACAGGGCATCGACGTGGTGATATCCACCGGCGACAAGGATTTCGCCCAGCTGGTGGACGACCGCATCACCCTGGTCAACACCATGACCAACACCACCATGGACGTGGACGGCGTCTTCGCCAAATTCGGCGTACGCCCCGATCAGATCGTCGACTACCTCACCCTTACCGGTGACAGCGTCGACAATGTTCCGGGCGTCGAGAAATGCGGCCCGAAGACAGCCGCCAAATGGCTGGCCGAATACGGCACGCTCGAAGCCCTGATCGCCTCGGCTGACAAGATCGGCGGCAAGATCGGCGAGAACCTGCGCACGGCACTGCCCCGGCTGCCGTTGTCGAAGGATCTGGTCACCATTCGCATCAACACGCCGCTGGAAGTAGGCCCTACCGACCTGCACCAGCGCCAGGCCGACAACGAAGCCCTGCTGGAGCTCTACCGTCGCTACGACTTCAAGGCCGCGCTGAAGGAACTGGAAACTGGCGGAGCCGCGCCGGCCGCCGGTTCGGCTGGCGAAGCAGTCGCCGACCGGGGGCAGAGCGGCGAACGGGGTCAGAGTCAGTACTCTGACCCCCCACCCGAAGCATTCTCCGCCCCCGGGGAATATGAACTCATCACCACCCGCGAAGCCCTCGACGCCTGGCTGCCACGCCTGCGCGAGGCAAGCGTGCTGGCCTTCGATACCGAAACCACCAGCATCGACCCGATGCGCGCGCAGATCGTCGGCGTTTCGTTTGCCGTGGAAGCGGGCAAGGCAGCCTACGTTCCCGTGGCCCACGACTATCCCGGTGCACCGACGCAGCTGTCGCGTGACGAGGTGCTGGGCGCACTCAAGCCGATCTTCGAAGACGCCTCCATCGCCAAGCTCGGCCAGCACGCCAAGTACGACATCAACGTGCTCTCCACGCACGGTGTAAATGTACGCGGCGTGGCCTTCGATTCGATGCTCGAAAGCTACGTGTTCAACGCCACCACTACCCGCCACGACATGGATTCGCTGGCCACGCGGTACCTGGGTTACACGACCATCAAATATGAAGAAGTCGCAGGCAAGGGCGCCAAGTCGATTCCCTTCGGCCAGGTCGACCTCGATACCGCCACCCGCTACGCGGCGGAAGATGCCGACGTCACCCTGCGCCTGCACCAGGCGCTGTATCCGCAGTTGCAGGCCGAGCCACGCCTGCTGAAGGTCTACGAAGACATCGAAATGCCGCTGGTACCCATCCTGGCGAAGATGGAGCAGCGCGGCGTATTGATCGACATCGACGAACTGCGCCGCCAGAGCCAGCAACTGGGCAAGCGCATGGTGGAGCTGCAAAAACAGGCCTACGCCAGCGCCGGCCACGAGTTCAACATGGATTCGCCCAAGCAGCTGCAGGCCGTGCTGTTCGACGAGCTGGGCCTGCCGGTCCGGGTAAAAACACCCACCGGCCAGCCGTCGACCAACGAAGAAGCGCTCGAAGCGATCGCCGACGCCCATGAGCTTCCGCGCAAGCTGCTGGAATACCGCGGCCTGGCGAAACTGCGCTCGACCTATACCGACAAACTCGCCGGCAACGTCAACGAGCGCACCGGACGCGTGCATACCAGTTACCACCAGGCCGTGGCCGCCACCGGGCGCCTGTCGTCGGCGGACCCGAACCTGCAGAACATCCCCATTCGCACCGAGGAAGGCCGCCGCATCCGCCAGGCGTTCATCGCGCCGCCGGGCTGGAAGATCATGGCGGCGGACTATTCGCAGATCGAGTTACGGATCATGGCGCACCTGTCCGGCGACGAAGGCCTGCTGCGGGCGTTGGGCAACGGCGGCGACGTGCACCGCGCCACCGCCGCCGAGGTATTCGGCATCCCGCCGGAAGAGATCACCGCCAACCAGCGCAGTGCGGCCAAGGCGATCAACTTCGGCCTGATGTATGGCATGAGCGCCTTCGGCCTGGCGCGCCAGCTGAACATCGACCGCGGCGAGGCGTCCGACTACATGGCTCGCTACTTCGCACGGTATCCCGGCGTGCGGGACTTCATGGAAGCCACCCGCAGCCAGGCCCATCGCGACGGCTACGTGGAAACCCTGTTCGGACGCCGGCTCTACCTGGAAGAACTGGCCTCGCGGAACCAGGCACGCCGCGCCGGCGCAGAGCGAGCGGCGGTGAATGCACCGATGCAGGGCACGGCCGCCGACATCATCAAGCGGGCGATGATCGCCGTCGCAGCCTGGATTGAGACACGCGACGACGTGCACATGCTGATGCAGGTTCACGACGAATTGGTCTTCGAAGTGCGGGAAGACGCCGTGGAAGCGGTCCGCGAGGGGGTGATCGAGCGCATGTCCGGGGCAGCGGAGCTCGCCGTACCGCTGATCGTGGACGTCGGCGTGGGTGCCAACTGGCACGAGGCGCACTAACTACCTGTTTATTGCGGGATTTCCAAAGCCTGAAAATTAGCTGACTATTTTTTCGCCAAACCCGCGAACTTTCTGCCGCCGCCCGCATCTAATCTTCCGGAACACACGCAACGGTGTTCCGAAGGTGATCTCTCCTCCCTGAGTGAACCTACGGCTGCGAACCTCTCCCCTGGGTTTCGTAGCCACCCCAGCCCCGAAGGTCCCCCCCTGGCCTTCGGGGCATTTTTTTGCGTGTCGTTTGGACCGGGCCAATGCGCTATCGTTCGCGCACTTTTCCACACCTGACCAAAGGCAACCCCATGTCCCTTTCCATGTCCCAGGCATCCGTGCCGGTATTCGTGCGCGGCCTGTCCAATCTCAAGCACGTGCTGCAGAAAGGCCAGGCCCATGCCAAGGCCAAGAACATCTCCGATGAAGTCATGCTGCAGACGCGGCTGATCGCCGACATGCTGCCGCTGGTCAAGCAGGTGCAGATCGCCACCGACGCCGCCAAGGGCTGCGTGGCACGGCTGGCTGGTGTCGAACCGATCGCCGTGCCCGACGTGGAAGTGACCTTCGACGAACTCCAGGCCCGCCTCGACAAGGTGATCGACTACGTCAAGTCGTTCCAGGCCAGCCAGATCGACGGCAGCGAAGACCGCGCGATCGTGCTGAAGATGCGCAGCGGCGAACTGAACTTCACCGGCCAGGAATACCTCTTCGGCTTCGCCCTGCCCAACATGTTCTTCCACATCACCACCACTTACGCGATCTTGCGCGAGGCTGGCGCGGAACTGGGCAAGAACGACTACCTGGGCAACCGCTAAGCGACATCCCATCAGCGCCGTCGGGACACCCGACGGCGCTGATGGTCACGCCGGCGGTGTGGGACAATGGCCGGCCCATGCTCCTCGACGATACCAAAGCCACCATTCGCGCCGACTACGGGCGCCTGAAGGAAGGCTTGCCCGGCTTCCGGGGACGGCCGGCGCAGCTGAAGATGATTGCCGAAGTGGCCAAGGCGTTGGCCGAGCCCGCGGGCGCCGCGGTGATCGAAGCACCCACCGGCACCGGCAAATCAATGGCCTACCTGATTGCCGGGCTGGAGGTGGCGCGGGCGACGAAGAAAAAGCTTCTGATCGCTACCGCCACCGTGGCGTTGCAGGAGCAGTTGGTCCAACGCGATATTCCCCAGTTCCTGAAGCTCTGCGGCGTGGAAGCCAAGGTCGCCCTGGCCAAGGGCCGCCAGCGTTACCTGTGCGTGCGCAACCTGCGCATGGCCGCCACCGAAACCGCGCAGGGCGGCCTGGACTTCGATGCCGAACTCGCCCTCTGGTCCAAACCTCCGCAACCGAGCGACACCCAGGCCGTAGGCAAGCTTACCGACGCCTTCAGCAGCGGCGAGTGGAACGGCGATATGGATACCAGCCCGCAGGCCGTATCCGACCTCGTGCGCGGCATGCTTACCACCAGCGCCGGCGGCTGCACCGGACGCAAATGCGGCGCCTTTGCCGTTTGCCCCTTTTTCCTCGCGCGCCGCGCCGTGGGCGAGGCGGAAATCGTAGTGGCCAACCAGGACCTGGTATTGGCCGACCTCACCATGCCGCGCGATGAAGACACCTTCGGCGGCGTGATCCTGCCCAAGCCGGAAGAAACGCTTTACATCTTCGACGAAGCGCACCATGTGCCTGCCAAGGCCATCGATCGCGGCGCGGCCGATGTCCACCTGTCGGTTGCCATGCGCCGGCTCGGCCGCATGCAGAACCAGATCCATGCCGCCTATTCGCTTACCGACAAGGAAAGCATCGGCAATCTCACCCTTGAGATGGGCGAGGAAAAGATCGCCGAACTCAGCGCCTCGCTGGAGGACATCGAGCGCGAGATCCGGATGAACTGGATGCCCTCGCCCGGCGAGGCGGAACCGATGTACCGCGCATCCCTCGGCCGGCTGCCGGAGAACTGGGTGTCGCACGCGAATGCACTGCGCATGGTCACCAGCGACGTACAGAAATGGGTGCGCAGCGTGCGCCGCGCCGTGGTGGAGATGGAAGCCGGCGGCCCCACCCAGGAAGCGATTTCCCGCGAGCTGGGCGTGGCACTGGAGCGGCTGGATCGGCAGGTCCGCACTTGGTATGCATGGTCCAGCGAAGATCGCGAAAACGCGCCGCCACTGGCACGCTGGGTGACCTTGACCGCCGACCAGCAGATCGTTTGCCACGCTTCGGCCGTCTCGGCAGGAGGCCTGCTGCGCAACGTGCTGTGGGACAACGCGGCGGCCGTGGTGATGACCTCGGCCACGCTCAGCGTCGGCGGCCAGTTCCGCGGTTTCGCCGACGCGGTCGGCCTGCCCGATGGCGCAATCACGCTAAGCCTGCCCTCGCCCTTCGACCTTGCCAACCAGGCCACGCTGGAAGTACCGGCCTTCAAGGCCATGCCCGATGACCGTGAAGGACACGCGCGCGAAGTGGCTGCCTGGCTGGGTGCCAACCTCAACTGGGACGCCGGCAACCTGGTGCTGTTCACCTCGCGCGCCAAGCTCGACCGCGTGTTGCAGGTGCTGCCCATCGAATACGTGCGCAAGGTGCGTGCGCAGGGCTCGTTGTCCAAGGCACAGCTGATCACCGAGCACCGCGAGGACATCGAGGCGGGCAAGGGCAGCACCTTATTTGGCCTGGCCTCGTTCGGCGAAGGGCTGGATCTTCCGGGCAAGCTTTGCGAAACCGTGGTGGTGACGCAGCTTCCCTTTGCCGTGCCCACCGACCCCGTTGGCGCGACCTACGCCGAATGGCTGGAGTCGCGAGGGCGCAATCCGTTCATCGAAGTGAGCGTGCCCGATGCCACTCGGCTCCTGATCCAGTACTGCGGCCGCCTGATCCGCACCGAAACCGATACCGGCCGGATCGTGCTGCTCGATCGCCGGGTGGTCACCAAGCGCTATGGCGAGCAGATGCTGCGCGCACTGCCGCCGTTTGCGCGGGCGATCGAGCGTGCCGCATGACGATGGAGAAACCCGATGCGCCGTCGGTCGCACGCAATCGCGAGGTGATACTTGATGTGCTTGTCGAGGCGTTTGCGCACACGAAATCGGTGCTTGAAGTAGGCAGCGGCACGGGGCAGCACGCGGTGTTTTTTGCACGGGCCCTGTCCCATCTTTCCTGGCAAACATCAGACCGCGAGGAAAACCTCGCCGGGATAACTGCCTGGCTCGACGACGCGGGCCTTTCCAATACACCGCCTGCGCTGACCTTCGACGTCAATGGCACTTGGCCGAACGTCACTTACGACGCGGTATTCACTGCCAACACGCTGCACATCATGTCGTTCGAGGAGGTGCAGGCGTTCTTTACCGGCCTGCCTGGCATCACTGCAACTGGGGCGACGCTCGTGGCCTACGGCCCGTTCAACTACGACGGCCAGTTCACCAGCCCAAGCAACGCTGCTTTCAACGACTGGCTGCAAGCACGCGGTGCCCACATGGCGATCCGTGATTTCGAAGCAGTGGATGCGCTGGCCGCCAAGGCGGGATTTCACCTAGTTGACGACCGAGCCATGCCAGCCAATAACCGGTGCATCATCTGGCGCCGGAGGGGACCATGAGCCCTTGCCCCTGCGGAAGAGCCGACTATGCCACCTGCTGCGGTCGCTATCACGGCGGGCTCCCCGCACCGGACGCGGAATCGCTGATGCGCTCGCGCTACAGCGCGTTCGTCCTTCGGTTGCCCGAGTACCTACTGGAAACGTGGCATGCGTCCACGCGACCGTCGACGCTTACGCTGGATGCCGGTGTCCGCTGGCTGGGCCTGGACGTCAAGAAAGCCGTTGGTGCCGGCGACGCCGACTACGCCACGGTGGAATTCGTCGCGCGCTCTCGCCACGGCGGCGGCCCCGCCCATCGCCAGCACGAGCTCAGTCGCTTCGTGCGCGAGGATGGGCGGTGGTTTTACCTGGACGGCGACGTGCGCTGAGCCGTCACTTCGTGCGGAAGGCGCTTTCCAGCATCTGGCGATCGAACCCGGTGCCCGGCTCCTCGCCGTTGGAATAGCGATACAGCGCCGCTGAGTAGATGCCATGCAGCGCGGCCTGCACCAGGCCCAACAGCACCATGGCGATCACCAGCGCGACAATCGCGGCGATGATCAGCGTGGCGGAACCGGTGAAGGCAGCACCGACGATCAGGCCCGCGCCGCACAGCATGACCAAGAACGTGCCCAGGCCGAACACCACGCCCAGGCCAGCGTTGCCGATCAGGTTTTCGCCCCAGGTCTTGCGCAGCAGCTGCACGCTGCGCTTTAGCGACTGGAACGGTCCAAGGCCTTCATGCGCCAGCACAGGCACCACCAGGAAAGTCGCCACTGTCCAGCCCAAGCCAAGGAAGCCGGCGACGATGCGGCCGATGAAGCCCAGGCGCTGCTGCAATGCCCGCAGGAACACGCCGACCGTGGCGGCGATCAAGGCGTAGCCCAGGATCGTGCCGATGCGCGACCAGGCAATGCGGAAGCCATCGGCCACCGTGGGATGGCCGCCATCCAGGCGGATCATCGCCGCGCCAATCAGCGCGGTGTTGAAGAAGATGATGATGGTGTATTGCACGAGGTAGAACGCGCCCATCAGCACGTACTGGATGGGTTCCAGGCGCCGTTGGTCGAAGTGCTCGCCATGCATGGCACCGAAGATGATCGGCAGCGCGAAACTCGCAATCACCACCAGCGAGGCCATCGCCGAGAACAACGGGAAAACCATCAATTCCTTGTCCGAGCGCAGCACCGATGCGCTCGCCTTCATCAAGGTCCAACTGCGTGCGAACTTCCCCATGGCGCGACATCCTTCCCCGGTTGGCGGTGGGCATCTTGTAGCAGAGGGCGGGGACGCGGAACAGTGGAGGCGGTCATTCAAACAAGGCCTGCCCCTCGGCGAACATCCGCGTCAGGCACTCAACTACCGTCCGGATGGGCAGGTCTTTGCGGTCCTGCCGGCGTATGAGCAGCCAGATCTCGCGCGGGGGCGGCACGGCCGGTAGTTGGCAAGGCAGGAGGTCCGGGGTGGTTCGTCCGATGTAATGGGGCAGCAGCGCCAGGCCCGCACCCGACCGGGCCGCCGTGGCTTGTGCCACTTGGTTGCCGGCCCGGAATGAGATGCGTGCCCGCGGGTAATACTTGGCCAGCCAACGGGCCTCCGGCACGGTGGAGCTTTCTTCGTCGAAACTGATGAATGCGAACGCTTCGCCCTCTTCGACTTTTTGGCAAACCGATGCGGTGCCATAGAAGCCAAAGGCCATGCTGCCAACAGGCTTGGCAATGAAATCGCCGTCCTCGGGACGCCCGAGCCGGACGGCGATATCCGCCTGGTGTCGCTCAAGGCTTACGGGCCGAAGGTCGGTGGCAAGGTCGATATCCAGGCCCGGGTACAGGGTGGGTAGCACGGCCAGCCGTCCGATCAGGAATCCCTGGGCCAGGCCCGGAGGCGCATTGATGCGGACCAGGCCCTTGGGGGAGTCGTCCGTACCTCCACGGCCCAAGGTCTGGACGGCGGTTTCCATGTCGCCGGCCACCCCCAGCGCGAAGGTGCCCGCTGGCGTCAGCACATAGCCTTCGGGCCGTCTTTCGACCAGTTTCTCGCCAACGCTCGCTTCGAGCGACTGGATCCTTCGCGAAATGGTCGCGTGGTTGACCGACAGCGCCCGCGCCGCGGCCGACAGGCTGCCGTGGCGGCCCAGGGCCAGGAAGATGCGGACGTCCTGCCAGTCCACCTCTGTGCGTTTTTTATCAGCCATTGATCGAGGATAGCGGATTTTCAACAGGCCGGACCCGGCCTAGCCTTATTCCCAACACCAGGAAACAAGGTTGCTTGCCATGTCCTCCACTCCCTTGAAACTCACCCTCGTCGGGGGTCCAACGGTGCTGATCGAGTTTGGCTCGATGCGCCTGTTGACCGACCCGACGTTTGACCCTCCCGGTCGCTACCAGGTCAACACCCTCCATTTCGAAAAGACATCGGGCCCGGCACTTTCGTTGGCCGAAATCGGTGAACTGGATGCGGTGCTGCTTAGCCATGACCAGCACATCGACAACCTCGACAGCAGCGGCCGGGCGATGTTGCCAACCGTTGGCAACACCTACACCACGAAGTCGGGCGCCTCTCGTTTGGGCGGCGGTGCCATCGGTCTTGCACCGTGGGAAAGCTGCACGCTGCAAGGTGCAAACGGTGAAAGCTTGCTGGTAACCGCCACGCCGGCGCGTCACGGTCCCATCGGCATCGAGCCGATCTCTGGCGACGTGGTGGGGTTTGCCCTCGGCATCGACAGACCTGGCGATCTCCTCTACGTCACCGGCGACACGGTCTGGTACGAAGGTACGGCCGAGGTCGCCCAGCGCTTCTCGCCAAAAGCCGTGCTGCTTTTCGCAGGCGCTGCCGAGCCGCGCGGGCGCTACCACATGACCATGGGTAGCGAAGGCGCGCTCGAAGCGGCGCACGCGTTTCCCAAGGCAACCATCGTTGCCGCACACAACGAAGGCTGGGGCCACTTCAGTGAGAGCCAGGAGCAACTGGTCGATGTGTTCGCCCAACTTCGCGTACCTGATCGCCTGGTTCCTTTCGAGAAGGGCAAGGCGCTGGTTATTCCTGTTCCAGGTTAAGCGCGCAGTCGCGAAGCCTTTACCCCACTACTTACTACGGAAGCAATCATCATGAGCAACGAACAGAAAGTCGCCATTGTCACCGGTGCCTCGCAGGGTATTGGCGCCGCCATCGTCAAGGGCTATCGGGAGGCGGGCTATGTTGTGATCGCCAATTCCCGGTCGATCACCCAAGGCTCCGATCAGGGCGTGATTGCGGTCGCGGGAAACATTGCCGACCCGGATGTTGCAAGCCAGGTGGTGCAGACGGCCATCGACCGTTTCGGGCGCGTGGATACACTCGTCAACAACGCAGGGATCTTCATCGGCAAACCATTCACGGAATACACCGTGGAGGATTTCAATCGCGTGATCGAAGTCAACCTCGGTGGGTTCTTCCACATCACGCAAAGGGTGTTGGAACAGATGCTGCGCGTAAACAGCGGTCATATCGTCCAGGTAACTGCCGCTGTGGTGAAACAACCCATTGCCGGCGTTCCTTCAGGCCTGGCCGGGCTCACCAAGGGCGGTCTCGACGCGATAACGCGTTCGCTGGCTATCGAATACGCCCAGAAGGGAATTCGCGTGAACGCGGTGGCGCCGGGGATCATCAAGACGCCCATGCATCCGACGGAAACGCATGACTTCTTGAACAAACTGCATCCGGTGGGCCGGATGGGCGAAGCACAGGAGGTTGCCGATGCCGTGCTTTACCTGGAACGCGCCGGCTTCGTGACTGGCGAGACGCTTCATGTCGACGGTGGCCAGCACGCAGGTCGCTGATGCGTGCCCTCGCGGTGGGACAAGTGGCCCGCCGCGGTATTCTTATCGTTCGTCCTTGGGAGAAGACCATGCCATACGTAAACATCAAGGTAACGCGGGAGGGCACGTTGCCCGGCGAGACGGCAACAACGCCCGAGCAAAAGAAGGCACTGATCAAGGGTGTCAGCGATCTCCTGTTCGAGGTGATGGGCAAGGCGCCGCACACCACCTACGTCATCATCGAAGAGGTTGATCTTGAGAACTGGGGTGTCGGTGGCGTGACCACGCCGGAATACCGCCAACAGATCGCCGCGGCGGCCGACAAGTCGAAGTAGACGGCGGAACGTTGTCGCAAGTTACAAGCTGACAGGCTCGAGGCCGCCATCATCCACGGCCCGCGCCTGCATCTGGAAAAGCGTCAGACCCGTCAACGGATGCACCACGTCACCGGCAATGTCGGCCAGCGGCCGCAATACGAAGACGTGGCGAAGTTCGTCGCGGGGAATCTGCAGGTGCCCAGGCCCGTCGAGCACGAGGTCGTCGTAGAGCACGATGTCGATGTCCAGCGTGCGGCTGGAGAAGCGCGGCACGTCGCGGCGGCGGCCATGGCGATCCTCGACGGCGTGCAAGGCATCGTTCAGCGCGATCGGATCCAGGTCGGTGGTGAGGCCCACGGCCAGGTTGATGAAGGCCGGCCCTTCGAAGCCCACGGCCTTGCTGCGATAAGCCGGTGACACCACGATATCGCCGAACATCGAGCGCAGGTCCGACAAGGCTGCCCGCAGGTGATGTTCCGGCTCCACGTTGGAACCGAGGCTTAGCCATGCCGTCGCCATGCGCGCTACGCCGGCCGCTTGCCGCGCTCGATCACCACACCGACCGACTTCGCGCCACGCACGGCACCAGGCTTGGCGCACTTCAGGCGTACCCAAGCCACGCCAAATTCCCGCATGATGATTTCGGTGCAACGCTCGGCCAGGGTTTCCACCAGGCCGAACGACGATTCACCCACGAACGATTGCAGGCGCTTGGAGACGGCCTTGTAGTCGAGCGTGTCGGCGATGTCGTCGCTGGCCGCGGGCTTGCGGTTGTCGAACGCCATCTCGACGTCGAACGCCAGCGGCTGGCGGATCTTGCGCTCCCAGTCATAGATGCCGATGACGGCATCGATGCGGAGGTCTTCGATGAATACGATGTCCATCGAATCATTCTAGCCAATCACGACGCGATCAGGCCGCGGTGAGGGTTTCCAGGCTCCAGCGCGGCTGGACCACCAGGGTATCGTCGTGCTGCCCGGCCGCCAGGCGGATGGCTCCGGCCAGCGCGATCATCGCGCCGTTGTCCGTGCAGAACTCAAGGCGGGGGAAATACACCCTGAAACCATCGGCGGCGCCGGCTTCGGCCAGTTGGGAACGAAGGCGGCGATTGGCGCCGACACCGCCGGCAATCACCAGGCGTCCTGCCCCGGTGGCGGCCAACGCGCGGCGGCACTTGATGGCGAGCGTATCCACGATGGCCTCCTCGAAACCACGGGCGATGTCGGCCCTGGCCTGGTCGCTGCCATCGGACGCCTTCCAGGCCATCAGCACCTGGGTCTTGAGCCCGGAGAAACTGAAGTCGAAACCTGGGCGATCGGTCATTGGCCGGGTGAACTTGTACACGCCAGAACGGCCCTGTTCGGCCAGCTTCGCCAGCGCCGGGCCGCCGGGGTATGGCAGGCCCATCATCTTGGCCGTCTTGTCGAAGGCTTCGCCGGCCGCATCGTCCAGCGTGTCGCCCAGGATCCGGTAGCTCCCGATACCCTGGACCTCGACCAGCATGGAGTGCCCTCCCGATACCAGCAGGGCCACGAATGGCGGCTCGGGCGGGTCATCTTCCAGCAGGGGGGCCAGGAGGTGGCCTTCCATGTGGTGGACGCCGATGGCCGGAACGCCCAGCGCCCAGGCCATGGCGCGGGCCGCCGCGCCGCCCACCAGGAGGGCACCGACCAGGCCTGGGCCGGCCGTGTAGGCCACCCCGCCAAGGTCCGCCACGCCCAGGCCTGCATCGGCCAAAGCCTTGCGCACCAACGGCAAAAGCTTCCGGACATGGTCGCGGCTGGCCAGTTCCGGCACCACCCCGCCGTATTCGGCGTGCAGCCGGACCTGGCTGAAAAGCTCATGGGAAAGCAGGCCCCGGCCCGGATTTTCCCGGTCCCAGCGCAGCAGGGCGACGCCCGTCTCGTCGCAGGAGGTCTCGATACCCAGTACAGGCTTTGAAATCTGCAGAATGCTCACGCTATAATTCACGGCTCGCCCGATCAGCCGGGCCAGTTTACCCAAGTGGAGTTTCCATGCCGTCCGTTAAAGTCCGCGAGAACGAGCCGTTCGAGCTTGCCCTGCGTCGTTTCAAGCGTACCTGTGAAAAGGCTGGTGTGCTGGCCGAGACCCGCAAGCGCGAGTTCTATGAAAAGCCCACCCAGGAACGCAAGCGCAAGCGTGCTGCCGCGGTCAAGCGCCACCTGCGCCGCCTGTCGCGTGACGTTTCCCGCAAGACCCGCATGTACTGAGTGTCCTGCCTGCCCGCCTTCACAGGCATAGGGGCAGGCAACCGGCAGGCGCGTTCAACCCGCAGCCGCCACCTCGCTTACGCATGTAACGGACCGGCGCCACCCCCTGGGAGGCGCCGGTTTTCGTGTTCGAAGTCAAATAAGGAGTTCCCGTGAGCCTGAAGCAGCAGCTGACCGAAGACATGAAGAACGCCATGCGTGGCGGCGAGAAGGACAAGCTCGGCGTGATCCGCCTGATGCTGGCTGCCGTGAAGCAGCGCGAGGTGGACGAGCGCATCGAGCTGGACGACACCCAGGTGCTGGCTACGCTTGAAAAAATGATGAAGCAGCGGCGCGACTCGGTGACCCAGTACGAAGCCGCAGCGCGCGAAGACCTGGCCAAGATCGAACGCTACGAGATGGGCATTATCGAAGCCTACCTTCCGGCCAAGCTCGACGAGGCAGGCATCGAGGCCCTGGTACGCCAGGCCATGGCCGAAACCGGCGCCACCGGCATGAAGGACATGGGCAAGGTGGTGGGCTGGGTCAAGGACAAGGCCGCCGGCACTGCCGACATGGCCGTGGTGTCCCAGAAGGTGAAGGCTGCCCTGGCATAAGCTGCCACGTTTCACGCCTCCCGCACGATCGGGCCAGCAAGATCACCGCCACTTAAAGATTAGCGGAGTCCTGCCATGCTCAAGTGGGCCATCATCTTCGGCATCGTGTCCCTGATCACCGGTGCACTGGGCTTTACCGGGATTTCCGGCGTCGCAGGGACCATCGCCAAGGTCCTGTTCGCGATCTTCCTGATCTTCTTCATCATCGCCATCCTCGCCGTGATGGGTATCTTCCACCTGGTGTTCTAGCGGGGCGGGTCCCGGGCCGCGCTGGCCGCTACAATGCGCCATGCGCGGTCGTATCCCCGATACTTTCATCGACGAATTGCTTGCCCGTGTCGACATCGTCGACACGATCGAGCGGCGCGTGCCGCTGAAAAAGGCCGGGCGCGAATGGACCGCCTGCTGCCCCTTCCATAACGAACGCTCGCCCTCGTTCTACGTGAGCCCGCAGAAGCAGTTCTATCACTGCTTCGGTTGCGGCGTGCACGGCAGCGCGATCAAGTTCCTGATGGAATACGAGCGGCTGGAGTTCGTCGACGCGGTGGAGGAACTGGCGCAGTCGGTGGGCCTGAAGGTGCCTTATGAAGGCGGCCGCGACGCCGCCCCGCGCGAGGACAAGACCGACCTCTACGCCCTGCTCGACGGCGCAGCGCAATACTACGAAGACCAGTTGCCCAAAAGCGTCGAGGCCAGGGAATACGTCAAGCGCCGCGGCCTGGATGCCCAGACCATCAAGGCCTTCCGCATCGGCTGGGCGCCGGCCGGGTTCGATGGCGTGATCAAGGCGCTGGGCAATTCCGAGATGCGCCTGAAGCTCTTGAATGAAGCAGGCATGGTCGCCGCGAACGAGCGCGGCAACCGCTACGACCGTTTCCGTGAACGGGTGATGTTCCCGATCCTCGACCGGCGCGGCCGCGTGATCGCCTTCGGCGGACGCGTGCTCTCCGGCGACCAGGGCCCGAAATACCTCAACTCACCGGAAACTCCCCTCTTCCACAAGGGAAAAGAACTCTTCGCGTTGTGGCAGGTGAAGCAGGCTAACAAAACCCTCGAGCGCATCGTGGTGGTGGAAGGCTATATGGACGTCATCGCCCTGCACCAGGCGGGGCTGCCGATCGCCGTGGCCACGCTGGGCACGGCCACCACGCCCGACCATGCCGAAGTGCTGTTCCGCGCCACGCCCGACGTGGTGTTCTGTTTCGACGGCGACCGCGCCGGCAAGCAGGCGGCATGGCGCGCGCTTGAATCAGTGCTGCCGCGCATGCGCGATGGACGCCAGGCGTTCTTCCTGTTTCTTCCTGATGGCGAAGACCCCGATAGCCTGGTGCGCAAGGAAGGCAAGGAAGGCTTCGAAAAGCGCATGCACAAGGCCACGCCGCTTTCGGAATATTTCTTTGCCGAACTTGGCCGCGACGTCGAGCTTGGCAGCCTTGATGGCCGGGCCCGCCTGGCCGAACGCGCCCGGCCGTTGATTGCCAGGTTGCCTGATGGCGCCTTCCGCGACCTCATGGGCGCGGAGCTGGAGCGGCGCACGGGAGCGAAGGCAACCTTCCAGCCCGAAGCTCCTTCCCGCCAGCCGCACCAGCGCAACGCACCGGTGCAGCGGAGCCTGGTACGCACCGCCATTACCCTGTTGATTGCGCAACCGGGACTGGCCGACCTGGTCGAACGGCCTTACGGTTTCCTGGCGCTGGACAAGCCAGGCGTGGGCCTGCTGGCCGAACTGATCGACATCGCGCGCAGCCGGCCGGGCATCAACCCCGCCACGCTGGTGGAACAATTCGCAGGCCGGGAGGAACACGCAGCGCTCGACAAGCTGGCCCGCGCGGATGTGGTCGGCGAGCCGGAGATGCAGAAGGTGGAATTCCTGCACGCCCTGGAACGAATGAAGCACCAGGCCGTGGTGCAGCGCAAAACGTTCCTGCAAGAGAAATCCCGCTTGGAGGGATTGAATAATTCTGAAAAAGCCGAGCTTCGAGAACTGTTTACGCTAAAACCACCCCAGTCTTTCACGGACGAATGACGCCTGCCCCCCATCCATGGGATCATCCAAGGCCGCACAGGAACCGTGGGCCCTGATGGACCTGCTCGAGCGCCTCATCGACATTTTCGGCCAGAACGGATACCTGGCCGTCTTCATCGCCCTGATGCTTTGCGGCGCGGGCATTCCCCTGCCCGAAGACATCACCTTGGTCGCCGGCGGCGTAATCACGGGGCTGGGCTACGGCAACGTGCACACCATGTTCCTGGTGTCGATGGTGGGCGTGTTGCTTGGCGACTCCACCATGTTCCTGCTGGGGCGCAAGTACGGCACGCGCGTGTTGAAAGTGCGCTTCGTCGCGCGGCTGCTGACCCCCGAACGCTATGCGAAGGTGCAGGAAAAATTCGCCCGCTACGGCAACCGCATGATGTTCTTCGCCCGCTTCCTGCCAGGCATGCGTACGGCGGTGTACATCAGCGCCGGCGCCACCCACCGCGTCTCGTTCTGGCGCTTTTTCCTGCTCGACGGTTGCGCCGCGCTGATCAGCGTGCCGATCTGGGTGTACCTGGGCTACTTCGGCGCCAATAACCACCAGTGGCTGGCGATGTGGATCCGCCGCGGGCAGACCGGGTTGTGGATTGCGCTGGTCCTGGCGCTGCTGTTGCTGTTCTGGTATCTGCGCCGCCGTCGCCAATGTACGGAGTCGGGGACGGAATAACACCCCGACTCCGACTTCATCGCGCCTAGGCCCTGGCCAGTTGCGCCATGCGATCGCACAGCACGGTCATCATGTCCCAGCCTTCTTCAAGCGTTTGCTCAAGCGCGGGCATCAGTGACGCGGGCGCTCGACGCAGTAGGTCCACGCCATAGCCGGCATGATCTCCATCGTCGTCGCCGTGCTCGCGGAAGTACGGCATGTCAGCGAAGACAGCCGTTGCCTGCTTGAAGAAGATCTCCCCACTCGCCTCCAGCACCAGATGCATCAGCAGGGTGCGCTCGTGGTCGGAGCCGACCATCATCGCGTGTTTGAACCAGTGCATGGCCGCCTGAAGGATCGAATCAGTGCAGGAGGCGTGCTTGCCACCGTTCTGCTCGCGCAGGTTGTCGTTGTGACCCAACTCTTCGGTCAGGTGCTCTATCGCCACGCGCTGCTGATCGTGGTCGGTGGTGAGTGCGGCGCGCAGGTGCAGCAGGCGCTGGAAAAAGTCCGACCATGTCTGAAGGCAATGAAGCAGGCGCTCGCGCACCGCGGCATCCAGTCCCTCGGGATCCTTGACCAGCTCCACCAGTTCGCCGCGCGAGAAAGCAGCGATGCGCGCCTCGTTGCGCGCCAGCAGGCGCTCCACCGGCCGCGACGGCGATGATTCGAAAGTGATTCGCGGTGTTTCGGGGCTGTCGTAGAACGATGAGCCGTTGAACTGCATCGAGATACCCCAGAATCCGTCACCGGTTCCACGAAAGCCGTGCAGGCAGCCTGGTCTCACCAGCACCGCGTCGCCGGCGGCCAGCGGCCGCTCGATATCGCCGAATACCTCACCCGTGCCCTCGCAGACCAGGACCATCCCACGCTCCTCGTGGCGATGTGCACCCAATTCCTGACCGCTGGACAAGTGCACCCAACTCATCGCCACCCCCGTATGCGACGGGATGAATTCCGCCAGGGCCGGCACCCGGGCGAAAGATTTGACCGTCCCCAATTCGTGCAGCGCACCTTCGATATTTACCCGGTGCAGGGGCTCGATGGCGTCGCGCGCGATTACCTGGACTTTCTTCTGCATGCGTTTTGGCTCCTTGCCGTGCATCAATGCCGCGGCAGTGGCCGCGGCGGGGCACACGATGCTGGCGGCGACGGTGGAGGTCAAGGGCTCGAAGGAGGGGAAAACGCCAAGGGGATTAAATAGTTACGGTTAGGATCAGGGAATGGTTCTGCCCGTCATTGCCCGGCCGTCGCCAGGGTAGCTTCAGTTCCCCGGAGATCTGCCGATAAGCCAAGCGAGACCACCGGACAGGAGCGACCCATGAGCGGACATCATTGCCATCGTTGTGGATCGTCGTTGCATCCGGGAGCAATGAAGTGCTCGGGGTGCATGGCCAGGGTGGTTTATGGGGCGACCGACACCGAGTTGCGACGGGCAGCCAAGATTGGTGCCGGCGCAGTACTCGCCGTGTGGTGTTATGTGGTGGCGTATTCGTTGCCAGCGATGCTTGTAGGCCTTGCCGCGGTCGTGGTGGCCGGGCTGATTCTTCGGATGACTGCCAGTCGCGCCCGCGCCCACCTGGTACGAACATTTGTCGTACCTAGCCGCCCCTAAAGCTTGCGCGGCTCGATAGCTGGCATCTTGAAGAGATCGGGTGAAATCTCGCCCGTATCGACGGATGTCACCGTCCACTTCATCGGTCGTCCCGACATATCCTTGCCGTCATAACCTAATAGCAGTCCAGACTCATCGTCGATCCACATGGTGCCGCTGTCCGCGCCATCAGGCCCGGTATGTCCAGCATCAAGGAAACGCCATCGTGTAGCGGCGCGACCCGCCACGAAACCTCCCTCGTCTTTGGTGCAGGTGCCGCTGAAGTTCGCACAAGGCCTGCTGACATTGAACACGTATTGCCGTGCCGAAGGCCCATTGCCGAGAGGCATCACCACGCGGGCCTTCTCGTTTACCAACCAGCTTGCACGAGCCTTGCCATCACGCAGGATGTAGTCGGTTTCGCCACCGTCCTGGAATTCCAGACGTGTCATGTCGCCCTTGATATATACGGTCTCAGGCAGTACGCGCGAACCTCCGACGGCAAAACCGGCACGTAGCGTGGCACCGCTGGCCACGGCGCGAATGGTAATGTCCTGGGCAGATGTCGCCGCGGCCAAGGACATCAACGCCATGCCCACCCACGCCCGGTTCACTTGGCAAGATTCCCCGCGTCGTAGATGGGAGACTGCATACGTACTTCTGCCGTCGCAACGATGGGAATGCTGTAAACGGTATGTCCTTCGATCGTTGTGTAGACCGGATCTGGACCTTGAAGCAACGTGGCCGAAACCAGGCGGTCGATGACAGGAACGATCAACGGATAGTTGTAGGTCACGCGGATCTTCAGAATGTTCGCATCCTGTACGCTCATGCCGCTGGCTTTCACAGTGGTGGGCCGAAAATTCAGCGAGTCGTTTGGAATCGCCTGGCGTCCATCCCACTGAGCTTCCTTGAAATCGTTGAACGCTGCCGCCGTCGGGCTGATGACCTCAATCTTGCTATGGAGCGGCGCTTGAAGCTTTGCCTTGACGAAGGCTTCCAGCGTATGAGTCGGATCAGGTGACGCCGTGGCCGTTGCGAAAAGCGGCGTAACGCCACGAGCGAAGCCTGTCGCCATATCGGCTTTCGCAGCGCCATGCAGTGCGCCGGCGCGTGCCGCCTCGAGCGCCGCGTAGTCAATAGTCGCTTTGGCCCGATAAAACAAGATAGCCTGAAACAATCCCAACAGCAGCAGGCCAAAGCTCGCTAGAGCCAACAGGAACTCGACCATCGATTGGCCACGTTGCCCTCTCATGGCGACTTTGCCACCGGGACGGTGATCGCCGGCTCCTTCGCACGCGCCGTGGGTGCTACCGGTGAGGTCAACGAGGTGGCAGGAGACTCATCGATTGCTGGAGCCTGGGCAGGTGCGCTGGGCTGAGGTACCTGGTTGATCGTGGTCAATGCAGTGGCGATACGCTGGCTCGACGCCCGCACCGAATCTCCAGCGCGCGCTACTTGAGCACTGGAGGTAAATGCAGCCTGCGCCTGGCGCAGTCGAATCACGCCGAGATTGTGCCAAGCATGAGCGTTATTCGGATCGCGCATGATGCACTGGTTATAGGCCTGCACCGCGAGTTCGGGCTCCCCCGAACGCACGTAGGCATTCCCCAGCATGTACCAATAATTGGGATCATCGGGAACGATCTTTACTAGCTTGCCGTAGTCGTCAGCAGCCTGTGCATCGCGATGCGCCTGATAATCCTCAGCCGCCTGCTTCTCAAGGGTTAGCACCTGGGTCAACTGACCAGCATCGGCGACATTGGGCCTGGTTGATGCCTGCCCACCAGCACAACCAGCCAGTGTCGTTACCGAAGCAAGCACGAACCCCAAACGAATTAATGTGCGCGCCATGCGAGGGTCTCTCCAATCACGGGTGCGAGCCGGTCGAGTGAGCCGGCGGGAAGTTCAAGGGTCTTGCGCGCCTTTGCACGCGAGGCGCGCACGCGCATGGGTGCGAGGCCTGCACAGACATCCACGACTCGATCAGTGCGGTCAAGGAACACCAGGTCGAGCGCGTAACGCATGCCAAAGGTATGCACGCTGCCGCACGGCTCGATCAGCAAGCCCTCTCCATCCCGCAACGGGCGACGACCAAGCAACCCGCGCAATCGTGTCCATGGGTTGGCAGCGCGCCAAACGCGCTCCACCACGCAGCGGTCGCCGCGGTAGATGGCGCCCGCCTTCATAGAATGCCCTCCTGCTTTACGCGCAGGTAGATGAAGAATCCCAACACGATGAATACCAACGGAAAGAAGAACATAATAAGCGGCGCCATCATCTTCACTGGCGCTTCCAGCGCGAGCTTCTCAGCGCGGAGGAAGCGTTCTTCACGTCGCTGGGCGGCCTGCGCACGCAAGGTCACGCCAAGGCTGGCGCCAACTCGGTCGGCCTGGATCAGCGTGCCGGTAAAGCTTGAGATCTGCGTCATGTCCATGCGATCAGCCATGCGGCGCAAAGCTTCAGCGCGCGGCAAGCCTGAGCGCAGATCACGCAGTAAGCGGGTAAATTCCTGCGAGAGGGGCCCCTGAGGTCCTTTTTGCGTGGCTTGCTCGATCGCTCCGGTGATATTCATGCCAGCCTCCACCGTCATCACGATGAAGTCCAGGAATGTTGGAAGATCCTTGACTACCTGGCGTTCACGCTTTTTTCGGCGTTCGGTAAGCCAGAGGTCTGGATAGTAGTAGCCAACGGCCGCGCCAATCACGATGCCAGTGAGGTAGGCAGTAAATCCTGAGCGATGCAGCATCGCCATCACGATCACCACGAAGAAAGCCACAAGCCCCGTCGCCGCCGCACGCAGGCCAAAAAGCTGCTCAGGACTCAACACAAAGTCTTGTCCGGCCGCCTGCAGGCGGCGATGCGCAGGCTCCAGCTGCCTAGGTGTCAAGTGGGGTCCAAGCATCACGGTAGCCAAGTTCACCAGCGGCCAGATCAAGCGGATGCCGAACGGAAGTGGATCCTGGTAGTTGCGATCCTGTTGCGGCACTTCCCGCATGAAGCCATAAATACCCCAGAAGGCCAGGCTTGCAGCTCCCGCCGCACAAACGACCAGTAGTATCAGCATGATGCTCATACGTCGATGCTCATGATCTTCCGGCACATTCGGTAGCCGAGGAACTCCATGACTACCGCCACTGCCATGACCCCCCAGCCCAACGGCGTGTGGTACAGGCCATACATGGTGTCGGGATAGGCGAAAGTCAGGAAGGCAATGATGCCTACTGGAAGCAGCGCCATCACAATGCCCTGCAACCGACCCTGGGCGGTGAGTGCACGAACCTTATCTTCCATGATCAGGCGACGGCGGAGAGTGTCCGCCAGCGACGCCATGCTCTCGGCAAGGTTGCCACCAATCTCGCGCGAAATATTTACCGCCGAGACGAACAACGTGACGTCCTGGATGGGCACGCGGTCACTGAAGTGGATCAACGCCTCGTCGGATTTCACACCCATGCGCTGCTCGCGCAAGACAAGGGAAAATTCCTGGGACAGCGGTGGGTCCAAGTCCTTGGCCAAACCCTCCATCGCCGGCGCGAAACCAAGGCCCGCCCGCATGCTGCTGGCAATCATCAGCAGGCCATCGGGCAGTTGCGCCTGTATCTTGCGGATCCGCCGCTCACGCATCCAAACATAGGCTTTCCGCGGCAAAAACACGATGGCAGCCAGCGCAAAGATGGCAAGCACTGGATTACCGAAGAAGAACCACACCAGGAGCGGAATGATAATGATCGCGCCCACATTGAATTTAAACAGGGCCTGTGGGTCCATGAACATGAACATGTCGGCCAGGTTGAAACGCGCCGTCTCAGTGAAGGTGGTTCGATAGCGCTCGGCAAACGAGCCGGCATTACTGGCCACGAGGTAGCCCAGGATGCTCACAGTAATGAAAACCAGAGCAATGACTGGCAGCATGCTCATCACTCAAGCTTCCTGTATCTTGAAAATATTGAGGTCGAGGTTTACGCCCCTATTTGCGAGCTCCTCATAGAACTCTGGCACAGCGCCCGTGGGCTTGAATTCGCCACGCACCCGTCCACCGGGTCCACCCTGGTCGCGTGGGGTAAAGGTAAAGATGTCCTGAGTCTGGATGGTCCCGCTCTCGATACCGGTAATTTCGCTGATATGGGTGATCTTGCGCGAACCGCAGGGGAAGCGTCGCTGGTGGATGATCAGGTCGATGGCCGAAGATATCTGCTCGCGCACTACCACCATCGGCAGGTCAACGCTCGACATCAGCACCATCACTTCCAATCGGGAAAGTGCGTCGCGCGGCGAGTTAGCATGGGCCGTGGTCATCGAACCTTCATGGCCAGTGTTCATCGCTTGAAGCATGTCCAGCGCCTCGCCACCGCGACACTCACCTACCACGATGCGGTCGGGACGCATGCGCAAGGCGTTGCGAACGAGATCGCGAATCACGATCAAACCCTTACCCTCGAGGTTGGCTGGGCGTGATTCCATGCCCACCAGGTTTGGCTGGTTGAGCTTCAGCTCGGCGGCATCCTCGATGGTAACAATGCGCTCATGATCGGGAATGAAGTTGGAAAGGATGTTCAGCAGCGTCGTCTTGCCCGAGCCGGTACCACCCGTGACCACGATGTTGCGGCGCTCGCGCACGGCCACGATGAGGAACTTGAGCATATCCTCGTTGAGCGATCCGAAGGTCAGTAGGTCCTCACCGCCAAGTTTCTTTTTGGCGAATTTTCGGATGCTGATGCTCGGACCACGCAAGGCCACTGGCGGAATGACCGCGTTGACGCGCGAGCCGTCCTTGAGACGGGCATCGACCATCGGGGAGCTTTCATCGATGCGACGACCCAACGGCGCCACGATGCGTTCGATCACGGCCAGCACAGCGGCGTCGGAGGAGAAGACCACCGGAGACTCGACAATCTGTCCCGCTCGCTCGATAAATATCTGGTCGGCGCGGTTGACCATCACTTCGGTCACGCTATCGTCGTCCATGAGGTCCTCGAGCGGGCCAAGGCCAATGGCCTCGTCCAGCACTTCTTTCGCCAGCCGGCGCTTGTTGATCGTCCTTGGGATATCAACGAACTCCCGCTCGATGATGTCGTCGATGAGCTCGGAAGTCTTCGTCCGCAGCTCCGCGTCGTTCATGCCTCGCACATCCACTCGCCGAAGGTCCATCTGGCGCACCAGGGCGGCATGCACGCGAAGGCGCCACTCAAGCATGTCCGGGTCACGCTTGACCGGTCCGGCGAGTTGGGTCGATGCCGATGGCGACGGACCACTGATCGGATCATTGTTGGCCGCGGCCTGTTTCTTTGGCGCCTTGTCTTCCGATACCGCATTGGCGCCTTCAGAAAGGACCCGCAGGCGGTATGCACCGATGGCCACGATATCCTGCTTGTGCAACGGCCCGTGCACGGCCCTTGCTTCCACACGCTCGCCATTCACCGTCACTGGCGCACGTCCGCCCAGCACTTCGATGAAAACGCCATCTGGACGGACGCGAAATGTCGCGTGGTCACCGGCAATGTTCCAACCCTGCAGGATCACCAGGTTGGTCTCGCTCTTGCCCACGCCGCACTCATCCTTGAGGCATCGCACCTGGCGAACGTCGCGGTTGGCAGTTTCGATCAATACTTCGAACATGGTTGTTTCCCGGTCTAATCCACGATGTCAGCGCCGACTTCCTGGTGGAATTGCTGTTTGAGGTCGTCGCTGTGCTTGATCAGGTCCTTGTTCTTCTGGCTTTGCGCATCGATCACGTACGGCGTGACGAATACGACCAGGTCGGTGCGGTTGGCCTGGAAACTGCGCGAGCGAAATAGCTCGCCTAGGATCGGGACCTGGCCCAGGCCAGGCATCTTGTCGAGGGTATTGCTGGCATTGGCGTCGATCAGGCCTGAGATCACGATGGTGTCCCCTTCGTGCACGTTCATCTCAGTGTTGGCACGACGGGTGATGAAGCCCGGGTAGGGACCTACCGTTACCGACGGATCGATTTTGCTGAGCTCGGTTTCAATCTTGGCGGAGATATCGCCATTGGCATTTACCAACGGCTCCAGATGCAGCTTGATACCGTAATCCTTGTATTCGACGGTGGTGGTCCCGAGTGTGGAACTAGTGGGGATGGGTACCTGACCGCCGACAAGGAAGTCGGCGGCCCCACCGCTCTTGGCGCTGAGCTGCGGCGTGGCCAATTCCCAGGCATTGCCTGTCTGCATCGCCAGGTTTATGCGCGAAGTGATGGAAGTAAGGATGCCGGCATAGCTGGCAGTACCCCTTATCGGGAGCGGGTTATTCAGAACGCCGCCACCAGCTGTGGGAAGCGACGGCCCTACCCCTGGCGATCCGGGGTACACCCGAAAATAGGGATTAGTCTGCCACTCGTGCGCGAGGCCCGCTGAGGGTCCATCGATCTGCGTGTCCCAATTGATGCCGATGTCGTGCATGGCCTTCTTGTCGAACTCCATGATCCGGACCTGCATCAATACGGTCGGCTTCATCGCCACCGGATCGGCCGAGGTCAGGTTGATGACATCTGGGTAGAGCTTGTGGATCGACTCCACGGCCGCTGCCTGGCCAGGTGACAGGTTGCCACCGGCCACCACCACGTTGTTGCCCGCAGCGCTCACGGTAAATGCCGGGTCGTTGCCGAGCATTTGCCGCACCGACTCGGCCATCTGCTCGCCATTGCCCGCGGTCACGTGTACCGAAATGCTCCGCTGCTCGCCATTGGCCAGCCAAAGCTGGATCGATGTATCACCGGCACGCTGGCCGATTAGAACTAGCTCGCGGGTGCCCACATTCTTGACCTCAAGCGTCTTGCCATCGCCCACTGCGATACGCTTGATCGGGCCGGGCGCGCTTTGCACCAATGCCTGTCCGGCGTACATCGTGATGTGATCGCCGATCGGCGGTGACTCTGCCTGAAGCGGCAATGCGGCCCCATAGCCCATGGCAATGACCATCAGTCCCTTGGCAATACGTCCAACCTTGTTTGTCTTCGCCATGTGTCAGGTCTTCGTCCCTATGATGAATTCGATGCCGGAGCTCTTGCGCACCGGATTGCCAACCTTCAGCAGGTCAGCTTTGCTCAATGATTGAAGGTTGAACGGCTCGTTGTTACCCGCTTTGCGCAGGATCAGACGCAAGTCGCCACTCTTCACCGCCACCGCGACGCGCTGAGCGTCTGAAGGCGCCAGTTCCAGCGTCACGTTGGAGAACGACGCCGAACTCTGCTCGCCTTCCTGCACTCCACGCGCGTGCTTGCCCGTGGCGAGCACGGTGACGTTGCTCTGGAGAGGCATCAAACGGACCTTCTGCTCCTCGGTCACCATCAACAGGATGTCCACGTGGTCTCCGGGGACCATCAGGCCGGAGATCGAATTGGTATCGTCTACCTGGATGGTGTAGGCAACGTCGCCTGGATTGATGATGTTGGAGAAGTGGTCGGTGACCAGATCAACGGCGCTTGCACTGAAAGGCGCACCCTCAGCGACATCGGCCCGCAACTGCTGGCCGATGTACGCGGGAAATTCAGCCGGATGGATGGCATCGGCAGGAATGAAATCAACCGGCACGGGGCGTGCAGCCACGTCATCGGCTTTGATGATGTCGCCCTTCTTCAACGGATGAGACGGAACCACCACGGTAACTGTCTTGGTGTTGTCCACCGGCGTGCGTGCAGCCACCTGCTTCTCGACGTAGTTGACTGCCAGGAAACTGGCAATAATGCCAAGCACCACGGCCACCACTACGAATATGAGATTTCGATTAACGCGTGCCACCTATATTTCCCCTTTAGAACCAAGACACCGAAAGTGCGTAGACAAAACTTGCATAGGCATCGCGGATGGCTGTCACCAACTGCGCGATCGCGTTGGGCTTGACCGCCACCAACACCAGCACCAGCATCAGGGCGCCTATGGAGTATTCGACCATCGCCGCGCCACGCTGGCTGCGGCGACCGATCAGACGACGGGCGAAAGGCTTCTTCATGGTACGGCTCCGTCACCCATCACGTTGACGACGATTTCCGAGGCCGGCCCACGGCGGGTCACCGCAAGAGCCAGATGGGTGTCGCCGTTTTCGTAGTCGACCACGCATGCCTGGGCATCGGCGGCGCACGGTGTTGGTTGCGCCGTCCTCCAACCCTCGGCCAGCAGATGGTCGCGGAAGTAACTGATGTTCTGCTGCACCGACAATCCATTGCTCATGGCCAGCGTGCGCGCAGGGGTGGCATCGTCGGGATACATAATGTCGTTGCTCACCACGGTATTGTCCGGATGAGGAATGCCTCGTCCCAACACCGGCGCTACCGCATTGTCGGGTAGATGGACGATGCCGATCGTCCCCTTGCTGCCCGAACCTTGGCCGCTTACCTGGACGGTCACGTAATAGTCGCCATCGCGATGGCCGACGATGCGGGTGGCGGGCGTGGTGTCGACGATCGCCTTGCCAGGCCACATACGGCGATAATAGTCGACGATGGCGTCGGCCGATTGCGTGGACTGGAACACGCGCGTACGCATGTCCAGTCCGTTGAAGATGAGGTGTGAAGCGGTCTCGGCCGAATGCGTGCCATCCGGGACGGCCGGATCAGGCCACCCGGTAGCCATGGCGCCGCTGGACACCAGTAGTAGGCCAACACCAAAGGCGCGCATATCAGGGCTTCTTGCCATACGGCACCATCTTGTCCGCAGGGACCACGTCCGGTGCCGTCTTACCGAATACGAACTGGTCGAAGCCCGGCGTAATGATGTCATCGATGAAGGGAATCTTTCCAAGGATATCGACAATATCCGTGATGGCTCCATCGAAGGTGGTACCAAGTGCATCGGACGGCACCAGAGGCCGAATGACTGTACGCACCATGCGCTTGTCGGTACTGGTGGAATCGCCACGGGCGTTCTCGCCGTTGCCGGCGGCATTCCAGGTATCGGCTAGCAGCACTGTGCGGCCTGGAAAATCCAGATTCATGCTATCGAGCGGATCGAGGAACTTGGCTGCGCTACCGGACGTGGTGGTGATGTGTTCGGTGCGGGCATGGACCTCAGCGGTGATCAGCCCGTTGTTGTCGGGCGGGAATTCGCCAAGGCCGATCGTCTTGGTGACTTTTCCGATGGCTGCGAGCACCTTCTCCGAATAGGCGGGCGAGGCCGAGTTGGTATAGGTGTTAAGGGTAACTTTGTTCGACAGCAGGAGGTCTTTGCCGGCGAAGGTCTTGAGCATCGGGTCGGCAAGGGTGTTGGCTGCCGTGACGTTCTTCAGCGATGCATCGGTCTTCCCAAACTGCAGCGCGCGGATCCTCGTCTGCGCGGTATCAATGGATGGCATGCCTCCGGTCGTGGCCACGATGTGTGGACTCACCGCCGCATCCCAGGCCGACGCGCGAGCCGCCTGCATGGCGGTAGAGCGCACATGGATGTACTGGCCAAGCAACCACACGCCCAGGAACAGCGGCACGATGGCTATGCAGCAGATCGCCACCTCCGGGAGGCTTTGACCACGTTGCGAACGGAGACCAAGAATCGTCCCGCGCTTGTTGGCAGATGCAGTAGCCATCACCCCCTCCTGGTGGTGGCGCTCAGGGCGCCGATTTACTGACAACGATGTTTTTCGGAATGGTGAAGGCGTTCGGGTCGAGCGGCTGGCCGACATCGAAGCGATCAGTATCGAGCGTCCAGTCGGCGCCCTTGCCCGACTTGGCCCACAGTACGACGGTGCCCTGCTGGGATATGCCATCCTTCAACGCGATCGCACCGTTGCCCGAGAAGCCCCATGGGCGACCACCCGTCCAAACACAAACCTGCGCGCCGTTGGCGTCCTGCCAGATCGAGCATTTCGCACCGCTGGCCGTGGCATCGCCCATTTTCTTCCAGCCCATTTGCGCGCCTTGGGCGGCCAGCTGCGCATCGTCTTCCTGGATGGCTCCGCTGGCATCGGGCGTTACGTCCTGCTCGTTGCCGGTATGCGCCACATTGTCGAAAACAGTCTGCTTACCGTCGACGAGAATATCGGTTGAGTCCTTATGCTCGAGCTTGAACTGGCAGGTGCCGTCAGTTCCAAGGTGCCATTCCTCGGTGTGGATGGCATGACGATCCGCGGCGAACCACGCTTCGTTGTGCACGCGACCGATGTGGGTCACGTCCGATGGGGAAAGTGGGCGGATGTTGCCGCCAGCCCTCTGACAGTCGGCGAGCATGGTGCGGTAGGTGGTTTCCTCCTGCGGCTTGTTGTCAGCCGACATGTAGGAGGTCTGGTCGTAGTGCACGGTGTAGTCGACTTTCTTGCCGCTACCGGGCGCACCTGCGTCGCCTTCGCCTTGGGCGTCGTGCGAACAGGCGGTCAGCGCCAGGGAGGCGATCAACGCGATACGGGCAGGTCTGAAGTTCATGCAGTGACTGGGGTCCTAGAGGCCGACGGCATCGGCGGCAAAAATCTCAAGCTTGGTGGCATTGGGTGTGTCGATCAGGCGCGCCTGCCAGTACGGGCTGAAGAGATTGCCAAGCTCCCTGTCCCTGTCGGTGTTACGTGGAAATAGCGTGGCCGGTCGGTCAAAGTAGACCTGGGCGCTGGCTAATGCCGTCATCTTGTTGTTCTGGGTCTTGTCATGCGCGACCACATCGGGTGTACCGCCCATGTGCGCCACGTTGTCGGCAGTGCGAACGTCGGACATGTTCTGCTCCACTGCCACCGTGAAGTACGGGCCCACGGCCAGTGCCTGGGTTTCGTCTGCGGGATTGCTCGACGCATACGGCTGGATCGCCATCTTTGCGGCGGTGTCCTCGTAGCTGTGCAGACCCTGGTAATTGGTGAGGATGGCGTCGTTATTGTTGGGGTCGGCCGGGTGCAGGCGAGCTTGACTACCCGCGTCGCCGTTGTCGCGAGCGCCATTGAAGCGGGACTGATTGGTGTGGTCGTAGTCGAAGGGCGACCTCCAACCGCTGTCCGCATCGGTAAGATTAGAGAACGAGGCTCCGTTCTGGTTCTTCACGGCAGCTGCCCCACCCCAGGCAAGGGGGAGTTTGATCAGCGTGACGCCGAAGAACGTGATCTTCACCTGGAGCGAATCCATCGCGCCCCAGCGGTTGTAGCTGATGAGGTCCGTGCCGCCGCGCTTATGCAGGCCGAGCAGATCGCCGTTCCGTTCGCGCGAAAAGCCATCACGGGCCTCCATCACCACGTTGAGAAGGCGGTCCGCATCGGCCGTGTGCGCCGGGTTGCTGCTGGCACTGGCGCTGTTGGGCACCTGGTAGAGCTTGATGAATTTGGTATTTGCCGTGGCCAGCTGTGATTCGAGCAGCACCAGCGACTTGGCGTTCAGACCCGCGGGCTTCTCGTTGGTCTCGCCTTGCGCGTTGGAGGTGTTCTGCTTGATCACGGTATCCACCACCTTGGGGATATCGGCCACTTGAGCATCGGCAGCGAAGCGGGCAGCGTCGCCGTAGGCCACATTGGCCGCGCTGAGCAGGCCGATGCCGACTGTGAATCCGGCCTTCATCCCGTTGCGGGCCGCCACCATGGCCTGCTTGGCTTCCTTCAACTCCGCAGCCATTTCGTTGAGTGCCACACCCACCTCGGCACCGACGCCGGTGATATCCAGAGCGATGCCGATATCGTTGGCGGCATCGGCGAAGTGATCGGTACCGGAAATGGCGAAGTTCATCCACGAATGCCAACTCACCATCTGCGCAATGCAGACTTCATTGGCCACTTGCGCCCGGTTGAGGTAGGCAATCAGGTTGTAGGTACGCGCCTGCTGGACGGCGGCGCTGTAGGCCGCGGCGTCAGCTGTGTTGTTGAGCTGGATCTTCTTGTTTACCGCCATGCCGGTGTTGAACAACACCAGCGCCCCCACCAGGAAGACCAGCATGCAAATCACCGCCAGCACCATGGCCTGGCCGCGATGTCGCGACGGAAGCGTTGCTTTCGGTTGCAAACTGAGCCCCTCGGTTTGAAGTCAGACAAAATGGGGAGGCCCACCGCGCGCGGCCGATCGGCGGCCACGGCGGCGGGAGGCTCCCGTCCGGTAATGCCTTACTTGGCGGACTTGTTGCTGTTGTAAGTGGCCATGTCGGCCTTCTGCGTGGCCTGCTGCGCGGCCGAATTGCCTTCCGCAGTGGCGTGATTAACGGTTGCGTCGCTCGGCGCACCGCCCACTTCCTGCGCCATCGCGGCAACCTGGGAACGCACCGCTCCGCCGAACATGCTGAAGGCGGCGATCGCGGCAATGGCGATAAGCGCGGTGATGATGATGTATTCGGTCATGCCCTGGCCGCGCTGACGAACCTTGACGCCATTGCGAAGAATCGTGGTCTTCATTGAGTTACCCCTTTGCTGGTTAGGACACTGCTGTCGAGTGTTAGAACTTGCGCCTAGCCCCCGCTCCCCAGTTTGGCCACTTCGCAAACATGGTTACGAATCAGCTAGTTAGCTGCCAGTCAAAGAGCGAAATCAAGCGGAAGATTGCGCAATGTGACCAACAGCGTCACCTTACGACAAATTTTGCCGTGACCGGTTTCAAGTATTTTTCAAGCCAGGTCTATATTCAGTGTTTGTTCATATAGATATGCATTTTCGGCGAAAAAATCAACTCTCATTTTGTAATAAATTAAGGTAATCATGCAGATAGTCCAATAACGAAATAACGTTCAGTTTTGCTAAAGTTTCGGCTAGTTCTTACGTAGTACCGATGTTTCAGGCGAAACTAAACCAAATTTAAACAGAAATTCACGGATGTGAAACTAAGATGACAATTGGTAAATTTTTTGCTTTGTGTTCCACTTCCTTGCTTTTTCTTGCTCCGATGAGCTATGGGGCAGATGTGAAGGGGAGTGCCGATCATCCGCTACTCACACGCTTCACCGGAGCGGAAATTGCTGGATACCACAGCGCGAACTACGACGAGGTTGAACTCCCCGCGGGCAAGGTGAAGGGCCTTGCGTTTGAACAGACGCATCAGGCCAAGGGCAAGATCACGCAGCTCGTGTATGCGATTCCTGCGGGTAAGACAGCAACCGAAGTGATGGCCAATTACGCCGACGCGATGGCCAAGGCCGGCTTCAAGCCATTTTTCAGTTGCAAGCCTGGCACTTCCGCTAGCGATTGCGGTGGCATGAGCTTCGCCCAGGTATATGCCGATCCAGTGCTAAACGCCGATCCCAAGCACAGGAATCGCATGATCGACCTGCTTTATGCGGCTAATTCGAACGTTCGCTACCTGGGAGCCACACTCCAGCATGGCGATGCCACAGTCGACGTCGGGCTGATGGTGTCGGGTCCAGACGACAGCCAGGCGGGAGTATTGCTGGTGATAGTGGAGCATGGCGACATGGGAACCAACCAGGTCACCGTCGACGCCGACGCCATGTCCAAAGGCCTCGCCGCCGACGGCAAGATCGCCCTCTATGGCCTCACCTTCGACACCGATAGCGCAAAGTTGACTGCAGCATCCGACCCCACGCTCAAGCAGATGAGCGACCTGCTGCACAAGCAGCCGAACCTCAAGGTGTACATCGTGGGCCACACCGACGACACCGGTGCGCTGGCGCACAACCTTACCCTCAGCCAGCAGCGCGCCGAATCCGTCGTCAAGGCGCTGACGACCACCTACGGCATCGCTGCAAACCGCCTGTCGGCCAAGGGACTGGCGTCCTATGCACCCGTGGCCAGCAATCATTCCGACGCGGGCAAGGCCAAGAACCGGCGCGTGGAGTTGGTCGAGCAGTAAGCGTCAGGACGCCTGCTTCTTGTAGAGCAAGTCGTGTCCTTCGCGGCGGGCGATGAAGCCGGTCACATGGCCGGCGGCATCGCGCTGGATGATCCGCCGCATGCGTGGCTGGCCTGGGGTGAACAACACGTCCCGCACCTCGGCGTCCAGCTCCTTGGCCGCTCCACCATTGGTGGAACTCTCAAGGCCGCGCGGCGTACGGGTAATCTTTACCGTGACCGCCGTGCCGGCGTTGTAAGTGCCCACGTACTGGTCCAGGTCGGCCGCGGGCAAGGTGACCGCGGCCGGATCTTCCTGCACGGCAAGCGTCTGGCTCGAGATCATCTTCCAGCCGTCCTTCTTGTGCTGCCAGGTTTCGATCGACTTGAAGCTCGCGTGCGTCACGACATCGCCAATGGTGAACGTGCCGTTGTCGGTAAAGCTGGTGACCGCGGTGTCGCCCTGCAGCACGAAGTTCCAGTCGGTCTGTAGCAGTTCGTTGTGCCGGCCAGCGGGCGGAGGCTGCGTGCCGGCCAGGATATCGGCGCGGCTGGAGAGCTCGCCGCTTTCATTCATGAAGACCACGCGTTCGTCCAGCAGCCGGCCGAGAGTGGCGGCGTCGCCACTGGCCGAAGCATCAGAAAATTGCTGGGAAAGGCGCTTGATCTCGGCCTCGGGGCTGGTCGCCGACCAGGCCGAAGCAAAGGGGACGGCCAGCAACAGGAAGACGGCGGCGCGGCGCATGCGAGCGATTCCATCAGGGAAGTTGCCGCAGGATGCACCAGAGGCCGCCGCTTGCCATCCAGTACCGATGGCAGGGTGCCGACCGGCAGGGTCGGCACCCGTGCGGTAGCCCTAGAACCCGCAGTCGACGAGTCCGTCGTATAGCGAATGGTTGCTACGCGGCAATCGCGCGTGGATCGCTTCACGGCCCGCCAGCGCCCGGTAGAACTCGCCGATAGTGGTGCCGGGCACGATAGGCGATTTGCATTGCCAGATGCGTCCATCGACCACGACCTTGCCCGAAGCCTGGTTCACCTCCTGGTTGCTGCCAGCGAAGGTCCAGATGCATTCGCCCATCACCCCATCGGCGAGGCGCACCGAACACCGGTACCGCAGGTGCTGGATGTTGCTGTATTCGCCTTCGCAAAAAGTATCGCCACAGACGTCGTCGAAACCCTTGGCCAGGCGATACTCGAGGTCGTAGAAGGCATCCCAGCCGCCGTCGCCCCGGTACTCGATCGCATCGACGTAGACAGGCGCGATTTGCAATGTCGTTGGCAACTCGACGGGCGCTGCGGCTGCCAGGGCCATGGCGGAAAGGGCAGGAAGAAACATGATGAAGCTCCGTGGTCAGGAGCCTCCATCAGGCCATGTGCGCCCTGCCCGCCGTACCGGGCATCATCGCCAACCGGCGTGGTCGCGCATCGACGCCTAGCGCGTACCAGGACCCAGGAACACGTCAGCGATATCCAGTGCCGTGCGGTAAGGCTCCGGATCATTGCGGTTGGTCAACAGGACCACCGTGAAATGACGTTTCGGATAACGCACGATCACATTGCGGAAGCCGATGGTTTCCCCCGAGTGCCATTCGGTCTCGCCGGTGATGCGCCAGCCGAAGCCGTACTCGATGGTGGGATCGTCGGTCTTCGTCCACGGATGGAAGGCCAGGCGGCGGGACTCATCGCTCAGCAGGCGGCTGTCGTAGAAGGCGGCGTCCCATTTGGCCATGTCGTCGATCGACGAATAGATACCACCGTCACCGAGCACGGCGCTGGTCATGCTCTGGTCGGTGCGCGTCCAGCGTCCATCGATCAGGCTGTAGCCAAAAGCCCGGTTTGGTACGGGCGGCTCGCCCTGGACATAGGCCAGCGTATTAGTCATTCCCAGGGGAAGGAAAATCCGCTGTTTCAGGAACGCCTGGAAACTCATGCCCGAGGCTTTCTCCACCACCAGCGAAAGCAGTGAATAGCCGCCATTGCTGTAGCGATAGCTCGACCCCGGCGGGAAATAGGTCCGGCGTTCACCTTCCAACAGCTTCAGTACGTCGGCGTCGCGCAGCGGCACCCGTGTGTCGGGCGACATGATGTCTTCGTAGTCGATCAGCCCACCGGTGTGCGTCAGCAGGTGCCGGATGGTGATGCCGTCGTCCGTCGCCGGCAGCGAAGGCAACCAGCGGCGGATGGGATCATCCAGGCTCACCTTGCCGTCCTGCACCAGCAGCAGGATGCTTGCCGCGGTGAACTGCTTGGTGACCGAAGCCAGGCGGTAGTTGGTGTCTGGCGCGGCGGGCCTGCCGGTTTCCAGTTCTGCCAGGCCGTAACCCCTGCGGACCAGCGCGTTGCCGTCCTTGATCACCAGCAGCGAGGCTCCGGGAACCTTGCCCTGGTAACGCTGCATCAACGCATCCACGGCCGCCATCTGGTGCGATGGCGCGCTTGCGCAACTGCATATAAGCACGGCAGCAAGACACACTAACCAGGCTTTCATGTGCATGGCTCACTCCACCGGTGCGTCGTAGATCAGGTTCGGGGTTCGGTTGTCCTTCAACGTGTAGTGCCACCACTCAGGCGCGTAGTTCTCGAAGCCCGCCGCCGCCATCGCCTTGAGCAGCCGCTGGCGGTTGGCGTGCTGGGCAGGCGTGGCGTCCGGCGCATCGGTATGCGCCTGCGGGTCGAAGAAATCGAACTCGGTGCCCATGTCCAATGGCACGCAATCCTTTCCGCCATGGCACTGCATCAAGGTGAGATCCACCGTTGCGCCACGGCTGTGACCCGACACCGGCGCGATGTACTCACCCAACAAGGCAGATTTCGCCACGTTCGGGTAATGCACCGGCCGGGTGGATTGATCAGGATTGGAGGCCCATCGGACGAAGGCGGCCACGGCTCGTGCCGGTCGATAGCAATCGAAGATCCGCAGGCGCATGTCCTGCTTTCGCACGGCATGCTCCACGCGGGCCAGTGCCTCGGCCGCCGGCCGCAACAGGAAACACTTCGGTGCGCGATAGCCGTCGACCACGGCGCCGGTAAAGTTATCGGTGCTTGCGTAGTGGATCGACTCGCTCATGTCGGGAATGAGGCTGCGGATATCCACCAGGCCCGCTTCGGTCGTGGTCGCAGCTTTCGATGGCTCGGGTGGTGGTGCAGCCCGCGCATTCGGCACTTCCTGCCACTTGAAGTCGTAGTCCCACTGGTCAAAATACACATTCCCGCCCGACCACTCCACTTCGCCGCGTTGCAGGTCCACGGTCTCGGAACGGAAATGCTGCTTGGGCGGAACGAAGGGCTGGCTGTAGTCGTCGTTGAAGGCGATGCGATAGGCGTCCAGGCCACCCAGGTAGAACCACTCCAGGGCATCGTCGCCGGGCCTTGGATGGGAACCCGGCATCAGGCGCCCGAAGGTAACGTCCACCGGTACCCAGCCATAGGGCGCAAAGTACGCCTGCGCCCAGTCGTGGATGTCCTCGTAAGTGCCATCGGAGAACATCCATCCTGACTGCCAGCGCGTCGGGATGCCGTTCAGGCGTAACAAGGTCATCAGTAACAACGTCTGTTCCCCGCAATCGCCGTGACCGGCATGCAGGGCGTAATCACTGATGTTGCTGATGGTGGAGTACTCGCGCGCGCCAGCCCAGGGGATATTGTCCACGGCGGCAAAGAGCTTCTGGGCAATGCGATAGGGATTCTTCTCATTGCCTACCACTCGGCGGGAAAAAGCACGCATGTCGGGGGTGAAGACGATATGCGGCGCGCGTTCGGCAACGAACGGTGCAAGTTCCGGCGTGATCTTCTCGCGCGTCACCTTGGCCGCGTCGATGATGTTGTAGCGTGCGTAGAGAGTGACCTCGTAGGTCACGGCAAAAACGGTGGGCTTGCCCGCTTGCGCGGGTTTTTCCAGATACGCGGTGCGCTGCAAGGCCGATTCGGGGGCGAGCTTCGCGCTGGCGGGCGTGCTTTCCACCAGCCGGACGTTTTCCTGCTGCCCGGGAATAACCCGCGGGAAGGGTATCCACGCGCGCACCGTCTGTCCGGCGGGCACGGCATCGGCGTTTACCGTGATCGTGTGCGTCACCCTTACGCGATGCGGAAGCACACTGGTCGCGTGGCTTTCGAGCGCCGCCGCACGCACCTTGCGGTGATAGTCGTTCAATACTTGGTTGGGGCTGTCGACGATGGGCGTCTGCACCTTGCGCCTGGCCACGGCTTCCGGGCTCAGGCGGAACAGGTTGCCCGGCGAACGCTTGAAATACAGCGTCTTGCCGTCGATCACCTGCTTCTCGAACAGGCCGGCGGCATCGAATTTGGCGAACTCGGCGTCCGTAAGGTCGGGGATCTGCTTGCGGACGCGCTGTTTCACGGCGTCCGCATCAAGGGTGAAGTCGATCAGGATGCGGCGCATGCGCTCGCGCTGGAAGGAAAGAGCATCACGCGTGGATGCATCGATTTGGCTACGGGCCAGGTCGCCGTCGATCAGGGCCTGCGCCTGGTGGAAGTGCCCTGCATCGATCAACGCGATGGCGCGGGCGACATCGGGACTTTCCTGCGCAGCAGCCGCTACCCCAGCCACCCCCAGCAGCAGGAATAAACCACCAGCCTGCAGGAAGCCACGAACCCGTGCGGCGTGGAGCCACCCCAGACGACTGGCCATGTTCACCGATGGAATCCTTTTTCTAGCCGGCGCCGCGCACCGCCTCCCGAAGAGGCTGTGTAACATGCTTGCAAACCGTGGTCAATAATTTATGCTTCGGCCATACTATCTAGGAATAGATATTCCTAACCATCTGCGTCCTTAGCTTAGCGAAGGACCGAAAGGGGACTCATGATCCAGTCGGTGTGGCCGTATCTTGCCGTGATGCTCCTGGCCGCTGGCCTCTGGCCTGCCGTGGAACGGCGCAGCGGCTGGAAGATCTTCGAGGTGCTGCCGCCGATCGTGCTGACCTACCTCATGGTTACCGCTCTTTCCGTGGCGGGGCTCTGGTCGGCCAGTACCGAAATACATGAAGCCCAAGGCATGCTGGTGTCGCGCCTGGTGCCGGCGCTGCTGTTCCTGCTGATGATCAATTGCGACTTGCGCGCGATCATCGCATTGGGTCCCCGGGTGCTGGCGGTGTTTTTCTCCACCTCCCTTTGCCTGTTCGCGGCCTTCGTCCTCACCTACCTGGTGTTCCGCCACTGGCTGCCGGGCGATGCATGGAAGCCGCTGGCCTCGTTGAGCGGCAGCTGGATGGGCGGCACGGCCAACATGATTGCTGTGAAGCAGGCCGTTGGCATGTCCGACACTTCGCTTGCCACAACCTTGCTTACCGATGCGCTTTGCTACTCGATGTGGGTTGTGGTGCTGTTTTCCGTCGCGCGGATGGCGCCGGCTTTCAATCGCTGGACGCGCGCCACCTCCAACGCCGACATGGCGGTGGCCGAAACCGTGGTGCGTGGCCCGGCGCACTGGTCGGACATACTGATGTGGCTGGGTGGCGCGTTGCTGGTGGCCGCCGCCTCCGCGTGGCTTGGCGATCGCCTGCCTTTGTCGAGCATGGTGTCTCCCACTACCTGGACCGTCCTGATAGCTACGGTGGCGGGGCTGATCGCTGCGCATACGCCGCTGGCCCGGCTTCCCGGCGCCGGCACGCTCTCCAGCGCGCTGCTGATCAGCGTGGTGGCGGTGCTCGCTTCGCAAAGCAGCTTCGACGGCATCGCCGCGGCGCCGATGTACCTGCTGTGCGGGGTATCGATCATCGCCGTCCATGCCGTGTTGTTGTCACTGATGGCACGGATGTTCCACTTCGATCTGTACCTGTGCGGCATTTCCTCGCTGGCCCACATTGGGGGCGTGGCCGCCACCCCGGTATTGGCGGCAACGTACTCGCGGTCGCTGGTGCCGGTAGGCGTCCTTCTGGCACTGCTGGGCTATATCCTCGGTACCGGCTTCGGACTGCTGGTGGCCTCGGTGTTGTCCAGGCTGGCTTTTTGAGGAGTCCTGAGCCATGCGAATGCTGAAAACCTGCTTCCTCGCCGCAGCCCTTGCGCTATCGCTGGGCACGCATGCCCAGGCACCTTTCAGCGTGCCGCCCTCCGGCGTGCTGGGCATGGACGACGCGAAGCTTTCGCCTGATTTCTGGCTCGCACGCCTTTCGGATCCCGATCGCGTGGTGATGGACACCAAGGCCATCGATGCGCTGAACCGGAAGATGCTGACGCAGGATCCGTCGATGCACGACATCCGCGCGCTCGGTGCGAACCTCACCGGTGAGCAGGTAAAGGGCTGGATCAACAAGCTGGCCAAGCAACCGGACCACACGCTTTACGATGTACACGGCCAGGAAGTACCCAAGGCCACCATCGACGCGGTATTCGCCAACCGCGCATTCGATGCCATTCCGGCGCAGTTACCCACGCGTTTCGGCATGGTTGTGCGGCGCACGGCACTGCGAAGCGTGCCGACCGACATGCGCGTATTCAGCCATGCCGACGACACCGATATCGACCGCTTTCAGGAAAGCGCGCTTTTCCCCGGCGATCCGGTGGTGATCGCCCATGCCAGCGGCGATGGCCGCTGGCTGTTCGTGGTGAGCCCGCGGTATGCGGCATGGGTGGACTCGAACGATATCGCCGAAGGCCGCCGCGACGACGTCCTGGCCCATGTCGATGCGACGCCCTATCGCGTCATTACCGGCGCCAAGCCCCGGACGGTGTTTACACCTGAAGCACCGGCCGTGTCGGAGTTGCAGCTGGACATGGGAACGCGCGTTCCGCTGGATACCAAACTGCCTACCGACCAGGCGGTCAACGGCCAGGGACCTTACACCTCGTGGGTACTGAGCCTGCCCGTGCGCAAGGACGATGGCTCGCTGGCCTTCTCCCCTGCCCTGCTCCAACGGAACCAGGACAGCAGCACCGACTACCTGCCGCTCACCCGCGCCAACATCATTCGCCAGGCCTTCAAGTTCCTTGGCGAGCGCTACGGTTGGGGGCACGCTTTTGACGGCAGGGACTGCAGCGGCTTCGTTTCGGACGTGTACCGCAGCATGGGCGTGCAGATGCCGCGCAACACGCGCGACCAGAGCATCAGCCCTGGCCTGCAGCACACCATCTTCGGCCCCGTGGACAAGCATGATGCGCGGGTAAAGGCCGTGCTTGCCATGGACGTGGGCGACCTTATCTACATCCCCGGCCATGTGATGATGGTGATCGGCAAGATCGACGGCCAGCCGTACGTGATCCACGACGTTTCGGGCATGAGCTACGTGCAGGCCGACGGCAGCATGCGCCGGGTGAAGCTCAACGCGGTATCGGTCACGCCGCTGTTGCCGATGATGGCCAATGCGAAGGAGTCCTTCGTCGACCACATGACCAGCATCGTGCGCATCCGGCCCTGATTGATCATCCTCTTACAAGAATAACGAGACGAAGACGTCCCCATGAAAATCACTGACATCCAGTTCGGCATGCTGCGTGTGCCATTGAAGACACCTTTCAAGACAGCGCTGCGCACGGTCAAGAGCATCGAAGACATCGTGATCATGGTGAATACCGATACCGGCCACGTCGGTTACGGCGAAGCCCCGGCCACGGCCGTCATCACCGGCGACACGCATGGGTCGATCATCGATGCCATCCGCCACTACATCGCACCGCGCCTGATGGGCCAGGACGTGGCCGACCTCAACCACCTCACCCAGCTGATCCAGGGTGCGATGGAAAAGAACTCCAGCGCCAAGGCGGCGGTGGAGATCGCCATCTACGACCTCTGGGGCCAGCTCTACGGTGCGCCGCTGTACAAGCTGCTAGGCGGCGGAGACCCGGCGATCACCACCGACATCACCATCAGCGTGGACTACATCGACAAGATGGTGGCGGACTCCATCGCCGCGGTGGACCGGGGCTTCGAATCGCTGAAGATCAAGGTGGGCAAGGATATCGGCGTCGACATCGAGCGCGTGCGTGCCATCTATGCGGCGGTCGAGAACCGGGCCCTGCTGCGCCTTGATGCCAACCAGGGCTGGACGGCCAAGGAAGCGGTATTCGCCCTGAACACGCTCGAAGACGCCGGCGTCCGCCTGGAACTGGTGGAGCAACCGGTGAAGGCGCGCGACCTTGCCGGCATGCGCTATGTCACCGAGCGCGTGCACACACCGATCATGGCTGACGAAAGCGTGTTCGGCCCGATGGAAGTGATCGAGCTGATCCGCATGCGCGCGGCCGACATCATCAACATCAAGCTGATGAAGACCGGCGGCATTTCCAATGCCATTCGCATCGCCGATATTGCCGGCATGTTCGGCGTGGAATGCATGATCGGTTGCATGCTCGAGACCAGCATCAGCGTGGCGGCGGCGGTGCACTTGGCGGTGGCTCACGCCAACGTGATCACCAAGGTGGATCTCGACGGGCCGTCGCTTTGCCAGTACAACCCCGTGGACGGCGGGGTGATCTTCAATGAGTCGGAAATTACCGTGACCGACGCGCCTGGCCTTGGCATCCGCGAAATCCGCGGATTGGAACCGTGTCACTGAAGGCCGCCCCATGTCGCCCCTGATCAAGATCCGTTCCGAACGCGACCGCATGTCGGCGGTAGAGCGGCGCATCGCCGACTTCATCCTGGAAAATGCCCAGTTGCTGCGCGACTACTCCTCGCAGCAACTAGCCAACGCCCTGGGGATCAGCCAGTCGAGCGTGGTGAAGTTCACCCAGAAGCTCGGCTTCCGCGGCTATCCCGACCTCAAATTCTCGGTCGGGGAAACCATTGCCCGCAGCGAGAACGGCGATGCCGGGGCGCCGTCGGCGCCGGAGCCCGCTGCCGAGGGAACGAGTGCCGTGGCGAACCTTTGGCGGCGGAAAACCGAGGCCGAGGAAGCCACGCGCCTGATAAACGCGGCCGAGTCGCTCGATGCCACTGTCGCGGCGCTTGCCCGTGCTGGTACCAACGGGCGCGTCTTCATCATCGGCCTGGGCGAGGACGACCTCTACGCCCGCGGTTTCGCCCTGAAGCTCTCGCTGCTGGGGATCCTGGCCGTGCATAGCTTCGACGCCTCGCGCATGGCGTCCAACGTATCGGCCGCCAAGCCCGGCGATGTACTGCTGGTGTTCTCCGAGCACGGGCGGCACCCGGCGCTGTACAAGATCGCCCGGTTCTTCCATGAGCGGCGCGGCCAGGTGGTGACCGTCACCCGGCATACGTCCAATCCACTGCGCACCATGGCTGACATCGCACTGGTGGTGTCGGCCCACGACGAGCAGCCTCACATTCAATCCCTGGTGTACCAATCCTCGCTGCAACACCTCCTGGACGGCCTGTTCATGCGTCTTTGCGAGGAGGACGACGACCGCCACGCGCAACTGGTGGCCAATCTGGAACGCATCGGCCAGATGCTCGAACCATGACCCGGAACAGGCCTTCGCACATGCCACGATCGATGATCCAGCGAACGGCGTTTCTTGCCGCGGGCCTGCTTGCCGCGATGGCGCCCGCGATCGCCGCCACTCGCCTTCCCTGGGCCAGCGCACGGCAGATGGTAGTGGTCACCGTGCCCGGCTGGGACAGTACACAAGGCCAGCTACGCACCTACGAACAGCACGAAGGCCAATGGCGCGAAGTGGGCACGGCGGCGCCGGTGGTGATCGGCAAGGGCGCGGCCTGGGGCGTGGGCCTGAACGAACAGCAATCCAGCGGACCGACCAAGCACGAAGGCGACGGTCGCAGCCCAGCAGGCGTGTTTCGGGTCGGCGAAGCGTTCGGCTATGCGGGAACGGCAGGCACTGCGATGCCTTACCGGGCACTTAGCGCCACCGACTATTGCGTGGATGTCAGTGGCTCGCCGCTGTACAACCGTATCGTCGACACACGCCAGGTCGGCGAGAAAGCCGTGGCCGGCGCCACCGAGGCCATGCGGCGCGATATCCACAACAATGGTGACCACGCCTACCGACGAGGGTTCGTCATCGAACACAACCCCGATGGCCGCATCGGCGCCGGTAGTTGCATCTTCGCCCATTTGTGGAAGACACCAAGCTCACCGACCGTGGGCTGTACGGCCATGGCCGATGGCACCATGGATCGTTTGCTCTCGTGGCTCAAACCCGACGACAACCCGGTGATCGTGTTACTGCCAGACGCAGAATACGCACGCCTGCGCATGGCATGGGGCCTCCCCTCACCATGAGCACCGCGATCGATGCCGATGTGATCGTTATCGGTGCCGGCATGGCCGGGGCCTCGGTGGCCTGGTTCCTGGCACCGCACGCACGCGTGCTGGTGCTCGAACGCGAAGCCTATGCCGGCATGCATTCAACAGGCCGTTCGGCGGCGCTGTTCTGTGAAACCTACGGATCGGCCCAGGTGCGCGCGCTGACCCGCGCCACGCGGCCGTTCCTGGACCGTCCTCCGGCCGGCTTCGCCGCGCATCCGATCCTCACCCCGCGCGGCGCGCTGGTGATCGGGACGCGGGAGCAGGCCGACGACGTGTTGGCCCAGTATGAAGAGAACCGCTCGCTTACCCGCGTGGAACTCATCGATGGCGATGCTGCCCGCGCAAGGGTACCGGTGCTGCGGCCAGAAGCCGCCGTGGTTGGCATGTTCGAGCCGGGTGCGGCCGACATCGACGTGAACGAACTACACCAGGGCTTCCTTCAGGGGCTGAAGTCGCGCGGCGGCAGCCTTCGCATGGGCGTGGACACGGCGCATATCGAGCGCAGCCAGGGGCATTGGCTGGTGACGGGTGACAACGACACCATCTATCGAGCGCCTGTCCTGGTGAACGCCGCCGGTGCCTGGGCGGACGAAGTGGCACGCGTGGCCGGTGTGTCGCCCATCGGACTTCAACCCAAACGCCGGACGGCCTTCCTCTTCGAGCCGCCACCGGGCGTCGACACGGCGGCATGGCCGTTCGTCACCGGTGCCGCCGAAGACTTCTATTTCAAGCCCGATGCCGGCTTGTTGCTGGGCTCGCCCGCCAACACCGACCCCGTGCGCCCGCACGACGTGCAGCCGGAAGATTTGGACATTGCCCTGGGCATCGACCGCATCGAGCAGGCCACCACGATGACCATTCATCGCCCCCGCCGCAGTTGGGCGGGCCTGCGCTCGTTCGTGGCCGATGGCGATCTGGTGGGCGGATTCGATCCGAAGGCGGAAGGATTCTTCTGGCTGGCCGCCCAGGGCGGCTACGGCATCCAGACCTCGGCCGCGATGGGCGAGGCCTGCGCACACCTGGTGCTTGGCCGCACCCTCCCATCGCACTTGACCGACGCCGGCATCGGCGAGTCGATGCTGTCGCCCCGTCGCCCCTCAACCATCTGACAAATGGAACCGGGGTCAGAGTAACTACTCTGACCCCCATCCGTTACAGCCAGCGCCCGAAGCGGCGGATGTAGAGCACCTTCATCAGCTGGGTAAGCACGCAGTAGCACAGCAGCGTCACTGCCAGGTAACCGAAGTACACGCCCGGCAGCGGCACCAGGCCGATCTTCGCGCCCAGCAGCGAGAACGGCAGGTACATGCCCACCACCATGATCGCAGCCGTGAGCGCCAGCACGGGCGCGGCGGCAATACTCTGCACGAACGGAATGCGCCGCGTGCGGATCATGTGCACCACCAGGGTCTGCGACAGCAGGCCCTCGATGAACCAGCCGGACTGGAACAGCGACTGGTGCTCCGGACCATTCGCGCCGAACACGTGCCACATCAACCAGAACGTGGTGATGTCGAAGATGGAGCTCACCGGGCCGATCCACACCATGAAGCGGCCGATGTCGCCGGCGTCCCACTTGCGCGGCTTGCGCAGGTATTCCTCGTCCATGCGGTCGAAGGGAATGGCCAGCTGCGACAGGTCGTACAACAGGTTCTGCACCAGGATCTGCAGGGGCAGCATCGGCAGGAACGGCAGGAACGCACTGGCCACCAGCACGCTGAACACGTTGCCGAAGTTCGAACTGGCCGTCATCTTGATGTACTTCATGATGTTGCCGAAGGTCACACGCCCTTCGATCACACCTTCCTCGAGCACCATCAAATTCTTCTCGAGAAGAATGATGTCGGCCGACTCCTTGGCGATATCGGTCGCGGTATCCACCGAGATGCCCACGTCCGCCTCGCGCAGCGCGGGCGCGTCGTTGATGCCGTCGCCCAGGAATCCCACCGTATGGCCCTGGCGCTGCAGCGACTTCACCACACGTGCCTTCTGCAGCGGGGACATCTTGGCGAACACCGTGGTGCGCGCCACCATGGCATCGAGCGCTGCATCGTCCAGCGCCTCGATGTCGCGGCCGAGCGCCGAATGCTCTACGTCCAGGCCCACTTCCGCACAGATCTTCCGCGTCACCGCCTCGTTGTCGCCGGTGATCACCTTGACTGCCACGCCGTGGTGGTTGAGCGCCTTGATGGCGGTGGCGGCCGAATCCTTCGGCGGATCCAGGAAGGCCAGGCAGCCGACGGCCGTGAGGCCGGCTTCATCGGCCACGCTATAGGGGCGGTTGTGCGCGGCGTGGTCGGCGACCGCCACGACCAGCACGCGCAGGCCGTCTTCATTGAGATCGCGCGTCATCGCGCGGATCTCGCGACGGCGCTCATCGGTCAGCTCGATCACTTCTCCGCCGATACGCGCACGGCTGCAAATGGAGAGCATTTCCTCCACCGCGCCCTTGCACACCAACAGATGCTGGCCATCGTTACCCGACACCACCACCGACATGCGCCGGCGCTGGAAGTCGAACGGGATCTCATCGACGATGTGGTAACGCTCGGCGATGGGCTCCAGGTCCCGGTGCGAGAGCACCGCCTTGTCCATCAGGTTCTTAAGGCCGGTCTGGAAACGGCTGTTGAGGTAGCCGAACTCCAGGGCCTCGTCGGACTCCTCGCCGTCCAGGTCCAGGTGGCGCTCCAGCACGATCTTGTCCAGGGTGAGCGTGCCGGTCTTGTCGGTGCACAGCACATCCATCGCGCCGAAGTTCTGGATCGCATTCAGGCGCTTGACCACCACCTTGCGACGGCTCATGGCCAGCGCGCCCTTGCCCAGGTTCGCGGTGACGATCAGCGGCAGCATCTCGGGAGTCAGGCCCACCGCCACCGACAAGGCGAACATCGCGGCATTGAGCCAGTCGTGCTTGTCCAGACCGTTGATCACGAAAACGACGGGCACCATCACCGCCATGAAGCGCAGCAGCAGCCAGCTGACGCTCTTCACGCCGCGGTCGAAACTGGTCTGCACGCGCTGGCCGGACAGGCTACGCGCCAGCGACCCCAGGTATGTGCGCTCGCCGGTCGCCACCACCACCGCCGTGGCGGTGCCGCTGACCACGTTGGTGCCCATGAAGCAGACGGTGGGCAGCTCCAACGGATTGCCGGTGTCGCCTTCGCCGGCGGCGGCGATCTTCTCCACCGGCAACGACTCGCCGGTAAGGATCGCCTGGCTGATGAAGAGATCCTTCGCGGTCAGCAGGCGCAGGTCCGCCGGCACCATGTCGCCGGCGCCCAGGTGCACGATGTCGCCGGCCACCAGTTCTTCCACCGGCACTTCGATGCGCTCGGAATGGCCGTCTTCCGCACGGCGAGTGGCCGTGGCGGTATTGCGCACCATCGCCTTGAGTTTTTCCGACGCCTGCGACGAGCGGAACTCCTGGGTGAAGCTCAGCAGCACGCTGATGCCCACCATCACGCCGATGATGATCGGCCCGGTGTAGTCGTCTTCGGTGAACAGCTGGACGAAAGCCAGCACCAGCAACACGATGATGAACGGGTTGTTGAAGGCGCGCAGCAGCTGCAGCGTCCAGTGCGGCGGCTTCTCGTGGGAAACGCGGTTGGCGCCATCACGGTCCAGGCGCTCGGCGATGTCTTCCTCGCCCAGGCCCTTCAGGCTGGTATCCAGGGCCTGCAGCAGCTCGGCGTTGGGGCGGAAAGCTTCCTGCGTGGCGGCGCTGCGGCCTGCGGGCACGGCGGCCGTCGTGGTCTTCACATTCATGGGTTACGCATCCTGGTGCACCGCTCGACTTCGCACCGGGACGGTGCCCGTCATAGGGACGACATTTTCCGGTCGAAAAGCGACGTTTCGATGAATCGGCGCGCGCCGTGCCCTGCATGGCCGGCGCGCTGGCTAGAAACGGGGTTCATCAGGCGTGGGTAGATCGCGGCGATGCGAGCGAATCGCCACGGGGACGCGGCACGGTGATCGTGCGGGGCTGCTGGACACGGCGGGCCGTGGCGCGGCGGCGCGCCAGGGCGAAAGCGAGGCGGCGGCCGAACATACGGGCGCCGGACAGATCGATGGTGAGCTTCATGGCCCATCTCCTCTTTCTATGCAGGTGCCCAAGGCACCCGCCAGGAGTGGGCCGGACCTTCCTAGACGCGGAAAGCGCCGGCCGACCGGGAGCGGTCGCCGAGGGCGTTCAAATTGTTCGACGCCGGCATCCGAGGCACGCGGTTGCCGACGTAGCGACTAGGGGTGTCGTCCATAGCTCTTGGTGTGTTGAACACAGGCCCATTGGGCGCTTGCGGCGCCGTGGGCGCGCGCATTGTTGCGCTGCGCCAGGGGGGTGTCAAGCGCCTGGTCATCCGGAGATCGCCAGCCTTTCGGAACGGTACAGCCAGGCGGTCACGCCGATGGCCACGGCAGCGGCCGCGAACCCGCTGGCAAGCACCAGGCCCAGCTCCTGACCGGTCACCATCTGCCCGCGCAACACCTTGATGATGCCCAGGTTCTGTCCCAGCAGCGGCACCGCGTACATCCAAGTCACGGCCTTGATCGGCAACACCGACAGCATGGCGCTGGGCAGCACCGGGATGATCATCAGGATGGAAAGATAGGTCTGCGCCTCGCGATAGCTCTTGGCGAAGGCGGCCACCATCGACTGCAGGGCCGCCAGCAGCACCACCAGCGGCAACATCAGCAGAAGGACCGTGCCCGCGAAATGGAACCCCAGGTCCAGCACCATGCCGATGCGATCGAAGGGGATGAAAAGACCCGCGGTCGAGAACGCAGCCAGGGTGAGCAACAGGCTGACCGTGGAAAACGCGCAGATCGCCAGCAGCTTGCCAGCAAGAATTTGCGACCGGGGCACAGGGTTGGCAAAGAGAGGCTCAAGCGACTGGCGCTCGCGCTCACCCGCGGTGAGGTCGATGGCCAGGTACATGCCGCCAAGGAACACCGTCAGCACGAAGAAGTACGGGAGGAACGAGAACATCAATGCCGCGCGTGATTGCGACGTCGCCTGGTCGCGGTCGGCCACCTGCACCGGCCACGCCGTGGTCGGCGACAGGCCTCTGGCGATCAGTCGCATGGCTCCCTCGCGCTTGGCGTATAGCTCGATGGCCTGCCTCACCCGCTGCACGGCCGTGTTGGCATCGCGCTGGGACGAGTCGTAGATCACCTCCACCTGCACGCCTTCGCCCTTGCTCCACGACTTGGCGTAGTCGGGCGAAATGCGCAGCACCAGGTCGGCCTCCTGGGCCACCACCGCGCCTTCCGGATCACTCACCGGCGCCTTGGCATCGATGCCGATGCTCTTCATCGAGGCCACGAAGTTCGGCGCGTACTGCGCACCCACTACCGGCACGGCGATCGGCTTGTCGGCCTTCTCCAGTTCCCGGTTCACCACGATGTTCATCAGCATGATGAACATCACTGGGCCCAGCAGCGGGCCGGTGATCAAGGCGCTGGTGATGGTGCGGCGGTCGCGCAGGTTCTCGCGCACCTCTTTGAGGAATACCGTGATCCAGGGGCTCATGCGGCAAGCCCCTCGTCGGTGCCGATGATGCTGACGAAGGCGTCCTCGAGGTTGGCCTGGCCGGTTTGCTCGCGCAGTGCCTCGGGCGTTTCATCGGCCACCACGCGGCCCTTGGCGATCACCACGATACGGTCACACAACGCGCCCACCTCCTGCATGATATGGCTTGAGAACAGCACGCAACGCCCTTCGTCGCGCAGCTGGAACATGAAGCGGCGCATGGCGCGCGTGGCCATCACGTCCAGGCCGTTGGTGGGTTCGTCCAGGATCACGTTGCGCGGATCGTGGATGAGTGCGCGCGCGATCGCCGTCTTCACCCGCTGGCCCTGCGAGAACCCTTCGGTCCGCCGGTCGGCGATGTCTTCCATCTCCAGCGCTTTTACCAGTGCATCGCGGCGGCGGTCGAGTTCGGCCTCGGGCACGCCGTGCAGGCGGGCGAAGTAATCAATGTTCTCCCGCGCAGTCAGGCGCTTGTAGAGGCCGCGGGCATCGGGCAGCACGCCCAGTGCGCGGCGCACCGCCAGCGGATCGCGGGCGGCATCGACGCCATCCACCAGCACCTGGCCCTGGTCGGGATTCATCAGTGTGTACAACATGCGCAGGGTGGTGGTCTTGCCCGCGCCATTGGGACCGAGCAGGCCCGTAATCTGCCCATCGCGGGCGGTAAAGCTGACGCCGTCCACGGCCTTCACCGTGCCGAACGCCTTGTGCAGGGATTTGACCTCGATCATGGCGTGGCTCCGTTGAATCCGACGAAGACGGGAATCGGTCCCACCCGCTCAAGGCAGGCGGTGTCCAGCGATTTGGGCGAGAGCTTGTCGATGAAATCGTCGACCACCCGTGGCATGCAGCCACGGCCGATCACGTTGTGGCCCTGCCCCTTGAGCACCAGGTGGCGCGCGTTGGACAGGCCCTTGAGTACTTCGTCGCCATAGCGCGGCGGGGTGACGGGGTCGTACTCGCCCGACATCAGCAGCGCGGGCTTGTCGCTCTTGAGCGGATCGTGGAAACCCGCCGGACGCGTGCCATGCGGCCAGATCGAGCAGGCCGTCTTGAAGGCCTCGATCATCTTGTCGCCCAGGATGGTGTCGGCGTCCTGGGGGCGCGAGGTAAGCAGGTCCGCGTCTTCGGAGCAGATCACCGAATACTGCATGCCGCCGTCCATGGTGTCGCCAAGATCGCCAGTGAGGAGCTTGGCCTGCCCCAGCAGCGGGCCCACGTCGCCGTGCGCGGCGGCGTCGATCGACAGCGGCAGTAGCGCCGCGGTTTCCGGGCCATAGGCAAACATGCGCACCACCGTAGCCAGTGCGAACTCGTTGAGGTTGCGTTTCACCGATCCATAGGTTTGCGGATCGCGGAAGCTCACCTGGTGCGGATTGGCGCGCAGGGCGTCACGCAATTGGTAGAGCGTCTGGTAGGTATCGCCGAAGCGGTCGTGGCAAGCCTTGTCCGCGGTACAGCGCGCGAACTGGGCCTTCAGGGCGGCATCGAGGTTCACCGCGAACTCTTCGCCCAGCACCAGCGAATTGGGTGCCACGCCATCGAGCACGATGCTGCGCACACCCTCAGGGTGGGTCGCGGCATAACGCTGTGCCACGCGCGTGCCGTAGGAAATGCCTATCAAATTGAACTGCGGGGAACCCAGCGCCTTGCGGGCATCCTCGAGGTCCGCAATCGCATCGGTCGTGGTGTAGAAACGCGGATCGGCGTCCCTGCTCACTTTGTCCAGGCAAGCCTGGGTTTCCTTGCGCAGGGCCTTTTCGTCGTAACTGGAGCTGTTGTCGTCGATGCCGCCGGCGCCCTTCTCTTCCCCGCCGCATTGCAGCGGGTGCGAATGCCCCGTGCCGCGCTGGTCGATCAGCAACACGTTTCGATGCGCCAGCAGCGGCGCGAAGGCCGCGGCCACGGCGGGATAGCTTTCGGTGGCCGCCTGACCGGGGCCACCGGCCAGCATCACCACCGGATCGCTCTTGGGCGCCTGCGCGCTGGAGCGCAGCAGGGCGAGATTGAGCTTGATGTGCCGCCCATTGGGGTTGGCACGATCTTCCGGTACGTCCAGCGGGGCGCACCAGGCGGCGGTGGACATACCGCTGTTGGGCTGGCCGAGCGAGCAAGGCTTGAGCGTGAGCGAACCCACCTGCCAGGTGCGCTCCGGCGCGGGTCCCACCGGAGCCAACAGCGCCGCCGTGCTGGCGCTGGCGGGTTCGTCATGAAGCGGCGAGGCGTTCTTATGGCGAAAGTGCTGGCCTGCCAGGATCGCGATCACTACCACGACGATAAGCGATATACGTGCGCGACTTTTCATGCGGGCTTTAATCCCCCGGTTCGAAGATGGTTTCGATCGACAACGCGAAGAGGCGCGCGATCTTGAAGGCCAGCGGCAGGCTGGGATCGTACTTGCCAGTCTCGATGGCGTTCACTGTCTGTCGCGAGACGTCCAGCCGGTCGGCGAGGTCCGCTTGCGACCAGCCGCGCTCGGTGCGAAGTTCGCGAACGTGGTTGATCACGGAAATCCCGGATTGCCATAGCGGCGCGAGGTGAGCCACATCGCCACGCCATACACGCCGATAAGCGCGGGCAACACCCAGGTGAAGAGCCCGCCCGGAACGGACAGGATCTTCGCGCTGGCCAGGAAACCCAGCGTCATGCAGGCCATGCCCACCACGCACACTGAGATCGACAGCGCCATCAGGTGCATCTGCTTTTCCAGTTCGTCCGATGCGACCACCCGTCGGATGAAAGCCCAGGCCGCGAACGCCAGGGGCAACATTGGCGCCAGTGCCGCCGCCACTTTCAGCACGGGGATGTCCACGCTGTCGACCTTCGGCCAGATCATCAGCATCACGATCACATAGGCGGCCATAGCTGGCAGGAATTCGCGTAGGTAACGTTTGTCGATCTGGCGCATGTGGTACATCCCCGGTGGTTGCCGCCCGGTATTTACAGACTGTGGAGGAAATCCGCCAGCGTTTTCTTGAATTGGACGGGCTGGTCAAGCATGACGTAATGCCGTGAGGGAGCGATAGCGACCACGTTGGCTTTTGGCGCCGATCCCAGCAGACCCTTGTAGTAAGCGGCCTTCTGCTCCTGCGTGGCCTTCATCGGGCCCATCTGTGCATCAGGCGTGTTGTAGGGAACGATTTCAAGCACGGGCACGGTAGCTTTGGCCAGTTGCGGACGCCAGTCGCCCGAGGCGTCCTCGGCCATGTAGCGCGCCACGGCCTGCTTGTCGCTGCGTGCGTTGAAGGGTGCGTAGTGCGCCGCCAGTGCGGGATCGATCACGCCGATCTTCTGCATGTAGCCCAGCTGCTGGGCCTTGAAGTCTTCATCGGAGGCCGAGCCCATTTTCTGCGCCAAGTTGGCGGCGATGGCCTGGCGCTGTCCGGCAGGCATGGCATCAAGCCCCGGGAACACGGGCAGGCCGTCCACGGCTACGGCGCCGGCGATGAGGTCGCTGTGTTCACCAGCGAAGCGAAGGGCGAGCGTGCCGCCCAAGCTATGGCCGACGATCACCGGCTTCTGGAGCTTCTTCGATTCGATCAATTGCGCCAGGGAGGCATCGGCACGGTCGAAGTAGCTCTCGTCGCCTGCGGGAGCGGCGGTGCCATCGAAACCGGCCAGAGTGACGGCATAGACCTGATGATCCTTGCGGAGCTCATCGATGGTGTCCTTCCACACCCAGGCACCGCCAGCCAGGCCAGGCACCAGGATCACCGGGCGGCCGTGGTCGCCGTAGACCTGCACGTGGAGCGTGCCCACCTCGAAGCTCGCTTTGGGCTTGGCGGCGTATTCGGGGCCGAGCTGGCTTGGGGCGGGGGTCGCGGTCGCAGCCGAGCCGGCGAGCGGATCGGCATAGGCCGGGATGGCGGCGCCGAACATGGCAGCGGCGGCCGTTGGTACGACCAGGGTCGTCAGGGACAGGGCGAACAGATGGCGAAGCGGGGTACGCATGGCAGTTCTCCTCATGTAAAGTGTGCTTGACACGAATCATCCGCCCGGAATCATGGCGTGTCAAGCATCCTTTACATTTTCTCCGATTCAGGAAACTGCCAAACACAGCAGGTAACCTCCCAAGCCTGAAATATTGAGCAAGGGTTGGGGACAAATGGCTGAGGAACTGAGCTTTTCGAATAACTACACGGACGTAAGCCAGCAATACGGCACCGGTGCCGGCTTCCAGTTCGAGTTTTACTGCGAATGCTGCCGCGATACCTGGCGCTCCCCCTTCGAGCCCTACCGCAGCGCCCAGGCCGCCGGCTGGCTGCAGCGCATGAGCGGCGTGGCCAGCTCCCTTCTGGGCAGCGCCGGCAATGTGCTGGACGATGCTGCCGATGGCTACGCCCGCGCGGGCTGGGGCAATGCCCGCGACGAGGCCTTCCGCCAGGCGATCGAACGCGCCAAGAGCCATTTCCATCGCTGCGCGAAATGCCACGACTACGCTTGCGACAAGTGCTTTAGCACGGAGTCGGGACTTTGCAATCGCTGTGCCCCGGATCTTGCCGCGGAGGTGAGCGCCGCGCGGCATGATGGGCTGTTGACCCAGGCGCGTGAAAACGCGCGCGAAGTGGGCGTGGGACGCGCCGCCAAGGTGGACGTCGCCACGGACAGGCAACTGGTGTGTCCCGAATGCGAGACTGAAACGCATGGGGCGAAGTTCTGCCCGAACTGCGGGCACGCGTTGAACACGGCGAAGAACTGCGCGGGTTGTTCGACGCCGCTGCCGGCGGGGAGCAAGTTTTGTCCTGAGTGTGGAAAGGCGGCGTGACTTAACGACCGGGTATCGAACATCGAACTGGCCGGTCATGCAGGCAACTGCGTGCGGTAGTGCGCTGAAACTCTACAAGCCCACGCGACGCAAGATATTGCGCAACATGTTAATTTGGGCTGTTGCGCAATGCATGAATGATCCACGTCGACCGCTCGTCAGTACTTCGCACCCACTCATCCCAAAGATGTTGCATTAGGGCGACATTCGCTTCAGCCTCGACCGCTATTCATTGGGGGGGCGTCAGAATGATGCGGAACTCGCGATCCATCACGCTCTACCTAGTCGTCGCCTTTGGCTTCGCATGGGCATTCTGGCTGGTCGCGTGGCTGATCAGTAAGAAAGTCGTTCCGCTTCCCAATCTGCTTGTGCCGATGATGTTCATCGGCTCGTTCGGCCCATTCATAGGCGCAGGCGTAACGACCTTCAACGAAGGTGCCTTCCGGGGAATGATGGGCTTTTACCGTCGCGGCTTCGATCCGCGAATGGGGTGGAGCGTCTTCCTTGTTTCCTTCTTCCTAATGCCGATAGTGGCGATCATCGTCGAGCTGACGCATGCGCGACTGACAGGCCAGGCGCCACATTTCACCATGACCCTGGCGGAGTTCCCGCTCAGCTATCTATTTCTGTTTGTCCTGGGTGGCACGCTGGCAGAGGAGTATGGATGGACATTGCTGTCGGACAAGCTCGACGCGTTTCTGCCCCTTAAGACTTCAACGGCGATCCTCGGTGCCGTCTGGGCGCTGTGGCATTTGCCGCTGTTCTTCATCATGACCAAGGGTGCCATACAAGGGTATACGCCGTTCTATATCTTCTTCATTGCTACGGTGGCTATGCGCTTTCTGTTCTCCTGGGCCTATCATCGCGGCGGCCGAAATATCTTATCCAACATGCTCTTCCATACCGCGTCGAACATCGCCTACAGCTTGGCGGCGATTGCTCCCGCACCCGAGGACCTTTCAACAGGTCGGCTGTGGATGTTCACCCTTCTTACCTTGGTTTCGGCCGTCGTCGTTTGGGTGGTGGCGCCACCTCGCAAGGAAAGTCACTCTCCCGTCGCCGCCTAACAATTCATACAACCGAAACGCATGGGACGAAATTCTAGGTCGAATAAATGGGTCGTGATTGTCTCGACGTGTGCTCAACCGCCAGTACCGTAATCGAGTCGACTTCTACGCTATAAACAATGCGATATCTTTGATGAGCGACAAACTCTCACGTACCAGTTACACGACCCAACTTTCCCATGGAAGGGAAACAAGCAAGGTGCCATATTGTCGAGTCGATAAGCTCATCAAATTCGTCGGCAGCGGCCGGATTGTTTTCAACTATGTTTTCCAGCAACTCTTCGCGGTCAACGTCTGCACCGGTAGTCCATACGACGTTCACTTCCGGCGATTTCGTTCCTCGCGCTTCGCCACATATTTCGCAGTGATCTCTTCATGCGAAAATACACGCCCCGCGCGAATGTCCTCAAATGCAGCCTCTACCTTTTTTTGAAGGTACTCGTCGTATTCGCGTGCGCGCACGCGATCATCGACGTAATGACGCATCAAGCCTTCCACCGCGCATGAGGGAGATTCATCCTGTAGGTTCAGTTCTTCCATGAAAGCCTCTAGTAGATCAGAGTCAACCTGCAACGTGATATCCACCTTGCTGGCCATTCTCGCCTTCCTCCAGAATTCGGGATGCTCAAGACCGAAGTATCGTCTCGAGATCGCAGAGGAGCAAGGGCGCTGCAACGATACGCGTCTCGCGATCGAGTAGCTTTCAGATTTCGCCTCTTGTCGAGTAGGCATAAAACAATTCGCACGTAAGCCGCTCTGCAGGACGGTCACTTCTGTTCGAGTGGACGCTCTGCCCGGAATTCGGGAGGGCTGCTTCACTGTCGAATATCACGCCGGGCCCGACTACATGGAGCGGGCCGGCGCTCGCCAGGATGAATCTAGATCCCCGGATCGTCTTCCCCGTAGTTGGTCACCAGCATGCCGGAACCCGGATAGATCCTCTGATTGCCACGGCTTAGATATCCCGAGTAGGGGAACCAGCCTTCATGGAAGATCCAGCCGCCGAGCACCTTGCCCTCCAGGGCGACAGGCCGGCTGTTGAATTGCAACGACATATGTACGTGGGCGCCCGAACTTGAGCCACCGCAAGGCAACGCGTTGCCGACGTAGCCAAGAAGGGTTCCCGCTTCGATGAGCGTGCCATCGTCGAAGCTTGGCATTCTTTCCATGTGGTAATAGGTCGTGGTGTAACCGTTGTCGTGGACCAGGTGTACCAGCGCACTGCCTCCACGTTTGCAGGTGGTGTAGTAGGCGCCTGTTTTCGGAGTGAGCACCCTTCCACTCGACGTCCAAAGATCAACGGAATTGAACGGCCGCTGATTAGGGACGTGGCCGTGCATGCCGGCAGTCATCCGCGCGGCAAAGTTCACAGGCCATGGCAGGCCAATGCCGGTGGCGGTAGCCAGGGGCGCCTCGGTGGACACCATATGTTGCGTGGCCCAGATCCGGCGCTCATCGACGCTCAATAGCGTGTCGGGCATGGCGTTCAGCGCTTCGAGAAACGCCTCCTGGCCCGACATGCCAAGTTTCCATCCGTCCTCCGCGCGATGGGCGAAGAAGAACGACGTGGGTGGCGTGCCGTGGACGTCCAATGGGAGCTTCCTCGTTACGCTGCCCATCACGTACTGCGAGCTCGAGTCCTGCTTCAGGACCTCGACCAGAAGGTCGTCATCGAAGGCAGCGCCGAGCGCTGGCGCCGAGGCCGCGTCGCCCCGAATGAAGGCATCCCGGGCCATACGATCAAGATCGCCCGGGACGCCTGTCGTGGCATGGACCGCTACAGCACTCGCCAGAGCCGCGAAGACGACCGCGGCTCGCAAAATTTTCCTGGACATGATTGGCTTCCTTCCATGATGAATAGTCGAGGCCCCGGCGAAATTCCGCTCGGGCGGAAACCAAGCTACGCCGTCACGCTTGCCTGCGCAGTCATCCATGGATGAACTTGTGTAGGAATGAAGTGGCTTGTAGACGCCACTAGGTTCGCTTTGCTTCCTTCCGGGTGATGAAGGACCCAGCGCACCTGGATCTTCACCCTTTCGGGTAGCGGGTTGAGTAAGTCCATCCTGGGCTACCAGCCGTTCTCTACCCAGTCCTCGTCATCTCACTAAACTGCTGCTGCTCACGCTGGAACTGGTCATCGCTGACAGGCATCCTATCGGAGACAAACGCATCGATCCTCTTTGCCATGCCTTCAAAGTGATCAGGGTAAGATGGATTGTACTGCTGCATTTCTTCTGTACGACTGAGCAGTTCTTGACGAAGCGAATCAAGCTCCCTCAAAGCGGCAGTGCTGGCGTTATCCATCACCTGCCAATAGGGATCTCCCTGGTTCACAGCAAGGGGAAGCGTCATCGACATTTCAGCCAACGTCGCAATGGCACGAACAGCCGGTTCCACCACCTTCTCGGACATGCCAGCCTCCATAGTGATGGGCGACTTTGCAAAGCTGGTAATAGCATCTTTAAGGCCCAGCCATTTTTGCGCTTCCCATTGGCCAACGACCTTGCCCTTCCCGCTCAATGGTCCCGACCAAGGCTTGAAATAGTAAGGCAGGTCATTCACACCGGATTGCGCCTCGATCCGATGCGTTCCAGCCATGGCCTCCTCATAGGTTGGCAATTCGTATGGCGGTGCCGATGCATTGTTGTTGCGAACGTTCGATAGCATTTGCTCCACTGTTGGAACACGGGGCTGAGCCCCTGCCGATATCCCTGCCGTATTCGACATTGGATTAGAAGAGAGCGGCGGTGCGGATGCCAGTATTTGCATGGATCGAAGTCTCCCAGTCAGAGCCGCAAGGAATAACAAGCCGAGAGAGAAGGCGCCTGCAATTTTCGCTCATGAACCCGGTGACGCTTGGCTTGCCTTACTCAAACCCATACCCGGCTGCCATGCCGGCCCGAAACGGCTCATGCGGGATCATGCGACCCGCGTTTACGTCGGACCACCTGCTTCAACTTGCGCTCGAAGAAATTTAGTTAGGCGCTGTGGAACTCAGCCTTCCTCTCCTTGGCAGACGAGCAATGCACTCAAGGCTGCGAACTCCGCTTGCACGGCAGCGCTCGGGCAAGCACGGCGATCGGGCATGTCAAACAACGGGACAACCGCGCTTTCCGTTCCGTTCGCCAGCCGGGCCGCCCGCTTCTGTTTCTGGATGTTGTGGAACATCTCAAGCGATGGCTCGCGCAGCGATATCGACCGCAGTTGCTTCACCCAACCCGCGGCGAGCTCCTTGTGGATTTCGAGTCGGATCGTGTCCTTGCGGACCAGGCCGATGCGGCGTTCCAGGCGGACGGTGGCGTGCCATCGCTGGTTCACGTCGGTGAGGTCGCGGCGCCACTGTTTGAACTCTTGTGTCAGTGGATGGCGTTTGCCCATCGTAGCGCTGAGGAAGTCGAGGATGAAGCCCAGGCGGTCGCGGTATTCCAGGCGCTCGAGCATGAGTTCCATGCCGGCATGGCATTCGGGCGCGATGCACGCGCCGACGCATTGACCGATCAGTTCGACAAGTTCTTCGTAGGAGCAGAAAAAGATTTGAAGGTCTGCATCTGATGACGCGTCCATGCGGTCTCCGGCGAGGCCACCTTCAGATGAAGGTGGCGGGCGTGTCGGTTCAAACTCCGCATCGATGAACGGCCAGGGACGAACCCTTCCGACACGCCCGCCGCAAAGACGGGCGATAAGAAGCTGACGCGCACCATCGTGCGCGTGCAACTCCATCGATGCAGGGGTTTGAACCCTGGCCGCTCGAGGCGGCCCGCCGATGTTGCCAAAGTCGGCGCGGCATCTCCATCGGAACGGTCGCAAATGTGCGCAAAAAAACGAACGGAAGTTTCCGCAAAGAAGGCGTCGAGTGAGTTATCGGATGAGTCAAACCAAAAAAAGCGCTATTGACTCTGACCCCTAGTGATTCTCTAGTGATTGCGCGTGCTGCCAGGCGTAGCGGGTTAGCGCATGGCCGGGTGGTAGTCCCCAGCTACCCAGCAGGCGCCAGCAATGCGTCCAGATCGCTCTGGTCGAAGCTGAGCTTCTCGCGACTACCGCCGCCCTCAAGCACCGCATGCGCCAGTTCCGCCTTGCGTGCCTTCAGTTCCTCGATGCGCTCTTCCACTGTATTGGCAGTGATCAGGCGGAAGACGAACACAGGCTTGTCCTGGCCGATGCGATGGGCGCGGTCGGAGGCCTGGGCTTCGGCGGCGGGGTTCCACCACGGGTCGTAGTGGATCACCGTGTCGGCGGCGGTGAGGTTCAGGCCCACGCCACCGGCCTTGAGCGACAGCAGGAACAGCGGCACTTCGCCGGCCTGGAAACGCTGCACGGGTTCGGCGCGGTCGCGCGTTTCGCCGGTGAGCGTGACATAGGAAATGCGGCGGCGATCGAGTTCGTGGGCGATCAGCTTCAGCATCTCGGTGAACTGGCTGAACAGCAGCACGCGCCGGCCCTCGGCCAGCAGGTTCGGCAGCATGTCCATCAGCAGCTCGAACTTCGCCGATTCGCGCACGCCGCGTGCCGCTTCCAGTTTCACCAGGCGCGGGTCGCAACATACCTGGCGCAGCTTCAGCAGCGCGTCGAGCACCACGATGCCGCTGTGGGCGATACCGCGCTGGGCGATGACGTCGCGCAATTCTTCCGACAGGGAGAGGCGCAGGCTTTCATAAAGGTCGCGCTGGCGGCCTTCGAATACCACGCGGCGGGTGATCTCGGTCTTGGCCGGAAGCTCGGAAGCCACCTGCCCTTTCGTACGGCGCAGGATGAACGGCGCAATGCGGCGGTTCAGGCGTTCCTGCACTTCAAGATCGTGCTGCTTCTCGATCGGCCCGCGGTAGTGGCGGCGGAAGGCGCCTTCGTCGCCCAGCAGGCCCGGTACGGCAAGGTCGATCTGCGACCACAGTTCGCCCAGGTGGTTTTCCAGCGGCGTGCCGGTAAGGCACAGGCAGCGCGGCGCCTGCAGCGCCAGCAATGCGCGGCGCGCCTGGGTGCGCGGGTTCTTTACCTGCTGGGCTTCGTCCAGCACGACCAGGGCGAATGGCTGCTTCTTCAGCGCCGCCACATCGCGCGGCAGCAGGGCGTAACTGGTAAGGACGATGTCGAAGGTGCCCAGCTGCGCAAAGCCTTCGGCGCGCTGCGGGCCGTGCAGCGCCAGCAGGCTCAACGAGGGTGCGAAACGCGCGGACTCCGCGATCCAGTTCGGGATTAGGCTGGTCGGCACCACGATCAGGGCCGGCGAGGTAAGCGATCCGCTTTCCTTCAGGCTAAGCAGATGGGCAATCAGCTGCAGGGTCTTGCCCAGGCCCATGTCGTCGGCCAGCACGCCACCCACTTCCGCTTCGGCCAGCGCATTCAACCAGCGCAGGCCTTCGCGCTGGTAGGGTCGCAGCTCCGCCTGCAAGGCTTCCGGCACGGCATCGCTGGCGCGTTCGCCGGCATCGCGCAGGCGCTGGGTGAATCCGCGCAGACGCTCAGGGGCTTCGAACGATCCGCCGGCAGGCAAGGCCAGCGCCAATTCCTCCAGGCGTCCGGCCTGCACGCGCGGCAGGTGCAGCGACTGTTTCGGGCGCTCAAGGTATTCAGCCAGCGGCGCCAGCAGGCCGCGGAGGTCCTTCAATTGCACCGGCACGCGTCGGCGGTCGTCGACGGGCGCATACCACACGGCGTCGTCCGCCTCGCTGGCACCGGGGCTGAGCGAGAACTGATGTTCGGCCAAGGCCTGGGCCACTACCGGCAGCAGGTTCACCCGCTTGCCTTCCACCTCGATGCCGATCTCCAGATCGAAAGCGTGGTCGGCGTCGTCTTCGGCCGCCTTGCCATACCAGCGCACCGGGCCTTCAAGCACTTCGAACGGGAAGCTGGGGGCGTACTCGATGTGGAAGCCGTCCGCCTCCAGCCGTGCGCGCAAGGCCAGCCAGCGTGCGGGCGTATTCACTTCCAGCGCGCCGGCGTATCCCTTGCCGGGGAACAGCCAGGCGTCGTCGGGCAAGGTGTCGGCCATGTCCCAGGGCAAGCCCTCGGTGTCCACGGCGGGGTTCAGGCCCGCTGCTTCCAGATGCTCCATGCTGGCCAGTTCTTCCGCGCGGCGGCGGGTGATTTCCACCAGCGATCCGGAACGGACGCGACGCACCAGGGGTTCGCCACCGCGACCGGGCAGGCGCTCGCCGGCGTAATCGAAGGCCAGGCGTGCGTAAGCCAACGGCGGCGTACCGACGGCAAGTCGCGCATGACGTGTAAGTGCGTGCAGGACTACCACGGGCTGCGGCGGCAACGAGGCACGGCGCACGCCGTCGAACACCTGAGGTGCGGGCACGCGCGATTCACGGCCGGCCTCGGCCAGCGCGTGGCGCATCGCCTGCGAGTGTTCCGGGGACAGCGAGGGAAGGTCGAGCCACGCGGTTTCTTCCAGGCCGCCTTCCAGGATGCCCATCTCGGCATGCTCGGCATCGAGATACCACAGGTGCTCGATGCGCAGCAGCCGCTGGCTGTTGGGAAGTACCGGCAGCAGGCGCTGGCGGCCATCTTTCTCAAGCTGCCAGCGCCAGCCCAGCGGACGGGCCTTGCCGCGTGAAAGATGCAGGCCTGCCGTACCGCCAAAGAAACAAGGCGCAGTGTCGAGCATCTCGGCCAGCAGGGCGTCGCCCAGATGGGCGGACAACCGCGCATAGGTGCGGCCTTTGCGCACGGTTTGTCCCAGGCCCAATACGGTGGCGGCCAGGCGCATTTCAGCCAGGGTGAGCGCTGCGGCAGACAGATGCTTGCCGTCGAGCGGTGTCGGTCGTGCGTAGCGGCCCTGGGCAAGCACGGTAAGCAGCACGGGCGCGGCCTCGAGCCGGCCGGCCGCCTCGTTCTCGTCGTTGACCATTTCCAGGAAGAAGCCCAGCACCACATGTTCGGCGGCGGGCCCCGCGACTGGATCGAGCATGCGCTTCCAGGCGACGGGCAAGGCTTCGCCGTGCCCACTGGCGTGGGTCAGGCCCTGGCTTCGTTTGCCGCTGGGTTGTTGCATCGGCCGCCGGTCGCGATTCGCAAAAGAACCAGCTTAGCAGGGGCAGATGAAAGTACCGCCACGACCTTTGGGGCATGCCCCGGCCGGGTATCGGAACGATTCAGCGGGGCTGCGCAATGCTGGGCGGTTAGCCCTGCCCGAACAGGCCGTGCGGGTACTCCGGCTTGCGTTCACGGGCCATCAGGGCACGCAAGCCTTCCACCGGGGTGACCTCGCCATGCAGGACGGCGCGCACGCCGCTGGCAATGGGAAGATCCAGCTGGTGGAACTCCGCCAGCCGTGCCACTTCATCGGCGGTTACCACGCTTTCCACGACCTGGCCGATCTGCCGGATGGCTTCGTCGATGGGCACGCCGCGACCGAGCGCCAGACCCAGTCGGCGGTTGCGGGAAAGATCGCCCGTGCAGGTAAGGACCAGATCGCCCAGGCCTGACAGACCCATCAGGGTTTCCGCACGCGCGCCCAAGGCCACGCCCAGGCGCAGCATCTCGTTCATGCCGCGGGTGATCAGGCCCGCGCGGGCGTTGAGGCCCAGCTCCATGCCGTCGGCAACACCGGTGGCCACGGCCAGCACGTTCTTCATCGCACCGCCCAGCTCCGCACCCAGCATGTCGTTGCCGGTGTAGGCGCGAAGATTCGGCGCGTGCAGCAAGGTGGCCATGCGCGTGGCGAAAGGCTCGTTGTCCGAATGGACGGTGACGGCGCTGGGCAGGCCCATCGCCACTTCACGGGCAAACGAGGGGCCGGTGATCACGGCGGCAGGGCGACCGGGCCATTCATCGTCAACCAGCTCGTGCAGGAAGCGGCCGGTGCCGGGCTCGAAACCCTTGGTAGCCCAGGCCACGGCGGTCTTGGGCCCGAGCAACGGGCCGATCTCGGCCAGCATGGCGGCGAAGGCATGGCTGGGCACCACGATAAGTACGATGTCCGCGCCCTCGAGGGCGGCGGCCAGGTTGCTTTCGTAGCGGAGTTCTTCCGGGAGCTCGACTTCAGGCAGGTACCGGGCATTGCGCCGGCTGGCGGCCATGGCCGCCAGCGCTTCCGCACCGCGGCCCCAAAGCCGCGTGTCCGCACCGTTACGCGCCAGCAAGGCCGCCAGCGCCGTGCCCCAGGAGCCGGCGCCGAGGACGGCGACCGTGGCAGGAGGGGACATGCCGGTTATCAGCTATTGAGGGTCTGCGTCTCGCCACCGGACACGCGGCGCTGCTGCTCGGCGTACAGGGCGTCGAAGTTGATCGGCTGCAGCAGGAACGGCGGGAAGCCACCCTCCTGGACCATCGAGGAGACCATCTGGCGGGCATAGGGGAACAGCAGGTTCGGGCAGTAGCTGCCCAGGATGCCGTCGCGGTCGATGTCGGCGAAGCCGGCCACGCCGAAGATGCCGGCCTGGTGCACTTCGGCCAGGTAAGCGGTGCGCTCGCCCAGGCTGCACGTGAGGGTGAGCGAAAGGACCACTTCGAAGATGTCCTCGCCAAGGTCGGTGGCCTTGTGGCCCAGGTTCAGCTGAACCTGCGGCTGGTCGACGCCTTCACCGATCTCCTGGAATACCTGCGGCGCGTTGGGGGCCTCGAAGGAGGCGTCCTTCACGTAGATCTTCTGCAGGACCAGCTGCGGGCCGGCCGCCTGGCCGTTGACGTTGGTGTCGGACATGTGGATTCCCTCGGTAAATGCGGTCTGAAATGCGGTTTGAAGGCACCGTGAGGGCGCCAAAGAGGCCAATTGTTTCATACATCCTTGGCATCCGCACCCGCGACTTGCGCCGTTATGTAGGCTTCTGCGACAATGCGCGGCTTACCTGTGCCACCCCGATCCGTCGGGGAAGCCCGCCGCACGCCGCGGGGCCCATGGCAAACAGGGGTTTCACCTCCAGCCAAAGGCGCGTAACGGTCCCCATCGGACCGTGGCTGGGCCGATGCCGTCCTGGCCAAGGGGCGGTCTAACCAAATTACGGAGGTCATCATGGCCCGTAGATGCCAAGTCACCGGAAAGGGTGTGCAGACCGGCAACAACGTCTCGCACGCAAACAACAAGACCCGTCGCCGCTGGTTGCCCAACCTGCACGAGCGCCGCTTCTGGGTCGAAAGCGAGAAGCGTTGGATCAAGCTTCGCGTCAGCAACCACGCCCTGCGCACGATCGACAAGAATGGCATCGAAGCCGTGATCGCCGACCTGCGTACCCGCGGCGAAAAAATCTAAGGAGAACAAGACATGGCTGGCAAGCGTGACAAGATTCGCCTGATTTCTTCTGCAGGTACCGGTCACTTCTACACGACCGACAAGAACAAGAAGAACACCCCGGAAAAGATGGAAATGCTCAAGTATGACCCGGTCATACGCAAGCATGTGGCTTACAAGGAAGGCAAGATCAAGTAATACCAAGACCCGCCGCAAGGCGGGTTTTTTTTGCCCGGGCATTCCTTATCGCGTAAGCGGAAAATCGCCGTGTGCGTTAAGCGTCATGGATGGGGTAAGTTTCCCCGTATATTCCTGCCAGGAAGAATGTCCATGGACCGTCCCGCCCTTGCCCCGCCCCTGCGCGTCGCCGCGGCCCTCGCTGCGCTGTGCCTGAGCCCCATGGCCCTGGCCTTCCAGGCGGCACCGATCCAGCCACCTGGCAACGCGGCGCCCGCCCCAGCCAGTACCTCGCCTGATCTTCACCAGCAAGCCATGGACTACACCGGCGGCCAGAAGATCATCAACTGCATCGATGGCCTGGAGCGCATCCTGCCGGCCGACTACTACGGTTGTCGGGCGTTGTACCACCTGCAGCGGGAACACTGGTCCAGCTACAGGGAATCGCTGCGCGACGCCGCCTACTGGGCGAACAAGAATGCGCAATACCTGCTGGGCATTGCCTTCTTCAACGGCGACGTTGGCGACATCCCGGCCAACCGCCCGCTGGGCCTGGCATGGCTGGCCCTGGCCGCCGAGCGCAAGAATCCCGATTACGTCACCGCGTATGCCAATGCCGTCGTGCGCAGCACCCCGGCGGAAAAACAGCAGGCCTCGAAGATCTACTTGAAGCTGAAGAAGGACTACAGCGACAAGGTCGCCGGCACTCGCGCGGTGCAGCGCTTCAACCATGAGATCCAGCCGATGCAGGATGCTGCCCAAAGCGGTGGCTTCGCCTATATCAGTGGCTTCGGACCTTTCCCGGAACAGGCCACGACCGTGGTCAAGCGCCTTCACGATCAGGCGGAGAAAGATTTCGAAGGACTGATGGGCACGGTCACCGTGGGCGCCATCGACCCCGATGCGCACAGCGCCCAGATCCGGCCGGAAGCAACGAAGTAGCCATGGGCGACGCCTACACCCAGCGCAACCAGGTACCGTCACTCGCCTCCTACCAGCACCTGCGCATTTCCGCCGGCCTGAGCGCCAAGTACACCGAAGCGGCCACCGTGGGCCTCGCCAACACGCTCTTTGCCACGATGGTGTTTGCCGACGATGAACCGGTAGGCATGGGCCGCGTCATCGGCGATGGCGGCTGCTTCTTCCAGGTGGTGGACATCGCGGTGCTGCCCGCGCACCAGGGACGCGGGCTGGGTAAGCGCATCATGGCCGCGATCGCCCAATACCTGCACGATCATGTGCCAGCCAGCGGGTATGTGAGCCTGATAGCCGACGGCCAGGCTCACCAGCTCTATGCCCAGTTCGGCTTCCAGCTCACCGCACCCGCTTCGGTGGGGATGTACCTTAAGCAATGAAACAGCGTGGCCGTCGCGCTATTTCTTCTGCTGCGCTGGGATGAACTTGGTACGCACGGCCTCAGCCAACTGGTCCGGCGGCAGCAGCCCCTGGTCCACCAGGAAGTTGTTGAAGGCCAACCGGTCGAATTTCTTACCCAGGGCTACTTCGGTTTCGGCGCGCAACTGCAGCAGCCGCGTATAGCCATAGAAGTACGACGTGGCCTGGCCGGGGCTGTTGAAGGTGTAGCGGTCCAGCTCCTGGCGCGCCATGGCCTCGGACATGCCCACATCGTTCACCAGGATGGCATGCGCACGCTCGCGGTCGATCAGACCCAGGTTCAACATCGGGTCGAGGAACGCGCGCGCCGCGCGAAGCAGACGGAACTGCAACGCAATGAACTGCCCCGCCGGTGGCTCATAGGGAACCATCTCGGCTTCCGCATAGAGCGCCCAACCTTCCACGTTCACGCTGTTGAAGGCGAACAGGCTGCGCGTAAGCGACACGCCCCGCTCCACCATCGCCGCGAACTGCAGCTCGTGTCCCGGGCGGCCTTCGTGGGCGGTAAGCGTCCACGCCGCCGCCTCGAAGGTGAAGTCGTCATAGGCATCGCTGGTTTTGCCGTCAGCGGGCGGGTTGCCCATCGTCAGCACGAACGTGCCGCGCTCGCCCTTGTTGCCCACGAACGGCGGCGGATCCATGTGCGGCGCGGGCACGGCGGCGCTCTCGGCCTCCGATGCCAGGCGCATGGCCATCTTGCGCTTGGGCAGATCCACGATGCGCTCGCGCTGGATGGCAGCCTCGATCTTTTCAAGCACCGCATGGTATGTGGGCTCGACCTGCTCCTTGGCCAGTTGCTTCTTCTTCAGCGCCTTCAATACCGACTGGTAATCCCCGGCGGGAAGGTTTTCCGCCTTGGCCACTACGGGCGCGAGTGCCTGCATGGCATATCGCGTTTCCATGAATTCGAGCTGCGCCTGACGAATCAATTCGCGCGGATCGATATCCAGGCCCACCAGCTTCAGGCCAAAGGCATAGAGCGGTTCAGGCAGGCGCGCTTCGGCGCGAGCGTGAGGCAGCACGGTGCTCCGCGTCCAGGCATCGTATTGCGCCATCTGCGCGTCTAGCTTTGCCAGCGCGGCATCGGCGCCGACGATCTTGTACTTGGCGAAAAGCTTCTTCACGCCATCGACATAACGCGAGGTGTTGCCCAGGTTCTGTTCTACCTCGCCCTTGAACGGGCCGATCAGGTCCTTGTTGCCAAGACGTTCGGTGAAGCGCGCCTTGGCTTCGTCGACGATCGGCGTGCAGCCAGGAGCCATGCCAACGTAGCACTGCAGGCGCGCCAGCGCGAAGTTGCGGCGCGCCGGATCGGTTTCGTCCTTCAGCAGCGCGAACTCGCCGTTGAAAATCAGCTGGCCGACATCGGTATACGGCAACAGGTATTTCCCGTTGAGATCGATGCCTTCGATCTGATGGTCCACTTGGCTCTTGAGGATCTTCAGATCCTGCAGGACGTTGGGATCTTTCTCCTGCGCCAGCCGTGCGTCGAGCTTCTTGCCCACGTCCACCAGCGCCGCGCGCTGACGCGCGTCGATGTCCTTGCCCAGGTCGGCGACCTTCGCGTCGTATCCGTCCAGGCCCACGCTGGAAGCGGTCTCCGGGCTGAAGGTCGCCGTTTCCACCAGCAGCAGCTGCGCATCGGCATTGCTGCGGGCGATCCATGGCTGCGCTGCCGGCGCCTGGGCGAAGGACAGTCCGGACAAGGCCAGCCCGAGGGCTGCGGCAAGGTAGGTACGCATGGGCGATCCGCATTGGGTCAGAAATTCCACTCTCACCCGGAAGCCCCGCAGCTTGCATGTGCCGAAAGCATCGCTTCCATGCGACCGCCCTCGTCCGGACCCCGCCATCAGAACTACCCCGCGATACTTGCAAACAGCTTGTTCATCGCGCCGTATTCGGCTGCCGGCGCATCCGCCACCTGGGCGATATCACCCGCCAGGAACCGTGCGGCAAGCCCGCTCACATGCCCCCATCCCGCCTGGGCGATGGCCGAACCCGCGCTCAGGCGCCGTACGCCCAGGCGCTGCAAAGTAGGCAAATCCGGCAAATTGGGTACCAGCATGATGTTCAGCGGCAACCCGTCGATGGAAGAAGCGATGTCGCGGATATGGCCGGCATCGGACACGCCCGGCGTGAACAGGCCATCGCATCCTGCTTCGCGATAGAGCGCGGCACGCCGCACCACTTCTGCCACGGCTTCGTTCGGGCCGGCAAGCCCACGCAGATAGACGTCGGTGCGCACATTGAGGAAGAGGTCAGCGCCCGCGCTTGCCAGGGCCGCGCGAATGGCCGCGAGCTTGCGGACAAGAAGTTCCGGTGCGTCACTGCCGTCTTCGATATTCACGCCGTTGACGCCGGCATCTACCAGCCGCAGCGCCAGTGCCGCCACGGCTTGCGGATCATCGGAATAACCCGCCTCCATATCCACCGTCAGTGGAACTGAAATCACCCGCCGGATATCCCGCGCCGCGCTGATGATCTGCTCGGGCGGCAAAGCAGCCGCGTCGGCGTAACCCCTGGACCAGCACAGCCCGGCACTGGTGGTCGCCACCGCCTTGGCGCCCAGGCTCTCTACAAGCCTGGCGCTACCGGCATCCCAGGCGTTGGGAAGCAGCAGGACGGAAGGACCTTCGTGCAACTTGCGCAATGCAGCCGTCGTCATGGGAGAGTCTCCAGGGAAAGAGACCTCCACCTTGCCTGTACCGCCACGGCGAAACAATGATGCCGGAGGTCATGCTGCCTCGAGCGGCAGCACCTCGCTGGCGATGCGCTCGCCAAACTCGACGTCGGCCTTGCGCAGGTCGTACGAGGTCTGGAGGTTCATCCACAATTCGGCGCTGGTGGAGAAAAAGCGCGCAAGGCGCATGGCCGTATCGGCCGATACGGCACGCCTTTCATTAACGATCTCGTGGATCCGCGTGGCGGGAACACGCAAGGCTTGCGCAAGCGCATTCGACGACAAATTCAGAGGCGCCAGGTAGTCCTCGCGCAGAACTTCGCCGGGATGTATCGGACGCATGCCAGAAAGGAGCACTTTTCGTTCCTCGTCAGTGGTAATCGACAATCTCGACGTCATGGGCATCACCGTCCAGCCAGCGGAAGCAGATGCGGTACTTGCCATTGATTCGAATGCTGTATTGACTTGCCCTGTCGCCCATAAGCGTCTCGAGCATATTTCCAGGTGGCGATCGGAGATCGTCCAGGCGGTGCGCCGCATCGATGAAAGCCATCTTGCGTTCGACAACGTTTCGTAACGAGACGAGCTGCCTTGGACATCGGCCCGCCGCAACTTCAAGCGCCAGCTTGCCCCTGGTCGATTTGATCACCTGACAATCCCTTGTGTGATGCTCGCGCCTTAATCCGTGGCAGCTGAACATTATAACGCATTGCGTAATACGTCAAGCGTATAATGCAAGGACAGGTCCCGGCTCGCCGAAAAAAAAGGCCGCGCAATGCGCGGCCTTTTTATCTTTTCTGTTCTGGATCGCTTACGCGGCGCCAGCTGCCGAATAGCCCTTCAAGCGCTGGGCGAATTCCTGCAGGGAGCGGATGCCGCTCTGCTCAGCCTCGTGGATCCAGGCCTGGAGGTTCTTCAGGGCGTTCTCGGCACCACGCTCTTCCATCACGTTGTTCAGACGGGTGCGGAAGTCGCATACCGTGGCCAGCGTCGGGCGACGGGCCATGACGGCCTGCATGCGCTCGCGGCCTTCCGTATCCAGCCACTTGCCGCCGTCGGCCATGGCGCGACGCAGGCGGCGCGGCACGGACTTGACGGTGTCACCAGCGTGCACGACTTCATCGCGCAGCGTGGCCAGGATCACATTGCGGTAGTAGTCCGTCATCGCGTGGAAGCGATGGGTAAGCAGACCCTTGAGCGTCTCGGCGTCGGGAAGGCTGACGTTGGGACGCAGGTTCAAGGTGGGAGCCACGCGCAACACCTTGGCCATGCCCACGGCACGGAAAGCGCAGATCGCCGCCCAGCCTATGTCGAACTCCCACTTGCGCAAGGCGAACTTCGCCGAGCTCGGGAAGGCGTGGTGGTTGTTGTGCAGTTCCTCACCGCCGATCCAGAAGCCCCACGGCGAGATATTGGTGGCCGTGTCGGAGCTTTCGAAATTGCGGTAGCCCCACCAGTGGCCGATGCCATTGACGAAGCCGGCGGCCCAGAACGGGATCCAGATCATCTGCACGGCCCACATGGCAACACCAATGGCGCCGAACAGGGCCAGGTCGATGAAGAGCATAAGAGTGGGGCCCCAGTACGGATGGCCGCCGTAGAACTTGCGCTCAAGCCAGTCGTCCGGCGTGCCCTTGCCGTACTTCTCCATGTCTTCCTTGTTCTCGCTGGCGTCGCGGTAGAGCGATACGCCATCCCAGAAGACTTTCTTGATGCCGAAGATCTGAGGGGAATGCGGATCTTCCTCGGTCTCGACCTTGGCGTGGTGCTTGCGGTGGATGGCCACCCACTCCTTCACCACCATGCCGGTGGTGAGCCAGCCCCAGAAACGGAAGAAGTGCACCAGCACGGGGTGGAAATCCACGCCGCGATGGGTCGCGCTGCGATGGTAGAACAGCGTGACGGTGAAGATCGTCAGCTGCGTGACCACCAGCAGGTAGACAAGCTTGGCGACCCAACCCGCTTGGGTCAGTCCGTTGGAGAGAAAGTCGAGTAACGACTGGAACATGGATGAAAACCACGCGAAGTCAGGTGAGGAAGGAGTGTAGTGGACGGGCTTCCATACCCGCCAGCACGGTTTGACCGACAGGCACGCAGTTTAGTGCCGCCGGTTGTACGAATCCGGAGGCGACGTGACAATCAGCCTATGACTGATCCCAACGTGCGCCCTTTCCTCGCCAAATCCAAGACATGCAGATTGTATGCCGACCCTGCCAAACTGAACGACGTAGCATGACGGCCACCCGGGTGTTACTGCGGATGGCAGGCGTGGCGCGGCGCCGGGCGGGGCGGGTGGCAGTGGACGACCTGAACCTGACACTGGCGCGGGGCGAGGTATTGGGCCTGCTCGGGGTCAACGGTGCCGGAAAATCGACCACCCTGGCCATGGTGGCCGGGGCCTTGCGCCCGGACGCCGGGACCATCGAACTGGATGAACAGGACTTCATCGACCGTCCTGAAATCGGCCGGCAGCTGGTGGGCTGGCTACCGGAAACTGCCCCACTGTGGCCAGAACTGACCGTCCGGGAACACCTGCAGGCCTCGGCCAGCTTGCGTGGGTTGCGCGGAAAAGCCCCGGTCGAGGCCGTGATCGAGCGGCTGGGCCTGGGTCCGATGGCGCGACGCGTGGCGGGCGTGCTGTCCCAGGGCCAGCGCCAGCGCCTGGGCCTGGCCTGTGCGCTGCTGCACGATCCAGCCCTGCTGGTACTGGATGAACCGGCCAATGCGCTGGATCCAGTACAGACCGCCGAACTTCGCAGCATCATCGCCGAACGCGCCGCCGCTGGTTGCGCGGTGATCCTTTCCACGCACGTGCTGGCCGAGGTCACGGCCGTGTGCACGCGCGCGGCGATCCTGCACCAGGGCCGGCTGCGTCATGACGGACCATTGACCAGTGATGCCGATCGCCAGGCCCTGGACAAGACGTTCTTCACCATTGCCACCAGCGCGGAGGCCGCATGAGCATCGCCGCGGTCACCCACCTTGAATTGCGCCGCCTGCGCGTGCGCCCCCTGGCCTGGTTGCTGGCCGCCCTCACCCTGGGCTGGCTGGCATGGCGGTATCTGTTCCTGCTGGACACCTTCATGAAGATGCAGGTGAAGCTGGCGGCAATGGCCGACGGTCCGGGCTTCACCGACCTCGTCGCCGTGCCGCTGCTGGCGGAGTTGTTGCAGCTGTCGTTCGTGGTAGTGCCGTTGATGACGATGACGCTCATCGCCAGTGACCGCCGCCAGGGCACGCTTCCCGTATTGCTTTCCACCGGCCAACCACCCTCCCACATCGTGCTGGGCAAATACCTGGCCGCACTGTGCTGGCTGGCGCTATGGCTTTTGCTGGCGCTGGCCATGCCGCTGGCCTTGGCAGGCTCGGTACACCTGGACCTGGGCAAGCTTGCTGCCGCCACCCTGGGCTGCGCCCTGATGATGGCGACGCTCGCCGCCATCGGCATCGCCTGCTCGGCCTTCACCGCGCAGGCCGCCCTGGCGGCGGTGGCCGCACTGATCATCGCCTTGGGACTATGGACGGTGAACTCCGGTGCTCGGGCCGCGGGTGTCGAAGGTGGCTTCCTCGACTGGCTGGCGATGAGCACCCACCTGCAGATCATGGCCCGCGGCGTGGTGGGGACGAACGACGTCGCCTGGTTCCTGATCGTGATCGGGGTGGCGCTGGCATTGGCCAGCCGCCGGCTTGCCGACGAGCGGGGGCGCCGCTGATGCGCCGCCTGGAAAGCTGGATCTTTGCGCTGGGGCTGCTGGTGGCCGCTGCCTGCCTTGGCTTCTTTACCTCGCGGTATGCGGTGCGAGCCGACTGGAGCACCGGCGGCCGCGCCTCGATCGCGGCCGAAAGCCAGGCGGTGCTCGATCGCCTGCCCGGGCCCGTGGAAGTGGTGAGCTATGCCAGCCCCTCCGGCGAGCTGCGCGCGAACATCGGCGCCTTCATGGAGCGCTACCAGCGCGCCAAGCGCGACCTGACGCTTCGTTTCGTCGATCCGGAAAAAGATCCCGCCGCCATGCGCGAGCTGGGCATCAGCAACGATGGCGCGATGATCATCCACTACAAGGATCGGGTGCAGCGCCTGGACGACTCGCTCACCGAGCGCTCCATGAGCAATGCCCTGGAACGGCTGGCGCGCGGCGGCGAGCGTATCGTCGGTTTCGTCACCGGCGACGGCGAGCGCCTGCCCGGCGGAAAGGCCAACGCGGACCTCGGTACGTTCATGACCCAGTTCGAGGCACGGGGCCTGCGCTCGGTGCCGCTGAATTTCGGCCAGGTGCAGGCCGTGCCGGAACATACGGACCTGGTGGTGCTCGCCAGCCCCTCCGCGCCGCTGTCGCCCGCCGCGGTGCAGGCGCTGGTGGACTACGTCGGCAACGGCGGCAACCTGCTGTGGCTCGCCGAACCAGGCGACCAGGACCTGGGCCTGAAGCCGCTGGCCGACGCCCTTGGCGTGCGCCTGCTGCCGGGCGTGCTGGTGGATGGCCAGGGCGCCAGCCTGAACCTCACCGACCCGCGGCAGATCGTGCAGGTGAGTTACCCGCCGCATCCGATCACGCATGGCTTCACCCTCACCACGCTCTTCCCGCAGGTGGCGGGCCTGGCCAAGGTGTCGGGCACCGACTGGACGGTGGCCGCCTTCCTGCGCACCGGCGAGCAAAGCTGGACGGCCTTCCATGGCATCGCCAACGACCAGCCGTCCACCATCCGCTACGACGCGGCGGCGGGCGAACTTCGCGGCCCCCTGGATTTTGGCTTTGCACAAACGCGCCTGTCGCCCAGCCCTGAGAAAAACGAGCAACGCGTGGTGGTGGTGGGTGATGGCGATTTCCTTGCCAATACCTTCGTTGGCAATGGCGGCAACCGAGCCCTGGGCGAACGCATTTTCGACTGGCTGCTGGGCGACGACGCGCTGGTGGCCTTGCCGCCGCGCGGCGCGCCTGATCGTGTCCTGGAACTGTCGCAGGCGCGCCTGGATGTGCTGACCCTGGTCTTCCTGGTGGGGTTGCCCGTGCTGTTGGCAGCCGTGGGCGGATTCATCGCGTGGCGGCGGCGGCGCCGGTGAAGCGGCAGACGCTTCGGCGCCTGACCATGGTCACCGTGGTCGCCTTCCTGGCCCTGGCCATGTGGCTGCAGGTGCACAAGGACAACAGCCGGGCGCAACAGCAGATGCTCTCGTCGCTGGACGAGACCGCTATCACCCACGTCGAGCTGGCTTTCCGCGGCGGACCGAAGACCTCCTGGACCCGTCGCAACGGTGCCTGGCAGCTGGATGGCTCCCCGGGCACCGCCGTGGACCAGGGTCGCCTCGAGGATCTGGTCAACCTGGCCGCGGCGCCCGTGTCCAGCTGGCGAGCCGCCAGCGATTTCGACATGGCCAAGCTCGGCCTGGCGCCGCCCCTGGCCATCCTGCGGCTGGACGACACCACGCTGGAATTCGGCGAGCCGGCAGCCATCGGCCAGCTTCGCTACGCCCGGGTGGGCGATCGCATCGCCCTGGTCCCCCTGCAGGCCCTGCCCCGGCCGGACAAGGCCACGCACTAGCGCAACGTTCTGATGACACGCATCGGGCGATGATGGATGGCCTTGCCATCCACTGGGCTGGGCCTATATCCAAGCGGTCCCTTATTCATTCCCGGAGCTTAGAATCCCATGAGCAAGCAAGCCATCGGCGTGGTCGGACTGGCCGTGATGGGCCGCAACCTGGCGCTCAACATCGAAAGCCGCGGTCATGCCGTGTCGGTGTTCAACCGCAGCCGGGAACGTACCGACGACATGCTGAAATCGTTCCCCGGCAAGAAGCTGGTGGGCACCTATTCACCGGAGGAATTCGTCCAGTCGCTGGAGAAGCCGCGCCGCATCCTGTTGATGGTGAAGGCGGGCGAAGCCACCGATGACACCATCGCCGAACTCCTTCCTCTGCTGGACAAGGGCGACGTGCTGATCGACGGCGGCAATACCTTCTTCAAGGACACCATTCGCCGCAACGAGGAACTGGCTGCGCACGGCATCCATTTCATCGGCACGGGCGTCTCCGGTGGCGAGGAAGGCGCGCTGCATGGCCCGTCGATCATGCCCGGTGGCCAGAAGGAAGCCTATGATCTGGTGGCGCCGATCCTTACCGAGATCGCGGCACGCGCGCCCGACGGCGAACCCTGCGTTTCGTACATGGGGCCCGATGGCGCCGGCCATTACGTCAAGATGGTGCACAACGGCATCGAGTACGGCGACATGCAGCTGATCGCCGAGAGCTACGCCGTGCTCAAGGGCGTGCTTGGCCTTTCCAACGAAGAACTGGCCAAGGTGTACACCGAGTGGAACAAGGGCGAGCTCGATAGCTACCTGATCGAGATCACCTCGCGCATCTTCGCCAAGAAGGACGACAGGACAGGCAAGGACCTCGTCGATGTGATCCTTGACCGCGCCGCCCAGAAAGGCACCGGCAAATGGACCAGCCAGAGCGCGTTGGACCTGGGCGTACCTCTTCAGCTGATCACCGAAGCGGTGTTCGCGCGCGTGCTGTCGTCGATGAAGGACGAGCGTGTCGCTGCCAGCAAGAAACTGACCGGACCGAAGGCCACCCCACCCAGCGATCGGGATGCACTGGTCGAATCGGTGCGCAAGGCGCTGTACTTCAGCAAGATCGTGTCCTACGCGCAGGGCTTCGCCCAGTTGCGCGCGGCCTCGGCCGAGTACAAATGGAACCTCAATTACGGCGAGATCGCCAAGGTGTTCCGCGCCGGCTGCATCATCCGTGCGCGCTTCCTGCAGAAGATCACCGATGCCTACGCCCAGGATGCCGACCTCACGAACCTACTGATGGCACCGTATTTCGCCGACATCGCAGAGAAGTACCAGGACGCGCTGCGCGAGGTGGTGGTTGCCGCCGTTCAGGCTGGCGTACCGGTGCCGTGCTTCTCCTCGGCCATCGCCTACTTCGACGGCTACCGCACCCATACGCTACCGGCCAACCTGATCCAGGCCCAGCGCGATCTCTTCGGTGCGCATACCTTCGAGCGCGTCGATGACAAGGGCAGCTTCCATGCCGACTGGAGCTGAGCCGCACCGTGCCTGAACTTCCGGAAGTCGAAACCACGCGGCGCGGGATCGCACCGCATATCGTGGGCCGCAAGGTGGATCGTGTCGTGTTGCGACGCGCGGACTTGCGCTGGCCGATCCCCACTGCCGTGGCTGCCCTGCTGCCTGGCCAGCGCATCGATGCGGTGGAGCGGCGCGCCAAGTACCTGCTGATGCAGAGCCAGGCCGGGACGGCCATCGTGCACCTGGGCATGACCGGCGTGCTTCGCGTCTTGCCCGACGACACCCCGCCGGGCAAGCACGACCACGTTGACATCGTGCTGGATTCGGGCGACATGCTGCGCTTCACCGATCCGCGCCGTTTCGGCAGCCTGCTATGGCAGGGGCCGTTCGAGACGCACGAATTGCTGAAGAACCTCGGCCCGGAACCCCTCACCGACGACTTCGACGGCGATACGCTCTGGAACGCCTCGCGCAGCCGCAGTGCGGCGGTGAAGACCCTGCTGATGGACAACGCCGTGGTGGTGGGCGTGGGCAATATCTACGCCAGCGAAGCGCTGTTCGCGGCAAAGATCGACCCCCGCCGCAAGGCCGGGACGATCTCACGTGCGCGCTATGCAAGGCTTGCCACGGAGGTCAAACGCATCCTGGCCTACGCCATCGAACGCGGAGGCACCACCCTGCGCGATTTCCTCGCGCCGGACGGTGCGCCGGGCTACTTCTTCCAGGAACTCTTCGTGTATGGCCGCGAAGGTGAGCCATGCAAGGTATGCGGTGCTCGCATCCAGAATGTCACCCTGGGACAACGCTCGACGTTCTATTGCCCGCGTTGCCAGTCGTGACCCTTACTTCTTCGGATGAAGAACCTCGCCGCGTTCGCACATCGCAACGAACTCCTGGATTTTGCGGGCACGGGTTTCAGCCTTCTTCACGGTATTGACGCGATAGAGAATGGCGTATCGGTTGGCGCCGGTGAGTGTGGCGAAGAATGCCGAGGCCTTGGGGTTGGCGTCGAGGGCGGCACGCAAATCCTCGGGCACGGCTGCCGAGCCTTGGGATTCATAGGCCGCAGCCCACCGCCCGTCGCTTTTCGCGGCATCGATTTGAGCCTGTCCTGCCGGACGCATTTTCCCTGCGGCGGCAAGTTCGACCGTGCGCCTGGTGTTGATGAGGGACCACTTGCTCTGGGCACGGCGAGGCGTGAAACGGATAAGCCACGAGGCATCGTCGAAACGATCGATCTGGCCATCGACCCAGCCATGGCAAAGGGCGACATCGATGGCCTCCGCCTTCGTCAGCATGCTGGCGAGGCGGGCGTTCTTTTTCGGCAAGCGCAACCAGAGACCCGAACAGCTTGAAGGTTGTGCCGAGATCCAGGCGTCGAAAGCGGCCTGGTCCGCGAAGAGCATGATCGGCAAACCGGCGCGGGAGAGCTCTTTAGCCAAGTGAATCGGCGCTCCCGGAGGAAGATCAGGCCGCGCCCGGGACGTCGGGCCAGATCAGTTCGGCATGCGTATTGTTGAAGGCCGGGTCGTCGTGCGAACCGCCGACGTAGACGGTGACGTCTTCGCCCACGCCGTCGATATCCATGCCCTGCCCGTCCACGAAATGTGCACCAAGGGCCTGCATTTCCACCATGCGTTCGGCCAGGATGCCGGCACGACCGGTGTCGTCCGCGGGCACATTGCGAAGGCTGATATCCGGTCGTGCGAACTTGCGCATGCCACGGGTATGGACCCATTGGCGACCCGGGTTGTGTTCATCGTCGCTGCACAGGATCAACACGTGGTTGCGCGGCGGCGCGCCACCCTCCACCAGGTAATGATTGCGCCACTGGGTCGCTTCGTACAACGACAGTAGCTGCGGATCCACTACCACCGAGCCGCCGGCATCGAGCAACGCCGCAACCACGCCGAGCGTGTCACGCAGGTAATCAAGACTCGCCGAATCGTCCACTTCGCCACGCACAGCCAGTACATGCGGCGCCTGGCGCGCGCGCTCGAACCCTGCGGGGTTGTCCTCCTTCAGGATCTCGCCCAGCACACCTGAGAGTGGATAGCCTTCCCAGCGTGACAGCACGGCATTCTGGTAGCGCTGCAATTCAACGCCAGGCGGCAGCCCGGCACTGTCGTATTTGCGCGCTGGAATAACGATCTCCTCGGCAAAGCTGCCGAAGATGAAGAACAGCAGCATCGACTTGCCGCCGGCCTGCTGGAAATAAGGCCGTGGCCAGGTGTTGAGAGGGGTATCGGTCACGAGCGTTTCCTATGCGTTGTTGCCCAGCGGCAGCACGGTTTGCTGCAACTCGATGCGGCCGTCGCCGGCGGTGATCTTCTTGAACTCGGCGCGACTGACCGAGACATAGCGGTCGTTGCCGCCGATCTCAACCTGAGGACCCTGGGTCACGGCATGGCCCTGTTCATCCACGCGTACCACCATGGTGGCCTTGCGGCCGGTATGGCAGATCGTCTTGATTTCGTCGAGGTTGTCCGCCCACGCCAGCAGGTACTTGCTGCCTTCGAACAATTCCCCGCGGAAGTCCGTGCGCAACCCGTAAGCCAACACCGGGATACCAAGGCGGTCGACCACGTCGGAGAGCTGCCAGACCTGGGCACGGCTCAGGAACTGCGCTTCATCGACCAGGACGCAGTGCAGTGCGCCACGCTCGGCGATATCGGCCTGCGTCACGGCCAGTAAATCCTCCTCAGAGGAAAACCGCCGCCCTACCGCCTTCAGGCCGATGCGCGAGGCCACCACGCCCTCACCGTAGCGATTGTCCAGCGCCGGCGTAAGGATGAAGGTGCGCATCCCACGCTCATGGTAGTTGTGGGCGCTTTGCAGCAAGGTGGTGGTCTTGCCGGCATTCATCGCCGAATAGTAGAAATAAAGCTTCGCCATCGCGCCATATTACCGCGTCGGGCCGGTCGTGGCAGAATGCGGTGGTCACCAGGGTGCCAACGCATCCACTGGTCCTGAGCTCTACAGCCGCATCGAGGCGGACACCGATAACGCTCTGCCGCCCACTTTGGCTCGGCCATCGATGGTCTCCCCACCCAGGGCCGACGGCGCGCGGCTTTGCAGGCGAGGGTCGCTTACGAACTGGTGCATGTAACCGACATCGACGCTTGCCCCTAAGCCGAATTGGTAGCCCAGTCCCGCCGACAAGAGCCGGCGGGACTGATCGGGTAGGCGCAGATCCCTCGTGGCGGTCCGGGTCGGCGTCTGGTCGTAGCCGGCGCCAAGACGCAACACCAGTTTATCCGTGGCTTGGAACTGGGCCGTCGTCGACCATCGCATCGCGTCCCTGTATCGCAATGGCTGGGAGAGGCGCGGACCGGTGCCCGCTTCAATATCCAGGCTGGCCAGGCGGGACCACTGAGTCCATCGCACCGATGCGCCGACCGCAAGCCTGTCGGTAAGCTGATGGACCCAGTCGATGTCGAGCCACGCGGGCATATCGAACCGGGCGCTTGCACGACCACCGTCGGCATCGAGCTCGGGCAACTGGTGGTCGGCAGGAAGGCTGCCATTGATCAGCGGAACCAGGGCCAGCACCTCCCGCGCGGTAATCTCGCCCCCAGCCGCAAGGCCGTCATCGTTGGGAAAGTACAGCCGGTAGCTGCCGCGAAGACGGTTGCGCACCGCCGCGTGATACGCCATCCCGATAACGTCCCTGGCGCTGGGTCGAAAACTTGCCCCGAGAAACCACGCGGAAGACCAGGTACGCATCGCCACGTGTGTTTGCGCGACAGTCAGTGGCGAGACGAAAGCGCCCAGCTCATGCAACGTACTGAAGAGATCCGTGCCTGTGTTGAGCTGGAGGCGTGTTTGCTGCACGGCCGCGCCGGCACCTAGCGAGACGCTATCGGATACACGCCAGGCCAGGGATGCCCCTACCGCCACCGACTCGATCTCGGTGCGAACGCCGAACTGGCGCCCTCGCCAGCCATTGGCGTAGCGCGTGGCCAAGCCGTAGGGAGCCGTGATGTAAGCACCCAGCGCCAGGCGCCTGGTCAATGGACGCATGGCGTAGAGCGCCGGCACGGGAATCGCCCGCTTGCCACCGTTGGCGTTTCGGCCCGCGATGGGCTCGCCCTGCCAGTCGCTGACGTCGCCGCGGAAACGGATGTCGGGCTGAATGAGCGTAAGGCTGCCCTTGATGGCAGGGGCGGTGGCCCATGACATTGCTGCCGGATTGCCATAGGCGGCGGCGGAATCACCCTCCCAGAGGGTACCACCGGAGTTTGCACGGCCGAGATTGTCGGCACCGCCGGTATCCAGTTGGAAGGCGCTCGCCCGGGCATTCCCGGCCGGCCAAGTGACCGTGCCAAACGCGAGCACGAATGCCAGTGTCGAGATATTGAAACGATGCGTACGGGTATTCATGGTGGCATCTCCCTTGCCGAGGAAGGCCAGGACGCATGGGCATCCTGGCCATGGGCACTACTGGATCGACAAGCGAGGCGTAGTGCCCAGCGTGGCAGTAATGGTGCAGTTGGGCTGGAGGGGCACGTTGGCGTAGCTCAGTTCAGCCACCTCGTTACTCCAGGTGGACACCAGCTGCGGGGTGGTGCAAGCCCCAAGCAGCGTGTCTACCTTGATGTCGGCAATGGTTACCTCGCTGGTGGTGTTGGCTATCACGCGCCACGGCAAAGAAACGCCCTTGATGCCGCCACACAGCAGGCCTCCCTTGAACGTGGCCGCGGTCACCTGGGCCGTGCCATCGGGCAAGACGTTTCCCGTAAAGGTGGCGGTACACATCACAGGCACTCCACCCTTGGTCAGCGCGGCCGACCCACTGGCAGTAAAGGCTCCCACGGGACCAATACTTGCTGCGTGGGAAACCGATGCAACTGACGAAGACAGCGCGAAGGCGGCGGCCATGATTCGAACGGATTTCATGATGACGTTCCTTGTTGAAAGACAGGTGTGCGCGGCACGCGTGCACGCGTGCCGCGCCGTCATATGAAGAGATCACGTCGTTGCGGTGTGTGACCTTGTCGCGTATTTGCCGGCGCCACAGCACGCACAGCCAAGACAGCGAAATCGCATACGACAAAGATGGAAATCCACCGACAGCATGGATGTCGGCGACCTCTCATCAGGCCGTCAGAAACGGCGCCCGTTCCCTCGTGCGGAAAACTACTCAGCCACCGCTTCGGCCAGACGCAACTTGCGCTCATTCCACCAACGGCGCAGGTCCAGCACGGCACCCACGCCATAGATCAGCTTGAACATCTGCAGGCGCCACCACACCGGCCGGGAGTCATAGACATCCCCCGCCAGCATCGAGATCACGCCTTGCTCAAGTTGCAGGACATTCCGCGGATTGCGGAAAAGGCTGGTCATCACCGGCCCGTTGAAGCGATAGATGAAAAAGGCGAAGCGGCGCATGCCCATGCGTACCCGCCGCTGCATGCGCCGTTGCGCGGCGGCCTCGGACTTCGGCTCGCGCAGTGCACGGTCGACCACGTCCACAGCTTGCTCGGCGCCGTTCATCGCCAGGTAAACACCGGATGAAAACACCGGATCCAGGAACGCGTATGCATCGCCAACGAGGATCCAGCCCGGCCCTGCCATCGCCGAGGCGTCGTAGGCGTAGTTGCCCGTGACGCGAACCTCGTTATCGATAAGCGTGGCGCCGGCCAGGCGCTGCGCCAGCTGGGGGTTGCGATTGAGCGTGGCCATGAGGAAATCCACGTTCTGGCCGCGCCGCGTCTTCAGGTAGGCCGGCCGGCATACCGCACCGACGCTCATCACCCCGCCGGGCAACGGGATCATCCACATCCAGCCGTCTTCGAAGCGATAGATGCTGATGTTTCCGGCGTCTTCCCCCGGACGGTGCTGAGCACCGGAAAAATGACCGAAGATCGCCGCGCTCTGGTGCTCGCGGTTGCGCCGGCGAAGCTTCTTTTTCGATGCAAGAAGTCCATCGCGGCCGCTGGCATCGACCACGTACTTCGCACGTATCGTGTATGTGCCTCCATCGTCTGCCCGAACGGTGAGCGCGCTGTCCCGCGGGCCTGCCTGGTCCACGGCGAGCACTTCGGTGCCTTCGCGGGCATCGACGCCGCATTCGCGGGCATGCTCGAAGAGCATCTTGTCGAAGTCCTGGCGGTATACCTGGTAGGCGTGCGGCGGACTGGATCCCAGCGCGCGGTCGAAGGCGAACGTGCTGTACCCGGCCGGAGTGTCGGATTCGAAATCCGCGCCGCGCTTGTACACGCCGATGGCGCGCACCTTGTCCAGTACGCCAAGCCGTTCGAAGACCGGCAGGTTCATCGGCAGCAGCGACTCGCCGATGTGGAAGCGGGGATGGCGCGCTTTCTCCAGGGCCACCACGCGATAACCGCGCCGCGCCAGCAGGGCCGCGGCCGTACTGCCACCCGGGCCACCGCCGATCACGGCGATATCGCACTGCACGTCATTTCCCAACGGCGCAACGTCCATCGTCCACTCCCTTGTTTCGCTGCCGAAGGCATGGCCTGCGTCTGCTACCATGACCCCTCGTACCACCCCCTGCCGTGAAACCTCCGTCCATGCTCAATCCGCAACAACACGCGGCGGTCGAATATTGCGACGGCCCCCTGCTGGTCCTGGCCGGTGCCGGTTCGGGGAAGACGCGCGTCATCACGGAGAAGATCGCCCATCTGATCGGCCGCCGCAAGCTTGCGCCGGAAAAGATTGCAGCGATAACCTTTACCAACAAGGCCGCGCGCGAAATGCGCGAGCGCGTATCGAAGATCATCCCGGCCGAGGCCGCGGCGGCGCTTACCGTCTGCACCTTCCATGCCCTTGGCCTTAAATTCCTGCAGATCGAACATGAACGCGCGGGCCTGCGACGCGGGTTCTCGGTGCTGGATGCCGACGACACCGACGCGATCATCAAGGAGCTCTCGCCCAAGGGCGTGAAGCCCGAAGTACTCAATGGCCTGCGGAACCTGGTGAGCCGGGCCAAGAACTCCGCCCTCACCCCCGACGAAGCGATGGCCGCCGCACGCAGCCCGCGTGAAATCGAGGCGGCCACCATCTACGACCTCTACCAGCAGCGCCTGGCCGCCTTCAACGCGGTGGATTTCGACGACCTGATCCGCCTGCCGCTGCGTATCCTGGAAGCCGACGACGACTGCCGCCTGGCCTGGCGCGAGCGCCTGCGCTACCTGCTGGTGGACGAATACCAGGATACCAACGACGCCCAATACCGCCTGCTCAAGGCGCTCTCGGGCGACAAGGCCCGCTTCACCTGCGTGGGCGACGACGACCAGAGCATCTACGCCTGGCGTGGCGCCAACCCGGAGAACATCGACCAGCTCGGCCGCGATTTCCCCCAGTTGCAGGTGATCAAGCTCGAACAGAACTACCGCTGCGCTAAGCGCATCCTGCGCGCGGCCAACAAGCTGATCGCCAACAATCCCCACGTGCACGAAAAGCGCCTGTGGAGCGACCACCTGGAAGGCCCGCCCATCCGTGTTCTCGAGTGCAAGGAAAGCGAGCACGAGGCGGAAAAGATCGCCGCCATCGCCTCGCACCTGTACGAGAAGTACAAGGACAAGGGCTGCCGCTGGAGCGACTTCGCCATCCTCTACCGAGGGAATTTCCAGGCCCGTCCGCTGGAGAAGGCCCTGCGCCTGGCACGCGTGCCCTACCACCTGTCCGGCGCCTTGAGTTTCCTGGACCGCGCGGAGGTCAAGGACGTCCTTTGCTACCTGCGGCTGCTTGCCAATCCCACCGACGACGCAGCCTTCCTGCGCGTGGTGAACGTACCCAAGCGTGAGATCGGCGCCACCACGCTCGAGAAGCTCGGCCAGGTGGCCGCCTCCCGCGGCGCCTCGATGCTTGACGCCGCGCGCAGCGACAGCGTGCTGAAGACCCTTTCCCCACGACCGGCGTCGCAGCTGGCCTCATTCACCCGCCTGATGGATGAACTGCGCAGCGCCGCGATCCATCACAGCGCCGCGGAACTGGTCGAGATGCTGTTGCAGAAAACCGGCTACGCCGCGCAGATCGCTTCGACCACGCCCGACCAGGTCACCCGCGATCGCAAGCTCGGCAACCTGCGCGAACTCACCGAGTGGTTCGCCGCCATGCAGAAGGATGGCGGCGGCGCCGGCGACCTCGCCGCACAGCTGGCCCTGCTCAGCCATGCCGATCGCGACGACCCGGGCAACGCGCTGCGCATGATGACCCTGCATTCGGCCAAGGGCCTGGAGTTCCGATTCGTCTTCATCGCCGGCTGCGAGGACGGCACCCTTCCCCACGAAGGAGCGTTGGACGAAGGCCGTATCGACGAGGAACGCCGCCTGATGTACGTGGGCATTACCCGGGCCAAGGAGTTGCTCACCCTGAGCTATTCGGCCCGCACGAAGAAATACGGCGAGATCCTTTCCAACCAGCCCAGCCGCTTCTTGAAGGAATTACCCGAGGACGACCTGCACTGGGAAGGCAAGGACCCCGAGGCCGATGCCCAGGTCACCCGCGAGACGGCGCAATCGCACATGGCGAAGATCGCCGCGATGCTCGCGGCCAACAACCGCTAGATGAGCCGCTCCGCTTCCAGTTCCTGCTTCAGGTAGGCATAGAAGATCGGCGCCGCCACCACGCCGGCAAGTCCAAAAGCCGCCTCGAACAGAAGCATGGCCACCAGGAGTTCCCAGGCCCGCGCGCGGATCTGCGTGCCGACGATGCGCGCATTGAGGAAATACTCAAGCTTGTGGATCACGATCAGGAAGCCGAGCGCGGCCATGCCCACGTAGAGCGATATCGACAATGCGGCGATGGTGACGGCGGTATTGCTGATCAAATTCCCGATCACCGGCATCAGGCCCACGATGAACGTGAACAGCACTAGCGTCTTGGCCAGAGGCACGTGGATGCCCATCAGCGGCAGCACGCCAAGCAGGAAGATCGCGGTAAGCACGGTGTTCACCAGCGAGATCTTGATCTGGGCGAACACGATGTCGTGGAAAGCCTTGGCCAGTCGTGCGCAGCGCAGGCCCAGGGCCGCCGCCAGCGGGCCAACCTGATGGGGCGGACGCGTGCGCGATAAGGCGACGATGCCGCCCAACACGAGGCCGATCAGGATGTGCACGGTGACGCGCGCAGCCTCCTTGCCGGCCAGTTGCAGGGTCACGGCATGCGTCTTGGCAAATCCGGTAAGGACCAGGCGGAGCTCTTCCACGCTGTCGGGAAGGTGGTCGACGATCACGGTGGGCAACTGCTCGCGAGCCTTGTCCACCAGCGGCATCAATTGCGTCTGCCAGAGCACCTCGGGATTGCCCAGCTCGCTGCGCAGGAAGCCGACCGCACCAAAAATGGCCAGGATCAGCAGGCCGACCACGACGACCGCCAGGATCGCCACCACCAGGGCTCGAGCCCGCGTGCCAGCCAGGCGGTTGCCCAGCAGCGGGGCGGTGGAGAACACCACCTCGTAGACCAATAGGCCCGCCAGCAGCGCCGGCAACAGCCGGAGTGCCATTACCAGCAGCAGCGCCACGGCAGCCAGGGTGTAGCTGGCAATGCGGATGGGCAGGGTCGAGCGCGAGAGATTGTCCATTCGGGTCCGTGCGGTGGGGCCAGTTCGTGACTTTATACGATGGCCGGGTGTCGCGACTGTGGCGCCGGCCAGTCGTCACCCGGCTGTCGTAAACTTTCCCGATCATCACCCGCCCTTCAAGCAGGACGCCCAACGCATGTCATTGATTCGACCGCTGGTGCTCGGCTGCGCACTGGCCCTTTCCGCCTGCGCCACCGTTGCCCCCCAGCCCAAGGCTTCCCCCGCACCCGCCCCGGCCGCCCAGCCCGCGGCAGCGGCTGCCGTGCCCGCCGATGACAACCTCAACGCTGCCTTGTGGAGCCAGCGGGCGGTCGAACACGACATGATCTACGAAGAGGTGTTCCGCAACGCGCAGGCCAAACTCGCCGCCGCGCTGAAGGACCCCACCTGGGATGCCCTGCCCAAGGACGACCGCACTACCCCGGTGAGCAAGAAGCTCAAGCCTGCCGTGGTGCTGGACATCGACGAAACCGTGCTGGACAACTCGCCCTACCAGGTGCGCGTGATTCGCGGCGGAGGGGAATTCAACGAAGCGGACTGGGCGGCCTGGTGCAAGGAAGCCGTGGCCCGCGCCATGCCTGGCGCGGTCGCCTTCACGCAGTGGGCGGCCAGCCATGGCATCGCAGTGATCTATGTTTCCAACCGCGCCAAGGACCTGGACGAACCGACCCTGCGCAACCTGCGCCAGGCCGGCCTGCCGGTCTCCGGTCCCGAGGCCTTCCTGGGCCTGGGAACCTTCGTCCCCGATTGCGAGCAGATCGGCACCGAGAAGGGATGCCGCCGGCAGCTGATCGCCAGCAAATACCGCGTGCTGATGCAGTTCGGCGACCAGCTGGGCGACTTCGTCACCGTACTTGCCAACACCCCTGAAGGCCGGGAGAAAGCCATCGCGCCGTATCGTGCGTGGGTCGGCGAGCGCTGGTTCGTGCTCCCCAACCCGACCTATGGATCATGGGAGCCGGCGGTGTTCAACAACGACTATACGCTGCCCCGCGAGGAGCGTCGCAAGCTTAAAATTGACGCATTACGCGATAAGTAAACGAATTCAATAAGTTAAGAAACCTATCTTACCTATTGCCTTAATTTTAACGCGCAATTAAGATAGCCGCGCCGACACCGCAAGCCGCCAAAGCGAAGCGGGCAAGGCCATTTCCCTTTCCGGCCTCGAGCCGGCAAGCCCCGCAGGCCAGACCCGCGGGGTTTTCTTTTTTATGCTGGGCACCATGCATCGCCTGCTCCTCGCCTTCGCCCTGTGCCTGCTCGTTGCCTGCCATCAGGAGGACGCGCCAGCACCCGTGCCCGTGGCAGTGACACCGCCCGAGGCGGCGCTGAAAGCGTCAGTGGACCTGCTGGGCCGGGGGGACTTCGCCGGCTTCTGGCAACACGCCCTGCCCCCGGCGGACTTCGCCAACCTCAAAGCCGACTGGGAGCGGCGCCCCGGCATGCTCGACGATGCCGACCGGCGCCGTCTGGACGCAGCCCTGGCCGGGCTTGGCCGTGATGGCGCCGACAAGAAGCTTTGGACGGAAATATCGCCCTTTGTGCTTCACTTCGAGCGCGATTACCGCGAGCAAATGCCGCTGACCATCGGCGTTTTCCAGTCCATCGCCATGACCGGCATCGGCGGCGCCCGTTCGCTCACCACCGCACAGAAGGCCCTGGCCCGTGAGGCGGTGCTGGCGCTGGGCCCGTGGGCGCAGGCCGCGCCATGGGGAGACGTCGCCGCCGCCCACAAGGCAATCGATATCGCGGTGGCGACAGGAAAGGACCTGCAATTTCCCGCCGACGGGACGCCGGCGGACTTCGAAACATCCATGCGCAACCAGCAACTGGCCTTCAACGCCTTGGTGGACATGGCCCACCTCTACAACCTGGACCTGGACGCCATGTTCGCCTCGGCGCATACCCAGGTGCTGGAGAACACCGAGGCCAGTGCCCGCGTACGCCTGCTCTACACGTTGGTGGACCGCCCGCTGTCGATCGACATCGCCATGGTGCGTGAAGACGGCCACTGGTATGACCGCGACCTGCTCGAGTCGGTACGTTCCACCCACGACGACATCGTCCATGGGATCGGCACCGACGTCCCCGCCGCGCCCTTAACAAGCGCACGCTAAACTAGCCCGATGGCTGATCCCTCCACCTATCCCGTCACCCAGGCCCGCAGCCGCCCGCGAGGCCCCTGGTGGTTCGCACTCTTAAGCCGCGTGCTCGAGCCCTGGGTACGCATCAAGCGTGATCCGGCCGAGCCTTCCACCCTGCTCCGGGCCGATATACCGGTCTGCTACGTGATCGAACGCGACGGCGTGTCCGATGCGCTGATCCTCGAGCGCGCCTGCCGCGAGGCGGGCCTGCCCAGCCCCATGCAGCCGGTGCCGAACATTCCCGTTCGCCGGCGCCGCGCCATGTTCGCCCTGGCCCGCCGCGAAGGCTGGGGCTTCGGCCGGCGCCAGGCCGCCTTGCCGAAGGAACCCTTGAACCGGCTGGTGCACGCCCTGGAGGCCATGCCCCACCAGGATGTGCAGCTGGTGCCGGTGTCGATCTACGTGGGTCGCGCTCCCGGTCGCGAGAGCGGCTGGTTCCGCGTGCTGTTCTCGGAAAACTGGGTGGTGGTGGGCCGCTTCCGGCGCCTGCTGGCCGTGCTGTTGAACGGCCGCGATACGGTGGTTCATTTCGCCGCGCCCGTGTCGCTGCGCCAGGTGCTCGATGACGCCGGCGACATCCGCGCCGAACGCCTGACGCGCAAGATCGCCCGCGTGCTGCGAACGCATTTCCGCCGCATCCGTGCCGCGGTGATCGGCCCGGACCTTTCCCATCGGCGCACCGTGGTCGACGCGGTGCTCAACGCCGAACCGGTACGCGAGGCCGTGGCCGCTGCGTCGGCCAAGGAAAAGATCCCCTACGCCAAGGCCTGGCGCCGCGCCCACGACATGGCCATGGAAATCTCGGCCGACTATTCCCACCCGGTGGTGCGTTCTACTTCCTTCCTGCTGTCGAACTTCTGGAACAAGCTGTACGACGGCATCGCCATGCACCATTTCGACAAGGCACGCGCCGCGGCGCCGGGTCATGAAGTGGTGTACGTGCCGTGCCATCGCAGCCATACCGACTACCTGCTGCTGTCCTACCAGTTGCATCAGTCCGGTGTAGTGCCGCCGCACATCGCCGCGGGCGTGAACCTGAACCTGCCGGTGATCGGCCCGATCCTGCGTCGCGGCGGTGCCTTCTTCCTGCGTCGCAGCTTCCGCGGCAACGCGCTGTATTCGGTGGTGTTCAACGAATACCTGGCACAGCTGGTCGACCGCGGCGTGCCGCTGGAATACTTCATCGAAGGCGGCCGTTCGCGCACCGGGCGCCTGCTGGCGCCGCGCGCCGGCATGCTGGTGATGACGGTACGCGCGTTCCTGCGCGCACCGCGCCGCCCGGTGCTGTTCCAGCCGGTATACATCGGCTACGAGAAACTGATGGAAGGAAAATCCTACATCGGTGAATTGACCGGCAAGCCGAAAGAGAAGGAATCGCTGCTGGGCCTGCTTCGGGGCCTGAAGGTGCTGCGCCAGCGCTACGGCCACGTCACCTTGAACTTCGGCGAGCCCATCGCGCTGGAACCCTTGCTCGATACCGCGGAGCCTGCATGGCGCCAGACCACGGCCACGCCCGATGCCAAGCCTGAGTGGCTGTCGGGCATGGTGGATAACCTCGCTGAGCGCATCCAGGTCAATATCAACCGCGCCGCCGACGTCAACCCGATCAACCTGCTGGCGCTGGCATTGCTTGCCACGCCCAAGCACGCCATGGCCGAGAGCGACCTGCTGGCGCAGCTGGAACTGACCAAGGCCCTGATCACGGACCTGCCTTATTCCGATCGCGTTACCGTCACCCCGAGCGCGCCGGCCGGCATCATCGCCTACGGCGAGCAGATGGGCTGGATCAAGCGCGTGCGCCACCCGCTGGGCGACGTGCTGATGGCCGAGGGCGAGCAGGCGGTGCTGCTTTCGTACTTCCGCAACAACGTGCTGCATTTGAATGCCACGGCCGCGTGGGTGGCCTGCTGCTTCCTCAATAACCGCCGCATGTCGCGCTCGTCGGTGATCCGCCTGGGCCGCATCGTCTACCCGTTCATCCAGGGCGAGTTGTTCCTGCCGTGGGACGAGGAAGGTTTCACCGGGCAGATGCAGGCCACCATCGACTTCTTCGTGGCCCGCGGCATCCTTGAGACCTCCGGCGAAGGTCGCCTGCTCGAGCGTGGCCCCGGCCAGGACGATGGCGCCTACCAGCTGCGCGTGATCGCCCGAAGCCTGCTGCAGGCCTTCGAACGCTATTACATTGCCATCGCCGCGCTGGTGAAGAACGGTCCGCACACGCTCACCGCCGGGGAGCTTGAGAATGCCTGCACGCTCACCGCGCAACGCCTGGGCATGCTCAACGAACTGTCGGCCCCCGAATTCTTCGACAAGGCACTGTTCCGCGGCTTCATCCAGAAGCTGCGCGAGCGCAAGGTGGTATGGACCGACGATGAGGGCAAGCTCGATTTCGCCCAGGCCCTGGAAGGCATGGTCGACGATGCGAGGCTGATCCTGGCCCGCGAAGTGCGCCATTCGATCCTGAAGATCACCCCGGGCGGCGCCGAGCCGCGCGATCCGCCACCGCCGACGCTGAAGGAAGTACCGGTGGAAGATGTGTCTGCCGATCTGCACGAGCGGCACGTGGTGAACGAGGAAGAACGTCACCACCCGACGCACCTGCCGTGAGGACCGACGATTGGGGGTCAGAGTGATAACTCTGACCCCGCCCGTCGGGCGGAGCTAGACGTTCTCTTCCCGGTGCAGGCCGTCATCGGCGGTATCGGCCTCGAAGAGCCTTTGCAGGTCGCCTAGGGCCTGCATGGAAGTTTCACGAAGCGCCGCGTCGTCGTCGTACACCAGGTACTGCCGGGCCAGCAGCTGTTCGTCGTGCTTGCGGAAGCGCTCGACGCGGGCCTCGGCCAGCTCCTGGGGCATGCCCAACGCCTGCAGCACCAGGCGGGCCATCTTCAGCGAGGAATGGAAGGTCTCGCGCACCGGCTCCTCGATGCCGAGGTCCATCAGGCGGAACGCATGCTGCCGGTTGCGCGCGCGGGCAACGATCTTCAAGTGGGGAAACTGGCGGCGTACCAGCCGCGCCGTGCGCAGGTTCATGTCCGGATCGTCCGTACCCAGTACGAATACCTCGGCCGTCTGGGCCTGGGCCGCACGCAACAGCTCCGGCCGCGCCGGATCGCCGAAGAACAATGAGGTGCCGCCGAAACGGCGCGAGAATTCCACCTGCTCGACGGAATTTTCCAGTGCCACGAAGGGAATATCGTGTGCGCGCAGCAGGCGCGAAACGATCTGGCCGACACGGCCGAAGCCGGCGATGATCACCCGGGGACTGGCAACATCGGGGGTTTCGAACTCGCGATCAGGCTTGCGTGCCTTGACGTTCAGCAGGGCGGCCACCGTGATCACCAGCAGCGGCGTCAACGCCATCGACAAGGTGATCACCAGCACCAGCACGTTGCGCTGGACCTCAGTGATCAAATGATTGGACTGCGCCAGGTTCAGCACCACGAAGGCGAATTCACCGCCGCAGGCAAGAAGCGCGGTAAGCCGCAACGAGTCGGCCATGTTCAGCCGGCCCGCCGACAGGCCTAACGGCCACAGCACCAAAGACTTGGTGACCAGAAGCAGACCCACCAGGCCAAGGATCAACAGCGGCTCATGGACCAGCAGGGACAGATCCACCGACATGCCTACGCTGATGAAGAACAAACCCAGCAGCAGGCCTTTGAAGGGCTCGATGTTCGACTCAAGTTCGTGGCGGTACTCCGAATCGGCCAACAGCACGCCGGCGAGGAAGGCGCCGAGCGTCACCGATACGCCGATCAGTTCCATCACCAGCGCCGTACCCATCACCACCAGCAGCGCCGTGGCGGTGGATACCTCCACGCTGCCCGCGCGCGCGACGAAGCGGAACACCGGGCGCAGCAGCAGCCGACCACCGAGCACCACCACGACGATGCCACCGACCACGGTGGCGATCCTGGAGAGCTCCGGCGGGTGTGTTCCATGGTCCATGGATCCGCCCAGGAGCGGAATGGCCGCGATCAGGGGAATGGCCGCGAGGTCCTGGAACAAAAGAATGGCAAAGCCTTGCCGGCCGTACTCGGAATTGGCTTCCTTGCGCTCAGCCAGGATCTGCAGGCCGAAGGCGGTGGATGACAACGCGAGCGCACCACCGACAATCACGGCGGATCGTGCCGCCATGCCGAATGCCAGGAAGGCCACGCCGCCGATCACCAGCATCGTCAGCAGCACCTGGGCCAGGCCGCTGCCGAACACGGCGCGCCGCATCACCCACAGGCGCTGCGGCGAAAGCTCAAGGCCGATGACGAACAGCATCAGCACCACGCCAAACTCGGAGATCGCGGCGACGCCTGCCGTGTCGCGGATCAGGCCAAAGCCTGAAGGCCCGATGGCCAGGCCCGCGATCAGGTAGCCCAGCACGGCTCCAAGCTTGAATCGCTTGGAAATAGGCACGGCCACTACGGTAGCGAGCAGGAAGATGACCGCCGATTGCAGGAACTGATGGTTTTCCATGGCCTCTACCCCGGGGCGGTGGCCCGAATTATGGCATGGACGATGCGCGGTTCCGCCCGGTTACCTGTCTTCGCGCAACCAGCGCGCCGCATCGATGGCGAAATAGGTAAGGATGGCATCGGCGCCGGCGCGCTTGATCGAAACCAGCGACTCGAGCACCACTTTTTTCTCGTCCAGCCAGCCATTCCGTGCGGCGGCCTTGATCATCGCGTACTCGCCGCTCACCTGGTACACGAAGGTGGGTACACCGAAGGTGTCCTTCACGCGGCGAACGATGTCCAGGTACGGCAGGCCCGGCTTCACCATCACCACGTCGGCGCCTTCGGCAAGGTCGAGCTCGACCTCCCGCAGCGCCTCGTCGCTGTTGCCGACATCCATCTGGTAGGTGTGCTTGTCGGCCTTGCCCAGGCTCGCGGACGAACCCACCGCATCGCGGAAGGGGCCATAGAAGCTGGACGCGTACTTCGCTGCATAAGAAAGGATCCGCGTATGGATGAAGCCATGCGCCTCCAGCGCGTCGCGGATGCTGCCGATGCGGCCGTCCATCATGTCCGACGGCGCGATGAAATCGATGCCGGCCTCGGCCTGGGCCAGCGACATCTTCACCAGTGCCTCGACCGTGGGCTCGTTCATCACATAGCCGTCGGCGTCGATCAGGCCGTCCTGACCATGGGTGGTGTAGGGGTCCAGCGCAACGTCGCCGATCAGGCCAAGCTGCGGCCACGCCTTCTTCAGCGCGCGCGCGGCACGCTGGAACAGGCCCTGCGGGTTCCAGGCCTCGGCTGCATCCTCGCTCTTGGCGTCCAGGCCCACCGACGGGAACAGGGCCAGCGCCGGGATGCCAAGCTCCACGCATTCGCCACCGAGCTTCACCAGCTCGTCGATCGACAGCCGTTCCACGCCTGGCATCGAGGGCACGGCCTCGCGCTGCCCTTCGCCGTCGATGACGAAGGCGACCATGATCAGATCGTGAGCGGTCAGGGTGGTCTCACGCATGAGGTTGCGGGAGAAGGCATCGCGACGCATGCGGCGCATGCGGACGGCGGGGAAATTCATGGGCGGGGCCTGCGGTCTTTAAGCCAGGCGGTCATTCTACGCCGCGGGTGACGGGGGGCGGCGCGGCAAGTTGTCCCGGACCGGCGGGGGCTCTGGGTTGAGGGTTAAGGGTTGGGGGTCAGAGTAATGACTCTGACCCCGCTTCGATGCGAAGGGTGGTGGCGGCATCGAAGTAATGCGCCCGTGCCGGATCAAAGGCCAGCTCGATCTCGCCACCCGGGTGCGATGCAGCCTGGGGCGGCGCGCGTGACACCAATTCGCCTTCAGCACCACGCATGTTCAGGAATACCTCGTTGCCCACCGGCTCCACCACGTCGACGAAGGCCTTCAGGCGTGGGAACGCCGCGGGCGTGCCGTCGGCAACAGGCTGGAGGTCTTCCGGGCGTATGCCCATCACCACCTGCCGGCCGAGATGGCCGGCCAGCGCTCCGGTGGGAGCAAGCGGCCCCAGTGGCAGCGAGACGGAGAGCGTACGCAGCGTAAAACCATCCGACTGCTCCAGCGTCCCCGTCCACAGGTTCATCGCGGGGCTGCCCAGGAAACCGGCCACAAAGAGATTGGCTGGCCGGTCGTAGAGGTTCATCGGCGTGTCGATCTGCTGGATCACTCCGCCGTTCAACACCACGATGCGCTGGCCCAGTGTCATCGCCTCGATCTGGTCGTGGGTGACGTAGATCATCGTGGCGCCGAGTTCGCGATGCAGGCGCCCGATCTCCACGCGCATGGATAACCGCAGCTTCGCGTCGAGGTTGGACAACGGTTCGTCCAGCAGGAAGACCGCCGGATCGCGCACCAGGGCACGGCCAAGTGCCACGCGTTGGCGCTGGCCGCCCGACAGCGCCGCTGGACGGGACGTGAGCCTTTCGCTCAGGCCAAGCTTGGCGGCGGATTCGGCCACGCGCCTGTCGATCTCCGATTTGGGCTGTCCGCGCAAGCGCAAGCCGAAGCCCAGGTTTTCGGCCACGGTCATGTGGGGATAGAGCGCATAGTTCTGAAAGACCATGGCGATATCGCGGTCTTTCGGCGCGATGTCGTTCACCACGCGGTCGCCGATCCACAGCTCGCCGCCGCTGATGTCCTCCAGGCCCGCGATCATCCGCAGCAAGGTGGTCTTGCCGCAGCCGGACGGCCCCACCAGCACCAGCAGTTCGCCGTCGGCAATGTCGAAGCTGGCTTCTGAAACCGCGACGTGGCCGTTGGGATACACCTTTCGGATTTTGTCCAAGCGGACACCGGCCATACTGTTCTCCACGATACGATGGGGTATTCTGCCCACGTAATCGTTTACATCAAAGCCCGACCGAATTGCTGCACTGCATCATGAGGCGGACTGGACATTCAGGGCGCCGCACAGGCAGGCTTGACGGATTTCGACGGGTTCTTTCTCCATGGCTCATCACAGCGCGCTGCAACCGACCCTCCTTGCCGACGTCGGTGGCACCAATATCCGCTTCGCGATGGCCGATCCCACGCAACGGTCCCCCTTCCGCGCCGATACCGTGCGCCGGTACCACGTAGCCGACTTTCCCAACATGAGCGACGCGGGCAAGCGCTACTTCCAGGAAACGGGCCTTGAGGCGCACCGCGCCATCGTCGATGCCGCCGGCCGCGTCGCCGATGCGGAGGTCAAGATCACCAACAACCCCTGGGAGATCTCCGCCGCGCGCCTGGAACGCGAACTGGGCCTGGATTCGGTGCACCTGGTGAACGATTTCGCCGCGCTGTCGATGGGCGTGCCGCTGCTGGAGCCCGAGGACTGCGTGGTGATCGGCGACGTGCCCTGCCCCAAGCTTGGCGCCACGCATGCGCAAACCTTCGCTGTGATCGGCCCGGGGACCGGCCTGGGGGTGGGCGCGCTGCTGATCCGCAACGGCCACTGCAGCGTGCTGGAAACCGAAGGCGGCCACGCCGGCTTTGCCGCGCACACGACCGAAGACATCAAGATCCTGCGTCGGCTCAACGAGAAATACGGCCGCGTGTCCAACGAGCGCCTGATCTGCGGCCAGGGTTTGGTGAACCTCTACGGGGCCCTTTGCGACATCGCCGGCCAGACCCCGGAAGACCTCAAACCCGAGGACGTCACCCAGCGCGCCGAGGATGGCAGCGATCCGATGTGCGTGAAGACGGCCGAACGGTTCGCCGGCATCCTGGGCTCGGTGGCGGGCGACCTGGTGCTTACGCTGGGCGCCTGGGATGGCGTGTACATCGCCGGCGGCCTGCTGCCGATCATGCTGCCCTGGATGGAGAAAGGATCCTTTCGCCAGCGCTTCGAAGAGAAGGGCCGTTTCAAGGCCACCATGCAGAACGTGCCGACGGTGGGCATCATCCACCACGACCCGGGCCTGCTCGGCGCCGCCGCACTGGCGGTGATCGACGCCGGGTTGCCGCTGCTCAATCGCTAAGAACGGCCCGAAGCCTTATCGCGAGGAAATATATTTCTCGCGACGGATGTGCTGCACGGGCAAACCGTGTTCTTTCAGCGCCGCGAACGAGGCGTCGACCATGTTCGGGTTGCCGCACAGGTACGCGATATCGCCCTCCGCATCCGGTTCCAGTTCCGCCAGCACGGTCTGCACGTAGCCAAGGCGATCGTGCGGGCGCGGTTCCGGGCGGGCGCCACGGCTAAGGCAGGCATGGAAGGTGAAGTTCGGGTGCGTTCGGGCAAAGGCTTCGAATTCCTCGCCGTAGAGCAATTCGGTTTCGTTGCGCGCGCCGTACAACAACACCACTTTCACCCCGCGTGATTCCATCAGCCTGGCCAACTGCGGCAGCATGGCGCGGTAGGGCGTGACGCCGGTGCCGGTGGCGATCAGGATATAGCGCTTGTTGGTGTCGGCATCCATCAGGCAGAAGCGGCCGTAGGGGCCACTGGCATCGATGCTGCCTTCGTGGGCGAGCTCTCCCAGGAGCTTGGTGGCCGCGCCCCCCTCCACGTAGCTCACGGCGATCTCCACCCGCTGGACCGGCGAGGCGCCATCACCCACCGTGCCCACCGAGTAGCTGCGCTTGGTCGGCTTGCCGTCGTCGTACTGGAAGTGCACCTGGAGGAACTGGCCAGGAATGAACGCCAGCGGGGCACCGTCGGCGCGCTCGAAGGAAAGATGGCGCACCGTCGGGGCCAGCATGAAGCTGTCGACGAGGCGTAGCTGGAACTGCTCGGCCATGCGGGTTACTCGTGTTCGATCCCCCCATTGTCGGTGATCGGGGCCCCGGGAGGCCAGCAGCATGGGCACAGCTGCTTTATAATGAAGGCCTTACGCCTTCAAGAAGCCCCCCTCCCCCATGTCCGCACCCGCCTTGCAGGTCAACGACCTGCGCAAGACCTACGGCAATGGCGTCGAAGCCCTGAAGGGCATCTCGCTTACCGTGCAACCGGGCGACTTCTTCGCCCTGCTTGGCCCCAACGGCGCCGGCAAGTCCACCCTGATCGGCATCCTGTCGTCCCTGGTGAACGCCACAGGCGGCGAGGCGGAGATCTTCGGCGTCTCGGTACACCGCAACCGCTCGGCCGCCATGCAGCTGATCGGCCTGGTTCCTCAGGAGCTGAATTTCAACCAGTTCGAGAAGCCGATCGACATCTGCGTGAACCAGGCAGGGTTCTACGGCATCGGGCGCAAGACGGCCATCGAGCGTGCCGAGAAATACCTCAAGGAGCTGCGCCTGTGGGACAAGGCCCACATGCAGGCGCGCACCCTCTCCGGCGGCATGAAGCGGCGCCTGATGATCGCCCGCGCCATGATGAACGAGCCGAAGCTGCTGATCCTGGACGAGCCCACCGCCGGCGTGGACATCGAAATCCGCCGTTCGATGTGGCAGTTCGTCAGCGGTATCAATGCCGCGGGCACCACGGTGATCCTGACCACGCATTACCTGGAAGAGGCCGAGCAGCTGTGCCGCAACATCGCCATCATCGACCACGGCAAGATCGTTGAAAACACCTCGATGAAGAACCTGCTGTCCAAGCTCGACGTTGAATCGTTCGTTCTGGACGTGGCCTCCATACCTGCCGAATTGCCAGTGATCGAAGGCGTCACCCTGCGCCGTGTCGACGACCACACGCTAGAGGCTGAGATGGCACGCTCGCACGACTTGAATTCCCTGTTCGGGGTACTTACCCAGCGCGGCGTGGTGGTCACCTCCATGCGCAACAAGACCAACCGCCTGGAGGAGCTCTTCGTGCGACTGGTGGAACACGGCCGGGAGGTGGCGGCATGAGCGCCTCGATCAACATGGTGGCCCTGGGCACCATCGTGCGCCGGGAAGTGTCGCGCATTACGCGCATCTGGACACAAACCCTGATTCCCCCCGCCATCACGATGACATTGTATTTCGTCATCTTCGGCAAGCTGGTGGGCTCACGCATCGGCACCATGCACGGCTTCACCTACATGCAGTACATCGTGCCCGGCCTGGTGATGATGAGCATCATCACCAACAGCTACGGCAATATCTCCAGCTCCTTCTTCGGTGCCAAGTTCCAGCGCTTCGTGGAGGAGATGCTGGTGTCGCCGATGCCCAACTGGGTGATGCTGTCCGGCTACGTGATCGGCGCGGTCGTGCGCGGCCTGGTGGTGGGCGCGCTGGTGCTGGTAATCGCCCTGTTCTTCACGGACCTGCACGTCACGCATTGGGCCATCACCTTCTTCTCGGTGCTGCTGGGCGCCACGGTGTTCTCGCTGGCCGGCTTCGTCAACGCGATGTTCGCCAAGAAGTTCGACGACATCGCACTGGTACCGACCTTCGTGCTGACCCCGCTCACCTACCTTGGCGGCGTGTTCTATTCCATCGACCTGCTGGGCGAGCCCTGGCACACCATGTCGCAGGTGAACCCGATCCTGTACATGGTCAATGCCTTCCGCTACGGCGTGCTGGGCGTGTCCGATGTCGACATCGTCACGGCGTTCGCCGTGATGCTTGCCTTCGTGGTGGGTCTCACCGTGATCGCCCTGGTGCTTCTGCGCCGCGGCGCCGGCCTGCGCTCGTAAAAGCTTATCGTGCGCGTCAACAAATACATCAGCGAAGCAGGCCTGTGCTCGCGTCGCGAAGCCGACGAGTGGTTGCAGGCAGGCCGCGTCACCATCAATGGCGAAACCGTCGGCATGGGTGCCAAGGCGCTCGATGGCGATGAAGTTCGCGTGGATGGCGAGGTGGTGGTGGCGCGTACGCTGGCCACCACGCCGACGGCGCGCAAGGCGGTGTACATCGCTTTGAACAAGCCGGCAGGCATCACCTGTACCACCGAGCACGGCGTGGACGGGAACATCGTCGACTTCGTCGACCATCCGCAACGTATTTTTCCCATCGGACGCCTGGACAAGGATTCCGAAGGGCTGATCCTACTCACCAGCAACGGCGACATCGTCAACGAGATCCTCCGCTCGGAGAACAACCACGAGAAGGAATACCTCGTGGCGGTGAACAAGCCGGTGACGGATGAATTCCTGAGCGGTATGGCGCGCGGCGTGCGCATCCGCGGCCAGATGACAAAGCCCTGCCGAACGCGGCGCATTGCAAAATTCGGCTTTTCCATCGTGCTCACCCAAGGCCTGAACCGGCAGATCCGCCTGATGGCGGCGGAGTTCGGTTACCGGGTGACGCAGCTGAGGCGCGTGCGTATCGTCAATATCCGATTGGGGAAGTTGAAGATCGGGCAGTGGCGGAATCTCACCGAAGCGGAGCTTAAGGGATTGCTGCCTTCGCGAAAGCAGTGGTGAGGCGACGTTGTCGCATACCCCACGCTTTGCACGACCGAATCCTACATACACCATTTAACGGTTTGTCGTAACCTTCTCTCGACTCAAGGAAGAACCGAGTTTGCGATCATGGAGCAGCGGGTAGCAAAACTGGAGGTGGAAGTTGTGGGCCTACGCAGGGATAGCAACACTTATTCTGTCGATATACGGTCCATTCGCGAGTCGATAGCAGATCTTGTAAAACAAGTATCCATAGTTTCCAGCAATGTCGATAAGACCGACATGCGCATGAGCGCGTTTATCGAATCGGCCGATATGCGCATGAGCGCGTTTACCGATTCGCTGAATACGCGGTTCGAATCCGTGGATGCCCGCTTTGGAGCGGTGCCCACGAAACTCCAGGTAGCCCTGTGGGGACTCACCGGCCTGACCGCTTTGCTCGGCGGTACGGTCGCTTTTCTCATCGTCATGTTGCGGATCGCCGGGTATTCGGTCCTCGCGGAGATCCTGCAAGCAGTGAAGCCCTGAACAGCTAACGTTACGGCCACCGGCCGGAGATGCGATCATGGCGGCATGACCACCTTCAACGCCCTCGCCCTTCGCCCTGAACTTGCCGCCAGCGTCGAGGCCCTGGGGTACACGGAAATGACGCCGGTGCAGGAACACAGCGTTCCGCCCATCCTGCTAGGGCGCGACGTCATCGCCCAGGCCCGTACTGGCAGCGGCAAGACGGCCGCCTTCGGGCTGGGCCTGCTGCAGTCGCTGGATGAATCCACGATCCGCCTGCAAGCCCTGGTGCTTTGCCCCACGCGCGAGCTGGCCGACCAGGTGTCCAAGTCCATCCGCAAGCTCGCCGCCAACATTCCCAACGTGAAGCTGCTCACCCTGTGCGGCGGCATGCCGCTGGGTCCGCAGCTGGCCTCGCTGGAACACGACCCGCATATCGTGGTGGGCACGCCCGGCCGCATCCAGGAACACTTGAAGAAAGGCAGCCTGCACGGCGGCGGCATCAAGGTGCTGGTGCTGGACGAGGCCGATCGCATGCTGGACATGGGCTTTGGCGAAGCCATCGACGACATCGTCGGCCGGATCTCCAAGCACCACCAGACACTACTGTTCTCGGCCACGTATCCCGACGAGATCCGCCAGCAGAGCAAGCGTCTGCAGAAGAATCCGGTCGAGGTCACCATCGAATCGGCGCCGGTGGAAAGCACCATCACCCAGCGCTTCGTGAGCGTGGATGGCGACAAGGTCGACACACTCGCCCGCGTGCTTGGCGTGGATTCGCAAAGCGCGCTGGTGTTCTGCAACATGCGCAAGGACACCGAAGTCGTGGCCGAGGCGCTGGACAAGCTCGGCTTCTCCGCCCTGGCGCTACATGGTGACCTTGAACAGCGCGATCGCGACGAGGTGCTGGTTCGCTTTGCTAATCGCAGCTGTAACGTGCTTGTCGCCACCGACGTCGCCGCCCGCGGCCTGGACATCGCCGGCCTGCCCTTGGTGGTGAGCTACGACGTGGCCCACGACGCAGACACCCACACGCACCGCATCGGCCGCACCGGCCGCGCAGGCGAGGCGGGCCTTGCGGTCACCCTGGTCACCTCGCGGGAGATCGCCAAGGTCAAGGCCATGGGCGATTTCGAGGTGGAACCGCTGCGCGCCGCCCCGGCAAAAAAGCGCCTGCAGCTGGCGCCGATGAAAACCCTGGTGGTCGATAGCGGCCGCAAGGAAAAAGTCCGTCCGGGCGATATCCTGGGCGCGCTTACCGGCGATGCCGGCCTGCCGGCCACGGCCGTGGGCAAGATCGACGTCTTCGCCACACGCTCCTATGTGGCCATCCAGCGCGACGTCGCCAACAAGGCGCTGGAACGCCTGCGCGCCGGCAAGATTAAAGGGCGGAATCTGCGCGTGCGTCCGCTGGGCTAGTTCTTTACACTGTCCGCCGGGCACCGGGGGGTGTTCGCCAAACCAGGGGACTTTCAATGACGATCATGTCCGGCATGGCCCGCGTGGCCATGCTTGCGGCGCTCTTCGCCGCGCCGTTCCAAGCCTTCGCAGATGAAGGCAGTAACGAACGCGCCTTGCTTGATTCACTCAAGCTGCAGACCGGGACGGTACCTGTACCCGCCGCGCACGCCACGCTGGCGCTACAACCGGGCTACTCCTTCCTCTCGGCCGGCGACGCGCAAAAAGTGCTGACAGACCTGTGGGGCAATCCCCCGGACAAGGAAGTGCTGGGCATGATCGTGCCGGGCGAAACGTCATCCGTGCTGGTCGATGAAAATACCTGGGCGGTAGTAGTCACTTATTCCGACGACGGGCACGTGAAGGACGACGACGCCAGCAGCATCGACTACAACGACCTGCTCAAGGACATGAAGAAAGGCACCGAGGAGTCGAGTGCAGAACGCGTAAAACAGGGTTACCCGGCGATTGAACTGGTGGGATGGGCCACGCCGCCTCACTACGATGCCGCCACGCACAAGCTGTACTGGGCGCGCGACCTGAAGTTCACCGAAAAGGATGGCCATGTCGGCCGGTCGCTCAACTACGACATACGCGTGCTTGGCCGCCATGGCTACCTGCAACTTTCCGCCGTGGCACCGCTTACCCTGCTGCCAAAGGTCGAAGCGGACATGCCCAAGGTGCTGGCCATGACCGAGTTCGATCCGGGCGTGCGCTACACCGATTTCAGCCCGAGTACCGACAAGGTGGCAGCCTATGGCATTGCCGCGCTGGTGGCTGGTGGCATTGCCGCGAAGGCAGGCCTGTTCGCCAAGCTTGGCTTGCTGCTGCTTGGCCTGAAGAAATTCCTGATCATCGGCGTTGCCGCGATCGGCGCCGCGATCAAGAAATTCTTCAACCGCAAGCGGGCCTGACGCAAAACGCGAATCCTTGCGGCACTTTCAGGTGCCGCGAGGCTTCGCGCGGTGCGTTGGCGTGGCGGCCCAGGGATCGTCGGGCCAAGGATGGCGCGGATACCGCCCCTTCATTTCCTTCTTCACCTCAGGATAGGTGCGATCCCAGAAGCCCTTGAGGTCCTGCGTCACCTGCACCGGCCGGCCGCCGGGTGACAGCAGGTGCAGCATCACCGGCACGCGGCCATCAGCCACGCGGGGCGTATCGGCCATGCCGAACAATTCCTGGAGCTTCACCGCCAGCACCGGCGGCGCCGCGGCGTCATCTTCCTGCGCGCCATAGGCAAGCGCCCGTGTCATGCCGCTGGGCACGCGCAGGCTCTCCGGCGCCTGGGCATCCAGGGCCACGCGTTGCTGGTAGTCGAGCATGCCGGCCATCGCCTGCGAGAGGTCGGCGGAGGCAATGGCATCCAGGCGGCGCTTCCCAGCAAGCTGTGGCGCAAGCCATACGTCGAGCGAGCTGAGCAAGGCCTTATCGCCCACATCGGGAAGTTCAAGCTCGGGACGCCATGTGCGCAGCGCCTGGATGCGCGCACGCAGGTTGCGGGCATGATCGCTCCAGGGCAACGCACCCAGCCCACGCTGGCGCACCACGGCCATCAGCGCCGGCAACGCATCTTCGGCCGTCACCGGTACGCTTCGGCGCTCCAGCACGATGGCTTCGTAGCGTCGCTCGAGGAATGCTTCCACCGCATCGCGCTCGTCGTTCCAGCGCAGGCTGCGCTCTTCGACGAACAGCGCTGGATATTCTTGCTCGAGTGAATCCGGGTCGAAGGGCGCGCCGGCTACGATGAAGCTGTCCGGAGACTCATGGCGCAGTTCGATCACCACCAGCCAGGGCTCGCCATAAAGCGCCGAGGCCTCGTGCAGGCGCGCGCCGCGGCCGTTGGCCAGGGTGTAGCGGAGGGGGTTGCCATCGTCGCGTCGCGCGACGCGATCGGGAAAGGCGTGCAGCATCAAGTCGCCCACGGTACGGGCATCAGGCACGCCGGTCGCACCGTGGCGTACACCCAGGCGGCGGCGCCAGCCCATGGCGGCTTTCTCGATCGCTGCCAGCGCACCGACATCGGCGTCCCGCACGCGTCGTGCACCGCCGTCACGCCACAGGTGCAGCGCGGACAGCCGGGCACGGAAGTCGTCGCTACGCGACAGTTCGCCGCGCAGGGGCGAGCGCGCATCCATCAGCGCAAGCAGGTCCGCCACCAGGGGACGCAAGGTCTCTGGCGCACGCAGCGCGGCAGCGGCCAGTCGCGGCGTGGCGCCCAGCGCGGCCATACCCCGCCCTATTTGCGTAAGCCGGCCGCCTTCATCAAGCGCACCTAATCTCAGCAACAGATCGCGCGCCTGGGCCATGGCGCCTGCAGGCGGCGGATCTAGCCATGGCAGGTCATCGCTGCCCCACGTCGCCAACTCCAGCGCCAGGCCAGACAACTCGGCCTGGGCGATCTCCGCCGTGCGCGACGGCTCCAGCCGCCGGCTCTGCGCCCACAGGCGATACGCCCTGCCTGCCGCCACTCGCCCTGCGCGACCGGCACGCTGGTCGGCGGAGGCCTGGGAAATATTCACCGTCGCCAGGCGGGTGAAGCCGGAGTTCGGGTCAAAGCGGGGCTCACGTGCGAGGCCCGAATCCACCACGGCGCGAATCCCGGGGAGCGTGACGCTGGACTCGGCCACGTTGGTCGCCAGCACCACACGCCGCGAGCCAGGTTCGGCCGGTGCCAGCGCCGCTTGCTGGTCGATCAGCGACAGTTCGCCATGCAGGGGCAGTACTTCGACCTCATCGCCGGTCATGGTTTCCAGCATGCCGCGTGCCCGGTCGATCTCCCGCCGTCCCGGCAGGAAGGCCAGTACGTCGCCTTCGTTGTCGCGCAGCGCCTGCACCACGATGCGGGCCAGATGCTGCTCGATGGTCTCCTGCGTGCGCGCAGGCGGATACTCCACCGTCACCGGAAAACTGCGCCCGGGGCTGCTGATGCGCGGACAATCGAACCACCGGGCCACGCGCTCGCCATCGAGCGTGGCGGACATCACCACCAGGCGAAGGTCCGGCCGCATCGCCGCCTGCACGTCCAGGGCCAGTGCCGCTCCCAGGTCGCCCGCGAGATGGCGCTCATGGAATTCGTCGAAGAGGATCGCGCCCACATGGCTGAGTTCAGGGTCGTCCTGCAGCATGCGGGTCAGGATGCCCTCGGTCACCACTTCGATCCGCGTCGCGGCGCTGATGCGCGATTCGAAGCGGATACGATAACCCACCCGCGCGCCCACCTCTTCGCCCAACTGGCGCGCCATGAACGCCGCCGCCGCCCGCGCGGCGATGCGCCGCGGCTCCAGCACCACGATGCTGCGGCCTTCCAGCCACGGCGCGTCAAGCAGCGCCAGGGGTACCTGGGTGGTCTTGCCAGCGCCCGGCGGCGCTTCCAGCACCAGGCGCGGATGCGCGGCCAGGGAGGCCAGGATGTCGGGGAGTACCTCCCCGATGGGAAAATCTGTCATGCGTCCATGGTAATGGATGGCCGTCGCGGCCCTGCCCTGCGCAACATAACCGTCATGATCGCTCCCTAGGCTGGCCGTTCCGCCCGGGAGTTCACGTGTCCGCCGACAACCCGCAGGGCTGGGCCCGGTTGTTGTCCGACAAGGGCCCCGCGCTCGCCAACTATTTCCTGCGCCGTGTGGCGCACCGTTGGGATGCCCAGGACCTGGTCCAGGAGGTCTACCTGCGCCTGTTGGGGGCCGGGGATGGCGATGTCACCGCGATCCGCAATCCCGAGGCATACCTGTTCACGGTGGCGGGAAACCTGGTGAAGGAGCATGCGCAGATGCGGCGGCGCGCGCCGGTGAGCACCGAGGGCCTTCCCGAAGTACTCGAGCGGCTGGCCACGCCTTGCCAGGCGGGCAACGACCTGGACCAGGACCTGCGGCGGCAGCGCCTGGCCGATCTCATGGGCCGGCTGTCACCCAAGTGCCGTGCGGTAATGGTGATGCACTACCGCGACGAGATGCCCTATAAGGACATTGGCGAGGCGCTTTCGATCTCGCCGAACATGGTGAAGAAATACATCGTCAAGGGACTGGCTCTGTGCCGGCAAGGGATGGCGCGCTATGACTGATGCCAACAGCCGGGCTTCGCGGCGCCTGACCGAGGAAGCTGCCACTTGGTACTTGGAGTTGCGCGGCGGCGGCGATCGCCGGACCAACGCGCGGTTCCTGGCGTGGCTGCAACGCTCGCCGCAGCACGTGGCCGAGTACCTGGCCATCGCCGGGCTGCATAACGACCTTCCCGCAGCGGCCGCCGCGGAGAAGGCGGCGCATGCGCAACTCAAGGCGCTGGCCGCCAGTGAGCCGTCGGTGGTTCCCTTCCGGGTAAAGACCATGCCGGTTCCGCCTGCGCCGTCCACGCCGCGAGTACGGGTAAGCCATGCCTCCCGCCCGCGCTCCCTTCGCTGGCTCGCGATCGCGGCGGGCGTGATCCTGCTGCTTGGTGGAGGCATTCGCATCGCCACGCAGCCGTTGCCGGTAGCGCCGGGCCAGACGTACGCCTCGGACGCGTCGGCGCCCCGCACGGTGCCGCTCGAAGACGGTAGCGTGGTGGAGCTCGATCGCGGCAGTGCGATGGTGGTGCGCTTCGACACCGACGCGCGATCGATCGAACTGGTCCACGGCGCGGCATTATTCAACCTCGGCAAGGATCCCGCTCGCCCGATGACCATCCACGTCGGCACCCAGGTACTTACGGATATCGGTACCGTGTTCATGGTACGCACGGGCAGCGATACCACGGATGTCGCCGTGATCAGTGGCCGCGTCGCCGTGGCCGCACGCACCCCACGATGGATTGACCGCGTGGCTCCGAGGCTGGCCAGTGACGAGGTGCCCGTGTCGCCGGTGGTTGAACTGGGTAGCGGCGAATCGGCGCGCGTGGCAAGCGACGGCCGCCTGGTTGATCACGGCAGCACGGACATCGCCCATGCCACGGCCTGGCTTCCCACGGAGATCCGTTTCCACGACATGCCGGTGGCGGAGGTGGCGCAGCGCTTCAATACCTACCTTGGCCGGCCGCTGGTGGTCGACGACAAGGTGCTGGCTGCCAAGCGCATCAGCGGTGTATTCAAGGCGCACGATGCGGACGCCTTCGTGGCATACCTTGCCACCCTCCCTGATGTACGCGTGGAGCGCACGGCGAAGGATGTACGCGTAACGGTCGCTGGCGACAAGCGCAAAACAGCAACGAAGCTGTAAGAAAAAATTCATCGAATCGGCGGTACCCACTCGCACGCCCGGCCACTCTTAACTGGGGACCTTAGCGGATCACACCGCGCCGATTTCCTCCATCCGGGTATTTGTCTCCATGCGTAAGCCGCTCGCCCTTTGCATCGCCCTGGCCTTTGCCAGCCTTGCTACTACTCCCCTTGTGGCGGCCCCGGCCGCACAGGCCATTCCATCCATGCCGCTGGCGCAGGCGCTCGACCGCTTTGCGCAGGATGCAGGCCTGCAGGTGGTCTACGGCACCGAGATCGCCGACGGCGTACGCAGCAACGCCACCACGGCAGGCTTGAAACCCACCCAGCAACTGGACGCCATGCTTCGCGGTACGGGCATGACCTATCGTTTCGTTACCCCCACCACGGTGACCATCATCCCGGGAAACGTCGGGGCCGGCCCGGCGCCGGCAAGCACGAACATCCCGGCGATCGACAGCCGTGACCAGGCGCGCGATCTCGCGCCAGTAAGCGTGCACGCCAATGCAGTGGATACGCTTGCGCCCAGCGCGGCGCCGCTGGAAGCCAGTCAGCCGACCTCGGTGATCGACGAGCGGTTCATCCGTGACGGCCTGCGTTTCAACGCCAACTTCGACGACATCATCAAGTACGCGCCTAGCGTTACGGTGACCTCGCCCGAAGGCCCGGGCCTGGGCAAGAACGAAGGCATCAGCATCCGCGGCTTCCAGGACGGCCAATTCAACATCACTTTCGATGGCATCCCCTTCGGTGACGCCAGCGACCTGCACCACACGACGTCGGCGTATTTCAACAACCACGTGCTGGGTCAGGCCGAGATCGATCGTGGCCCGGGCGGCGGCACGACCATCGGCAACGCCACCTTCGGCGGCACGGTAGCGCTGCGTTCGCGCGAGCCGTCCGACGAACCCGGGGTGACCGCTTACCTCACCGTGGGCAGCTGGGACACGCACGCCGGTGGCGTGACGGCCGATGAAACGGTGGGCAATACGAAGATCTTCGCTGACCTTTCCAAGGAGTCCAGCGAGACCTTCCTGAAGGGCACCGACGACAAGCGCGACCACGCCTTCATCAAGACCATCAGCACGCTGAATGATGTCACCACGCTCACTTTCCTGAGCAGCTACAACCGCGAACACCAGAACACGGTACAGGGCGCCACCAAGGCGGAGATCAATCAGTACGGCTGGCGCTTTGGCCTGGGCGACGATCCCACCGTGCAGAATTACAAGGGCGCCAACAACGCAGCGTATTACTCCAGCTTCACCTATCTTGGCCTTGCCACGCAGTTCGCCGGTTGGGATCTGGACGACAAGGTGTACTACAACAGCTTCGATCACTGGGCCCGCAAGGCGGCCGATGCATCCGACATCGATCCGGCTGACAACGGCGTGACGTTCTACAACGCCGCCGGCAAGAAGGTGTCCACGTCGAAGACGGACCTTCCCGGCAAGCTTGCCGATTCCGGTTTCCGCGCCTTCGGCAACGTGCTGCGACTGGGCCACGACCTTGGCCCAGGCACTTTCCTCACCGGCATCTGGCTCGAGCGCAACCTGGATGCGCGCTACCAGTACCCGCTGGACCTCACCACCGGCGCCAAGACCGGCACCAAGTACGGCCCCATCGACAACTACCTGCTCGACGACCGCACCGACACTGTGCAGCCCTACGTGCAGTACGACTGGAAGGTGAGCGATGCGATTACGGTTAGTCCGGGCGTGCGCTATTCGGAAGTGACGCGATCCCTCGACGCCCCGCTGAACAAGGTATCGCCGCCGGTGCCGCTGAACGCCGAAGCCACCTACCACGCCACGCTGCCGTCGATCAGCGTGCACGACAAGCTCAGCGATTCGTGGACGGCCTATGCGCAGGCGGCGAAGGGTTTCCTCGCTCCGCCGATCGATGTGATCCAGGTGAACGGATCGCATAACCTGGATCCGGAGCTCACCAAGAACTACCAGGTCGGCACGGCCTACGCATCGCGGGAATTTACTTTCGGCGCGGATGTGTACTACGTCAATTTCTCCAACTTCATCACCGAAACCGAAGTCAACACGGGCAACGGCAACGAGAGCACCTTCGTCAACGGCGGCGGCGCCATCTACAAGGGCGCCGAAGTGGAAGGCACCTGGGCCCTCACCCATGCGCTCAGCCTTTACGGTAACGCCAGCTACAACAAGGCTACCTACAAGGGCAGCAGCGTGCAGGTGGCCGGCACGCCGAAGGTCACCGCCGCGCTTGGCCTGCTCTACAGCGGCAGCAACGGTTACTTCGGGTCGTTGATGGGCAAGTTCCTGGGCCATCAGTATGGTCTGGACAACACCACCGACGACGGCGGCAACCTGGTGTTCAAGAACGACCAGCGCATCGCCGGCTACCTGACGGTGGACGCCGCAGCGGGCTACCGCACCGAAACCGGCCCCTGGGGCACCAAGGGTTTCTCTGTCAGCGTGGACGTGAACAACCTCTTCAATGTGAAGAAATTCACCGGTTACGCCGGAACCCAGGCCGTCAGTGGGGATCCGTTGTACTTCGGCCTGCCTGGGCGCGGTATCTTCCTTGATGTGTCGGTGAAGCTGTGAGGTTGGGCATGCGAAAGGGTTGGATTCGACCGGCTGGATGGGTGGTGCTCGCGCTTGCCACCATCGGCGGCGCGGACGCCATGGCTGCACCGGCATCCACCGGTGAGACGCCCGTGGCCGAGATCGTGCTGCTTCGCCACGGCGTGCGTTCGCCCACGAGCGCACCGGAGGCTCATGCCAGCTACGCCAGCCAGCCTTGGCCGTCGTGGCCGGTGGCGCCAGGCATCCTGACTCCGCATGGGCATGCCGGCATGCAGGCGCTGGGCGCCTTCTACCGTCAGCGGTTGATCGCCAGCGGCAGCCTCGGCCAGGCCTGCCCCACCGCCGACCAGTTGCAGGTGATTGCCGACACGACGCCGCGCAACAAGGAAAGCGCCCAGGCCGTCATCGATGGCCTGGTCCCCGGCTGTCATCTGTCGTTCCTGGCCATGCCGGGCGACGACAACAATCCGCTGTTCCACTACGTCAAGGGCGACAAGGATGACGACGCTGCCAGTCCTGCGCTTACAGAGATTCCGCCTGCCCTGGCGGAGCTCCAGGCGATCCTGCTCGGCTGCAACGACAAGGCTTGTCTGAAAGCGGCGTCAGCATCGGGCAAGACGCTTCTGATCGAAGGCGATAAGCCCACACCCAAGGCCGGCAAGTTGTCGGGCACGTTCAGCGAAAACCTGATGCTGGCTTATGCCGAGGGCAAGCCGGCTAACGAGGTGGCCTGGGGACGCGCCGACGCGGCACGGCTGGGCAAGGTGATCGTGCTGCACAACGATGCTTTCGCCCGCGACAAGAAGAGCATGCCCGCCGCGGCGCAGGCCGGATCGAACCTGGCGGCACACATCCTGGCCACGTTGCAGGCTGCTGCTGGCGAGCCCACGACGACTGCCGCGTTCTCGTCGCACGGCCGTGGCACCTTTGTATTGATCGGCCACGACACGAACCTGGCGAATATCGCTGGCGTCTTCGGGCTGGACTGGCACGATGCGAACCGGCCGGACGACTATCCGCCCGGCGGCGGCCTGGTGTTCGATCTGTTCAAGCGCGGGAGCCAGTATGTGGTGAAAGTGAGCGCGCTGATGCCGTCGATGGATGACCTTCGCGGCAACAAGTTCGACGATATGCAGCCGGCCAAGCTGCATGTAAGTGGGTGCGGTGGGCACGATACATGTCCGCTAACGACCTTCGCTGCCGCTGCTACGAAAGCCATCGACACATCGCGCGTGATGGCCAGCCTGCCGGCGATGACGCTTCAGGTGCAGGGAACACCGTGACGGGGTATAAGTGGGCGGCCTACACTCTCCGGGCGGCCGGAGGGGCGCCGTCCCACTGGAATGCTATCCATAAGCGAAAGCACCGAGCCTAGCGCCAAGATTGTCATTCGCACGACCTACGACGATGGCAGTGCGGACATGGAAACCCCATGGGCGTACGACCTGGGCAACGACCGCTACAAGCTCGACAACCTGCTGTGGTTTGCCTACGGTATCTCCTGGCATGACGTGGCTCTGGCCCCGTTCGACCCCACCTACGACGAGCTGTTTCCCGACGCCGATTGAACCACTTCACTCGCTCACCCGAGAACGAGGACCCACCATGGCATCGATCGATCACATCATTGTCAAGGTCAACGACCTGGCCGCCAGCGTCGGCTTCTATACGGGCATCATGGGCTTCGTTGACGAAGGGCGCGACGGACCGTTCGCGATGATGCGGGTGAACCCTGGGTTCCAGTTACAGCTGGCCGAATGGGGCACCGAAGGCGCCGACCACTACGCCTTTGCCGTATCCAGGAATGAGTTCGATGCCATCTTCGAACGAGTCAAAGCCGCGGGCCTCGACTTCGGGCCGGCCTACCATAACGTCGGCACGAACACGGGGCCTGGAGAAGAATCCGGAGCGCAAGGCCGGGCGCCGACGCTCTATTTCTTCGATCCCAACAAGCACCTCGTCGAAATAAGGACGTATGAATGAGTGTCGGCGTCGTTACGCCAGAGCGCGTGGCCCGCTTGCTTTTGATGGCTTACCTGGCGAGCTTTGCATTGCCGCTGCGCGCAGCTGCAGACACTCCGCTGATTTACGCAACGACGGTTCCCCAGCACGCGGTCGCGCCAAAGCTTCCCGCCATTCTCCACAACGAGTTCGAGGGTAGCTACGACGTACGATTCGTCGTCGGCGTCGACGGACGCACCCGTGACATCCACGTCCACGCCAACAACCTCAGGCCGATCGGCCGCAGCCACGGGCAACCCGTGGGATACGACGAGGCCGTACTTGCCGCAGTCAGGCAGTGGCAATACGCCAAGCAACCGAGGCCCTGCCACGTGTCGACGTCAGTGCAGATCAATTACCAGGACGCCTCGGGTGAGATGAGCAACTAGGCCCTCCTTGCGTGGGCACCAAGGTTGTCGATGTACCGGATGCCCAGCATCTTCAGCACCAGGTTGCGGAAAGCCTTGCCAAGCGGATAAAACACGCGGGCTCGCCGGGTGCTGCCGAAGAACCAAAAGTTGAGCCGGTTAAACAGGCCCGAACGCGTGCTCAGCAAAGTCATGACGCGAACAGCTTCGGGGCCGTAATACATTGCGCCGTCCACTTTCACCACCATGCCCTGGTCGATATCAAGACCTGCGGCGGTGATCTCATCCATCAGCACGCTAGGCTCTCTCGCGTCGACCAGGTGCAACCGCCCGGCAGCCTCACGGATGCGCGCATGAGTGCTCCAGGTCGTGCACACCGGACACTCCCCGTCGTAAACCAGCCAGACATCCCCGCCACCACGTGGTTCATTCATGGCTATTGCCTTGTCCGGGGATTGAAAGACCCCATTCGATGCAGTAGCCTACATGCTAATTAACTAAATAGCTAATTAGTTATGAAGATCGACGCCGTCTTCGACGCCCTGGGGTCCACCCCTCGCCGGAAGATCCTTGCCTACCTCTCGGAGGCCTCCCTTACCGCGGGGGAGATCGCCGAGCGCTTCGACATGAGCAAGCCCGCCCTTTCCAAGCACCTGAAGGTGCTCGAGAACGCCGGCATGGTGAAGAGCGAGAAGAAGGGCCAGTTCGTTCATTACAGCCTGGCCGACCAGAACATGCTGGCCACGCTGCACAGTTTCCTTACCACCTTCTGCCCCGTCGGCGGCCCGCTCAAGCGCGAAGGCGCGGCCATAGCGAGGGGCCGGCGCAAGGCCAGCTGACGCTCCCTCAGGGTTTCCGTTCAATAGCCGTCATCGACCACTTCGGCCGCAGGTGCATGGCCATTATCGGTGGCTGCAGCCTTCGTGGCAGAGATGTAATCGGCAATATAAGTAAAGACTAAATCCGCTCCAGCGTCCGTTTCAATCAGATCAATCGGTTTTTGATTTCCCAGTCGCGGACTTGGGCTATTGGCCCACTTCATGATTCTGGATCGCTCCTTCAGGACAGGCTTGGCCTTCTCGATCATCAGCGCAAACAGATCTGGACGGGCATACCAGGAGTCGAGCTTTACAGCCCCCCTTCTTCCACCTTGAACGACAGTAGGCAACTGAGATGCTGCCAGCTCCGCCTCCGTAATGTGATCGCGTACCCAATGAGCGTGCTGGCAGAGAGCCGCGTTGGCCTTTCTGGCCCTTCCTCCAAAAAGCGGACTCGGCTTAGCGGGGATGACCAGACCAACAACGACATTTGAGCACCGCTTACGGATCATTTCCAACGCCAGAGTTAGATCGGTGTCGTTGGTTACGATTACGACCTGGTCAATCTCACCGCTTAGGGCATCATCGTAGGCATGGAAGGCCATGTTGACGTCAGTCTGTTTCTCCTCGACCTTCCACACAAGTTGCCTTGGACAGAATTTGGGCTGCCGATGCGGGTCGTCGACCGGTACGACATGTTGGGTCGCTTGGTGGACGGAATATCCTCCCAGCACCAACTCAACACGACCGGAAGCATTCTTTAGAAGTGCGTTGTGATAGATCGCTTGTGAAGAAACGGAGTCCGCTCCACTAGCCAAGCTTTCGAGGATTGTCGCGGTGAAAAACTTAACCGCGCGATCATCCAGAACCATATCCAGTGGCTCTCGATCAGGCTCGATGCGATGAAGAATACTGGGAAGGATCTGCCGCTCAAACAGGGCCAACAAGTCCAGCCACTTGTACCTCGATCCTTTCAGTAGGCCGTAATAGAAGTTGAAACCATCTATGTAGATGCGCGTTCGTAGTGGTGCCATCCGTGGCCTCCAACCCAGAAATGAAAAAACCGGCTTTCGCCGGCTTTTTCGCCCACCGTCCTGGAGGTCTTGCCTCACGAGAACCGAGGGTTAGCTGTTGATGTCGATCATAAAGACGCCCCCAACTACCGTCAACATTCCGCTTGTAAGGTAATCGCTCGTTGATATGTCATCCAGAGGCTGACGAATGCGGGCAGATGAACGCCACGAGTTCTGACTCCCGACGGATGCAGCCAGGATGGGCGAAGCCATCGGCGCTTCAGGGGACGACTCCCGCCGCGTCCCAGTGCGTTCATCCACCCCACCATGGCTCGGAGGGGAATCGCCACCGGTTTCCATGGGCCGGGTGGCGGGCGAGCCAGGGTGAGAACCGGTACACGAACGGTCGGGCATGGCCCGCCTGGTCGCCCGCCAAAAAAATGCGGGAACCTCGCCCGCCGCAGGCGCTCCTGCGGCGGGCGATCGTGTATCGGGTTCTCACACCCGGTTGCCGGGTCAGCGGCAACGAACGAATGATCTGCGATCGCACGAGGCGCGTAAATGCGAATGGTCTCAAAGTTGCGACGGGCAGGATACGGAATGATGCTCAACCGGATTGAGCAGGAAGCGATGTGTTCGCATGGGGGTCAGAGTGAATACTCTGACCCCGGCTATCGCATTCAAACGGGACGCAGTTGCTCTTCCATCGATCGCGTGGCTTCGACCACCACGTCACCCGTATGCAACGTCGACTTCCGCTCGATCAGCATGATCTCGCACTCATCATCCGCTACCGGGTTATGGCGCACGCCCTTGGGGACGATGAACATCTCGCCCTGGCCGAGTTCCACCGTGCGGTCTTCCATCTCGATACGAAGGTGCCCGTTGAGGACAAGGAAGAGTTCGTCCTCGTGTTCGTGGCTATGCCAGGCGAGCGTGCCCTTGACCTTGGCGACCTTGATGTAGGCGTCGTCCACTTCGCCGATCACGCGGGGTGACCAGTGTTCGGTCAGGGCAGCGGCGATTTGGGCAGGGGAGACGACGTCATTCATGGCTGGTCTGGTCGGTTGTTAGTGTAGGGGTCAGAGTATTCACTCTGACCCCTAGTGGCCTAGTGGCCTCAGTTTTTCAGAGGCGTCGTGGTTACCGGCGCCACCACGCTCTTGCCTGCCGGCGGCGCGTCATTGCGAATCGGTGCCAGCGACTCGAACTTCTTCTGGTACTCGTCCGTGATATCCCGCGCATCCTCGGCACTCTGGATCACGCGCGGGGTGATCAAGACGATCAGCTCCGTGCGGTTGCGGTTGCGGCTGGTGCTGCCGAACAGGCGGCCGAGGATCGGGATGCGGTTCAGGCCCGGGATGCCGGTATCGGTGTTGGCTTCATCCTGCTTGATCAAACCACCCAGCAACACCGTCTGGCCACTCTGCACCGCTACCTGGGTGGCGACCTCACGGGTGCTGATCGGCGTGTTGCCGTTGTTGTTGTTCAGCAACAGCGTGGTGTTGGGTGAACTCACCATCTGGTCGATCTGCATGTACACCAGGCCGCCAGGATTCACGCGTGGGCGCACCTGCAAGGTAACGCCGGTGGAGATATAGGTGTTGCTGCTGACCACATTGGCAGCGGCCGAACCGGTATCCACCGACGTCGTGGTGACCGGAATCTGGTCACCCACGTTGATCGCGGCGTCCTGGTTGTTCAACACCACCAGCGAAGGCGCAGAAAGCACCTTGGCATTGCCGCTCTGCTCCACCGCGTGGATGGCAGCGGAGAGATTGTTGTTGGCGAAGGAGTAATAGAACGCATCGCCCAGGCTTGAACTGGATGGCTTGTTGAAGCTGAAACCGCCCTGCCCCAGCGCCCATTGCTGCTTGTTGCCGGGCTGGGTGACATTGCCGTCGGTACTGCCGACCAAGCCTTCGAGGTACCACTGCACGCCGAAGGAGAACTGACCGGTGAGTGTCACTTCCAGGATGCGCGTTTCGATCTGCACTTGCAGCGGCACGGCATCCAGGCGCCGGATCACGCCTTCGATCTCATGCCACTGCGATGGCCGTGCACGCACGAGGATCTGGTTGTTGTTGTCCACCGCCGAAATGCGCACGCCATCGTCGGTGGTGAGCGAGGCGTTGGCCTGGCCTGAATTGTTGGCGTTGTTGCTGTTGCTGTTCTGGCCCAAGCGACCACCGCCGCCAAAACCGCCACCTCCAGCGCCGAACCCACCTCCACCGAAGCCACCACCCACGCCGCCAGTGCCGCCGCCGAAGCCTCCGGTGCTGCCGCCGTACCCGGAGGTGCTGCCGTAACTGGAAGAATTACCAAAGCCGCCGGCATTGCTGCCAAAGGCACCGCCACCACCGGTGCCCAGCGAACCACCGGACAAGCCCTGGCCGACACGGCCATTGTTGCCGCTGCTGCTGCCGCTGCTTCCGCTGCCGCCACCGCCGTAGATGTTGCCCAGGTACTGGGCAAGGTCCGAGGCCTGCACATTGCGCACGTCATAGACATACAGCTGCGGCTCGTTGCCGCTGCCCTTGTCGATGCGGTCCAGCCAGTCCTTTACTTCGTCCAGGTAACGCGGCTGCTGGCTGATCACCACCAGCGAGTTGGTGCGCTCGATCGGGATGAAGCGCAGCAGCCCCGCCAGCGGCGTGTCGCCCTTGGGACCGAACATGCCGTTGAGCTGCGGGATCAGTTCGCGAACGTCCGCCCGTTCTAGGTTGAACACGCCGATGGACGTGTTCTTCAGCCAGTCGACGTCGAAGATGTTGACCGTGCGCTGGTAGTTGGCCAGTTCATCGCCGGTGCCCGACAGGATGATGACATTGCGGTTCGGGTCGGCCAGCAGGATGGCATCGGTGCGGGTGAACGGCTTGATCAGCTTCACCATCTCGGTGGCGCTGATGAAGCGGAGCGGATACAGCCTCGCCTGCAAGCCGCCGCGGGGCGCACCGGCGCCGAGGCTGGGCACGATGTTGCCGGCCACGGCTTCCTTCACCGGCATGACCACATAGCGGCCGTTCTGGTTGACCAGGGCGTTGCCGGTCCACGACAGCAGCATCTCAAGGATGGGCAGGGCGTCGCCACTGGACACCGGCTGCGAGGTGGAGAACGAGATGTTGCCCTGCACCCCCGGCACGATGCTGTAGTTGGCGTGTAGAAGGTCGCCCAGGATGGCCTTGACCACGGCCTCCACCGGCTGGTTTTCGAAATTGAAGGTCACCGCTCCGTCGCCGGCAACCTGCTTGCGAGGCGTGGCCAGGCTCTGCGGATGCACGTACTCGCCGCTACCGCGGGTGAGCTCGGGCTTTTCCACCACGGGCGGTGGAGCAGCATCCTGGTGCAGGGCCAGCGGCGCGGGCGGCGGGGCACCTGCCCCGGCGACGGCCTCGCGCTGGAGGGAGTCGTCGCGCGGTTGCGGCAAGGCGCAGCTCGCCAGCAGGATGGCGAGGGTGGCGGCCGTGATCGGTCGGATGGCAAACATGCGTCAACGTACTCCTTCAGGGACCTGCTGTTGCTGCGTGGCTTGTTGTTCTGCGCGCCGGCGCTGCACCGCCGCCCTCAGGGCGTCGATGCGGGCGCGGCGTTGTGCGGCTTCACTGCCGGGGTCATCGCTTGGCGGCGGTGGCTGCGGCGGGGCCTCGGCGGTACGGTTTTCGGGGCTGCCTTCGGCGTTCGGGACCATCTGCCCGGCGATGGGCGGCCGCTGGCCTTCGGCGGGGGTATTTTCCGCGGGCTTGGCCAAGGCATCTGGCCGCGCGGTAACCAGGGTCAGTTCCTTGCGCTCGCCGCCGTTGTCGAAGGTGGCGCTGCGCGGGCCGAGCGTGGCCAGCGTCCATCGGCCATCGGGCAACGCCGCGCCTTCCTTCACACGTACCTGCTTATCGCCCGACGTACTGCGCAAAAGCGCCATTTTCAGAGTCGGGGTAAGGATGATGCCGGTGAGCTGCAGATCACCAAGGCTTATCGAATCCGTACTGGAGGCTACCGCACCCGGCTTGCGGTCGGCGGCGAACAAGGGTCGTTGCCAGACCTCGGCGAAACTCGCCAGCGGCATCGTCTGGGGCATCACGGCCGCGCGCGCTGCGTGAGTGGCTTCCTCCGGCGCAACCGGCACGTCGTTCCAGCTCACCTGGCGACCTACACCGGCAAGAAATACCAGCAGGGCCGCGCCGGTGACGCCGCACGCACCCACGAGCCATGGAACGAGGCGTTGATGGCCGACGGCGTTCATCGCTGGCCTCCGTTGGTATTGGCGGTCGCGGTGCCGGAGGCTCGCCGGATGTAGCCGGACAGCGTGAACTGGGTTTCCAGCGGCGCGGCATTGGACGACTTGGCAGCCACCGGGTTTCGATACGCGCTGAAGTCATCCACGAACAGGTACGGCACACCGTCTTCAAGGTCATGCAGCACGGCGGCCAACGGCTGCACGCCGCAACGCAGGCTGATATTCACCGTAACCCGGGTATAGGGCTCACCCGCCTTGCCGGCGGTCGGCACCGGCATTTTCTGCACCACCTCGCACGGACCAGCGTCCTTGTGCGATTCGGCCACCGTCACCACGCGCTGCATCAGGTTGGCGGCGGCGGTGTTGGCATCGTCGTCGGGCAGGAAGGCGTCGCTCTGTACCTGGTTCTGCGACAACTGGGCAATGCGCTTTTCCAGCGCGGGGCGTTCGGCGATGGCCGCGGCAAAGCGGCTGTGCGTGTCGCGCACATCGGCCATCTCATCGGCGATGCGCAGCTGCGGCGCCACGAACCACCAGTGGACCAACACGAAATAGGCGATCGCCAGCACCACCACGAACAGCAGCACGGCGAGCAGGCGTGACGGGGCGGGATCAAGGCGCACGCTTGCCTCCGGTACCGGCGGGCGTGGGATGAAGTTGCGAAGGATTCAACGCCGCGGGAGCGGGAGCATCCACCGGCGGTCTTACCTTTGCCACCATGTAGAAGCGCTCCTTGCCCGAGGATGGATCGGTGGCGATGGTGCCCTGGAAACTGGGTTCGCCGATCAAACGGGCACCCTTGAGTGCATCGACCAGCTTCGCCGCCTGAGGGCTTTGCCCCTGGAAGCCGAGGTCGCCGGTGTTGCTGATGGTCAGGCGTTCAAGCCAGGTGTCGTCCGGCAGGCGACGGGTGAGTTCATCGAGCACGGACAGCGCCGATACCGTGCTGGCCTTGCGCTGGGCGAGGAAACCCGCGGCGCCGGCACTCTCGCTCAAGCGCTGGCGCAAGTCCGATACCTTCTTCGCATCGGCGCGCATGCCCTCCACTTCCGATTGCATGGCATCGAGCGCGGCCTGCCGGTTGTGTACCCAGGTGGCCATCGCGGCAATGGCAAGCACCAGCGCTGCGGCGGCCAGGGCCAGATTCATGCGGCGGCGGCGATCCACGCGCTGCGCGCGACGCTCGGGCGGAAGCAGGTTGAAGCCGGCACGGTGATCGTCCTGCAACGTGTCCACCGCGTCGATGGCGATACCGGCGGTTGCCAGGCCATCGAGCAATGGATCGACGGCGCCGCGCGGCGTGGCCGCCATTTCAACCATCACCTTGCCGGCGGGCGTTGCAGCATCACGCAGTTCGCGCACGCCGAAATGAACCTGCTCCGGACGGAAAGGTGTTTGCCGGTCGATCTCGTAGCCGGCCACCTGGCGCAGGTTCGAACGTGCGGCGGCAGGCAGCGACAACTGGCGACGCAGCACCTGGCCCGGGGGCAATACCAGGGCGACACGAAGATCACCCGCTGCTACCGATGCCGTGGCGCGGCGGAATGCGGCGAGCTGCGCGGCGCCGTCGAGTTCGCCATCGATGAAGTGGATCTCCCCTCCACCGGCGGCGCGCACCGACCATCCCTTGGGCTCGGCGGCAAGCAGGTACCAATTGGGACCGGCCGCGATCGCCGAACGCAGGCGTACGGGAAGCAGGCCCGACAGTTCACCCGACCACCAGGTGAAGAACGCGGGCATGGGCGAGTCGCGCCAGGCCTGGCGCACCTGGCGCATGGGTTCGTGCAGTGCTTCCTGCCACGCCGTCATTCGGAATCTCCTTCCTGCCATCGCAACACTGCATAGGGCTGGCTCCCCGCCTGTGCCCCCCGCAAGCGAACCACGGCGCGTAGCACCGCACGGGTGCCATCGGCCAACGTCGCCTCGGACCGGATACTATGCGTTACTCCACTGGCAGCCGCCACCGAAGCATTCGGATCCTGACGGGTTGCCAGCAAAGCATTGGCCTGGTCGGGGGTCATGCCGGGAATCGCGGCCAGCGCCAGCGCCGGCGCATGCACCGGATTGGGCCTTTCACGTCCGGACCAGATCGTCACCACGGGCGCCACCACTTCATAAAGGTCGTTATCCATACCAAGGACCTGTTGCAGTTCCTCGATGGTGGCGAAGGGCCCGTTACGGGGCCCGTAAGGTAGCCCCGCGGCTTTGTAGGCCGGCGCCTTGGCTCCGTTGGGTAGTCCCGCTATGCCGAACGAGCGCCAGTCCTGCACGGCGGCGGCCAGCGAGGTCGCACGTTGTTGCGATGCCCCGGCCGCCTGGAAAAGTGCCTGAAGCACGGCGCCGCTGGCGCTGTTGAGGTCGACCTTGCCGTCGTCGTCGATCACGGTGACGACCACCTTGGCGTTGTCGAAGGCGACCGGATAGGGCCGGCCATCGGGAATGGGACGCTGCTGCGGATCCTGCGACATCAATCCGTTGATGGTCTGCACCAGACCCGCCTCGGCCGCGTAATGGGCCTGCGCCTGGGCAAACTGGTAGCGCGCCTGCAAGCCTTCGGTACGCGACATCACGGCGAAGCCGCCCAGCAGGATCGCCAGCAAGGTGCAGGCCCACAGCACGATCAGCATGGCCACGCCGCGCTGGCTGGTACGCGCGATCATCGCAGCGCTCCCGGCCGGCGCGGCAGGTTGCCAAGGGGATTGCGACCGTTCACCGAGGTCGGGTCGATACGCAGGGGCGCGATGATTTCCGGCGAGCCCACGCCGCCGGCCAGCTTCATGCGCAGCGCGATCATCGCGGGAAGACGGCGGCCATCGGGCCAGGTATCCACCCATGGACCCGGGTTGCCCTGGTCGTCGTAGCCCCTGTAGGCAAACGAGCCGCTGTTCACCCCGGTCAGAAGGATCTCCGGATCGCCCGGCGCGGGCGGTGCCGAACCATCGGGCGGCAGCAGGGCGAAGGTCACCTGCAGGCGGTTGCTGTTGTTGTTGTCGCGCACCAGTTGCAAGGTCATGATCTGTGCGCCGGCCTTGCCCAGGTAGCCCGGCAACGGGGCGACGAAACGCGCGGAATCCGGCTGTCCGTCGAAGACGATGCCATCGCCATCGTCGGTGACGGCGAACGGCAGCGCCAATATCTGGGCCACTTCGCGCTGGACGAACTGACCAGTGGAACGAATTTCGTCCAGGCGGCCGATGCGCTCCTCGCCACCATGCACGATGCGCGTCGCCGAGCGGATGCCCGAGTAAACGCCCAGCAGGATCAGGCTCAGCAGCACGATGGCCGCGAGCACTTCAATCAGCGTGAACCCGCGCTGGTGTTTCATGGCATGCCCGTGATCGAGTTGCCAACACCCGTAGTACCCGGCGGCGGTGCCAGGCGCAAGGTGGAAAAGCGGGCTGTCTGGTTGCCCCAGCTGATGTCCAGGTCCAGCCGGAACAGTCGGGGCGCGGACAGGTTCTGGTTGGCGGCCTGGAGCTGCAACGGCGAGGTCTGTTGGCCGGGCGATTGCCACGGCGACACGGCCAGACGCCAGCTGTAGTTGTCGTCGAACTTGCCCTGGGTGATGCCAGGCTGCAGTGGATCCACCACGTACGCGCCGTCGAGCAACGCCCGCGCGTGCAAGGCCGCGATGCTGCGGTCGCCGGCCTTGGCTGTCAGGCGCAACGAGGAACCGGCCACTTGCATCAGCGCGCCAAACGCCACGGCAAGCACGGCGATGGCGGCAATCACTTCCAGCAGGGTAAAACCGCGCTGGCTATGTCGAGGGTAGCGCGTCATTCGCGGTCCACGCTGATGGCGCCGGTAAGCCATGCCACGTTCACCCGCCACTCGCGCGTGCCGCGACTGAGCGTAATGCGTCCACCGGTGGAACTGCCGTCCGGGAAGAACCGGATGGCGGCCTGGGTGTTCGATTGGTCGGCCTTGGCACTGTTCACCAGCAGCTTCATCCCTTCAGGCAGGTGCTGCACATCGCGTCCGGGCGATTGGTAGGTGGGACCGGAAACATCCACCAGGAACTTCTGTTCCTTGCCCTGCACGATCGCCTGCATGCGGGTGTAGCGCAGCGCGCTGGCCAATTCGCCGGACGCGGCATTCACCCGCGCCGAGGCCAGGCCCTGGCTTACCGGGATGGATACCGCAGCCGCCGCCAGGCCCAGCAGCAGGATGACCGCGAGCATCTCGAAAAGCGTGAAGCCGCGCGGCCGCATGTAGGTTCTTTACTGCCAGTTGCCGTAGTCGGCGCTATACCCATCGCCGCCGGGCTTGCCGTCCTGGCCATAGAACACGATGTCGTAGCTTCCATGCTCACCCGGCGCCTGGTAGCCGAACGGGTGGCCCCAGGGGTCCTTCAGGTCCGACGGCTTGGCGTAGGGCCCCTGCCAGTTGGTGGCGTTGGCGGGCTTGGCCACCAGGTCGTCGAGGCTGGCCGGCGGCGAGCCGTTGTCCAGGGCATAGTTCTCGACCTTCTGGCCGAGGGTGATCACCTGCGCCTTGCCGGCGCCGTACTTGCCCTTGTCCAGGTTTTTCACCACCTGGTTGACCACGATCGCACCGACGATGCCGATCAGCACGATCACGGCGAGCATTTCAAGGAGGGTGAAGCCACGCTGTGCGTGGGCGGGGAGTGAGCGACGCTGGGTCATGCTTGAACCTCGTGATGCAATCATTGGATGTTGCTCGTCAGGCTGAGCAACGGAAGCAGGATGGCGGACATGATGATCGCCACGAGCACCGTCATGACGATGGTAAGTGCCGGTACCAGGGCGGCGAGCAGGCGGTCGATGGCGCGCTTGGCCTCGACGTCGAAGGTGTCGGCGACCTTCAGCAGAAGGGTGTCGAGCGCGCCGGCTTCTTCGCCCACCTGGATCATCTGCAATGCCAGGCGCGGAAAGCGCTGCGTTGCGGCCAATGCGGTGCCTAGCCCCGCACCACCCTTGACCTGCTCGGCGGCCTTGCCGAGGGCTTCGTCCAGCGCGCGATTGCCGGTGACCTGGCGGGCGATGGTGAGCGACGACAACAGCGGCACGCCATTCTTAAGCAAGGTGCCCAGCGTGCGTGCGATGCGCGCGGTTTCCACCTTCAGCAGCAATGGCCCGGATACTTTCAATTCCAGCAACTTGCCGTGGAATGCCAGGCGGGTGGCCGGGTCGCGAAGGCGCATGCGCAGGAAGAACACGGCCACGATCATCAACACCAACACGACCAGCCACCAGTTGCTGATGAATTCGCCCAGCGCCAGCACGGCGCTGGTGATCCACGGCACCGGTACCTGCATGTCCTGGAAGATCGGCACGAACTGCGGCACCACGTAGGCCAGCAGCAGAATCAACGAACCGAACACGCCCACCATCAGGAACGCGGGGTAGATCAGCGCGTTGATGATGCTGCCGCGCAGGGCCTGGGCACGCTCGAGGTAGTCGGCCAGGCGACGCAGGGTTTCTTCCAGCGAACCGCCGGCTTCACCCGCGCGAACCAGCGAGATGTACAGACGCGGGAACACGCCGTGCTCTTCTTCCAGCGCATAGGACAAGGTGTTGCCGCCGCGCACGCGATCGCGCACGCGTTCGACCAGCTTCTTCGCCCGCTCGCTGTCGGGAAGATCAAGCAGGATGCCCAGCGCACGGTCCAGCGGCTGGCCGGCACCGAGCAGGGTGGCCAGCTGATGCGTGAACAATGCCAATTGGTCGCCGCTGAAGGGCCCGCGACGGAACATCCCGCCAATGCCACCGCCACCGGCGGCGTTGGCTTCGCGGGCGTCCAGCGGCGTATGGCCCTGGTCCTGCAGACGGGCGATGACGTCGTCGACACTGGGCGCTTCCATCTGGCCCTGGAGTACTTCGCCAGAGGCGGTGACGGCGCGATAGCTGAACTGCGACATGATTGAAGGCGCCCGGTCAGGATTCCTGCGTCACGCGCAGGACTTCCTCGATGGTGGTGATGCCCTGGACGGCCTTGGCCAGTCCGTCCTCGTACATCGTGCGCATGCCCTCCGAACGGGCCAGTCGCTCGATCTCGCCGGCATCGGCGCGTTGCATCACCAGGCGTCGCAAGGGATCGCTCATCACCAGAAACTCCATGATGGCGCGGCGCCCGCGGTATCCGGTGGGGTTGGCGGCGCTCGTGCCAGGCTTCCATAAACGAATGGGACGCTCGTCGGTGTACTTGTGCAGCTCGAACTGTTCCACCACCTCGGGCAGCGCCTCGTAAGGTGTGGCGGTTTCCGGATCCAGGCGGCGCACCAGGCGCTGGGCCAGGATGCCGTTGACGGTGGATCCCAGGAGGTAGTCCTCCACGCCCATGTCCAGCAGGCGGGTGATGCCGCCCGAGGCGCTGTTGGTATGGAGGGTGGAAAGCACCAGATGGCCAGTGAGCGCGGACTGGATGGCGATGCGGCAGGTTTCCAGGTCGCGCATTTCGCCGATCATGATCACGTCCGGATCCTGGCGCACGATCGAGCGCAGGGCGCCGGCGAAATCCAGGCCGATCTGCGGCTTCACCTGGATCTGGTTGATGCCTTCGATCTGGTACTCGACCGGGTCTTCGACCGTGATGATCTTCACGTCCGGCGTGTTGATCTTCGACAGCGCGGTATAGAGCGTGGTGGTTTTACCCGAACCCGTGGGGCCGGTCACCAGCAGGATGCCATGCGGGCGCTCCAATACCTCGATGAAGCGCTGCTGGAAGTTGTCGGTGAAGCCTAAGGAAGCGAAGTCGAATACCACCGACTCGCGGTCCAGGATACGCATCACCACCGATTCGCCGAAGCTGGTGGGCACGGTGGAAACGCGAAGGTCCAGTTCCTTGCCCTGCACGCGCAGCTGGATGCGGCCATCCTGCGGCAGGCGGCGTTCGGCGATGTTCAACCGCGCCATGATCTTCACGCGGGAGATCACCGCGGCAGTGGAACTGGCCGGCGGGGCTTCTACTTCATGCAGGACGCCGTCGATGCGGTAGCGCACCTTCAAGCGGCTTTCGAACGGCTCGATGTGCACGTCGGAGGCGCGTTGTTCCACCGCGCGCTGCAGGATCAGGTTCACCAGGCGGATCACCGGTGCCTCGGAGGCCAGGTCGCGCAGGTGTTCGACGTCTTCTTCCTCGGCGGCGGTGCCGTCGAGGTTTTCCACGATGCTGCCCATGGCCGAACGGCCCTGGCCGTAGTAACGCTCGATCAGGTCGTCGATTTCCGAGCGTACGCCGATACGCAGGCCGATCGGACGGCCGGTGGCCAGGCGCGCGGCCTCCAGCGGGAAGGTATCAGCCGGATCGGCCACGATCAGGGCAAGGCCGTCGTCGCCGTCCCGCACGGGCACCACGTGGTATTGCTTGAGGAACCGCAGCGACAGTTCCACCTCGGCCGGCGGCATGTCCGGGGCGTCGCGGGCGGACATCAGGGGGGCGTCGAGCAGCTCCGCCCAGCCTTCAGCCAGGTCGCGCTCGGACACCAGGCCCAGGCGGGCCATCAGTGAGGTGAGCGTGCCCTCGGGGGATTCCTCGTGCAGGCGACGGGCACGGGCAAGGTCGGCATCTTTCAGGCGACCACGCGCCACCAACGTCGCGCAGACGTCGGCCTCGCTGAGCGAGGGTGTCTTGCCCGGGCGCTCCGCGCGCGTGGCTCCACTTGCTGCCGCCATGGTTTTTTCCGTCCCTGCCGCGTCTTTAGGGGTGAACGATCTAGCATAACCCGGCCCAAGCTACCCGATGATGGCGAGAATTCGGAAAGCTTCGTGATTGAATGTGACCCCGTTCAGACTCCGGGAGTTCCGCCAGCGAATTGCGAAACAGGCTATCGGAAATTACGAAACTCGCCGCCTACATGAACGCCAGCAATTGCCTGACGTGGAATAATGGCCGGCCCTGTCGCAGCGCAGCACGAAATCCGCATGAACCTGATCGACATCGGCGCCAACCTTACCCACGAGTCGTTCCGCCACGATTTCGACGAAATGCTGCTACGGGCCTCCGTGCAGGGCGTGTCCCGGCTGGTGGTGACCGGCGCCTCGCTGCAGGGCAGCATCGATGCCCTGGCGCTGGCCCGCGGAAGGCTCGGGGTGCTTTATGCCACCGCGGGCGTGCATCCGCATCATGCGGTGGATTACGACGACGCGACCGATGCGCAGCTCAGGGAACTGGCCACCCAGGCCGAAGTGGTCGCCGTCGGCGAAACGGGGCTGGACTACCACCGGAACTATTCACCGCGCGACGTGCAGCTGGCTGTGTTCGAGCGCCAGCTCGCCATCGCGGTGGACCTGCACATGCCGGTGTTCCTGCATCAGCGCGATGCCCACGACGACTTCATCGCCCTGCTGCGCACCGTCCGCGACAAGCTTCCTGCCGCCGTGGTGCATTGCTTCACGGACAACGAGCTTGCGCTGCGCCACTACCTGGACCTGGACTGCCACATCGGCATCACCGGATGGATCTGCGACGAACGCCGCGGCACCCACCTGCGCGAACTGGTGAAGCTGATTCCCGCCGACAGGCTGATGCTGGAAACCGATTCTCCCTACCTGTTGCCACGCACGGTGAAACCGGCGCCGTCACACCGCCGCAATGAACCGATGTTCCTGAAGCACATCTGCGAGGAAGTAGCGCGCGATCGCGGCGAGGATGCCGCCGCCGTCGCCGCGGCAAGCACGCGGGCGGCCGAGCTGTTCTTCGGGCTCGAACCCCTGGCTAACCCCTCAGGCTGGGGGTCAGAGTCATTACTCTGACCCCGTTGATGGCAGCACACGGGTTTGTCCGGGTGCCAGGCCATCCAGGCGATAAGGTCCGATCGATTCGCGCACCAGGCGCAGGGTGGGCAGTCCCACGGCGGCCGTCATCCGACGGACCTGGCGGTTGCGTCCCTCACGGAGAGTGATCGCCACCCAACTGGTGGGAATCGTCTTGCGGAATCGCACCGGCGGATCGCGCGGCCAAAGCCATGAAGGCTCATCGATCACCCGGGCGCCGGCCGGCAGCGTGGGGCCGTCGTTGAGCGTGATGCCACGACGCAAGGGTTCCAGGGCATCGTCGGTAGCCAGGCCTTCCACCTGCACGAGGTAGGTCTTGGCTTCCTTGTGCTTCGGGTCGGTCAACCGGTGGGCCAGGACGCCATCGTCGGTAAGCAGGAGCAGGCCTTCGCTGTCGTGGTCCAGTCGTCCCGCGGGATAGATATTCTTCTGCCTGACGAACTCCGCGAGGGTCGGGCGACCCTCGCGGTCGACGAACTGGCACAGCACGCCATAAGGCTTGTTCAGTGCCAGCAGCATGGGCCTTTAGCGCGGCTTGACGAAGCGCAGGGTCATGCGGTCGGACTCGCCGATGGCCTGGTACTTGGCGCGGTCCTGATCCTTGAGCGCGTAGGTAGGCGGCAGGGTCCACACACCCTTCGGGTAGTCCTTGGTGTCCTTCGGATTGGCGTTGACCTCGCTGGAGCCGGCCAGCTTGAAGCCGGCATCGGTGGCAAGCTTCACCACGACTGCCGTGGGCAGGTAGCCGGTGTCCTTGAGCTTGGCGGGGTCCGCACCGTCGGCGGCGCGATGGTCTTCCACGCCCAGCACGCCCCCCGGGGCGAGCACGTCGAAGAACGCCTTGAACATCGCCGGCGCCGTACCGTCGTCGGTCCAGTTGTGCACGTTGCGGAAGGTCAGCACCATGTCGGCGGAGCCCGGCGCGCCAAGCTTGGGCGCCTTCTCGTCGATGCTTTCCACCTGGGCATTGCCGAAGTGGGCCGGATCGTTGGCTACGCGCGCCTTGAGCGACGACATCTCCTTGCCTTCGCCCTGCCCGATCACCGCGGCAATGTAATGACCGTTGTCATGAAGCAGCGGGGCGAGGATCTCGGTGTACCAGCCGCCGCCCGGGGCGATCTCGATGACTTTCATGTCGGGGCGCAAGCCGAAAAAGGTGAGCGTTTCCTTCGGATGACGGTAGACGTCGCGCGCCTTGTTGGCCGGCGAGCGCCAGCTGCCGGCGATCACGGCATCGAGCTGGCCGGTGGTGAATTGACCGGCGGAGGTCGGCGGTACTGCGGTGGCCGGCTGGTCTTCCGGCTGCGCAAAAACCTGCGGTGCGGCGGCGAGCGCGCAGGCGGCGAAAACGGCGGCGAGTGTCTTCATGGCGATCCATCGGTGGGGGTGGGACGACGGCCGGCCGGCAGGGTGGGCCATCGTGGGCAAACGCATCATAATCGGTCTTCCCCCGGGGCAGGATCACCTTCCTTGAAGCGCATCACAGTCCACGCGGCCCTGGCGGCCTGCGGCATCGCCGGCATCGTCCATGCCGACGACACCACGCAGCCCACCCAGCGCCTGGAACCGGTGGTAGTCACCGCCACCCGCAGCGCGCAGTCCCCCTACGACGTGGCAGCCACCATTAACGTGGTTCCTGCCCCGCCCGATGGCGCGCTCAACGTGAACCTGTCCGAGATGCTGGCCACGGTACCCGGCATCCTTGCCCGCGATCGGCAGAACTACGCCCAGGACGAGCAGCTCTCCATTCGCGGCTTTGGCGCGCGATCGACCTTCGGCATTCGCGGCATACGCCTATATACCGACGGTATCCCGGCCAGCATGCCCGATGGCCAGGGCCAGGTTTCCCATTTCAACCTGGGCTCGGCCGACCGGGTGGAAGTGCTGCGCGGTCCGTTCTCCGCGCTGTACGGCAATGCCTCCGGCGGGGTGGTGCAACTGTTCACCGCCGACGGTGCGCAACCGGACGAACTGCGTGCAGGCCTGGCCGGCGGCAGCAACGGCATGCTGCGCGCCGATGTCGGTGCCCGCGGCAAGGACGGCCCGGTCGACTACAACGTCGACTACACCCACTTCCGCACGGACGGCTACCGCGACCATAGTGCGGCGCGGCGCGAATCGGGCAATGGCAAGCTCGGATGGCAGATCGACGACGGCAAGCGCCTGACCCTGGTGCTGAACACGCTGGAGGTTCCTTTCGCGCAGGATCCACTCGGCCTCACCCGAAGCCAGTGGAAGGCCGATCCCAGCCAGGCCACGTCGGTGGCGGACACCTACAACACGCGCAAGACGGTGAACCAGACCCAGGGCGGCCTGGTGTTCGATGACACGCTCGACGAACACAACAGCCTGCGGGTGATGGGCTATTACGGTGACCGCAACGTGCTGCAGTACCTGTCGATCCCCAAGGCCACGCAAGCCAGCCAGCCTGGAAACTCAGGCGGCGTGGTGGATCTTTCAAACCAGTACGGCGGTGGCGATGTGCGCTGGACGTGGGCGGGCGATCTCGCCGGCAGGCCGTTCGAGCTCGCTGTGGGTGCCACCTACGACAACCAGCACCAGCACCGCACCGGTTACAACGACTATGTGGGCGACGCCCTTGGCGTACGCGGCGACCTGCGCCGCGACGAGATCGATCGCGTGTTCGATTTCGATCAGTACGTCCAGGCCACCTGGAAGCTGGCTGACCGATGGACGGTGATGGGCGGCGTCCGTCACTCGCAGGTGAAATTCAACTCCGACGACCGTTTCATAATCACCGGCAATCCCGACGATAGCGGTTCGAAGGATTACAGCGCGACCACGCCCGTGGCAGGCGTGATGTTCAGCGCAAGCCCGTCGGTGCACTTGTACGCCAACTATGGCAAAGGCTTCGAGACGCCGACATTTTCCGAGCTTGGCTACCGCAACGATGGCGGCCCGGGACTGGCCTTCAACCTGCAGCCGGTGCACACCCGTAGCACCGAGGTGGGCATCAAGCTGCGTCCCTCCGACAGCACGCGTGCGGAGTTCAACGTCTTTCGCGCCGACAGTCAGGACGAATTGGCGGTGGCCACCAACCTGGGTGGGCGCACCACCTACCAGAACATCGACCGCTCGCGGCGACAGGGCTTCGAGGCATCGCTCTCCAGCCAGTTGGCAGATCGCCTGAAGCTCAACCTGGCCTATACGCGCGTGCAGGCGACGTTCCGCTCACCTTTCCTGACCTGCGTCGTCGCTGGCTGTTCGCGCCCGGACACACCGGTGGCCGCCGGCACGGGGATTCCAGGCGTGCCAGGAAGCTATGCCTACGCCGCCCTGGCGTGGGGCGCGGATACCGGCTGGCAGTTCGGCGCGGACGCCACCTACAACGACAAGACACCGGTGAATGACACCAATAGTGAATACGCACCGGCCTACACGACGGTAGGCCTATCCGGCGGCTATGTGGTCGACCGCGAGCACTGGCGTATCCACGGCTTCGCGCGCGTGGACAATGCCTTTGACCGCACTTACGTAGGCTCGGTGATCGTCAACGATGGCAATGGCCGGTACTACGAGCCCGCGCCGGGCCGCACGTTCCTCGTCGGCGTGGATCTTCGCTGGCGCGACTAACTTCGGTCACTCCCGGCGCACACGCCGCTTCGACCTCGCACATGGCAAGCTTGGCGCCTTTGCCATGTGCGAGGGACATCCCATGAACAAGCGCAAGCTCGGTCAATCCACACTTGAGGTCGCCCCGCTCGCCTTCGGCGGTAACGTGTTCGGCTGGAGTGCGGATGAAAAGCAATCCTTCGCCCTGCTCGACGCCTTCGTCGACCATGGCTTCAACCTGATCGATACCGCCGACGTCTATTCGGCCTGGGTGCCCGGAAACAAGGGCGGCGAATCGGAAACCATCATCGGCAAATGGCTCAAGGCCAGCGGCAAGCGCGACAAGGTGCTGATCGCCACCAAGGTGGCCAAGTGGCAGCAGCATCCGGGGCTTTCGCCGATCAACATCAACGAAGCGGCCGACGATTCCCTGCGCCGCCTGGGCGTGGACCACATCGACCTCTACCAGGCCCACGAGGACGACCCGAAGACACCGCTGGCAGAGACCCTCCATGCCTTCGCCGGCTTGATCCAGAAGGGCAAGGTGCGCGCGATCGGTGCCTCGAACTACAGCGCCGAGCGCTTTGCCGATGCACTGAAAACCTCGCAGGCGGAAGGGTTGCCGCGCTACGAATCGATGCAGCCGGAATACAACCTGATGGATCGCAAGGCTTACGAGGCACACATCGAGCCGGTGATTGTGAAGGAGAGTGTCGGCGTCATCAGCTACTACTCATTGGCCAGCGGTTTCCTGACCGGCAAGTACCGCAGCGAGGCGGATCTTCACAAGAGCGCCGCGCGCGGCGGCGGGGTGAAGAAGTACCTCAATGCCCGCGGTAGCAAGGTGCTGGACGCACTTGACGAAGTCGCCGGCCGGCACAACGGCAAGCCGGCCCAGGTGGCCCTTGCCTGGCTGATGGCCCGGCCCGGCATCACCGCGCCGATCGCCAGCGCTACGACCGTGGAGCAACTGGGCGAGATCGCCCGCGCGGCGGAGCTGAACCTGTCCGCGGAGGACATCAGCCTGCTTGACCAGGCCAGCGCCAGCTAGGCGACCACCGGCATCCAGCGCGGGACCCTGGGGCTGGATCGGTTACCATGCACGCCATGACCGATCCGACCCCGCCCTCGACCACCCATTTCGGCTTCCGCGACGTTCCCGTCGCGGAGAAACAGGCCCTTGTCGGCCAGGTGTTTACCTCGGTCGCGCGTAACTACGACCTGATGAACGACCTCATGTCGTTCGGCATCCATCGCCTGTGGAAGCGCCACTTCGTGGCGGTAAGCGGCGTGCGCCGCGGCGACCGCGTACTGGATCTGGCTGGCGGCACGGGTGACATCGCCGCGCTCCTCAAGCCCGTGGTCGGTGACGAAGGTGAAGTGGTAGTGGGCGACATCAACGCCGCCATGCTCGGCGTCGGCCGCGACCGCCTTACCGATCGGGGGCTGGTGGCCGGCCTGCGCTGGGCGCAGATGAATGCCGAAGCCCTGCCCTTCCCGGACAACAGCTTCGACGCCGTCACCATTGCCTTCGGCCTGCGCAATGTCACCGACAAGGACAAGGCCCTGGCCGACATGTGCCGCATCCTGAAACCCGGCGGCCGCGCGCTGGTGCTGGAATTCTCCAAGGTCAAGAGCGAGCTCTTCAGCAAGCTCTACGACTTCCATTCGTTCAAGGTGCTGCCGAAACTCGGCCAGCTGTTCGCCGGCGACGCCGACAGCTACCAATACCTGGCCGAATCGATCCGCAAGCATCCCGACCAGGAAACGTTGAAGGGGATGATGGAGCGCGCGGGGTTCGGGCGCGTGGAAGTTCGAAACTTGAGCAACGGCATCGTGGCAATCCATCGGGCGTATAAGTTCTAGGCGCTCATGCGCGATTGCTGGTAGCGGGCAACCCACGCGTTCGTCACGATGGGGTTCCATTCGCCCGGAGATCGTCGTGCCGATCCCTCCATCCAATTCAACGCCTGTTCTGCTCAGCTATATCCAGCTGGACAAAAACCACACGCAATCGATCCCCACCGCTGTTGCGAACCTTTCGATCACCGAATCGACAAGCTGGAAATCCACAACTCCAAGACATCGCGACTCGCTTGTTGTCCGGCGCGAACAGCTGGATAGAGCGGAAGACCAGAAGCTGCTGGATATCCTGGCGGAAGTCATCTCCAAGGCCGAGAGCTGGGCGGATGAATCACCTGCCGCGACCACCGCCGGGTCGACCCCCCATCCCTTCCACGAGAAGATACGGAAGGCTTATGGCCAGCACGAGCTTTACCAGCAATATCGCCCGGTCGCCTCGGAGGCTAGTCGCCGCGCGAGAAGGCAGGTCCAAAGCGATGCACTGGATGCATCCAGGCCCGAGAGGGTTCCACGCCGGAATTAAGTGACCCCCGGCACCTGAACCGCCCCACCGCGTGGTGGCATACTCCGGGTTTCAGCCCCATTCCCCGGAGCCTCACCATGCGTTACCTGCCCGCCTTCGCGCTTGCCGCGTTCGCGCTGCCGTTGTCGGCCTTCGCCGCGGAGCCCTACTCCTATGCCCAGCCTTCGGTGGTCCGCGTCACCCACCTAGACCTGGATCTCGGGGTCGACTTCGACCAGAAGGTCCTGACCGGTACCGCGACCCTGAAGCTGGACTGGAAGGACCCCAAGGCGCCGGCCCTGGTTCTGGATACCCGCGATCTGAAGATCGCCAAGGTCGAGGCCCTGGCCGCGGGCGGCGCGGCCACGCCGCTGCCGTTTGCACTGGCGCCCACCGACAAGGAATTGGGCGAGAAGCTCACCATCCAGGCGCCGAAGCATCCGGCGGAAGTGCGCATCACCTACGCCACCGTGCCCACCGCCTCGGGCCTGCAGTGGCTCACCCCTGAGCAGACCGCCGACAAGAAGCAGGCGCTGATGTTCTCGCAGTCGGAGTCCATCCACGCGCGCTCGTGGGTGCCGCTGCAGGACTCGCCGGCCATCCGTTTTACCTACGATGCCCACATCACCGCGCCGAAGGGCGTCCGCGTGCTGATGAGCGCCATCAATGACGCCAAGCACCCGCTCGATGGCGATTTCACCTTCGACCAGCCGCATCCAATCCCCTCGTACCTGCTGGCCATCGCCGCCGGCGGCCTGGAGGTTCGCGAGACGGGCCCGCGCAGCGCCGTGTATGCCGAGCCTGGCGTGGTCGCCAAGGCCGCGCACGAGTTCGAAGACACCGAGAAGCTGATCACCGCCACCGAGAAGCTTTACGGCCCCTACGCCTGGACGCGCTACGACATCCTGGTACTGCCGCCGTCCTTTCCTTTCGGCGGCATGGAAAACCCCAACATGACCTTCGCCACGCCAACGGTGCTGGTGGGCGACAAGTCCCTGGTGTCGCTGGTGTCCCATGAGCTTGCGCATTCGTGGTCGGGCAACCTGGTGACCAGCGCGTCCTGGCGCGACATCTGGTTGAACGAGGGCTTCACCACCTACGTGCAGGGTCGCATTACCGAGGCGGTGTACGGCAAGACGCAGGCCAACGAAGAGGCCCTGTTGTCCGCCCGGGCGCTGGAAAAGGGCCTGGCCAAGATGCCGGTGAACGCACAGAAACTGGCTCCCTCCCCGCGCGCCGTCGGCGCCGACGACGCACTCACGGACGTGGCCTACGACAAGGGCTCTTGGTTCCTGCAGACTCTCGAGAAGCGCTTCGGCCGCGATAACTTCGATGCCTACCTCAAGGGCTACTTCGCGCACTTCGCCTTCCAGAGCATCGATACCGAAACCATGCTCGCCTACATGAAGACGAACCTGCTGGATAAGTATCCCGGCAAGATGAGCGTGGCCGAAGTGCGCGCCTGGGTCTACGAACCAGGCGTCCCCAAGGATGCCCCGCTGCCCACCGTGGCGCGATTCGACAACATCGACGCCGAGCGCACCGCTTTCCTTGACGGCACCCTGGGCGCCGACAAGCTCGATGCGGCAACCTGGAATACCCAGGAGTGGATGTACTTCCTCGACCGCCTGCCCGATGCACCGCCATTGACCAAGATGCAGGAACTCGACGCCGCCTGGCATCTCACCGGCACGCCCAACGCCGAGATCGGCATGCGCTGGTATGCCCACGCCATTGCCGCGGGCGACAAGGCCGTGTGGAACGCCGCGGGTGAGCACATGCAGCGCATCGGCCGCCTGTACCTGACCACCCCCGTGTACCGTGCCTTCGCGGCCACGCCCGATGGACTGGCCTTCGCCGAGGGCGTCTACGCCAAGGCCAAGCCCGCTTACCACCCGATGACGCAGAAAGCGGTGGAAGGCATCTTCGCCAAGGCGAAAGCCCAGCCGGGCAAGGCCAACTGACCATGTCACGTCTTCGTCCCCGTCCTGTTTCCAACGATCCGCGACCGCTGTGGAAGCGCCTGCTCTATCGCCGACTGAAGTTCATCGGCTCCATTGTCGGCGTGCTGGCGCTTGGTTTCGCCTTCGCCTACCTGTTCGAGCCGCAATGGCTGCTGCGCATGGACATGATGCGCAAGGCGATGGCCGCCAACCTCGATACGCACAGCATCGAGGCCGGTGACACCAAGTGGTCGTACTACGAAGGCGGCAACGGCCCAACCCTGGTGCTGTTGCATGGCTTTGCCGCCAATAAGGATGTGTGGCTGGATTCGGCCAAGGAACTGACCAAGAATTTCCACGTGATCGCCCCGGACCTACCCGGCTGGGGTGATTCTTCCCGTGTGGAAGGCGGCCGGTATGACGTGGACAGCCAGGTGGCGCGGCTGGATGTTTTCTTCGACCGCATGGGCCTGCGCGGCTTCACCCTGGTCGGGCATTCGATGGGCGGCGCGATCGCCGGCGCCTATACCGCGGACCATCCCGGACGCGTGTCGAACCTGGTGCTGATGGATGCGTTGGGCCTGACCTTCAAACCTAACGACTTCTCCAAAGCGGCACTCAATGGCAAGGACCCGTTCGTGTTCGACGACCGCGCGGGTTTCGAAGCGATGCTGAAACTGGTGTTCCTGCATCCACCGAAGGTGCCCGGCCGCATTGCCGACGCGTTCGTGCAGCAGAACAAGGACAACCGCGCCTTCATCGATCGCACGTTCGAAGAGTTGAAGCCCGAGTCGCAATCGCTGGCACTGGATTCTCGCCTGTCCAAGCTCACCGTGCCTGTGCTTGGCCTGTGGTGCCACGAGGACAAGGTGATCGACATCTCGGCACTGGATACCTTGCGCAACGGGTTGACCAACGCCAAGGCGATCAGCAGCACCATCCTCAGCGACTGCAACCACATGCCGCAGATCGAGAAGGCGGATGACTTCGCCAAGGTGATCACGGGATTCGTGATGGCGCATTGAGGATATGGGCGGCGCATGCAAACGCCGCCCGATGCGCGTCGCTAGAATTCCGAATCGCTTTTTATCGGAATTCCCAAACATGCCTGTCGGTGCTCTAACGCAACACCCTTACCACTCTGCAGTTCGGCATCTACCCGCTGCGGAAGAAGCTCCCGCCATAGAGATGGCATTGGCGGCAATAGCGGAAGCTAGAGAAATAGCGGCAACCAGAGGCGCGGCAGACAACACGGCAAGAGCCGGCGAACCCTTCGTTCAAGTCCCTTCGTTGCTTACCCACGTGGCCAATCTCGCCACACGGGCCTTCAGGTCATTTCAACTCCTGGCAGGCAGCGTTGCGGGCGCGAGGATACTTGCACTTAGCTACTTTGGATTCGTGAGCTACTACCTAGGGCGCGAGGATGGCCGCCGCGAAGGTCACGCCCAAGGCGTGGATGACATGGCTCAACAGCTTGTGACAGGGATTTTCGGGTACGGCTGCCGCCGCATGTGCTACTCCTTGCTGGGCGTGCGAAATACCGATTTGCTGGCTATGGAAACCGAAACAGCCCTCGCCCCCGTCCGAACTTATCCGTGGGACCAGCTACTTTCATATTCGTCAGACGAGCCTGACTACGAATGTGGCATGGAAAGGGCTCTTGTTCCTACAGGGATGTCGTATCCCTGGCATCGGCCTGTCTAACCAGTCAATCGGCGACGTCCGCCACCAGCCGTTCAAGCTCGGCCTTCAACCCCGATCCATTCGCGCGCAACCAGTCGCGCTGTTCGCGCCAGTCGGGGGTGATGGATTCCACCCAGGCCCAGAATTTGCGCGAGTGGTTGCGCTGGCGAAGATGACACAGCTCGTGCACCAGCACGTAGCGCAGCGCAGCCGGTGGCGCCAGCGCCAGAGAAAGATCCAGGTTCACCCGGTCGCGCGCGTCCAGGCTTCCCCACAAGCTCTTCAGCGGACGTATGCGCAGCCCTGTGGGCGCGGCACCGACCAGCGGCACGAGCGTTGCGAGCCAACGCGAGACGTCGCGCCGGATCTGCGCTTCAAGAAACGAAGCGATGAGCCCCCGCGCAACCGGCAACGCGCGGCTACCTGGCCGCGGCAACACCAGGGTGAGTGACTCACCCACGTGCTCAATGCGCGGATAAGGGCCATCGGCCCAGAAGAGGTCGGTTTCCTGTCCACGCAACGGAAACGTGGTGGGCACGCCCACGCGCAGCGGCGGTAGCCGTTCGCCATCGAGGTTGAGTTCGTCGAGCTTGCGCTCGAGCCAGTCGACATTGGTACGCAGGAAGGCGCTGACCTGCGAAGGATGCGTGCCGCGGGGGCAGGTGATGCGCGCGCCCTTGGAAGTAACGGTGAGTCGCAATCGGCGCGCACGCGGATGCACGGACTTCAGCACGCGGATCGTTGCCCCCGCGGCGGTAGGCAATTCAAGCCAGTCGCCTTGTTCGAACATCGCTGTTGTCTACCCGTTGCCACCATGGAGCACGAAAGTTTCGGCCACGGTCGTCGCGGATGCTGCGACTGAGGTTCCCTGCCGCCCGATCAATCCGGGCGGGGCAGCTTGAACCATTCGTCGAGCTTGCCCAACAGGCGCTCCAGCTCCAGCGTCAGCAGGGCAAAGCGGGCATCCATCTCGGCCGCAGGTGAATCGTGGGGGCTATCGCCCATTTCGTCCAGTACCACGTCGAGGAACTTCAGCTTCCTGACCACCAGGTCTTCGCCTAGGACGAAGGTCATGCGGTCGTCGAAGGTCAGGCCAAGCTGGAACACCTGCTTGCCGTTTCGCAAGTGTTCGCGGACCTCCTCCGACTCCAGGTCCTGACGACGGCAACGGGCGATGGCGCCGGTGGCCGTGGCTGGGTCCCTGAGCTCCACTTCGTCGCCCAGGGTCAGGCCCCCGGGGAGGTTGCCGGTGGCCAGCCAGTCGGTCATCAGGGCCCTGGGGGACTCTTCCGGGGCCAGGGGCACGGCCGGGAAGCTGCCCAGGGCCTCGCGGATCTGCGTCACGCCGTTCTCGGCCGACTTGCGACTGGAGCTGTCGATCACCAGCCAGCCGTGCTTGCGGTCAGCGTAGGCGGCCAGGCGGGAGCTGCGGACGAAGGCCCGCGGCAGCAGTTCGTTCAGGACGTCGTCCTTGATCCGCTTGCGCTCACGGCCGTTCACCTTGCGGCCTTCTTCCTCGGCGATCTTCTGCACGCGGTTGTGCAGCTCGTCATTGACCACTGAAGACGGCAGCAGCTTGTCCTCACTGCCCACCATCACCAGGGTGGAGGCCTTCACCACGTGGGTGAGGGCTTCCTCGTTGCGGCCCAGCGGCGAGACAAAGCCCCGGGTGGACATCTCCAGCGGCCCGACCGGCCGGAGGCGGTGTTCGGCCAGGGCTTCATCGAGTTTTTCCAGATCGTCGGCAACAGTGGCGGAGAAGCGGAACAGCGTCAGGTTACGAAAGAACATGGATGCCTTGGATTGCGTCGTGGGCAAACGACGAATGATACCGACCCGCTGCCTTCCACGGGTCTCGCGCCGAAAGAGACTGGGACGTTCGAGATTGCGCGGGCCGCTTCAGGACACCGCCGCGATGGCCTGGGCCACGGCATCGATGTTGCGGTCATTGAGCGCCGCCACGCAGATGCGCCCGGTGCCCACGGCGTAGATGGCGAATTCCTCGCGCAGGCGGTCGACCTGGGTGGAGGAGAGCCCCGAATACGAAAACATGCCGCGCTGGCGCACGATGAAATCGAAGTCGGCCTGCACGCCGGCGGCCTTCAGACGCTCGACCAGCCCCAGGCGCATGGCGCGGATGCGAACGCGCATCTGGCCCAGTTCCTCGTGCCACATGGCGCGCAGTTCGTCCGAATGCAGCACCGCCGACACTACCGAGGCGCCATGGGTGGGCGGGTTGGAATAGTTGCTACGGATCACCCGCTTCACCTGCGACTGCACGCGCAGTGCTTCCTCGTGGCTCGCTGCCACGATGGAAAGCGCACCCACGCGCTCGCCGTAGAGCGAGAACGATTTGGAGAAGGAGCTTGCCACCAGCATCGGCACGCCGGCGTCGGCAAACAGGCGGACCGCCACGGCGTCTTCCTCGATGCCGTCGCCGAAGCCCTGGTAGGCGATGTCGAGGAAAGGCAGCAAGCCCTTCTCACGCACCACGTCCACCACCTGGCGCCACTGCGCGATGTCCAGGTCCACGCCCGTGGGGTTATGGCAGCAGGCGTGCAGCACGACGACGGCGCCGCGCGGCAGCCCCGACAGTGACGACAGCATGCCGGTGAAATCCAGGCCGTGGCTGGCAGCGTCGTAGTAGGGGTAGTTCACCACGTTGAAGCCGGCCGCCTCGAACAGGGCGCGGTGGTTTTCCCAGCTGGGCGTGCTGATGGCGACGGGTGCGTTGGGATCGAGGTGCCTTAGGAAATCCGCGCCTACCTTCAGCGCGCCGGTACCGCCCAGGCCCTGCGAGGTCACCACGCGGCGCTCGGCAATCAGCGGCGAATCCGCGCCGAACAGCAGCCGTTGCACCGCCGCGTCGTAGGCGGCAATGCCGTCGATCGGCAAGTATCCCCGGGGAGTGAGATGGCCCAGGCGAGCCTCTTCGGCCGCGCGTACGGCACGCAGCAGCGGCACATGGCCGTCGGCGTCGTAATAGACGCCTACACCAAGGTTCACCTTGTGCTCGCGCGTATCGCTGCCATAGGCCTCGTTGAGCCCCAGGATGGGGTCGCGGGGAGCCATTTCGACTTGGGTGAACGGGGTCATGGAATCAAAGCCTTCGGCAGCTGGAACGGGGAATGGGGGACGCTTGGGGTTATTCCGTGTCATCGCCCTGCCCGGCAAGCCAGGCATGGGTATCGGCGCCGGCCATGGCGCCAAAGGAGAAATCGAACAGCGAACGGTCAGCCAGTTGCGAGGGCGCCACATTGCCCAGCGCGCGAAAGATCGTTTCCGCGCGCCCGGGAAACTGGCGTTCCCAGTCGTCAAGCATGCGCCTGACGGCCTTGCGCTGCAGGTTTTCCTGCGAACCGCACAGGTTGCACGGGATGATCGGGAATCCGCGGTCCTCAGCGTAGGCCGCGATGTCATCTTCGCGGCAATAAGCCAGCGGCCGGATCACCGTGTGTTCGCCGTCGTCCGAGCGAAGCTTCGGCGGCATGGCCTTCAGGCTTCCCTGATAGAACATGTTCAGGAAGAAGGTGCCCAGGATGTCGTCGCGGTGATGGCCCAGGGCGATCTTGGTCACACCGTTCTCGCCCGCCCACTTGTATAGCGCACCGCGGCGCATGCGCGAGCACAGGCTGCACATGGTCTTGCCGGCCGGGATCACGCGGGTGACCACCGAATAGGTGTCCTGCTCGATCACGTGGTAAGGCACGCCCAGCGATTGCAGGTAGCCGGGCAGCACGTGCGCGGGGAAACCCGGCTGCTTCTGGTCCAGGTTCACCGCCACCAGCTCGAACGGCACCGGGGCCTTGGCTTTCAGCTGGATCAGGATGTCGAGCAGGGTGTAGGAATCCTTGCCACCGGACAGGCACACCATGACCTTGTCGCCGGCTTCCACCATGGAAAAATCAGCGATCGCCTGCCCCACCTGGCGACGCAGCCGCCGCGCCAGTTTGGCGGCCTCGTAGGCTTCTTTGCGGGAGTCGGGGACGGGGGCTGGCATGGGTGCGGCGCGGGCTGGACGACGCATTGTAACAGGGCCTTCGCCGATGCTTCCCGCGTCATGTTCAGCGGACTACACTCGACGCTTCCCCGTAGCAGCCGTGGTTCGCATGCAGGTCCAGGATCCCGCCGAGACCGCCCGTCGACTGGCCGAACTCCGCAGTGAGCATCGTGACCTCGATTCGGCGATCGACCAGCTGATCGCCGCCCGGGCGGGCGACGAACTGCAGCTGACGCGCATGAAGAAACGCCGCCTGGCACTGAAGGACGCGATTTCCCGGCTTGAAAGCCGCCTCATCCCCGACCTTGATGCCTGAAATCATGCCCGTGACCCTGCGCGACGAACACGTCGCTCTCGAGCCGCTCGCCGTCGACCACGTCCCTGGCCTTGAAGCCGCGGCCCTCGACGGCGAACTGTGGAACCTGTGGTTCACCTCCGTGCCGCCTCCGGGCCAGATGCATGCCTACGTGGAGAAAGCCCTTGCCGCCCAGACGGAGGGCCGCATGCAGCCGTTCGCCATCCGCGAAGCCACCAGCGGCGAGATCGTCGGCAGCACGCGCTTCTACGACATCGAAGACGCCGTGCCGCGCATGGCCATCGGCTACACTTGGTATGCCCAGCGCTGGCAGAAAACCCACCTCAACACCTGCTGCAAGCGGTTGCTTTTGCAACACGCCTTCGAAACCGTCGGCGCAGCCTCCGTCCAGTTCCATACGGACAACTACAACGTGAACTCCCAGCGCGCCATCGCGCGCCTGGGTGCCACGCAGGAAGGCATCCTGCGCTCCCACCAGAAGCGGCCCAACGGCACGGTGCGCGACACGGTGTGCTTCAGCATCATTGCAACCGAATGGGAAGGCGTGAAGCGTTCGCTGGAGCTTCGCATCGAGCGACTTACCGCGCCTGCGCAGGACGCACGATAAGCGTCGCCGTCATCCCAGCCGCCAGCACCGTGCCCACGGGCAGGTGATCGGCATCGATCTTCACCCGCACCGGCACGCGCTGGGCCAGGCGCACCCAGTTGAAGGTCGGGTTCACGTCCGATAGCAGATCCGCGCCCGTGGGATTGTCGGCGTCGGTGATGCCGCGGGCGATGCTTTCCACCGTGCCGGTAAGGCGCGCACCGCCGGCCAGCAGGCGAATGTCCACCTTGTCGCCCACGTGCACGGTGGGCAGCTTCGTTTCCTCGAAGTAGCCGTAGATCCAGTAGCTGTGGCTGTCGATCAGGGCCAGCCGCGGCGTGCCGGTGTTGGCGTAGTCACCCACGCGAATGTCCAGGTTGGTCACGTAGCCATCCACGGGCGCGCGCACTTCGGTGCGATCGAGGTTCAGCTGAGCCGCGGCCAGTTCCACCTGCGCCTGGCTGACGGCAGCCAGCGCCTGCTGCTGGCCGGCACCGGCCTGCCGGGTGCTGGCCTGCGCCTGCTGCCAGGCGGCGCGGGCGGCGTTGGCGGCGGCTTGCGCGTTGGCGCGGTCCTCGGCCGAGATCACGTTGTTGATCAGCTTCTGCCGGCGCTCGGATTGCGCCGCGTAGTTGTCGTAGTTGACCTTGCTCTGGTTGGCACCGGCCGATGCGGCGTTGATGCTGGCGCCGGCGGCGCGCGCAGCAGCCTCGGCGGCGGCGAGGTTCGCCTCGGCCTGCGCCACGGCATTGAGGTAGCGCGCGCGGTCGATCACGAACAGCAGGTCGCCCTTCTTCACCACCTGGTTGTCCACTACTTTCACCTCGGTCACCAGGCCCGCTACATCCGGGGCAATACGCACCACCTCAGCGCGCACGCGGCCATCGCGCGTCCACGGCGAATACATGTAGTGCTTCCACAGCGCATGGCCAATGAGCACGGCCAGCAACACCACCAGCACGGTGACGACCAGGCGAATGAGGCTTGCGAGTTTCATGGCGGCGTGACCTAGAAGAGGAGCAGCCCGAGGCTGCCGAAGACACAGATGAAAGCAGCGATGCGGACGAGCGACGGATGCCACACATGCCGGTACAACCCATAACGGCCGGCCAGCCAGTCCAGCCCCCACAGCAACAGCATGGAACCGATGAATACCAGCAGCAGGCCGGGGACCAGCGCGTCTCCGAGGGCGATTTCACGGGGCATGGGCAATGACCTCCGGGTTGGGCATCTGCGGCATATAGGCGGCCAGCACGGATTCGCCATCCAGGAGGGCCAGGCGGATCAGGTGCAGGTTGTCCAGCAGCACGCAGGTATGTTCGGCCTCGCTGGTCGCGGCGATGGCGGTCGCCACCGCGTCGCGGGCCAGGAGATAGCGATTGGGGTCGGGCTGTTCGTAGAAGCGCGCCAGCGCCTGCACGGCGCTGTCCATGATGCGCTGCGTGGTGGCTGTCATGTCCAGGTTCGACATGACAAGGCGCAGCTCGATCATCGCGCGGCCGGTCTCGTGCACGGCCAGCGCCCAGGCGATCAGCGCACGGGAGTCGGCACTCCCCTGCTGCGTTTGTGCAACCACCTGGCTGAAGAGATCGTGGTTGACGCTTTCGAAACGCTGGCGAAGCCCCGGCAGCGGTGCTTCGGCGGCCAGCGCCACCTGCCGGCGCAGGCGCTCGAGCTGGCGCCGGCGTAGCCACAAGCTGCCGATAGCCGGCGGCACCAGCAGGAAGGCCACCGCGGCGGCGGCCACGCCCACGATCTGCGCCATGCCGTTATTGATCAACGACACCGGGTCGAACACCATCGGGTTCTGCAGACCCAGCACGTTCACGAACCCAAAGGCGGCACCCAGGCCCTGGCTTGCCAGCGAGGACCGCACCATCATCACCACGCAAACGATCATGAACGGTACGGTTCCCGCGACCAGCAGGCCGTAGCCATCCATCTGGGTGAGTACGAAGACTACGCAGGCAAAACCCATGGCCACGCCCAAGACATAGCCCAGCAATACAGACGTGGTGACGCTGGCGGCGTTGGGCGTGACCGCGAACAGGGCAGCGAACACCGTGGCGATCAGCATGGCGCCCGAGCCCACCGGCCATGCCGATTCAATCCAGAACACACCCAGCAGCAGCATGGTGACGGTAGTGCGTGTCGTGGCCAGCAGGGCGCCGGCAACATCGTTGCCACGCACGAAACGCATGCGCTCGGCGGGGCCGCCGGTCAGTCTCGGCGCCTGCAACGCGGCGGCGGCATCGACGAAGGCATGGAGCTCATCGACGAAACGCATCTGCAGCGCGGAACCCGTGTCGAAATCGCGGCGATCGGTGGTGTCGGCCAGCGACTGACGCAACGCCGGCACGTTCGCCAGCATGGCCTCGCGCGCCTGCACCAGCCGCGGCAGGAATAGTTTGGCCGCGGTGCCCGCCTCCACCGGCGCGGCCAGGGCGTTGCCGATGGGCGCATAAAGCTGGATCAGGGCCTGGGACGACGCCTTGCGCCCGGCCCTCACCAGCCGGTTGATCAAATGGTGAAGCGACTGGAACGTGGTCGATGCCGCCATGAAGCGCTGGTTATAGAGCTCCATGTGGCCGCTTCGCGCCCGCGCCTCGGCGTCTTCGAAGATCACGGAGCTGCGCAGGTCTTCCAGCGCTACGGCATCGCGCACGAAGCGCAGGTGCGCGCGTTCGAGCTGCTCGCGGGGAATGCTGCCGCCGGTGGCACCCTGCACGAAGGCAATGAAATGCGCGAACTGCTCGCGTGCCGTGCGGCGAAGCACGTCGCGCATCTTCGACGGGAACACCACGTCGCTCACCACCCCGCTCACCAGCAGGCCCAGCAACACTTCGCTCAGCCGTGCCCATGCAGAATCGAAGATGGCTGGCGGGTTATCGATCACCGGCAAGCCGACGATCGCCGCGGTGTAACCGCCCAGGACGAACGCGTACGCCTTGAAGTTACGGAAGAAGGTGGCGCCGCCGGCGCAGATGCCCAGCCACAGCGACATCGCCACCAGGAACAGCTCCCGCTCCTGCGGAAACGCCGCAACGATGAGCACCGCTACGAGGGCCCCGCCCACCGTGCCGATGGCGCGGTAGAAACTCTTGGCCAGCACCATGCCCGTCTGCCGGTTGGCCACGATGATGGTGGTTAGCATGGCGCTGGTAGGCGCCGGCAAGCTCAACCGCATGGCCAACCAACCGGTGATGTAGAAAGCCAGCAAGGTCTTGAAGACGAACAGCCACGTACCGGCTTCCTCGTGCAGGGTGTCGACAACCACCCTGCGGAAGCCCGGCAACGGCGTGCCTGTATCGGTCATCGACATCGGCCGGAAGTCCCACTCAGTCGTTCAAGCCATCGAGCATTTTCTTCAGCAGGCGCTCGAGCTGGCGCTGGTCGTCGGCGCCGAGCTTTTCCGTCTGCCGGCCAAGCAAACCGCATATCTCCGGCAGGAAGCTTTCGATCAGCGCTTCCCCGCCGGGAGTGAGGGTGAGTACCACCTTGCGGCGGTCGTCGTTGCTCCCCTTGCGGTGGATCAAGCCCTTCTCGCACAGCTGGTTGGTAAGCCGCGTGATGTTGGCCGACTTTTCGCCGGCGGCGTCGGCCAGGTCCGAGGGTGTCATCTCGCCGCTCGGGGTGCCATACATCATCATCAGGAGGTTGTATTCCGGATGGTTCAGGCCAAAGGGTTTGAGCACGGCATTGGCGTCGTCGTGGACGACCTTGTAGATATGCTTGATCAGCCTTACCAGCACGGCAGGTTCGCGAGGGAACGCGGGGTAGCGCTCGCAGGTGACGGCAAGGCGGCGTTCGGTCGGGGCGAAGCTGGAGTTCATCGGTTTGGGCCTGGTGGGCTGACTGATATAATTTACTTATGTAATTTCTATTTGTAAATAGACTGGGCTTCCCAGGCAAGAAAAAGGGCGCCGGAGGGCGCCCTTTGCTGTTCCACTGGCGGGAAGCCGGGGTCAGAGTCTTGACTCTGACCCCTAAGCGCTAGCCCTTGGTCGGGAAAGTCTCCACCCCATTGGCGGGTGGCGGATTGTTGTCCTGCCTCGGAGCGTCGCGCTGCCCCGACGACGGCAACGGACCACCACCGCACTTGTAGGCACCCCAAGCCTGGTTTCCATCCGTGGGCTCGCCCAGCGGCTTGATGGTATCGGCGTGCAGCTCCGCGGCCTGGTTACGCGCGAGCACTTCCAGCTCGTCGCGGACCTTGATGTCGTTGCGGTCGATCGGCCCGACCCGACTCTGCACCGACACCGTCATCTTGCCCACGTTCTGGCAGCTCGATACATCACCGTTCCACGCGGTGCGCACGTTCTTCGCTCCCTCGTCGAGGTTGATGCCCCAAGTGCAGCCGGCAAGCAGCAACACGGGGACGAAGAGTAAGGCGTGGCGCATGGCGGGGCTCCGTGGGTGGATGTTGGCGATGTTAATCCTTCCGCTGGTCATTTCACCGCATTCCCGTCGGCATCGATCACGTGCACCTCGCCCAGGTTCAGCGCGCGCACGGGTTTCTCGATCTGGCGGAAGTCGCCCACGATCACCCAGGTCAGCGCCTTGGGCACGATGACCTCCTTGATGGCCTTCTCGGCGGCGGCCTGGCTTACTGCGTCGGTCTTGGCCTTAAGCGTCTGCACGTAGTCATCCGGGCGGCCGTAGCGGACGATCTCGGTCAGCGCGCCAAGCACCGCGTCGGAGGTCTCGAAGCTGCCCGGCAGGCTGCGCACATTCGACGCCTTGATCTTGTCGATCTCCGCCTGCGTCAGTGGCTTCGCACCCACTACCGCGTCCACTTCCTTCTGCATTTCGGCGGCCGACTCGGCTGTCTTGTCGGTCTGCACCGGCGCGTACATCAGGAAGGGGCGCTGGCCGATGGTGTCGCGCATGAAGCTGCCGGCGCCGTAGGCCCAACGCTTGTCCTCGCGCAGGTTCATGTTCAGCCGCGAGGTGAAGCTACCGCCGAAGGCACCGTTGGCAACGTCAAGGTCGATGTAGTCGGCGGCCTTGGACGAGGGCGCTAGCAAGCCCGCCAGGATCAGCGACTGCGGCGCATCGGGACGGTTGATCAGGAACACCCGCGGCTTCGCTTGCGCCGCCACGTGGGCAAGGTTCCGCGCCGGAATGGCCGAGGACGGCGCCTGCCAGTCGCCGAACACCGCATCCAGCTGCGGGATGATCGTCGCCAGCGTGGTGTCGCCGGCAACCAGGATGCGCAGGTTGTCCGGACGGATGAAATCTTTCTGGAAATTGGCAAGGTCGGCCGCCGTCAGCGACTTGATCGACGCCTCGGTACCGGTGCCGGTGGCGGGGATGCCATAGGCGTGGTCCTTGCCGTACAGGAGCGGAGGCAAGGTACGCAGGGCAAGGCCTACCGGCTGGGATTTCTCCTGGGCAATGCCCGCCAGCCACTGGCCGCGTACGCGCTCGATGTCGGCGCTGCTGAAGGCGGGGTTGCGGACGACGTCGGCCAGCAGCTCAAGGGAAGGCTTCAGCTCGCTGTTGAGTGCATCCAGGCCCGCCGAACATGCATCCATGCCGCAGGCCATGCCAAGCGACGCACCAAGGCGTTGCTTGCGCTGGGCCACTTCCACCGAATCGAGCGACTTGGTGCTTTCGTTCATCAGCGCGGCGGTAAAGCTCGCAGTGCCCAGCTTGCGGCCCTGGTCGGCGGCGAAGCCGGCATTGAATTGCAGGTTCACCAGGGTGACCGGAATGGTGTGGCGCTCGGCCAGTACCACTTCGATGCCATTCTTCAGTTTCCCGCGCTGCACCTTCGGGAAGCTCAGGTCAGGGAAGGTGTTGACCTCGGGCACGCCCTTGGAACGGTCCACCGTGGACTTGGCCACCGTGTAGTTCCCAGCCGGCGGCATGACGGCCTTCGGACGGCCCGGGGCTTCGCCAAGGCCGACAACGGCCTTGTCTTCCACGGCCGGATCGAAATCCTTGCCGGCGGGAAGCACGGTGAGCGTGTAGCTGCCCTTCGAAGTCCACTTGTCGGCAGCTGCCTTGACGCTGGCGGGGGTGGCTGCCTCCATGCGGGCGAAGTCCTTCTTGTAAGCCGCCGGATCGCCGCGATAGACCTGGCCCTCGGCCAGGATCACGGCCTTGCCGGCGAAGCCACCCACCTTCTCAAGGCCACGGATGAAGCCGGCGCGGCTGCCAACCTTGGCGCGCTCGAGTTCGTCGGCGGTGGGTCCATCGGCCAGGAAGCGCTTCCACTCGTCGGCGACAGCGGCTTCCACCTTGGCCGGATCCACGCCGTCCTTTACGTCGACGGTGAGCTGGAACTGGCTGGCCAGCGCAAAGGGCGCGATGGTTACCGAGACGTCGTCGGCGAGGTTGTCCTTGTAGACCAGGCGCTGATACAGGCGTGATGTCTTGCCGCTGCCAAGCACGGTGGATGCGAGGTCAAGCAGTACGGTGTCATCGGTACCCAGCTGCGGTACCACCCAGGTACGGATGATGCGAGCCTGCGGCACGTGGTCGTGCTGCACGCCGCGCGTGTTCTTTGCCAGCGGAGTGATCCACGGCTGTTGGCGTGGCACCGGGGGACCTGCGGGGATGTCGCCGAAATATTCCTCGGCCTTGGCGCGGGCCTGCGCCGGGGTGATGTCGCCGGCCAGCACCAAGGTGGTGTTGGCGGCGCCGTAGTAGTCGTGGAACCACTGCTTCACGTCGGCCAGCGAGGCGGCGTCGAGGTCCGCCATCGAGCCGATGGTGTCGTGGTGATAGGGGTGGTTCGCCGGATACGTGTTGAGCAGGATGTTTTCATCCGTGCGGCCATAGGGACGGTTCTCGCCCTGGCGCTTTTCGTTCTGCACCACGCCACGCTGGGTATCGAGCTCCTTCTGGCCGATGGCGCCAAGCAGGTGGCCCATGCGGTCCGATTCCATCCACAGCGCCATGTCCAGCGCGGTCGTGGGCACGGTTTCAAAGTAGTTGGTGCGATCGAACCAGGTGGTGCCGTTCTGGTCGGTGGAGCCGGCCAGCTCAAACGGCGTGAAGTATGTGCCCTTGTGGTTCTCCGAGCCGGAGAACATCAGGTGTTCGAAGAGATGGGCGAAACCCGTCTTTTTAGCCGGCTCATCACCCGAGCCGACGTGGTACCAGATGCTCACCGCGACCACCGGCGCCTTGTGATCTTCGTGCACGACAACCGTCAGCCCGTTGGGCAGGGTGAAACGCTGGAAGGGAATATCCGGCACGGCCTGGGTGGCTGGCGCGGAAAAAACGGCGGGAGCGGCGACGGCGCCAAGCCCGAGCAGCCCGGCGGCGAGCAGGGCAACGGATTTCTTCATGGGGGGTACTTCCTGTCCTTGTGAACCTGGGCGACGTTAGCCCGCGCGGGGTTGGGGAAGCAAATGCCTGGGGCCTTGCCACTGTCCGCGTCGAATGCGTCCGTCCGGACCATGTCCGGTCGCCACGGGCGTTGTCCGCGGACAGCTACTTGCATGTCGTGGCAAGGATTTTTATCCTCTAATTTCAATTGCTTATGGAAGATCATGAGGCTGGCACGGCGGATGCATTGTTAGTCATGCCCGGGGAAGAAAGCCGGGACAACTTCCAAAAAGGCTAAAGCTCATGAAATACGAAATGCTCCTGCTGCGTGGCTTGTTCGCCGCCTGCCTGATGGCCAGTGGCCTGATCCTCGGTTCCATGCTGTTCTCGCACCCGCTGGCCAATGGCGTTGCCGGCACCGCCGTCGCCACCGTCCAGACCGCCTGCGTGTTGCCGGCTGATGGCCTGATTTGCCCGCAAGTCCGTTCATAATGGACGGATGCTGCATGTCATCCTCTTCCGCCCCGAAATCGCACCCAACACCGGCAATGCCATTCGTCTGTGCGCCAATACCGGCGCGACGCTGCACCTGATCCGACCGCTCGGCTTCGAGCTCGACGACAAGCGCATGCGCCGCGCCGGGCTGGACTACCACGAATACGCCCGCATGCAGGTCCATGACAGCCTGGACCACTGCCTGGGGCAGATCGATCCGAATCGCGTCTTTGCCTTCTCCACCCGCGGCACGGTCCGCCATGTGGATGCCCGCTACGCGGAAGGCGACGCCCTGCTATTCGGATGCGAAACGGCTGGCCTTCCCGCCGAAGTACTTGAAGGCATTGCGCCGGAGCGCCGCCTGCGCCTGCCCATGCAGCCGCATAGCCGCAGCCTGAACCTGTCCAACACCGTGGCGGTGGCCGTGTACGAGGCCTGGCGCCAGCTTGGTTTTGCCGGTTCCAGCTAGCCGCCGCGCTACAATCGATGGCATGACCGATGCCGCCCCGTCCTTCCTGCCCCGGCCGTTGCGCAAGCTCGCCGGAATCGCCCTGCAGCGCGCATTGAACCGCGCCGTATCGCTGGATCCTGAAACCGGCCTGCGCTTGCGTGCGCTGGAAGGCCGCAGCGTGCAGGTACATCTGGCAGGGCCGGAACTCACCGTCCGCATTAGCGTCGCCGACGGCGCGCTGGTGGTGGGGCCGGGTGAGGAAACATCCTCGCTTCGCGTATCGGCAAGCCCGGGCAGCCTGCTGGCCATGGCCGTACGAAAGAACGACGACGGCGTGGCGCCTGGCAAGGTGGATATCGCCGGCGACGCCGACCTCGCCCGGCGGCTGGAGAAACTCGTCGGCGGTTATTCCCCGGACGTTGAAGAAGCCTTCACCGGCGTGTTCGGCGATGTCATCGGGGTACAGGTGGCGCGCGCCTTCCGCGCTGCCTTTGCCCACGGTCGTGAGCGCGCAGGGCAATTCGTCGACGACACCGCCGCCTGGCTGCGCGATGAAACCCGCGTCGCCGTGGCGCCGGGCGAACTGGATGAATTCCTCGATGGCGTGGATGCCCTGCGCGAGCGCAGCGATCGCCTGGAAGCGCGCCTGGCCCGCTTCGAGCGCAGCCACGGGAAGCCCGCCGCATGATGCCCGTGCGCCTGGCACCGGGCCTGCTTCGCGTCATCGCCGTGCTGTTCCGCTATCGACTGGATGACGTCGGCGGCGGCAGCGATCGCATGCTTGCGCCGCTGCGTGTGCTGCGCCCATTCGCGGGCAAGCCGCCGGCTGGCATCGAGAACATGGATCGCGGCACGCGCATGCGCCTGGCCATGACCGAACTCGGGCCGATCTTCGTCAAGGCGGGTCAGGTACTTTCGACCCGCCGGGACCTGATTCCACCCGACATCGCCGACGCACTGTCCCTGCTGCAGGACCAGGTGCCGCCCTTCCCCGGTCCTGAGGCCCGCGGCATCGTCGAGCGCGAACTGCGCATGCCGGTGACACAGGCGTTTTCATCGTTCGATGAATCCGCACTGGCTTCGGCGTCGATCGCGCAAGTCCACGCAGCCACCCTGCACGATGGCCGCGCCGTGGTGGTGAAAGTGCTGCGTCCAGGCATCGAGAAGCGCATCGCGCGTGACGTCAGCCTTATCCGCGCCCTGGGCGAACTGGCCCAGCGCTGGCACCCCAACGCGGACAAGATCCGTCCGCTGGATGTGGTGGCGGAAGTGGAGAAGATGCTGGCCAACGAGCTGGACCTGCAGCGCGAAGGCGCCAGCGCCAGCCTGCTTCGCCGCAACTTCATCGTGGGTGATGATCTCTACGTGCCCGAAGTGCACTGGGAATTCACCACGCAAGGCGTGCTCACGCTCGAGCGAGTGTATGGCGTGAGCGCCGACGACGTTGCTTCCATCGACGCTGCCGGCATCGACCGCAAGCGCCTGGCCGAGAAAGGCGTGCGGCTGTTCTACGAACAGGTGTTCCGCGACAACTTCTTCCACGCCGATGCCCATCCGGGGAACATCTGGGTGGATACGTCGCGGGTGGCTGAGCCGCGCTTCATTGCGCTGGACTTCGGCATCATGGGCTCGTTGCCCGAGGCCGACCAGTACTGGCTGGCGGAGAATTTCATCGCCTTGTTCGAACGCGATTACGCGCGAATTGCTTCGCTGCACGTGGAAGCCGGCTGGATGCCGTCCACCGTGCGCCTGGATGAGCTGGAAGCCGCCGTGCGTACCGTGTGCGAGCCGTATTTCACGCGGCCGTTGTCGCAGATCTCGATTGCCGAACTGGTAGTGAAACTTTTCCAGACGGCGCGGCAGTACGAGCTCACCCTGCAGCCGCAGCTGATCCTGCTGCAGAAAACGCTGCTGAACATCGAAGGCGTGGGCCGCACGCTCGATCCGGATATCGACATCTGGGCCGTGGCGCATCCAGTGTTGAAGCGCATCCTTCGCGAACGCTACAGCCTGCGCAACACGTTGAAGCAGCTTCGCCGTCGCGCGCCGCAGTGGTTGCATACCGCCCCGGAACTTCCCGAACTCGTCCATGCCTTCCTGCGCGAGGGCGGCCGCGGCACGCACCGCGTGGTGGCCGACCCGGCGGAACTCGCCCTGCGCGCCGAAGATGCCCAGCGCACGCGGCGCAGCATGGCCTTCTGCCTGCTGGGCGGTGTCTTGCTGGTCTGCGCCACGCTCGCCTTCGGCCTGAAACCGCAGAATGGCGGCTGGCCCGCGGCGGTTGCCGCCGTGGCCGGCGTGCTTGCCTTCGCGGTGGGCTGGCCGCGCCGGCGGCGCTGAGGCAGGTGCTTGAGATCCTTTACCAGGACGACGAGATCATCGCCGTCAACAAGCCTGCGAACCTTGCAGTGCATCGGTCGAAGTTCGTGGGGCCCGATGATGCGTTCCTGATCGACATGCTGCGTGAGCAGGTCGGTGGCGACGTGTACCTGGCCCATCGGCTGGACCGCGCCACCAGCGGCGTGCTGCTGTCGGCGCGAAGCAAGGAAGTGGCAGGCGCGCTGGGTGAGCAGTTCATGGGGCGCAGCGTGCAGAAGCGGTACCTGGCCGTGGTGCGAGGCTGGCCGGATCCCGAACAAGGCAGCATCGACTACCCGCTGCCCGGCTCACGCGATACCGGACCGCGGAAAGATGCGGTGACCGATTACCAGCGCCTTGGCGTGGTCGAAGTACCGATCGCGCTCGGACGCTACGAAAGCCAGCGCTACGCGCTGGTACTGGCCTCGCCCCGCACGGGGCGATTCCGGCAAATTCGAAAGCACTTCGCGCATATCCATCACCCGATCATCGGCGACAGCCAGCATGGGCGGGGTGATCACAACCGGTTGTTCAAGCAGTACTTCGCAAGCCATCGGATGTTGTTGCACGCGATGGAGTTGGAATTTGATCATCCGATAAGTGGTAAGAGGATGATGGCTAAGGCCGGATTGGATGCAACTTGGTTGGGATTGATGGAACGATTTGGATGGGACGTTTTGGATCCGTCATTCTAAAAAACACTGCCAGAGCCGCCTTCGCAATCCGCCCAGAAAGATCAGCGTAACCATACAAGAAGCACGCCAATTGTCGCCGACAACACCAAGAAGTAAATTCCAAGGCGCTTTGCCACGAACATTTCGTTTTCTACACAGAACCCGTCTATTAGAAGGCACGCCACCACAGTGACACCCATTACAGCCAGCCAGAAAAAGGGCGAATACACCGATATCAGAGTTCGCGCTATCAGGCTAGAAGCCAAATGCTGAGTTGGTATGAGCAGGACCAGAAGAACTCTGGACGGCCATGTAGTCATGCTAGAGAAAGTGCCGCGTGTCATTTTTCTATTCCTGTCCGTAGGATGGGCTTCAACCTCATGTAGCCATCATCGTGACGTCCGCAGATATCTGCTATTTCGTTGAGTTATTGCTTCCAATCGTCCAAGGCCGATCAATGACGTGCCAGGATGACGACAAATGCCGCCTCAAGGAAGAAGATGCAAAGGAGTGGCGCCGCGCGAATCCGGTCTGATCTCGCTGAAACAGCAAGGATCGCCGAACCAGTGAAGAAGCAAACGAGGATCGTCGCAATTCTGAATCCCCCGTCGCGCCCTGTCATTACATGGCGCATAACGAGCTCAGTCAGCGCAATGTGCATTGGGGCGAACAAAAAAAAGGCGATTCTTGCCCGCCAAGATGTCATTTGCCAGAAGGTCAGTTTCTGCTCTTTCACTTCTTATACTCCGGATGCACTTCATCAGCGCACCGCCCATCTTCGTCACATCCGCCCAAAGGTTCTATGGTGAGAACATTTATCAACAAGCCAAATGGATTAACTGCAGCACGACCGAACTTGCCGATTTTTCCAAAGCCGAACGTCAGCTTACCTACCAATTGGTTTGACGCGAAATCATCGAGCCTCTGAATTACTTTCTTGTATAGAGGCTTCTTGAATAGATGCCCCTTTGGCGGCTTCATCAATGGAGAAGTAATCGTAAGATAGTCATAGTCACTCGATGTTGTCGCCCAGTTGAGCGGCCCATCAAGCGCAGTCGGCATGTCCGAAGTTCGGAGGGCCAAGGGAGTCAGTTGGCCTGGGCGTGTTCCGCCGCCACCACCTGGATAGAAACCACCCCATGGATTTCCACAGGTTCCCGAGGGAGGCCCGCTCGACCACCACAGGCTCGATCCACCACCTCCGCCTCCACAATCGACAGTCTGATACGACACACCCGTGCCGCCATTCCCGTCCGGAAAACTAACCGTTCCACCACAGGCTTGGACGACGGCACCCGTCGGGTCAAGGAACATGATCGGGTTGTTGTTGGCGTACTGGTAGCGATTGAAATTGAAGATATTGCCGGACGTCGGCAGCATAGGGTCCGCCGACATGAACCGACCAAACTCGGCGTCGTAGTACCTCGCTTGCATATATGTCATGCCGGTCAATGGATCTTCATAGTGTCCAGTGTAACCGGGAGCTTCCTCCTTATCTGATCGCTCGGAAGCACCGTAAGGCTCGTATCGCGTACTAGACAATACTGTAGCGTTTTCATCGGTGGTCATGACGGTGCTTCCAAGTCTGTCCACATGGATGTAGGTCACGACTGAATCCGCGGGAAGCACCACAGGATCTGGAACGAGATAGAGGCCCGACCCCTCGAGCAAGCGGTTCGTGCCACCGGTGGGATGTATACCGTGGACGTAGATTCGCTTTCGATTGTAGTTCGTGAGAATGTGATCGCCGATCGGTACTGAGAAGCGAAAGCCCTGGTTGCCGCAGGTTCGAGTCACCGCGTCCTCGGCAGGAGCGCTAGCTGTACTTGTAGCGACGTGCCGTGCCAGTGGTTCGCCTGCAGGACCATTCACATACACATGCACATCCATGGGCCACACCGTACCTTTCACGCAGACCCATCCGACCAGCGAGAAGTGGTTAGAGCCATCGTTCCGAACGCCATCGACATGGCCGATCAGTTGGTGCGATGAATTGCGAGCCGGAGGAGCTGCAAATGCGTACGTCGACATTCCCCATAAAGCAATGAGCAGCCAGGTTGCAGTGCGGCCACGAGTCCGCGAATGATGGGTCAAGACCCTCATGAGTGAGCCATGCATCGGATGATTCCCGAGGTGAGATGAATAGAAGTGCCGGGCGCCCGTTAAGACGCCGGCACCCTCCACTGCTTCATCGACTGATATGAATCGGCTGCGAGGTCAGCCAGCCGCTGCACGCGAAAATGCAGTAGCGGATTCGGTATCGATACGACCCGCTCGACTTACCCGGAGCGTTGACGTAGAACCGGAACATTTCATAAGTGCCCCATGGAATGGTTGTCCATGGCTCCTCGTTCCGTTGCTCTTGCAGCTCAGGTGGACTGAACGCATCGACAATCCAGTTAAGGCGGTACGTTCCCGCGCCGATGTCTACATTGTCGAAATAGAAGTATCCGTCCGGTGGCGGAATGGGCGGACGCACGGTAACCGCCGGAAAGTTCACGACACCCATGCTGGTGCCGTGTGCATTGACCGCGGATACCCGATAGCTGTAGCTGCCTTCGACGTTGCCGGGGCGCTCAATGGAGGTATGAGGGTGATTGCTCGCAATCCTCTGCCATCCATGGGGGGTCGTTTCGTCGATGTCATATCCTGTCGCGCCGACCGACGGTTGCCAGGCCACCTGATAGGCTCCCCAGAGACCACCATAACCACCCGGAGTCGGGAGATCGAAGATCGGTCTCGGGATGACGCCCAGACTGATGGACTCCACCCACTCCCCGCATTGAGCCGTGCAAACCCTCACTCGATACTGATAGCTGCCACCCAGGTGTGGCCGGCCGACTGAAGTTTCCCGTCCGCGATGGATAGGCGTCCAGGCACCGCCATCCCGCCGCTCCTCGAGTTCGTACACGACGTCTCCGTCGATCCTCCCCCACAGCACCGTGTAATCACCGTTTACCGGCGTTGCCGCGGAAAACCAGATACCGCCTGGAAGCGTCTTCTCGCGTCGCTGCTCCTTGGCGACCAACCGGCTACCAAGATAGATATAGTCGGTTTCGAAGGCTGTACGGTCATTGCTGACTTCGTAGAAGAGCTTGCCCGCCTGGTTGTACAGGTAGTAAGTCTTGCTGCCCCCAGTCCCGAGACGCCCCTTGGAGACACGGCGGCCGAAGGCATCGTAGACATACGATTCCTTTCCCGACACCTCAATCAATCGATTGGCGGAATCGACTAGGAAGTTCGTCGCATCCTTGCCGACCATATTTCCCCTGACGTCATAGCGGAACGTGTGGCGTCCGCCATCCACACCGATAGCGGCAGTCAGTCGATTTGAAGGGTCATACTCGAAGGTCCGGGTGGATGCGCCACCGATTGACGCAATATTGTTTGCAGCGTCGTACTGGAAGCTTTGCAGCAGATTCCCACCACCATCTTTAACAGAGGCAAGTCGGCTTTCGCTGTCGAATCCAAATCGACGATGCCGTGGCTCACCCTCGACGAGATCGTTAACGCCGTCAAGATTCCCGGAGGCGTCATAACCCAGATCCTGGGAGAACAACAATCCCGAGGGTTTCGCGTACGTCATGTGGGAAACGAGGTTGCGAACATTGCGTTCCGCAAGGTATTCGATTCCATTGGCATAGCGAAACCAAGTTAGTGACCCATCCGGCGCATACTTTGTGTCGGTAACGTACTTTCCAGCGCGCCGAGGGAATCCTCTGCCGTTTGGTTGATAGTCAATCTGCTGTCCATTCGGATAAGTGACCGTAGCGATACTTCCGTTAGGGTCATACCCATAGGCCAGCTCAAGCGTCCTCCCCTCGACAGTCAAGGTCTCTAGAGTGGGCAGACCCAGGGCGTTATACGAATAGGTCCACGCTGTATCTGAAGTACTTGCCGATAATAGGTTTCCTGCCCGGTCGTAGCTGAAGCGGGCATTTGCCTTTCCATCTGGATAGGCGATTGAAGCCAAGCGCCCAACCGGATCGTACGTTCGGATTGTCTTGGAGGTGTCCGGAGGATTGCCGCATCCTTGTTGGGTACCGCCATCAATAACCGAGCTCCACGCCAACCTCCCTGCGCCGTCATAACCACGAAATTCCGTTCCGCGTTCAGGCTCGCTTACTCGGCAGAGCTTTCCACCTTTGCCATACGAGAAAGATCGAGATTTCCCGGCTTGCGTGATTTGAAGCGGTCGCCCATGCGCATCCCTCCCGATTGTCTGGACAATTCCTGACGGGGAAGTTACTGACGTCAGGATGGCTGCTGGATCTTGTGGGTCGAGGTTGTACACATAACGGGTGGTTTCTCCTTTCGGGCCCGTTACATCAACATGTCGATTGGTATAGCTGTAGCGGGTATCCAGTTTTCCGTGTTCAGAGTCTTCGCGCGTCAGGACCGGCCGCGCGGCCAGGTCAAAAGTCGTTTCGACGCCAGAGGTGCCTGGATTTGAGCCGGGAGCAGGGTAGGAAACAAAGGTTTGGTTGCCGGCCAGGTCATAGCGAAATGCCTGGGTAACGCAATCGACTCCTCCATCAGAGCAAGAGCGTATGGCCAGGGGTCGCGCCAGAGCATCGAGATACGTGGTCTCGATCAACGATCCCCGCGTCACTTCCATCTGCCAGTGTGGCCCCCCAATGATGTTCGGCACGCCCGCGGCGCTATGCGTCCACTTGATGACAGTCCCGCTCCACACTGATCCTGGCAAGCTGGAGGAGGCTGGACGCCCGAGTTTGTCGAAGGTGTACGCGTTAATAACACCCATCCCATCGGTGTAAGACGTTACTTGCCCTACATCGTCCACTCCGTACGATTCTGTCGATGCGTCGGGAAAGGATACTTTTTGAGGCGTTCCCAGGCGGTGCTGTTCGTACAGTGTCCGTGCCCCCTCGCCGTCCCCGACACTCGCAACATCACCTTTGTTGCTGTAAGAGATCTTCGATATCAACGCACCGAATTCGTGGACTTCGACGGGATTGGACGAGACGTCATAGACAACCGATCTCGTGAGCTCGCTCTCGTTCGAGATTTTCAGCGACTTGGGAATACCCACCACCCAATTCTTCAGATCGTAATGAAAGGCTGCGTCTTCGATGTTGAGGCCACGCACAGCCTTGATTGGGTTAAGCCATTCATCAAGCCTCGAAACGGCATAAACGACGGATGGACCAAAAATTGACTTCGTTGGAAGCACGTTGCCAATGGCTTGGGAATTCATCAATGGATGAACGGGATTACCGAAACGAAATTCCGGCTTCGAACCACTCGCGAAGTAGGTTATGTCCGTGTAGATCAGCGCGTTCGCTCTGCTTCCATCAGCGGAGACGTACTGCTCGCGAAGCTTTCCTTCGGAGGCATCAGGGGCGCTAGAATGAACCCAGGCGGCGAAGGCGCCATCAGGTCTGCGCACCGTCAGGCCACCCGAGCCAGAGTAGGCATATGTCCAAGTCAAAGGAGCAAGGCCTGCTCCTTCGTAGGTACGCTCTTGCAGGGCGGCTACTTCATACCAAGGCGTATTCATGGCGCCTGGCGATTCCAGGCAGCCGCCGCCCCCTCGCCTATGCCGTACCGGCCCCAGTACGTAGGACGCCTTAAGTCCAGATGGTGACTGTATTCTTCCGGCTACGCTCGTGGCTGCGACGACTACCCCGCAATCGGTGTTGCGCGGCAAGGTCGGCATATTCAGGAGATCGGCAAGGCCGAATTCCCAGGTCGAACCATCTGGCAAGACTACGCGCGCGAGTGAACTTGATGAGCTTGGCGACTCGTACGAGTACTGCCAACGGCGTTCGGACGGAGTGCCAGCCGCTAAGACGACATCTGAAATCAGGGAAGGATTTGAAGCGGAGTACCCGATGTCGAGCACAACCTCGCCCGGCCTCTCCATTCGAATGAGCTTGTTCTCACTGTATGTAAAGTCGACAGTGTTTCCATGTCTGTCCACGATGCGCGTTGGCAACATACTCGCTCGTTGCCTCTGAATCTCTTCTCCGTTGGACCCGGTGATGGGCGCCACGGCTTCATAGACAAGATGCGTAAAGTAATACTTCAGCCCACGGGGGGATACGGCAATAAACGCCTCTCCCGCTTCGCCATTCGTTGTCGCGCCCAGACACGTGACTTGCCATTGCGATGTCGTCAGGATGGGAAAGCTCAGCGCCTTTCCTGTGTCGTCCTGCATTTGCGGCATGCGCGTATTGTTAGAGCTTCGCTGAACCAGCTCCTGTGGTACTTCTCCAGGAAGAATTAGCTGGTAGCCGGACCACCAGTCTGTCGGATCGATACCATTTGACGAATGCGGCTTCCCGAAGCGGGTACATCTCGCGTCCGGCTCCTCACCCTCCACCACCCAACTAGGACGCGCATCTGCTCCCAGCGTCAGCGTAGTGATACGGGGCAGGTCAAATCGCCAATCACCGAACGGCCCCTCTAGTGGACCCTCCCTGGACGCCTCACTCGGATTGAATGTCCGGACGACCGCGGCTGCTGGTCCAGTCCCCGGAAGCATCACATCGACATGGGTGATTGATAGTTCGCCAGTTAAATGGTCCAACCGCTCGCCTGCGGCCGCACGATCCACGACGGAAGGTCCCGGGGTGACCGCCAAGGCCCGTCGCTCGTAATTCATACGAATTGATTCGTCGTTTGCCGCTCGTGTCCAAGGCGCGAATCCCAGAGTCAGCAGGCCTAACGATAAAACGCGTATCACCCTCATTACCCATCCCTCGGCTTGAGTAGATCCAACCTTAGGCGGGCCAGTTCTTAGGCGCTGTCAGAATCCACCCAAATCCCCGTCAGGGCATCGGATTTGGGTACAAACCGCCGGCAGGCGCCGGTAATCCCTCCCTGCTAGAATCCCGCCCCATGTTGACCGTTACGCGTTCCATTGCTATTCCCGAACCGGAGCTGGTCGAACGCTTCCTGCGTGCCGATGGCCCCGGCGGGCAGCATGTCAATCGCACGGAGAGTGCGGTGGAGCTGCGTTTTGACGTGGTCAATTCGCCAAGCCTTCCCGACGACGTCCGCGAGCGCCTGCTGGCGCGGGCCGACCGCCGGCTTACCACCGACGGCGTGCTGGTGATCCAGGCGCGCCGGTTCCGTGACCAGGCGCGCAATCGCGAGGATGTGCGCGAGCGGCTGGCGGAAATCATCCGCGGCGCCACGATCGTGCCGAAGAAGCGCTTGGCCACGCGCCCGACGCGGGCGTCGAAAGAGCGCCGCCTCGCCGGCAAGCAGCAGCGCGGGCAGGTCAAGGCGGCGCGGTCGCGGCCCAAGGGCTACGAATGAAGCCGCTGCCCACCGCACCGGACAATGTGCCGAGGATCCGCAGTACTTTCTGGCGGCGCGTTTGTGGTTTCGTGCTTTCCATCAGCGGATGGAAGCTGAAAGGCGAATTCCCCAACCTGCCCAAGATGATCGTTATCGGCGCGCCGCATTCGTCCTATTGGGACGGCGTGTGGGGCGTGCTGCTGAAGGTCTACCACGGTATCGACATCGGCATCATGATCAAGCGCGAGGTGGTCGACGGGCCGCTTGGCGTGATCCTGCGCCCCCTGGGCGCGGTGCCGATCGACCGCTCCGCCGCGACCAATATCGTGGACCAGATGAAGGATCGCTTCCGCGCGCGCGAACACATGTGGCTGGGCATCACGCCGGAAGGTACGCGCAAGAAGGTCGTCCATTGGAAATCCGGCTTCCTGCGCATCGCCGAGGCGGCCAAGGTGCCGCTGCTTCCGCTGTACATCGACTATCCATCGAAGAGCTTCACGCTGGGCGAGCCCTTCTATCCGACGGGTAATCAGGAGGCTGATATGGCCGCCATTCGTGCCCTCTTCCGCCCGTATGTGGGCAAGCACCGCAACACTGAGTGACGGTGTTGGGGGGTCAGAGTATTACTCTGACCCCGCTCTCGGTCACCGTTGCGAGTGCCCGGGCTCGTCGTAGTCGCGGTTGAGCAGCCCCGGGCGGATCAGGTCGATGAAGGCGCGGGCCTCGGCGCTTAAGTATTTCCCCTTGCGCATGACCACGCCGTAGCTTCGCTGCGGGAAGAACTGGCGCATGTTGCGGATGGCGAGGTTCGCTTCGTCGGCATCGGACAGGCAGATGCTGGTGACGATGGAGATACCCATGCCCTTGGCCACGTACTGCTTGATCACATCCCATCCGCCCACTTCCATCGCCACCGTATAAGGCACCTGGCGCTGCTGGAACACCATGTCGACCATGCGGTGGGTAGTGAGGCGTTGCGGCGGCAGAATCAGGCCATAGGGTGAAAGATCTTCCAGGCGAATGCTTTGCTTTGCCGCCAGCGGGTGGCCCAGCGGCATGATCAGCATCGGGTCGTAGTGGTACACCGGCGCCCAGGCGATGTCGTTGGGCACATCCAGCATCGAGCCGATGGCGAAATCCGCCTCGTCCGCGCGAAGCATGGCCAGGCCGTCGCGGCCGGTGACGTTGGCCAGCTGCAACTGCACGGCCGGGTACTGTTCGCGGTAGGCATGCACGATGTCGGGCAGCAGGTAGTGGATGGTAGAGGTGCCTGCCGCCACCGTCAGCTTGCCCGCCTGTACGCCGCGGGTGCGGGCGTGGAAATCCTTGTCCAGCGTATCCATACCCTCGATCAGCGGCCGGGCAAGGCCATAGAGGATTTCCCCGGCATCGGTGACCGTGATGCGCCGGCGGGTTCGCTCGAGCAGCCGGGTGCCCAGTTCCCGCTCCAGCGCCTTGATCTGCAGGCTGATCGACGGCTGGGAAAGGAACAGCGACTCGGCCGCCCGGCTCAAGGTTCCCAGCTTCACCGTCGCCACGAAGGCGCGCAGCTGCTTCTGCCGGTTGCCCTTGTAATACAGGCGCTCAACGTCCTCCGAAGCCTTGTTCAGGCGCGACCCGGTGACTTTTTTTCTTTTGGATTCTGGCATTTACCTATAACTTTAACAAAGCCAATGTAATGAATTGAAACATTTGCTTTGTCAACTTAGTCCTTTTGACCGTAGCTTGCCAGTCAACGCAACGACACGGAACCAAGGGCCATGGCCGCAGCAGCCGAATACCTCGCCAACGAATCGATCCAGCTGAAAGGCAGCATGCAGGCGGGCTTCGAAGAGATCCTCACCCCCGGCGCCCTGGCCTTCCTGGCCACCCTGCACCGCCGTTTCGATGGGCGCCGCCGGGAACTGCTGGCCGAACGCATCCGCCGCCAGGCCAGCTTCGATGCCGGCCAGTTGCCCGACTTCCGCGACGATACCCGGGCCATCCGCGAGGGCGCCTGGTCGGTGGCGCCGATCCCCACTGCCCTGCAGGACCGCCGCGTGGAGATCACCGGGCCGGTGGAGCGGAAGATGATCATCAACGCGCTCAATTCGGGTGCGAAGGTGTTCATGGCCGACTTCGAGGATTCCAGCTCGCCCACCTGGGACAACCAGGTGCGCGGCCAGGCGAACCTGCGCGATGCGGTCAACGGCAGCATCGAGTTCACCAGCGCCGAGGGCAAGCTCTACCAGGTGGGCCCGAACCCCGCGGTACTGATCGTCCGCCCCCGCGGCTGGCACCTGCCCGAGCGCAGCCTGGTGATCGATGGCACGGCCATCGCCGGCGCCCTGTTCGACTTCGGCCTGTTCGCCTTCCACAACGCCCGTGTCCTGCATGGGCGCGACCGTGGCCCCTACTTCTACCTGCCGAAGCTGCAGTCGATGGAGGAAGCGGCGCTGTGGAACGCCGTGATGGATCTGGCCGAGGGCGAACTGGAACTGCCGCGCGGCAGCATGAAGGCCACGGTGTTGATCGAAACGTTGCCGGCCGTGTTCCAGATGGATGAAATCCTGCATGCGTTGCGCACGCGCATCGTGGGCCTGAATTGCGGCCGCTGGGATTACATTTTTTCCTACCTGAAGACCTTCCGCGACCACCGCGACCGCCTGCTGCCCGAGCGCGGCCAGGTGGTGATGACGGTGCCGTTCCTGAAAAGCTATTCGGAACTGCTGATCCGCACCTGCCATCGCCGCGGCGCGTTCGCCATGGGTGGCATGGCCGCGCAGATTCCCATCCGCAACGACGATGTCGCCAACGAAGCGGCGATGGCCAAGGTGCGTGCCGACAAGCTGCGTGAAGTCACCGCCGGCCACGACGGCACATGGGTTGCGCACCCGGCGTTGGTCCCGGTGGCGATGCAAATCTTCGACACCCACATGCCGATGCCCAACCAGGTGCACGTGTTGCGAGGCGATGTCGAAGTCACCCGAGATCAGTTGATCGTGCCCGCGATCGGTACCGTGACCCGGGCGGGCTTCGACAACAACGTGGAGGTTTGCCTGCGCTATACGGCGAACTGGCTTGGCGGCAACGGTTGCGTGCCCATCCATCACCTGATGGAAGACGCCGCTACCGCCGAGATCGCCCGCGCCCAGTTGTGGCAGTGGCTGCATCGCGGCCCGGTCGAGTTCTCCGACCATGCGGTGATCGACTTCGCCCTGTTCGACCAGGCCTTGAGCCGCCACGCGCACCTCTTGGCCAACAGCCGCGACCCGGGCCACGAATACGCCATGGAGGCCGCCGAACTGATCAGCCGCCTCACCCACGCCGACACCCTGGCGGACTTCCTCACCCTGCCCGCTTACGACCAGCTCGCCTGATGACCGCCGCACACTTTTTCCGGAGCACACCATGAAGACGAATACCGCCGCCGAAATCAACCAGGCCTGGAACCAGGACCCCCGCTGGGAGGGCGTGTCGCGCCCCTATGGCGCCGAAGACGTGCTGCGCCTGCGCGGCAACGTGCAGGTGGAACATACCCTCGCCCGCCGCGGCGCCGAACGCCTGTGGCAGAGCCTGAAGACCGAGCCGTTCGTGAACGCGCTGGGTGCACTCACGGGCAACCAGGCCATGCAGCAGGCCAAGGCGGGACTGAAAGCGATCTATCTCTCCGGCTGGCAGGTGGCGGCCGATGCCAACACGGCCGGCACCATGTATCCGGATCAATCGCTATACCCGGTGGATTCGGTGCCCAACGTGGTGCGCAAGATCAACAAGACACTGCTTCGTGCCGACCAGATCCACCATGCCGAAGGCAAGGACGACATCGACTGGATGCTGCCCATCGTGGCCGACGCCGAGGCGGGTTTCGGCGGCGTGCTCAATGCCTACGAACTGATGTCGCACATGATCGAGGCTGGCGCCGCCGGCGTGCATTTCGAAGACCAGCTTGCCAGCGCGAAGAAGTGCGGCCACATGGGCGGCAAGGTGCTGGTGCCCACGCAGGAAGCGGTGCAGAAGCTGGTCGCCGCGCGCCTGGCGGCGGACGTGGCTGGCGTGCCTACGCTGATCGTGGCCCGCACCGATGCCATGGGCGCAGGGCTCGTGACCAGCGACATCGACGACCACGACAAGCCGTTCCTCACCGGCAAGCGCACCGTGGAAGGCTTCTACGAGAGCACGCAGGGCATCGAACAGGCCATCGCCCGCGGCCTGGCCTATGCGCCCTACGCGGACCTCATCTGGTGCGAAACCGGTACGCCCGACCTTGCCCAGGCACGCCAGTTCGCCGAAGCCATCCGAAGCAAATTCCCCGGCAAGATGCTGGCCTACAACTGCTCACCCAGCTTCAACTGGAAGAAGAACCTCGACCACGACACCATCGTGAGTTTCCAGAAGGACCTGGCCGCCCTGGGCTATGCATTCCAGTTCATCACCCTGGCCGGCTTCCACGCGCTGAACCATTCGATGTTCCAACTGGCCCGCGGGTATCGCGATCGCCAGATGGAAGCCTACGTGGAGTTGCAGGAGGCTGAATTCGCCGCCGAGAAGGATGGGTATACCGCCGCCAAGCACCAGCGGGAAGTGGGCACGGGCTACTTCGACCAGGTGAACCAGGTGATCGCCGGCGGCTTGAGTTCGCTCTCGGCGCTGTCGGGGTCGACGGAGGAGGAGCAGTTCCATCCGCGGGCCAGCGCGGCTTGACGCTTAAGGGTTGGGGTTGGGGGTCAGAGTAATTACTCTGACCCCGGGCCCTGCTCCCGCCCCGCCTCCCACTCCCTGGCAAACGCCACCAGCTCGGGGAAGAACGCTCGGAAGCGCGGCCACAACTCGCCTTCCAGCGTCAGCAACACCGGCATCGATTCGCCCAATGGATTGTCCCGGCTCAGCCGGTACGACATGCCGGCCAGCGCACGGCCCAGCGTGTCGGCGCGGGCGTAGTTCGCCGGCAGGCCCTCGCGTTCCATGTAGCTCACGAACCCGCGCATGCGCTCAGGCAGGACGCCAGCACGCTCGCGCAGCAACGCGCGCACACCATCGGAATAGTCCTGCAGCGGCACGTTGCTCCACGCGGCAAAATCCCGCGCCAGGCAATGGTCGAACCACATGTCCAGCAGGATCCCGGCGTAACGCCGGAACGGTGCCTGGAATAGACCGCGCGCCTGGACCACCGCCGGATGGCGGTCGGTGAAGCTGTCGACGGCCCGGTGCAGCACGATCCCTCGCCGTACGCCTTCGGGAAGCGACGGATCGGGTGCGCCCCGCACGAAATCGCCCATCATCCCGCCCAGGCGCAGGTCATCGTCGACGCCGCCAAGGAAGGCGTGGGCAAGGATGTTCACGGTGTCGCATCCAGCCGGAAGGATCCGGCCGCAGCTAGTAGAATGCCCTCCATGAACGAACCTCTCGTGGATGCACCGGATACCTTCCCGGCCGAAGCCTTCAGCTTCGTCCTCGCCGGGCCTGCCGGCAAGCTCGAAGTGACTACCGATGCCGCGGATCGGGCCGACGCCCGACGCGGCACGGCCGTGATCTGCCACCCGCATCCGCTGCAGGGCGGCACCATGCACAACAAGGTGGTCACCATGCTCGAGCGCTCCCTGCGCGAATCGGGCCTGGACACCGTGCGCTTCAACTTCCGTGGCGTGGGTGCCTCGGAGGGGGAATTCGACAACGGCCTGGGCGAGGGCGACGATCTCGCCGCCGTGGTCAAATGGGCGCGCGGCGTGCATCCTGGCGATGCCCTGTGGCTGGCCGGGTTCTCCTTCGGCAGCTTCGTCTCGATCTCGAACGCGGTGCGCCTGCAGGCCGATGCCCTGGTCAGCATTGCGCCGCCCGCCGGGCGCTGGGATTTCTCCAGCCTCCGCACCCCCAGCTGCCCCTGGCTGATCGTGCAGGGCGAGGAAGACGAAGTCGTCGATCCGCAAGCCGTCTACGACTGGATCGAAAGCCTCGATGCCGAGCCGGTGCTGGTGCGCATGCCCGAGACCAGCCATTTCTTCCACCGCCGCTTGATGGACCTGCGCGGTGCCGTGAAGCACGGGGTAAAGGACTGGCTGCCGCCAGTGCGCCAGGGATGAGTTGCGATGACGTAACGCCCAGCCTTCGCTACCGCGAGGGCGTGACCGGCCACCGCTGGGAGTCCGATCCCGCGCAGGTGGGCGTGTTACCCGAATTCGACCGCATGCATGCGGCGCTTTGCCAGAAGCAGGACAACGGCTTCTTCGGCAAGATCAAGACGCTGCTCGGGGAAACCCGCGAGCCGGTACAGGGCCTCTACCTCTGGGGCAGCGTCGGGCGCGGCAAGACCTTCCTGATGGATATGTTCGTGGCTAGCCTGCCCCGGGGCATGGTGCTGCGGCGGCACTTCCATCGCTTCATGGGCGAAACCCACGAAGCCATGCGCGCACTGGGCGAGCGCGCCGATCCGCTGGTGGAAGTCGCCGCCGGCATCGCGGCGAAGGCGCGCGTGCTGTGCCTGGACGAGTTCCTGGTCAACGACATCGGCGATGCGATGATCCTGGCGAACCTGCTCGAAGCACTGTTCGAGCGTGGCGTATCGCTGGTCACCACTTCCAACACGCCCCCTGTGAACCTGTACCAGGGTGGCCTGCAACGCGCGCGCTTCCTGCCAGCCATCGCCCTGATCGAGAAGCACTGCAAGGTGCACGAAATGGTCTCTCCGCGCGACTGGCGCTTGCGCGCCCTCGCCCAGGCGCCCGTGTACCTGGTGCCGCCGGGCGCCGAAGCCGAACGGTCGCTCGCGCGCATTTTCGGCGCCCAGGCCACCGGCGATGTCACCGATGGCGGTGCGCTTGAGATCCACGCCCGCCAGATTCCCGTGCGCAAATGCGCATCGAACATCGCGTGGTTCGAGTTCGCCGACCTCTGCGAAGGGCCCCGCGGGGTAGCCGACTACATCGAACTGGCGCGCCGCTATCCGATGGTGATGGTGTCCAACGTGCCGCAGTTCACCGTGTACAGCGAGAACGAGGCCAAGCGTTTCGTGCTGATGGTGGACGAGTTCTACGATCGCCAGGTGAAGCTGGTGCTGTCGGCCGCGGCACCGATCACCGAGCTCTACGACGGCGAGCGCGTGCGTGCGGAATTCGCCCGCACCGAATCGCGCCTGATCGAAATGCAGAGCGAGGAATACCTCGCCCGCGCGCATCGGCCGGTCTAGCGCCGGCCGAAGAAGGCTTCGAAAGCGGCGATCGTGCGTTCGATGCCATTGTCATCGATGTCCAGGTGCGTCACCAGGCGCACCGTGGGCAGGTAGCCGATGCTCACCCGCACCTCGGCGGCACGCAGGTGTGCGTCGAGCGCCTTCAGGCGGTCCACCGGTACGCGGACGAACACCATGTTGGTGTGCTTTGCATCCACCGTCATGCCGTCAAGGCCGCGCAGTCCTTCGGCCAACCGCTCGGCGCGCGCATGGTCGTCCGCCAGCCTTGCCACATGATGGTCCAGTGCATACAGGCACGCGGCGGCCAGCATACCCGCCTGGCGCCAGCCGCCGCCGGTCACCTTGCGCCAGCGGCGGGCGCGGTCGATGAACGCGGTTGGTCCTAGCAGTACCGAGCCCACAGGCGTACCCAGCCCCTTGGAGAAGCACACCGATACGCTGTCGAAGCCGGCGGCCACCTCGCGCGCCGGCACGCCATAGGCCGTGGCGGCATTGAACAAACGTGCACCGTCCAGATGCAGCCCAAGCCCGCGGCGACGTGCGAAGTCCTGCGCCTCACGCACATACTCCCGCGGCAGCGCACGGCCGTGCCAGGTGTTCTCCAGCGCCAGCAGGCGAGTGCGGGCGAAGTGCGGGTCCACCGGCTTGACCGCCGCTTCCAGGTCCGCGATGGCCAGCGATCCATCGGGTTGGTGCGCAATCGGCTGAGGCTGGATCGACCCCAGCACCGCCGCGCCACCACCTTCGAATTTATAGGTATGGGCATCATTGCCCACCAGGTACTCATCGCCCCGCTCGCAATGCGCCATCAGCCCCAGCAGGTTGCTCTGCGTGCCCGTGGGTACGAACAGCCCCGCCTGGAAACCCAGTTCCGAGGCAAGTCGCTCCTGCAAGGCATTGACGGTGAGGTCCTCGCCGTAGACATCGTCGCCAACGGGGGCATCGAGCATGGCCTCGCGCATGGCCCGGGTGGGCCGGGTGACGGTGTCGCTGCGCAGGTCGATGATCGCCATGGCGGGCCTTCCGAGATCTTTAAAACATCCGATGGTACGGCCGGCCACCACCGGGCACAACGCAAAACTTCCTTTGCAACCTGGGATATTTATCGTGCCCGGCGAAATGATTAGGGTGTACGTTGAAGGGACCTCCCCGAGGGACGCTTTCGATGACGACAGACTCATCCAGCGGCAATAGCGGCGCGCCCATCGTCGTGGTGATGGGCGTGTCAGGCTCCGGAAAGACCACCATCGGCCAATTGCTGGCCACGCGGATGGAGCGCGACTTCGTCGATTCCGACCAGCTGCACACCCCCGAAAGCGTGGCGAAGATGCGGGAAGGGATTCCCCTGACCGACGAGGATCGCGAGCCCTGGCTCGAGGCCATCGAGGGCGTGATCAACAAGCATCGGGATGCCGGGCGCGGCCTGGTGCTGGCCGCCTCGGCGCTGAAAGGCATCTATCGCGAACGTCTGGCGGGCCCCGGAACGGTGTTCTTGTACCTGCATGGCACGCCGGCCCTGCTGCGTGAACGCCTGGCCGCGCGCAAAGGCCACTTCTTCGACCCGCACCTGCTCGACAGCCAGCTGGCGACGCTGGAAGAACCGCATGGCGACGATATCCATCGCGCGGAAATCGACCTGGCGCCCATGCACATCGTCGATGGTTTCCTCACCTGGCTGGCCCACCGGCCAGCGTGACTACTTCGGGAAGTCGTTGACGATGCGCGTGGCCAGGGCCGGGTAATTCTCGTCGAAGTGATGCGTACCGGGCATCGGATGCACCACCACCCACTTCGGCAACGCCTTGTCGGTGCAGATCGAGTCGTCGAAATCGTCCGCGCCCCAATAGCAGGCCACGGGCGGCTTGCCATTCAACGCTGCGATGGGCGGGATGGCCGGGGTGTGCGGGATCGGGTTCAGCCATTGGGTCACGATGCGCGCCTGGGTGGTGAACCAGTTGGCGACCATGTAGCCCTCCATCTCGATCTCCCAGTTCACGTCTCGGCTTCCCGACAGAAGGATGATCTGTGCCACCGTGGTGCGCGTTTCCGGTGAAGCCTGTTCCAGGATGGACGGCGCCACGTCCGCGCCGAAGGAAAACCCCATCAGCAGCACGCGCTTCTTGTGCCAGTGCGCCAGGTACTGCTTCACCGCGGCATCGAGCTCGGGGCCTGCCACATCCACCGGCTTGTTGCGCCAGAAATACTTGAATGAATTGATGCCAAGTACCGGCACGCCGCGATCGACCATGGCCTTGCCCAGGCCCTTGTCCAGGTCCGACCAACCACCGTCGCCGCTGTAGAACACCACCATCACGTCGGCCAGTTCCGGCGGCGGCGCAACGCCGCGTGCGCCGTCCAGCACTACCGCCGCCTCATCGAGCGATACGTGCTTCCAGGGCTGCCACCACATCACGCCTGCAAAAACGATGAGCCCGACAACGCCCAGGCTCCAACGGGCACTTTGCCTCATCGACGCACCACGCCGGTCAGGCCGCCGGAAATCAGGCTCGCCACGTTGGTCAGCGCCACCGGCAGACCGATGCCGCCGGATACCGCCAGGTAGCGCGGTTCCCACTCGGGCCCGAATTTTTCCTTGTACTGGTGCAGGCCGCGGAAGTTGTAGAAGCGCTCGCCGCGGCCGAACACCATGGCGCCGAAGCGGTTCCACAACGGCGCCATGCGCCGGTTGCGCAAGCCCGACAGCGGGGCCATGCCGAGGTTGAACCAGCGGTAGCCTTCGCCACGCGCCCATATCATCAGTTCGATGAAGAGGTAATCCATGATGCCAGCCGGTCCATCGGGAAGATGGCGCATGAGGTCCACCGACGCCTCTTCCTTGCTGTCGGTCAACAGCAGGTTGGCGAAGGCAACGGGGTTTCCATCGAGCCACGCCACGGCCATCGGTGTGCGGACAAGGTAGCGTTCGTCAAAGCCACCGAGGGAGAAGCCTTTTTCGCGTACGTGCTTGTCGTGCAGCCACGCATCGGACACGGGCTTCAGGCGCGGCAGTAGTGGAGCGACGTTTTCCGGCGGCACGATCTCGAGCGTCAGGCCATCGCGGTGCAGCTTGTTGACGATGTTGCGCAGGCTCTTGCGGGATTTACCATCAAGGTTGAAGTCGGCGAGCTTCACCCGCGCTTCTTCGCCTATCTTCATCAGGTGCATGCCCATATCCAGGTACAGGTCCAGGTCGTCGGGCCGAACCTGATAGAACAACGGCCAGCCGCCGGCCTGTTCGCACAGCTCGCGGAAGCTCCAGACGATCTCGCGACGGGCGGCTTCGTCGTTACCCACCGGATCGCCCATGGCAACCCAGCTGCGGCCCTCGATGTCATACATCACGAAGGCCTTGTCGTCCGGCGCGAACAATAACGTCTTGTCGCCCATCAGGGCCAGGTGGGCCTGGGAGGAATTGAACGCCTTCACCAGCGGCAGGGCGCGCTGGATGTCGGCGTCGCTGGGAGGCAACGGCCGCGTGCGCATCGGCCGGATCAGCTTTGCCAGCGCGAACAGCAATCCGGCCGCCGCCGCGCCCACCAGGGCGCGCAGGGCACGCGGTGCGTTACCGTGGCGGAAGGAGAACTCCCACCAAAGGCTACTGTTGTATTCCACGTGCTTGAGGCTGAAGACCACAAGCCAGGTGGTGCAGCCCAGCACTGCGATGATGGCCAGGATCCAGCCCACCGAGAACGTGCTGGTGAAGAGCGATGCGCGGCGATAGAAGTGCCGGTGCGCTGGCGCCAGGGCCAGGGCCAGCAGGCTCAGCAGCGCCGCTTCGGCGTAAGCCACGCCCTTGAGCACCGAGAGCACCGCACCGATCACCAGCAGCACCAGGGTCAGCACGTAGGCGGCATCCAGGCGCCGCTGCAGGCCGCGGGCCAGGATCAGCAACATCATGCCGATCACGCTGGAGAGGAAATGCGAGGCTTCCAGCACCGGCAACGGCAATACGCCGCGCAGCATGTCCATGCGGCCGGGCGAGGCGGAGGTCACGCCCGAGAACAGCAGCACGGCGCCCGACACCAGCGTAAGGCCGGCGAAGAATGGCGGCAGGAGGCCCGCGAACCAGGGCGGCACCATGCTTTTCTTGGTCAGCGTGCGCGCCTCGCGCAACAGCACCATCAAGGTGGCGGCGCACAACGGGAGCAGGTAATAGACCACGCGGAAGGCGGCCAGCGCACCCAGGATCGGCGCCTCCAGTCCTTCGTTGCCGGCGGCACCGAAGCCCGCCAGCATCACCGCCTCGAATACCCCCAGGCCGCCGGGCACATGGCTGATGAGGCCTGCCATCTGCGCCAGCACGAACACCGCCAGGAAATGCCCGAAGCCGGAATTCGCGTCATCAGGCATCAGCACGTACAGCACGCTTGCCGCCAGCCACCAGTCCACTGCGCCGATGGCCACCTGGCGGAAGGCTGGGACGGGCTTGGGCAACACCGCGTGCCAGCGCCAGAGCTTGATTGGGCGCCGGATGATCCGGCTGCCGAAGATCCACGTCAGCGGCACCAGCGTCAGCACGATCGCCACCGGGATGCGCAGCCCGGCAAAGGGAAGTTCGTCAGGCAACGGCACCAGCAGCAGGGTGACGCCGGTCAGCGCGCATAGGCCCAGCCAGAAGGCGCCGGTGCAATACAGCACCACGCGGGCGATCTGCGTATTGGTAAGGCCCGCCTGGATGTAATAGCGGTAACGGATGGAACCGGAGATCAGCAGCGACATGCCCAGCACATTGCTGAAGGCATAGCTGATGAACGAGATCAGCGAGACCTCGCGCCTGGGCAAGGCGAAGTCCACCGACTTCAGGCCGTACCAGTCGTACAGCGTCATCACCATGTAGCCGGCCGCGGTCAGCGCCATGGCCACCACGATCTGCCAGCCCTGCAGGTCGTGCACGTAATGCGAGACTTCGCTGTAACTGACTTCGCTGGCCAGGCTATGCAACGCCCATAGTGCCAGGCACAACAACACCGCCGACAACAGCGGCCCCGCCAGACGGCGCATCACCGCCATGAAATGACTGGAACGCACCACCAATGCGTCCTGTCCGACCTGCTCCACCACCTGGCGATTGCTCCCAAAGATCCTTCGCTCACCCGATAGGGTGCCACAGGCGCCATGCCAATAGCGTCACGACATGGGTCAGGACGGGGTCTGCAGCATGGCAAGTACCGCCTTCTTCCCCGCGGCGAGGATGTCGTCGGACAGCGCCGCATCGTTCACGGCCCGGGCCAGGGTCATGCTGCCCACCATGGCACTGAAGACTGCCATCGCGGTGGCCTTTTTCTGCCGGAGAGACATGTCAGCAGGCAAGTCGCCCCGGATGGTGGCCAGGATCTTCTCCAGCTCATCGGTAAAGCCCTCGCGCACTTCGTCCGAGGCCCGCGCAATTTCCTGCGACAGGGTGACCGCCGGGCATCCCCGGCCCGGGTGGTCCCGGTGGGCGGCGGAAAGGTAACGCTCGACCAGGGCCACCACCGAGCCGTCTTTCTCGAAGCGGGCCTTGGTGGCCTCCAGGGCATTGGTCATGGCCTCGCGGGCGAGGGCGTCCTTGGATTGAAAGTGGTTGTAGAAGCCGCCCTGGGTCAGGCCGATGCCACCCATAAGGTTGGCCACGCCCACCGCGTCGATGCCTTCCTCGCGGAAGCGGCGCGCGGCCTCCACCAGGATCTTCTCCCGGGTGGCTTCCTTGTGTCCGTTCTCGTAACGCATGGCGGCGGCCTGTTGGATGACACCTGACATATGATGGCATGCCGGGGGTGAAACAATGGCTGCGATGGGGTTGAAGAACCGGCAGGGCGCCCCATTAGATGATGGTCATCATTCAAAACGAAGGAACCACCCATGCAAATCAAAGGCAAAAACGTCCTGGTCACAGGCGCCAACCGCGGCCTCGGCCGCACATTCGCCCAGACCCTGCTCAAGCTGGGCGCCGCCAAGGTCTATGCGGGCGCGCGCGATCCCTCCACGGTAGACCTGCCCGGCGCCATTCCGGTTCGGCTGGACGTCAGCGACCCCGCCACCATCGCCGAGGCCGCCCGCGCCCATCCGGACGTGGACATCGTGATCAACAACGCCGGCATTTCCGAGCCGAAGGTCAGCCTGCTCGACGACGGCGCCCGTACGGCGCTGGATACCCAGCTGTCCACCAACCTGTTCGGCGTGCTCTCGGTGAGCCAGGCCTTCGCGCCGTCGCTGCGCAAGCGCCACGGCGCGGTGGTCAACGTGCTTTCGGCGCTGAGCTGGATTTCGCTGCCAACCTCGCTGATCTATTCGATCACCAAGGCCGCCGCCTGGGCACTGACCAACGGCCTGCGCACGGAGCTCCATGCCGATGGCGTGCAGGTACTGGGCGTGCACGTGGGCTACATCGACACCGACATGGTCAAGAACGTCACCGCGCCGAAGGTATCGCCGCAGTTCGTGGTGGATGCCGTGCTCAAGGCGTTGGAAGCCGGCGAGGAAGAAGTGCTGGTCGACGACACCGCCCGCCAGGTAAAGGCCGGTTTGAATGCGCCGCGTCCGGCGTACCTGGGCGAAAAACTCAGCTGACATTGCATGTCCCACGCGCGACCGGGCATGCTCGGTGGATGAAGCCGATCGCGCGTGATGTCATGCCCTGGTATCGCCGCGCGAGCGGCATTTTCTTGCGCCTTGGGATTTGCCTGGCGCTGCTCGTCAGCCTGGGCGGTTGCCGGGCGACACTCTTCGCCGGGCTCAACACCACCGACCACCGCCATGGCATCGAATCCGAGCGCGGGATCGTCTTCGACCCGTCCACGGGACTGAAGCTGGACGTCTATCGTCCCGTAGCATCCGTCGACGCGCCGGTGGTGGTGTTCTTCCATGGCGGAAGCTGGACCGGCGGCAAGCGGCAGTGGTATCGCTTCGTCGGCACGGCGCTGGCCTCGCGGGGCATCGTCGCGGTCATCCCCGACTACCGGAAATACCCCCAGGTGAAGATGGCCGGCTTCATGATGGACGCTGCACGTGCCGTGGCTTGGGCGCACGCCCATGCCGCGGCATTCGGCGGCAGTGCCTCGCGCCTGTTCATCATGGGCCACTCCTCCGGCGGCCACATGGCCGGGCTGCTTGCCACCGATGGACGCTGGCTGCAGGCGCAGGGCATGACCACGCGTGAACTGGCCGGCTTCATCGGCATGGCCGGCGTCTACGACTTCGTCCCCATCCCGCCGAACGAGAAGGACATGCTGGGCATGTTCGGCCATGCGCCATCGGAACAGCGCCGAGGCCAGCCGATCGATTTCGTCGATGGCGACGAGCCGCCGATGCTGCTCCTGCATGGCCTGGCCGACAAGGAAGTGGAAGTGCACAACTCCATCTCGCTTGCCGACACCATGAAGGCCCACGCGGAGCCCGTGACCTTGAAGCTGTATCCAGGGGTGGGACACTCGGACCTGCTGTTTGCCCTTTCCACACCCCTGCAGGGGAAGAGGCCGGTGCTTGACGACGTGGTTTCCTTTATCCATCAGGCACCTCCAGCCGATGGCGTGCCAACACCATAACTTGTGTTGACCCCGCGAGCAGTGGCCTATATCTTGTGTTCCGTTGGTGCCCTGTCCGGCTTTTGGCCAGGGCTTAAAAGGGAATCCGGTGTGAATCCGGGACTGCCCCGCAGCGGTAAGTGGAAACGAACCCGTCACAAGCACTGGTCCGCGATCGGATCGGGAAGCGACGGCTAGGAAAACCCCTCCGGGGGCCTGCCACGAGTCCGAAGACCTGCCAGCAACCAGCGCCAGAGCGGCGCGGGTTCGTGGTGACGGCTTCCGCGGGGAAGCACGTTGCGAGGCGGGCACCCTTGCCTTGGCCCTTGCGCGTCCCTCCGTGTGTTGCCGCCGCTACTTGCGGTCCCTGCGCGCGGGAGCAGGCAATCGAACGTCTTGCCAGGGCCTTGCCATGCAGCCACTTGATCTTTCCACGCGCGAAGGCGCGCTCGACCCCGTTGTCGCCGCCAACGCCACGCCCTCCACCACCGACCGCGCGCCGGCCGCCCCCTATCGAAGTCCGTCGCTGCCCGCGGCCACACCGCCCGATTTCAGCCTGACCCCTCCGCACAGCCCCGGCCAGATGCGCGTGACCAAGCGCAACGGCGGCACGGAAAGCGTGGACGTGAACAAGATCGTGCGCGCGGTCACCCGCAGCGCCGAAGGCCTGTTCGGCGTCGATCCGATGCGCGTGGCGCTGAAGACCATCGGCGGCCTGTATGACGGCGCCACCACCCAGGAGCTCGACCAGCTTTCCATCCGCACGTCCGCCGCGCTCACCGCCGAAGAACCCGAGTACGGCCAGCTCGCCGCGCGCCTGCTGTCGGCCTTCATCGACAAGGAAGTGTCGGGCCAGGAAATCCAGAGTTTTTCCCAGTCGATCGCGCACGGCGCGGAACTGGGCATATTGAACGACCGCCTGCGCAGCTTCGTGGTCACCAATGCGCGCAAGCTCAACGACGCCATCGATACGTCCGCTTCCCGACGTTTCGAATACTTCGGCCTGCGCACGGTGTACGACCGGTACCTGCTTCGCCATCCGCAGAAGCGCCTGGTGATCGAAACCCCGCAGTATTTCTTCATGCGCATCGCCTGCTCACTGGGCGGCAACGACATCGCCGAGACGCTGGAGCTTTACCGCATGCTCTCGGCGCTGGAATACCTGGCAAGTTCACCCACGCTATTCAACGCCGGCACCTCGCATGAGCAGCTGTCCTCGTGCTTCCTGCTTGATTCGCCGCAGGATGCACTGGAATCCATCTACCAGAAGTACGGCGACGTGGCCCAGCTGTCGAAGTTCGCCGGCGGCATCGGGCTTGCCTATTCGCGCATCCGTTCGCGCGGCTCGCTGATCCGCGGCACCAATGGCCATTCCAATGGGCTGGTCCCCTGGCTTAAGACGCTCGATGCCTCGGTGGCAGCGGTCAACCAGGGCGGCAAGCGCAAGGGCGCGGCCTGCGTCTACCTCGAGCCCTGGCACGCAGACATCGAGGAATTCCTGGAGCTGCGCGAGAACACCGGCGATGACGCGCGCCGTACGCACAACTTGAACCTCGCCAACTGGGTGCCCGACCTGTTCATGCGCCGGGTGGAGGAAGATGCCGACTGGTCGCTCTTCGATCCGAAGATCGTCCCGCATTTCGTCGACACCTGGGGCCCGGCCTTCGACGAAGCCTATGCCCGGGCAGAGAGCGAAGGCCTGGCAGCGAAGAAGGTGAAGGCGCGTGAACTCTACGCCCGCATGCTGCGTTCACTGGCACAGACCGGCAACGGCTGGATGACCTTCAAGGACCGTTCCAACGCCACCAGCAACCAGACGGCGAATCCGAAGAACGTGATCCACCTTTCCAACCTGTGCACGGAAATCCTGGAAGTGACCTCCCAGGACGAAACCGCCGTGTGCAACCTAGGTTCGATCAACCTGTCCCGCCACGTGGTGGACGGTGCCTTCGACTACGGCAAGCTCGCCTCCACCGTGCGTACCGCCGTACGCCAGCTCGACCGCGTGATCGACCTCAACTTCTACCCGATCGCCACTGCCAAGACCGCCAACATGAAGTGGCGCCCGGTGGGCCTGGGCGTGATGGGCCTGCAGGACGTGTTCTTCAAGCTGCGCCTGCCGTTCGATTCAGAAGAAGCGAAGAAGCTCTCCACGCGTATTGCCGAGGAGATCTACTTCCACGCGCTGGTGACCTCCAACGAACTGGCCGAGCAGCACGGCGCCCATCCGGGTTTCGCCGAGTCGCGCGCGGCCAACGGCGATCTGCAGTTCGACTACTGGTCGCAGGCCACGCCGTCGGACGTCGATGGACGTTGGGCGGAACTTCGCCAGGCCATCAAGGCCCACGGCTTGCGCAATTCGCTGCTGATCGCCATCGCCCCCACCGCCACCATCGCTTCCATCGCCGGCTGCTACGAGTGCATCGAGCCGCAGGTATCGAACCTCTTCAAGCGCGAGACCCTCTCGGGCGACTTCCTGGTAGTGAACCGCTACCTGTGCGAAGAATTGAAGACGCTGGGCCTGTGGACGGCGGACATCCGCGATGCGATCAAGCTGGCCGAAGGCTCGGTGCAGGACATCGCCTCCATTCCCGCGGAGCTTCGCGCGGTGTATCGCACCACCTGGGAATTGCCGCAGAAGGCGTTGATCGACCTTGCCGCCGCGCGTGGCGCCTATATCGACCAGAGCCAGTCGCTGAACCTGTTCATGGAAAACCCGAACATCGGCCAATTGTCGTCGATGTACATGTACGCGTGGAAATCGGGCATCAAGACCACCTACTACCTGCGTTCGCGGCCAGCGACGAAGATCGCCAAGACCACGGTTACCGCTACGCGCGCCGTCGCGCCAGTGGTGGCACCGTCCCAGGACGAAGCCACGGCAGCGGTGTTCTGCTCGCTGGAGAACCCTGAGTACTGCGAGGCCTGCCAGTAGCGTGGAACGCTACCGCAACCTTGATGGCAACTCAGGCGTCGCCGCCTTCACGGTCGGCGACGGCTTCATCGACGTTCGTTTCATCGAGGGCGGCACCTACCGCTACGACAGCATCACGCCAGGTGCCGATGACGTCGCCGCCATGCAAGGCCTCGCCCGCGCCGGACGCGGCCTTGCCACGTATATAAACCAGCACGTGCGCGAGCGCTTTGCCGCGCGCCTCGATTGACCAGGAAATCCATGTCCAGCCAACCCGTCACGCGCGATTCCCGACTTCTCGATCCGGGCTTCGAACTCACGCTTCGCCCAATGAAATACCCGCAGTTCTACGAGATGTACCGCGCGGCGATCCGCAATACCTGGACCGTGGAGGAAGTGGACTTTTCGCTGGACACCACCGACCTCAACAAGAAGATGTCCGATGCCGACCGGCACCTGATCCATCGCCTGGTGGCGTTCTTCGCCACCGGCGACACCATCGTGTCGAACAACCTGGTGCTGAACCTGTACCAGCACGTGAATTCGCCCGAGGCGCGGATGTTCCTGTCGCGCCAGCTGTATGAGGAAGCGCTGCATGTGCAGTTTTACCTGACCCTCCTCGACACCTACATCCCCGACCAGAACGAGCGCGCCCGTGCGTTCTCGGCCATCGAGACCATTCCATCGATCCGGCACAAGGCCGAGTTCTGCTTCAAGTGGATCGATTCCATCCAGGACGTGCACCGCCTGGAAACACGCGAGCAGCGCCGGCAGTTCCTGCTCAACCTGATCTGCTTCGCCGCCTGTATCGAGGGATTGTTCTTCTTCGCCGCCTTCGCCTATGTGTACTACCTGCGCTCGCGCGGTCTGCTGCACGGACTGGCCTCGGGCACCAACTGGGTGTTCCGCGACGAATCCGGCCACATGGCCTTCGCCTTCGAGGTGGTGCGCCAGGTGCGCGAGGAAGAACCCGACCTCTTCGACGATGAGATGCGCCTGCAGGTGGAAGCGATGCTTGAGGATGCCATTTCGTGCGAGACCCAGTTCGCCCAGGATGTGCTTTCCGGTGGTGTAGCGGGACTCTCGGTGGCCGACATGCGCCAGTACCTGGAGTACTGCGCCGACCAGCGCCTGGTGCAGCTGGACATGCCGAAGAAGTACGGCTCGCGCAATCCATTCGACTTCATGGACCTGCAGGACGTGCAGGAACTCACCAATTTCTTCGAGCGCCGCGTGTCGTCGTATCAGGTGGGCGTGCAGGGTGAGGTAACCTTCGACGCGTCGTTCTAGAGGTTGGAGGTTTGGGGGTCAGAGTGAAACTCTGACCCCGGCCCCGACCCGCCACCTGAACCAAGGTCACCATGGAAAATCCCACCGAAGCCCGCCTCCTGGAGATCGTTTTCCCGGACCACACCAACCACCTGGGCACGCTGTTCGGTGGCCAGGCGCTGGCCTGGATGGACAAGGCGGCCTTCCTGGCCGCCTCGCGATATTCCCGGCAGATCGTGGTGACGGCGCGTTCGGAGCAGGTGGATTTCCACGTGCCGGTGAAGAAGGGCCAGATGGTGGAGCTGATCGCTACCGTGGTATCGGTGGGCCGCACCTCGATGAAGATCGACGTGGCCATGTACGCGGAAGACCTGCTTTCCGGAGCACGTGAGCTTTGCACACGCGGCACCTTCACCATGATCGCGCTCGACGCCGACCACAAGCCGACACCCGTGCAACCACTGCATCCCGGCGGCTAATGCCGAACTACCAGATAAGGTCGTCGGGCACCTTGAACTGGCTATAGAAATCGTCGTCCTCGCCCGTTGCCGAATGGGCCTGGGCATGGTCGACCACGATCGCCAAGGGATCGCGCTCGCGTACCTTTTCGCCCGCGGCACGCGGTAGTACCTCATAGCCGTCGCCGTGACGCACCACCACCAGCGCGCCGGCGGCAAGCTGCGCGCGCATGGGTTCGTCCACCAGGAAGCTGGCGATCGTCTTGCCGTCACTGAAGCGGTAGCTGATCTCGCCCTTTCGCGGCAGCCGGTGCTCGGCAACGATCTGTTTCACCTGGGCTTGGCGTTCGGCCGCGCGCTGCTTCTCGTTGCGCTCGGCGGCGATGGCGCGGTCACGCTCGGCCTTCTCGCGTTGGGCGTCCGTGGCCTGGGCGGCAACGGGTGCCGGGGCGGCCTTGCCGTGGCGTTGCTTGTTCTGCTCGCGAACGACCTCGGCCACCTTGGCCTTCTTTACCAGGCCGGCCTTGAGCAGTTGTTCCTGCAATGGATTGCGCATGATCTTGCGGAGAATCGCTGGATACGGCCTGCCATTCTAACGCCGCGGCAACCGATGCGATTTGTATACACGACAGGTAATAACATGGGGATCCCCTTCCCCCTGCATTGGAGCATTCGATGCTAACCCGCACGCTCGGCCGCAACGGCCCTTCCATTTCCGCGATCGGCCTCGGCTGCATGGGCATGAGCGAGTTCTACGGCGGCCTGGACGACAAGGAATCCATCGCCACCATCCACCGCGCGCTGGAACTGGGCATCAACTTCCTCGATACCTCCGATGCCTACGGCCCGCACACCAATGAAGTACTGGTAGGCAAGACCATCGCCGGCAAGCGCGACAAGGTATTCCTGGCCACCAAGTTCGGCATCGTGCGCGACCCTGCCAATCCCCAGGCGCGCGGCGTGAACGGCCGTCCGGAGTACGTGCGCAAGTCCTGCGACGATAGCCTCAAGCGTCTGGGCGTGGACTACATCGACCTCTACTACCAGCACCGGGTGGACCGTGACACGCCGATCGAGGAGACCGTCGGCGCCATGGCGGACCTGGTCAAGGCCGGCAAGGTACGCCACCTTGGCCTTTCCGAGGCGTCGGCCGCCACCATCGAGCGGGCGCACAAGGTGCACCCGATCGCCGCGCTGCAGACGGAATATTCCCTGTGGACGCGCGACCCGGAAACCACCGGCACGCTCGATGCCTGCCGCAAGCTCGGCATCGCTCTGGTGGCCTATAGCCCGCTGGGCCGAGGCTTCCTTACCGGGGCGATCAAGAGTCCCGACGATTTCGATGCCGACGACTACCGCCGCAACAACCCGCGTTTCCAGGGCGATAATTTCACCCGCAACCTGAAGCTGGTGGAGCAGGTGCGCAAGCTCGCCAGCGACAAGGGCTGCACGCCGTCGCAACTGGCGCTGGCCTGGGTGCTGGCACAGGGCGACGACATCCTGCCGATCCCGGGGACCAAGCGGCGTAAATACCTCGAAGAGAACGCCCACGCCATCGACGTGAAGCTGGAGAAGTCCGAGCTTGAGGCACTGGACAAGGCATTCCCCGTGGATGCCGCCGCGGGTGATCGATACGCCGAGGCCATGATGAAGGCGATCAACGTCTGAAGGCGGCGGTACAATGGCTGTTTTCCCATCCGGGAGACGCGCCATGGGTTCCGTCGAAGCCTCGCCGCTGGGCCAGCACACGGTATACGCCGACCGCTACGACCCCAGCCTGCTCTTCCCCATTCCGCGTGCCGAAAAGCGCGCGGAACTGGGCCTGGGCGGCGACCTGCCGTTCTGCGGCTTGGACGTGTGGAACGCCTACGAGCTTTCCTGGCTCGAGCCCAACGGCAAACCACGCGTGGCCGTGGCCGAATTCCGCGTGCCGGCGGCCTCGCCGAACATCATCGAATCAAAATCCTTCAAGCTCTACCTCAACGGCTTCGCCGCCGAACGCATCGAGGAAACCGCGCTGGCCGAAACGCTGCAACGCGACCTTTCAGCGGCAGCCGGCGCCGGGGTAAGCGTGGTGCTGCTGTCACCTGGGGCGCTAGATGGATCGAAACTTGCCGAACCGGCGGGCGAGCTGATCGACGGGCTGGACGTGGCCATCGACCACTACGGGCCGCCAAAGGCCGGGTTCCTGGCCACCGGCGAGGGAAGCGTCGAGGAATCGCTGGTGTCCCATCTGCTGAAGTCCAACTGCCCGGTCACCGGCCAGCCCGACTGGGGCAGCGTGCAGGTGGACTACGCCGGCCCCCCGATCGACCGCGAGGGGTTGCTCCGGTACATCGTGTCGTTCCGCAACCACAATGAGTTCCACGAACAGTGCGTCGAGCGGATCTGGATGGACATCGCGCGGGTATGCCGGCCCACGCGGCTTTCCGTCTACGGCCGGTATACCCGCCGGGGCGGCCTGGACATCAATCCCTTCCGCAGCAGCGAGCCGGCAAGCCCCACCAACCCCCGGGGCGCCAGGCAGTAGAATTGACGTCTTCATCATGGCTTCAGGGCGCTTGCCTTTACCTGTAGGGCCTGTAGTCTGCCGCACTGCGCCTTAAACCCCCTCGATTCACGGAACACCACTCATGACGCTTTCTGCCCGTACCTTCCTTTTCCCCGCCGCCACGCTGGCCGCCGTCCTTGCCCTGAGCGCTTGCGGCAAGCATGACGATGGCCAGCAGGCTGCCCCGGCCGGCGCCAGCACGGCCCCGGCGACCCCGGCTCCGGCGGCTACCGCCCCGGCTCCGGCTGCCAGCGCACCCGCCGCCGCCAGCACCACGGCCGCCGCCGCTGCGCCCGCCGCCCCGGCGGCTGCCGCTCCCGCCGCTGCCAGCTTCAAGGTCGACACGGTAACCCTGGGTTCGGTGGTCGGTAATGACCACAAGGTGTCGAAGGCCAAGACTTCCTTCGCCCCTTCCGACAAGGCCATCTACGCCTCGGTCGCCACCGACGGCAGCACGCCGGGCAGCAACCTGAGCGCCAAGTGGACCTTCGAAGACGGCTCGGCGGTGAGCGACACCAGCAAGACGGTGGCTACCGACGGCCCGGCCGTCACCACCTTCAAGGTGCAGAACCCCAGCGAATGGCCCGAAGGCAAGTACAAGCTCGTGGTGGCCGTGGATGGCAAGGCAGCCGCCACGCAGGACTTCGAGGTCAAGAAGAAGTAACTCCGGTTAGCTACCGTTTCGAATGAAGGGCGCCCCTACGGGCGCCCTTTTTTATGGTTGCAGGGAAATACAGGGTTTCCGGCAGCATTGTGTACGGCGTGCAAAGGCGCGGTGAGCCACGGCCTCACCGCTCGCATACATCGGCGTCAATTCCCAAATGCGCTAATTCATGCGCCAGCCAAGCCAGCGGACTGGATAACACCACCCGTGCCAGGCTTGACGCCGGGCCTACCCATAACGAGGAGACCCCTCCATGCTTCATTACGCCGTCGTATTCCTGGTTATCGCGTTGATCGCCGCCGTGTTCGGTTTCACCGGCATCGCCGCGGGTGCCGCGAGCATCGCCAAGATCCTGTTCGTGGTCTTCATCATCCTGTTCGTGCTGTCGCTTATCTTCGGAGGCTTCCGCCGCGGCCCCAGGATCTAGCTGGCGTTAGCGCGCCATCATTGCGTCGGTGCACCTTGCATCACGAAGAAGAGCCCTGCGTCCGTCGCAGGGCTTTTTTTACGCAGGTTCTCACGATGGCTGCACCCCGCGTTGACCCAGACAGCGGCATGCTCGGCCCACTTTGATATCGCAGACAAGGGAAAAGCGCCCATGAATTTCCGTCGACAGAGCATCCTGAGCATCGCCCTGGTCACCGCCCTGGGCGCCGTCTCGTTGCCGGCACCGGCCCAGCAGCCGCAGGCGCCATCGGTCGATGCCGATTTCGTACGCGATGCCAGCGCCGCGGGCCTGGGCGAGATCGGCCTCAGCCAGATCGCCTCGGAGAAGGCCAGCAGCGACGACGTGAAGAGTTTCGCCAGCACCATGATCACCGACCACACCGCCGCCAACCAGAAACTCGCCGCTATCGCCCAGGGCAAGGGCATCACGGTATCCACCGAGCCGATGAAGGCGCAGGCCGCAGCGGCCAATAGCCTGAAGCAGTCGCAAGGCACCCAGTTCGATGCCAAGTACATCTCGCTGATGAAGAAGGACCACGCCAAGGCTATCGAACTGTTCAAGAAAGAAGCCGCCACGGGCCAGGATCCGGAGCTGAAAGCCTTTGCCGCCGAGACTCTCCCGACCATCGAGCACCACGCCGACATGGCGTCGAAGCTGACACCAGGGATGAAGGGATAATCCCAACCGCAACGCCACGAAAAAAGCCCGCTTTCGCGGGCTTTTTTTTCTGGAAAAGTGGCGCGCCCGGAGGGATTCGAACCCCCGACCAATGGCTTCGGAAGCCACTACTCTATCCGGCTGAGCTACGGGCGCGTGGCCGGCGATTGTAGCCGATCAGGGGGCCGGCGAGCTACGGCGGGGAATCTCAGGCTGGCGCCACCGATTTCCCCAATGGCTGGATGGCAAGGCGTAGACCCATCGCCTTTAGTATCGCTGACAGGCTACTGAGCGCAGGATTGCCCCTGCGTGACAGCGTACGGTAGATCTGCGTTGGATTGAGGTCAGCCTGCGTTGCCACCGCCTGTGCCCCGCCAAAAGCCAGCGTCAATTGCCTTAGCACAATGAGTAGTTCGCCCTGGTCGCCGTCCTCCAGGATGCTGTTGATTGCTTCGATAGCCAGGTCAGGCTTCTTCCTGTAAAGCTCGGCCATTGCAATGTCGTGCGGCTTACTCTTCATCGTCCTGCCTTCGCTGCCAGTCATCCCAAAGGTGCACAGCCTTATCGATATCCGACGCCTGCGATTGCTTGTCGCCGCAGAGCAGCAGAACAATGCAGTCTTGGGCGACACCAAAATAAACACGATATCCAGGCCCTACATCCAGCCGTAGTTCCCTCACGCCGTCGCGGCAATACTTCCAATCGCCCAGGTTGCCCTCTTGCACGCGACCCAAACGACGAATGACAGCTAGCTGACCTTTGATGTCACGCAACTGCTCGAGCCAGTCATCAAACGGTTGGTAACCATCCTCGGCCCTGACGTAGTGCACGATCCTGTGAGCTTTCATTTTCGTTTTTAAACGAATCCATGTCAAGCTTGCGAAGGCCACCTTCTTGGCGCCTCTGATGGAAAGCCTGTAACAAAAAAGCCCCGGCGGATGCCGGGGCTTTCGGGTGACACATGTAGGCGTTTTACTTCTTGGCTTTCAGCAACTCACTCAGCCAATCCGCCCGGCTGGCATCCCGCTCTAGATGCGGGTACACCAGGCCACCCGTGTAGTTGATACGGACCGTCTTGTAGCTGTCGAAGTTCTTCACCAGCAGGTCGAACGGCTGCTTGGCTTTCACGGCGTCCTTGATGACTTCGCCTGAGAATTCCTTGCCGTTCACGGCGGTGATCGTCATGCCCGGGGAGATGCCTGCATTGAAGGCGGGGCTGTCCCACAGCACATCGCCGATTTCGCCCTTGGCGGACAGCGACAGGCCGACGGAATAGGTGAGGTCCACGGACTTCCGGCGCATTTCGGCGGCTTTCACGGCTTCCGACGGCTTGTCGTTGTAGACCAGCTTCCAGCCCGAGCGGGCGATGCCGTCGATCGGGCCCTTGTGGCCGTCCAGGCGTTCGCGCAGGTAGGGCGCCCAGTCGTAGGCGACCACGCCGTTGAGCGTCTTGACCACATCGTCGAAGGTATACGGGGCCACCTTGTAGCTGCCGTCGTCGATGCCGTAGAAGGCCTTGGCGAAATCGTCCAGCGACTTGCGGTTCTTGGTCAGCTCGCGGATGCGGGTATCGACATCCAACCAGACCATCTGCCCGGCGGAGTAGTAATCCTCGCTCATCTGGTAGTTGCGGTACGACAGCGGCCGGCGCTGGGCGATGGTCGGGTCGTTGGTGGTGTCCTGGATATTGCGCCAGGCCAGGCCCGGGCGGCCGCGATCGTAGCTGGCGGCGACCATGGCCCACACATCCTTGGACTGGTCCTGGGTCATCAGGCCCGAGCGCGCGGCAATCACCTGGCCGTAGAACTGGGTCTGGCCTTCGTACACCCACAGCAGGGTGTCGCCCATCGGCACGTTGAAGTTCGGCGTGGCCAGGTCCGCGCCACGGCGGAACTTGCCATCCCATGAATGATTGAATTCGTGCGAGAGCAAGTCACGGCCGAGCCAGTTCTTCTCCCACTCGGTGAAATAACCCGGCGAGCCGGAATTTTCGCTGGAGCGGTGATGCTCAAGGCCGATGCCGCCGAGCTTGTCGGTAAGGGCAAGCAGGTAGTCGTAATGATCGAAATGGCGTGCGCCGTACAGGCGATCCATCTGCTTGACGATGTTGCGGTGGATCTCCAACTGCTCGGGCTTGATCTCCAGCGATGCCGGGTCGTCCGCCACGATGTTCAGGTGCACCGGCGAGCGGCCGTTGGGATCAAGGTCAAGACGCTTGAAGTACTTGCCGGCGAAGATCGGCGAGTCGACCAAATCGTCGTAATTGATCGTCTTGAAGTTGACGGTATCGCCGTCCTTGCTGGCCACTTCCAGCGCCGAACCGAACTGCCAGCCGGTGGGCAGCTTGACGCTGGCGTCCACGTTGATGCGGTTGGCGTAGTAACCGGCCGGGTACAGGGTGACGCCATTCCACTGCACGTTGACGATCTCGGGCGTCATCTGCACGCGGCCCTGGCGCGTGGACTGCGGCGTGAGCTGCTGGAATTCCAGGTCCACGCTGGACGCGCCGGCAGGCACGTCGAAGTGGAAGGCGTAGACGTCGTACACATCGCGCGTCCATTCCACGCGCTGGCCGTTGGCCTTGACCACGAGGCCGGCGAACTGGTCGATCGGGCCCGAAGGCGAGTGATGGCCGGGCAACCACTGCGGGAACAGCACGGTCATCGGGCCGGGCTTGGCCGGGATGGTTTCCTTGACGCGGAAAATCCGGCGGTCGAGATCGGTGGCGTCGACAACCACCTTGATCGTGCCGTCGAACGCGACGTCCTGCGGCGGGGCGACCTCGGCGTGGCTGGCAGTCGTGGCGCCCAGGCCAACCAGGGCAACAAGCAGGGCGGAAGCAAGGGGGGTGACTTTCACTCGTATCTCCGGACAAGGGACTTGTCTGGCCTAATTCCATGGGCCAGATCGGGGGAAAGGGACAGGCGGCGCTTCCCGGGCACCGTCGCAACCCCTCGATCCTAGCCTCGGGCGCAGGCCCAGCCCCATGCCAGAGGTCATGCGTGTGAACGAAATGCTTGTCATGGCTGGTATTCCACCGCGGTTCGCATAAACTCGCCGGCGCGCCGCGTCGCGGGGCACGCCGGGCGAGACGCCGGGTGGGGGAAATCCATACAAGGAAAAATCATGCGCAAGATGCTCATGTGCGCGGCCGCGGCCGCGTCGCTGGCGGCCTTTAGCCATGCCAGCAAAGCTTCCGATGCGAACGGCGAAGCCTTCGTCAGCGGATCAGTTGGACAATCGAAATATCACGGCAGCGGCTTCGACGATAACTCCGATACGGGCGCGGCCATCTACGTGGGCTACCGCTGGAGTCCCGAACAGCGCTTCTGGATCGGCCCGGAATTGGGTTTCGTGGACCTGGGCAAGCTGAGCCAGCACGACAATCTAAACTATCCCGGCGGCCTCTACGACAACTACCGTTACCGGGCGAAGTCGCGTGCCACGCTGCTTGGCGTGAACATGAAATGGGCCCTTGGCCAGCAGATGTACCTGGTGGTGCACGGCGGCGTCGACGAAGCCCGGACCACGTTCACCCTGGACGAAGACACCAACATCTTCGACGACCCGTACCACCAGAGCAGCCATGTATCGAAGAACAGCTGGTATGCCGGTGCCACACTCGGTTACCACTTCAATCGCAACTTCGGCCTGGGCGTGTCGTACGACAACTACAACGTGCGTACTGCCAGCACGGGTAGCCAGAACCGCGCCAACGCCTCGATCATCGGCGTCACCGCGGAATACCGCTTCTGACCCCAAACACCGGGCGCATGGGAAAACGGCCGCTTTCGCGGCCGTTTTCTTCTCAGCGGTTGAGCTTGCTGTGCCTGATGCCGTAGGCGAAATACACGATCAGGCCCAGGGCCATCCAGATAATGAAGCGCTCGAAGGTGATCCACGGCAGGCCGTAGATCAGGGCCAGGGAGAACACGATGCCCAGAGGCGCCACGACCCACACGGCCGGCGTGCGGAAGTTGCGCTGGAGATCGGGCTTGCGCACGCGCAGCACCATCACCGAGGCGCAGATCAGGATGAAGGCGCTCAAGGTGCCGATGTTCACCAGTTCCGCCACTTCGCCGATCGGCAGCAGGCCGGCGACGATCGCGGTGAACACGCCAAGGATCATGGTGGGACGGGCCGGCGTTCCATAGCGCGGATGCACGCGTGCGAACCATGCCGGGAGCAGACCATCGCGGGACAGCGCGAACCAGATGCGCGCCGCGCCCAGCATGAAGGCGAACAGCACGCTGACCACGCCCACCACCGCGGCGAAGGCGATCACATTGGACAACCAGTGCAGGCCGATGGCGTTGAAGGCGTCGGACACCGAGGCCTCGCCGCCGAGCTGGGAATAATGCACCACGCCCGTCAATACCAACGACACGGCGATGTAGAGCGCCATGGCCACGGCCAGCGACAGCAGCACCGCACGCGGTAGATCACGCTGCGGGTTCTTGGCTTCTTCGGCGGCCGTGGTGAGCGTGTCGTAGCCGAAGACGGCGAAGAACACCACCGATGCACCGGTGAGCACACCCGACCAGCCGAAGTGCCCTGCCCCCGTGGCGTCGAGCACGCGCTCAGGCACGAACGGGTGCCAGTTGGCGGTGTTGATGTAGAACACGCCCACGCCGATCACCAGCATCACGCCGATCACCTTGATGGCAACGATGATCGTATTGAAGCGGGCGCCCCATTCGGTGCGTACCGACAGCAGCACCGCCACGGCCAGGCTGATGCCCGCGGCGATCACATTGAACCGGTGGCCGTCGCTGGGGCCTGCCACCGGATGCGCGCTATGCCAGCCCACCGCGCCCATGGCCTGCTGCACGTAGTACGACATGGTGTCGGCGCTCATGCTCTTCTGCGCCCATACCGGTAGGACCACGCCGAACAGCGACTGCAGCAACACCTGCACGTAGCCAGACCAGCCGATGGCCACCACGGCCACCACCAGGGCGTATTCGAGCAGGAGGTCCCAGCCGATGATCCAGGCCGCTCCTTCGCCAAGCACCGCATAGCCGTAGGTGTAGGCACTCCCCGTGACCGGGATCAGCCCTGCGAACTCCGCATAGCACAGCGCGGCGCAGGCACTGCCGAAGCCGGCGATGATGAAGCTCAACGCCACGGCGGGGCCAGCGTTGAGGGCCGCCTGCTGGCCGGCGAGCACGAAGATGCCCACGCCGATGATGCCGCCGATGCCGATGGCGGTGAGCTGCCAAAGGCCAAGCACGCGGCGGAAATCACGGCGCTGGCCAACTTCCGTTTGCAGCTGTTCCACCGTCTTGTGGCGGAGGATCCGGTTCATCAGGGTCATGGGCGCTTCCAGGTGGTCCGGCCGCGATCATAGCGAATGGCGGCCGCCTGTCGTCTGGATCTGACGAGGATGCCCGCTTTTTACGACCGTTCCGAGAGACTTGGACGATGCCTGGGCAGGAAAAGCCACGCCGCACTCGACGCGGCCACCAGGCATGCCACCGCTACCCAGGGCATGGGCAAGGCGTCCACGCCGAACCAGCGCCGCACCGCCAGCACGAAGGCCGCGGTGACCGCCAGGCGCAGCCCTTCCAGCCACGGCGCCATGCGGTGGCCGTCAAACAGGGCGCCCAGAACGCAGAGGCTCGCCGTCAGGTAGGCGGCGTAACCGGCGAGAGTTCCCAGTGACGCCGTGGGCGCCAGCTGGAGGAAATGCACGGCCAGGCCCAGCAGCACGGCGAACTGGGCCAGCGCATACCAGGCCAGGTAGGGTGCTATCGGCGGATCGTAGAGGTCGCGGCGGATCTCGAACGCCGGCTTCGGGAAGCGCGCGGCCACATCCGCCGGCCGCCAGCCGGGCGGCCGCAGCCATACCTGCAGCTTGTCCCGCCAGCGCCGGGCATGCCAGGCATCCTGCGCGGTGGCCCAATAAACCTCCGCGTTCGCCCACAGCGGATTGAAGCTGCGCAGCGGCGAACGCGTGCCGTACACCGGCGGGTCACGGTCGTCTTCTTCGACGAAGCTTCCGAACATCCGGTCCCAAAGGATCAGGATGCCGCCGTAGTTTCGATCCAGGTAGCGGTCGTTCACCGCATGGTGCGCACGGTGGTTGGAGGGCGAGGCGAACACGCGGTCGAACCAGCCGAGTTTGCGGATCTGACCGGTGTGGATCCAGAACTGGTAGAGCAGGTCGATCAGCGCCACCACCACGAACACTTCCACCGGCACGCCGACGATGGCCAGCGGCAAATAAAACAGCCATCCCAGCAGGAAGCCGGAACCTGTTTGCCTGAGCGCGGTGGAAAGGTTGTATTGCTCGCTCTGGTGATGCACCACATGCGCGGCCCACAGGATATTCACCTCATGCCCGGCGCGATGCAGCCAGTAGTAGAGGAAGTCATAGGCCAGCAAGGCTCCCACCCATACCAGCACGTTGTCGGCCGGCAAGTGGAGCAACGCGGCATGGTGGTAGACCCACGCGTAGATGCCGATGGTGAAGAGCTTGGTGAACACGCCTACGATCTGCGACATCACCCCCAGGCCGAGGCTGGCGACGGTATCGTTACCCCGATAGGCCACCTCGCCCCGGTACCGCGCCACCAGCCATTCGATGGCGATCAGCAGGAAGAACACCGGCGTCGCCAGGCTGATGATGGCTTCCTGCGTATTCATCGCGCGGCGCCTCCGTCCACGGCCTTGCGCCCGAGGGCCGGATCGTCGGTGAAGAAAGCATCGATGCCGGCAGCCAGGAACCTGCGCATTTCAGTGATCGAGCCCTGGTCGTGGCGGGTGGCATCCGTGCCTGGGCCACGCAGATCCTTCGGCAGGAAATGATTCTCCGGTCGGAAGGTATAAGGGTGGACTTCAAGCCCCGCGCGGTGCGCATCGTCGATCAACGCCGTGGGTTTGCCCAGGTTCCCGTTGGCGTCCAGGGGAATCAGGCTGCGGATGGACGGGCCGATGGCGTCGGCATATTCGCGGACGGCGGCAAGGCCCACGGGCGTCATCATCGCCGCATAGGTAAGGCTGCCGCCGCGCGCGGCCTCATCCCAGGGTTTCTCATCGCCGGCATCCAGCAGCTGCAGTAAACGCACGTTGGGGTGGGTTTTCCCAAGCTTGCCGTGCAGGTATCGCAGGTTCGCCACTTCGAAGCTCTGGATCTCCACGGGAGCTGCGCGCGTGTACGCGTGCGCATCGATCGCGGCAAGCACCTTGTCTTCCATCGGCAGCTTCAACTGCGCGAAGTAGGTCGAATGCTTGATCTCGGGAATAATGCCGATGGGCCGCCCAAGCGTGGCCGACTGCGCAGCGACGAAATCGATGATCTCGTCGAGGGTGAGCAGCTGGAACTGTCCGTCGAAGGCGGTACCCCGTAGCTCCGGCAGGCGCTCACGCGCACGCAGTGTTTTCAGTTCCGCCAGGGTGAAGTCTTCGGTGAACCAGCCGGTCTCGGGCTTTCCGTCGACGATCTTGGTGGTTTTCCGCGAAGCGAATTCGGCATGCGAGGCAACATCCGTGGTGCCGCCGATCTCGTTCTCGTGCCGCGCCACCAGGAAGCCGTCGCGCGTGCTTACCAGGTCCGGCTCGATGAAATCGGCACCGTCGGCGATCGCCTTGGCGTAGGAAGCGAGCGTGTGCTCCGGCCGCAGCGCGCTGGCGCCACGATGACCGATCACCAGCACGCGGCTGGCGATGGGCTGGCCAGGATGGAAGGTCGACGCCATGCTCTCGGCTCCCGGGTTCAGCACAAGCATAGCGATGAAAACCGGTAACAGGCGCATGTCATGGGGCCGCGTGCAGCCAGTCCTGGTAGATGGGCCGGTTCACCGGCACGCCATTCGCGTCGCAGCTGCCAAGCTTGCACAACTCCGCCCGCAGGGTGGGAGCGTGCTGCACGATCACGTGGAAGATGGCGTTTTCCTCGATCTCGCCGTGGAAGGCGGCCGCGCCCGGTCCGGTCGCGAAGATGGCGACGTCCTCGCCGCCATGGGTTTCGCTCTTGAGCGGCACCAGGGATTCCTGCATGTAGTCCGGGTGGCCGGTGTCCACGGCGGAAAGATCCGGCCGGCCCTTGGTGGCCGGCATGATCGTTTTCGGGTTATGCGGGAAGCGTTTGCTGCCCTCGGGCTGCTCGTTGCTGGCGCCGGTGTAACCCGGGCCGTTGGCGAAGTTGAGCGTGGTGTAGGGCTTGCCGGTGGCGTCGTGCGCGAGGCCCGCCTCGGCTTCGTCGTCGTAGCTGTCCGTCGTGCCGCGGACCAGGCCCAGCATCGGGTTGCCACGCGCGGGATAGCCACCGAATGTCATGGTGTGGCTGTGGTCGGCGGTGACGATGATCAGCGTGTCGGCTGCATCGGTGTTGTCCAGAGCCGCCTGCACCGCATCGGCCATGGCAATCGTCTCGGTGAGCGCGCGGTAGGCATTGCCGGCATGCAAGGCATGGTCGATGCGCCCACCTTCCACCATCAGGAAGAAACCGTTCGGGTTCTGCGAAAGCACCTTGATCGCGCTGGCGGTCATCTCGGCAAGGCTCGGCTCGCCAGCCGTGTCCTGGGGCCGGTCGTGCTCGAACTTCATGTGCGAAGGCTCGAACAGGCCCAACAGGCGCGGCGTGCGCGAAAGATCCAGTGCCTTGAGCTGCGCCTCGTTCCAGACGTAGGCGCCATCGGGATGACGCACTTTCCATTCTGCGGTGAGGTCGCGGCCGTCGGCGCGCTGGCCGTTCTTCTGCGGATACTCCGGATCCGGCATGGACTTGGGCATGAAGGCGCTGCGACCGCCTCCCATGGCAACGGTAAGTCCGTTGCGCAGGGGAAAATCCACTAGTTGCGCTGCGAAATCCTTGCAGCCCTTGGCCCGTTCGGCGGCGGGTATCTCGCTGTCCACTTCCCAGTTGCGCTCGGGCAGGTGGCCGTAGGTGGCTGCGGGTGTGGCGTGGGTGATGCGCGTGGTGGTAACCGCGCCGGTGGCCATGCCCGCGGCGGCGGCAAGTTCCAGGGTGGTAACGAGTTCCTGGCCGTGGGAACCGGCGCAATCCTGGCGACGAGGCACCTGCGATATGCCGATGTAGCCGGCGCGCGTCTTCACCCCGGTCATGATGGCGGTCATGGTGCCCGCCGAATCGGGTGTCTGCTGATCGGTCTCGTAGGTGCGGCTCAATGCCGAGTACGGGAATTTCTCGAACGACAGGCGATAGCTTTCGCCGTCCACGCCCTTTTGCTGGCCAGCGAGCACGTGCGCCGCGGCGATGGTGGGGATGCTCATGCCGTCGCCAAGGAACACGATCACGTTCTTCGCGCGCTGACCTTGCGAATGCGCCTGGGCGGCGATCCGCGCGGCCTCCGCGGCACCATTGCGGAACCACCATGCCGGCGTCTCGCCATCAGGGCGCGCGATCACCGGAACATCGATGGCGGAGGCCGAACCATCTGGCGGGCCCTTGAGGGTCGCCGTCGGCGTGGTACCGGACCGCGTGGCCGCACATCCAGCCATCGCCACCAGGATAAGCACGGATGCGCCGTGGGACAGGCGGGCGAGGCGGGGTGACGGCTTCATAACGCATCCACGGCAAGGGACAGGCGATGATAGAACGTTGGCACAATGAAACAAATGCGCGCGATGATGTCCTCTTCCCCTTCCCACGCCCAGACCGCATGACGTCGATGACCCGCCTTTTCCGCCGCTGCCTTTGCCTGGCCGTCTTCGCTGCCGGAACCGTGCACGCCGCTCCCGCCCACCGGGTCATCGTCTTCGTCTGGGACGGCATGCGGCCGGACGCCATCACCCAAAGCGACACGCCGAACCTGGCGGCACTGGTGCAAGGCGGCACGTTCTTCAGCGACAACCACGCCACTTATCCGACCTTCACCATGGTCAATGCCTCGAGTTTCGCCACCGGCGCCTTTCCCGGGACGATCGGGTTCTACGGCAACCGCTTCTGGGCATCCGATGCAAAGGGCCGCGACGCCAAAGGCGCTCCGGTAGATTTCTCGATCCCCGTATTTACCGAGGATTACGCCATCCTGAGCGACTTGGACGCGAGGGACGGCCACGCCGTGATGTCCGTGCAGACGCTATTGCAGGCAGCACGCAAACGCGGCCTGACGACCGCCGCCGTGGGCAAGTCCGGCCCCGCCTTCCTGCAGGACGTCCACCACGGCGGCGTGGTGCTGGATGAAAACGTGGCAATGCCGCTGGCGTTCGCCCGAGAACTGGAAAAGGCCGGCTACCCGCTGCCGGTCAACACCCCCAACGCCTACGACGGCGCACTGGCGCTTGAACCGGACAACGGCACGCCCACCGCGCAGCTACCCACGGTCACGCTGAAAGACGGCGTGTCCAGCGATGCATCCGATGCCGCCGGCGCGCCGCCGACGACTTCGAACGCGTGGCTGATGAAGGTGTACCTGGAGTACATCCTTCCGCAGAAGAAGCCCGACATCTCGGTGGTGTGGCTGCGCAACCCCGATTCCACCGAGCACATCTATGGACCGGGCTCGCCCAACTATCACCTTGCCGTGCAGGCGCAGGACGCGTTGCTTGGCCAGTTGCTGGAGAAGCTCAAAGCATTGCACATGGATGCCGACACCGATCTCATCGTGGTGTCCGACCATGGCCACAGCAATATCGCAGGCCCCACCGACCTCTTTCCGCTGCGCGCGATCAACGATGGACGCATGGCCGGCGTCGATCCGCAATGGGGGTTCTCGGTGTCCGGTGGCGTGCGCATGGCGGATCTGCTCACACGTGGTGGCTTCAAGGCCTTCGACGGCGTCGGCTGTGTTTATTCCCCGGTGCAATCGGGTATCCGAGCCGACGGCAGCCAGGCCCAGCCCACGCGCTACGACGATGATGGCCATATCTGCGGCAAGCCAGGCCCGTACACCACGCCCGCCTACCGCATGCCCTCCAAACTCCCGGGCGATGCTTTCGTGCTGGCCCCCAACGGGGGCAGCGAATATCTCTACCAGCCCGCGCACGACAAGGCGGTGGTAGCGCGCGCCGTGCGCTACCTGCAAGCGCAGGAACCAGTCGGCGTGATCTTCGTCGACCGCCGCTACGGCCACCTGCCAGGTACCTTCCCGCTGGACATGGTGCACCTTGCAGGGCGCGACAGTCCCGACGTGATGTTGAGCTACGACTACAACGCCGATGCCGTGGTTCAGGGCTTCCCGGGCACGCTGTATTCGAGCATGTCGACCGAACGCGGCATGCACGGCAGCTTCAGCCCCGTGGACGTGCACAACACCTTCGTGGCCCATGGCCCGAGTTTCCGCGAAGGATTCCGCGATGCGTTGCCCAGCGGCAATGTGGACCTGGCTCCCACGGTGGCGGCCATCATGGGCATCAGCCTGCCCAAGGCCCAGGGCCGCGTGCTCGCCGAGGCGCTTACCGGCAAGCTGGCGCGCGACGCCTCCGCCTACCGGGTATCGCCGCGCGAAGAAGCCGCCGAACCCCTTCACAGCCTTGACGTCCGACGCATCGATGGCAGCAAGGCGGCCAGCAGCAACTACCGCCCGGTGCTGTACATGAAAGATCTTACGCTCGACGGCCATACCTGGACCTACTTCGACCGCGCCAAGGCCGCGCGCGACTAGTTTGGTTATCCTTTCCCTATGCAGTCGGCAAACCGGGGTCAGAGTAATTACTCTGACCCCCAACCTCCGCAACCTTCCCGGTGTCCTTAAGATGTCGATCAAATTCCCGATGGCGTTGCTCGCTTGCGCCCTGCTTGCCGCCTGTGCGCCCCAATCTACCGTTAAGCCCCCGGTGCAACCGCTGGTGGATGGCGCCCGGGCGGATCTTGCGATCCTTGAAACGACCGACGTGCATTCGAACATCCTCAGCTACGACTACTACAAGCAGAAGGACGACCCCACGCTGGGCTACGAACGCGTGGCCACCCTGATCAAGAACGCCCGCGCTGAATTTCCCAATACCGTGCTATTCGATTCGGGCGACACCATCCAGGGCACCGTGCTTGCCGACTACCAGGCCATGGTCAAGCCCGTGGGCTGCGGCGACGAGTTGGCCATCTACAAGGCCATGGACGCCATGGGCTACGACGGCGGCACCTCGGGCAACCACGAGTTCAACTACGGCCTGTCGTTTCTCTCGCAGGTCACCGGCGGCGGCATGAACGTCGAAGGTGCATCGTCCAAGCATTGCGCCGGCCCGCACTTCCCCATCGTCCTGTCCAATGTCTTCAGTGCGCGGGACGGCAAGCCGCTGTTCCGTCCCTGGGCGGTCGTGGACAAGACCGTCACCGCCTATACGGCCGACGGGAGCAAGGTTTCGGTACCGCTGAAGATCGGCATCATCGGCTTTGCTCCGCCGCCGATCATGGAATGGGACAAGCAGAACCTCGATGGCAAGGTCACCGTTACCGGCGTGGTGGAAGCCGCGCAGCGCTACGTGCCGGAGCTACGTGCCCAGCACCCGGACATCGTCATCGCCATCCTGCACGGCGGCCTGAACACGGAGCCCTATACGCCGGACATGGAGAACGGCGGCTGGTACCTGGCCGGGGTGCCGGGCATCGACGCCATGCTGCTGGGCCACTCGCATACCGAATTCCCCGGACCGCGCTACGAGGGCATGAAGGACGTCGACGCCAAGCGCGGCTTCGTCCGTGGCGTGCCAGCGGTGATGGGCGGCTTCTTCGGCAAGGACCTGGGCGTGATCAAGCTGGCACTGACCTGGAGCAGCGGCCACTGGGTGGTCGATCGCAGCACCACGATGAGCCAGGTTCGCCCGATCTGCCCGAAGAAGAACGAGTGCGTGGCACCCGACCCGGAGATCGCCCCGCTCGTGCACGACGTGCACCAGGCCGCCGTGGCCTACGTGAACACGCCGATCGGCAACAGCGACCATCGCATGTCCACCTACTTTGCCGATGTCGGCGACATGAGCGCGCTGGCCGTGGTCAATGCCGCGCAGCGCGACTACGCCCGCCGTGCGCTCGACCGCGATCATCCCGAATGGAAGGACATTCCCGTGATCTCTGCGGCGGCATCCTTCCGCACCGGCTTCGGTGGCCCTGAGGATTACACCGACGTACCTGCCGGATCGCTGACCATCCGCCATGCAGCGGACCTTTATTTCTATCCCAACACGCTGGCTGCGGTGAAGACGGACGGCGCCGGCGTGCGCGCATGGCTGGAGCATGGGGCCGGGCGCTTCAACCGCATCGATCCGGCAAAGGACGGCGAGCAGGCGCTCATCAACACTCGCTTCGTCGGCTACAACTTCGACCAGATGCAGGGCGACCTGGCCTACACCATCGATGTGACGAAGCCTGAAGGCTCGCGTATCGGCCACCTCACCTACCGAGGCAAACCGATCAAGGACAACGATCCGTTCTTCGTCGTCACCAACAACTACCGCGCCAGCGGCGGCGGGAATTTCCCCGGCCTGGACGGCAAGAACATCGCGCTGGCGGCACCGGACGGCAATCGCGAGGTGGTGGTGAAGTGGATCCAGGCCCACAAGAACCTCACCGCGGCCGACGTGCCCAAGGCCTCGTGGCACTTCGTGCCAGTCAAGGCGAAGGGCCCGTTGGTATTCACTTCCGCCAGTGGCAAGGAACCCATTGCCACGGCGGCCGGCCTGCGCGTGAAGCAGCTGAAGGACAACGGCGATGGAACCGCCGTGTACCGCATCGACCTGGGTCGCTGATCCGGCCAACGGACGGGGTCAGAATTATCATTCTGACCCCCAGCCCACGCGCGCAGCGCTCAGTTGTGGGTTGGCATCGAGAACTGCGCACCCGAGGCCACATCCGATGCCAGCCAGCGCTGGGTGATGGCCTTCTGCCGCGTATAGAAGCGCACGCCTTCCGGTCCGTGCGCGTGGTGATCGCCCATCAGGCTCTTCTTCCAGCCGCCGAAGCTGTGGAAGGCCATCGGCACGGGGATGGGCACGTTGATGCCGATCATGCCCACCTGCACGCGGTGGGCGAATTCCCGGGCGACATGGCCGTCGCGGGTGAAGATGGCCGTGCCGTTGCCGTATTCGTGGGCGTCGATCAGGGCCAGCGCACTGGCGAAGTCCGCTGCGCGCACGATGCATAGCACCGGACCGAAGATCTCGTCGCGGTAGATCGACATCGACGAGCTGACGTGGTCGAACAACGTGCCGCCGACGAAGAATCCACCTTCGTGGCCGTCGACGCGATGGCCACGGCCATCGACCACCAGGGTGGCACCTTCGGCCACGCCCTGGCCGATGTAACCCTCGATGCGATCGCGATGGACGCCGGTAATCACCGGCCCCATATCCATGCCCTGGTCCATGCCGTTGCCAATGCGCAGCGCGCGCACTTTTGGCCCCAGCTTCGCCACCAGGGCGTCGGCGGTATCGTCGCCCACCGCGACCGCCACCGAAATCGCCATGCAGCGTTCACCCGCTGACCCGTAACCAGCGCCCATCAGGGCGTCGACCGTCTTGTCGAGATCGGCATCGGGCATCACGATCATGTGATTCTTGGCGCCGCCCAAGGCCTGCACGCGCTTGCCATTGGCCGCGGCGCGCGAATGGATGTACTCGGCGATGGGCGTGGAGCCGACGAAGCTCACCGCGCGCACCTTCGGATGATCAAGCAAGGCATCCACCGCCAGCTTGTCGCCCTGCACCACGTTGAATACGCCGTCGGGGAGGCCAGCCTCCTTCAACAGCCCCGCCAGTAGCAGTGCCGTACCCGGATCGCGCTCGGAGGGCTTCAATACGAAGGTGTTGCCGCAGGCGATGGCCATGGGGAACATCCACATCGGCACCATCGCTGGGAAATTGAACGGCGTGATGCCCACGCACACCCCCAGCGGCTGGCGCATGGTCCAGGCATCGATGCCACGGGCGATCTGCTCGGTGTATTCGCCTTTCAGCAGCTCCGGAATGCCGCAGGCGTACTCCACCACTTCAAGGCCGCGCACCACTTCGCCCTTCGCATCGTCGAACACCTTGCCGTGCTCGTGCACGATGGCGCGGGCAAGGATGTCCATGTCGCGTTCGATCAGCTGCTTGAAGCGGAACATCACGCGTGCACGCTTGAGCGGAGGCTCCGCGGCCCAGGCGGGAAAGGCGGCGTCCGCGGCGCGCACGGCGTCATCGACGTCCTGCGCATCGGCAAGGCATACCGTGGAAGCTACCTCGCCGGTAGCGGGATTGAACACCGGCGCGTGGCGCGCGGCATGGCCGTCGACGATGGCGCCAGCGATGAAGTGGCGCGTGCGGATCACGTTGGGCTCGTGGTGGGGCTGGGCAGACATGGGGTGGTTCTCCAATACACGCGCTTGATCAGCGCGCAAGCATCCATTCGTGGTCGGGATCGTTCTTGAAATGCCAGGCCCGGCGCGGACCGGCCATGACGTTGAGGTAGTAGCCGTTGTAGCCGTGTGGCATCACCACCGGGTGGTAGCCGCGAGGCACCATCACCACATCGTGGTTGCCCACCGCCATGGATTCGTCGATATCGCGCGCATCGGTGTAGACGCGCTGGAAGGCAAATCCCTGCGGTGGATCCACGCGGTGGTAGTAGGTTTCTTCCAACACGCTCTCCGCGGGGACGGCGTCGGTATCGTGCTTGTGCGGTGGATAGCTCGAGGAATGTCCGGCGGGGGTGCGCACCTCCACCACCAGCAGCGATTCGGCAGGTTCGGTTTCCGGCAGGATGTCGCATACGTAGCGCGTGTTGCTGCCGGCGCCGCGCACGGAACTACGCATGCCGTCGGGGTGGATCAACCGCACCGGCAACCCGCCCTTCGCAGGCGCCGAGGCGATGCCGATCTCGCTTACCACGTCGGCGACGATGCGCACCCGGGTGCCCGGCGGGGTGTATACCGCGTGTGTCGGACGATCCTGGAAAACACTGCTACGGGTGCCCAGGCCCGTCCAGCCCTGGTCGCCCGCAACGATGTCGACGATGCCTTCGAGCACCACGAAGCACGCTTCGCGGCCGACGGGAACCTCGGTCTCGAACGCATCGCCCGGGCCCAGGCGCACGGCGCGAAAACCTACGTGGGTCCAGCCAGCCGATGCCGGGGTGACTTCGACGATGTCGCGCCCGTCCACGCGCGCCTTTACCAGCAAACTCATGCCTTCAGGCTCCCGCGGTCATCGATGGCCGCCTCATGGGTGGGGATGCCGCCAAGCAGGCCACGCAACGTGTGGTAGCCCTTGTCGGCGAAGTCGTAGCTCGGCGCAACGGCCGGGTCCTGTTCGGCCTCCACTACGAGCCAGCCGCGGTAGTTGTGCCGGCGCAGCCTGTCGACGATCGCGGCGAAATCGATCGCACCGTCGCCCGGTACGGTGAATACACCATTCAACACCGATTGCAGGAAGCTCCATTGGCGGTTGCGCGACATCGCCACCATCGACGGACGAACGTCCTTGCAATGCACATGGCAAACACGGTCGATATGGCGCTCGAGCAGGGTCAGTGGATCAGCGCCACCGAAGAAAGCATGGCCGGTATCGAACAACAGGCCGACATCGTTCCCGGTATTCGCCATCAGGCGATCAACGTCGCCCGGCGATTCCACGTAGGCGCCCATGTGATGGTGATAGGCCAGCCGCACGCCGCGTGAAAGCGTGTGGCGCGCGAACGCGTCGAGCTTCTCGCCATAGCGCTTCCAGGCGTCGGGGCCGTTGAACTGCGGCCGGCGGTACAGTGCCACAGGCTCGCCCTGGATGGCGTGCGCAACCTCCCCGTACACCATCACCTTGCAGCCGTTGACAGCCAGCAGTTCCAGATGGTTTTCCACCGCAGCGATTTCTTCCTCCGCCGAGCGCTCGGCCAGCCGTCCCGAATACCAGCCGGACACCACGGCCAGGCCATAGCCGGCCATCAGTGACTTCAACGCCTGCGGCTCACGAGGAAACTTGTTACCCAGCTCGAAGCCTTCATAGCCGATCCTGCGGCCTTCCTCCAGCGCGGTAGCCAGGGGAATTTCCCCGCCAAGAGAAGGCAGGTCGTCGTTGCTCCAGGAGATCGGGTTGATGCCGATGCGGATGTCGTTCATGGGCGCGTTCCTTCGCGGCGCTGAGTCAACGCCTGTTCGTAGGCGGCGCGGGCATCTCGCACTTCGCCGCGGGTGGAGACTTCCGGTACTGCTACTTCCCACCATGCACCGCCCTGGTCGGTGGTTCGGTCTGGATCGGTATCGATGCTGATGAGATAGGTGCGGTCGGCGGCGCGCGCACGAGCAAGCGCATCGCGCAGGCCGTCGAGATTGTCCACGTGCTCGGCCAATGCGCCCAGTGCGCGGGCGTGCGCGGCGAAGTCGATGCGTGGCGCACCGTGCGGACCCTGCACGCAATCGTCGAAGAGGTTATTGAACGGGGCTCCGCCGCAAGCGCGCTGCAGGCGGTTGATGCACCCGTAGCCCCGGTTGTCCAACAGCACGATGACGAGCTTCGCGCCGAGCATCACGGAGGTGGCGATTTCCGAATTCATCATCAGGTAGCTGCCGTCGCCGACCATCACGACCACCTCGCGGTCGGGATGGGCCATCTTCACCCCGAGCCCGCCGGCGATCTCGTAGCCCATGCACGAGTAGCCATATTCCATGTGGTAGCCGCCGGGGACGCTGGTGCGCCAGAGCTTTTCCAGCTCCGCGGGCAGCGTGCCGGCGGCGCAGACCACGATGTCCTGCGCAGGGGAATCCACTGCCGAGGATTGCACGGCACCGATGATTTCCCCGTCATAAGGGAGCCGGCCTTCCGGCGGCAGGCGGCGACCGGTCACGTCCTTCACGATGCCGCGCCATTCGTCGGCGGCGCGCAGTGCCTGGCTTGTCCATGCCTCGTCGGCGCTCCAGGACCCCAGGGCATGGCCGATGGCTTCCAGCCCAAGGCGGGCATCGGCCACGAGGGTTGCCCCATTGGCCTTGATCGCATCGGTCATGTTGACGTTGATGCCAAGCACCGGCGTATCGCCGAAGAGTGCGTGCGAGCCAGTGGTGAAGTCCTGCAGCCGCGTGCCCAGGGCGATGATGAGGTCGGCCTGCGAAATCATCGCGTTCGCCGCCGTGGAGCCGCTCACGCCGGCAGGCCCCAGCTGCAACGGCAGGTTCCAGGGCAACGCGCCCTTCCCTGCCTGTGTTTCGCATACCGGCACGCCATGCCGCTCGACGAACTGCTGCAAGGCGTGGCTGGCGCGGGCATAGAGCACGCCTCCTCCAGTCACTACCACCGGACGCCTGGCCTGGCGCAGCATCGCCACCGCCGCATCGAGTTCATCGGCGGCGGGTGGCGCGGCGCGGAAGGTGACTTCGCGCGGCTCGAAGAAGTCCGCCGGGTAATCGTAAGCTTCCGTCTGCACGTCCTGCGGCAGGGCCAGCGTCACCGGCCCGCACGACGCGGCATCGGTAAGCACGGCGATGGCGCGTGGCAACGCCACGAGCAACTGTTCGGGCCGCACGATCCGATCGAAGTAGCGCGACACGGGCCGGAAGCAGTCGTTCACCGAAACGGTGCCGTCCTGGAAGTCTTCCAGCTGCTGCAGCACGGGATCAGGCGCGCGGGAAACGAAAACATCGCCCGGCAACAACAACACCGGAAGCCGGTTGACGTGGGCCAGGGCCGCCGCGGTGACCAGATTGGTCGCACCAGGACCGATGGAACTGGTGACCGCCATCATGCGCCGGCGCATATGCGCCTTGGCGTAGGCGATCGCGGTATGCGCCATCGCCTGTTCGTTATGCGCACGGTAGGTAGGCAGCGTACCGCGCACGCCATGCAGTGCCTCGCCCAGCCCGGCCACATTGCCGTGGCCGAAGATGGCGAACACGCCGCCGAATAGCGGCACCATCTCGCCATCGTCGTCGCGTGTACGCAGCGCGGCGAGATAGCGCACCAGCGCCTGCGCGCAGGTCAGTCGCACGGTGTTCTTCATGCGCTTGCCCTGGCCGGCTCGCGGGCCTCGCGCCAGATGCCGATCATCCGTTCAAAGGCCAGCGCGGCGCCTTCGATCAAGGCGGCATCGCCAATCTCGCTGGCAAGCCACGCCCGTGCAGGCTCCATGAAAAGGGTGCGCCCCACGGCGAAGCCGCGGCAACTGTCGGCGGTGGCCGCTCCACGGAAGCTTTCACGCAATTGGTCGAAGGAAGCGTTGAGTCCCAGCAAAAGCACGCCACGGCAATACGGGTCTCGCTCGGCGATCAGCGCATCGATCTGCTTCCACGGCATCGGCTGCGCTGAGCACAGCTTCCACCATTCCGGAAGGATACCCAGGTTGTAGATGCGCTTCATCGAGCGCAGCACGCGATCAACGCCGCCGGCAGGAGGAATGACTTCAAGCAGCAACTCGTGGCCGCTGGCGCAGGCGGCGCGCCATAGCGAAAGCAGCTGTGTCTCCTGTTCGACACGTTCTTCGGCAGGAGCATCGGGATTAAACTGCACCAGGCACTTGATCACTTGTTCGCGGGGCCAGGACACCAGGTTCGTGCCCACGGACCGCCCATGTTCGAATTCCAGCGGCATGGAGCCAGGCAGCTCCACGGGTCGCCCGACCCACCAGCCACGCCCAGTGGCGTCATTGAGGGCGTCCTGGCCGTAACGATCGTCGATCAGCACGCCGATACGGCCTTCAAGGCCGTTCCGGCGCTCGACGGTAGCCACCGCCTGCACCAGCAGCTGCTTCAAGCGCGGCACGCGTGAGTCGTCGACACCGACCTCGCGGGCAAGCTCGAAGAACTGCGTGCGGTGGTCGAAGGCGAATACGTGAAGGTCGGGCCATGACTTGCGCGACACGCTCACGCGATGCAGATGCTGCAGCACTTCATCGCGATCCGGGCGCTCCGGCCGCGTGGCCACGCCCAGGAAGTGCGTGAGTTCCGCACGCGTTGGCATGGCCGGAGCGCAGCCATGGCGGGACACCACCAGCGCACCACAGGCGTTGGCCAATACGCATGCTCGGTCGAGGTTGCCATCGCCCAACCAACCGGCCAGGAAACCCGACAGGAATGCATCGCCCGCACCGAGCACATTGAGTACTTCCACGCGCTCGCCGCGCCAGGTGGGCGCATCATCGATATCGCCCGGCACGTCGCCCTCTACAAGGCTGCAGCCCATCGGGCCGCGCTTGACCACCAGCAAGGCGGGCGTGACCGCACGCACGGCACGCAAGGCCTGGATAAGGTCCGTGCTTCCGCCGGCGATATGGAATTCTTCCTCGGTGCCGACGACCACGTCGAAGCCCGGAAGGATCGACTGCAGATGCCCTGTGACATGTGCCGCGGCAATGAATCGCTGCTGGCCGTTGCCGCGGCCGGTGAGGCCCCACAGCACCGGGCGATAATCGATGTCGAGCACCGTGCGAACGTCATTCCGCCGGGCCGCGACGATGGCGCGCGTGCTGGCCGCATGCACGCGCGGCGTGGAGAAATGCGTACCGGTAATCACCAGTGCACGGCAGCGGGCAACGAAGGTCTCGTCGATGTCCTGCTCGTCCAGCGCCATGTCGGCGCAGTTCTCGCGATAGAACAACAGCGGGAAGGTCTCGCGGTCCTCGATGCCTAGCATGGCAAGCGCCGTCAGGCGTTCCGTGTCACGCGATACCTGGCTGGTGTCGCAACCCTCCGCCTGCAGGGCGCGGGTAAGGAAGCGGCCCATGTGATCGTCGCCGACACGGGAAATCATCGCCGAGCGCAGGCCCAGGCGCGCGCTGCCGAAAGCGATATTGGCCGAGGACCCACCCAGGTACCGGGCAAAGCTGGAGGCGTCTTCCAGCGGCGCGCCGATCTGCTGGGCGTAAAGGTCCACCGCCAGGCGGCCGAGGCAGGCTACGTCAAAGTCGCGGGAGGCAGCCGTAGGGGTTTGCAGCATGAAGGTTTCTTCCGTCATTGGACGCGTCGGCATCAGGCCGCGCGGCCTTCCAGTTCGTCGAACAGGCCCTGGATCTCCGATCCGCCAGCCATCATTTCCAGCACCGCTTCCTTGCTGATGTCCGCCTTGGCGAAGGTACCCAGCGACTGCCCGCGGTTGAGCACGGTGAAGCTGTCGGCGATCGGATAGGCGTGGTGCACGTTGTGCGTGATGAAGATCACCGAGATGCCACGGGCGCGGGCGGTGTGGATCAGCTTCAGCACGTTGCAGCTTTGCTTCACACCCAGCGCGGCGGTGGGTTCATCCAGAATCAGCACCCGTGCACCGAAATGGATGGCACGCGCGATCGCCAGGCACTGTCGTTCGCCGCCGGACATCGATCCCACCAGCTGGCTGGCATCGCGTACGGCGATGCCCATGTCGGCGAGCTTCTGCACCGCGGTGGCGTTGGCGTGCGCCATGTCCATCACCGGCACCAGGCCAAACAGCTTCTTCACCGGCTCCCGGCCAGCGAAGAAATTCCTCGCCACGCTCATCAACGGCACCAGGGCCAGGTCCTGGTAGACGGTGGCGATCCCCATGTCCAGCGCTTCGCGCGGTGAACGGAAGGCCACGGCCTTGCCGTCCACCCGGTATTGGCCGGTGCTCGGCGGATGCACGCCGGCCAGGGTCTTGATCAGCGTGGACTTGCCTGCGCCGTTATCGCCGAGCAGGCAATGCACCTCGCCGCGGCGCAAGCGCAGGGTGACGTCCTTCAGCGCGATCACCGTGCCGAAGAACTTGCTGACATTGTCCAGCTCGAGGATGAAATCATCGGCCATGGCGCGCCCCCTATTTGCCAGCCGCGGCGCGGCCGCGGATGTAGTGGTTGAACAGCACCGCCAGCAGCAACATCGCGCCCAGGAACACGCGGTACCAGTCGGAATTGATGTTCGTAAACGAGATGCCGATCTGCACCACGCCGAAGATCAGCGCGCCGAAGCAGGCGCCGACCACCGAACCGAAGCCGCCGGTGAGCAAGGTGCCGCCAATCACCACGGCAATGATCGCCTCGAATTCCTTCTGCAGGCCGCGATCGGCCGCGGCAGAGCCGACATCCGCCACCTGCAGCACGCCGAACAGGCACGCACAGAAGGCAGTGAACACGAACAGGGAAATCTTCACCCGCCTTACCGGCACGCCCACATTCTTCGCGGCATTGGCATCGCCGCCCACGGTGCGGATCCAGTTGCCCGCGCGCGTGCGGGCCAGCACGAAAGCCGCGACGGCTCCCAGCGCCACCCACCACAGGATCACCTTGGGAATGCCGTTGACCACCGGCTCGCCGCCCGCCAGCACCTCGATCCAGCCCAGCGACGCCAGGCCGTGGAAGATCCATGCACCCGTGCTGCCGACGAACAGGATACGCACGACCGGATCGTCGGCCAGGCGGTCGCCCACGCCTGAGATGATGGTGCCGTTGGCGAAATACGTGGACAGCACCAGGGTGAGCCCGCGCAGGATGAACATGAAGGCCAGGGTGACGATGAACGAAGGCAACTTCGTGCGTACCACCAGGTAGCCGTTGAGAAAGCCCAACGCCATGGCGCCGGCGAAAGCGAAGATCACGGCCGCCCAGGCGGGCCAGCCCAGGTACATCACCGGCGCAGCCACCATCACGCCGGCGAAGCCGATCATCGAGCCCATCGACAGGTCGAATTCGCCGCCCACCATCAACAGGCAGGCACCCACGGCCAGGATGCCGAGGTAGGCAGCCACTTGCGCCCAGTTCATCACGCCGTCGATGGCAAACATGCCCGAGTCGCCGGCGAACACACCGAACAGGCCGAACACCAGGATGGCGCCGGCGATGGCGCCAAGCTCCGGCCGACCCATCACCAGCTGCCATGCGGTGAGGCGCCGAACACGCTCGTCGGGAGTCACGCCGCCTGCTTTGCTCATGCCCAGGGTCTCTTCGATGACAGTCATGGTGATGTCCCTATCGATACTGACCGGCGTACTTCTCGACGACGGAGACGTTTTCCTTCGTCACGAATGCCGGGCCGGAGGCGATGTCACGCTCGCCGTAGATGGGCTTCAGGCCATAGGCGGCTAGGCGCGCCTGGAACTTCGGATCGGCTTTCAGGGTGGCGATGATGCGAACAGGGTCCACGGTGTGGTCTCGGTGGGCGATCACCAGCGCCGCGATACTGATGTAGCCCTGGAGGTACGGCTGCTGGTCGATCGCGAAGTTGATCGTGCCCTTTTTGATCGCCTCGGTAATACCCGGGGAAAGGTCGAAGGTGGCGAAGAAGACCTTGCCCGACAGCCCCATGCGCTGGACCACCTGCGCGCTGGGCTCGGCCGAATCCGGCCCCAGGGCCAGGACGGCCTGGGTCTTGGGGTTGTTGCGCAGGTATGCACCAACCTTGGCGGCGACGACGGTAGGATCAACGCCCGTATCCAGTATCGAGGAACGGACGTCCTTCAATCCAAGCGCATCACCAAAGCCCTTGCAGCGCTGGTATTGCGCCTGGTTGGTGGCGTTGTGGTTGACGCACAGGAAGCTTGAAACACCGGCCGCCTTGGCCTTCTCGCCGGCCGCCTTGCCTGCCTCATAGTCGGGCTGGCCCACGTGCATGATGGCGCCCAGCCCTCGGCTTTGCTCGAGCGTGCCGGAATTCATGGTCACCGTATTGATGCCCTTGGCACGGATGCGCGCCACAGGCTTGGTAAGTACGTCGATATCGGCCACGTCGTAGGCGACGCCCGAGTAGTTGCGCGCCGCGGCCTGCTCGAGCAGCCGCGCCATGTCGGAAAGGTCGCCATTGGGTGGGTTGCGGTAATCCACGTCCACGCCGTAGTCCTGGCCGGCCTGGCGGATGGCGTTCTTGACGGTGTTCCACCAGGAATCGGAATCGGCCGCGTGGCTTACCAGCACGTAGCGTTCGCCCGGATCGGCGTGTACCGGGGAAGTCATCGCGAGGCTGAGCATCCATGCCGCCGCGATGGTGGAAAGTTTCGTGACGCGCATGCTTGTCTCCGCTTGCGGTTGCCGGGACGACTAGCCTTCTTGCCGGCCATCTCCGGGGTCCGCCGAGCATAGGCGCGCCTCGGCCGCAATTGCAACTTGCATTGCAACATGGAAATAAATGGAATTTTCATTCCATTCCGTGCTTTCATCTTGCCGATAAGCACGGAGGGCCCCGTGGCCAAACGCAACGAAGTAGATCAGCTCATGCAGCGCATCAAGGAAGATTTCGAATCCTTGCCGCGCCAGCTGCAGGGCGTGGCCCGTTACCTTGAGCAACACCGCGGCAACATCATGGTCCGCCGTGTGAACGAGATCGCGGGAGGCTGCGGGGTACACCCGTCGGCCGTGGTCCGTTTCGCTCAGCGCTTTGGCTATTCCGGCTTTACCCAGATGCAGGCGGTGTTCCGCGCCGCCTACACCGAGCGCACCGCGCCTTCGCGAAGCTACGAAGAACGCATCCGCAGCGTGATCGCCAAGAGCCAGCCGATGCCCGCGGCGTCCATTGCCGCGCGTTTCATCGAAGCCAGCCGCGCGGGCCTGGATGAACTTTCCCACGGCCTGGACGAAAAGCGCTTCGACAAGGCGGTGGAACTGCTTGCCGAGGCACAGAACATCTACGTGGTAGGCGTGCGGCGATCGTTCGCCATCGCCAGCTACATCGCCTATGCGCTGCAGCACACGCCCAAGCGCGTGCACCTGATCAGCGGCCTGGGTGGCATGGAGCAACAGCAGATCCGCAGCATAGGCAAGGGCGATGCCTTGATCGCGATCAGTTTTCCTCCCTACGGGAAGGAAACACTCACCTGCGTGCGGCTGGCCGTGGAGCGGCAGGCGAAGGTGCTGGCGATCACCGAGAGCGACTTGGGACCCTTGGCGCAGCGCGCCTCGGTGCTGCTGAAGGTCACCGAGGGCAGCGCCTTCGCCTTTCGCGGCCTCACCAGCACCATGTGCCTTTGCCAGGCCTTGTTCGTGGCCCTGGCCTACCGGCTGCAATTGAACGTGGAAGAAACCAGTGAACCAGGAGAGTTCGATGATTGAAGTAGCGGTATTCGGTGCAGGACGCATCGGCAAGATCCACGCGGCCAATGTCGCCTCGCACCCGGGCGCCAGGCTGCGTTACGTGGTGGACGTGCACGCCCCCTCGGCCCAGGCATTGGCCGATGCGCACGGCGCCCGCGTGGCAAGCGTCGATGAGGCTCTGGCAGACCCTGCCGTCGGCGCGGTGGTGATCGGGTCTTCCACGGACACCCATGCGGACCTGCTGATGCGATCGGCGGCGGCGGGCAAGGCGATCTTCTGCGAAAAACCCGTGGACCTGGCCATCGCCCGCGCGCGTGAGTGCGCGGCGGCCGTGGAAGCGGCCGGCGTGACCTGCATGATCGGTTTCCAGCGCCGCTTCGATCCCACCTTCTCGGCGCTCAAGCGCCGGCTGGACGAAGGCGAGATCGGCACGCCGGAGGTGCTGGTGGTGACCAGCCGCGACCCTGGCGCGCCGCCGGTGGCGTACCTGAAGGGCTCCGGCGGCATCTTCAAGGACATGCTGATCCACGACTTCGATATCTTCCGCTGGATCCTGGGCGATGAAGCAGTGTCGATCCACGCCACCGGCAGCTGCCTGTCGGATCCCGCCATTGCCGAAGCCGGCGACATCGACACCACGGCGGTGACCATCCGCACCCGCAAGGGGCGGATCTGCCAGGTCAACACCTCGCGGCGCGCAGCCTACGGTTACGACCAGCGCTTCGAGGTGCTCGGCGACAAGGGCATGCTGCAGGCCGGCAACGTGCGCCCCACGCAAGTGGTTTCCTGGGGCGGCAAGCACATCTCCAGCGACCTCCCCGAGCACTTCTTCCTTGAACGCTACCGGGACGCCTACGCTGCGGAAATCGCCCACTTCTTCGACGCCCTGACCGCCGGCACACCGGTACGTACCACGGTGGCCGATGGCTTGAAGGCGCTGGAACTGGCCGAGCTTGCCACGCAGTCCTGGCGCGAGGGACGCGTGCTGGAATGCAGCGTTTGACGCCTGCCTTACCTCGAACGGCCTAGTTGCCGGGCCTTGACACGGGCCCGGCGGGGCACCTAACGTCGAGCCATGTCGATCAATTCCGCCATCGCAAGCATTCGCCGCCCGGAGCCCACCGGTTCCGCGGCGCGCGTGTTGCGCGCGATGACCGGCTCGGGTACGACCACTACCGTCACCGGACGGCAGCCCGCGCGCGACTAGCAACCTCATCGCCAACGGCCCGTCCCTCGACAAGGGAACGGCCGCAAGCGCGATCGCTCCCTCCCCTTCGAAGAACACGGGCCTTTCATTCAAAGGAAGGGTATTCCCGTGTACAGCCAGGCCATCCACCACCAAAGCCACGCCCCGTCACTGGCGCCCGTCAGGCGCCTGGATATCGGCCTGATCGGCCCGGGGAAGGTCGGCACCGCCCTGGTCGCCCAACTACATGCCGCGCGCTCGCGCCTGCTGCCGATGCGCCTGGACCTGCGCCTGCGCGCGGTGGCCGCCAGCCGCCGCATGTGGCTGGATGTCGACGACGAGGCCATGCACGAACGCCACGACGGCGCGCAGACCTGGCGCCCGACGGACCTTGAAGCTTTCGCCAGCTACGTGGGTACCGACGGCTTCCCCACGCTCATCATCGACTGCAGCGCCAGCGACGAGGTGGCCTCGCACTACGCCGGCTGGCTTAGCCAGGGCATCCACGTGGCCACCCCCAACAAGCATGCGGGCAGCGGCGACCTGGCCCGCTATGGCGCCATCCGCGAGGCCGCGCACGATGGCCATGCCCGTTTCCGCTTCGAGGCCACCGTATGCGCGGGCCTGCCTGTGATGCAGACCCTGCGCGACCTGCTGGATACCGGCGATGAACTGGTAGCCGTGGACGGCATGCTTTCGGGCACGCTGGCGTGGCTGTGCAACCGCTTCGACGGCAGAGCGCCGTTTTCCGCCTGCGTCCGCGAAGCGCATGCCCTGGGCTACACGGAACCCGACCCGCGCGACGATCTTTCCGGCCGGGATGTGGCCCGGAAGCTGGTGATCATGGCGCGCGAATCGGGCGTGCCGCTGGCCCTCGAGGACGTGGAAGTGGAAAGCCTGGTGCCGGCCAGCCTGCAGTCAGTGGCGGCGGGCGAGTTCATGGCGCGCATGGACGAACTGGACGCGCCGCTCAACGCTCGGCTGGCCGAGGCCCGCGCGGCCGATGGCGTGCTGCGGCACGTGGCCCACCTGGACCGCGCCGGCCATGCCAGCGTCCGGCTGGTGGTGTTGCCTCGCGATCATCCCTTCGCCCATACCCGGCTCACCGACAACATCGTGCAGTTCTGCACGCGCCGTTACCGCGACAACCCGTTGATCGTGCAGGGTCCTGGAGCCGGCCCGGAAGTGACGGCTGCAGGCGTCTTCACCGACATCCTGCGCATTGCAGGCTCGCTGGGCGCTAACGTATGCGCATGAACCATGAATCGCTGCCCTCCTCCCTGCTCCAGGCCGAGGCCGTCGCTCCCGCCAGCGTCGGCAACGTCGGCGTGGGTTTCGACATCCTCGGCCATACCCTGGCCGGTGCCGGCGACCGCGCCCGCGTACGCCGCATCGAAGAACCGGTGGTGCGCATCAAGCTGATCGACGGCGTGTTCCGCGACCTGCCCCTCGATGCGCCGCTGAACACCGCGGGCGCTGCCTTGATCGCGCTACGCGAGAAGATGCAACTGAGCCATGGCTTCGAGCTCGAGCTCTACAAGGGCATCGCCCTGGGCTCGGGCATGGGCGGCTCCGCCTCCAGCTGCGTGGCGGCACTGGTGGCCGGCAACGCGCTGCTGGACGAACCTCTGGACATCCATGCCCTTTATCCGCTGGCCATGCACGGCGAGGCAGTGGCCAGCGGCGGCCTGCACGGGGACAACGTCGGCCCGATGCTGATGGGTGGCCTGGTACTGGCGACCGCCGAGCACCTGGTGCCGATCCCGGTGCCTGCGCACTGGCACTGCGCGCTGGTGCATCCGCATTTCGTGCTGGAGACCCGCGTGGCGCGCGCCGCGCTGGCCGGCGACTACCGCCTCGGGGAGTTCATCGCGCAAAGCGCGAACCTGGCCCAGGTGCTGGCCGGCTGCTATCGCGGCGATGCCGCCCTGGTGCGCGCCGGCCTGTCCGACGTGCTGGTGGAGCCGCGGCGCGCGCGGTTGATCCCCGGCTTCGCGCGCGTCAAGGCCGCCGCGCTGGACCACGACGCGCTCGGCGCCAGCATTTCCGGCGCCGGCCCAAGCGTCTTCGGCTGGTTCGAATCGGCGGCGCTTGCCCATGCGGCCGCGGCGGAAATGGTGGCTGCCTTCGCTGCCGAAGGCCTGGACAGCGACCGCTTCGTGGCGCCGATCGCGGGACCCGCCGCGCACGTGGTGCGCGCGTGAGCCGGATGCTGTTCGAGAGCACTCGCCGAACCGCACCCGCGGCCACCGTCGAAGAAGCCATCGCCGCGGGGCTGGCACCCGACGGCGGCCTGTATGTGCCGCAGGAATTGCCGGTATTAGGCATCGGCCACTTCGATGCCGTGCAGGCACGGGGTCAGAGTTTTCACTCTGCCCCCCCACCCACGCTGCCGGAGGTCGCCATGCGCCTGCTGGCGCCTTTCTTCGACGGCAGCGCGCTGGCACCGGCACTGGCCGCGATCTGCCGCGAAGCCTTCGACTTCCCGGTGCCCGTGGTCCCGCTCAACGACAGCACCGAGGTGCTGGAGCTGTTCCACGGCCCCACGGCCGCCTTCAAAGATGTCGGCGCGCGTTTCCTGGCTGCATGCATGTCGCGCCTGCCGCGCGCGGACGGACGGGAACTTACCGTTCTGGTGGCCACCTCCGGCGATACCGGGGCGGCAGTGGCGGCGGCGTTCCATGACCGCCCGGGACTGCGCGTGGTGATCCTTTATCCCGACGGGCGTGTCTCGGCACGGCAGGCACACCAGCTAGGCTGCTTTGGTGGCAACGTGCATGCTCTGCGCGTGGCCGGACGATTCGACGACTGCCAGCGCATGGCCAAGGCAGCGCTCGGTGACGCCGGGCTTAACACCCAGGCGCCATTGACCTCCGCCAACAGCATCAGCCTGGGGCGGTTACTACCGCAGATGACGTACTACGCCCAGGCGTCCCTGGCGCACTGGCGAGCCACCGCTACGCGCATCAACCTGGTGATTCCCACCGGCAACCTTGGCAACGCGCTGGCGGCGCTGTGGGCGCGGGCCATGGGCCTGCCGATCGGTGATGTCCGACTCGCCTGCAACGCCAATCGCACCTTGCCGGATTTCTTCGCCGGTGAGGCTTACCGCCCGCGTGAAGCCATTGCCACGCTTGCCAATGCCATGGATGTGGGCGCGCCGAGCAATTTCGAGCGGTTGATGTCGCTCTCCCACGGCCGCGTGGAGGAAGCCCGGTTGGCAGGATTCGCGGAGGCCGTGGATGACGCAGAGATTGCCGACGTCATCCAGCGCCATGCATCGCATTATCTTTTCTGCCCCCACACCGCTACGGCGATGAAGGTGCGCGAGCGGATGTCCCAGGCGGGCGACCGGCGCCGCTGGACGATCGTCGCTACGGCGCACCCGGCGAAGTTCGACACCGTCGTGGAGCCATTGGCAGGACGTGCCGTGCCGGTGCCTGCTTCGCTGGCGGCGATGCTTACGCGGCCCAGCCATGCCGAGCCGTTGGCCGCGGAGGACACCGCCCTGCGCGACTGGTTGCTTCAGCCAAGCATCGACAGCACCGCTTCGGTGCTGCGGACTCGGCCGAGCCTCGGGAAAATGGATTCCACGGCAAAACGATGATGAGCGGCCTCGTGCGAGCTCATCGCATCTTCAACCAAAATCAGGCCGTAACCGTGCTCGAAAGCCGAGCGCGCCGTGGACTCCACGCCGATATTGGTGGAGATGCCGCCAAGGATGATGTCCTTGATACCGCGGCGGCGCAGCTGCAGATCCAGTTCCGTGCCGTAGAACGCACCCCATTGCCGCTTGGTGATGCGGATGTCGTTCGACGCCGTTGGCAGACCCTCCGGATCGTCCCACCAGTTTTCCGGCAACGCACCAGCGGGATTGGGTTGATCGACCGGCTGCTTGAGGGCATCGGCGAAGTCCGGTGCGAAACCCACGCTCACGCGCACCACAAGGATACCGATTTCCCGGCAGCGCGATACAAGACGAGCGGCACGGGTCAGCACTTCTTCGCCGGTGTAAGGTCCCTTTGCAAAAGGGACGATGCCAGCCTGCAGGTCGATCAGGACCAGTGCCGTCGCGCCCGGGTCGAGCTTGTCGTCGGCCATGTCGTAACCTCGATAGATTTATGAGGATAGTCTCACATGGGAGTTTATGAGGATGGCCTCGAGTAATTCAAGCCCGGCGATCCGCAAACCGCAGCGCCAGCGCGGCGTGGCGCGGGTGGAATCGTTGCTGGAGGCGGCTGGCGAGGCTTTCGCCGAGAAAGGCTACGACGCCGCCACGATGACCGAAATCGCCGCTCGGGCGGGTGCATCGATCGGTTCGCTGTACCAGTTTTTCCCCACCAAGGAGCTGGTGGCCGAAGCGCTGGTGGCGCGCTATGTCGCGGCGCTGCACGCGGACCTCCGCCGCATGGCGGGCCTTGCGCGGTCGATGGATGCCCGGAGCCTGGGCACGAAGCTGCTGCGAACCGTCTACGAATTCCGCCGCAAGAATCCCGGCTTCGTCACACTTGGCGAGGCCACCAATCTTCCCGATTCCATCGTGCTTGGCCTGCGCAACACCTTGCGTGAACTCATCACCGATATCCTGGTGGCTTTCGCACCGGAGATCGCGCGCGAGAAACTGCGTCCGCAGTCGTTCGTGTTGCTGCAGCTGATGAAATCGTTCGCCGCCTTGAGCGCCGAGCCTGGCATCAAGGGCCGCAAGGACGTGCTCGCGGCGCTGGAGGACACCTTCGTGCTGGCGCTCGGGCACCTGGACGCAGCGCGTAATTAACGCTTGCTTGAGGTTTTGCTTGCGGCCTTTTTCGAGACGGCCTTCTTCGAGGGCGCCTGAGCTGGGGCCTTCGACTGGTTGCGCCACAGCGCCGCCCCGCCGACGATGCCAGCCTTGTTGTCACCGATGCTGACGTTCTCGGGCAGCCCGTCGGGATCGACATAGTCGGCATTGCCGCCGCCCAGGTAGATGTGGTCGGGGCTGAGCAGGACATTCATCGTGCGCAGCGCCATGTGCAGGCGTTTGTTCCATTTCTTCTTGCCCACATCCTCGTAGGCCGCGTTGCCGAGGAGCTGCTCGTAGGTCTTGCCCTTCTTCAGCGGATGGTGGGCCAGCTCCATGTGTGGCATCAATTCGCCATCGAGGAAGAGGCCCGTGCCCATGCCGGTGCCCAGGGTGACGACGAATTCCAGGCCCTTGCCCTTGATCAGCCCGAAGCCCTGCATGTCGGCATCGTTGATGAGCTTTGCCGGATGGCCGCCCAGCGCCTGGCTCAAGGCACGTTCGAGCGGATAGCCCACCCAGATTTCCTTGCCCAGGTTTGCCGCCGTCATCACCTTGCCACGGCAGATCACGCCCGGGAAGCCGATGGAGATCCGGTCGAAGGGCGGAAGGCTGGTCACCATCTCCGTGACCAGCTTCACCAGCACATCCGGTGGACACGGCTGGGGCGTGGGCACGCGGACGCGCTCGGCCAGGCTCTTGCCCTTTTCATCCAGTACGTCGGCTTTCAGATGGCTGCCACCGACATCGATGGAGAGGATCCCCGCCTGCTGCTTTTTCATGCCATGGTCCTTGCGTGCTTGCCGTTGTCGCCGAAGGTGAGTGAAAAGTCGCGCCCTTCCCAGCGTGCAGCGCCGGGCCACCAGAACGTAAAGCGTAGTGTCGCCGATGTCGACGACTTGGCAACAGGCAGGTCCGTCACGTGGGTGCCGAAGCCGCTGGGCCGGGAATCGGTGTCGTGGACGGTGGCCCAGTCGTCGTCGGACCAGTGCACGCGCGTGGCCTCTAGCGTTTCGATGCGCAGGTCGCGTCCATGCGCCAGCGGCGCCCTGGGAAGATCGAAGCGCCACAGGGTGAAGCGCGAGGTGACGCCCTGCTCGAGATAGCGCTTGACGGTGAGCGGTGGCATGTCGAATATCACGCCATCGGCAAGGGAACGTAGCAGCTTCAGGTGTTCGGAGTGCGCCCACACCAATGGCATGGCGGAGCCTGAAGGCCGCCCGCGCTTGAGCAACAGGGCGGGAATATCGTCGGCATCCCATACCTGCTCGGGCAACAGGCCGCCGCGATTGGCCGACAGTTCCATGGACTTGAGCAACCGGCGTGCCTCATCAACGCGGCCCGCGGCCAGTTCGAAGTGCGCGCGTTCGCCCGTGAGCAGCGGCCATGGCCGGCCGATGCCGACGCCATCGAAGCCCGATCCGTCGGCGTGCTCGCCATAGCCGTCCTCGTTGTAGCGGTACCACGACGGACCCTGCGGCAATTCCACCTTCAGCTTGTGGTCGATCACTTTCACCGTGTCGACGATGCGCGGGTCGTGGGGGCTGCGCAGGCCGAACCGCACCAGGGCCAGGGCATCAGGGCTGACGATCTCGGCGGTGGCATGGAAGGTATGCGCGCCATCGCGGTTCTTCACCACGATCTGGCTCGAAGCCAGGTCGCCGGAGGCACCCACCGAACCCATGCGCACGTAATAGCCGGCAGCGCCGGCTTCCCGAGCCAGCGGCGTATCCAGCACGAAGCACCAGTCCTCGATGCCATCGTTCCATGCGTCGGCGGTCTCGCGCAGGTAGCGCGCACACGGTGCATCCCCATGGTGCTCGATGAGCTCGGCGGCGGCGAGCAATCCGGCGATGGTCACGGCCAGGGTGAAGGGCGAGAAGCCGGCGTCTTCCTCCCAGCGATCCTGGGCAGTCAGCGGTCCGTTGCGCACGATGAACGATGCCGCGCGTCGGATCATCGGGATGTAGCGTGCGGTGCCAGGGCCTGCGGTGATATTGGCCCGCTGCAGTGCCTCGACCAGCAGGATCGGGAAGGCGCATTCGTCCAACTGCACGCCGCCCCAGTACGGCTTGCCGTCGAGCCACATGTTCTGCGGCCAGCGGCCATCGACCTCTTGGGTGGCCTGGAGGAAATTGAGCACATCCAGCGCGGCATCGCCCAGGCCCGCGGCCAGCAGGCCACCGGCGCTCTCCACCAGGTCACGCGGCCAGACCAGGTGGTAGCCGCCCATGTCGTCATCGCCCTTGGACTGGCCCCAGGGAATGGAGAGGCTCGCGATCATCGCGCCGCGATACCCTACCGGTGCATGGGTAAGCAGCACGCCCACGTCGATGCGATAGAGGTCGTCGCCACTGGGACGCTTGCCGCCCTTCAGGTCGAAGATGGCCTTCGTTTTCTCGCGCCAGGACGCCACGTAGAGATTTCTTGCGTGAAGGAAACCGTCTTGCAGGCTTCCCCGCACCCGGAAGGCGGCTTCCTCGGGGGTGGTGCCGAAACCGATCGCGACGGTGCAGCCATCGTCGTCGCTCATGTCCAGCTCGACGATCATCGCCACGTTACCGTCGTCGGCGCGGGTGTAAAGGCACTGCAGGTCGCCGGTTTCCTTCAGGTCCCGCCAGCCATCGGACCGGCCGACGAAGCCAACGCTACGGCGGAGCACGGGCGGCTCCGCGCCCAGGGCCAGCGAGCGGCCACCACCTCGGGCGAAGACCAGGTCCTTGCCCTTGTACTGCCCCGTCCAGGCGGTGTTGTGGTCACCCCCGTTCACCAGGTGCGGGGCCAGCAGCATGTAGACGCGGTAGTCCTCGCGCCTGCCTTCGAGCGCCTCGAAGCGGATCTGCTGCAGTACGACGTCCCGCCGGGGATCGGTGATCACCCGCTTGGTGATGCGAAACCGCCCCCGGGTGCAGGTATTGACCAGCCGGTAAGCCGGGAGCCCGCTTTCGTAGGATTCCACGGCATGATGGGCGTCACGCTTTTCTTCTGCGAAGAATCCGTCGGGGCCGGTCACCAGCAGGCCAGCGTCGCGGATGCAGGCCATGTCGATACGCGGGTAGTAAACCTCGTTCAGGATGCCGCGGCCCAGGGTGAACCAAACCCGGCTTTCGGCCGTCAGCGCCGTGCCGACACCCGATTTGGCCGACGAAGACCACCTCGCCGCAACCCCGGGATGGCCGGGTGCCGGTCGATCTTCGTTATCAGACATGATGCATTCCGGGCAGGCTTCGAATGCCCGACTCTACGCCCGCCCGATGACCGTCGCCACCCCTCGAAGATGACCTTCAAGCCTTTGTAAGGCTCGCATTTTTTCGCTGGATATCGAACGGCCGTTCCGGACATCTGGAACAATTGGACGTCCATACGTCCGATCGAGTCCGGTCCGTTCCTAGGAAAAATAGTTTCACCGCCAACTGTTGACACGCGTGGCAGAACCACTTTATGGTCGCTTCATGTCGCAGCGCACCAACATCAGCCGCATCGCCGAAGACGCCCGCCACCAGGCGGCCGGCGCCACGCTGCGACTTCGTAGCACGCTTCTTCTTGCCCTTGTACTCGTACTCCTTATTACCAACGGAGGTGCGGGCTGAGGGCATGTGTCCAGGTAACTAAGAAACAAACCTGAAGACTCCTCAAAACCCCGCACCTTCCGAAGGTAGCGGGGTTTTTTGTTGCCACTCATTCACCGCCCCAAGCGGAGCAGACCATGAGCCACCCGAACCACACCACGCACGAAAACGACGGCGAGCCGGACGTAGGACGCGTGCGCATATTCGACACCACCTTGCGCGACGGCGAACAGGCCCCGGGCTTCTCGATGGACCGGCGCGCCAAGATGCGCATGGCCCACGCCCTGGAGGAACTGGGCGTCGACGTGATGGAAGCGGGCTTCCCCGCTGCCTCGCCGGACGATTTCGCCGCCGTGGCGGAAGTGGCCAAGGCGATGAAAGCGCCCACGGTCTGCGCCCTGGCGCGCTGCCAGCCGGGCGACATCGATGCCGCCGGCAAGGCACTGGCGCAGGCCCGCCGCTCCCGCATCCACGTGTTCCTGTCCACCAGTCCCCTGCATCGCGAGCACAAGCTGGGCAAGACCAAGGCCGAGGTGATCGATATCGCCATCGCCGCCATCAAGCGGGCCAAGGACCAGTGCCACGAGGTGGAGTTCTCGGCCGAGGACGCCCTGCGCACCGAGCATGACTACCTGGTGGAAGTGTTCAATGCCGCGGCCGATGCCGGCGCGATCGTGCTCAACGCACCGGACACCGTGGGCTACACCACGCCATCGGAGATGATGGAACTGTTCACCTACCTGCAGGCCAACGTGCGCCGGCCGAAGGGCGTGATCTTCTCAGCCCACTGCCACGACGACCTGGGCCTGGCCGTGGCCAATTCGATGGCCGCCATCAGCGCCGGCGCCCGCCAGGTGGAATGCACCATCAACGGCATCGGCGAACGCGCCGGCAATGCCGCGATGGAAGAAATCGTGATGGCGCTGCGCACCCGCGCACCGTATTTCAAGGTCGATACCGGCATCGTCACCGAGCGGCTGTATCCCACCTCGCGTCTGCTGGCCAACCTCACTCAACAGCCAGTGCCGCGCAACAAGGCGATCGTCGGCGACAACGCCTTCGCCCATGAATCGGGCATCCACCAGCACGGCATGCTCAAGCATCGCGGCACCTACGAGATCATGCGCCCGGAGGATGTCGGCGCCAGCACCTCGCTGGTGCTGGGCAAGCACTCCGGCCGCCACGCGCTGCGCCAGCGACTGGTCGCGCTGGGCTTCGAACTGGACGAAGCCGCCATGGACGAAGTGTTCGCAAACTTCAAGAAGCTGGCCGACCGCAAGCGCGAAGTGGTGGATGCGGACCTGGTGGCGCTGGCCGGGGGCGCGGATCCCGAGACGCAGGGCCCGTGGCGCATCCAGAACATGCACGCCAACTCGCACGTGGGCGGCAGCGCGTCGGTCACGGTGCAGCTGCGCCATGACGACGGGCGCGAAGCCAGCGAGGCCGCCATCGGCGACGGTCCTGTCGACGCGATGTTGCGCGCCGTGCAGCGCGCCACCGGCCAGCCGCTGGAGCTGGTGGACTTCCAGGTACGCGCCATCAGCCAGGGCGGCGACGCCCAGGGCCACGCCAGCCTTTCAGCCACGCACCTGGGGCACGAGTACCGGGGCAACGGCGTAAGCACCGACATCGTCGAGGCCACCGCGCACGCGGTGCTGGCCATCGTCAACCGCATCGAACGCCAGGCGCCGCAAACGGCAGCCGTGGCCGCACAACGCTGAACCAGGAGCACGACCCATGCAAGCCCCGTCCCTCATCTGGCACAACGGCAGCATCAAGCCATTTGCCGAAGCCACGCTCCATGTCGGCGCCCATGCGCTGCACTACGGATCGTCCGTGTTCGAAGGCATCCGCGTGTATGCCACGCCCGATGGCCCCCAGTATTTCCGCCTGCGCGACCACACCACGCGGCTGTTCCAGTCCGCCCGCGTGTATGACCTGGACCACGGTTATGACGCCGAAGCGATCGACAGCGCATGCCGTGAAGTGATCGCCGCCAATGGCCTGCAATCGGCCTACGTGCGGCCGATCGTCTATCGCAGCGGCTTCACCTTTTCCCTGGCGCCGCCGCTGGATACGGCGGTGGACGTGGCGATCATCGCCCTGCCCTGGGGCGCCTACCACGGTACCGATGCACTGGAGAAAGGCGTGGACGTGTGTGTTTCCTCGTGGAACCGCGCCGCGCCCAATACCTTCCCCAGCGGCGCCAAGGCCGCGGGCAACTACCTCAACAGCCAGCTGATCGCCCGCGAAGCCATCAGCGGCGGCTACGCGGAGGGCATCGCCCTGGGCACCGATGGCCTGTTGAGCGAGGGTGCCGGCGAGAATCTCTTCATCGTGCGCAACGGCGTGATCCACACCCCGCCGGTGGCCGCCAGCATCCTGTGCGGCATCACCCGCGACAGCGTGCTCACCCTGGCCCGCGCCCGCGGCTACACCATCGTCGAGCAACCGCTGCCGCGCGAGTTCCTGTATTTCGCCGACGAAGTGTTCATGACCGGCACCGCGGCCGAAGTGACCGCCGTGCGCTCGGTGGACCGCAAGCGCGTCGGCGACGGCGTGCCCGGCCCGGTGACGCGCCAGCTGCAGGACGATTTCTTCGGCCTGTTCGATGGACGCACCGAGGACCGATGGGGCTGGCTGACGCCAGTGCACGAAGCAACCGAAGCGAAGGTGGCCGCATGAGCGCCCGTACCCTGCTGGACAAACTCTGGGACGCCCACCAGGTGGTGGCCGAAACCGCCGCCACCCCAGGCGTCCTTTATATCGACCTGCACCTGGTGCACGAGGTGACTTCACCGCAGGCTTTCGATGAACTGCGCTCGCGCGGACTCACCGTGCGCCGCCGCGACCGCACGCTGGCCACCCTCGACCACTCCACGCCCACGCTTCCCGCCGGTGCCGACGGCCGCCGGCCGTACTACACGCCGGAAGCGGAAAGCCAGGTGGCCAAGCTCGAGGCGAACGTGGCGGAGTTCGGTATCGACCTGTTGGGTTGGGACAGCCCCGACCGCGGCATCGTCCACGTGGCAGGCCCCGAAGTGGGCGCTACTCATCCAGGCATGACCATCGTCTGCGGTGACAGCCACACCGCCACTCATGGCGCCTTCGGTTCACTGGCCTTCGGTATCGGCACCACCGAGGTCGGCCATGTGCTGGCCACGCAGTGCCTGCTGCAGCGCAAGCCGAAATCCCTGGCTATCCACGTCGAGGGACAACTGCAGCGCGGCGTGACCGCCAAGGACCTGATCCTTCACATCATCGGCAAGATCGGCATCGGCGGCGGCACCGGGCATGTCATCGAGTACCGGGGCTCGACCATCCGCGCGCTGTCGATGGAAGAGCGCATGACGGTGTGCAACATGTCCATCGAGGCGGGCGCACGCGCGGGCCTCATTGCTCCCGACGACACCACCTTCACCTGGCTGGAAGGCCGTGAGCGTGCACCGAAGGGCGCGGCCTGGGATAAGGCGGTAGCGCACTGGCGCACCCTGGCTTCCGACGAAGGCGCCAAGTACGACCAGGAAGTCCATATCGACGCCAGCGCCATCACCCCCAGCGTCACCTATGGCACCCATCCAGGCATGGTGGTCCCCATTGCCGCCAACGTACCCAAAGCCGCCGATGCACTGGAGCAGAAGGCACTGGACTACATGCGCGTCACCGCCGGCAAGCCGATGGCAGGTGAACACGTGGATGTCGTCTTCATCGGCAGCTGCACCAATGCGCGGCTGTCGGACCTCCACGCCGCCGCCGGCATCCTTCGTGGACGCAAGGTGGCAGGCCACGTGCGGATGCTTGTGGTGCCGGGCTCGGAAAAGGTTCGCCGCGAAGCCGAAGCCGCGGGGCTGCACGAAGTCTTCCGCGCCGCCGGCGCCGAGTGGCGCGAGCCGGGCTGCTCGATGTGCATCGCCATGAACGGCGACCTGGCCCAGCCAGGCCAGCTGGTGGTGAGCACGTCCAACCGCAACTTCGAGGGCCGCCAGGGCAAGGGCGCTCGCACCGTGCTCGCCAGCCCGCTGGTCGCAGCCGCGTCCGCCGTTGCCGGCGTGGTCGCCGATCCCCGTGACTATCTCGACCAGGAGGCCGCCGCATGAGCAGCTTGCGACCGCTGGCCTACGTGCACTCCCGCACGGCGGTGCTGGCCAATGAAAACATCGACACCGACCGCATCATCCCGGCGCGCTTCCTGACCACCACCGAGCGCACGGGCCTGGGCAAACATGCCTTCGAAGACTGGCGCTACCTCGCCGACGGCTCGGACAACCCGGATTTCGCGCTGAACAAGCCCGCCGCCCGCGGCTGCCAGATCATCGTCGCCGGCCACAACTTCGGTTGCGGTTCCTCGCGCGAGCATGCGCCCTGGGCCTTGCTCGACAACGGCATCACCGCGGTGATCTCCAGCGAGATCGCCGACATCTTCCGTGGCAACGCACTGAAGAATGGCCTGCTGGCCGTGGTGGTGAGCCCGGCCGAACACCGCTGGCTGCTGGAACATCCCGGCACGGAACTACGCATCGACGTTGCCGCCGGCAGCATCCGCCTGCCCGACGGCGGCGATATCCGCTTCGAGCTGGATGAATTCTCGCGCCACTGCCTGTTGAACGGCGTGGACCAGCTCGGCTTCCTGCTGCAGCAGGACAACGCCATTACCGCATTCGAAAAGAACCTGGAGCAGGCTGCATGAAGGCGACCATCGTTGTATTGCCCGGCGACGGCATCGGCCCGGAAGTGGCCGCTGCGGGTGTCGCCGTGCTCAAGGCCGTGGCCGGGCGCCATGGCCATGAATTCTCCTTCGACGAGCAGCTGATCGGTGGCGCCGCCATCGATGCCGTCGGCGATCCGCTGCCGGCCGCCACCCGCGCGGCCTGCGAGAAGGCCGACGCCGTGCTGCTGGGTGCGGTGGGCGGCCCGAAGTGGTCCGATCCGAATGCGCCGGTGCGCCCGGAACAGGGCCTGCTGGCGATCCGCAAGGCGCTGGGCGTGTTCGCCAATGTGCGGCCACTGAAACTGCACCCGCGCAGTGCGGCGCTGTCTCCGCTGAAGCCCGAGAAAACCAAGGGCGTGGACCTGGTCTTCATTCGCGAGCTCACCGGCGGCATCTATTTCGGCGCCAAGACACGGTCGGAAACCGAGGCCACCGACGAATGCCGTTATTCCGTGGTGGAGATCGAGCGGGTGATGCGCCACGCCTTCGAGCTGGCCCGCACGCGGCGCAGGAAGGTGACCTCGGTGGACAAGGCCAACGTGCTGGAAACCTCGCGCCTGTGGCGTTCGGTGGCCACGCGCATCGGCCAGGAATATCCGGATGTTTCGCTCGAGCACCAACTGGTGGACTCGATGGCCATGCTGCTGCTCACACGCCCTGCCGATTACGACGTGATCGTCACCGAGAACATGTTCGGCGACATCCTTACCGACGAAGGCGCCGTGCTTGCCGGTTCGCTGGGACTGCTGCCCTCCGCATCGCTGGGGGAAAAACCCTGCGGCCTGTATGAGCCTATCCACGGCTCGGCGCCGGACATCGCAGGCAAGGGCCTGGCCAATCCGCTGGGCACCATCCTGTCCACCGCGATGCTGCTGCGCCATTCGCTGAACCTGCCCACCGAGGCGGCGCTGGTGGAAGCCGCCGTCGACGCCGTGCTCGAGCACGGCAACCTCACCCGCGACGTCGGCGGCACGGCCAGCACGCAAGACGTGCTCAACGCCGTGCTCGATGCCTGCAACGCGAAAGCGGAGGCTGCATGAATACGAAGAAGATCCCCATCGCGCTGCGCAGCGACGCGATCAAGACCGGACCGGACCGCGCCCCCGCACGCGCCATGCTGCGTGCCACGGGCCTGGACGACGATGCCATCGCCCGCCCGATGGTGGCCATCGTGCACAGCTGGTCGAACGTCTCCCCCTGCAACCTCAACCTGCGCGATCTTGCCGAGGCCGCCGCCGAAGGCGTGCGCGCGGCCGGTGGCACTCCGGTGGAGTTCAACACCATCGCGGTCACCGACGGCATCGCCATGGGCACCTCGGGGATGCGTGCATCGCTGGTGAGCCGTGAGCTGATCACCGACTCGATCGAACTTGCCGTGGACGGCCACTGCCTGGATGCAATGGTGGTGCTGTGCGGTTGCGACAAGACCATACCCGCCGCCGCGATGGCATTGGCGCGGTTGAATATTCCTGGTGTCGCGCTCTACGGCGGCAGCATCGACCACGGCACCCGCAACGGCAAATCCATCACCGTGCAGGAAGTGTTCGAAGCCGTCGGAGCGCATGGCGCGGGCAAGATCGACGATGCCGAGCTTGCCGATGTCGAGCGCCACGCCTGCCCGGGTGCCGGTGCCTGCGGCGGCCAGTTCACCGCCAACACCATGGCCATGGTGCTGACCACGCTGGGCCTCACGCCGGTGGGCCTGAACGACATCGCCGCCACCGATCCCGCCAAGCGGGACGCGGCGCGCCGCTGTGGCGAGCTGGCCATGGAAAACCTGATGGCTGGCCGCAAGCCGCGCGACATCCTCACCCGCGCCGCCTTCGACAATGCCGCGCGCATGGTCGCGGCCACCGCCGGTTCCACGAATGCAGTGCTGCACCTGCTGGCCATCGCGCACGAGGCGCGCGTGGCACTGTCCATCGAGGACTTCGAACCAGCGTCTGTGCACACGCCAGTGATCGCCGACCTGAAACCCGGCGGCAAGTACAGCGCCGTGGAACTGACCGCCGCCGGTGGCACCGCCATCGTGGCGCAGGAGCTGCGCAAGGCCGGCATGCTCAAGGACACCCCGACCGTCACCGGCCACACCCTGTTCGCCGACCTCGACGTCGCGCCTGCGGCCACTGCCGGCCAGGACGTAGTGCACACGGTGGCCAACCCGCTCAAGCCGCGCGGCGGCTACAGCATCCTCTACGGCAACCTGTCGCCCGAAGGCTGCATCCTGAAACTCGCCGGCCACGGCCGTACCAGCCACGCGGGCCCCGCCCGCGTGTTCGAAAGCGAGGAACAGGCGTTCGCCGCCGTGCAGGCGGGCAGGATCCGCGCTGGCGACGTGATGGTGATCCGCAACGAAGGCCCCGCCGGCGGCCCCGGCATGCGCGAGATGCTGGCCGTCACCGCGGCGCTGGTGGGCCGCGGCCTCGGCAACGACGTAGCGCTGATCACCGATGGCCGCTTCAGCGGCGCGACGCACGGCTTCATGGTGGGTCACATCGCGCCGGAAGCGGCGCGCGGCGGTCCCATCGCACTGCTGCGCGAGGGCGATGCGATCTTCATCGACGCCGGTACCCGTGAACTGCGCACCGACGCGGATCTTGCCGCGCGCCGCAGCAGCTGGCGTCCGCCGGCACCGAAGGTCACCCGCGGCGCGCTGGCCAAGTTCGCCCGGCTGGTGGGTTCGGCCGCCGAAGGCGCGGTCACCACCGCCTTCGAGGACACCGAGGCCCCCGTGCCTGCCAGCCGCCCCGCCCGCGACGAAGAACGCTTTACCCAGGCCTTGATCGGCAATTGAAGTCTCGCGGCACCCTCGCCGCCCCTGATGCAACTTCCGGAGAATGTAATGACCGACACGCAAGCCACCACCGCCCCTCTCGCCCGCGCACGCATCGCCGTGCTCGGCTACGGCAGCCAGGGCCGCGCGCATGCGCTGAACCTCAAGGACTCCGGCCTCGACGTCGTGGTGGGCCTGCGCCCTGGCGGTGCTTCGTGGAACCGTGCCTACGTCGACGGCTTCGCCGTGGCCGAGCCCTCCGAAGCCGTGCGCGGTGCGGACCTGGTCGCCGTGCTCACGCCGGACATGGTGCAGCCGGACCTCTACCGGCACGCCATCGAGGCCAACATCAAGCCGGGCGCGGCCCTGCTGTTCGCCCACGGCTTCAACATTCATTTCGGCCAGATCAAGCCCCGCGCGGATATCGACGTGGTGCTGGTGGCGCCGAAGGGCCCGGGCGCGCTGGTGCGCCGTGAATACGAAATCGGCCGCGGTGTGCCCTGCCTCTTCGCCGTGCACCAGGACGCCACCGGCAAGGCCGCGGAGAAGGCGCAGTCGTATGCCGCGGGTATCGGCGGCGCGCGCGCCATGTTGATCGAGACCGACTTCAAGGAAGAAACCGAGACCGACCTCTTCGGCGAACAGGCCGTGCTTTGCGGCGGCGCCACGGAGCTGGTGATCAAGGGCTTCGAAACCCTCACCGAAGCCGGCTACCGCCCGGAAATCGCCTACTACGAGGTGATGCACGAGCTGAAGCTGATCGTCGACCTGTTCTACGAAGGCGGCATCAAGCGGATGCTGGAGTTCGTCTCCGAAACCGCCCAGTACGGCGACTACACGCGCGGCCCGCGGGTGATCGACGCCAGCACCAAGGAGCGCATGAAGGGTGTATTGAAGGACATCCAGGATGGCACCTTCGCCAGGGAATGGACGGCCGAGTACCAGGCAGGCCTTCCCAACTACAAGAAATTCAAGCAGGCCGACCTTGATCATCCGATCGAGAAGGTTGGCGCGGCGCTGCGCGCGCGCATGCCGTGGCTGCAGGGTTCGAAAGATCCGGCCCCGGCAGCACCCGCCTCGACACCATGACGCACCCGCGCCGGCATGCATGCACGCCGGCGCGTATGGCGTTCGCCAGGAAGCACTGGATCTCCTTGACGAAAGCTTTCCCCAAAGGACTCATGTGAACGCGCAACTGGACACCCCCGGCGACATTAGCTCCAAGACCCATCCTCGCGCAGGGCAGGCACTGACCGGTGCCGATGTCGTAGTGCAGGTACTGGCCGACGAAGGCCTGGACGTACTGTTTGGTTATTCCGGCGGCGCCATCCTGCCGGTGTACGACGCGATCTTCCGTCACAACCTTGAGAACCTCCGGGCGGACGGCAGCGAGCCGCTGCCGCTCATCGTCCCTGCCAATGAACAGGGTGCGTGCTTCATGGCGGCAGGCTATGCACGAGCCTCCGGCAAGGTGGGTGCGGCACTGGTCACATCGGGCCCCGGTGCCACCAACGCCGTCACCCCGGTGCGCGACTGCACCGCCGATTCCATCCCGCTGGTGGTGATCAGCGGCCAGGTGCCCACCGCGGCCATCGGCACCGATGCTTTCCAGGAGGCTCCGATCAGCACCATCATGGGCGCCTGTGCCAAGCACGTGTTCCTGGTGACCGATGCCAGTGCGCTGGAGGCCACCTTGCGCACGGCGTTCTACATCGCCCGTAGCGGACGTCCCGGCCCAGTGGTGGTGGATATTCCCAAGGACGTGCAAAACACCGTGGTTACCTTCGAAGGCGCGGGGGAATTGCCGGTGCCCGGTTACCGCGCGCGCCTGCGCGCCATCGAGCAAGCGCCACTCAGCGATGTCCGCTGCGGGGAATTCTTCGCCGCGCTCAAGGCATCGAGCCGGCCACTGATATACGCCGGCGGCGGCATCATCACCGACGGAGCCCGCGATGCGTTGCGCGATTTCGCGCACAGCTTCGGCCTTCCCGTGACTACCACGCTGATGGGCATCGGCGGTTACGACACTACCGATCCACTGGCCCTGCACATGCTGGGCATGCATGGCACGGCCTATGCCAACTATGCGGTGGACGATTGCGATTTCATCTTTGCCCTCGGCGCCCGATTCGACGATCGCGTGGTGGGCGTGCCCGACAAGTTCGCACCGCGTGCCAGGACCATTGCCCAGATCGATATCGACCCGGCGGAGATCGGCAAGGTCAAGCAGGCCGACTGGTTCCACGCCGGCACCTTGCGCACGTCGCTCGAGCGCCTGCGCGCATGGGGTATCGCCCATGGCTTCCAGGCGGACTATTCCGCCTGGCATGAACACATCGCGGGGCTTAAGTCGCGGCATCGTCTCGACTACGACCGGCAAAGCCCGCTGATCCAACCCTACGCGGTGATCGAGGCGATCAACCGCATTACCCGGGGGCACGCCATCATCAGCACGGGCGTGGGCCAGCACCAGATGTGGTCGGCGCAGTACTTCGATTTCCGCGAACCCCGCCGCTGGCTGACGTCCGGATCAATGGGAACGATGGGTTTTGGCCTGCCCGCCGCCATCGGCGCGCAGTTCGCGCGGCCGGACCTGGTGGTGATCGACATCGACGGCGATGCATCGATCCGCATGAACTTGGGGGAGCTGGAAACCGTCACCACCTACAACCTGCCGGTGAAGGTCGTGGTGCTGAACAACGTCGGCGACGGCATGGTGCGGCAGTGGCAGAAACTCTTCTTCAAGGGAAGGTTCTCAGCTTCGGACAAAAGCCTGCACAAGAAGGATTTCGTCAAGGCAGCCGAAGCCGATGGCTTCGAATGGGCGCGGCGCCTGGACGATCCGGCGGCCATCGAATCCACCATCGCCCAGTTCCTTGCCTTCGAAGGCCCGGCATTCCTTGAAGTGATGATCGACCCGGATGCCGGTGTGTATCCCATGGTCGGCCCCGGCGCCTGCTATGCCCAGATGGTCACCGGCGACTTCATCGCCAGCCGTGACCAGGCGCCTGCCGCACCGTCCCCCACCGTCGCCAGCCCCACGGGAATGTTCTGAGCATGAGGCACTTGATTTCCATCCTGCTGCAGAACGAAGCCGGCGCACTGGCGCGCGTGGCGGGGCTTTTTGCTGCGCGCGGCTACAACATCGAATCGCTCACCGTGGCGGCCACCGGCGATGAGGAAGCCTCTCGGCTTTCGCTGGTCGTATACGGCGACGACGCGGTGGTAGAGCAGATCGTCAAGCAGTCACGCAAGCTGGTGGACGTGATCAACATCGAGGAGCTCACCACCCGCGAGCACGTGGAACGCGAGCTGGTGGTGGTGCGCTTCGCCGCCTCGGGCCTGGCCTGGGCTAACAGCCACGCACGTGTCCTGGCCAGTGGCAGCGATCATTGCGTGGCCGAATTCAGCGGCCACGCCGACGACGTGGACGAATTCCTCGCCCAGCTCGCTACCCGTGCCACGGTGCACGATGTGGCACGCAGCGGATTGGCCGCGCTCGCTTCCTAGGACTTTTTTCCGACGGTTAGGCCGGGGCGGCCGGTCGATTCCTGGTCGCGGCGGTTTGCATGCATGCGTAGGGTTGGGCTTCTCAAAGCCTATGGATCCCATGCATGCTTTCTTCACTCCTTGCTCCCGTCGGCAACACGCCGCCCTGCGTCCTGACGCACGTGGGCCCCCTGCCAGGATCAGCGGGCGAAGTCCGCATCCAGGACAGCGATCGTTCGCAGCCCCATGCGGTGTTGATGAAAGACATTGCCAACGTATCCGCCTCATCGCTCCGGAAAGCGGTAGCCGCAATCGTGGGTGACCAGCCTGATGGCGTGGCCGATCGCATCGCCGGCAAACTGGCCGGGGCAGGCGTGACCCCCGAGAATCTGGACACCCTGCTTGCCCGCGCCACGAGCCGCGACGCCTGGACGAATGTTGCCCGCTATGCGGTACGCGACGGCTTTCCGTCAGGCCTGGTGACGCTGGCACTCAACCTCTGGGGGTTCGAAGGATTCGCCCAACTCACCGAAAACACTGCCATGGCGGCCGCTTTATACGGAGCGAGCCTCGGATCGGCGATCGTCGTGCTCGATGAAGTGTTCCGGCACATGTTCGAAGGCATGACGTATACCCCGGCAGAACTCGCCTCGGCCGTATCCCTGGCACCTTATCTCAGTGCCACGACGCTTCCGTTGACGTTCCGCAACATCGTGCGCGCACTCACCCACGTGTCCCTGGTGCTGGCCGGCAAGCCGACACTCGTAGCCGACGTCGATAATGGCATCGAGATCGTCGGCGGCATGCTGGCCACCATCACGACGGGCCACGCGATGGAGCGGCTTTCCCTCCCCGGGGCGCTCGAACGCCAGCGTGGGATAATGATGCGCGACGATCTCGACTCCATCGTCGGGCAACTTCGCGAGGGACCTTTGGCCCACACCGGCCGCCTTGCCCGACAGGCTGGATGGGCGGCGCTGCGTGCGGTGGTGGATGTACCGGCCGGCCTGCGCAAGCTCGCCACGCCGGTTGGGTTGGTCACGGTGGCAACGCTCGCTGCATTCGTTCCGGCGGCGGTAACCGCCATGGACGCCACGCATAAGGCCATTCCCGATGACACCCCGGGGGTGCCGGAGGCGGGCGCCGAAGTGGCGCGCGTAGGCGTACTGTTCTCCGCCTATCTCCTGCTTGCCATGGGTGCCCGCTACGCCAACCCGGTATTCGGTAGCGTGGGCACCGCACTGAACCGCGTGGGAAGCCGCTGCTTTACCGCCGCGTCACGCGTGGCTTCCAACCACTTCACGCCGGGTCCGGGATGGTACTGGCTTCCCCACGCGAGGAAATCCTCATGCCCAACAACCCCATGAATCCCCAGCCACCCATCGCCGAACCCGGCAAGGAACGTCCCGATGGCGACATGCGGGAACCGGGCCACTACAAGCCCGAGCACGACGCCGATCCGGACGTGGGCGACGAAGAAGTCGATGAAGATGAGATCTGACGCTTAACCGTGGCATCGCGCGGCGCTAGACTCATGCCGATGAGTCCGCCGCGCAAACCGCGCCGTCGCCCCGCGACCGCCGCCACCAGGAAAAACCCGGTCCACAAGCCGCAAGCTACCGCGGCCCCTGTTCCTGTACGCCCCGAGGACGCAACGGCGGGCGCATCGAAGGTCGTCGACTGGCTGCTTGGCCGCCTGCCGCCCGCATGGCGCGGCAAGGCCCGGGACTACCTGGTGCTTACCCGCATGGACCGGCCGATCGGCGCACTGCTGTTGCTTTGGCCCACATGGTGGGCGCTCTGGATCGCCGCCGGCGATTTCCCGCCGTTCGGCCCGTGGGTGATCTTCACGCTGGGCGTGTTCTTCATGCGCTCGGCGGGCTGCGCCATCAACGATTTCGCCGATCGCAAGCTGGACCCGCACGTCGCACGCACCGCCGGGCGACCGCTGGCATCGGGACGGATAACACCGCGCGAAGCGCTGGCCGTGTTCGGCGTGCTGCTGCTGGCCTCGTTCGTGCTGGTGCTGTTCACCAATCGGCTGACGATTTACCTGTCGTTTGCCGGCGCCGCGCTGGCGGCGATCTACCCCTTCACCAAGCGCTACACCAACCTGCCGCAGGTGGTACTGGGCGCGGCCTTCGGCTGGTCGATCCCGATGGCCTTCGCGGCGGTGTCCAATGCAGTGCCGCCGGTGGCGTGGCTGTTGTTCCTGGCCAATATCGTCTGGTCGACGATGTACGACACCCAATACGCCATGGTCGACCGCGAGGACGACCTGAAGATGGGCGCGAAGTCCACCGCCATCCTGTTCGGCGACGCAGACCTGCCCATCCTGTGGATCCTGATGGGCACCTTCGTGCTGGCCATGGTGATGGTGGGCACGCGCGCGTCGCTGGGCTGGCCGTACTGGCTGTCGATCCTTGCCACGTGCGGCCTGTTCGGCTGGCAGCAATGGCTCATCCGCGGCCGCGAGCGCATGGCGTGCCTGACCGCCTTCCGCCACAACAACTGGGTGGGTTTGGTGTTGTGGGTAGGCATCGTGCTGGCGCTGGCGCTGAAGTAACCGCTTCAGGCACGTGCCAACGCCCAGGCATCGACGGTCGTTGCACCGGCGGCCAGCAAGGCCCGCGTACAGGCCTCCATGGTGGCGCCGGTGGTCATGACGTCATCGAGGATGGCTATGTGCGGCGGCACCGCGCCGGTAACGGAGAACGCGTCTCGCAGGTTGCCGCGCCGCGCCTGGGCATCAAGTTCGGTCTGGGCCGTGGTTCGACGCGAGCGCCTCAGGCAACCGAGCAGGGGCAATCCCAGATGCCGTGCCAGTGGGCGCGCCAGTTCCATTGCCTGGTTGTAGCCACGGGTCCGAAGCCGGGAACGATGCAGGGGCACTGGCATGATCGCATCGGGCAGTTGCCGCGGCGGCTCGGCGGCGCACCACATCCAGGCAAGCACTTTTCCACAGGCAAGGTCGCCATGGAACTTGAACCGAGCCTCCAGCAGATCCAGCGGCCATGCATAGCGGAACGGTACCCAGGCACTGGACCAGGGAGGCGGCTGCCGGACGCAGCCGCTGCATAGTGCCAGGTTGGGCGGGAGCGGCAGGCCGCAAAGCCGACAGGCGTGATGATTGGCGGCCATGTCGGCCAGGCACGCCATGCAGAGGTCCATGCCGTCACCGGGTGCATGGCAAAGCAGGCATCGGGCGGGAATCAGGCGATCGAGTGCCTCTGTAAACCTTCTATTGATTAGTTTGGTTGACACAATGGGATGTCCTTTCCACACTTCGCCTTCCCCACCCCCGGAGCCGCCGATGCCTGCCACCCTCCGCCACGACTGGTCCCGCGAGGAAATCCAGGCGCTGTTCGATCTTCCCTTCGGCGAACTGCTTTATCGCGCGCATACCGTTCACCGCGAGCACCACGACCCGCAGGCGGTGCAAGTATCCACGCTGCTGTCGATCAAGACCGGCGGTTGTCCGGAGGACTGCGCCTATTGTCCGCAGGCCCAGCGCTACGACACGGGGGTCAAGGCCGAAAAGCTGATGAGCGTGGATGCCGTGGTGGCGCGGGCGAAAGCCGCCCGCGATGCCGGCGCCAGCCGCTTCTGCATGGGCGCCGCTTGGCGTGCGCCGAAGGATCGTGACGTGGAGAAGGTGGCGCAGATCGTCACCGCGGTGAAGGCGCTGGGACTTGAGACCTGCGCCACGCTGGGCATGCTCACCGGCCCGCAAGCGTCTGCACTGAAAGATGCAGGACTCGATTACTACAACCACAACCTGGACACCGCGCCGGAGTTCTACGGCCAGATCATCCACACGCGCGACTACCAGGACCGCCTGGATACGCTCACCCACGTGCGCGATGCAGGCCTTCGCACCTGCTGCGGCGGCATCGTGGGCATGGGCGAATCTCCCGACGGCCGGTCCGGCCTGCTGCAGGCGCTGGCCAACCTGCCCCAGCACCCGGAGTCGGTGCCGATCAATCAGCTGGTGCGGGTTCCGGGCACGCCGCTGGCCGATGCCGCGCCGCTGGATCCGTTCGACTTCGTGCGCACCATCGCGGTGGCGCGGATCCTGATGCCAGCCTCGATGGTGCGCCTGTCGGCTGGCCGCCAGCAGATGGACGATGCCGTGCAGGCGCTTTGTTTCCACGCCGGGGCGAACTCGATCTTCTATGGCGAGAAACTGCTGACCACCGGCAACCCCGATGTCGAACACGACCGCCAGCTGTTCCGGCGACTGGGTATCCATGCGATGGAAATGGCAGCCGACACCGGCACCGTGCACGCCGACATCATCGAACCCTGCGCCGCGTGAGGCCTTCGCTGCTGGCCGCATTGGCAGCGGCGGCCAGCATGCGGGAAGCCGATGGCCTGTACCGGCGCCTGCGCACAGTCGATGCCAGCGACGGCCGGCACGCTACCGTCGACGGCCGTCGTTACCTGATATTCGGCAGCAACGACTACCTGGGGTTGGCCCATCATCCGGATGTGGTCGCCGCGCTCGGTCGTGCGGTCCAGGCAGGGGCGGGCGCCGCGCATCTGGTCAACGGACATACGCGTGAACATGCAGCGCTCGAGGAAGCCCTGGCTGCCTGGACCGGACGCGAGAAGGCCTTGCTGTTCTCCACCGGCATAATGGCCAACGCGGGCGTGATGCAGGTATTGCTGGGATCGGTGCCCGGATCGCTATCGATCCAGGACCGCCTGAACCACGCCAGCCTGATCGACGGCGCGCGCGCCACCGGCGCCGAGCTCCGGCGTTATCCCCATGGCGACGCCGACGGCGCTGCGCGGCAGCTCGGACTGCGTCCCGGCCACGCGGCGCTTGTATCCACCGACGGCGTGTTCAGCATGGACGGCGACATCGCACCGCTGGCGGAACTGGCCGGTCTTTGCCGCCGCGATGGCGCCCTCCTGCACGTGGACGACGCGCACGGCATGGGCGTGATCGGCCGACATGGCGGCGGCAGCGTGGTCGCGGCGAACCTGGGCGAGGCTGACGTCCCCGTGCTGATGGGCACGCTGGGCAAGGCGCTGGGCACCTCCGGCGCGTTCGTGGCCGGCAGCGCCAGCCTGGTCGAGGGGCTCGTGCAGTTCGCACGCAGCTACATCTACACCACGGCCATGCCGCCGGCGCTGGCCGCGGCCAGCCGGGTCGCGGTCGGCCTGGCCCAGGCCGCCGATGATCGCCGCGCCAGACTTGCGAATCTTGTTTCGCGGTTTCGCGCCGGCGCCGGCCAGCTGGGCCTGGCACTGCTGCCGTCGACCACGCCGATCCAGCCGCTGATCCTGGGCGAGGCGGCCCTTGCCAGCGCCGCGGCCGCGGCACTGGAAGCAGAGGGCATCCTGGTAACGGCCATCCGGCCACCCACCGTGCCCACGGGCAAGTCCCGGCTGCGCCTGACTTTTTCGGCCCTTCACGAGCCGTCGGACATCGATCGCCTGCTCGACGCCCTGGACCGGGCGGTACCGGGGACGGTGAGGAACCGCGCGGTACAATAGGCGGTCATGTCCACGCTCAATATCTCCGCCTACAAGTTCGTCGGCATCGACGATGCGCCGGCCCTGCGCGAACGCCTGCTCGAACAATGCACGGCGCTGGCACTCATGGGCACGATCCTGGTGGCCCCGGAAGGCATCAACCTGTTCCTGGCCGGCCCCCGCGGGGCCGTGGACGCGTTCATGGACGTCCTGCGCGCCGATCCGCGCTTCGCCGACATCACACCCAAGGAAAGCCATTCGGAGCTGCCTCCCTTCCGTCGCATGCGCGTGCGCCTGAAGAAGGAGATCATCACCATGCGCCACCCGCTGGTGCGACCTGAACTCGGGCGCGCGCCCTCGGTGCCCCCGGCAACGCTGGCGCGCTGGCTCGATAACGGTTGCGACGACGAAGGTCGCGAAGTGGTGATGCTCGATACCCGCAACGATTTCGAAGTGGACCAGGGCAGCTTCAACAATGTGGTCGACTACCGGCTGGCGAGCTTCGGCGATTTCCCGGGAGCCGTTGCCGCCGATCGCGGGCGTTTCGCCGGCAAGACGGTCGTATCGTTCTGCACTGGCGGCATCCGCTGCGAGAAGGCCGCCATCCACATGCAGGACATCGGCATCGATCATGTCTATCAGTTGGAAGGCGGCATCCTGAAGTATTTCGAGGAAGTGGGCGGCGCGCATTTCCAAGGCGAGTGTTTCGTCTTCGACGACCGCATCGCGCTGGATCCATCGCTCCGCCCGGCAGCCAAGGCGTGAACAAGCTTTCCATCGATGTCCAGGGCCGGGGACCGACGCCGCTGGTGATGTTGCACGGATGGGCGATGCACGGCGGCGTGTTCGATCCGCTGGTCGAGCGTTTGCGCGATCGTTTCACGATGTACATGGTGGATCTTCCAGGCCACGGCCATTCACGCACTTCCACGCTGCCGCTTGAACCGCTGGCGATCTCACGCGCGGTGGCGTCGGCCACGCCGCCGGCGGCGTGGCTGGGCTGGTCCCTGGGCGGCCTGGTGGCGCTAACGGCTGCGCTTGAACTGCCCGGGCGCGTGAACGCGTTGGTCATGATGGACGCTTCGCCGCGCTTCGTGCGTGCCGACGACTGGCCGAACGGCAGCGATCAGAAACTCGTGAGCCAGCTGGCCAGCGACTTGGCAGCCGACTACCAGGCCACGCTTGAGCGGTTCATCGCGCTGGAAGCCATGGGCAGCGGTGATCCACGTGGCGAGGCGCGGCACATGCGGGAGCTCGTTTTCTCGCGTGGGGAGCCCGATGCCCGCGTGCTGATGGAAGGCATCGCCCTGCTCGAAAACACGGATCTGCGCGCGCGCCTGCCCGCGCTCAAACTGCCCAGCCTATGGCTTGCCGGCCACCGCGACCGCGTCGTCCATCCTGCCGCCATGCAGTCGGCCGCGGCGCTGTGCGACGGCAGCTTCATCGATATTCCCCACGCGGGGCACGCCCCATTCATCGGCCACGCCGATGTCGTTGCCTCGGCCATCACGACCTTCATCGACACCTTGCCATGAGCGACTTCCACTTCGACCACCGCCAGGTGCAACGCAGTTTCTCCCGTGCGGCCGCCACCTATGAAGAGCACGATGTGCTCCAGCGCGAGGTGCAGCAGGGCCTGCTGGAGCGGCTGGAATTCTTCACCGAAACACCTGAGCGCATCGTCGATATCGGCGCTGGCACCGGCCGCGGCACGGCGCTGCTGAAGAAGGCCTATGGCAAGGCCCAGGTGGTGGCGATCGACCTGTCGCTGTCGATGCTGCGGCAGGCAAAGTCCCACTCCGGATGGCTCAAGCCCTTCGGCCGCGTCTGCGCCGATGCCTACGCCCTACCCCTGCATGATCGCAGCGTCGACCTGCTGCATTCGAACCTGTGCTTCCAGTGGTGCGAGGATCTTCCGCGCCTTTTCACCGAATGCGTGCGCGTGGTGCGTCCCGGTGGATTCTTCGCCTTTACCACCTTCGGCCCGGACACCCTGAAAGAGTTGCGCCAGGCCTGGGCCGAAAGCGACGGGCAACCTCACGTGGCCCGCTTCCTGGACATGCACGACATCGGCGATGCGATGCTTTCGGCCGGGTTCAAGGATCCGGTGCTCAGCGTCGAGCGCTATACCCTGACCTATGCCGAACCTACGGGACTTATGAAGGACCTGAAGGGCCTGGGCGCCACCAACGCAGACGCATCACGCCAGCGCGGCCTTACCGGCAAGGGGCACTATCGCCGCATGCTGGAGCGCTATGAGGCCTTGCGCGTGGATGGCCGGATCCCTGCCACCTGGGAAGTGGTCACGGCGCACGCCTGGGGAGCTCCCGAGGGCCAGGCCCGTGCCAGCGCCGGCGGCGAAGTGGCCAGTTTCCCGATCGACAAGCTCCGGGGCTCGCGGCGGCCGCGCGGGTAGGGCCCTGGATGAAAACAGCTTCATCTCCACCGCCCCAAGTCAGGAGTAGCATCCAGCTTGCTCGGGGGAGCGATGGAGGAAATCATGAAACGAATCAGTCTTTTCATTGCAGTTGCACTTTCCGGTGTCGGCATGGCCGCCATCGCCGGCGAGGAGCCCACGCCGCTTCCCGGCCAGGAGAAGGCCGTCGCGATTGACCAGCAGCCCTGTCCCGAGGGACTCGAGCGCATGCTGCCGGGCAACTATTACTTCTGCGAGGGGGTTCGCTCGTTCTGGGACGGTAACCGCAACGCGGCTCTCTACAACCTGGAGGAAGCGGCATCCTGGGGCAGCAAACGCGCGCAGTATGCGCTGGGCGTGGCCTACTTCAATGGTGATCAGCTGCCGAAGAACCGCCCGTTGGGCCTGGCCTGGCTAACGCTTGCCGCCGAGCGCAAGACAGCCGTCTACGCGGCTACGCAACACTCTGCGATCGAGCAATCCACCGAAGCAGAGCGCCAGCAGGGCTGGCAGGAAATGCAGAAGCTGAAGGTGAAATACGCCGACGCCGTCGCCCTGGAGCGGGCCAAGACGCGCCTGCACCGGGAACTGCGGCACCTGTCGGCCGGATCCACCGGCAATACCTACACGTATTACGCCAACGTGTGGAATATCTACGCCGACTACGACAATTCCGACCTCGTCGCGGAGCTTGGCCCGCAGGACTTCGGGCACGCCTTGCCGTTCCCGATCGATCCGCGCGGCAACGCGTTCAACAACCGCTACGACGCACCGTCCTACGGCTATCGCTCGTTCAGCGTCCCAGCAAGCGCACCGGCACGTCCGGCCGCCGCGGCACCTGCCGCCGGCAAGGGACGCTAAGCCCCGGGGCCGGCAGGCGCTCCTCCGCCTGCCGGCTCATCCGAGCTTCTCCGACAGCCGCGCCGCGAGACCCGGCGCCTTGCTTCATGCGCGGGCCGCTCACCAGGGAAGTGAATCGAAATCCACGTTCCCGCCGGTAAGCACCAATCCGACACGCCTGCCAGCAAACAAACCAGGCTCCTTCAGCACCGCCGCAAGCACCGTGGCGCTGGAGACTTCCACGATCATCTTCAGGTGCGTCCAGGCCAGCCGCATGGCCGCGATGCACTCGGCATCCGTCACGGTGGTCACCTTCACGCCGTGAGCGGACAGCACGGCGAAGTTCGTCTCGCCGACCGCCGCGCGAAGTCCGTCGCAGACTGTGTCGGGCACGAAGTCGACATCACGCCTGCCCAATGCCAGCGAACGGTTGGTATCGGCGGCGCCGGCGGGCTCCGCCGCATGGACGACGACCGACGCATCAACGCCACGCGCCGCGATCACGGTGCCGGCGGCAAGGCCGCCACCGCCCACCGGTATCACGATCGCGTGCAACCCCGGCGCCTGCGCCATCAGTTCAAGGGTCGCAGTGCCCTGCCCGGCCATCACCTGCGTATTGGCGTAAGGGTGCACAAGCACCGCACCGGTTTCTTCCTGCACACGTGCTGCCATGGCTTCACGCGCGGCCTGGGTTGCCGCGCAGCGATGCACCACCGCGCCCGCCTCTTCGATCAAGGCCAGCTTTGCGCGCACCGCTCCTTCGGGCACGATGACGTGCGCAGCGATGCCTCGCGTGGCAGCAGCCATCGCCAGTGCCGTACCGTGGTTGCCGGACGAATGCGTTACCACGCCACGCGCGGCGGCGGCATCGTCAAGCGCCCACACCGCATTGCACGCGCCGCGGAACTTGAACGCACCGCCCCGCTGCAGGTTTTCGCATTTGAAGAACAACTCGGCGCCCGCCATGGCATCGAGGGCATCATGACGCATCACCGGCGTCACCACCGCATGGCCGGCGATGCGCGCGGCGGCATCGCGAACCTGGTCGAACGTGGGCGCGCTTACCATGCCAGTTCGATGCCGCAGGTGAAGCTGCGCTCCGTACCGGCGGCCAACCGCACACGATCTGCACTGTCGTCGCGATTGAAGGCGTTGGTCAGCGCTTCCATCGGCTCCATGGCGACCGACGTGCGCGGCTCGCGCGGTACCGTGTCTCCGGTAAACACCAGCCCCACGCCGTCGGTTTGCCAGACACGCACTTCCAGTGCGCCTTGAGGATCGCGCAGGCGCATGCGGGCACGGCCGTCGCCTTCGGGTTGAAGCTGCGCATAGGCTTTGTCGATTTGCGTGGCGCCAATGGCGCGCATGCTGCGGAAATCCAGCGACGGATCGGCCTTGTCCAGTGGCGCGAAGGCGTCGCTGCCCGGCAGCGGGATAGTGCCGGCATCCGTGCGCACCAGCGAAGCCGCATCGACCTGCAACAGCCAATCGTCCACGAGGCCATTGGGCATGCGGAAATATGGGTGCCAGCCGAAGAAACAGGGCGCATCACCATCGCCGACGTTGCGAAGCGTCGCTTGCAAGGTGATGCCGCCCGCATCGAGGGTGAAGCGGATGGTGGTGTCGATGGCAAAGGGATAGCCCGCGTGCACACCGGGCCGGATGCTGCCGTTGATGAAGGCCACCGACACGCTGTCCTCGCCGACGAATTCATCCACCACGTCGAAATCGGTCGTGCGCAGGAACCCGTGGCGCACACCCCGGTCGACGGTCACCCCCGGTTGCATGTCGTACCCGGTGCCATCGAACCGGTACCGGCCGTCCGCGATGCGGTTGGCGAACGGGGCCATGATGGCGAAACGCGCGCTTTTGCCCGCGGCCAGCTCCGCCTCGTCGTGGAAACCGTCGGCCACCTGGAAAGTCCCTCCAGCCAGGGGCACCTCGATGCCGACCACCGTGGCCCCGCGCTCGGCCACGCGCAGTACCAGCCCCCGCTCATTGTCGGTAAGCACGACCAGGGGAAATCCCCCCATGACGGCCCGGGTTATGCTGAATCGGTTCATCGAAAGGTCCTGCCACGCCGAAAAGCCGCATGTTAGCCTGCCGGTTCAGCCTTGGCGCGACCTACCTGACATGAAAGTACGTAACGACAGTGCCGCCCCCGCCGTGCGGCTGGCCGAATACGCGCCGCCCGCCTGGCGGGTGACGCACGTGGAACTGGATTTTTCCCTCGGGATCGACGAAACCGAGGTCATCGCCAGGCTCGAGCTAAGCCGCGAGGGCGATCCCGGCGCTCCGCTGGAGCTCGACGGGGAAGACCTCGAACTGCTTGAAGTACTTGTCGACGGCGATGCCGTGTCACCCACGCGCTATACGGCAGGCGAACGTGGCCTGATCGTGCGCGACGTGCCCGACACGTTCGTGCTGACCACCCGCGTGCGCATCAAGCCGTCGACCAACACCGCGCTGGAAGGCCTGTATCTCTCCGGCAACCGCGAGGCCGGTTTCCTGCTGACGCAGTGCGAAGCCCAGGGTTTCCGCCACATCACCTATTTCCCCGACCGGCCCGACGTGCTGGCGCGCTATACCGTCACCCTCCGCGCCGATGCCAGGCGCTTCCCGGTATTGCTGGCAGGCGGCAACCCCGACGGCAGCGGCGAACTGGCCGACGGTCGCCACTGGGCACGTTTTGTCGACCCGCACCCCAAGCCCAGCTATCTCTTCGCACTGGTGGCCGGGCACCTGGAACGGATCAGCCACGACTACGTCACCGCCAACGGCCGCGCCGTGCAACTGCACATCTGGGCCGAAGCCGATGTGATCGATCGCTGCCATTACGCCATGGATGCCCTGGTGCGTTCGATGCGGTGGGATGAGAAAGCCTACGGCCGCAATTACGACCTGGATGTCTTCCACGTGGTCGCCACCCACGACTTCAACATGGGTGCGATGGAAAACAAGGGCCTGAATATCTTCAACGCCAAGTACCTGCTGGCCGATCCGGACAGCAGCACGGACGATGAATACCTGCACGTGGAAGCCGTGGTGGCTCACGAATACTTCCACAACTGGAGCGGCAACCGCGTGACCTGCCGCGACTGGTTCCAGTTGAGCCTGAAGGAAGGGCTTACCGTGTACCGTGAGCAGAGCTTTTCCGCCGACATGAATTCCGCGGCGCTCAAGCGCATCGAAGATGTCGCCCTGCTGCGGCGCGCGCAGTTTCCCGAAGACGCAGGCCCGCTCTCTCACCCGGTGCGCCCGGCCGAATACCGCGAGATCAATAATTTCTATACGGCCACGGTGTACGAGAAAGGTTCCGAGCTGGTGCGCATGATCGCAGGCTCGCTGGGGCGGACGGGTTTCCGACGCGGCATGGACGCTTATTTCGAGCGCCATGACGGCGAGGCCGCGACCATCGAGGATTTCCTCGCCGCACTGGGTGATGCCAACGGCGTGGATCTCACCCCTTACCTGGCCTGGTATGCGCAAGCCGGTACGCCGCGCCTGCGTGGCCGTGGCTCGTTCGATCCCGTCCAGCGCCGCTATACGCTGCACCTGTCGCAGGAAACCCCATCCACGCCGGGCCAGGATGCCAAGCAGGCGCTGCCAATCCCGGTGAAGCTGGCCCTGTTCGCCAGCGATGGCCGCATGCTGCCATTGCGCATGCAAGGCGAGTCGCGCCAGGCCGCGGCGGAAGAGCGCGTGATCGTACTGAGCCACGCCGAGCGCGATTTCGTCTTCGAGGACATCAGCGAAGACGTCGTGCCTTCCCTGCTGCGGGGTTTCTCGGCGCCAGTGATGCTGGAGTACGACTACGCACCCACCGAACTTGCGCTGCTCCTTCGCTACGATGTGGATGGATTCAATCGCTGGGAAGCCGGTCAGCAGCTGGCTGCGCTGGCATTCGACGCCTGCCTTTCGGGCGAGGACGCCCATGGCGCCGCCGACGCCTGGACCGCATCGATCACGGCGATCTTCGCCGATCCGTCGATGGACGATGCGCTGCTGGCCGAATTGCTCACGCCCCCCGGCGAGATCGAGCTGGCCGACCGCCAGCCGCGCCACGATCCAGCGGCCGTGCACTCGGCGCGCCAGCAATTGTTGTCGCGGCTTGCCGTGCGCGTGGGTGCAGGCACCCTGGCAGCGCGCTATGCCACTCTGTTCGCCCGTGCCAGCGCCGATCTGGACGCCGCAGCGCAAGCCCGGCGGCGCCTGCAACGTCGCGTGCTCGATCTCCTGGCTGCCGTGGAGCCGGCCAGGGCCGCTACGCTCGCCGCCAGGCAGTACGAGAGCGCTCCGGGCATGACGGACCGGCTCGCGGCCCTTGCCACCCTGGCGCGCACAGATGAATCGGCCGCCGTCAGCCGACTTGCGCACTACCGTGCACGCTACAACGACAATCCCCTGGCCCTGGACAAGTGGTTCATGTTGCAGGCGTCACTGCCGGGCGAAGGCGCGCTTGCGCGCGTCCAGCGCCTGGAAGCCGATCCCGCCTTCAACCTGAAGAACCCCAACCGGGTGCAATCGCTGATGGGCACCTTCGCGCGCGCCAACCCCACCGGCTTCCATCGCGCCGATGGCGCGGCCTACGTCTGGTTCGCCGATCGCCTGCTGCAGATCGATGCGCTCAATCCGCAGGTGAGCGCGAGGCTGGGCACCGCCTTCAACGGCTGGGCGCGGCTGGTGGAGCCCCAGCGTGAACTGGCCCGCGCAGCGGTGAACCGGATGCAGGCCCATGAAGGACTTTCGCGAGACCTCGCGGACATCCTCGATCGTGTCATGGGTGGCTGAAAAACAAAACGCCCCGCGTGGCGGGGCGTTCTTCGCTGTGGTATTGGCGGATCAGGCTGCCAGCTGCGAGATTTCCTGGCGCACGCGGACAATACGCTGCTCAAGGCGAGGCGCCACGGCGGCCCGTTTTTCCTCGTCGCGGCCTTCCAGATTCTCCATCGCCATTTCCAGACGACCTAGTTCGATCAGCAGATCGTGGTGCCGGTAGACAGGTTCAAGTTCATGAGATCCCATGGCAGTTCTCCTCCCGAAGTGCTTGGTACACAGGGCGATGCATGGGTCATGCCACAAGTGTGATCTTCATCACACAATTTACGACATAGACGAAAACCTGACGTACTACGTCACGAGATGCCGCTTACCGGCATGTCGACAACGAAAAAGTCACACGCCGTTCATTCGATCAGCGTAAATATTCGGGGTAACAAAAAACCGCAGCAAGTGCGGTTCTTTTGATGCCAGCCTTTAACGGTTTCTGGCGCCCGGCACACGGTCATCCTGGATTCCCCCTGTTCCTGAGACCGCCGGGCGCCAGATCCTCCTTTTCCAGCTTGCTACCTTCCCCGGCACGCGGCCCGGCCCCTGTCGCCTGACCTCAGCGCGCATCATGCGCAGCATCTGCCCGGGGGAAGTGCCCCGTCTTCGATGCATCAGCCATGCCAAATCGGCAATTGTTAAGCGGGCCGGGGTCAGAGTCATGACTCTGACCCCTTGTCCGGGCAGCTCCGTTGCCGATTGCCGTTCACGGGCGCCGCACGGGTTAAAATAGGCATCTCCTGCCCTTACGCGTCACTTTTCGCCATGTCGCTCACCCATCCCACCCGCTACGACGTGATCGTCGTCGGCGGAGGTCACGCCGGTACCGAGGCGGCCCTGGCGGCCGCGCGTTGCGGTGCGCGCACGTTGCTGCTCTCGCACAACATCGAGACCATCGGCCAGATGAGCTGCAATCCGGCCATCGGCGGCATCGGCAAGGGCCATCTGGTGCGTGAGATCGACGCCCTGGGCGGGGCAATGGCGCATGCGGCCGACCGCGCGGGCATCCAGTGGCGCACGCTCAATGCCTCCAAGGGCCCGGCCGTGCGCGCCACGCGCTGCCAGGCCGATCGCTCGCTCTACAAGGCCGCCATCCGCCGGATGGTCGAAACGCAGCCGAATCTGGAGCTTTTCCAGCAGGCCGTGGACGATCTCCTGCTCGACGGCGACCGCGTTGCCGGGGTACGCACGCAGATGGGCCTGGCCTTCCACGCCGCCACTGTCGTACTTACGGCAGGTACCTTCCTTGCCGGCAAGATCCACATCGGACCCGCGCAGTATGCCGGCGGCCGCGCCGGCGATCCCCCGGCGTCCACCCTGGCAAGCCGCCTGCGCGAACTTTCGCTGGGCGTCGATCGCCTGAAGACCGGCACCCCGCCGCGCATCGACCTGCGCAGCATCGATACATCGGTGATGGAGGAACAGCCCGGCGACAGCCCGGCACCGGTGTTCTCCTTCATGGGAACGCGCAGCGAACACCCGCGCCAGGTGAGCTGCTGGATCACCCATACCAGCGAACACACGCATGAGGTCATCCGCGGGGCGCTGGATCGCTCACCCCTGTACAGCGGCCAGATCGAAGGCATCGGCCCGCGCTATTGCCCTTCCATCGAAGACAAGGTTGTCCGCTTCGCCGAGAAGTCCTCGCACCAGGTATTCGTCGAACCCGAGGGGCTGGACACCTTCGAGGTCTACCCCAACGGCATTTCCACCTCGCTGCCCTTCGACGTGCAGCTTGAACTGGTGCGCTCGATACGCGGTTTCGAGAATGCGCACATCACGCGGCCGGGCTACGCCATCGAATACGACTACTTCGACCCGCGGAACCTGAACCCGTGGCTGGAAACCCGGGCGATCGGCGGCCTGTTCTTCGCCGGCCAGATCAATGGCACCACCGGCTACGAGGAAGCCGGCGCGCAGGGCCTGGTGGCGGGGCTGAATGCCGCCCGCCAGGCGCTCGGCGAAGCTTCGTGGTTCCCGCGGCGCGATGAGGCCTATATCGGCGTGCTGATCGACGATCTCACCACCAACGGCACCATCGAGCCCTACCGCATGTTCACCTCGCGGGCGGAATACCGCCTGCACCTGCGCGAGGACAACGCGGACCTGCGCCTTACCGAGACCGGTCACGCGCTGGGCTTGGTGGACGACGAACGCCTTTCCCGCCTGGTCGCCAAGCGCGAGGCCACGGAGGTCGAGACCGCGCGCCTACGCGCCACCTGGGCCGCGCCGGGTAACGCCCTGGGCGTCGCCGTCACGGCCACCCTGGGCCTGCCGCTCAGCCGCGAGACGAACGCCCTGGATCTTCTTCGCCGCCCGGAGATCGACTACGCCGCGCTGATGGCCGTCCCTGGCATGGGGCCGCCCGTGGAGGACGAGCACGTGGCGGCCCAGGTGCAGGTACAGGCCAAATACGCCGGCTACCTGGAGCGCCAGCACGAGGAAATCGCCCGCCATCGCAAGCATGAGGCCCTGGCCATCCCGGCGGGCTTCGATTACGACCGCGTGCGTGGCCTCTCGGCCGAAGTCCTGCTCAAGCTCAAGCGCGGGCAGCCGGCGACCATTGGCCAGGCATCGCGCATCAGCGGCGTCACCCCGGCGGCGATCTCGCTGTTGCTGGTGCATATCAAGCGACGCGCAGCCGCCTGACTTCCGACGGTTACGGACGGCCGACGCCCCGTGCGATCATCGGCCCAGTCCTAAGCGGAGTTCATCATGGAAGTGTGGATTGGCCGGAATGGCGAGCGGTTCGGCCCCTACAGCGAGGCCGATATCCGCCAGTGGCTGCGTGAGGGCTCGCTCAAGCCCGGGGAATTGGCCTGGCATGCCGGCCTCGCCGACTGGCAGCCGGCGGGCGACCTGTTCCCCGGCGAGGTGCCCCTCGCGGGGAGCACCCCGCTCATGCCGCCGATACCGCCGCCGCCGCAATGGATAGCCGACCCACAACCCTACGCCGGCTTCTGGAAGCGCGTGGTGGCCTATATCGTGGATGCGTTCATCTTGTGGATCCCGAACCTCATCATCACCAACCTGCTGGGCGTCACCGCCGCCCAGATGGCCATGATGCATGCCATCGAGAACGCCAATAACGACCCGGCGGTGATCATGGCCGCCTACGGCGTCTTCTGGAGCGCGATGCTGCCGGCGCTCGGCGTGCAGACGCTGGTGACCTGGGCCTACTTCGCCTTGTGTGAAAGCTCCGCCATGCAAGCCACACCGGGCAAGCTCGCCATGGGCATCCGCGTCACCGACGACGAGGGGAGGCGCATCAGTTTCCTGCGGGCTACCGGACGTCATTTCGGCAAGATCATCAGCACATTCACCCTGTTCATCGGCTTCATGATGGCCGGCTGGACCGAGCGCAAGCAGGCCCTGCACGACATGATGGCCAGCACCCTGGTGGTGAATGGGCGCGCCAACGCCGCCCGGAACAACCCCCGGCAGGCTGCGCCGCGCAACGACGACGGTTCGTTCAGCGCCTGACCGCGCTTGCTATGATGCGGGGTTCGTATCAACGGAACCCGCATCAAGCATGCTCTCGATCGAACAACGCATTGCCCAGGACGTCGCCGCCAAGCCCGAACAGGTGCGCGCGGCGGTGGAATTGCTCGACGGCGGCGCCACCGTGCCGTTCATCGCCCGCTACCGCAAGGAAGTCACCGGCGGCCTGGACGACATCCAGCTGCGCCTGCTCGAAGAGCGCCTGCGCTACCTGCGCGAGCTGGAAGACCGCCGCAAGGCCATCCTCGACTCCATCACCGAGCAGGGTAAGCTCACCGACGCGCTGAAGGCCGATATCAACGAGGCCGACACCAAGGCGCGCCTGGAAGACCTCTACCTGCCCTACAAGCCCAAGCGTCGCACCAAGGCGCAGATCGCGCGCGAGGCGGGCCTGGAACCGCTGGCCACGACGCTGCGCGAAGATCCCACGCAGGATCCCGATGCACTGGCCGCTACCTTCGTCGACGCAGAAAAAGGCGTCGCCGATGTCCGCGCCGCGCTCGATGGCGCCCGCGCCATCCTGATGGAAACCATCGCCGAAGACGCCCAGCTGGTGGGCGAGCTGCGCGACTGGATGTGGGACGTCGGCCAGATCAAGGCCCGCGTAGTGGAAGGCAAGGAAAACGAAGGCGCGAAGTTCCGCGACTATTTCGACCACATGGAAAGCGTGGCGAAAATTCCCTCGCACCGCCTGCTGGCGCTGATGCGCGCGCGCAACGAGGGCATCATCGAGCTCGACCTCATCCCCGGCAGCGACGCCGAGCAGGGCCACGCCGAAGGCGAAGGCCGGGTGGCCGCGCGCGCCGGCATCATCGACCGCAAGCGTCCAGCCGATGCCTTCCTGCGCGAGACCGTTCGCCTGACCTGGCGCGTGAAGCTGCACCTGCATCTCACGCTCGATCTCTTCGGCCGCGTGCGCGAAGGCGCCGAGGACGAGGCCATCCGCGTATTCGGCGAGAACCTGAAAGACCTCCTGCTGGCCGCACCCGCCGGCAACAAGGTGGTGATGGGCCTGGACCCGGGCATCCGTACCGGTTGCAAGCTCGCCATCGTCGATGCCACCGGCAAGCTGCTGGCCTTCGACACCATTTACCCGCACGAACCGCGCAACCAATGGGACCAGTCCCTTGCCCGTATTGCCGCGTTGTCGAAACAGCATGGCGTGAACCTGATTGCCATCGGCAACGGCACCGCCTCGCGCGAGACGGACAAGCTCGCCGGCGAAGTGATGAAGAAGCATGCGGAGCTGGGCCTTTCCAAGCTCGTTGTCAGCGAAGCCGGCGCCTCGGTGTACTCGGCATCGGAACTTGCCTCGAAGGAATTCCCGGAACTTGATGTTTCCATCCGCGGCGCAGTATCCATTGCGCGCCGCCTGCAGGATCCCCTGGCGGAACTGGTGAAGATCGAACCCAAGGCGATCGGCGTGGGCCAGTACCAGCACGACGTAAACCAGGTGAAGCTGGCGCGCGCACTCGATGCCCGCGTGGAAGACTGCGTGAACGCCGTGGGCGTGGACGTCAACACCGCGTCCGCGCCGTTGCTCGCGCGCGTGGCGGGTTTGTCCTCGAGCGTGGCGGAGAACGTGGTCAAGCATCGCGACACGCACGGCGCCTTCGGCAGCCGCAAGGAATTGTTGAAGGTGCCCCGCCTGGGCGACAAGGCCTTCGAACAATGCGCCGGCTTCCTGCGTATCGCCGGTGGCAGCAATCCGCTGGATGCGAGCTCCGTGCATCCGGAAGCCTATCCGGTGGTCGAACGCATCCTGAAGCAGTGCGGCCGCGAAGTGCGCAACATCATCGGCGACACCTCGTTCCTGCGCGGCCTCAAGCCCGAGCAGTTCACCGACGAAACCTTCGGCGTGCCCACCGTGCGCGACATCCTGAAGGAACTGGAGAAGCCCGGCCGCGATCCGCGCCCCGAATTCGTTGCGCCGTCGTTCGCCGAAGGGGTGGAAGACCTTAAAGACCTCGCCGTGGGCATGGTGCTGGAAGGTCGCGTCACCAACGTGGCCGCGTTCGGCGCCTTCGTCGACATCGGCGTGCACCAGGATGGCCTGGTCCACGTCTCGGCGTTGTCGCACACCTTCGTCAAGGATCCGCGTGATGCGGTGAAGGCCGGCGACATCGTCAAGGTCAAGGTGATGGAGGTGGACCTTCCCCGCAAACGCATCGGGCTATCGATGCGGCTGGACGATGTGCCGGGCGAGGCGCGCGGAGGCAAGCCCGCGACGAGGGATGCTGGCCGCGATGGCCGCGGTGGGAACGACAACCGCGGGCCACGCCCTGGTGGCGGAGGCGACCGACGCCCGTCGGCACTACCGAAAGCTGCCCCGCCACCGGGCAACAGCGCGTTCGCCGATGCGTTTTCCAAGGCGCTGAAAAAGTAAGTTGGCGGTAACAAAGCCGGCGAAAGCCGGCTTTTTTCCATGACGCGCCGCAACATGCGCTTCCGTATGTGTTGCATTAACGTAACGATTCTCTAACACAGCTCGACCAGGGGTTCCTCGCATGCCACGTCTTCGCCACCTCGCAGCGGCCGTCACCACGGCGCTGCTGTTCTCCGCTGCGGCCCAGGCCACCGACTTCACCAAGGTGGTCGCCTTCGGCGACAGCCTGAGCGACGCCGGCAACATCGCCAAGGAACTGGGTTCGCCGGTGCCCCTGCGGTTCACCACCAATCCCAGCACCACGGCGATCGAGAATATCGCCAACGTCTACGGCTACAGCCTCACCGCCTCGCTGAGCGGCGGCACGGACTACGCCTACGGCGGTGCCAAGGTGGCGACCGACGTTGCCATGCCGCCGGCGCCCTCGGTGCTGAACCAGGTGGGCGGTTACCTAGCGGCCAATGGCGGCCATGCCGACCCGCACGCCCTGTACAGCGTCTGGATCGGCGCCAACGACCTGCTCGGTGCCGCGGCCGCCCCCTCCCAGGCCGCCGCGCTGCAGACCGCCGCTGTGGCCGCCACGCAGGAAGTCGGTGCGATCAAGGCCCTGCAGACGGCCGGCGCCAAGACCATCATCGTCTTCAATATTCCCGACATCGGGAAAACCCCGGCCGCCATGTCGCAGGGCGCGGCCGCTTCGTCGGGCGCCAGCACCCTGGCCCTGGCCTACAACGGCGTGCTCAACGGCGGCCTTGCCCAGTTGGGCAAGGGCATCGTGCCGATCAACACCTATACCTTGCTGAACGAAATCATCGCCCAGCCGGGCAAGTACGGCTTCACCAACGTCACCACCCCCGCCTGCACCACGCCCAGTTCCATCCAATGCACGCCGGGCACCCTGGTGTCGCCGACCGCCGGGCAGAACTACCTGTTCGCCGATGGCATCCATCCCACGGGCGCCGCCCACGCACTGCTGGGCCAGTACGCGCTGTCGATCCTGAACGCGCCGGAGAAGATCTCCCTGCTGGGCGAGGCCCCGATGGCCACGCATGCCGCGCATGTGCATGCATTGACCAACCAGATGCTGGCCGACAACTTCGGCAGCGACAGCCGCCTGTTCGCGGTGGTCGACTACGGCAAGCAGAAGTACGAAGGCAACGGCAACTCGGTGAAGACCGATGCCGACAACGTGAACCTCACCGTCGGCGCCGATGCCAAACTCGCCGAACACTGGTCGGCCGGCGTGGCGTTGGGCCTGAGCCAGACCGACGCCGATTTCCGCGGCGGCCAGGGCGGCTACAAGATGCAGGACCTGGCCGGCTCGCTGTACGCCTTCTACCATCAGGGCGGCGGCTACTTCGGCGCCATCGGCAGCTTCGGCCAGCTCAGCTACAACGACATCGATCGCAAGTTCGCCCTTGGCCCCGCCATCCGCACCGAGTCGGGCAGCACGGACGGTTCGCACCTGGATGCGGCGCTGACAGGCGGCTGGTGGTTCGGCAGCGATTCGATCAAGACCGGTCCCTTCGTCAACTTCGAATGGCAGAACAACAAGGTCGACCCGTACAACGAAGACGGCGACGATTCTTCGGCGATGACCTTCGGCCGGCAGGAGCGCAAGGCGCTGATCTCCACCGTGGGCTGGCGCCTGCAGGGCAACTGGACGGCGCACGAACTGGCGCTGCACCCGTACGCCGAAGTGTCCTTCAACCGCGACAGCAAGGCCGACCCGCGTGACATCGAGGCGGGCCTGGTGTCGATGAACGGCAGCTTCGTGCTGCAGGGCTTCAATCCCGACAAGACCTGGGGCACAGCCGACCTCGGCCTGATGGCGCAGCTTTCCGACAGCGTGGTCAGCTGGATCGGTTATAGCGGCCGCTTCAGTGACGACTCGCAGAAGTACAACAGCGTGAACCTGGGGATGAAGATCGGGTTTTGATCCCTCCGCATCGGGCAAAAAGAAAACGCCGGCTTTCGCCGGCGTTTTCTTTGATCAAGGATTCAACTATCAACCACCGCCAGGCAGATAGGTCCAACCTGTGCCTTTGATCTCATCGGGGCCGAACTGAAAACATTCAGCCAAAGTGCAGGCCTGCATCAACGTCATGCTAGCTGGCAATACATAGTTCTGAACACCGACATCATTGGGAACATAGCTCGGCGGCGACGGTCGTGCGGCATTTGTTGTGCAATCGAATTCCTCGAATACCCAGTAGGGTGTGTGCACATTTCCAGCGTGGCTCAAGTTGCCTTCGCACCAGGTTATTGATTGTCCAACGAGGTTCCCGTTTGCATCGAAGTAAGCTTGTGAGGAGCCCGTTCGCGGAGCTGCCGTTGCCGAAAGCGATGCCACCGCAGCAATAGACAGAACAGTCGTGCAGACCAGAGATTTGAGCCTCATCGTTTTCCCCAAGTAGCCGCAACACTGCGGCCGCCGAACGTTAAAGCCAGCTATTCCTCTGTGGGGTGTTAGCAATCACGTTTTTAAGTAGGGAAAACCCTACACATTTCCCGAACGAAAATTTTGGTGTCCAGATGTCCTCAAATAAAAAAAGATCGGGCGCCTCGCGGCACCCGATCTTTTTTACTTCATGAAGACGTTTACAGCTTACTTGCCGCCCTTCCCCTTGGCCAGGATCGACTCGCCCTGCTTCTTGAGGTTCGCAGCTTCGTCGTCGCTGAGCGGGGAAGTCTTGCTGCCCGCATCGTTGGTCTTGAGCACCAGCTCGCCGTTGTCGTTCCAGGCGGCACGCTCGGTGGAGGTGGCCTTACCGTCCTTGCTGGGCTTCTTCTGCTGCTCGGCGACCCATACCTTGCCATTCTTGTAGGCATAGTCGGTGCTGGTGAAGCCCTTGTCGCCGTAGTCGACCAGCTCGCGAATGAAGACGATATCCGTACCATTGCGGAATACCTGCCAGCCGCGCGATACGCCTTCCTGCAACTGCGTGCCGTTGGAAACCTTCAGGCCGCCGATGCGCTTCTGCAGATCCTTGAAGCCAGCCAGCTCCTTCTCACCTGCCGTGGCCTTGGCCTGCAGCGCGATATCGGCGGTGGCGGGCTTACCCTTGGTCAGCACGGGCGCCTGCAGCGGCATGTCGAAAGTGCGGTCGCCGTCGACCATGGTGGCCTGCACCACGTAGATGTCGTTGGCGTTGACGGCAGCGGCATCGAAGTCGAGCTTGTACTGCTGCGGCAACGTGACCGGCTGGAAACTCTTTGTTGCGATCGGCGACGAGCCCTGGCGGGACACATCGACGAGGTTTACGTCGAGCTTGGCGTTCGGCGACACCTGGATCGACGGATCACGCAGGCTCACGGTGCCGGAAACCGAGGTCGGTGCCGGAGCGGCAGCCTGCTGGGCGTTGTCAGATGAAGAGCTGCAACCGGCCAGAGCAAGCGGAGCCGCGATAAGCAACGGCAGAATGATCCTGCGCATGAAAATACCTCTGTTTGGAAATCACAAAAGAGCGCGGTGCGCATACTAGGGCGCGTGAACGTCCAGATATGCCGACCGGGGGAGTGTCCAAATATAAACGGGATCGTGCCGCACCGCAAAGTCAAGCGACCACGTCTCACATTCACGCCCGCATCCACTCAAATGCCGGCAAGGATGCGCCGAGGAATATAAGTAAAATCAATTACTTGTCGATCAAGGGAATTTCTGTACCGACGCATGGCTGAGCGCGCCGATGCCGGTACCGTCCAAAAAAAACCGCCGGCAAATGCCGGCGGTTCTTCATCCAACGCAAGGTCGATCAGTAGTCGTACGTGATACCGAAACGGACGCTACGCGGAGCCTGCGTGAAGACCGGGCGGTTGTAGCTCGGATTCACCGCGTCGCTGGTGTTGAAGTACGGATAGGTCTGCAACGTCTTCTGACTGTTGAACACGTTGAACACGCTCGCCTGGAAAGCGAGGCGCTTCTGACCCCAATCCGGACGATACTCGGCCGAAAGATCCAGGCGGGTGTTGAACGGGTTGCGCTTCGTACCCGGCTGCGACGGCTGGCCGCCGCAGAAGTGCGTGAACGAACCGTAGCCCAGGCCCGGATTGCTCTCGTCGGCGCCGTAGTAACCCAGACAGGTCTTGGGCGCACCCGACATCACCGACAGGTTGCCCGAGAGCATCCATTCCGGAGTCAACTGGTAGGAACCATAGGCCTTCAGCTGATGCGGGCGATCATTGGACAACGCACCGTTGGCGTAATCCATGACCTGCGCGTAATCCCAGTCCACCGTGGCGGACACGTCGGTCTGGCCGATGTCCGAACGCACCTGGCCTTCGCTGTTGCCGTAGCTGCGCGAGTACAGGTAGTCGATCTTGCCATACCACTTGCCATCGAACTGATGCTCCAGGAACAGCTCCATGGCGTAGTACGAGCGCTTCAGGTGCGTGTTGAAGCCGAAGTCGTCGTTCGTCATCTTGACGTTGTAGTAACCGCCATTGAGGTTCTGGACCTCGAACGTGTTGCTCTTGCCCGGGTTGAAGAGGTAGCTGCCGGCAATCGGCCCGATGGTTGCTGGATCGATGCCCATCTCTTCCATTTTCGCCGCGATGGCGCCGGCGTCGGCCACGTCGTCGATGGCGTTGCGCAACTTGCGATACGAAGCCTTCGCGCCCCAGATCCACTGGGGTGCCAGCTGCTGGGTAAAGCCTAGGATGAATTCATCCTGGTATTCGGACTTCAGGTTGCTCGCGGCAGCCGTCTTCGGATCGCGCGCCTGGCCATACTCGTTGTTCGCGGAAATCGGGCCACCGGTGCTGGAGTAGATCGGCGTCAGGCCGGTCGGCACGCCGTTGCCGTCAATGCCCGTGTAGTTGAAGTACTCGCTGGTGAACAGCGAGGAGCCCGCCGAGCGCAGCGCCACCGATGCCGGGAGGGCCAGGTAGTAACGACCGGCATTGGCATACAGCTTCATGGTGGAATCGCCATTGACGTCCCACGTCGCGCCCAGGCGCGGCGCAAACTGCGGACGCGTCAGGCGAATGTACGGATCGCCGTCGCCGTTGTAGTTGGTGAACTGGTCGTTGCGAACGCCGACCTTCACCATCCAGCGGTCGCTGACCTGCCAGGTGTCTTCGATGTACTGGGCGCGCTGCGTGGTACGCACGGATGCGCCGTTGGCGTAAATCACCTTCGCGACGTAATGACCGTTGCCGCCCGGGGGGGCCACGTACGGCGGGCTGTTGATGTCCTCACCGATGATCGGGTTAGTCGGATTGCCGGCGGTGTAATCCCAGTAATAGCCTGGACCTGAGGTAACCGTCGAATCGTCGTAATCATTCACAGTCTGGTTGTCGATACCAGCAGTAATCTGGTGATCACCAATATGGTAGTTGACGTCGAACCGCAGGTTCACGTTGGTGTAGCGGTGAGCGGGGTTCAGCAGCTGGTTGACCGTATTGGCGTTGGACAGCGGCGATCCACCGTTGAGCGCCGGGTCCTGCTGGTCGGCGTCGGTGATGTTGGGAAGCGGGCTTGCACCCGGGGTAATGCTGTACGCGACGCCCTTGAGCTTGCCCAGCAGCACCGAGATGTTCAGATCGTCAGTGATGTAGCTGGTGAACTTGCCCGATACCAGGTCGGCACCGTTCTTGGTGCTGGTGTCGTAGGACTGGAAGCCGCCTTTCTTACCGGTGTCGTAATCGTAGTCGTACTCGTTGCCTTTGTACTCGGTCTTCGACGAAGCGCCCGTCACCTCAAGCACGTTGGAATCGTTGATGTTCCAGTCGAGCTTGGTGTACCACTTCGGATTGCTGTACTGGTAGTTCCGCTCGAACGGACCGGTAACCGCGCCGTAATCCTTGCCTACCTGCCTCTCGCCCTCGACCGCTGCAAAGAAGAACAGCTTGTCGGCAATCAGCGGGCCGCCCACGTAAGCGTCGGCGGTGGTCGTCCACGATTTCGCGTCGCTGCGCTCGCGGTACTTGCCGTCCTGCTGGACGTAGCGAATATCGTTCTGGTCCGAACGCAGCCCCTTCGGGGTGAACTGGACCTGGCCACCGAAGTGCCAGTCGTTCGTACCACGCTTACCGACCTGGCTGATAACACCACCGTCGGAACGGCCATAGGCCGCGCTGTAGCCGCCCTGGAGCAGTTCCTGCTGGTCGATCGCGCCGTACGGGAGCGTCAGGCCACCGAAGCCGCTGAGCGGATCGGTCGTATTGAAACCATTGATGTAGTACGCGTTCTCGGTGACGGACGAGCCGCCGAACGAGACCAGGGCATTATTGCCTGGGCCGGTAAAGTAGCCCGAACCGGGCGTAACGCCCGGCGCCAGCAGGGCAATGGCCTCGGCGCTGCGGCCGAGCGGCAGCCGAGCCAGATCCTGCGAGGTGATGACGGTGCGCGAGTCGACGCTGGTGACGTCAATGGCGGGGAGGGCGGCAGCGGAGACTGTAACGCCTTCAAGGTTGGATGCGGAGGCCGAGCCGGCGCTGCTGGCGAAACTTACCTCAGTACCTGACCCCACGCGCAGCGTGACGTTCTTTCGGCTATCGACGACCGCACCGGCGCGATTGAGGGTGACCGTGTAGGTACCCAGCGGCAGCGCGTTGACTGCATAACGGCCGCTGGCGTCGACGGCGACCTGCCGGGTGAAACCGCTGCCGTTATCGACGGTGATGGTCTCGTTGGCTTCAGCCTGACCGAAAATCGTACCGGTGGTCGACTGCGCGTACACAGCGCCGCCGGCGAGCGTTGAGCTCAGGGCGACGGCAAGCACCGTGCGCTTGAACGCACGGCTGCGGAACATTGAATTAGAACGCATGGAAAAGCACTCCCCAGACCAAGAAAAAAGACCCTGCTGCGCACAGGTCGAAGTCACTGCGTACGGGCCGGCGCAGCCGGCCTTGGAGCTGGGTCTGGTGTGGTCCGGGACGAGTGATTGGCCAACGGGTTCCCGCCCGCTTGCCACTTGGGGTATCGACTGTCGCAGGTGTTCCCGCACCCGCGGATCGTTTTCCCCTGTCCCAGGCCGCCTTGGCCCCGAAACTCCCTGCGATTTCCTGCATTCGGCTCTGGCGCAAAGCGCCGTATAAAATTCCGATTGACAGCAAACCGAAAGGAATCCTCCGCGACGGAAACTAAGCCAATAAATACGCGAAGTCAACGCTTTCTTAGCAAACCGTGGCTGCGTACTGGCCGTCAAGTGCCATCGCAAGCTATTGATAAAGATGAATAATATTTTAGAAAGTAATACCAATTGTGCCGCCGGACAAAAAAAGGCCGCCGGTGGGAACCGACGGCCAGATCTAGGGAGATGCAATGGGCTTCCAGCCCAGCTAAATCTTATTGTTGTGGTGACTTACAGCGAGAAGTCGTACTGAGCCGAGATCCGGAACGTACGTGGATCGGAGAACGAGATCGTGCGGCCGTAGGCCGGCGAGACGCCCGGCGTGGTCTGCTCGACCGTGTTGCCCCCGTGGTACTGCACCACCTGGTTCTGTACGACCTGCTTGTTGAGCACGTTGAACACGTCCAGGCGGAAGCGCAGGCCAGTGGCCCAGCGCGGCGAGTAGGCCGCGGTGAGGTCGAGCTTGTATTCCCACGGCAAGCTGCCGAACGTGCCACGCGGGTGCACCTTGTTGCTGTCCACGCAGAAGAAATAGCTGTCCAGGTAGCCCACCGGATCGTCCTGATCGGGACCGATGTAGCTCAGGCACTGCTTGGGACGACCCGAGCGGATCAGCACGTTGGCACCGAACATCCATTCATCCGTAGCCTGCCAATAGCCAAAGGCCTTGAACTGGTGCTTGCGGTTGTTGGGCAGCAGGCCGTTGGAACCGACCATCAGCGACACGTCGTCCCACGCCTGGCTTTGTGACACGTCTGCCTGGCCAAGGTCCGAGAGCAGCTGGCCTTCGGTGTTGCCGTAGTTCTTCGAGAACGTGTAGTCGAGGCGGTAGAAGAACTTGCCATCGAACTGGTGCTCGAGCCAGAGGTCGAGGGCGGCGTACTTACGCTTGAGCGGGAAGTGCGTGAGGTCCTCACTACTGAAGTGCTCAGTGGTGTAGGTGCCGTCACCGTTGTCGACCAGGAAGTCGTTGGCGCGACCCGGGTTGAACAGGTAGCACGAACCACCCAGGACCGCGGCGCAAGTATCGTCCACGGCACTGCGCAGCTTGCGATAGGTACCGCGTGCGCCGAACACGAGCTGGTCGTTGAGGGCTTTTTCCATGCCCAGCACGTACTCGTCCTGGAAGTGCGCCTTGATGCCCTTGGCGGCGACGGTCTTCGGATCCGGCGCATCGCCGTATTCGCAGTTGGCCGAGAAGTAGGGGTAGTGATCGACGCCCTTGCACACCTGATGGTTGCTGGGATCGGCGAGCGACACCAGGTTCTGCGGCACACCATTGGCGTCGATACCGGTGAAGCTGTAGTACGTGGAGTAGATCGCGGAGCCGGCGGCACCGCGCAGCGCCACGTTGTTGGGCATCGCCAGGTGATAACGGCCTGCATTGGCGAACACCTTGAGGGTGGAATCGCCGAACACGTCCCAGGTGGCGCCCAGGCGCGGAGCCAGCTGGTGACGCTGCTTCACGTATACATCGCCATCGGCGTTGAAGTTCTTGAACTGCTCGTTACGCAGGCCCAGCGACAGCAGCCACTGGTCGGACACCTGCCAGCGATCTTCCAGGTAAACCGCTTCCTGGTCCACGCGGAACGAACCACCCGTAGTATTGAATACCTGCTGCACGTACTCGTTGCTGCCCACGGGCAGGAAGAACGGGCTATTGGCAGGATGGGAAGCCGGATTGGACGTTTCCTGGTAAGCCCAGCGGTAGCCTGGACCACCCACCTGGGTGCCGTTGCGGGCTTCCAGCGTCTGCTGGTCGTAGCCCAGGCGCAGGTCATGGCCGCCGATACGGTACTCGAAGTCGACGCGATAGCCGTGCGACTTGTTGATCGCGCCGGGGTCCTGGACGGACGACTGCAGGTTGTTGGGGTCAGATACCTTGCAGGGTGCTGGCTGGCCGGGGAGACAGGTCATCGCGTACGGGCCGCTCGCGGTGTTGCCCGTACGACCGTCGCTGACAAACGGAAATGCCGTGCTGTAGCCCAGCGTCGGTATCAGGTAGTTCACGCTGTCCTGCTTGCCATACAGCGCGGTGACGGTGAAGTCGTCGGTCACGTAACCGGTGTACTTGCCGATGTAGGTTTCGCCACCGATCTTCTGGTACGTACCACTCTTGGCCACATCACCTTGTTGAAGCGTGTTGTAGTCGAACGGGAAATTGGTGAATTCCCGGGTTTCCTTGTCGCCGATGCCGGTCAGTTCAACGATGTTGTTGTCGTTGATGTTCCAGTCGATCTTGCCCAACCAGCGGGGATCCTTGATCACCTGCTGCTGATACCGCGTTGTCGGGCCGACCAGCACGCTGCCGTTTGCCACACCTTCCTGGCGGGTGGTTTCCACGTTGCCATAGAAGAACAGTCGATCCTTGATCAGCGGACCACCGATGGAGATCATCTCCGAACCGATGTAGCGCTTGTTGACATTGCGATCGGTGAACAACTTGCCTGCCTGCGCGCTGCCGTTGTTCGGGTAATAAATGTTCTTCGGGTTCGCCTGCAGTGCCTTCGGGTCCCAATAGGCGGCGATGCTGCCCTTCCACTCGTTGGTACCGCGCTTGGTGATGATGTTGATCACGCCACCGGTGGAACGGCCGAACTCAGCACCGTAGCCGCCAGTGAGCACCTGCTCCTGGTCGATCGCATCGAACGGCAGCGAGGTCGAGCCAATGTTGTTCAGCGTGTTCGTTACGGCGTAACCGTTGATGAAAGTGGCGTTCTCCGAAGCCGCCGAACCGCCGATGCTCAGCGCCTGGGGCCCGTAGCGCGAGTCGCCGGCAACCACACCTGGCGCCAGCAGCGCAGCGGCGGTGATATTGCGGGCCACAGGTACGCGCGCCAACTGGGTGGAGGTCAGCACGGTGCGTGCGTCGGCAACCGATACGTCGATGGTGGGAAGTGCGGAGGCGACCACGGACACGCCTTCCAGGGTCTGCGCCTTGGTGGCTGTGCCTTCGCCGGTGAAGGAAACTTCCGAACCGCCGCCGACATTGATGGCGACGTTGTCGCGCGTGGACACGGTCTTGCCTGCGCTCTTGAGCGTGACGCGATAGTTACCCACCGGCAGCGACGAAATGCGGTAGCGACCGTTCGAATCAACGGCGACCTCCCGCGAGAAGCCGTTGTCGGTGTTCTCGATCAGGATCGTGCTGCTGGAATCGGCCGGCGCATTACCGAACATGGCTCCGGAAGCATTGGACTGCGCCAGGACCCCGCCCGTGCCGGCAAGGCCGGAAATCAGGGCGACAGCCAGCACCCTACGGCGCAGGCGAAGCCCGCGCTGCGAAATGACATTCATTGAGTTTTCTCCCCAAGACCCGAAAACGGGCAAGCGAATCAAATGTTGCGTCGACCCAAGCGGGCCGCCGCATCCCCTTACAGCGATGAACCATCAGGGCGACCGCTCCCCGGTTGCCCTGACCCCTTTGCTTGCTACAACTTGCGAACCGCAACCACGTCTATGGGTGCCGCGTTAGCAAATAGTTGCGGGCGTATCTATAGCCGATTCATCAACAGGATTCACATGAAAAGCCTAGGAATAATTCCTAGAAAGGCTGATCGCAGGGCGTGATGAGAGAGGAAAATGCTTGTTCTTCCTCGCAAATTAGTACGTTCAGGATTCCATGAAACTTTCTTTAACCTTTCATGGGCGCAGGATGTTTCGGTAGTTGAAGACAAAAAAAGCCGCCGGTGGGATGCCGGCGGCCAGGTCTGGGGAGTCACGCGGGCCTGAAGGCCCGGCTGCATCTTTTTTTTGTGGCTTACAGCGAGAAGTCGTACTTCACGGCAAAACGGAAGTAACGCGGATCGCTAAAGGAGAGCGAGCGACCGTACGTGTTGAGCGGGCTGCCAGAAGCCGTGGTGGCCGTCTCCACGCGATTCTGCGTGCGCTGCTGGTTGAACACGTTGATCACATCCGCCGAGAACGCCAGCTGGTGGTTGGCGAACGCCGGGCGATACTCGGTCGACAGGCCCAGCTGGTAGGTCCAGGGCAGGCGACCCACGGTACCGCGCGGCACGAACTCGCCGTTGCAGTAGAAGAACGCCGCACCATAGCCATATGGATCATTCGGGTACTGGCCAAGGCAGTTCTTCGGACGACCGGACGCTACGACGAAGGTTGAGCCGAACAGCCATTCCGGGGTGAGCTGGTAGTAGCCGTATGCCTTGAGCGTGTGGCGACGATCGTTAGGCAGGTAGCCGCTGGCCGCGTTCATCAGTTCCGGGAAGTCCCAGGCCTGCGTGACCGACGGATCCTGCTGGCCGATGTCCGAAAGCAGCAGACCTTCGGAGTTGCCGTAGCTCTTGGACCACACGTACTCGACCTTGCCGTAAAGCTTGTCGGCGAACTGGTGTTCGGCGTACAGGCTCACCGCCAGGTACTTGCGCTTCAGATGCGGGTAGCCGAGATCCTTGCCGCTGAGCTTCCACTGCTGGATATCACCATTGCCGGTGGTGTCGACGTTGAACGTGCCGCCGGAGCCCGGATTGAACAGCAGGCAGGGCGAACCGTTGGACAGGTACTCGGTGAACGCCGGGTTGGTGAATGCGATGTTGTGGGCGGCGGCGTAGTTCAGGAACGGACGGGCATCGCAGAAGTCGTCGATGATGCTCTTGAGCTTGCGATACGTGGCCTTGGCGCCCACGGTCCACTCGGTGCCCAGCTGCCGGTCGAAGCCGAGGATGAATTCATCCTGGTAGTAGGCCGACAGGTCCTTCTTCACCAGCGTGACCGGGTTGGGCGCCGAACCATTGGCGCCGTTGGCAAAGGATATGCCGCTGATCGCCGTCGGGTTGGATGGCGCGCCCGTGGTGGGATCGACCGCCGTGTAGTAGAACCACTGACGCTCGAAGCGGCTGGGGCCGGCACCGCGGATGGCCACGTTGGACGGCACGGCCAGGTGGTAACGGCCGGCGTTGGCGTAGATCTTCAGCGTGGAGTCGCCGTAGACGTCCCAGGTGACACCCAAGCGAGGCGCCAGCTGGTGACGCTGCTTCACGTAGACGTCGCCATCGGTGTTGAAGTTCTTGAACTGCTCGTTGCGCAGGCCGATATACGCCAGCCAGCGATCGGATACCTGCCAATGGTCTTCGATGAACTGCGCTTCCTGCTCCACCTTGGTGTTACCCGACGCGCTGAAGATCACGCGCTGGGCGATTTCGGTGGCGCCCGGCGGCACGACCAGGTCGGGATAACCCGGGATGATGCCGTTGGCGGGAGCGTCGGTGTAGACCCAGGTAGCGCCACCCTGGCTTTGCAAGCCGGCAAACGATTCCAGAGTCTGGTTATCGATACCCGCGCGCAGGTCATGGGCGCCGAGGCGGTATTCAACGTCGAAGCGCAGCGCCTTGGTCTTGTCGTTGGCGCCTGGCACGATCAGGTTGCCCTGTACGGGCGCGCAGCTGACGCGTGGCGTTCCCGTCGTACGGTTGTCGGTAATGTTCGGGCAGATGCCACCGGACGCACCCTTCGGCACGTCAAGATGCGGCGCCTTGCTCTTGCCGTAGAGCGCACTGATGGTGAGATCGTCGGTCACATAGCCTGTGTATTTGCTGACCCACAGGGTGCCGCCCGGCGAGGAATTGGCCGTACCGATGTTCTTGCGGTGCTCCGAGCCGATGTAGCGGCCCCTGGAGCCATCGGCGTAGCTGTAGCCAAAGATCTGGCTATCGATGATGTTGTCGTCGCCGGCACCGGTCAATTCAAGGATGTTGCTGTCGGTGATGTTCCAGTCGATCTTGCCCAACCAGCGGGTGACCTTGGTGGTGTCGTTGCTCTGCGTGCGTGCCAGCACCGTGTTGACGCCTTTCTGTCCCTCGTCGCGCGTGTATTCACCCGCCGCGTAGATGAACAGCTTGTCCTTGATCAGCGGGCCGCCGATGGACGCGTTGTACAGCACCTGCGAGGTCTTGTTCTCGTTGCGGTACTGGTAGATACGGCCGTCGGTGTTGGGGAAATTACCCGTGTTGGGGTAGTAGATCGAACGCGGGGAAGCCTTGAGCTTGCGCGGAACGACCTGTGCTTCGACCGAGCCCTTCCAGGTGTTGCTGCCGCGCTTGGTGATGATGTTCACCACGCCGCCGGTGGAACGGCCGTACTCGGCGCCGTAGCCGCCGGTGAATACCTGCTCCTGATCGATCGAGTCGAACGGCAGGCTGGTGAAACCCAGGCCGGTGAGCGGGTTGGTCACCGGGAAACCGTTGACGTAGTACTGGTTCTCGGCCGCGGAAGCGCCGCCGAGCGAGATGGCGTTGCCGTAGCGGCTATCGGCGCTGACCGAACCCGGCGCCAGCAAGGCGGCCGCGTTGACGTTCTGGCCGATGGGCAGCTTCTGCAGCTGCTGGGAGGTGAGCACCGTGCGCGAGTCGACGTTCGAAACGTCGATCGAGGGCAGTGCCGTCCCGATCACCTGCACGCCTTCCAGATTCTGTGCATTGACGGCGCTGGAACCACCGGCGAACGACACATCGGTACCCTGGCCGACCGTCACCTGCACGCTGCTGCGGCTGTCGACGGTGGTGCCATTGCGCACCAGGCTTACCTTGTAAACGCCGATGGGCAGCGACGAGGCGCGATAACGGCCGTCGGCACCCACTTCGATGTCACGGACAAGGCCGGTGTCGGTGTTTTCCAGATGGATGGTGCCGGACTCGGCGCGGCCGAAGATCACGCCTGACGCGTTGGACTGCGCGAAAGAGGTCGCGCTGCCTGCGATACCGGCGATAAGCGCGACGGCCAGCGCCGTCCTGCGCAGGCCAAGCCCGCGCGGCGAATAAACCAGATTCATTGAACTATCTCCCCAAAGCCCATGACTGGGCAAACAAAAACAAGGCGTTGCGTCGGCCAGGTAGGCCGGACAGGCCTGATGCGTTGATGCCGAAGGACGCACGACCGCTCCCCGGACGCGCCCTCCCCCACACCTCAAGAACTTGCGCCTTGAGGCTTCCGCCCCTACGCAAGTAATTGCTGGGTATCTATAGCCCAATCGTCACGGCAGGACAACGAAAATCCAACGAAATCAGATAGGAATGTTTCCTAATTTCGCTATCACGACAGGTAATTTCTTGCGATTTCTCGTTGAAATTCAGCAATTTCTGATACTTGGGTCGCAAGAACACGGCGCCACAGTTCCGTCAGGGCGGTATAAAGTATGAAAAAACTTTCATCGACCGCTGGAACTTGCGAAAGTCCCGGGAAAGCTGTCGACGGTAGGTTGACCTTGCGTGGCGGGCGCCCGCACTCCAAGGAATTCCCGAAATGAAGAATTTTTCATCCCGCCATGCAACGTTGCGGTCAACGGTATCGTCCATCTCTGCGTTTCCGGACGCTAGCGCTTCGATCCAGACCGACACACACTTGCCAATGGAAGTGGAAGACATGAACAGCAACGCCGGCGCCACGTTCGCCCAACGCGTCAAAACAGTCATCGGCATGGTCGGCAGCGTGAGCGAGATCGCTCGTCGCTGCGGCTTCTCCGAAGGTGTCGTGCGTAGCTGGCGCGACGGCCATACCGACCCCTCACGAGCACGCTGCGTGACCATGGCCAAGACCCTGGGCATCAGCCTGGTATGGCTGGTCGCCGGCGAAGGCTCGATGGAAATGGACGGCGCGACCCGCGAGGGTGGCAGGCTTGCTTCCCGCAGCGGTGAAACCTATGAGCGCCACGGCCCGTCGCGTGTACTGGCCGCGGACGGCTCCACCGAGATCGGCGGCCTGGATGCCGATCGACTGGCCAGCGCCGTGAAGCTATTGAAGTCCAACGTGGAACTGGCCGGCGGCAATTTCGAATTGCCCAAGAACGCGGATCTGCTCGGCGAGCTCTACGACATCCTCGGCCAGGCCAACGAGCCGATCTACACGGACATGATCGTCGCCTTCAACCACAAGGTCGGCGAGCGCATCCGCAGCAAGGTGGCCTGAAGCAAGGCGCCCGGCCGGGCTTAGCCCAGCCGGGAAATATCGGCGATTCCACCAAACAGCGCGCGAAGCTGGGCCAGGAGCGCCAGCCGGTTGAAGCGCACCGCATCGGAATCGGCATTCACCAATACCTCGTCGAAGAACCGGTCCACCGGTGCCTGCAATTGCGCCAGGCGTGCCAGTGAAGACTGGTAGTCGGCCGAAGCCTCGACATCGCGCCGCGCCGATTCAAGCGCCGCAGCCAACTCCCGCTCCGCATCCGATTCGAAATGCGTCGCATCCACGTGAGTGGATACCGGACCGCTTTCTTCTTCCTGCTTGCGCAGGATATTGGCCACGCGCTTGTTGGCGGCCGCCAGGCTCGCCGCTGCGGGAAGGCCCGCGAAGGCGCCCACCGCACGCAGGCGGCGATCGAAATCCGGCAGGGTCGCGGGCCGGGCGGCCAGGGCCGCATCGAACCACTCGGCGCCCAATCCCTGGTCGGCGTAATAACCACGCAGGCGATCGAAGACGAAGCCCACCAGTTCGTCGCGCAGGGCCGCACGGCGTGCACCAACGTCCAGCGATGGAACGGATCCATCCTTGTTGGGCTTGACGCCGGCGGCAAACGCGGATTCCGGCACCAGTTCCAGCGCTTCGGCAAACGCCGCGGCAAGGTCGATATCCAGGCCGCCTTCCACCAGGGTGCGGGCCAGGCCCAGCGCGGCGCGACGAAGGGCGAAGGGATCCTTGTTACCGCTGGGTTTCATGCCCACGGCGAAGATGCCGGCCAGCGTATCCAGGCGTTCGGCCACGGCCAGCACCTGAGCCACCTTGCCGCGGGCGATGGCATCGCCACCGAAGCGCGGCTGATAGTGCTGATCCAGTGCTTCGGACACTTCGACCGGTTCACCCTGCCGCTGCGCGTAATAACGACCCATCACGCCCTGCAGTTCGGGAAATTCCCCCACCATGCGGGTCATCAGGTCGCACTTGGCCAGTGCCGCGGCGGCGGTGGCCATGCCGGCATCCACGCCCACGCGGTTGGCGATCACGCGCGCAAGTTCGGCCACGCGCACCGTCTTGTCCCACAGCGAGCCCAACGCCTGCTGGTACACCACGGACTTGAGCACTTCGTGCTGCGCCGCCAACGGGGACTTGAGGTCTTCTTCCCAAAAGAATTTCGCGTCGGCAAAGCGCGGGCGGATCACCCGTTCGTAGCCTTTGCGCACTTCGGCCACATCCTTGCTCTCGACGTTGGCCACGCCGACGAAATGCTCGGTGAGCTTTCCATCGGCATCGAACACCGGCACGAACTTCTGGTTGGTTTCCATGGTGGTCACCAGCGCTTCGGGCGGCACCTCCAGGAACTGCGTCTCGAAGGTGCAGGCCACGCCCACCGGCCATTCGGCGAGGTTGGCAATTTCGTTGAGCAGGTCGTCCGACAGGCGCGGCTCGCCACCGGCGGCCACGCGTGCCACTTCGCTGCGCACGCGGGCGCGGCGCTCGTGGCGGTCGGCCAGCACGCGCGCGCTGCGCAGCGCATCCACATAGCTGTCGGCATCGGCGATGTGCACGTTGCGCGGATGCATGAAGCGATGGCCGCGCGACTGACGGCCGCTTTCCATGCCAAGGATGGTGCCAGGCACCACCTCGGCGCCCAGCAGCATCACCAGCCAGTGCACGGGGCGCACGAAGGTGTCGTCGCGATCGCCCCAGCGCATCGGACGGGGAATGGGCAGCGCCTTGAGCGCATCGCGCACCAGGTCGGGCACGAGTTCCGCGGTGGGCTGGCCGGCCTTTACGGCACGGAACACGAACCACTCGCCCTTGTCGGTCTGGAGCTTTTCCAGCGCCGACACATCCACGCCGCACGACTGGGCAAAGCCCACGAGGGCCCTGGACGGATTGCCATCGGCATCGATCGAGGCATTCACGGCCGGACCGCGGCGTTCTACCGACTGATCCGGCTGGGCCACGGCCACGCCGGGAATATGCACGGCCAGGCGGCGCGGCGCAGCCAGCGCCCTGGCGCCTTCGGCGTCGAAACCGACGCCGAGCTTGCCCAGGCCCTCGCATACGCCGGCCAGGAAGGCATCAGCCAGCTCATCCAGGGCCTTGGGCGGCAGTTCCTCGGTGCCCAGCTCAACCAGCAATGACTTGGTCAGCTCAGCCATGGGCCTGCTCCTTCTGGCGGAGGCCCGGGAAGCCAAGTTTCTCGCGCTGTGCCACATAGGCCTCGGCGACACCGCGGGACAATGTACGCACGCGCAGGATGTAGCGCTGGCGCTCGGTCACGCTGATCGCGCGTCGCGCATCGAGCAGGTTGAAGGCATGGCTGGCCTTGCACACCTGCTCATAGGCAGGCAACGGCAGGCCCACTTCGATCAGTTTGGCGGCCTCGCCCTCGCACACGTCGAACCAGTGGAAGAGCTCAGGGACGTTGGCGTACTGGAAGTTGTAGGTGCTCTGCTCCACCTCGTTCTGGTGGAAGACATCGCCATACGTCACCACGCCATGGGGGGCGCGCGTCCAGATGAGGTCGTACACGCTGTCCACGTTCTGCAGGTACATGGCCAGGCGTTCCAGGCCATAGGTGATTTCGCCGGTGACCGGACGGCATTCCATGCCGCCGGCCTGCTGGAAATAGGTGAACTGGGTCACTTCCATGCCGTTGAGCCACACTTCCCAACCCAGGCCCCAGGCACCCAGGGTGGGCGATTCCCAGTTGTCCTCGACGAAGCGCAGGTCGTGCACCAGGGGATCGATGCCCAGTGCCTTGAGCGAGCCCACGTAGAGCTCCAGGATGTCGTCGGGATTGGGCTTCAGGACCACCTGGTACTGGTAGTAGTGCTGCAGGCGGTTGGGGTTCTGGCCATAGCGGCCGTCGGTCGGCCGGCGGCTCGGTTGCACGTAAGCGGCAGCCCAGGGCTCGGGGCCCAGTGCCCGCAGGAACGTCGCCGGATGGAAAGTACCCGCGCCGACCTCGGTATCGAGTGGCTGCAGGAGCACGCAGCCCTGCTCCGCCCAATAGCGGTTCAGCGTCTGGATGATGTCCTGGAAGGTAAGCGCTTGCATGGTGTGGCGCGAGTCCGACGGTAAAGCGGGCTAGTATAACGGGGCGATCTGTCGGCACGGCGACGGGTCAAAATCCCGGTGAGGTACACATGGCAGCTCATCCGCAACCGACCAGCCTGCTCGGCCGCCGTGGCCGCCTGGAACTGGACGAAGTGCTGGCGAACCTGGTGGTCGATGGCATCGTCCTGGGCGAAGACGCCCAGCGCGTGCGGCTAGGCGCCCGCGGCGGCCGCAGCACGGTGGAACTGCACCCGGTGGTGGTGGTGGCCAATGCCAAGCTGCCCAACCAGCGCGAGCCCGGACGTCCGGTCAGCGTGGAATGGCTGGTGGAATGGCTGGCCCGCAAGGCCGACCTCCCCTACCTGAAGATCGACCCGATGAAGGTGAACGTGGCGGCGGTGACCCAGGTGGTCTCCAGCGCCTACGCACAGCGCCATCGCATCCTGCCGGTGGCGGTGTCGCCGGGCGAGGTCACCTTCGCCAGCGCCGAGCCGTTCGACATTGCCTGGGCCGCCGACCTCGCCCACATGCTCCGGCGCGAGATCAAGCGGGTGGTATCAAGCCCCCTGGACATCAACCGCTACCTGGTCGAGTTCTACGGCGTGCAGCGCTCGATCCAGCTGGCCCAGGATGCCAAGGCCGGCATCGATACCTCCAAGATCATCAACTACGAACAGCTGCTGGAGCTGGGCAAGGCCGGCGAAGTCGGCGCCGATGACCGCCACGTGGTGCACATCGTCGACTGGCTACTGCAATACGCCTTCGAACAACGCGCCTCGGACATCCACCTGGAGCCGCGACGCGATGCCGGGCAGATGCGCTTCCGCATCGACGGCGTGATGCAAAAGGTTTTCGAGCTGCCGCCGCCGGTGATGACGGCCGTGACCGCCCGCGTGAAGATCCTCTCGCGCATGGACGTGGCCGAGAAACGTCGTCCGCAGGACGGCCGCATCAAGACACGCTCCACCCTGGGCCGCGAGGTGGAACTGCGCATCTCCACCATGCCCACGGCCTTCGGCGAGAAGGTGGTGATGCGAATCTTCGACCCGGACATCGTGGTCAAGCAATTCGTGCAGCTGGGATTTTCGCCCAGCGAGGACACCGCCTGGCGCGCCATGGTGGAACGGCCGCACGGCATCGTGCTGGTCACCGGCCCTACCGGCTCGGGCAAGACAACGACGCTTTATTCCACGCTCAAGCACCTGGCGCGGCCGGAGATCAACGTCTGCACGGTGGAAGACCCCATTGAAATGGTGTCGCCGGAACTGAACCAGATGCAGGTGCAGCCGGCCATCGACCTGGACTTCGCCACCGGTGTGCGCACGCTGCTGCGCCAGGATCCGGACATCATCATGATCGGCGAGATCCGCGACCTTGAAACCGCGCAGATGGCGGTGCAGGCCTCGCTTACCGGCCATCTGGTGCTTTCGACGCTGCACACCAACGACACGCCCAGCGCGATCACCCGACTGCTGGACCTGGGCGTACCTCATTACCTGATCCAGTCCACGCTGGCCGGTGTCGTGGCGCAGCGCCTGGTGCGCACGCTGTGCCCGCACTGCAAGACCGAAGCTGTGCAGGACGCCGACGAATGGGCGGTGCTCACGCGTGGTTGGAACCTGCCGCTGCCCGAGCGCGTGTACGCCCCGGTAGGTTGCCTGGAATGCCGGCGTACTGGATTCCTCGGCCGCACGGGCATCTACGAGATGCTGCCGATGTCGGCGAAGCTGCGCCGCCTGATCACCGCGCAACTGGACCTGGCCCGCCTTTCCCAGGAAGCAACCCGCGAAGGCTTGCGCCCGCTGCGCATCTCGGCCGCCGAACAGGTGGCGCGCGGCGTTACCACCGTTGCTGAAGTGCTGTCCGTGCTGCCCCCCACCGACATCGAAGACGACGACTTGCCCGAGAACAACACCCCGGCATGAGCAAACCGCTACTGATCATCCGCACCGGCCGCGCGCCCGACCCGATCCGCGCACGGCATGGTGATTTTCCCCTTTGGTTCCGCCTTGGCCTGCGCGTCGGCCACGAACGCCTGCAGGTGGTGGACGTCGAGCGCGGCGATGAATTGCCACCGCCGACGCAGTGCGCCGGTGCGGTGATCACGGGTTCCGCGTCCATGGTGACCGAGCGCCTGTCGTGGAGCGAGCGCGCCGCCGGCTGGATCCGCAACGCCATGGACGTGGACCTTCCGATGTTCGGCGTCTGTTACGGCCACCAGCTGATGTCGCATGCCCTGGGCGGCCTGGTCGACTACCTTCCCGGTGGCCGGGAGATGGGCACGCACGCCGTGGAGCGGCTCGACGCCGGCCACGACGACCCGCTGGCCTCGAAGCTGCCGGCGTCGTTCCGCGTCCACCTGACCCACGAGCAAAGCGTGCTGGAAGTCCCGCCTGGCGCGGTGGTACTGGCGCGTTCGGCGCGCGATCCCCACCAGTTGCTTCGCTACGGCCCCAACGCGATCAGCACGCAGTTCCACCCGGAATTCAGCGCCGACATCATGCGCGCGTATATCCGCCGCAAGGCCAGCGCACTGACCGCCGAAGGCCAGCCGCCGGCGCCGCTCTTCGCAGGCGTGGCGCCGACTCCCGTGGCAAGGAATATCCTGCGCGCCTTCGTACGGCACCATGTGGCAGGGCGCGGTATTGGGGGTCAGAGTAATTACTCTGACCCCAGCTTATCGGCAAGCGCGGCCTAGTTACGCAGCCGGCGGGCGATCGCCGGCCGCGAGAAAAAGGCGAAGATGATGCCGAAGAGGAAGCCGCCGATGTGGGTCCACCACACCGCGCCGCCGTAGCTGGCGCCGGCATAACTGAAGAGCAACTGCACCAATACCCAGATGCCGATCAGCACATAAGCCGGCACGCGCACGAATTCCAGGTACACGCCCAGCGGCAACACCAGCCCAAGATGGGCGCGGGGGAAAAGCGCGAAGTACGCGCCCACCACGGCAGACACCGAGCCGCTGCAACCGATGATCGGCGCGCGCGCACCGGTGAGCGACAGCGCGCCGACGAGGTTGGCGACGATACCGCCAAGCAGGAACAAGGCAAGGAATCGCCATCCACCCAGGGTGCGCTCGGCCGGCATGCCGAAGATCACCAGGAACAACAGGTTCGACAACAGGTGCAACCACTGCACGTGGATGAAGAGCGCCGTCCCCAGCCGCAGGAGCGCGGGATCCGCCAGTTGCTGCCAGAACGGCGAGTCTTCGTTGAAGATGTTTGCCGGCACCGTGCCCCACTGACGAATCAGCAGGTCACGCTGCGGACCATTGGCCAGGGCCAGTGCCATGAAGCAGGCCACGCAGGTAACCACCAGCAGCAAGGTGGCCCAGCAGATGCGGGTGCGGCGGCGGGTGTCGACGCGAACGAACATCGTGGCGTGCGTCAGCGCACGTTGCGGGCGAGATGCGGACCGTCGGCGTCGGACGCCGCCACCGCGAACAGGGTTTCCGGGCCGGCAATGCCATCATCGCTGATGCCGAACTGTTGCTGTACCTGGCGCAACGCCTGCTGCTGGTTGCGATCGAACACGGCGCTGCTGCCGGTGGCGCCGCCGGCCTTAAGCCTTGTGGCAAGCCACGCGGCACCCGGGCCGCGGTCGCCCAGGCGCGTGTGCAGCGGCACCGTGGGATCGATGGTGTAGATCGCATAGAAGCGGCCGCTCCACACCTTCGCCAGCAAGGCTTGCGGGATATCCAGGTAGTTTCGGCCAGTGAACAGGCGCACGTCAGAATCGCCCGCGCCCACCAGCAGCACCTGCTGTTTGGCAGGGTCGTCGAGCTCGAGCACGATGGGCCGGTCGAACCGGCGCAGCTGTTCCAGGGTGCCACGACCGGACAGGCAGTTCAGGCCGGTGTACACCTGTGCGTCGCAACGGATGGCGTCGGTGACCGAAGCATCCTTCGAAGCCACCTGCCAGCGTGCAAGGAGTTCGCTCCACACCTGTACGTTTGCGGTGGCCATGGGCGGCAACGACGTACGGAAGCGATCGATCACCTGGGTCTCGTCGACCGCGGGCGTGGTCACCAACGGCACCTGGCCACCTGTGATCTCGTAACGAGTCACCAGCCACCAGCAAGCCAGCGCGATGATGGCGGCCGATGCGAGCGTGGCGGTACGAGGGAAGCGGCGCAGCCAGTCGGACAAATGCCGCGGCACGACGTCGTGCGCCGCGCGGACAGTGGTGCGTTCGCCGATGGTCGTTTCGCTAATGGCCTCGCCGCGCTGCAGGGCGCGCGAGGCAATGCGGTCGATCAGCCCCGGATTGCCTCCGGCGTAGCTTCCTATCAGTCGAATGGCCAGCCGCGTGAACGGAAGCTTGGGGATGCCGGCCAGGCCAAAGCGGTGCCGGAGATACGCTTCGCTCTCGGCGCTGGTAAGAGAGGGAAAGCCAAGTGTTTCCACGTCCACACCCGGTGGACGCGGAACCCGCGACTCCAGGCGTGGCCGTCCCACCAGGATGAATGAGAGGCCCCGCGGCGCACCGATGGCAAGCAGCGCAGACAACGTTTCCAATCCTTGCGCATCGAGCGCATCGGCATGGTCGATCACGATCGCCGGCAAGGAGAGCTCGCGCGGGCGGCGCTCCCAGGCAGATTGCCACTCGGCCAGGCCCTGCTCGGGCGCGCCGGTAATGGCGCCGAGGCCGAGCATCACGGCACTGATCTTGATCAATTCCCGCCCGGTCACCCGGCCACCCCCGGCATCGATTACCAGGAGCTGCCGCCCACCCTTGGCGGGAGCCTCCGATTCGATGCCCATACGGTAGGTTTTACCGGCGCCCGCGGCACCGGTGATCACCAGCAGCGCGCCGGCTGGCCGAGCCAGTCGTTCGCGAAGCAAGGCGATCAGGGCTTCCACGCGCGGCGACACGAAGGCCCCGGCCGGCGCCGGTGGCGTCCCGAAGATGAGTGTATGCAGGGCTTCGTTGCCAACCGTCATGACGGCTACTTTACCGGGTCGCACCGGCCAGCGGCGACCGCCCGGCAAAAAAACCACTAGGGGTCAGAGACATAGTGAACAGCACTATGACTCTGACCCCTAGTAGGCCGAGCTCTAATGAGCGTTTGCCGACTTCCCTTGCCCGATCATGATCCGGTCGATGAAGGCCAGGGCCAAGGCCGACACCACGAAGGTCAGGTGCAGCAGGATCTGCCACATGATCGTTTCGCCATCGAGGCTCTTCGCCTTGATGAAAGTGGCGAGCAGGTGGATCGAGGAGATGCCGATGATCGCCATCGCCAGCTTTACCTTGAGCACGGTGGCGTTGACGTGCGACAGCCACTCGGGTTGATCCGGGTGGCCTTCCAGGCGCAAGCGGGAAACGAAGGTTTCATAGCCGCCTACGATCACCATCACCAACAGGTTGGAAATCATGACCACGTCGATCAGGCCGAGCACGGTCAGCATGATGGTGGTCTCGGCGCTCTGGTCGACGACCTTGGCATCGATGCCGCCGTTGAAGAGCGAGGTTTCGATCAGGTGCCAGAGTTCGCGGACGAACTGCACCACGTAGATGGCCTGCGCGACGATCAAGCCGAGATAGAGCGGCAACTGCAGCCAGCGCGAGGAGAAAATCAGGTACGGCATCAGGGCCAAGCGGCGGTGTTCCGAAGTCATGCGGTTCCATGGAGTCATTCGAATATCGATAATAGCCGCAAGATATTACGAAGAACCACTAGGGGTCAGAGTCCTAGTGAACGGCGCTGCGGTTGGGGGTCAGAGTAATTACTCTGACCCCATGTCGGGGGCGCAAAAAGAAGAAGGCCCGGTCTCATTGAGACCGGGCCTTCGGGATAAAGCCCCTGGCGGTGACCTACTCTTGCATGGCTTGAGCCACACTACCATCGGCGCATGCGCGTTTCACTGCTGAGTTCG